>Ga0210409_10000005_pt1 | contig 807062 bp, 685 predicted proteins | sample IncBWH17MmetaG_FD_161649 | JGI IMG/M metagenome (GOLD analysis project Ga0210409, IMG submission 161649) | Forest soil microbial communities from Barre Woods Harvard Forest LTER site, Petersham, Massachusetts, United States - Inc-BW-H-17-M | ecosystem: Environmental > Terrestrial > Soil >...
CCACACAATTCACCTGCGCACACTGTCAAAGATCGTTCGCTTGCGCCCCGTTTCCGGTTTGCGTCCCAAGACGTTTCGTCCTAGGTGAGCCGCCCATTCTACATCGCTTTTAGTGACCGTCAACACCCTCGTTGAAGCTTTTTTTCGAGGTCCCGGCGGTCCGTCTGGCGACGTCTGGGCGACTGCGGGCCGCGAATAATACGATCTGTGCTTTTTTTAGCAAGCGTTTCTTGAGGTCAATTTTTCGGATGTGCCGCAAGCGGCTGACCTCACGCGAAATTTTCTTTTTTGAAGTGCCGTTCGCGGCCATCAAATCCAGGCCGAGCGGCACCTCGATCAAGCCTGCACAAGCTTTACTCGCGCGAAGTTGCGCTTGCCCACCTGCAGCACGCCTTCGAAACCTGCCGTGAAAACGCGCTGCGCGTCCTCGACGACTTCGGCGTCGAGGCGGACAGCACGCTCCTTCAATTTGCGACTGGCTTCGGAGTTGCTCGCGGTCAGCCCAGCCGCGGTGAGCAAGGCGGCGAGGCGCATGCCTTCGGCTGGCACCGCGATGTCGGCTTGCGGCAACAGCGAGGTATCACCTTCGCCACGCACTACCGCGTGCCAGCCGGCTATCGCCAGCTCGGCCGCGGCCGCACCGTGGAAGCGGGTAGTCAGCTCGCGCGCGAGACGCAACTTGGCATCACGCGGATTGAGCACACCGCTGGCAATGTCGTTCTTCATCCGAACCAACTCGTCCAGCGACACCTCGAAACTGAGCAGCTCGAACCAGCGCCACATCAGCTCATCGCCGATCTTCATGGTCTTGGTGACGATATCGATCGCCGGCTCGTTGATGCCGATGTAATTGCCCAGCGATTTGGACATCTTGTTGACGCCGTCCAGGCCTTCCAGCAACGGCATGGTCAGCACGATCTGCGCTGTCTGGCCGTGGTGTTCCTGCAGCGCGCGACCCATCAGCAAGTTGAACTTCTGGTCGGTGCCACCGAGTTCGACATCCGCTTTCAGCGCGACCGAGTCGTAACCTTGCACAAGCGGATACAGGAACTCGTGGATCGCGATCGGCTGCTGCGCCGCATAGCGCTTGGTGAAGTCGTCGCGCTCAAGCATCCGCGCCACGGTGTGCTGGGCGGCCAGCTTGATCATGTCGGCCGCCGACATCTGGCCGAACCACTCGGAATTGAAGCGCAGCTCGGTCTTCTCGCGGTCGAGTACCTTGTAGACCTGCTCGGCATACGTCTCGGCGTTGGCCAGTACATCCTCGCGGGTGAGTGGCTTGCGAGTGACGTTCTTGCCGGTCGGGTCGCCAATCATGCCGGTGAAGTCGCCGATCAGGAAAATTACCTGGTGACCCAGATCCTGGAACTGGCGCATCTTGTTCAGCAGCACGGTGTGGCCCAGATGCAGGTCCGGTGCGGTCGGGTCGAAGCCGGCCTTGATCCGCAACGAGCGGCCGCTTTTCAGGCGTTCGGCCAGATCCTCCCGCTTGATGATTTCGTCGGCGCCACGCGCAATCGTGGCCAGCGCCTGCTCAAGCTCACTCATGTATTCCTCTCAAATGACCGTAGGCAGACAGCGGCCGGAAACCGGCCGCTGTCTGCGTTAATTGTGTGTTAACCAGGAATGTCGTGCAAACCCTTGATGGAAAAGGCGTTGACGCCATTTACACATGACCGTTATGGTACGCGCAGTTCGTTACTTTGTACCGCAGAGCGCTCACAGCATGGCTGAAGAAAAGCAGGGGGCGCGGCATGCCCGCAAGCAGGCGATCTGCCGCAAGGCACAACGTCGCCACTCCCATTTCTACGAGCGCTGCTCGCATTGGTCGTTCAATCGCTCGGGCGAAATCGAACCGATCCACTGGCATCGCGAACGTCACGTACTCGCCGGCACCGCGCTGCTGATCACCTTGTTGTCCGGCTTCATCATGCCAGCCTGGGCCAGCGCGATGCGTCCCGCGCCGACACCTGAGGTGCATTCGCTGTTGCCGCTGGCGCTGCCGAAAGTCGCCCCGGTCAACACGACGGCTGCCACCGTGGACGATTGGCAGGTGGTGCGGGTGCAACCGGGCCAGACCCTGTCGGACATCTTCAACGCCCGCGGCCTCGGCATGACCGATCTGCAGAAAGTGATGGATGCGGCCGGCAATACCAAGTCCGCGTTGCACAACATCCGTCCCGGCCAGGAATTCGATTTCCTGCTGGGCAGTGACGGCAGCCTCAGGGGCTTCCGCTTCGATGAGGATCAGGCCAGTCGCGCGATCATCCGTCTCGACGGCGCGCAGCCAGTCGTGTCGGTCCAGCAACGCGACATGGACACGCGTGAGCAGGTGGCTCATGGTGTTATCCGCAGTAGTCTGTATGCCGCTGGCGACCAGGCCGGCATGGACGCGGCGATGGTCGGCAAGTTGGCCGATCTGTTCAAGTACGACGTCGATTTCGTGCAGGATCTTCGCATCGGCGACAGCTTCACGGTGATCTACGACGACGTCTACCGCGACGGCGTGCGCTATGGCGAAGGCAACATCATTGCCGCCGAATTCATCAACCAGGGTACCCGCTACACCGCCTATCGCTTCAAGAAGGCCGATGGCGACTACGGCTGGTTCAGCGAGGATGGCCGGCCGATCCAGAAATCGTTCCTGCGCATCCCGGTCGACTTCACCCGCAGCTCCTCGACCTTCAGCGCAGCGCGCATGCACCCGATCCTCGGTCGCATGCGGGCGCACAAGGGTGTCGACTATGCCGCACCCACCGGCACGCCGATCCATGCCGCCGGTGATGGTGTGATCAAGTTCAAGGGCTGGATGAACGGTTACGGCAACTTCGTGATCGTCCAGCACAACAGTACGATCAGCACTGCCTATGGTCATATGTCCCGATTCGCCAATGAGCGTCTCGGCCAGCATGTCAGCCAGGGTCAGGTGATCGGCTTTGTGGGGATGACCGGCCTGGCTACCGGCCCGCATCTGCATTACGAATTCCGTGTCAACGGCGCGCAGCGCAATCCGCAGACCGTGACGCTACCGCAACCCGAACCATTGCCGGCCACCCAGATGGCACGCTTCAAGGCGCAGACAGTGAAGCCCCAGCTGGCACGGCTGACCGAGCTGGATGCCCGCATCAAGCTGGCCCGCACGAACGCCCCTGCCAACAACGACAACTGAGCGCCACGCAAGCGTGAATGACTTCGCGGCGCTTTATATCGGGCTGATCTCCGGCACCAGCGCGGACAGCATCGATGCCGTGCTGGTCAGCTTCAATCGCGGCACGCCGCAGATTCAGGCCACGCATGCTCATCCGTGGCCGTCCGCCCTGCGCGAACGCATGCTGGCATTGGCGCAAGGCGAAACCGCGTTGGACCTGGATGCGTTTGGACGGCTGGACGTCGAAATCGGCCAGCACTTTGCCGACGCCGCCCTGCATCTGCTCGAGCACAGCGACATCCCGGCAACGGCTGTTCGGGCGATCGGATCGCACGGTCAGACCGTGCGCCATCGTCCCACCGGTGAATACCCGTTCACGCTACAACTGGGCGATCCGACAACGATTGCCGAACGCTGCCGCATCGACGTGGTGGCGGATTTTCGACGTGCTGACCTCGCCGCCGGCGGGCAGGGTGCACCGCTGCTGCCGGCATTGCACGCGATGCTGCTGGCCCGACCGGGACATGCGCGGGTGGTGCTCAATCTCGGCGGCATTGCCAATATCACCGTGCTGGGCGCCGACGGCAGCGTGCGCGGTTTCGACACCGGCCCGGCCAACGGCCTGCTCGATGCCTGGTGCCTGCGTCATCGTGGCGAACCGTTTGACCGCGACGGCACGTTTGCGGCGAGTGGCCGTATCGATCCTGAGCTGCTGGATGCCATGCTGGCCGACCACTATTTTGCGCAGCCGCCACCGAAGAGTACGGGCCGCGAACATTTCCACCTGGATTGGCTGGCCACACATGCGCCACTGGCGGCATTGAGCCCGGCCGACGTACAGGCCACCTTGCTGGAACTCACCGCGCGCAGCGTCGCCAGCGCGATCATGCAGCACGCGCCGGACGCGGAAGAGGTGCTGGCTTGCGGTGGCGGTGTGCACAACGGTGCGCTGATGCGGCGACTGGACGAACTGCTGGCGCCACGCATGCTGGGCAGTACCGCCCGGCACGGCATCGATCCGGATTTTCTCGAAGCCACCGCGTTTGCCTGGCTGGCGCGACAGCGCCTGCTCGGCCTGCCCGGCAACCTGCCGGCAGTAACCGGTGCACGCGGACCACGGGTGCTGGGTGCGATTTATTCCGCGCCGCTCGCCGCAGCTCCGTAGCGGATACTCTCCGGTGCCAGCTGGGTCGGGCGTGTCTGCGCCAAGGCACGCAATGCCTCCTGGAACACGCCTTGTTCCACCGCTTCCCAGTGGCCATCGAGTTCCGTCTGCGGCTCGCGCAAGGTTTCGCTGAGCTGCTGCGCGGGCGACATGCCCAAGCCATTGCGCAAGGCGTTCAGAAGCACGTCATTGATCGACCACTGCCGATCCCTCGCCAGCGCCTTGATGCGCTCGACCAGCAGGTTGTCGACGTGCTGCAAGATCATGTCCGGCATAAGCGTCACTCCGTGTTGCACATGCCCCTATGCGATCGAATGTTTGCACAGCCACGGCGAAGCCAGGCAGCCGCAACTGCGATTTCGTGGCTGATTTGGCAGTTCCACTGTGAACGCCGCCACGCCGGTATGACGTCTGCCGCTTACCCGACGCAATGGGTTAAGCCGCCTCCACCGCCGCGCGCGCACGTTCGAGAGCGCGAAAACGTGGCGACAGATACGCGAACAGCACCATGGCGGGCAGGATCGACATCACCGTGATGACGAAATATTCGCCATAACCGGTCGCCGCCACAATACCGCCGGCAAAGAAACCGAGCACCTTGCCAGGCAGGTTGACCAGCGAACTCAACAGCGCGTACTGAGTTGCAGTGTGCTGCTTGTTGACCAGCGACGACAGGAACGCCACCGTCGGCGGCCCCAGCAGGCCTTCGGCGAAGTTCTGTCCGGAAATAGCCACACCCAGCATCATCAAATTGCCGTGGTGGCCGAGCAGCAGCAAGTACAGCAGGTTGCTGCAGCTTTCCAGCACGATGGCTATGCCGAGGATTCGCCACACCCCCCATCGCGCCACCGCGGCACCGCCCACGAACGCGCCAGCGATGCCGATCCAGACGCCGTAAATCTTGGTAACCGCACCGATTTCCGTCTTGGAAAAACCCATATCGCGATAGAACGGGCTCATGACGCCACCGACGATCGCCTGCTCGGGAATCTTGAACAGCAGGATGAACAACACGATGAGGGCTGCGATGGTCCAGCGGTAACGGCGAAAGAAGTCAGTGAAGGGATCGATCACACTGTCGCGCATCGCCTCGCGCCACGACGAGGGCAGCCTGCGGCGCACCTCCGGCTCATACATCACCAAAGTGGTGATGACCGGTACCACCATCAGGGCGGCCATCAGTGCATAGACCGTGGTCCATGCCATGTGATCGGCCAGAATCAGCGCCAGTGCGCCGGCAGCGAGCAGGCCGAGGCGATAACCCAGTGAATAAGTGGCGACCAAGGCGCCTTGTGCCGACATCGGTGCGATCTCGATACGGTAGGCATCGATAGCAATGTCCTGGGTGGCGCCCATGAAAGCGACAAACAGCGTCGCTGCCACGAAAGGCGCCAATTGATGCGGCGTCAGCACCGCCATCGCCAGCAATCCCGCAAGCACGCCCAACTGGGCAAACAGCAGCCAGCCGCGGCGTTGCCCCAACCTCGCGAACACCGGCAGGCGCCAGTGATCCAGCAGGGGAGCCCAAACAAACTTCAGGGCATACGTCATGCCTGCACTGGCAATCATCGTGATGTCCTTCAGCACGATGCCGTTTTCCTTGAGCCAGAATGCCAAGGTTCCCGCGACTAGCAGAAACGGCAGGCCGGAAGAGAAGCCGAGCAGACACATCGTCCACGCCGCCGGTTGCGAAAACGCACGCCACACCGACGGCTTACGCAGCACCGTAACGCTGGGCTCAGTCGGCATAATCCACCGTGTACGGCGCATGGTCGGAGAAGCGCTGTTCGCGGTAGATCGAGCAATCACGCAGGCGTTCGCGCAGTGACGGCGTGCAGACCTGGTAGTCGATGCGCCATCCGACATTGTTCGCGCGCGCCTGACCACGGTTCGACCACCAGGTGTATTCGACCGCCTCGGGCTTGATCGCACGGAAACTGTCGACCCAGCCGCGCTGCTGAAACAGCAGGTCCAGCCACGCGCGTTCCTCCGGCAGGCAGCCGGAATTTTTCTGGTTCGAGCTCCAGTTCTTGATGTCGTTCTTGGTGTGCACGATGTTCCAGTCGCCGCAGATCACGTAGTCGCGGCCGCTCTTCAGCCACGTGTCGAAGATCGGCGTGATCCACTCCATCGCCTTGAACTTGAACTGCTGGCGCTCTTCGCCTGAGGTGCCGGACGGGAAGTACAGCGACACCACCGAGAGATTGCCGAACCGCGCCTCGATGTAACGGCCTTCGTTGTCGAACTCGTCCCAGCCCAGCTCGGTCAGCACCTGGTCGGGCTCGCGCTTGGCGTAGATCGCTACCCCGCTGTAACCCTTCTTGCTCGTCGCATCGCGGTAGAAGCAGTGATGGCCGTCCGGACGGAACATCGGATCGCTCAGCTGATCTTCCTGCGCCTTGGTTTCTTGCAGGCAGACCACGTCCGCATTTTGCGTACGCAGCCAGTCGAACACACCCTTGGTCGCGGCCGAACGGATGCCGTTGGCGTTCAAGCTGATGATGCGCATATGGACTCCTGAAGCAATGGCGCATCATAGCAACCATGCACGAATCGCCAGCCATTACTCTATCGTCGACCTCGCCGAACGCCTCTCCGGTGTGCCGGCTGATGTTTACAGTGAACTGCGACAACGCCGGCACGCTGGCGCTGTACCGCCACGCCCGCTTCGTGGACAGCGGCGAGCTGTACCATGGCGGCCGTTCCGGGCCGCGACATCTGATGTGGCGCGGCCAGCCCTAGACGACCCTGCCGCGAGATCACCCATGCACGATTACCAACGCGATTTCATCGACCTCACCCTGCAGCGAGAGGTGCTTCGTTTCGGCGAGTTCACCCTGAAATCCGGCCGGCAAAGCCCGTACTTCTTCAACATGGGGCGGATCGATTCGGGCGCCGCGCTCGCCCAGCTCGGCCGTGCCTACGCCGCCGCCGTGGTGAACTCCGGTATTGAAATCGACATGCTGTTCGGCCCGGCCTACAAGGGCATTGCACTGGCCGCGGCGACTGCGATCGCGTTGGCCGAGCAGCATCAGCGCGACCTGCCGTGGGCGTACAACCGCAAAGAGGCGAAGGATCACGGCGAGGGCGGCGTGCTGGTCGGCGCACCGCTGCAGGGTCGCGTGCTGATCGTCGATGACGTGATGACCGCCGGCACCGCAGTGCGCGAGTCGCTGGCGCTGATCCGCGCGCACGGCGCGACGCCAGCCGGCGTGCTGATCGCGCTGGATCGGCAGGAGCGCGGCCAGGGCGAGCGCTCCGCCGCGCAGGAAGTGGCGGCCGACTACGGCATTCCGGTGATTGCGATCACCGCCCTCGACGACGTGCTGGCGTATGCCGGCGAACAACCCGAGCTGGCCGCCGAGCATGCCCGCCTGCTGGCCTATCGGGAGCGCTACGGGGTTCAGCGCTGAGTTCATCCGCGACCCCATAAACTCCACGAACCCGATCACAATGGCGACCGTTGCCGCTGGCGCGGAGCTAGGCAGCGCGATGGCGACAGCTATACTGGGAAACAAGGGAGAATCCATGCGCAAGTCACTACTTGTTTTTGCTGCTGTCGTGCTGATCGCGAGCCTGCCCGCGCACGCCCAGAACACTGGCAACATCCGCTACAAATGGTACGACGGGCAGGGCCTGATGCATTTCAGCGACAGCCTGACCACCGAAGCGATGAAGTACGGCTACGACCTGGTCAACGACCATGGCATGGTGGTGCAACACGTACCGCGCCAGTTGAACGCCGAAGAACGCGCCGCTGCCAACAAGCTGGCCGACCAGCAGGCGGCCAAGCAGCGTGCGGCGCAGGAAATCGCCAACGCCGAAACACAGATGCTGGCGGCTTATCCGGACGAGGAGTCGTACAAAATCTCGCTGCAGCAGTCGCTGGACACCATCGATCAGCAGATCCACACCACCCAGATCAACCTGCGCAGCCAGGAAAAAGCGCTGACTGATCTGCTCGGCCGCGCCGCCGACATGGAGAGCGCCAAGCAGCCGGTGCCGAAACTTCTGGCCGACAGCATCGCCCAGCAGCGTGGCGTCGTCACCGAACAACGCAACACCCTGCAACGTCTGCAAGCCGAGCGCGCAAAGACCGTGCAACAGCAGGTCAGACAGCTGGCGCGCTATCGCGAACTCAAGGCGGTGCAGGAAAAGCCTACGGGCTAGAGCCGATTGTCGGCTCGGCGCGCCATCATTCGGCTGCCGCCAATGCCCGTTTCCGGAAAGGGGCATTGGCGGCAACGTGAGCCCCTCATCCGCCCTGCAGGTACCTTCTCCGCGCGGGGGAAAAGGTATTCGTCGAGGCCTGCGGCTCTAAAAAGGCAGCTTCAGCTTGAAATCCACCGCAAGCAGCTGCTTGCGGAAGACCTGCTGGATGCGCTTCAGCGCGACCGCATCGTCCGCCTCGAAACGCAGTACCAATACTGGCGTCGTGTTGGACGCGCGCACCAGGCCCCAGCCGTCCGACCAGTCCGCGCGCAGTCCGTCGATGGTGATCAGGGTGGCGGCGTCGAAGCTGGCCTGCTGGCGCAGCTTGTCCATGAAGCGATAGTGCTCGCCCTCGGCCAGCTCGACCTTCAGTTCGGGCGTGGAAACGCTTTTCGGCAACGTGGCGAAGATCTCTTCCGGGCTACGCCCCTGCAGGTCACCGGCAAGGATCTCCAGCAATCGCGCAGCAGCGTAGATGCCGTCGTCAAAACCGTACCAGCGCTCCTTGAAGAAGAAGTGCCCGCTCATCTCGCCGGCCAGCTCAGCGCCGGTCTCGCGCATCTTCGCTTTGATCAGCGAATGGCCGGTGCGCCACATCAGCGGGCTGCCGCCGGCGTCGAGAATCTGACCCTTCAGATGGCTGGTGCACTTGACGTCATAGATGATGGTGGCGCCGGGCTGGCGCGACAGCACGTCGCGCGCGAACAGCATCAGCAGGCGATCCGGATAGATGATCTCGCCATCCTTGGTGACCACGCCAAGGCGATCGCCGTCGCCATCGAACGCGATGCCAAGATCGGCGCCGGTCCGCTTCACTGACAGGATAAGATCTTCCAGATTGTGCGGGTCGGAGGGATCCGGGTGATGGTTCGGGAAGGTGCCGTCGACATCGCAGTACAGCGGAATCACCTCGCAGCCGACGCCTTCCAGCACATGCGGCGCGATCGCGCCCGGAATGCCGTTGCCGCAATCGACGACGATCTTCAGATGGCGCTCGGCGAGCACATCGGAGACGATTTTCTCGATGTAGTCGGGCGCCACGTCGACCTGGCGCAGGCTGCCCCGACCATCGCTGTCCAGCGCGCCGCTGGCGATGCGCTGGTACAAGTCCTGGATCGCGCCTTCGGACAAGGTCTCACCGCCAACCACGATCTTGAAGCCGTTGTAGTCCGGCGGATTGTGGCTGCCGGTCACCGCCACCCCGCAGCCCGTGTTGAAACGATAGGCCGCGTAGTAGACCACCGGCGTGGGCACCGCACCGATGTCGATCACGTCGATGCCAGCCTCGCGCAGGCCATCGGCCAGCGCGCCGGCCAGCTCCGGTCCGGATAGACGCCCATCGCGACCGACCACGATGTCGCGCAGGCCCTTCTCGTTCATCAGCGTGCCGATCGACTGGCCGAGCGCGTGTGCCACCTGCTTGTTCAAACTCTGGCCGACCACGCCACGCACGTCATACGCGCGGAAGATGTTCGGATCCACATTGATGGCTGGGACGATCGCCGCGGCGGGCGGTGATGGCGGTGCTGCCGACCTGACGACTGGGGCAGGGGCTTTCTCGATTCTGGGCGGCAGCTCGACATCCTCGGCTTCTACCGGCGCGAGCTCGCGCGAACGCAGGCGCAACGACAACAGGTACCCGCCACCGGCCAGACCCAACAAGCTCAGCAATCCGCTCAGCAGCCACGAGCGCGGCAGCGCGATGAAGGCGCCGGGCAGGCCGGCACCGACGCTGAAGACGCTGCCGGCGACTGGCTTGCTGGTCACCTCGGCTTCGGCCGAGGCGGAGCCGTGTGAAAACAGCTGCACGTTGCCGCGCTCATCACCCTGGCGCAGATCCAACCGGCCATCGGCCGGCGAGATCGCATCGAAACGTTGCCGCAACGGTGCAAACGGCAGCTCGACCCAGACCCACGCCTGTGCTTGCTGTGGCGGCCCGAGCGGGATCACCAGGCTCAGCCGGCGATCACCAGTGCCGTAGGAAACACTCTGCGCCAGCGGTACGCCTTCTGCGCTCTGTGCGGCCATCAACTGGGCTGCCTTGGCATAACCGAACTCGCGGTAATTGGCCTTCAGCACCTCATTCAGATCACCGCTGTACAGCTCCAGTTTCCTTGCCTGCGGTAGCTGCTGGCGCAGAGCAGCCGCGGATTGCGCCGGAGCGCTCATCAAGGTTGCCGGATCCAGCCCAGCCAGCACTTTTTCGATCTTGCCGCGTTGGGTGGCGACCTCATCGGCCATCGCCTGCACGGCCTGATCCTGGGCGGCATGCACCCGCTCGATGGCACTCCCTTCATCGGCAATCAGCCAGGTCTGCCATGCACAGAACAGCCCCAGCAGCACCAGCACGGTGCCGCCAGCCAGCGGCAACAGGTGCTGCCAATCGACCTGCAGGTTGCGCAGCCGTTCTCTCGCGATGTTCAACGCCATCTCCCGCCCCCCGCGGCTGTACTTCTGGACTGGCCCGATTCGGCTCGGCCCAACCCGCCTGTTCATTGGATACCGGTCGAGCCAAAGCCGCCGATACCGCGTTCGCTCGGCGCAAAATCGGTGACCACGTTCAATCGTGCCTGCGCCACTGGCACCAGCAGCAACTGCGCGATTCGGTCGCCCACCGCGATGGTGTACGACTGCGTGCCGCGATTCCAGCATGAAATCATCAGCGGGCCCTGGTAGTCGGCGTCGATCACTCCGACCAGGTTGCCCATCACCAGGCCGTGCTTGTGGCCCAGCCCCGAGCGCGGCACGATCAGCGCGCACCAGCCAGGATCACCGATATGGATCGCGATGCCGCTGGGCACCAGCGCACTTTCGCCCGGACCCAGCGTCAGCGGCTGCTCCAGCGCGGCACGCAGATCCATGCCGGCACTGCCGGATGTGGCGGCTTGCGGTAGCGGGATACTGTCGCCGAGGCGCGGGTCGAGAATTTTCAGTTCGACGTCGAGGAGCTGTCGATCACTCATCGGCGCGTCGCCCGATAGCGTTCGGCGACTTGGGCGATCAACTGTCGCGCCAGCTCCGGTTTGGCCGTCCGCGGCAACTCGACCGCGCCATCGGCCCAGTACAACGTCAACGCATTGTCAGCTGCCTCGAAGCCGAGGCCGCCTCCCACCTGATTGGCCGCAATCATGTCCAGCCCCTTGTGTCGCAGCTTGCCCTGCGCATAGCTCGCTACATCATGCGTCTCCGCAGCGAATCCGACTAGGAACGGGTGCGCGGTTTGCGCCGACAAGCTGGCCAGGATGTCCGGATTCTCGCTGAGCTGCAGGGTCAGACTCGCGCCGTCGCGCTTTTTCAGCTTGTGCGCGGACAGCTCCAATGGGCGGTAATCGCCGACAGCCGCCGCACCGATGTAGATGTCCGCCTGCGCGGCAGCGGCCAGCACCGCCGCATGCATCTGCGCCGCGCTGCGCACATCGACGCGTTGCACCACACCCGCCGGTGTAGCCAAGCTCACCGGCCCGGCAATCAGGGTCACCGTGGCGCCGGCCTGTGCAGCAGCGGCGGCCACCGCAAAACCCATCTGGCCGGAACTGCGGTTGCCGATGAAGCGCACCGGGTCGATGTCCTCATAGGTCGGCCCGGCGCTGACCAGCACGTTCAATCCGCTCATTGCGCCGCTGCCGAACGAGGCCCGCAGCGCATCGCGCAGTTCGTGCGGCTCCAGCATGCGGCCGCTGCCGACATCGCCGCAGGCCTGATCGCCCACGGCCGGCCCGAGCAGTTGCGCGCCGCGCCGGCGCAGCGTGTCGATATTCGCCTGCACCGCCGGATGTGCCCACATCTGCTGGTTCATCGCCGGCGCCAGGTACAACGGCGCGGCGCTGGCCAGGCACAGCGTGGTCAGCAGGTCATCGGCCATGCCATGCGCCAGCCGCGCCAGCAGATCGGCGCTGGCCGGCGCGATCAGGATCCGTTCGGCCCAACGCGCCAGTTCGATATGGCCCATCGCCGCCTCGGCCTGCGCGTCCCACAGGCTTACCCGCACGCTCTGGCCGGACAGTGCCTGGAACGTGGTCGGGCTGACGAAATGAGTGGCGCCCTCGGTCATCACCACGCGCACCTCGGCATCGAGATCGCGCAGGCGGCGAACCAGTTCGCAGGACTTATAGGCGGCGATGCCGCCCGACACTCCCAGCAAGATGCGGCGTTGGGCAAGACTCATGTAAGGCGGGCCTGACAATCGGGCAGACGCGTAGCTTACCGGATTCACTTCCCCTGGCCGCTGCCTGGCCACGACGTTATCCGGCAAGTTGCAGGCATGAGTATCCGCGACTGGCCCGATGGGGAACGCCCCCGCGAAAAACTGCTGACTCGCGGCAGCGCCGCGCTGTCCGACGCCGAACTGCTGGCCGTGCTGCTGGGCAGCGGCAGCCGTGGCAAGGATGCCATCGCGCTTGGGCGCGAGCTGATCGCCAACGCCGGCAGTCTGGGCGCATTGCTGGGCCAGCCGGACCGACAGATCCGCGCCGGCGGACTGGGCCCGGTCAAGCGCGCGCGGATCGCCGCCGCGCTCGAGCTGGCCCGGCGCAGTCTGGCCGAGGAGCTGCAGGAACGGCAAAGCCTGGGCAATCCGCGCGACAGCGGCGACTACTTGCGCGCGCGCCTGCGTCATCTGCCGTACGAGGTGTTCGGCTGCCTCTACCTGGACAATCGCCACCGCGTGCTGGCATTCGAGGAACTGTTCCGCGGCACCATCGATGGCGCCAGCGTGCATCCGCGCGAGGTGGTCCGGGCCTGTCTGCAGCACAATGCCTGCGCCGTGATCTTCGCGCATTTTGTGCCACGCAACATAATGAGCATTATGTGTCTTAGCTTTTTATGTGTCCGATAGGAGCAATTTCGGCGCAGATCAAGGTTATAGCCTCGATCGAGACACATAACGGTTCGTCCCTGAGAGCGGCTAGTGACCGCTCCATGTGAAGACGGATGGTTATCTCGAGGCGCTGCGGCTTAATTCAGGCGTTGACCCTCTGCTCCTAGCGGATAGCGGCCCCTGCAGTATCGTCTGGCTGCGTATTCCGGCCCAACTGACCACCGCGTCCGATAATGGCTGACCAGCGTGCTGGTGTTGACCACCCTGCTAGTGCTGGCCGGCCAGTTCCCCGCGCTCAACGTGACGCTACCTTGTTATCCACATCACGGGTGGCTGATTCAGGATGCTCCGGCTCACATCGCTCTCGACGGCATGAAGCTCCTCATGCCCGATATTAAATATGCGAAGCCCTGCAGTTCCGACGTCAAAGCGCCCTGCGTCGGCCATGTCTCCAGCGACGTCGCCCAGCAGCACCAAATTGCTGAGCGCGACCATGCGACATTGCTCATCGGTAACCTGATCGCCTAGCCGCCATCCTTTGCGCAGCGCCTGGCAATCGATACGCGCGACGTCCCCAGAACCGACGCCCCACAATGTGAGACTGCAATCTTTGAGCGTCGGTGGGCAAAAGTTCACTTGCGTGCGCATTGGGACTCCTCGCTCAGTAAGCTTTCGTGCAATACAGGCGCAGGCGTCTTCAATGAGCAGCCAGTCACGTCGCTGATCCGCTTCCTGGTCATCTGATCGCCGGTATGACTGTGGCGCAAAGCCTCGATTCCGCAGCTTGTAGAAGCTCACTGTCAGCGAACCCAGGGTGGCCAAGCCGCGGTCCAGATCAACCTGCCACGGCGCCGCTGGGCCTCCGCGCGCCTCCACTCGTCTGAGCAAAGCATCAAGGTCAAGGGCATGCTGGCGATGGCGAGCAATCATCTCTGAGTCATCCATCGAGATGGCCTCGCTGTCCGGTCGCCAGGCTAGGCCGCGGCGATGAAGTCCGAGCCATGCCCGCAAGGCCATTTCTGCTGGGCCGGGAATGTCCTGAGATCCCTCAGCCCAACGGCGCACCGTACGCGCAGACACAGATAGCAGCCGTGCAGCCTCGACTTGTGTGAGGCCAAGGTCCGTTAGGTGGTCGAGGAGCTCCGAGTTCGTCATCATGACCATATTTTATGGACAAAATGTCCTATGTCAAGAGAGCGCCACGGCAAAGACGCCCACTGTGGTGCACCAGCGCAGGGACCAACCATTGTCGGAACGCTGGTCCACAGTTACCGGAATCCGCAGTCTGGCGGTCAATCAACACCAGTAAGCTGATCAGGCCAGCCTGGAACGGTGTTCAGACATCACCAGCACCCGCACTCTGAACTACCTGAGGAGTTCGCACCGATGGCTATCTCCATCTCTAACTTGTGGAAACCAACGGCGCGAGACTTGCGTGAGATCGCCGAGAATGCCAAGGCGGCATCGGCCATCCTGGCCATGCCGCTTCTCAAGCGCCGAGCACACATGATCGAGTTCGGCTATCGGAGGCACCTATACAAGTTCCGCGACATTCCGGACGACCTAGGGAAGCGCAAGCGACTAGAGCAGATGCTGTTGGATAACGAGCTATTTGCGGCTACGTCGGACACGTTTAATGATCCGTTTGATGCGCAAGCGGATTACCGTATCGAGCAGCAGGGAGATGCCCTGCGCGAAGTGGTTTATCGCTATTTTAGGTCCCAAGGTGCCGACGACCACCTTGCTCGGGGCCTCGTGGCTGACGCATTGTTGGACGATTCCGCGGCACTCGCTGCGTCCATAAAGGCGAACCACCAACAACTCTTGCAGCAGTTGGGTGTGTGCTGCCTGGCGGAGACTGCTACCGATCCGCTGCTTTGGGCACACTACGCGCAAAATCATCGCGGCATTGCTGTTCAGTACCGACCAAGCCTGGACCCGATGAGCCTCCAGCCGCATCCGGTCCACTACAATGCGACGTACCCGATCATCGAAAACTTCTTTGACCGGGAGAAGCGTGACATCTTTTCGCCCCTGCTTCGCAAAGCGCCGTCTTGGGAGTACGAGCGAGAGTGGCGAATCCTGCGTCCCAACGCGCCAAATCGCGGCTTTCAGGTACGTCCAGAAGCGCTGACCGCCGTGCTGCTGGGCATGCGTATTTCCGACGATGACCGCGAATACATTCGGGGACTAGTTGCCGAGCGGGATAAGCGCTATGAGGTTAAGACCCTGGTCTTCCAGGCAGAGGCAGCTGTGGGCGAATATCGAGTACGCATGCGGCGGCTCCGTACAGCCGCCGCCACTACCGGGGGGAAATAAGAAAGGGCCAGGAAATGAAGCAGCGTAGCCGCAGCCCGGAACTAGATCGGTAGTGGTATGGCGGCCCGCGCGGACATGTCACTTGCGAAAAGTGAAGTTCACTTTTTCGGTTTTGTCAGTTTCTCGATCCGCCGCTTAAGCGTGGCGACCTGATTCAGCTTCTTCGCTTCTGCTTCAAGCTCACGGGGGGTTTTATTTTTCGAGCCTTTGGGTCTTCCCATGCGATACACCATCTATGATCGAAGTAGGTGCAACTATAAAATATAAATACTATAAATGTAAAGTATTTTATATCGGCGTTAGGCGCTTCGATTCGATGGCAGACGCCCAAAACAAGCTGCCGCATAGCTTCGTGGCTTGTTTGTAGGTGTACAGCAGCTCAGTGATCCACCAAACGGCTCCACGGCGCGATGCCGGCGAACCGGCATGGAGCAGTCAATTACGGGTGTGGCAAGGAAGCTCGGCCGCCGATCGGGACGGCAACAATCGCCACCCTGTCGGGGGATAGGATGCACCGCCGGTTAGAAGGCGATCATCGAAACATGATCAACCAACCAGCCGATGATGACGACCAGGAAGGCAGCACCATGGATGGCGGCAAGGATCTCGCCAAGCGCGGCGAGGTAACGGAAAGTGGTCTTGGCGACCTGCGAGATGGCTTTCAATGTGTTCATAAGGAAGTGCCGTCCTTAAGCTGTTGTTATTCGGCACCTCTCTATTTATTGATTTGCACTTTTGGTGATTGACCAACACCGAAAACTGCACAACGGCGCGGGTTTCGGCCAGCCAGCACTTTGAAAACTCATCTGCGCATTTGTGCGAGGCGGTGGCGGCAAAATCGCTGCCGCTGCGGCGTCCATGTCTCGCCTGCGGCGAGAGGCTGACCACAAACTCTTCGCTAACCACCTTTCGTCAACTTGTGCCGGAAATAGGATTCGAGCCCAACCAACGTTCTCGGGTCGGTCTCTGCCTGTCGCAGTTTGCCCAGCTGACATGGCATCAGCGTTCGCCCACACGCTCGCACACGCTCCGCTGATGATCGATCAACCATCCACGTTACATACTGACATTGCCCCGCAAGTCCGGCGAGCAATCCGGCAGGTGTCAGGCCATGCCGACGCCATTCACGTCAGGTGGAACCGATGACCGGGGCAGCTTCTCTCTGAGAGAGTTCCTCTCATGCTCGAAGTTCGCAGCGAACCTGATGGCTTCACCGTGTACGACGCCGATGCCAGCGAGCCCATCATCAAGTTCGCCAGCCGTGCGGAAGCGGACGAACTGAACACTGAAGTTAAGCGGCGGCGAAGCCGTCCGCCTTGAGCGAGTAGTTACCCACGTCGAGCAGTCCGTCCGTCGGCATCATCAATAATTTCGCTGTCCCCATTCGGCAACCCACGCACTAAACGCCCGAGTTCGTCGTAACCGACACCACCGCCCTGTTCACGCATTTGCGCAAAGAATGCCAACTCTTCTGTCGTTGGCACCGCAAGTACCTGACCTAAAAGATCATCGAAAATCTTTCGTTCGCTTGGCGCCAGCTGATCAGGGTCGTACCTTCCTTCCAAGGCAGCTTGCACACGTTCCAGCGTATGACCTGAATTAAGTTTCATCGGATTTCCTAAGATCGTCACATTCTGTATTTGTGCTTCACCGCCAAAATACACCGATGTTCTAATGCCATCCAGGTAGTGCAACTTGACATACAACTGCAGATGCTTCGAGCGGATCAGACTCCAGATTTCGGGATTGACTGAACACCATTCCGGCGAGGCTGCGGATTCCGGCCACGTTGAACATTGATTCCGGCGAGCGCTGAACACCCCGCTGGTACTGACCAGAGGCGGGCGGTTTGCCGCTGTCTGTAAAGATCTACCGGCTATATTGCGAGAAAGTCCGTTTCGACCCGTAGCGGTCATTTCTTTAACCCAAGGAAAGCCCAATATTCTCGTTGGCCAGGCATATGACGATACCTATAACGCAGCAAGCACTCGAACATTGGGAAGAATTTTTCATAAAGCGAGGTGTTGAGATTCCAATTTTTCAACTGGCAGAGATAGTCGTTTTGGAAGCGCTCGGGCTGGACTGGTTTGATCGTTTCGAACGTTACCTTACTGAACGCAAGGATCTCCGAGAGTTGCCAGGTGATCTTGCAGATCGAGAACGCGCAGTGTCGCGGGTACGTATCGGTCACATGATTTATCTTCTGCAATCTTGCGATGGCTTTGTTGATCGCATTGAAGAGTTTCGTACAGCAGAAATCGAGGCCTCTTTCTTTGAACTGCATTTCGCTTCGCTATTTGTTCAGAACGGCTACACCGTACGATTCGTAAAGCCGAGCGGCCGCAAGCAGGAAGACTATGACTTCGACGTGTTGGTCGATCACAAATGGATCGCCGTTGAAGCAAAGACTCGTCGCAATGGCCCGCTCAAGGACGCGAACACCATCCGGAACGCCCTGAAGAAAGCCCGATCACAGCTGCCAGTCGACAGGCCTGGAGTGATCGGTATTTCGATCGCCTCAGAGTACGAGGGCCACAATCTAGGTGAGCACGCGATTCAAGTGATAGAACAAGAGATCCATGAATTCCTGCATAAGACAAGTAGAGTTAACAAGGTGATCGTTTTCCGCCACACCTGGGACGGCCAACCTCCGGCATGTCGTACCAATGTCAATGAAATTGGGAAATGCGTTCATTGCAAAAGTATCCCTGCTAGAAAATGGATCGATCAGCAGTTCCTAATTTCCGACGTCTCCGAGCTAGAACAACGAGGCGCAGGAACTGCATTCCCATCCTTCGCCCCCAAGTATGGCTATCTGTTGGGTCGGACCAATCCTTCCTAGCGGTGTTCGAAACGTCTGCTTTTGGCCGGTCACGGTCCTAGCGGCCGCTGATGCCCGGGAAAGCTGGACGGGCAGAGGTCGACCCTTAGCGGACCTTCCAAAAAGGCCCCAATTGCGCAACAGCAGCAAGGTACTCAACAACGACACCGTGTTCAGACCGCGCCGGAACGGTGTTCAGCCATGACCGGAATCCGCACGAGGCCTGGTCTGAACACGCTGTGGATGCCCGGACTGGACGCCCTGCCGGTGGTTCACAATCACTCATTGCCGGGAGTTCTTCAGCGCACGACCCTGGCGCAACGTACATGAGAACAACCGTGTATCACAGTCATTGAGACGGCTCGTAACCAAGTTGTGGACTCCCCCGGTGATGATGAGCGTCATTGAAGAGGTCACTGTCGTTGAGCAGTGGAAGCAAGCGGCCGGAGTCCTCCGACTGACCAATGGGCGACGGGTGATCAGCGTGACGAATCCGTACGCTACAAGGAAGACAGCCAAGCCAACATTCCAGCGTCATCTTGCCATGCAGATTTGCGTGCCCGCCCCACATTCGCGGCAATCGGCTCGCACAGTTCCAAGGCATCAGCCTTCATACGGATTGTGATCTCAGCGTATCTGTTGGTGGTGTTCAGATTAACGTGCCCCAACCACCCCCGAATAACATTCACCTCGACGCCTGCCTCCAGCAGATGGACAGCGGTGGTATGACGGAACACATGCGGCGTAACCCGAATCCGTGATGAAGGCTTTGCTGAAGCCTCCCAAGCTTCGGCAAGGTGACGAATGCGCTTATATATCCCGAATCGGGTCATCGGCTCTCCGCTGCTCCCCACGTACACTGAGCCTGTCGGCTCCAGAGTTGTGGGGCGTTCTTGAAGCATCACCTGCAAGGCCTTTGCCGTTTGGCTCCATAGGGGGCACGTTCGCCACTTCCCGCCTTTGCCCAGCAGCCGGACCTGAGCTGGAGATTGGAGGTCGAGTTGGCCAATAGTGAGTTGGGCGACTTCGGAGACACGAGCGCCCGTGTTGTATAACAACATCAACAGGGATCGATCCCGTATAGCGAGCCTGCCATCACCGGGAATGCTGGCGAATAAGGCCTCAATATCTTCGCGCGCCAGGAACTTCATTTCCGGCAGAGGGCAGCGCTTCAACGGTATGGTTGCAACTTTTGCGCAGAACGGGAGCATCTCCGGGACTTTGCGACCGATGTATTCGTAGAACGTGTGCAGTGCCGCTAAACGTTGGTTACGCGTCGCAATGGCGTTTCCCCGCTCTTTCTCCATGTCGCGTAGGAAAGCCAGCACTAATTGATAATCCAGGTGTTCCAACGCAAGTTCGCTCACGCCTCGGCGATGCTGCTTGGCGACGAAGATAAGGAACAAACGAAGGCTGTCCCGGTAGCTGCGGATCGAACTTGGCTGCAGGCCTTTTTGTTGCGGAAGGTAGTCCAGAAAATAGCTATGAACGATCGTTGAGAAACTCTCAGGCTTCATGGCGCCACCTCTTCAAGAAGGATGGGTGCGAAGGCTTCAAACCGCTGACTAGCTGCACTGAATAGTTCGCTGGTGATGGTTAAATACACCGCCGTACTGGCTGGCCTGAGGTGACCGAGGAAAGTCGACAGATGGTGCAATCGCTCGGCGGGCGATACCCCCTGGCGGTACCAGCTCAATAGAGTGCGCACGGCAAACGAGTGGCGTAGCCCATGGACATGGGGGCCAAAGACGCCGGCCGGCACTTGCAGGGCCAATTGAGGTAGCAAGACGTCCCGGAACGTATTGCGGATGCTGTTCGTACTGATGTGAGCACGACCATCCCAGGAAAACAGGAAACAAGCGCCGACACAGGGGTACCCATGCGCCTCACGTTGCGCCAAGTAACAGCGCAGCCTAGCCGCCAGCTTGGGGCCAAAGGGGACCAACCTGTCCTTGCCGAATTTGGTGTCACGGATCTCCAGGACTTCACGTTCCAGATCGATATCCCCACATTGGAGACGAGCTACTTCACTGACGCGCAAACCGAGCCCCGCGAGCAAGGCAAAGATCGTCTCGTAAGTAGCGCCTCGTAATGGAGCACGAGGGTTGTCCTGCAGTGCGTGGGCTTGGGCCAATAACTGTTTGATAGCCTCGGGCGGGAACAGGAAGGGTAGCCGCCGGGTCGAATCCGCCTTCGCCTTGGCTTGCAAAGGTGAAGTCTTCAAAATCTGTTGGCTGACGATCCAATCAAACAGACGACGCACGACTCCCAGAAGATGGTTGTAGCTGCGTGCATTGAGGCGGTTTCGTGAGACCATGAATGCCTCCAGACACGTCGGATCTATGGCCTCAACGCTTTTGACGCCCTGATCGTCCAGGAATCGATCAAGCAGGCGCAGCATGCGATCCTCGCTGGCGAACTTGCACCCCAGAGCGCGCTTTGTGGCCAAGTACTGTTCAATGTAGGGGGCGAGCTGGCTATGAAAGCCATTCCAGAGAGCGGTCATAACACGTCCTCCGCATCTCCGATCACTAGTTCACGGAGCTTGTGCACGGCGACCTTGCCGTAAGCCAGCGTGGAAGTCGGATCGCTATGGCCCACATAGTCGCCAATGTTCTTGAACGGGACGTTGGCCTCAACAAGATGCTGTATGCAGGAATGGCGCAGGGTGTGTGATCCCGCCCGAGACACCTTAATGCCGGCCGCTCGTAGTCGGACGCCGACCATCGCTGAGACCGTGAAATGCTGTACCGGCACGTAGGGAGACTTGGTCGTGAGGAAAATACTGCGGTGTTCCACGTCAGTGCGTCTGACTTGCAAGTACTCGATCACTGCCTCACCCACAGTCGCTGATAGCGGATAGCGCGTCGAATGACCGCCTTTACGCATGGGAATGCTGACTTGTGAATGCGTCCAATCGAAATCGCTCAATTGCATGGCAGCGATTTCACGAGCACGCAGCCCGTAGCTGGCCAGTAGAGCCAGAATGGCGTAGTCCCGCTTGCCCAGCACCGAACGTTGATCGACGCTGGCTAGCAGCTGTTCCACGTCCTCCCAACGGATCGCACGAGGAATGGAAGCGTGTCTATAAACACGTCCCCGCGGCACGCTGGAAACAAGGTTCGACGCCAAGATGCCTTCCCGGTGCAGATAGCGCACAAATACTCTCAAGGCAGTCGTGCTACTGAGCATGCCCGACTTATGCAGAGCCTTGGCACGCTCCGTCAGGAAGTCGCTGATACATGCCGGAGTCAGCTCGGTCAGATTAAGCCCGACACGCTCCAGGTACGACTCGAATGGGCGCAGCGTATAGGTGTAGTTGTGTAGCGTGTTAGTCCGCAACCCCTTCTCTTCGGTTAAGAATGTAAAAAAGCCCGGTGCGGTAACGGAGAATGGCCAAGATAGCTTGCTGGTCGGTCGCTGATAGCTAGGCAACACCACGCACAACATCCGCTCAACGGGGATACGGCTTTGCGAGACCACCGCTGCGCGATCCTGAGCGTTCTTGCACCAAGCGCCATGATCGGCCTTCCATTGTTCGACAAACGCGTCGACATGATCGGGAAGTTCTCCAAGCTGTCTTGCGCCGCGAGCCTTCACAAAATCGTCGAAATGCGCGAGTGCCCTGACGTGCTGCCGAACAGTTGCATGAGACGTGTGCTGTTCGTCCAGCGACTGCACATAACGCTCAATCTGCGGCCCAAGCCATAGCGCTCGAACCCGATCGATGGCCTTGAGTGATTGGAAATGCTGTTCCAACATGACAACCACCTCTCTACGAAAAAGAAGGGGAGGTCATGTTGCTCCTAGCCTGTCGTTATGTGCCTTGAGATCGATCATCTGATCCACGCCTGTCCCCGGCTGCCATTACCGGGCACATAAAAAAACAGGCCACATAACGCGCACAACCACCCGAGCGGCGTGGCCGAGCCCAGCGCGGCCGACCGCACGATCACCCACGAGCTGCGCGACGCGCTGCAGCTGGTCGGCGTGCGCGTGCTCGATCACCTGGTGATCGGCCACGGCGAACCGGTGTCGATGGCGGCGCGTGGCCTGCTCTGAGCCGCCGGCATAAAAAAACGGCGTGGGATGAGCCACGCCGCTGGGCCGATTGGGGAGGGGAGAGAGCGGCGTCTCCGGTGCCGTTTCATGGAGGGGAGTCATGTCCGGGCACCGCCAGTGTCGCAGTGCCGCATGACAAACCAGTGACATTCCGCGCGTACGCGAAGTACCGCCAAGTCGCCGAAACTTATGCACAAAACGGAGACATCGGCACTTGCCGACCAGATCGTGCCTTTAACCGCAAGTTCGCCACGTAACTATTTGATATAAATAATTTATATCTTTCACGAAACGAACTTCAAGCCAGTCTGGCCCAATTTCAAGCCAGCTGGCACGGCTTTCCCCACAGACTTATCCACAGGCCGGGCTGCCGCGGCGCATCACGCTCCGCAGACGGCCCGTGCCACTCGTGCAACGCACACGGTCGTCCGCCATGCCGGCGCGTTTCGTCGGCATGGCGGTCTGTTAGGATTGGCGGTTCCATTACGAAACCGATCCCACCCGTGAAAGAACAGTTGCGCGACCTGGTGCTGCAGGCGATCAAGACCCTGCAAGACGATGCCACCCTGCCTGCCGACCTGAGCCTGCCCGGCTTCGTGATCGAGCGCGCGCGCAGCCGTGAACACGGTGACTTTGCCTGCAACGTGGCGATGCTGCTGGCCAAACCGGCACGCGCGAAACCGCGCGAACTGGCCGAGAAACTGGTGGCGGCACTCCCCGCGAATGCGCTGGTGGAAAAAATCGAGATTGCCGGTCCCGGCTTCATCAATTTTTACTTGGCCGCCGGCGCCTACCACGCCGAGCTGCGCCGCATCATGGCCGAAGGCGATGCCTACGGCCGCAGCAGCGCCGGCCATGGCAAGACCGTTGGCGTGGAATTCGTCTCGGCGAATCCGACCGGCCCGTTGCACGTGGGCCACGGCCGCAACGCCGTCATCGGCGACTGCCTGAGCCGCCTGCTCGACGCCACCGGCTGGAACGTCAAGCGCGAGTTCTACTACAACGACGCCGGCGTGCAGATCGCGAACCTGGCGATCTCGGTGCAGGCGCGCGCGCGCGGCGTCACTCCGGACGACAGCAGCTGGCCGGAAAATGGCTATCGCGGCGACTACATCGCCGATGTGGCGCGCGCCTACCTCGATCGCGAATCGGTGAGCGCCGACGGCGCGACCGTGACCGGCGCGGGCGATGTCGACGATCTCGACGCGATCCGCCACTTCGCCGTGGCCAGCCTGCGCCGCGAGCAGGATCTGGATCTGAAGGCGTTCGGTGTCGGTTTCGATACGTATTTCCTGGAGTCCTCGCTGTACAGCGACGGCAAGGTCGAAGAGACCGTGCGCGAGCTGGTCGCCCACGGCCACACCTACGAGGAAGACGGTGCGCTGTGGCTGCGCAGCACCGACTACGGCGACGACAAGGACCGCGTGATGCGCAAGTCCGACGGCAGCTATACCTACTTCGTGCCGGACGTGGCCTACCATCTGAGCAAGTGGCAGCGTGGCTACGAGAGCGCCATCACCGTGCTGGGCTCCGATCACCACGGCAGCCTGGCTCGCGTGAAAGCCGGGCTGCAGGCGCTGGATGCGGGTATTCCCAAGGGCTGGCCCGAGTACGTGCTGTACCAGATGATCACCGTGATGCGTGGTGGCGAGGAGGTGAAGATCTCCAAGCGCGCCGGCAGCTACCTCACCTTGCGCGACCTGATCGACGAGGCCGGTTGCGACGCCACGCGCTACTTCCTGATCGCGCGCAAGACCGATTCGCAGCTGGTGTTCGACATCGACCTGGCACGCTCGCAGAGCAACGACAACCCGGTGTACTACATCCAGTACGCCCATGCCCGCGTCTGCAGCGTGCTGCGTCAGGCGCCGGAGAAGGGCTTTACGTTCGACCTGCAGAATGGCCTCGCCAACCTGGCGCGGCTGGACAACGAACACGAGCAGATCCTGCTCACCGAACTGTCGAAGTATCCGGAGCTGGTCGATGCCGCCGCGGCGAATCTGGAGCCGCACCTGGTCGCTGCGTGGTTGCGCGAACTGGCCAACGCGTTCCACACCTACTACAACTCGCACCAGTTCCTGGTCGAGGACGTGGCGCTGCGCAACGCGCGTCTCGCGCTGGTGGTGGCGACGCGGCAAGTGTTGAAGAATGGCCTGGAATTGTTGGGCCTGAGCGCCCCGGAGAAAATGTAATGGCAGCACGCAAGGGCAAGGGCCGGCAGGCCGTGCGCAATGGCAGCAACGGTTTTCCGGGCTGGGGTTACGCCGTCATCGGCGTGGTGATCGGCGCCATCCTGATGGCGGTGATGATGCGCGGCAGCCTGCTGACCAGCCTGCGCAAGGCCGATGGCCCGCAGGCGAATCCGCAAGCCACCGCCGAACGCGGCAGCGATCCCGGCGTGCTCGAACCGGCGGCCGGCGAAAGCGCGCCGAAGAAGCCGCAGTTCGATTTCTATTCGGTGCTGTCGGAGAAGGAAGTCCGCATCCCCGACGCCGTGATCAGTGCGCAGGCACGCGCCGAACAGCAGCAGAAACAGCAGGCGGCACAGCTGCAGGCTCAGCAGCAGGCCGCCGCCCAGCAGCAGGCGACTGCCGCCCCGGTGGCTGCGCCGACCGCCGTCACTGAAAACGTCACCGCCGCGCCAGCCACCGCCGTACCGCAGCCCGCCGGCGGCAGTGGCTACCTGCTGCAGGTCGGCGCATTCCCGAACTCCGCCGATGCGGAAACCCTGAAGGCGAAGCTCGCCATGCAAGGCTTTGTCGCCAACGTGCAATCGGTCAGCATCGGTGGACAGACCTATAACCGCGTGCGCCTCGGCCCATTCCATTCTGCCACCGAACTGGAATCGACCAAGCGGCGGCTGGCCAGTGCAGGGATCAATGCGATTGCACTGAAGGAAGGGAAGTAACGCGTTTCGCCTGCACCTTCGGTACAAAAGGCCGCACTACCAGCGCGGCCTTTTTGTTTTAGCCATCCAAAATTCAGCTTTTCCGCTTCAATCTGATCAACGCCGAAATATCGTCGTCGCCGTAACCCTGGCGCATCAGCTCGGCGTAGTCGGCCAGCGAGCGGTCGATCACGCCGGTGGCGCTGCCGGCCTGTCCGGCGATACCGCGCACGATGGCCAGATCCTTGTGCAGCAGGGCGAGTTTGAAGCCCACGCTGAACTCGTCGCGCAGCATCGTGGCGCCACGCTTGTCGAGAAACCAGTTGCCGGCGGCGCCGGCACCGAGTGTGGGAATCAGCCGCTCCGGGTCGAGTCCGAGCGCCTCGCCCAGCGCGAGACCTTCGCACACCGCCTGCGCGATGCCGGCGACCAGGATCTGGTTGATCGCCTTGGTCGCCTGACCGGCGCCGACGGCGCCGAGATGGGTGACCCGCAACGCATAGGCTTCCAGCACCGGACGGGCGCGTTCCAGCACGTCCGTATCACCACCGACCATCACCGACAACTTGCCGTTCTTCGCGCCTTCGACGCCGCCGGAGACCGGTGCGTCGAGGAAGTTGGCGCCGACCGCAGCAAGCATTGCCGCCGCCTGTTTCGCGGTGGCCGGCGCATCGGTGGAATGATCGATCACGATCGCACCACGCTTGAGGTGCGGCGCCAGCGCTTCGACCGCACCAAGCACGTCGGCGTCGGCGGTGACGCACAACGCGATCACGTCGCACTGCGCGGCCAGTTCGGCCAGCGTAGCCGGCGCACTGACTTCCAGCTCACGTGCGAGTGCCTCGGCTTTTGCATGCGTGCGGTTGGCCACGGCAACCAGCAGACCTTTCGCCTTGAGATGGCCGGCCATCGGCGCGCCCATCGCGCCGAGTCCGATAAATGCTGCCTTGAGGGTCATGTGGTGTCCTTGATGCTCAGTCAGAAACGGGGGCGCGATGCACGTCATGCGTCACGAAAGGATCTTGGGGATCGGGGGCGGCCAGCCACTGCGGATGCGCCAGCGTATGGCGCATGTCGTCCAGGCCGCTGTGCCAGTGACCGTGCATGCTGGCGGCGCTGAATTCGTAATCCTTGTAGTGGCTTTCGTACGGCTTGTCGCGGTAGATCAGGTGGATCACATTGGTCAACGCGGCGGCGGAACGCTCCACGGCACGACGCCAGGCCGGATCGTCGCGCCGGTCTTCCGGCACCAGTGCCATCACGTCGTGCAGCAGGCGCCGATGCTCCTGCGTACGCCGCATGAATTCGGTGATCAGGCGGGTGCGGCTGGAGTACTGGATCTCCTTGCTGCGCTCGGCCACCTCCATCAGATCGCGCGGCAAGCTGCCGCGTGCACTCCAGAGGTCGACCTGGAACACCAGCGTGTCGTGGCTGGGGCGTTCGCTCAACACCTTGTACAGCGGCGTATTGGAGACCATGCCGCCGTCCCAGTAGAACTCGCCGTCGATCTCCACCGCCGGAAAACCGGGCGGCAGTGCGGCAGAGGCCATGAAGTGCTCGGGCCGCAGCGTGTCGCAGGTATTGTCGAAGTAGGTGAAGTCGCCGGTGCGCACGTTCACCGCACCCACGGACACGCGCATCGTGCGCACGTCGTTGATGCGGTCGAAGTCGGCCAGCTGCTCCAGCGTGGCGCGCAACGGCGCGGTGTCGTACCAGCTCGCACTGGCCGGACTCGTATGCCATGGCAACAGCGCACCCAGTCGCGGCTGGAAAAAACCGGCCTGTCCTTCGGTCAACGCCCGCCATGCCGCGAGACCACTGATGCCGTTCTGCCACAGCAGTGGCCACGTGCTCGCATCGAAGGCAAGCGGCGCCGGCAGCAACGGCTGCCGACAGATCGTCTCCCAGAATTCGCGCAACCGCTCGACCCGCAACTCCGGCGGGTTGCCGGCGATGATCGCCGCGTTCAATGCGCCGATCGAGATGCCGGCCAGCCAGGTTGGCTGCAGGTCAGCCTCGGCCAGCGCCTGATACACGCCCGCCTGATACGCTCCGAGCGCACCGCCACCTTGCAGCACCAAGGCGACGGTGCGGTAGTCGCGTGCCACCGTTTCGGCCAGCGACATCGATGGATTCGAACGCCTGGTGCCGGCCACGTCGTTTACTGCATGTACCAGCCGTGGCTGACCACGATCGATTGACCGGTCAGCGCGGCGGACGGGAAGGTCGCCAGGTACAACGCGGTCTGCGCGATGTCCTCGACGGTGGTGAACACGCCGTCGACGGTGTCCTTCAGCATCACGTTCTTGATCACGTCCGCTTCGCTGATACCCAGCTCCTTCGCCTGCTCGGGGATCTGCTTTTCGACCAGCGGCGTGCGCACGAAACCGGGGCAGATCACGTGCGAACGCACGTTGTGCGCAGCGCCTTCCTTCGCCAGCGTGCGGGCGAGGCCGAGCAGGCCGTGCTTGGCGGCGACGTAGGCCGACTTCAGCTTCGACGCCTCATGCGAGTGCACCGAACCCATGTAGATCACGATGCCGCCGCGGTCGCCCTTGTACATGTGCTGCAACGCGGCCTTGGTGGTGAGGAAGCCACCGTCGAGATGGATCGCCAGCATCTTCTTCCAGTCAGCGAACGCGAACTGGTCGATCGGGTTGATGATCTGCACGCCGGCGTTGGAGATGAGGATGTCCAGATGGCCAAACGCGGCGACCACCTTGTCGGTGCCGGTGTTGACGGCATCCTCGCTGGTGACGTCCATCGCGATGCCGAGCGCCTTGCCGCCGGCTGCGTTGATTTCCGACGCCGCCTTGTCCGCCGCATCCTGATTGATGTCGGCAATCGCCACGCTAGCGCCGTGCCGTGCATACAACTCGGCGATCGCCTTGCCGATGCCGCTGGCCGCGCCGGTGATCAGCGCGACCTTGCCGTTGAGACTTGTCATGACCGTTCCCGTTTCGATGTGGATGTCATCGTGCACCGCCTGCATGCCAATCAATGCATGTCTTCGGCGAGATAGGTATAAGCCGTCAGCCCGCCGTTGAGCGTGTCGTACAACTGACCGGCTTCCGCACCCGTCACACCCGCGCTCGCGATGCGCTCGCGGTAGCTCTGGCGCAGCGCCTCGAGGTCGTAGCCGACGTAGTCGAGCATCAGGTCGGTGGTGTCGCCGCGGCGCACATGCGCGAACGTGTAGCCGTCACCGTCCACGCGTACGTTCACCGCGTCCGTGTCGCCGAACAGATTGTGGATGTCGCCCAGCGTCTCCTGGTACGCGCCGACCATGAAGATGCCGAGCCGATAGCTTTCGCCTTCCTTCAAGGCATGCAGTGGCAGGCTCACGTCGATGCCTTCGGCGTCGACGTAGTGATCGATGCGGCCGTCCGAGTCGCAGGTAAGGTCGACGATCACGCCACGCCGGATCGGCTGCTCGTCGAGCCGCGCGATCGGCGTGATCGGGAAGATCTGCCCGATCGCCCAGATATCCGGCACCGATTCGAACACCGAGAAATTGACGAAGTACTTGTCGACCAGCTTCTCATCCAGCTCGTCCAGCGCCTGCCGGTGCGAACGCTCGGCTGGCAGCAGGCGGGTGCGCACGGCACCAGCGATCGCGTAGTACATCTCGTCCAACCGCGCACGGTCGGCCAGTGCCAGCTGACCCAGCGCGTACAAGGTCTGGCCTTCCTGCAAGTGGTGCTGGGCTTCGTGGAACAGTTCCAGTGCGGGACGCCGATCCAGTTCATCCCAGGTCTCGCGCAACCGGCGCAGCACGGCCGGTTCATCCACGCACAGAGGCGGAATCGCACCGGCAGGCACCGGCTCGACTTCGGTCACGTTGACTACCATCACCGCGTGATGCGCAGTCATCGCGCGACCGGCTTCGGTGAGGATATGCGGTGCAGGCAGGCCTTCTTCCGCGACCGCCTCGGCCAGCGACTGCACGATGGTAGCGGCGTATTGCTCGATCGAATAATTGATCGAATTGTGGCTGCGCGAACGGGTACCTTCGTAATCCACGCCGAGACCGCCGCCGACGTCGACGATCTCCAGCGGCACGCCCATCCGCCTCAGCTCGACGAAGTAGCGGGTCGCCTCGCGCATGCCGTTGGCGATGTCGCGCACGTTGGAAATCTGCGAGCCCATGTGGAAGTGCTGCAGCTTCAGCGTGTGCTTGAGCCCCGCCGCGTCGAGCCGTTCGATCAGGGTCAGCACCTGGTTCGGCGACAGCCCGAACTTGCCCTTGTCGCCGCCGGTGTTTTGCCACTTGCCGGCGCCGATCGAGGCCAGCCGCACGCGCACGCCGAGCAGCGGCTCCACGTTCAGCGCCTTCGCCTCGCTGAACACGTGATCGAGCTCGGACAACTTCTCGATCACGATGTGCACGCGCAGGCCGAGCTTCAAACCGATCAGCGCCAGACGGATGTATTCGCGATCCTTGTAGCCGTTGCAGATCACGATCGAGCCAGGCCGCGCCATCGCCAGCACCGCCATCAGCTCGGGCTTGGAACCGGCTTCCAGCCCGAAGCCGTGCGTACCGGCAGCGACCAGCTCGCCGGCGACGCCACGCTGCTGGTTCACCTTGATCGGATAGATGGCCGTATAGCCGCCCGCATAGCCGCTGTCAGCGATCGCCGTAGCGAACGCGCCCTGCAACCGCGCCAGACGGTCGGCGAGGATGTCGGGGAAGCGCACCAGCAGCGGCAGACGCAGGCCGTCGGCACGAGCGCGCTCGACAATCTGCGGCAGCGACAAGGCCGGGCCGTTCGCGCCGCGCGGGCGCATCACGATTTCGCCGGCGCCGTTCACGTCCACATAGCCGTCGCTCCAGTGCGGCACGGCGTAGGTGTGGCGGGCGGAGTCAGTATTCCAAGGGTTCGACATCAGCGAAGCTCCATTATGTAGGCGCTTGTTACATGCATGGATGATGTCGTCGCAGCGGCGAGCCTTGACGGTGTTGCTCCACAAGAGCACGAGCCCGAACGACCGGAAGCCTCGCACGCCGCGGGGCCGATCGGACTTGTCGGCCGCCGACGCGCTGCGCCGGCGATGCCAGGTCGCCATTGTAATAGGCGCCTGTGACGATATGCGCATGCGTCGTCGACTAGCTCTCGGGACGTTCACCGCGGTTATCGCTACAATTGGCGGTCTTTGTCCTTCCACCCGGTTCGTCAGGAACACTCCACCATGTCGCAGCAGCCCACGTCGAATGAAGTCCGCTGGTTCACCGAAGCCCACCAGGCTTCCGGTTCCTCCATCGGTTTCCGCACCGAGCAACTGCTGCACGCGGAGAAGACACCGTTCCAGACCATCGAGATCTACAAGACCACCGATTGGGGCAACCTGATGGTGATCGATGGCTGCGTGATGCTGACCACGCGCGACAATTTCTTCTATCACGAGATGATGACTCACCCGGCGCTGTTCACCCATGCGCGCGCCAAGCGCGTGGTGGTGATCGGCGGCGGCGACTGCGGCACCTTGCGTGAAGTGCTCAAGCACGAGGAAGTCGAGTCCGCGGTGCAGGTGGAGATCGACGAACGCGTGACCCGGCTGGCCGAGGAATATTTCCCGGAACTGTGCGAATCGAACCACGATCCGCGCGCCGAGCTGCTGTTCATCGACGGCATCAAGTACATGGCCGAAGCCGAGCCCGACTCGCTGGATCTGGTGATCGTCGACTCGACCGATCCGGTCGGTCCGGCCGAAGGCCTGTTCAACGCCGCGTTCTACGCCAGCTGCCACAAGGCGCTGCGCCACGGCGGCCTGCTGGTGCAGCAGAGCGAATCGCCGCTAGCGCATATCGACCTGATCAAGTCGATGCGTTCGGCCATGCGCACCTCCGGCTTCAGCGCGGTGAAGACGCTGCCGTTCCCGCAGCCGTGCTATCCCACCGGCTGGTGGAGCTGCACGATGGCGCGCAAGGGCGGCGACCTGTCCGGCTTCCGCGAGCGCGGTGCGATCAGCAAGAACTTCCCGACCCGCTACTACAACGCCGACATCCACAAGGGCGCGTTGGCCCAGCCGGAATTCATGCGCGAGGCGTTCGGCGAGTAAGCCATTTCGACGTTCACGTGTACGTGCAGCTTCAGAACATCTTGGAGCGCACCTTCGGCAGCAGCACCAGCAGCAGCGTGGCGAACGGGCCGCACAGCAGTGACAGCAGGAACCACAGCAACCCGCTGCGGTTCTTGCCCTGCGCCAGTGCGGCGTTGATCAGCGCCAGCGTGCCCCAGCCGACGAACCACGGGGCGCCTTCGGCAAATGTCGACAAATGATCCACTACGCGTCTCCCAATCATGCGGGGCGCAGCCGTGCGCCAAAACGATCATCCTAGCAAGCCTTGTCGCGGCCACCCGTTGCCGCGGGCACGCGGATCAGCCGCGCTTAATCTGCCCGAGGTATGCTGAACGCTTTGATTGCGGACCTGCCCATGATGCGTGGATTGCGCTACCTCGCCCTGACTTGCGCGTTGTCGCTGCTGGTCACGCCGGTGTTCGCCGGCAAAGTCCCCGCCAGCAAGAACCCGCCTGAACCGAGCAAGACAGCCAAGGCCCGCGACAAGGCCCAGCTGGCCTTCCAGCGCGATCTGGTCAGCGTGCTGGCACCCCGCGCCGATGCCCTGCCGCTGCTTGGCGCCGCCTTGCTCGCGCGGCCGCTGTTCAACCAGCCATCGAGCAACAGCTTCCACGCACTGATCGGACGCGCTGTGCAGGCCGAAGGCGCCGACGCCGCGGTCAGCTGGGCGCGACTGGCCGACTGCGACGCCAAGGCCGATGCCTGCCCGAATACCGCTGCGCTGGAGCAACTGCTCAGCCAGGCACCGGACAACGCCGCCGTCTGGCTGCTCAAGCTCGGCGCCGACACGCACAACATGAAGCAGGACGCTGCCCGCGAGGACCTGGGCAAGGCCGCCGACGCCAAGCAATACGACGACTACACCGGCACCAGCCTGAAGGCGCTGGCCAGTTCGATCGGCGTACTGCCGCCGCCGGCCGACACCTTCGATCCGGCCTCGAAGGCCGGCGCCATGGGCATGCAGGCCATGCTGGTGTACGGGATCGCCAGCACGCAACCACAACCTGCCATGCAGATCGTTGCCAAATTGTGCGAGAACGCCGGTGCAGACGCTTCGATCAAGGCCGATTGCCTGAAGCTGGGCAAGACCCTCGAATGGGGTTCCAGCCCGCTGGCACGCTCGCTGGGCCTGCATCTGCGCGAGGTGCTCGCTGACGACCCGACGCAGCAGCAGGAGGCGAAGGACGCCCGCCGCAACCTGATCTGGCAGGTGCAGAGCTTCGACCAGCTGCTGGCCCGCGCACAAGACGACCCGGCGATGGCCCAGCATCTGCTGGCGCTGGCGCGCAACGGCGGCACCGAGATGAGCCTGCTGCTGGCCGCCTTGCGCGATAGCAGCATCCCGGTCGACCCGCCCGCCGACTGGCAGCCGCACAAGGCGGGCTGAGCCCGGGCGCAACGCCGCTTTGCGCCGCATCCGCAGCCGTGTAGGCTTGGGTCACCTTCCGCGACAAAGGTGAGTCGATGCTTACGACGCTGGTGGCAAGCAGCAAGGGCGGTTGCGGCAAGAGCACGCTGGTCACCCAGCTGGCCTCGCACTGGGCACAGGCGGGGCAGCACACCGCCATCATCGATACCGACCGGCAAGGCTCCAGCTACCGCTGGGCCTCGCTGAGACCGGACAACGTTCCGGGCGTGCTGGCCATGGAAGGCGGTCGCCGATCCCTGCAAAAGCTGCCGCCGGATACCCAGCAGCTGCTGATCGACACCCCCGCCGGCTCCGGCGAGCACGAACTCGAACCATATCTGGATCAGGCCCACGTACTGCTGGTGCCGGTGCTGCCGTCGTCGTTCGACTTGCACGCCACGCTCCACTTCATCGAGGAGCTGCGTTCGATCAAGCGCATCCGCAGTGGCAAGCTGCCGGTGGGGCTGGTCGCCAATCGGCTCAAGCCGTGGACCCACGCCAGCCAGGACGCGATCGCCCAGCTCGCCGAGCAGTCACCGTTCCCGATCATCGGGCAGCTGCGCGACAGCCAGGCATACGTGCTGCTGAGCGCGCTGGGCAAGGGCATTTTCGACTACCAGTCCGAACAGGTACGCAGCCACCAGCAGGACTGGAAGGCCGTGCTGCGCTGGATCAAGCGCCAGCCTTGAAGCGAGTCCCTCTTGATGCAGTCATCGCGCGCGCCGCGCGACCACAACCCGCCGGAGTCCTCCATGCAAGAACTGATTTTGTTGCGGCACGCCGAAGCCGTGCCAATAGAAACCTCGGCTGACGACCTGGCGCGCCCGCTCAGCGCACGCGGCGAGCAGGAGGCGCAGGCGGCCGGGCTATGGCTGGCCGCGCACGGCATCCGGCCCGAGCGCGTGCTGTGCTCGCCGACCCGGCGCACCGACGAGACCACCCGGTTGGCGCTCGCCGCGATCGACTCCGCACCGGTGCCGCAAATGGCCCGCGAGATCTACGATGCCTCGCCCGGCGAGCTGCTGGCGCTGCTCGACCAGCACGACGACGCCGGGACGGTGATGCTGGTTGGCCACAATCCCGGTATCGAGCGGCTCGTCGCGCTGCTGGTCGAAGGCCGTTCCGACGAATTCCGCGGCATGCCGCCCGGTGCGCTGGCCGTGCTGCATCTGGACGGTGCGCTGGAACCGGGCAACGCCCGGTTGGACGCGTTCTGGTCGCCATAGCGCGACGCGCCATCCTGCACTCGCTGATCGGTCAGCGAATCGCGCTGCTCGACCCGCTGGCCGATCAGCGCGATTGAGCGGCATCTGCACGGGAAACCATCCCGGCGTTGACACGCATTCTCCGTATCATCTGCGTATGCATCGCTTCCTGCGTCAGCTCAGCCTTCCGCTCCTGCTCGCCACCTTGCTGCTGCAAGGCTGCACGCTGTCACGGGCGCAGATCCGGCGTGCCGACGCCGTGGTCGTGGCCACCACTGATCGCAGCGTCACCTGCAGTCAGGCCGATCATTGCGCGGTACCGTCGCCGCTGCTCGACGCCGCGACCAAGGCACTGACCGAGTCCACCGAGCAGCAGCCGGTGCACGTGGTGACCCTGCTCAATGAGAGCGAGCCGGCACTGGCGGCACGGATCAACCTGATCCGCGCGGCGCGGCAATCGATCGACGTGCAGACCTACATCTGGGATCAGGACGACACCGGCCAGCTGGTGCTGGACGAGCTGGTGCAGGCGGCACGACGCGGCGTGCAGGTGCGCATCCTGGCCGACCAGCTGTTCTCGTTCGACGATCTGAATCTGCTCGACCGGCTGGCGCGGATCAGCGCGAACCTGCAGGTGCGGCTGTACAACCCCACCTTCCACAAGGCCCACACGCAGCCGCTGGAATTCGCCGCCGGCGTGCTGTGCTGCTTCATGCATTTCAACCAGCGCATGCACAACAAACTGATGCTGGTGGACGACAGCATCGGCATCACCGGCGGACGCAATTACCAGGATCGCTACTTCGACTGGGACGACGACTTCGACTACGTCGACCGCGACGTGATGGTCGGCGGTCCCGCCGCGAAACAGATGGCCGCGAGTTTCGAGCTGTTCTGGCAGCACAAGCGCACGGTGCCGCTGACCCATCTGCGCGACGTCAACCAGCGCATCCTGACCGACCGCACAACCCCGGTCTGGCCTGCACCACATTATCGGCGGCCGTTGCGGGTGGCCCGCCTGCAGCAGGTCGCCGAAGATTCGACATGGCTGCAGGCATGGCTGGTCGATCCTTCGCTGGCGGCCGGCAAGGTCGACTACTTCAGCGACCTGCCCTCGAAGACCGACAAGCCGGACAAGCAGCGCGCGCTGGATTTCACCCACCACATCATGAGCATGATCGGCGCGGCCAAAAGCGAGGTGCTGCTGCAGACACCGTACCTGGTGATGAGCAAGAGCGCGCAGCGCATCTTCAAGCGGCTGCATCAACGCGTGGACCCACCGCGGGTAATCGTCTCGACCAACTCGCTGGCCTCGACCGACGCGTTTGCCGTGTATGCGATGTCGTACAAGCATCGCAAGCGTTACCTGAAGACCTTCGGCTTCGAGATCCACGAGTTGAAGCCGCACGCGCCCGGCCCCACGGTGGACAACGAGCTGGCCAACCTGGGCATGGACACCACCACGCTGCCGGCGGAAACCGCCAGCCCGGCCAGCGCCAAGGTGGCGCGCTTTCATCTGCTTGGCAGCCGTGGCAGTAACAACCGTCCGGCACCTCTACTCAGTGAGGGCCGCCGCTTCGGCCTGCACGCGAAGTCGATCGTGATCGACGATGCGTTCGCGATGGTCGGCTCGCACAATTTCGATCCGCGTTCGGATCACTACAACACCGAGGCTGGCGTGATCGTCTACGACGCTGCGTTCGCCGACCAGCTGCGTCAAAGCATCATGCGCGATACCCAGCCGGAAAACGCCTGGGTGATCGCACCGCGGCGGACTGTGGTGCCGTTGCTGAGTGACCTCAACCAGGTCATCGGCAGCGTCTCCGAAAGCCTGCCGCTGTTCGACCTGTGGCCGTTCCGCTACGCCACCAGCTACGACATCAGCCCCGGCTGCCAGCCACTGCGCGCGACCGACCCTAACTTCTACGCGTGCTACGAGCCGGTCGGCGATTTTCCCGACGTGGCGCTGTCGCCCAAGCTGATCATCACGCGGCTGTTCACCGCATTCGGGAGCGGTGCGAAGGACATTCTCTGACGCCTACGGCGACTGTGCGACGCGTTCGCCCTGCGCGGAGAAACGCATCGGCAGATCGCCGCTGACGCCGTTGGGATGATCGCCCGGCACCGCGAAACGCCAGCCGCGCACGCTGCGCAGTGCATGTTCGTCGAGGATCGGATCGCCGCTGGACTCGACCATGCTGGCGGCGTGGACACGGCCCAGCCCGTCGGTGTCGACATGCAAGACCACGCGGCCGTCCAGATGGCCGCGCAGCTCGTCCCATGATTGCGAGGTATCGCCAGGCATCGACAACGGCATCAGCGCGGCGACCGGGGCCAGCGCGGCAGCCTGGGCGGTGCCCATGTCGTCGATGGAACGATCCGTGGCGGCGCGGGATGCCCGCACCACGCTGACCGCGCCATGCCGGCGGCGCGGCGAGGGCAGGGCACGCGTGGCGGACGATACCTGTCCGCCACCGGCGAGACGTGGCGCCGGCCCGCGCCAGCCGACGGTCAGCGTGCTGAGCCAGCCGGTACCGGCGATGCCGATCGCCAGCGCCAGTACGCTCAGACCTGTAGTGGTGCGCAGACGCAGCATGGCAAAGTGTCGGTGCAGTTGGTGATGGTCACGCTGGCGGCGACCGCGGTTCCGTTTGGCATGGAAAGCATCGCGGCTGAAGCCGCACCCACGACAGCAAGTTGTGCAGCGCGCATAGTCACGGCCGTTCGAGGATCGCGGTGACGCCCATGCCGCCGGCGGTGCAGATCGAGATCAGGCCACGGCCGGAGCCTTTCTGTTCCAGCATCTTCGCCAGCGTGGCGATGATCCGCGCGCCGGTGGCGGCAAACGGATGGCCCACCGCAAGGCTGGAGCCGTGCACGTTGAGCTTGGCCGGGTCGATCGAACCGAGTGGCGCATCCAGGCCGAGCCGGCGCTTGCAGTAATCGGCCGACTCCCACGCGCGCAGCGTGCACAGCACCTGCGCCGCGAACGCCTCGTGGATCTCGTAGTAGTCGAAGTCCTGCAAAGTGAGGCCTTGACGCGCCAGCATGCGCGGCACCGCGATGGTCGGCGCCATCAGCAGGCCTTCGCCGTGCACGAAATCCACCGCAGCGACTTCGGCATCGCGCAGATAGGCCTGGATCTTCAGGCCGCGCTGTGCGGCCCAGTCGTCGCTGGCCAGCAGCACCGCAGCGGCGCCATCGGACAGTCCGGTGGAATTGCCCGCAGTGAGGGTGCCACGACCAGAGCTCTTGTCGAACGCAGGCTTCAACGTAGCCAGCTTTTCCAACGTGGAATCCGGGCGCAGGAAACCGTCACGCTTGAGACCGCGGAACGGCACCAGCAGCTCGTCGAAGAAGCCGTCGGCGTAAGCAGCAGCCAGCTTGTGATGGCTGTCCAGCGCTAGCTGATCCTGCGCCGCGCGGGTGATCTGCCATTCCTTCGCCATCTGCTCGCAATGATCGCCCATCGACTTGCCGGTGCGCGGCTCGGCCACGCCCGGGAACGAAGGTTTCAGCTCGCTGAAGGAGAACCCGCGCAGCGCCGTCTTCAACTTGTCCAGCGGCGTCTTCGCGCGGTTCATCGCCAGCAGCCGCTTGCGCAGGCGCGTGCCGTAGACGATCGGTACGTCTGAGGTGGTGTCCGAACCACCGGCTATGCCGGCCTCGATATGCCCGACGGCGATCTTGTTGCCGATGATGATCGCGTTGTCCAGCGAGGTGCCGCAGGCGCGCGCGGTGGTGATGCCCGGCGTGGTCGGCGCCAGTCCGGAACTGAGTAGCGCCTCGCGCGCCAGGTTCCAGTCGGACGAGTGCTTGATTACCGCACCCATCGCCACTTCGCCCAGCTCCACGCCATGCAGTCCGAAGCGTTCGACCAGCGCGCCAAGCACCTTCACCGACATGCCGAAGTTACCGACGTCGGCATACGCGGTGTTGTTGCGGCAGAACGGGATGCGTACGCCGCCGATGACCCCGACGCGCCTTAGCGTGTTTTCCATGCTCGAAACAGTCCGCAACTCAAGTCGCTCAAGGCTAACCCGCCATGCCGCGCGGCGGAAGCCCAAAACGCTGAATGGTAGAATTGCATCTCTCTAGCCGTTCGGATGTCTGCCACGTGGAAGCACAAACGCTGCTCGCCCTGCCCATCGTGCTGGCATTGGAACCGTTCGCTGGCGAGGCGCCGGCGCGCATGACCTTGAGCCGCGACGAGGCCGCCGAGCTGGCGCAGCTGATCGCCACCGATCTGCACGCGCTGGTGCCACAGGTCAGCGCAACCCGGCTGGCACTGGCTGGTGCGCTGTTCGACCAGGTCGAGCTGCTGCGGCCGGGCTTTCCGGTGTGGGCCACGCTGGACGAGCTGGCCCGACGCGTGCCGCGCGGCCAACTGGACAACGTGGTTGCGTTCGGCAGTCACGACGGCCACATGCCGGCGCAACCGCTTGAGCCGTCGCCGCTGTTCGCCGACGGCCCGATGCGGCTGCTGCCGCTGAGCCTGCTGGCACCGGCCGCACTGGCTGACGAGCTGTCCGAGCAACTGGAGATCCAGCTGGTCGGCCGCGGTGAAGCCGGCGCGCTCACCGCCGACTGGCTGATGCGCACACTCGGCATCCGGTTGGAACATGTGCGCTACCTCAGTCGCAACGACCTGCTGGCGCTGACCTGCGTGCAGTACGAACACGTCAACCTGGCGCCGCTGTGGACGCTGCTGGAAGCGGCGCTGCTGACCCCGCAACGCGCCGAGGCGACGATGAGTGCACGCGGACTGAGCCTGAAATACGCCGACGGCAAGGTGTTCGCGCAATCGCCGGCGAAATGGCTCGTCGCCCAGACCGGCGACGACGTACAGCGCGCGCACGCGTTCGCCGGCATCATGTTCGAGCTGCGCCAGTACGCCGCGCTGCTCGACGCGCATCAGCTGCCACTGCTGCTGTCGGGCACGGCTGCCGACACCGAGGCCGCAGCCGGCTATCTGCTGGAAACCCTGGCAGTGGCCACCCCCGGGCAGGAACCGCCGGCGCTGTACGCGCACGAGGCGGCCGGCCTCGGCATAGTCGCGGTCAGCGTGGCCCAACGCGACGGCGTGGGCATGCGCGCGCTGGCGCATGGCTATCCGCTACAGCCGCAGGCGCTGGGGCCGCTGCTGGCGCGGCTGGCCGACCGTTACGGCATCGCCGCCGAGTTGCACGCGCTGGGCCGTGTGGTGCTGGACGGACGCGGCCAGCTCGGCGCACCAGCGACCGTGCTGCATTGAGCCGGTCACGGTTGATCAACGCGGCATTTGTATCGCGACGGAAACTCGGCGCATCATGGGCGACGCGCTGACTAGGGGGCGCGCTCCAGCTGACGGAATGACCATGCGGCCGAACAAGTCTGCCGAGGTATTGCCATCGCTACTCCACGGATCGGACTGGTCTGCGCGCATCTTGCGCGGTGCGCCGGTGCTGCTGGCCTATCTCGATGCCGAACAACGTTTTCGTTACGCCAACGAGACCCATCGCAGCTGGCTCGGTGTCGACCCGCAGACGCTGCTCGGTCAGCGCCTGCTCGACGTGGTCGGCCAGCGCAACTACCAGAACGCTGCACCGGCGTTGGAAAAGGCCTACGCCGGCCAGATGGCCAGCTTTGAAAGCGAGCTGTACAACGGTGGCGAGCGGCGTTACGCGCACGGCAACTTCCAGCCGGATTTCGACACCGACGGTCGCGTGCGCGGCGTGTTCACCGCGCTGATCGACATCACCGAACGGCGCACTCTGGAAATGCAGCTGCACGAGAGCGAGCAACGTTTCTTCGGTGCATTCCAGCACGCCGCGATCGGTATGGCGCTGGTTGCACCGGATGGCCACTGGCTGCGGATCAACGCCGCGTTCTGCACGATGATCGGCTACCACGAGGCCGAACTGTTGCTACTCACCACACGCGACATCACCTACCCGGACGACATCGCGCATAGCGACGTGCTGCATGCGCAAATGCTGGAAGGTCGCGTCGAATCGTGCCATCTGGAAAAGCGCTACCTGCACAAGAACGGCAGCGTGGTGCATGCGCAGCTGAGTGTGTCGCTGGTGCGCGGCGACGATGACGCCCCGCTCTATTTTGTCGTCCAGATCCAGGACATCAGCCAGCGCAAGGCGTTCGAGGAAGCGCTGCACCGCGAGCGCGAGCTGGCCGAGGTGACCCTGCGCTCGATCGGCGACGCGGTGATCACCACCGATCCGCAGCTGTGCATCACCTCGCTCAACCCGATCGCCGAGGCGATGACCGGCTGGACCGACGACGAGGCGCGGGGCCGACCGGTCGAGGAAATCTTCCAGCTATACGATGCGCAGCACGGCAAGCCCGTAGCCAACCCGCTGCGTGCGGCGATCGAGCACAACACCATCGTCGATCTCGCCGGCAAGACCCTGCTGCGGCACCGGCACGGCTTCGACACACCGGTGGAGGATTCCTCTGCGCCGATCCACGACCACGCCGGCAACGTGATCGGCGGCGTGCTGGTATTCCACGACGTCAGCGAGACCCGCTCGCTGGCGCTGAAGATGATCCACCTGACCCAGCACGACACGCTGACCGGGCTGCCCAACCGCAGCCAGCTGCATGCGCACATCGGACAGGCGCTGGTCACCGCCAACCGCCGCCAGCAACGCGCCGCGCTGCTCTACATCGACATCGACAATTTCAAGCAGGTCAACGAGCTCCACGGCCACGCCGCCGGTGACCGCGTGCTGCGCGCACTCACCGCGCAGCTGCGCCGTTGCCTGCCCGGCGACGAGCTGCTCAGCCGCTATGACGGCGACGAATTCGTAGTGCTGCTGCCGCACCTGAAAAACGTCGGCGACGCGGCCAGCCTGTGCCAGAACCTGCTCAACCAGTGCGAGCAGACCCGTGTTGACGACTTGCCCGAACTGGCGCTGCGCATCAGCATCGGCATTAGCGTGTACCCGGACGACGCCACCGAGCCGGAGGATCTGCTGCAGCATGCGGAAACCGCACTGATTTCGGCGAAGGCGCAGGGTCTTCATGGCTACCGTTTCTTCACCGCATCGATGAGCGAGCGAGCGCAGGCGCGCAGGCGGATCGGGACGGCATTGCGCCAGGCGCTGTCACGCCACGAATTGAGCCTGCATTACCAGCCCAAGGTGGATGCGCAGAACGGCCGCATCGTGGGTGCCGAGGCGCTGCTGCGCTGGCAGGTGAACGGGCGCGAGCTGTACAAGCCGGATCAGTTCATCCCGGTCGCCGAAGACAGCGGCCTGATCCTGCCGATCGGCGCCTGGGTGCTGCGCCAGGCGTGCAAGCAGGCACGGCTGTGGCAGCTGCATGGTCAAGCCATTCCGGTCTCGGTGAACGTCTCGCCGCTGCAATTCCAGCATGCCGATTTCTACAACTGGCTGGACGACGTGCTGAACGAAAGCGGGCTCGATGCCGGCCTGCTCGAACTGGAGCTGACCGAACGCATGGTGATGTCCGGCGGCGACGCCACTACCGGCCTGCTGCGCCGGATCAAGCAACGCGGCGTGCGGCTGTCGCTGGACGATTTCGGTACCGGCTATTGCAGCCTGTCCTATCTGCGGCATTTCCCGATCGATGCGCTGAAGATCGATCGCGCGTTCGTGCACGACCTGATCAGCGACCGTGACACCGCCACAATCACCAGCGCGATCATCGCGATGGCGCGCAGCCTCAACAAGGTGGTGATCGCCGAAGGTGTCGAGACCCGCGAGCAGGGCGAGTTCCTGTGCAACGCCGGCTGCTCGCAGCTGCAGGGTTTCCTGTATGGCGCGCCGATGTCGGCCGCGGAATTCCAGCAGCGGCTGGCCGACAGCGCCTGAATCGCAACAGGACCACGCGCATGACTTCGCAGAGCGGGCAGTAGCCGCCCTACGAAGCTGGAATCGCCAGGTGCGTTTCGTACATCCAGTAGTGACAGCGTTGCATCCCCAGCTCGGCATAGGTCGCCTGCGCACGCTGGTTTTCGGTTTCCACGTACAGCCGCAGGCCGACCGCGCCAGCCGCCGCCGCGCGCCGCTCGACCTCGGCGTACAGCGCGCGGAACACGCCGCCGCGACGCGACGCGGGGCTCACATACACGCTCTGGATCCACCAGAAATCGCCGCAGCGCCAGTCGCTCCATTCATAGGTCAGCAGCAGGCTGCCCACCGCCACGCCGTCACGTTCGGCGATCAGGTAGAAGCCTCGCTGCGGCTGCTCGAACACGCCGGTGATGCCGCGCGCCAACGTCGCGGCATCGAGTTGCTTGCGCTCGGTTTCCCACGCCATCGCCGCATTCCAGGCGACGAGTTCGGGCAGGTCGGTAATAACGGCGGCGCGAATCAGCAATGACACGGCATGACTCCGGTGCAGGGGGTTGCACATCGTAGCGTGCACGATCTTCACGCGCAGGCGCGTAGGGTCGGCGCGGAAGCCGGCTGCTGCTACCGATAGCAGCGCATGACCGCCGCATGAGTGGCAGGTCAGGCATTGAACTCCAAGGAACGACGGATTTGAACATCGGCAGCCTTCTCGATCTGCTCAAGCTGCGTCGCCTGCGTGCATTCCGTCGCCGCCGTGCGGCGGCGCGCGGCAAGCCGGAACAGGAGCCGGCGCTGCGTTCGGAACTGTTCAGTGCCGAGCAGATGGAACGGCATGGCGCCGCGCTGGCCCGCCAGCACCGCTTGAGTACGCGGTCGAGCGCGGATCTGCTGCTGGTTCGACTCGCCGACAACGAGGCGGTGCTGACCCACACCTGCGAGCGGCTGACCAACGCCACTCGGCGCAAACGCCGCGTCACACCGGCCGGCGAATGGCTGCTGGACAACTTCTACCTGATCGAGGAACAGATCCGGATCGCCCGCCGGCATCTGCCGAAAGGCTACAGCCGCGAGCTACCGCGGCTGGAAAGCGGCCCGTCGGCGGATCTGCCGCGGGTGTACGACATCGCGCTGGAAATCATTTCGCACGGCGACGGCCGCGTCGACACCAGCAGCCTGCACCGTTTCATCAACGCCTACCAGAGCGTGACCCCGCTCAAGCTGGGCGAGCTGTGGGCGATCCCGATCATGTTGCGGTTGGCGCTGATCGAAAACCTGCGCCGGGTCGCCGCGCGGGTGATGGCGGACTGGCGTTATCGCGGCAAGGCGGTACGCTGGGCCGACGCGATGACCAGCACCGCCGAGCGCGATCCGAAGAGCGTCGTGCTGGTGGTCGCCGACATGGCGCGCTCGAACCCGCCGATGACCGGCCCGTTCGTCGCCGAGATGGCGCGTCGGCTGCAGGGACAGAGCCCGGCGCTGGCGTTGCCGCTGAGCTGGATCGAGCAGCGCCTGTCCGAATCAGGTCAGAGCATCGAGCATCTGGTGCAACTGGAGGCGCAACAGCAGGCGGCCAATCAGGTCTCGATCAGCAACAGCATCGGCAGCCTGCGCGCGCTGTCGGCGATCGACTGGCGTGACTTCGTCGAGCACAGCAGCCTGGTCGAACAATGCCTGCGCGAGGATCCGGCCGGCGTCTACGCGTCGATGGATTTCGCCACCCGCGACCGCTATCGCCACGTGGTGGAGGCACTTGCGCGCCACCATCGGCTGACCGAACTGGAGGTGGCCACAGCGACCGTCGCGCTGTGCCAGCCCGGCGCGCCAACCGACACCACCATCTCGCTGCCGCAGCATGTTGGCTTCTATTTGGTCGACCGCGGTCGCCGCACACTGGAGAGTCAGCTCGGCATCCGACCACAGCTGAGTGAAACGCTGCGCCGGGGCTTCGACCGTGCGCCGTTGCCGATCTACCTGGGCCTGCTGGCCGTGCTGACATTCGCATTCGCGCAACCGCTGGTCGCCGCTGCCACGCACAATCAGCTGCCGCTGTGGGCATTGATCGCGCTCGCGCTGCCGGCCACCTTGCTGGCCAGCCAGCTCGGGCTGAGCCTGCTCAACTGGATGGCTACGCTGACGGTGGCGCCGCAGCTGCTGCCGCGGATGGATTACTCGGACGGCATCCCGGCCAGCGCGCGCACGCTGGTGGCGATACCCAGCCTGTTCGCCAGCGCACAGGATGTCGAGGACCTGGTCGAGGCGCTGGAAGTGCGCTTCCTCGGCAACCGCGACGAGCACCTGCACTTCGCCCTGCTCACCGATTTCACCGACGCGGACAGCGAAACCTTGCCCGGCGACGATGCGCTGCTGCGGCTGGCACGGCGACGCATCGAGGCGCTCAACGAGCATTACGCCAGCGCTGAGTCCGACCGCTTCTTCCTGTTCCATCGGCCACGCCGCTGGAACGCGACCGAACGCTGCTGGATGGGCCACGAGCGCAAGCGCGGCAAGCTGGCCGATCTCAACGCGCTGCTGCGCGGCAACGCGCACGACCGCTTCATGCTGATCGTCGGCGACATCGCGGCGCTGCCGCGGGTGCAGTACGTGATCACGCTGGACACCGACACCGAACTGCCGCGCGATTCTGCGCAGGAGTTTGTCGGCACCATCGACCACCCGCTCAACCGCGCGGTATACGACGCCGAGCAGCGGCGCGTGGTCAGCGGCTACGCGATCCTGCAGCCGCGCGTGGGGATCAGCCTGCCCAGCACTGCTCGCTCGCGCTACGCGCAACTGTATGGCAGCGACGCCGGCATCGATCCGTATACGCAGATGGTCTCGGACGTCTATCAGGACGTGTTCCGCGAAGGCTCGTTCATCGGCAAGGGCATCTACGCGATCGATGCGTTCGAGCGCACGCTGGACGGCCGCTTCCCGGAAAACCGCATCCTCAGCCACGATCTGGTCGAAGGCTGCCACGCGCGCGCGGGCCTGCTCAGCGACGTGCAGTTGTTCGAGGAATACCCGGCGCGCTACGGCGCCGACGTGAAGCGACGTCACCGCTGGATCCGCGGCGACTGGCAGCTGCTGCCGTGGCTGCTGCCGTGGGCACCGACCGCGCACGACGGCTGGCGCCGCAACGCGCTGACCGCACTGTCGCGCTGGAAGATTCTCGACAACCTGCGCCGCAGCCTGGTACCGACTGCGCTGCTGGTGCTGCTGGTGACCGGCTGGCTGCTGCTGTCGCCGGCGTTCTCGTGGATGCTGGCCGTGCTGTCGATGGTACTGGTGCCACCGCTACTGTCGGCACTGCTGGAGCTGGTGCAGAAGCCACGCGAGGTGCAGCTGGATCAGCACCTGCGCGCCGGCTACAAGGCCGGCCTGCAGCATGTTGCGCGGATCGCGCTGGGACTGGCGTGGCTGCCGCACGAAGCGCTGTACCAGCTCGATGCGATCGGGCGCACGCTGTGGCGGATGACGGTCAGCCACCGGCATCTGCTGCAGTGGCAGACCTCCAGCGAGGTGGAGCGGCGCAGCAGCAACGCGCCGGCGGCCTTGTGGCGAACGATGTGGCTCGGCCCGCTGCTGGCGCTGGCGCTGGGCGTGACACTGGCACTGCAGCGACCAATGGTGTTGCTGCTGGCCGCACCGTTGCTGCTGTTGTGGCTGCTGTCGCCGGCGCTGGCGTGGTGGATCAGCCAGCCGCGCAAGCCCGACACATTCGCGCCGACGCCGACGCAGACACGCTTCCTGCGCGTGCTGGCGCGGCGCACCTGGGCGTTCTTCGACACCCACGTCGGCCCGGCCGACCACTGGCTGCCGCCGGACAACCTGCAGGAACAACCGGGGCCGGTGATCGCCCATCGCACCTCACCCACAAACATCGGCATGGCGCTACTGGCGAATCTGGCCGGCTGCGATTTCGGTTTCCTCAGTACCGGCCGCCTGCTCGAGCGCACACACCAGACGCTGGCGACGATGCAGGCGCTGCCGCGCCATCGCGGCCACTTCTACAACTGGTACGACACGCTGAGTCTGCAGCCGCTGGCGCCGCTGTACATCTCGGCGGTGGACAGCGGCAATCTCGCCGGTCACCTGCTGACCTTGCGCCCGGGCCTGCTGGCCCTGCTCGACGAACCGGTATTCCAGCCGCGCGTACTGCAAGGCCTGCTCGATACGCTGAGCGTGCTGCACGACACGCTCGACAGCAGTGGCGTCGCCTTGCTCGATCCATGGCGACACGAACTGCAGGACGAACTGGCCACGCCACCGGTACTCGCCAGCACCGCCACGGCGTTGCTGCAGCGGCAACTGGATCACGCCCATGCACTGGCGCAGGTGCTCGCCGTCGAACCCGGCAGCGAGGCGGAATTCTGGCTTACTGCTCTACTCGATCAATGCAGCGACCTGTGCGACGAGGCCGCCCTGTTCAAGCTCGATCCTCCGCACGACGACGACGCGGGCTTCAGCGGCATTCCCACACTGCGTCAGCTCGCCCGTATCGAACCGCTGTGCTGGCCCGCCGACGCCGATGCCGATGCCATGCGCGAACGCGCGCGCGAACGCATCACGCTGATTGAGCGCCTCGCGCAGCAGGCCGGCGAACTGGCGTTGATGGACTACCGTTTCCTGTACGACAGCGCGCGCGACCTGCTGGCGATCGGCTACAACGTCGACGAGCGTCGGCTCGACGCGGGTTACTACGACCTGCTCGCGTCGGAGGCGCGGCTGGCGAGTTTCGTGGCGATCGCGCAGGGCCAACTGCCGCAGGACAACTGGTTTTCGCTGGGCCGGCTGCTGACCACCAGCGGTGGCGAACCGGTGCTGCTGTCGTGGACCGGATCGATGTTCGAATACCTGATGCCGACGCTGGTGATGCCCAGCTACGAAGGCACCCTGCTCGACCAGACCTGTCGCGCCGCGGTAGCGCGGCAGATCGAATACGGCAACCAGCTGGGCGTGCCGTGGGGCGTATCCGAATCCGGCTACAACATGCTGGACACGCACTTCACCTACCAATACCGCGCGTTCGGCGTGCCCGGCCTCGGGCTGAAGCGTGGGCTCGGCGACGATGTGGTGATCGCGCCCTACGCCACTGCGCTGGCGATGATGGTGGCCCCGGCCGCGGCCACCAGGAACCTGCAAAGGCTGGCCGAGGCCGGTGCGGCCGGCCGCTTCGGCCTGTACGAGGCGATCGACTACACCCCCGCGCGTTTGCCACTGGGACAGAGCTCGGCGCTGGTGCGATCGTTCATGGCGCATCACCAGGGCATGAGTCTGCTGGCGTTGGACTACGCGCTGTTGCAGCGGCCGATGCAGCGACGGTTTGAATCCGATCCGCAGTTCCAGGCCACCAGCCTGCTGCTGCAGGAGCGCGTACCGAGGACCGCCGCGGAATATCTGCATGCCTCCGGCTTCCCCGAGCAGGACGGCAACCTGCGCGCAGCCGAAGCGCGGCTGCGCGTATTCGCCGATCCGGACCGGCAGCTACCAGCCGTACAGCTGCTGTCGAACGGCCACTACCACGCGATGGTGAGCAGCGCCGGCGGCGGTTACAGCCGGCGCGGCGAGCTGGCGCTGACGCGCTGGCGCGAGGACATCACGCGCGATCACTGGGGCATGTTCTGCTACCTGCGCGACGTCGCCAGCGGCGACTACTGGTCCACTGCATACCAGCCGACGCTGAAGAAGACCGAGCTGTTCGAGGCAATCTTCTCCGACGCGCGCGCCGAGTTCCGCGTGCGCGAACGCGACTTCGACGCGCACACCGAGATCGTGGTGTCGCCGGAAGACGATATCGAACTGCGCCGCACCCGCATCACCAATCGCAGCCGCACGCGGCGCACGATCGAGCTGACCAGCTACGCCGAAGTGGTACTGGCGCCACCGCTGGCCGATGCGCTGCATCCGGCCTTCAGCAAGTTGTTCGTGCAGACCGAACTGCTGCCGGCGCTGCAGGCAATTGTGTGCACGCGCCGACCGCGCGCGCATGACGAGGCGGTGCCGTGGATGTGCCATCTGCTGGCCGTGCACGACGCCGACATCGATGCGATCTCGTACGAGACCGATCGCGCGCGCTTCATCGGTCGAGGTCGCAACGTCGCGCAGCCGCAGATGCTGGATCGCGAGCAGGCGCAACTGTCCAACAGCGCCGGCTCGGTGCTCGATCCGATCGTGGCGATCCGCTGCCGCATCACGCTGGAGCCGGAGCAGTCGGCCACGATCGACTTCGTCACCGGCATCGCCGACCACCGCGACGGCTGTATCCAGCTGATCGGCAAATACCGCGACCGCCACCTCGCCGACCGCGTGTTCGACCTGGCCTGGACGCACAGCCAGGTGCTGTTGCGCCAGCTCAACGCCAGCCTCGCCGACGCGCAGCTGTACGAGCACATGGCTACCTCGATCATCTACCCGAACGCGAACCTGCGTGCGGAAACCGGCATCCTGCGCGGCAACCGGCGCGGCCAGTCCGGGCTGTGGGGGCAGTCGATCTCCGGCGACCTGCCGATCGTGCTGCTGCAGATTGCCGATCCGGCGCGTATCGAACTGGTGCGCCAGCTGGTGCAGGCGCACGCGTACTGGCGGCTGAAGGGACTGGCGGTGGATCTGGTGATCTGGAACGAAGATCGCGCCGGCTACCGGCAGGAGCTGCAGGATCTGATCATGGGTCTGATCGCCTCCGGCAGCGAGGCGAGCCTGCTCGATCATCCCGGCGGCATCTTCGTGCGGCCGGCACAGCAATTGTCCAGCGAGGATCGAATGGTGATGCTGGCCAGCGCGCGGATCATCCTCGTCGACAACCGCGGCAGCCTGACCGAACAGATCAGCCGGCGCCGCGCGGAAACGCATGCGCCACGCTTCGAGCCGAGCCGGCCGCGACGGATCTCGTCCAGCGCACTCGCGCCTGCGGCATCGGCCATGTTGCAGCTGACCAACCCCCACGGCGGCTTCAGCGCGGACGGTCGCGAGTACGTGATCACTCTTGACGCTGGCGACGCCACTCCGGCGCCGTGGGCCAACGTGCTGGCCAACCCGCACTTCGGCACGGTGATCTCCGAGAGCGGCAGCGCGTATACCTGGGGCGAGAACGCGCACGAATTCCGGCTCACGCCGTGGCACAACGACCCGGTCAGCGACGGCAGCGGCGAGGCGCTGTACCTGCGCGACGAGGAAACCGGCCAGCTGTGGTCGCCCACCCCGCTGCCATGCCGCGGCAGTGGCGAGTACATCACCCGTCACGGCTTCGGCTACAGCGTGTTCGAGCACGTCGAAGACGGCATCCATTCCGAACTGTGGATCTACGTGGCGCTGGATGCCTCGGTGAAATTCTCGGTGCTGAAACTGCGCAACGACTCCGGCCAGCCGCGCCGGCTCAGCGTCACCGGCTACGTCGAATGGCTGCTCGGCGACCTGCGCGAGCGCACGTCGATGCATGTGGTGACCGAATCGGATCCGGCCAGCGGTGCACTGTTCGCACGCAATGCGTACAACAGCGAGTTTCCGAATCGGGTGGCGTTCTTCGACGTGGACGACCCCGCCCGTGGCATCGACGGTGACCGCAGCGAATTCCTCGGCCGCAACGGCAGCGCCGACGCGCCGGCCGGGCTGGCTCGCGCGCATCTGTCCGGTCGGCTCGGCGCCGGACTGGATCCGTGCGCGGCCTTGCAGGTGAACGTGGCGCTGGACGAGGGCGAGCAGCGCCAGCTGATCTTCCGCCTCGGCGTCGGCCGCGACGGCGCCGACGCCAGCGCGCTGGTGCAGCGTTTCCGCGGTAGCGGCAGCGCCGCCGATGCGCTGGAAAAAGTTCGCGCGCATTGGATGCGCACGCTCGGCACCGTACAGATCAGCACGCCGGAGCCGGCGCTCGACGTGCTGGCGAACGGCTGGCTGCTGTACCAGACCATCGCCTGCCGCATGTGGGCGCGCAGTGGTTACTACCAATCCGGCGGCGCGTTCGGCTTCCGCGACCAGCTGCAGGATTCGATGGCACTGCTGCACGCCGCACCCGAACTGTCGCGCGCACAACTGCTACTGTGCGCCGCACACCAGTTCCCCGAAGGCGACGTGCAGCACTGGTGGCATCCGCCGCTGGACCGCGGCGTGCGCACCGCGTGCTCGGACGACTACTTGTGGCTGCCGCTGGCCACCAGCCGCTACGTGCTGGCCAGCGCCGATACCGGCGTGCTGGATGAATCCGTCGGCTATATCGAAGGCCGCCCGCTGCATCCGGGCGAGGAGTCCTACTTCGACCTGCCGCAATCGTCGGGCCTGCGCGAAACGCTGTACCGGCATTGCGTGCGCGCGATCGAACACAGCCTGCCGCGCGGCGCGCACGGCCTGCCGCTGATCGGCAGCGGCGACTGGAACGACGGCATGAACCGGGTCGGCGAAGCTGGTCGCGGCGAAAGCGTGTGGCTCGGCTTCTTTTCCTGCGAGGTGCTGACCCGCTTCGCCGAAGTGGCCCGGCTACATGACGACGAAGCGTTCGCGTTGCGCTGCGAAGGCGAAGTCAGCCAGCTGCGCGTCGCGCTGGAACAACATGCGTGGGACGGTGCCTGGTATCGCCGCGCGTACTTCGACGACGGCACCCCGCTTGGTTCCAGCGGCAACGACGAGTGCCGCATCGACTCGATCGCGCAGAGCTGGTCGGTGCTGTCCGGCATCGCCACGCCCGAACGCCAGCAGCAGGCGATGAACTCTCTCGACCAGCATCTGGTTCGCCGCGAGGCAGGCCTGGTGCAATTGTTGGAGCCGCCATTCGACAAGTCGCCGCTCGATCCCGGCTACATCAAGGGCTACGTCCCCGGCGTGCGCGAGAACGGCGGCCAGTACACGCACGCCGCGATCTGGGCCACGATGGCGTTCGCCGAACTTGGCGACAGCGCGCGCGCGTGGGAACTGCTGCGCATGATCAACCCGGTCAGCCACGGCAGCGACGCCACCGAGCTGGACGTCTACAAAGTCGAGCCCTACGTGGTCAGCGCCGACGTCTACGCCGTCGAGCCGCACATCGGCCGCGGCGGATGGAGCTGGTACACCGGCTCCGCCGGCTGGATGTACCGGCTGATCGTCGAGTCGCTGCTCGGTCTACGATTGGAAGCGGGCCGCCTGCGCTTCACGCCGGTACTGCCCGCCGAATGGGAAGGCTTCTCGCTGGACTATCGCCACCGCGACACGCCGTACCGGATCAACCTGCGGCAGAGCGACGTCGGCACGCTGAGCACGGTGTGGCTGGATGGTGTGGTGCAGGCGGATGGCTGTATTCCGCTGGTCGATGACGGAGCAGAGCACAGCGTGGAACTCAATCATCCACGGGCGTAAATGTCTCTGACCCTTTTGAGACCCCTACCCCTTTGAGACCCCTTTGATTTGAGCGATGCCAAAGGGTAAATAGCTAATTTCCTTACACTGACATCTCAACGCCACATCGTGCACATGGACTAGGTCGCAGTATTACACTGCATTTTAAATCTACATCGTCGTTAACTCTGCATGCAGATATCGAAAAGTTCGCGGCATTCCAAGATCACTGGTGACTTCGCCGAGCGCCTAGTGCTCTATTGGCTCTCCAAGTATGGCTTTGAGTGCGCCTTTGTTGATCATGTCGGCTTAGACATCATCGCCCGCAATCCGCACACCCGCGAGGTTATGGGAATTTCTGTCAAATCACGCTCCCGCAATACCGGTACTGAAGGTACGTACATTGGCATTCCTAACGATCAACTGACCAAGCTTGACGCGGCCTGTGCAGGCTTTGGGTGCATTCCTTACTTTGCAATCGTCGCGGACGAAGCGGACAGCATCGTTGTTTTCATTCTTAGCCAAGAGCATTTGGTTAGAGTCTGTCCGCCCGGGAAGGAGATGGTCGTTTGGAAAATGCGACCGTCCGCTGTACAGGCTTACGAGTGCGATCCAAATATTCGCGCCTTTCGCTTCGTTACCAAAACAGGAAACTGGTGGCAAAGTGAGCAGAACTAACAATGCATTCAAGTCGAATCCGCTGAGTGGTGCGGCCTAATTCAGACGTCTGATGACATCAGTTACGGAGGCGTATATGAAGGGAAATATCAGCCTTGGCGACTTTATCCAGCAGGTCAAACGAGAGCTCGTCTCGGCCCAGGACGGCAGTGACGGAGCTTTTCTCCTACTGAAGGAGGTCGAGCTTGAGGTCTCGTTCGTTCTCGATGCTTCGGCGAGTGCCGAAGGCCAGCTGCTGGTTGTCAAACTGGGCGGAGAAACCAAGGCAACCCAAACGCACAAGGCCGTCCTCAAGTTCACACCTTTACCCAGGTCGGCCCCGGCACTCGCTACCGACGGGCCTGCCTATAGCGTAAGTACCGATGGACCCGGTCGATCCAAGGCTCCGCTCCCTGCCGCTGCCGCTCCGGTCAGCCGCGCAAAGGATCCTGCTAAAGGTTAGCGCGTCGGTCGTAGATCTGGCTTTTCATTCCAACGAAAGCCTCCCGCGCCGCTTGATGCAGCAACTGTCTTGAACCCGTGCGTTGACCGGACGATGCAAACCATCGCCTTTTTTCCCCGCGACTCCTCTCTGCAACGTGCAACATGCACGATGGCCAGCACCTTGCCCAGGCACCGGTGTAGATTCCTGCTGCTGTCTCATCCAGCCAGGTGCGTGCAGACTTATGCATCGACTTAACCTCGTTGCGTGCAGGCTGAAAAGTAGACCCGGCTTGCGGCGCAGGGATGAAACCTCCCGCATGGCCGGCTAGTCTGATCGTGCACCGTCTGACTGACGGTATTTCACCAGCCCCATGGAGAGAACAACCGCTATGCCGATACCCCGCTCGGATGCCCTGGTCTTTTTCGGCGCCACTGGCGACCTGGCCTACAAGCAGATCTTTCCCGCACTGCAGGCGATGATGCTGCGCGACGGGCTGGACCTGCCGATCATCGGCGTGGCGCATTCCGGCTGGAATGTGGAACAGCTGCGCCAGCGCGCCCACGACAGCCTGGCGCAGGCGGCGAAGAATCACGGCGGCGACGTCGATGAGGCTGCGTTTGCGAAATTCTCGGCACGTCTGCAATACGTCGATGGCGACTACAACGATCCGGCCACGTTCACCCAGTTGAAACAAGTTCTCGGCAGCGCCAAAGCGCCGCTGCATTACCTGGCGATTCCGCCGAGCCTGTTCGGCGTGGTGGTGAAGAACCTGCAACAAGCCGGCTGCGCCGACAACGCGCGGGTGGTGGTGGAAAAACCTTTCGGCCGCGACCTGGCCTCGGCGCAGGCGCTCAACCGCACCCTGCACGAGGTGTTCCCGGAGTCGTCGATCTTCCGCATCGACCACTATCTGGGCAAAGAGCCGGTGCAGAACCTGCTGTACTTCCGCTTCGCCAACACCGTGCTCGAACCGGTGTGGAACAACCGCTATGTCGACAGTGTGCAGATCACCATGGCCGAGCAGTTCGGCGTGGACGGCCGCGGCAGTTTCTACGAAGGCGTCGGCACCATCCGCGACGTGCTGCAGAACCACCTGCTGCAGGTGACCTCACTGCTGGCGATGGATGCGCCGATCGGCAACGATCCCGTCTCGCTGAATACGGAAAAGCTGCGACTGTTCCGCGCGATGCGCCCGCTCGATCCGGCCGAAGTGGTGCGCGGCCAGTTCAACGGCTATCGCAAGGTCGACGGCGTGGCGCCGGATTCCAACGTGGAGACCTTCGTCGCGCTGTGCCTGCACATCGACACCTGGCGCTGGGCCGGCGTGCCGTTCTACATCCGCGCCGGCAAAAATCTGCCGCTCACCACCACCGAGGTGATGGTGGACATGAAGACGCCGCCGCTGTCGGTGTTCGACGAGATCACGCCACCGCAATCGAACTACTTCCGCTTCCGGCTCAGCCCCGAGGTGATCATTGCCGAAGGCATGCGGGTTAAGCAGCCCGGCGAGACGATGCAGGGCGAGCCGGTGGAACTGGTCGCGCGTCACCATGCCGCGATGGAAAAGCCGCCATACGAGCGGCTGCTCGCCGACGCGATCCGCGGCGACAACGCGTTATTCACCAGCGACGAATGCGTCGAGGCCGCGTGGGCGGTGGTCGATCGGGTACTGCAGCATCCGGGCAGCGTGAGCTTCTACGAGCCCGGCAGCTGGGGACCAGCCGATGCCGCGCAGATCGTCCGCAGCGCGGAGGGCTGGCACAACCCGCAAGCTGAAGTGAGCGAGCCATGCTGAGCGACCACGCAACCGGCGCCGCATCGGTGGTGTTCCTGCTCGATGTCGACAACACCCTGCTCGACAACGACCGCTTCGCCACCGATCTCGGTGGAAAACTGGAACAGTCCTTCGGTCCGGCCGAACGCGACCGCTACTGGGCGATCTATGCGCAACTGCGCGACGAGCTGGGCTATGCCGATTACCTCGGCGCCTTGCAACGCTTTCGCGCCGGCCTCGACAACGACCCGGCGCTGCTGCAGATGTCGGCGTATCTGCTGGAATACCCGTTTGCCGAGCGGCTGTATCCGCACGCGCTGGACACCGTCGCGCACCTGCGCACACTGGGTCCCACGGTGATCCTGTCCGACGGCGACGTGGTGTTCCAGCCGCGCAAGATTCAGCGCGCCGGGCTGTGGGACGCGCTGCACGGCGAAGTGCTGATCTACCTGCACAAGCAGCACATGCTGGTGGCGATGCAGCAGCGTTATCCGGCCGTGCATTACGTGATGGTCGACGACAAGCCGCAGATCCTGGCCGAGATGAAACAGCGCCTCGGCCACAAGTTGACCACGGTGTTTGTGGATCAAGGCCACTACGCCGCGCAGGCGCCCGCGGACGTGCGTGCGGCGGCCGATATCCAGATTGCGTGCATCGGCGATCTGCGCGAGCGTAAGCTTGACGATTTCCTGCCGAGCGCGCCCGTGATCAGCCTTCCGGCAGACTGAAACCCCCACCCGTATCGAACTGGAGTCATGGAGCAAGCATGAAAGCGACCCGTCAATTGCATGAACTCGGCCAGAGCCTGTGGCTGGACAACATCACCCGCACCCTGCTCGACGACGGCACGCTGGCGCGCTACATCGCCGAGGACTCGATCACCGGGCTGACCTCGAACCCGAGCATCTTCGACGCTGCGATCGGCGACGGCGACGCCTATGACGCCGGCGTGCACGCCAAGACGCTGGCCGGTTTGTCGGGCGAGGCGCTGTTCATCGAGCTGGCGCTGGAAGATCTGCGTCGCGCCGCCGACCTGTTCAAGCCGGTGTTCGACGCCACCCGCCAGGTCGATGGCTGGGTCTCGATGGAAGTCTCGCCGCTGCTGGCCGCCGATACCGCCGGCTCGATCGCCGCGGCGCGGCAGATCCACCACAAGGCGCAGCGCGACAACCTGTTCGTGAAGATTCCCGGCACCCCCGAAGGCCTGCCGGCGATCGAGGAGGCGATCTTCCTCGGCATTCCGATCAACGTGACCCTGCTGTTCTCCTGCGCGCACTACCAAGCCGTGGCCGAGGCGTACATGCGCGGCATCGAGCGGCGCCTCGCTGCTGGGCTCGATCCGAAAGTCGGCTCGGTCGCCTCGCTGTTCATCAGCCGCTGGGACGTGGCCAGCAATCCACAGCTACCCACCGAACTGCACAACAAGCTCGGCATCGCAGTGGGCCAGCAGACCTACCGCGCCTACCGCGAACTGCTCGCCTCGCCGCGCTGGCAGAAACTCGCCGCCGCCGGTGCGCAGCCGCAGCGCCTGCTGTGGGCCAGCACCGGCACGAAGGATCCGTCCGCGCCCGACACGCTGTACATCAGCGCGTTCGCCGCGCCCGACACCATCGACACGATGCCGGAGAAAACCCTGCTCGCGTTCGCCGACCACGGCCTGCTGCACGGCGTGATGGCGACCGACGGCGGTGATGCCGACGCCACCCTGGCGCAGATCGGCAAGGCCGGCGTAGACATCGACGCGCTGGCGCTGAAGCTGCAGCAGGAAGGTGCCGCGGCGTTCGTCAAATCCTGGAACCAGCTGCTGCAGCGGATCGCCGACAAGGCCAGCGCGCTGGCCGACAAGTCGAAAGGACCCGCGCTGCGATGAGCCGCCCGAAACTCACCACTCTGCCGCAGTGGCAGGCACTGCAGCAGCATTTCGCCGCGGTCGGCCCGCAGCATCTGCGCGAACTGTTCGCTGCCGATCCTCAGCGCGGCGAACGGCTGACCCTCGAAGACGTCGGGCTGTATCTGGATTATTCCAAGCAGCGCGTCACCATCGACACGCTGCGCCTGCTGCGCGAACTGGCCGAAGCCTGCGCGCTGCCGCAGCGGATCGAGGCAATGTTCCGCGGCGACAAGATCAACCGCACCGAGGGTCGCGCGGTACTGCATGTGGCACTGCGCGCACCGACCACGGAAAAGATCCTGGTCGATGGTCACGATGTAGAGCCGGACGTGCATGAAGTGCTCGACCGCATGGCCGCGTTTTCCGAACGCGTGCGCAGCGGCGCGTGGCTGGGCCATACCGGCAAGCGCATCCGCAACGTGATCAGCATCGGCATCGGCGGCTCCGACCTCGGCCCGGTGATGGCCTACGAGGCGTTGCGCGATTACAGCCAACGCGAGATGACGTTCCGTTTCGTGTCGAACGTGGACGGCACCGATTTCGCCGAGGCCGTGCGCGACCTGGACGCGGCCGAGACGCTGTTCATCGTCTGCTCGAAGACCTTCACCACGCTGGAGACGCTGACCAACGCGCATGCGGCACGCGCGTGGTGCATGAAGGCGCTCGGTGATGCCGATGCTGAAAAGAGCGGGGCGATCGCGAAACACTTCGTTGCCGTCTCCACCAATGCCGACGAAGTGGCGAAGTTCGGCATCGACACCGCCAACATGTTCGGCTTCTGGGACTGGGTCGGCGGCCGCTACTCGATGGACTCCGCGATCGGCCTGTCGACCATGCTGGCGATCGGCGCGGATCAGTTTCGCGAGATGCTGGCCGGCTTCCACGCGATGGACGAACACTTCCGCCGCACGCCACTCGAACGCAACCTGCCCGCGCTGATGGGTCTGCTGGCGATCTGGAACAACAACTTCCTCGACGCCGCCACCGTGGCGGTGCTGCCGTACGAGCAGTACCTGAAACGTTTCCCCGCGTATCTGCAGCAGCTGACGATGGAGAGCAACGGCAAGCATGTGACGCTCGATGGCACGACCGTCGACTACGCCACCGGCCCGATCTACTGGGGCGAACCTGGCACCAACGGCCAGCATTCGTTCTACCAGCTGATCCATCAGGGCACGCGCATCGTGCCGTGCGATTTCATCGGCTTCGGCCAGACCCTGAATCCGTTGCCTGCACAAGGCGGCGGCGATCAGCACGACCTGTTGATGGCGAACCTGATCGCCCAGGGCGAGGCGCTGGCGTTCGGCAAGACCGCCGCCGAGGTGCGTGCCGAGGGCACGCCTGAAGCGCTGGTGCCGCACCGCACCTTCGAGGGCAACCGCCCCAGCAGCACCATCCTCGCGGCGAAGCTGACCCCGCACACGCTGGGCACGCTGATCGCGCTGTACGAGCACAGCGTGTTTGTGCAGGGCGTGATCTGGGACATCGACTCGTTCGACCAGTGGGGCGTGGAGCTGGGCAAGCAGCTGGCCAAGACCACTATCGCCGAACTGACCGCGAAGGACGAACCCAAACTCGCGCACGACAGCTCGACCAACGCCTTGATCCATCGCTATCGCCAGCTGCGCGATGGTACGACTTCGGGAAAAGCATGAGTCAGAACGCATGAGTCAAATCATCAGCCCACTCGCCGGCAAGCCGGCACCGGCGTCGATCCTGGTCGATATCCCGAAACTGCTGGCCGCGTATGCCGACCTCAAGCCCGATCCGTCGGTGCCGGCGCAGCGCGTGGCGTTCGGCACGTCGGGCCATCGCGGCAGCTCGTTCGAGCGCAGCTTCAACGAGTGGCACATCCTGGCGATCAGCCAGGCGATCTGCGAGTACCGCAAGTCGAAGGGCATCGACGGGCCGCTGTTCATCGGTGCCGATACGCATGCGCTATCGCAGCCGGCGTTCGAGAACGCACTGGAAGTGCTGGCCGCGAACGGCGTGCAGACGATGATCTCCAGCGGCGGTGAGTTCACCCCGACGCCGGCGATCTCGCACGCGATCCTCGTCTACAACATGGGCCGCACATCCGGTCTCGCCGACGGCATCGTGATCACGCCCTCGCACAACCCACCAGACAACGGCGGCTTCAAGTACAACCCCACCAACGGCGGACCGGCTGATACCGACATCACCAACTGGGTGCAGAACCGCGCCAACGCGCTGCTCGAAGGCGGCCTGAAAGAGGTGAAGCGGATGCCGCTGGCGCAGGCGCGCAACGCCGCCACCACGCAGGCACACAATTACCTCAACCACTACGTCGCCGACCTCGCCAACATCATCGACTTCGACCTCATCCGCAGCGCCGGCGTGCACATGGGTGTCGATCCACTGGGCGGTGCCGGCGTGCATTACTGGGCGCCGATCGCCGATCGCTACAAGCTCGACCTCACCGTGGTCAGCGCCGTGGTCGATCCGCAGTTCGCGTTCATGACGGTGGACTGGGACGGCAAGATCCGCATGGATCCGTCGTCGTCGTACGCGATGCAGCGGCTGATCGGTCTGAAAGACACATACGACGTCGCGTTCGCCTGCGACACCGACCATGATCGCCACGGCATCGTCACCCGCAGCAGCGGACTGATGGAACCCAACGCTTACCTGTCGGTGCTGGTCGACTACCTGTTCCGGCATCGGCCGCAATGGAACGCGGACGCAGCCGTCGGCAAGACCGTGGTCAGCACCGCACTGATCGATCGTGTGGTGAAACGACTGGGCCGCAAACTCTATGAAGTGCCGGTTGGCTTCAAGTGGTTCTCCGAAGGTCTGTTCGACGGCTCGCTGGGCTTCGGTTGCGAGGAAAGCGCCGGCGCCTCGCTGTTGCGCCACGACGGCTCGGTGTGGACCACCGACAAGGATGGCCTGGTGCCGGCGCTGCTGTCGGCCGAGATTACCGCGCGTCAAGGCAAGGATCCGGGTGAGCTATACGCCCAGCTGACCCGCGAACTCGGCGAGCCGTTCGCCAATCGTGTCGAGGCCGCCGCCACACCGGCGCAGAAGGCGAAGCTCGCGAAACTGTCGCCCGATCAATTGAAGAGCGATCAATTGGCCGGCGAAAAAATCGAGCAGGTGCTCGACAAGGCGCCAGGCAACGGCGCGGCGATCGGTGGCATCAAGGTCGTCGCCGCCAGTGGCTGGTTCGCCGCGCGGCCGTCCGGCACTGAGGCGATCTACAAGATCTACGCGGAAAGCTTCAAGAGCAAAGCGCACCTGCAGAGCTTGCTGGCCGAGGCGCAGAAGATCGTCGACACCGCGATCGCCTGAGTCTCGATCACATGTAGTAGCACACCCTGCGCCCGATGACGCTGAGGAAAATCCACCAGGGACATTGCGCACAGGGTGCACTACTACAACCATCACCACCGGAGAAACCGATGTCCAGCGCACTCGACCAGCAATGCATCAACACGCTTCGCTTCCTTTCGGTGGACATGGTGCAGAAGGCCAACAGCGGCCATCCCGGCCTGCCGCTCGGTGCCGCGCCGATGGCGTATGCGCTGTGGACGCGGCACATGAAGTACAACCCGGCCGACCCGCACTGGGTCGATCGCGACCGCTTCGTGCTGTCCGCCGGTCACGGCTCGGCGCTGCTGTACAGCTTGCTGCACGTCACCGGCTACGACCTTTCGCTGGATGACCTCAAGCAGTTCCGCCAATGGGGCAGCAAGGCACCGGGACATCCCGAGTACGGTCACACACCGGGCGTCGAAGTCACCACCGGGCCACTCGGCCAGGGCCTTGCGAACGCGGTCGGCATGGCGATCGGCGAGGCCCACCTGGCTGCGCGCTACAACCGCGATGGCCACAGCGTGATCGACCATCGCACCTGGGCGATCGTCAGCGACGGCGACCTGATGGAAGGTGTGGCGAGCGAAGCCGCCTCGCTCGCCGGACATCTGAAACTCGGCAAGCTGGTCTGCCTGTACGACGACAACTACGTCACTCTTGCCGCCGGCACCGATATCACGTTCTCCGAGGATCGCGCCAAGCGCTTCGAGGCCTACGGCTGGCAGACCATAAGCGTGGCCGACGGCAACGACGTGGACGCGATCAGCGCCGCGCTGGACGCCGCCCGCGCCGACACCACACGACCGTCCCTGATCCTGGTGCGCACGCACATCGGTTTCGGCTCGCCCGAGCAGGACAGCTTCAAGGCGCACGGTTCGCCGCTCGGCGTCGAGGACACGAAGAAGACCAAGCAGAATCTCGGCTGGCCGCTCGAACCCGACTTCCTGCTGCCGGAGCCGGCGCTGGCACATTTCCGCGAGGCGCTGGATCGCGGTGCGCAAGCGCAGTCCGCATGGTATGGACGTCTGGACGGCTATGCCAAGGCATTCCCCGAACTGGCGCAGGAACTGCAGGGCCGCCTGCGCGGCGAGCTGCCCGCCGGCTGGGATGCGGACATCCCGGTGTTCCCCGCCGATGCCAAGGGTATCGCCACCCGTGTCGCCAGCGGCAAGGTGATGAACGCGATCGCACCGAAACTTTCCGCGCTGTGTGGCGGTTCGGCGGATCTCGATTCGTCCACGCACACCAACCTGAAGGGACTGGGCGACTTCAATCCGCCGGCAACGCCGGGGCAGGACACGCAAGGTTCCGACAGCGCCGGCTGGAGCTACGCCGGCCGCAACCTGCACTTCGGCGTGCGCGAACACGCGATGGGCGCGATCGCCAATGGGCTCGCCGTGCACGGCGGCTTCGTGCCGTACGGCTCGACCTTCCTGATCTTCTCCGACTATATGCGCCCGGCGATCCGCCTGGCCGCGCTGATGGGCGTGCATGTGGTGCATGTGTTCACCCACGACAGCATCGCGCTGGGCGAGGATGGTCCGACCCATCAGCCGGTGGAACAGCTGGCCAGCCTGCGCGCGATCCCCAACCTCACCGTGATCCGCCCCGCCGACGCCAACGAGACTGCGGTGGCATGGAAGGTCGCGGTGGAATCGGAGAAACATCCGGTGCTGCTGGCGCTGACCCGGCAGGATCTCCCCACGCTCGATCGCACCCGCTATGCCGGCGCCGACGGCCTGCGTCGGGGCGCCTACGTGCTGAGTGAGGCGAAGGATGGCAAGCCGTCACTGATCCTGATCGCCAGCGGCTCCGAAGTCGCCCTGATCCTTGCCGCCGCCGACCAGCTGCAGGCCGAAGGCGTCGCCGTACGCTGCGTGTCGATGCCGAGCTGGGAACTGTTCGACGCGCAGCCGCAAAGCTATCGCGACGAGGTGCTTCCGCCTGCGGTAACCGCGCGACTGGCGGTGGAACTGGGCGTGGCGCAAGGCTGGCGCCGCTACACCGGCGAACAGGGCGACATGCTTGGTATCGACCGCTTCGGCGCCTCTGCGCCGGCCGGGGTCTTGCTGCGCGAATATGGCTTCAGTGTCGACAACGTGGTGCGGCGGGCCAGCGCATTGCTTGGGCGCTGAACAAGCCCAGCGACAACCACGCCGAACGAGCAATTCGTAGCAACAGGAATTGCCGCCAGCGTGGTCTGATCCGGTCACAAACCGGTTCGTCAGCACTGGTGTCTGTCGTCATATATGTAAACTATACGGTGTGCTATTGTCCGGACCGGCTTCCTCCCTTGCCCCAGGTCACTCCCTTGTCCAGTCTCCTGTCCAACTCGAAGCCCGCCTTGCGTACCGGTACCGCTCGCGTCCTCGCGTTGCTGGCGGGCATCTCCGTCGCCGGTTGCGCAGTCGGCCCCGACTACCGTCGCCCAGACGCGCCGCCGGTGGATCGCTTCACGGCGCAACCATTGCCAGCTGCCACCACCTCCGCCGAAGTCGCCGATGGCGATGCGCAGCGCTTTCTGCAGGGTCGCGACGTGCCCGCGCGCTGGTGGACGACATTCGGCAATGCCGAGCTGACCCGCCGGGTAAACATCGCACTGACGCACAGTCCGTCGATTGCCTCGGCCCAAGCCGCCTTGCGTCAGGCTCAGGAGAACGCCGATGCGGCACGCGGCGGCCTGTTTCCGTCGGCGGACCTGGGCATCGGCGCCACCCGCCAGAAGCAATCGGCCGCGCAATCGGGCAGTGCCGGTGGCATTGGCCCGTTCACGGTGTACAACGCCTCGGTCAGTGTCGGCTACACCCTGGATCTGTTCGGTGGCGTGCGCCGCGGGATCGAGGCGCAGTTGGCTCAGGCGGACTATCAGCGGGCGCAACTCGACACCACGTATCTGGCCCTGACCGCCAATGTGGTCACCACATCGATGCAGGAAGCGTCGCTGCGCGAGCAGCTGCGCGCGACCGAACAGATCATCGGCATGCAGCGCGAGAGCCTGGACATCGCCCAGAAGCAGCAGAAGATCGGCGCGAAGTCGCTGTCCGACACGCTGGCAGTGCGCTCGCAACTGGCCGCCACCGAGGCGACCTTGCCACCGCTGCGCGCGCATCTCGCCGCGACCCGCAATCAGCTAGCCAGCTATCTCGGCACCACGCCGGCGCAACTGCAACTGCAGCCGTTGACGCTGGACGCGATCACCTTGCCACCGGACATCCCGGTCAGCCTGCCATCCGGCCTCGTCGAGCAGCGCCCGGACATCCGGGCCGCATCGGCGCAGCTGCATGCAGCCTCGGCCCAGGTCGGCGTCGCCACCGCGGCGATGCTGCCGCAGATCACGCTGTCCGGCAGCGCCGGGTCGCAGGCGCTTCGGGCCGGCGATCTGTTTTCCGCTGGCACCGGTGCCTGGTCGCTCGGCCTCGGCCTGACTCAGCCGCTGTTCCATGGTGGCGAACTGCGGCACAAGAAACGCGCCGCACAGGCCGGCATGGACAAGGCGGTAGCGGACTGGCAGCAGACCGTGCTGAACGCGTTCCAGAACGTCGCCGATGCGCTGCAGGCCTTGCAATACGACGCACAGGGTCTGACCGCACAAGCCATCGCCGAGAGCACCGCGTCGCAGCAGCTTGACCTCACCCGTCAACAATTCCAGCTCGGTGCGACCGGCTACCTCAACCTGCTCGAAGCCGAACGCAGCTATCAGCAGGCGCGTATCGGACTGATCCAGGCGCGCAGTGCGCGCCTGGCCGATACCGCCGCACTGTATGCCGCACTCGGTGGCGGCTGGCGCAGTGACGCCGGCATGGCGGCACCCGCACCCGCAACATCCGCACCATCCACCGCATCCAACTGAGGAGTTCGCGCATGCCCACGCGCGTCGACAAGAAGCCCAGCACCACCAAGCGCATGATCTGGATGATCGTCGGGGTGTTGCTGCTGATCGCCGTGATCGTCGGCATCAAGGTGATGCTGGTGATGCGCATGATCCACAGCATGCCGAAGCCGGCGCCGTTCACGGTCAGCACCACCACTGCCAAAGAACAGCCGTGGCAACCGTCGCTGAGTGCCGTCGGCACACTGCGCGCGGCCAGGGGCGCGGATCTTGCGATGGATGTGGCCGGCCTGGTCACCGGGGTCAACCTGAAGTCCGGCCAGGACGTGGAGCAGGGCCAGCTGCTGGTGCAGATGCGTGACGGCGACGACGTGGCCCAGGTGCAGCAGCTCGAGGCGGCGGCCCAGCTGTCCCAGCTCACCTTCGAGCGAGCGCGCCAGCAGCTTGCGGCACAGGCGATCAGCAAGGCCGAGTACGACACTGCCGCCGCCGATCTCAAGGCAAAACAGGCTGCAGTGGTGCAGCAGAAAGTGGTGGTGACCAAGAAGGCACTGCGCGCGCCGTTTGCCGGCCGCACCGGCATCATCACCATCAGCCCCGGCGCCTATCTCAGCGCCGGCACCGCGGTGGTGACGGTGCAGCAGCTTGATCCGCTGCTGGTCGATTTCTACGTGCCGCAAAGCGAACTGGGTCGATTGCAGGTGGGCCAGGCGGTGAACCTGAAGCTGGATGCGTATGCCGGCCGCGGTTTCACCGGCAAGCTCAGCGCGATCAACCCCAAGGTCGATCTCGGCACGCGCAACGTGCAGGTCGAGGCGACCGTGCCCAACCACGACAAGGCACTCACTCCCGGCATGTTCGCCAAGGTCAGCGTCGATGCCGGCAGCCAGCAGCAGCAGTTGACCCTGCCGCAGGCAGCGATCGTCTACAACCCCTACGGCGACACCGTCTACGTGGTGCAGCCGTCCAAGGGCAAGGACGACAAGGGCCAGCCGCTGCCGCCCACGGTGAAGCAGACCTTTGTCACGGTGGGCGACACCCGCGGCGACCAGGTGGCGATCGTCAAGGGTATCGACGCCGGCACCGTGGTAGTGACCAGCGGCCAGATCAAGCTGAAGAACGACGCGCCGATCGCGATCGACAACAGCGTGCAGCCGGCCGACAGCGTCCATCCCGCGCCGCAGGAGCACTGAGCGAACGCCATGAAATTCACCGACCTGTTCATCAACAAGCCGGTGCTGGCGATCGTCGTCAGCCTGCTGATCCTGGTGCTGGGCGTGAAGGCCGTCAGCAGCCTGACCGTGCGCCAGTATCCGAAGACCGAGAACGCCACGGTTACCGTCAGCACCGCGTACTACGGTGCCGATGCGCAGACCATGGCCGGCTTCGTCACCCAGCCGCTGGAGCAGGCGATCTCGCAGGCACAGGGCATCGACTACCTGTCCTCCAGCAGTGTGCAGGGTGTGTCCTCCATCACCGCGACCTTGCGCCTGAACTACGACGCCAACCGCGCCCTGACCGAGATCACCACCCAGGTGAATTCGGTGAAGAACCAGCTGCCGCCGCAGGCGCAGCAGCCGGTGCTGAATGTGCAGACCGGCGAGACGATCGACGCGATGTACATGGGCTTCTACAGCGATGTGCTGCCCACCAACAACATCACCGACTACCTCGCGCGCGTGGTCAAGCCCAAGCTCGATTCGATCGACGGCGTGCAAACCGCCGAGTTGCTCGGTGCACGCCAGTTCGCGTTGCGCGCCTGGCTCGACCCGTCCAAGATGGCGGCGCATGGCATCACCGCCAGCGATGTGAACACGGCGCTGGCCTCCAACAACTATCTGGCCGCGGTCGGCTCCAGCAAGGGACAGGCGGTGACGGTCGACCTGACCACCGACAGCAACCTGCATTCCGTCGATGAGTTCAAGCAACTGGCGATCAAGCAGGTCAACGGTGCGATCGTGCGCCTGCAGGACGTGGCCACCGTCTCGCTGGGCTCGGACAGCTACGACTTCAACGTGGCCTTCAGCGGCAAGCGCTCGGTGTTCATCGGCATCAAGGCCGCGCCCGACGCGAACGTGCTGGATGTGGCCAAGCGCGTGCGCGAGGCGTTCCCGGACATCCAGAGCCAGTTGCCCAGCGGACTGACCGGGGAGATCGTCTATGACGGCACCAAGTTCGTGAACAGCTCGATCAACGAGGTGGTCAAGACGCTGGCCGAGGCGCTGCTGATCGTCACCCTGGTAATCTTCCTGTTCCTCGGCAGCCTGCGGGCGGTGATCATCCCGGTGATCGCGATGCCGCTGTCGCTGATCGGCACCTTCTTCGTGATGCTGGCGCTGGGTTACTCGATCAACCTGCTGACCCTGCTGGCGCTGGTGCTGGCGATCGGTCTGGTGGTGGACGACGCGATCATCGTGGTGGAAAACGTCGACCGGCACATGAAGGAGGAAGGCAAGACCCCGCTGCAGGCGGCCTTGCTCGCCGCGCGTGAACTGGGTGGACCGATCCTGGCGATGACGGTGGTGCTGATCGCAGTGTATGTGCCGATCGGTTTCCAGAAGGGCCTGACCGGCGCGCTGTTCAGCGAATTCGCGTTCACCCTGGCCGGCGCAGTGACGGTGTCGGCGGTAATCGCGCTGACCCTGTCGCCGATGATGTGCGCGAAGTTCTTCCGCAGCGAGCAGGAGAACAACCGCTTCGTGAAGTTCATCGACCGCCAGTTCGATCGCGTGCACCACGGCTACCAGCGCGTGCTGCACGGCGCCCTGTCGACCTGGTCGGTGGTCCTGGTGATGAGTGCGCTGCTGTTGCTGGCCACGATTGCGCTGGGCATGACCTCGAAATCGGAACTGGCGCCGGAGGAAGACCAGGGCATCGTGGTCGGCCAGATCGTGGGATCGCCGAACACGACGGCGCAGCAGATGAATGTCTATGCGACGCAGATGTTCGACCTGTCCAAGCAGCTGCCGGAATACGAGCAGATGTTCCAGCTGACCGGCGTGCCCACCATCAACCAGGGCATCGGTGGCGTGCTGTTCAAGCCGTGGGACCAGCGTCACCGCAGCGCGCACGAACTGCAGCAGGTCTTGCAGGAGAAGTGGAACGGCATCGCCGGCGGCCGGGTGGCGGCCTTCCAGTTCCCGCCGCTGCCGGGCGCATCGGGTCTGCCGATCCAGGTGGTGATCACCACCACCGAGCCGTTCGAGAACCTCAACGCGGTTGCCAGCGAAGTGCTGCAGAAGGCGCAGGCCAGCGGCAAGTTCTACTTCGTCGACTCCGACCTCAAGGTCGACAAACCGCAGAGCACGGTCAGCCTCGACCGCGACATGATCACCACCCTCGGGCTGACCCAGCAGGATGTGGGTGCCGCGCTCGGCTCGGCGCTGGGCGGCGGCTACGTCAATTATTTCTCGATCTCCGGTCGTTCCTACCGGGTGATTCCACAGGTATTGCAGGTCGACCGGCTCAACCCGAGCCAGGTGCTGGACTACTACATCCGCGTACCGGATGGCTCGGTGATCCCGGCCTCGACCGTGGCGAAGATTACCCGGCAGGTGGTGCCGCAGTCGCTGAACCGCTTCCAGCAGTTGAACTCGGCCACGATCTCCGGCGTCAGCGGGCTGTCGCAGGGCGAGGCGCTGGGCTACCTGCGTGACCTGGTGAAGCAGGTGGCGCCCACCGGCTATACCGTGGATTACGCCGGCCAGTCACGCCAGTTCACCCAGGAAGCCGGCGGCTTCGGCGCGACCTTGCTGTTCGCCGTCATCATCGTGTTCCTGGCCCTGGCCGCGCAGTTCAACAGCCTGCGCGATCCGATCGTGATCCTGGTCTCGGTGCCGCTGGCACTGTTCGGCGCACTGATCTTCGTCAACCTGTTCACCAGCCTCAACATCTATACCGAGGTCGGTCTGGTGACCCTGATGGGCCTGATCAGCAAGCACGGCATCCTGATCGTGCAGTTCGCCAACCACTCGCAGCTCGCCGGCATGTCCAAACGCGAGGCGATCGAACATGCCGCGGCGGTGCGCCTGCGGCCGATCCTGATGACCACCGCGGCGATGGTGCTGGGCGTGCTGCCGCTGGTGATCGCCTCGGGCGCCGGCGCGGCGGGCCGCTTCAACATGGGCCTGGTGATTTCCACCGGCCTGGCGATCGGCACCTTGTTCACCCTGTTCGTGGTGCCTGCGTTCTACATGCTGCTGGCCGCCGATCACCACGGCGGCCAGCCGTCGGACGATCCGCTGCTGGCGGGGCCGGAGTCGACGACGCAGGCCTGAGGCAACCGACAAAAGAAAGGCGCGGGTGACCGCGCCTTTCTTTTTGCAGTGCCCGGCTGCGACCGATCAGTTACGCGACTGCAGCCGCAGCTGTTCCAGATACAGAGATACAGAGCCACCCTGCGCCGATACACCGCGGCGCCTCCGCGCGCAAACTACGCGACAATACGACCTTGCCGAATGTCGCGGAGTTCCGATGAACCCTTCCACCCTGCGTATCGCCACCCGCAAGAGCGCGCTCGCGCTGTGGCAGGCCGAACATGTCGCCGCGCTGCTACGCGCGGCACATCCGGGGCTGACGGTGGAACTGGTGCCGATGAGCACCCGCGGCGACGAGATCCTCGATCAGCCGCTGGCCACGATCGGCGGCAAGGGGCTGTTCCTGAAGGAGCTGGAGGTGGCGATGCTGGAGGGTCGCGCCGACCTCGCCGTGCATTCGCTGAAGGACGTGCCGGCACAGCTGGAACCGGGCTTCACGTTACCGGCGATCCTGCCGCGCGCGGATGCGGCGGATGCGTTCGTCAGCAACGACTACGCCGACCTCGCCGCGTTGCCGCAGGGTGCGCGGGTCGGCACGTCGTCATTGCGCCGGCAGGCGCAGTTGCGCGCGCTGCGACCGGATCTGCTGCTGCGCGACCTGCGCGGCAATGTCGGCACCCGGCTGGGCAAAATGGATGCCGGCGACTACGACGCGATCGTGCTGGCCTGTGCGGGACTCGAACGGCTGGGCCTGGCGGCACGCATCCGCGCGCGGCTGGCCGCGCCGGACTGGCTGCCGGCGCCGGGCCAGGCGGCGATCGCGATCGAGGCACGCGGCGATCATCCGAACGTGCTGGGCTTACTAGCCGTGCTGGACGATGCCGACACGCGACTCACCGTCAGCGCCGAGCGGGCGATGAACCAGGCGCTCGGCGGCAGCTGCACGGTGCCGGTCGGCGCGTGGTGCATCCTTGGTGAACATGGTCTGCATCTGCGCGGCATGGTCGGCGATGCGGCCAGTGGCCGGTTACTGCATGCCGACGCCAGCGGCACCGTCGATCAGGCACTTGCGCTGGGCCGACAAGTGGCGGCGGCGTTGCTGGAGCAGGGTGCTGGCGAGCTGCTGAGGTAGCACACGGAACGCGTAGAGCGAACTGCGGAAGTTCACAGCGGGGAGCGTCTCACCCCAGCTCTCTCCTTCCGAGCCGCGCTCGGAGGGAGAGAGGGTAAAGCGAGTTCCGATCTTTAGAAGCTGTAGACCAGGTTGGTCGTGGTCAGCGTATCCGTCTTCCTGATGCCCGGCCGCACGTCGCTGTTGTGGCGCACCTGGAAACCGACTTTCAGCGCCAGCTTCTTGGTCATGCTGACCGCCAGACCGGCATCGTTCTGCAGGTAGGTGTTCTTCGAGCCTGCTTCCATCAGGAACGTGTCCTCGAGCGAGGTGTTGTCGGTGAGCTTGTACTTGTAATTGACCAGACCGCGGGCCACCACCTCGCCCTGCGTCGTCTGGCGCTGCGGCACCAGCACACCGTTGACCAGCACGCGGAGGTCAGCCGGGCGATAGCGCTTGTAACCCGGGCCGATTTCGAACGACAGCTCGTTGCGCTCGTCCTTCAGAGCGATGTAGCCGTAACCGAGCGAGACGACGCCCTGCCACAGATTGGCGCCGAAATCGTCGTGCTCGTAACGGGCGGCACCGACGATGTAGCTGCGCGGATCGAGCTTGTAGCCGACCGAGGCGCCGCCGTCATAGCGGTTTGCGGTGGTGTTGAACTCGTTGATCGTGTGGCCGGACGAATCGACGACCTTCTGCTGGCTCTTGGAGCGCAGCGCGTCGACGAAGAAATTGTTTTTCCACTGCTCGTTTTCCTGGTTCAGGCCGAGCTTGGCGTTGATGTTCTGCGAACGCGAGTTGCCGGTGGCCGAGGCAAAGCCGAATTCGCCCGAACCGGTCCAGCCGCCATTGTTGCTGGCCGTACTGGTATCGGTGGCGCTGTCCTGGGCCTGGGCGGCGAAGCTCGCGAAGGCGGCCAGCAGCAGGCCGGCGATCAAGGTTTTTTTCATCGGATGCGGTCCGTTTGTTAAGTAATAGTGATCCGCCACCTTAACGGCCCGGCTTGAACTCGCAATGAACGGAAATGGCCACGGATGGCCATCGACGGCCATGGATCGCCCCCGAACCGCCGTTCAATCAGCCGCCGGAGCATGCACCAGCAGCGCGTCATACAAGTAACGCTCCAGCCACTTGCCCAACAGGCAGCTGGGCACAGCCACGGCCGCCGCGATCAGGTCGATCCCGTCCTGCCGGGCCAGCAACAAGGCGGTGCACGGCAGTCCGAAAGTAAACAACGCCGCTACAAATCGCGCCGGCTGCACGGGATATTCGCGCGCCGCGCTGCCGCGAGCACCCTCCCGGCCCAATGCTTGCCAAGCCTGGCCCTCCAGCAGACCCAGCAGCAAGGCCAGACCCAGCAACAGCAGGATCCATGGATACAGATGCGATGGCGAAACCGGCGCGTCCAGAGCAAGCAGGCATAGCCACAGCCACAGTCCGCCGGCATAACCGGCGAAGACCAGCCGGCTGGCCGACAACGAGGTGGTCGCGCTCTGCGAGGCCGGCGATAGCTGTCGTCGAAAGCGATACCCGGTATAGGCCAGGCTGGCCAGGCTGCTCAACATCAGCACCGCACCGGCCAGCCGGGTTGCCCAGAAGATGTTGTCGCCGCGCGCCAGTCCGGCCACTGCCAGCATCGGCAGGAAGGTCGCCAGCGCCAGCAGCGCGGCATGCGTCGGGCGGCTGTCCTGGCGCGGAAGCCAGCCATACCAGTCCGATGCGCCACGCCACGGCAGGCATGCCACCAGCAAGCCGGCACCGACCAGCACCGTACCAACCGACAGCGGCAGCAAAGTGCCGCTGCGGCCGACCGGATACATCCCGAGCAGCAAGGCCAAGCCCAGCCAGGTCCACAAGCCATAGCCGCTGGCCGTCAGGATCCGCCACAACGGCGCCATCCACTCCGACCGCCAGTACGTCCGCGACGCCCTGGCATCATGGATTGGATTGGCCGGCTTCGGTCGTTCGCTGACAGGCTGCATGGATGAACCGGCGAGAGGATACGAAGATGCAGGATAGCGGCGCTTGCGTTGCAGCGATGTGGCTGACGGCGGGCTTGCGGGCACCGCGGTGCGCACCCATGCTACAACGCTGCACCTACGCATGCCTTGACGAAATGCCATGGACCGCTACGAACGCATACTGACCTTGCACCGCCTGCTGAAGTCGGCGCACTACCCGATTCCGCTATCGCGCCTGCTCGGCGAACTGGAATGCTCGCGCGCCACGCTGTACCGCGATGTGGGGTTTCTGCGCGATGCGCTGGGCGCACCGATCGAAAGCGCCGGCACCGATCAGGCCGCGTTCCGCTACGAGGTGGGCGAAGGCGAGAAGTTCGAGCTGCCCGGGCTGTGGCTGACCTCCGACGAGCTGGCCGCACTGCTGGCCTTGAACGAATTGATCAGCCGCTCCGGCCCCGGCGTGCTGGCCGGCGCACTCGCGCCGTTCAAGGCGCGCATCGAAGGCCTGCTGTCCGACCAGGGCAGCGGCAAGGCGTTGCCGATCGAGCGCATCCGGGTGATTCCGTGGGGCGAGCGCAAGCTCGACCAGCAGGTATTCCGCATCGTTGCCGGCGCGGTGCTGGAGCGCAAGCAGCTGCGCTTCCGTTATCGCGCGCGCACCACCAACGCCGACAGCCGCCGCATCGTGTCGCCGCAGCGGCTAACCCATTACCGCGACAACTGGTACCTCGACGTGTGGGATCACGACCGCGAGGCGTTGCGCAGCTTTGCGGTCGATCGCATCGTCGAGGCGCAGTCACTGGATGCGGCCGCCACTGACGTGGCCGAGACCGATCTGAATGATCTGCTCGCCTCCAGCTACGGCATCTTCGCCGGCAAGCCGAAGGCGTGGGCAACCATCCGCTTCTCGTCGCACGCCGCACGCTGGGTCGCCGACGAGCACTGGCATTCGCAGCAGAAAGGCGAGTGGCTGCCTGATGGCCGCTACGAATTGAAAGTCCCCTACTCCAACTCCAAGGAATTGCTAATGGACGTACTCAAGTACGGCCCGGATGCGGAAGTCGTGGCGCCACTGTCGCTGCGCGAGGAGATGAAGATCCTGCTGCAGCTGGCGCGGGACGGCTATCGCTCGGAGCCCTGATCCGGCCTGCGCTCAATGCGCCACGACCGGATGGAACGGCCAGAACTGCGGGATCAGCCACATCGACAGCGCGCAGAAGATCAGGATCAGCGGTATGCCTACCTTCATGAAATCGGTGAAGCGGTAGCCGCCGGCGTAATAGACCATGGTGTTGGTGGGATAGCCCACCGGCGTGGCGAACGAGGTTGCAGCGGCGAACGCCACGGCCACCACGAAGGGCCGCGGATCCACCTGCATCGCATGCGCGACCGCGGCGGCGATACCCACCATCAGCACCACCGAGGGATTGTGACCCATCAGTTCGGTGAGCAGTGCGGTCAGCAGATACACCATCAGCAGTGCGGCCAGCGGGCCATGCTGGCCGACCACGCCCAGCCCCAGATGCACCAGCGACTGCGCCAGACCGCTCCGCTCGATCGCGATGCCCAGCGGCAGGATCGCACCGAGCAGGATGATGATCTTCCAGTCGATGCCTTCATAGACGTCTTTACGGCCAAAACATCCGGCCAGTGCCATCGCAGTGGCACCGCAGATCGCGGCGATCGGGATCGGCAGCCAGCGCAGGCCTGACACGATCACCACCGCCACCATGATCGTCACGGCATACAGCGCCTTGTGTGGCGTGCGGTGCGCTTCCTCGCGTTCACTCAACACGATGAACGCCTCGTCGTTGCGCAGACTGGACATCGCCTCCTCGTTCACCAGCACCCGCAGCACGTCGCCCACCGCGAGGTTGACGTCGCTGAGTTTGTCGCGCAGCAGCTGGCCACGGCGATGGATCGCGAGCGCCACGGCGTCGTAACGCCAGTGCAAGCCGGTCTCATCCAGCCGGCGGCCTTCCATCGAACTGGCAGGGGCGACCATCAACTCGACCATCACGCGCAGATGACCGGCGTCCGGTACGTAGCGGCTGTCCGGCGCGTGACGCAGCCCGGCGCGGTGCTGAAAGTCCTCGATCTTTTCCCAGTCGCCGCGCACCAGCAGCACGTCACCGGCGGCGATCTGCTGACTGCGCGGCGACCACATGCGCTTCTCGCCGCGCAGCAATTCCAGCGGATAGACGCCGAAACGCTCGCCCAGTCTGGCGTCAGCGATGCTGCCGCCAAGCAGCGAGGACTGTTCGGTCACTTCGAGCTCGGTCACGTATTTGCCGATGTCCTCCTGTTCGGGCATTTCGGCATCGACATGGCGCGGCAGCAGCCAGCGGCCGACCAGCATCAAGTAGACGATGCCGACTACCGCCAGCACCACGCCCATGCGGGTGAATTCGAACACGCCGAACGCCGCCATGCCGTGCTTCTGCGCCAGGCTGTCCGCCAGCAGGTTCGAGGACGTACCGATCAGGGTGCACACGCCGCCCATCTGCGCGGCGTAGGCCATCGGCATCAGCACGCGCGCCGGCGAGGTGTGTGTCCGCTGGCACACGCGCAACGCCAACGGCAGAAACGTAGCGACCAGTGCGACGTTCTTGACGAACGCACCCAGCGGAGCGATCGCCAGCATCAGCGCCAGGGTCAGCATCCATGGCCGCTTGATCCGCATCAGCTGCCGGGTCAGCGGATCCAGCGCACCGGAGCGCTCGATGCCCAGGCTCAGCGCGAACATCGCCGCCACCGTCACCGTAGCTTCGTTGCTGAACCCACTCAGCGCCTCGACCGGGCTGACGATGCCCAGGATCACCAGCACCGCCAGCACCAGCAGCGCTACCAGGTCGATGCGCAGCTTCTCGCTGGCGAACAGTCCCATCGCCACCACGATCACCACCACCGTGGCCCACGCCTGCCAGCTCAAGCGCAGACCTCAGGACGAAACGGTGATCGGAACGGGACTCGGTAAACAGAAGGCATGCGTGTCCAGGACTTGTTGCCGCGGCGGCTAGGCTTCATCCTAACCAGCCGGCGCAGGTTTGGCTCGATATTCACCGTGATTCATGACCTTTGCGCCCGCGGCCTGCCGACGCAGGAGGCAGTATGGCCACGGCAACGCATGCCATCCGTGATGGAAGGTCAGCCATGAAAGTTCACGATACCTCGGCCACGTCGATGGCGCCGGAGCCAGCCGCCGGAACGCGCAAGCCCACCGTGGCACTGGCGCTCGGCGCGGGTGGCGCGAAAGGGCTGGCGCATATCGGCGCGATCGAGGAGATCGTGGCGCAGGGTTTCCAGATCACCGCCATCGCCGGCACCTCGATGGGCGCGCTGATCGGCGGCGTGTATGCGATGGGCAAGCTCGACATCTACCGCGACTGGGTCTGCACGCTGGCCAAACTCGACGTATTCAAGCTGCTCGACTGGACGTTCTCCGGCGGCGGCCTGATCAAGGGTGAGCGGATCATCGGCACGATGCGCGAACTGATCGGCGACATCTGCATCGAAGAATTGCCGCTCGCCTTCACCGCGGTGGCCACCGACCTCGATCGCGAGCGCGAGGTTTGGCTCACGCGCGGCTCGCTGTTCGACGCGGTCCGCGCCTCGATCGCCATCCCGACTGTGTTCCGACCGCACCATCTCGACGGCCGCCGGCTGGTCGACGGCGCACTGTTGAATCCGGTGCCGGTGACGCCGCTGATCCGCGATCCGGCCGACTACCTGTTCGCCGTCAGCATGGACGGCCCGGCGCAGATAGCGCCAGCCGTGATCGACACGAGCGAGCCTGTCGACGAGGGCGGCGTCCGCCAGCGCGTCGGCGAATTCTTCAGCCGGCTGCTGCCGCACAGCGAAGGCAAGCCGCGCGAACCGGGCGCGCTGGATCTGCTCTACCAGTCGATGGACCTGATGCAGGCGAATCTCTCGCGCCTGCGGCTGGCGGCCTACGAGCCAGATCTGCTGATCCAGCTGCCGCGCAACATGTCGACCGCGTACGAGTTCTATCGCGCCCGCGAACTGATCGAGCGCGGCCGCGAGCAGGCCCGCGAGGCGCTGGCCGGCTGGTCGAAATCCGGCACGCCGCTGCGTCCGTCCTGAGTGCCCGTGGCCTCAGCGCGGACCGTGCATGTGCAGCCAGTTCTCCAGGTACCCCTTCAAGGCGACGGCGTTGTTGTGCTCCTCGTCGCGCGCACCGTAGAGCAGGGTGATCGGGTGCCGCGCCGCCCGCTCGGCCAGCGGACGCCAATGCTCGGCAGCGGCATCCAGTTCACTGGCGTAGCGGTGACGGAAGCCGTCCCAGCGCACCGGATCGTGCCCGAACCACTGGCGCAACGCGGTGGACGGCGCCAGTTCCTTCGCCCACCGATCCAGCGGCACCAACTCTTTTTTCAGACCACGTGGCCACAGGCGGTCGATCAGCACGCGATAGCCGTCGGCTTTCGCGGCGGGTTCGTAGACGCGTTTGACGGCGATGCTCATGGGCGGTCTCCCGAACGGAAGATTCCCAGCATACGACTACCAGATCAGCACGACATGACGCGGATCAGAGTTCCTCGACCCGGGTCACCTTGCCGCGGCGCATCAGCCACGCCACGCCGCGCAGATCGGCCAGGCCGACCCACAGCCGATCCAGCATGCCGTACTTGGACACGCCGGCAGTGCGCGGACGATGGCCCACCGGCACGCTCTGGCTCTGGAAACCGGCGCGCTTGACCAGCGCCGGCAGGTAACGGTGCATGTGGTCGAAGTAGGGCAGCCGCAGGAACACCTCGCGCTCGAACAGCTTCAGCCCGCAGCCGGTATCCGGGGTCGCGTCCCGCAGCATGCGCGAGCGCACCGCGTTGGCGACCTTCGAGGAAATGCGCTTGTTGAAACTGTCGCGACGGGTGGTGCGCCAGCCGGCGAACAACCGCGTCTCCGCCGCCGCCGCCGCGCGCGCGGCGAGCAGCTTCGGGATGTCGGCCGGATCGTTCTGGCCATCGCCGTCCAGCGTGGCGATCCACGGCGACTGCGCCGCACGCACGCCGTTCCATACGGCTGTGCTCTGTCCGCTGCGAGTGACATGGTGCAGCACGCGCAACTCCGGATGGACGGCTTTCTGCGCGGCCAGTACGGCGCGGCTATCGTCGCTGGAGTCGTCGTCGACGTAGACGACTTCGTAGTCGACCTTGCCGCGCAGCGCGGTGGCGATCTCGGCGAGCAGCGGCGGGATATTGTCGCGCTCGTTGAAGACGGGGACGACCACAGAGAGCTGGGGCATGATGGTGAATCCACGGAAGCAGCTGCGCATTATCGCCCATGCGTCACGCCGCGACGAGTCCGCGGGCTAGGCCAGCCCGCGGAAACTTCTGGATCTTGCGCGGTGCGGGCACGTCGCCTGCCCGTGCGAACGCGCCCGCACCCACGCACGAATCAGCGCATGCCGCCCGAAGCGAGCAGGGTCTCGCCGGTCATCCAGCCCGCATCGGCAGAGGCCAGGAAGACCGCGATCGTCGCGATGTCCTCCGGCTGACCCAGGCGTCCCAACGGGGTCTGCGCAACCATCTGCTTCTCCATGTCGCTGCCGATCATGCCCATCGTGTGGGTGCCCTCGGTTTCCACGCCGCCCGGATTGATCGAGTTCACGCGGATCTTGCGCGACCCCAGCTCCTTCGAATGCACATGCGTGATGACGTCCACGGCGCCCTTGGTGGCGGCGTAGACGGTCGAGCCGGGCAGGCCCAGCCGGGTTACCACCGAGCTGATGTTGATGACGCTGCCGCCGTGGTCACCGAAATGCTTCGCGGCTTCCTGGGTGGCCAGGATCAGGCCAAGCACGTTGGTGTTGAACTGGCGATGGAATTCGCTCTCGGTGATGTCCTCAAGCAGAGCGAACTGGTACACGCCCGCGTTGTTGACCAGCACGTCGAGCGTGCCGAACGCCTTTTTCGTCTCGGCAAACAGGCGCTGCACGTCAGCCGCCTTCGAGACATCGCCTTGTACCGCGATCGCCTTGCCTCCGCTGCCGGTGATCTCGGCCACCACACGATCCGCGCCCTCCCGGCTGGAGGCGTAATTCACCACCACCGCCGCGCCGGCCGCGGCCAGGCCCTTCGCGATTCCTGCGCCAATGCCTTTCGAAGCGCCCGTCACTACTGCCACCTTGCCTGTCAGCTTGCTCATCTGTGTTCTCCGGTTCGACTGAATTTCAATTAGATAGTTATCTAACTGTCGAACCGATAAGGGGACGCTATGGATCCATTTCAATGGCACCCGGTCAGATTTTTGCGAGTTGCTCCAGATAGGCGTGCAGCACATCGCGCTGCAATACGAGATTGGCGAACTTGCCGTCGCGCACGATCTCGATCAGGCCAGCCATTTCCAGCTCTTTCAGATGATGCGACATCGTGGCCGCGCTGACCCCATGCGTTTGCTGCAGGCAACTGCACGGCGTCGGCGCGCTGTTCTCACCGATCTGTTTAAGCAGGCGGTAACGCCGCGGCTCCGCCAGCGCACGGGCGATCAGGGAAAACTGCTTTTCGGTCAATCGCGCTGGCTTGGCGGCGGCCATGCTGGGCTGCTCAGCGGATCTTGCCCAGGATGCCGTCCAGCTCGTCGTTGCTGTGGTAATGGATCACCAGCTTGCCGCGGCCGCCACGGCTGTGGGCCAGTTCGACCCGGGTGGCAAAGCGTTCGCTGAGCTGGCGTTCCAGGTCGGCGATGTTGGCGTCGCGCGGTGGCGTGCTGCTCTTCGCCTTGCCCTTCGGCGCCTGCTGCGCACGGCGCGCGGCCTCTTCCAGCTCGCGCACGCTCCAGAAGTGGCGCGCCGCCTCCAGTGCCAGGCTTTCGGCGTCACGCTCGGGCAGGGTCAGCAGGCAACGGGCGTGGCCCATCTCCAGCTTGCCTTCGTCGAGCAGCTTCTTGATCGAAGCGGGCAGTTCGGTGAGCCGCAGCAAGTTGGACACCGCGGCGCGCGAGCGGCCGACCGCATCGGCAGCCTGCTGGTGGGTGAGGTCGAAGTCGTCGATCAGCCGCTTCAGCGCGTCGGCTTCTTCCAGCGGGGTGAGGTCCTGACGCTGGATGTTCTCGATCAGCGCCATCGCCGGCACCGCCGCCTCCGGCACGTTCTTCACCAGGGCCGGCATCTCGGCCAGCTGGGCGCGCTGCGCTGCGCGCCAGCGGCGCTCGCCGGCGATCAGCTCGTAGCTGTTCTTGCCGATCTCGCGCACCACCACCGGCTGGATCAGACCCTGCGCCTTGATCGACGCGGCCAGCTCGTCCAGTGCCTCGTCGTTCCAGTGCCGGCGCGGCTGGTACTTGCCCGGCTGGATCTGCTGGATCGGCAGCATGCGCAGCTCGCCTTCCTGCGCAATCACCGATGGCGAAGCGTCACCGTCGCCGCCAAGCAGAGCATCGAGCCCGCGTCCCAATCCACGTTTTTTCGCAGCAGCCATGCTTATTCCTGATGGTTGGCGGCCGGCGCCTTGAGCGTCGGGCCACTGTCGCCGTGCGCGGGCGCTGCCGCCGGCGGTTCAATATCGTCGACCGGATCGACGTGGTCGCTGCGCGTCAGCGCACGTTCGCGCCGGATGATCTCGCCGGCCAGGCCGATGTAGGCGATCGCGCCGCGCGAACTGCGGTCGTACAGATGGATCGGCTGGCCGTGGCTGGGCGCCTCGGCCAGGCGCACGTTGCGCGGAATGATCGAGCGCAGCACCTTGTCGCCGAAATGCTGGGTGAGCTGGGCGGAAACCTCGTTGCCGAGGTTGTTGCGCACGTCGTACATGGTGCGCAGCAGGCCCTCGATCTCCAGTTTCGGATTCAGCCGGTGACGCACCGCCTTGACCGTATCCAGCAGGCTGGACAGGCCTTCCAGCGCGAAGTACTCGCATTGCACCGGAATCAGCACGCCATCGGCGGCGGTCAGCGCATTCAGCGTGAGCAGGTTCAGCGACGGCGGGCAGTCGATCAGGATGGTGTGATAGTTCGGCGAAATCTTCGCCAGCAGTTCCTTCAGCCGGTGCTCGCGCGCCAACGCATCCATCAGCTTGAGTTCGGCGGCAGTGAGATCGCCGTTGCCCGGCAGCAGGTCGTAATGCGCGTCGGTCGGCACGATCGCCGCGGCGATCTCCACTTCTTCCAGCAGCACTTCGCAGCCGCCCGGCTTGGCATCGCGCTTGTTGATGCCCGAGGCCATCGTGGCGTTGCCCTGCGGATCCAGGTCGACCAGCAATACCTTGCGCTTCGCGGCGGCCAGCGCAGCGGCGAGATTGACGGCAGTGGTGGTCTTGCCGACGCCGCCTTTCTGGTTGGCGACAGCGATGATGCGGGCCATGGATGGATAGCTACCGTACGCGGGAGAGGGTTAGTGTAATGCCTCACCCAGCCGAGTGCTGCCCGCCCCTCAGGCGTCGATCCGCATGCCGCTGGCGGCATCGAACAGGTGCAGGCGCGCGGCCACGATGCCCAATGGCAGCGTACTGCCGGGCTCGGGTAATACCCGCGGCGACACCCGCGAAACCAGCGCCTGCGCGCCGTAACGCACATTGAGGAAGATCTCGTTGCCGACCGGCTCCAGGACTTCCAGCTGGGCGCTGAATGCGGCATCAGCGCCGTCCTGCGGTTGCAGATCTTCCGGACGGATCCCCAACACTACTTCGCGATCACGCCACGGTTGCCATGCCGCCGCCTGCGGCGGCTGGCCCAGCGCGATATCGCCGTGCGCGGTGGCGAGCGCCCAGCCCTGATCGTTGCGCAGGGTGCCGCGCAGCTGGTTCATCGCGGGGCTGCCGACGAAGCCGGCGACGAACAGGTTGGCCGGCTTGTCGTACAGATTCATCGGCGTGTCGATCTGCTGAACCACACCGCCGTCGAGCACTACGATGCGCTGGCCCAGGGTCATCGCCTCGATCTGGTCATGGGTGACGTAGATCATGGTGGCCTTGAGCTGGCGATGCAGCCGCGCGATCTCCACCCGCATCGACAGCCGCAGCTTGGCGTCGAGGTTGGACAGCGGCTCGTCGAGCAGGAACACCTTCGGGTCGCGCACCAGCGCCCGGCCCAGCGCCACGCGCTGGCGCTGGCCGCCGGACAGCGCGGCCGGCCGCGAGGTGAGTCGCGATTCCAGCTCCAGCGTCTTTGCCGCTGCCGCCACGCGCTGGTCGATATCGGCCTGTTTGTGCCCACGCAGACGCAGGCCGAAGCCGAGGTTCTCGGCTACCGTCATGTGCGGGTACAGCGCGTAGTTCTGGAACACCATCGCGATGTCCCGATCCTTCGGCGCCACCGCGTTGACCACGCGCCCCTCGATGCTGAGCGTGCCGCCGCTGATCGTTTCCAGCCCGGCGATCATGCGCAGCAAGGTCGTCTTGCCGCAGCCCGACGGCCCCACCAGCACTAGCAATTCGCCATCGGCGATGCCGAAGCTGGCGCCGGCCACGCCCACGTGGCCGTTGGAATAGACCTTGCGCAGCTGATCCAGTTGTACGGTGGCCATCGGCATCTCCGGTGCGGCAGGAACGTGGGTGGTAGAAACATTCGCGGAAAAATGGACCGCGCAGAGGGCTTTGCAGCCCGGATGGCTTCTACCACCCACGTTCCGTTAGGCCACGATGGCCCGTCCCGCTGCAGCATGCGCCTGTCTGCACAGCGGCGGAACATTGGGCTATTCTGCCCATGTAATCGTTTACATCAAGCACTTTAGTCACAGGAACCCGCATGACTCGCCGCAGCTTCCGCTTTCCCGATGGCTTTCACTGGGGCGCCGCCACCTCGGCCTACCAGATCGAGGGCTCGCCACTGGCCGATGGCGCCGGCCCCAGCATCTGGCAGCGTTTCGCGCATACGCCTGGCATGATGGCCAATGGCGATACAGGCGACATCGCCTGCGATCACTACAACCGCTACAAGGCCGACGTGCAGCTGATGCGCGCACTGGGACTGCAGGGCTACCGCTTCAGCATCAACTGGGCACGGGTACTGCCCGAGGGCACCGGCCGGGTCAACCCGAAGGGCCTGGATTTCTATTCGCGCCTGGTCGACGAGTTGCTGGAGAACGGCATCGCGCCGAACGCCACCTTGTTCCATTGGGACCTGCCGGCCGCGCTGGACGACCGCGGCGGCTGGCTGAACCGCGACATCGCGCACTGGTTTGCCGACTACGCCGAGGTGATGTTCAAGGCACTGGACGACCGCGTGCCACGCTGGTCCACCCTCAACGAGCCATGGGTGGTCACCGATGGCGGCTATCTGCACGGCGCGCTGGCACCGGGCCATCGCAACAAGTTCGAGGCGCCGATCGCCGCGCACAACCTGATGCGCGCCAGCGGCGCCGGCATCCAGGCGTATCGCGCGCACGGCCAACACGAGATCGGCGTGGTGTTCAACATCGAGCCGAAGTATCCGCATTCGGACTCGGCCGAGGATCTGGCCGCCACCCGTCGCGCGCATGCCTACATGAATCAGCAGTTCGCCGATCCGGCGCTGCTGGGCAGCTATCCGCCCGAGCTGAAGGAGATCTTCGGCGAGGCGTGGCCGGATTTCCCCGAAGGGGATTTCAAACTGACCCGCCAGCCGGTCGATTTCGTCGGCATCAACTACTACACCCGCGCGGTGGTGAAACACGACTCGAATGCGTATCCGCTAAAGGCGGTGCCGGTACGCCAGCCGAACAGGACGCATACCGAGACCGGCTGGGAAGTGTTCGAGCAGGGCCTGACCGACACGCTGACCGGGTTCAAGCAGCGTTACGGCGACATCCCGCTGTACATCACCGAAAACGGTTCCGCGTTCTACGATCCGCCGGTCGCCGAGAACGGCGTGCTCGACGATCCGCTACGCACGAACTATCTGCGCAAGCACCTCAAGGCGCTTCACCGTGCGATCGAGGTCGGCGTGAACCTGAAGGGCTATTACGCGTGGTCGCTGATGGACAACCTGGAGTGGTCGCTGGGCTTCTCCAAGCGCTTCGGCCTGTACCACGTCGACTTCGCCACCCAGCAGCGCACGCCCAAGGCCACCGCCAAACTGTATGCGCAGGTGATCGAAAGCAACGGCAGCGTGCTGGACGAGTAAGCTCGCTCAGACGCGGCCGAGCACCAGCAGATGGCGCTCGGCCGGTAAGCCCGGCACCGCCAGTTCATGCATGCCGCGCACTTCGAATCCCGCCGGAATCCCCGACAGTTCGTCGTCCGGCCGCTTGCCCTTCATCGCCAGCCAGATCCCGTCCGGCGCCAGCAAGTGACCACCCCAGCCGAGCATGTCGGCCATGCTGGCAAATGCGCGCGCGGTGACGCAGTCGTACTGGCCTTCAACGTCTTCGACCCGCGACTGCACCGCGCGCACGCCATCGAGCTTCAGCGCACGAATCGCCTCGCGCAGGAAGCGCACCTTCTTGCCATTGGAGTCGACTAGCAGAATCTCCCGTCCCGGTGCGGCGATCGCCAGCACGATGCCGGGCAAGCCCGGGCCGGTGCCCAGATCCGCCAGGGTCCGACCCTGCACGTAAGGCAGGATCGCCAGCGAGTCGAGCAGGTGGCGGGTGATCATCTCCGCCGGATCGCGCACCGCGGTGAGGTTGTAGGCCGCGTTCCAGCGTTCCAGCAGCGCCTGATAGTCGAGCAGTCGCGGCACCGCATCGGCCGGCATGGTCAGACCCAGCGCAGCAATGCCTTGTTCGAGTCGTGCCTGCAAGGCGTCGCGGTTGGACATGGGGTTCACTTGAGCGGCGTGGGGCGCAAAGTATCCGCGGCTCGCGTCGACATTGCCAACCGCGACAAAAGAAAACCCGCCGAGGCGGGTCGAAGACGGTCAAATCCCCTGCAGCGTGGACGCTCTCGGGCGCCCTGACGCAATCTCACTTTCAGGCCGCGTCGAGCTCGACCCGGGTCACCATCATGCCGCGTTCGCGCAAGGCGCTGTTCAAGGACTTCTTCAGCCGCGCACCCAGATCACGGCGATCCACACGCTCGGCGGCTGTCTCGCCGCGCAGCGCTTCCATGGTGCCGCGGCGGATCAGCTGATCGACCTGCTCGAACACCGCATCGGCACGTTCGGGCTCCAGCACCTGCCAGTAAACCGTGCCGCGCACATCGTGCGCGTCGACCAGCGGCTCCTCGAAACGCAGGGTCTGCCCGGCCAGATTGATCTTGTGCGCCACCCGATCCAGCAGCGGCAATACCAGATGCATGCCCGGCGACAGCAGTCGCACCGGCTTGCCGCGCCGATACAGGCTGTGCACCTGACCGGCCGGCACAACCTTCACCGCGCTGATGATCAGCACGGCAGGCAGTACAAGCAGCAAGGTCAGTAGAGTCATCATGGTATTCAAAACAGGAACTTGTCCGTATGTCGTTCGATGTCGCCGGAACTTGAGAATACCTCGCTTGAGTGCGCGAAGATTAACCTTGATTTAACGACATACCGGATTTTTTAACAACAGCCCTGGGTGGCTCGGTGCCCGGACGAGGCCGCTGGAGAGTTCATTGCAGGGTGACGGCCAAGCGGTTGCTGCAATGCCACAGAGTGCGCTGCGGCAATGAATCGGCGCCACCTGTCGCCGCGGCTTGAATTTGTACGGCCGCGAGCTGGGCTGATGGCAGAAAGCTCCCGCAGCGCAGCAGAATTTGCGCCTTTACAGGCACTTTACAACTCGTCATGAAAACGTTTACGTTGCCGCCACAGCAGGGTTTTGGCGCATCCGGGCGAGCTCCCATGTCGACAGCAACCATCAAAGATGTGGCACGTGAGGCCCGGGTTTCGGTGGCCTCGGTGTCGCGCGCGCTGAATGGTGGCCGCGGCGTGACCGCCGAAACCAGCCAGCGCATCCGCGAGGCCGCGGCGCGCCTGCGCTACATGCCCCACGCCGCGGCGCGCATGCTGATCACCCGTCGCACGAATACCGTCGGTGCTCTGCTGCCAGACCTGTACGGCGAGTTCTTCTCCGAGCTGATCCGCGGTATCGACTTGGCCGCGCGCGCGCGCGGCCTGCACCTGTTGGTGTCCAGCTCGCACGACGACGCTGACGCCGCCGCCGCCGCCTTGCGCGCGATGCAGGGCCGGGTCGATGGGCTGTTGTTGATGTCGCCGCATGCCGACGCCGCATTCCTGCGCCAGAACCTGCCGCATGACCTGCCCACCGTGCTGATGAATACCCGGCTGGCCGGCGACGATTACTGCGCGCTGTCAGTGGACAACGATGGCGGCGCCCGGCTGATGGTCGAGCACCTGCTGGCCGTCGGCCACCAGCGGATCGTGTTCATCCAGGGCCCGCCCGGCAATCGCGACGCCGACGAGCGCGAGCTTGGCTACCGCGAGACGCTGGTTCGGCATGCGCCGGACAGCCCGGTGAGCATGCTGCGCGGCGATTTCAGCGAGGAATCCGGCTACCACGCCGGTCAGCAGGTGCTGGCGATGCGGCCGCGACCTGACGCCGTGTTCGCCGCCAACGACATGATGGCGATCGGATGCATGGCGGCTTTGCGCGACAACGGCATCTGCGTACCAGAGGAAATCGCGGTCAGCGGTTTCGACGACGTGCCGATAGCGCGCTACGTGACACCACCGCTGACCACGATCCAGGTCCACATCGCCGAACTCGGCGGCCAGGCGATGGAGCTGCTCGGCGAACAGATCGACCACCCGGGCCAGCCGATGACCGGCATCCATCGTCGCGTCGCCGCCAAGCTGGTGGTGCGCGGGTCCACCGGCGTACCGCCGGGATAACAAGCAGGCAACCAGGCCGGCGCAGGACTGCTGCCGACCGGAACCGCATCGGAACGAGATGGTTCCGGCGCGTGCGAAACGTGGGGACGTTCCGCTCATGGGCGATATCAGAGCAACGCGACAGCAGAAAGTCCAACTACTTGCACCGATTACGGGAGAGGGTCAGGTCATGGTCAATCAAAACAAGCTATCCAGACAGATATCGCTGGCTTTTGCCGGCCTAGTTGCCGGCGCGCTTCTCGTGCCAGGCATCGCCACCGCGCAGAACAGCACGGCGACCTTGCGCGGCCACATCACGGCACCGCAAGGTCAAGTGCCCACCGATGTCGTCGCCACCAATACCGCCACCGGCTTCACCAGCAAGGCGAAGGTCACCGCCGACGGCAACTACACCCTGCCCAGCTTGACGCCAGGCAGTTACAACATTGTGGCCAAGGGCAACGGCAGCAATGCAAGTCAGACTGTGGCTGTGCATGTAGGTCAGTCGCTTACTTTGAACCTCGACGCTACCGCTCCAGCAGCAACCAGCGCAGCCGCAGCCAACGCCACCAATCTGACGGGCGTCACCGTCAGTGCGAACACGCTGTTCGAGACAAAAACTTCGGAAGTGGCACAGAACGTTTCGCAGGCGCAGATCGCCAACCTGCCGCAGAACGAGCGCAACTTCCTCGACTTTGCACAGCTGGTACCCGGCGTTACCGTCTCGCACGACCCCACGCAGAAGTCGTTCTCATCGGGTGGTCAATCTGCCGAGAATGTAAACGTTTTCATCGATGGTGCCAGCCAGCGCAACGACATTCTCAAGGGCGGTCTGGTCGGCCAGGATTCCAGTCGCGGCAATCCGTTCTCGCAGGAGGCTATTGCCGAATACCGCGTGCTGACGCAGAACTACAAGGCCGAGTACGAGCAGGCAGGCACCGCGATCATCACCGCTGTCACCAAGTCGGGCAGCAATGAGTACCACGGCACGATCTACGATTACTTCCAGAATCAGGGGATGATCGCGCAGGACTCCTTCGACAAGAAGAATCACGTGAAGAAGCCTGCTTACAAGCGTCAGCAGCGCGGCTTCAATCTGGGTGGCCCGATCCTCAAGGATCAACTGCAGTTCTTCATCAACTACGAAGAGCGCAAGGACGTCAGCAACCAAACCATATCGATCATCGATCCGCGCTTCCAGCAATACAACGGCACTTTCTCGACACCGTTTCACGAAAAATCCTGGTTTGGCAAACTGAGTTGGCAGGTCAACCAAGACAACAATGTCGACCTGAGCTACTCCGATCGCAAGGACGTCGAAGTTGTACTGCCCTGCTGCAACACGGCCTACCAAGGGCGTACGAACCGCAACAACGACGTCAACGACCTGCTGTTGAAGTGGGAGTCGCGCGGCAACATCTGGACCAATGATTTGCTGATGGACAGCAGTCGCTATGTTTTCAACCCGACTGCGGCGAATCCGGACCTGGTGCAGTTGATCTACGAACCGAATATCGCGGTGCTCGGCGGCGCCTCCGGCTTGCAGAACAAGTCGCAGGATCAGACCACTCTGCGCGACGATCTCACCCTCAGCGGGCTGTCCTGGCATGGCGACCATACGGTAAAGATGGGCGTCAAATATTCCAGCTACAGCATTTACCTGCTGCAAAACAACAACGCGGTGCCGTCGTACAACTTCCAAATGGGATCGACCTATCCGGGCGGCTTCAACAGCCCTTATCGGGCCGTCTACGCGCCGCTCGGGACCGGCGCCAATTTGCATGACAACCAGTTGGGCCTCTATATCCAGGACGACTGGGACATCACCCAACGCCTGCAACTGAATCTTGGCGTGCGCTGGGACTATGAGACCAATGCGCTCAACAAGAATTACGTGACACCGGCAGCGGAAATTGCGACGCTCAATTATCTGGGCCTGCAGAACAACATCAGTACCGGGCATGAGCGCAAGCCCGAAAAGGATCAGATCCAGCCACGAGTGGGCTTTTCGCTCGACGTCAGCAAGTCCGGCGACCAGAGCACCACGCTGTTCGGTGGCGCGGGTCGCTACTACTCACGCACGCCGTTCGACTGGCTCAGCCAGGAGCCGATCCACTCGCAGGTGCCGAACTACACCTTCCTGTTCAGTCCCGGCGGCGTGACGCCGGGGACGATTGCGTGGGATCCGAAATACCTCACCGCTGCAGGGCTGAATCAACTGCTGGCTTCCGGCACTGCCGGTTTCAGCCAGGAAATCGACACGGTCAACAACAAGACCAGGTCGCCATACACGGACCAATTCAGCCTTGGCATAAAGCAGGTACTCGGTGACTGGACCGGCTCGCTGACCCTGAGTCGCGTGCTGGGCTACCGCCAGTTCACCTGGTTGTGGAATCGCAAGGTGGCGCCGGGCTTCTCACTCGACAACCTGCCGGGCAGCCCGTATGGCGTGGTGCTGCACAACGGCTACAAGAAGACCCAGGCCAGCAGCGTGCTGGTCAGCGTGAGCAAGCCGTACACCACGGCTTCAGGCTGGGGTCTCGACGTGGCCTACACCTATCAGCGGGCACGCCAGCAGGGTAATGACAACTACTCGCTCGACTACGTCAGCCCAGCCGGCTATCCCGCCGATCATGTCGGTCCGAAGCACAATCTGGTGATCAGCGGCCAGGTTCATGGTCCGTGGGACACCCGTTTCAGCGGCATTTTCACCTACAACTCAGGTGCGCCGTTTGACGTGTTCAAGGGCACGGCCACCTGCGACTACAACTGCAGCTATTTCCACAATGCGGAATACGGCCGCAAGTACGTCAACCTCGATCTGGCCGTCTCCAAGGAATTCCGCTGGGGCCAGAGTCAGGCATTGCAGTTGCGCTTCGACGTGTTCAACGTGTTCAACCGCGATGTCATCAATGGTTACAACGGCGGCTTCTACGATCCCAACTTCGGTCAAGCCACCGGCGCCGACCCGAACCAGACCCGTCGTTTCCAGATCGGCGCGCGTTACTCGTTCTGATCCACCCGCGGCAAGCTGCACTGCCGCTTCACCCGTCCGCCCGCAGACCGTGGGCGGACGTCTGGATGGTCAGCTGAAGCCGTGTGCAAGCACGACTTCAGCTGACTGCAACCCGCAAGGCACGGCAGATAATCCATGATGTTTTTCAACCGGCATGCATGGCTTCCCGCCCTGCTCGGCGCGACCCTGTTCTTCGCGGCCCCAGCCACCCCGGCGCGACCGAACGATACCATCGCCACCACCACGCCGATCCGGGCTCCCGAAGTCCCGGCGCTGGTCAACGATCTCGAACAGCGCACCTTCCGCTTTTTCTGGGACAGCGCGAATCCCGCCAACGGACTGATTCCCGACCACTATCCCGGCGAGTCCTTCTCGAGCATCGCCGCGGTCGGCTTCGGCCTCACCGCTTACGGTGTGGGCGTGGAGCGCGGCTACATCACGCGCGAGCAGGCGATCGAACGCACCCTCGCCACACTGCGCTTCTTCGAAAATGCGCCGCAGGGCAGCAGCGAGGACGACGACAGCGGCTACCAGGGTTTCTACTATCACTTCCTCGGCATGCACAGCGGCAAGCGCTTCGCGCGCTGGACCGAGGTCTCCACCGTGGATACCACCTTGCTGCTGGGTGGCGTGTTGTTTGCGCAGTCCTACTACGATCATGACACGCCGAAGGAACGCGAGATCCGCACGCTGGCCGACCGCATCTACCGCCGCGTCGACTGGAACTGGGCGCAGGTGCGTGCGCCGCTGATCAGCATGGGCTGGACGCCGGGCGGAAAATTCATTCCGCACGACTGGGAGGGCTACAACGAGGGCATGCTGGTCTATGTACTGGCGCTGGGCTCACCTACCCATCCGGTCGGCACCGACGCGTGGAGCGCGTGGACCCGCACCTACGCACGCAGCTGGGGCGAGTTCCAGGGCCAGCAGCTGCTCAACTTCGGGCCGCTGTTCGGCCATCAGTACAGTCATGTGTGGATCGACTTCCGCGGTATCCGCGACGCATGGAACCGCGCTCACGACCTGGACTATTTCGAAAACAGCCGGCGCGCCGTGATCGCCCAGCGCAACTACGCGATCGCCAATCCGGACGGCTGGACCGGCTATGACAAGAACGTGTGGGGACTGACCGCCAGCAACGGCCCAGCCGACGTCATCGTGGAAGGCCATCGCCACCACGAACAGTTCAACGGCTACACCGCACGCGGCGCCGGACTCGGCTATCACGTCGACGACGGCACGATCGCACCGACCGCCGCGGCCGGCTCGATCGCGTTTGCGCCCGAGCTGGTGATTCCCGCGCTGGAAGAGATGAAGCGCCGCTATGGTGCCGACATCTACAACGAGCATGGCTTCGTCGATGCGTTCAATCCCAGCTTCCATGTGCACACGGTGCTGCGCACCGGCAAACTGATGCCGATGGGCTGGGTCGACGGCGAGCAGCTGGGCATCGACCAGGGCCCGATCGTGCTGATGATCGAGAACTGGCGCAGCGATTTCGTGTGGAACGTGATGAAGAAGAACCCATACATCCGCAAGGGCCTCGAGCGCGCAGGCTTCACCGGCGGCTGGCTCGATCAGGCAGCCACCCGGCCATGACTCCGATCGCCGCGATCGACAGGCGCCGGCGCTTGTTGCGCGGCATGCTGATGGCGGGACTGATGGCCGGCATGCCCCTGCTCGGCAGCTGCGCCCGGCCGGCCGCCGACAGTCGTGTACTCACGCTCTGGACCGTCGGCCGCGAGGGCGAGGCCATCCTCATGCTACTGCCGGATTTCGAGCGAGCGCATCCGGACATCCACGTGAAAGTGCAGCAGCTGCCGCTGACGGCAGCGCACCAGAAGCTGCTCACCGCGTTTGCCGGCGGCTCCACGCCCGACCTTACCCAGCTCGGCAACACCTGGCTGCCGGAGATGGTGGCGCTGGACGCACTGGAGCCGCTGCAGGCGCGCGTCGATCGTTCGGCCGTGGTCAGGCTGGACGACTACTTCGCCAGCATCTGGGCCACCAACGTGATCGACGGCCGCCTGTACGGCGTGCCCTGGTACGTCGACACCCGGCTGCTGTTCTATCGCCGGGATCTGCTCAAGGCCGCCGGCTTCGATGCGCCGCCGCGCGACTGGGCGCAATGGCGCCAGATGCTGGCCGCGCTCAGTGATGCGCGGCGCCATAGCTGGGGCATCCTGCTGCCCACCAACGAATTCGAGCAGCTGATGTCGCTGGCACTGCAGCAGCCCGATCCGTTGCTGCGCGACGGCGGCCGCTACGGCAATTTCGAGAGCGCCGGTTTCAAGCGCGCACTGGCGTTCTACGTGGATACCTTCAGGCTGCATCAGGCACCGGCGATCACCAATGTAGAGACCGGCAATCCGTGGTCGGAGTTCGGCCGCGGCGTCTACGCGTTCTACCTGTCCGGGCCATGGAACATCGGCGAATTCCGCAAGCGCCTGCCGGCCGCACAACAGGACGACTGGTCGACCGCACCGCTTCCCGGCCCGGACAGCGGCGGTACCGGCATCGGCTCGGCCGGCGGTTCTAGCCTGGTGATTTTCCGCGCATCCAAACACAAGGACGCGGCCTGGACGCTGATCGAATACCTGTCGCAACCGACGGTGCAGCAGCGCTTCTACGATCTGCTCGGCGACATGCCGCCGCGGCGCAGCTCGTGGGAAGGCGGCGCGCTACGCGACGACCCGAAGGCGCGCGCGTTCCGCGAGCAGCTGGAAAAGGCCAGACCGACGCCCGCGGTACCGGAATGGGAACGCATCGCCACCGAGATGCAGCTGGTTGCCGCGCGAGCGGTTGCCGGCGAACTGACGATTGACCAGGCCGCTGCCGAGATCGACCAGCGCGTCGATCAGATCCTGGAGAAGCGCCGCTGGGTGCTCGATCACCCGCGCCCGGCCGCGGAGCGTGCGCGATGAATGCACAGCGCGCCGCCTGGCTGTTCCTCGCGCCGGCCCTGCTGGTGCTGGGTGTGTTCTTTCTGGTGCCGGTGATTGCCGCTCTGGTGCTCAGCCTCACCGACTACGATCTCTACGCGCTGGCGAATATCCACAACCTGCGTTTCGTGGCGCTGCAAAATTACTGGGCGCTGCTGCAACGTCCGCTGTTCTGGTCGGCGCTTGGCCACACGGTGTATTTCGTGGCTGTCGGCGTGCCGCTGTCGATGGGCGCCTCGCTGGGCGCAGCGCTGCTGCTGAACTCGCCGCTGGCCCGATGCAAGCCGTTCTTCCGCACCGCGCTGTTCGCACCGGTGGTCACCACCGTGGTGGCCACCGCGGTGATCTGGCGCTACCTGTTCAACACCAAGTACGGCTGGATGAATTACGTGCTCGGTGGCCTGGGCATCCATCCGGTGGACTGGCTTGGCGACCCGCACTGGGCGATGCCCACGATCATCGCGTTCGCCGTGTGGAAGAACTTCGGCTACAACATGATCATCTTTCTCGCCGGTCTGCAGGCGATCCCGCCGGATCTGTACGAGGCCGCGCGCATCGACGGCGCCTCGGCCTGGCGCCAGTTCCGTCACATCACGTGGCCTCTGCTCGGGCCGACGATGCTGATGGTGGGAATCCTCACCGTGTCTGGCTATTTCCAGCTGTTTGCCGAGCCCTATGTGATGACCGAGGGCGGACCGCTGCAGAGCACCACCAGCGTGCTGTACCTGATGTACGACGAAGGCTTCAAGTGGTGGAATCTCGGCTCGGCCTCGGCGGTGGCGTTCCTGCTGTTCGTCATCATGTTCGGGGTGACGGTGCTGATGCTGAAGCTCTCGCGCCGGGGGCACCATGCCGACGGAGAGCCGGCATGAACCCGCAGCTGGCGAAGACCCTGATCAACGGCCTGCTGTTGGGCGCCACGGTGATCGCATTGTTTCCGCTGCTGTGGATGCTGTCGGTGTCGTTCATGCCGGCGGGGGGTGCCAGCGCGCTGCCGCCACCGCTGCTGCCCGCGCATCCCACGATGGACAATTATCGCGAGTTGTTCGTGCATGCCGGCATGGGACGCTACCTGCTCAACAGTCTGCTGGTTTCCAGCGCGATCACCGTACTCTCGCTCACGTTCAACCTGATGGCCGGCTACGCATTCGCCAAGCTGCGCTTCGCCGGCCGCGAGCAGTTGTTCCAGGCGCTGATCGGTGCGTTGGTGATCCCGGCGCAGGTGGCGATGCTGCCGCTGTTCCTGTTGCTGAAGTACATCGGACTGGTGAACAGCTACGCCGGCGTGATCGTGCCCGGCATGGCGACCGTGTTCGGGATTTTCCTGGTGCGCCAGTACGCACGCGGCATTCCTGACGAGCTACTGGAGGCCGCGCGCATCGACGGCGCTGGCGAGTGGCGCATCTTCGGACAGATCGTGCTGCCGCTGCTGAAGCCGATCATGGTGACGCTGGCGATCTTCACGTTCCTCGCCGCATGGAACGACTTTATGTGGCCGCTGATCGTGCTGACCGGGCAGGAACATTACACGCTGCCGATCGGGTTGGCCTCGCTGGCGCGCGAGCATTCGCAGGACAGCGAACTGATGATGGCCGGTTCGGTGATTACCGTGCTGCCGGTGCTTCTGCTGTTCCTGGCCATGCAGCGCTACTATCTCGAAGGGCTGCTGCTGGGCAGCGTGAAGGGCTGACATGGTTCACTGCCCGCGCCGCGCCCTTGTCTTTCCGTTGCTGCTTGTTTTCATTGCGATCGCGCAGGCCGGCGAAGCGCCGACGCTGCTGGACGACTTCAGCCATCCCGCGGCATGGCAGGCATCGGGCACCGACGACATCAGCACTTCGCTGCGCCCGATCGCGGGCGCAAACGGCAAGGCGCTTTGCCTGGATTTCAATTTCAACGGCGTCTCCGGTGGCGCCACTCTGCGCCGCACGCTGCCGATCACTTTTCCGGCCAACTACGCACTGTCGTTCGACGTGCGCGGCACGATGGCACCGAACGACCTGCAGCTGAAGCTGATCGACGCCAGCGGCGACAACGTGTGGTGGTACCGCCGCGAGAATTTCCAGCCCGGCACCGACTGGCAGACGATCATCGCGCGCAGGCGCGATATCGAGTCCGCGTGGGGACCGGCCACCGATCGCACGCTACGGAAAACCAGCTCGGTGGAGTTCACTGTTTACGCCGGGCAGGGCGGCAAGGGTGAATTGTGCGTAAGCAACTTGCGGCTGACACGATTGCCGCCGGCTCCCGCGGGCGAACCGGCAGCCGCCGCTGCCACGCCGAACACGCTGCTCCAGCAGCAGGCGAAACGAGTGCCGCGCGGCGTGTATCCACGCGGCTTTTCCGGCGAACAAAGTTACTGGACCCTGGTCGGCGTGGATGGTGGCGCGAGACATTCGGCCTTGATCTCCGAAGACGGTGCGGTCGAAGTGCGCAAGGGCGGCTGGTCGATCGAACCGATGCTGCTGGACGGTCAGCGGCTGATCGACTGGGCCACGGTGAAGACCACGCAGAGCCTGCTCGACGGCTATCTGCCGATGCCGACGGTGCACTGGCAGTCAGGCGAACTCGGGCTGGATACCAGCGTGTTCGCCAACGGCACGCCGGCGCACCCCGCCTTGCTGTTGCAATACCGCCTGCACAACGACGGCGCGCAACCGCGCTCACTCACGCTGGCGCTGCTGGTGCGTCCGTTCCAGGTCAACCCGCCCACCCAGTTCCTCAATACGCCCGGCGGCTTCAGCCCGGTCCATGACCTTGTGTGGGATGGTCAATCGCTGCAGGTCAATCACCAGTTGCGCGTCGTGCCGCTGCAGCCACCCGCCGCTTTTGTCGCCAGCGCCGATGACACCGATACGCTGCCGCAACGATTGGCCAGCGGCGAACAACCGCGCGTCACTTCGTTGCACGACGACATCGGCCATGTGCAGGGTGCGCTGTTGTATCGGCTGACCGTGCCGGCGCATGCCAGCGTCACGTTGGGGTTGGTGGTGCCCGGGGAAAGCCAGCCGTTCGCGCCACCGAACGATGCAACCACCTGGCTGCAACAACAACGCGAGCAGGTCGCCGCTGCATGGCGCGAAAAGCTCAACCACGTGAGCTTGCAACTGCCAGCGGCACAACAGACGCTTGCCGATACCGCACGCAGTGCGCAGGCACAGATGCTGATGTCGCGCGACGGCCCCGCGCTGCAACCGGGCACTCGCTCGTACGCGCGCACCTGGATCCGCGACGGCGCAATGATGACCGAGGCACTGTTGCGCAGCGGCCACGCCGATGTCGCTGGCGAGTTCGTGCAGTGGTACGCGCCACACCAGTTCAGCAGCGGCAAGATACCGTGCTGCGTCGACGCGCGCGGCTCCGATCCGGTGCCTGAAAATGACAGCCAGGGCGAGCTGATCTTTGTGATCGCCGAATGGTGGCGTTACAGCCACGACCGTGCCGGCCTGCAAAAGCTGTGGCCGCTGATCGAACGCACCATGGCCTATATGGACCAGCTGCGAGCGAACGAGCACACAACGACTCACCAGGCCGATGCGCTGCATGGATTGATGCCGGCCTCAATCAGCCATGAAGGCTATTCGGCCAAGCCGATGCATTCGTACTGGGACGATTTCTGGTCGCTGGCCGGTTACGACGATGCGGTGCAGCTGGCGACAGCACTCGGCCATGCCGACGAAGCCTCGCGCTACGCCCGCTCCCGCGATCAGTTTCGCGCCGACCTGCATGCCTCGATCCTCGCGGCCGTGCAGCGGCACGGCATCGACTTCGTTCCCGGCGCCGCCGAACTTGGCGACTTCGATCCGACCTCCACCACCATCGCGCTGTCGCCCGGCGACGCGCAGAACTGGCTACCGCCGGCGCTGCTGCGGCAGACCTTCGAGCGTTACTGGCAGGGCTTCGTGGCGCGACGCGCCGGCGCGAAGACGTGGGACGACTACACCCCGTACGAATGGCGCAACGTGGCCACATTCGTGCGACTGGGCTGGCGCGAGCGCGTGCCGCAGCTGCTGGCCTTCTTCATGGCCGACCGACGCCCCGCGGCGTGGAACCAGTGGGCCGAGGTAGTTGGCCGCGATCCGCGCAAGTCGCGCTTCGTCGGCGACATGCCACATGCGTGGATCGCCTCGGATTTCCTGCGCTCGGTCTACGACATGTTTGCCTACGACCGCAGGCGTGATCATGCGCTGGTACTGGCCGCCGGGATTCCTGCCACGTGGCTGCAGGGGCAGGGTGTCGGCATCGAACGGTTGCGCACACCCTACGGCGAGCTCAGCTATGTGTTCCGCGAACAGGACAGCGGACTTGAACTGCACATCGCCACCGGACTGAGCATACCGCTGGGCGGGCTGGTGCTGCCGTGGCCGTATGCCGGCGCGCCGACCGGCAAGGCATCCCTCAACGGCAAGCCGGTGGCATGGCATGACGGGGAGATCGCGATACACGAATTGCCGGCGACGTTGCGGGTCGAGCGTCCGCGCTGAAGCTTCCCTCGAGCACCCGCCCATCACCCCAACCCTCTCCCCGTAAGGGAGAGGGAGGGAGATCGAGGTCAAAACTTGCCGGCGCGGAAGTCGGCGATCGCCTCGTGGATCTGTTCGGGCGTGTTCATCACGAACGGCCCGTAGCGCGCCACGCTTTCGTTCAATGGCTTGCCGGCAACGATCAGCAGGCGTGACGACTTGTCACCGCCGGCCAGTTGCAACCGCTCGCCTTCGGACAACACACCCAACTCGCTGCGTTGCAGTGGATCGCCACCGACCTGCGCCGACTCGCCCTCGAACACGTAGGCGAAACCGTGATGCCCGGTCGGCAGATCCAGCGTCAGCGAGGCGCCCGGTTGCAGGCTGATATCCAGATACACCGGCGCGGTGACGATACCCTCGACCGGGCCGGTCGCACCGGCCAGTTCGCCGGCGATCACCTTTACCTCGACGCCAACGGCCGGATGCACCACCGGAATCCGCTCGGGACTGATGTCCTGGTAGCGCGGTGCGGTCATCTTGTCCTTCGCCGGCAGATTCACCCATAGCTGGAAACCCCACATCAGGCCGTTTTCCTGCTGCGGCATTTCCGAATGCAGGATGCCGCGACCGGCGGTCATCCACTGCACGCTGCCAGGGGTGAGATCGCCGCGGTTGCCGTGGTTGTCGTGATGTTGCATGTGGCCGGCCAGCATATAGGTGACCGTCTCGAAACCGCGATGCGGATGCTCCGGGAAACCGGCGATGTAGTCGCCCGCGTCGTCGGAACGGAATTCGTCCAGCAGCAGGAACGGATCGAGCATATCCAGCGCTGGCTGGCCGATGATGCGTTTCAGCTTCACGCCGGCGCCGTCGGACGTGTCGGTGCCGCGGATGCGGCGGGTGATATGGCGATCGCTCATGGCTTGCTCCGGCAGAGGAATGACTGACCGGCAAGATGGCTCCATTCCTGCGCTTGTCCAGGCATCGGCACAGGAACGGATCGTTTCATTCCGGCAACACCGGACAGACGCGGCGCGCCGGGCTGACGATCAATGCACCCAGTGGCCGCTGCGATGGCGTGGCGGGGCATTGTCGTCGTCATCCTTGTCCGGGCGCTGCTGCAGCACCATCGTTTCGACTTCCGCCTCGGTGGCGGGCTTGGCCTGCCAGTACTGGTTCACCGCGCCGAGCACAGCCGGCACCTGCGACAGGCATTCGTCGTATTCGTCGTCACTGAGTTTTTCGAACGCGGTGTCGGCGCTGAGGATGCCTTCGTCCACCGCCAACGCCATCACCGGGCCGAGCAGTTCCATCAGCTGCGGATCCTCGGCCAGGCGGTTCTCCCACAGCGCGGCGCGCAGGTCGATGCCGCGGCTGAAACCCTCGCACCAGCCGGCGGCCGACAGCATCGGGCCGGTTTCCAGCTCGACCTCTCCGAGAATCGGCTCGTAGGCTTCCACATCGAGTTCGGCGCTGATCGAATCATTGAGTTTGGCCAGCAGCGCCAGCACACGGTTGCCTTCGTTCTCGTCGGCGAACGGCTCGTGCAGCACCTCGGGCAGCCATTCGTCCGGCAGCACCAGCAGCGGGCCGACCGCCAGCGCGCTGAGCAGGCCATGCACGCCGTCGAGCAACAGATCGCCTTCCCCGGTGTGCGCACGCAGGTAGCGATCCAGCTCATCCAGTTCGTTGTCGTCCAGCGAGCTGGGCCATTCAGTCTTTGCGGTCATTCAGATGTTCAACTCCAGCGTCACCGGCGTGTGGTCGGATGGACGCTCCCAGCGACGCGGTTCGCGGTCGATCGCCGCCGCGGTGGCGGCGGATTTCAGTGCCTCGCCGATCAGGATCAGATCGATGCGCAGGCCCATGTTGCGGCGGAACGCGGCTTGCCGGTAGTCCCACCAGCTGTAATGTTCAGCGCCCGCTTCGAACAGCCGGAAACTGTCGTGCAGACCGAGGTCGGTGATCGCCTTGAGTCCGGCGCGCTCCGGCGGCGAACACAGGATGTCCTCGCCCCAGGCGACCGGATCGTAGACGTCGCGGTCGTCAGGGCAGATGTTGAAATCACCCAGGACGACCAGCTTGGGATAGCGCTCCAGCTCGCGCGCCAGGAACTCGCGCACCTTCGCCAGCCAGTCCAGCTTGTAGGCGTATTTCTCGTCGCCGACCGCCTTGCCGTTGACCACGTACAGGTCGACCACCCGCAGATCGCCAATCGTGGCAGCGAGGATCCGCCGCTGCGGATCGTCCAACCCGGGGATGTCGGTGACGATGTCGGTGGGCTGCTCGCGCGCCAGGATCGCCACGCCATTGTAGGTCTTCTGGCCCGAATACACCGCGCGATAACCGGCCGCGGCCAGCTCGTCGAGCGGAAACTTCGCGTCTTCCAGCTTGGTTTCCTGCAGCGCCACGATGTCCGGCTGCGCGTCGGCCAGCCACTGGGTCAGATGCGGCAGGCGTACCTTCAGCGAATTGACGTTCCACGAGGCGATCTTCATCGTGGCATTGTAAAGGAAGCACCGGCATGGGTTGCCCGAAACGAGGCATGGGCAGGCGATTTGAACCGGTGCGGGTCGATCGCCAAGCTGGTCCGGATGGCGCTACGGCGCGGTTTCCGTCAACAAAAAGCCGGAGCTGGACGTCATCTGCGGGCCGATATACAGGAATTTGCGCGGAAAACCCACCGAAACCTTGCATTCCGGTGTATGCTGGGAAAGCAAGAGTCCGAGGCAACCCGGATTTCCTGCTCCTATTGCGGTCACGTGCACTTCGCTCCGAGCCGCAAATCATCCATGCTTCAAAGGTAATGTTACATGTCGGATCGTCAGAGCGGTACAGTCAAGTGGTTCAACGACGCCAAAGGTTTTGGCTTCATCACCCCGGAAAGCGGTGACGACCTGTTCGTGCATTTCCGCGCGATCCAGGGCACGGGCTTCAAGTCCCTGCAGGAAGGCCAGCGCGTCACGTTCGTCGTCACCAAGGGCCAGAAAGGCCTGCAGGCTGAGGAAGTCCAGGTTGCCTAAGTCCTTCGGGATTTGAGCGATCTTGAAAAGCCCGCTTCGGCGGGCTTTTTTTCGTCTGGATTCCGGACAGATCCCTAGCTGCTTGTCCTGAGAATCAGGCCGCGCAGCGACCAGGGTCGAAGGACATGCTGACGGCACACGCAGGTCGGGGGAACACCAACCTGCGCCAACCTGTGCGGTCAGGCCAGTCCGTGACTGCGCAGCAGTGCTTCCGGCTTAGGCTTTCTACCACGGAACGCGATGAAGCTTTCCAGCGCAGGGCGGCTGCCACCGACAGCGAGCACTTCGCGGCGGAAGCGGTCGCCAGTGGCGCGGTCGATCACGCTGCCGTTTTCCGCGGCATGCTCCTCGAATTCGCCGAACGCGTCGGCGCTAAGCAGCTCGGCCCATAGGTAACTGTAGTACCCGGCTGCGTAACCGCCGGCGAAGATGTGGCTGAAACCGTGCGGGAAGCGTTGCCACGCCGGCGGATGCAGCACCGCGACCTGCTTGCGCACACTCTCCAATACAGCCAGCGTGCGGGCGCCTTCGGCAGGGTCGTAGTCGAGGTGCAGCAGGAAATCGAACAGCGCGAATTCCAGCTGACGCACCAGGAACAGGCCCGCGTGAAAATGGCGCGCGGCGAGCATGCGATCGAACAACTCATCCGGCAACCGCTCACCGGTTTCGTAGTGGCGCGCAAACAGATCCAACGCCTGGCGGTTCCAGCCGAAGTTCTCCATGAATTGACTGGGCAGTTCCACCGCGTCCCACTCGACGCCGTCGATACCACCGATCGAGGGCAGCGCGATCTCGGTGAGCAGGTGGTGCAAGCCGTGGCCGAATTCGTGGAACAGGGTCAGCACGTCGTCGTGGGTGAGTAGCGCCGGCTTGCCTTCGGTGGGTGGCGCGAAGTTGCAGGTAAGAAAGGCCACCGGCAACTGCAGGTTTTCGCCATCGTCGAAACGGGCGCGGCAGACATCCATCCACGCACCACCACGCTTGCCGTTGCGCGCATACAGATCGACGTAGGCGCCAGCGAACACGCGACCATCCGCGTCGCGTACGTCGTAGTAACGCGTGTCCGGATGCCACACGTCGACGTCGTCGCGTTGCGCCAGCGTGATGCCATAGAGTTTCTCAGTGAGCCCGAACAAGCCGTCGATCACTGCCGGTAACGGGAAGTATGGCTTGAGCTGTTCCTCGTCCAGCGTGTACTGCTGTTGGCGCAATTTCTCCGAGGCGTAGCCGATGTCCCACGATTCGAGGTTGTCGAGCTTGAGTTCGGTGCGGGCGAATTCGCGCAAGGTGGCCAGTTCGCTCTGCGCAACCGGTTTGGCGCGCGCGGCCAGATCGTGCAGGAATTCCATCACTTCGGTCGCTGACGTGGCCATCTTGGTCGCCAGCGATTCCTCCGCGGCGTTGGCGAAGCCGAGCAGTCGCGCGGCCTCGTGGCGCAACGCCAGGATCTGCTCGATGCGCACGCCGTTGTCGAACTTGCCGGCGTTCGGACCCTGATCGGAAGCGCGCGTCTGGTATGCCCAATACACCCGCTCGCGCAGACCGCGGTTGTCGGCATAGCTGAGCACGGCCTGCACGCTGGGCTGCTTCAGCGTCACCAGATAGCCGTCCAGATCCTGGTCCTCGGCGTACTGGCGCAGCACCGCGCGGCCGGATTCGGGGATGCCGGCGAGATCACGCTCATCACTGATGTGTTCGTGCCACGCCTCGCTGGCGTCCAGCACGGCGTTGGAGAATTCGGTGGAGAGTTTCGACAGCGCCACACCGATTTCGCGATAGCGCGAGCGTGCCGGCTCTTCCAGCGCCACACCGGACAGCTTGAAGTCACGCAGCGCATGTTCGACCAGCGCGCGCTCCGGCCGCGGCAGTGTGGCGAAGTCCGGCGCATCGGCCAGCGCCTGCACGGCGGCGTACAGGTCACGGTTCTGGCCCAGCTCGATCGCGTGATCGGTGAGCTTTTCCTCGGCCGGCCCATAGACCTTGCGCAGCGCCTCACTGTCGGCCACCGAATGCAAATGCGAGACCGGTGCCCAGGCGCGCGCAAGCCGCTGCTCCAGGCGCTCCTGGGTCAGCATCACGGTCGCGAAATCACGTGGCGCGCCAGGTGCGATGAGCGCGTCGATGCCGGCGCGGTAGTCGGCCAGGATCGCATCGATCGCCGGCTCGACCTGCTCGGGGCGGATCTGCGAGAACGCCGGCAGCTTGTCGTCGGCTAGCAGGGGGTTGTCGTGGGTCATGAGTACTCCTTGAGGCTGCCAGCGTGGCGATCAGCACGGCTGAAATCAAGCGCGCCGTGCAATCCGGGACACGCCCGGGCGCGGCTTGCAGGATCCGGCGTGGCCATGCCGTTTTGTCATGGATCGCACCGTAACCTTGCTGCCATGTCGTCACCGGATGTCACCGCGCTGCTTGCGCGCAGCGCCATGTTTGCGCAACTGGACGCTGATGCGCGTGCAGCGTTGGCGCGCGAGCTGGTGTGGCTGGGCCTGCCCGGCGGGCGGCCGTTGTTCAAATCAGGCGAAGCGGCCGATGCGCTGTATTTGCTGAAAAGCGGCAGCCTCGGCGTATTCGACGATGGGCTGTCGGAGGAAGCGGCCGAGCTGGTTCAGCTGATCGCCGCCGGCGAATGCGTGGGGGCGCCCAGCCTGCTCGGCGGGGAACGGCGCACCCGCACGGTGCGCGCATTGCGCGATTCCGAACTGTTGCGGCTCGATCGCCGCGCCTTCGAGACGCTGCTCGGCCGCTACCCGCACGCCATGCTGGGCGTGGCGCGGGTGGCGATTGAACGGCTGCTGCAACGCGACCGCGGCGTGGACTGGCCCGGCCTGCCGCGCACGTTCGCCATCCTGCCAATCGATCAGGCCGTGCCGGCCCGGGTGCTGGCGATGCAGCTGGGGCAGGCACTGGAAAGTTACGGCAGCTGCGCGGTGATCGACGGCGAGCTCGGTGCCGGCCGCAGCAGCGACTGGTTCGCCGAGCGCGAAGCGCAGTTGCGCTTCGTGATCTATCTGGATGCGAGCGGCGACCCACTGTGGCGGCAACGCTGCCTGCGCCAGGCTGACGTGTTGCTGCTGCCGGCGCTGGCCGCGCAGACGGCACGGCCGTGGCCGGAGTCGGCCCTGCTGGATCCGCAGCGTACCGGTCACCGAGCCCGCCATCTGCTGTTGCTGCATGCCGGCCATCAGGTCAGCCTCGGTTCGGCGCAACGCTGGCGTGCGCCGTTCAGAGGCGAGCTGCGCCATCACCATGTCTGCAGCGCCGCCGATATGGCGCGGCTGGCGCGGCTGGTCAGCGGGCATGGCCGTGGGTTGGTGCTGGCCGGCGGAGGTGCGCGCGGGCTGGCGCATCTGGGCGTGCTCCGCGCACTCCACGAGGCCGGCCACGTCTTCGACGCCGTGGGCGGCACCAGCATCGGCGCGATCATCGGAGCCGGCGTGGCCTGCGGCTGGGAACTCGATGCGATGACGGAAACCTTCCGCCGCGCGTTCGTGCAGGGCCGGCCGCTGTCGGACTGGACGCTGCCGCTGGTGGCGATGACGCGCGGCCGGCGCGCATCGCTGATGCTGCGGCGCGCGTTCGGCGCACTCGAGATCGAGGATCTGCCGCTGCCGTATTTCTGCGTCTCCACCCGCCTCTCCGGCGGCGGCATGGCAGTGCATCGGCACGGTCCGCTGTGGCTTTGGCTGCGCGCATCCAGCGCAATTCCCGGCGTGCTGCCACCGGTGCTGCACCGGGGCCGTGTGCATGTCGACGGCGCGCTGGTCAACAACCTGCCGACCGACGCGATGGCCGCCGACGGCATCGCCCATATCACCGCGCTGGACATCCGCGCCGACATCGCGCTGCTCACCACCGCCGAGGAATCGGCCACGCCACCGCTGTGGCGCTTGCTGCTGCAGCGGCGACAGGACATCCGCCGTCCCGGCCTGGTCTCGACCCTGATACGCGCCGGCATGGTCAACGGTGAGGCGGCCAGCGAGCAGCGCCGCCAGCGTGCCGACTTGCTGATCACGCCGCCGCTGGAACACATCGGCATGCTCGACTGGAAGGATTGGCAGCGCGCCGTGGACGCCGGCTACCGGCACGCGCTGCAGGTGCTGGAGGCGCAGGCACGCATCGGCACGTAGGACCGGGCAAGGTGAAGCGAGCAACGCGTCGCTCGCTGCACAAGCATGCTCGCGGCTACCATGCGCGGATGACTTCTCTACGCAGCTACAAAGGCATCGCGCCCACGCTCGGTGCGCGCGTCTATGTCGACCCCGCCGCGAGCGTGATCGGCGACGTGGTGCTCGGCGACGACGTCTCGATCTGGCCTGGCACGGTGCTGCGCGGCGACGTGAATCACATCCGCGTCGGCGCCCGCACCAGTATTCAGGACGGCAGCATCGTGCACGTCGCCCATGCCGGCCCGTACGGCCCGGGCTTCCCGTGCCTGATCGGCGAGGGCGTCACCATCGGCCATGCTGCGGTGGTGCACGCCTGCACGATCGGCGACTACTGCCTGATCGGCATGCACGCCAGCGTGCTCGACGGCGCGGTGGTACAGAAGTACGGCTTCGTCGGAGCCGGCGCGCTGATCCCGCCGGGCAAGGTGGTCGGCGAGCGCGAACTGTGGCTGGGCAATCCGGCGAAATGCGTGCGCCTGCTCAGCGACCGTCAGATCGAGCAACTGCACTACTCGGCCGATCACTACGTGCGCTTGAAAGACGAGTACCTGGCAGCCGTCTGATGGCGCCGCACCGCGTGCCACGCTGACGCTGCTCGCGCCATCACTTACCCGGCACGCGCGCGATGGCCGCCTGCTGGATGCGCTCGGCTTCTGCTTCATGCCGCTTCGTTTCGATGTTGCGCGCCGCGGAAAGTTTGCCGCCAAGCAGGGCCAACGTGAAATTGTTGCTGTCGAACTCGCGCAACAGGTCGATTTCGCGGCGCGCCTCGTCCAGATCGTTCTGGTTGATGGCGCGCTCGATCTCCGTCGCGGCGCGCGGAAACGATTCGCGCAGTGCTTCCTGGGCCGTCACGTTGTTCGGCTCCAGCTGCAGAACGCTGAGGTAGAACTCGTAGGCATTGCTGCCGGCCGGTGCGATCAGGCGGTTGTCGTGGATCGCGTCACGGGCTAGCCCAAGCAGAATGTGGCTGCCGCTCTGCGCATCGTCACCGGATGCGTTGCCGGATGGCGTTGCAGCGATGTTCGGCGCCGCGTTCGCGGTGGCATGGCTGTACCAATAGATGCCGCCGGCGGTAGCCAGTACCAGCAAGGAGACGAGCACAAGCGCGTAGCGACGCGACGCGACGGAAAGAATACGAAACATGGCACCTGCTGCATGGACTGGAAACGCGCACGGAAGCGGCCGCCGTCGGCACGCATCCCAGCGGATGCCGCCACGGTAGCCGTGTCATGTTTCAGTCATATGGCACGGCGCCAGCCGAGTTTCGTCGTCGCCGTTGCGGCGACGACGACACTCTCCACATCAGACCGGCTCAGCGGCCAGTCTGGTCAAGCCGGCTCACCAGCCCAGCACGGCATTGCCGTTATCGGGCGAGCCGTCTGGATGGCTGAACCAGAACACGCTGTTCTGCTGGTCGCGGCAACCGTTGCCGCTGCTGTAGCTGGTCACCACGCCGCTCTGCGTGCCCACGTTGCTGCGGTAGCAGCCGCCCAGCGAATCGCGGAACGCGAACGCCTGCGTGCTCTGCTGGCCGGTATGGCTGGTCAGGCTACCGCTGGCGTTGAAGTTCAGCGTATCGGCGCTGTCCACCGTGTTGTTCACCTTCGCCGAGTACAGCGTGATGCCGAACAACTGGTGCTCACCATGCTTCACGTAATCCTGGTGCACCGCGGTGACCAGCGCGAAGCTGCCATCGGCAGCCACCTGCTGGGTGAAGTCCACATGCAGCGGGTAGTTCACCTGCTCGCGATATTCGCCGATGACGAAACCGCCGACGCTGCTCTGGCTGACGCTGTTGGCCGAGGTAAGCTGGTCGGTCACCTGGCGGTACGTGGCGGCATTGATGGTGAAGCCCTGCGTGTCGGCAAAGCTCACCGTCTGTTCCACCTTGCTGTGCACGCGGCCATGCGAGGTGTCGGCATAACCTTGGATAACGAAATGCCGGCTCAGGTTGGTGTTGATGTTGCCGGCGATGTTGCCGGAGGCATCGGTGACCAGGGTGTCGCTGATCGTCGGCGTCGGCGGCTGACCGACCAGCGTGTTGCGCTCGATCTGTCCGCTGACCTGTCGCGCGCGCGCATCCAGATACACCAGCAGGCTGGCGGTGGCGGAGAAATAGTTGTTGGCACCGGCCACGCTCAACGCAACCTGATGCGGCGCGCCATCGCTGAGCACGCCGGCGAACGGCGTGAGATCGACCCGGTACGGCATGAAATTCAGTGTCTGCACGCCGGGAGTCGGCCGCCACAGATAGGGATCCATGCCGCCGGTATAGATCCACGGATACACCGGCGCCACACCGGCCGGCTGACCGTCGATGCTGACCTCGGCCTCGCGGAAATTGCCGCCGCCGCATTCCTGTACCTGGGCAGCGTATTGGTCAGGCACGCAGGTGTACCAGAATTCATCGGCGTTCTGGCTCTGCACGAACACGTCGAGATAGGCGCGCTCGACATTGCGCGGCAGACTGAGCGCCTTCACCAGTTGGCTACCGGAGTTGCCCAGCGCGACGGTATTGCCCACCGCATCGCTGCCCAACGGATAGATCGCATCGGGTGCTTTCGCCGCGGGTGCAATCCGCGAAGCCGAATAGAACAGCAGCCGCGCACTGCCACCGATCACGCCGGTATAGGTGCCGTTAACGATGTTGCCGATGATCGCCTGGCCGTTGCCGGCCTGGCTCAACAAGGCACTGTAGTCAGTGAGATCACGCTCCACGTGCCAGCTGGGCGCAACCGTGGACGAAGGCTCCTGGGTGGTGCCGAAGTACAGGTTCACGCCGCCCAGCCACAATGTGGCGGTGCGGTCGAACTGGCGCCCGGCGGTGACCGAGAAATCCGCCTCCAGCACCACCTTGGCCCAGTGCGTTCCGCAGCCGGTGGGCGGTGCGTAGGTATATGGACGCGTGTTGAAGTCGGTGAAGGTCACTCCGTTGAACAGCTGCACCACGCACGGCGTACCCGGCGGGCGCGGCACGGTGGGATCGGCCACCGTGACATTGCGCGAACCGATCGGACTGGTGTCCGCAGCTGCACTGAACGCACTGCCCGCAAACACGAAAGACAGCCCGGCACATACCAGGCCACGACGAATGAACCCCTTCGGCAACATGTGTGAATCCCCACGTGATGGTGCCCCCTGTCCTTCGACGCTAGCACGCCTCCGCTTCGCGTGGGACAAATGGCCGTCCAAATTTTTGTCCCCGCCGCAGGGCGTCGATTCAGATGCCGGCGGTCGCCATTTCCAGCCGCGTGATCCATGCCAGCGCATGTGTGCGATCCGCGCCGCACATCGCCGGTTCCGGCTGCAGGCTGGCGCATACCGCCGGACGCCGCGGGTCGCCGAAGATCGCGCAGCGGTTGTCCTCGGTGAGCTGTACACAACGCACGCCGGCCGGCTTGCCGTTTGGCATGCCCGGGATCGGCGAACTGATCGATGGCGCGATGCAGCAGGCGCCGCAGCCGGCCCGGCAGGCCTGCATGCTCAAGCGGACTGCCGCCGCAAGGATTGATAGACCGGATCGGTATCCGGCCGCTGGCCGTGCCACAGCTCGAACGCATCGGCGGCGGTTTCCACCAGCATGCCGAGGCCGTCGAACGCGTAGCGCGCGCCGGCGGTTTTCGCCCACGCCAGGAAGCTTCCGGCAGCGGCACCGTAGGACAGGTCGTAGCACAGCGCGCGCGCGCCGATCAGCGAGAACGGCAGTTGCAGCGACACGCCCAGCAAGCCGGCCGAGGTGGCGTTGACGATCAGGTCGTAGCTGCCGATGCTAGCCAGGTCTTCCCAATAGCGGGTATGCGCGCGCGCCGGCTCGCCGATCGCATCGGCCAGCGCATCGGCTGTTTCCGGCGAACGGTTGACGATGGTCAGCGTCGCCACACCGGCATCCAGCAGATTCCACGCCACACCATGCGCGGCACCGCCGGCACCGAGCAGCAAAGCCGTATGGCCGCGCAGATCGACGCGATGCCGCTCGGTGAGATCACGCAGCATGCCGGCACCATCGGTGTTGTGCGCCGCGAGCCGGCCATCGGCCAGTCGGGTCAGCACGTTCGCGCTGCCGACGCGCGTGGCCGCGATGCTGCGCTGATCGGCCAGCGCAAACGCCGCGGCCTTGTGCGGCAGCGTGACATTCGCACCACGACCGTCCTCGGCAAAGAAGCGTTGCACCGCGGCGGCGAACTCGGCCGGCGCCGCGTCGGTCGCGCGATAGTCGAGCTCGATGCCGCACTGCTGCGCAAACGCGCGATGGATCTTCGGCGACAGGCTGTGGCCGATCGGATGGCCAAACACGGCGAACTGGGCGGCTGGCATGCGGATTCCCTGGATGGTGGCTGGCACCATTCTACAAGCCGACGTTTTTGCAGGAGTGCACCCTGTGCACGATGGTTTGCCGAGCGACGCGCGCAGGGTCGCTTCTACACCGTCGCAACCTGTGAGATGACGACCGCGCAGTCTGCAGTCATCACCGCCGCAAGGACACTACCCATGCACCTGCCATCCCTGCCTTCACCGCACCATCAACGCCTGCTCGGCGCCGCCATGCTGTGGCTGCTGGGCGGCAGCGCGTTGCTGCTGACCACACTGATTCCGCTGCATACCGAACTGCTCGGCTGGGCGCCGGCGTTCTGGCTGATCGGCGCACCGCTGGTCGTGCTGCTGGCGCTGGAGCCGAAGCTACCGCGTCAATTGCTGGCACTGCGCCAGCCGCGGCGGCGCACGCTTCACGTGGCGGTGTGGCATTGAGCTTCCGGCAAAGAGCGACCCCGCTCTGAGGGAGAGGGAATTCCGCGGTCAGCCCACCACGCCCTGCCGTTTGCGCTCCATCCGGCGAAGGAACTCTTGCATGATGCGCAGATACAGTTCATCACCGAGATGCGCATCTTCCACGCCGGCGTCGATCGACGGGTTGTCGTTGACTTCGATCACCACCGGCCTGTTGCCGACCTGCTTCAGGTCGACGCCGTACAGACCATCGCCGATCGGCTGGGTCGCCTTCAGCGCCAGCTTGACCACTTCGGCGGGCGCGTCGCTCACCGCGATGGTTTCGAAGCCGCCGGATTTCGCGGTGCCCTTGGCCCCGTGGTTGTAGATCTGCCAGTGGCCGCGCGACATGTAGTACTTACACGCGTACAGCGGCTCGCGGTTGAGCACGCCGATGCGCCAGTCAAATTCGGTATAGACGTATTCCTGCGCCAGCAGCAGCGCGCTGTGCTGGAACAGACCGCTGGCCGCCTGGGCCAGCGCCTCTTCGTCTTCCACCTTGACCACGCCACGCGAGAACGAGCCGTCGGGGATCTTCAGCACCAGCGGGAAACCGAGCTTGGCGACGACGTCCTTCATGCCTTTGCTGTCGTCGCGGTAGAGGATTTCGGTGCGCGGCACGGCGAGCTTGCGCGACACCATCAAATCGTTGAGGAAGATCTTGTTGGTACAGCGCAGGATCGAGGTCGGATCATCGATCACCACCATGCCTTCCTTCTCCGCGCGGTGCGCGAAGCGATAGGTATGGTTGTCGCTGGCGGTGGTCTCGCGGATGAACAGGCCGTCGTACTCAGCCAGACGCTGGTAGTCGTTCTTGCCGATCGGGTCGACCTCGATGCCGAGCTCCCTGCCGGCCGCCACAAACGCCTTCAGCGCTTTCTTGTTCGACGGCGGCATCTGCTCGGCTGGGTCGACCAGCATCGCGATGTCGTAGCGGTACAACTTGCGCGCGCGCGGCTTGCGCCACAGCTTCTTGGAGAAGCGGTCGAGCTCCTCGGCGAACGCGTCTTCCTGCGCATCGTCCAGCGTCTGCAGGCCGACCGGCTTGATCGCGCTGACCTGCCACACGCGATCGCGCTCGAACTCGATGCGCAGCAGTGGACAGGGGAATGACTCGAACACCTGCCTCGCCAGATCCTGCAGCGCCGGATAAGCGGTCTCGCCGAAGTACACCAGGATGCCGAAATCGGTGGTATCGCGGCCGCCGGCCGGCAGGAAGTGGGTCAGCTTCTGGTTGAGGTCATCGATGTCCACGCCGTACAGCGAGCGCCGGCGCAGGTCGTTCACCGTGCGCACCGACGGCATCACCTTGTGTCCGCGCGCCTCGGCCAGCAGCGATACGTAGTAGCCGGTGCCAAGGTATTTGTAGCTGCGGCACAGATTGATCACGTGGGTGCGTTCGTCGTCGCCGCCGACCGGCTCGCGCAGGTAGTCCATCGCGCTCATCACGTCGACGGACGGATAGTACGAGCTCCAGTCGGAGGCTTTTTCGACAACGATGACCAGGCGGGCCATGACACCTCTCGGGCGATGCGGCAGCGGCGGAAACGCCCGCGCCAGCAGGGCGGAATTCACAAGTCGCGCAGTTTGGCACAGGGCCGGCGTTGCACAAGCGAAAGCGCTGAAGCTCGACTAAACGACATCCAGCCGGATCAAAAACTACGGGCTCTTGCCGGCAACGGCTGCTAGAGTCCGCGCGTGTCGATCATCCCGCCCATCTGCCCCACGACGCCGCGCGAAGCGCAGCGCAGGATCCCCAAGTCAGGCATGCACCCAGCTCCCGCTACCGCCAGCGTGCGCGTTCGCCGCGCCGAAACATCCGACCTCGATGATCTGGTGACGCTGGAGGACCGCACCTTCGACAGCGACCGCATGAGCCGCGAGCAATATCGCCGCCATCTGGACAGCGACTCCGCGCTGGTGCTGGTGGCCAGCGCCAACCACCGCAACTTCCTCGGCACCGCGGTGGTGTTCTTCCGCAAGGGCAGCCGCGTGGCGCGGCTGTACTCGATTGCCAGCAAACCGGAAGCGCGCGGCAAAGGTGTCGGTACCGCCTTGCTGAACGCCGTGGAAGCAGCCGCCCGGCAGCGCCGCTGCCACGCGGTGCGACTGGAAGTGCGCGATGACAACGCCAATGCGGTGCGTCTGTACGAACGACACGGCTACCGGCACATCGGCCATTACCCGCATTACTACCAGGACGGCACGCATGCCTGGCGCTACGAGAAGTCGTTGGCCTGAACCCGCTGTTGCCGCGGGTATTGTCGTGGCATAGCATGGAAATGAATGCCGCACCTCACCAGGATCAGGCGCATTACGCATGCTGCGAGCCTGCACTCGATGAACCTGCTTCGCGTTCGAACAGCCGCAGTCGCCGTGGCATTCCTGCTTGCGGTCTATGTTCCCGCATTCGCCGCCACATCACTGCTCCGCCCCGCTCTGCCGGTTGCGCTGGCACTCATCATCGGCATCAGCCTCTGTCTCGCACTGGCGATCATCTTCGGGCTTGTTCGACGCGGAGGGAACCTTGCAGCATTTGGTTTCGCGCTGCCGTCCATTCGCTGGGTCGCGTTCGCGCTTGGCTGGGGTCTGCTGTTTGCCTTGGGTGCTGCCTGGCTTGCTGTCACATATCCTTCGCCAGCCCCGCTCGAATTCAATGCGTTGGCGCGTTGGCAGCAGGTATTGTGCTTCCTGATCGCAGCGCCGGTACAGGAAGAGATCATCTTTCGCGGCCTGGTTCAGACATATTTGCAGAATCGGTGGCCGGAGCTGCTCGCGATCCGTGGCATCCAGGCGTCATTCGCGGTCATGGGTGCGGCGATTCTGTTTGCGGTCGTTCACCTCGGCTCGGGCTGGCCAACGGTGGTCGGAGCGCTCGTATTGTCCGTACTCGCGGGCGAGCTACGCAGGCGTAGCGGGAGCCTTCTGCCGGCGATGGTCGTGCACTCGCTATTCAATGCCGCCGCCATGCTCATGCCTTCAGCGTGAATACGCTGACCCTTCTGTCAACCGGGCGGTTCCGAGCTCAAATCATGAAAACGCTCGTTACTCCTCAGCCGCCCAGCGGTTGCCCGATGCGGCGCTCGGTCGCCTCGTCCGGCCTCGCCACCAGCGCGCCGGTGCGCATCAGGCTGACGCTGTAGTGACCCTGATCGACCAGCGGCAGGAACGCGCCGCTGCCGTAGACGGTGTCGACCTCGGGCAGCCATCGCGGGTATTGCTTGCTGAGAGCGAGCAGGTCGAACGCGCCGGCTTCGCCGAAGCTGATCACGGTGCGCGGCGCACTCGCTTCCTGCGCGGCATCATCGTAGCGGCCGGACAAGCGGTCGAGCCGGTACAGCGGCGGCACGCCGGCCAGCAGCGCGGGCAGTTTCCACTTCAGCACGATCGCCTCCACGCGCCAGTCATCGCCGGACAGCTGCACCTGCTGCGTGCTGCCGTCGGGCCAGCTCAAGGTGAGCGCCCAGCGCTGCGGCGACAGGATGTGCGCGTCGATGTTGACTACCGGCGCTTCCTCGCCGAGCAGCCGATAGCCGCGCAGCGCAACACCGGTGCCAGCCAACAGCAGGGTGAGCGCGAAGCAGACCAGGCACAACAGCGCACGCCAGCTGGCCGCCAGGCGGCGGCGGTTGTGCAGGTGCCGGCGCAACACCACCAACTGCACCAGCGTGATCAGCGCGAACACCGCCGCCAGCACCAGCAGTACGGTCATCGGCAGGCGTAGCAGCGTGCTCCAGTCCATCGTGAATCCCTCACCGCCTCGGTGTGCGATTTGTGCACGCATCATAACGGGCGATGCCGCGGGGATCGCTATACTGCGGTCGTCTCAAGGAACCCTCGCCATGCGCCGATCCCTCCTGCTGTTGCCGTTCTGTCTCGTTGTCGCCACGCTTGCCGGCTGCGGCAACAAGGGCCCGCTGACGTTGCCGCCGACCAAGCCGGCAACGACTGTGCCGGCACCAGTGGCGCCCGCCACCGCCGCCAGCAGCGCCGTGCCGGCGGCTCAGCACCCCTGAGCGACGGCGCGATCATGCAGTTGCGCTTCTCCAAGATGCACGGCATCGGCAATGACTTCGTCGTGCTGGATGGTCGGCACGCCGGCATGCCGCTGGATGCCGCGCAGATCCGCGCGCTGGCCGACCGACATACCGGCGTGGGTTTCGACCAATTGCTGAGTGTGGAGCCTGCACGTGATCCGGCATGCGCGTTCTACTACGGCATCTGGAACGCCGATGGCACGCCGTCGGGCCAGTGCGGCAACGGCGTGCGCTGCGTTGCGACGTGGCTGCATCGCGCCGGCGCACTGGCGCTCGGCGACAGCGTGATGATCGAGAGTCCGTCCGGCCCGGTGACGGTGCGCCTGCTCGCCGCGAATGAAGTCATGGTGAACATGGGCGAGCCGATCTTCGAGCCGGCGCGAATCCCGTTCGCGGCCGAACAGGCGGCAGATCGCTACAACATCACCGTGGGCGACGACACGTTGACCATCGGCGCGGTCTCGATGGGTAATCCGCATGCGGTGATGGTCGTGCGCGAGCTGGCCGATCCCGACCTGCAAAAACGCGGCCCATTGCTGACCGTGCACGAACGTTTTGCGCAGGGCGCCAACGCCGGTTTCGTGCAGCAGCTCGATCGCGCCCATCTGCGCCTGCGCGTGCACGAGCGCGGCGCCGGCTGGACGCTGGCCTGCGGCACCGGCGCCTGCGCGGCGATGGCGGTGCTGCATCAACGCGGCGACGTCGACGACCGTGTGCAGGTGGAACTGCCCGGCGGCACCCTGCAGATCGACTGGGCCGGCCCCGGCCACGCGCTGTGGATGAGCGGTCCGGCGGCATTCGCGTTCGAGGGCGAATGGACGGTTCCGGCCAGCCCGGCCCGACGCGGCGGTTGAAGCGCGCCCGCGTCCATCGCACACTCCAGCTGGACGGCACGCTCCCCCGCGTGTCCCGCTACGGTTCGAGGACACCTTCGCATGACCGCAACCCTGCTCGACGACGCCACCCAGGCCCGCGTGGTCGCCGCGTATCTGAAACGCCATCCGGAATTTCTCAGCGAATATCCCGAGCTGGCCGCCAAGCTGACGATGCCGCGCGGGCAGGGCGCGGTGTCATCGCTGGCGGTTTATCAATTGCAAAGTCTGCGCGACAAGAACGCCGAGCTGGAACGCCGGCTCGCCGAGCTGATCGGGATCGCCGCCGAGAACGAGCAGCTGATGGAGCGTGTGCATGCGCTCACGGTGGCGCTGCTGCGCGCGAACACGATGGAGGTGACCGCGCGCAGCGTGGTCGCCAAGCTGAGCGCGGATTTCCACACCGAGCAGGTGCGTCTGCTGCTGTTCGGCAATGATCCGCTGTTGCCGCGCGCCGACTGGCTGCAGCAGCTGGCCGGCCCCGAGGCGCTGCCGGAGTTCGCCGAGTTCCTGCATCAGCACGAGCCGGTCTCCGGCCGGCTGTCGGCTGAGAAACTCAACAGGCTGTTTGGCACAGCGGCCAGCGAGATTCGCTCGGTCGCAATGATGCGACTGGGCGACTCCGGCATGCTCGCCATCGGCAGCCACGATCCGGATCGTTTCCAGCCCGGCATGGGCACGCTGTTCCTCAAGATGATCTCCGCCACCATTACCGCTGCGTTGGCGCGCTCGCGGGACATCGCCTGAGCCGGCGATGACGCCAGAACAACAGGTCGACAGCTGGCTCGCCCGCCTGGCCAGCGAGCGGCATGCCTCGCCGCATACGGTCGCCGGCTATCGTCGTGATCTGGCCAAGCTGCTGCGTTTCATGCAGGTGCAGGAGCTGACTTCGTTCGACGCGCTGGATGGCAACCTGATGCGCACGTTCATCGCCGGCGAGCACCGCGCCGGCCTCGCGCCGAAAAGCCTGCAGCGCCTGCTGTCGTCTTGCCGCAGCCTGTTCCGCCAGCTTAATCGCGAAGGCCTGCTGACCGGCGATCCGCTGCTCGGCGTGCGGGGACCGAAAGTGCGCCGCACGCTGCCGCAGGTGCTCGACGTCGACGAGGCCAGCGCGCTGGTCGAGACCGACAGTGGCGGCAAGCTGGCCGTGCGCGACCGCGCGATGCTGGAGCTGTTCTATTCCAGCGGCCTGCGCCTGTCCGAACTGGTTGGATTGCGCTGGATCGACCTGAATCTCGACGAAGGCGAAGTGCGCGTGCTGGGCAAGGGCAGCAAAACCCGCATCGTGCCGGTCGGCCGCCACGCGATCGCCGCGCTGCGCGCGCTCGGCATGGAAGAGGGCATGCAGGCGGACAGCCCGATCTTCCGCGGCCGCGGCGGCGCGCCGATCAACCCGCGCACGATCCAGCTGCGCATGAAAGCGCTGGCACAGCAGCAGGGCATCCCCAAGCATATCCATCCGCATCTGCTGCGGCACACCTTCGCCAGCCACATGCTGGAATCCTCCGGCGACCTGCGCGCGGTGCAAGAGCTGCTCGGCCACGCCGACATCGCCACCACGCAGATCTACACCCATCTGGATTTCCAGCATCTGGCCAAGGTCTACGACGCGGCGCACCCGCGGGCGAAACACAAGCCGTAGGAGCCTACCAGCGGGCTCCTGCAGCAGCGACCGGCAAGGGCGCGCGGTCGTGCATTGAAGCGAAACCACCACGGCCCCATCTCATCCGTTCAAGCACATTCTTGCGGAGCTCTCATGGAATCCTTCCACGCCACCACCATCGTCTGCGTGCGCCGCGCAGGTCGCGTCGTGATCGGCAGCGACGGCCAGGTCACGCTGGGCAATACGGTCATGAAAGGCAATGCGCGCAAGGTGCGCCGGCTAGGCAAGACAGGTGACGTCGTGGCCGGATTTGCCGGCGCCACCGCCGATGCCTTCACTCTGTTCGAACTGTTCGAGCAGAAACTGGAAAAGCACAACAACAATCTCACCCGCGCCGCGGTCGAGATGGCCAAGGAATGGCGCACCGATCGCCGCTTCGGTCGGCTTGAGGCGATGCTCGCGGTGGCCGATAAAGAGGTGTCGCTACTGATCTCCGGCAACGGCGACGTGGTAGAACCGGAACATGGCCTGATCGCGATCGGTTCCGGCGGCCCGTTCGCGCAGTCTGCGGCGATGGCACTGCTCGAAAACACCGAACTGGATGCGCGCACCATCGTCGAGAAGGCACTGAAGATCGCCGGCGACATCTGCATCTACACCAATCACAACGTGTCGATCGAAGAGCTGTAGGCGCCGCGCGCCATAGCCTGATCGCACACGGTTCGCACACTCCGCTGCGCTTCCCCACGCACGAATCTCACCCCGGTGACTCCATGTCCGAACTCACTCCCCGCGAAATCGTCAACGAACTCGATCGCTACATCATCGGCCAGCACGACGCCAAACGCGCCGTGGCGGTGGCGCTGCGCAGCCGCTGGCGGCGCATGCAGCTGGAGCCGGGCATGCGCGAGGAAGTGACGCCGAAGAACATCCTGATGATCGGCCCCACCGGCGTGGGCAAGACCGAGATTGCGCGCCGCCTCGCCACGCTGGCGAACGCGCCGTTCGTGAAGGTCGAGGCGACCAAGTTCACCGAGGTCGGTTATGTCGGCAAGGATGTGGAGTCGATCATCCGCGACCTCGCCGACGTGGCGTACAAGCTGACCCGCGAGCAGGCGGTCAAACGCGTGCGCACGCAGGCCGAGGATCGCGCCGAGGATCGCATCCTCGATGCCCTGCTACCGCGCCGGCAGACCACGCCAACCGACTGGAGCCACGACCCGACACCGGCCAGCACCGAGCACAGTGACACCCGCCAGAAGTTGCGCAAGCAGCTGCGCGAAGGTGTACTGGACGAACGCGAGATCGAGCTGGACTTCGCCCTGAACATGGGCGTGGAGATCATGTCGCCACCGGGCATGGAAGAAATGGGCCAGCAGCTGCGCCAGATGTTCCAGAACATCGGCGGCGCCAAGACGCAGCAGCGCAAACTGGCGATCAAGCTGGCGCGGCCGCTGTTGATCGACGAGGAAGCGGGCAAGCTGCTCAACGACGACGAGATCCGCGCGCAGGCGATGGAGGCGGCCGAGCAGAACGGCATCGTGTTCATCGACGAGATCGACAAGGTGGCGCAGCGCGGCGATCACGGCCATGCCGGGGTCAGCCGCGAGGGCGTGCAGCGCGACCTGCTGCCGCTGGTGGAAGGTTCCACCGTGTCGACCAAGTATGGCCCGATCAAGACCGACCACATGCTGTTCATCGCCTCCGGCGCGTTTTCGTTGGCGAAACCGTCCGACCTGATCCCGGAACTGCAAGGCCGCCTGCCGATCCGCGTCGAGCTGTCCGCGCTCAGCGTGGACGACTTCAAGCGCATCCTGCGCGAGCCGCACAACGCGCTGACCAAGCAGTACACGGCGCTGCTCGCCACCGAAGGCGTGGGCCTGGAGTTCGCCGACAGCGGCATCGACCGGCTGGCTGAGGTGGCGTTCCAGGTGAACGAGCGTACCGAGAACATCGGCGCACGCCGGCTGCATACGGTGATGGAGCGCCTGCTGGAAAAAATTTCCTACGAGGCCGCGGACAAGTCCGGTGAAAACTACAAGATCGACGCCGATCATGTAGATAAAACGCTCAGCAGCCTGGTGCAGAACGAAGATCTCAGCCGCTACATCCTCTAGTTTCGATAGTCCTAACAAGCAGGTCAGCCCCATCTGTTAAAATGGATGCCGTGAGCAACATCATCGAACTGAAAAATACCGGCCAGCGCGCCCAACTGCGCGAAGCACAGCAGACACAGACGCTGGTGCGACTGTGGCGCGAGGATCTCGAGCACGGCAGCTTCTGCGGTTACGTGGGCGGCGTCGGGCGCGAATTCTTCTTGCTGTGGGTGGTCGGCGACGGCATCACCTATGACGGCATGTACGTGATGCGCCATCGCGACGTCTCCGAGCTGGAAGCGCCGGACAAGCACCACGTGTTCTTCGAGAAGGCGCTGGCACTGAAGCACATCCTGCCGCGTCCGCCTCGCGGCTTTCCGCTGGACAACATCCGCGAAGTGATCCAGGCCGCCGGCGCGCAGGCTCCGGTGATCGGCGTGCACGTGGACAGCGAGGACGAAGCCGAGGTCTGCTACATCGGCCGGCTGGTCAGCGTCGAGGAAGACGGCTTCCACATGCAGGAGCTCAGCCCCGACGCGGAGTGGATGCGCGAGGCATCGTTCTTCACGTGGGACGAGGTCTCCACCGTCAGCATCGAGGACAGCTATGCGCAATCGCTGCTGGCCGTGGCCGGCGCCGCGCCGGCGCTGGAGCAGGGCGACGATTCCGGAATCGGCCGCGCGCACTGATGTAGACCGGGGCGCGTGGTTTCAGCCTCGTCACCCGCAACAGCTAAGCTCCCCCGATAGCCGCGAAACCAGCGGCAGGGCACCCGGGAGCAATACATGACACGCATCGTCGTCGTCGGCAGCATCAACATGGATCTGGTCACCCAGGCGCCGCGTTTCGTCGGCCCCGGCGAGACCATCCTGGGCGAACGCTTTCTCACCGTACCCGGCGGCAAGGGCGCGAATCAGGCGGTGGCCGCAGCGCGGCTGGGTGCCGAGGTAGCGCTGGTCGGTGCGCTCGGCACGGACGCGTTCGGCCGGCAACTGCGCCAGGGCCTGACCGCCGAAAACATCGACCTCACGCACACCGTCCAGCTCGACGATTGCGCCAGCGGGACCGCCTCGATCACCGTCGCCGGCGGCGAGAACCAGATCATCGTGGTGCCCGCCGCCAATGCGCGTGTCACGCCCGCACAGGTCGAACAGACGCAGGCATTGATCGCCCGCGCCGACGCGGTACTGGTGCAAATGGAGATCCCGCTGGAGACCGTGGAAGCCACTCTGCGCCTCGGCCATCGCCTCGGCGTGCCGGTGATCCTCAACCCCGCGCCCGCACAGAAGCTGCCCACCGACTGGCTGAAACTCGCCCGCTACGTCACCCCGAACCAACACGAACTCGCCATTCTGCTCGGTGCAGATGCCGGGGACGACTTTCGCGCGTTGATGCGACGCGCGCCGTGCCCCGTCGTACTCACCCGCGGCGCCGAAGGCGCGTGGTATCGCGAGAGCGGCGAACCGCAGCATCAAGCTGGCTTCAAGGTCGAGGTTATCGACAGCACTGGCGCCGGCGATACTTTCAACGCCGCGCTCGCCGTGTTCCTCCACGAAGGCCTGCCCATCGCCGTGCGCAAGGCCTGTGCTGCTGCCGCGCTATCGGTCGGCAAACTCGGCGCGCAAGCTGGCATGCCACGACTGGATGATGTCCACGCTTTGTTGCATGCCTAACCCGGTGCCGGTTGAAGCCGCCATCCAAAGCGGACATTCAACATCACACTCCATAGACGATCCGAAGCGGCAAGAAACCGATAGTGAGCTACCGGTTTCTTGCCGTGCGATCACGCCCGGATCAAATCACATGCCACATGGCTTCTGATCCCGAAGGTCTCTCAAGAACAATTACTTCGTATAGGTTTCCGCATTGAATACGCTGGGATCGATGGCTGCACCGAGCTTCAGCGATTTCACTTCCGAGATAACCGTATAGGGGGCTAGCGGACTAGCATTCGCGGGATCGACGTTCGAATACAGCACGACGGACTTCTTGTCTGAAGTCGTTACGACACCGTCCTTTTCATAGACGCACATGTCGATGATGCCCTTCGGGCTGATCAGTGGACTGGTCTTGGGCAGGCAGCGCAGATTGACGCCGGCTACCGTGCGCTTGTCCGTATAGTCATCATTGGTCTGGATCGCAGCCTTGGCATTCATTGCGCCGAGCTCGTCGTCGGTCGACTCCACGGACGTTGTGCCGTCTTCATGTCCGCTCACGAGAGTCTGCTTACCAGCATGCTCAATGACGACTTCAAAAGACTTGTCCTGCACGATTTTGACCTCGCAGCCCTTATCAGCCACCAGATTGTCGACATCGACCTTGTAGACCGACTCTGTCTTTTTCATCCAGGAGCGGCCATCGGAAATATAGGTGGTGCGCTGAGTGATGTAGTCGTCAGGCATCTGCGGGAACGGCTTGACCGGTACATGCAGTGAGTCGGCACCGACCACGCAGAGCTTGTAGGCCATATCACCCATGCCATGGAGCATGCCATCGGCGGGAGTCGGGCGATCGATCAGGACCACTTCATAGCCATTGCCGGTTGCACTGCTGCCAACGGGTGCAGAAGCGGTGGCAACCGAGCCGTCCGTCGATGAACCCGAGTTATTGCATGCGGCAAGCGTCAGAAGGCAAATGGCAACCATCGGCAAAACCTGCAGATGTCGCGTTACAGAAAAACCATTCAATGGCATTAGTCGTCTTCCTTTCAAAGTCACGAGATGAAACCAAAGGTGAGAGCCTCCGCACGGCATGGAGTGCTCCCGGATGTTGTTGCCGGACATGGCTTGAACCAACCGGCGCATGGAGTACTACTTGGAGGTTGCTCGCATTGCCGATGTCGGCATGCCGCCTCTTTGGGAAAGGATGAGTGGAGCCGCCTTTTGCCATGCGTGGGGCTTACCCATGTGACCCCATGCAGCCTCAAATTGTAGTGGCTTCCTTGAGCTCGCTGCGCGCTTGCATAGACAAAGGATGGCTTTGCATAGCCACCTTTCTTCCAAGGATATCCAGACAACTACTTGCCGATGCAGAACGAGCCGAAGATCGCCCCGAGCAGATCGTCGCTGCTGTAGCTGCCGGTAATTTCGCCGAGTGCGTGCTGGGCATGACGAAGTTCCTCGGCGGCGAGTTCGCCGGCGCGTGAACTGACGAGTGCGTGCGCGGCCTGATCGAGATGCACGGTGACTTGCTGCAGCGCCAGCACATGCCGACGGCGCGCGCTGAAGGCGCCTTCGCCGCTGCCGGCGCCGGCCAGTTGCTTGAGTTCATCGCGTAACGCGTCGAGGCCGAGACCGGTCTTGGCCGAGGCCCATAGCCAGCGACCGTCATCGCGTCGTTCGCTGTGCGCGGCGATGCCGTCGAGGTCGATCTTGTTGATCAGCAGCAGTCGCTCGACTGACACAGGCAGGCTGTCGAACAGCGCGATATCGGCTTGTGCGTGCGCGCTGTCGGTGACCAGCAGCGCCACGTCGGCACGTTGCAGTTCGCCATGGGCGCGGCGCACGCCTTCGCGTTCGACTTCATCGTCGGTCTCGCGCAGACCGGCGGTGTCGGCCAGTTCCAGCGCAATGCCGTCAAGGCTGAGGCTTTCACGCAGTACGTCGCGGGTGGTGCCAGCCGCGGCATTGACGATGGCGCGGTCGCTGCCGGCCAGCGCATTCAGCAGGCTGGACTTGCCGGCGTTGGGGCGGCCGATGATTGCCACGCGCAGGCCGTCGTTTAGGCGCAGGCCGCGCTGCGCCTCGCGCAACAATTCGGCCAGTTCAGTGCGCACGGCTTGCAACTGCTGGCTGATTGCCGGATCGGCGAGAAAGTCGATTTCCTCTTCGGGAAAATCGATCGCCGCTTCGATGTGCACACGCAATGCGATCAGCGATTGCAGCAACACTTCGACCTTGCGCGAGAACACGCCTTCCATCGACTGCAGAGCGGCGCGCGCGCCGGCCTGCGAACGCGCCGCGATCAGGTCGGCGACGGCTTCGGCCTGGGCCAGGTCGAGCTTGCCGTTGAGGAAGGCGCGTTCGGTGAATTCGCCGGGCCGCGCCAGCCGCGCACCGAGTTCGCAGACGCGACGCAGCAGTGCATCGAGCAAGACTGCGCTGCCATGGCCTTGCAGCTCCAGCACGTGCTCACCGGTATACGACGCCGGGGCAGGGAAATGCAGCAGTAGCCCGCGATCGATCAGTTCGCCAGCGGCATCGCGAAACGCGGCGAAGTGGGCGTGGCGCGGTTGCGGCATACGGCCAAGGAAGACCTGCGCGATCGCCGGCACCGCCGGCCCGGACACGCGCACCACGCCCACGCCCGCCGCGCCGGGTGCGCTGGCGATGGCGGCGATCGTGTCGATGATGTGCTCGCTCATGATTCGATGACTCTAAACGAAGTCAGCCGCGACGGTTGCCCGATCGCGGCTGACTGATGTGCATCTGGAGTGGATCGGACTCAGACGGCCTTGACCACTTCCTCGCGATCGACGTGATGGGTGACCCACCACTGCTGACCCAGACCAACCAGACCGTTGACCGCGTAGTACAGACACAGGCCAGCGGGGAAGAACGCGAACATCACCGTGAACAGCAACGGCATCACCTTCATCATCTTCGCCTGGGCCGGATCCATGCCCGCGGCGACTGGGTTGAGCCGCTGCGTACCCAGCATCACCAGCGCGTAGATGATCGGAAGGATGTACCACGGGTCGGGCGCACTCAGATCGGGAATCCACAGAAACGCCGCATGGCGCAGCTCCAGGCTATAACTGAGTACGAAATACAGGCCATAGAACACCGGCATGGTGATCAGCACCGGCAGGCAGCCGCCCATCGGGTTGACCTTCTCCTTCTTGTACAGCTCCATGGTGGCCTGCTGCATCTTCACCTTGTCGTCGCCGTAGCGCTCCTTCAGCGCCTGGATCCGCGGTGCCAGCTTGCGCATCTTGGCGCTGGACTTGTATTGCACCGCCGTCAGCTTCCAGGTCACGCCCTTGATCAGCAGCACCAGCAAGATGATCGCCAGACCCCAGTTCTTGGTGATCGCATGGAACTGCGACAGCACCCAGTGCATCGGCACGGCAATCACCTTGAACATGCCGTAGTCGATGGTCAGATCCAGCCCCGGCGCGACGGCGTCGAGCGTGCCTTGCACGTTCGGACCGAGGTACAGGCGCGTCTGGCTGGTGAAGCTCTGACCCGGCGCCACGCTCAAGGCGGGGCCGACCGCACGGATCAGGTAGCGCGGCTGCGCGCTGTCGGGATTGATCGTCTGAGTGGTGTACTGGTCGGTCTCGCCAGTCGGCGGAATCCACGCGGTGACGAAGTACAGCCGCAGCATCGCCGCCCAGCCGCCCTTGATCGGGCTGTTGAGCTGATCCTTCTCTTTCTTGAAATCCGCGAACGGCAGCTTCTCGAACTTCTCGCCGGTGTACCAGGCCGCACCCTGGAAGCTGCGCGTCTCGGGATTGGTGTAGTTCGCCAGCCAGCCGCCTGCCTTGGGCGGCTCGACCCGGAGCAGCTGCTGGTAGGCATTGCCCTGCCATGCTTGGGCGGCACCGTTGTCGATGCGCTGGCTCACGCCAATCACGTAGCTGCCGCGCTTGAAGCTGTAAGTCTTGGTGACCTTGAGGCCGGCGGCGTCCTGCCAGGTCAGCTCGACATTCAGCTCGTTCTGGCCGTCGGCCAGCGTGTAGGCAGTCTGCGCACTCTGGAACAGCGCCTGATGATTCGGCTGATCCTGCGGCGCGGTATCACTGCTGCTGACCAGACCACTCTGTGCCACGAAGTAGTGCGTGTCGTCGCTAGTCAGCAGCACGGTCGGCGGCGGACTCGGCGCCTTGTGCGTGCGCGGCGCACTGGGATAAGCCAGCAGGTCCGCATGCACCACGCTGCCACCGCGGGTGTCCACGCTCAACTGCAGCACGTCGGTATTGATGGTGATCAGCTGTGACGGCGCCTGCCCGGCATGTGCGACGTCGGTAGCGATCGCCGCTGCCGTACCGGACGCTGCTGCGGTCGAACTCGCCGTGGACGGGATCGCTCCCGGCACACTGCCGTCCACGGACGCGCTGGATGCGCTCGCTGTCGCAGCCGGCGGTGGCGGCGCGTAGTCCTTCTCCCAGGCGATGAACAGCAGGTAGGCCACAGCCATCAGGGCGAACATGAGGAAGGTGCGCGTTTGATTCATCGCGTAGCAGATCCGAGTAACGCCACGACACGTGTCAACGCCGCGGAGACAGAAAGAGAAAGGGTCAACGCACGATTGTGGTGGTGTCGTCGGCGCGCTTCAATGGTTCGGATGTCCCGGGCCGGTTTGCCAGCAGCTTTTTCCACAATCCATCGATCTCGGCCAGCAATTGCGAACCAGGCACACCGGCCGCCTGTTCGCGCGCCATCACCATCAAGTCTACGGAGGGCAGCTGGTGACGAACACGCCGGAACGATTCGCGCAGCAGCCGCTTGATCCGGTTGCGCTCGACCGCGCGCTTGGAGACGCGCTTGGAAATCGCCAGTCCGAGCCGGGCATGGCCCAGTTCGTTGTCGCGATAACGCATATGAAAACAGCGGCCGCCTGCGCGTCCGCTGCTTGTCCGCAAGGCGGCAAAGTCACCCGGCCGACGTAACCGCGCTTCGCGCGGCAGCCCGGCGGTGGACATGACTCCTGCGCCGATTACGGGATCAGGCGCTTGCGGCCCTTGGCGCGACGTGCATTCAGGATCTTGCGACCGTCGGCGGTGGCCATGCGGGCACGGAAACCGTGCGTACGGGCGCGCTTGAGCTTGCTGGGCTGGAAGGTCCGCTTCATGGCTTACTCCGAAGGGAATGTGGATAAAAAGGTTGGAAAGTATGTCGGGTCTTCGCCATGGCTGTCAAATGGCGTTTGACCACAACCTTGTGGATACCTGTGTGGATATCTCGGCGGCGGCAGCGCGAGGGCTGCTGCTAGACTAGTCCATCCCCCGCGCGCAAGCGCCCGAAGCTGTGGCTGATTTTATTCATGAGTGATCTGTGGCGGCGCTGCCTTGAGCGCCTCGAAGGCGATTTGAGCGCCGAAGACCTGCATACCTGGCTGATGCCGTTGCAGGCGCGCGACGATGCCGATGGCCTGCAGCTGTTCGCACCCAATTCCTATACCCTGGATACCGTACGCGAGCGCTATCTGGCGCAAATCGAGACGGTACTGCAGCAACTGAACGGCAAAGTCTGGCCTGTGCGGTTAGAGGTCGGCTCCAATTCGGCGCGGCCAGTGGCACCGACCAAACCGGCCGCCGCGCCGGCCGTCCGGCTCACCGCCACGCCGCCGGCCGTTGCCTTTGCGCACAATCTGGACCCGCACTACACCTTCGAGACCTTCGTCGAGGGCAAGTCGAACCAGCTGGGCAAGGCCGCCGCCATGCAGGTGGCGACGAACCCCGGCCGCGCCTACAACCCGCTGCTTCTGTACGGCGGCACCGGGCTGGGCAAGACCCATCTGATGCACGCCGCCGGCAACCTGATGCGTGAGCGCAACCCCGACTTCAAGGTGATGTACCTGCGCTCGGAGCAATTCGTCGGCTCGATGATCGAGGCGCTGCGCGCCAAAAGCATGGACCAGTTCAAACAGCGCTTCCGTTCGGTCGATGCGCTGCTGATCGACGACATCCAGTTCTTCGCCGGCAAGGACACCACGCAGGAAGAATTCTTCCATACTTTCAATGCTTTGTTCGAATCCAAGCAGCAGATCATCCTGACCTGCGACCGTTATCCGAAGGAAGTGGACAAGTTGGAGCCGCGGCTGAAGTCGCGCCTGGGTTGGGGTCTTTCGGTGGCAATCGAACCGCCGGATTTCGAGACGCGGGCGGCGATTCTGCTGGCCAAGGCGCACGAGAAGGGCGTGGCGGTGGACGAGAACGTGGCGATGCTGCTGGCCAAGCGCATCCGCTCCAACGTGCGTGACCTCGAAGGCGCGTTGAACACGCTGGCGGCCCGCGCGAATTTCTACGGCAAGCCGATCACCACCGATTTTGCCGAGGAAACCCTGCGCGACCTGCTGGCCACGCATGCGCAGGCGATCACCATACCGAACATCCAGAAGATCACCGCCGAATACTTCAACGTGCGATTGCAGGATCTGCTGTCCAAGCGCCGTGTGCGCTCGCTGGCAAGGCCGCGCCAGATCGCGATGACCTTGTCCAAGGAACTGACAGAACACAGCCTGCCGGAAATCGGTGAAGCGTTCGGTGGCCGCGACCATACCACCGTGATGCACGCTTGCAAGACGATCCGCAAGTTTGTCGAAACCGATGCGCGGATGCGCCAGGACTGGGAACAATTGATACGCACGTTGACCGGTTGAGCGATCACACCGGGCGATGCGCAAAGATTATGGATAAGCAGGGGCTCAAGCTGTGGATAATGGGGGGATGGATTGGCGTTCGAAGTTATCCACAAATCGTCCACCGCTAGCCAGCCTCGCCGGTCACAGCCTGAAAACCGTTCAAGCTTTTGATTTTCATGTGGAAAACAAGATATAAAAGTTGTCCACAGCGCCTACAACAACTACTAAACTTCTTTTAAAGACAGAACAGCAGGTATAGGGGAAGCATCGCCATGCAATTCAGCATCCAACGAGAAGCTCTGCTCAAGCCGCTGCAACAGGTGGTTGGCGTGGTTGAACGTCGCCAGACACTGCCGGTACTGGCCAACCTGCTGGTCAAGGTCGGCGACGGCAAACTGTCGTTGACCGGTACTGACCTGGAAGTGGAGATGGTCGCCACCGCCGCTGCCGAAAAGCTGACGGATGGCGAGATCACCATTCCGGCGCGCAAGCTGTTCGACATCGTGCGGGCTCTGCCTGATGGGGCACGCATCGAGCTCAAGCTCAACGGCGATCGCGTGGCGCTCAACGCCGGGCGCAGCCGCTTTACGCTGACCACCCTGCCTGCCAGCGAATTTCCCACGGTTGACGAAATCGAGCTGGTGGAAAAGGTCAGCCTGCCCGAAGAGGTACTGCGTGACTTGATGGAACGCACCTCGTTCGCGATGGCGAACCAGGACGTGCGCTACTACTTGAACGGCATGCTGCTGGATCTGCAGGAACACACACTGCGCTGCGTGGCTACCGACGGCCACCGGTTGGCGATGAAGGAAACCGAGTTGCAGAGTTCGGTCAGTACGCGCCGGCAGATCATCATCCCGCGCAAGGGCGTGAACGAACTTGTCGGCTTGCTGGAGACCGGCGATGGCCAGGTCGAACTGGAATTCGGACGCAACCATCTGCGCGTGCGCCGTGGTGATGTGGTGTTCACGTCCAAGCTGATCGACGGTCGTTTCCCGGATTACGAGGCGGTGATTCCGCTCGGTGCCGACAAAACCGCCACGCTGGATCGCGAAGTGCTGCGCGGTGCGCTGCAGCGCGCAGCGATTCTGTCGAACGAGAAATACCGCGGCGTGCGGCTGGAACTCTCGCCGGGCAAGCTGCGCATCGTGGCGCACAACCCGGAACAGGAGGAGGCCGTCGAGGAAGTCGAGGCCGAGACCCATGTGTCGGATCTGGCAGTGGGTTTCAACGTGGGTTACCTGCTCGACGCGCTGGCTGCTTTGCGTGGCGACAAGGCACGACTCAGCTTGCGCGATGCCCAGTCCAGCTGCCTGGTGCAGGAACACGACAACGAGCATGCCCGTCACGTGATCATGCCGTTGCGGCTCTGACGCGCAGCCCATGGGTTTCACCGTGTGCGAAAGACACAGGCAACGCCGGGGTTCCCTTCAGGGACTCCGGCGTTGCTGTTTGTGGGCGCCTGTCGCATGAGGCTGGAACAACTGCGCATGCGCGGTTTGCGCTGCCTGACGGACATCGGTATCGCGCTGGATCCGGGCATCAATGTTTTCGTGGGCGCGAACGGCGCCGGCAAGACCAGCGTGCTGGAAGCGGTATTCCTGCTGTCGCACGCACGCTCGTTTCGCAGCGGTGCGAAAGAGGCACTGTTGCAGCGGGGCACTGCTCAACTGTCGATTTTCGCCGAATTGCGCCACCTGGATGAACGAACCTGCCGGCTGGGCCTCGGCCGTGATGGCTCACGCTGGGAGGCGAAAGTGGATGGCGCGAGCGTGGCGATCGGGCAGCTGGTGCGCGAATGCGCCGTGGTCTGCTTTGAGCCGGGTTCACATGCGTTGATCGCCGGCGCAGCGGAAGAGCGTCGGCGTTATCTCGACTGGGGTGTGTTCCACGTGGAACACGACTTTCTGTCCAGCTGGCGGCGCTATCAGCGGGCGCTGAAACAGCGCAACAGCTTGTTGCGCGCAGCGTCCACCGCTACGGAAGAGCTGTTTGCGCCATGGGAGGCGGAGTTGGCGCAGACCGCCCATCAGCTTGACCGGCAACGCTGCGCCTATCTGGATCTCTTGCGTCCGAAGCTGCTGGCCAGCATGGCTGGCGTGCTGCCGGAACTCGGTACGCCGGAGCTGCGCTATCGCCGCGGCTGGTCAGATGAGCAGGATCTGGCCCGACAACTGCGTGAGCAACGGGGAAGGGATCTGGCCCGTGGGCACACCACACTGGGAGCGCATCGAGCCGACTGGTCGATCGCATTCGAACATGCGCCGCTACGCGAGCATCTTTCCCGCGGCCAGGAAAAACTCACCGCGCTGGCGTGCATGTTGGCGCAGGCTGAGCTATACGCCGAACATCGAGGCGAGTGGCCGATCGTGTGTCTCGACGACCTCGCCTCCGAACTCGATCAGGCGCACCAGTCCGCCGTGGTGGCGCAGCTGACCGCCGCGAACGCGCAGGTGCTGCTGACCGGCACCGAGCTGCCGCAAGCCTTGCAGCCGCTTCCGGCACGCGTGTTCCACGTGGAACAAGGCCAGCTGACGCGCCTGCTATAATCGGAAGGTTGCATATCCCCAAGATTGCATAACCCTTGTCCGGCCTTTCACGGCGCCGTGTCGGGCGGGTCGCTGGCGCCAGGAAACGGTCAACGCATGAACGAATCCACGAACGAATCGCACTACGACTCCAGCAACATCAAGGTGCTGAAAGGCCTTGAAGCGGTGCGCAAGCGCCCCGGTATGTACATCGGCGATACCGATGACGGCACCGGCCTGCACCACATGGTGTTCGAGGTCGTCGACAACGCGATCGATGAGGCACTGGCCGGCTATTGCGACACGGTGGTGGTCACCATCCTCGATGATGGGTCAGTCAGCGTCAGCGACAACGGTCGCGGCATCCCGGTCGACACGCATCCGGAAGAGGGACGTTCCACCGCCGAGGTGGTGATGACGGTGCTGCATGCTGGCGGCAAGTTCGACGCGAATTCCTACAAGGTTTCCGGCGGCCTGCACGGCGTGGGCGTATCGGTGGTCAATGCGCTGAGCGACCACCTGTGGCTGACGATTTATCGCGACGGTTTCGAGCATCTTCAGGAATACTCACTCGGCGAGCCGCTGTATCCGCTCAAGGTGGTCGGTCCGTCGAGCAAACGCGGCACCCTGGTGCGCTTCCTGCCGAGCCCGGCTACCTTCACCAGCAATATCGAATTCCACTACGACATCCTCGCCAAGCGCCTGCGCGAACTCGCCTTCCTCAATTCCGGCGTCACCATCGATCTGTACGACGAACGTGGTGAAGGCCGCCACGATACGTTTGCCTACGAAGGCGGCATTCGCTCGTTCGTGCAGCATCTGGCCCAGCTGAAGACCGCACTGCATCCGAACGTGATCAGTCTGGTCTCGGAACAGGACGGCATCACCGTGGAAGTGGCGATGCAGTGGACCGACTCCTACCAGGAATCGATGTACTGCTTCACCAACAACATCCCGCAGCGCGACGGCGGTACCCATCTCACCGGTTTCCGCGCGGCATTGACTCGTTCGCTGCAGAGCTATATCGAAAAGTCCGGCCTGGCCAAGACTGCCAAGGTTGCGCTGTCCGGCGACGACATGCGCGAAGGCATGATCGCCGTGCTGTCGGTCAAGGTGCCCGATCCGAAGTTCTCCTCGCAGACCAAAGACAAGCTGGTTTCGTCCGAGGTCAAGACCGTGGTCGAGCAGGTCGTCAACGAGAAGCTCGGCGAGTTCCTGCTGGAACATCCGAACGAGGCGAAGGCGATCGCCTCCAAGGTGGTCGATGCGGCGCGTGCCCGCGAAGCCGCACGCAAGGCGCGCGAGATGACCCGCCGCAAGGGCGCGCTGGACATCGCCGGCCTGCCCGGCAAGCTGGCCGACTGCCAGGAAAAGGATCCGGCGCTGTGCGAACTGTTCCTGGTCGAGGGTGACTCCGCCGGCGGCTCGGCCAAGCAGGGACGCAACCGCAAGACCCAGGCCGTGCTGCCGCTGAAGGGCAAGATCCTCAACGTCGAGAAGGCGCGCTTCGACCGCATGCTGGCCTCGGCCGAGGTCGGCACGCTAATCACCGCGCTCGGCACCGGCATCGGCAAGGACGAGTACAACCCGGACAAGCTGCGCTATCACCGCATCATCCTGATGACCGATGCGGACGTCGACGGCTCGCACATCCGCACCCTGCTGCTGACGTTCTTCTACCGGCAGATGCCGGAGCTGATCGAGCGCGGTCACATCTATATCGGCCTGCCGCCGCTGTACAAGGTGAAGCAGGGCAAGCAGGAGCTGTACATCAAGGACGACACCGCGCTGAACGACTACCTGATTTCCAGCGCGGTCGACAACGCGGCGCTGACCTACAGTCCGGATGCCCCGCCGATCACCGGCGAGGCGCTGGAAAAGCTGCTGCGCAGCTACCAGCACGCGCTGGATCAGATCGCCAAGCTGTCGCATCGCTTCGATGCTGTGGTGTTGAACTCGTTGCTCGAACATACCCCGCTGGAGCCAGCGGTATGGGCTGACCCGACGATCATGCAGGCGTGGCTGGATGCGGCAACCCAGCGGCTTGCCGCCAGCGGCCTGGGCAAGCCGCACTACAAGATGCTGCTGCGCCCGGCGAGCGGCGAGCAGCCGGCAGCGATCGAAGTGGTGAAGGAGCAGCACGGACTCAGCCACACCTGGTTCCTGCCGCAGCCATTCTTCAGCAGCAACGAATTCCGCCCGATCCTGGCGATCAGCCAGCAGATCGCCGGCATGATCCAGCCCGATGCGGTGGCGCGTCGTGGCAATGCCTCGCGCGGCGTGCTGAGTTTTGTCGAAGCACGCAACTGGTTGCTGGAGGAGGCCAAGAAGGGCCGCAGCATCCAGCGCTTCAAGGGCCTCGGCGAAATGAATCCGGAGCAGCTGTGGGATACCACGGTGAACCCGGAAACACGCCGCATGCTGCAGGTGGGGATCGAGGATGCGATCGCCGCCGACCAGATGTTCTCCATGCTGATGGGCGAGGCGGTCGAGCCGCGTCGCGACTTCATCGAGGCGAATGCGCTGAAGGTCGCCAATCTGGACGTCTGAGCCGGATCCCGCGGCAGCTGGCCTGCGTACGCAAGTCCGGGCGGGCGATTGCGGGGAAGCCGCGATCGTTCGGAGCGCGTGCAGCCAGGTGGCTCTGTCGCGTATACCGCATGAATGGCCAAACGGGCGGCGCCAATAACCGCGCCACCTGTTAGTGGAAATCGCAAGTAATTGATTTTTAACAATCTTTTATGCGGCAGTGCGACTTGTTATCACTTGCCGGCTCGGGTTACGCTCCGCAATCCCCCGCGTGATTCCCCACGCGCAGACAGACATGAGGATCACCATGAAGCATGCCCGAGGGTTAACCGTGCTGGCGAGCGCAGCCTTGCTGCTCACCGTGGCCAGCAGCCCGGCGCTGGCGCGCGGCACAGATGCCGCCAAGCCCAAGCAGGAAGTGCAGTATCCGAACGCGATCAGGACCGAGCCGAAGAGCGACCTGACCAGCGAGAAGGATCAGAAAAACCTCAATGAAGGTCTGGATGCCATCAACACGGGCAACAAGGAGAAAGCTCAACAGCTCCTTCAGCCCATCGCCGATGGCGGCAGCAAGAGCAAGTACGCTCAGGCACTCGCGCTGCAAGGCCTGGCCAACATGAAATACAACGATGGCGACGTCAAGGGCGCGATCGGCCTGCTGCAGCGCTCGCTGGCGCTCGGCGTGATGCCGAACGATACCTACTTCCAACTCGAATATGAGCTGGCGCAGTTCCAGATGGCCGATCAGCAATATCAGCCCGCGCTGGATACGCTTGCCAAGTGGCGCGCCGAAGGCAAGAAGGAAACGGCTGCTTCGTACGGACTTGAAGGCAGCGCCGACTACCAGCTCGGCAAGTATCCCGAGGCGATCGCCGCGATCAACAAGGCCAAGTCGCTGACCGACAAGCCGGAGGTCAGCTGGAATCAGATCCTGATGGCCAGCTATGCCGAATCCGGCCAGAACGACAAAGCCGCCACGCTGGCCCAGCAGCAGCTCACCACCAACCCGGACGATCCGAACGCACTCAACAATGCCGCCGCGATACTGACGCAGGCGCACAAGTATCCGGAAGCGATCCAGCTCATGGAGAAAGGTCGCGCCAGCGGCGCGTTCAAGAGTGAAGCGAATTACGTGAACCTGGCCAAGTTGTACCTGGTCACCGGGCAGGAGGACAGTTCCGATCCCGCGCCGAACGCGAGCAAGGCCGCTCAGGTGCTCCAGGACGGCATGGCCAAGGGCGTGGTCAAACCCAGCGCCGACAACTACGTGTTGCTCGGCCAGTCCAACGAGTTGGCCAACAAGACCGATGCGGCGCTCGATGCCTACAACAAGGCCTTGCCGATGGCCACGGATGGTGAGGCTGCGCTGCACGCGGGTCGATTGCTGCTGAGCGAGAACAAGTACAGCCAGGCCAAGGGTCTGATCCAGCAAAGCCTGGACAAGGGCGTGAAGAAAAAAGGCGTCGCCTACATGCTGCTGGCCGAGAGCGAGCGTGGCATGAAAAACAAGCCCGCCGCGATCGCCGCGATGAAGCAGGCTGCGCAGCAACCGGAGACGGCCGAGAAGGCCAAGGCATGGCTGCAAAAGGCGGGCGCTGGCTGATCAGATCCAAAGCAACGGCAGCCGGCGGGACAGATGGACGTCCATCTATTTGCCCCACCGGTGCTATACAAATGCCATGTGCTGTTGTACCGTTGAAAACCTTTCCCTGCGTCTCCCCAGCGGCGAGTTCCGTCCGGATATCAGACGGTTTCGGTTACGCCCTGCGGCAACGTTCTCTTCCGATTGATCAGCTTCAGATAGTGACAGATGGCCTCAAGTAACGAAGAAATCGGGCGCGAGCCGTTTAGTTGGAAGCGCACCTGGGCACTTGCCGTAGCCATCGGGCTGCATGCATTTGCGTTTCTGTTGATCGTGGCGCCGATGGCGCCGCCAAATCAGAAGCACGCCGAAAAAGACAAAATTGTCCAGGTGAACTTCATCGAGCCGCCGCCGCCGCCGCCGCCGCCACCGCCGCCGCCGCCGGAGCCGCCGAAGCAGCCGCCGCCGAAGATCATTCAGCAGGTCAAGCCGCCACCGACTCCGCCGCCACCGACCCCGCCGCCACCGGTGGAAGAAGTGTCGCAGAATGCGGTGCAGGCACCGCCACCGGCACCGCCAGCACCACCGGCGCCACCAGCGGATATCACGGCCAGCTCGGATCTCAGCTACAACAGTCGCATCACGCCGAAGTATCCGCCGCAGGCGATACGGCAACGGCATGAGGGCACGGTTATCCTGATGATCCTGGTGGGTGTGGATGGTTCGCCGAAGGACATCAAGGTGGACAAGTCCAGCGGTTACAATGAACTCGATCGCGCGGCCATCGATACCGCACGTCGCTGGAAGTTCAATCCGACCGTTCGGAATGGTCAAAAAGTTGAAGGGTACGCACGCGTTCCGGTCAACTTCAATCTCAATCAGCTGTAATCAGCAACACTCGATTACAGTTACTGTTCACGCTTGACTTCCCTAGGGTAGCGTTATGTTTCTACAGACTCCTGAAATGACCGGCAACACCAACGCTGAAGCCATGAAAGCGATGGGCTTCAGTCACCTGGTTCAGAATTTTGATCCGCTCGGCTGGGTCGTCTTCGTCACGCTCGTCGTGATGTCGTTCATGTCCTGGTACTTCATCGTTGCCAACGCCATTCGCAACGCGATGGTCCGTGGCCGCGCCGACAAGGTCATTGACGGCTTCTGGGGCAATGGCTCCACCCAGGATGCGATCCGCGAACTGGAAGCGCAGCCCAAGGGCGAACCGTTCTCCAAGATCGCGCTGGACGCCGCCTCAGCAGTAGCCCATCACCAGCAGACCACCACCGGCACCACCGGTCGTCTGGCTGAGTCGCTGAGCCGCTCGGAATTCATCGACCGCGCCCTGCGTCAGGCCGTGTCCCGCGAAAGCCTGCGTCTGGAAGGCGGCATGACCCTGCTCGCCACCGTCGGTTCGGCCGCACCGTTCGTCGGTCTGCTCGGTACCGTGTGGGGCATCTACCACGCGCTGATCGGCATTGCAGCCACCGGCAACGCATCGATGAACGCCGTGGCCGGCCCGGTCGGTGAGGCGCTGATCATGACCGCGTTCGGTCTGTTCACCGCCATTCCCGCCGTGCTCGCGTTCAACTTCTTCAACCGTTCGAATCGCCTGACCTACGCCCGGTTCGACGAATTCGCGCATGACCTGCACGACTTCTTCGCCACGGGTTCGCGCGTCGAAGGCCAGAAGTGAGGGATTGACCCATGGCAATGAGTACTGGGGGTAATTCCGGTGGACCGATGTCGGAAATCAATGTCACGCCGCTGGTCGACGTGATGTTGGTTCTGCTGATCATCTTCATGATCACCGCACCGCTGATGTCGCACTCCATCACGATCCAGTTGCCCACCGCCAATCCCAAGACCAAGGACGAGGAGATGCCGGTGCCGCCGTTGGATCTGGCAGTCAAGGCGGATGGCAGCTTGTACCTCAATGACCATGAGGTCACCGACGCCGAATTGCGCGCGCAGTTCGCAGTGGATGCGCAGAAGTCGCCGCAGCCCGAACTGCAGATCCGCGCGGACAAGACGACCGAGTTCAAGATCGTGAAAAAGGTCATTGGCGATGCGAAGGATTCGGGCATGGTGCATGTCGGCTTCATGACCACTGACGCACCGAAGGGGTGATCTGAGATGGCATTCACAACCAATACCAGTGGACCGATGTCCGAAATCAACGTCACGCCGCTGGTCGACGTGATGTTGGTGCTGCTGATCATCTTCATGATCACGGCGCCCGTGCTGGCGCACGACATCAAGGTTGATCTGCCGCAGCCGAATGCGACTCCGCCGCCGACCACACCGTTGGACCCGATCAATCTGAAGATCGACCCGAGCGGGGCGCTCTCTTGGAATGGCACGCCGGTCGACGAGTTGGGCCTGAAGGCACAGCTCGCGGTGATCGCTCAGCAGAGCAACCAGCCGGAAATCCAGATCTCGGCCGATGACGCCGTGGCCTACCAGTACGTGGCCGCTGTACTGGCTGACGCGAAGAGCTACAACTTGGTCAAGATCGGTTTCAATGAATCGAACTGATCCGGCCTCGCACTGACCGCAAAAACCCCCGCCATGTGCGGGGGTTTTTGTTGATGCCGATGGAAACCTTGTACAGCGATCAGCGCAGGATCTGCAGATAGTTGCGCACAGTCGCGGCCAGCCCCTGGTACAGAGCCTCACCGATCAGCGCGTGACCGATCGACACTTCGGCCAGGCCGGGAATCGCCGCCTTGAACGTGCCCAGATTGGCCTGGCTGAGATCGTGCCCGGCGTTCACCGCCAGGCCGGCCTGCTGCGCGCGCCGCGCGGTGTCGGCAGAGGCGGCCAGCGCCGCTGCGGGCTGGCCGTTGGCGAAGGCCTGCGCATAAGGTCCGGTATAGATCTCGATCCGCTGTACGCCGATCACCGCCGCGAGGTCGAAGTCCTGACTACCGGCGTCGACGAACAGGCTGACCCGGCAGCCGAGGTCGCACAACTCGCCGACCAAGGGGCGCAGTCGCGGGATGTCGCGGCGCAGGTCGAAGCCGTGATCGGAGGTGATCTGACCGTCGCCATCGGGTACTAGGGTCACCTGGGTCGGGCGGACTTCACGCGCCAGCGCAACCAGCCCGGGATAGTCGCCGCGGGCGCCGGCAAACGGATTGCCCTCGATGTTGTATTCCACCCGGCCACGCAGCATGGCGGCCAGCGCGCGCACGTCGCCAGGCCGTACATGCCGCTGGTCCGGTCGCGGATGCACGGTGATGCCGCCGCAGCCGGACTCGATGCAGGTCTGTGCCGCAACACAGATATCTGGTTCGCCGCCGCCGCGCGAGTTGCGCAGTACGGCGATCTTGTTGAGGTTGACGCTGAGCAGGGTCATGGGGGCAAGCGATCTCTGGCGGTGAAGGCCATCGGTACGGAAACAGCGACAAACAAAGTTGATAAAGCGATGAGCTGGAAACAGTGCGCCGATCAGTCGCCGCTGGCAAGCATGCCCAGCGATGGGAGTAGGCGAATCCGGCGTGCGCCACCGCGCCAAGCCAAGGCCGCCACCAGCGTCGGATCGACGGCCAGTCGTTGCAATTGCCAGGCATTGGCAGCATCACCTTCAAGCCGCTGCAGGGTCAGCCGGTCGGCCGTGCTGGCAATGCTGAGGCGATCGAGGCCGAACGCAAGGCCGCGTCCGAGAGCTTTGAGTACGGCCTCCTTGGCCGTCCACAATTCCAGAAAGGCCGCATCGCGAGCGGCTGCCGGAAGCGCCGTCAAGGCCGCTGTCTCGTCGGCACTGAAATAGCGCTCGGCGATTTCCAGCGCGCGTGGCCGTGCGCGCCGTCGTTCCAGATCGATTCCCGGCGTGATCCGCCGACCGATCGCGATCAAGGCATGCTCGCCGCTGTGCGACCAGTTGAAACCGAGCGACGAGTCGTGCGCGTCGGCAAGCGCCGGTCGGCCGTACTCGCCGTCGATCAGCGCGACGCGATCGGCGTCGATGCCGAGATAAGCACCGAGCACCGTGCGCAGCGGTCCTCGTCCGTGCTGCGGCCGGTAGTCCAGCTGCCACACATGAATTTCGTCATCGCACAGATGCTCTGCAGCGTTGGCAAGCGACTGTGCGTGCGTGGCAATCATCCGTGCATGGTGCCGTTGCTGGTGCCGGTGCACAAGCGCGCTGGTCACGCACCAACGCGCTTGTGCACCGGCCCGAATCATCCGTTCGGCCGAGCAGCATCGCGCGCTGGGTGCGCTCCTGCCGGTGCACTTATTTGATCAAGCGCTCGTCGACCAGGTTCTTCACTACGCTGGGGTCGGCCAAGGTGGTGATGTCGCCGAGCTGGTCGGGCAGGTTCTCGCCGATCTTGCGCAGGATGCGCCGCATGATCTTGCCCGAGCGGGTCTTCGGCAGACCCGGCGCCCACTGCAGATAATCCGGCGTGGCGATCGGGCCGATTTCCTTGCGCACCCAGGCGATCAATTCCTTGCGCAATTCGTCGCTACCGGTTTCGCCGGCAATCAAGGTGACATACGCATAGATGCCCTGACCCTTGATGTCGTGCGGGCAGCCGACCACGGCCGCCTCGGCGACTTTCGGATGCGCCACCAGCGCGCTCTCCACCTCGGCGGTGCCGAGGCGATGACCGCTGACATTGATCACGTCGTCGACGCGGCCGGTGATCCAGTAGTAGCCGTCCTCGTCGCGGCGCGCACCGTCGCCAGTAAAATAGTTGCCGGGATAGGCGCTGAAATAGGTTTCGATGAAGCGCTGGTGATCGCCGTAGATGGTACGCACCTGGCCGGGCCATGAATCGGCGATCAGCAGGTTGCCCTCGGCCGCGCCTTCCTGCACGCTGCCGTCGGCGTCGACGATCGCTGGCTTGATGCCGAAGAACGGCAGCGTGGCCGAGCCGGGCTTGGTCGCGATCGCGCCGGGCAGCGGCGTGATCATGATGCCGCCGGTCTCGGTCTGCCACCATGTATCGACGATCGGGCAACGCTGGTCGCCGATGACTCGGTGGTACCACTCCCACGCTTCCGGGTTGATCGGTTCGCCGACCGAGCCGAGCAGACGCAAGGACGCGCGCGAGCACGCCTTCACCGGCGCCTCGCCCTCGCGCATCAGCGCGCGGATCGCGGTAGGCGCGGTGTAGAAAAGGCTGACCTTGTGCTTGTCGATCACCTGCCAGAAGCGACTGAAGTCCGGGTAGTTCGGTACGCCCTCGAACATCAGCGTGGTTGCGCCGTTCGCCAGTGGTCCGTACACCACGTAGCTGTGGCCGGTGACCCAGCCGACGTCGGCGGTGCACCAGTAGACATCGTCATCGCGCAGGTCGAACACCAGCTCGTGCGTGTAGCTGGCGAATACCAGGTAGCCGCCGGTGCTGTGCAGCACGCCTTTCGGCTTGCCGGTGGAACCGGAGGTGTACAGGATGAATAGCGGATGCTCGGCCTCGACCGGCGTCGGCGGGCAGTCGGCGTTCTGGCCTTCCATCAGCACGTGATACCAGCGGTCGCGCGGCGACTGCATCGGCACCACGCCGCCGGTGCGGCGCACCACGATCACGGTTTCCACGCTGTTCGTGCCGGGCCGTTCCAGCGCAGCATCCACATTCACCTTGAGCGGAATGCGCTTGCCCGCGCGCAGGCCCTCGTCGGCGGTGATCACCACTTTCGCAGTGGAGTCGGCAATGCGTCCGGCCAGCGAGTCGGGCGAGAAACCGCCGAATACCACCGAGTGGATCGCGCCGAGCCGGGCACAGGCCAGCATCGCCACCGCCGCCTCGGGAATCATCGGCAGATAGATCGCCACGCGGTCGCCCTTGACCACGCCGAGGTTCTTCAGCGTGTTGGCAAATTTGCACACTTCGGCGTGCAGCTCGCGGTAAGTGATCCTGCGCGAGTCGTTCGGGTCGTCGCCTTCGAAGATGATCGCCACCTTGTCGCCGCGCGTGGCGAGCTGGCGGTCGAGACAGTTCGCGCTGACGTTGAGTTCGCCGTCCTCGTACCAGCGGATATGAAAATCGTGCGGATCGAACGAGACGTCCTTGATCTTCGTCGGCGGCTTGATCCAGTCCAGGCGTTGGCCGATCCGACCCCAGAAGGTCGCCGGATCGCCGATCGATTCGGCGTACAGGCGCGTGTAGTCGTCGTGGCGCAGACGTGCCGCGGCGGCAAAGGCGGGGTTGACCGGGTAAAGCTTGGACATGGCTGGGCTCCTGCTGGCTCGGCATGGAAGGTGGTGACAGGGAAACCGCGGCAGGCATTGGTGCCCGGCGGTGTGCGGGTTTCGAGTGTAGCCCGATCGCCGCGAAGGTGGCGGCGCTGCCGGCCTCAATTTTGACCGCCGGTGTACACCAGCTTCATCCAGATCATCGCCACGATTGGCCTGTGACGTCGACCTCGCCGCGTGACCGCCTTCCGATGGCAACAAAAAAACGCAGCGGTGCGAGCCGCTGCGTTTTTCCTGTCGGCCGATTCGATCAGGCGCGCTTGATCAGACCGATGAGTACCAGCAGCACGATCGCGCCGATCATCGCGTAGACGATGCTGGTGACGATCGGGCTGCCGAGACTGAAGCCGATGCCGAGCATCGGCAGCAGCCAACCGGCGAGGAACGCACCGACGATGCCGACCACGATATTGCCGAGCAGGCCGAAACCGAAACCGCGCACGATCATGCCGGCAAGCCAGCCGGCAATCGCACCGATGAGCAGAAAGATGATCAAGCCGGTAGCAGTCATCACGTACTCCTAGGTTGACATGGACGGACAGCGACGCGGTAGCCGCCGTCGCGAGCCAAGAGTCAGCGTTCGGATGTGGAGCGGTCGTGATTGAGCGGATCCTTGCCTTCGCGCAGCCGCCGCAAGTCGTACTCAGACAGATGATCGTTGCGTGCATTGCCGGCAATGCGCGCCTGCGCAAACGCCAGCGTGGTGGCGACGATGCCGAGCACGCCGATCAGCAACCAGAAGCCCCAGGCACCGCCACTGTGGCGAGTGAAGCACAGCACGAAAGCGAACACGGTGAGGACAAGCAGCAGCCAGCGCATGATGAACCTCGAATGCACGGGAAACACACACGGGGGAATACGCCGCCAGCGGCGGCCGGACGGTGCATCATAGCGCCGCCGTGGCCGCTCCGGCAGGAGCCGGATCACACCCGCGAAACGATGTCGCGGCAGCTGAGACATCGCCGCGGCAAACTGTAGCGATGGACGATCCGCAGTCACCACCAGACCCGCATGATCCGGCCCAACAGGTCCGGATGATCAAAGGTCGCGGCGCCGCCTCGAACCCGGAGGGCCGCTTCGAAAACATCCGTCATCAGGCTGAGGATGACGGATGGCAGAGCGCGTTGCTCGACGAAGCCGCGCCGCGGCCGCGTACCGAAGTCACCGACGAACGCGCGCGCAGCGTGATCAGCCGCAACGACTCGCCGGACATCGGCTTCAGCCAGGCGATCAATCCATACCGGGGTTGTGAGCATGGATGCATCTACTGCTATGCGCGGCCGTCGCACAGCTATCTCAACCTGTCGCCCGGACTCGATTTCGAGACCAAGCTGCGGGCGAAAGGCAACTTCGCCGACGTGCTGCGTGCGGAATTGGCCAAGCCCGGTTACGTGATCAGCCCGATCAATATCGGCAGCAACACCGATCCGTACCAGCCGGTTGAGAAGCAGTGGCGGCTGACCCGCGCTGCGCTGGAGCTGCTCGCCGAATGCCATCATCCATGCACCCTCGTCACCAAGAACGCGCTGGTCGAACGCGACCTCGACATCCTGGTGCCGATGGCGCGCGAGCAGCTGGTGCAGGTGTTCGTCTCGGTCAACTCGCTGGACAACCAGCTCGCTGCGAAACTCGAACCGCGCGCCAGCGCGCCGCACCGGCGGATCAAGGCGATCCGCACGCTGGCCGACGCAGGTGTGCCGGTCGGCGTGCTGGTGGCGCCGATCATTCCGGCCTTGAACGATCGCGACATGGAAGCGGTGTTGGCGCAGGCCCATGGCGCCGGTGCGCGTTGCGCCGGCTACACCACGCTGCGCCTGCCGTACGAATTGAAAGCCTTGTTCCGCGAATGGCTGGCCCTGCACGCGCCGCAGCGCGCCGAACACGTGATGAGCCTGGTGCAGCAGATGAACGGCGGCCGCGACTACGACAGCAACTTCGCCACCCGCATGCGCGGGCAAGGTGTGTTCGCCGACCTGCTGCGCCGCCGTTTCGAGGTTGCCTGCCGCAAGCACGGCTTCGGCCGCGCGCGTGAACTCACCCTCGATACCTCGCGCTTCGTGCCGCCACGCAAGGCGTCGCCGCAGGGCGAGTTGTTCTAGCGCCATCCATCGCGCGGCACAGGCATGCGGGGAAATCTCGTTCGGCAGGTTGGCAAGAATCGCGGGCGATCAGGCGAGCGTTGCGGCCTGTGAACGCTGTTCCGCGCGCAGCGACTCCAGCGCCAGATAGGGTTGCAGAGCCCATCGTTCTACCTGCTCACGTGTGGCGTCATCGGCGGCTTGCCGTTTGCGCGTGTGATCCTGCTCGAAGACTTCACCGGGTCGTTTGGCGTGATGTCTTGCGCCTGCCAGCGTGGTGGCGGCGTCCACCGGGTCCAGCGCGAGCAGTGGCGCGAGGCGTCCGGTCACGGCGTCCGGCAACTCCTCATAGTTGACGGCGAGGCCACCGTGGCGCCTGCATTGCTCCAGCCCGGCGGCGAGAAGGCTGCCGAGCGTGCGGGCGATGAATTCGGGCCGCGACAACAGCGCCGCCTGATCCGACGGCATCGCCAGCGGCGACGGGCCGATCAAGCCCGGCACCATGTGCCGGCCGGGCGAGTGCAGGTGCGAGACGGCGATCTCCAGCGGATCGCGGTACAGAAACAGCCACGGCGTGTCGGGGAAGCAGCGGCGCAGTAGCGGCAGTTCGAAGATGTTCCAGGCGTCCAGTTTGATCACCAGCGCACGCTCGTCGCCGCGCCGCCGTTGCCCGTAGGCACCAAGCAAGGCGCGGATCCACGCGACTTGCTGTTCCGCCGTCACGGGATGCGTGTAGGTCGCACGCAACAGGGCATCAAGCGGTGGCGGCTCGGACAGCACGGTATGGCTGTCGAGCTGCGACAGCATCCGTGCCATCAACGTGGAGCCGCAGCGCGAGGCATGGAAGATGAAGGCCGTCGGCGGTGTGCCCGGGCTGTGCGACTGCCAGTCGAGCAGCGCCTGGACGTCGGTGCGCTGACGGAATGCCTGGTTGAAGGGGTGGCGTAGCGCCGTCTCTACACTGTCGTAGAAAAACGGCTCGCGCAGCGGTTGCGCGCCGAAACGGCACCAGTCGACCGACCAGGTGCCATCGTCCCGCCAAACCCGGATCGGCAGCCATTCGCGCCAGTCGGTACCCACGCGATTCAGACCAGCCATTGCTCTATCCAGTCGCGTCGTCCCTGGGCCATGGCAGCACGCACGTCCTCGCGGCCAAACCGATGACCGGTCTCGGTCGCCAGCGCCAGCACGGCGTGCAGGAAAGTCTCGGTGTCATGGTGGTCGGCGAGCATGGCTTCCAGCACGGGGTCGGCATGGACGTGTGTTCGAAAGGCGGTGAAGGCTTCGTTGCCGCGGCTGGGCTGGCTCGTTGGCGTGTCGGGAATGCCGGCGGCAATCTGCGCCGCGAGCCAGGGCGAGGGGCGGCAATCGACGACCAGGTGGATGCGTGCGCGGCCGCCATGGTTCTCGACCCGGTGCGGCCGGGACAGATCGAGAAACCAGCATTCGCCGACCTGCATCGGCACGCGGCGCCCATCGAGCAGGAAGTCCACCTGTGCGTCGGTGACGATGGGGATATGTACACGCAGGTCGCCATCAGGTCGGCCCAGGTCGTAGTCGCAATGTTCACGGATGCAGCCGCCGGGTCCCAGGCGCAACAGCCGCGCACTGCGTAGACCGGTTTCAAGCCTGGCCAGCTGGGCGTTCCAGAACGCATCGCAGTACCTGGTGTTTCGCACCTCCCCGCTGCCGGGAGCAAGCGGCAGCAGCGCATCGTCGAAGGCGCGCAGCGCGACGCCGCTCCAGTCGCCGTCGTAATAGCCGGTATTGAAGTGTGGCTGCCATGCATCTTCGGGCAGGGTGATCACGGCCGTGTGCAGGGCATCGGTATCGAAGCGCAACGGCAACCGGGCATAGGGCGGCAGAGTAGATGTCATGCGAGAGCCGGCAGGGTCGAAAACATGGGTGTTCGGTCAGCCGCCGGCAGGCAGGTACTTCGCAAACCAACCCAGCGCCCGCTGCAGCACATCGCGCTGATGCGCCGGGTCGACGAAGCGGTGGCCCTCGTTCGGATACACCACCAGAGACGTGGTGACGCCCTGCGCGCGCAGCGCGTGCCAGTACTCGAACGACTGCGGCGCTGGGCATTCGGCGTCGCGGTCGCCGACCACGATCAGCGTCGGCGTCTTTACCTGCTTGATGAAGTTGATCGCCGAGCTCTTCGCGTACACCGCCGCGTCGTCGTAGACGTTGGCGCCGAAGAACGGTGGCATCCACTGGTCGATCAGATTCTGGCCGTAGTAGCTCTGCCAGTTGGCGATGCCGGCACCGGCCACCACGGCACGGAAGCGCTGAGTCTGGGTCGGCGCGAACATGCTCATGAAGCCGCCGTAGCTCCAGCCGGTGAGGCCGAGCCGCTTGTCGTCCACCGGCACCTTCTTTTCCACCGCATCGACGCCGGCGAGGATGTCGCGCAGGTCGCCGTAGCCGAAGTCCTTGCGGTTCGCCTGTACGTATTTCTCACCCTGACCGAAGCTGCCGCGCGGGTTCGGTTCGAACACGAAATAATCCAGCGCGGACAGCGGTGCGGCACCATAACCCACGCCCGGCCAGCGCGGTACCACCGCGCTCGACGGACCGCCGTGCACTACCACGACCATCGGGTAGGTTTTCTTAGCGTCGTAGTTGGCCGGATACAGCAGCCAGCCCTGCACGTGGAAACCCTCGCTGTCCCACTCCACCGATTCGGCCTTGCCCCAGGCCGGCTTGAGCGCGGCATTGAACGAGGTCACGGCTGCCGGCGCGGTACTGCCCAGTACACCGGCATGCACTTCGGAGGCGACCGCATACGAACTTTGCACGAACGCGATGTGCTGGTGATCGCCGGACAGCGAGACCGCCATCGATGCACTGCCGTCGCTGAAGCTGGCCGGCACGGTGAAGTGCACGTTCTGCTGTTGAGCGCCCGTGGCGGTGACCGTGTAATCCGCCAGCTGGCTCTGGCCGTTGCGGACCTGACTGACCAGCATCGACTGCGGCCCGTTCCAGCTGAGCCACGATGGTGTGACATGGATGTCCGGCGTGAGATTGATCAGCGTGCCGCCATTGGCCGACACCGCGTAGATATCGCCGCCGGTGGCGCCTTCGTCGCTCATCAGGCCGCCGATGAAGGCGATCCGCGAACCATCCGGCGACCAGCGCGGCAAGGCGATCTGCAAACCGTACAGCGAACCGCTGTTGCGGTTGGTCGGATCCACCACCAGCGCGGCGGCAGCATCGGGTCGCGCCGGCTGCACGTAGAGTTTGGCGATCCACCAGTTGTTGTCACCCGGTGGTGGCGCGGCGGTATAGGCGATACGCGTGCCGTCCGGCGACCAGTCGAATTCGTACGCGTAGATGCTGGCCGGGGTCAGCTCGTGCAGTGCGCCGCCGGCGACGTCGACACTCGCCACGCGCTGAACTTCCACGCCGGTAACGCCCACTTCGCCGGCCGCCAGCTTGGCTGCGGCCAGCGCGCTGGCGTGGCGGGTGGCGCCGGACACGAACAGGAAGCCGAGCGATTTGCCGTCAGCTGTCCACTGCAGCGCACGCACGTAACCTTTCAGTCGGGCCAGCCGTGCGGGAGCGCTGTTGCCGACGGGATCGGCCAGATAGACGTCGTTCTGCATCACCTGCGTGCTGGTCAGGTCGACGTTGCAGTTGGACACGAACGCGAGATGGCGCGAATCCGGTGTCCACGCGATGTCCGATTCCGCGCAGGCGCCGGGTTTGGCCGCTGCACTGATGCGATGCGCGTGGCTGCCGTCGGCGTCGGCCACTTCGATCGATGGTTTGCCCGCACGTTCGATCACCCAGGCCAGCTGCCTGCCGTCCGGCGAGATCGCCACCGCCTCGATCGACTGCCCCTTGCCCAGTTCGGCCAGCACGTGCTCGATGCGTGGATCGACGGCAGGTGCGGCGGCGAATGCGTTGGGGGCCAGCGCGATGGCCAGAAGCAGCAACGGGGCAGGCAGGTGCGAACGTTTCAACATGAGGAACTCCGACGCAGGGGAGTCCGCACGCTACTACCAGAAGTTCGCACGCGCCAAGTGCAAGTGCAGTACGGACACGGCATGTCAGCCGGACAAAGCCCGGTGCGCGCTTCAATGCACGGGTGGCGCCACCGCGGCCTGGCGTGCCGCGGCCATTGCGGCGAGCTTGGCACGGATGGCGGGAATCGCCGCCAGCGCCGCTTTTTCGCCTTCGAGGATGGCCTGGTTCTTCTGCTCGAAATCGGTCGGGCCGATGCCGCTGATGTTGGGCCGCAGCACCACGTCGGCGCGCGCGGTTTCCTGTGTGCCCAACTGCTGGCCCATGATCGCGATGGTCTGACCGACGATATTCACCAGGCCCTGCGGATTGCTGCCGCTGGGCCTGGTGGAGATGTCCACCGCGATCACGAAATCGGCGCCGAGCTGGCGCGCCGCGTCCACTGGTATCGGGCTGACCACGCCGCCGTCGACGTAGTGTTTGCCGCGGATTTCGGCGGGTTCGAACACACCGGGAATGCTGCTGGACGCGCGCACCGCCTGACCGGTATTGCCGCGCGTGAACACCGTGCGCTGACCGGTTTCCAGTTGCGTGGCGACGGCGGCGAACGGGATCTTCAGCTGCTCGATCGACTCGTGGTGCAGTAGCTGGTTGACGTAATCCTGCAGCGCCTGGCCCTGCACCAGGCCGCCGGAGAACAGTCGCACGTCGCGGATCTTCGTTTCGTCCAGGCCGAATGCGGTTTCCTGCAGCGCGAACGCATCCATGCCACTGGCGTACAGCGCGCCGACCACGCTGCCGGCACTGGTGCCGGCGACCACGTCGGGATGGATGCCGCTGGCTTCCAGCATCTTGATCACGCCGATATGCGCGAAGCCTTTCGCGGCGCCACCGCCGAGCGCGAGGCCGATCTTCAGCTTCACCGGTGCCGGCGGCGGCACGATGACCGGCTGCGGGATCGTGGGCTTGCTGCCACCGAAGCACGCGCTCAGTGCGAGCGTGGCGAGCAACAGCAACAGCAGGCGGCGGAAAGGCATCGGTCGTGTTGCCAGAGTGAAGGTGGGTGGGCTTCGAGCCTATGACGGGAACATGGCGCTGCCGAGGCGCAGCATGGGCAATGCTCTTGCTCCTGTGTCGCGTCTCCCCTTGCTAGAGAGGAAGACGCAAGCGGCGTCAGTCCTGTGCGCCGTCCGCCTGCTGGTGGTAATGCGTGGCCACCTCGACTTCCTTTTTCGAGCCGAGGAACACCGGCACGCGCTGGTGCAGCCCAGTCGGCTGCAGTTCCATGATGCGCTCGCGCCCGGTGGTTGCCGCGCCGCCGGCCTGCTCGATGATGAAGGCCATCGGGTTGGCCTCGTACATCAGCCGCAGCTTGCCGCCCTGCTTGAGGATCTTCGCGTCCAGCGGGTAATAGAACACGCCGCCGCGGGTCACGATGCGGTGCACGTCGGCCACCATCGAGGCGACCCAGCGCATGTTGAAATCCTTGCCGCGCGGACCTTCCTTGCCGGCCAGCAGCTCGCCGATGTAACGCTGCATCGGTGCCTGCCAGTGGCGCTGGTTCGACATGTTGATGGCGAACTCGGTGGCTTCCTCGGGGATCCGGATGTTGCGCCGGCTCAGCATGAAGCTGCCGACCTCGCGCTCCAGCGTGAACTCATGCGTGCCGTGACCAAACGTCAGCACCAGCACGGTGGCCGGGCCGTACACCACATAGCCGGCGGCGAGCTGGGTGGTGCCAGGCTGCAGGAAGTCGGCGGCCTTCGGCTCGGTTACGTTGTCCGGGCAGCGCAGCACCGAGAAGATCGTGCCGACCGAGATATTCACGTCGATGTTCGAGCTGCCGTCCAGCGGATCGAACAGCAGCAGATGGTTGCCCTTCGGATAGCCGTCCGGAATCTGCTGCGGGTCTTCCATCTCTTCCGACGCGCAGGCGGCGAGGTGGCCGCCCCAGGCGTTCGCTTCCAGCAGGATCTCGTTGGAGATCACGTCGAGCTTCTTCTGCGCCTCGCCCTGGATGTTCATGCTCAGCGCCTCGTCGCTGCCGGCCATGCCCAGTACGCCGCCGAGCGCACCCTTGTTGGTGGCCACCGCGATGCGCTTGCACGCGCGCGCGACCACTTCGATCAGCAGGGAGAGTTCGGCGTTGATGTGGCCGGCGCGGCGTTCCTCGATCAGGAACTGGATCAGCGAGATGGGCTTCATGTCGGGTCCGTGGCAGAAGGATGGCGCATTGTCCCGGCTCCGGCTGAACAGCGCCAGCATGGCGCCGCGGAATGGCTCGATCGGCCATCGATCGGGCCGGCTGCTGACAGTACGTTGGCAGCAGGGGGTGGCCATGCTGTACCTCCACAGCGGAGGGATACAGCATGCGCGATACGGTTTATTTCCTGGTATTTGATGGTTTTGCCGACTGGCAGGCCGCGCTGGCGTTGTGCGAGATCCGGCGCCCTGGTGACTGGCGGGTACAGACGGTGGGCTTCTCGCCGGCGCCGGTGGTGTCGATGGGCGGCCTCAGCGTACAGCCCGATCTATCGCTGGCTCAGCTGGATACACAGCGTGCGGCATTGCTGATCGTGCCCGGCGGCCATCTGTGGCAGCGCGGCCAAGGTGAGCCGGCGGTGGCCGCGATCCGCCAGCTGCACGCGGGCGGCGCCCCGGTGGCCGGGATCGACAGCGGTGTGCTGGCGCTGGCCCGCGCCGGTCTGCTCGATCATTGCCGGCACACCGGCAACTGGTCCGGCCAGATTGCCAGTCAGGTGCCTGGCTACGCCGGCGCCGAGCAGTACGACAGCGAGGTGCTGGCGGTCAGCGACGGCGGCGTGATCACGGCCAGCCATCTGGGCAGCGTGGAGTTTGCCCGCGAGGTGATCCACACGCTGGACCTGTATAGCCCCAGCGATCGCGAGTACTGGTACCGCCTGTTCAAGCACGCCCAGCTGCCGCCGTGGTGCGTCGGCGAAGCAGTGGCGGTGTGAGGAGACAAGCATGAATCCGATCCTGCACCGCGTGCTGATGGCGTATCGTCCGTTGTACCTGCGAGGTCTGCTGATGAATGGCCAGTACAGGTTGCCGATATCAGAAGGCGTGGATGCTCCACAGCCGTCGGCGACTTCGGCCCGACCGCGCCAGCGCATGCTGCTGGTCGCACTGGCCGATCTGCACAGCACCTTCCTCAAGCGGAGCAAGTCATGAACAAGAGCTATCACGGCAGCTGCCACTGCGGCGCCGTACGCCTCGAAGCCGAGATCGACTTCGCCGCTGGCGCCGGCCGCTGCAATTGCTCGATCTGCACCAAGACGCGGATGTGGGGCGTGATCGTGAAGCCGGATGCATTCCGCCTGATCTCGGGAGAGGAGATGTTGTCCGACTACCAGTTCGGCTCGAACAGCATGCACCACCTGTTCTGCCGGCACTGCGGCGTGCGTCCGTTCGGCCGCGGCCATCTTGATGTGCTCGGTGGCGATTTCTACAGCGTGAACATTGCCTGCCTCGACGATGTCGAGCCGCAGGAGCTGATCGATGCGCCACTTCACTACGCCGACGGTCGCGCCAACAACTGGCAATCACCGCCGGCCGAGACGCGGCATCTTTGATCGTTGCATCCCTGGTCGCTACCGCGAGGAGTCGTCATGAAGCCGAAAGTCACGTTCTTCCATGCCCCAAACAGCCGTTCCAGCGGAACCCGTGCGCTGCTTGAGGAGCTCGGCATGCCATATGACATGCACGTGCTGAACTTCAAGACGGGTCAGCAGCGTGGGCCGGAGTACCTTGCCGTGAACCCGATGGGCAAGGTGCCGGCGATCCGCCACCACGATGCGTTGATCACCGAGCAGCCGGCGGTATTCATGTACCTCGCCGACCTTTACCCCGATGTGAAGCTGGCGCCGCCGATCGGCGATCCGTTGCGCGGGCCGTACCTGCGCTGGATGGTGTTCTATGGTTCGTGCTTCGAGCCGGCCCTGGTCGACAAGTCGATGAAGCGTGAGCCGGCTGCACCATCGACCTGCCCGTACGGCGACTTCGACACCATGCTGAAGACGCTCACTGACCAGTTGGAACTGGGGCCATACATTCTCGGCGATACCTTCAGCGCGGCCGACGTGCTGTGGGGCACCGCGCTGAACTGGACCACGATGTTCAAGCTGGTGCCGGAGCTGCCGGTGATCCGCGCCTATATCGACCGGGTGATTTCACGCCCGGCGATGCAGCGCGCGGCAGCGGCGGATGCCGAACTGGTGGCTGCACAGTCGGCCTGATCCTTATGGGCTTGATGCCATGAGTCGTGACGTTCGGCGCTGTTCGCCATCACTCGTGTCGGCGATGATGTTCCGATGCGTCGTGCCGATCGCCTGTTCCTCATCATCAACGCCCTGCGCGGTCGCCGCACGGCCTTGCGTGCGCGCCAGCTTGCCGAGACGCTGGGTGTTTCCCTGCGCACGGTCTATCGCGACGTCGCTGACCTGCAGCTTTCCGGCGTGCCGATTGAAGGCGAGGCAGGGGTCGGCTACGTGCTGCGCAAGGGCTCGGACATCCCGCCGCTGATGTTCAACGCCAACGAACTCGAAGCGCTGGTGGTCGGTTCGCGTTTCGTGCGCGCGTTCGCCGGCACCCAGCTGGCAGAAAGCGCGCAGTCCGCACTGTTGAAAATCGAAGCGGTGCTGCCGCCGGAACTGCGCGAGCGCTCGGCGCGCACACGTATATACGCGCCGGTCTGGCGCGACGAGCACAAGCTTGCGTTCGCGGCGCGGATCGACCGGCTGCACGCGGCGATCGGGGCACGCCAGGTATTGCAGTTGGCCTATCGCGATGAGGCAGGCAGCATCAGCACGCGCGAGGTCGAGCCGTTGTGCCTCGCGTTCTGGGGCGGCAAGTGGACGCTCGGTACGTGGTGCCGGCTGCGCGAGGGTTTCCGCAATTTCCGTCCCGACCGCATCGACGAGCTTGCCGAGACCGGCGAAGTGTTCGACGAATTGGACGGCCGCAATCTGGACGCCTACCTGCTGGCGACACGCGGTTACTACGCTGGCATGGAATAGTCGGCGTCGCGGGAAATTGCGCGTAACGGATGGCCCATCGCTGCCCGGCTGGGGTACGCTCGGCAGCACTGCGTCTGTCCGAAGGAGTCGTGCCATGTCGTCAGGTGTGCATCATCCGTTGTTGTCGATCGCTCCGGCCAAGCTGCGGCCGACCCAATTGACCGTCGGCAAGGCCGAGGTCGCGAGCAAGCGCGCGGAGTGGGAAAAGCTCGGCCGCAAGAAGCGCAAGGAACTGCTCGAGGCGCACTGGTTTCCCGGGGTGCTGGGGCCGAAGCAGCGCGTCTATATCGTCGATCACCACCACCTCGGTCTGGCGCTGCTTGAGGAGGGCGTGAAGAGCGTTCCAGTGATGATTCAGCGCGACTTCTCCTGGCTGGAGCCGGATGTGTTCTGGCGCACCATGGAATTCAGTCGCTGGGCACATCCGTATGACCAGCACGGTACCCGCACCGACTACACGGCGATCCCGAGCAGCCTCGGTGACATGGCCGACGACCCTTACCGCACGCTTGCCGCGCGGATGCGTGTGGCCGGCGGCTGCGCGAAGGACGCCCTGCCGTACGCGGAGTTCCTGTGGGCGGATTTCTACCGTCGCCGCCTGAAGCTACCGAACGGCAAGATCAGTGCGAAGGTGCTGCAGGAGGCCGTACTGTTGGCGCATAGCCACGAGACAGCGTACCTGCCGGGCTGGAGCGGGACGATCGAATGAGCGCGCGCCCGGCTGCTGCCGTCACGCCCGGTTCCACGCTCGGCGTCGACGTGCTGGCCGGGTTGTCGATTGCCGGCCTGCTGCTGCCCGAGGCGGTGGCGTACTCGGGCATTGCCGGGCTGCCGCCGCAGGCCGGTGTGATCGCGCTGCTCGTCGGCCTGGTCTGTTACGGTCTGCTCGGTCGCAGCCGCTATGCAATCGTCTCGGCCACGTCATCATCGGCGGCGGTGCTTGCGGCCGGGACACTCGCATTGGCGGGTCCCGCGGGAGCGGCACGTGCCGCGGTGGCGGCAACCCTGGTACTGCTCACCGGCGGCTGTTTCCTGATCGCCGGGGTCGCGCGTCTCGGCGGTCTGTCGCATCTGATCGCGCGGCCGGTGCTGCGCGGTTTCACCTTTGGTCTGGCCTGCGTGATCGCGCTGAAGCAGTTGCCGAACCTGTTCGGGTTACCGGCCTTGCACGGCGATTTCGTACCCCTGCTGCTCGTGACGCTGTTCAAATCCATCGGCCAGATCCAGCCGGCCACGATGGGTGCCGGCGTCGTCGCGCTTTTGCTGTTGTTCCTGTGCGAGCGGGTGCATCGGTTGCCCGGCAGCCTGCTGGCGATCGTGCTGGGCGTGGCGGCCTCCGGCTGGCTGGCGCAACACGGCGTGACGCTGACCGGTGCGATCGATCTGATCCCTGACTGGTCACTGCCGGTGTGGCCCACAAGCGGTCAGTGGGTGCCCAGCATCGAGCTGGCGGCGGCCTTGCTGCTGGTGCTGTACGCGGAATCGTACGGCGCGATCCGCGCGTTTGCGCTGAAGCATGGCGACCCGGTCAATCCGAATCGCGATCTGCTGGTGTTCGGCGTGGCGAACGCGTTATCGGGTCTGTTGCACGGCATGCCGCTCGGTGCAGGCTATTCCGGTACCTCGGCGAACGAGGCCGCCGGTGCGCGCTCGCGGGTGGCCGGGCTGGTTGCCGCCGGTAGCGTGTTGCTGATGGTATTGCTGCTGTTGCGCTGGATCGAACGTATTCCCGAGCCGGTGCTGGCGGCGATCGTGATTCACGCGGTGAGCAAGTCGTGGCGGCTGGCGGTGTTCAAGCCCTACCTACAGTGGAAGCGTGATCGGCTGGTGGCGCTCGCCGCGGTGCTCGCGGTGCTTGCGCTCGGCATCCTCAGCGGCTTGCTGGCGGCGATCGCGTTCAGTCTGGCGATGCTGCTGCGCCAGTTCGCCACGCCTCGCATCAGCGTGCTTGGACAGCTCGATGGTGGCCATGACTTTGTCAGCATCGAACTGCATCCGCAGGCGGTGGAGCCGGCGGGCGTCCTGATCTTGCGCCCGGAGGAGCCGTTGTTCTTTGCCAATGCGGAATCGGTGCTGGCGCTGGCACGTCAGCAGGTCGAACGCCATGTCGGCAGCCGGGTGGTGGTACTCAGCCTGGAGGAATCGCCGGATCTGGACAGCACCTCACTGGAGGCGCTGGCTGATTTTTCCGTCTGGCTCGGTGCTCGCGATATCACGCTGCGCGTGGCACGATTGAAGGACGCCGCGCGGGAGCTGCTGTTGCGAGCAGCCTTGCCCCAGCTTCCGCCACCGGCGCTCGACTTCTGGAGCGTGGAAGATGCCGCCTTGGCGACTGCATCCGCGCCGCAACCGACAGGGAAACTTGTGCAGTGAAGATCATCACGGGCATGCCATGGCTGCTGCTGGGCGCAGCGTTCCTGGCCGCGCCGGCGTGGGCCGCGCAGGACAGCAATGCGCGATTCAAGAACATCTACACCACCGAGTGGGCGTGGCGTACGGGGCAGGCCGGGATCAGCGCGTCCGGCGAAGCGCAGCCCAACAGCGGCCGCCTCGACGACGTCGATGCGGGCAGCCAGCAGCAGCGGCTGGACTACTGGCAACACGTGCTCAGGCAGCTCGATGGCGTCGACGTGGCGCAGCTGTCGCCGGCCAACCGGGTCAACTATGCGGTCTATCGCGAGCAGATTGGCAATTTTGTCGCCAACCAGCAATTCAAGAACTGGCAGATGCCGTTCAACAGCGACTCCGCGTTCTGGTCCGACATCGGTTACGACCTCGGCGGCGACAGGCTGCGCACGGCCGACGACTACCGTCGTTACCTCGACCGGCTCGATCAGATTCCCGCCTACTTCGATCAGCAGATCGCCAACATGCGGCTCGGCCTCGCGCGTGGTTTCAGCGTGCCGCGCGACGTGCTCAAGGGACGCGACGTGTCGATTGCCGCGGTGGCCGAGCTGAAGGATCCGACCCAGAGCAGTTTCTACGCGCCGTTCAAGCAGATGCCGGCATCGATCCCGGCCGAACAGGCGCAGGCCATGCAGGGGCGGGCGCTGCAGCGTATCCGCGACGAGGTGATCCCGGCCTACGCGAAGCTGCTGGCGTTCTTCCGCAACGACTACGTACCGCAAGCGCGCGCCACCCTGGCAGCAGAGGCGCTGCCGGACGGGAAGGCGTTCTATCACCAGCAGATCCACGAATACACCACGCTGGATCTGAGCCCCGACGCGATCCACCGGATCGGTCTCGACGAAGTGGCGAAGATCCACGCACAGATGCTGACGGTGATGACGGACACCGGCTTCAAGGGCAGCTTCGCCGAGTTCCTGCAGTTCCTGCGCAGCGACCCGCAGTTCTATGCGAAGACGCCCGACGAGCTGCTGATGCGCAGCGCATGGGTGGCCAAGCAAGTAGACGGCAAGATGGCCAGATACTTCGGCCACCTGCCGCGCGCACGCTTCACCATCCAGCCGGTGCCGGCCGATATCGCGCCGTACTACACGTCCGGCCGCGGCGGTGCGGACGTCTATCTGGTCAACACCTACGACCTGCCGTCGCGGCCGTTATACAACATGCCCGCGCTGACCCTGCACGAGTCCTATCCCGGCCACGCGCTGCAGCTGGAGCTGGCTGATGAGCAACACGGCCAGCCGGCGTTCCGCCGCAACAGCTACATCTCCGCCTACGGCGAAGGCTGGGGGCTGTACTCGGAATACCTCGGCGACGAGATGGGCATCTACCAGACGCCGTACCAGCGCTTCGGCTACCTCACCTACCAAATGTGGCGCGCCTGCCGGCTGGTGGTCGACACCGGCATCCACCACCTCGGCTGGACGCGTCAGCAAGGCATCGATTATCTGACCGTCAACACCGCGTTGTCCGCACGCGAGATAGCCAACGAGGTCGATCGCTACATCAGCTGGCCCGGTCAGGCGCTGTCGTACGAGCTCGGCTACCTGAAGCTCCGCGAGCTGCGTGCGAAAGCGGAAAAGGCGCTGGGCGCGAAGTTCGACCTGCGCCATTTCCATGACACTGTGCTCTCGGCCGGCTCGGTGCCGTTGCCGGTACTGGAACAGCGTATCGACAACTTCATTGCCGACGGTGGTTCGGAGCCGGACTATGGTTGCGATTGCGCGAAGGGTGACAAGGCCAGTCCGGCGATGCCCTGAGGGTTGCGTTGGGTTGATCAATAATTGACTATACTTCTCTTGTGGAGTAAATTGATACTCAACTTCACAAGGAGAGTTTCGCATGCTGGCCCAACCGCTGCCCGAAACCGCTCCCGCCGGCGAGCTCGGTGCTCCGGCGCTGCGCGCGTTCTTCCGTCTGGCCGAGCACTGGAAGCTGCGCATCGCGGAGCAACGCAGGTTGCTCGGCGATCCGCCGGAGTCGACGTTCTACAAGTGGAAGCGCCACCAGGGCGGTGTGCTCGGTCGCGATACGGTCGAGCGGATCAGTTACCTGCTCGGCATCTGGAAGTCTCTGCAGATCCTGTTTCCCGATCCGGCGCAGGCCGACGCGTGGCTGCACAAGCCGAATCAGGCGTCCCTGTTCGGCGGCCACTCCGCGCTCGAGCGCATGCTGTCGGGCAACGTCGCCGATCTGTACGTGGTGCACCAGTATCTGGACGCGCAGCGAGGTTGAGTGAAGTGTGCGCATGGTCGCGACCGGCGAGACGGGCGCGCGACATGCTGGGTTCCTGCCTCTACGCGCTGCTTCCGCCAGCCACGGACTTCCGATGCCGACCACGTTGCCACCGATCAAGCGCGTTCGCTGGATTCATGCGTATCGCATCGTGCCAAGCCGGTTTCCGCCGATCGGCGTGTACGACCGCATCGCCGATCCGGCCGATCTCGACGCGCTGTTCGCGATCGAGGCGCTGACCAATCCGCGCCTGCGCGAGGAGGCCGGTGCACTGAAGCTGGTAGCGAAGGAGCACCGCATCAGCGGGCCGGGTTCCACCCCGGTGATGGCCGCATTCACCCATCTCAATCCGGAAGGCAGCCGCTTCTCCGACGGCACGTGGGGCGTGTTCTACGCCGCGCGAAGCGTGGCCACCGCGGTGGAGGAAACCGTGTATCACCGCGAAAAGTTCCTCGCCGCCACCGCCGAGCCGGCGTGCGACATCGAGATGCGCTGCTATCGCACCAGCGTCGACAGCAAGCTGCATGATATCCGCGGCGGCTGGCCAGCAGCGCACGATCCGGACAGCTACATTGCCAGCGTCGCGCTGGCCCGCGAATTGCGCGCCGCCGACTCCAATGGCGTCGTCTACGACAGCGCACGGCATCGCGGTGGCGAATGTCTGGCCGCATTCCATCCCGACGTGGTTGCGCCGTGCATGCAGGCACAGCATCTGATTTATCGTTGGGATGGCACCCGCATCGCGCAGGTGCTGGAAGTGAGCGAGCTCAAGCGGTCGAAGCCGGATAGACCATAGAACGGGTGGCCAACGATAGCCGGCGACCCGAAGCTACCGGTCACCGTTCTGTCGTGTGAAGACACGATGAGGCTTGTTGTGGGACGATCCCAATCGGGGTTTGCGGTGGGTGTATAAACCGCGCAGGGTCGGCAACGTCAAGTGGTACAAGGGGATAACGTCTGCGGTAGGGCTAGATGCGAGATGTATTGCCCAACCCAGGTCGGTCTATTAGGTAGTTAGCCATACAGGGAGGATTTTCGGATGCGGGAGTTCGCAAAAGCTGCACAAGGTCTAACCCGAAATCCGCTCGGCGTCATCGGGCTTTTCATTGTTCTCGTGTACGGGTTTGCCTGCCTCGTTCTGGGACTTGCAGCATCTCAGCTACAACCCGACGAGCGATCTCCACTTATCTGGTTCATTGTCATATTTCCTGCACTAATTCTTGGCGTCTTTTATCGCTTGGTAACTGCGCACCACAAGAAACTTTACGCTCCGTCTGACTACAAAGACGAGCGACTCTTCCTCTCACCACTTTCCGATGAACAGCGCGCTGAGCGTCTTGAAACCGAAGTCCAGCGAGTGGAAGAGCAGGAAGCTGTACCTGTACCAAGTGTCCAAATCCAAGAAACACCTCGTCCAACTCCAGCAATCCGTTCCGCATATGCTGATGCCGAGAGATTGGCATTTTTGGAGTTAGAGAAAGAAGTAGGAAAGCCGTTCCGCAAATATGTACAAGTTTCGTCACATGGCCGTACGGAAGAATTTGATGGCGTACTCATCACCAAGGATGAAGCGCACCTAATTGAAGTGAAGTATTTCTCTCGCCCGGCGTTCAAGCGTGAATTTCTTGAGGCACTCATTCATCGTGCTTCGACGTTTATGTGGGATCAAACAGTCGGCGATAAGAACTCAAATATAACAAAAGACAAAGTCATCTTTTGGATAGCCATTGTTGTAGATTTTCCAAAAGAAGCTTTGCCAGAGTTCAAGCGCAAAGTCGAGGAGGCGGTTAGGTGCGATATGTTTGTCGTGAATCTGCGTTTCTTCCAGCTTGACGATCTCAAGGCAAAGTACGGCTAACATCTCGTTCAAGGCGGACGGCTACGCCGCCGCCTAACCCCAGCGTTGAATGGCCGCTTCTGGAAGCCGACATTCAAGTGCTCACTATTTGCTGTCGACCTCAAGGTTTCGATTAGTGTCCAGTAAAAAGGGCCGGCATGATGGCCGGCCCTCGTGCTTCCACATGAGATTGTGGAAGGCTTAAGTATCCGCGTTCGTCGCCCAGCCCTCGCGATTGCCACGGGTGAACACGCGGTCATAGTCCAGCACGTCACCCGCAGCATGCGCGGGCAACTCGTGCAGCTTCGCGTAGATCGGCGTGAAGTCCGGATGCGTTGCCTCGAACAATTGCTCGAAGCTGTCGATCACGAAGTAGGTCTGCTGGTAGGTGTCGATGCGGTAGCGTGTGCTCATCACGCGTTCGAGGCCGAAGCCGATGCGGTTCGGGGATGGCGAATCCAGCGAGTAGATCGACTCACCCTTGGAGCTGACGATGCCGGCACCGTAGATGCGCATGCCTTCGTCGGTATTGATCAGGCCGAACTCCACCGTGTACCAGTACAGCCGCGTGAGGTTCATCAGCGCTTCGGGGCCGATCGCGAACGCCTTCATGCCGCCGCGGCCATACGCCTGCATGTAGTCGGCGAACACCGGGTTGAGCAGCAGCGGCACGTGGCCGAACAGGTCGTGGAACAGGTCCGGCTCGCTGAGGTAGTCGAGCTGGTCGGGTTTGCGGATCCACCAGCTCACGGGGAAACGACGGTTGGCCAGGTGGTCGAAGAACACCTCGTCCGGCAGCAGGCCTTCCACCGCGACCACTTCCCAGCCGGTGGCGGCGCCGAGCACCTTGTTCAATTCGGCGAACTTCGGAATGCCGCCGTCGCCGAGACCGAAACGTTCCACACCCGCCATGAACTCCTTGCATGCGCGGCCGGGCAGCATCTCGCGCTGGCGCTGGAACAGCGTGTCCCATACCTCGTGATCGATCTTGCTGTAGCTGGCCCACGGTTGCTCAACCACGCCGGTCGCATATACCGGCACGTAACCACGATCGGTCTGCTGGTGTTCGACTTTGCGTGGCGTTTCCATGGCGAGCTCCGATGCGGGTGTGACGGATCAGGTAACAAGCTTACGGCGGTTCGCCCGCACGAAGGTTGTTTTATTGCCGAAGGCATCGTCGCGAATGCACTATCATTGCGCAAAAGTAGAAAATAGCAGAGGTTTATTGCGCATGGCGACACTCGATCGTACCGACCTGCGCCTGCTTGCCGTACTGCAGAGCGAGGGCCGTATCACCAATGCTGAGCTGGCCGAGCGGGTCAGCCTGTCGCCATCGGCGTGCCTGCGCCGGCTGCAGCGACTTGAAGCGGACAAGATCATCACCGGCTACGCCGCGCAGATCGATCCGCAGGCGGTCGGCCTGGGCTTGCAGGCGTTCGTGCGAGTCCAGTTGGTCAAGCACGAAGCGGCAGCGATCGAGGATTTCGTCAAGCACGTCAACGGCTGGGATGAAGTGGTCGCCTGCTACGCGCTGACCGGCGACATGGATTACCTGCTGCATGTCTATGTGGCCGACCTCAAGGATTTTTCGCGCTTCCTGCTCGATCATCTGTTGAACGCGGCCGGGGTAGCCGATGTCAATTCCAGCTTCGTGCTGCGCACGGTGAAGCGCTCGCCGTCGCTGCCGTTGGCGCAGCTGGAGCGTTGAGCGCTCCGCGCGCATCAACTAACGCTAAACTTGCCGACTGATGAGTATCGACACCACTACCCTCCCCGAGCGTGACCTGCTGCGCCCCCTGCGTTATCTGTGGCGCGTACCGCTGCTGCTGCTGCACATCGTGCTGGGCATTCTGCTGTGTTCGCTGATCCTCAGCTGGAACCAGCACGTGATAATGAAGAACGGCCGCGAGCCGTTCGCGCACCGGATGATCCGCTGGTGGTCGACCCAGCTGCTGCGCGTGTTCGGCCTGCGCTCGGTGCGCATCGGCGAGCCGTTGGCGGACCCGGTGCTGTTCGTTGCCAATCACACCTCGTGGATCGACATCGAGCTGCTGCACAGCCAACGCGCCGCCTGTTTCGTGGCCAAGGCCGAGATCGCGCGCTGGCCGCTGGTCGGCTGGATGGCCGCGACCGGGGGTACCATCTTCCATCGCCGCGGCAGCAATCATTCGCTGTCCACGGTGATGCAGGTGATGGTCGAACGGCTGCATGACGGCCGTTCGGTGGCGGTGTTTCCGGAAGGCGGCACCGGCTACCACGGCGTGCTCAAGATATTCCACGCACGCATCTTCCAGGCCGCGCTGGATGCCGAGGTGGCAGTGCAGCCGGTGGCGTTGCGGTTTGCCCGCGCCGGGCGCCGAGTACTCGACGCCGGCTTCCGCGAGAACGAAAGCTTCATGAGCAACATCGTGCGCATGCTCGGCGAGGCGCCGATGGATGCCGAGGTGCATTTTCTCGCGCCGGTGCCGGCAAGCCCGGACGCGCGACGCCGCATGGCCGAGCAGTCGCGCGAGCTCATCGGCGCCGCGCTGGAAGACCGACTGGCATGACCCTGCCGTACGGAAAGGATTTCCGTCCACCCTGGCCGCTGCGCAGCGGCCACATTCAGACGATGCTTTCGTCCAGCGGCGTGCGCCGCATGCTGCTGCCGCTCGCGGCGCAAACGGTGATGCATGGTGCCGAGCCAGTGGTGGTCGATGGCGGCGGCGGCGTGCGCCTGACCGGTGCCTACACCGCGCAGAAGATCCGGCCGCAGCCGCGCGGACTGGCCGTGCTGTTCCACGGCTGGGAGGGCAGCGTCGATTCCACCTACGTGCTGCAGACCGGTAGTCGCCTGCTGGCCGACGGCTGGGATATTTTCCGGCTGAACTTCCGTGATCATGGCGACAGCCACGGGCTCAACGAGGCGCTGTTCCACTCCTGCCGCATCGATGAAGTAGTGCATGCGCTGGGCGACATTGCGCAACGCTGGCCAGCTCGTCCCATCGCGTTGGCCGGGTTCTCGCTGGGCGGCAACTTCGCGCTGCGCGCCGCGTTGCAGACTGCGCGCGTGGGCATCCCGTTGAGCTACGTGCTGGCGGTGTGCCCGATCATCGATCCCGGCGAAGGCCTGTTCTCGCTCGAAGAATCCGCGCCGTGGTTCTACCAGGCCTACTTCATGCGCAAGTGGCGGCACTCGCTGCAGGCCAAGCAGAAGGCGTTTCCGCAGCACCAGTATTTCGAGATGTCCGAGCTGAACCAGAACCTGCGCGGCCTGACCGAGGCGATGGTGCTGCGGCACACCGACTTCTCGTCGCTGCAGCAGTATCTTGACGGCTATTCGGTGGCCGGCGATGCACTGCTGGCGATGCAGATTCCCGCCACCATCCTCACTGCCAAGGATGACCCGGTGATCCCGGTCGACGCCTTCGAGAAACTCGAACTGCCGCCGCACGTGGAGCTCGATATCGCCGATTACGGCGGCCACTGCGGCTTCATCCGCGGCTACGGCATGACCAGCTTCACCGACGACTACATCGCGGCACGCTTCAATGCGGTGGTAGACAAGGCCACGCCGGCAGCCTGAGCACGGTCAGAACGGCGGGCCAGGTGATCGCTGCCGCATCCAGCAGGCGATGCTCATGCGCGCGCGCGCGGCCGGCAGTACCTCATGTTCGAACTGCGCCGAGAGAAACAGCAGCAAGGTGCCGGCGTGCGGAAATATGTCGCGCGACGAACCATCGGCCAAGTACAGCCGCAATGCACCGCCATCGGCGGCCTGCCACGCCTCGTTGAGATAGAACACCGCCGATACCACCCGCGCATCGCTGTCGCGCAGGCGGTCGAGATGACGCGTGTAGCCGGCGCCGGGCGGATACACCGCGTAGTGCGATTCGCACTCGATCAGCCCCAGCATCAGCTCGCGGTTGAGCGCCACGCGCAGCGCGTCGAGGCGGTCGACGAACACCTGCTGCGGCACGCTCAGTGCATCGGCCTGGAACCAGTGCGTGCTGTCGCCACGCAATGGCGTGGCCGTGCGCGTGGCGCCGACCCGTGCCGGCGTCAGCCGTTGCGCATCGTGCAGGGCGCGGCACTCATCGGCCAGCGCCTGCGTCTGTGTACCCGAAAGAAAATCCGGCACGACGCACCAGCCATCGGTGGCCAGCGCGGTTACCATGTCCTGGAACGGGTCCGAATGCGTATTCATCGAGCGCCAGTTTAACGACGCATGGCCGTGTCAGCGCTGGCGCAACGGATCGAGCAGCGACGACAAGCCGTTATGGTCGAGCTCCAGCATCAGTGCCAGCAGCCGGCCCAGCTCGCCGTTCGGAAAGCCCTTGCGCGCGAACCACGCGAGATAGGCGCCGGGCAGGTCGGCGATCAACCGCCCCTGATACTTGCCGTAAGGCATGCGCATGCTCACCAGTTTCGGCAAATCTTCCGGATCCATCACTGTTGTTTCCGCCGCGCCATTTCGCGAACAACTGCGCGGTACGCGGACGCCTCGAACTCCAGCGCATTGCCGCAGGGATCGAGCAGGAACATGGCGGTCTGCTCGCCGTGCTGACGGAATTCCGATGGCTTCATCTTCAGAGCGCTTCCCTCACGGCTTCACGAACCGCAACGTCATCCGGTCGGACTCACCGATCACCTTCATCTTCGCATGCTCGCTGTCGGGGCCGGCCAGATCCGGCGGCAGGCGGTGCACATTGATATCTTCGGGGTCCGTGGGGTTGGCATTGATCTCCGACACGCCGGCCACGCGGAATCCGGTCTTGAGGGCCAGTGCGATCAGGTAATCCTCGGGCAGGCGGTGCAGAACCTTGGCGCTGTCCACGACATCGGCGAACGGTTTGGCGCGGTGTTCGGTGATGCCGAATACGCCACCGGGTTTGAGCACGTTGAACGCAGCCTGGAACACCGCGTCGAGGGTGGTCGGGCTGTGGTTGAGCCAGTCATGCGTGTTGCGAAAGGTAAGCACCATGTCGGCCGAGTTGTCGGCGCCCAGATTCACTTGATATGGGGGCGCGAACGGAATGACTTTCGCGATGTGTCCATACACCGTCGGATCGGCCTTGAGCATGGCGGTGAATTTCGCTGCCGTCGCCGGCGCGGCCTCGATCAGGTGGCCGTGCGCGTAGAGGAAGGGCGCGAGGATTTCGGTGTACCAGCCGCCGCCAGGCGACAGCTCGATCACGGTCATGTCCGGCTTGATGCCGAAGAATTGCAGAGTGTCGATCGGATGGCGGTACTGATCGCGCGCCTGGTTCGCAGGTGAGCGCCAGTGACCGTTCACCGCCTGCTGCAGCGCCGCCGTGGTGCTGTCGGGGGCGGAGGCAGGAGTGGTGCTGGCAACTGCGGGTAGCAACAGCGTAACGATCAGCGGGATCAGCAGCTTGCAGGTGCGGCGAAACATGATTCGACCCTCCTGACGATGGGCGTTCAAGACTACGCCGAAACAGGGTGTCGGGTCAGAGCCACGTTGGCGTTGCGCACCGCGATTTGAGCTCGCTCAATCCGCCGCCACACATCGCCCCTGTGCCCACGCACGCAACGCCTCCACCTGCTCGTGCATCAGTACCGACAGTGGCCGCGTCTGCTTCAGCGCATTGAGCAAGGTCGCCTGGTCCGGCGGCGTGCCGTTGCCGGCCGCGTCGTAGAGCGAGCTGACGACGGTCTGTTCGATTTCGGCGCCGGAGAAACCGTCGCTGGCGACGGCGAGCACAGGCAGGTCGAAGCCAGCGGGGTCGAGTTTGCGGCGGGTGAGGTGCATCGCGAAGATCTCGCTGCGCACGGGGGCCTGCGGCAGGTCCACGAAGAAGATCTCGTCGAAACGGCCCTTGCGCAGCAATTCGGCGGGCAGCTCGTTGACGGCATTCGCGGTGGCGACCACGAACACCTTGGCCTTGCGTTCGGCCATCCAGGTCAGCAGGTAACCGAGTACGCGGCGTGATACGCCGCCATCATCGCCGCCGTCGGCGAGGCCTTTCTCGATCTCGTCGATCCACAACACGCACGGCGCCAGCAGCTCGGTGCTGCTCAACGCGTCGCGCAGGTTCTTTTCGGTCTCGCCCTGGTACTTGTTGTATAGCGTGCCGAAGTCCAGCCGCACCAGCGGCACGCCGAAGCCGCCGGCGATCGCCTTCGCCGCGAGGCTCTTGCCGCAGCCCTGTACGCCGAGCAGCAGTACGCCCTTCGGTGGATCAAGCATCGGCGTGGCAGACGGGTCGAGGAACACCGCGCGCCGGCGCTGCACCCATTCGCGCACGCGGCTGACCCCGGCGATGTCGGCGAAACTGGCGGTGGCGTATTCGTAATGCAGCAGGCCGGAACGGTTGAGCAGGTCGAACTTCGACTGCATCAGCTCGGGCAGGTCTTGCGGACCGAGCGCGCCGTCGTTGTAGATCAGCTTGCGCACGATGCGCCGCGCGTCCGGTGCGGACAGGCCGAGCAGGTTGCGCACGATGGTGCGTGCCGCGTCGTTGTCCACTTCGATCTTGCGGCCCTGCTCACGCTGCCAGGCCACGGCTTCGCCGCGCATGATGCCGGCCAGTTCCTTGATGTCGGGCAGCGACAACGGCACGCGCAGGGCCAGTGCTTCGAGTTCTTCCGGCAACTCGACCTTGGCGCCGACCAGCACGATGGTGTGCGCGGCGGAACGCTGCCGCTGCACGATCTCGCGCATCTGACGCAAGCTCATCGCGTAGCCCAGCAGGCCGTGGAAGTCGAACATCAGATAGATGCCGCGCTCGCCTTGGGCGCGGATCGCGTCCAGCGTGGCGGTGGCGTCCGGTGCGATCTCGCCGTCGAGCTGGGCGAAGTCGAGCCGGCTCAGGCCGTCGGTCAGCGTCCAGCGCCACAGCGGATGCAGCGCCTGCGCAATCACGTGACGGAAGCACTCGATCACACGCTGCTCATCCACCGTCTCGATCACCAGCAGTGGCGTGGCGGCGCGCACCAGCGTGGTGAGGTCGTCCAACTCGCTCATGTTGTCTCCCATGCGAAGGCCGTCACGTTAACAGAGCGATATGGTTTCCGGCGTTCGGGTATACGCTCCGTTTTCCGCATGATCGAGGAGCGCCGCCATGCGCCTGCTGCTGTCGCTGTTGTTGGCTGTTTCGTCGCTGCCGGTGCTGGCCGCACCGCAGCTGGGCAAGTTGACCCTGCCGAAGGGTTTCCATATTGCGGTGTATTCGGATCAGGTGCCGAATGCGCGCGAGATCGCGCTGGGCGCGAAAGGCACCGTGTTCGTCGGTTCCAATGACGCGGGCAAGGTCTATGCACTGACCGATACAAAAGGCGATGGCGTGGCCGACAAGGTGCGGGTGATCGCCAGCGGCCTGCAGCTGCCGGTCGGCGTGGCGTTCAAGAACGGCGACCTGTACGTGTCCGCCGTCAGCAAGATTCTGGTGCTGCGCGATATCGAGAACCACCTGGACGATCCGCCGAAGCCCGTCGTGGTCAGCGACAAGTTCCCGACCGAGACACATCACGGCTGGAAGTTCATCGCGTTCGGCCCGGACGGCAAGCTGTACGTGCCGATCGGCGCGCCGTGCAATATCTGCGATCCGGGCCCGGCGCACGGCAAGCTGACGCGCATGAACACGGACGGCTCCGGCATGGAGGACGTGGCGCGTGGTATTCGCAACACGGTTGGTTTCGATTGGCAGCCGGGCACGAAACATCTGTGGTTCACCGACAACGGACGCGACGAAATGGGCGACGACATGCCCAGCGACGAGCTGAACGAGATCACCCGCCCCGGCGAACACTTCGGTTATCCGTATTGCCATCAGGGCGACACGCTCGATCCCGAGTTCGGCAAGGGCAAGAACTGCAAGGACTACGTGCCGCCGGTGTTGAAACTGGGCGCGCACGTGGCCTCGCTCGGCATGCGCTTCTACGAAGGCAAACAGTTTCCGGCCAGCTACAGGGGCGCAATCATCGTGGCCGAGCACGGCTCGTGGAATCGCACGAAGAAATCCGGCTACCGGGTGATGACGGTGCGCCTGAACGGCAGCAAGGTGCTGTCGTACGAACCGCTGGTCAACGGCTTCGAACAGAATGAAAGCGCCTGGGGCCGCCCGGTCGATGTGCAGCCATTGCCGGATGGCAGTGTGCTGATCAGCGATGATCTGGCGGGTGCGATTTATCGAGTCACTTACAAACCATAACCATGTCATTCCGGCGCAGGCCGGAATGACGAGATTTGGAGTTAGGCGGAGACAGGCTATGCAACTACGCAGCGACAATTTCGAGAACGGTCAGCGGATCCCGGCGGAATTCGCGTTCGGCAGGCAGGCACAGCCGTTCGCGTTGTCGGACAACCACAGTCCGCAGCTGGCGTGGAAGAACGCGCCATCGGCGACCCGTTCGTTCGTGATCACCTGCATCGATACCGATGTGCCGAGTCGCGGTGACGATGTGAATCAGGCCGGCCGCACGGTGCCGGCGGACTTGCCGCGGGTGGAATTCGTGCATTGGCTGATGGCGAATATCCCGGCGGAATGCGGTGAGCTGGCAGCCGGTGCCTGCAGCGACGAGATCACGCCGCGCGGCAAGCGCGAACCGTTCGGGCCACCCGGTAGCGTACAGGGCGTCAACGATTACACGGGTTGGTTCGCCGGCGACGCCGAGATGGGCGGCGAGTATCTTGGCTACGACGGCCCGTGCCCGCCGTGGAACGACGCGCTGCTGCATCACTACCATTTCAAGCTGTATGCGCTGGACGTGGCGGCGCTGCCGCTGAGCACGGGTTTTTCGCTGGCTGAACTGCGTGCGGCGATGGTCGGCCACGTGCTGGCCGAGGCGGAGCTGGTCGGCACTTACAGCCTCAATCCGGCAGTCGGCGGTTGAGCAAACGTCGGCATGGCGTGCAGGCTGGCGCCGACTCTCTTCACGCTCGCGTGGCACGGGCTATGGGTGAATGACGGTACGCGGACTCCCCGACCGCGACCGCCCTTCACTACAAAGAGGATGCCTCCATGCTGCACTACGCCCTGGTGTTTCTGGTCATCGCCATCATTGCCGCGGTACTTGGGTTTGGCGGCATCGCCGGTGCCGCCGCCGGCATCGCGAAGATCCTGTTTGTGATTTTTCTGATTCTGGCGGTCATCGCGTTCTTCCGTCGCACCAGTTGACGACAGTCGCGCGTTGAAGTTGATTTGCGCCATAGTGAGTTCTTTCCGGAGCATGCAATGAACAAGCAAGTACAGAACCCCGAGCCGAGCACCGGCAACCGCATCGACGAGCGCGCCGAGCGGATCAAGCAGGCCACCTCCAGCGCCGTGGCCAGCACCAAGGACACGGTAGAGCGCGCCGCCGACCACATCGAGGAAGGCCTGCATCGCGCCACCGACAAGGCCGCCGACGCGGCGAATCGCGCTACCGAGAAGGCGGCGCATGTCAGCGAACGCAGTCGCGAGGTCTACGACCAGACGATGGATCGTGCCGATGCGTGGCTGGAACAGGCGCGCGATTATGTGCGCGAGAAGCCGGTGCAGTCGGTCGCCATCGCGCTCGGCGCCGGCTGGCTGCTCGGCCGCATCTTGCGGCGTTGAGCCACGCAACGCCGGAGCAGGGAATGCACGACGAGGGTGAATCCCCCCGCGAAGCAGCGGCGCCGGATCCGGCGCCGCTGTCGTCTGGGTTGCTGGCTGAGATCGGTCAGCTCGGCCGCGCGGTCAAGCGTCTGTTCGGCGCGCAGCTGCATCTGCTGGCGGCCGAACTGGGGCTGGCGCGCAGCGCGGTGTCATGGCTGTTGCTGGCGGGCCTGGCCGCCACCGTGGCCGGCGTTGGTTTCGGCCTGACGATGCTGGGTCTGCTCGGTGTGCTGTTGGCGGCGTGGTTCGGTTCGTGGATCTGGGCGCTGCTGGTGCTTGCCCTGTTGCAGGTGCTGTTCCTGTTCGGCTCGATCCTGCTGTTTCGCCGTTGCATGCACTGGATGAGTCTGCCGGTCACCCGCAGCGAATGGAATGCGATGATGCGCGATACCTTGCGCAAGGCCGAGACGGAAGTGGCGGCTGAGCGCGAGCAAGCCAATCGTGAGGATCGGTCGTGAGTGTTTTCGAGCAGTTCGCCAAGGTACGGGCGGCGCAATTGCGCATGAGCGCGGCGCGACAGCAGTTGAGCACGCCCGCGGCGGCCCTGCTTGCACGCGGGCATGCGCATCCGTTGACGACGGTGGGCGTGGCGGCTGGTGCCGGTTTCGTGCTGGGCAGCCTCAACGTGCATCCGCTGCGGGTGCCGGGCATGGGTCCGTTACTCAGTGGCGGGTTGGCCGATGCGGTGGCGTTCGGCACGCGCTTGATTGCCGAGCTGGGTACGGCGGGCCTGGCCGGCGCCGGGCGAGATGCCCAGGCACCCGATCATGCACGTGACATGGAAGACGGCGAGCCGTCATGAGCGAGCCCTCGCCCTTTCCGCCGTCGGATGATGTTGCGGGCGACAGCAATGCCGAGCCGCCAATCCTGATCGAGGAAGTCGCGCCGGGTTATCCGCCACGGCAGCTGGCGCGCGGGCTGCACTCCGCACGCGGCATGCGCCGGCACCTGCGCGCGGTGCACCTGCTGTTGAACGTGCTGCTGTTCCTGGCGCTGATGTACACCATCACGCTGACCAAGGCGCTGCTGATCCCGCTGGTGCTGGCGGCCTTCCTCGGATTGGCGCTGAATCCGATCGTCGCGGCCGGCACGCGCATTCACCTGCCGCGCTGGCTCAGCGCGAGCGTGCTGATGATCGGCCTGATCGTCGGTATCGGCAGTGGCGTCGGCTTGCTGGCACAGCCGGCGATCGGCTGGTTTCATGGCGCACCGGCGGCGATCAAGAGTTTCGTGCCGAAATTGCGAGCCCTCACCCAGCCGCTGGAGGCGGCGAACCGCGCCACCCAGAATCTGGTCAGCCAGACGACCCACGCGCCCGCCTCACAGCCGGCGCCGATGTCGGTCACCGCCTGGGACGTGGTTTCCACTACGCCGAAGGTGCTGGCCGCGGTGCTCAGTGTGATGCTGCTGGTGTTCTTCTTCCTGATCTACGGTGACACCATGCTGCGCCGGCTGGTGGAGATCACGCCGGGCTTTGCCTACAAGCGGCACGCGGTGACGATCGTGCGCGGCATCCAGACCGAGGTGTCGCGTTACCTGCTCACCGCGCTGCTGATCAATGCGAGCCTGGGTGCGATCACCGCGCTGATGCTGTGGTTGTACAAGGTGCCCGATCCGCTGCTGTGGGGGGCGGTGGCGATGTTTGCCAACTTCATCCCGTACGTGGGCGCGATTGTCACTACCGCGCTGCTGGCGGTGGTGTGCATGCTGTATGCGAGCGATGTGAATCTCAATGTGTTTCTGCCGGTGCTGACTTTCGCCGGCATCGTCGCGGTGGAGGGCAACCTGATCACGCCGATGATCCAGGGCGCCAGCATGCGGCTGAGCCCGATCGCGATCCTGCTGTGGCTGCTGGTATGGGGCTGGTTGTGGGGTATCCCCGGTGCGCTGCTGGCGGTGCCGATGCTGACCTGCACCAAGCTGATCGCCGAACGCGTGCGCAGCTGGAACTGGTTCGCGGTGATCGTGCAGCGCTGAGGATGATCGGCATCACGTCCGTCAGATTGCATCCGGCAACAGGTTGAGCAAGGTATAGGAGCGCTGCTCGCCTTCGAATTTGTCGCCGCTTCTGGATACGAGCGTCACGTGCCGCCGCACCATGATCGTGTCGCTGACAATAACGCCCCTGCGAATTGTCGTGTAGCCGTTCCATCTGGCTGTGCCCGGGATCACCGACACCTCGATCGTCTTTCCGGCCGTGGTGGTGATCTGCATCGGCTTTCCACTTTTCTCGCGGGACTGATCGTCGGACGACAGGCCGGAGCCGTTGCCGGTACGGGACAGCGTGACGACCTCGTTGCGCGGGTCGACGCGCAGCACGCGTACCTGTTCGGTTCCGGCCGGACCGATTTCCCAGGGCCCGGGAATGGCGACGTCCCAGGTCATTCCAGCGCGGAGTTGGTCCGGCGCGTTGCCCCACAGCAAGGGATTGAAGATCACTCCGCTGGTTTGGTCGTTGATGCGGCACTTGCCCGCATAGCAGTTGGTGATGCCATCGCGAAGGATCTCGCTGTTGTGCACCGGCCCGCTGGACGGATACCCGTCGTAACGATCGTCTTCGTCAAAGACGATCGCCTTCGGCATTACGCCGGTCACCGTGTAGTCGGCGGTGCCGCTGATGAGATCGACCTTTTCCTTGAACCCCGCTCCCTTTATCGAGACGGTCTTGGAGAACACGTCGGACAAGCGCTCGCCCACCTTGAGGTCGGGGCGCAGGAATGCTTCGACTGGCTCAGCGCGGGCCAATGAGATGCCCAGGCAAAAAATCGAAGCGCAAAAGGCGAGATTACCGACAGCACGGAAGTGGGGGTTCATCATGGTCTCCACGGAGTGTTCGTTGTCGACGGTGGTCCATCGAATCAGGTGCGATGGATATTCAGCGCGCGATGCCGTGGGCGCGCAGCACATCCGAAATATCGAACCGCCACAGGTTGCGTGAACCGTTGAGTGGCGACTGCAGGCGCTGTTGCAGCGTGGCCGCGTCGTCGCGTGGCTTCGGAAAATGCACTTCATCGCGGCGTGTACTGGACACGTACAGTTCGCCAAACCCGGGTCCAAGCGATGGCGCGTTCTCCAGCGCGGGGCTGTTGACGTCGCCGCCCAGGTGCTGCGGCTTGCCCCAGCTGCCGTCGGGCTGGCGGAATGTGATGTAGATGTCGGCGCTGCCCAATGAATCGCCCTCGTTGCCGGCGTAGAGCAGGAAGCGCCCCTGCGGATCCACCGCCGGATCCATGCGGTTGTGGCTGATGTCGCCCAGTTCCAGCCGCTGCGGAGCCGCATGCCCGGTGTCGCTGCGACGTGCCACATAGATCTGGTAGCCGTTGCCGGAATCGGCGCGATGCGCGGAGAAATAGATGTCGCCGTTGGCGGCCACCGACGGGTTGTAGATCATCGCGCCGTCGTTGAGCGCGCCGTCGACGTGTACCGGCGCACCCCAGCCGCCGTGCGCCTGCCGTTCGACATACCAGAGGTTGCTGCCGGCGAATCGCTGCCCCTTCATCTCGGCCACTACTGGCGCCTCGCCCGGATGCAGCGGCCGGTTGGAGACGAAGTACAGACGGCTTCCGTCGGGCGACAGGGTCGGTTCGGAATCGTGCCACTGGCCGGAGAACGTGGCCACCTGCGGTGTCGACCAGTGGTTGCCGTGGCGTTGCGAGACCATGATGGTGTCGTCGGTCTCGGCGAAATCTGAGCGCATGAAATACAGCGTGTTGCCGTCCGCCGTCAGCGCGGCCGAGGTTTCCTGCAAGCCGGTGGAGATGACGCCGCGGCCGACCAGGTCGCCGCCGGTCATCGCCGGTGTGGTCGCCGATGCGGCGAACGTTGCCGCGATGCAGACGGCTAGGGCGATTTCTCGCAGATTCATTGCAATCTCCTGAAGAATGAGGCCGGCGGTGGTGTGGCGGCACGTCGGCGGGGGCGAAATCACAGCGCGTGATGCGCATCCAGCCAGGGAGCCAGCGGCACGCTCCAGATGTGGTTGCTGCCGTTGTCCCAGGCGCGCATGCGGGCCAGATCTTTGCTCGCCTGCGCAGGCGAGCGTGGATAGACCACCTTCATCGCGTCGTTGCTGGTGAAATACAACGTGCGCGCGTCCGGGCCGAGGTGTGAACCCCACGGCTGATAACGATTCACCGCGTCGCCCAGGTCGATGGGCGTGCTCCAGTGATCGCCGTCGCTGAAGGCGATGTACAGGCGTTCGGGCTTGTCCTTGCCGGCGTAGTTGGCGTCGAACACGATGAACGACTCGTCAGGCGCGATCGCCGGATCTTGTTCCTGCGCGTCCGGATCGCCCAGCGCGAGGCGTACCGGCGTCTGGTAACGGCCGTTCCGATACGCCGAACGATAGAGGTGGAACTGGTGCGCAGGCGCATCCATTCGCTGGAAGTACACGTCGCCTTGGGCTGCGACGCTGGGCGCGTAGATGTTCGCGCCGCTGTTCACCGCATCGGGCAGTCGTATTGGCGCGCTCCAGCTGTTGCCGCGGCGGTCGACCCGCCACAGATGGCCGCCGTGCAGCGGCTGGCCGCCGGCGACGTCGGGCCGGTTGGAAGTGAACAGCAGGAACGAACCATCCGGCGCCAGCGCCGGATCGTGGTCGAACCACTGCCCGGAGAACGGTGCGATCTGTGGCTGCGACCAGGTATCGCCTGTGCGGTGCGACATCATGATCATGCCGTTCGTCCCAGCCTGCTGGTCGAAGAAGACGGTGGCGCCGTCGGGGGTGAGAGTCAGGCAATCCACGCCGGACGGGCCGGAGATGGAACCGGGCGCGAAGATCTGTGGTTGCGGGGATGTCGGTGCGACGGTTTGGGCGCCGGCGCTGGCGGACACCCCGAGAGCGATGCAGCTGCCGGCAAGCAGCGAAACGAAGCGACGGACCATGCGTTCTCCTCGACGCAGTGACGATGCGATCGAGTCTGCAAGCCGGCGTCGGTTCGGCGCCGCGATTTTGTGACGACCGGGAACGGGGTGTGACCAGCGGTCGAATACCCGGGTCGAACGGTCAGTGCAACCCCAGCACGGTCCACGCGGCCGCGCGAAAACGGCGGCTCAAGCCCAGCCGGGTGCCGTCGCGCAGCAGCACTTCTGCATTGCCCTGGAACAGGGGATGCACTTCGGCAACACGCTCCACGTTCACCACGATGCCGCGGTGGATGCGCAGGAAGCGGGCGGGGTCGAGCATGGTCAGCAGATGGCGCAGCGTCTCGCGGTGGAGGAAGCGGCTGCTGCCGGCATGAATGTGCACGTAGTTGCCGTCGGCGCGGATCCAGTCGATGTCCGCCACGGCGATCACCCGGATATGTTCGCCGCTACGTATGCTGATGCGTTGCGCGTAGCCGGCACTGCCAGTCGGAGGCGCTGTCGACTCCCCGTTGCCGTGCACGGCGTGCAGTCCCTGCCAATGCCGGTTCACCCGTGCCATCGCCTGGTCGAAACGGCTCTGATCGATCGGCTTGAGCACGTAGTCCAGCGCATTGGCGTCGAATGCGCGCAACGCGTGTTCGGCGAACGCGGTGGCAAATACCACCAGCGGCAGGCGGTCGGGCGCCAGCTCGTGCAACAGGCCGAAACCGTCCATGCCGGGCATCTGGATATCCAGAAACAGCAGGTCCGGTTGCAGCGCATGCACGGCCTGCATCGCTTCGGCGGCATTGCCGCATTCGCCGACGATCTCCACCTCGGCGTGTGAGGCCAGTGCCTGGCGCAGCGCCAGCCGTGCCAGCACCTCGTCGTCGACCAGCACGGTGCGCATGCGTGCGGCGGTCATGCGACGTACTCGGTGAACGGCAGACGCACCTCGGCGCGCGTGCCGCCAGCGGGCAGGCGAGTGAGATCGAATTGCGCCGATGCGCCGAACAGCATGTGCAATCGCGCCCGCGTATTGCCCAGGCCGATGCCTTCGGGCATGTCATGCGGCGGCAGGCCGAGGCCATCGTCGTCCACACGTAGTTGCAGGCAGTCGCCGTCGCGTCGGCTGGAAATGCGCAGGATGCCGCTGCCGGGCTTGTTTTGCAGGCCATGGCGCAACGCGTTCTCGACCAGCGGCTGCAGAATCAGGTTGGGCACGGCCGCGTGCACGGTGTCGTCAGCCACGTCCAGCCAAGTGCTTAGTCGATCCTGGAAACGTACCTGCTGGATGCCGAGATAGCACGCGAGGAATTCCAGCTCGCGCGACAGCGGCACCTGTGGTGCGTGACCCTCCTCCAGTGTGAGCCGCAGGAAGTCGCTGAGCCGCGCGATCATCAACCGTGCCTGCAGCGGATCGGCCAGCGCCAGCGCCGAGATCGCATTGAGCGTGTTGAACAAGAAGTGTGGCTGCAGCTGCATGCGCAGGGCTTGCAGCTGCGATTGCGCCAGCTGCGTCTCCAGCTGCGCATTGCGCAGCCGTTCGCCGCGCAGATGCCGGCGCGATTCCATCCCGCGCAGCACCACCAGGATCACCCAGTAGATCACCAAGCCTTGCTGGAACTTATAGGCGAACTCCATGCCCACGTAGCTTCCGAAGGAGTGCACCGGCATCCGGCCTGGGCCGCACACGAACCAGAAGATCAGCAGTTGCAGCAGTGTCTGCACCAGCGCCACGCCGACACTGGCCGGCACGTGCAGCGCCAGAAATCGCGGCCAGCCATGCACCGTGCTTCGTCGCCCCAGCCAGCCGATCCCCGGTGCCAGCAGCATCCACAGGTAGAAGTCGGCGAGGTTCCAGGTCAGTCCGCGCAGCCAGGCCGGGTCGTGTCCCTCGCTGATCGAGGAAAGTCCCGAACTGAGTGCGTAAGACAGCGCCAGCAGCGTCCAGAAGCCGAACGCCAGGCCCCAGGTCTTCGATCTCCGCGAGGTGATGTGGCCCGGCACAGGATTCTCGCTGGCTATGCCCGCCGCTGGCGCCCTATTCATCCACGCAGTATGCCTATGCCGTGCGGCTGACGGATAGGCCTGAAGCGATGCCGACGCGGAACGTGAGCCCGGATTCAGCGCACCGCCGCCGCATCGGCATCCCGAGCGCAGGCAAGCACATCGCCTGACTTCATCATGGTCTGGTCGCCGCGTGATCCGCCAGCCAGGGCGTGATCGACATGCGATGGATGCGGTTGTCTGCTGCCGTGAAATACAGCGCGGAGAGGTCTGGATCGAGACGCGCCTCCTCGCCGGACGGACCGAGATGGATCGGTTCGCCCCAGCCCGTGGGAGTGGCGAAGGCCAGGAACAGGTCGTTCGTATCCGCTGCGGCGGGCTTGCGATTCGAACTGAACACGATGAAGGACTTATCCGGCGCGATCGCCGGATCGACATCGGAGGCCACGCCCTCGTTCGAGGGCAAAGGCAACAGTATCGGCGGCTGGAACTGCCCGTCAGCAAACTGACTGAAATAGATCCGCAGATGACGGCTCTGCGGATCGGGCTTCATGAAATACAGGCTGCCGTCCGCCGCCACCGCCGGCGAGTAGGTCGCCGGGCTGGTGTTGACGATATCGGGAAGCCGCACCGGCGTGCCCCAGCCATTGCCCTCGCGATTCACGCGCCACAGATTTCCGCCGCGACCGGGTTGCGGCTTGCCGCCGAAGTAGCCGTCCAGCGCTTTGCCGCCGGCCATGGCAGGCCGGTTGGAAATGAAGACCAGATACGAGCCGTCGGGGGCCATCGCGGGTTCCAGATCCATCCATTGATCCGAAAACGGCGCACGTTCCGGTGTCGACCAGATCCCTGCTTGCCGATGCGAAAGGTAGATCCGTCGCGTCGGCCCTTGCCCACGCGCGAACACCACCGTCTGGCCGTCCGGTGTGAATGCGGGGGATGCATCGTTGCCCGGTCCCCATTGCAGCTCCGCCGGGAGCAGGCGGGAAGCCGCAGGAGTCATCCCGGATTGCGCGTCCAGCCACGGTGCCAGCGACACCTGCCAGATGTGGTCGGCGCCGTTGTTCCATGTCGCCGCGGCATCCGGATTCGACGGTGGCAGGCGGCGGTCGCTGTAGAAGTAGAGCGTGCGGTGATCAGGGCCCAGCTGGGCGCCCATGTTCTCCTTGCCGCTGTTGACCGCGTCGCCGAGATCGCGCGGCACACTCCAGCCGGTGGGCGTGCGGAATGCGATGGCGAGGCGGTACGGTTCCTGCGCCGCGTGCTTGATGCTGACGACGATGAACGAGCCGTCGGGTGCGATCGCCGGGTCGCGGATCGTCGCGTCCGCGTCACCGAGCGCCACCACGTAAGACGTCGCGTAATGACCGTCGTGATACGGAGACTGCAATAGCTTGAAGTCGCCGTTGGGCCCAGCGCAGCCGATGAAGTAGACGCTGCCGTCGGCGGCGATGCTTGGGGAGGAGATCAGGGAGCAGGTGTTGACGGTGTCGGGCAGTCGCACGGGCGTACCCCAGCGGTCGCCCTGCCGGTTCACCCGCCATAGGTTCATGCCCTCGCCGGCGTGGCGCTTGCCGGCATGGACCGCGTCGATCGGCGGGCCGCCTGGTGTGGTCGGGCGATTGGAGACGAACAGCAGGAACGATCCGTCCGGCGCCATCGCGGGATCGAGGTCGTGCCAATGTCCCGAGAACGACGCCACATGTGGCGCCGACCAGAGGTCACGTTCGCGTTGCGATTCCATCAGGGTCGAGCCGTTGCCGGTGTCGCGCATGAAGACCACCGTCGCGCCATCCGGGGTGAACGCCGCCGCGCCATCGTTGGCGGTTCCGGCGATCGTGCCCGGCGCGAAGATCGTGGCCGTCGGCGGGGAATCCGGTGGCGTGGCGTGGGCCGCACCGGCCATGCCGGCGAGTACGGCCGTGCCTGCAAGGATCACGAAGATTGCCAGCAATCGCATGTCTATCTTCCGCATGTCTATATCCCCTTAATAGCGACGGCGGCGGATGCCGTCATCCGCGCCCGTCCAGCCACGACGCCAGCGACACCTGCCAGATGTGGTCGGCACCGTTGTTCCACGTCGCCGTGGCATCCGGATTCGACGGTGGCAGGCGGCGGTCGCTGTAGAAATACAGCGTGTGGTGATCAGCACCCAGCTGGGCGCCCATGCTGTGCTTGCCGCCGTTCACCGTATCGCCGAGATCGCGCGGTGCGCTCCAGCCGGTGGGCGTGCGGAATGCGATGGCGAGACGGTACGGTTCCTGCGCCGCGTGCTTGATGCTGACGACGATGAACGAACCGTCGGGTGCGATCGCCGGGTCGCGGATCGTCGCGTCCGCGTCACCGAGAGCCACCACGTAAGGCGTCGCGTAATGACCGTCGCGATACGGAGACTGCAATAGCTTGAAGTCGCCGTTAGGCCCAGCGCAGCCAATGAAGTAGATGCTGCCGTCCGCCGCGATGCTGGGGGCAAACGTCATCGAGCAGCTGTTGACGACGTCGGGCAAACGCACCGGCGCGCTCCAGCCATTGCCCTGCCGATTCACCCGCCAGAGGTTCATGCCCTCGCCGGCGTGGCGCTTGCCGGCATGGACCGCGTCGATCGGTGGGCTGCCTGGCGTGGCCGGGCGGTTGGAGACGAACAGCAGAAACGAACCGTCCGGCGCCATCGCCGGATCGAGGTCGCGCCATTGCCCGGAGAACGGCGCGGTCCGCGGTGTTGACCAATGGCCGCCGTCGCGGTGCGATTGCATCAATGTGAAGCTGTCGGTGCCGCGCATGAAATACACCGTCGCGCCATCCGGCGTGAACGCCGCCGCGCCATCGTCATCGGTTCCGGCGATCGCGCCGGGCGCGAAGATCGTGGCCGGTGGCGGGGAGTCCGGTGGTGTGGCGCGGACCACGCCGGTCGTGCTGCCGAGTGCGCCCGTGGCTGCAAGGATCATGAAAACTGACGGCAATCGCATGTCTGTATTCCCCTACCGCGTGTCGCTGCATGAGCAACCGGGCGATGGCGCTGATGTGGATGGTGAGACAAGGCTGGCACGGACGATCGATGGCGTCGCCAGCCTTGTGACGACAGGCGCCGTGGTAGTGACGAACGGTATGCGTGCACGTGCAGGTGGCCGAAAGCGGCGGCGGATGTCGTCTTCCGCGTGGGGTCGGTCGCACCGGTTATCGCGGCCGCTGGTGAATACCTGGCGACCGCTTGTCACGTCGTCGCCGTCGGTCGTCACAGGAACGATGCGGCGCACCGCCATGCCGTGCAGTCTGCATCAGCGGCTATGTTGCCGCGGACGAGGGCAGCAGCATGCGCAAGCAATATCTCTTCTGGATCGGCACAGCGTGTCTTGCCGCGACGACGATGGGCGCCACGGTCGTGATCGCAGCGACCTTCGCCGGGCAGGCGATCAACACGGACGAAAGCGCCCGGAGCGAGGCGGCGGTGATTGCGGTCGACCAGCACTGGTTGGAGGCCGAGGTCGGTGGCGATACGGCCTGGCTCGATGCCATGTTGCTGCCCGAGTACCGTTCGGTCGGTGCCGACGGCGTGGTGCATCCGAAGTCCGCGATCATGGCGCACGCGGCGAAGAACCGCGGCTCGGACGAGGAACGGCGCAAGGTCGAGGCGTGGATCAAGACGCATCCGTCGGGCAAGGCTGTCGTGATCCACGGCGACACCGCGATCCTGTCGTTCTACGATCCGGCGAAGGGTGCGGCCAACGACGTGCGTTCGTCCGACATCTTCGTCTACATCGACGGCCGCTGGCATGCGCTGTATTCGCAGCACAGCAATGTAGGCAAAGGTTGATCAGATGCCGGCGGCGGGGAACAGCACGGTGGGATCGCCACTGAGCCACACCATGTCGATCCGCATGCGCTCGAACTGCCACTGTTCGTCGTGGCGCGACAGTTCCATCGTGTAGATATGCTTGAGCAGGAGGTGGCGCGCATGGTCGCCGCGCGGCAGGTGCTGCGCCTCGACCAGCGCGAACAGGCTGGCATTCTCGCCGTCGTACGCGGTCACTCGCGGGTTGGTCACGGTGTGGGTGGTGTCTAGCCCGCCGATGGCGGCGAAGATAGTATCGGCGATCGCCTGGCGTCCCTCGAACACCGGGATGGTGGCGCCGAGGCGCTGCGCCGGCGCGGTGAAATCGAGCTTGGCGTGTTCGGCGAAGGCCGATTCGAACAGTGCGCGATCGCGCAGATCCTGACCGGCGCCGAAGCGGTACAGCGCATCGACGATGGCGATGTGCTCATGCGCGGAGGGCTGGCGAAGTGACACGGTGGATGCATCTTTCATGAGGGTATTCCAGGTAGGTGCGGTCACCAGGCGATGCGCTGGCCATCGCGAAAAAATCCGCCGGTGCTTGCGATTTGTTCGGGCAGGCAGGCGGCCCACACTATGCCGGCAGCACCTTCGTTCACCGGCCGGCCGCCGGGGCCGCCCATGTCGGTGGCGACCCAGCCGGGGCACACCGCGTTGACCATGATGCCGCTGCCGCCCAGTTCCGCGGCGAGCGCACGAGTGTAGGTGTTCAGCGCCGCTTTCGAGACGCGATAGGCCGGGCAGCTGTCGCCGCCGATGGTGCTCGCGCCGCAGCCGCTGGACACGTTGACGATGCGGCCGTAGCCATGCCTCTGCATCAGCGGCAGCATCGCCTCGCTCAAGCGCCACGCACCGAGCAGGTTGGTGTCCAGCGCCGCACGCACGGCGTCGATCGCAACCGAGGAAGGCCGATCACGCACGTCGTAATGCGCGCCGGCATTGTTGACGAGGACGTCCAGACGTCCATAACCCTGTTCGATGCATTGCACGACGGCATCGATATCCGTCTGTGCGGTGACGTCCAGCTTCACCGCGACCACGTCGGCGCCCGCGCGCCGCAGCCGACGCGCGGCCTGTTCGCCGAGCGCCAGCTCACGTGCGCCGAGCAGGACGGTCATGCCGGTGGCGGCAAGCTGGCGCACCACCTCCAGCCCGAGCCCGCGGTTGGCGCCGCTGACAAGTGCCACTTGCTGCGCCAGCGGCAGTGCCGACGAAGTCAGCGAGCGGCGGCGCCGTGGCAGCTGGCGGAGAGCCTGCGTGGCGGTGCTCATGGCGCGCTGGCGACGGCGCTGCAGTGTTCGTCGCCGCAGGCCTGCCAGCCGCCACCAAGTGCCTTGTACAGCGCCACGGCACGGGTGTTGATCGCCGTCTCGGCCTGGGCCAGATCATCTTCGGCAGCTAGCTGGGTGCGTTCGGCATCGAGCAGTTCGAGGAAGCTGGTGGCGCCTTCCTGATAGCGAATTCTTGCCAGATCCGCGGCACGCTTGCTCTGCGTGCCTTGCTCGATCAAGTGATCGACACGCACGCGCTGCTGGTTGAAACCGGTGACTGCGTTGTCGATGTCCTCGATCGCCAGCAGCACGGTCTGCTGATAGTTTGCCTGCGCCGCATCGGCGCGCGCTTCGCTGACGTGCAGGTTGGCGCGCACACGCTGGATGTTCAGGCCAGGCCAGCTGATGCTTGGCGCCAGCGACCACGCACGCGTCGACGGGCTGCCGAAATCATTGCTGCGTCCGGACAGGAAACCGAGGAAGCCGCCCAGCGTGAGGTGCGGAAAGAAGTCCGCCTTGGCCACGCCGATACGCGCGGTGGCGGCGGCGTATTCGCGTTCGGCGATATGGACGTCCGGACGCCGCGTCAGCACGTCGCCGGCGTCGCCAATCGGCAAGCTCACCGCGATCGGGGTGAAGCTTTTCGGCGACACGTCGATGTCAAGTTCGCCTGGCCGTTCGCCGAGCAGCACGGCAAGCCGGAACTCACTGGCACTGGTCTGCGTCTGCAACAGCGGCAGTTGCGCCTGCACCGCACTCAGGCGTGCCTTCGCACTGGCCACGTCCTGTTCCGAACCGGAGCCGAGCTGCTGGCGTACCTCGGTCAGGTGCACGGTCTGCTGCTGGTTGTCGATGTCGCGTTGGGCGATATCCAGCCGCAGCTGGCTGCCGCGCAACTCGAAATAGTTGCGCGCGACTTCGGCCAGCAGGCTGACCTGGGCATTGTGCAGTGCCGCCTCGCTGGCGCCGAGATCGGCGCCGGAGGCTTCCACCGAACGACGCACGCCGCCGAACAGATCCAGCTCCCACGACGCATCGAAACCGGCCTGGTACGTCGTCGCGGTGCGTCGCTGCGTGCCGAAGCCCGGTTGCTGGCCGCGGCTACGCGTGTAGTTCACGTCGGCATCGATCGTGGGCAACTGATCGGACTTTGCGCCGCTGAGCAGCGCGCGCGATTCGTGCAGCCGCGCCACCGCGATGCGCAGATCCAGATTGTTGGCGGCGGCGCGCTGGATCAGCGCATCCAGCGTGAGGTCGTTGAACTGCTTCCACCATGTGGCCTGGAACTGCGCGTTGTTTTCCTGCGCGGCATCCAGTCCCTGCAGCTTCGGCGTGGCGGGTTTCACCTCGTGATAGTTCGGGCCGACGCTGGCGCAGCCGGCCAGAATCAGTGCGGCGCTCAGCGCCGTGATCTTCAGTAGCGTTTTCATCAGTGGTTCTCCAGCGCCGGCAGAGCATGCGCGGCGGTGCGGTCACGTGCACGCGCCTCGCGACGTTCGACCAGCGCGCGAATCAGTACATAGAACAGCGGTGTGTAGATCAAACCGAAGATGGTCACACCGAGCATGCCGGAGAACACCGCCACGCCCATCGCATGACGCATCTCGGCACCGGCGCCGTGCGAGGTGACCAGCGGCACCACACCCATGATGAAGGCGAACGAGGTCATCAGGATCGGGCGCAGTCGCAGCTTCGCCGCTTCCAGCACTGCTTCGTGGCGTGCCATGCCTTCATGCTGGCGTTCGCGGGCAAACTCGACGATCAGGATCGCGTTCTTGCACGCCAGTCCGACCAGCACGATCAATCCGATCTGGGTGAAGATGTTGTTGTCGCCACCGCTCAGCCACACGCCGGCAATCGCGGACAGCAGCACCATCGGCACGATCAGGATCACCGCCAGCGGCAGCGACCAGCTCTCGTACAGCGACGACAGCACCAGGAACACCAGCAGCACGCACAACGGGAACACCAGGATCGCGGTGTTGCCGGCGAGGATCTGCTGGTAGGTCAGCTCGGTCCATTCGAAGCTGACGCCGTTGGGCAAGTTGTCCTTCGCCAGCTTCTCCATCGCCGCCTGTGCCTGACCCGAACTGAAACCGGGCGCGGGACCACCGTTGATCTCGGCGGTCGGATAGCCGTTGTAATGCTGCACGCGATCCGGGCCGGCACCCTGCTGCACGGTAACGAACGAACCGAGCGGCACCATCTGGCCCTGTGCGTTGCGCGTCTTCAGCTGCAGGATGTCCTGCGGCGTATGCCGGAATGCCGGATCGGCCGACACGTTGACCTGGTAGGTGCGTCCGAAACGGTTGAAGTCGTTGACGTAGAGCGAGCCCATGTAGGCCTGCATGGTCTGGTACACGTCGGCCAGGTTCACGCCGACGGTCTTGGCCTTCTCGCGGTCCACGTCGGCATCCACCTGCGGCACGCTGACCTGGAAGCTGGAGAACAGCCCGGCCAGCGCCGGCACCTTGCGGCTCTCGGCGATCAGGCCCTGGGTCTGCTTGTACAGCTCGTCGAAACCACGATCGCTGCGATCCTCGATCTGCAGGCGGAAGCCGCCGATCGTGCCCAGCCCCATCACCGGCGGCGGCGGGAACACCGCGATGTACGCGTCCTGGATCGCTGCGAACTTCTGGTTCAGCGCGCCGGCGATCGCACCGGCTGACAGATCGGCGCTGCGGCGTTCCTCGAACGGTTTCAGCGTGACGAACACGATGCCGGAGTTGGTGGAATTGGTGAAGCCGTTGATCGACAGGCCCGGGAATGCCACGGCGTGTTCCACACCCGGCTGCTTCAGCGCGATCGCACTCATTCGCTGGATCACGTCTTCGGAACGATCGAGCGAGGCGGCATCGGGCAGCTGCGCAAACGACACCAGGTACTGCTTGTCCTGCCCCGGCACGAAGCCGGTCGGCACGTGCGAGAAGCCCAGCCAGGTCAGCCCGATCAGGCCCGCATACAGCACCAGTGCAATCGAACCCTTGCTGAGGATCCGTTTCACGCCGCCGACATAACGCTCCGAACCACGCTGGAACATGCGGTTGAACGGGCGGAACAGCCAGCCGAACGCGCGGTCGATCCAGCGGGTCAGGCGATCCTTCGGCGCATCGTGGCTCTTCAGCAACACGGCGGCCAGCGCCGGACTGAGAGTCAGCGAGTTGAACGCGGAGATCACCGTGGAGATCGCAATGGTCAAAGCGAACTGGCGATAGAACTGGCCGGTGAGGCCGCTGACGAACGCGGTCGGGATGAACACTGCGCACAGCACCAGCGCAGTGGCCACGATCGGCCCGGTGACTTCGTGCATCGCTTTGCGAGTGGCCTCCTTCGGTGACTGGCCGAGTTCGATATGCCGCTCGACGTTTTCCACCACCACAATCGCGTCATCGACCACGATGCCGATCGCCAGCACCAGTCCGAACAGCGACAGCGCGTTGAGCGAGAAGCCGGCCAGGTACATCACCGCGAACGTGCCGATCAGCGATACCGGCACCGCCACCAGCGGAATGATCGAGGCGCGCCAAGTCTGCAGGAACAGGATCACCACCAGCACCACCAGCAGGATCGCTTCCAGCAGCGTATGCGCCACCGCCTCGATCGAGCCGCGCACGAAGACCGTGGGGTCGTACACGATCGAGTAATCCACCCCTTGCGGGAACTCCTTCTTCAGCTGCGTCATGGTGGTGCGCACTTCATCGGAGATCTGGATCGCGTTCGAGCCAGGTCGCGCGAAGATCGGCAGCGCCACCGCCGGCTTGTTGTCCAGCAGGCTGCGCAGCGCGTAGTTGTTCGAGCCCAGGTCGACCTTGGCGACATCGGCAAGATGGGTGACGCCGCCGCGCGCGTCGGTGCGCACGATGATGTTGCGGAAGTCGTCCTCGCTGACCAGCCGGCCACGGGTATTGATGTTGAGCTGGAACGCCGAGTTGTTCGGGCCTGGCGGTGCGTTCAGCGCACCGGCGGCGACCTGCACGTTCTGCTCGCGGATCGCGTTGATCACGTCGCCGGTGGTGAGATTACGCGAGGCGAGTTTCTGCGGGTCCAGCCACACGCGCATGCTGTATTCGCCGGCGCCGAAGATCTGTACGTCGCCAACGCCGTCGAGCCGGCCCAGCACATCCTTCACGTGCAGGCGTGCGTAGTTCGACAGGTACAGCATGTCGTAGCGCTGATCGGGCGAGGTCAGGTGCACCACCATCGTCAGGTCGGGCGAACTCTTCTGCGTGGTCACGCCGAGCCGCTGCACTTCTTCCGGCAGCTTCGGCAACGCTTGCGCGACGCGGTTCTGCACGTCGACCTGGGCGGTATTGAGATCGGTGCCGAGCGCGAACGTCACGGTCAGCGTCATCGCGCCGTCGCTGGTTGCCTGCGAAGAGGTGTAGAGCATCCCTTCGACGCCGTTGATCTGTTCCTCCAGCGGCGTGGCGACGGTTTCGGCGATGACCTTGGGATTGGCGCCGGGGTAGGCGGCGCGGACTACCACGGTGGGCGGCACGACTTCGGGGTATTCGCTGATCGGCAGCTTGAACACCGCGATGCTGCCGGTGATCACGAACAGCAGCGACAGCACAGCGGCCATGATCGGTCGGTTGACGAAGAACTGGGCAATGTTTTTCATGCAATGAATCCTCAACGAAGCCGTTTCGCGGCTTCGGTCTTCTTTGCTCCTCCCTCTGCTTGTTCCAAAGGGGCTTCCTTCAGTCGCAGGGGGAGGTGGGGAGGGGGTGACGCTCTTGTTCTTGCTTCGCGGTGGGCTGGGGGCTTCATCCCACCTCAGCCCGCACCTGCCGTGCGCAGATGCGGGCGCGTGTTTTCAACCTTGCGGACTCGGTGGCGCCTTCGTATTGGCCTGCGCGGTGAGCGTGCTGGCGGAGTCCGCAGGAACGGTGGCATCGACCAGCGCCTTGTCGGCTGCGTCGAGGCGGTACTGCATCGCCACCGTCTGCGGGTTGACCTCGGCGCCGGGGCGCACGTGCTGCAGGCCGTTGATGATCACCACGTCGTTGGCGTCGAGGCCGCTGTCGATAATCCGCAGGCCATGGAATAGCGCGCCGGTGCTGACCTTGCGGTATTCCACCTTGTGCTGCTTATCGACGACATAGACGAACTGGTTGCCCAGGTCGGTGCCGATCGCGCGGTCGTCCACCAGCAGGCGCGAACGGGCCTGGCCGCTCTGCAGTTGCACGCGCGCATACAGGCCGGGCGTGTACAGGCCGTCGGCGTTGTCGAACACCGCGCGCAAGCGCATCGTGCCGGAACCGGTGTGCAGCTGGTTATCGACGAAGTCGAGACGGCCTGCATGCGGATGGCCGGTTTCGTCGGCCAGCCCCATCGCCGCCTCGATCCGTGCGCTGTGCCCGGCCTGTGTGGCGCGTGCGCGCAGGTGATCGAGCTTGAGCCAGGTCTGCTCATCCACGTCGAAGTACACATAGACCGGGTTGACCGAGACCACGCTGGTCAGCACGTCGTTGCTGGTGACCAGGTTGCCAGGGGTGACGCGGGCATTGCTGACGCGGCCGTCGATCGGCGAACGCACCTGGGCGAAGTCAAGATTGAGCCGCGCGGTGGCCAAGGCAGCGGTGGCCGCCGCCAGCTGTGCCCGCGCGCTTTGTGCAGCGGTGTCCTGACTGTCGGCTTCTTGTTGTGCCACGGCATGCTGGGCCAGCAGCATTGCGGCGCGGCGCTGATTGGTTTCAGCCAAGCTCAACGCGGCTTTGGCCTGCGCCTGATTCGCGCCGAGCCGGTCGACCTCGGCTTGATACGGGCGCGCGTCGAGCTGGAACAGCACGTCGCCCTTGTGCACCAGCGCGCCCTCCTGGAAGTGCACCGATTCCACGAAACCGCCGACGCGCGGCTGTACCTGCACCGTGTTGACCGCTTCCAGCCGGCCGGTGAATTCGGCGCTGTCGCTGATTTGGCGGGTCAGCGCCTGCGCCACCGTCACTTCGGGCGGGGCGTCGCCAGCCGGGGTCTGTGCCTGGCTGTTGCCGCCATGCAGAAGAACCCAGCTGCCCAGCACACCGGCGGCAATCAAAGGGGCCAGCATCCATTGTTTTTTCATCTCGCGCTCCCAGAACCTTGTTGGTCGGGCGCAGGTCGCCCGGCGAAGGGTCGAGAGAATAGGTGTACTTAACGGTATAGAAAATCCGTTTCTTGCGCACTACACTCATGACCCGCAATCACGAATAGGTCAGGAATCCAGACAATGGAAGATTTTTCAGCAATTTCGACCTTCGTGCGGGTGGTCGAAGCCAAGAGTTTCGCTGCCGCTGCCGCGCAGTTGGGGATGACCCCGTCCGGGGTCAGCCGGGCCGTGGCGCGGCTGGAGGCTCAGCTTGGTGCGCGACTGCTGTTCCGTTCGACCCGATCGCTGCGATTGACCGACGATGGGGCCTCATTCCATGCACGTTGCAAGGAGATTCTTGCCGATCTGGCCGAGGCGACCGAGGCGATGGGACAGGCACGCAGCCAGCCGGTCGGCAAGTTGCGGATCGCGATGCACTCGGCGATCGGCCGCGCCGCGCTGATCCCGAACCTGGCCGAGTTCGAGCAGCGCTATCCGGATATCCGGCTCGAACTGGCGATGTGCGACTACCACTTCGACCTCAACGAGGAAGGCTACGACTGCGCCATCCGCATGGGCGAGCTGGCCGATTCCAACCTGATCGCGCGCAAGCTCGGCTACTTCAACAACGTGCTGTGTGCCTCGCCTGACTATCTGCGCAGGCACGGTGCGCCCCGCAGCATTGAGGATCTGCGTCAGCACCGCTGCATCAACTACGTCTTTCCCAGCTCCGGTAAGCCGTACCAGTGGCAGTTCGACACGCCGAGCGGACGCGTCGGGCTGGATATCGATGCGCACATGCTGATCAACGATGGCGAGTCGGTGATCCAGGCGGCGATCGCCGGACTCGGCATCATCCAGATCCCGCATTGCCTCGCCGCCACGGCGCTAGCCAAAGGCCAGCTGGAGATCGTGATGACCGACACGATCTCCACCGGGTCGCCGGTGTGGATCGTCTATCCGCAGAAGCGGCACCTGTCGGCGCGGGTACAGGCCTTCATCGGCTGGATCAGCGAACTGTTCCAGCGCACCAGTTCACCGCAATGCAAGATCACCGCGCGGATCAACGCCGAGAAGGCCGAGCGGGGCGAGCAGCGGATCGCTGCCGTTGCCTGAGATGCTCCCGCCGTTGCAAGCAACGGCAGGAAGCAAGGCTCACGCGCCGGCCGGCACCAGCAACAGCAGCGCCACGCCAAGTACGATGCGGTAGATCGCGAACGCGGTGAAACGGTGGCTGCGGATGTAGCCGAGCAGCCACTTCACCGCGATGAAGCCGACGATCAGCGAGACCACGAAGCCGACGATCAGTGCGGTCCAGTCCTCGTGCGCGGCGCCGCCGTTCTTGAGCACCTTCAGCAGCTCGTAGCCGGTCGCGGCGTACATGGTCGGGATACCGACCAGAAAGGCGAACTCCGTGGCCGCTGCGCGGTTGCTGGTACCGGCGAGCATGGCGGTGAAGATCGTTGCGCCCGAACGCGAGGTGCCCGGGAAGACGCCAGCCACCATCTGCGCGATGCCGACCAGGATCGCCACCCGCCAGGTCACCTGAGTGCGATCCACCTGGCGTGCGGCCAGTGCTTCCGCACCGAGCATCCAGAAGCCGCCAATCACCAGCGCCCACGCGATTGGCGTCACCTTCTCGGGCAACTTGAAGCCGTAGTGGGTCACCACCAGGCCAAGCACCGCGGTGATCATGAACGCCACGAACAGCTTGAGCAGATAATCGCGGTTGGCCGGGTCGCGCCACTGCGTGAACAACTGCCAGATGCGCGACCAGTAGATCAGCGTGACCGCCAGAATCGCGCCGGCCTGGATGCCGACATTGAACAGATCCGAGCGTGCACCGAGACCGAACTTCTCGGCGATCAGCAGATGGCCGGTGCTGGAAATCGGCAGGAATTCGGTGATGCCTTCGATGATGCCGAGCAGGATGACGTGGAGCAGGTCGGTCACGGTATGGTTCCGATGGAAGGTTGGATTGCGCCGGCAGGGCAGACAACCGGCTGGAAGCGGCATAGCTTACGGGCAATGCAGGCGTAAAGGATGGCCGTACGATGGCGCGTCGCGGCAATGCTCCGGTGGCTTCTGGAAGCACCATTACGGTGCAAAACATGACTAAAATGAGATTTATTCTGGTGCTATCGTGCTGGCCTGCAGGCACGCCATGATCCTTCCATTCCATGTGCACCAACGCTTTCGCGTCGTGGCACAGGGCTTGCTAAACAGCTTTATTCCCTATCCCTCAGAGGCTCCGCCATGTCCGCCAACAAAGTGCTCGATCTGATCCAGGAACACGAGGTCGAGTTCGTCGACTTCCGCTTTGCCGACATGCTCGGCGTGCATCACCACGTCAGCTTCCCGGCCCACGCGATCGACGAGTCGACGTTCGAGGACGGCAAGATGTTCGACGGCTCGTCGATCACCGGCTGGAAGGGCATCAACGAATCGGACATGGTGCTGATGCCCGATCCGGCGACCGCGCACCTCGACCCGTTCAGCTCGCACGTGCAACTGATCCTGCATTGCGACGTGCTGGAGCCGAGCACCATGCAGGCGTACGGCCGCGATCCGCGCTCGATCGCCAAGCGCGGCGAGGCGTTCCTGAAATCGACCGGCATCGCCGACACCGCGTTCTTCGGGCCGGAGCCGGAGTTCTTCATCTTCGACTCGGTGCGCTGGCAGAACGACATGGGCCGCGTGTTCTACGAAATCGGTTCCGAAGAGGCGGCATGGTCGTCGCGCTACAAGTACGACGGCAACAACACCGGCCACCGTCCGGGCGTGAAAGGCGGCTACTTCCCGGTCAGCCCGGTCGATTCGCTTGGTGACCTGCGCGCCGACATGTGCAAGGTGCTGGAGTCGCTCGGCCAGGTGGTCGAAGTGCATCACCACGAAGTGGCGAACGCCGGCCAGTGCGAGATCGGCGTCAAGTTCAACACGCTGGTGAAGAAGGCCGACGAGCTGATGACGATGAAGTACGTCATCAAGAACGTGGCACACCAGAACGGCAAGACGGTGACGTTCATGGCCAAGCCGGTGGTCGGCGACAACGGCAGCGGCATGCACGTGCACCAGTCGCTGGCCAAGAACGGCGAGAACCTGTTTGCTGGCGACCTGTACGGCGGCCTGTCGCAGATGGCGCTGTGGTACATCGGCGGCATCTTCAAGCATGCCCGCGCGATCAACGCGTTCGCCAACTCCACCACCAACAGCTACAAGCGCCTTGTACCGGGCTTCGAAGCGCCGGTGATGCTGGCGTACTCCGCACGGAATCGTTCCGCGAGCTGTCGCATCCCGTATGTGGCCAGCCCGAAGGGCCGCCGCATCGAGGTGCGCTTCCCCGATCCGATGAACTCCGGCTACCTGGTATTCACCGCGCTGATGATGGCCGGCCTCGACGGCATCATCAACAAGATCGACCCGGGCGCACCGGCCGACAAGGATCTGTACGACTTGCCGCCGGAAGAGGAAAAGAACATCCCGCAGGTGTGCTCCAGCCTCGACGCCGCACTGGAAGCGCTGGACAAGGATCGCGAATTCCTCAAAGCCGGCGGCGTGTTCACCGACGACTTCATCGACGCCTACATCGAGGTGAAGATGAAGGAAGTCACCCGCTACCGCGCCAGCACCCACCCGATCGAGTTCCAGATGTATTACGGGCTGTAATGGCGTAGACAACGCAAGGTTGAAAACAACGGGCGCTTCGGCGCCCGTTGTCGTTTGGCGATGTCGCTGGAATCCGGATGCGGACAACTCAGGGGAAGGGTATGCGCCGCTGGTTGAAAGGAATCGCATGGATTGTTGTCACCATCCTGCTGGCGTTGATCGAAGGCATTGCATGGGGACGTCTGCGTCCGCCGAGTGATGCGCAAGCCCGCGCGCTGGCGATGCTGCAGCAGGATCACCGGCCCACGCAAGGTCACAACGCCTGGGCGACGTTCTGGTTGCTGGATTACGACCTGCCTGCCGACGCCATCGACAGCGTGTATGCACGGGAACGCCAGCATCTGATCGATTGGGCCAGCCGCATACGCCCCGACGCGCCATCGACGCTGGCGTACGACGCCCTTGTCGCGAAGGATCACCCGAAGCTGCCACCGATCAGTCCGGGCGATCGGGCACTGCTGTGCCATAGTGCCGATGCCGATTGCCTCGGCAAGGTCCGTGGACAGGCGGCGTCGCTGCGCGCGGTGCTGGCACAACAGGCCACGCGACTGGCACGGCTGCGCAGCATCACGCCCGAGGATTATCTGTGGGAGGACACGCCGTTCAGTCCCTACGCTCCACAGCCTGCGTTCCTACCGTCTGAGGATTTGCTACGAACCTCGGCAGCGCTGGACTTTGTCGATGGGCAGCGCGAGCAGGGGCTGACCGCGATATGCCGCAATGCGCAAGTGATCAGGCAACTGCATGCACATACCAACTCGCTGATCGGCACGATGCTCATGGTCGGCTGGATGGATGCGGCTGAGCGTCTGTTTGCCGGCATGCTCACTGAGCTGCCCGTTGATCAGGCCGTGCCGGCGAGCTGCACTGAGGCCTTTGCGCCCGTCACATTGGCGGATGTCGACATGTGCGCGCCGATGCAGCACGAATTCGCGTGGGTGTTGGCGGGCACGGCGACGGTTGATCCGGCCAGAGCCAGTGGATTGAAGCGGTGGTGGCTGCGCGCAACGGTCGATATGCAAGGCATACATCGTCTGATCGCACCGCACTACGCCTGGTCGTGCCAGGCCGATGTGCGCGAGGCGATGCTGGCCGACCGCAAGCTGTCGACCGCGCAGGCGCCCATCGTTCGCTACGATGTTTTCGATACGGTAGCCAATCCCATCGGCGTCATCCTGGCGCGGATAGCGTCACCTGATTACGCGACATATATGAATCGCAATGAAGACTATGCGGCAGGTCTACGGTTGACGCGACTGCTGCTGGTAGGCGAGGCCAGCCTGTCGTCGACCGCTTTTCGGTCTTACCTCGAACAGCATTTTTCGACGCTGACGCCAGCGGGCGCGCGCCCACTGCAATTTGATCCTGATGGCCGCCACCTACGCATGCCGTATTACTCGCCTCGTCCGCACAAGAGCGCCCTGGTGCTGCCGATCGCGCCGTGAGGCGCGTACTGATCCATCGCCAACCAGGGATCGGGCAGAGCAGGGAGAGAGGAGCTCCAAAATGGGTGCTGTTCAGCCCACCAAACTCCGTGCGCATGAGAGTTCCATCGCGCGGACTTTGTGCATCTATTAGCGCTTTGCCATCTCATCCTGTGTCGACGTGATTCCGGGTCGCGCCGTTTTCCTGACTATCGCCCGCGTGGCGTAAAGGCCTTTGTCCGCACGTGCAATGACGCTGTCGAGCGGTTCGCCATCCGTGCTCGTTGCGGACCCAAGTGAAAGGCGGATAGATGCACTCGAACTCCTCGTTTCCAGCGTGGCCAACAAATCGGTCAGTCGTGCCGCGTCCTTCACGATAACGATGAATTCGTCTCCGCCCATTCGAACGATGATGTCGTCTTTCCCGATGCACGAGCTCAGGAAACTGACCACCTCGACGAGGACCTCATCGCCACGTTGGTGACCGTGTGTGTCGTTGATCTCTTTGAAGTGATCGAGATCAATCGCGATGCATGACCAGGCCGGCGCATCTCTTAAGGATCGCTCGACCTTGCCAAGATACCGCCTGTTGAATGCACCAGTGAGTGGGTCGTGCACGGACCATTCCAGCAGCGTTTTCTCGTACCTATGCTGCTCCGTTACATCTTGGGCGTGACCAAGCACGTAAGGGTCCTCATCTTCTTCATCCAGTACGTTGTGGTACTGCCAGTACCTGGTAGAGCCATCCTTCGCGATAAGCTCCATCAATCCAGAGTCGACGTGGCGGTCCTTGATTCTTACCAAGTACTTCTGAAAGTCGCTCTGTCGCGACGGGGGCATCAGAGAATCCAGCGACGAACCAAGAAGCTCGGCCATGCTGTAGCCCAAGGACGTTGCAGCAGCGGGGTTCACGGACAACAACGTCCCGCTCAGGTCATGCGTGCAGATGAGGCCAAGACTGTATTGAAAGAGTTTCCGAAACCTTCGCTCACTGGATTCGAGGGATGCTACGACGCGGCGACGGACGGTGACGTCCTGGAATGCTCCAATCAGACGATACGGATGGCCATCATGAAACTCCGTCGAGCCAACAGTACGCACCCATATCTTTCTGCCTTTTGCCGTAACAAGAGGGAGCTCGAGATCCCAGCCCTCTCCTGTTGCCAAGCCCTTTTCCCAGGTAGCCTGAATAGCTCCCCGTGCTTCGGGTGAGTAGTAGTTGAGCGCCTCGTCCAGGGTCGGTTTGTGACCCGTTGGTCTATCGTAAATGCGACATGTTTCATCGGACCAGAATAGTTCGCCCGTGGCTACGTTGAACTCCCATCCGCCCACACCAGCCACACGTCCCGTTCGATCGAGGAACGCTTCGCTGTTTCTCAGCCTTCTCTCCAGCTCGGCGGAAATCTCGGATTGACGGCGAGCCTCATCAGCCTCCCTCTTCATTTGTTCATTTCTTGCAAGGAGAAGCGAGCGCTGCTCCAGTGCTTGAACAACAGCCGCCGCGAGTTCCTGAAGTACGTCCAATTGTTTGGACGAAAGTTTTCGAGGAATCCTGTCAATGACACATAGAGAGCCAAGCGGCGTACCGTCGTCAAGGACGATGGGAGCGCCTGCGTAATACCGAATATTTGGATCACCGGTTACCAAGGGGTTTTTGGAGAATCGTACGTCTTTGGTGGCGTCGGTAATCTCCAGGATTCCGCCATTGCTCATCGTGAGCGCGCAGAAGGCGACCTCTCTTGGCGTTTCGCTGACGCCGTCCAATCCTACGTTCGCTTTGAACCATTGCCTCGATTCGTCGATCAAACTGACCAACGCGATCGGCGTACCTGCAACTGCCGCTGCCGCCCTCGTCAGGGAGTCGAATAGCGGCTCGGCCTCAGTATCGAGGACATGCAGATGACGAAGCCGTTCGAGCCTGCTTATCTCGCTTACTGCCGAAACGCTGCTCATAGGTAAATACCTCTAGCGGCAACTACTCCGTGAGTACACGAATGATGCTTGAAGATTCTGACAGCCGTTATACATCGCCTATCGGCCTTATAGGGTCTTCTTGAATATCCGCTACTGCAGGCTCAGGTACCAATATGCCGTCACCGCACAACGTGACGCTTCTCTCAAAAATTCATGTCCATGACTGAACAACGGTCTTGGGAAATGCAGGGCTTGACGGGTTTCCCGACAAATTGCCTGATAAAGCCAGACATAAGGAATGTCCGCTTTGAGGCCAGTTTGCGACGATTGCGGCCCCGCTACACGCGGGACAAGGTCTCGGTCTCGTTGTCGTCGGAGGTGGGTACGCCCAATACCTCGAGCTCCGGGACGTGTATTCCCTCTTCCGCGAAGGAACTGCCATGAGCCTTCTACTCATGGAGAATGCGGTCTGACTATTCGCTCAAGCGGACTGCTGCGAATGAGCTGCGCTATGCTCCAATCTCTTGCAGCAGTCCACTAACCGAAGCGCCGCGCGGGAATTCGCATGCAAACAACCTGCAATCACGCCTTTGGTGAATGGACTCAGTCCGATACCGCCAAGCACCGCGTATGCGGTCGATGTGGCGCTATTGAGAAACAAGCCTCCCAGCCGTGCTCAGACTGCAAAGGGACCGGAGCCTGCCCCCGCTGCCATGGCTCATGCAGCGATTCCTATGGTCGTAGCTGCGACCTTTGCTGTGGCGATGGCGACTGCCGATATTGCAACGGGAGCCGTGTGTGCTGGTACAGGCAGTAGGCCAAGCGGCTCACACCCACCGCCGGTCGCAGTACGACGCCGTATCATCGAACTACTCAAATCCTGGGAGCAGGTCGACTGCGTTGCATGCCTCTTCGACTATCCATGATCTGTCGTGCCGGGTCAGCGAGCCGACCGCAAGGCCCGCAATGCAGCAGAAGCTAAGGACAGATATCCCCTATCAGCTGCTACATCGCGGATCCTAAGTGCCTTTAAGCGGTCTTTTTTGCAGCCACTTTTTTGCCAGCTCGCTTGGTAGCCTTCTTGGTGGCTTTCTTCGCAGGGTTCGCGCTCTTGGCGGGTGCCGCGGACTTGGCGGAACTGCCGATCAGAAGGCTTTCCACGGTGACGCCGCGACGCCTAAGAGCCTTCGCAAACCAGGCCGGCTGTCGTCCGCGCCCAGACCAAGTCTGGGATGGGTCGGAAGGGTCGCGGTACTTCGGAGCCACCGAACCCGTCTTGCCTTTCTTAGCCGCTGCCTTCTTGCCGCGCGACGGGTAGATATCCTCCAAGCTGAGGCCGCTGTTGCCTAGCAAGGTCTCGATCTTCTGCTTGACGGCTTGGATCTGATTGGCGCGAGCTTCATGCATTTGTGCATTTGCGGTCGCAATGAGCGCTTGAAGTTCTTTGGGGGAAAGGGTCTTAAGATCAATTGTCATGGGAGTGCCTATGTTGGATTTTCCAGGCCAAGTCTAAGGCATTGAGCGCGCTAAGTTGCGAAGATCACCGAATATGATTTCCAGGGTGCGAAGCAATGCGGGGATTCCACCATATGGAATCCGTGTTTCCAAGCGAGATTATGGCGAAGAGCGAAGCCTGGACTTCGGTTCCTTATGTCGGTGCCAAGGCTGCCAAGCGGGCGAGCAAAAAGGTTATGGCGAAGAAGATCGCCTAAGAATTGTCAGGGATTCAGCTGCGCGGCGAAAGCGAAGGCATGTGCAACCAGGCGGCACGCATCATGGCTGGTGGGCAACATTCCAACCACAACTCATCCTAGAGCTCATTTGGCGGTCGAGCTCTTAGGGTGGCCTCAAGCGGACGGCTTCGCCGCCGCTTAACTCCAGCGTTGGGCGTCACAACAAGAGCACCTTGGCGAGTTGAGCATCGATTCTTGGGCTGCGAATAGCCAAATGGCGCGCTCAGGACTTTTTCGTCCGCATGTGTGTCGATTTGGCTCGCCCTTGTTCGTCGTGTCTTTGAAGGCCGACTGTGGCTCTCCGTTGTCACTACCAACACTGAGGGAAGATGATGTCTAAATTGCCGAGTGGCTATTTAACGGCGGAGTGTTCGTGCGGCAAAGTCAAAATCGAGGTATTTGGCCCACCTATCATGCACACGGCTTGCTATTGCAACGATTGCCAGGTTGGCGGGCATCAAATCGAAGCGCTGCTTGGCGCCGCTCCGGTTCTAGATTCCGACGGTGGGACGCCCTTCCTACTCTATCGCCGGGATCGCGTAAGCAGTGGAAGCGTTGAGCAATTCCTGCGTCCTTACAAGATAAAAGCGAGTTCGCCGACCAGCAGGCTCGTCACCACTTGCTGCAATTCTGCTATGTACCTCAACTTCGAAAAAGGTCATTGGCTAGCGTTGTACCGCAGCCGATTCAAAGGCGACGTACCGCCCTTGGAAATGCGCGTTTGCACGAAGTCCAAACGAAGCGGCGTCGATCTTCCGGGCGACGTTCCAAATCATGCGGGTCATTCTCTTAATTTTTTCGCCAAGCTCATCGCTGTTTGGGTTCCGATGCTACTTCGTCGATGAACCGTGGCGTGGCGCCCGGCCTTTCCCATTAGTGAATGTGTCCACGTGTGCGGCTTAGCAAACGTTAGCAGGAGAATCCAATGACAAAGGCGACAAAAATTGCGATAGAAAATGTAGTTAGCCCAGGTCGTACCAGGCTGGTAGATGCTACCAAGTACGAAGCGTTGAAAAACGTGTTGCTGCGCATTACACCCACGAAATCCCCTGGCCTATCTGCCGTTGAAATGCGTGAAAAAATGCTACCAATGCTGCCGCAGGATTTATGGCCAAATGGAGAGAAGGTGGGTTGGTGGCAAAAGGCGGTACAGCTTGATCTTGAGGCAAAGGGTGTTTTGTGCAGAGATGAAAAGTCAAAACCATTGCGCTGGTGGCGATCAGCCTAGCAATACAGTCAAGCGTGTGCGGCATGGGGCAACGTGACGCCCACCCCTTCGTTCCAGCAACCGCCTTCGGCGGCCGCTGAACTCAAACGTTAGGCATCTCGTTGGACGAATCAACGAGGGCGCTTCAGGGGCCAAAGTTCGAACAAAGTGCCCAAACTTTGGTATCTCGCACGACACTACTATTGCCTGTGCAGTGGAGTACGCGCTCACGATTTGCACCAAATCGACGCATTGCCCATCATGGTGCAATGAACGAGGGCGGCGAGCGCGGGTGGATGGAGCAGATGGCGACCGGGCTGGCTCTGGTCGATGCCGGGCTGCGGCTGCAATGGATCAATCCGGCGTTGGCCGAATGGCTGGAGCTTGGCCCGCGCAGCGCGGTCGGGCAACCGCTGGACGTGTTGCTGGGCGATCCGGAGATCCGAGCACAGGCCGCGCGGATACTGACGGAACAGCACTCGCTGCAATGGCGCGGGATTCCGCTGGTGGCCGTCAGTGGTCGCGAAATCACGGCGGACATCGCGCTGCAGCCGTTCGAGGACGGACTGTTGCTGGAAGTGCATGCGCTGGTCGAACCGCTGGCGAACAGCTCGCCGTTGTCGGCCACCCTGCGTGGCTTCGCGCATGAGGTGAAGAACCCGCTGGCCGGTCTGCGCGGCGCAGCGCAGCTGCTGCAGCGGCGGGTCGACAACGAGGATCTGCGATCACTGGCGGGATTGATCATCGACGAGGCGGATCGGCTCGGTGCGCTGGCCAACCGCTTGCTGCATCACGACGGTGCGCCGCGGCTTGGCCCGGTGAATATCCATCAACTGCTGGAGCGGCTCGGCGATCTGCTGCAGGCCGAGCCGGCGCCGCCGCAACTGCGGCATGACTACGACCCCAGCGTGCCGGATCTGCTCGGCGATGCGGATCGTCTGCAGCAGGTGCTGCTCAATCTCGCGCGCAATGCACTGGAAGCCGGCGCGCACACGCTCACCTTGCGTACGCGGGTCGAGCACGGCCTGCGTCTGGGCGAACGAGTGCTTCGCATGGCACTGCGGGTGGACGTGATCGACGACGGTGTGGGTATACCGGTGTCATTGCGGGACACGTTGTTCCAGCCGTTGGTGTCCGGTCGCGCCGACGGCACCGGCCTCGGCCTGGCGCTGTCGCGTGAGATCGCGCACGAGCATGGCGGCGAGCTGCGCTGCACGAGCCGGCCGGGCGAGACGGTGTTTTCGCTGTACCTGCCGCTGGAGAGAGCACATGACTGAAGAAATCTGGATCGTCGACGATGACCGCGGCGTGCGCTTCGTGCTGGCCGAGGCATTGCGCGATGCCGGGCTGAGCGTGCGCGAGTTCGGCGAGGTGGCGAGCGTGCGTGCGGCATTGCAGAAGACACGTCCCGCGCTGCTGCTCACCGACGTGCGCATGCCGGGCGAGGATGGCCTGAGCCTGCTCGGCGAATTGCAGGCGCAGGCGATCGGCCCGGTAATCGTGATGAGTGCGTACACCGACGTGGCCACCACCGCGGCGGCGTATCGTGCCGGCGCGGTGGATTATCTGGCCAAGCCGTTCGATCTCGATCACGCAGTGGCGTCCGTGCAGCGTGCGCTGGCCAGTGCCGCCGCACCGGCCGTGACCGGCAGCAACGTCGTTGCGCCGAACCATGCGCTGCTCGGCGAAAGTGCGCCGATGCGCGAGGTGTTTCGCCTGATCGGCCGCGTCGCCGCCAGCGATCTCAATGTGCTGATCACCGGCGAAACCGGCACCGGCAAGGAACTGGTTGCGCGCGCACTGCACGAGGAAAGTGCGCGCCGCGGAAAACCGTTCGTGGCGCTGAACACCGCGGCGATTCCGTCGGAATTGCTGGAGAGCGAACTGTTCGGCCACGAGGCCGGTGCTTTCACCGGTGCGACGCGTCGCGTCGCCGGCCGCTTCGAGCAGGCCGAAGGCGGCACGCTGTTTCTCGACGAGATCGGCGACATGCCGCTGGCTCTGCAGACGCGGCTGCTGCGCGTGCTGGCCGGCGGCGAGTTCTATCGCGTCGGCGGGCGCGAACTGATCCGCGGCAACGTGCGTATCGTCGCCGCCACTCATCAGGATCTCGCCGTGCGCGTGGCGGCGGGCCAGTTCCGCGCCGACCTGATGCACCGGCTCGACGTGGTGCGCATCGAACTGCCGCCGCTACGCACTCGGCGCAGCGACATCCCATTATTGGCACAACACTTCCTCGCCGCCACCGCGCAGGAACTGAAACTGCCGCCGAAGCGTTTCTCGCGTGCGGCGTTGAAACTGGTCGCACAGCGCGACTACCCGGGCAACGTGCGTGAGCTGGAAAACCTGTGCCGACGGCTGGCGGTGATCGCACCGGGAAGCGAGATCCTACCGGCCGATCTGGGCGGTGGCGCGAGTGCGCCAAGCGGTGGTGAGTGGACGGATGCGTTGCGCGAATGGGTAGTCGATGCGCTGGCCAAAGGCGAGGTGGATATCCACGCGCGTGCGCGCGAAGCACTCGATCAGACCTTGTTGCAGGCAGCGCTGCAGGCCAGCGAAGGTCATCGGCAGAACGCGGCCAGTGCGCTCGGTGTGGGCCGTAACACGCTCACCCGCAAGCTGGGCGCCTCGCGTACGCGGCGGCGCTAGTTTTCTCCCTCTCTTTGTCGGGAGAGGTCCAGGGTGAGGAGCAGGCTGAGCGTTACCCAAGCACGACGCGCAGGCGATGGGTCTGCCCATCATCCACCAGCGGCATGGCAGCATCCGCAGTCATTGTCTGGCTGTCCAATTCAATACTCGCCACGCCGCGGCATACCTTGCCCGGATTCTCCACGCCGATCTCGTAGCGTGTGACGTGCTGCTTGCCGCGATGCTGATAGCTGAGCTGGAAGCCGGGCCAGCCTTTGGGAATGCACGGATCGATGCGCAGCCGGTCGCCCTGCAGCTGGAAGCCGAGTACCGCTTCCAGGCCGGCGCGGTACAGCCACGCAGCGGAGCCGGTATACCAGGTCCAGCCGCCGCGGCCGATGTGCGGCGCGACCGAATAGACGTCCGCGCAGGCGACGTAGGGTTCGACCATGTAGCGCTCGACAGCGTCGGCGCGGTCGCTGTGGCGGATCGGATTGAGCATGTCGAACAGTGCCGCGGCGCGCTCGCCGTCGCCTAGTCCGGCCCATGCGAAGATCGACCACGTCGCGCCGTGCGTGTACTGGCCGCCGTTCTCGCGCACGCCGGGCGGATAGCCCTTGATGTAGCCGGGGTTTTCCTGGCTGTGGTTGAACGGCGGTGTGAACAGGCGGGCGATCTGATTCTGATGATCGATCAACAGGCGATCGACCGAGTCCATCGCCTGCATCGAGTGCTGCGCGTCCGTCACGCCGGCCATCACGCTCCACGATTGCGCAATGGTGTCGATGCGGCACTCGTCGCTTTCGTGCGAACCCAGCGGCGCGCCGTCGTCGTAGTAGCCGCGGCGATACCACTGGCCGTCCCAGGCCTGTTCCAGTGCCTTGCGCAGACCGTCGGCATGCGCGCGCCAGCGCTGCGCGCGTTCGGTGTCACCGCGTTGCTCCGCATGCGGCGCGAATGCGCCGATCGTGCTGAGCAAAAACCAGCCGAGCCAACTGCTTTCGCCGCGGCCCTGCGCGCCGACGGCGTTCATGCCGTCGTTCCAGTCGCCGGTGCCGATCAGCGGCAGGCCATGCGCGCCGCGGGTGAGGCTGGCGTCGAGCGCGCGCGCGCAGTGTTCGTACACGGAGACCTGTTGATCCGAAACGGATGGCTGGAAGAACGCATCGGTGGCGCCGTCGGGAATCGGCTGGCCGCCGAGAAACGGCAGCACCTCGTCGAGCACCGCGACATCGCCGCTCACGCGTACATAGTGCATGGCCACGTAGACCAGCCAGTTGCGGTCGTCGCTGATCTTCGTGCGGATGCCCTGGCCACCCGGTGGCAGCCACCAGTGCTGCACGTCGCCTTCGGCAAACTGGCGGCCCGCGGCACGCAGCAGATGTTCGCGGGCGAGGTCGGGGCGGCTCACGCACAGCGCCATCACGTCCTGCAGCTGGTCGCGGAAGCCGTACGCGCCGCTGGCCTGGTAGTACGCGGTGCGCGCCCACAAACGGCAAGCGGTCACCTGGTACAGCAGCCAGTCGTTGAGCAGGATGTCCATCGCACGATCCGGCGTGCGCACCTGTACGGTGTCGAGTACGCCATTCCATTGCGCGCCGATCTCGGCAAGCACGTGATCGATATCGATCGCACGGTATTTCCCGATCAGAGCCTGCGCTTCACTATCGGATATGGCGTCGCCGAGTAGGTAGACGATGTCGATCTGTGTGTTCGGCGGCAGTTCGATCCGCGCCTGCAACGCGCCGCACGGATCCAGCCCGGCACCGAGCCGGCCGGACAGCGGGGTGCTGTCGCGCAGGGCGAGCGGCCGCTCGACGGTGCCGAGCGGGCCCAGAAATTCGCCACGATCGCCGGTCATCGAGTGCGCCGATCCAGCCAGATCGACGAACGCCACGCGATCGCCGAAATCGGGCCGCCATGGATTGCGCGCAAACAGCGCGCCGCTGACTTCGTCGCGCGCGGTGATCACGTATGGCGCCGGCGTGCTGCCGTTCGCGCCCAGCGCCCATTCGACGTAGCCGGTGATCGACAGCCGGCGCGTGCGCGTCGAGCGGTTGCATAGGCGCAGTCGCGACAGCTTGATGGGATCAATCGTCGGCACGCACTGGGTCAGCTCCAATGCGATGCCGTGGGCATCGTTGTCGAAGCGCGTCCAGCCTTTGCCGTGGGTGGTCGTGTACTTGGCGCCGGCCACGCGGATCGGCAGCGCGGTGGCGCTCCACAGCACGCCGGTGTCCTCGTCGCGCAGGTACAGCACGTCGTGCGGGCTATCGCTGACCGGATCGTTAGGCCATGGCGTCAGTGCGTTTTGCTGGCTGTTCAACGACCACGCGTAACCGCCACCCTCGGCCGTGACCAGAAAGCCGAACGTAGGATTCGCGATTACGTTCACCCATGGCGCGGGCGTGCGGTGGTTGTCGTCGAGTTCGATGCGATAGGCGCGACCGGCCTCGGTGAATCCGCCGATGTCGTTGGCGAACTCCAGTGTGCCGGTGCTCGACGGCGCTACCGCGGACGCCGGCGTACTCGCGCGGATGACCGCCGGGGTGGCGAGGGTTGACGCCGGTTCGACAGCGGTGGACGAAGGTTTGGTAGCGTCCAGTACCACCCGCGCGACGGTCAGCAGACCGTTGCGCAAGTCGTCGCTGATCGCGCTTTCGCGCAGCGCGAACAGCTCGGCCTTGGGCAGTTGATCCTCGGTTTTCAGTAGCGCCTGCTGCGTGCTCACCAGCGACGCCAGCACGCTGTGCAGTGCGTCGCCATCGGCACCGCCAGCGGTATTCAGCAGTACCACATCGACAGCCAGCCGCAGGCTACGCCAGTAGTTCTGCGCGAGCAGCAGCTCCTGCACACGTGGCAACTCGGCACTGTCGCCGAGTCGGAACAACACGATCGGGCGATCGCCGGAAATGCCGGCGGCCCACAGCGTGGGCGGGCCCCCGCGGCCGCGCACCAGCGCATCCGGTGCTGCACGCTGGGCCGGATCGCTGTTTAGCAGGGCATTCATCCAGTGCGCAAAACGTGCAAGCTGCGCACCGTCGATGCCGAGTCGCTGGAGTTCGGCTTCGGCACGTTCTGTCGCACCACCGAACAGCAACTCGGCTGCGTTTGGGTTGCCCAATTTTTCGGTCAACGCCAGCGCACCCTCACGCGAATTGGCCAGCTGCGTCCACAACAGCAAGGTCACGTTGCTGTTGGGTGCGAGCGTGATGCGTCGGCGCTGGCTGAAGACCGGATCGAGCACGCAGCCGCTGGTGTTCGACAAGCAGGCACCCGGCTGCATCGCCTGCGCGTGGTGCAGCGTGCGCGTGCGGCCGAGAAAGCGCGCGCGATCGGTTTCGTACTCGGGTGTGGCGTCGGCGGGTTGCCCGAGCACCTGCAGCGCCTGTACGGCCCACACTTCGGCCTCGCTGGGGTCGCGCCGGCGACGGGTGGCCAGCAGCACGCCATGCGTTGCGTCCCACTCGGTCTGCACGAACATCTTGGAGAACGCCGGGTGCGCGTTGTCGGCACCGATCGGGCCGATCACCAGTTCGGCATACGAGGTGATCGAGAACGTGCGCGTGCGATCGCCGTGATTGCTCAGGGTGAGCCGGCGCAGTTCGATGTCGGCATCGCAGGCTACCGTCACGTCCAGCGTGCTGTGCAAACTGTGGTGACGGCGACTGAAACTGGCGCGTCCGGCGCCGAACGTCACCGCGTCATCCGGCATGCGCAGGCCATGCGGCTGTTGGCTGGTCGACCACACCGCACCGCTGTCCTCGTCACGCAGCAGCAGATAACTGCCCCAGGGATCGCGAGTGGGATCTTCGCGCCAGCGTGTCACCGCGAGGTCATGCCATTGGCTGTAGCCGGAGCCGCTGCTACTCAACATCACGCTGTAATGACCGTTCGAGAGCAAGCCATGCTGGCGCGGGTCGATGGTGCGCGAAGAAGGGGGTGGCATGGGCCGTCCTGTCCGTAGCTGTAAAGCGGCAGCATGCACCAGGTTCGGCATCCGTGGCGTCAAGATGGTGGCGTCGACCTTTGCTTAACCCTGTTGCAGAGTAGGATGAGGTGATGAATGATCGATGCGCGCGGGGCACAGCCAGCGCCCTGGATTGACGCACAAGGCGCAGGACTAGCTCGACCAGACGTGGAATCCCCGATGACCCAGCTCTCCACCCTCACGGACGAGGCCCTGCTCGACCGGCTGCAGTGCGCCGCCTTCGATTACTTCGTGCAGAACATGAATCCGCGCAACGGCCTAGTGGCCGATACCTCGCGCGATAACTCGCCCGTCAGCATCGCCGTGGTCGGCTTTGCGCTGTCGTCTTATCCGGCGGCGGTGGAGCGCGGCTGGATGGATCGTGCCGATGCCGTCCAGCGCAGTCTTGCGGCACTGCGTTTCTTCCGCGACAGCGATCAGAGCGGTAGCCCTACGGCGACCGGCTTCAAGGGCTTCTACTACCACTTCCTCGACATCCACACCGGTGCGCGCGTCTGGCAGTCGGAGCTGTCGATGATCGATACCGCGCTGCTGATTGCCGGGGTGCTCACCGCCGGCATGTATTTCACTGCCGACACACCCGATGAAGCCGAGCTGCGCGAATTGGCCGATTTCCTTTATCTGCGCATCGACTGGCAATGGGCGCAGGATGACGGAGATACCATCAAGCAAGGCTGGAAGCCCGAGAGCGGATTCCTGCACTACGGCTGGGAGGGCTACAGTGAGGCGATCGTCCTCTACACGCTGGCGCTGGGGTCGCCGACCCACCCCATCAAAGGCGATTGCTACATCGCGTGGACGGCCACCTATCAGTGGGAAAACCTGTACGGCCACGATTACCTGTATGCCGGTCCGCTGTTCGTGCATCAGTTCTCGCATGCATGGATCGATCTGCGTGGCATCCGCGACAGTTTCATGCGCGAGAAAGATTTCGATTATTTCGAGAACAGCCGCAACGCCGTTCTCATCCAGCGCAGATATGCCCAGCTCAACCCGCATGAATTCGCGGGCTATGGCGAAAACTGCTGGGGACTTTCCGCCGGCGACGGTCCCACCGACGAGCAGCCTGACGTGTTCAATGAGCAACGGCGCCTGTTCGGCTACGCAGCGCGCGGCGTACCGTATGGCCCGGATGACGGCACCCTGTCGCCATCGGCCGTGCTCGCATCGCTGCCCTTTGCACCGGAGCTGGTCCTTGAAGCCATGCGCAACATATTGATGCGCTATCCGCAGATGCTGACCGACGGTCGGCTGTCCAGCGGTTTCAACCTGACCGTAAGTGCCAGCGACGAGAAGCCGTGGATATCTGCGGGCCACTATGGGCTCGATCAGGGCATCGTGTTCATGATGATTGAGAACCATCGCAGCCAGTTCATCTGGCAATTGATGCAGGGCTGCCGCTATATCAGCGACGGCCTGCAGCGCGCCGGATTCGAGGGCGGCTGGTTGCGGCAAGGCCATCCAGAGGGAGCGCGCTGATGTCACCTTTTGATGCATCGGTCACCACTCCGAAGGACATCTACGAAGACAAGCGGCTCGCCGACGTGCATCCGCAGACATGGGTCAATCCGGAGCCGGCGGACTGCTACGCGTTGATCATTGTCGGCGCGGGTTCAGCCGGCGTGGCCGCTGCGGAACTGGCCATCGCCATGGGCGTCAAGGTGGCGATGATCGAACGTCACCTGATCGGCGGCACCTGCCTCAACACTGGCTGCGTGCCCTCCAAGGCACTGATCCGCACCTCGCGGCTGTATGCCGAAATGCGCGATGCGGCCCGCTATGGCGCGAAGGTCCCCGACAACATCGAAGTCGACTTTGCGGCGGCGATGGAACGTGTGCGGCGCATCCGCAGCCATCTCAGCGGTGGTTCATCAGTGCGGCGGCTGGCCGCGCTCGGCGTCGACATGTTCTTCGGCAACGTGCATTTTGCCGGGCCCGACACGCTGATGGTGAACGAAAAGAAGCTGCGTTTCGCCAAGGCGATGATCGCCACCGGCACGCGCCCACACATACCCACCATACCGGGACTGCGGGAAGCCGGCTTCCTGACGAATGCCAATGTCTTCAACCTGACCGAACTGCCGAAGCGCCTGCTGGTGATCGGCGGCGGCCCTGTCGGCTGCGAACTGGCCCAGGCGTTTCGGCATCTTGGCGCGAACGTCACCATCGTGCAGGACAAGCCGCTGTTTCTCGAGAGGGAGGAACGCGATGCTGCGCAGATCCTTTCCGATGCCTTTGCGCGTGATGGCCTCGAGGTGCGGCTCAATACACAGGTCGCTGCCGTGCGCGTGGAAAATGGCCGCAAGTTGGTCGATCTGATCAGCGCCGATTACCGCAGCACCATCGAAGTCGACGCGATTCTTACGGGCGTGGGTCGCGCACCGAACGTGCAGGGACTGGATTTGGAAGCTGCGGGTGTCGAATACGATGCCGCCGCCGGCATCACGGTCGACGACTTCCTGTGTACCAGCAATCCGCGCATCTATGCCGCCGGCGATGTCTGTCTCGAAGAGCAGTACACCGATACCGCAGCCGCCTCGGCGCGCATCGTGGTGCATAACGCATTGATGCGGGGCCGCAAGCGCCTCAGCAAGCTGGTCATCCCGTGGTGTACCTATACCGACCCGGAAATCTCCCATGTCGGCATGTACGTGCGCGAGGCCAACCGCAAAGGCATTCCGGTCAAGACCTTTACCGTGCCGATGCACCAGATCGATCGCGCCGTGACCGATAGCGAGGAGATCGGTTTCGTGAAAATCCATATCCGGGATGGGACCGACACTATTCTCGGCGCCACCATCGTGGCCCGCCATGCCGGTGAGATGATCAACGAGATCACCCTGGCCATGGTCGCCGGCATTGGCCTGCGCACGCTGGCGAGGGTCATCCACGCCTATCCCACCCAGGCCGAGGCGATCCGTGAAGCCGCCAAGGCCTATACCCGGACACGTATCACGGGGCGGCTCCGCGCAAGGTTGCAGCGCTGGCTGACACGCTGATCGTCATGCTCAGGCAGGCTTGCTGCGCTCACGCCGATTTATCGGCGGTCCGCGTAGGATGACCGCCTTGTTATTTCGTCACTTCAACCTAAGGACACGCAATGGAACTTGGCATGATCGGTCTCGGCAAGATGGGCGCCAACATGGCGGAACGTCTGCTGCAAGGTGGCCACAAGGTGACCGGCTTCGATCCGAGCGCGGACGCCCGCAAGGCGCTGGAAGCGCAGGGAGGATCGTCGGCTGATTCGCTGCAGGCGCTGGTCAAGGCGCTGCCCGCGCCGCGGGTGCTGTGGCTGATGGTGCCGTCGGGCAAGATCACTGACGACACCGTCGACGCGCTGCTGTCCGCGCTCGCGCCGGGCGATACCGTGATCGACGGTGGCAACTCCAATTACAAGGATACGCTCCGTCGCGCCGCCGCCTATGCCGACAAGAAACTCAACTACGTCGACTGCGGTACCAGCGGAGGTGTGTGGGGTTTGAAAGAGGGCTACAGCATGATGATCGGCGGTGACGAGAAAGCCGTCGAGGCACTGCGGCCGATCTTCGAGACGCTGGCGCCGGGCAAGGACCAGGGTTGGGGCCGCGTCGGTCCGGTCGGTTCCGGCCACTACACCAAGATGGTCCACAACGGCATCGAGTACGGCATGATGCAGTCCTATGCCGAGGGCTTCTCGATCCTCAAGCACAAGCAGGATTTCGGCCTCGACTTGCACCAGGTCGGCGAGATCTGGCGCTACGGCAGCGTGGTGCGCTCATGGCTGCTCGACCTCACCACCGACGCACTCAGCAAGAACCCGAACATGGACGGCATCGCGCCGTACGTCGTCGATTCCGGCGAAGGCCGCTGGACTGTCGATGCCGCACTCGAGCTCAACGTATCCGCGCCGGTGATCACCTTGTCGCTGATGGAACGCTTCCGCTCGCGCGACGACGATTCGTTTGCCGACAAGCTGCTGTCCTCGATGCGCAATGAATTCGGCGGGCATGCGATCAAGAAGGAGTAGGGCGACGCTGCGCTTTGGCTTTTGTGGAGCGATTTCCGGGAACCTCGGAAACTCCTAGCGGCGTCATTCCGGCGAAGACCGGAATCGCGTTTTGAACGAGCAGAGCTTTCACCCTCCTTCGGAAGGCGAGTTACTTCTCTTTTGCTTGTCCAAAAGAGAAGTAACCAAGAGAAAACGACACCCCTGTCGGCTCCCGCTGCGCGGCCTGTCGTCCCCACCTCATCGCCGCACAGGGGCTCGGGTAGAGCAGCGGGCAATCCTTGCCCGTAAAGTCGTATGGCGGCTGCTATAGGCGAGTCGAGCGGCGCGCGTCTCTTTGCCCATTCGTCTGCAACGTTTGGCCATCCGCATTGAATGGCGTGATGACCGTACGGACGGTAGCGGCATCATGCGCGGCGTTGACGGGAAGTTTCTTGCGGAATAGTTAGACCACATTCTCCTGGTCGACAAAGCGATGGCCGCGACAGCTACGTAGAGTGCGAGAACGGCGAAGACAATTCGCGTCGCTCGAAAAAGGGAAGGATTGCGCATGCGGTCAAACGCCAAAGTTAACGGGCAGCAATGCGGAGCATTGACGTCCCAGTTGAACGCAGAGTATGCCTGTGACGCGAAGGCAAGGTAGGGTGCTCGGACCTAGCCTGAAAACCTTTGCCGATACCCGAGTGTGCATAAAAAAGTGAATAGCAAGAAACGGAGAGCCAAGCTGGAGCCAAAACACGAAGATTGCGGCTCCTCAAGCCACAGAAGAGAAAGATGGCACTTTTGACTGGGAAGGTGGCAATAGTTACAGGCGCTAGTTCAGGCATTGGCAACGCAACCGCAAAAATATTTGCTCGCGAAGGAGCACGAGTTGTCGTTGCGGCAAGACGCAAAGCAGAACTGAACGAGTTGGTTTCAGAAATCACGATGTTCGGCGGCGAGTCTGTCGCGCTTGCAGGTGATGTGCAAAACGAAGGCTTCGCCAAAGATTTGGTCAGTTTGGCTGTTTCGAAATTTGGCGGACTGGACATCGCATTTAACAACGCCGGCACTCTCGGCTCAATGGGTGCAACCCCATCAATCACGCTGGCAGGATGGATGGAGACAGTTGCAACCAATTTGACCAGTGCGTTTTTAGCTGCCAAGTATCAGATACCTGCAATGCTTGAGCGTAATGGTGGTTCGATTATTTTTACGTCTACGTTTGTCGGGTACACAGTTGGGTTCCCAGGAATGGCTGCTTATGCGGCAAGTAAGTCAGGCTTGATTGGACTCACACAAGCACTTGCAGTTGAGTTCGGCGCAAATGGCGTGCGAGTGAACGCAATCCTGCCAGGCGGCACGGACACCCCAATGGGACGAATCGTGGCAAGCACACCAGAGGAGCTTGCCCATGTGAAGGGGCTTCATGCGCTGAAGCGCATAGCCGCGCCCGAGGAGATTGCAAAGTCAGTGCTATACCTTGCTTCCGATGCATCCTCGTTTACAACGGGGAGCGCTTTGCTGGTTGACGGAGGAGTCTCGATCAGTAAATCGTAGAAATTGGGGTCGATGTCGCGATCTGTAGCTCGCGCCATCGAAGAAGGCTAACGCTGGAGTTAAGCGGCGGCGTAGCCGTCCGCCCTGAACGAGTTGTTAGCCATATTGCCCGCGCTGCAGAGCTGCGGTAAGCGCTGCTGCGGTGAAGGCGCGAATGCTAAAGGATGCGGCGCACTCCCTGCAAAATTTGTCAAAGCGACACCCTGCCATGAGGTCGGCAAGCGAGGGTAGAAGATAAATAAGGAAGGATAGCCAAGCCGCGATTACGGCGAAGGTTGGTTTGAAGAAGGTAAGAGCACCGCAGACAATCAACAGCGAGCTACCGAAGAGCGCGAGATTTCTGTGCAGGCCGCCTTGGAAGGCATCTTTGCCCCTGTAGAAGCAGAATTTTTGGAAGTCATTGTCGAGTGCCATGACGAGTAAAACAGCGCCGACGAGCCCGTGAATAACACCAATAATCTTAAAGATGAGCTGTGAGGTATGCATGCTCGGCTAACGCTGGAGTTAAGCGGCGCGCGGTTTCGGGCGTCCGCTTGAACGGGACGTTAGGCCCAGTGCGGACACGAAAGAGAGCACGGTAAAAGCGATGGCGAGCAGGTTGATATTGAAACGGCTTGGAGGGGAATACCAACCCCAGCCGATCTTGATCGCCAAGGGGCCCATGAAAGTGATAAACGCCGTTGGCGAGAAGTATTCGGCGACCTGAATAAAGTACAGACACGCTAATATCCAGAATGCCCAAGCCTTGGCTTTTAACCCATAGTAGCCACCAAGTAAGCCGCCGATGCCGAGCACCGAACAGATGGCTAGCGCTGCGATGGGCGCGAGTTGATGGCGTAGTGCATAGATCAAGGCGGGCGTCAGTAGGGTCAATGCCCCGTTGAGGAGACTAAACCAAGCAACAACCTTCATAAGTTTTGACATGACCGTCCTCGGCATGGCCTAACGCTTATAGACCCCGGATCCGGGGAATAGCAATGGATGTTCAGGATTCGAACGCGCGCCGTCAAGCGAGTGAAATCTGCATCGGGTCAAGGCATTGGGTGATGGTGAGGTGTGTAGCTGCCGCCATATTGCACCGTTGCATATCACGCGAATCGAGGCACTAAGTTATATCTCCCATAATCCGAGGTGATAAACGTCGCCGGTTCGGGTTATTTGCTGGATTTGGCGGTTGAGTGCGTTCAGCCAAGTCGCAGCAGCTTCCGCACCGCTGGCAGATTGCGGCGACTGATCTCGGGGCTGAGATCGGTGCCGTCGAGGCGCGCCAGCACGCGCCCGTCGGCGAGTGTCTTCACGCCTAGCAGGCGCAGCGGCGGTACCAGGCAGTTGCGGTGCAGGCGGATCAGTTGATCGGGGTAGGCTTCTTCCAGCTGGCGCAGGGATTCCTCGATCAGCAGTTCGCCGCGGCGGTGTTGCACGACTACGTACTTCTCGTCGGCGAGCAGGCAGATGACTTCGGCAAGCGCGATGCGCACCTGTTCGCCGCGCAGGCGGCCGTGCAGGTAGGCGGTCGGTTCGCGTGGTGCGTCGGCGAGCCGGCGTTGTGCGCGTTGGAGTGCATCGCGCAGGCGTTCGAGTCGTACCGGTTTGAGCAGGTAGTCGACGGCGCCCAACTCGAACGCCTTCAGTGCGTGCGCTTCGTAGGCGGTGCAGAAGATCACCTGCGGTCGCGTGCGGCCGGCCAGTCGTTGCGCCACGGCGGTGCCGCTGAGGCCGGGCATGTTGATGTCGAGCAGCAGCACATCCGGCTGCAGTTCGCCGAGTGCGCCGAGCGCGGCTTCGCCGTCGCCGACGTTGCCGACGATTTCCACGCCGTCGCATTCGCCGAGCAACGCGGCGAGGCGCGCACGCGCCAGCGGTTCGTCATCGACGATCAGTGCACGTATCACGTGGAGGCTCCTGGCAGTTGCAGCAGCACCACGAAGCGCTCGCCCTGCGGGCCGGCCTGCACTTTCGCCAGCGGGCCGTAGCGATAGGCGATGCGCCGCCGCACGCTGTCCAGGCCGTGACCGTTGCCGGGGGCGGGCGGCGTGGTCGGCAGCGGGTTGCTGATCTCGAAGCGGATGCCGGCGCCGTCACGCTGGCCGCGCAGGATCACCTCGCCGCCTTCGCGCAGCGGCTGGATGCCGTGGCGCACCGCGTTCTCTACCAGCGGCTGCAGCAGCAGGCGCGGCAACGGAAAATCGGGCGGTAGGTCGTCCAGTTCGCGTTGCACGTGCAGGCGTGCGCCGAGGCGCAGCTGCTCGATCGCGAGGTAACGCTCGATCAGAGCCAGTTCGTCGCCCAGCGTGCCGTCGTCGGTGTCGTGCTGCCCCAGTGCGGCGCGGAACAGTTCGGATAGATCCTCCACCGTGCGCTCGGCGGCGGCCGGATCCACCCGGATCAGCGCGGCCACGGTGTTCATGCTGTTGAACAGGAAGTGCGGGCGGATGCGTGCCTGCAACGCCTCGACCTGTGCCCGCGTCACCGCGGCCAGCCGTGCCTGCCACTGTGCAAGCACGTAAAAGTAGCGCAGCATTGCCGCGCCGAGCAGGGCGGCGATCAGCACGTTGTCACGCACGAACATGCCCATGCTGCTTGCGATCAGGTGCATCTGCAGCGCGCCGTCGAGCCAGCGCGCTACCGCACTGGCGACCAGCACGATCAGCACGATTAGCAGCCACACGCCGATATACGGCGCATGCCCGGGCAACCGTTGCAGCAGGGACCGCAGCTTGCACAGCGCCACCGCGATCACCAGCGCCAGCCAGCTGACGAACAGCATACCGACGCTATAGGCGGACCAGTCGCGCTGGTGGTCGCGCGCCAGCCACATCACTGTCACCGTCAGCGCACCGACGATGAACAGCGCGAACAACGCCGGCAGCTGGCAGAAATCCGGCAGCGGGCTTTGTTCGGTGCGGGCGCGTGCTGGCGTGGGTACGTGCATGCGGGCAAGTATGCCGCACGATATTGCTGCCGGGCCGGTCTTTTGCAGCGAATCTGAAATCCGATGCGGCCGCCGCCGCGTGACGCTCAGCCCAGCCGCTGGCCCAGCCATGCGCGCAACGCGTCGATCTCTTCGGCGCAGACCGAGTGGCCCATCGGGTAGGTATGCCAGTCCAGCGGATAGCCCAGCGACTGCAGCAGGTCGCGCGAGTCGATGCCGCGCTGCAAGACGACCACCGGATCGGCAGTGCCGTGGCCCCAGAAGATCGGCGTGGCCGCATTCGCCGCGCTGCGTTCGGCGGCAAGCGTCGCGTACATCGGCAGGTAGGTCGACAGCGCGACGATGCCGGCCAGTTTTTCCGCATGACGCAGGCCCGCGGCCAGCGCGATCGCACCGCCCTGCGAGAAACCGGCGAGTACGATCCGTTCGCTCGGCACGCCACGTTCGTTTTCGCGTGCGATCAAGGTTTCGGTGGCGGTGATCGAGGCGCGGATCCCGACTTCGTCCTGTCGCGCGTGCTTGTCGAAGCCGTAGATGTCGTACCACGCACGCATCGACATGCCGTTGTTGATCGTCACCGGCCGCACCGGCGCGTGCGGAAACACGAAACGCAGCGCCGGCCACGCGGGATCCACCAGTTCCGGCACGATCGGCGCGAAGTCGTTGCCGTCGGCGCCGAGGCCGTGCAGCCAGATGATGCTGTGACGCGGATTAGCGGCGGTTTCGTGTTCGACGGCGGGTAGGGGCATGCGGATCTCTTCTCATGGATCAAAGGTGCATTGTCACAGGATTGACCATGCGTGCTTGCAAGACGCTTGAAATCACGGGTTATCCGAGATCTGCTCGCGCGCGTCGGCGGCTCGCGCCGAGAGCGAGCAAGCCTGCAGCAATGAAGTGGTGCAGAGGATGGCGATTTTCATCGTGGTTTCTTCCCTGTAGAACGCCGACGCTCCCGCGCCGCGCGAGCGACCATCATGCTGCAGCGACGGCGCGCAGAGTAGCCAGCGTGCCGCCGTTGTGTTCACGGCGTAACGTCCAACCCCAGCTCATGCGCGAAGAACGTCAACCCGATCGCGGTATCGCCGACGCGTTGACTGAACGGTGCGCCGATGCCGTGGCCGGCGTTCATGCGGGTCAGCAGCATGATCGGTTGCGTCGATGAGGTGGCGTCCTGCAGCGCGGCGGTGAATTTGCGCGACTGCCACGGCGCCACCCGTGGATCGTTGGCGCCGGTGGTCATCAGCACGGCCGGATACGCGGTGTGTGACTGCACGTTGTGCAGTGGCGAATACGCCAGGGTGGCCTTGAACTGTGCCGGATCGTTGATGGTGCCGTATTCGCTGACGTTGTACGGGCCGTTCGCGAACGCGATCTCGTGGCGCAGCATGTCGTGGATGCCGACCTTCGCCACCACCGCGCGGTAATCAGCCGGATGCTGCACGATCTGCGTGCCCATCAGCAGGCCGCCGTTGCTGCCGCCGAGGATGCCCAGATGCGCGCGGTCGGTCCAGTGCGTGTCGAACAAGGCCAGCGCGGCGGCGTGGAAGTCGTCGAACACGTTCTGCTTGTGCAGCTGCTGTCCCTGCGCGTGCCACACCTGGCCGTTCTCGTTGCCGCCGCGGATGTTCGCGTAGGCGAGCACGCCGCCGTGCTCCAGCCACGCGAGGTTCGCGCCGATGAAACCGGGCTTGATCGGGATGTCGAAACCGCCGTAGCTGTAGAGGATGGTCGGCCGCGCGCCGTTCGGAGTGACACCTGCCATCGACAGCACGGTGACCGGAATCCTCGTGCCGTCCTTCGAGGTACCGTCGATGCGCTGCACGGTCACCTTGGAATAATCGGCGGCCGGCTTCACCTCGAACAAGGTTTTCAGCGTGCCGCTGTGACCGTCGTATTCCACCCAGCGTTCCGGCGTGGTCCAGCCGCTGACGCTGATCAGCGCCTTGTCTTGACCGGATTCGGAAGCGATCTCGCCCACGCCGATGCCCTGCGCCGGCAACGGAAGTTTGCGCACGAACTGCGCCTTGGCGTCGTACTGCTCGATCCACCAGTCCGGCCCCCAGCTGCGTACCACCAGGAAGCCGTTGCCGAGCGGGGCGATGCGCTGAATCGCGCCGTCGCGCTGGGCCAGCACCGGTACGGGCTTTCCGTCCGTGCCGATCGCCACGATCTTGCCGCGCGGCGCGTCCTGGAACGACGCGGCGTATAGACGCCCAGACACCCAGACGGCCGTGCGCACGTTTGTGCTGCGATCGAGCACGCGCTGGAACGTGTTGCCGTGACGCAGGAACACCTCGGCCGGGCCGCCGTCGCCGTCGTACGCGAGTACCGCGGCCTGCGCCGTGCCTGGTGCATTCACCAGTACGTATTCGGCGACCTTTGAGTAGCCCTTGCCGAACACCACGGTGTCCGCCGTCGCCGCCTGATCCAGCGTGTGATGCACCAGTGCGGCGTTGAACTGCACCACCGGCTGGCCCGTCGCCGGCGGCACGAAGCGCACGTAGCTGAAGCCGCTTTCATCCGTGTCCCAGGCCACACCCTGCGGCGTGGTGCCGCCGCCGGCCCACGGCAAGGTGTCGCCGAGCGTCTTGCCGCTGGCGACGTCGAGCACGTGGATCGTGGTCAGTTCGCTGCCGCCTTCGGCGGTGCCGTAGGCGAGATAGCGCCCGCGCGGCGACGGCCAGTAGCCGGTGATCGCCGTACTGCCGTGATCGGCGTTCGGATCGACCAGGATCTTCGCTGCGCCGTCCGGCCACGTCTGCGCGATCAGCACGGGTTGTGGCTGTGGCGGCGTCTGCTGCATATAGAACAGCGTGCCGCCGGCAAGCATCGGGCCGGAGCGTGTGGTCGAGGTGATCGCCAGCTGTTGCACGCGCGCGGTAAGCGCCTTGCCCTGCGGCATCGCGGCCAGCTTGGCTTCGGTGTATGCGATCTGCGCCTTGATCCACTGCCGCACCTCTGGATCGTCCGGGTTCTCCAGCCAGCGGTACGGGTCTTTCACGGCGACGCCATGGATCACGCTGGCGTCGGCGTGTTGCGGTGTAGGTGGCGGCAACGGTGCGTTGCTGGTGATCAGCGACACATCGCCGCGCGGCGGTCCTTGCGGTTCGGTGGGCGGCAGTTGTGCGGCGCAGGCGGTGCTGGCGGCGAACAGCGTGGCGGCAACAACGATAACGAAACGCATGGCGGGACTCCGCGAGCAGGACAGATCTCGCAGGGTAGCGCGCCGGCGCAGCGACTGCAGCCGATCGTGTCGCATGCGTGTGCCTGACTTCTGGCAGGGTGGGCCGCGGCATGCCGCCGCGCTCGGTTATGCTGGTTTTTTGTCTGGGGAAAAGCCATGCGCCGACTGCTGCCCGCCGCCCTTGCGGCCTTCATCGTATTGCCGCTGGCGGCAGCCACCGTGCACGCGTCGGGCCCGCTGGATCTGGAAACCGTGATGGCGAATCCGGACTGGATCGGGCAGGCGGTGGAGTCGCCGTACTGGAGCGTGGACGGGCGCAGCCTGTACTACTCGCTGAAGCGCGATGGCAGTCCGGTGCGCGATCTGTACAAGCTCGATCCGACCAGTGGGCAGGGTACGAAACTCGATCCGGCGGCGATGGCGCAGGCCGACGGCCCGGCCGTATTCGATCGCGCGCACCGGCACGCAGCGTTCATCCTGCATGGCGATGTGTTCGTGGTCGATCTTGCCAGTGGCCGCCGCGCGCAGGTCACGCGCACCCCGCAGACGGAATCCGCACCGCAGTTTTCCGCCGACGGTCGCGCGCTGCAATTCCGCGATGGCAACGACTGGTACAGCTACGACCTCGCCGCTGGCGTTACCGCACCGGCGGCGGTGCTGAAATTCGCCGATGATCCGCAGGCGAAGCAGTCGGACGATCTGGGCGCACGGCAGCTGGAACTGTTCAAGACGCTGCGCCAGATCAAGGTCGACAAGCAGGCACAGCGCGATCAGGACAAGGCACTGGATGCCGCCGATCCCGGCCGCGCACCACTGCCGTTCTGGCTCGGCGACAAGCTCGCACCAGTGGATACCGAGCTGTCGCCGGACGGCCACTGGTTGCTGCTGGTCACCACCGCAAAGGACGCGGCGGCGGGCAAGGCTCCCAAGCTCACCCACTACGTTACCGACTCCGGTTACGCCGAGCAGGAGGAGGCCCGCGTGTATGTCGGCCACAACGATCCGGCGCCGCAGTCGCTGCTGCTGCTCGACTTGGTCAAGCACGTGACGTATCCGTTGGCGATCGATGCGCTGCCCGGCATCAAGGACGATCCGCTGAAGGATCTCCGTGCCCGCACCGTCGCCGCCCTGCAGAAGGCCGGCAAGGCCGAGCAGGCCAAGGCGCTGAAGGCGCCCGATGTGCGTACGGTACGCATCGTCGCCGGCACCGAGGACGGAGGTGGCGGTGGCATCACGTGGAGCGACGACGGCAGCCAACTCGCGATCCAGCTGCGCGCGATCGACAACAAGGACCGCTGGATCGCCAGCGTCGACTTCGGCAAGCACGCGCTGATCAACCAGCAGCGGCTCACCGACAACGCGTGGATCAACGCGAATTTCAACGATTTCGGCTGGCTCAGGGACGGTCGCACGCTGTGGTATCTGAGCGAGCAGAGCGGCTACTCGCAGCTCTACCGCAAGCCGCTCGGCGGCAACGCCAGCGCGCTCACCTCGGGTCAGTTCGAGGTCAGCCATCCGCTGCTTAGCGAGGATGGCAAGTGGTTCTACCTGCGTACCAATCAGGTCGCGCCGTACAGCTATGACGTCTACCGCGTGCCGGCCAGCGGTGGTGCGCTGAGTCGCATCACGAACTATCAGGGCATGGACGACTTCATGCTGTCGCCCGACGGCACGCAGCTCGCCGTGCTGCATTCCGCGCCTTACATGTTCGCGCAGCTGGCGGTGCAGTCGAGCAGCGGAGGCGCGGCACATGAGTTGACCAACACGATGAAGCCGGCGTTCACCGCACACGACTGGATCGCACCGAAGATCGTCGAGGTAAAGTCCAGCCACGGTGCTGGCAGCATTTATGCGAAGTACTACGGTCCCGCCGGTGAAACCGATGCGCCGGCCGCGCGCCCGGCGGTGATCTTCGTGCATGGCGCCGGTTACCTGCAGAACGTCACGCTGTCGTCCACGTACTACTTCCGCGAGCAGATGTTCCACAACCTGCTGGTGCAGCAGGGCTACGTGGTACTGGACATGGATTACCGCGCCTCCGAAGGCTACGGCCGCGCCTGGCGCACCGCGATCTATCGCCAGATGGGCCACCCGGAACTGGACGACCTGCTCGACGGCAAGGCGTGGCTGGTGCAGAACCACGGCGTCGATCCGCAGCGCGTCGGCATCTACGGTGGCAGCTACGGCGGCTTCATGACCGAGATGGCGTTGCTGCGCGCGCCGGGTCAATTCGCCGCCGGTGCCGCGTTGCGTCCGGTCAGCGACTGGACCCTGTACAACCACGAATACACCGCCAACATCCTCAACGACCCGCAGCTCGATCCCGAAGCGTTCACGGCCAGCTCGCCGATCGAGTACGCCGACAAGTTGCAGGACCCGCTGCTGATCGAACACGGTCTGATCGACGACAACGTGCTGGCCGAAGATTCGATCCGCCTATACCAGCGCTTCATCGAACTGCACAAGCAGAACTTCTGGATCTCGTTGTACCCGATGGAGCGCCACGGCTTCGTGCACCCGGATTCGTGGCACGACGAATATCGGCGAATCGACGAGCTGTTCGAGACGTATGTGAAGCCGGTGAGGAGTGGAGCTTCGGGTGGCTGATCCTGGCGAGCCATCGCAACGGGATCGTTGTGTCACACCGACGTTCGTCAACGCAGACATTTGGCACAGCCTATTCGACGCATAACGCAGTTCGGAGCTCACACAAGCATTTATTGCTGCCCAACATTTCCTGGCCTAAGCTGTCTGGTGTGGAACAGATCGCTTGTTTCGAGGAAAAGACATGCACAAGCTGCTGTGGATTTTCGCGATGTGCTGCCTGTTGCTGGCCGGTTGCGCCAAGCCGTTGCCGCCGGAAAAAGCGGCCTATGCGGGCGAGTGGCGGTCGACGACGATGGCACTGCTGATCACGCAGGACGGCAACGTCATGTACAAACGATCGGACGGCAACCTGAGCAAGTCCGTCAATGGCCCGCTGCAGGCCTTCGAGGGCGACAACTTTGTCGTGGGCGTCGGCCCGGTCAAGACCACCTTCACCGTTTCCACGCCGCCTCACGAGGATCAGGGCAGCTGGAAAATGGTGGTCGACGGTGTCGAGCTCACCAGGGTGCCGCAGGGCGACTGATATCTCGGCGGGCCAGCGCTGCGGCCGTTTCGCCGAGACGGTGATAGCGCGACTGGAAGCCGAACAAACGGTCTGACACTTGTAGGTGCACACCCTAGTGCGCGAACGGCGGGCATCACCCGCCGCTTTGTACCTCGATGCCACGTGGCAAAAAGCCGGCGGGCGATGCCCGCTCTACGAAGCGCGGCGTACCGTCACTCCCTCACGCAACCAGCTGGCGGCCAGCAGCAGCCACGCCAGGATCAGCGCGATCACCAGCCGCTGTTCCAGCCCGCGCGGCATGCCATGCCATAGCGCGTCCACCCAGATCGCGGCGAAGCCCGCCATCGCCAGTGCGAAGGCGAGCGGAAAACATGGGCGCCAACGCGGATCGGCGCGCAACCAGCACGATTGCAGCAGCGCCGCCACGCTCACGCAGAGGAACGCTGCTTGCGCCGCGGTGCCGTGCACGAAACCTTCCAGCGTAGGCGCACGGCCCGGCAGGTTGCTGTGTGCCAGCGCGGTCACGCACAGGCCAATGCCGGCGCAGGTAAACAGCAGCCACGGCGCCACGCTGCGATGTCCGCTATCCAGCGCAAGGTAATAACCCGCGCCCAGCGAGCACAGCGCGACGGCAAGTACGAAGTATGCAGCCTGCAGCCAGTGTCCGTACGCATCCAGCAGGTACAGGCTGAGCGGTGCGTTGATCCAATCCAGGTCGTTGCGCAGGACTTGTACGACTACAGCGACGGCGATGAAGAGCAGCAGGCCGACCAGTGCGATGTTGCCGAGTCTGCGGAGATGGGGCCGGGTTGATTGTGCGTGCCGAGTTATCTGCTCCATCTCGCCTGTGACTCTCTGTGGTTTCCGCGCAAGGGTAGCGAGAACCGGACGTTCAGGTCGGTTTGCGCAATCCGGCTGCCTCGCGCGCAAGCAGCTCGATGCCGGCCCAATCGCCGGTGGCGAGTTTGTCAGTCGGCGTCAGCCACGAGCCGCCAACGCAGATCACGTTGGGTAGCGCGAGGAAATCCGGCGCGCTGGCGAGGCTGATGCCGCCGGTGGGGCAGAAGCGGACCTGCGGCAGCGGGCTGGCCCAGGCGCCGAGCAGCTTGTGGCCGCCGGCCGGCACGGCGGGAAAGAATTTCAGGTGGCGGTAGCCGCGCTCGAGCATGGCCATCACCTCGCTGGCGGTGGCGGCGCCCGGCAGCAGCGGTAGTTCGCTGTCGTCGGCGGCGTCGAGCAGATGCGGCGACACGCCGGGCGAGACCGCGAAGCGTGCACCGGCCTGCTGCGCCGCCTTCAGATCACGTGCGCTGAGTACGGTGCCGACACCGATCACCGCGCCCTCCACCTCGGCGGCGATCGCGCGGATCGCATCCAGCGCGGCACTGGTGCGCAGGGTGACCTCGATCGCCGGAGTGCCGCCGGCGACCAGGGCGCGCGCCATCGGCACCGCGGCGCGCACATCGTCGATCACCACCACCGGAATTACCGGCGCCAGCCGCATCGTGGTTTCGATCTGTTGCTGCTTGAGTTCGATGCTGCTCACTTCATGCTCCGAAGATGCTCGAGGGTGGATTTACAGCACGCCGGCGCCAAGATCTGCAGTGGCCGCGGCCTGCCGGAACAGGCCGAACAACTCGCGGCCCATGCCGCTGTGCTGGGCGGAGAGGTCGGCGGTATGCGGCAGGCGCGCGTCCAGTTCGTGCGCCTCCATCAGGACGTCCAGACGTCCGTTCAGCGCATCGAGGCGGATCATGTCGCCGTTGCGGATCTTTGCGATATTGCCGCCGGCGACGGCTTCGGGCGTGACGTGGATCGCCGCCGGTACGCGGCCGGAGGCGCCGGACATGCGGCCGTCGGTGAGCAGCGCGATGCGGTGGCCGCGATCCTGTAGCAGCGCCAGCGTCGGGGTGAGCTTGTGCAGCTCCGGCATGCCGTTCGCCTGCGGGCCCTGGAAGCGCACCACCGCCACGAAATCGCGATTCAGTTCGCCACGCTTGAACGCGGCGGGCAGTTCGTCCTGATCCTGGAACACGATCGCCGGCGCCTCGATCAGCAGGCGATCGTCCGGCACCGAGGACACCTTGATCACCGCGCGGCCGAGGTTGCCTTGCAGCATGCGCAGGCCACCATCGGTGCGGAACGGTTCGTTGGTGCCGCGCAGCACGCCGCGGTTGCCGCTCTGCTTCGCCACCGGCATCCAGCGCAGTGCGCCACGGTCGTCGAGATAGGGCGTTTGCGTATAGCCGTCCATACCAGTGCCGAAGATGGTGTTCACGTCGCCATGCAGCAGGCCGGCGTCGAGCAGCTGGTCGATCAGAAATGCCATGCCGCCCGCTTCGTGGAATTGATTCACATCGGCGTAGCCGTTCGGATAGACGCGTGCCAGCAGCGGGATCACGCCGGACAACGCGTCGAAATCGTCCCAGCGCAGCTGGATGCCGGCGGCGTGCGCGATCGCCACCAGATGCAGCAGATGGTTGGTGGAGCCGCCGGTGGCATGCAGGCCGATCACGCCGTTGATGATCGCGCGCTCGTCGATGATGTGGCCGACCGGTACGCAGCTTTCGCCCGGTGTGCTGAGCGAGCCGACCCGACGCACTACCTCGGCGGTGAGTGCGTCGCGCAGCGGCGTGTCCGGTGCCTCGAAGCTGGCGCCGGGCAGGTGCAGGCCCATGATCTCCATCAGCATCTGGTTGGAGTTCGCCGTGCCGTAGAACGTGCAGGTGCCGGCGGTGTGGTATGACGCGGCCTCGACTTCCAGCAGCTCGGCCTTGCTCGCCTTGCCGTCGGCCCAGGCCTGGCGCACCTTCGATTTCTGCTCGTTCGGAATGCCGCTGGGCATCGGTCCGCTCGGCACGAACGCGCCGGGCAGGTGACCGAAGCTCAGCGCGCCGATCAGCAGGCCCGGCACGATCTTGTCGCAGATGCCCAGGTACAGCGCACCGTCGAACATGTCGTGCGACAGCGCGACGGCGGTGGCCATCGCCACCAGGTCGCGCGAGAACAGCGACAGCTGCATGCCGGGCTGGCCCTGGGTGACGCCGTCGCACATCGCCGGTACGCCGCCGGCGACCTGCGCGGTGATGCCCGCGTCGCGCGCGATCTGGCGGATGAATGAGGGATAGCGCTCGTACGGCTGATGCGCCGACAGCATGTCGTTGTACGCGGTGACGATGGCGAGGTTGGCGCGTCGACCGCTGCGCAAGGCGGCCTTGTCGTCGCTGCCGCAGGCGGCGAAACCATGCGCGAGATTGCCGCAGGACAGGTGTTCGCGCTGCGGGCCGCTGCGGTCGATCGCATCGATCCGCTGCAGATAGGCCGCGCGAGTCTCGCGGCTGCGCTCGCGCAGGCGTTCGGTGACTTCGGCGACAACAGGGTGCAACGTGCTCATGGCTTGTTCCAGCGGTTACTCATTTCTCATTCCTCGACACTCTTTCCTGGCCTCAAGGGCACCAGTACACCGCCACCGGCACGCGCGACTGAGTCAGCACTGCCCGCACCGGATAATTTTGTGCCGCGCCGAGACCGAGTCGCGCGTCGGCGAGCAGATCACGTTTCTTTTCGCCGGTGACCAGCAGGTACAGCGCGCGGGTTTCCAGCAGGGTCGGCAGGCTGAGCGTGATGCGCGGCTCGCCTGCTGCAGGCGAGCGCATCGGCAGCACGCGAGCGTGGCCATCCAGATCCAGCGCTTCGGCCAGGTGATCGCCGCCGGGAAAGAATGACGCGGTGTGGCCGTCATCGCCCATGCCCAGCACCACTGCATCGAACGGCAGCGGCAGTGCATCGATCCGCGCGCGGGCCACGGCGAGTCCCCCCTCCGGGGTTGCCGCGCCGGTATACAGCGGCACGAACTGCGCGACGCTGGCCGCGTGTTGCAGCAGCAGCAACTTCACCAGTTTTGCATTGGAGCGATCATCGCTGTCCGGCACCCAGCGTTCGTCGACCAGGGTGACCTGCACGTTCGCCCAGTCCAGCGTTTCGCGCGACAGGCACGCGAAAAAATCCTTCGGCGTGCTGCCGCCGGAGACGGCGAGCACGGCCGTGCCGCGTTCGGTCAGCGCCGTGCGCAGGCGCGTGGCGATGCGTTCGGCCAGCGCCACGGCCTGTGCGTGGCAATCGGTAAAGCTGTGCGTGGTGACGTTGAGTTGGGCAGTCATGGCTGATGGAGACGCGTCGGGTGCTCAGTGGATGCCGGCGCGCATTTCATGGCGAGGGGAGGTGAAGTCTGCCGCACGCCTCGGCATGGACGAGTGAAGCGGCGGTAAAGATGGCCGTCTATTCACTGTCTTCGTTCCAGGTGCGGCCATCGCGTTCGATCAGCGCCACCGCGGCGCTCGGGCCCCAGCTGCCGGCGGTGTAAGGCCGCGGAGCCTCGCCGCTGGCGGACCAGGCGGCCAGGATCGGGCCGGCCCAGCGCCATGCTGCCTCGACTTCGTCGCGGCGCATGAACAGGGTGGGGTTGCCACGCACCACGTCCAGCAGCAGGCGCTCGTACGCATCCGGCTGCTGCACGCCGAATGCCTCGGCGAAACTCATGTCCAGCGGCACGTGGCGCAGGCGCAGGCCGCCGGGACCGGGGTGCTTGATAGTCAGCCACAATTTCACGCCTTCGTCCGGCTGCAGCCGCAGCACCAGCCGGTTCTGCGACAGCGTGCCGGCATCGGTATTGAAGATCGAATGTGGCACCGGCTTGAAGGTGACCACGATTTCCGACACCCGGCTCGGCAGGCGCTTGCCGGTGCGCAGGTAGAACGGCACGCCGGCCCAGCGCCAGTTGGCGATTTCCGCCTTCAGCGCCACGAAGGTTTCGGTGGTGGATTTGGTATTGCCCAACTCGTCCGGATAACCCGCCACGCTGGCGCCTTCGGCCACGCCGGCGCGGTACTGGCCGCGCACAGTGAGCTGGGATGCGTTGCTCTCGTCGATGGGCTTCAGCGAATGCAGCACCTTCAGCTTCTCGTCGCGCACCGCATCGGGCGCCAGCGACGACGGTGGTTCCATCGCCACCATGCACAGCAGCTGCAGCATGTGGTTCTGCACCATGTCGCGCAACGCGCCGGCGCGGTCGTAGTAGGCGCCGCGATGGCCGACGCCGAGCGTTTCGGCCACGGTGATCTGCACGTGATCGATGTGGCCGGCGTTCCACAGCGGCTCGAACAGCGCATTGCCGAAGCGCAGCACCAGCAGGTTCTGCACGGTCTCCTTGCCGAGGTAGTGGTCGATGCGGAAGGTCTGCGATTCGCTGAACACCTTGCCGACCGCGTCGTTGATCTGGTTCGCGCTGGCAAGGTCGCGGCCGATCGGTTTTTCCAGCACGACGCGTGAGGCGCCCTGATTGAGCCCGTACTGGCCGAGTCGCGCGCAGATGTCGACGAACAACTCCGGCGAGGTGGACAGATAGAACACGCGCACATGCTTCGGTTGCTCACCGATCAATGCGGCGAATTCCGCCCAGCCTTCGTCTTTGCGTGCGTCGAGCGGGCGATAGCCGACCTGCTGCAGGAACACGTCGAGCTGCGCCGCATCGCAGATGCCGATCAATGCCTCGCGCAGCAGCGCGCGATAGCCGCGGTCGTCCAGTGCCTCACGGGCGATGCCGATGATCCGGCTGCTGGCCGGGATCTGGCCGTCGAGGAAGCGGTGGAATAGGGCAGGCAGCAGCTTGCGCACGGCGAGATCGCCGGTACCACCGAAGATCACCAGGTCGAACGGTTCGACCGATTGGGAGGAAGCAGTCACGCAGTTACCTCGACACGATGCCGGATGGCGGGCAGCGGCCGAATGGCGCGATGACCCGGATTGCTGACGATCGTACCAGTGAAATACCAGACCGACTACCGGTATGCATACGAATTCATGAAAACTATGGTTGGCTGGTGGCAGTCAGGTCGCCTCTAAAATTCCGATAACCCTAAGCGCGAGCTGTAGGCTCAAGTCAAAGGGGCTCATTGGCATGCAGTTCGACCTTGCCCGCTTCGCGGGTTACGTTGAGTGCGAACGGGCTTGCGGTTATTGGTTCGCTATTGGTATCGTTAGCAACCATGCAAGCCGCCCTCACCAACGAATACCGCCGGATCTGCCACGACCCGGCCACGCATCAGCCGTTGGCGTATCTGCGCCTGCGCCGGGCGATTCGCAATATCGTCGAGCATCGCGACATCGAGCCGGGCCAGGCGTTGCCCAGCGAACGCGACCTATCGCAGGCGCTGAAACTGTCGCGGGTGACCGTACGCAAGGCGATCGCCGGGCTGGTTGAGGAAGGCCTGCTGACCCAGCGCCATGGCGCGGGTACCTTCATTGCCGAGCGCATCGTCAAGCCGATGTCGCGACTGACCAGCTTTACCGAGGATCTGCGCGAGCGCGGCCTGTCGCCACGTTCGGAATTCTTCGAACGCGGCATCGGCGAAGTGACGCCGGAAGAATCGATGGCGCTGAATCTGTCGCCCGGCTCGCTGGTGGTGCGGCTGCACCGCGTGCGCTACGGCCAGGATGAGCCGCTGGCGATCGAGCGCAGTGTGGTGCCGGCCAGCGTGCTGCCCGATCCGCTGCTGGTGCGGGACTCACTGTACGAGGCGCTGGAAAAACTCGACTGTCGCCCGCGCCGCGCCTTGCAACGGCTGCGCGCGGTGTCGCTGAATGTGCAGCAGGCGCGGCTGCTGCACGTCAACGTCGGCAGTGCGGGGCTGAACATCGAGCGACGCAGTTTTCTGGACGATGGCCGTGTGGTCGAGTTCACGTGCTCCTGGTATCGCGGCGACATCTACGATTTTGTCGCCGAATTGCAAACCGACTGAGGCTACCCATGGATGCCCGCGACACCCTGATGTACCGCGAAGCGCACGAGGCGGCCGACGTGGTCGCACGTCAGTTCGCCGCCAATGAAGCGGTGGTCAGTGAGTTGGCGCAGTTGCTGCGCGCACAGCCGCCACGCTTCATCGTCACCTGCGCGCGCGGCAGTTCCGATCACGCCGCGGCGTACGCGAAATACGTGTTCGAGACTCAGCTGGGTATCGTCACCGCATCGGCCTCGCCGTCGGTCACCTCGATCTATGCGGCCGAACAGCAGTGGCAGGGTGCGCTGTTCATCGCGATCTCGCAGTCGGGCAAGAGCCCCGACTTGTTGCGCAATGCGCAGGCGGCGAAGGTTGCCGGCGCGCGCGTGGTGGCGCTGGTGAACGTGGAGGACTCGCCGCTGGCGGCGCTCGCCGACACGGTGATCCCGCTGCACGCGGGGCCGGAGCGCAGCGTGGCAGCGACCAAAAGTTACATCGCCGCATTGGCCGCGGTGCTGCACCTGTGTGCGCGCTGGCGTGGCGATGCCGAACTGGGCGTGGCGTTGCAGGTGCTGCCCGATGCGTTGCGGGCGGGTTGGGATGCGGACTGGTCGGCGTTGAGCGAAGGTCTGGTCGATGCACACAACCTGTTCGTGGTCGGTCGCGGTTTCGGTCTCGGCATCGCGCTGGAGGCGGCGCTGAAGTTCAAGGAAACCTGTGGCCTGCACGCCGAAGCGTTCAGTGCGGCCGAGGTGAAACACGGCCCGATGGCGCTGGTCGGCCCACACTTCCCGGTGCTGTGCTTCGCGCAGGACGACGACACGCTGGATGGTACGCTGGCGGTGGCGCGCGAATTCCGCGGCCGCGGCGCGCAGGTCTTCGTGGCCGCGCCCGGTCTGCACGGCGCGGGCACGTTGCCAGTGGTCGGAGGCCTGCCGGCACTGTGTACGCCGCTGCTGATTATCCAGAGCTTCTATCGCGCGGCCAGCGAATTGTCGCTGCGGCGCGGCTTCAATCCCGACGTTCCGCCGCATCTCAACAAGGTCACCGAGACGGTTTGATCGAGCCGAAATACCGTTCGCATTGAGCGTAGTTCGCGAAAGCTTGCGGGCACAGAGAACGGCCATGGATGGCCGTGGTTTTGAAGAGCGAGGAAGTGCACGTTCCGAAGGGCCCTTCGACTTCGATCTTGCGGCCTGCGCCCAGGGTGAACGGGTGCGGCGGTTCTACATCGATACCCATCAGGAGTTGTCATGACGACTGCCCTCACCAACGCTCGTGTACTCACTCCTCGCGGTTGGCGCGACGACCTCGCCGTGCTGCTGGACGGCCAGCGCATCGTCGACCTGCTGCCGCCGTCCGATCCACGCGTGTGCGGCGCGCAGCCGCACGATCTGCAGGGCGCGATGCTGCTGCCGGGCTTCATCGACGTGCAGGTGAATGGCGGTGGCGGCGTGTTGTTCAACGATGCGCCCACGGTAGCAACGATCCGCCGCATCGGCGCGGCGCATCGTCGCTACGGCACCACCGGTTTCCTGCCGACGCTGGTCAGCGACAGCGTGGACGTCATGCGTGCCGCACTCGCCGCGGTGGAACAGGCGCTGGCCGAGAAGATGCCGGGTGTGCTCGGCATCCATCTGGAAGGGCCGTACCTGGCACCGGCGCGCAAGGGCGTGCACGACCCGAAATTTTTCCACGTGCCCGGCAGCGAGGAATTGGCGCTGCTGTGCGCGCCGCATCGTGGCGTACGTCTACTCACGCTAGCGCCCGAACAGGTGCCGGCCGAAAGTATCCGCGCGCTGGCAACCGCCGGGGTGATCGTCTGCGCCGGACACACCGCGGCCGACTATGCGACGACGCACGCCGCGCTTGCCGCCGGCGTGCGTGGCTTCACCCACCTTTTCAACGCAATGACCCCGATCGGCAGCCGCGAGCCGGGCGTGGTTGGTGCGGCGCTGGACGATGCGAACAGCTGGTGCGGCATCATCGTCGATGGCCATCACGTGCACCCGGCCAGCCTGCGCGTGGCGATCGCCGCAAAAGCACGCGGCAGGATGCTGCTGGTCACCGACGCGATGCCCCCAGTGGGTTCGGATCATCCGGACTTCGTGCTCAACGGCGAGACGATCACCGCGAAAGACGGCATCTGTCAGACCGCGCAAGGCGTGCTGGCCGGCTCCGCATTGGACATGGCCGCGGCGGTGCGCAACGCCGTGCGGCTGCTCGGTCTGCCGCTGGACGAGGCGGTGCGCATGGCCAGCACGTACCCTGCCGATTTCCTCGGCCTCGGCGCCAGCCATGGCCGCATCGCCACCGGGTACCAGGCCGATCTGGTCCTGATGGATGACGACTATCGTGTGCAGCGGAGCTGGATTGGAGGCGTGGCGAACTAGGATCAGGTCGATTTCAACGACTGGGACGGGTCTATCCATTGCTCTCGCACTGGCTGGATACATATAAGCTTGAACAGCTCATTCCACCTGTCGATCAAGATACTACTCAGATGAATTCGCCAGATGTCCGTTCCTCAGCAAGCCACCTTCGCCAGCAGGCGCGGCAGCACATTGCCGCCGAACAGTTCGAAGCCGCACAGACGGCGCTGGAATCACTAATCCAGCTGGTACCGCACGATACTGTCACCTGCATCGAACTAGCCGACGTCATGTTCATGCGCGGTCAGGTGCGTACCTCGACCCAACCGCTGCTGCAGGCCATGCATCGGCTTCCCAAGGATGCTCCCTTGCTCATGGAGCTGGCATCGCGCCTGCAGGCCCGGGGGGAAACTCTCGCCGCGCGTGACTGCCTCGATTTTCTTTCGCAGGCTCCTGACCCGCCGCCCGAGCTGCTGGTGGCGCAGGCAAATCTGCGCTTCGCTATCGGCGAAGTACCGGTGGCGAAAAAGTTGATGGACAGGGCCATGGCGGCCGGCATCGACTCGCCCGGCGATCATCACCTGTATGCGATGTTGCTACAGTTCAGCGGCGAGATCGAGCAGGCGTGCAGGGTGCTGGAGAGCTGCCTGCGGCGCTGGCCGCACTTTGGCGATGCGGTGACGACGCTGGCGAATTTGCGCAAGCAGAAGCCGGAGTCGAACCTGCTTGGTTTCGCAGAGGAACAGCTGCGACAGCTGCCGAAAGCCAGCAAGAATCCAGACGACATGTTCGTGCGCGCCGAGTTTGAATATACGCGGTTCAAGGTGCTGGATGACTTGGGGCATCCTGACGCCGCATGGTCGGCACTGGCACGATGCAATGCTCTCATGCATGAGCTCAATCCGTATGACGACACTGGTGAAGCAGCTGTCACCGACGCGTTCATTGACATGCCCGCGGGGATTGGCAAGACCGGTTCAGCGAGTGCGTCAGTACCCGACGGGCCGACACCGATTTTCATCGTCGGCATGCCGCGTTCCGGCACGACGCTGCTCGACCGCATGCTGTCGAGTCACTCTGCCGTGGTTTCCGCCGGCGAGATCATCGATTTCTGGCGCCAATTGCACTGGGCCGCCGATGTTGCCCCGGCGCGAGCGCAAGGATTGTTGAAGATCATCCGGCGCAGCCCGGATATCGATTTTGCGGAAGTGGGCGCACGCTATCTGAAACAGACGCAATGGCGTGCGCAGGGACGCCGCTTTTATATCGACAAACTGCCGGCCAACATACAGATGGTTGCGTTCATCCGCCGGGCGTTACCGCATGCGCCAATCCTGCACATGGTTCGCGAGCCGATGGACACCTGCTTTTCCAATTTCAAGGCGATGTTCGGCAATATTGCCTCCTACAGCTACGACCTGCAGGCGCTTGCCCACTACTACAGGCAATATGAGCGGCTGACGAATCACTGGCGGGCAAGTATTCCCGGCGCGATGCTGGATGTTTCGTACACATCGCTGGTGCGCGATCCGGAAAGCACGTTACGCCAGGTACTTCAGCACTGCGGGCTTGCACTCGAGGCGGGTTGCCTGCAGCCCGAACTCAACGCCTCGCCGGTGGCCACGCCCAGCAGCGCCCAGGTCCGTCAGTCCATTCATACGCGTGGCATCGACCAGTGGCGGCAATATGCAACGCAGTTGGAATCCTTGCGGCTGGCCATTACAGAGGGATCTGCCACCGCATAAGGGATGACTGGCATGGAGGCATGCCCGGTCATCCGCCATCACGCGCTCGTCGCTGATCACGATGTTCGGGGTGCCCGCTGTCGCATTCTGTTTCGATGCTTCAAAAAAAAGCCACCGACCCGAAGGTCGGTGGCTTTTTTTGGCCAGTTTCAGCCGGTGTCAGCTATTAGTAGTCGTAGGTCACCGACAAGCGCACGGTGCGCGGCGTCTGCCAGAAGATCCCATCGCCGTAGCTGTTGTTGATGGAGACCGTAGCCGGATTCGGGGTGTAGATAGTCTCTCCGACCGCTTGAGTCTGTACAGGCTTCTGCTGATCCAGCGCGTTGAGGATGTCCAGGTTGATGCCCAGCTTGTGATCCGCAAACGCCGGCGTGTAGTGCACGCCGAGGTTGACCTGCTCGGTCCACGGCGTATGGCCGGCGGAACCCGGCGGGATGCGCATACCATGGCACCAGTGGTAGTTGCCGCTGCTGCCGCCGTTGTAGCCGGTCGGGTCACCGGTACCGGTCGGGCCGTAGTAGCCCAGGCACTCCTTCGGTGTGCCCGACTGCGCCAGCAACGTGCCGGAGACCAGCCATTCCGGCGTGATCTGGTAGGCGCCGCGGAAGCGGATCTGGTGCTTGCGGATGTTGGACAGTTCGCCGTCCTGGCCATCCATGAGCTGCCAGGAATCCCAGTCTTCGGTCTTGGAAACGTCAGACTGACCGAAGTCGGAACGCACCTGACCTTCGGTGTTGCCGAAGCCGCGGCTGAAGGTGTAGTCAACGCGTCCCATCCACTTGCCGTCGAACGGATGCTCCATGTACAGGTTCAACGAACCGATCTTGCGTTTGACGCCGTTGATGTAACCCCAGTCCTTCTGGCTCATCGAGACGAGGACACTGCTGCCGCCACCATTCTTGGGAACATAAATGGTGTTGGTCAGGCCCGGGTTGATCAGGCGGCAGTACGACGCGCCGTAGAGCGAATCCGAGTAGTTGGCCGCATTCAGACCCATACTGGTCATCTTGTTGGCGATCTGGCCCGGCGAGCATTCGTCGTCGATGGCGGTCTTCAGGTCGCGCCACGATGCCTTGGCACCGTAGGTCCAGTTGTCGTTGAGCTTCTTGTCGAAGCCGAGGATGAATTCATCCACGTACTCCGGCTTCAGGTTACGCGCGGTGACCTGCTTGGGATCCTTGGGCAGGCCGAACTCGCCATCGGGTGAGGTGACACCGCCGACCTGGGTCAGGCCCTGCGGAATACCGTTCGCGTCCACGCTGGTGTAGGTGTAATTGGTTCTGGTGTAGGTCGAGATGTTCGCCGCACGCTCAGCTGCGTTGTCCGGCAGAGCGAGGTAGTAGCGGCCCATGTTGCCGTAGACCTTGAACGACGAGTCACCCATCACGTCCCAGCTGGCACCGATGCGCGGTTCCCACTGGTTCTTCTCGTCGACGAAGGCAACGCCCAGATCGTTGAAGTTTTTGAAGTGATCGTTGCGGACGCCGATGTCCAGCAGCACGTTGGGCGTGACCTGCCAGTCGTCCTGCAGATAGTAGGCCTTCTGGCTCGTCGACATGCTGGTAGCCCAGCCGATGATCGACTTGCGGACGCTGGTGGCGGAACGGTAGGTCCAGAAGTAATTATCCGCCGGGTTGAACGGGTTGTTCTGATCCCGTCCCTGATGGCTGGCCTGGTAGGTCATGTTGTCGATACCGACGGCCAGGTCGTGCGTGCCCAGCTTGTAGTCGAAGTCGACGCGCAGACCGTGGCTGGCGTTGCTCGCCTGGGGCGAGGTCCAGAAGCTGTTGGTCTGGACGTTGGTGGGTATACCCGGCAGCTGCAATGGGTTCGAGACGAACGGCAGCGGACTCTTGTTGGCGTAGACGACCGGATCCTGGAAGTTGGCCTTGCCGTACAGGATGCTCAGCGTGGCCGCATCGGTGATGTAGCTAGTGAAGTGGCCGATGTAGAAACGGGCGTTGTCCTTGGTCACGTCGTTATTCGAGTTGAAGGCGCCCGACTTCAACGTGTTGTAGTTGAACGCGTAGGTCGACCCCGCGCCGGTGGCAGAGTGGTTGTCCAGCGCCGTCAGTTCGAGGATGTTGCTGTCGGTGATGTTCCAGTCCAGCTTGGCGTAGATCTTCGTGTCCTTGTCCCGGTTGTACTGGACTTTCGCAAGAGCCGCGCTTTCCACATTGTTGGACTGCGTCTTGGTGGTCTCGGCCGCCAGGAACATGAACAGCTTGTCCTTGATCAGCGGGCCGCCGACGTAGGCCGAGTAGATCGTCTGCCACAGCTTGTTGTCGTTGCGGTACTGATTCAGCGTGCCCGGCAACGCCGGGTTTGCCAGCTTATAAGTGGTCAGGCCATTAGAGCTGTTCGGGTTGGCAATCGGCGCGGGAACAGCCGGGTGGCCGTAATAGTTGTTGACCGGGGTCCCTTCGAGGAACCGCGGCTGCCAGACCACCTGGGCGCCGAAGTGCCACTCGTTGGTGCCGCGCTTGCCGATCTGGTTGAGTACACCGCCGTCGGAACGGCCGTACTTGGCGTTGTAGCCGCCGGTCAGCGTTTCCTGCTGGTCGATCGCGCCGTAGGGCAGCTGGAAGCCGCCGATGTTCTTGTACGGTTCGCCGGTGTTGTAGCCGTTCACGTAGTACGCGTTCTCGGACACGCTCGAGCCGCCGAAGGAAACCGCGTTACCGAAGAAGCTGCTGCCCTTGACGGTACCCGGCGCGAGCAGGGCGATGGACTCGGCGTTGCGACCGACCGGCAGCTTCTGCAGATCAGCCGCGGTGATGACGGTGCTGGAGTTGACGCTGGAGACGTCGATGGTCGGCAGCGCATTGGCCGACACGGTCACCGCACCCAGCGAGGTCGTTCCGGCCGGAGCGGCGGCTGCCGCGGCGAACGAGATCGAGGCACCGGCACCCGGCGACACCGCCACGTTCTTGCGCGTGTCGGTGACAGCGCCGTCCTTCTTCAACGAGACCGTGTAGACACCGACCGGCACGCTGCTGACCTGGAAACGACCGGCGCTGTCGACGGGCACTTCGCGCGTCAGACCGGACGTGTTGGTGACGACAACGGTCTCGCCGGCGGCGGCGGGTGCCTGGCCAAAGATGGAGCCCGTGGTGGACTGTGCCATGGCGACGCCGCCGAGGCTCACGCTCAGCGCTAAGGCGAGCGCGGTGTGGCGCCACATGGGATTACGGTTTTTGTTGTGACTGCTCATTTGAGATGACTCTCCCCATCATTGTTGAAGGCCCGAGGGCCGAGTGACGTAACTCGATCAATGCGACGAATCAGCAAGATAAAGGCGTGCTGGCAGTCGATTATTTCGTCGGCCAGGCAGATAGCTCGCGCTGGTCAGTGCAGATGCCACATCCGCCGCCTTAAATACTTATGGCAACAGGCAACTTGTGATCCGACCATAAAACGACGTAAATACTGGCGTCAACAAAATTTTTATGAATTGTTGGCTATTAGCAAGTAATTACGATTACTGCTCTTTGAATGGCAATATTTTGCGATTATTGTTTCCTTAGTGCCCCATTTCCATACAAATTTGTAAGACGTGGATCATGGTTGAAACAATAGGGCTGAGGCCTCTATCGCACTTTTTAACGCAACGGCTCGATTGCGCCGGCTTCATGTCGAAGCTAAAGTGGCGCGGTTCAGGTGTTCCGATGGCTCAGCGCCGGAGGGATGAAACGGGAAGCCGGTGCGTGGTGTTCTTCAACACTGCAAGGCCGGCGCTGCCCCCGCAACGGTAAGCGAGATCCACGAACGGCGAATGCCACTGTGCACAGCACGGGAAGGCGCCGTTCGGGGCATGCGGGTCATCGCATGCCACTCGTGAGCCCGGAGACCGGCCCGAACAATTCCTGGTGGCTCGCGGTGGGCGAGGCCGAACCACGCGCGTGGCGTACCTGCCTGCCCGTCGTTCCGTCTTCCCGTTGCCTGCTGCCAGTTCATTGAACGATGGCGCCGCGCGCGGGTGCGCGGCCGAGGAACGACATTGAAAAAGACTTTGCTGGCAACGGCACTCCTGAGCTGCATGATGACCGCCCACGCGGCCGACCAGAGCGACGTGTCGTCGCTGACACCGGTGATCGTCACCGCCACACGCACCGCGATCACCGCCGATGAAGCGTTGTCGTCGATCACCGTGATCACGCGCGCCGACATCGAGCGGCTGCAGCCGCTGTCGGTGCAGGATCTGCTGACCGGTCTGCCCGGCGTGAGCTTCGCCAACTCCGGCGGCATCGGCCAGCAGACCTCGCTGTTCATGCGCGGCACCAATTCCTCGCACACGCTGGTGCTGATCGACGGCGTGCGGATCGGCTCGGTCGGCAACGGATTGCCCGCGTTCGAGCAGTTGCCGGTGGAGCAGATCGAGCGCATCGAAATCGTGCGAGGTCCGCGTTCGAGCCTGTACGGCGCCGACGCGATCGGCGGGGTGATCCAGATCTTCACTCGCCACGGCTCGCTCGATGGCGGCCTGCAACCTTCGTTCAGCGTCACCACCGGCAGTAACAATCTGCTGCGCGGCCAGTTCGGTCTGTCCGGCGGTGATCAGCATGCCTGGTACAACCTCAGCGTCGGCGCGCAGCACACCCGCGGCATCAACGCCTGCCGCATCGGCGCTGCCGAAGCGTTTGCCGGCTGCTTCACCGACGAACCCGATCGTGATGCCTACAGCAACGAGAATCTCAGCGCGAATGGCGGTTACCGTTGGGACAACGGCGCGCAGCTGACCGGCAACTGGCTGCGCAGCCTCGGCGAGATCCATTTCGACGGCAGCTACCAGAACCGCAGCCGTACCGTGCAGCAGGTTGCCGGCTCCGCGTTCAGCATCAATCCGCTGGAAGCATGGAAGACCACGTTGAGCGTGGGCCAGAACCTGGATCGCTACGACAACTACGAGAACGAGACTTTCGTCGGCTACATCTATTCGCGGCGCAACCAGGCAACGTGGCAGAACGACCTCAGCGTGGCCGACAACCAGCTGCTGACGCTCGGCGTCGACTGGCAGGGCGAGCGCATCAACAGCGACACCGGTTTCCTCGCCACCCGGCGCAACGACACCGGCGGTTACGTGCAGTACCAGGGTACGTTCGGTCGCAACGAGGTGCAGCTGTCGGCGCGGCACGACCACAACAGCCAGTTCGGCAACCACGACACCGGCGCGGCCGCGTGGGGCTATCACTTCGATCACGGCCTGCTGCTGTCGGCCAGCTACGGCAGTGCGTTCCATGCGCCGACCTTCAACGACCTGTACTACCCGTACGGCAGCGGCAACCCGGCGCTGAAGCCGGAAAAATCGCGTAGCGCCGAGCTGGGCCTGAGCCAGCAGCTGTCCGTGTGGAACTGGGCGTTGAACGCTTATCAGACCCGTATCGATCAGCTGATTGCGCTGGACAGCAACTACTTCCCGTCCAACGTCAGCAAGGCGCGCATCCGGGGCGTGGAAGGCCAGCTCGGCGTCAAGCTCGCTGACTGGCAGCTGCAGAGTTACCTGACCTGGCTGCAGCCGCAGAACCAGGACGGCGGCCCGCACGACGGCAACGTGCTGCCGCGCCGGCCCGAGCACACCGCGCGGGTGGATCTGGATCGCCGCTTCGGTGAGTTCGGCGTCGGCGCCACCGTCTACGCGGCCGGTCGCAGCTACGACGACGCGGCCAACCGGCATCCGCTGGCTGGTTACTCGACCACTGACCTGCGCGCCAGCTATCACTTTGCACCGGGCTGGCAGGTCGAGGCTCGACTGGCAAATGTGTTCGGCCGCCACTACGAGACCGTGTACTACTTCAACCAGCCCGGTCGCAGCGCGTTCCTGACCTTGCGTTACAGCCCCGCTACGCACTGAGTTGGCGTCGCCGATACCGTCATCCCGGCTTTGCCAGATGACGGTATCGGCAGATTTTCGTGATCCTCCGGATCCGTTACCGCGTGCGCCGCGGGTATTCAACCGACGCGGCGCACCCCTGCCTTCCGACAGGGTGTGGACTTCAGGCACATACGCCGGTGCGCGGCGGCTGGCATAAAGCCGGCATGAACGGAACTCTCGCCTTCCCCCCGCCGGTATCGTGCGCGCCGCGTGCGCGCGTGCCGTGTCTGACGTCATACTGGCCAGCCACGGAAACGCCATGAATATTTTCGCCCCCCTGATCCGTCGTCCGGTCGGTACTTCGCTGCTCGCGCTCGGCCTGATGCTGGCCGGGCTGTGGGCGTACCTGCTGCTCGGCGTCGCCGCGCTGCCGTCGCTGGATTTCCCCGGCGTGTATGTGGTGGCCAATCAGCCGGGCGCCAGCGCGCAGACCATGGCCAACACCGTGCTGGCACCGCTGGAGCGGCATCTGGGGCGCATCCCCGGCATCGACGAGATGTACGGCAACGCCAGCGAGGGTTCCGCCTCGGTGATGGTGCGTTTCACCATGAGCCGCACCGCCGACAGCGCTGCGCGCGACGTGCAGGCGGCGATCAACGCGGCCGCGGTCGACCTGCCGACTGGCTTGCCGCCGCCGCAGTATTTCAAGTTCGACACCTCGCAGATCCCGATCCTGTTCATCACGCTGACCTCGACCGGCTTGCCGCAGGACCAGTTGTTCGATCTCGCCGATACCTTGCTCAAGCCGGCGGTGGCGCAGATCGACGGCGTGGCGCAGGTACAGGTGTTCGGCGGCACGCCACATGCGGTGCGGATCGAGCTGGACAACAACGCGTTGGCGGCCAAGGGGCTTACCGCCAATGACGTCGCCAATGCCTTGCGCGCGGCCAACGTCACCTCGCCGCAAGGCACCCTGAGCGACGGTCGCACCCAGATGACGGTGACCGCCAGCGACGGTCTGCACGAGCCGGCCGAATTCGCCCGCCTGCTGATCTCGGTGAAGAACGGTACGCCGGTGCGGTTGTCCGACGTGGCCAAGGTCTACGGCGGCCAGCAGGACCAGTATCAGGCGGCGTGGTTCGACACGCTGCAGACGGGTAGTGCTCGCACAGTCGGTCTGCAGATCACCAAGCGACCGGAGGCGAACGCGGTGGCCACGGTGGAGGCTATCCGCGCCAAGCTACCGCAGCTGCGCGCGTCGCTGCCGTCGAACATCAGCATGACGCCGGTGTTTGACCTCACCCAGACCACCAAGTCGGCGCTGCATGAAGTGCAAGTGGCGCTGCTGATCTCGATCGCGATGGTGGTGCTGGTGATGCTGGTGTTCCTGCGCCGGCTGCGTCCGACGCTGATAGCCACGCTGAGTGTGCCGCTGTCGCTGGCCGGCGCGTTCGTGGTGATGTGGACGCTCGGATACACCCTCAATACCTTGTCGCTGGTGGCGCTGGTGCTGTGCATCGGTTTCGTGGTGGACGACGCGATCGTGGTGATCGAGAACATCGTGCGCCATATGGAGCGCGGCGAGCCGCCGATGCAGGCGGCGCTGGCTGGCGTCGGCGAGATCGGCTTCACGGTGATCTCGATCACGCTGTCGCTAGTGGCGGTGTTCGCGCCGCTGCTGTTCGGCAACAACATGCTGGTGATGCTGCTGCGCGAGTTCTCGGTGACGCTGACCGCCGCCGTGGTGATTTCGGCGCTGGTCTCGCTCACGCTCACCCCCGCGCTGTGCGCCTACCTGCTGGAGCACGAGCCGGCCAACCGCAAGCCGCCGGGGCGGATCGAACAGGCGGTGGAAAACTTCGACCGCAACCTGCTGCGCATCTACGAGCGCGCGCTGGACTGGGCGATGCATCACCGCCGGATCATGCGCTGGCAGCCGCTGACCCTGCTGATACTCACCGGCCTGCTCGGCTTTGCGGTGGCGAAGACCGCCGGCGGCACCTTCATGCCGGACGAGGACACCGGCCAGCTCCAGGTCGACATCCGCTCCGACGCCAACATCTCGCCGCAGCAGATGACCGAACGTACGCTGGCCGTGGCGAAGATCATGCTGGCCGATCCGGCCGTGCTCGATCAGCTGACCATGCTCGGCGGTGATGGCGGCGGCGGTGGCGCGGTCGGCAACAACGCGCAGATGTTCGTCGACCTGAAGCCGCACGGCAGCGGGCCGGGTCAGCGCAAGGAGGGCATCAAGCAGGTGGTCGAGCGGCTCTCGAAACACTACGACCTGCTGCCCGACGTGAAGGTCTCGGTCAGCGCGGCGCAGTTCCTCGGCGGTGGCGACAGCGGCGACAAAGGCGGCCAGTACGAATTCCAGCTGATCAGCACCAGCGGCGGCGACCTGCAGCCGTGGGCGCTGAAGGTGGTGCGGCAGATGCGCGCGATCAAAGAATTCCGCGACGTCGGCAGCAATTTCGACCAGGTCGGCAAGCAGCAGTTGATGCGTATCGACCGCGAAGCCGCGGCGCGCCTGCACGTCGGCATCGGCACGATCGACTCGGCGCTGTACAACGCGTTCGGTCAGAGCCAGGTATCGACGATCTACTCCGACATCAACCAGTACTCGGTGGTGCTCAGCGTCAACGCGGCACAGAGCGTGAGCCCGCAATCGCTGTTGAGCGTGCGTGTGCGCAACGATCAGGGCCAGATGATTCCGCTGTCCGCACTGGCGAAGATCGAACCGAACATCAGCCCGATCCGCGTGCGCCACCACAACCAGCTGCAGGCCGCCACGATCAGCTATAACCTGGCCAAGGACGTGCCGCAGGACCGCGGCGTCAAGCTGGTCGAGCAGGCGGCGTATGCAGCCGGTCTGCCGGCAGGTATCAAGGTCGATTACACCGGCGCCAACCAGCGTCTGCAGCAGTTGCAGTCCAATGGCATGGTGCTGCTGCTTGGCTCGATCATCGCGATGTACATCGTGCTCGGCATTCTCTACGAGAGCCTCGGTCATCCGCTGACGATTCTTTCCACCCTGCCTGCCGCCGGCGCCGGTGCGTTCCTGGCAATGCTGGTGACGCAGACGCAGATATCGATGATGGCGATCATCGCGATCCTGATGCTGATCGGCATCGTCAAGAAAAACGCGATCCTGATGGTCGACTTCGCGCTCGTTGCCGAGCGCGAACGCGGGCTGTCCGCACCCGAAGCGATCCGTGAGGCGGCGCTGGTGCGTTTCCGCCCGATCACCATGACCACCCTCGTCGCGATGGGCGCGGCGCTGCCGCTGGCGATCGGCTTCGGCATCGGCTCGGAAATGCGCCAGCCTCTGGGCATTGCCATCGTCGGCGGCCTGCTGGTGTCCCAGCTGCTGACCTTGCTCAGCACGCCCGCGATCTACCTGTGGAACTACGACCGCAAGATCCGCAAGGCCGCGCGTAAAGAACGCAAGGCGGAGAAGAAACGGCTCAAGGCGCTGGGCGGACAGCAGACCGCGTCCTGATCTGTCTGCGTGGTTGTTCGTTCATTGCCGGCGGTCCGGTCAACAAGCCTAAATCAACCTGTGAACGCACACCGCCGTACGACTGCGGCAACACGCTAGTTTGCTAAACGCGGTATCGCGATCAGGTCGGCGCGGCCTCTGCCCTTGCCGCGCCGATGCTGCGCAGCGCCGAGTTGGTCATGCAACTCAAGGCAATGGCTGTCAGCGTCAGGCCCGCCGCGGTGAACAAGGTCGCCAGCGAGATCACTTTCAGCAGGCTGCCGGCGATGGCGGCCGACAGCGGGCCGAGTCCCATGAAGGTGAACATCAGCACGCTCATGGTGCGGCCCATCATTTCCGGCGCCACGCGGCGCTGGATCCAGCTGACGATGGCGATCTGGGCGATACCGGCGAGTACGCCGACACTGGCCAGCAGCACGGCACCGGCCAGCGTCGAGTGCACCAGGGCCATCGTCGCCAGAGCCAGTCCGGCAAGGCTGTCGATGCCCAGCACCATCAGGCCGAGCCGGCCGCGTACCAGTTTAGCCGCGACGCCGGAAAGGAAACCGCCTAGCAGCATGCCGCCGCCGTTCGCGGTCATCAGGATGCCCAGCGACGCGGCACCCAGATCCAACCGGGTATCGGCCAGCACCGGCAGGCCGACCTGGATCGGGCCGCCGACAAACACGGACACCACGGCGGCGTAGAGGATGAACGCGCGTAGCGGCAGATCGGCCCAGATGTTGCGGATACCGTTCGCCACGCTGGCCAGCACGCTGCCGGCCGGCACTTTAGGGTGATGGTCGCTGTGGATGCGGATCAGCATTAATGAGCCGAGCGAGAACAGAAAGCTCACCGCGTCGATGCCGAAGGTGAGCCCGAGTCCGGAGGAGTCGGCTACGCCGTTGCCGTGATTAGCCTGCGCACCGGTACTGATCAGCAGTCCGGCGATCGCCGGGCCGACGATCATGCTCAGCTGGCGCATGCTCATGAACAGCGCGTTGGCCGGTTGCAGCTGCTGCGGCTGGATCAGCTGCGGCAGGATTGCTGAACCCGCCGGATAGGCGAACGCGGTGGACAAGCCGATGCCCAGCGCGATCGCGTAGATCATCCACATCTGGATCGCCCCAGCCAGCACCAGCACGGCGAGCAAGCTGACCAGCAAAGCGTTGATCCCGCGCGCGCCCAGCAGCACCCGCCGCGGCGATATCCGGTCCACTACCGCGCCGCCGATGAGCATGAAGGTGGCACGCGGCAACGCCATCGCGGCGAGCACCAGGCCGAGTGCGGCCGGATCACCGGTGAGCTTCAGTACCAGCCACGGCAACGCGACCAGAGTGAACTGATCGCCGATCGCCGAGATCGTGCTGCCGCCGAACAGTAAGGTGAAGTTGTGATTGGCGAACAGCGAACCGCGAGAAGATGATTGCATCGGGAAGTCCTTGGGCGCCGCTGATAGGCTGGCGTCGTGATGGAGCGTGTCGGTGTGGTGTAAGTGTCGGCCGTCGCGATCAGCTAGCTGCCATGTCGTCCCAGGCCGTGGCGGCCAGCTGGCGCAGGTGATCGCGCACGTCGTGCGGCCACGGTTCGGTCAGCGTGATGAAACGCTCGCGCTCATGCCGGTAAAACGCGCGCGACGCTTCTTCGTGCTGGCTGAGGTCGCCGGTCATCGCGAGCATGAAACGATCGACCGATTCCAGCGCAAGCCGTGCGCGATCCTTTGCACCATGATTGCGCATGGCCTGTTCGACCAGTCGCCGCAACACCGCTGAAGCGCCGCCGGGCTGGCCTGACAACCAGTCCCAATGTCGGGGCAGCAGGGTGACCTCGCGCGGCACCACCCCCAGCTTCGGCCGGCCGGGGCCGCGCGTGGCTGGCTCTGGCGCGGCTTCGCTCTGCGGCAGTCGCGCCAGCACCTGCGCGATCGTGCCGCGAAAATCGATCTCGATCTGGCGACTGCTGTGGTCGTCGAAAATCAGCAACGGCCCGCGCGCCCCCGCATCCAGCGCCTGCTTCGTTGCGTGCACTACCTCGACCAATGGGCCGCTGGCGATCAGGCGCTGGTGGTCGAATGCACTGCAGGTAGGCTGGCTGGGCTGGTGCATTTAATTTTACCCGGGTGAAATATTTGGCAGATTCTATCCGGGTTAATTTGCTTGTCAAGGTGGCGCCGAAGACCTGCGCCATGGCCCGGAAGCCATGCATCAGCGCTTTCGTCGACTTGCTATGGTTGGCCTTTCACCTGAAGGATTGAAGGATGACCATGCGTCTGCGTCCGACCGCTTTGCTGGCTTCACTCGCCTTGTTCGCTGCGACCACGTTGTCGCCGCCGCTGACCGCCGCCGAACTGACCATCCCGCCGATCCAGTACCACCAGCGCAGCTTGCCGAACGGCCTGCAGGTGTTGAGTGTGGAGAACCACGCGAGTCCGACGGTGTCGGTGCAGATGTGGTACCACGTCGGCTCCAAGGACGATCCGCAGGGTCGCTCCGGCTTCGCGCATCTGTTCGAGCACTTGATGTTCAAGAGCACCAAGCACATGCACGCCGAGCAGTTCGACCGACTGACCGAGGATGTTGGCGGCAACAACAATGCATCGACCGGCGATGACGTCACCAACTACTTCGAGGTCGTGCCGAGCAATTACCTGCAGACCTTGCTGTGGGCCGAGGCCGAGCGGCTGTCCAACCTCAATGTGGACGAGGCGAACTTCAAGTCCGAGCGCGCGGTGGTGGAGGAGGAGTACCGCCAGAGCGTGTTGGCCAATCCGTACGGCAAGCTGTTCAACGCGATCGATCCGCACTCCTACACGGTGCATCCGTACCAGCGCCCGACCATCGGCAGCATCGAGGATCTGGAAGCCGCCTCGCTGCAGAACGTGATTGATTTCCACAACACGTTTTACCGGCCGGACAACGCCACCCTGATCGTCGCCGGCGACTTCGATCCGAAGCAGCTCGATGCGTGGGTTGACCAGTATTTCGGCGGGATTTCGAAACTGGCCACGCCGGTTCCGCAGGTCACCGCGCAGGAGCCACAGCGCAAGAAGGATCTGCGTTATACCGTCACCAGCGAGACCGCGCCGTTGCCAGCGGTGGCGATCACCTGGCTGATTCCGCCGGCCTCCGACAGCGTCGACAGCATCCCGTTGCAGGTCGCTGCCGCATTGCTGTCGCAGGGGGATTCGTCGCGGCTGTACCAGTCGCTGGTGTATCGCCATCAGGTCGCCCAGCAGATCGGCGCCGATGCCGATGGCCGGGTCGGACCGGGTCTGTTCACCGCCTACGCGATCCTCGCCAGCGATCACCCGCCGGCCGAGGCGGAGAAGCTGCTGCACGAGGAGATCATCTGGCTGGCGACCCAGCCGATTCCGGCTGCCGAACTCGACAAGGTGAAGACCCAGCTGCTGACCGGCGAGCTGAAGCAGCGCCAGACCGCGCAAGGCGTTGCGTTCGCGCTGGGCCAGGCGAGTCTAATCGACGGCAATCCGGAGCACGTCAATACCGATCTGGCCGCGCTGCAGAAAGTCAGCGAAGCCGACGTGCATCGGGTGCTGCAGAAATACGTCACCGGCGCGCACAGCGTCACCATTGATTATCTGCCTCAGCCCCCGACGGCTGCGCCGGAAGTTGGCAAGGGAGCAGCGAAATGAATCACTCGATGAAAGTATTTCGTTTGGCCGTCTTTACGATCGCGATGGTGGTCGCCGGCAGCGCGCTGCCGGCGGCTTCAGTCACTGATTTCCCGGCCGAGCCACCCGCACCCGGCCCGGCGCCGCAGCTGAGCGTGCCTACGCCATCCACGCAGACGCTGGCGAACGGGCTGCAAGTGATCAGCGTGCGTCGCGCCGATCTGCCGCTGGTCACCGCGCAGCTGGTATTGCGCCGTGGCGGCGAGACGGATCCGCCGCAGCTGGCCGGTCTGGCCGATCTCACCGCGAACTTGCTGAGCAAGGGCGCTGCCGGCAAGACCGCGCCGCAGATCGCCGCCGCCGTCGAGGCGCTGGGCGGTTCGTTGAGTGCTGCCGCCGGCTGGGACGAAAGCTCGGTGGGCGTCACCGTCACCACGCCGAAACTGCCGCAGGCGCTGTGCCTGCTCGCCGAGGTGGTGCGCCAGCCGGATTTCAGCGCGGTCGAGTTGAAGCGCGCGCAGGCGCAAGCGATCGACGACCTGCGCCTGTCGCTGAGTCGGCCCATCGCACTGGCTTCGCTGGCGGTCAGCCGCGGCGTGTTCGGCGACGGCGCCTACGGCCATTCGCGCAGCGGCACGCCGGCATCGATCGCGCGGATCAGCCGCGCCGACGTGCAGCAATTGCATGGCGCGTTGTATCGGCCGGACAACGCGATCCTGATCCTCACCGGCGACATCACACCGGCACAGGCGCAGCAACTGGCGCAGACCAGCTTCGGCGACTGGCGCAAGCCGACTACGCCGCTGCCGGCCCGGCCAGCAGGCAAGGCAGCGAGCCGCGTGCCGGCGATCCTGCTGATCGACCAGCACGGCGCCGGTCAGGCCGGTGTGGTCGCCGCGCACGCGACGCCGCCGCGCAACGATGCCGACTACTACGTCGGCACGGTCGCCAACGCGGTGCTCGGCGGTTCGTATTCGGCGCGCCTGAACGAGGAGATCCGCATCAAGCGCGGCTTGTCCTACGGTGCCGGCAGCCAGCTGCAGCCGTTTGGTGATACCGGTCTGTGGCTGGCCACGGCGCAGACCAAGAATCCGTCCGCGGCGCAGGTGGTGGATCTGGTGTTGGGCGAGTTCACGCGACTCGGCAGCTCGCGCATTTCCGCCGACGAACTGGCCGCGCGCAAGGCGACCCTGATCGGCAGCTATGGCAACAGCCTGGAAACCACCGCCGGTCTCGCCGAGCAGGTCGGCAAGCTGGCGATCTACGGCGTGAAGCTGGACCAGATCGGCAAGTACATTGCGCAGGTGCAGGCGGTGACGCCGAAACAGATCGAGCAGTATGCGGCGAAGCATCTGGACGCCGCCGGCAGCAAGGTGGTGGTGGTCGGCGACACCGCGCAGTTTGCGGCCGCAGTGCGCAAGGCGCATCCGCAGGCGGTACTGCTGGAGTCGACCGTGCTGGATCTGGACAGCCCCAATCTGCAACCAGCGGCCCCCGCACCGAAAGCCATCGCGCGATAAACCGACAGCCTCACTGTACGGACCGAAAAGCCCTGGCGGATGCCAGGGCTTTTCGCAGGCCATGCGCATGGCGAAACATAGTGTTTCCGCCACGTAACCAGATCAGCTTCACCGATGCGCGACATCGTTTAGTAAACTATGGGGTACACAAACAAGCCGCGTCCCTATCTCTATAGGCCTTCCCATGCGTTTACCTGCCTCTGCATTCCTCGTTCTCCTCGCGCTACCCCTTGTCTCGCTGGCCTTTCCCGCCGCCGCTGCCACCCGGCTGGAAATCCAGGGCGGCCGCAGTTACATGGATAGCTATGCGACGAATACCGTATTCGTCGAAGGCGTGTTCGACGAACACCGCCTCGGCGACAGTCGCTTCAGCTGGTCGCCGGACGTTTCGCTGGGTTGGCTCGATGGCCGCGATCTTGCCCATTTCGACCGCAACCGTTACACCACGCGCGACCAGATCTGGCTGCTGGCGGGTGGGGCGCGTCTCCACTATGGCGAGGCCAGTGACTGGTATCGATCATTGTTTTTCAGTTTCCAGCCGGCCCTCCATACTGGCCGCACGCAGGCATTGAGTACGCCTTACGAGTTCGTCAGCTCACTGGGCTGGCAGGGGCAGCGTTTCAGTGTGCAGGTCCGGCACATTTCCAACGGCAATCTGCACCACCCCAACCGCGGCGAAACCATGGCCTTGGTGGGTGTGGCTTTCAATCCCTAGTCCACGCCGCCGGCGGCTTCAATGTCCGCCGGCGGCAGGGCCGGCTTTCGCGCTGAACGGCGGCTTGGCGAGCCAGATCACGAATACCAGCCCGATGAAGACCCAACCCAGTGCGTGGAACACCTCGTTGAACGAGATCTGGTAGCCCTGCTGGGTGATCATGTCGTTGATCACGCTGGCACCGGCCTGCGGATTGCCCTGGCCGATCTGGTTGATCGCTGCCTGCGAGGTCGAGCTGTAGGCGGTGATGTGCTCGGCCAGTTGTTCGTGGTGACTCACCGCGCGACGCTCCCACAGCAGCGTGGTCAGCGAGGCGGAAAAGCTGCCGCCGAGCGTGCGCAGGAACGTGGCCAGACCGGAGCCGGCGGCGATCTCGTTCTGCTGCAGATCGGACAGCAGGATGGTCAGGATCGGCATGAAGAACAGTGCCACGCCCAGCCCTTGGACCAACTGCACCATCGCCACGTGATAGAAGTCGATGCCGATGAAGAAGTCCGAGCGCATGAAGCAGGTCGCGCCCATCACCATGAACGCCACCGAGGCGAGCAGGCGCAGGTCGACGCGCGCGGCGTACTTGCCCACGAAGAAGGTCAGCAGCACCGGAATCACGCCGAGCGGTGCGGTGGCGTAACCGGCCCAGGTCGAGGTGTAGCCGAGGTTGCGCTGCAGCCACAGCGGCACCAGCAGGCCGATCGCGAAGAACGCCGCGTAGGCGAGCACCAGTGCGATCGTGCCGGCAGTGAAATTGCGGTGACGGAACAGCTTGAGATTGACGATCGGATCCTTGTCGGTCAGTTCCCAGATCAGGAAGATCGCGATACCGATCGCCGAGACGATGCTGGTGACGATGATGAAGGTTGAGTTGAACCAGTCCTCGTCGTTGCCCTTGTCCAGCACGATCTGCAGCGCACCGACGCCGATGATCAAGGTAATCAGGCCGACATAGTCGATCTTCGGGCGTTCGGTTTTCTCGACCTTTCCGCGCAGCTGGTTCGCCACCACCATGCTGGCGAAGATGCCGATCGGCACGTTGATGAAGAAGATCCACGGCCACGAATAGTTGTCGGTGATCAGACCGCCCAGGATCGGGCCGGCGATCGGCGCCACCACCGTCACCATCGCCAGCAGCGCCAGCGCCATGCCGCGCTTGGCCGGTGGATAGATGCTGATCAGCAGGCTTTGCGTGATCGGATACATCGGTCCGGCCACCGCGCCCTGCAGCGCGCGGAACACAATCAGCATGCCCATGCTCTGCGAGATGCCGCACAGGAACGAGGTCAGCGCAAACAGCAGGGTAGACCAGACGAACAGCTTCACCTCGCCGAAGCGGCGGGTGAGAAAGCCGGTCAGCGGGAGCGAGATCGCCATGCTCACCGCGAATGAGGTGATCACCCAGGTGCTCTGGTTGTTGCTGACGCCGAGATTGCCGGCAATCGTCGGCAACGACACGTTGGCAATCGTGGTGTCGAGTACCTGCATGAAGGTGGCCAGCGACAGACCGATCGTGCTCAGTGCCAGATTGGGCGGGCGGAATTGGGTGGTCATCGGGATCTGTCAATAAAGGTTTTGTGGGAGCGACCTCAGCCACGATAGCTTTGTATGTCGCGACTGAAGTCGCTCCCGCAGGGTGTGCGACAAGTGCCGCTTATTTGCCGCCAGCCATGTTGGCGTGGACGATCTGCGTGATCGCCGCATCGGCCTTGGCCAGCTGCTGCTTGTACACGTCGGTGCTGAAGGCTGGCTGGGTCGGTGATTGCTGCGCCAGCGTCGGGCCGCTCTGGTCATGCAGACTGACGTCGACGGCCAGCGACATGCCAAGGCGCAGCGGATGCTTGTCCAACTGGGACGGATCGTCGAACACGATGCGCACCGGGATGCGCTGCACGATCTTGATCCAGTTGCCGGTGGCGTTCTGCGCCGGCAGCAGCGAGAACGCGCTGCCGGTGCCGACGCCGAGGCTCTGCACCTTGCCCTTGTACTTCACCTTGCTGCCGTAGACATCGGACGCAATCTCCACCGGCTGCCCAAGGCGCATGCCGGTGAGCTGGGTCTCCTTGAAGTTCGCATCCACCCACACGCCGTGCAGCGGTACCACCGCCATCAGGGCGGCGCCGGGCTGCACACGCTGGCCGACCTGCACCGAGCGTTTGGCCACATAGCCGTCCACCGGTGCGACCAGGGTGGCACGCGCATCGTCGAGGAATGCGGCGCGCAGACGCGCTGCGGCGACCTGCACGTCAGGATGCGAAGCGACCACGGTATCGTCGACCAGCACCTTGCTGGTCTGGTAGGTTTGCTGAGAGGCGATCAGGCCGCTCTCGGCGCTGGTCAGCGCGTCGCTGGCATGCGCCAGTTCCTCGGCCGAGATCGCGCCGGACTTGGCCAGCGCGACGCGTCGGCTGTAATCGGCACGGGCCTTGTCCACCGCGGTCTTGCGCGCGGCCACGTCGGCTTGCGCACCGTTGACGCTGGAATACAGGCCGCGCACCTTGCGCACGGTGTTGGCGAGGTTCGCCTTCGCCTCGGCCAGTGCCACGTCGGCGTCGCTGGGGTCGAGCTGCACCAGCACGGCGCCGGCATGCACCAAGTCACCATCATCGGCGCCGATGCTGACCACGGTGCCGGGTACCTGCGGGGTGATCTGCACCACGTTGCCGTTGACATAGGCGTCGTCGGTACCTTCGTACCAGCGACCATCGAGGAAGTACCACAGCGCCCAGCCGATGATGGCGAGCAACACCACGATGGCGAGCACGCGCAGCATCAATCCGCGCGAGTTCTTCTTTGGTGCTGTGGTGTTCGGTGATGGGACGGCCGTGTTCTCGGCCGTGGTGGGAGTCTGGCTGGACATGGGGCTGCCTCAGGAACGTGAAGGGGTGGAAGACGGGGAAGGGGCGGGCGCATCGGCCTGCGGCTGGAAGCCGCCGCCGAGGGCCTGAATCAATTGCACCGAAAGGTCGACCTGCTGCGCCTGCAGCGCCGCCATGCCGCGGTTGGCGACGAGCAGCTGCTGGCGCACGACGAGGGCTTCCAGATAACTGCCGATGCCGGCCTGATAACGCTGTAGCGCCAGCTGCCAGGCCTGCTGTGCCGCATCCTGCGCGCGCTGCTGCGCGGCGAGCTGTTCCTGTACCGACTGCAGCGCGGACAGCTCGTCGGCGACCTGGTTCAGCGCGCCAACCAGGGTCTGGTTGTACTGCGCCACGGCGAGGTCGTACTGCGCATCCTTGCCAGACAGGTTCGCGCGCAACTTGCCGCTGTCGAAAATCGGCAAGCTGATCGACGGTCCGAACTGATAGAACCGCGCCGGCAGGGTGAATGGATTGCCGCCGCCCATGCTGATCACGCCGGCCATCGCGCCGATGCTGATGTTCGGCAGGAATTCGGTCTTCGCCGCCTTGATGTCCTTGCTCGCTGCCTCGACGCGCCAGCGCGCGGCGACCAGGTCGGCACGATGGCCGAGCAGCTCCAGCGGCAGGTTGATCGGCACCGCCAGTGCGGCCGGCTGCAGCAGCTGCGGCCGGGCGATCTCCAGTCCACGATCCGGTCCGTTGCCCAGCAGCACTGCCAGTGACGAGCGTGCGGCTTCGACCGCGCGCTTGGCCAGTGCGGTGTCCTGCTCGGCGGTCGCCACTTCGGCGTCGCCCTGCTTGAGCTGGATCTGGTTGTCGACGCCGGCGGCGACGCGCTGGCGGGTCAGCTCGCGCGACTGGTCCGCGCGCTTCAGTTCGCCGGCGGCCAGATCCTGCTGGGCGAACGCGTAGCCAAGCTGGGCATAGGCGCGGGCGACATTACCGGACAGTTCGATGCGCGCGGCGCGAGCATCGACTTCGGTGGCGCGCGCCTGGCCAACCGCCGCTTCCCACGCGGCGCGCTTGCCGCCCCACAGATCGAGGTCCCACTTGAAGCTGGCGTAGCCGTACTTGGCCATCGCGAAATGCGCCTTGTCGCCAAGCAGCGCGGCCGGGGGGCGGGCACCGGCGACCGCGGCGCCGCCGTTCACGCTGGGGCCACGCGCGGCATCGGCGATGCCCGCTTCGGCCTGCGCTGCGCGCGCGCGCGCGTCGGCTACGCCGAGGCCCGGATTGTTCTGCAGCGCTTCGGTGATCAGCGCGTCGAGTTGCGCATCGCCCAGCCCGGTCCACCAGTCTGTGGTCGGCCACGCGGCGGGCGACACGTTGACGCCGGCGAGGCTGTGCTCGGCCTTCAGCGTGACGGGGTCGATCGGCGTGCCGTCCGGATGCACGCCGCCGCTGCTGACACAGCCGGCCAGCGCGAGGGTCAGTGCGGTGGCAGCCGCAAGTAGATGCAGACGCATGGGATGAAGTCCAGGGATAGGGGTCAGTTCTTGTCGCGTAGCGCGTGCAGCACGCGCGTGAGGTAATCGTGCAACTGGTTGCGTTCGGTCTCGCTCAACGACCGCTGGGCCGCTTCCAGCACACGCGCGCTGCAGTCGGTCAGCTGTTGCGACTGTGCCGCACCGGCTTCGGTCAGCTCGATCCGCAGCGCGCGCCGATCCTGCTCATGCGGGCAGCGGCGCAGATAATCCTTGCGCTCCAGCTGGTCGAGCTGGCGGGTCATGGCGCCGCCGTCCAGCTCCACCGTGCGTGCCAAATTGCTGGCCGACATCGGTCCCAATTTGGCCAGTTTTTTCAAGATAAGGAACTGGGTGTAGCTCAGGTCGAGACCGCTGGCGGCCAGCTCGTCTTCCATCGAGCGGACGAGTTCCGCCCGCACCAGGCTCAGCATGACACCCAGACTTTCGGTGGCGGAGAGGGGTGATTGAGTGTTCATGGCCGTGCATTCTATTGCCTTAAGTTTATTTGTCAAGGCAAATATATGGCAAGCAGTGTTTGTTACAGCAAGATGTCAATCGATGCGGGTGCGGCGCCATCCACGGCCGAATCCCCATCGTGTCCGTCCCGTCTTACATAAGCTGTGCTTATCAGCAGAATCATTAAAACCGCCTTGGCTTATCGGCGTGCGCAGACATAGCATGTGCAGACGCCAAGCCGGCGTCGCCGAAGCCTTGCGAGGCCACCATGATTCGCCCGTTCATGTCCGTGCTGATTGCGCTCAGCCTGTTGCCCGCGGCGGCGGTCGCCGGCGACGGTTTCTGGCAGACCCCCACGATTGCCGGCGCCGGCCGGATCCACGCGCTGCCGCAGGCGGCCTACCAGCCCGATCGCAACGCCAGCTACAAGGTGGTGTTCGGGCTGACCAAGGCCGGCGACAAACCGACCGAGGTGAGCCCGTCGCTGGAGCGGGTGGCGCGAACGGTGAACCTGTACGTCAGCGCCGGGGTGCCGCTGGATCATCTGAAATTCGTGGCGATCGCCTCCGGTCCGGCCACGCCGATCGCGTTGAACGACGAGCAGTACCGCAAGAAGTACGGCGTCGCCAATCCGAACCTGCCGTTGATCGCGCAGCTGCGCAAGGCCGGGGTCGACGTGGCAGTGTGCGGACAGGCGGTGGCCGAAAATGACTTCCAGTACGACTGGATCGATTCGCACGTCACACTGGCGCTGTCCGCACTGACTACGATCAGCGAACTGCAGCAGAAGGGCTACGCACTGCTGCCGTTGTGATCTTCATGTTGCCGGGGAAAATCACCATGCGTCATGCCATCGTGCAGCTGCTGGCCGCTGTCGCCATCAGCACCGCCAGTATGGCCAGCGCCGCCGACAAGACCGACTTCCTGCCGCCGTGGAATCCGCCGCCGGCCGGCATGCAGTTCAGCGTGCCGCCGTTCGACGCGATCGCCGATCTGCACGGCGACATCGTCGATCCGCAGCTCACCGTGTTCTTCGCCGGCAACCAGTTCATGGTGGTGCATGATCTGCTGGAAGCGTTCAAGCAGACGCACCCGCAATACCAGCGGATCTACGTCGAGACGCTGCCGCCGGGCATACTCGCCAAACAGATCGAGAGCGGCACGCTGGTGATGGGCAACCTGCGCATCACGTTGAAACCGGACATCTATACGTCCGGCAAGGATGCGATTGCGGAGCAGCAGAAGCAGCACGACTGGTTCGCCGACACGTATGACTACGCGCGCAATCCACTGGCGATCCTGGTGGCGAAGGGCAATCCGAAACACATCCAGGGACTGGCTGACCTCGGTCGTGCCGACGTGCGCGTAAGCATGCCGAACCCGGCGTGGGAAGGCATCGCCAAGCAGATCGAGGCGAGCTATCGCAAGGTCGGTGGCGATGCGCTCGACCACGCCATCATGGACAGCAAGGTGAAGGACGGCAGTACCTTCCTCACCCGCATCCATCATCGGCAGTCGCCGCTGCGCGTGCTGCAGGGCGAGTCGGACGCGGCGCCGGTATGGTCGACCGAAGCGTATTTTCAGCAGCAGATCATGCATTTCCCGGTCGAGACTGTGGCGATTCCGGACGCGCAGAACGTCACCGCGACTTATACCGCCGCGCGCATGCGGAATGCACCGCACGAACAGGCCGCGAAGGACTTCTTGGCGTTCATGCAGAGTCACGCCGCGCAGGCGGTGTATCGCAAGTACGGTTTCCAGCCGCCGCATTGAGGAAGGCCACGATGTCACACGTCGATTCACGCTGGACCATGTTTGTCATCGGTCTCGCTGCCGCTGCGCTGCTTGGCGGCGAAGCGCATGCCACCGATGCGGCGGCGATCACCCGGCAAGGCAACGGCAAGGGTGCGGCACCGTGCATGGCCTGTCACGGCGACGATGGCGGCGGTCAGGCCGCAGCGGGCAATCCTCGCCTGGCCGGCCTCGATGCGGACTATCTGCAAAAGCAGCTGGACGATTTCGCCAGCGGCACGCGCGCCAGTGCGGTGATGCAGGCCACCGCCACCGCGCTCGGCGAGGACGAACGTCAGGCACTGGCGATGTACTACAGCAAGCTGCCGCTGCCGCCCGTGCCGACGAAACCGTCCATGCCGCTGCCGTCCGCCAACAGCGTGGGCGCTGAGCTGGCCACGCGCGGCCGCTGGGCCAGCAACGTGCCGGCGTGCGTGCAATGCCATGGCCCCGCCGGGGTTGGCGTGGGCGCGCATTTCCCGCCGCTGGCCGGGCAGCCGGCGACGTATATCGTCGCCCAGCTCAAGGCATGGCAGCGAGGTGCGCGGCACAACGATCCGCTGCAACTGATGCAGCATCTGTCCGGCGCGCTCAGCGAGCAGGACATCCGCGCGGTGGCCGACTGGTTCGCCGCACAACCGCTGGCCGCGAACGGAGTCACGCCATGAAGACGCTGGTGTGCTGGATCGGTGCGATCGCGCTGGGTGCATTGAGTGCCTGTACGCAGAAACCGGCGGGCCCGCTCGCCGCCAGTCCGCCGCCCGCGGCAACCGTCGTGGCGATGCACGCGCCGGCAGCGGGCAAGTCCACGGCCGGCGCGCCGACGGAGTTCACGCCGCCTACGGAAGCGCAGATTCCCGATGGCCCGCTCGGCGACGTGATTCGGCAGGGCCGCGACATCTTCATCGACACGCCGCAGCACGCGCCTGCGTATGTCGGCAACGGACTCAGCTGCAGCAACTGCCATCTCGATGCGGGCCGGCTGGCCAACTCGGCGCCGCTGTGGGGCGCGTACGGCATGTATCCGCAGTACCGCAAAAAGAACGGCCACGTGAACACTTTCGGCGAGCGCCTGCAGGGCTGCTTCCGTTTCAGCATGAACGGCAAGGCGCCGCCGCTGGACAGTGCGGAGATGGTGGCACTGGAAACCTATGCGTGGTGGATGGCGAAGGGTGCGCCGGTCGGCGTCGCGCTGAAAGGTGCCGGTTATCCGAAGCAGGGTTTCAAGCCGCCGCAACCACCGGATTACGCGCGCGGCGCCATCGTGTTCAAGCAGGATTGCGCGCTGTGCCACGGCGATGACGGGCAGGGCCAGCAGGTTGCCGGGCGCAATGTGTTTCCGCCGCTATGGGGGCCGCAGTCGTTCAACTGGGGCGCCGGCATGCATCAGCTGGACAATGCGGCCGCCTTCATCAAGGCGAACATGCCGCTTAGTCGCGGCGGCATGCTGAGCGATCAGGACGCCTGGGATGTGGCGATGTTCATGAATGCGCACGAACGTCCGCAAGACCCGCGTTACACCGGCAACCTGGGCGAGGCGCGTGCGAAGTACCACGACGACCCGAATTCTCTGTACGGCACCACGGTGAACGGTCAGCTGCTCGGTGCCTCGCCCGCAGCGCACTGAGCCATTCACCGCGTGCGTTGACGCCGCGAGGGAGGCTTGCGGGCGATACGAGATTTTCTATATTCATATTTTCGAATATACGCACCAATATCGGGTGTCTCTGCCTCGACACCATGCTTGGCGGTATCTTGATCGGCAACGCACCTGCCTGTCGCCAAAGCCTGATCGCAGCCATCCCGAGGAACCGACCATGCAACGTCCGGCAGTGAAAGCGTTCTTCCACGAACCCACCAACACCTTCAGCTACGTGGTGTGGGATCCGGCCACGATGAAGGCAGCGGTGCTCGATACGGTGCTCGATTACGATGCCGCAGCGGGGCGCACCGGGCGCGAGTCGGCCGATGCCTTGATCGCCTTCGTGCAAGCCGAAGGGCTCGACGTGGAGTGGGTGATCGATACGCATGTGCATGCCGACCACTTGTCGGCGGCACCGTATGTGCAGGCAAAGCTCGGTGGCAAACTGGGTATCGGTGAGCACATCCGTGCGGTGCAGGAAACCTTCGGCAAGCTGCTCAATGCAGGCGACGGATTCCGGCGCGACGGCAGCCAGTTCGACCACCTGTTCGTCGACGGCGAACGCTACATGATCGGCAGCATCGAGGCGGCGGCCATCCACACACCGGGCCATACGCCAGCGTGCATGACGCACCTGATCGGTGACGCGGCTTTCGTCGGCGACACGCTGTTCATGCCCGACTACGGCACGGCGCGCTGCGATTTCCCCGGTGGCGACGCGGGCGTGCTGTACCGCTCGATCCGAAAGATCTTTACGCTGCCGGATGACACCCGGATCTTCCTGTGCCACGACTACAAGGCCGCCGGCCGTGACCAGTTTGCGCATGAAACCACGGTGGGTGCCGAGCGACGCGACAACATCCACGTGCGCGACGGCATCAGTGAGGCAGAGTTCGTCACGATGCGCGTCGCGCGCGATGCCACGCTGCCGATACCGCGACTGATCCTGCCGGCGGTGCAGGTGAACATGCGCGCCGGCAAGCTGCCGCCGGCCGAGGACAATGGCGTGCGCTATCTGAAGATTCCGCTGGACGCGATCTGAACCCGTCGCGCGTTCAATAACGAGGAGAACATCCGTGCAGATCCATCCGCTTGCCGGCCAACTGAGCGTTGCCGCACAGATCGACGTCGCCGACATCGCGACGCTGGCCGCGCAGGGCTTTCGCAGCATCATCAACAATCGCCCCGATGGTGAGGTCGACGGTCAGCCGGCCAGCGCGTCGCTGGAAGTGGCGGCACGACAGGCAGGCCTCGCCTATCGGCACATCCCGGTCGTGTCCGGTCAGTTGGCCGATGCGCAGGTGCAGACCTTCGCTGATGCGCTCGTCGCGTTGCCTGCGCCGGTGTTGGCTTTCTGCCGCACTGGCACGCGCTCGACCATGCTATGGGCGCTGCAGGCAGACGGTCCGGCCGATGCCATTCTGCGGATCGCCCGCGAGGCCGGCTACGACCTCTCGGCGCTTCATTCTCGGCTGTCCGCCGACGGGCGCCACCGATGAGCGCGACCAGCAAGCGTGGCACGCGCGCGGGCAAGCTCGTCCGAACCCTGTCGGCCGGACAGAAGATGCACCGCCATGCCGACGAGGCGATCGCGCTGCTCAAGGCAATGGCCAGCCACAACCGCTTGCTGCTGCTATGCCAGCTGGTGCAGGGCGAGTGCTCGGTGGGAGGGCTGGCGCAGTCGCTGGATCTGGCGCAGAGCGTGGTGTCCCAACATCTATCGCTGCTGCGCCGCGACGGAGTCGTAAGCGGTCGACGCGAAGCGCAGACGATCTATTACCGGATCAGCGACGAGCGTGTGCAAGCCTTGATGAGCACGCTGTTCGAACAGTTCTGCGGCAGCGATTGAACCGCGCCCTCACTTGGGAACATCCATGAACGATCTGGTTACCTTGCAGGCACTGCTCGCGATTGTCTGCGGTTCGTTGGTCGGCTTTTCGCTGGCGTTGATCGGCGGCGGCGGTTCGATTCTGGCCACGCCGCTGCTGCTGTACGTGGTCGGCGTGCGCGATCCGCACCTGGCGATCGGCACCAGCGCGGTGGCGGTGGCGGTGAACGCGTTCGCCAACCTGATCCCGCATGCACGTGCCGGCCATCTGCGCTGGAAGGCAGCGTTCACCTTCGCCGCGACTGGCGTGATCGGCGCGTTCGTCGGTTCGACCCTCGGCAAGCTGGTCGATGGCCAGCGCCTGCTGGTGCTGTTTGCGCTGTTGATGCTGGTGGTGGCGGCCTTGATGCTGCGCGGCCGCCGCGGTGGCGACACGGATCGTTACCCGCTGCCGCAGATGTTTCCACGGCTGGGTGCGGTGGGTTTCGGCGCGGGCGGCCTGTCCGGCTTCTTCGGTATCGGCGGCGGCTTTCTGATCGTGCCGGGACTGATGTTCGCCAGCGGCATGGTGATCATCGAGGCGATCGGCACCTCGCTGTTTTCGGTCGGTGCGTTCGCCACCACCACCGCGCTCAACTACGCCGCCTCCGGCCTGGTCGACTGGCGCGCGGCGGCCGGGTTCATCGCCGGCGGCATCCTCGGCGGCTGGCTCGGCGCGCTGGGCGCGCATCGGCTGGCGAAAACCCGTGGCGCACTGCATGCGATCTTTGCGCTGGCGATCATCGTCGTGGCGGTGTTCATGCTTATCAGGAATCTGCGCACATGATTTACGTGTTGTTGAGCGTCGTCTGCAGCGTGCTGGTATCGGTGCTGCTGAAGCTGGCGCGGCGTAGCGACGTCGACGTGGGCCAGGCGATTGCCTGGAACTACGTGGTGGCCGGTGCGCTCACCGCGTTGCTGCTGCAGCCGTCGCTGGCGATGCTGAGCGAAGCGGGCGCGCCGTGGCTGGCCTTGATCGGTCTGGGCATCCTGTTGCCGATGATCTTCCTGGCATTGGCCGCGTCGGTGCGACATGCCGGCATCGTGCGCAGCGACGCGGCGCAGCGGTTGTCGTTGCTGATGTCGCTGCTGGCGGCGTTCGTACTGTTCGGCGAACAGCTCACCACGCTCAAGGCCGTCGGCATCGCGTTCGGTCTACTCGCCCTGCTGTGCATGGTGTGGCGCAGCGGGCACAGCGCGACGCATGCCGGCGCCGCCGGCTGGCTGTATCCGCTGCTGGTGTTCGTCGGCTTCGGGGTGATCGATATCCTGTTCAAGCGTGTGGCGCTAGCCGGCGTGCCGCTAGGCGCGTCGCTGCAGGTGATGTTCGCGCTGGCGCTGCTGGTCGCGTTCGCGCTGCAGCTGTGGCGTCGCCTGCGCGGCCACACCCGTTTCACCGCGCGCAGTGCACTGGCTGGTGCGCTGCTTGGGCTGGCGAACTTCGGCAACATCTTGTTCTACCTGCGCGGTCATCGCGCGTTGCCGCAGCACCCGGCGCTGGTGTTTGCCAGCATGAACATCGGCGTGGTCGCGCTCGGCGCGCTGGTCGGCTTGCTGGTGTTTCGCGAACGGCTGAGCCGGCTCAATCTCGGCGGCGTGCTGCTGGCGCTGCTGGCGATCGGCTTGATTGCGCGGGGCTGAGGTGTCCGCTGACCCGACATGTCGGGTCCGGTGAGCCGCCCTGCGCTAGGCGGTCGGCTTGCGCCGGCTGGCGGTGCCGCGTCCTCCTGGTGGCGCGGTATGCCGCGGCGCGGTCGAGCCGCGCACCACCAGCTCCGGGCTGAAGCCTTCGTTGGTGCTGCTGACCGGCTCGCCGTTGGCTGCGCGCTGCAGGTCGCCGATCAGCCGCTGTGCCGCGTGCCGCGCGATTTCTTCGGTGGCCTGGCGGGCAGTGGTAAGCGCCGGCCATGATTGCTTGGAGAACGGGCTGTCCTCAAAGCCGGCGATCGACAATTCGTAGGGCACGTTGATGCCATCGGAGTGGGCGGCCGCCAGTACGCCGGCGGCGATCTCGTCGTTCGAGCCGAAGATCGCGCTGGGCCGATCCTTCAGCGCCAGCAGCTTGCGCGCACCGCGGAAGCCGTCGTCGAAGGTGTAGTCGCCCGGAATGATCAGTTTGCGATCCAGTGCGATGCCGTAATCCTTCAACGCATCCTCGTAGCCCTGGTATCGCTCGGGGCTGGAACGGTGGTCGCGTCCACCCCACAGGAAACCGATGCGCTGATGGCCGAGCTGGATCAGGTGTTCGGTGATCGCGTAGGCCGCGTCGCGGTCGTCCACATACACGCACGGGGAACCGTCCTGCGGATCCTTGCGCGCCGAGATGATCCGGATGAACGGGATCTTCGCCTCGCTCAGCGCGCGGATCAGCGCCGGCTGTTCGGACATCGGTGGCGCCAGCACCAGCCCGGCCAGACGCGAGCGGCGCACTAGCTCGCGCAGCTCGTCGGCGAGCTTCGGCGAGGAAGAATCGCAGGGATGGATCTGCAGGCCGAAGCCGCTGTTGCGGCACACCGACAGCACGCCGCGTTGCAGGTTGATGATGTAGTGCGCGTTCGGGTTGTCGTAGACCAGTCCCAGCGCATACGCACGGGTGCTGCGCAGGCTGCGCGCGGAAGGGTCGGGTTGGTAGCCGAGCGCGTCGATCTCGCGCTGCACCTTCGCGCGCGTGCGCGCATGCACCGAAGGCTCGTTGTTGATCACGCGCGAGACGGTCTTCAGCGAGACGCCGGCCCGTTCGGCTACATCCTTGATAGTGGCGCTGCGCACCCGCTGAACCTCGTGCATCGAAAGTGTATGGCGTCGGCAGCGCCATCGTGCCGACGACGCTGCACGATGATGTGCGGCGTCCCGGGCATCCTAGCTGATGACCCTCTTCCGGGCGAATGCGCGATTCACCCGGCCTGCTCCTGGCCGACCCGATGGCCGGCCAGTCCGTAGTACAGGATGTACAGGTAGCACGGCACCATCAGCAGTGCGAACGCGAGCTGGAAATCGATGTGTTGCTTCAGGTGCACGAACAGCTGCGGCACAACCGCGCCACCGGCAATGCCCATGATCAGCCACGCTGAGGCCGCTTCGGTATGCCGCCCCAACCCCTTGATGGCGAGCGGGAAAATCGCCGGCCACATCATCGCGTTGGCGAAACCCAGCGCGGCGACAAAACCCACCGACACGTAGTCATGGGTGACATAGGCGCCGATCGTCAGCAGCACGCCGAGCATGGCGGAGACCGCCAGATAGCGCTGCTGCGAAACGAAGCGCGGAATCAGCAACAGCCCGGCGACATAGCCCAGCAGCATTGCGAACAAGGTGCACGAGGTGAACAGCCGCGTCACGCTCAGCGGCAGATGAAAGCTGGCGCCGTAGGTGCCGATCGCGTCGCCGGCCATCACTTCCACACCCACGTACAGGAACAGGCACAGCACGCCCAGCCACAGATGCGGAAAGCTGAAGATGCTGCCCTGGCCGTGGCTGATGGTTTGTTCGCTGTTCGCACCCGCGGGCTTGATCTCCGGCAGCGACGAGCGCGAGATCCAGATCGCCAGCAGCACCAGCAGCCCGGCCATGATCAGATAAGGCAGATGCACCTGGCCGGCAAACGCACTGAGCAGGGTCTCGCGCGCTTCTGGCGTGGGCGCGTTCTTCACCTGCTCGTCGAAGTTGTCCAGGCCACGCAACACCAGCGCGCCGAATACGAAGGGCGCGAGGAAGCCGGCAAACTTGTTGCAGATACCCATGAACGCGATGCGCTTGGCCGCGCTGTCGATCGGACCGAGGATGCTGATGTACGGGTTGGATGCCGTTTGCAGCAACGACAATCCGGCACCGATCACGAACAGCCCGGTGAGCGCGCCCGGATATATGCGCATGGTGGTGAACTGGCCGAACAGCGCCGCGCCGATCGCCATCACGAACAACCCGAGCGCCATGCCTTTCTTCATGCCGGTGCGACGCAGCACTATCGATGACGGCAGCGACAGGAAGAAATACGACAGATAGAACGCCATCGGCACCAGAAACGCATTCACGTCATCCAGTGTGAAGGCGAGCTTGACGAAGGTGATCAGCGGCCCGTTGAGCCAGGTGACGAAACCGAAGATGAAAAACAGCACGCCGATGATCAGCATCGGCCCGATGTTCGAGCGTTCGGACGGCGCAGCCGTCAGCGTGGTTGTCATGGTCTTAATTCTCCCCAGAGTCCGACCGTGCCGCACCGGTCGGATGACCGGGACAGACAGGAATGTCTCTTTAATCGCCGGAAAGTGCAACGTTGTCAATTCGCACTGCGCCAAGGCGCCACTTTTCGCCGCCACATCTGGCCGTCCAGACATCCATTCCAGCGTGCTTGTGCGGCAATGCGGCACGCTAACGTCGGTACCGTGAAAACTTCCACGGCGCACCATATGAAGCCAATAGACAGGCTAGTTAAGGCCATCTCTCGCGGTGCTGAGGCAGTTATGTTGCGATGCCGTATCGAAAGTTCGAGAAAGTCATATGTCCTCAGTTGACAACGTTGTCATTTTGACAGCAGACTCCAGCGGAATCAGACCGACAGCCGGTCTGCGGGGATTCATCGGCACGCCGATCAGCGCGTTGCCTGGTGACGGGAGAGTGGGGTGGGGAAAGTGGCCAACCAGCGTCACGCAGCGGAACAGCCGTCGGCGGCGGCACGCGTCGCCGCGCCGGTTTCCGGTGCGGCGGTTTCTGCAGGGTCGGCTTCTATGGGCCCCTTTCTGGCCACCGATGTCGGCGGCACGCATGCGCGCATCGGGCTGGTCGTCGGCAACGCGGCGGGCAAGCGTCCGGTCAGCGTGCTGCACTATCACCGCTACAGCTGCGCCGACTGGACCAGTCTCACCGCGATGCTGCAGGACTTTGTCGGGCAGCTGGCCGGCACGCCTCATGCAGCGGTGCAGGGTCAGATCCGTCATTGCGCGGTGGCCTGCGCCGGTTACGTGCTGGACGACGCGATCATCAACGATAACCTGCCGTGGCCGGTGTCGATCCGCGAGATCCGCGACGGGCTCGGCATCCAGCGGCTGGCGGTGATCAACGATTTCGAGGCGCTCGCCTACGCCACCCAGTTCATCGATGCGGACGAGATCCGGCCGATCATCGAGGTCGCTCAGCCGGCGTCGTCCGGGCCGGTACTGGTGATGGGACCGGGCACCGGACTGGGTTCGGCTGTTCTGCTGCCGGGCCAGTCGCGGGCGAAGGTGCTGGCCACCGAGGCCGGGCAGATTTCACTGGCGCCGGGCAACGAGCGCGAGATCGAGATCCTGCGACTGTTTCGCCGCGAGCGTCCGCACGTGTCGTTCGAGGATGCGTTGTCCGGACCCGGCCTGCTCAAGCTCTATCGCGCGCTGTGCGAACTGCGCGGCAGTCCGGCGCGACTGCTGACGCCGGCCGAAATCACCGGCGCCGCACTGGCCGGCAATGACGGCGCGGCGGTGGAAGCGCTGGAAATTTTCTGCGGCCTGCTCGGCAGCTTCGTCGGCGATCTGGTGCTGCTGTATGGCGCCCGCGGCGGCGTCTATCTGGCTGGCGGCATCCTGCCGCAGATCCAGTCGTTCCTGCTCGCCAGCAGCTTCACCGAACGCTACTTCAACAAGGGCGTGATGCGCGCCTATCTGCAACAGGTTCCGGTTCGACTGATCGAGCACGGCCAGCTTGGTGTCATTGGCGCCGCAGGCTGGTTTCTGGACGAGCGGCAGGGAGAGTGAGATGACCGCGATCCAGTGACACGGCGCCAAGCCAGCCACCACACAATTCCACGACCGCCACCATGTCGGTTTTGATTCAAGCCAGCCTCTGAGGGGAGGAACACCATGAATTACCGCAAGACATTGCTAGCCGCCAGCATCATCACCAGCCTGTGCGTGTCCGGTGCGCTGTATGCGCAGGACACGACGCAGTCCAGCTCGACCAACCAGAGCAATCAGCCGGTCAAGAAGGATGCCAAGCAACTGGGCACCGTCATGGTCACCGGTATCCGCGATAGCGAGGCGGAATCACTGGCGTTGAAGAAGGATGCCGCTTCGCACATCGAGGTCGTCACCGCCGAAGACATCGGCAAGCTGCCGGCCAAGAACGTGGCCGACACGCTGCAGCGACTGCCGGGCATCAACATCAGCTCCGCCAGCGCCAGCGAGGGCGGTTTCGACGAAAGTGATCGCGTGAGCCTGCGCGGCACCAACCCCAGCATGACCCAGACCCTGGTCAACGGGCATACCGTAGGCACCGGCGACTGGTTCGTGCTGAGCCAGGTCACCACGGTGGGTCGCAGCGTCAGCTACAGCCTGTTGCCGGCGGAAATCGTCAACGAAGTGGTGGTGCACAAGACTTCAGAGGCCAGGATCCAGGAAGGCGGCGCGGCGGGTTCGGTGGACATCATTACGCGCAAGCCGCTGGAGTTTGCCAAGAATGTCACCGCCGAAGGTTCGGTAGGTGGCGTGTACGCGGATCTACCGGGCAACACCAAGCCGCAGTTCAGTGGCTTGTTCAACTGGAAGAACGACGCCAACACGTTCGGCGTGATGGTGCAGGCTTTCTACGAGAAACGCAGCCTGCAACGCAATGGTCAGGAGCTGGTGGGTGGCTACAACAAGATTGGCGCAACCGATGCGGTTGCCGTGGCCCATCCCGATCTGGCGGGCGTCTATTACCCGCAGGAAATCGGCGCCACGCTGTTCACCCAGACGCGCACGCGCAAGGGCGGCTCCATCGACGTGGAGTTCAAGGCCACCGACAACCTGACCCTGAACCTCGACGCCTTCTACACCAAGCTCAAGGCCGACAACTACAACCGCAACTACATGTTGTGGACCAGTCAGTTCATCAATCAGGGCGGCTTGCAGCCGGGTTACACCGTGCGCAACAACGTGCTCACCAACGCGTCGTTCGGTCAGGTGGCTGGCAACACCAATCCTTCCATCGTCTACGACCAGATCTCGCGCCCGGGTGCGGCTTCCAGTTCCGGCTACGTGACCCTCGATGCCGACTGGCGCGCGACCGACAAGCTCAGCTTCAAGGGCCAGGTCGGTACCACCGAGGGCAAGGGTTCCAGCCCGACGCAGAACGTGCTCGAACTCGGTGCCAACGCCGGTGCCCCTGCCAGCTGGAACATCAACGGCACCGGCAAGCCCACCGACTGGTCCGTGGGCGGTTCCAACAGCACGCCTTCCGGGATCCTTCCGTCGGCCGGCTGGATTTTCGGCGGCCAGGACATCCATACCAAGGACAAGGAAAACTGGGGACAGCTCGATGGCGAGCTGGACTACGATGGTGGTTCGTTGTCGTCGCTGGAATTCGGCGTGCGCTACGCCGACCACACGCGTCAAAACCCGTTCGAGGTGGCCCAAGGGCCGACCGGCGACTGGACCAATCTCGCCAATTACCCGACGTCGTATGGCAATTATCCGGGCGACTTCGGCAGCAGTCTGGGCGGCTCGTTCCCGGGCAGCATTTGGTACTACTCGCCGGCCCAGCTGGCCGCATTCGATGCGAAGTTCACCAACCGCAACCCGGTGACCCGCTTCTATTTCAACGACGTGTACAAGGTCAACGAAAAGGACAGCGCTGCCTACCTGCAGGCGAATTTCGCCGGCGAAGGCTGGAGCGGCAACTTCGGCGTGCGCTACGTCAAGACCAAGCAGAACATCGGCTACACCAGCACCAACCCCGATCCGGGTGCGACCACCTCCACCGGCCCGATCATCGGCTCGGCGTTCGGCAATTACTACTGGAACACGTACAAGAACAAGTACGACCACTTCCTGCCCAGCGCCAACCTCAAGTTCGACATCACCGACGAGCTGGTGGCACGCATCGCTGCCTCGCAGACGATGACGCGACCGGACTACTCCGCGCTGGCCGGCTTCGTGTCCCTCAACGATCTGACCCTGGCGGGCAGCGGCGGCAATCCGAAACTCAAGCCGCTGATCTCGACCAACTTCGATGCGGCCATGGAATGGTATTTCGCGCCACGCGGTCTGCTGTCCGCCGGCGTGTACAAGATGAACCTGAAGGACTACGTGACCTTCAGCAACGAGTTCCAGACGTACAAGAACATTCAAGCAAGCACCAACGCCGGAACGGATGTCTTCAGTACCTACACGGTGAGCGTGCCGTCCAACACCAATGGCCAGGTGAAGGGTGTCGAGCTCAACTACATCCAGCCGATCGGCAAGAACTTCGGTGTATCCGCGAACTACACCTACGCCAGCGGCCACGCCACCGGAGACAAGCCGCTGCAGGGCACGTCCAAGACGACCGCCAACGCGTCCGCCTTCTTCGAGAACGACCGCTTCAATGCACGCGTGAGCTACACCTATCGCTCGTCCTTCTATGCCGGCGTGGCCCGTGCGGACACGTTCTACCAGGCGGGTGTAGGCAACCTCGCGGCATCGCTCGGTTACACCATCAACGACTGGATGTCAGTGTCGTTCGACGCGATGAACCTCAACAACCCGAAGCTGAAGTACTACACAAAGACTGATGCGATCGGCAAGCAGCCGTACTATTTCTACGACAACGGTCGCCAGTACTACGTAAACCTACGCTTCAAGTTCTGATCTGCCTTTTTGCACGACTGCCAGCCATGGACGGCTGCACACTTTCCCCCATTCGGGTCCGGACCCTCGTACCGGGCCCGTTTTTTTTGAAAGCGTCATATCCATGCCGCCCATGGCATCCTTCGACGCCTGCGACGGAGATTGCCGATGACACGCCGTTTTTCCTTTCTGTTTTTCGGATGCCTGCTGGTCGGTGTGGCCTTGGTCGTGTCGCCGGCACGCATTGCGCATGCCGCCACGGCGGCGCCGGTCTCACTGATTCCGCTGCCGGCGCAACTCGGCGTCGGCGGCGGCAGTTTCAACGTCGACGCGCATACACCGATCGTGATCGCCGATCATGCGGCGTCGACCCGACAGACCGCGACCTATCTGGCCGAGCTGATCGCCCGCACGCGCGGCCTGCATCTGCCGGTACGGCAGGGCGCGGCAACGGCGCATGCGATCGTGCTGCGGCTTGATCTGCACGCGCCGGTGGCGAACCGTGAAGGTTATGCGCTGGATGTCACGCCCGCTGGCATCCGCATCAGTGCGCGCGATGACGCTGGCCTGTTCTACGGCGCGATGACGTTGTGGCAACTGCTTACGCCGGATGCGCAACACGGCGCGGTGCAGGTGCCGGCCGTGCATATCCGCGACCAGCCGCGCTTCGTCTGGCGCGGGCTGATGCTGGATTCCGCACGGCATTTCCAGAGCGTGGCGGAGATCGAGCAACTTTTGAACCAGATGGCCGAACACAAGCTCAACGTGTTCCATTGGCATCTCACCGACGATCAGGGCTGGCGCATCCAGATCAAGCGCTACCCCGAGCTCACCCGCATCGGCGCGTGGCGCACGCCGCTCGATGCCGGACACGACGGCGAGCCGGCACGTTACGGCGGTTTCTATACACAGGACGAGATCCGCTGCATCGTCGCCTATGCCGCCGCGAGGCGTATCACGGTGGTGCCGGAGATCGACATGCCAGGCCATGCGCAGGCCGCGGTGGCGGCGTATCCGCAGCTGGGCGTCACCGGCCGGCGCCCGCTGGTGTCGGTCGATTGGGGTGTCAATCCGTACCTGTACAACGTGGACGACGCCACCTTCCAGTTCATCGACAACGTACTCGACGAAGTGATGGCCTTGTTCCCGTCACACTACATCCATGTCGGCGGCGATGAGGCAGTCAAGGATCAGTGGCAGGCCGTGCCCGCGGTACAGGCGAAGATGCACGCGTTGGGCCTGAAAGACGAGGACGCACTGCAGGGCTGGTTCATCGAGCGCATCGGTCAGTACCTCGCGGCACACGGGCGCAAGCTGATCGGCTGGGACGAGATCCTCGATGGCGGCGTGCCGGCCGATGCCACGGTGATGTCGTGGCGCGGCAGCAAGGGCGCGATCAAGGCCGCGCAGGCTGGCCACGACGTGGTGCTGTCGCCGGCGCCCGCGCTGTATCTCGATCAATTACAGAGCGATCGCGCCGACGAAACCGCCGGACGCATTCCGGTGGAAAGCCTCGCCAGCGTGTATGCGTTCGAGCCGGTGCCGCAGGAGCTCGACGCGGCGCAGGCGCAACATGTGCTGGGTGCGCAGGCGAATGCGTGGACCGAGCACATGCCAACGATGAAACATGTCGAGCATGCAGTGTTCCCGCGCCTCGCGGCGTTGAGCGAGGTGGACTGGTCGCCGGCCGCCTCACGCGACTGGAACAGTTTTCTCGGCCGGTTGCCGGCGCAGTTCGCGCGCTACCGTACGCAGGACATCGGCTATGCCGACAGCGCGTTCGCGGCGGACATCGAGGTGGATCGCAACGCTGCGCTGACCAGCGGCACGGCGCAGATCACGCTGTCCAACCAGGCGGGCGCCGGTGAACTGCGCTACACGTTGGACGGTAGCGTGCCGGACATCCATGCGCCGCTGTATCACGAGCCGTTCGCAGCGAAGCTGCCGCTGACGGTGCGCGCGGCGACCTTCGTCAATGATGGCAGTGCGCTGGCGGCACCGCGCGAGCGCGTGCTGTCGCGAGCGAATCTGTTCAGCCTCGCCGGCAACGAAATGCCGAACTGCCCCGGCAGCGATTTCCGTCTGCGCGTGCAGCCGCTGCCCGATGCCACTTCACTGACGCCGGTGTACAGCATCAACGTATTCAACAACTGCCAGATATATCCGGCCACGCCGATGGACGGTGTCGTGTCAGTCCACGTCGATGCCATGCGACTGCAGCGCAACTACGCGCTGGCGCACGAGGCGAAGCTGGTGGTGGCGCATCCGCACCGTACGCCGTTCGGCGAACTGGTGGTGCACCAGGATCAATGCGACGGACCGGTACTGGCCAGCATGCCGCTGCCCGATCCGGCAAACAGCGCTCGTCGGTTTACGCTGGATACGACGCTTCCCGCGCAGCACGGCGAACATGCGTTGTGCCTGATCTACGTCGCGCCGATCGACGGCCCGCTATACGCGCTGGATCGGGTGGCACTGATGCAGGCTGCCACGGCACCATGAGTGCGTCGCTGCGCCGGTTCGCCTCGCTCGACGCGCTGCGCGGCTGCACCGTGGCGGCGATGCTGCTGGTCAACGATCCGGGTGACTGGGAGCACGTTTACTGGCCGTTGGATCATTCGACGTGGAACGGCTGCACGCCGACCGACCTGGTGTTTCCGTTCTTCCTGTTCGTGGTCGGCGTGTCGGTGGCGCTGGCGATCCTGCCGCGGCTGGAGCAGGGTGCGGCGCCGGCGGCGTTGACCCGCGCAGCATTGTGGCGCGCACTGCGCATTCTCGCGCTGGGCGTGGCGATCAATGCGCTGGCGGCGTGGCTGATGCCCGGCGCACACCTGCGTTTCCCCGGTGTGCTACAACGGATCGGTGTGTGCTTCGCCGGAGTGGCGCTATTCGCGATCCATACGAAACCACGCACGCAATGGATCGCGATCGCGCTGTTGCTGCTCGGCTATTGGGGCTTGTTATGGCTGGGCGGCTCGTTGGAACCGTGGACGAATATCGTCAGCCGCACCGACAGCGCGGTGTTCGGCCGCTTCGTCTACCTGATCGATCCGGCGAGCGGTCGCGGCCATGATCCAGAGGGCTTGCTGAGCACGCTGCCATCGCTGGCCAGCACCTTGCTCGGCCTGTGCGCGGGCTGCTGGTTGCGTCAGGGAAAACTCAAGCCGCTGCTGATCGCCGGCGTGCTGTCGCTCTTGCTCGGCGCGCTGTGGTCGCTGTGGTTGCCACTCAACAAGAATCTGTGGACGCCCTCGTTCGTGCTGTGGTGCGCGGGCTGGGCCACGCTGGCACTGCTGGCGTTTCACCAGCTGATCGATCGGCGCGGCTGGCCGGCGCTGGGGCGGCGCTTCGGCGTCAACGCGATCGCTGCCTATGCCGGCTCCGAGCTGATGCAGATCGTGTTGCCCGCGCTGGGGCAGGAGTCGTGGTACCGACACCTGTTCGCCGGCTGGATGACGCCGCGCTTCGGGCCATACTTTCCCTCGCTGGCGTTCGCGGTAGTGTTCGTGGCGATGTGGTGGCTGATCGTTTACGCGATGGATCGGCGACATATTTACCTCAAGCTCTGAGGATCAGCGCCTCCCGCGCAGCGTCTGGATGAACATCACCATCGACAGCAGCAACGGCAGGCATCCCATCCGTCGATCCCCTCAGCGCGCAGCTGCCAGTGCATCCGGCAGCGACGGCGGATAACGCAGCAACGCATGCTTCGCCAGCTGGGTATCGGCGGCGGACAGCTCGATCAGTGGCGTGACCTTGCCGCCGACCAGCGCGGCGATCGCCACGCCATCGCAATACAGTACGCGCGAACCAGCTAGCGCCGGCACCTTGTCGCCGACCAGCACGGTGCCGACCAGGTTCAGCGGATCGCAACCGCTAAGGCAGACCCGCTCGCCGTCGTCCGCGCGCTGGCGCACCGCGCGCAGCGGCGCGATCGCCTCGGGCAGGGCGAACTGCTCGCCGACAAGACCCTCGACAAAGCGCCCGCCGCGAATTTCACCGCGTGCTTCCAACCGGTGATACACCCGCAGCAACTCGCGCCACGATGGAAGCCACGGCGCCTCGCGCTCCAGCAGCTTCCAGAACACCACGCCGTAGCGGCGCAACAGGACGCGCGCAATGTGCTCGACAGCATCGGGATCGTGGGTCGTCTTCGTGCCTGCCGGCACCGTTGTCAGGTTGCGGGCCAATGCCCAGCGTCCAGCATCCTCGATGCCGTTGAGTTGATGTCGGCGCAGGCGCCGATGACGGCCACCGTCGCGTTTCGCCGCCGGCAGCAGCAAGGCACGTAAGCCGGCGAAGCTGTCGGCGCTGACTCGGCCAGCGGCGACCAGTTCACCGAGCGCGTCTTCCAGCTCGGTGCGTAGCAGTCGAGTGGCGTCGATCAGCTCGTCGAAGAACAGCGCGCCTTGTTCGCGCAGCGCATCGGCGACGGCCTGTGCGCGCGATGACAGCAGAATTTCCTGCGGATCGTTGGCGGATGAAACGGACGTCCAGACGGCCAGGTCACGACGTGGCAGCAGCACGATCGGTGTGCTTCGTACCGGGCCGCCACCGCCGCCACTGCCGGTACGCAAGCGACTCCAGTTGATCCGGCCGGCACGGCACAGTTCGTCCAGCCAGCTGATCGAGTAATCGTCGATGCGTGCCGGCAGGATCTCTGATTCCCAGGCGCCAGCCGCCGCTTCGTAGCCTTCCAGTTGCGCCAGCGTGGCGACCAGCGCATCCGGCCCGCTCAGCCGGGTCGCCGCGGACACGTGCTGCCAGTCGAACAGGAAACGCATCAGCGCGCGTCGACTGACCGGCTCGATCTCGCGGCGTAGCCGGCCGATGGTGTAGCGGTGGATGCGCGCCAGCAGGTGCCGTTCGCACCATTCGGTGTCAGTGGCATCGGCAGTGAAGCGGCCCTGCATCACGTAGCCTTCGGACTGCAGTCGGGTCAGCGCGAGTTCGATCTCGCCCGCCTCGACCGACAGGGATTGCGCCAGCGCCGCCACGGTGACCGGGCCGAGCCCGCCGAGGCGATGGCGCACCAACTCCAGCAGCGCGTCTTCGCGCGTCCATGGCGCTGCAGCGTATTCGGCAGGTGCGCAGATCGCAGGCTGCATCGACGCGTCAGGATGCAGCGCCTGCCACAGCGGCAACTTTTCGGCGGATGCCCACACGGCACGGCGCGGTCCGGCAGCAACGCTATTGATAGTGAGCAAGGTCGCACGGCTCGCCTTGGCGAGGGTGCGCAATCGCTCGTCCCAGCCGGTGTTGGCGGCAGCCTCTTCCGTGGCGATGAACCCCAGCAAGGTCAGCGCCTCATGCATCTCGTCGGCGTCGCGTACGTGCGGCCACACTTCATCGCGCACGGCGGCGATCGCCTCGGGGTCGAGCCGGCCGAGATCGTCCGCATTGCCGGCATCATTCCAGCGACGCGTCTGCACGGCCTGGGTGCGGCGTTCCTCCAGCGGCGCATCGTCGAGGAACGCGTACGGTGCCGCGTTCAGCACCTCGGCGGCAAGCGGGCTCGGCGCGGTGAGGTCGCGCGCGACGACCTTGATCGTGCCACCTTCCAGCCCGCGCAGGATGGCAAGCAGGCCGTCCACATCCATCGCTTCGCGCAGGCAGTCGTGCATGGTCTGGTTGACTAGCGGATGATCCGGCACCTCGCGCTCGCCCACGATGTTCTCCAGGCAGGCGACCTGATCGGGGAATACAGCGGCGAGCAGATCCTCGCTCTTCATCCGCTGCAGCGGCGGGGGGGTCTTCTTGCCGCCGGTGAAGCGTGGCAATGCCAATGCGGTCACCGCATTCCAGCGCCAGCGCGCGGGGAACAGCGGCGCGTCGAGCAAGGCCTGGATCAGCACGTGTTCGGCGGTGTTCGAATGCAGGTAGTGGGCGACTTCCTCCAGCGGAAAGCTGTGGCTGGTCGATAGCGACAGCACGATCGCGTCCTCGGTAGCCGCTGCCTGCAGCTCGAAGTTGAACTGGCGACAGAAGCGCTTGCGCAGCGCCAGCCCCCATGCGCGATTGATGCGGCTGCCCCACGGTGTATGGATCACCAGCTGGGTGCCGCCGGATTCGTCGAAGAAGCGTTCCAGCACCAGGGTGTGCTGGCTCGGCAGCACGCCGAGCGCGGCCTTCGCCCGGGCCAGGTAATCGACCAGTTGCTGCGCAGCTGCTTCGTTCAAGCCGAGCTGATCGTACAGCCATGTCATCGCCGCCGGCACGCCGCCGCGATCCAGCTGTGCCGAAATTTCATCGCGCAAACGCGACACGCCGAACGACAGCTCGTTGCTGCGTCCCGGCGCTTCGCCGAGCCAGAACGGAATGCTCGGTGGCGCGCCGTGCGCATCCTCCACCCGCAATCGATCGCGTTCGACGCGCTGGATCCGGTAGCTGGTGTTGCCGAGCTGGAAGATGTCGCCGGCCATGCTCTCGACCGCGAAATCCTCGTTTACCGTGCCTACGATGATCGCCTGAGGCTCCAGCACCACCTTGTAGTCGGCGGTGTCGGGGATGGTGCCGCCGGAGGTCAGTGCGGTGAGCCGCGCGTTGCGCCGTGCACGCAGCTGGCCGTGCACCGCATCGCGATGGATGTACGCTGCGCGGGCGCCATGACGAGTGGTGAAACCTTCGGCCAGCATGCGCACCACCGCATCGAAATCCTCACGTGCGAGATCGCGGTACGGATGCGCGCGGCGCACCAGCGCGTACAGCGCATCCTCGTTCCATTCCGCGCAGGCAACCTCGGCAACGATCTGCTGGGCCAGCACGTCGAGCGGCTGCGGCGGCATGATCAGCGCATCCAGTTCACCGCGACGCACGCAGTCCAGCAGCGCGGTGCATTCGATCAGGTCGTCGCGGGTGGCCGGAAACAGCCGTGCCTTCGGCGTGCCATCGATGCTGTGGCCGGAACGGCCGGCGCGCTGCAGGAACGCGGCGATCGAGCGCGGCGAGCCGAGCTGGCAGACCAGGTCGACCTCGCCAATGTCGATGCCCAGTTCCAGCGACGCGGTCGCCACCAGTACCGACAGCTCGCCGCGCTTCAGCCGTTGCTCGGCGTCCAGTCGTTGCTCTTTCGCCAGGCTGCCGTGATGCGCCGCCACGACCTCCTTGCCGAGCCGCTCGGACAGATGCCGTGCCGCGCGCTCGGCCATCCGCCGTGTGTTGACGAAGACCAGAGTGGTGCGATGCGCCTGCACCAGCTGGGCCAATCGGTCGTAGACCAGCGCCCAGCTGTCGTTCGACATCACCGCTTCCAGCGGCACCGGCGGCACCTCGATGGCGAGGTCGCGCGGACGCGTGTGACCCACGTCGATGATGGTCGCTGCGTTTCCCACCGGGCTCGCAGGAGGAGAGGCAAGGCCGGCGAGCGCGCCATCTTCGCCAGCGCCGACCAGAAAATCGGCGACCATCTCGATGGGCTTCTGCGTCGCCGACAGTCCGATCCGCAACAGGCGCCGCTGGCACAGCGACTCCAGTCGCTCCAGCGACAACGCCAGGTGCGAGCCGCGCTTGCTGCCGGCGATCGCGTGGATCTCGTCGACGATCACCGTGCGCGTGCCGGCCAGCATCGCGCGGCCCGAGGCCGAGCCGAGCAGTACGTACAGCGACTCCGGTGTGGTCACCAGGATATGCGGCGGCTGCTTGCGCAGCAGGTTGCGCTCGACTTGCGGCGTATCGCCGGTGCGTACCGCGGTGCGGATCGCCACGTCGGGCAGGCCGAGTTTTTCCAGTTCGGCGCGGATGCCTTCCAGCGGTGCTTCCAGGTTGATGTGGATGTCGTTCGACAAGGCCTTCAGCGGCGACACGTAGACCACCGTGGTGACATCGGCCAGCACGCCGCCATGCGCCACGCCCTCGCGCACCAGTGCATCGATCGCGGCGAGAAACGCGGTCAGCGTCTTGCCCGAGCCGGTGGGCGCGGCGACCAGGGTGTGCTGGTCAGCACGTATCGACGGCCACGCTGCCGCCTGCGCCGCGGTCGGCGCAGGAAACGTGCGACGAAACCAGGCGGCAACGGCCGGATGGAAATCGTCCAGCGGGCAGGAATCCAGGCGCATCGGTGGCGGCCCGTGCGGCGGCGGGGAAAGGCTCACATGATCACATATGGGGACCGCCTGCGACCCGCGCAATCCGTCATCGAATCCGCTGCCAGAAGCCACGCAGGTGTCGATGCAAGTGCGGTTGCGACATGTCAATATTCAGGTTCGGCCGACGCAGGTCAGGGGCCCCTGTTGGGGAATCCGGCGGCGGCCTTCATGCGAAGGACTCTCATGCACGCTCTGAAAGTGATTCTGCGCAAGGCCGGCACCATGCGGTCGGCTTTCCGCCGGTTGGCCTTGCTTGCCCTCATCGGTCTGTGCGGCGCCACCGCACATGCCGCCAGCCTTGATCCAGCCGTACTGCCGAAGATCCAGGCGGCCACGTTCGAGGTGGTGGCAGCCAAGCCGGTCAACGACCCACTGACCTACGAGAAGCCGCTGCCGCTGGAGCTGCTGCCGTACCAGGAACGCAACGACAAGTATTACTCGATCGGTACTGCTTTCGCCTTGGGCAACAACCGTTACGTCACGGCGGCCCACGTGCTGCAGCTCGGTATCGACAGCCTCTGGGGTGAACCGGCGCTGCGCGATGCGAGTGGCCATGTGTATGCCATAGACAAGATCGAGAAGTTTTCGCTGCAGCAGGATTTCGTGGTGTTTTCACTCGCCGAGCAGCCGGCGGCGGCCACCGCGTTCGAGGTCAACGTGAAGCCGGCGTTGAACGAGGTGGTCTATGCGGTCGGCAACGCGCTGGGTACCGGCGTGGTGATTCGCGACGGCCTCTACACCTCCGACACCCCGGAGGAGCAGGACGGTCGCTGGAAATGGATGCGTTTTTCGGCGGCAGCTTCGCCCGGCAACAGCGGCGGCCCGCTGCTGGACAAGAACGGCAAGTTGATCGGTATCGTGCTGATGAAATCGGCGAACGAGAACCTCAACTATGCGCTACCGATCAGTGAGGTGCTGGCGGCGCCGGACGGCCAGGCCGTGATGGATACACATGCTGCCTACCAGCTCGATCTTTTCGATACGCTTCAGAACGGCAACTTCAAGGCGCAGTTCAAGCTGCCGCTCAGCCTTGCTGCTTTCTACCGCGAGTTCAAGAAGCACTTCGACGCCTTCAGCGATGAGCAACTCAAGGCTCTGCTCGCGAAGGAGTCGGCCAATCTGTTTCCCCATGGCGAAGGCTCCGCGCGGCTGCTGTACCAGCAAACGCAACTCAACAATTTCCCATCGTTGATCGTGCGCGGAAGCAACGGCGAATGGGCTCGCATGGGCAACCAATCGCAGCATTTCGCGCTGGACGGCAACGGTTACGTAGATGTTGGCGCAGTGGGGCACAACGGTCTGGTTCATCTGCGTCGACCGGACGGCGTAGGTGCAGCAAAATTTTATGGCGACGCGACGTTGCGTATGGATCTGCTGGCCAGAACCGGCATGTTCCAGCGCAAGATCGGCGGCGAAAAAATAAAGATCACTTCGTTCGGCAAGCCGGCCTTCCAGTCGGTGCACATCGACCGTTGGCAACGCCCCTGGCACGTTGAAGTCTGGCCACTACCTTACGCGAACGCACTGATCGTGGTGTATTCGCTGCCGGTGCCGGACGGTTACGTGATGTTGAACCGGTTCGTGCCTGCCTCCGTCGAGTACGACACGAAGCTGGACATGGACGAACTGAGCAACTTTGTTTACGTCACGTACGAAGGCACCCTTGCGCAATGGAAGGAGTTCCTCGCCGAACCCGCCTTGCAGCCGATCGCGTTCAAGAACATCCACATCGACTTCGACTACGGCAGTCGCTTCAGCTATGCATCGCCACGGGTGGCTTTCTGGTACACGCCAGAAGTGCAGGCGATCACGCCGGATAACCTGATGTTCCTCGGCTTCAGATTTTCCTTGGACAACGGTCAGCCGGTCTGGGACGTGGCGGATGTCGACGTCTGGAAAACCACGGCCTCCGACGATCACAACAACGTCAATATCCAGCGTTTCGTCGCGCCGCCGCCCGGGCTGGACGACGACATGACGAGTCACTGGCAGAAATTGTCACAGCGCCAATATCCCTACAACGCCGTGGCGCGCTACGAGGACGATTTGATGAAGATCGACGCCGTGGTCGCGCCCGCTGCCGCCGGCGGCAAGACGCCAACGGTGCTGTACACCGCGTTCTACGGCATTGAGGGTACACATCCGCAGGCCGACATGAAGAGCAAGCTCGACTTGCTGATGAAAGACCTGCAGGTCAAGGAGCATTGATCGTTGGCACCGGAGTAGCCATGGTGCATCGTGACCCCGCCATGGGCCGCCTGCCGGCAGCGCTGACGGACAGGTACGTGGTAGACATCGGAGGGGAAGTGTAGACGTGGAACAACACGGACAACTGGCGCCGCAGAACCGTGGCGCGGACGGCGCGCGAGACGCGGCATGGCTCACCATGGCCGACGATCAGCGCATATTCCTGCGCGACTGGCCGTTGCCGCAGGCGCGCGGCGCGGTGCTGATCGTACATGGGCTGGGCGAGCACAGCGGCCGCTATCAACGGCTGGCGGCGTGGTTCAACCAGCGCGGCTACGCGGTGCGCAGCTACGACCAGCGCGGTCACGGGCAGACGCCGGGCCGGCGCGGTGCGTTGCGCCACGGCGATGATCTGCTGGAGGATCTGGCCAGCGTCTACAACGACTACGCCAACGGACTGCCGCACGCGCCGCTGCTGCTCGGCCATAGCATGGGGGGTCTGGTCGCGGCGCGTGCCGTGCTTGACGGGCGCATCACGCCGCCGGCTTTGCTGCTGTCGTCGCCGGCGCTGCGCAGCTGGGAGTCGGCCGGAATGGTCAAGCTCGCGCGGCTGCTGAGCCGTGTCGCGCCGAATCTGCCGCTGCGCAACGGACTGGATTCCGACAAGCTATCGCACGATCCGCAAGTGGCGGCCGAGTATCGCAGCGATCCGTTGCGGCACGGCTGGGTTACGCCGCGGTTGGCCGACTTCATCTTCCGCGATGGCGCGACGTGCATCGCAGATGCCGCCAGTCTGGCGCAGCCGACGCTGCTGCTTGTCGCCGACAGCGACGAGTTGGTCGATCCGTCCGGCAGTCGTGCGTTCGCACGCAAAGCCGCGTCGAGCGGGCAACTGACCACGCGCTTCTTCTCGACGCTGTACCACGAACTGTTCAACGAAGCCGAGCCGGGGCGCGGCCAGGTCCTGATGCAGCTGGGAGACTGGCTCGGCCGGCACGTGCGTGATTGAGCCGTCGTCGCGCCGCCCTATCCGCGAAATCTGCGTGCCCGGTCGGCGCCATCATGTCGCCATGAATTCCAGCGATACTGTTCTGCAAACCTAGGGAGAGGGTCACATGTCAGGTCAATCGTTCGAGTGCTTCTCGCGCCGCGTGTTGTCGCGCGCGCTGTTTCCGTTGTTGCTCGGCCTGCTGATGGCGGCCTGCAGTGGCAGCCATGATGGCGGCAAGCCGACATTGCAGGGAGCGCCGGCCGGCAGCGCTTCGGCGCAGTCGGCCGCCGCTGCGCAGTCGGCCTTCACGCTGGTCTCGGCCAGCTCGGAAGTGCAGGATTCGCACACCGCGCTGACCCTGCAATTCAACGCGCCGCTGGCTTCGGCGCAGACCTTCGATCAGCAGATCGCGGTGACCGGGCCGAGCGGCGAAGTGGTCAGCGGCAGCTGGAGCCTGAAACCCGACGGCAAGACGCTGAGCTTTCCGTTCGTCAATGCCAACCAGCGCTACGCGGTGCAACTGCATGCCGGCTTGCTGGCGGCGGACGGCCGCACACTGGGGCGCGAGCTGAAGCACGACGTGTACTCCGGCAACCTGCCGCCGGCGGTGGGCTTCGCCTCGCATGGCAGCGTGCTGCCGGCGCGCGGCACGCGCGGGCTGCCGGTGGTGTCGATGAACGTTCACGACGCCGACGTGGAATTTTTCCGCGTGCATGACGACGCGCTGTCGGATCTGTATTGCGCCTATCCCGCCAACAAGCATCGCGACACCTACGAACTCGATCACGAGATCAGCCCCTACGATAACTGCGACAAAGGCACGCGCTCGCGCCGTCCGATCACCGACATGGCCGACTCGGTCTACGCCAACCACTACACCCTGGGCGGCGCCGAGAACGAGCGTGCGGTGACTTATCTGCCGGTGCAGGACATCAAGCAGCTCGCCGAGCCGGGCGTGTACATGGCGGTGATCAAGCAAGGCGGCACGTTCAAGGGTTCGTACGACAGCTCGGTGTTCTTCGTCAGCGATCTTGGCCTGCACCTGCGCGTGTATCGCGACAACGTGCTGCTGCACGTCGCCTCGCTGCGCGACGGTTCGCCGATCAGCGGCGTGGCGGTGGAAATCGACGGTGCGGATGGCAAGGGCAAACTCAAGGCCAGCACCGACGCCGGCGGCAATGCGCTGATCGCCTACAAGATCGACCCGACCGACGTACTGATCGCACGGCACGGCAAGGATGTCTCGGTGCTGCCGTTCAACCGGCCCGCGCTGGACGTCTCCAACTTCGACATCACCGGACGCAAGCAGGCGCCGTTCGAGGTGTATGCGTGGTCCGGCCGAGACCTGTACAGGCCGGGCGAGACGCTGCGCGCGTCGGCGCTGCTACGCGACTACGACGGCATGCCGATGAAGCAGCAGTCGCTGTTCGTGCGGCTGAAGCAGCCGGACGGGCGCAGCCTGATCGACAAGCGGATGGAACCGCGCGAGCTGAATTATTTCGAGTTGAGCCAAGCGATTCCGGCTGACGCGCCGACTGGTCTGTGGCAGCTGGAATTCCGTCTCGATCCTGCCGCAAAGGAGTCGGTGCAGGCATTCCCGTTCCACGTCGAGGAGTTCCTGCCGGAGCGACTGAAGGTCGAGCTGTCCAGCCCGCAGGCGCGCCTCATGCCGGATGAACCGCTGAAGCTGAAGGTCGCCTCCAGCTATCTGTATGGCGCGCCGGCGGACGGCAACCGCTTCACCGGCAAGCTGCTGGTCGCGCCGGAAGTGCATCCGTTGGCCAACTTGCCGGACACGTTTTTCGGCGATCCGTTGATCGACCTGCCCAAGAGTGCCGACGACGCGGTCGACGCCAAGCTCGATGAACACGGCCAGCTGGAGCAGGACGTCAACCTGCCCGATGACGTCAAGCCGGTGGCGCCGCTCGGGGTGAACCTGTCCGGTAGCGTCTACGAAACTGGCGGCCGCGCGGTCACCCGCGTACTGAAGCGGGTGTACTGGCCAGCGCCGGAACTGGTCGGCGTGCGCCCGCTGTTCGACCCCAAGCAAGGCTCCGAGAGCGAGGGCAATGCCAGCTTCGAGATCCTGCGCGCGAACGTCGACGGCAAGCTGGTCGCCGGCTCGCATCTCAAGGTGCGCCTGCAGCGCGAGCTACGCGACTTCTACTGGCTGTACGAACATGGCGACAACTGGAAGTCCACCGCCAACCAGCATCTTCAGCTGATTGAGGAAAAAGACATCGACGTTGCCGCCGGCCAGCGCGTCAAGGTCGAGTTTCCGGTCGAATGGGGCGGCTACCAGCTGCAGGTATTCGATCCGCAGACCAAGCTGACCACCACGTTCCCGTTCTTCGCCGGCTACAGCTGGGACGACGAGAACCTCGGCAAGGAGGCGCGTCCGGACAAGGTCAAGCTGCAGCTGGACAAGGCGCACTACCACGCCGGCGACACCATGAAGGTCAGCGTGACGCCGCCGCATGACGGGCCCGGCGTGCTGCTGGTCGAGTCGGATCATCTGCTCTATACCAAAAACATCGACGCCAAGGCCGGCGCCACCTTCGAGATACCGGTGACCAAGGACTGGGAACGCCACGATGTGTACGTGGTGGCGCTGGTGTTCCGCGGCGGTGCGGCCGACGAACACACCACGCCGGCGCGCTCGATGGGTATCGAGCACGTCAGCATGGATCGCAGCGATCGGCGCATCCCGCTGAAGCTCGATGCGCCGGCGATGATGCGCCCTGGCAACCCGCTCAAGGTGACCGTGCAGGCCGATGGGCTGGCCGGCAAGCACGCGTACGTCACGCTGTCGGCGGTCGATCAGGGCGTTCTCAACATCACCAACTACCTGGTGCCCGACGCGTGGGCATGGCTGTTCGCCAAGCGCGCGCTGGTCACCGACGCGTATGACCTGTACAGCCGCCTGATCGAGGCGATGGACGGCACCGAGGCCAAGCTGCGCTACGGCGGCGACATGAGCGGCAAGGCGCTGCCGCATGCCGCGCGGCTCAACCCGAAAGTGCTGATCGTGGATCTGTTCGCCGGGCCGGCCGTGTTCGACGCGAACGGCAAGGCCACGCTGCAGGTGGACGTGCCGGACTTCAACGGCAGCCTGCGGCTGTCCGCGTTGGCGTATACCGACGCGCGCTACGGCAACGCCGATGGCAACATCGTCGTGCGTGCGCCGCTGGTGGTCGAGCCGAGCACGCCGCGGGTGATGGCCGCCGGCGACAAGGCGCGGATCAGCCTCGACCTGAAAAATCTTTCCGGCAAGGACGGCACGGCCAAGGTCACGGTCAAGGGTGACGGCCTGATCAACATCGACAACGCGACGCAAAGCGTGGCGCTGAAGGACGGCGCCGGCAAGACGCTGACCATGCCGGTCACCGCCAGCGCCGGTGCCGCGGTGGCGAAAGTCGATATCCATGCCGAGCTCAACGACTACCAGGTCGACCGCCACTTCGAATTCGCCGTGCGGCCGGCGTGGCCGGAGCAGGTGAAAACCGTGCCGCTGGCGATCGAAGGCGGCAAGCCAGCGCACCTCGATGCCGGCGTGGTCGCTGGTCTGTTGTCGGCCACGGTGCGCGCCCAGCTCACCCTCAGCACGCTGCCGCCGCTGCCGTACAACTCGGCGCTGCGCCATTTGCTGGACTATCCCTACGGCTGCATCGAGCAGACCACCAGCAAGGGCTATGCCGCACTGATTCTGGACGGCCAGACGGCCAAAGCACTCGGTACCACGTCGATGGCGGACAACGTGCGCAAGGGCGCGGTGGATAGTGCGCTGGCGCGGATCGCCTCGTTCCAGGCCAGCAACGGTCACTTCAGCTTCTGGGGCGGTACCAGTCCGATCGAGACGTTCATGACGCCGTACGTGGTCGACTTCATGCTCGACGCGCGCGATGCCGGCTTCGCGGTGCCGCAGGACGTGCTGCAGAAATCGCTGCAGCGGCTCAGCGACGACCTGCTCGCCGGCGGCCATCCGTACTACAGCTACGAGCAGCACGATCACATGCGGATTGCCGACGAGGCCTATTCCGGCTTCGTGCTGGCACGGGTCAACCGCGCGCCGCTGGGCACACTGCGGGCGATCTTCGACAACGACCGCAGCAAGCTGGTGGGTCCGTTGCCGCTGGTGCACCTGGGCATTGCGCTGAAGTTGATGGGCGACAATGAGCGCGCGCAGAAGGCGATTGCTGAAGCCTTCGCGTGGGACAAGGAGCGCCCGTGGTACGTCGGTGATTACGGCTCCGATCTGCGCGATCTCGCGGTGATGGTCGCGCTGACCCACAGCTACGGCATGAGCAAGCCCGACTACGACGCCAAGCTGATCGACTGGGCGCGCAACGCCAGCGTGCGCGAGCACGAGATGCAACAGAAGATCCCGTACTACCACTGGTCGTGGTCGTATATGAGTACGCAGGAGCAGGTAGCGATCGCCCGCGTCGCCCGCGCGTTCGATGCGGCCGCGGATGCACCGCTGGCGGTATCGGTAAGTGCGGGTGGCAAGACCGAGCAGTCACCAGCGGGCAAGCATATGTGGAGCCGTGAGCTGAGCGTGGCCGAGCTCGCCAGCGGTGTCACCGTGCAACCCACCGGCACCGCGACGGTGTTCGCCACGCTCGACGTGGCCGGTATTCCGCAGAAGGCGCCGGCGGCCGATCCCAGCCAGATTGACATCCGCCGCAGCTACTTCACCACCGACGGCAAGCCGTGGACCGGCGACACGCTGAAGGAGGGCGACACGCTGATCGTCGAGTTGAGCATCGAGGCACGCATGAACATCCCCGACGCGATGGTCACCGACCTGCTGCCCGGCGGGCTCGAAGTGGAAAACCTCAACCTCGGCAGCGCCGGCCAGTGGGAAGGCGTGGTGATCGACGGCATCGACCTCGCTCAGCACAGCGGCGCGGCCGACATCGTGCACGAGGAATACCGCGACGACCGCTACGCCGCTGCGTTGAAACTGCAGCGTGGCAATGCGGAATTCGGCAATGCGCAGAACGCCACCCACCTGTTCTATCTGGTGCGTGCGGTCACGCCCGGCGTCTACATCGTGCCGCCGCCACTGGTCGAGGACATGTATCGCCCGGCGGTACGCGGCATCGGCAAGCCGGTGCCGGCACAGATCACCGTGATCGAACCGTAACCAGCACGAAGCATCGGCGCGGACATCGGTCCGCGTCGATGCGTCATTCCATTCGTCCCGAGCGCCATGACCACGGCCACTCTCACTTCCGCGCCCGGATCACCGCGTCGTCATCGGTGGCGTTGGCTGCGTGCCATCGTCGTAACGTTGGTAGTGCTGCTGCTCATCGCGTTGCTGCTCGATCGCCTGTTTCCGTTGCATCTTCCCGCGCCTGATACCGGCAGCACCGTGGTATTGGCGCGTGACGGCACGCCGCTGCGCGCGTTTGCCGACAGCGACGGCGTATGGCGTTATCCGACCACCGCGAAGCAGGTTTCGCCGCTGTATCTCACGGCCCTGCTGCATTACGAGGACCGCTGGTTCTACCGGCATCCCGGCGTCAATCCCTATGCGCTGGTGCGCGGTTTCGCCGGCGTGCTGCGGCACGGACATATCGTGTCGGGCGGCTCGACCCTGAGCATGCAGGTGGCGCGGATCATCGAGCCGATTCCGCACACGTTCGGCGGCAAGCTGATGCAGATCTTCCGCGCGCTGCAGCTGGAGGCACATCTGAGCAAGCCGCAGATCCTCGAGCTGTATCTCAACCACGCACCGTTCGGCGGTCCGATCGAAGGCGTCGAGGCGGCTTCGTGGGCGTATCTGGGCAAGCCAGCCAGCCAGCTCTCGCGTGCCGAGGCGGCCTTGCTGGCGGTGCTGCCGCAGTCGCCGAGCCGGCTGCGTCCGGATCGTCATCCCGACGCTGCGCGTGCCGCACGCGACAAGGTACTCAGGCGCATGCGCGACCTCGGCGTGTGGAACGTCGCGCAGGTGCGTGACGCGGCGATCGAGCCGGTGGTCGCGCGTTCGCTGCGCGCGCCGTTGTCCGCGGCCTTGCTAGCCGAGCGTTTGCACCAGCAACAGCCACAGGCGCGGCGCATCGTTAGCACCATCGACGCCGACCTGCAGCGCGCGGCCGAGGATCGGGTCACCGAGTATCTGTCGCGCCTGCCGGCGCGCACGTCGGCCGCGCTGCTGGTGGTCGACAACGACACACTGGAGGCGCGCGTTTACGTCGGCACAGCCGAGTTCGCCGACCCGATCCGGCTCGGTCATGTCGACATGGTGCGTGCGCCGCGTTCGCCCGGCTCGACGCTGAAGCCGTTTCTTTATGGCCTCGCGCTCGACGACGGGCTGCTCAATTCGCAGAGCCTGCTGGTCGACGCTCCGCAGGATTTCGGCGGCTACAAGCCGGGCAATTTCGACGAAGCGTTCAGCGGCCCTGTGAGCGTGGCCGAAGCGCTGCAGCGTTCGCTCAACGTGCCGGCGGTGGACGTGCTCGATCGGGTCGGCCCAGGCCGCTTCATGGCGCGGCTGGCCAACGGCGGCATCGACCTGGGCCTGCCCGACGGTGCGAAACCGAATCTATCGATCATCCTTGGCGGCGCCGCTACCCGGCTGGAGAACCTGGTCGGCGCGTACACCGCGTTCGCCAACGGCGGCATCGCTGGCACGCCACGCTACACGCCGGAGCAATCGGCGCAGCCGCGTCGGCTGTTGTCGCCCGGCGCGGCGTGGATCATTCGCGACATCCTTGCCAACAATCCGGCCGACGTCGAAGGTGCGCCGCTGGTCGGTGCGATCAACCGGCACGGCGCGGTGGCATGGAAGACCGGCACCAGCTACGGCTACCGCGATGCGTGGGCGATCGGCGTCACCGACCGCTGGACCGTCGGCGTGTGGATTGGCCGTCCAGACGGCACGCCTTCGCCGGGCCAGTACGGTGCAGTGACCGCGTTGCCGCTACTGTTCCAGATCGCCGACATGCTGCCGCAGAGCGGCGGTCGTGCGCATGCGGCGCAGCCAGCCAGCGTGCGCGCGGTCGACATCTGCTGGCCGCTCGGCGGCGCGTTCGACCGCACCGAGCCCAAGCTGTGCCGGCAACGCCGCACGGCATGGGTGCTCGACGGCGCGCTGCCGCCCACGTTTGCCGAGCGCGACCTCGGCGCGTGGACTGCCGGCCTGATCACCCTGCGCGTGAATGGCAAAGGTCAGCGCCTCAGCGGCACCTGCCACGCCAGTCACGAACACACGATGCAACTCGCACGCTGGCCGGCGCTGGCCACGCCGTGGCTGAGTGTTGACGATCACAATAGTTCGGCGCTGCTGCCACTCGCTCCCGGCTGCGCCGCCGATTCGCTCGACGTCGCCAACCCAATCCGCATCGCCGGTCTCAGCAACGGCGTGATCCTGCGGCGCGCTCCGAACAGCGACCAGCCACTGCGCGTGAAACTACAGGCGCTGGGTGCTCAAGGCACCGTGCAGTGGCTACTCAATGGCCGCCTGCAAGGCAGCAGCACAGGCGATGCACCGCTGTCGCTCACCTTGACGCAAGCCGGCGATTACCGCGTGACCGCACTCGCCAGCAATGGCGCATGGGCATCCCTGCAGTTAGTGACACAGGATGCAAGGAAATAGCGTCGGGCCTGAGCGCTCTTTGACTCTTCGCCGCTCGCTTTAATTCAGCGACTGTCTTGAGCCAGAATGTTTTATCAGACGTTCTGGATCGCCGTCCCGCACAAGCTCACTTTCGGCCCAGAGTATTGGGGTAACAGCACCATTCGCCTTTTTCGTTACATGTGGTTCCGTCCCATACCGGGCTGTCGTGTTCATGCTTTACGTATCTTCCTTCCTCGGTGCGTCCAGTCGCAGCAACGACCGGCGCGCCTAACAATTCGTTCAAGGCGGACGGCAACGCCGCCGCTTGCGCGCGCAAACGTCGTTGCATGGAAACCGTGGCCAGCAGGGTGAACCCGTTCTAAACATCTAATGCGTTAAGCAGGATAATGTGTTAAGCAGGGCACCGAGGTCGGGGAAATCCGGGAGCCATAGCTTATGAACATCACGATCCGCCAGCGGATTCTTCTTAGCTTTGCCGTGATCCTCGCTGTGATGCTACTGATGGGTGGTATTGCCATCCAGCGGCTGCTTCGTATCGAAGCGGACGGGGCCGTCCTGCAACGAGACGCCCTCCCTGGGCTGTATGCCGCCGACCAGCTGCAATCTGCTTGGGCGGCGAATCAGTCGTTGCTGCAAGCGCACATGCTCGCCGCCGACGAGGCCGCGATGACCCGAATCGAAGAGCAGCTGCGTACCAACGGCGCCACCTTCGACGCGGAGCTTGGTCGCTACGAGGCGACGGTCTTCACGGCTGATGAGCGCAAAGACTTTGAGGCATTGAAGCGGGCCAGCGCGCCGTATCTCGCCGCGCTGCCCGAGGCGATTCGGCTGAGCAGGACACATGGTGAGGCAGCCCGGGATTTCCTGCGACTTCGCATGGATCCGGCGTTCGAGCAGGCCAACGCGGTGATCGTGCGGATCGAAGACCACAACCACAGCGATGCCTTTGCAGTCACGGAAGGTATCGCCAAGGCAGCGGCGGCTGCGAAAACCGGCATTTGGGTGACCTTCCTCGGCGCGTTCGCGCTGGCGGCCCTGACCGGCTTTTACCTGCTCAAGGCCATCAGCCAGCCGCTGCACCTGCTCACTCGGGCAGTGGAAGTGATGGCGAAGGGCGACTTCAGCGGGCGGCTGGCGCTGGCGCGCACCGACGAATTCGGCGTGCTGGCGCAGGGCTACGACCGCATGGGCAACGACTTGTCGGCGCTGGTGGGGCAGGTCCAGACCTCAGGCATTCAGGTCAATTCGTCGATCAACGAGATCGCCGCTACGCTGCGCGAGCAGCAGGCCACCGCCACCGAGATTGCCGCGACTACCACCGAGATCGGCGCGACTTCGCGCGAAATCTCGGCCACCTCCAAGGAGCTAGTCCGTACGATGAGTGCGGTGGCGTCCGGTGCGGAACAGACCGCCGCGCTCGCCAGCGACGGCCAGTCCGGACTGGTTCAGATGGAGGAGACCATGGGCCGAGTCATGGAAGCCACCGCGTCGATCAACGCCAAGCTCGCCGTCCTCACCGAAAAGGCCGGCAACATCAGCCAGGTCGTGACCGCCATCACCAAGGTGGCCGACCAGACCAACCTGCTCTCGCTCAACGCCGCGATCGAAGCGGAGAAAGCCGGCGAATACGGTCGCGGCTTTTCGGTGGTGGCCACGGAAATCCGTCGTCTGGCCGATCAGACCGCGGTGTCGACGCTCGACATCGAGCAGATGGTGCGCGAGATCCAGTCGGCGGTGTCGGCCGGCGTCATGGGCATGGACAAGTTCTCTGAAGAGGTCCGACGTGGCACCAACGATGTGCGCCGGGTCGGTGAACAACTGTCGCAAGTGATCCAGCACGTGCAGGCGATGGTGCCGCGCTTCGAGTCCGTCAACGAAGGCGTGCAGGCGCAAGCCACCGGCGCTGAGCAAATTACCCAGGCGCTGGCGCAATTGAGCGAAGCCGCGCAGCAGACGGTCGATGCCTTGCGACAGTCGAACCAGGCGGTCGACGAGCTGCACCAGGTCAGCACGGGGCTGCGCGACGGTGTCTCTAAGTTCAAGCTGCAGGCGTAGAGGAAGCAATAAGGGTCCGGACATCGCCGGGATGAAGCCGCACAAAGGGAGCGACTGCATGCTGTTCCTGCTATTCCAACTGGGGGAGGATCGTTACGCGATCGAGGCGGCGAAGGTCGTCGCTGTGCTGCCGCTAGTGGTTCCCAAGGCCATCCCAGGCGCGCCCGCGGCGGTGGCCGGTGCCTTCGACTATCACGGCTCCCCGGTGCCGCTGATCGACTTGAGCCAATTGGCGCTCGGCCGGCCCGCACAGCCGCGACACAGCACACGGATCATCGTGGTGGAGTACCCGATCGATGAGAGCGACGCACAGCAGCTCGGGCTGATCGCGGAGAACGTGTCGGAAACGCTGGTGCGCGACCCCGCCGAGTTCGTACCCAGCGGCGTGCGCAGCGACGGCGCGCCGTACCTGGGTCCGATCGCTTCGGATTCGCGCGGCATCGTACAGTGGGTGCAGACCGATCAACTGCTCCCGGATGGGGTGCGCGATCTCCTGTTCAATCAGTCGGTCGTCAGCTGATGCCTTGGACCGACTTCAAGGTGTGGCTCAAGGAAACGATGGGGCTGGATTCGGCGACCGTCGGACCATCAGTTGTCGAGCGGGCAGTCAAAACCCGCATGGCGGTCTGCGCGCTGCATAACATCGCAGGGTATTGGAACTTTGTACGAGCCTCGGCGATCGAGCAGCAGGAGCTCATTGAGGCCGTGATCGTGCCGGAAACCTGGTTCTTCCGCGATCGCGACGCGTTCGCGGCGCTGGCCCGGGTATTCGATGGCCATTGGCTCGCCGCGCAGCCCAACAACATCCAGATCCGGTTGCTGAGCCTACCCTGCTGCTCGGGGGAGGAACCCTACTCGATGGCCATGGCCTTGCTGGATGCGGGATTTCCCGCGGCGCGCCTGCGCGTGGATGCCATCGATATCAGCGAACAGGCGCTCGCCAAGGCGCGACGCGGACTGTACGGCAGCAATTCGTTCCGCGGCCACGACCTGGAATTCCGGGAGCGTCATTTTGAATCAACCGCCGGCAAATGGCAGCTGTCGGAGGCGGTGCGCAAACATGTACGCTTTGAATGGGGCAACGTCCTCGCTCTCGATGTGTTGAAGGGCGAAGCGGTTTACGACGCTATCTTTTGCCGCAACCTGCTGATCTATTTCGACGAAGACACCCAGGTCCGCGCCGTCGGCGTGTTGTCGGGTTTGCTGCGCGCGGAAGGGGTGGTCTTTGTCGGCCCGGCCGAAACGGGCCTGATGTTGAAACTGGGCTTCGCCTCGGCGCAGATGCCGATGGCGTTCGCGTTTCGTAAGCCCGAGACCAAGCCGCTGAGTCAGCCGGCACCGCACGCCTTGCCATCTATGCGATCGGCGGCCGCACGCTCGAAGGCGGCAGCGCCCGCCGTGCCCAAGCGTGCTGTTCGGCACGCGATGACTGCAGTCCCGCCGTCCGTGGTCGAACCCGACCTTGAGGAAGCGCAAAGACTCGCCGACGCCGGCCGCTTTGCCGACGCGGCCGCGGCTGGCGAAGCGCATCTCAATGCGCACGGCCCGTCGGTGCAGGCGCTCTACTTACTGGGTTTGATCCATGGCGCGACAGGGCACCGCGCACGCGCAGAAGACCATTTCCGCAAGGCGCTGTATTTGCAACCCGACCACTTGGAGTCCTTGGTGCACCTGGCATCGCTGCTGGAGGCCAAGGGCGATGTAGCCGGCGGCCAGCGAATGCGCCTGCGCGCACGGCGCTGTGGCGAGGCGGCGAGCTGACATGACCGACCCGCGGCCAGCACGCAGCGTTGCCTCCCTCGTCGCCGAGTTGCTCGATCGTGGCCTCGACGATGCCGAGCTACGTGAAGCGACAAAGCAAGTCGCACAGACAGCGGCGAGCCAGGAGTTGCTCACCCGGTCGACGTTCATCTTTCGTTTGGGGCCGGAGTGGCTCGGCTTGCCCTCATCGGTGGTAGACGAGGTCGTGGAAACAAGGGCGATCCACACGTTGCCGCATCGACGCGAAGGTGCGATGCGAGGCCTTGTGAACGTGCGAGGACAACTGACGATTTGCCTCGCCTTGGAGCAGCTGTTCCAGCCCGGCGCGCCCGTCAGCCCGGGGCGCGCTCGTCAAAGCGTGTTGAGCCGACGGCTGGTGGTAGTGGCGATGCAAGGCCATCGCCTGGCCTTCGAGGCCGACGAGGTGCACGGCAGCCACCGTTTCGATCCGGACAGCCTGCGCAGTGTGCCGGCCACGGTCGCCAAATCGGTGGCCAGTTTTACCACGGACCTGCTGCCTTGGCGTGATCACACGGTGGGGTTGCTAGATGCCGAGCTGCTGTTCCACGCACTGGGACGTAGGCTGGGATGAGCACGGGCAATCTCAGCGACTATTCGATGCACGAACTGTTCCGCATGGAAGCGGAAGCGCAGGGGCAAGTCCTAACGGACGGATTGCTCGCGCTGGAGCGCACGTCCACTTCCGCCGCCGAGCTCGAAGCCTGTATGCGTGCCGCGCACTCGCTAAAAGGCGCGGCGCGCATCGTCGGGCTGGTGGCCGCCGTCGACGTCGCCCATGCGATGGAGGACTGTCTGGTCGAAGCCCAGCAAGGCCGCCTGACGCTGCGTCACGATGTGATCGATGTGCTCCTGCGCGGCGTCGATCTGCTCGGCCGGATCGCCGGTACGCCCGCGGAGGACGCGGCGCAATGGACGCAGAAGGTGTCGCCGGAAGCGGAAGAGTTTCGGGTGGCGCTGGCAGCCGCGTTGGCTGCCAGCGCCGACACGGAGGGATCGGCCGCGCCCAGGGCTTCGTCCCCGGCCGATGCCGCAGGCACCGCTGTCGACGAAGTGGCTGAACGCGTGCTGCGGGTCACTGCAAGCAATCTCAACCGCATGCTCGGACTGGCTGGCGAATCGCTGGTCCAGTCGCGTTGGCTCGAGCCTTTCATTCGCTCGTTGATGCGGCTCAAGCAGCTTCAGCGCGACACTGCGACCGCGCTCGACCGTCTCAACGAGTCCTGGTCGGCACACTTGGCCGATCCGGTCACTGTGGAGATCCTGGCGGAAGCCCGCGGCAAGATCGACGAATGCCAACGGGTCCTTGCCGACCGGGTGACGCAGCTCGATATATTCGATCGGCGTTATGCAAGCGTCGCGCACCGACTCTATGACGAGGCCCTGGCCAGCCGCATGCGGCCATTCAGCGACGGTACCCAGGAATTCCGACGAATGGTGCGGGATCTGGCGCGCGAGCTGGGCAAAGAGGCGCATCTCGAAATCGTCGGCGAGACGGCCCAGGTCGATCGCGACGTGCTGGAGAAGCTGAAGGCGCCGCTCACCCACCTGCTGCGCAACGCTGTCGATCACGGTATCGAATCACCACTGGAACGGATGGCGGCCGGCAAGCCCGCTGAAGGCCACGTTCGCATCGATGCCCACCACATCGCCGGTCTGCTGGAGATCAGCGTCTCCGACGACGGCCAGGGCATCGCCATCGAGCGTGTGCGCCGGGCGATCGTCGCGCGCGGCCTGGCCGACGAGCAGACCGCGCAACGCTTCACTGATGCCGAGCTGCTGGAGTTCCTGTTCCTGCCCGGCTTTACGGTCAAGGACACTGTGTCGGAGATCTCCGGCCGGGGCGTCGGCTTGGACGCCGTGCAGAACATGGTCAAAAAGTTGCGTGGAAGCGTGAGTTTGTCGTCCCAGGCCGGACAAGGGTCGCGCTTCCAGCTGCATCTGCCGCTGACAACCTCGGTGGTGAAGGCCCTGGTTACTGAGATTGGAGGCGAACCCTATGCGTTCCCGCTGGCCCACATTGTCTGTACGGCGACGGTGCTGCGCGCCGAGGTGGAGCTGCTGGAGGGCCGCCAGCACTTCCAGTTGAGCGGCCGCCAGATCGGCCTGGTTGCTGCCCAGCAGGTGCTGGAAGGCACCGAGTCGAAAACCGTGCCTGACGAGCTATCGGTCATTGTGGTCGGCGACCGCAATCGTGGCCACGAGTACGGGCTGGCGGTGGATCGCTTCCGCGGGGTGTTCGAGCTGGTCGTGCAGCCGCTGGACCCGCGCCTGGGCAAGATCAAGGACATCAGCGCTGGCGCGTTGCTCGACGATGGGTCGCCACTGCTCATCGTCGATGTGGATGATCTGATCCAGTCGGTCGAACGGCTGGTATCGACCGGGCATCTGGCGGGCGTGCGCTACGACGAGGGCGTCGTAGAGGTGGCACGCAAGCGGGTGCTGGTGGTGGACGACTCGCTTACTGTGCGCGAACTGCAACGCAAGCTGATCGAGAACGGCGGTTACGAGGTCGAGGTCGCGGTCGATGGCGTGGACGGATGGAACGCGGTGCGCCTGGGTCAGTTCGATCTTGTTGTCACCGACATCGACATGCCGCGCATGGACGGCATCGAGCTGGTCGGCCTCATCAAGAAGGATACCCGCTTGCGCGATGTCCCGGTCATGGTGGTGTCGTACAAGGACCGCGAGGAGGACCGGCGACGCGGGCTGGATGCCGGCGCCGACTTCTACCTGACCAAGAGCAGTTTCCACGAGGATGCGTTGCTGCAGGCGGTGGTCGACCTCATCGGTGAGGCGACGGCATGAAGATCGGCATCGTCAATGACCTGGCCATGGCGCTGGAAGCGCTGCGGCGCGCGTTGGCGCAGCGGCCCGAGCACACGATCCTGTGGTCGGCGACTGACGGCGACGAAGCTGTCATGCGCTGCGCCCAGAACCGGCCCGACCTGGTGCTGATGGATCTGCTGATGCCTGGCATGGACGGAGTCGAGGCCACTCGGCAGATCATGGCTCGCACGCCCTGCGCTGTGCTGATCGTGACCGCCAGCGTCAGGGACAATGCGCCGCTGGTGTTCGAGGCCGTGGGCCACGGCGCCATTGACGCCACCGACATGCCGGTGCTGGGCGAAGGTGCGGACAATGCCGCGCCACTGCTCTCGAAAATCGACATGATCGGCAGGTTGATCGGCGACCGGCCAAACAAGACGGCACGTAAATCTGCCGACTGCCCACCGACTGCAAATCGGCTGGTTGCGATCGGTGCTTCGGCGGGGGGGCCGCCTGCCGTGGCGAAAATACTGGGGGGGTTGCCAGCGACATTTCCGGCAGCGATCGTGGTAATCCAACACATCGACGAGCAATTCACGCAGGGCATGGCGGATTGGCTCAGCCGCTCTTCCACCTGGCCGGTCCGCCTGGCGCGGCCTGGCGATTGCCCGAGGGCGGGAACGGTGTTGTTGGCGCGTGCCCACGAACACCTGGTTGTCAACGCCGATGGCCGCTTGGGCTACACCCGTGAGCCGGCCGAACTGTCCTATTGCCCCTCGGTCGATGTGTTTTTTGAAAGCATCAACGCGTCATGGCCGGGACAGGCGATCGGTGTGCTGCTCACGGGCATGGGACGCGATGGCGCCTCTGGCCTCAAGGCGTTGCGGTCGAAGGGCCACCACACGATCGCCCAGGACAAGGCGAGCAGCGCCGTTTACGGAATGCCGAAGGCCGCTGCCGAACTCGGCGCCGCGGTCGACATCCTGCCGATCGAAAAGATCGCGCCCAGGCTGCAGGACGTCTTTGCAGTCAACTCAAGGAGCACGCCCAAATGATCTCGTCAGGTTCATTCGCTCTCCCTGCAACCGTCGAGACATCCGTGAGCGACGGCCGAATAGTCGTATTCCTGGTCGATGACCAAGCCATCATCGGCGAAGCCGTTCGCCGGGCGGTCGCGAACGAACCGGATATCGAATTCCATTACTGCAGTGTAGGCGGCGAAGCCGTCGCAATGGCCGCGGCGCTGAGGCCCACCGTGATCATGCAGGATCTGGTCATGCCCGACGTCGACGGCATGACCCTGATCCATGTCTACCAGATGCATCCGGCGCTCAGGCATGTTCCGATCATTGTGCTGTCCAGCAAGGAAGATGCCGCCGTAAAGAGTCTGGCGTTCGCGACTGGCGCCGTCGACTACCTGGTCAAGCTCCCGGAGAGCATCGAACTGATCGCGCGCATCCGTCATCACTCGCGGGCCTATATTAATCAGCTGCAGCGCGACGCGGCCTACCGCGCGTTGCGCGAAAACCAGCAGCAACTGATGCAGATAAACGAGGCGTTGCGTCGGCTGAGCGACGTCGACGGCCTCACCGGGCTCAGCAATCGCCGCAATCTGGACGCGTACCTGGAAGCCGAGTGGCGTCGCGCCGTTCGCGATCGCGAAGACTTCTCGATCCTCATGATCGACGTCGACGATTTCAAGCTGTACAACGACACCTGCGGCCACCTCGCAGGGGACGAGGTGTTGAAGCAGATCGCCAAGGTGATGGAGCAATGTGCGCATCGGCCGGCCGATCTCGCGGCCCGATACGGCGGCGAAGAGTTTGCCATGGTGCTTCCCTCAACATCGCAGGCAGGTGCTCAGCGCGTTGCCGAGCAGATCTGCGCAAATGTCCGCGGCCTTTCGATCTCGCCTGACGCGTCCAGTGGGGTGTGCGTCACTGTCAGCGTCGGTGGGGCGACGTCGGTGCCAAGTCGCGGTGAGTCCTACACCCCGCTCCTGGACGCTGCCGATGCTGCCTTGTACGAAGCCAAGCGAGCTGGCAAGAATCGCGTAGTGATCCATGAGTTGGGTTGACGCTGCCCAGCGAATAGGAAGGATGGATCGGTCAAACTCGCCACAGGATCGAGCGCCAAGCAGCACTTTCTGCGCTGGCCTGGGCCACCTTGTCCACCAAAGCCGGTAGTTGAAGCTTGCGGCCATTAGCGGACGAAGCGCCAAACTAAGGTTAACCGCGCAACGTGGGCATCCCAGCAGTTAGCGACACAGGATGCGAGGAAATAGCGTCAGGCCTGAGCGCTCTTTGATTCTTCGCTACTGTAAATTCCAGCTGGTTACTGTCAGCACGCCACTCAGTGTGAGGCTGGCAAGCGCCTTGATCCGGGGGTAGTCAAGATCCGAAAACTGCGCTCCTTGATCCTTTGACAAGGAGCGCAGGTCTTCATGGCACCGGGGATGGGCAACGCGTGTTCCGGTGCAAGCAGGTCAGGGCGATACGCTGAAGCTGACGGGGCCGCTCAGTACGCTGTAGCCATCGTTATAGAGGTACCAGGCGGTGTAGTTGCCCGGTGTCAGGGCGGACGTGTTGAAAGCCACGTTGCCATTAGCAGTGGAGACGTACTGCCAGGTGATCGAAGCGTTGGATCCCGGCGTCTGCCCGGGGCTATAGATGCCTACCCAGTTGGTCGCGCTCTGCATGGCGCCTGTGGTCGCATAGTCGAGCACCACATTGGCACCCTGCGGTACCGTCGATGTGACCGTTGACAGCGTGGGTGCCGACGGCGGTGGCGTGGCGGGTGAGAATGCATCGTTGGTCGGCGCGGCGTAGGCATCGTTAGCGGTCAGCGAGGCAAGGCCCAAAGCCTGCTCGATGGTGCGGCCCACATTGAAGTGGTTGTAGCTAGTGGAACTGCCGTAGCCCGCCCGCACCGCACCTTGCGAGTCCACCAGCATCGTTGCGATGTGATTGCCGGCACTGTTGAGCTTAATCGCCGACTCATCCCAGGTCAGGATCAGCAACGAATGCTGGCCAGTCCATGCCGGCGAGTTGAGGATCGGCTGCAGAGTCTGCTTCAGCCAGCCATCCTGCACCTTCAGGCTCGCCGATGAGCCATTTCCCGAAGCCTCGCCGTCGTAGTAGTCGTCGGCGGCCAGCCAGGCGAAGTTCGGCGTACTCGCGACTGTTTGAAGATCACTATTGAGCTGACTCAGGTCTACCAGGTGTGCCTGGCAGCGTGCGAGGTCGGTGCTGATGTTAGTGAAGTTGATGAAGGGTGCGTCGTCCGGCGCGTAATACGAATCGTAGTTCTTGTTGGTGTTGCACGGCGTGCCCATGCCTTGTTCGTAGGCCTTCCAGGTTTTGCCGATGGCTTCGAGGCGATCGCCGAGGTGTGCCGAGGCGACGTGGATGTTCGGGTAGTAGATCGCGCCCTGAACGAAATTGTCGCCACCCGCGATAGCCAGGTAGTTCTCGTCACTGGGGTGGTAGGTCCCGCTTGAGTTCATCAACAACGTGCCGCGGTTGGCCAGGCTGTTGATGAAGGGGGCGTCGGTGGTGTCACCGATGACCTGATTGTAGGTGGTGTTTTCCATCATGACCACGAAGACATGATCGTACGCGGGCACTTTCGATGCCGGGATGGTCAACGCCGGGGCCGGCACCGGGGTGGAGAGTGTCAGAGATACGTTGTCGGCATAGCCGATGTTGTACGAGGCGCCGGTATCCACGAAGCGCAGCAAGACCGAGATCGAGCGCGTGCCGACGGGCACCGGATTGCTGATCGCGCGCGCAAGGAAGGCGTTGCTGTTGCCGCGGTCGCTCGCCGTTACCGTGGGCAAGATCGCCGACGAACCCAGCGGATTGCCATTGGCATCGAGGAAGGTTGCGCCGAGCTCGGTATGCGCGCTGTAAGCGCCGTAGCCACCCAGCCAACCGGAAAGCGTGTAGGTCGTCGTGCCGGCGTCGATGGCGGCACTGGCTGCCGACACGTCCACGCGTTGCTGCAGCGCCGAGTCGCCATAAGGGCCGTCAGCGATAAAGGCCTTGCCGCGTGCCGGCGTGCTGGGCGTGGAGAAACTGGCGGTGGAATAGCACACGACACTCGGGTTGCCTTGCAGCACGGTCCAGCCCGGCACCGTGGTCACGGCGTTCCAATCCGGCGAACACGCGGCGGCTTCACCATCTCCGCCGACGATCAGATTCGTGCTGGTGCGGGTGGCAGCCAGCGCGGAGCCAGCTGGAACTGTCGCAACGAGCAGCAGGGCGGCAGCGAGCGCCGTTCTATACGTCCCTTTCATGGATGCATGGCCTGTCAGCGCCCAACATTGGGCCACCTCATCTTCTACGTGGCAGATGACAACCATAGTTATCAAGTGTTACTTCGCTGCCTTGCTCGGCCAGACGACATGGATACAGGGGCAGAATTGGATGACGCATCCGCATCGCGCACTAGAGCTTCGTGCGCCGTGCGCGAACGATATCGACAATCTGTTGCGTCAAGGCCTACGACATTAGTATTTCCGTCGTGCCTTCCGCGAACGTGACTGTTTGACTCAAAGGCGAATTGCTACTCGAAGTAGGGTGGATGTCGTCGATACTGACGACATCAATCAAATGTCTGAAATTTCCCGCTGGCATGCGATCAGCAGTGGCACCAGTCGCACATCGGTCGTGATTGGTTTCAGGCCTTTGTTGCGTTGGAACTTCCATCCGTCGAGTCTTCAGGCTGCTTCCGATGGGCTTGGAAAATCCAGTGCCTTGCCACCAGGAACCCCGCGACGGCGGTCAAGGCATCGACGAGCGGCTTGATAATCCAGGCGAGATGAAGCCCGCCAACCGCCTCTAGTGCCCAGATCACAATCGTGTTTACCAGTGTCAGGGGAATCCACGTTGCCACGAAGCGAGCGAGATGGGCCGGCCGGAGCCGGGACTTGAATGTAACCGTGCCGTTTGCGGTGAACCCGAGCACTGCAGCGAAGACTCTCGCGATCACGTTTGCCGGGGCCACTGGCATTCCCCATGCGGTCAGCATGACAAAGCACAGCCAATCAACGACAAGTTGAGTGATCCCGACAACGAAGTAGAAAGCCAGCTGCCTTCCGATACCGTGGCTCTTCAGCCTACCGGTCAAGAAGGCTCGCAAGGAACGCTTCAAGGGCAAGCGGCCGTCAGTCGGCATCGGATCGGTACACCTTGCGAATGACATAGGGGGGACGCGATTTCGATTCGATATAAGTTCGCCCGACGTACTCCCCGACAACGCCAAGACCCAGCAACTGGATGCCGGATAGAAAGGCTACGAGAGATACCACGGAAGCGAAACCGGGCAGATCGATCCCGAACACCAGGGTGCGTACGACGATAAATGCACCGTAGAGAATCGCAGCTATTGCCACACTGCCGCCAATATAAGTCACCAGACGAAGCGGTGCCGTCGAGAACGAGGTGACGCCCTCGACCGCCAGACTCACCAGCCGGAAGCCGTTGAATTTGGTCTGTCCTGCCGCACGAGCGGGGCGCACGTATTCCATTTCCTCGGTACGAAACCCGGCCCAGGCGAACAGTCCCTTCATGAAGCGCCGGTTCTCGGGAAGGTCGTTGATGGCGTCCACGACCGCCCGGTCCATCAATCGGAAGTCGCCCACATTCTCAGGGATATGAATGTCCGAGATCATGTTGAATGTGCGGTAGAACAGCATGGCCGAAACTCGTTTTCCCCACGAGTCAGAGATTCTGTTCGAACGCTTTGCAACCACCACTTCGGCTCCGCTTTCCCAGCGGGCAATCATTTCCAGCAGCAATTCCGGCGGGTCCTGCAAGTCAGCATCAAGCGGAATCACCGCATTGCCCGAGGCGGCACGCAAACCGGCGCTGAGGGCGGCCTCTTTGCCGAAGCGTCGTGATAAATCCACGACGATCATGCGAAACGTCGTTGGCCGATAACTGGTGGCCTTCTGCAAGGTATGGTCCTCGCTGCCGTCGTTTACGAGAACGAGCTCCCATTCGTAAGGCGTGCCGGTGAAGGTCTGCTCCAGCCGCTGAAACGTGAGATCGAGGGTATCTTCCTCGTTATAGGCGGGCATGACCACGGAGATCAGCGATGGTCGTATGGAACTCTCGGCGGCAGTCAAAAGTTTGTCTCCCCACAAGGCTTGTTGGAATGTTGCTCGCGCCGTTCGTGCGGCCCGGACTCCGATCTGGACATGATGATGCATAGAGGCCTCGAGCAGCGTTTGCCGGGCTTTTCCGACTCGATAGGCAGCTCAAGGCCGGTCAGTGTGCCTTGGAGAAATCTACTCTACGCGTCGATGGCCCGTGTTCGCGGTCGTTCTTCGGACCCTGCTTTCACTGCTTCTCCTCGGCACCTTTCCCATCGACACATTCGGGCGATTCGCCGGGGGCCAGCAGCCGAACCACAGCAGTGTCGCCTATGACGTAAAGGCGGTAGTGGGTGGTGATGATATCGGCTGGTATCAGGCAGGCACGCGCCTGCAAGGACGACAGGAGCGATTGGGCTGCTACATCGTCGTGTGCCTGAAGATTGGTCACGCCAGAGATGTAAAACGCAAGAAAGTCGGGGCTCTGGAAACTATGGTCAGAGGTGAGGTACTGCGGCACCAAATCGCGAATCAGTGGTAGCTGTTCGATCACGTGTGCCGTGACCGGTGAGTAACCAGCCGTACCATCCAGCAAAAAGGCATGAACCCCGCGGCTGACTTTCAGCTCGGCAAGATCGTCAGCCAATCTGCCGGCTATGCGGCCTTCATAGTCCTTCTGGGCAGTTGCCGCATTACCGTAGGCGCTCGCCAGAATGCACATCCCGAGGGATAACATGCAGGCCGCGGCAACCGCCCATCTGCGTGAGGCATGCCATTGCCGCAACGCCGCTTGCATCACGACCAGCGCTCCGGCCAGCAGGGCGCCAAGCCCGATCAGTACGCGTGGCCCGATTTCGGGCTTGTGCAGCAGCAGCATTGGGCCGAGAGCCGCGATCAGCGCGGCCAATGGAATCAGCAGGGCCGCAAGGCAAAGCAGCACGGTGACCGGTGCTGGCTGCGCGGTGCGGAGGGTGAGCGCATGGCGTATGCCGACCACGACGGGAAACAATGCGAGTACGGTCAGCAGTGGACCGAAATACATCCACCAATGCCCATTGAAACTGGCTCCGATGTATCCGTAAAAATCGACAAAATTGGTCAGCAGCAGCGGCAACTCATGCCATCCGTGAATTCTCTCCGATGCGTGCTTCACCCAGCCGCTGACATGTATGCCGACGAGCAAGTAGTAAAGCAGCATGGCCGCGCCTACCTGCATAAAGCGCCCCATGAATTGCTTCGCCAGCTGGAATGGTTCCGCCCGTTGGAGCTGCAGCGATACCCATTCGACCAGCACGAACATCAAGTAGGCATTGATCGCTGGCTGATAGAAACAAAGACTCCCCCAAAGAGCCAGCACACCGAGCCACCAGGCACGCCGGCCATCATTCAGCTGAAGCATCGGGAGTACGGCAAGGAGCATGGCAAGGCTCATGCTCAGAGCATCGAATTTGTAGGAAAGGTTCTCCAGATAAAACGGTTGCGCTCCCAATGGAAATGCCACGAGCGCCGCCGTCCACGACGAGCCGATCGAGTATCTACGTGCCATCAGCACACCGACCCAGGCCAATATTGCTACGGCGCCGATCTGGGGCAGCGGCGAAATATCGACCATCGCGTGGTCGTAAAACTGCAGCATGCGCATGACCAAAGTGGTCAGCGGCCGTCCGTTGGAATCCCAGCCGGCACGGCCGACCAGCGCTCGCTTCAGATCGTCGTTGTAGTAGCGGTCCGCGCGCAAAATCGGATAGAGGATCAGCGAATACAACACCAGCAAGATGCCGAATACATCACGGTCACGTGTATCGCGCCCCGCTTCTGCATGCCGGGACTTCTCTTGAGATATCGGAAAATCCACTCGCAAACTCCTTGGATCACTATTGACCGTTGAACGTAGCGGCGCCGGCCGCATGTGCGGCTCCCTACGTTGCCTTTGAACTATCGTGCGGTGGCCAGGTTTAGAGGCCGCAACGAGTTTCTTCGCCGCATCCAGCTAGCCGAGCCGACTGCTCCAGTTAAATACGTACCGCCCGAGTATGTTCCGGCTCAGCCGAAGGATACGCCGGCCACCTGACCGCCATCGATGCTAACGCCGTAGTCAATGCGGACGCCCGGCGAGAAGATAAGTACGTAGCGGTACCAGGTGTGATGATCCTTCTCTTCAGCCCCTTTGAAGATGGCCCGTGAGACATCGCCGTAGCCTGCAAATTGAGTCACCAGCTTCTTGCCGGGCCCCTTCATGAGCCGGCTGCCCAGCTTCGTGGTAAAGCTTTGATAACCCATTCCTGCTTGCAGTTCGCCAAACGACGATCGGACGATGGCATTCACGCCAGTTGGTTCATTTGCAGCCTGCTCGTCAGCTTTGGCTACGACCTTGGGGTAAACGTGAGCGAACACGATATTGGTGATCGCCTCACCGGCTTCAGGATTTTTGTCGCCTGAGTTGGTCAGGACGATGATGCGAGTTCCCTGTAGAGGGAAATACTCATCGGCAGTGGTGAAACCCTGGGCGCCGCCGGTGTGGCCGATGCGCGGTTGATCGAAAACCTTGCTCAGGAAGAGCCCAAGGCCGTAGCCGACTTTCTCTCCATCGGTTGTCACAATCTCGCTCTTCATCGCGTTGTAGTCGGCCACGGATACGACTTGGCCGCTCTCAAGCGCGCGATCCCAGCGCTGGAGATCGGAAAGCGTGCTAATCAGGAATCCAGCGGCGCCACTCCAGTCGGGATGGAAATCCGGGGATCGCTCCAGCTTGCCCTCGACGTGTCGATATCCCAGAGCGATGCCTGTCGGCTGGACCGCGTCCGCATAAGTGAACGTATGGCGCATGCCGACCGGCCCAAGTATGTGGCGCTGCAGGTAGTCGCGGTAATTTTCGCCGGAAACCACCTCGATCACTCGTCCAAGCAGCAAGTAGCCCGTATTGGAGTACGACCAGCGGCTTCCTGGCGCAAAAGCGAGGGGGAGATTCTGTACGCGCGCCACCAGATCTTTATAAGACATGGGACGGGACGCCAGCCGGTCGATCTCGGATTCGGGCTCGGGACCGTTTAGGTAGTCTTGCAAGCCGCTGGTATGGGACAGCAACTGTTTGAGCGTAACTTCCTTGGCATGCGGCGCATCGGGCAGGTAGGCCGCGAGGGGTGCATCGATGCTCAGCTTTCCGGCTTCCTGCAACTGGAGGATGGCAGCAGCGGTGAACTGCTTGGTGATTGATCCGATCTCGAACGGCGTATCGGTGCGAACGGGGAGTTGCCCGGCGCGGCTGCGCAAGCCGTACGCCTGTGTATAGACCACTTGGCCTCGCTCGACGACGGCAATGGCGGCGCCGGCCACATCAAACTGCTTCAAAAAGGCCTTGATGTCCCCGTCAATCTGACCGGACACTGCCGGGGGAAGATGGGGGCTCGGCTCAGCAGCGCGCGAAAACGCCGGGGTTGCCAGAACCCCGACCAGACCTGCTATCCCTGCCCACCGTACGATCATGGCAACACCTTATAAATTCAAAAAAGTCGCATATAATTAAACTATTAAATCTGAGGCTGCAAGTGAGCAAGCGATCAACCTCCTTAAATCTGACGCCGGCCCAGCTCAAAATCATGGCCTCCTCGGTGCGGCTGGCCATCCTTCAGTACCTTGAAGCCGAAGGCGAGGCGACTGCCAAAGAGCTTGCGACCCAGCTTGCGCGGCCGGCGACTGCGCTTTATCACCACCTGGAGCAGCTCCTGCATGCCGGATTGATACAGGTAGTGGGACAGCGTGAGACCGAGCGTCGTCCGGAGGCCCTGTACGCACTTGTCTCTAGGCGGTTGTCGTCGTCGAAGGCGGTACGTACGCCCTCCGGAAAAAAAGCCTTGGTAGAGGTGGCTAGCAGAGTGATTGCTTCGAGCCTGCGTGCATTCAGTGCTGCCGTTGCGCAGGTGGCTGCGCGGCTTGAGGGCCCGGAGCGACATGCTGCGGTCCGTCATCTGATATTCCGTGCTGATCGACGGCGTCTAAGACAGATCAACGAACTGATCGACTCGCTGGAAAACGCAGCGGTGGATTCCTCGGCAGATGGTGAAGGATTGCTCTTGACCATCGTGCTGGCACCTTGGACGGCGCAAGCACAGCGTCCTGACCGCAGCCAAACCAAGGGCGACTGAAGGCATGCCTGCACGGATGTTGTCCGCTAACGACCCAAAGCGGCCAAACTATGGTTCAACGCGCACATGTGGTCATATTAGCGATTAGTGTCGCTAAAAACAGGCAATGAGTGTCACTGGAAGGGATGTTTTGTCACTTTGCCCCTGCAAATTACAGCCAAATACTGACATTCCTCAGAGCAACCTTCAAAAATCACTCTAACTTTAGCCGCGTTATGCGTGCATCAGAGTCACGCTTGCAATGTCCGCTAGCCGGCTAGGCCGGTACACATTGAAGGAGGGTTTCGGTCTAGCGTCGGTCATCCATGATAGGCGGGAGCCACTGCGACGCCTGACTTCCCAGCGCCGCCGTTATTGCATAACTTTGCCCTTCACGCGCAAGACCATACTTTGCAATATATGGATTCCACAGCGGCGCACATGCATTACCATAAAAAGGCTTTGGCGCACTTCACCCTTGTTTCAAGGGCTTCACGGTGAGATCGCGCCATTTTGAGCCGTCTGCCGTGTAGGGACCGGACCACAAAAGGGGTGAGGACGATGCAGGAGGGACCGCAGGCGAAAACCTGGCTGCACCATATTGTCATTGCGGTGGTTTACGGGGTGGGGGTCACCCTGTTGCGACAAGTGGTGGTACCGCACTGGGTATTGTTGACAGGCGTGCATCTGTGCGTGCTGTTGTTGATGCGGTATCGCGATTGGCCGGCGTTGATCGTCGGTGAAGCCGTGTCGCTGGCACCCCTCAGCCTCTCGTGTGCGGATCAGTGGGGCTGGCCCTGGGCCATCACGAATATTATTCCCGCCCTCGTGGTCATGGCGCCCGTCGTGTATTGGGCGCGCGAGCGCTGGCACCTATTTCCCACACCCAAGACCCTCAACATGGAGGGCTTGCTGAGTCTGTCGCTGATCGTGTCGTTGCTGATGACGGCCTACAACCTGTTCACGATGTCGATCACCCAGTTACCGCCTGGCTATGTGGTGCACTACGACAAGCTCGCGGCCCAATGGATGCTGGGCAACTACCTGGGCATCCTCACCGTGGCGCCCACCGTTCTATTTGCCCGTCAACTCTTGCCCAGCCTGCGGTGGCGAGAGCTGGGCACCCGGTTCTCAGAGAATCGGGAAGTGATCGAAAGCATGTGTCTGGTGCTGCCAGCGTTGTTGATGATGATTTGGCTGGGCCTGTCGGCGCCTCACCTGCGCCAGATCGCCCAGGTAGCGATGTTCCTACCGGTGGTGTGGTTGGCCATGCGGCACGGCTGGCAAGGCGCAGCACTGGGCGGCACCGTGTCGAGTTTTGCGGTCGTGGCGCTCATGCCTGCGCTCTACGATCACGACACCATGCAAGCGCAAGCGGTGATCGCTTTCGTGATCTCTTCCATGCTGCTGCTTGGCGCACACATTGCGGTACTCAACCACCGAGCCGAACAGGAACGCTTGGACGTGCGCAGTACGCTGGCATTGGCACAGCGCAATGTGCATATGGGTGAGATGCACTTGCGTATGACCTCCGTGGCGTTGGATCAAATCCGTGAAACCGTGCAGGCGGGCTATCAGATGCTGGCCACCCGGTTGCGCGACCTTCACCCGGCTGCGGATCAGCGCACCTTCCAGCGCCAGGCACTCATTGCGCAAGATCTGCTCTATCGCTTGTCGGACACGCTTTACCCTCTAGCGTGGCGAGAACGGGGTTTTTCTGCGGCGTTGCGGGAAGGATCTATCCCCCGTGTGCTGGATGAGGCGGGCGTAATCTTTCGGTGCAACCTCAGAGGTCCGCTCAGTCGCTTGTCCACCCACCTGCATCTGGCGATCTATCGCATGGTGGTGGAAGCGATCGCCGATGCCTGTTTGCGCAAGAATGCCAGCGACGTGGATCTACGTATGCGCTGCGGAGAAAAGCAGGGGCAGATGTGGGCTGTAGTGGCCTTGACCTTCCGCACCAACGAGGAACGCTTGGCGCGCGTGAAATGGGGCGAATTGATTCCACGTATCACCCGTTCCGCCAGTGGCTTGGGGTGGCCTGCGATCAAGGATCGGGCGACCACCTTTGGCGGGCAAGCCAATGAGCGGGTCATGTCTAGCCGACGGCGAATCACCCTGGTGTTGTTTGATCAGGAAAAGCTCAGCGGCGACGTACACCGCTGAGCTCAGGAGCTCATTGGATGTGCGTGTTGCACACCACGGGATCCGAGCATTGGCTTAGGGCTTGGAGTTGAACGGTGCCATCGCTCTGCGCCGTTGCCGTCATCTGTGTGTCGCCGTCTTGATACACCGTGGTGGGCGCTGCCAGCGGACTGGCATTTGTGGTCACAATCGCCGGTTGCTGTGGGGTTGTCACCAACTGAGCGAAGCGACCAATCGGCAACGTCAGGAACTGACCATTGGCGGTGCCGACGGCACCTAGCACGTTGCCGTTGGCATCGTTGATTTGCACGTATTTCACCCCGCCAAGCATGAACACGTAGGCGTGGAAGTGAGGATCAGAACTCACATCCGATGTGTTCGGCCAGGCTTGCCCCAGGCCAGTGGCTGGAGGATCGGCGGCGACGGCCACATTCGACAGCCCCAACACCAGAAGGCCGGCGCAGGCGCGGCCCAACATCGTCTTTGGCATGATATTCCCCTCATTGAATGACGCCAGTTGGCGCGCGGAATGTAGCATCGCTGAGTGATCGGGTGATCAAGGTGCGGATTCCGGTCAGATTGAACATTTGTTCCGATGAAGGTTGAATACGCTGCTGGTATTGAACCGGTTGCCTGCCACCGCTCGCTCCGTCCAGCGATCGTTTCCGACCGATGGCAGACCTTCGCGCATTGAATCATGACCCGGCCTCCCACTACATCGAGCGCCACGCCAGTAATCCACGGGAAGGCGCCGCTGAGCAGAAACAGAGCGGCGGCACACGGCAGAATTACCAGTGGAAACTGTTAGTCGGATTACCAGCGAAAAGTGTCAAAACTGACACTAGTCGCTGGGATGACCAATGGATGTTGCGAGATCTCACATAGTTTGGCCGCGGGTGTCTCGCATAGTTTGACCGCCACAAACACCAGCCACGCTCGAGGCCTTAAAGCGAACTCCAACCCCGACGATCTGACTGCTCAGGCAAGAGCCTGGTTCGGAGCCCGAGACGGCCGCCTAATACCATCCTTCCACGGCTGTGTAACTTCCAAGTGGCGACGTCCCGGTCGATCTGGCGTCGGTAAGCTCGGCGAAGCCAATATAGAGAGCCGATCACTCGGCGTGCCCCGAGTATTCGTTGAAGAGCTCAAGCGCACCGGCCGACTCGAAACCAAGGCGGCGAACATCGGGTGTTTGGGTCGAAATATTCGTAGTCGGCTGGTGCAAGTCCCGCCCTCACGCCAGCAATCTGTGGACTGCCGCTAATTTCATTTCCCTAACGACGTGCGCAAAATTACGTGCCCTTCGGCGTCCAGATAATAGTGAACTTCGGGGAGTGCTGATGGTTTTTCGACCCATGGGTCGTTACCAGTAGCCCCGGGTGGCACGAAAATTACTTCAATACCCTGCGTCCCGTCAGAAACAATCATCCGATAACTCTTCCACTGATACCCGTCTTCCCGAAAGCGTTCGGCAGCACGGAGAACTGCCTGTGATCTAGATAGACCTAGATCAATTGCCTTAGGCTCATTCGACATGACCTCTCCTGAGCAACAAAGCATGACTAGGGGAACCAGACGCCACAATGTGCACTTATTCATGGGCATACGAACAATCCCATCTGTATTAGCGAAGTGAGCTTACCGCACCCGACGCTGGGTTATATCGGTAAAAGAGAGTACTTGGCGTCCCCTCCTTTGGGCAACAAAAAACCCGCCTTGCGGCGGGTTCGTTTGGAGTTCGGTTGATCGAGAACGTCAGGTTCGACTAGGACTTTAGTCAGGCCGTACCCAGTAAAGCATCCTGCCCTTCCATTGATAGAGCTGAGGGATAACTGGGCTGCGTCCGGCCTCGGCGCAGTGGTCGTTTCTACGGGAGACTATGTACTTGCCGACGTCAAGCGGACTTCCATCGCTAGCGCGATTACGGAAGACATGAATCGTTCCGCCATCAAGGACGTCGGTTCGTATAAGAAACCAGCCCTTACCGTTGCCATCAAGAACGGCAGCCCGAGATACATCGGATGCTGTAGTCACCATATCAGCCCCCTGTTGGTAAGTTGGCTGTCGTCAGTGGACGAACAGCTTGATGATGCCGACGATGGCGAGAACCAGGCCGGCACCAGCCACGAAGGGATGCCACGCACGCTCCCGCGTGATCTTGGCGGCCTCTGCCTGTAGCTTCATGGTCTCAGCCATGAGCTTGCCGATGTTTGGACTGCGGCCGGTTCGCGTGGATCTGTTCTAGCTCTGCCGTCTTCATGTTCTCGGCCACATTGGTTCCTTTCGTCATCGTATCACCGGGCTAGGCCCACTGGTGCCCACTGCAATTCAATGGGCACTCGTTGAGCTAGAGGGCTGCTTCCTTCAGCTTGCGGGTGAGCTTGTCCAACGCCTCGCAAATGGTGGAGGCGATTAGATGTTCATCCTGTCCGCCCCCTTCGAGTGTGCACACGACCGCGTTGCTTCCTAGCAAGGGGCGGCGTACTACCAGCTTGCCCGCCTCAAAGGTGTACCTCGCGCTATTTGCCGGTGATGAAAACCGGCCGCAGTCCAAAGACCCGCAATCGGTTCCAATTGCCCCGTAGTAGATGGACAGCACGGACTAACTGTCGCGGGCGCAATGGAGCGCAGTCGTCGACTAACCGATTACGCTAATGACAGCCACTCCGAAATCCAGCCGAGGCAATGGACCATTCATGACTGCCAGCCCCACCGAATCCGAACTCTATCGAAGTAGTTACGCCGCATTCCTCGATGAATACGCGGCGCTTCATTCCACTAAGCCCAATCCGTTCTCTTACGAGCTAAGCGACCAGGCCGAGCATGCCGAATGGCGCATACCACTTCTTGGCTGTCTCATCGGTGGCGAACTCCGCGAAGCACTGAACGACATCCACCAATGGGAAGGCCAGCTGCTGTCCTTGCAGGCTTGGACCCAAATGCTCGTGAAAAGCGATCTAGACGAGCAGGCCCAATGGACCGTGCGCCTGCACTTCGTTGAACCCGTGGCCACCTGGTGTCTCTTGCAACCTTCGGCTACCCGAGACCGATTGGGAAACATTGCAAATGCGACCAGCTGATATCTATACGTGGTGGGCCCACCAGGACTCGAACCTGGAACCAAAGGATTATGAGTCCTCTGCTCTAACCATTGAGCTATAGGCCCGCGCAAGAGCGCAAGTTTACCGTAGCGTGACGGCTGCATACGAGGGTGAGGTGCCGAAAGTCGGTGGCGCGTGCGGTCGTCCGGGCGGTAGGCTTGTGGCCCCCTGAAGCCGGAGAACACGCATGAACATTGAAGCGATCGCAAAACGATTGGTCGAATTGTGCCGTGAAGGCAAGTACGAGGACGCGCAGCGCGAGCTGTATGCGGAGGATGCGGTGAGCATCGAGCCGGACGGCCTGCCGCCGGGTGCGTTGGGCAGTGTGCGGGGGCTGGCGGCGATCTATGAGAAGGGCCGGCAGTTCAGCGCGATGATCGAGATCGTGCATGGCGGCAGCGTGAGCGAGCCGGTGATCGCGGAGAACTGGTTCAGCATCGCGATGGCGATGGACGTCACCATGAAAGGCCGCGGCCGCATGAACATGAGCGAGATCTGTGTGTACCGTGTGCACGCCGGCAAGATCGTACACGAGCAGTTCTTCTACGACGTCGGCTGAGCCCGTGAAATGAAGAAGCCCCACATCGGCGGGGCTTCTTCGGTGTTGCGATGACGCAGTGAAGTTACTCGACGTCGAGGAACGAGCGCAGCTGTTCCGAGCGGCTCGGGTGACGCAGCTTGCGCAGCGCCTTGGCTTCGATCTGGCGAATGCGCTCGCGGGTGACATCGAACTGCTTGCCGACTTCTTCCAGCGTGTGATCGGTGTTCATGTCGATGCCGAAGCGCATGCGCAGCACCTTGGCTTCCCGCGGGGTGAGGCCGGCGAGCACGTCGCGCACGGTCTCCATCAGGCCGGTCTCGGTCGCCGAGTCGATCGGCGAGCTGGCGTTGCCGTCCTCGATGAAATCGCCCAGGTGGGAATCCTCGTCGTCGCCGATCGGGGTTTCCATCGAGATCGGCTCCTTCGCGATCTTCAGCACCTTGCGGATCTTGTCCTCGGGCATCTCCATTTCCTTGGCCAGTTCTTCCGGCGTGGCCTCGCGACCGAACTGCTGGAGCATCTGGCGGGAAATGCGGTTGAGCTTGTTGATCGTCTCGATCATGTGCACCGGGATGCGGATGGTGCGCGCCTGGTCGGCGATCGAGCGGGTGATCGCCTGGCGGATCCACCAGGTGGCGTAGGTCGAGAACTTGTAGCCGCGGCGGTATTCGAACTTGTCGACCGCCTTCATCAGGCCGATGTTGCCCTCCTGGATCAGGTCGAGGAACTGCAGGCCGCGGTTGGTGTATTTCTTGGCGATCGAGATCACCAGGCGCAGATTCGCCTCGACCATTTCCTTCTTGGCGCGGCGGGCCTTGGCCTCACCGCTGGCCATGGCGCGGTTGATGTCCTTGATGTCGATCAGCGGCAGGAACAGCTTGCGCTCGATGGTGGCGAGCTTTTCCTGCTCGGCGTCGATCGCCTCGCGGTGGGTCTTGATGTTTGGCGACCACTTCTGGCGCTTGCGGCTGAGCTCGGCCACCCACTCGAGGTTGCCCTCGTTGCTGGGGAAGGTTTTGATGAACTCGGCTTTGGGCATCTTCACCTGCTTGACGAAGATGTCCATCAGCACGCGCTCGTGATGACGGATGTCGTTGACCACTTCGCGCAACTTGCGCACGAAGCCGTCGATCAGCGCGGACGGCAGCTTGAGCTTGAGGAACTCCTCGGCCATCTGGTCACGCAGCTTGACGATCTTTTTGTCGGTGATGCTGGCGGCTTTCGGCGCGGCCTTCTGGAACTTGCCGTAGTAGTCGCGCAGCAGCTCCATGCGGCGCTTGACCTCTTCCGGGTCAGGACCGGTCGGGCCGGCTTCTTCCTCTTCCTCGGTGGCGGTCTCGTCGTCGTCGGCTTCGGTCTCGTCGTTCGGGTCGGGCTCGGGCAGCAGCAGCGCGGCGGCTTCCTTCTCCTTGCGAGCGAGGTCGGCGGCTTCTTCCAGATCGAGGAAGCCGGCCAGGATTTCGCTGAGGCGGCGCTTGCCGTCCAGGTGCTGGTCGTATTCCTCCAGCAGCAGTTCGATCGTCAGCGGGAAGCTGGCCAGCGCGGTCTGCACCTGGCCGAGGCCTTCCTCGATGCGCTTGGCGATGGCGATCTCGCCTTCGCGGGTGAGCAGCTCGACCGTGCCCATCTCGCGCATGTACATGCGCACCGGGTCGGTGGTGCGGCCGACTTCGGCGTCGACCGCGGACAGCAGCGCGACAGCTTCTTCGGCGGCGGCTTCGTCGTCGGTGCTGCTGCCGGCCTTGTCGGCCAGCGGGTCGGCGTCCGGCGCGGCGTCGTGCACTTCGATGCCGACGCCCTTGAGTACCGCCATGATGTCTTCGATCTGCTCCGGATCGACGATGTCGTCGGGCAGGTGATCGTTGATTTCGGCGTAAGTCAAATAGCCCTGCTCCAGACCCTTGGAGATGAGCGCTTTGATTTCCGACTGTTGCTCGTGGGGAGCTTTGCTATTCATTAACCGACCGCCGCGGGGTTCAAGAACCGGACATTATAGCGATGTGCTGCTTTTTTGACCAGTTTTCAAGTAAGAAAAGGTTCTGGCAAGGTACGCAAAAATCGCGCCAGATCACGACCTTGCAATGACTGTTGTGGGTACCTCATGCCTGCCGGACCGGCGCCTGCTCAACCGGTGTCGAGCCAGAAAGTTACCGGGCCGTCGTTCACCAGCTGGATCACCATATGGGCGCCGAAGCGGCCGGTTTCCACCCCCGGATGCGCGGCGCGTGCGAGTTCCAGCAAGCGCTCGAACCAGCGCCGGCCGTGTTCGGGCGCCGCCGCACTGGTGAAACTGGGGCGCATGCCGGAGCGCGTATCGGCGGCCAGGGTGAACTGGCTGACCAGCAGTAGACCGCCGCCGGTGTCGCTGAGCGAGCGATTCATCTTGCCGTGATCGTCGGCGAACACGCGATAGCCGAGCAGGCGTTCCAGCATGCGCTTCGTCTGCGTCTCGCCATCGTCCGGCTGTACTGCCACCAGCGCCAGCAGACCGGGGCCGATCGCACCGACGGTTTCGTCGCCGACATTGACGCTGGCGGATGCTACACGCTGGATCAGGGCAATCATGGCGGCACGCTGGAGGCGAGGCGACCAGCTTACGCGAGCTGCCGGCGGCGGCGAAAGATGGTCAGGTGTCATGCGTGACTGCGGAGTCTGCGGCCGCTCCCGTAAACTGTGCGGATGCGTGCCGACATGTATCTGATCTATCTGCTGCTGCGCCTGTTGGCGTTGCTGCCGCTGCGTGCACTGCACGGTATCGGCAGCGGGCTTGGCCGCCTGCTGCTGTGGCAGCGTGGCCGCATGGTGCAGAACACCGCCGTGAACCTGCGCATTGTGCGGCCACCACTGGATGACGCGGCGCAGGCGACGCTGTTGCGCGAGGTGCTGGTCGAGAGCGGCAAGTCAGCCAGCGAGATCGTCAAGGTCTGGGGCGCCGGCGCCGAGCGCGCGCTGGCGCTGGTGCGCGAGGTGCGCGGCGAGGCATTGCTGGATGCCGCGCTGGCCACCGGCAAGGGCGTGATCATCGCCGCACCGCATCTGGGCTGCTGGGAGTTGCTGAACTACTGGCTATGCCGCCGTACGCCGATGGCGATCCTGTACCGGCCGCCACGCATCGCCGCGATCGAGGGCCTGCTGCGCAAGGTGCGCGGCGCGCTGGCGCCGGAGCAGGTGCGCGCCGATGGCGCGGGCGTGCGCACCTTGTACAAGCGGCTGGCCGCGGGTGGCACGGTCGGCATTCTGCCGGATCAGAAGCCGCGCGCGGGCGAAGGCCAGTTCGCACCATTCTTCGGCCGCGATGCGCTGACCATGGTGCTGCTGCCGCGCTTGGCCGCACGCACCGGCGCCACGGTGCTGTTCGCGTTTGCCGAACGGCTGCCGCGTGGCGCCGGCTATCGCATCCGTCTGCTGCCGGCGCCACCGGGGTTGGCCGACGCCGATCTGAGCATCGCCTGCGGCGCGCTCAACCAGGGCGTGCAGCACTGCGTCGAGCTGGCCTTCGCGCAATACCAGTGGCAGTACAAGCGTTATTCGGCGGATGGCCTGATCAGCCCGTACGATCGCGAGCAAGGCTAGCGACGCGTCTCGCTACGGCGGTGTCTTTTCCAGCCGCCGCAGGAACACGCCCATTTCCTTTTCGGCCTGCTTGTCGCCGCGCCACGCGGCGGCGGCGATACCGCTACGCCAGGCTTCGGCCGCGGACTGCGGCTGACCGGCATCGAGGCAGGCCTTGCCAAGCAGCTTCCACGCCGCCGAATACGCGGGATCGAACACGAGCGCGCGGCGCAGTTCGTCGATCGCCGCGTGGGCCTCGCCGTCGGCGAGCAGCGCGTTGCCCAGCGAGAAACGCAGCAGTGCGCCGTCGCGCGGGCCGTCGCACTGCTTGCGCAGGCTGGCGATCAGTCCCGCGTTCATGGTTGCGCGCGATAGCGCCAGTCGTTGAGCGGATAGACCTGAGTGGGCTGGACGGGTTCCGGCGGCATCTGGCCCGCGTGCAGATCGGCCAGCGAGACGGCCGACCAGACCACCAGCCATGACGAGCGGAAGGGCTGCACCAGCAGCGCATAACGCAGGTCGTTGGCATCCAGCTTTTCCGGATGCGTCACGATCACGCCGTCCGGGTGGCTGCGAGCAAAGTCCTGCAGAGCCTGATCGCCGAACAGCTCGGTGATCGGCCGGGTCAGCCGGCCCTCGAAATGGAACTGGCCTTCGTAGTTGCCCAGATAAGCGATCGGACGGTTCGCCTGTTCGGCGGTATTCAACAAATGGGCGGTTGGTCGCAAGTCCCAGCGTGGCCACAGGGTCAGCGTGAACAAGGTATTGAGAGCGAGTGCGCCGACCAGCCCGGCCACGGCCAGGCGGCGCAGTTCGCCGCGGCCGCGCAGCAGCAACAGGCCTCCCACCAGCAGGAACACCACACTGAAATAGCGGCTGTACGGCGCCGCCGCAACGGCCCATTCGGCATGCAGGTGATTGCCGGCCACCAGCAGCGGCAGCACGAACAGCACCACGGCAAACACGATGCCGCCCACACCCAGCGGCCAGGTGCCGAGCCAGTCGTTGGCGGCCAGCGCTGGCCGGCGCTCGCGCAGCACGGCGATCGCGCCGGCCATCAGCAACGCGATGCCGCCGAACTCCGGCAGCGGGTAATACAACTGCTTGCCACTGATCAGTGAAAACACGATAAAGCCCGGCACCAGCCAGCACAGCGCAAAGCGCAGGCCTGACTCCAGCGGACGCCGCAAACCGGCGATGGCCACCCACATGCGCGGCCAGCCACTGAACGGAAACAGCAGAAGCGGCAGCCACAGCACGTAGAACCAGAACGGCTCGGCGTGGTTCTGCAGGTTCTTGCCTTCGGACAGCTTGTCGACTACGCGGCCGGCGGTCTGGGTGAAGAACAGCCGTTGCCGATACGCGTCTCCGCCGGAGAACCCGGCCGGCAGCGCCCATGCCAGCAGCATCGCAGCGCCGAGCAGCAGCGCCAGTACGCCGCGGCCATACCAGCGTGCGCGATGCTGGTGCGCCCAGTCGTTCCACAGCGGACCGAGCAGCCACGGGAAGATGATGTGCAGCAGCATCACCGGCCCCTTGGTCAGCAGGCCCAGGCCGATGCACAGGCCGAACAGCAGCCAGCGCGGTTCGGCTCGTTGCGTCTTCGGGGTCAGGCACAGCAGGGCGGCCAGCGTCCAAGTCGCCAGCAGCACGTCGTACATGATCTGCAGGCCGAACAGGAACGCATATGCGAAGGCCAGCAGCATCCACGGCGCCGCTTTGGCCATCCACGGCCGGCTTGGAAACAGCCGGCGCGCCAGCATCGAGATCAACACCAGCTGGGTGCTGCCGATCAGCACCTCAAGCACGCGCGGCCAGATGTCATTGACGCCGAACACGGACCAGCCGCCCTGGATCAGCCAGAACAGCAGCGGCGCCTTCTCGCTGTACGGCTGACCATTGATGTGCGGCACCAGCCAGTGGCCCTGACTCCACATCTCCCACGCTACCGCCAACGTACGGGTGGAGTACAGCGGCATCGGCCCGTGCGAAAAGATCGCCAGCAACGCCGCCAGCGTCCACAGCGGCAGCCACGGCCATACGGCGCGCAGGTGTTCGGTACGGCTATACGGGCTCAATGACACGGGCGGACTCTCGGCGGGCAGGGGGTGATTCTAGCCTGCACTGAGTGCCCGCAAGGCGACCGGAGCCGGGTTCGCTGCCCGCTCAGGCGCGGCCCCAGTAGCCAATGCGGCGGCGAATCTTCAACTTGCGCCACAGGTTCAGCGGCTTGTGCCGCCGGTTGCGGGCGCCGCTGGCGATGAACGCATCGATCGCATCCAGCACGCGTTCGCTGGAGTGGCCGTCGCGATACGGATGGATCGCGTCGGCATAGGCACGGATCGCCTGCAGCAGCTCCGGTGGCCGCGCCAGCGCGCGTTCGATCGCCGGCTCGAACTGCGCCGGCTCATCGATGTCGATCAACTGCGGGCCCGGTCGGCGGTTCTTGAACGTCACCACCGGCTTGCCGGTGAGCAGAAATTCGTTGAGTGCCGAGGAGGTGTCCGAACACATCATGTCGACCTGCGGGAACAGTTCGAGGATGTTGTCGTTCTCGGCGAACGTGAGGTGCTCGTTCTGCAGCGCCTTGAACTTCGCGGTGGTCTCCGGGTTCATCTTTGGATGGAAGGTGACGATCCAGCGCCAGCGGCCGTCGCGCGATAGCCGCTTCACCTCGTCGTACAGCGTCTCCGCGGCGCTCCACGAGGGCGAGAAAGTGGAGTGATAGAGGATCACCGGCGGCTGGCGCACCGGCGGCTGCGGGCCGGTGATTTCTTTCATGAAGGGATCGAGCTTGGGAAAGCCAGTCTCGATCACGGCGAAGTGGCCGACGCGGTCCGCGATTTCCTTGAATTTGGCGGTATCGCGCGGCCCGGTCGTGCAGTACAGATCGAAGAAACCGCGGACGTAGATGTGCCGCGGCTTGCCGGCATCGAAGCCGTGAAAGGTTTCCACCTTCACGCCGGGAAAGAAATGCGGCACGGCATTGCTGGAGGTGATTACCGCGATCGGTTGCCACGCGCGCACCTCAGCCACGCTCAACAGGCGTTCGCCGTCGACCAGATCCTCCGCGCCGGGCCCGTCGAAGAACCACGCCGCCTCGTCGCTGCGGGCGCGGATCGCCTCCTGCAACGGACGCAGGATCGCCAGTGCATAACGTTCGGAGCCGTACAGGAGGTAGTGTTTTTTGTTGCTCATCAGCGATCGATGCCGTGGTGGCTCAAGATGTGCGCCGCGCGCGCTACCGATTCCGGATTCTTGACCATTTCGTAATAGCGCATGCGTTTGTAGATCGCGTAGCTGGCAGCGGTATGCGCGATCATGAAACCGCGCCAACCGTCCATGAACGCGAGCCGGAACACGTAGTCCTTAAGGAAGGCCAGCGCGAACACGAACGGTGCCTGCCACATCCGCACCGGCTTGCCCTTGTCGAGCCAGTCGCGGCACTTGAGTTCGGCATAGCGCAGCACTTTCAATTGCTTGTGCGGCATTGTCGGGTTGTTGGCGTGGTTGAACGGCGCGCGCAGCGTCGGCGCGTCACCGTCGAAGCGCAGCGATTCGTGCACCCGTGCGTCGCTCCAACGTGCGCGGCCGCGATGGTATAGCCGCGCCATACGCTCGCCGACCGCAGGGCGATACCAGCGCATCGGGGCGCCCATATAGATCGAGCAGCGACGCAGATACGCGGCCGGCATGTTGCCAGCCATCAGCTCCGGCAGCCGTTGCTGCAGTTCGGCGGCGAGTTGCGGCGTGAGGTGTTCATCCGCATCCAGCACCAGGATCCAGTCGTGGCTGCACTGGCTGGTGGCAAAATTGCGTTGCGGGCCGAAGCCGAGCCAGTCCTGATGCACCACGCGGGCGCCGTGTGCCTGTGCGATCGCCACGGTATCGTCGTCGCTGCCGCTGTCGATGATCAGCTTCTCGGCGGCGAACGGCACACTGTCCAGGCAACGGGCGATGTTGTCGGCCTCGTTGTGGGTGATGATGGCGAGGGTCAGCGGGAGAGTGGGCATGCACGGATTCTAGCCGAAGCCCGTGCTTTGCCTGCGTTGCCACGACCCGGCTGCCAGCGGAAGGGGAACGATCATCATGTTCAGTCAGGCGGGTCGCATCTTTGCCCGCCAATCCGTGACAATATTCACTATGCGCTGATGGACGGCGGCTCAGCCAACGTCGCGCATTTCCTGCAACCGCACCGAACGGCAGCTCATGAAACGTACCCTTGTCACCGGCGGCGCCGGCTTTCTCGGCTCGCACTTGTGTGATCGCCTGATCGCGGATGGCCATGACGTATTGTGCGCCGACAACTTCTTCACCGGCAGCAAGCGCAATGTGGCGCATCTGCTCACGCATCCGTACTTCGAGCTGATGCGGCATGATGTGACGTTTCCGCTGTATGTGGAGGTGGAGCGCATCTTCAACCTGGCCTGCCCGGCTTCGCCGGTGCACTACCAGCACGATCCGGTGCAGACCACCAAGACCTCCGTGCATGGCGCGATCAACATGCTGGGGCTGGCCAAGCGGGTGAAGGCGCGTATCCTGCAGGCTTCCACCAGCGAGGTTTACGGCGATCCGGAAGTGCATCCGCAGATCGAGAGCTACTGGGGCAAGGTCAATCCAATCGGCATCCGCAGCTGCTACGACGAGGGCAAGCGCTGCGCCGAGACGCTGTTCTTCGACTATCACCGCCAGCATGATCTGGACATCAAGGTGGTGCGCATCTTCAACACCTATGGCCCGCGCATGCATCCGCACGACGGCCGGGTGGTGAGCAACTTCATCGTGCAGGCGCTGAAGGGCGAGGACATCACGATCTACGGCGACGGCAGCCAGACCCGCAGCTTCTGCTACGTCGACGACCTGATCGAGGTGATTGTGCGGATGATGGATTCCGAGCGCGGCTTCACCGGCCCGGTGAACATCGGCAACCCGGTCGAGCACACCATGCTGGAGCTGGCCGAGAAGGTGATCGCGCTGGTCGGAGGTCGCTCGAAGCTGGTGTTCAAGCCATTGCCGGCGGATGACCCACGGCAACGGCAGCCGGATATCAGCGTGGCGCGCGACAAGCTTGGCTGGCAGCCGAAGGTGGCGCTGGAGGATGGCCTGAAGGAAACCATCGGCTACTTCCGTCAGCTGCTCAACGAAGGTAACGCGGCATGAATTCGGCGGTCAGTTTTTCGGTCGTCGTTACCAACTACAACTATCGCGCCTTCGTCGAGGAGGCGGTGGATAGCGCTTTGGCACAGACCCGCGCGCCGCTGCAAGTGATTGTGGTCGACGACGGCTCCACTGACGGCTCACCGGCGCTGCTGCAGCAGCGTTATGGCAACGACCCGCGAGTGACCCTGCTGCTGGGCGAGAATGGTGGCCAGCTGGCGGCCTTCCTATGCGGGCTTGAAGTCGCCCGGGGTGACGTGATCTGTTTCCTCGACGCCGACGACAGCTGGCTACCCGGCCATCTGGCGAAGATCGGCGAGCTGTTCGATACGCGCAAGGACGTCGACTTTGTGTTTTCCGATCTGGAGCTGTTCGGCGACGAGAGCGGCCACATGCGCTTCGCCGACCGCCCCTATGACCTCGGCTACACCATCGTCAGTACCTACATGCTGGCGCACTGGTACGGTGCGCCCACCTCGGCACTTGCCTTGCGTGCGCACTGGGCACGCCGCACGTTGGACCTGCCGGCCGATTTCCGCGCCAACTGGCGGCTGTCGGCAGACAACTGCCTGGTCTATGGCGCCAGCGTGCTGGGTGCGCGCAAGTACTATCTGCCTACCGGCTGCGTGCGCTATCGCATCCATGGCAACAACGGCTGGTGGGGCAACCGCACGCGTTCCAACGAATTCCTCAACCGCTTCCGTTCGCGTTGCCTGATCCAGCATTACGCTCGCGGCATCGGTCTGGATGAGAGCTGCGTCGAATACACCAAGCACGAGTTCAAGACCAAGCCGGACCCGAGCTGGCGCGAAGCTCAGCGCTACGCGATGCTGGTGCGCAAGCGGCACGGTTCGTGGTGGCGGAACCTGGAGCGGGCGGTGGCCATCCTATGGTCGGTGTGGCGCCGTCGCGCGCAGGCCCCGCTGGAGCACCGGGACCTCGACTGATGCGCATCAGTGTCGTCGTCATCACCTACAACTGGCCCCAGGCACTCGAACTGGTTCTGTGCGCGCTGGCGCAGCAGAGCGAGCTGCCGTACGAGGTAATCGTCACAGACGACGGCTCGCGGAATGACACGCGTGCGCTGCTCGAACGGCTGGCGAACGATTACCCGACTCGCCTTGTACACCTTTGGCAGGATGACGACGGCGCCCGCATGAGCCGCGCGCGCAACCGTGGCATCGCCGCCGCGCAGGGCGACTACGTGGTGCTGCTCGACGGCGACATGGTGGCCGAGCGGCATTTCATCGCCGACCACCGCGCGTTCGCGCGGCAAGGTTGTTTCGCGCAAGGCTCGCGTGTGCTGACCGATGCCGCATTGAGCCAGCATATGCTGACCGAGGTTGCATTGAATCGGGGCCTGGTGATACCGGGCTTTTTCAGCCGCGGCATCGAACGGCGACGACATACGCTGCGAATACCGTTGCTGGCGAATCTCTATGCCAAGCCGCACGTCCGACGGCGCGGCATCAAGAGCTGCAACATGGGCTTCTGGCGCGACGATCTGTTGCGCATCAACGGCTTCAACGAGGCGATGACCGGCTGGGGTCGCGAGGATACCGAACTGGCCGTGCGCGCCTTCCATGCGGGCCTGCTGCGGCGTGACCTGCGGTTCAGCGCGCTGGCGACGCATCTCTACCATCACAGCCGCAAGCACGTCGTCGACAATCCGAATGATCGCGTGGTGGACGATACTATCGTTCGCCGACTGACTCGTTGCGAGCTTGGGCTTGATCAGCATTTCGCCGAATTTTCGGCACCACCGCCAGATCTTCGTCTGGTTCCAGGTAGCCGCGGCTGAGCGACACCCGGGGCGCTGGCGGCGCAGATTCGGCGTCAGGGCTGGTCACAGAACGCAGTGTCTGTGCATGAGTCCGGATAGCTCGCGATGGCCAGGGGAATTGCGCGAGCGCCGACGAAACGGCGGAAGCACCCCACGCCACCCATTTGATGAAATGCCTGCGCTGCAACAGCACGGCATAGAGCAGGGTGAGAGGCAGGGCAGCCAGCATCAGCTTGAGAAGGTAATGCCACCCTGCGCCATTGCCCTGGTATTTGCGGATGGCCAGATGGCGCGAGCGTGCGTAATGAAACGCCTTCACGAAGCTGACCCGAACGGAAGGCGCCGAAGACGAGCCGCCGACATGCCATGCATTCGCCGCCGGTTCGAACAGGCATTCAAAGCCCGCTTTCCGCATGCGCAGGCAAAGGTCGTCGTCTTCATAGAACAGGAAGAAGCGTTCGTCGAAGCCGCCGATATGGCGGAATGCTTCCGTGCGCAGCAGCAGGCAACAGCCATTCAGCCATTGGGCGCTGCAGGTAGCGTCCGCCACTCGATACGGCTTGCGTGAGGGGGATTCGTAGAAGGCGCGGCGAAAGCATTTCTGAGGCTTCTGATTCTCGCGCCAGCTTTGCGGCGCCACGATGCCTGCGGAGGGATAGCGCCGCAGCGTATCCATCAGGGTCAGCAGTCCGTCGGGCTTTATATCGCAATCAGGGTTGAGCAACAGGGCAAGCGGGGTGCTGATCTTTGCCATGGCTTCATTATTGGCTTTGCCAAAGCCGCCATTGTCGCTGCGTTCGATGACTTTGGCGTGGGGCAGAAGCCTGCGGATGGCCGACGCGGTGTCGTCATTGCTGCCATTGTCGATGATCAGGACGTGAGGGAAAGGGCGCAACGTGTCCGCGAGCGACTCGATGAGCGTCCGGCTCTTGTAGGTAACGCAGATGATCGTCACCTGCTCAATGGAGTTGCTGTTTATCACTCGGGCCTTGTCTACACCTCTTGAGGTGATGTGCGTTGCTCGGCCAGTGGCATGCAGGCCAACAACAGGATGAACAGGTGGCGGTGTGAGAAGTCCGCCCACAGGCCATTGGCGAGTCCGGCGGTCAGATAGATCAGCAGGATGCAGGTGTAAATATCTCGCGGTACCTGATTCAAGCGTCGTATGTAGCGTGCCAGCGCGACCAATAACAGCAGATAAACCAGCAGGCCGACGACACCCTGTTCGGCGAGGATCAGCAACATCTCCTGATGTGGATGACCCATCAGGAAGGCATCGAAATCCGGAAGACCCTCAATCGACTGGCGGTACAAGGGCGCCCATTCGTGCAGTCCGTGGCCAAACACCGGCGCCGTCGCGATAATCGGAAGGGTCCGCCTCCACAGCTCAAGTCGAATACCAGTGGAGGTGGGTACCCGCTGACCAGCATAAAGTTGCACTTCGTGCGCGATCGAGACCACAAGCCGTTCTCGAACAGGTGGCGTAAACCATACGATGGCCGGTATGGCGACAATCAGGGAGCAAGCTGCCACGGTGTGGCGCCAGCTCACGCGACCCCTGGCAAGGATGCGCCAGCCCCAGTAAGCCAACAACGGAATAAGCGTCAGATAAGCCGTGCGGCTTCCGAGCATCACCACGATATTGATCAGCGCCAACAGCGCTGCTGCCGAGAAGAATGCCTTCTGGCGTGTGGATGGCGCGTCAACGGCGACAGCCAGTGCCATTGATCCAAAGACCAGCAGCGCCAATCCTTGCTGGGTGTATTCCTTGAATACGGTATTGCGCATAGCCGGCGCTGAGTGATCCAGCGCGCGTTGGGGAATCAGGCCCAGGTCCATGCCGCAGGAAATCAGCAATACCGCGCCCATCGCCAGGGCAAAGGCAACCAGCGCGCGCTGCCGCCATTGCGGTGTCTGCAGCAGCGAACCCAGGACCAGGGGGTACCAACATACCCATGTATATGAGCCTGTCAGCGGCAGCACCGAAGTGTCATACCAGGTGTGCATAGCACTCAGCACCAATACTACCCACCACAACAAGGCGCCCAGCACGATGGGACTGCGCGCTGCCATCAACCAGCGTTGGCGAGCCTCCTTGCCCAGCAGCGAGAGAGCCAGGCTCAGGATCAGGGCAGCGTTGGTTGCCGGCTTGTTGAGCGGAACCACAAAAAGGCTGGCCACGGCGCACCATTGCCCTGCAGTAAGCGCTGCGCTGCGAACGCGAAAGAGGGGGGTAGCTTGAGTGCTCATGGGAGCGAAAGTGTCACCTGAACCCCATGTACGGTGACTGACATGCTGGCCGATGCCGAGCACAACCTAGGCGCCACTAGATGCTTGGAGTCTACACGGCATGCGCTACATCTCGAGGCGATAAAGCCCTCAGTTATCCGCATCGTCAGCCCCGCTTTCGGCCATCTGTGGAGTGCAGCCGGCAATTACCGCGTCGGCCTTGAACATCCACCACTCACGCCGATTGGCATGGCCGACGTGGATGGCATGCTTTCGATCCACGCATGCGCCCATCGCTTCGTCGAGACTGAAGATCCAGCGCTGCGCCGAGGCCTGCTGCTGCCACGCGACGGCATCGGCGTACTGCTGCGGCCATGGTTTGAGAAAACCGAATTCGGCGACCGGCCCCTGCGCCATCAACAGGTTCTGCTCCTTCCACGCGAGCAGTCCGATGCTGGCGTCCGGTCCGGCGATGCGGCGCGCTTGCAGCATCACGTCGCGCGCCGAACGGTCGCCGTTGAGCATCGGGTAACCCCACACGCCGTACAGTCCCCACAACATGCTGGCGAACAGCAGCCAGCCCAGCGATGCGCGGCGTACACGCGTGAGCGCGGCCACGATCAGGCCGGCCGCGCCCACGCTCAGCAGCAGCCACCAGATCTGCGGATCGAGGCTTTGTTCGAACTTGACCGCCCAGCGCGGGTGCTGGTGAATGGCTAGCGTAGCGGCGACGGTCATGCCGCCGGCCAGCAGCAGGGTCAGCGCAAACATCGCTACGCGCACGCCGTGCTGGCGCAGCAGGCCGGGCAGCAACGGAGCCAGCGCCAGCGCCGTCATCGGCAGCGCCGGCAGGATGTAGACGTCGCGCTTGCCCGGGCTGAACGAGAAGAACAGCAGCAGCAGCACGATCCAGCCCAGCGGCAGCAGAAAGCGCGCGTCGCGCCGCTTCAGTCGTCGCCACCACGCAGGCAGCGCCCACGGCAACAGCAGCGACAGCGGCAACCAGTCGACCACGATGATGCCGAGGAAATAGAGCGGCGAGTGAATGTGTCCGGTGGGCGTGGCGTAGCGGTGCACGGTCTGCCCGAACAAGATGTTCTGCACGTACTCGGCATGCTGCGAGTCGCCGTCGGCATGGGCGACCAACAGCATCGGCAGCAGCCAGCCCAGGATCGGCACGAAGAACAGCGCCAGTCCGCCGGTCCAGCGCCAGCCGCCGACGGGCAGCGCCAGCTGGCGCCAGTGGCCGCGGCGCGCCACGAGATACGGCACCAGCATCAGCAGTGCCAGCACGCCGACGCCCTTGGTCGCCACGCCCACACCGGCGAAGAAGCAGCCCGCGGCAAACCATCGCCACGACGGCCCCAGCAGCAGATGTCGCAACAGGCCGTAGTTGGCGAGGGTGATCCAGCCCAGCAATAGCGGATCGATCTGCGCATTGCGCATCTGGTAGGTGAAGTGGATGGTGAGCAGCAGCGTGGCTGCTGCCAGCAGCGCGCTGCGATGGTTCCACAGCCGCCGCGCGAGGTCGTAGACCAGCGCCAGCGCTGTCAGCGCGGCGGCCAGCGACGGCAGCAGGAACGCCACCCGCCAGTTGCCGGTGATCCCATACGCCAGCGCCTGCATCCACATGAACACCGGCGGCTTGTCCGGGTACAGCTCGTGACCACGGTGCGGAAACAGCCACTGGCCGTGCTCGACCATCCAGCGGGCGACCAGTGCGAAGCGCGGCTCGTCGGACGGCCAGGGGTCGCGCAGGCCGAGGCCGAGGCCGAGCAGCAACAGCGCGAACACGCCGAACAGGAGCAGCTCACGGCGCGCGCTGTGCAGCCACAGCGGACGCGCATGGGACAGGGATACGCAAGGCTTCACGACTGGGGAGTTCCGTCTGCAGCGATCAGTGTGGCCAAGCATAGCCCGGCCGGTGCGCGTCATTTTCGCTTGTCGGCTGGCTGGATGCGTGACAGGCCGGGTTGGTTCAGGACTGCTTTTGCAGCACCGCGTAATACATGCCGTCGAGGTCGCCGTCGCCGGGCAGGATCTGCCAGCCGATCGCGGCGGCTTGTCCCGCCGGTAGCGTGAAGGCCACGGCCTGCGCATCGGCCTGGGCGGCGAGCAGTTCGGCAACGATGGCCTCGTTCTCCGCGCGCAGCACCGAGCAGGTGATGTAGACCAGCCGCCCGCCCGGTGCCAGCAGCGGCCACAGCGCGGACAGGATGCGCCGTTGCTGCTGGTGCATCGCGGCGATGTCGCTTTCGCGCCGATGCAGGCGCACGTCGGGGCGGCGGCGCAGTACGCCGGTGGCCGAACACGGCGCGTCGATCAGGATGCGATCGAACGGTTGTCCCTTCCACCAGCCCTTTGGCGCGCCGGCGTCGCCGATCACCAGCTTGGCATTCAGCCGCAGCCGCATAAGGTTCTGGCGGATGCGTTCGGCGCGCGGAGCGTCCACGTCGAGCGCGGTCAGCTCGATGTCGGCGCGTTCGAGCAGGTGGCAGGCCTTGCCGCCGGGCGCGGCGCAGGCGTCGAGTACGCGCAGGTCAGCGCGGAGATCTGCCAGGTCGGCGGCTACTTGCGCGGCGCCATCCTGCACCGCGAACAGGCCGTCCTCGAAGCCGGGTATGCGGGTGACGTCGGTGCTGTGCGGCAGCACCAGCGCGTCGCTCAGCCACGGATGTGACGTGGCCGCATAGCCGGCTGATTGCAATTGCTCGATCAGCGCGTCTCGCTCGCTGCGCTGGCGATTCACGCGCAGCATCAGCGGCGGTTCGCGGTTGTCGGCCGCCATCACCATCTCGGCCTGCTGCGGCCAGTCGCGTTGCAGTGCCGTGGCCAGCCACGCCGGATGCGCGTGGCGGGTTTGCGGCTTGGCATCGAGTCGGGCGATCAGGGTTTCGCGCTCGCGTTGCCAGCGGCGCAGCACGGCATTGACCAGTCCGGCCAACTGCGGCCGTTGCAACGCGCGCACTGCCTCGACCGTGGCGGCCACCGCCGCGTAGTCCTGCAGTTCGAGGATCTCCAGCTGCACCAACCCCAGCACCAGCAAGGCGTGGATTGCCGGATCCTTGTGGCGCAGCGACTTTTCCAGCAGGCCGTCGATCGCGGCGTCGAAGCGCAGCCACCAGCGCGCGCCTTCGCTGAGCAAGGCCATCAGCAAGGCGCGGTCGCGCGGGTCGGCCAGCCGTGGCGCGTAACGCTCCATCACGTCGCGCAGCGAGGCACCACGCAGGGCGATTTCGGCGAGCCCCTTGGCGGCCAGCGCGCGGGTATCGGCTTTTATCGGGCCAGCTTTCATCGGGGCTGGCGCAGTTCAGGGCGGGCGTTGAGGTAGTCGATCGCACCGATGCGTTTGCCGCCTGCGCGTTGCAGGGCGGTAACGCGCAGTGCGCCATCACCGCAGGCGAGGTCGATGCCCTCGCGGCCGGCGGCCAGCACGCTGCCAGGTGTCGCGTGGTGGTCGAGTTCGATCGCCTGCGCGGCCCAGATCCGCAACGGCTCGCCGGCGATCTCGCCCTCGGCGACCGGCCATGGATCGAACGCGCGCACCTGCCGCTCCAGATCGAGTGCCGGCCGGCTGAAGTCGAGTCTCGCCTCAGTCTTGTCCAGTTTGTGCGCGTAGGTGGCGCCTTCAGCTGGCTGTGGTGTGGGGGTGAGCACTTCGCCGGCCAGTGTGCGGCGCAGGCCTTCGGCCAGCACCTCGGCACCCTGGGTGGACAGGCGATCATGCAGCGAGCCGCCGGTGTCTTCACGGGTAATCGGCGTGCGCCGCTGCAGCAGTACCGGGCCGGTATCCAGGCCGGCTTCCATCCGCATCAGGTCGACGCCGCTTTCGCTGTCGCCGGCGAGGATCGCACGCTGGATCGGCGCCGCTCCGCGCCAGCGCGGCAGCAGGCTGGCGTGCACGTTCCAGCAGCCGAGTCGCGGGATCGCCAGCACCTTGCGCGGCAGAATCAGGCCGTAGGCGACCACCACCAGCAGGTCGGGCTGGTATGCCGCTAACGCTTGCTGCGACTCGGCGGATTTCAGCGACTCGGGTTGTTCGACCGTGATGCCGGCCGCCTGCGCTGCCTGTTTGACCGGACTTGGCGTGAGCTTGCGACCGCGACCGGCAGGACGATCGGGCTGGGTGTAGACAGCTACCACCTCGACACCACTGGCGCGGCAGGCCTCGAGGCAGGGCACGGCAAATTCGGGGGTGCCGGCAAAAACCAGCCGCAGGCCTGGGTTATTCAAGCACTGGCCGCCTGCTTGCGCTGCTTGTCCAGCCGCTTCAGCAGCAGCGCGCGTTTCAGCGACGACAGGTAGTCGACGAATACCTTGCCTTCCAGGTGATCCATCTCATGCTGGATGCACACCGCCAGCGGGCCTTCGGCCTCGACGACGATCTCGTTGCCATCGACGTCCTGCGCCTTCACCTTCACCTTCAGTGCGCGGGTGACGTCGGCATACAGGCCGGGGAACGACAGACAGCCTTCCTGGTAGACCTGCGAGCCGTCCTTTTCGAGGATCTGCGCATTGATCAGCGCCAGTGGCTGCTTGCGGTCGTCGCTCATGTCGGCGACCAGCACACGCTGGTGCACGTCGACCTGGGTGGCGGCGAGGCCGACGCCGTTGGCGGCGTACATGGTCTCGAACATGTTGGCGACAAACTGCTTGAGCTTCGCGTCAAACGTGCGCACCGGCTCGGCGCGGGTGCGCAGGCGGGGGTCGGGGAATTCGAGTATGGGTAGTACGGACATGGGTTTCACCTCGGCGCCGGAATTGCGGGCGATTTGGTAAAAAGCCACCCCCGGTGCGATCTAGAATGTGCTTCATTGTACTTCGGCAACCATCCGAGTGCAGACGATTTTTGCCAACTCGCGCCTGTTGCGTGCGTTAACCATTCGGTTACACTCGACCGAGCATCTGGGGAAGGGGGATTCCCACCAATGATCAAGAAATTTATCGTGTTGCTGGCCGGCATGTTGGTTACTGTGGCTGTCTATGCGGCTGGCGCGCAACTGCGAGCCAATCATCCCGACAGTTACACCGTGCGCCGGGGCGACACCTTGTGGGATATCTCCGCCAAGTTCCTGTCCAAGCCATGGCTGTGGCCGGAAATCTGGCAGGCCAATCCGCAGGTACGCAATCCACACCTGATCTATCCCGGTGACGTGCTCAACCTGTCCTTCATCAATGGGCCGCGTTTGCAGCTGCAGCCGCAGGTGCATCCGGAAGGCGAGGCCGTGCCGGCGATTCCGCTGTCCGAACTGAAAATGTTCCTCAAGGACATGCGGGTGATGGATTCCAACACGGTCAGTTCCGCACCGTATGTGGTGGGTCTGGAAGAGGCACGCCTGCGCGGCACGGTAGGCCAGAACATCTACGTGCGCGGCCTGCAGGGCGAACCGGGTCAGCACTGGGCGATCGTGCGGCCGACGCATGTATTCCGCGGGTTCAATCAGAACGATTCGAGCAATGCGGATCTGGTCAGCCACGAGCTGAACAGCAATGCCGCGATGGTCAACGCGCCGTGGAGCGAGGATTCGCGCAACGACGGTCACTATGGCAAGGGCGACGACCTCGGCGTCGAAGTCAGCGTGATCGGTACCGCGGAGACGCTGCGCATGGGCGATCCGTCGACCTTGCTGCTGCTCAATTCGACCATGGAAATCCGCAGCGGTGACCGCATCATGCCGGTCGATGACACGCCGTACGACGCGTTCTACTACCCGCATCCGCCGAAGTCGGCGCCGGCCGCCAATGCCCACGTGAACGGCTTTGCCGATGCGATGGACGCCGCCGGTTCGCGTCAGGTGGTGATGCTGTCGATCGGCGCCAAGGACGGGGTCGACAATGGCCAGACGTTTACGCTCTACGAGCCTGGCGAAACCATCCACGACGACGTGGCCAGCAACAGCTGGCGGCGTGGCGTGGGCAAGACGGTCACCCTGCCGGACGAGTTCGTCGGCCATGTGATGGTGTTTCGTACCTTCGACCGGGTCAGCTACGCCCTGATCATGGATGGCTTGCGGCCGGTGCACATCGGCGCCCGTATGCGCATGCCGGAATAACCTGCGGCAACGCCTTATCGGCATCTGCCTACAGCACGGCGCGGCCACCACCGCGCCGTTTCTGTTTGTGTCGGTTCCGTACACTGCACGGCATGCACAGGGACGATAGGGACGACATGGTTGAATTGCGCGCGTGGCTGATCGCCCTGAGGACGCCGGGTCTCGGCCCCGGCGGTCTGCGCGAGCGGTTGGCGGCAGCCAACGGCGATATCGCGAAAGCAGTGGCGAAGATGCAGCGCCACGCCGCGCCTCTGGGTGAGCCGGCGCAGGCGTGGCTGGCGCAGCCCGATGAGGTGCAACTGGCCGCCGACCTGGCATGGCTGGCCGAGCCGGGTCATCGACTGCTGCGTTGCACCGAGGCGGATTTTCCGCCGCAGCTGGAAAACATCCCGCAGCCGCCGGCCGCGCTGTTCGTGGTGGGCGACGCCAGCCTGTTGCTGTACCCGCAGGTGGCGATCGTCGGCGCCCGTGGCGCCAGTGCGAGCGGGTTGGCGCACGCCCGTACGTTTGCGCTGGCGCTGGCGCAGGCCGGCTTCGCGATCACCAGCGGCATGGCCGACGGCATCGACGGTGCGGCCCATGCGGCGGCTCTGGATGCCGGCGCGGCGACGCTGGCGGTGATCGGCACCGGGCCGGACCGGGTGTATCCGCGCAAGCATCATGCGCTGGCCCAGCGGATCGCAGCGCACGGCGTGCTGATCAGCGAGTTTGCGCCCGGCACGCCGGCGCGTGCCGATCATTTTCCGCGCCGCAACCGGATCATTGCCGGCCTGTCGCTGGGTACGCTGGTGGTCGAGGCGGGCTTGCGCTCCGGCTCATTGATCACCGCCCGCTTGGCCGCCGAGCAGGGTCGCGAGGTATTTGCGCTGCCTGGCTCGATCCATAATCCACTGGCGCGCGGCTGCCATCGGCTGATCCGCGATGGTGCACGGCTGGTCGAGAGCGCGGCAGAGATTATCGAGACATTGGCGCCGGCAGCGCGCATGCTTGGCGGTGAGCTTGCGACCAGACTGTTGACGGAGACTGGCAGCGAGGCGACTCGGCAGTCACTCGCCAAGGACGATAACCGGGCTTCGTGCGGTCGCTCTGGCTGGTGTGAAGATCCCGAATATCGTGGGCTTCTGGACGAACTTGGGCATGATCCGGCGACGTTGGACGAACTTGTTCAGCGCACCGGGCAGTCGCCAGCCGTCTTGTCTTCGATGCTGCTGATGCTGGAGCTGGAGGTCAGAATCGAGAGTCTGCCAGGCAACCGCTACCAGCGATTGCCCGGCGATCGCTGAGTCGCGGTGCCGGCGTCGACCCGACCCGTTTGACGGTGCCGGGCTTGACAGCCGCTGGCACGACATGGTTTCAACTATATATATGTCCGGCACGGAAGCGCCGGTGGTTCACTTGCGGAAACCCAGTTTCATGGCAAAAAACCTGCTCATCGTCGAATCACCGGCCAAGGCCAAGACGATCAACAAATACCTTGGCAAGGACTTCCAGGTCCTCGCCTCCTACGGTCACGTGCGTGACCTGAAGCCGAAGGAGGGCGCGGTCGACACCGAGCATGGTTTCACCATGGCCTACGAGGTGATCGAGCGTAACGAGAAGCACGTCGATGCGATCGCCAAGGCGGCCAAACTGGCCGACGACATCTATCTCGCGACCGACTTGGATCGCGAAGGCGAGGCGATCTCCTGGCATATCAGCGAGATCCTGAAGGAGCGCGGCCTCGTCGAAGGCAAGCGCATGCATCGGGTGGTGTTCTCCGAGATCACGCCGAAGGCGATCAAGGCCGCGGTGGCGGCGCCGCGCCAGTTGTCGCACGACCTGGTCGACGCGCAGCAGGCGCGCCGCGCGCTGGATTATCTGGTTGGCTTCAACCTGTCGCCGGTGCTGTGGCGCAAGGTGCAGCGTGGCCTCTCCGCCGGCCGCGTGCAGTCGCCGGCACTGCGCATGATCGTCGAGCGTGAGGAAGAGATCGAAGCATTCAATGCGCGCGAATATTGGACGATCGAGGCGCAGCTGAAACATGCCGAAGGTGATTTCACGGCACGCCTGAGCAAACTCAACGGCAAGAAATTCGAGCAGTTCGACCTAACCAACGAAGCCGACGCAATCGCGGCGCGCGATGCGCTGAAGCAGGCCGCGCGCGGCCGCCTCACAGTCAGCGACGTCGGCTCGAAGGAGCGCAAGCGCCGCCCGGCCGCACCGTTCACCACCTCGACCCTCCAGCAGGAGGCCGCGCGCAAGCTCGGCTTCACCACCAGCCGCACGATGAAGGTGGCGCAGGGGCTGTATGAGGGCGTGGCGTTGGGCGACGAAGGCAACGTCGGCCTGATCACTTACATGCGTACCGATTCCACCATGCTCGGCGACGATGCGTTGGCCGAGCTGCGTCAGCTGATCGCCCGCGACTTCGGCGGTCATGCGCTGCCGGATGCGCCGCAGGTCTACAAGACCAAGTCGAAGAACGCTCAGGAGGCGCATGAGGCAATCCGCCCGACCTCGGCGATGTACACGCCGAAGTCGGTGGCGGCGTTCCTCAACGACGATCAGCGCAAACTGTACGAGCTGATCTGGAAGCGCACGGTAGCCTGCCAGATGATCCACGCCACGCTGAACACCGTCTCGGTCGAGTTTGCGCTGCGCGATGTCGCCGGCGGTGACGCCTCGTTCCGCGCCAGCGGCACCACGGTGATCGATCCCGGTTTCCTCGCCGTGTACGAGGAAGGCCGCGACCAGAAGACCGCTGAGGACGACGACGAAGGTCGTCGCCTGCCGCGACTGGCAGTTGGCGAGCAGGTGCCGCTGCACGAGATCGCCGCCGACCAGCATTTCACCGAGCCACCGCCGCGCTACTCCGAAGCGAGCTTGGTCAAGGCGCTGGAAGAACACGGTATCGGCCGTCCGTCGACCTACGCCAGCATCATCCAGGTGCTGCAGAACCGCGAGTACGTGTTCCTCGACAGTCGCCGCTTCAAGCCCAGCGATGTCGGCCGTGCGGTGAGCAAATTTCTCACCGCGCATTTCACCCGCTACGTCGACTACGACTTCACCGCGAAGATGGAAGACGAACTTGACGCGGTGAGCCGTGGCGAGGAAGCGTGGGTGCCGCTGATGGAGCGCTTCTGGGTGCCGTTCAAGCAGCAGGTGGACGAGAAGACCGAGTCGGTCGATCGCAACGAGGCCACCGGCGCACGTGAGCTCGGCAGCGATCCGAAAACCGGCAAGCCGGTGTCGGTGCGGCTGGGCCGTTTCGGGCCCTACGCCGCGATCGGCACCAAGGACGACGAGGACAAACCGACCTTCGCCAGCTTGCGTCCGGGTCAGAGCATGCACACGCTCACGCTGGCCGAGGCGCTGGAGCTGTTCAAGCTGCCGCGCCAGCTTGGCCAGACGGAGAACGGTGACGAGGTGATGGTCGGTGTCGGTCGCTTCGGCCCGTTCGTGAAGCAGGGCAGCACCTATGCCTCGCTCAAGCCGGAGGACGACCCGTACACGATCGATTTGCCACGCGCGCTGCAGATCGTGGCCGAAAAACTGGAGATGCTGGCGAACCGGCTGATCCTCGACTTCGGCAACGGTGTGCAGGTGCTGAATGGCCGTTACGGCGCGTACATCACCGACGGCGAGAAGAACGCGCGCATCCCGAAGGAGCAGGAGCCGAAGGAGCTGACCGAGAAGCAGTGTCTCGAGCTTCTCGCCGCCGCACCGGTGCGCAAGGGCCGCTTCGGCAAGAAGGGTGCGACCAAGAAGGCGGCTGCGAAAAAGGCTGCGCCGGCGAAGAAGGTGGCGGTGAAGAAAGCCGCCCCCAAAAAGAGCGCGGCCAAGAAGACGACGGTGAAAAAAACCGCTGCGAAGAAGACCGCCACGAAAAAGGCCGCGGCAAAGAAAGTGACGGCCAGGAAGGTCGAGGCCTGAGTGCTTCGGCGTTTCACCCTCGCCGGACTCGATGATGCGGCCGGGTTGCTGCGCGGTGGCGGCGTGTTGGCCTATCCGACCGAGGCGGTGTTTGGTCTCGGCTGCGATCCGCATGACCGCGCCGCGTTCGAGCGCGTGTTCGCGCTCAAGCAGCGCCCGCCCACGCAAGGCGTGCTGCTGATCGCCGCGGATTTCGCGCAGGTCGAACGCTATATCGAACTGGCCGCGGTGCCGCGTGAGATCCTGCAGCAGGTGCGGGCGAGCTGGCCCGGCCCGCATACCTGGATTTTCCCGCGCTCTGCCGAAGTGCCGGCGTGGGTCGCCGGGGCGCATGCCGGTATCGCGCTGCGAATCACCGCGCACGCGCCCGCCGCCGCGCTGTGCCGCGCGTTCGGTGGCGCGCTGGTATCGACCAGTGCGAACCCGCACGGCCTGCCACCGGCGCGCACGGTGCAGACCGTCGCGGAGTATTTCGGCGGCGCGCTGGACGGCCTGCTGGAGGCTCCGCTGGGCGGCCAAGGCAGCCCCAGCGTGATCCGCGATGCGTTGTCGGGCGCTATCATTCGCGCCTGAGCGGTCGAAGGAACGCGTCGGAGCGGTGCCGGTGTGCGGCTCCGTGAACCGCTGCAGGACGACGGCTCTGCCCATTCATGTTGGGTGAATCGGTCGGAGCCATGCTGTTCCCGCAGCGCGACGAATTGACATATCAGGGAGAGTGCGGCTTGGCCATTGTTTACGACACCTACCAGAGCGAAGCGCCGCAGCGACTGCCGTTGCTGAGCGCCACCGACCCCTCGCGGGTGCTGGTCCGGCGCCGCGGCGAAGCGGTGAGTGCCGCGCAGTTCCTGGCGCAGGTCCACGCGGTGGCCGCCGGCCTGCCCGCCGCCGCTGCGGTGAATCTGTGCGAGGACCGCTATGCGTTCCTGGTCGCGTTCTGCGCGATCGCGTTGCGCGGCCAGACCAACCTGCTGCCGTCCTCACGTGCGCCACAGGCGGTCGATGAGGTGATGGCGGCGCATCCGGGTTGCTACGCGCTGGGTGAGCAGGCGCTCGATCCCGCGCCGCCCGGTTATCGGCAATTGCCGCCGCTGAATGTCACGCGACTGCTCGATGGCGATGCGAATTGGCCAATGATTCCGGCTGATCAGGTGGTGGCAATCGGCTACACCTCCGGTTCCACCGGCGTGCCCAGCGCCAACGAAAAAACGTGGGGCAGCTTCCATGCCAGCACCAACGGCAACCTGGCCATGCTGCAGGCGGCCATCGGCCGACAGTTCGAGATCGTCGCCACGGTACCGCCGCAACACATGTACGGCATGGAGATGTCGGTCCTGCTGCCGCTGCTCGGCGAGATCGGCGTGCATGCCGGGCGGCCGTTCTTTCCGGCGGACGTAGCCGCAGCGCTGGCCGAGGTGCCGACGCCACGGCTGCTGGTGACCACGCCAGTACATTTGCGTGCGCTGGTCGAGTCGGGCATTGCGCTGCCACCGATCGCCGCGATGATGTCGGCCACCGCGCCGCTGCCGGTCGAGCTGGCACGGTCTGCCGAACAGCGCTTTGGCGCACCGGTGCTGGAGGTATTCGGTTCCACCGAGACTTGCGTGTTCGCCAGTCGCCGCCCGGTGGTGGACGAAGACTGGTCGTTGTACGACGGCGTCGCCCTGCATCCGCAGCCGGACGGCACCGCGATCGAGGCACCGCAACTGGATGCGCCGGTCACCCTCGCCGACATCGTCAGCCTGTCCGATGGCGGCCGCCGCTTCCGCCTGTGCGGCAGGCACGCCGACATGCTGGAAATCGCCGGTAAGCGCGCCTCGCTCGGCGATCTCAGCCGGCGTCTGCTGGCGATCCCCGGCGTGCAGGACGGCGTGGTGTTCCAGCTCGACGGTGGCGATGCGCTCGACGTGCACCGCATCGCCGCACTGGCGGTGGCGCCGGGGCTGGACGAGCACGTCATCCTCGATGCGCTGCGGCGCGCCATCGACCCGCTGTTCCTGCCGCGTCCACTGCGGCTGGTGCACGCGCTGCCACGCAATGAAACCGGCAAGCTGCCGCGCGCGGCGCTGCTGGAACTGCTGCACCACCACGACTAGCCCATCACTACTAGTTCTGCGCGAGCCGTCCGTCGCTGCCGCTACAATGCGCGCCTGCGCCGTGTGGCGCACGGGAGTGCAGACATGAAGGTTCTGGTCATCGGCAGCGGCGGTCGCGAACACGCGCTGGCGTGGAAGCTCAAGCAATCGTCGCAGGTGGAAGAAGTGATCGTGGCGCCCGGCAATGCGGGCACCGCGCACGAGCCAGGCGTGCGCAATGTCGATGTCGCGATGAACGATCTCGACGGGTTGCTGCAACTGGCGAAGCGCGAGAAGATCGGGCTCACCGTAGTCGGTCCCGAAGTGCCGCTGGTGGCCGGCGTGGTCGACCGCTTCCGCGCCGCCGGCCTGCGCATCTTCGGCCCGCGCGCGATCGCCGCGCAGTTGGAAGGCTCCAAGGCGTTCGCCAAGGATTTCCTGCACCGGCATAACATCCCCACCGCGCACTACGCCGTGTTCACCGAACTGAGCCCGGCGCTGGCCTATGTGCGCCAGCATGGCGCGCCGATCGTGATCAAGGCCGACGGCCTCGCCGCCGGCAAGGGCGTGGTGGTGGCGCTGACCCTGGCGGATGCCGAACTGGCACTGCACGACATGCTCGGCGCGCACAGCTTCGGCAATGCGTCGGCGCGGGTGGTGATCGAGGAGTTCCTGGAGGGCGAGGAGGCCAGCTACATCGTGATGAGCGACGGCAGCCACGCGCTGCCGATGGCCAGCAGCCAGGATCACAAGCGTCGCGACGAAGGCGATCTCGGTCCGAACACCGGCGGCATGGGCGCGTATTCGCCGGCGCCGGTGGTCACGCCGGAGGTCGAGCAACGCATCCTGCACGAGGTGATCGAGCCGACCCTGCGCGGCATGGCCGCCGAAGGCGCGCCGTTCATCGGTTTCCTCTACGCCGGCCTGATGATCGACCTGGCGGGCAACCCGAAGGTGATCGAATTCAACGTGCGCTTCGGCGATCCGGAAACCCAGCCGATCATGCTGCGATTGAAATCCGATCTGGTCGAGTTGATCGACGCCGCACTCGATGGCCGGCTGGAGCACGGCAAGGCGCGCTGGGACCCGCGTCCGGCGATCGGCGTGGTGATGGCGGCCGGCGGTTACCCGGGCAAAGTGCGCAGCGGCGACGTGATCGAGGGCCTCGACGCACCGGTTGCTGCCGATGTGAAGGTATTCCATGCCGGCACCCGGCTCGACGCCCAGGGCCGTGCCGTCACCGCCGGTGGTCGCGTATTGACCATCTGCGCGCTGGGCAGCGATATCGCCGCAGCGCGCGAGCAGGCCTATGCCGCGGTCAGCCGGATCCATTACGACGGTGCGTTCTGCCGCCGCGACATCGCGCATCGGGCATTGCGACGAGATTGATCAAGACGGATCGATTGCCGTCGCAGGATATACACGGCCGCCGTGCTGGTATTGCGTACGCAGGCGCACGTTAGGTCATTGGTTGGCTTGACTTTTCCGCGGCGGCAATTTTGGGCTATGCTTGGAACTTCCCCCGCGTAAAGTGCGGCGCACACGCGCCTGACAGCTTTCGTGCAGTTTTCACGTTGATGAGGTTTTCCCATGCGCAAGACGGTTTTGTCGCTGATGTCGGTCGCGGCGCTGGCCCTGGCTGGTTGCAACAACGCTTCCAATTCATCCCAGCAGGCGGGTACGGCTGCGCCCGCATCCGCGGATACGGCCGCGGCCACCGCAGCTCCCACCGCACCGGCCAACGAAGTGAGCGGCACGATCTCGATGCGCGGAGCAGCGCAGCCGTCCGGGACTGCCACGCTGGTGCTGAATCTGGTCGACGTATCGTCCACTGCCGCAGGCTCCGCGCCGCTGGCGAGCAAGACGTCACCTGGTGGCACGTTTCCTCAGCCATTCAAGCTGACGTTCAATCCTGCCGAAGTGAAGCCCGGCGATCTGTACGTGATCCAGGCCATGCTGACCGACGGCGAGCGTCACTATTCGATGCCGATCCAGGCACCGGTGTTGGCCAAGGGCAGCAAGAATGACGGCATAACAATCGAACTGGTGGCCGAGCAGACCCCCACTGAGAAGATCATGGCCGCGTTCACGGCCGAGCAGAAACTGCTCGGTGGCATGAAGATCAGCCACGGCACCAAGCTCGACGCGAACGTCTCGCGCGGTTGGCAGCTGTTCCGCAAGGACAGCGTGGTGCAGTTCATCCGCGAGGAAGTGGATTACGGCGACAAGGGCTACACCAGCACCGACTACGCCTACAAGGACGGCAAGCCATGGGCGATCGTGCAGGAGACCAAGCCCAATCACGATGCCAAGCCGAGCGCGATCGACCGTGCCGGTTGGAACGACGACGGCGTACTGGTGATGAAGCAGCACCAGGTCGGCAGCGACGTGCAGGTGCTTGCTGACGATGCGGGGGCGAAGCTGAGGCGGCAGGCGATGGAAATCCTCAGCCTGGCGACCGGCGGCAAGAACAAGTAAGCCGTCCAGACGTCCGTACATGAAAAAGCCGCCGGTGCAAACCGGCGGCTTTTTGTTGCGACAGATCCGCTCAGAAGTTGACGCGGAAGCCCATGTTGAAGCTGTTGTACTTCTGACTGCTGTCACCGAAACGGCCGCTATAGCCGATCCAGCTGGTCATGCTCGGCGTGAGCTGCGCGGATAGGCCAAGATTGGCGTTGCCCCAGCTCTTGTCCGGCACGAAGCCGGTCAGGGCGAACGTGCCGTTCATGCTGTTCAGGCCGGCGCTGACTTCACGCGGATCGGACTTGCTGTCGTGGTTCCATGCCAGTTCGGCATACGGCGACATGGGCAGGTTGGCGACCTGCCAGTGGCCTTGCAAGCGCCAGCCGACGGTGGCGATCAGCGCGTCACGCTGTTGGTTGCCGAACCACATCGCGCTGCTGTCGTTGCCGTTTTCGCTATAGCCATTGACCTTGACGGTCTGCCATTCGAGATTGGCAAACGGGCCGGTGCGCAGGTTGCTGAAATCAAACCACCAGCCACCGGTGAGGCCGGCGCCCAGATGCGAGCCGTCGGCCTTGCCACTCTCGGTACGGCGCATGCTGCCGAGATCGATGCGGCGGTTGATATTCTTGAAGTTGGACTGGCCGAAATCCACGTAACCGCCGACATAGCCGCCGCCAGCGTGGTAGGTGAGATAGCCGAGCCCGCTGATGTCCTGCAGCTTGTAACCGCCGCCACCGGAAACACTGGCGTTGCTCTGGCCGACACCGAGCGCGATGCCGGCCGAGAGGTTGTCGGTGGCGCGTGCGTCCACGCCCAGGGTGAAGTTGATGTTGTTGCTGGTGGTCTTCGGTGAACCGTTGTTGGCGTCGAAGCGTTGCCGCGCGTAGTCGAGGTTGACGAACGTACGGGTTTCACCGCCATCGCCGTCCACCAGCATCTGGTTGCGGATGGTGCGAGTCTGTGTGGTGGTGGCCGCCAGAGCTGATTCGCCGAGCAGCGAAATCTGTTCCGGCGCCTGCAGGACGGACACCACGTACTGGCCGAGCAATGCATGCGCGGCGGTGGTCGGATGCACCCCGTCGGCAAACACGTAGCTCTGATCCGTGCCGGGGGCATAGGTGTACGGCAGGCCAGAACCCTGCGGTCCGCACTGCACCGAGCTGGCGCCGGCGCCGCAAGCCGGCGTGGTGGCGTTGGTGAAACCGTAAGCCTGCGGATTGGCGATCACCTCGGACAGCAGGCCATAGGCGTTGATCGGGATGATGCCTTTGCCCAGTTGCCCCAGGCCGGTATTGAGCTGACCGTTGAAGATCAGGCTGAGCCCGGTCAATGCCGCGGCGGCGGCGGGCCCTTGCGCAGCGGCGTCGGGCGTCAGGCCGATGTTGGGCAGGTTGAATACCAGGATGTTCTTCACCCCGGCGGCCTGCAGCTGGCCAATCAACTTCACTTCTTGCTGTGCGGCGATCGCCACGTTGGTCTGCGCCTGTGCCGCGGTTTCGAGCCCGCCGCCGGCCAGCGTGGCATGGTAGAAGATGTCGTTGGCGCCGCCCCAGATGGAATACAGAGCATGCTGGTCGGTGCTGCCGGCACTCAGATAAGCATTCACCTGTGCGGTCAGTGTAGGCACGCTCCCCGGCGTACCAGGCGAGTTGTTGTTTACACCCGCGCCGCCCCAGGCGTAGTCGCTACCGCCCGCCAGCGATGGATTGAGTGTCTGCCCAAGCCGGCTGGCGACATCTTCGATCGCCACGTGCCCCGGATTGGTGGTGAAGCGCAACGGCGGCTGGATGCCGGGCGCCGTTGCCAGCGATATATTGCCGTTGTCACTGAGGCTGTCGCCAAACACGATGACTTTACTGAAGTCGGTGGCGGCAGCAGCACTACTGAACAGCAACGTGGCGGCGATGGCGCCGGCGAGTTGGCGAGTGCGAAGCATGGGTAACACTCCTGGGCCGGAATGGCCTTGTTATATGAGCGTTACGTTAATGCACCCCATACGGAAGCGCATGCTGCATCGCAGCGCGCCTCGTATAGTGGCCTCATCAGCGTTTGGCAGCGCGCGCCAACGCGTCGGCGAAGGCGCTGTTGGCCGGTGCCGACGCTGGTTTCGGCACACTATTGCCCGGGCGTCCGCCGTTACGGTCGTTGCGCTTGCCACCCGGATTATCGCCACTGGCCGGGCGCCCACCGCGCACCTGACCGGGCTCGTCATCGAGTCGCATGCTGAGCCCGATGCGCTGGCGTGGCAGGTCGATCTCCATCACCTTGACCTTGACGATGTCGCCAGCTTTCACCGCGTCGCGCGGATCCTTCACGAACGTGTGCGACAGCGCCGAGACATGCACCAGCCCATCCTGATGCACGCCGATGTCGACGAATGCGCCGAACGCGGCGACGTTGGTGACGCGGCCTTCGAGGATCATGCCGGGCTTGAGATCCTTCACGTCCTCGACGCCTTCGGCGAAGCTGGGCGCGACGAATTCGGGGCGCGGATCGCGGCCGGGTTTCTCCAGTTCCTTCAGGATGTCGCGCACGGTCGGTACACCGAACTTCGCGTCGGTGAACTGCTCGGGCTTGAGGCCGCGCAGGAAGCCGGCGTCGCCGATCAGGTTGCGCACCTCGCGGCCGCACTGCGCGATGATCCGCTCGACCACCGGATACGCTTCCGGGTGGACGGAGCTGGCATCCAGTGGATTGTCGCCGCCGGAGACGCGCAGGAAGCCGGCGCACTGCTCGAACGCCTTGTCGCCCAGTCGTGGCACCTTCAGCAGCGCCTTGCGGTTCGTGAATGGGCCGTTCGCATCGCGATGCCTCACCACGTTTTCGGCGACGCTGGCGCTGAGGCCGGCCACGCGCGACAGCAGCGCGGCGGAGGCGGTGTTCACGTCCACGCCGACCGCGTTGACGCAATCCTCGACGCGCGCATCCAGCGCACGTGCCAGCTTGATCTGGTTCACGTCGTGCTGGTACTGGCCCACGCCGATCGCCTTCGGTTCGATCTTCACCAGCTCGGCCAGCGGATCCTGCAACCGGCGTGCGATCGAGATGGCGCCGCGCAAGGTCACGTCCAGATCGGGGAATTCTTTCGCCGCCAGTTCGGACGCCGAATAGATCGACGCGCCGGCTTCACTGACCACTACTTTCGACAGGTTGAGGTCGGCCAGCTTCTTGATCAGTTCGCCGGCCAGCTTGTCCGTCTCGCGCGAGGCGGTGCCGTTGCCGATCGCGATCAGATTCACGCCGTGCTGCTTGCACAGCTTCGCTAGTTGCACGAGCGACTCATTCCACTGCCGGCGCGGCTCGTGCGGATAGATCACGTCGGTGGCGAGCAGTTTGCCGGTAGCGTCGACCACCGCGACTTTCACGCCGGTACGGATGCCCGGATCCAGTCCCATCACTGTCTTGGCGCCGGCCGGTGCGGCCAGCATCAGGTCTTTCAGGTTGTCGCCGAATACGCGGATCGCCTCGTCCTCGGCACCTTCGCGCACGCGGCCGAACAGGTCGAGGGTGAGATGCAGGTGCAGCTTCACGCGCCAGGTCAGCCGCACGGTTTCGCGCAGCCACGCATCGGCGGCGCGGCCGCGGTTATGGATGCTGGCATGCGCGGCGACGCGCCCTTCGCCTTCGGCGTGGCCTTGTTCGGCATCGACGGTGGGAGTCAGCTCCAGTTCGATCACACCCTCGTTGCGCGCGCGCATCAACGCCAGCAGGCGATGCGAGGGAATCTTGCCGATCGGCTCGACGTGGTCGAAATAGTCGCGGAACTTCGCGCCCTCGTTTTCCTTGCCATCGACCAGCTTGGCGCGGATCTGGCCTTGCGCCCACAGCCAGTCGCGCAGCTCGCCGACCAGGTGAGCATCTTCGGCGATCGACTCCATCAGGATCGCGCGCGCGCCGTCGAGTGCGGCGCGCACGTCGGCGATGCCTTTCTCCGCATCGACGAACGCTTCGGCGAATGCCTCGGGTGATCGCGTGGGATCAACGCGCAGGCCCAGCGCCAGTGGCTCCAGTCCGGCCTCGCGCGCGATCTGCGCCTTGGTGCGGCGCTTCGGCTTGAACGGCAGGTACAGGTCCTCCAGTCGCGCCTTGGTGTCGGCGGCGAGCAGCTCGCCTTTCAGCGCATCGCTGAGCTTGCCCTGTTCCTCGACGCTGGCGAGGATCGCCGCGCGGCGATCCTCCAGTTCGCGCAGATAGTGCAGCCGCTCCTCCAGCAGGCGCAGCTGGGTGTCGTCCAGACCACCGGTAACTTCCTTGCGGTAGCGCGCGATGAACGGCACGGTGGCACCGCCGTCGAGCAGATCCACGGCCGCCCGCACCTGTTCGGTCCTGGCGACGATATCGTTGGCGATGCGTTGTTCGATGCTGAGCATGGGCGACTTCTATTCCTTGCGACGGCGTGTTGCGCCGAATAAACGGGATCAAGCTGTTGATGATACCAAGCAGCCCTGCTGCGCCGGCAGCGCGGGTGCGCAAACAAGCACGGCGCCGCGACTGAATCGCGGCGCCGTGCAGGGAAAGCGCTGGATCAGGCGCTGAACGATTTGTTGTTGTCGGACGATGTCTGGCCCGACTTGAACTCGCTGGCGCGACCGTTCAGCACCAGGGTGCTGCAGATCAGGTCGTGCAGGCCCTGCTTGCGCTGGGTCCAGGCGACCATCAGGAAGCCGACGTACAGGATGATGCCGCTGAGGAGTTTGGCCGGATAACGGCCCAGTGCGCGCAGGAAACTGATGCGATTGCCCTGCAGGTCGGTGACCCGGATGCCAAGTGCCAGCTTGCCCAGCGTAGCCTGCCAGGCTGAGCTTTCGCACAAGGCGAAATACAACCAGGTCAGCGCGGTGGTGATCAGGGACGCCGCCGCCATCGCGGAGTAGAAATGACCATAGGCCGTCATCATGGCGTGTGGATCGCCCGGCGCAGCAAGTATGGCTTGAGTCATCGTCGCTTGGGCCGCATCGCTGCCCATGCTTTTCATGATGATCAGATTCGGGATGTATAGAACGATACCGTCGAGGATGAACGCAGCCACGCGCTTCCAGAAACCGGCATAGTCTTCCAGCGCGGCGGCCGTGGTTTGCGGCAGTGGCATCAACGGTGCGGCAGGCGCGGTGTACGAGTTGCTGGGCGCAGGCGCGTTGCGCAGCAGCTCATCGGGAAAGAGCACCGACAACGGCTGCCAGTCGGCGAGGCCTTCGTACCAGGCCAGGTCCTTCGGGCTGACCTGACCGCTGCGCAGCCATTGGCGCACATCGTCTTCCTTGTACGGGCCATGCCGTTCGCCGTCGCGGCCGATCCAGATTTCCATTGCGCACCCTCCATGCTTGTCAAAGTGCGCATGATGCCATGAGTGAACCGCGGCGCGGGCAGCGCCGGATGTCAGGCGGCGTCGCGGCGTTTCAGGTGTACCAGCAGCAGCGAGATCGCCGCCGGGGTGACGCCACTGACGCGCGCGGCCTGACCGAGCGTCGCCGGCAGCGTGCGTTTCAGTTTCAGCAGCACTTCGGCCGACAACCCGCGCACCTTGTCGTAGTCGAAGCTGGCGGGAATCGCGGTGTGCTCGTGCCGCCGCTGGCGCTCGATCTCCTCGCGCTGGCGTTCCAGATAGCCGGCGTACTTGACCTGCACCTCGACCTGCGCGGCGACGTCGTCGCGCGCCACCGGCGGGCCGAGTTCGGCCACGGAGGTGAGCTGCGCGTAATCGAGTTCGGGCCGCCGCAACAGATCCATCGCATTCGTCTCACGGCTGACGACGATGCCGAGCTGGCGTTCGACCGCCGCGCCCAGCGCGTTGCCCGGCGTGGCCCACAATCCGCCCAGACGTTGCAGTTCGCGTTCGACCGCTTCGCGCTTGGCGCGCAACGCGTCATAGCGTGGCTGCGGCACCACGCCGAGTTCGAAACCTTTTTCGCTGAGGCGCAGGTCGGCGTTGTCCTCGCGCAGATGCAGCCGGTATTCGGCGCGCGAGGTGAACATGCGATACGGCTCGATCGTGCCATTGCTGGTGAGGTCGTCGATCAGCACGCCGATGTACGCCTCGTCGCGGCGCGGATACCACGGTGCTTTGCCTTGTGTGGCTAGCGCGGCATTCAGACCAGCGATCAGGCCTTGCGCGGCCGCCTCCTCATAGCCGGTGGTGCCATTGATCTGGCCGGCGAAGTACAGACCGGGGATCGCCTTCGTCTCCAGCCACGGATTGAGTCCGCGCGGATCGAAGTAGTCGTATTCGATCGCGTAGCCGGGGCGGGTGATGTGGGCGTGCTCGAAACCCTTGATCGAGCGCACCAGCGCCAGCTGCACGTCGTACGGCAGCGAAGTGGAGATGCCGTTCGGGTAGATCTCGAACGTGTCCAGCCCTTCCGGCTCGATGAAGATCTGGTGCGACGACTTCTCCGCGAAGCGCACCACCTTGTCCTCGATCGACGGGCAGTAGCGCGGGCCGACGCCTTCGATCTGGCCGGTGTACAGCGGCGAACGGTCCAGTGCGCCGCGGATCAGCTCATGCGTGTGTTCGGAGGTATGGGTGATCCAGCAGCTGACCTGGCGCGGATGCTCGTCGCGCGTGCCGAGATAGGAGAACACCGGCGCCGGATCGTCACCAGGCTGCTCCTGCAGGCCGCTGAAGTCGATGCTGCGCAGGTCGATGCGCGGCGGCGTGCCGGTCTTCAGGCGGTCGGCGGCGACCGGCAGTTCGCGCAGCTTTGCGGCAAGCGTGCTGGCCGGCGGATCACCGGCGCGGCCACCGGCGTACTGCGCAGGGCCGATGTGGATCTTGCCGGCGAGAAAGGTGCCGGCGGTGAGCACCACCGCGTTCGCGCCGAACGACAGGCCCATCTGGGTCACCACGCCGGTGACGCGGCCGTGCTTGATGATCAAGTCGTCCACCGCCTGCTGGAACAGCTGCAGGTTCGGCTCGGTTTCGACGATGTGACGGATCGCCGCCTTGTACAGCGCACGATCAGCCTGGCAGCGTGTGGCGCGCACGGCCGGGCCTTTCGATGCATTCAGCGTGCGCCATTGAATGCCGGCGCGATCGGCCGCATGCGCCATCGCGCCGCCGAGCGCGTCGATTTCCTTGACCAGATGACCCTTGCCGATGCCGCCGATCGCCGGATTGCAGCTCATCTGGCCGATCGTCTCGATGTTGTGACTGAGCAGCAGCGTACGGGCACCGGCGCGCGCGGCCGCGAGCGCAGCTTCAGTGCCGGCGTGGCCGCCGCCGATCACGATGACGTCGTAGTGAGTCGGGTGGTGCATCAAACTGACCTGGGGCGTGCAAAAAGTGACGAAACGGGGCGCCATGGTAACGCCATCAACGGCCTGGAGGCTGCTTGGCAAGGCTGGCATGCTTCCTGCTTTTCCCAAGCAGCACTTTCACGGGCAGACGCTGCGCGATTACGCGCGCCGAGATCGAACTGACAGGGGTTCGATCGTGTACCTGGAAAGGAAGCAAGACGGCACCCTCCCCGGGTGCCGTCGTCTTTTGTGGGTCCGGAAGCGTTGTGGAGCCACAAAGCACAAGACCCCGCGGCTCTGCAGTCGCGGGGTCTTGTGCTTTTTAGATCTGGCGCCCGGCGGTCTCAGGAACAGGGGGAATCCAGGATGACCGTGTTGCCGAGCGCCAGAAACCGGAGATTTGTTGGCGCAGACAGCGGGTGCTGTCGTGAAACGTGGATCGATATTCACCTCAAATGCGTGAACAAAGGGTGACTGAAAAGGGATTTTGTGTCCGGCCGCGGCAGCAGATGACGTGCTGCGTCAGTCGCGTGATGTGGAACTCGAATCAACTGTGATAACGATCACGCATTGGCATGACGGTTGCATCTACCCGATCACCAAGCACGAAAAGGGAAACGTCATGGATACGAGTTTCGATTTTCAACCGGTTTATCCGCACCATGACCTGCTGATCGAGCTGTGCCAGGTCGAGATGGCGATCGACGGTCTGAGCGCGCGAGCGGACAATGAGCGCGGCGCACTGCAGCCGGGTCTGGAATTGCGCTTGCAGCGCCTGCGCGAAGCACTCGATCATCTGGCCGTCTGAATGAAACACGCCGTTCGTGCGCGTGGCGGTGCCACCACGCGCATCAGGACGCTGCGTCCTGATGCAAATGTGACGTCAGTGGCCCGGTCATCGATCAATGGTTGAGCACGCTGCCGATGATTTCGGTCAAGTTTCGGGAAAGCCCGTCACGTCCGGCCAGTTCCACGATCGCCGCACGTGCCGCCTGGCGCCGCTGCGGCTCCAGTCGCTGCCAGCCGTTGAATGCAGTGGCCAATCGCGCCGCCACTTGCGGATTCAAGGTATCCAGCACAACCAGTCGTTCGGCCAGTAGCCGGTAGCCGGCGCCATCGATGCGATGGAACCCGCTCGGGTTGCCACGCACGAACGCCCCCAACAAGGCCTGCACCCGGTTCGGATTCTTCAGTGTGAACGCGCCGTCGTGCTCCAGCAGCAGCACGCGTTCCAGCGCCGGTTCGCCCGGTAGCTGCGCCTGCACCGCAAACCACTTGTCCAACGCCAGCGCGTTGTCGGCGTAGCGCGCGCGATAGTCGAGCAACGCCGGCGCGGCCTGCGCGGCATGGCTGCGTACCAGCATGGAGAGTGCGGCGAGCCGATCGGTCATGCCAGGCGCATCACGGTACTGGGCGGCGGCCAGCTGGCACGCGTTCGCGCTGTCGAGCAGATTCAACAGTTCCAGCACGCGCCGCTTGAGTCGACGGCGTGCCTGGCTGAGCGCATCCAGTTCGATGTTGGTGTGTACGGTCAGCGTCTGGTAGCGCTGACGCAAGGCTTCGGCACCCAGCCGCTCGGCCAGCCGTTGCTGCATGCTCTGACGCAAGCGGTGGATGCGCTGCGGATCGATCGCTGTCTCGCGTTCAGCCAGTTCGACCTCGCCCGGCGGAGTCAGCAGGTCGGCCAGCAATGCGTCGTCGATCGCGTCGTTGCCGAACAGTCGCGCCAATGCTTCGCACCAGGCATGCAGCGCACCGGTCGAAGCACCATCACGCAGATCCTCGTAGACGCGCGCGGCCAGCTGCTGGCCGGCTTCCCAGCGATTGAAGCCGTCGACGTCATGACCCAGCAACAACGCCAGCTCGTCCGGCGTGTAATCACACTCCAGAATCACCGGCGCGGAAAATCCACGCAGCAGGGACGGTACCGGCGCGGTGACCACGTTGGTGAAGACGAAACTCTGCTCGACCTGGGTCAGCACCACGACAAGTTCGGTGCGGTATTTGGACGTCTGGCCGTCCAGATGCAGTGGAAGCATGTCGCCATGCGCGGTAAACAGCGCCAGCTTGACCGGAATTGGCAGCGGCAGCCGCGCTTCCGTGCCGGTAGCGCCCGGCGTGTGCTGGGCCAGCGTCAGCGTGTATTCGTGCCGGGCGGCATCGTAGCGGCCATGGGCCCGCAGCCGCGGCGTACCGGCCTGGGCGTACCAGGCGAGATACGGCGTCAGGTCTGTTTCGTTGGCATCGCCCAGCGCAGCGAGGAAATCCTCCAGCGTGGCGGCGCGACCGTCGTTGTGTTCGAAGTAACGGTCCATGCCGCGGCGGAATCCATCCTGACCCAGCGCACCGGCCAGCATGCGCACCAGCTCGGAGCCTTTCTCGTACACCGTCGCGGTGTAGAAATTGTTGATCTCGCTGTATTGCGCCGGGCGCACCGGATGCGCCAGCGGGCCGGCGTCTTCGGGAAACTGCGCGCGACGCAGCAGTTCGACATCCTCGATGCGCTTCAGCGGCGCCGAGTTCATGTCGGCCGAGAAGCTCTGCTCGCGGAACACCGTCAGGCCCTCCTTCAACGACAACTGGAACCAGTCGCGGCAGGTGACCCGGTTACCGCTCCAGTTGTGGAAATACTCGTGTGCAACCACGGCTTCGACGTGCCGGTATTCGTCATCGGTGGTCGAGTCCGGATCGGCCAGCAGGCATTTGGCGTTGAAGATGTTGAGTCCCTTGTTCTCCATCGCGCCCATGTTGAAATCGTGGGTGGCGACGACATGGAACACGTCCAGGTCGTAGTTGCGGCCGTAGGCCTGCTCGTCCCAGCGCATCGAGCGCTCCAGCGCGTCCATCGCGTAGTGGCAGCGGTCGATCGCGTCGGCCTCGGCCCAGATCTTCAGTTGCACGGCGCGGCCGTCGGCAGTGACGTAGTCGCGTTCGATCCTTTCCAGCTTGCCGGCGACCAGCGCGAACAGATAACTGGGTTTCGGATGCGGATCGACGAAACGCGCCCAGTGTCGGCCGCCCTCCAGCTCACCGGCGCCATCGGGATTGCCGCCGGCCAGCAGCACCGGGAAGCGCTCGCGATCAGCGCGCAGGGTGACCGTGTAACGCGACTGCACGTCGGGGCGGTCGGGAAAGAACGTGATGTGGCGGAAGCCTTCGGCCTCGCACTGGGTCAGCAGGAAGCCGGCTTCGCGCGAGCCGGACAGGTACAGCCCTTCGAGCGCGGTGTTCGTCGCCGGGCGCAACCGCACGCGGGTTTCCAGCACGCTGCCGTCACGGGCGCCATCGACTTCCAGCAGGTTGCCGACGTAGCGATACGCCGTGGCGGGAAGCTGCTGACCATCGAGTGCGATCGACAGCAGTTGCAGATTCTCGCCGTCCAGTCGCAGCGGCGACGTTTGCACGGGATCGCGGCGCAGCAGCAGGCGCGCGGCGAGTTCGCTGGCATCGATGCCGAGATCGAAATCCAGCTCGACGGACTCGACCCGCCAGGCGGGTGCGCGGTAATCGCTGAGGCGAATCAGTGCGGGAGCTTGCTCGGGAAGTGCGTGCATGGTGACGACAATGGCATGGGATCGATCAGGCTAACATGAGGTGATTTAACAGCAGGAGAATTCCATGACGGCATCGAACGCGACGCGCTACGGCGCCGAACGGGCCTGGCTCGGTGAGCAGGCCATCGTGGTGTTGACCGATCACACCGGCCAGCGCTGCCTGCGCATCGCGTTGCACGGCGCGGCACTGCTCAGCTTCGAGGTGCCGTTTGCCGGTGTCATGCATGATCTCGCCGACGGCTATCGCGACGCGGCCGAGATCGCTGCCCGCCCCAGTTCACGCTTCGCCATCATGGCGCCGTTCGCCGGCCGCATCGCCGACGCGCGTTACCGCTTCGATGGCCAGTTGCAGGATCTACAGCCCGGCGTCGTCGGCGCTGAACGGGCCAGCCGGCATGGCTTCGTGCGTGGCGTGGATTTCGACGTCACCGCACTGAGCGCGGATGACGGTCGCGCACGAGTCACGCTGAACACCGCGGCGATCCGTCCGCAACCGGGCTACCCGCATGCGATCGATCTCGAGGTGACGTTCACCCTCGACGCCGGTGGCATCACGCTGGAGGTGCGTATGCGCAATGTCGGCGACAGTGCCGCGCCGTGTTTCTTCGGCTGGCATCCGTACTTCCGGTTGGCTGACGGACTGGTCGATGGCTGGCAGTTGCAGATTCCCGCGCAGACGCTGATCCGCACCAATGCTGACCTGATCGCGCTGCCCGGCGCGGCGGCGTACGTGGCGCTGGACGACGCACCGGCGCTGGATTTTCGCGAGCCGCGCCGGCTCGACGACAGCATCCTCGATCAGGGCTACACCGATCTGGAGGCCGATGCGGATGGCCGCATCCGTACCCATCTGCGCGATCCGGCCAGCGGCCTGGGTATCACTGTATGGCAGGAGAGCGGCGTGATGCACGCATTCACCGCCGATACGGTGAGCCGCGATGCGCGTCGGTCGATCGCGCTGGAGCCGATGGAGTGCATGGCCGACGCGTTCAATCGCCCCGATTGCGCCGCAGCGATTCGCCTGGAGCCCGGCGCCGAGCGCCGCTTTCGTTGTGGTGTGGAGGTCGAATCGTGATGAGTGGCGCGATGGATGCCTTGCCCAGCTTCGACCAGATCCGCGATGCCGCCGCGCGCATCGCGCCGCATGTGCGGGTGACGCCGGTATTGCGCAGTGATACGTTGGACGCGCTGAGCGGTGCCGAACTGCACTTCAAGTGCGAGAACCTGCAGCGCGGCGGCGCGTTCAAATTCCGTGGCGCTTGCAATGCGGTATGGGCCTTGAGTGACGAGCAAGCCGCGCATGGCGTGGTCACGCATTCCTCCGGCAACCACGGCAATGCGCTGGCGCTCGCCGCCGCCACCCGCGGTATCACCGCACACGTAGTGGTGCCGGAAGGCGCGGTGCGCGCGAAGGTCGAGGCGATCGAGCGCGCCGGCGCGATCCTGCATCGCTGCGCGCCGACCCAGGCCGCGCGTGAGGCGATGTCCGCCGAGGTGCAACGCGCCACCGGCGCGGTGATGATGCATCCGTATGCCGACACCCAGGTGATGGCCGGGCAGGGCACCCTGATCCTGGAGTTGTTGCAACAGGCTCGTGGGCTTGATGCGGTGATCAACCCGGTCGGTGGCGGCGGTCTGGCCAGCGGCGTGGCGATCGCCGCGCACGCGATCGATCCTGCCCTGACGTTGTTCGGTGCCGAGCCGCAGGGCGCCGACGATGCCGCGCAATCGCTGGCACATGACGCGCGAGTGACCACGGTGGTACCCGACACACTCTGCGACGGTCTGCGCGCACTGATCGGCGAGCGCAACCTTGATGCGCTGCGCACGCACCGGGTCGAGGTGATCACCGTCAGTGACGCGGAAACCATTGCCGCGATGCAGCTGTTGTGGTCGGAGCTGAAGCAGGTGGTCGAGGTGTCCAGTGCCACCGTGCTCGCGGCGATCCTCAAGCGTCCGCAGCGTTTCGCCGGCAAGCGTGTGGGCGTGGTGCTGACCGGCGGCAATGTCGATCTGCAGGCACTGCCGTGGGGTAACGCGGGCTAGCTCAGCGCGGCTTCGGTCGAGGTGCTGCTGCCGGTTAGGGTCGGCTCGATGATAGTTGCCGCCGGTGGCGTGTGTGCGAACGCATGCAGATCCAGCTGACTGACCGGAATCGGTCGGTAGTCTTCGCCGAACGCCACCTCACCCGGCTTCCAGCCCTCGATGCGGCGCACCGCGCCCCAGAAGCGCTTCAGTGCGGCCCAGTGCAGGCCGATTAGGCCATGGTCGTTGTCGGCATCGACGACCGGATCACCCACGCCGGTCGGTCGCGGCGCCATGCCGTACAACGCCGTGCCGAACAGCACGTCCCAGATCGAGAGCACCTGGCCGTAGTTGCAGATGTGCAGCGTCGGTCGCTCGGGATCGACCAGCATGTGATGCAGGCGATGGAATTTCGGAGCGACAAATATGCGGTCGAACACACGGCCGAAACCGAGCCGCACGTTGGTGTGCGAGAAGTTCTGCACCAGTTCGCCGAGCAGCATCAGCCACGCAAACTGATCCGGATCCACGCCGATCACCAGGCCGACCGTGGCCAGGATCATCGACTGGATGAAACCATCCACCAGGCTGCCGCGATCATTGGTCCAGCAGCTCATCTGGCGCTGGCTGTGGTGCATGCTGTGCAGCGCCCACCACCACGGAATCGCATGCTGGGTGCGGTGCATCCAGTAGTAAACGAAGTCGTAGACCACGTAATAGATCGCGAACAGCACGAAGGGGTGCTGGTTGAACCACGGCACCCAGTGCGTCAGCGCCAGGGGCGAGCCGGTGCTTGAGGTGGCGCTGTCGCTGCCGCCGAACAGATGGCTGAACGGAGTCAGCACCAGATAGGTGAACAACGGGAAGATGCCGAGCAGCATCAGCAGCGTGTAATTGCGGTCGACCAGGGTCAGCCGGCGATCCGTCCACTGTTCGGCGGGGAACCAGGTTTCCAGCGGGCGGAAGATGAAGCCGATGATGCCCACTTGCAGCGCGGCGATCAGCAGCGCAGCGGCAATGTCGTTGGGATCGCCGGCCAGGCCATTCAGATGCAGCGCATCCAGCAGTGGCACGACGGCATGCGCGCCCAGCCAGCTGACCGCGTGAGTCCACAGTTGAGACAAATCAAACATCGGCACTTCTTCGAATTCGGCAGCGGCACATCATATCGCCGCACGAAAGCCCGGACGCTGAATGGCTCTCAAGAGCGGCGTCGCGCTCCCACCCCGCTGATCGCCAGCAGCCCGAGCAGCACCAGCGCGATGCCGAACATTTCCATCATGGATGGCTGTTCGTGCAGGATCAGCCACGCCAGCAGCACGCTGACGATCGGCACGCCGAGGCTGGACACGCTGGCGACCGTGGTGGACAGCCGCTGCAACACGATCGACCACAGCCACCACGCCACACTCGACGCCAGCACCGCGCTGTACGCCAGCGCACCGATGAACGGCCAGTCCCATTCGATCGAACGCTGCGGCACCGCCAGCGTGACGAGGCCGAGCGCTGCTCCACCGGCCAGCATTTGCCATGCGGTGAGGTTGAGCACCGCCGGCGCATGCCGGCGGAGCATGCGCTTGCTGAGCACGGTGCCGGCAGCCCATGCCATGCCGCCGGCCAGCGCCAGCGTAGTACTCAGCACGCTGCCCATCGCGTGCCACGGCTCGATGATGCACAGCAGTCCGAGCGCGGCCAGCACCAGCCCGAGCCAGTGCCGCGGGGTGGGCTTGTCGCCCAGCAGCAGCCACGCCAGCAGTACCGTCCAGAACGGCATCGTGTAAGCCAGCAACGCCACATGGCCGGCGCCGCCGTTGAGCAGCGCCCACTGTTCCAGTCCCTGGAACGCGGCGGTCTGGCACAGCCCGATCAGGATCGTCGGCAGCAGCGGTGGTGGCCGCAGCGATTGCCGCGAAATCAACATGGCGACAAATAGCACCGCCGCACCGATCAGGTAACGCAGCGCGGCGAAATCGAACGGCCCGGCATGTGCCAGCACCTGCTTCATCACGATCCAGCTGTAGGCCCAGATCAGGATGGTGACGAGCAGCGCGAACAACGCGCCGCGCGCTGGCGTGGTGGCAGGTGACATGGCAGGCCGGACCGAGATGGGGCGACAAGTCTAGCGGTGTCCGCTACGGTATGCGGCACCTCGGGACCACGCCTCCGCCATGACCAAGCACGCCGACCTGCCACGCTGCCACTGGGCCGCCAACAGCGATGAATTGATGCGCGACTATCACGACACCGAGTGGGGCGTGCCGCTGCACGACGATCGCGCGCTGTTCGAGTTCCTCTGTCTCGAAGGCGCGCAGGCGGGTCTGTCGTGGCGTACCGTGCTGGCCAAGCGCGAGAATTATCGCAAGGCGTTTCACCACTTCGAAATCGCCCGCGTCGCCTCGATGAAGGATCGAGAACTGGAAAAACTGCTGCTCGACCCCGGCATCATCCGCAATCGCCTGAAGGTGACGGCCGCGCGCGACAACGCAATCGCGGCACTTAATGTGATCGAGGAGTTTGGCAGTCTGGATGTCTATCTATGGTCATTCGTCGACGGCAAAACGCTGGTCAATCACTGGCGCGACAAGAGCCAGGTGCCGGCCAGCACCGAGCTGTCCGACCGCATGAGCAAGGCGCTGAAGAAACGCGGCTTCCGCTTCGTCGGCAGCACGATCTGCTATTCGCTGCTGCAGGCGACCGGCATGATCAACGATCATCTGGCCACCTGTTTCCGGCACGATAGGTCGCGTTAGGCGGATTGCGTCGCAGGAATTCTCGGTCCGCATCGATGCCAGCGGGCAACGCGAGGTGCTGCAAATGTCGATCCGTTCACACAATCTCGCGAAGTGGTGACGGTCACCGTTCAGCGCGTGAAATGTTTGCTGAACAAACACGGCGTGGGCGCTTGTGCGTTAAGCGCGCATGGCGCAAAGATGATCGTGGAGACGTCACCAGTATGCGAATCGCCAGCGTCATCGGGCGGGATTCGGGCACAGGGGGCATGGAAGGAAACACGACGGTGTCGTCTCGCCTGGCATTCCGCCATCGTTGCATCCTTTGGAGCATTCCATGAATTCCCGCCACCTCAAATCCACGCTGATTTGCCTCGCGGTGCTCGGCGCACTGTCCGCCGTACCGGTGATGGCGCAGACCGCCGTTTCGTCCGGTACGTCCGTTTCCACGGGCACTACCAATCAGGAATCGACCCGGCTGAGCACCGAGTTCACCAGCTTCGCCGGTTCGAACACGAACTCGCAGGCGTTGGTAACCGGGCTGCGCGACGGTACCGCGGTCACGCTCGACGACGTGACCAAGAATCCCGACGGCACCACGACCACCACGGCGACCACGTTCCAGCCGGCTACCGGCAAGCTGGGCTACGGCAACGTGAAGATCGCGCTGTCGCTGGCCGAGGCGATTCTCGCCAAAGACGGCATCACCGATCCGACTGCGGCCGAGATGGCCGCCGTGCTGAACGGCGGCAAGCTGGTATTGGCCAATGGCACCAGCATCGATCTGAAGGGCGTGCTGGCCCAGCGTGCCGCCGGCGAGGGCTGGGGCCAGATCGCCAAGGCCGACGGTTTCAAGTTGGGTGACGTGATGCGTTCGCCGAAGGGTGTCGGCAGCGCCGCCGCGCACGGGCATGAACACGTCCACGTCGAGAAGGTCGAACTGGCCAAGGTGCATGACGTCGATCGTCCGGGCAAGCCCGATCATGTGGGCAAAGTGGATCGCCCCGATCGTCCAAGCCGGCCGGATCGTCCCGAGCATCCCGATCACCCGGATCACGCCGGTCGCCCGGGCGGCTGAGCCCGGCCTTTCCGGCACGCGGTAGTTCTCATGCAGGCCCGGTGTGATGCCGGGCCTGCTGCCATTCTCATATCTGCAAGGAAACCCCTTTAATGCGTAACCCACAACACTGGATGATCGCCGGCAGCCTGCTGCTGGTCGGCGCACCGGCAGCCCATGCCGCCACCACGCCCGCCAGCGACCAGTTCAGCGTTTCCGCCGGCGCCGATTACAGCAGCGGCAAGTACGGCACCGACACCACCACCGACATCTGGTCGGTGCCGGTGACGGCGGCGTACCAGGTCGATCGCTGGACGTTCAAGCTCACCGTGCCGTACATCAATATCAGCGGTGCGGGCGACGTGATTCCCGGCGTGGGCAAGGTGAAGAACGGCAACCCGAAAGGGCGTGGCCACGGCAACGGCAATGGCGGATCAATTCCCACGCCGACCACCACCACCAACGGTTCAGCGTCGGGCCTGGGCGACATCACGGCCTCGGCTGGCTACGAGCTGTTCACCAACAACGACCATTCGTTCGGCCTGGATCTCACCGGCAAGGTGAAGTTCGGTACCGCCGACGAGAACAAGGGCCTGGGTACCGGCAAGAACGACTACGGCGTCGCGCTGGATACCTACAAGGTGAGCGGCGCGTGGACGGCGTTCGGCGGTGTGGGCTGGATGAAGTACGGCAGCTCGCAATACATCAAGCTGAAGAACGGCTTCAACGCGAACATCGGCGCCGACTACAAGCTGAGCCCCAGCGACAGCGTCGGCGCGTACTACTACTACCGCGAACGGATCGCCGAGACCGGTGCCCCGCAGAGCGAGTTGACCGGTTACTGGAACCACAAGCTCAGCGACAATCTGCGCGTGCAGGCCTACGCACTCGCCGGCTTCGCCAATGGCAGCCCGGATTACGGCGTCGGTGCGTCGTTGAAGTACAGCTTCTGATCCACCGGCTCCGTGCGTGATGTCGCACGGAGCCGTTACCCCGGCATCCCTAGGTGCGCCGTGATCCGCGCAGGTTGTCGATCGGGAAGCTGGCGATTGCGCCACCATCGGCGCCGCGGCGCGGCTGGCCGGTCGGTGGGCCCCATGCGTGCGCGGTAACGACTTCCCAGGTTGCGGGGATGCGGCCATCCGCACGCATCGTCTCGTACGCAGCCAGCATGCGCTGATAACGCGCTTTGCCGGTGAGGCCGCGCATGCGCGCATGGTCGGCGTTGGTGGCGCCGAGGCCTTGCAGTTCTTCCAGCAGCTTGCGCGGTTCGCTGTAGGTCAGCGTGTAGCGGAACACATCCAGCACCGGGTCGCGCAGGCCGGCGGCGAGCATCGCGTCACCGACGTCGTGCATGTCGAGAAAGCGGCTGACGTGCGGTTGCTGGTCGGCTTCGGCCCATGCCGCGCGCAGTTCTTTCAACGTGTCCGGACCAAAGGTGGAGAACGCCAGCAGGCCGCCGGGCTTCAGCACGCGCGCACATTCGCCGAACAGCGCCGGCAGATCGTCGATCCACTGGAAGCACAGGTTGGAATGCAGCACGTCCACGCTGTGGTCGGCCAGCGGCAGCGCGGTGGCTTCGGCGCAGACGCGGATGAACGGCTTCAGCCAGCTGCTGTGCTGCTTCGCGGCGCGCAGCATCGGTAGCGCGAGATCCACCGCGATCACGTCGGCCTTGGCGTAGCGTTGCTTCAGCAGCGCGCTGCCGCGGCCGGTGCCGGCGCCGACGTCGATCACGCGTTGCGGCGTTTGCGTATAGAAGTCCAAACGCTCGAGCAGGGCGGCTTGCACGTCCCGCTGCAGCACGTCGTGCCGTTCGTAGCTTTGGGCGGCGCGGCCGAAGTGGCGGCGTACCTGATCGTGATCCAGTTGAAAATCGCTCATCGAACCTGCTCGTTGTGTGCCGCTGCCAGCAGCGGTTGCAGCGCCTGCGCCACGGCCTCGGCATGGCCGAAGAACGGCGCGTGCCCGGCTTGCTGGATTTCGTCGTAGCTGCCGCCGCACTGGCTGGCCGACCATTGCATTGCCTGCGGCGGCACCAGCCGGTCGCGGCGGCCGCTGATCCATGCACTGGGCACGCGCAGGTCGGGCAGCGCGGCGCGGCGGTCGGCAGTTTCCAGGATGCGGATGCCTTCCTGCAGCACGCGCAGGTCGGGTTCGCCGCGGGCAAATACCAGCGTGCGCAGATGGCGCAGTTCGGCACGCGGATCGGTGCTACCCATTGCTTCCAGCGCGAGGAAACGCTCGATGGTGGCGTGGTAGTCGGTTTCCAGATCGCTGGCGAGCTGGTGCACCAGGGTTTCGTCCGCGCCATGTGGCCAGCTCGCGTCACGCACGAAACGCGGGGTGGCGCACAGCATCGCCAGGCTGCGTACCTGCTGCGGCATCTCCAGTGCGGCGGTCAACGCAATGATCCCGCCCAGCGACCAGCCCAGCCAGATCGCCGGCGGCGTCACTGCGGCGATCGCGGCGGCGCAGGCGCGCGGTTCCAGCGGCAGTCCGCAATCGCGCGAATAGCCGTGGCCGGGCAGATCGACCACATGCATCGTGCAGTGTTCTTCCAGCGCCTCGACCAGCGGCGCCAGCACGCCACCATGCATCGCCCAGCCATGCAGCAGCACCATCGGTACGGGGCCGTGGCCGCGGGTTTCCACGTACAGGCTCATGCGTCGGGGTCCTTGTCCCTGGCGCGTGGTGCGGGCATCGGAATGCCGGCCGGCGTCAGCGCGTTGTCCACCGCGACGCGCCCATCGAACACGAAGCAGTCGCCGCGCCAGTGCGTGCCGTCGGTCTGTTCCAGGTATTTCAGGATGCCGCCATCGAGTTGATAGACGTGCGGCATGCCGAGATCGCGCATGTGCAGCGCGGCCTTCTCGCAGCGGATGCCGCCGGTGCAGTACGACACGATGGTCTTGCCTTCGTAGCGCGCGCGGTCGGCGGCAATCGCGGCGGGGAATTCGGTGAAGCTGGCGAGGCGGTAGTCGACCGCCTGCGGGAACTTGCCGACGTCGGTTTCGTAATCGTTGCGGGTGTCCAGCAGCATCACGTCGCGGCCATCGTCATCGTGGCCCTGATCCAGCCAGCGCTGCAGTGTGGACGCGTCCACCGCCGGCGCGCGGCCACCTTCAGGGCGGATCGTGGGCAGGCGCATGGTGATGATCTCGCTCTTCAGGCGCACGCGCAGGCGGCCGAACGGCACCTCATCGGACAGCGACTCCTTCGGTTCGATATCGGCGAAGCGCGGGTCCTCATGCAAGCTGGCGATGAAACCGTCGATCTGCGCGCGGCTGCCGGCGAGGAACAGGTTGATGCCTTCCGGCGCCAGCAGGATGGTGCCTTTCAACGCCAGCGCTTCGCAGCGCGCGAACAGCCGTTCGCGCAGCATGGACAGATCGTCCAGGCTGATGAATTTGTAGGCGGAGATGTTGATGATCGACATGCGGGGGTATCGGTAAAGCAAGCGAACAATTATACGCGGCGACGGCAAGGCGCCCGTGGAGAGTCATTCGCGCAAACCCGGATGCGGGGCAATGGCCGGCAGTCGCAGGGTTTTCAGCGCGGTCAGCAGCCTATCCACGTGCGCATCTTCATGCGCCGCCGACAGGGTGATGCGCAAGCGCGCCTGACCGGCGGGTACGGTCGGTGGGCGGATCGCGCTGACCAGCAGGCCTTGCCGTTCGAGTGCCTGCGCTGCCGCCAGTGCGGCATCGGCACTGCCCAGCAGCAGCGGCTGGATCGCAGTGGTTGAGGCCAACAGCGGCAAGCCGAGTTCGGCTGCACCGCGGCGAAATCGATCGATCGATGCGGTGAGCTTGTCGCGTCGCCACTCCTCGGTCTGCGCCAGTTGCACTGCCTCGAGTGCAGCCGCGGCCAGCGCGGGGGGCATCGCGGTAGTGTAGATGTAGGGACGCGCGAACTGCATCAGGCCGGCGATGACGTCGGTCGAACCGGCGACGAAAGCGCCCGCACAGCCAAGCGCCTTGCCCAGCGTGGCCATCAGCAGCGGGACTTCTTGCTGATTCAGGTTTGCAGCGCTGACACAGCCGGCGCCGCGTTTGCCGAGTACGCCCAGGCCGTGCGCGTCGTCGACCATGAAGGTGGCGCGTTCGCTTGCGCACAGCGTCGCCAGTTCGCGCAATGGCGCGATATCGCCGTCCATGCTGAACACGCCGTCGGTGGCCAGCAGGGCGGCGGCTTCCTGATTCGCTGCAAGTTGGCGTGCGGCGGCAGATACATCGGCATGCGGATAGCGCTTCAGTTCGGCGCCGCTGAGTATCGCGCCATCCAGCAGGCAGGCATGGTTGAGCTTGTCCTGCACGCAGACGTCACCGCGCGCCAGCAATGCCTGCAGTACGCCGAGATTGGCCATGTAGCCGGTGGAGAACAGCAGCACGCGCTCGCGCCCGGTCCACGCGGCCAGAGCTTCCTCCAGTTCCGCATGTTCGGTACGGTGGCCGCAGATCAGGTGCGCCGAAGTACTGCCGACACCTTCTTCCCTGGCCGTGCGCGTGAGTGCGGCGATCAGCTGCGGGTGTTGTGCCAGGCCGAGGTAGTCGTTGCTGCAGAACGACAGCAGGCGCTGGCTGCCGGTTTCCAGCCATGGACCGTCGACGTGGTCGATTGTGCGCAGTCGACGTAACAGTTGCGCACGCGAGCGTTCGGCCGTCTGCACGGCCAGTCGTTCGAGCAGGTCAGGCCGCGGCGCTGCAGCCACAGCCTTGTCCGCAACCAGTGTCAGCCGGCTCCATGATGTCCGCATGCACGGTGTTGCTTTCCTCGACCACCTGCAGCGGATGCAGGTCGAGCCGCGCGAACAGCGCGCGGTCGTGTTCCACGTCCGGGTTGCCGGTGGTCAGCAGCTTCTCGCCGTAGAAGATCGAGTTGGCGCCGGCGAAGAAGCACAGCGCCTGCACCGCGTCGTCCATCTGCTGGCGGCCGGCGGACAAGCGCACCATCGAGGCCGGCATCAGCAGACGCGCGACCGCGATCGTACGCACGAACTCGAACGGGTCCAGCGCCGCGGTGCCGTTCAACGGCGTGCCTTCGACCTGCACCAGCTGATTGATCGGCACCGACTGCGGATGCTCGGGCAGGTTGGCCAGCGTCTGCAGCAGGCCGGCGCGCTGGTCGCGCGATTCGCCCATGCCGACGATGCCGCCGCAGCAGGTCTTCATGCCGGCATGGCGCACGTGCTCGAGCGTGTCGAGGCGATCCTGGTACTGACGGGTGTGGATCACTTCGCCGTAGAACTCCGGCGCGGTGTCGAGGTTGTGGTTGTAGTAGTCGAGCCCGGCCGCCTTCAGCGTGTCGGCCTGCGCGCCGCTGAGCATGCCCAGCGTGGCGCAGGTTTCCAGGCCAAGGCCTTTCACCGCGCGCACGATCTCGGCCACCTTCAGCACGTCGCGATCCTTCGGGCCGCGCCATGCCGCGCCCATGCAGAAACGGCTGGCGCCAGCGTCCTTCGCCGCCTGCGCGCGTTCCAGCACAGCCTCGACGCTCATCAGTTTCTGCGCCTGTACGCCGGTGTCGTAGCGCGCCGCCTGCGGGCAGTAAGCGCAGTCTTCCGGGCAGCCGCCGGTCTTGATCGACAGCAGGGTCGAAACCTGTACCGCGTTCGGATCGTGCTGTTCGCGGTGTACCGCATGCGCGCGATGCAGCAACTCGTTGAACGGCAACGCGAACAGCGCGGCCACTTCAGTGCGTGTCCAGTCGTGGCGGATGGCGGTGTGGGACATGGAACGGCAACTCCGGTGCATGGAGCGCGAGAGTGTGGGAGCCGCCCGGTAGAGAGTCAACTCGATACGTTGACGAATGGTTGACGCAAGCATGGACGTGGCTCACCCGCTACCATCGCGTGATCAAACGAGAAGCGACCTGGAGCGTATCAGCATGACAGAAGGACAGGGCAGCAGCGGTAACGTGCTCGCCGCCATCTGCAGTTTCTTTATCCCGGGGTTGGGCCAGCTGGTACAGGGGCGCCTGCTAATGGCAATCATCATGTTTGTGCTGGCGGCGGTGCTGTGGATCATCCTGCTCGGCTGGCTGATCCACCTGTGGTCAATCCTCGACGCCGCGCTGTACAAACCGAACCGCTGACCGGACATGCGCATGGATGCGTGGATGGAGCCGTGGCGACGATTGCAGCGTTTCATGCTGCCGTGGCGTTGCCTGCTATGCAGTGCCGCCGGGGCTGACAGCATCGACCTGTGTGCCGATTGCGCGGCCGAGCTGCCGCGCAACCGCAGCTGTTGCGCACGCTGCGCGCTACCGCTGGCAATGCCGGCGGCGCTATGTGGCGAATGCCAGCGCCGCGCGCCACCGTGGGATGCCGCGTGGGCACCGTTCCGCTACGGCTGGCCGCTGGACCGGCTGGAATCGCGCTACAAGTTCGGCGCCGATCTTGCCGCCGGCCGCGTGTTGTCCACGCTGTGGAGGCGCGAGTCTTGCCCGATCGAACTGCCGCCACTGCTGCTGACAGTGCCTTTGCATCGTAGCCGTCTGCGCCAGCGCGGTTACAACCAGGCGCTGGAACTGGCCCATCCACTGGCACGCGAACTCGGCGTACCGTTGCGCCACGATGCGCTGCAACGCGTTCGTCAAACCGATGCGCAGACCGAACTCGATGCGCTCGGCCGCCGCCGCAACGTGCGTGGTGCGTTCGCCTTGCGCGTTGGCATCGCGCTGCCAGCGCACGTGGCGATCCTCGACGACGTGATGACCACCGGTGCCACCCTGGCCGAATGTGCGCGTGTGCTCAGGCGCGCCGGCGTGCGACGCGTGGATGTGTGGGCACTGGCGCGGGCGCCGTCACCACGGGGCTAGCGCGTCAGCGCAGTGCCAGTGCCAGCACGATGCCGATCCACACGGCCAGTCCCAGCCAGTTGTTGTGGCGGAACGCGGCGAGGCAGGCGCTGCGGATGCGGTCGCGAATCAGCCAGTGCTGGTAGCCGAACAGGCCGGCGGCGACCAGCAGACCGAGCCAGTATGGCCAGCCCAAGGCGGCGCGCTGGCCGACGAACAGCATCGCCAGCAGGAAGGTGCCCATCAGTACGCCGAGGATCGGCAGGTCGGCATCGCCGAACAGGATCGCGGTGGATTTCGCGCCGGCCTTGATGTCGTCGTCGCGGTCGACCATCGCGTACTCGGTGTCGTACACCACCGACCAGATGATGTTGCCGATGAACAGCAGCCAGCCCACCGGCGGCACCGTGTTCATCACCGCAGCGAACGCCATCGGGATCGACCAGCCGAACGCCGCGCCCAACACCACCTGCGGCAGATAGGTATGGCGTTTGGTGAACGGATAGATCGCCGCGAGCAAAGCGCCGGCGAACGACAGCTCGATGGTCAGCCGGTTGGTGAACAGCACCAGCACGAACGCGAACGCGAGCAGCGCAGCGAACACGATCAACGCTTCGCGCGGCGTCACCCGCCCGCTGGCGATCGGTCGGCCGGCGGTGCGTTCCACTTGCGGGTCGAGCTTGCGGTCGGCGTAGTCGTTGATCGCGCAGCCGGCCGCGCGCATCGCGAACACGCCGAGGGTGAAGATGATCAGCGGCTTCCACGGCGGGAAATCGCCGGCAGCCAGCCACAGTGCCCACCAGGTCGGCCACAGCAGCAGCAGTGCGCCGACCGGACGATCCATCCGGGTCAGCACCAGATAGTCCAGCGCCTTTTCGCGCTGACGTACGGGCAGTTTTCGCAGCAACCAGTTCAGCACCCGCGTGGCGCGGGTGGAACTGTCCGCCGGCTGCACCGGCCTGGCGGCGGGTGTCGCCGCACCGGGCCGAGGTCGGGTGGTGGGCGAAGGCGCGTTGTTGCGCCGCTGGCGTTTGCGGGGAGGAGGAGCCATCTGTCGAGTTTAGCGTGGTCGCCGCGGTCGGATCGCGTCGTGGATCACTTCAGGGCTTCACAAGGCCACCGTTGCAATCACTGACACAGCAGCAGTCGGTACGCCGGATGCTCGCTCTCGTCCACATGCGGGTAGCCGAGTGTGGCGAGGAAGCAGCGGAACAGCGATTGTTCGGCGTCGGGCACCTGGATGCCGACCAGGATACGGCCGTAATCGGCGCCATGGTTGCGGTAGTGGAACAGGCTGATGTTCCAGTCCGGGTGCAGGTGTTGCAGGAAACGCACCAGCGCGCCGGGACGCTCGGGAAACTCGAAGCGGTATAGCCGCTCGTCGTGCGCCAGCGCCGAGCGGCCGCCGATCATGTGGCGTAGGTGCAGCTTGGCCAGTTCGTCGTCGGTGAGGTCGAGCACGCCGAAATCCTGCGCGCGGAACGCGGCGATCAGCGCCGCGCGCTCGTCGCGGCCAGCGGTGCGCACGCCGACGAAGAGGTGTGCCTGCTGCGCATCGCCGATGCGGTAGTTGAACTCGGTGATGCCACGTTCCCCCAGGGTGGCGCAGAAGCGGCGGAAGCTGCCGCGCTGTTCAGGGATCGTCACCGCGAACACCGCCTCGCGCTGCTCGCCGACCTCGGCGCGCTCGGCGACGAAGCGCAGCCGATCGAAATTCATGTTGGCGCCGGAGACGATCGCCACCAGTGCGCCATCGCCGGCGCCATGCATGGCGACATACTGCTTCAACCCGGCCAGCGCCAGTGCGCCGGACGGCTCGGGCACGCTGCGGGTGTCCTGATGGATATCGCGGATCGCCGCGCAGATCGCGTCGGTGTCCACCCGCAGCATCGCGTCTACATGCTGCCGGCACAGCGCGAAGGTACGCGTGCCGACCTGCTTTACCGCGGTGCCGTCGGCGAACAGGCCGACTTCGTCCAGCGTCACGCGGGTGCCGCTTTCCAGTGCGCGCGCCATCGCGTCGGCATCGGCTGCCTGCACGCCGATCACCCGTACCTCCGGTCGCAATGCCTTGATGCACACGGCCACGCCGGCGAGCAGGCCGCCACCGCCGACCGGCACGAACACCGCGTGCAGCGGGCCGGGATGCTGGCGCAAGATCTCCAGCGCAATCGTGCCCTGGCCGGCGATCACCGCCGCGTCGTCGAACGGATGCACCAGGATCGCGCCGGACTCTCCCTGCAACTGTGCCGCCGCGGCCTGTGCCTCGCTGTAGGAATCACCGGCCAGCACCACCTCCACCATCGCGCCACCGAAGCGGCGAACGGCGTCCACCTTCACCTGCGGCGCGGTCACCGGCATCACGATGGTGGCGCGGATGCCCAGCTTCGCGGCAGCCAGCGCCACGCCCTGCGCGTGGTTGCCGGCGGAGGCGGCGATCACCCCGCGTGCGCGTTGCGTCGCGTCCAGCTGCGCCATGCGGTTGTACGCGCCGCGCAGCTTGAACGAGAAGCACGGCTGTTGATCCTCGCGCTTGAGCAACACCGTGCAGCCCAGCCGTGCGCCGAGCAGCGGCGCGGGTTCCAGCGCCGACTCGTGCGCGACATCGTAGACGCGCGCGGCGCGGATCTGTGCCAGCAGTTCGCCGAGCTCCACCTCGTCGTCTTCGACGGGCAAGGCCGCGACTGCTTTCATGCGGCCAGCGCTGTCGCCGGATGCGCCACCTGCAGCACGTCGACGAGCTTGCGCGTCTGCTGCAGGATCTGCGCCACGCCGGCATCGTCGCACTGCAGACTCAGCGTCAGTCGCGAGACGGCAGGATCATGCGTGGCGGTTACGGTCAGCGTGTCGATGTTGTAGCCGCGCGCGGCGAACAGCCCGGCCACGCGCACCAGCGCGCCGGCTTCGTTCTGCAACAGGATGGACAAGGTGTGGTTCATGACGGCGCTCTCGTTGGGTGATGCTCAGAACATGTGGGAAGGCGAGGTCTCGCGTACGACGGATGCCTCGCGCGATGGAATGAAATCGCCGGTGATCATCTGTGCGTAGCTGGCGCCCGGCCCCACCATCGGATACACGCCGGCGTCCGGATCGATCATCACTTCGAGGAAGGCCGGCCCGTCGAACGCGAGGAATGCGGCGATGGTCGCCTCCAGTTCCTCCGTGCACTCCAGCCGTTGCGCCCAGGCGAAGCCATCGGCCTGTGCGGCAAGCACGAAGTCCTTCTTGTGCAGACTCTTGTCGGACGCGGCGAAGCGGCCCTTGAAGTAGAGCTTCTGCCACTGCCGCACCATGCCGTCGCCGACGTTGTTGAGTACCACCACTTTCACCGGCAGATTGTAGGTGGTGACGGTTTCCAGCTCGCCGATGTTCATGCGGATGCTGGCGTCGCCGTCGATGTCGATGACGAGCTTGTCGGGATGCGCGAACTGCGCCCCGATCGCGGCCGGCAGGCCGAAACCCATCGTGCCCATCGAGCCGGAGGTGAGCCAATGCCGCGGTGCGCGGAAGTCGAAATACTGCGCCGCCCACATCTGATGTTGGCCGACGCCGGTGCTGACGATTGCGCGACCCTGCGTATGACGATTGATCGCCTCCAGCACCGCATACGGCTGGATCAGCGCGCTGGCGCGGTCGTAATTCATCGCGTGCACGCGTTTCAGTTCGGCCACGTGCGCATGCCACGCAGTCAGCTGCAGACGCATGCCGTGTGCGCGGCCATACGCGGTGAGTCGTTCCAGCGCGCGCGCCAGCGGACCGACGTGATGCCAGTGCGTCGGCTTCACCTTGCCGATCTCGGCCGGATCGATGTCGATCTGCGCGATGGACTTCGCGCGCGGCGCGAACTTGGCCGGCACGCCGGCCACGCGGTCGTCGAAACGCGCGCCCAGCGCCAGCACGAAGTCGCAATCCTCCACCGCATAGTTCGCGTAGGCCGTGCCGTGCATGCCGAGCATATGCAGCGCGAGTGGGTCAGTGGTATCGAATGCGCCCAGGCCCATCAGGGTGGTGGTCACCGGTAAGCCGAACGTATCGACGAATGCACGCAATGCCGTTGCCGCACCGGCCGCGATCACGCCACCGCCGGCGTAAATCAATGGCCGTTGCGCCTGCATCAACGCGGCGAAGAACGTGGCGCAGTCGGCATCGCTCAGCGCCGACTGTTCCACCGCACTCAGACGCGCACGGTAACCGGTCAGTGCCAGCTCACCGGTGCCATGAAAGTTCAGTGCCGTGTTCTGCACGTCCTTGGGCACGTCCACCACCACCGGACCGGGCCGGCCGCTGCGGGCGAGGGTGAACGCGGTGCGCACGGTCGCCTCCAGCTGCGTCGCGTCGGTCACCAGGAATACGTGCTTGGCACAGGCGCCCATGATGTTGCTGATCGGTGCCTCCTGGAACGCGTCGCTGCCGATCGCCGCGGTGCCTACCTGGCCGCAGATCACCACCAACGGGATCGAGTCGGCCATCGAGTCGCGCACCGGCGTGACCATGTTCGTCGCGCCGGGCCCGGAGGTGACCACCGCCACGCCGACCTTGCCGGAGGCGCGCGCATAACCCGCGGCCATGAAGCCCGCACCCTGCTCGTTGGCCGGCACGATCAGCGGCATCGGCTCGTCGCCGTTGTCATGCAGGTTGGCGGCGTTGTAGCGGAACACAGCGTCATACACCGGCAGGATCGCGCCACCGGAATAGCCAAACAGCACCTTGACGCCTTCATCGGCGAATACCTGCACGATGACTTCGGCGCCGCTTATCGATTGACCGGCGCGCGGGTGTTGCTCGATTTCAGGTGCGATTTTCAGCGGTGATGCATTCACTAAAAAATCCTTGGAGATAGCGGGATGAACACCCTCTCCACCAGCGGCAACGCTGCCGGAGGAGAGGGCTCAAGCACGGTGGTCAGCCGACCTTCTTCAGCGGCGTGGCAGCGGGTGCCGCCGTCGGTTGCAGCCACGGCATCTGTGCGCGCAGCTTGGCGCCGACCACTTCGATGGGATGGTCGAGATCGGCCTGTTTGAGGCGCTTGTAGTTCGGCAGGCCGGCCTTGTATTCAGCCGTCCAGTTGCGCGCGAAGGTGCCGTCCTGGATGTCGGTGAGCACATCCTTCATGCGCGCCTTGGTGCTGGCGTCGACCACACGAGGACCGCTGACGTAGTCGCCGTACTGCGCGGTCTCGGAGACGAACTCCAGCATTCGCTTCAGGCCACCTTCGTAGAACAGGTCGACGATCAGCTTCAGCTCGTGCATCACCTCGTAGTACGCGATCTCCGGCTGGTAGCCGGCCTCGACCAGCGTTTCGAAACCCTTGATCACCAGCTCGCTGGCGCCGCCGCACAGCACGGCCTGTTCACCGAACAGGTCGGTCTCGGTCTCTTCCTTGAAGTCAGTCTTGATGATCATCGCGCGGCCGCCACCGATGCCGTCGGCGTAGCCCTTGGTCTTCGCCTCGGCGTGGCCACTGACATCCTGGTGCACCGCCCAGATGCACGGCACACCACGCCCACGCTCATACTCGCTGCGCACCAGCGCGCCAGGCCCCTTCGGGGCGACCAGGATCACGTCGATGTCGGCGCGCGGGGTGATCTGCTTGAAATGCACGTTGAAGCCGTGCGCGAACAACAGCGCGGCGCCCGGCTTGATGTTCGGCTCGATCACTTCCTTGTACAGCGTCGGCTGCACCATGTCCGGGGTCAGCACGGCGACCAGGTCGGCGCCACGCACGGCGTTGGCCGGCTCGATCACGGCGAAGCCATCGGCTTCGGCGCGCTTCCAGGTCGGGCCGCCGGGGCGCAGGCCGACCACAACGTCGAGGCCGGAGTCGCGCAAGTTCAGCGCATGCGCGCGGCCCTGGCTGCCGTAGCCGAGCACGGCGATGCGGGATGTGGCGAGTGTGTTGTTGGCGGCGGTACTCATGCGGCAACTCCTTCAGTGGTTTCGGTGTGGGTGTGCTTGGGTGTGGAGACGGCTGTCTGCGGATGGGTGGTGGCACCGTCGGAGGCGGAGCCGACCAGACGCGCGTACTTGGCCAGCGCGCCATGGGTGACTTTCGGTTGTGGCGGCTGCCAGCTGGCGCGACGACTGGCCAGATCGGCGCTGGTGCGCAGTTCGCGATGTTCGGCATCGATCACCACGCGATCGCCCTCGCGAAGCAGGGCGATTGGGCCGCCGCGCGCCGCTTCCGGCGCGATGTGGCCGACCATGAAGCCGTGGGTGGCACCGGAGAAGCGGCCGTCGGTGATCAGCGCGACGTCGTTGCCGAGGCCGCGGCCGATCAGCGCGGCGGTGACGCCAAGCATCTCGCGCATGCCGGGGCCGCCGGCCGGCCCTTCGTTGCGGATCACGATGACGTCGCCGGCGTGGATGCGATCACCCTGCACGGCGGCGAACGCTTCCTCCTCGCTCTCGAATACGCGAGCCGTGCCCTCGAAGTGGCCACTCTTGCCGGGGATCTTGAGGATGCAACCCTCCGGCGCAAGATTGCCGTACAGGATCGAATAGCCGCCGCGCGGCTTCAGCGGTTGCGTGACGGGATGCACCACATCCTGTGTCTCGGCACGTGGAGCTGCCTTGGCTTCGGCGAACAGGCTGCGGCCGGTGACGGTAGGTGCGTCCTCCAGCATGCCTGCGGCGATCAGTTCCTGCGCCACGCGCGCACTGCCGCCGGCGCCGAACAGCTCGACCGCGGTGTAGCGGCCGGCCGGCATCAGGTCGGCGATCACTGGCGTGTGCACCGAGGCGGGCTCGAAATCCTCCAGCGTCCACGCGACACCGGCTTCGCGCGCGATCGCCAGCAGATGCAGCACGGCGTTGGTGGAGCCGGCAGTGGCGGCGACCATGCGTGCGGCGTTGCGGAACGAGGTGCGCGTCAACAGTTCGCGCGGAGTGCGCTCGGCCCGGAGGCACTCCATTACCAGCTCACCGCAGCGGTAGGCCGCGGCACCCTTGGCCGGATGGGTGGCGGGGATGTCGTTGTAGCCCATCGGCGACAGACCCAGCGTGGTCAGCACCATCGCCATCGTGTTGGCGGTGAACTGGCCGCCGCAGGCGCCGGCGCCGGGGCAGGCGTCGCGCTCGACAGCGCGCAGTTCCTCGTCGTCGATCTTGCCGGCGCCATGTGCGCCGACGGCCTCGAATACCTGCTGGATGGTGATCGGATGGCCGTCGTGCGTGCCATGCGCGATGCTGCCGCCATACAGCGCGACGCCTGGAATGTTCAGGCGCGCCAGCGCCATCGCTGCGGCGGGAATCGTCTTGTCGCAGCCGCACAGCACCACCATCGCATCGAGGCAGTGGCCATCCACCGCCAGCTCGATCGAGTCGGCGATCACCTCGCGGCTGATCAGCGACGAGCGCATGCCCGGCGTGCCCATCGCGATGCCGTCGGTCACGGCAATCGTGTTGAACTCGATCGGCGTGCCGCCGGCGGCGCGGATGCCGGCGGCCGTTTCAACCGCCAGCTCGCGCAGGTTGAGGTTGCACGGGCTCACGTTCGACCAGGTGTGCACCACCGCCACCAGCGGCCGGGCGATCGCCTCATCGTCCAGTCCGGTGGCGCGCAGCATGGCGCGGGCAGGCGCGCGGTCGGGGCCGGTCTTGATCAGGTCACTGCGCATGGTTGTTCCAATGGGATGGCTGGAAGAAAGCGCCCCCTGCGTGCGAGGGGGGTGGCAAGACGGAACGCAGTCGGCGCCATCGCGGCGTGCGCGAACCATCCGATGCCTGAAGCACGCAGAGGGCAGCAGAAAATGCGGACACTTCCGTGTGCCCGCTGGGGAAACCAGGGGAATGCATCAGCCGCATGCGCGAGCTCCGCAGAAGAACGCGGCGGTGCTGTCGGCGTGATCCTCGATTGCGGCCAGCACGGCATCGAGCACGTCGGTGGTACTCGCGCTGCCGCCGATGTCGCGACTGTGCGGACCGTCGCGCAGTACTTGTTCGACCGCTGCCTCGACTGCGACGGCTTCGGCTTCCAGTCCCAGCGAGTGACGCAGCAACAGCGCCACGGAAAGGATCGCGCCGACCGGATTGGCCACGCCCTGGCCGGCGATGTCCGGTGCCGAACCGTGGATCGGTTCGTACAGGCCGGCCTTGCCGTCGCCCAGCGACGCCGATGGCAGCAGGCCGAGCGAGCCGGCAAGCGCAGCGGCCTCGTCGGTGAGGATGTCGCCGAACAGGTTCTCGGTAACCACCACGTCGTAGCGGTTGGGTTGGGTCAGCAGCAGCATCGCCATCGAGTCGACCAGCTGATGTTCGACCTTCACGTCGGGATAGTCGGCGGCGATGCGCTGCACGGTGCTGCGCCACAAACGTGAGGTTTCCAGCACGTTCGCCTTGTCCACCGAGGTGACGTGATGACGACGGCCGCGTGCCAGCTCGAACGCGCGGCGCACCACGCGCTCGACTTCGGCCACGGTGTATTTGCATTCGTCGGTGGCGGTGTCGGCGCTGCGCGTCTTGGCGCCGAAGTAGGCGCCACCGGTGAGCTCGCGGACGAACAACACGTCGACATTCTTCAGTTTTTCGTTCTTCAGCGGCGACAGATTGGCCAGTGCCGGATGCACCTGCAGCGGGCGCAGGTTCGCGTACACGCCAAGCGCGGCGCGCAGGGCCAGCAGCCCCTGTTCGGGGCGCACCGTTGCATTCGGATCGGACCACTTCGGTCCGCCGACGGCGCCGAGCAGCACCGCATCGGCGCGCCGGCATGCCGCCAGCGATGTGGCAGGCAACGGCTCGCCGGTGGCATCGATCGCGATGCCGCCGATCAGCTGCTCGTCGAACGTGAATACGTGCTCGTAGCGGGCGGCCACGGTTTTCAGTACGGCTACCGCGGCGGCGGTGACTTCGGGACCGACGCCATCGCCGGGCAAGGTGACGATGCGTGCCTTCATGCCGCTTTCTCCTGTTGTTCGTAACGAGTGATCGCATCGGTGTGTTGCAGCAGGTAACCCAACTGGTCGACGCCATTGAGCAGACAGTGCCGCGCGAACGGTTCCAGCTGGAATGGAATGCGGCCGCCATCAGGCAGCGCGATGAACTGTTCGCGCACGTCGATCACCAGCTCGATGCCGGGATGCTTAAGCAGCCAACGGTGTTCGAGCTCATCGATGACGATCGCCAGCAAGCCGTTCTTCAGCGCGTTGCCGCGGAAAATGTCTGCGATCTCGCTGCACAGCACCGCCTGCATGCCGTAGTCGAGCAAGGCCCACGGCGCGTGTTCGCGCGAGGAGCCGCAGCCGAAGTTGTGGCCGGCGACCAGGATCGAGCAGCCCTGCGCCTGCGGCTGATTCAACGGGAAGGCCGGGTTGTCGCTACCGTCGGCCTGATAGCGCCAGTCGTGGAAGCACAGCTTGCCTAGCCCTGTGCGGGTGGTGGTGGTGAGGAAGCGCGCCGGGATGATGCGGTCGGTGTCGATGTTCTCGTCGGCCAGCACGGCGGTGCGCGAGTGGATTCGGGTGACGGCCTTCATGCGGCTTGCTCCTGCCTGCGGTTGTCGAGCGTGGAGTACTCGCGCGGATCGGCAATGCGGCCGGCCAGTGCGGATGCGGCCGCGGTGGCTGGGCTGGCCAGCACGGTGCGCGCGCCCTTGCCCTGGCGACCTTCGAAGTTGCGGTTGGAGGTACTCACCACGAGCTGGCCCGGCTGCGCCAGATCGCCGTTCATCGCGATGCACATCGAGCAGCCCGGCACACGCCACTCGGCGCCGGCCGCCGTGAAAACCTGATGCAGGCCTTCGCGTTCGGCATCACGACGCACCGCCTCGGAGCCGGGCACCACCAGCATGCGCACGCCGTCGGCGACGCGACGGCCACGCAACACGTTGGCCGCCTCGCGCAGGTCGGACAGCCGCGAGTTGGTGCAGCTGCCGACGAACACTACGTCGACCGGTGTGCCCTGCATCGGTTTGCCGGCTTCGCTCTTCATGTAGTCGAGCGCGCGGCGTTCCTGCGCATTGGTGGCGGCCGGCACCGGCGCATCCATCGCGATCGCCATGCCCGGATGGGTGCCGTAGGTGACGGTGGGCTTCACCGCGCTGGCGTCGATGCGCACTTCGTGGTCGTAGGTTGCGCTGTCATCGCTGCGCAATGTGCGCCAGCGCTCCACGGCGGCATCCCACGTAGCACCCTGCGGCACACGCGGACGTCCCTTCAGCCAGGTGAACGTGGTTTCATCCGGTGCGATCAGGCCCGCGCGCGCACCGGCCTCGATCGACATGTTGCAGACCGTCATGCGCTCGTCCATCGACAGCGCCTCGATCGCCGCACCGCGGTACTCGAGCACGTAGCCGGTGCCGCCATCGACGCCGATCGTGCCGATGATGTGCAGGATCAGATCCTTCGCGCCGACACCTTGCGGCAAGCGGCCATCCACATGCACCGCCATGGTCTTCGGCTTGCGTTGCAGCAGGCACTGCGTCGCCATCACGTGACCGACCTCGGTGGTGCCGATGCCGAACGCCAGCGCACCGAATGCGCCGTGGGTGGAGGTGTGGCTGTCGCCGCAGACGATGGTCATGCCGGGCTGGGTGGCGCCAAGTTCCGGGCCGATCACATGCACGATGCCGCGGTCGGCACTGTCCCAGCCATGCAGCTCGACACCGAACTCGCGGCAGTTCGTTTCCAGCTGGGCGACCTGTGCCTGCGCCTCGGCGTTCGCATACGGGCGGGTGCCGTCGGCATTCGTCGGCAAGGTCGGCGTGGAATGATCCAGCGTGGCCAGCATGCGGTCGGGGCGGCGCAGTTGCAGTCCGCGTTCGCGCAGTTCACTGAATGCCTGCGGTGAAGTCACCTCATGCACCAGATGCAGGTCGACATAGAGCACCGCCGGTGTGTCGGTGGTTTCGGGTACGACGACATGCGCGTCCCATACTTTTTCGAACAGGGTCTTTGCGGTCACGCCGGAATCTCCATTTGTTTATGCGCCCGTTCGTGAGCGCTTGAATCAGCAAGGAGCAGCCCGCGGTCAGGGACGACCGCACCGACATACTTCAGCCAGCCCCAGCGGTCTTCGGTGCGGCCGTCGAACAGGCCGAAGAACGCTTGTTGCAGTTGCTTCGTGATCGGGCCTGGCGTACCTGCGCCGATGACCTTGCGATCGACCGAGCGCACCGGCGTGATCTCGGCGGCGGTGCCGGTCATGAACACTTCGTCGGCGGTGTACAGCGCCTCGCGCGGCAGGTCGCGCTCTTCCACCGTGATGCCGAGATCGGCGGCCAGCGTGAGCACGCTGTCGCGGGTGATGCCGGCGAGGATGCCGGCGCTCGACGGCGGGGTGAGCAGCTTGCCCCGCTTGACCAGGAAAAGATTTTCGCCGGCGCCTTCGCTGAGCAGGCCGTTGTGGCCCAGCGCGATGCCTTCGTCGTAACCGCCGCGGCGCGCTTCCAGACCAATCAGCTGGCTGTTGAGGTAGTTGCCGCCGGCCTTGGCCCAGCTCGGGAAGGTGTTCGGTGCGGGGCGATGCCACGAGGACACGCACACGTCCGCGCCTTTTTCTACCGCATCGCCCAGATATGCGCCCCAGTCCAGCGCCATGATCGCCACTTCGACCGGTGCGTCGTTCTTCGCCAGCACGCCCAGCCCGCCGGCGCCACGGAACACGATCGGCCGCACATAGGCCGAGCGCATCGCGTTGGCACGGATCAGTTCCATGCAGGCAGCGTTGATCTCGTCCTCGCTGTAGCCGATCTCGATCTCGTAGATCGCCGCGGACTCGAACAGCCGGCGCGTGTGTTCGGCCAGCCGGAAATACGCGGGGCCCTTCGGCGTGGCGTAGACGCGCTCGCCCTCGAACACCGAGGAGCCGTAGTGCAGGGCGTGCGTGCTGACATGGACGCTGGCATCGGCCCAGGGTTTGATGCGGCCGTTGTGCCAGAGGAAGGGCGTGTTGCTCATGAAGGCTCCCCGGTGGATTACAGGTTGGCGACGGCGACTGGCGGGGTGGCCGGCGTCTGTCGTTCGATGCGGTTGACGATGGTCAGGGCGGCCTGTGCGGTGGCCTCGACGATGTCGGTGCTGACGCCGTGGCCGCGCCATTCGCGGGCGGCGTGGCGGGCGGTGAGCTGGGCCTGCCCTTGGGCATCGCCGCCTTCGCTCACCGCGCGTACCTGGAAATCGGTCAACTGCAGCTCGTTGCCGGTGGCGCGTTCGATCGCGCGCAGCACGGCATCGACCGGGCCATCGCCGATCGCCGCCTCGCCGGCTTCACGGCCATCGTCGTGGCGCAACTTCACCGAGGCCGAGGCGCTGCCGCCCAGGTGTGTGCTGGTGTTCAAATGCACCAAGCGCCACGGACCGGCGGCATCCGGATCCAGGCCCAGCGCGATCGCCTCCAGATCCTCGTCGTGCACTTCGCGTTTCTTGTCGGCCAGCGTCTTGAAGCGCGCGAAGATCACATCCAGCGCCGCATCGTCCGGCGTGTGGCCCAGTGTTTCCAGGCGCTGACGCAGTGCGGCGCGGCCGGAGTGCTTGCCCAGCACCAACCGTGTTTCGGCGATGCCGACATCCTGCGGACGCATGATTTCGTAGGTGCCGCGATGCTTGAGCATGCCGTGCTGGTGGATGCCCGACTCGTGCGCGAACGCGTTGTCGCCCACGATCGCCTTGTTGCGCGGCACCGCCTGGCCGGTCAGCTGGGTCAGCAGGCGCGAGGTGGGATACAGCCGGCGCGTGTCGATGCGGGTGCCGACACCGAAGTGCGGCGCGCGCACCTTCAGCGCCATCACGATCTCTTCCAGCGCGGCGTTACCGGCGCGCTCGCCGATGCCGTTGATCGTGCACTCCACCTGGCGCGCGCCAGCGCTTACCGCAGCCAGGCTGTTGGCTACCGCCATACCCAGGTCATCGTGGCAGTGGCTGGAAAAGATCACCTTGTGCGCATCGCGCACATGCCGGCGCAGGTAGGTGAACAGCTCGACGATCTCGGCTGGCGTGGTGTAGCCCACCGTGTCCGGCGCATTCAGCGTCGTGGCGCCGGCGGCAACGACCGCGCTGAACACCTCGACGAGGAATTCGGGTTCGGTGCGCAGCGCATCCTCGGCGGAAAACTCCACCTCGTGGCATAGCCCGCGGGCACGTTCCACCGCAGCCACCGCGGCATCGATCACCTGCGCCTTGCTCATGCCCAGCTTGTGCTCGCGGTGCAGCGGGCTGGTCGATAGGAACACGTGGATGCGCGCATGCCGCGCCTGTTCCAGTGCGCGTGCGGCGCTGTCGATGTCGCCGCTCTGGCAGCGGGCCAGCGCACACACCGTGGTGGTCTTCAGCGTGCGCGCGATTTCGGCCACCGCGGCGAAATCATCCGGCGAGGCCTGCGGGAAACCCGCTTCCAGCACATCGACACCGAGTGCTTCGAGCGCTTGTGCGATGCGCAATTTCGTACGCCGGTCCATCGAGAAACCGGGCGCCTGCTCGCCGTCGCGCAAGGTGGTGTCGAAGATGCGTACGTGATCGTCGGCAGCGGGGACGCTGCCGGATGTTGCTGCTGTTACTGGTGATTCGGGGTTCATCGCTGGCTCCGCTGATGCGAGCCGAGGGCAACAAAAAACCCCGCGCCGTTGCCGGTGCGGGGTTCTTTGGGAGTCTTCAGGTTATTTTCTAGCTACCTGGACACATGCCCTCAGCCCGCACCTCCGTTGGTAATAAGGAGTACGAGTACGAGGGCAAGAAGGAGCGTGCCGCGAACCTGCAGCAGGCCGGCAACCGTCGTGAGACGGTTGTTTTCGGCGATGCGGCGATGGCTGTTGCGCTGCGACATGTCGTTGACCCTAAGGCAGGCCATGCAAGGCTGTCAACTGTTTTTATATGAAAAGAACTTCTAAGCAAGCCGGATGCGGTTTGGACGGCTAGCCGTCCAAGCATTCATGCCGCTCTGCGGGCTCGTGAGGTTCGCGTGGTTTTATGCAGCGAAATGGTGCCGTGCGCGAAGGTACGTTGCCGCTTCCGCCTCAGTCACGCGCATCGAGCAGAGCCAGCAGGCCCTGACGGCGCTTGATCGAGAGCTTGCGGACGGCCTTGAGCATCTTCTGTTCGTCCGGGCTCAGCACCTCGTAGCTCTTCGCTTCCTCGCCGAGGGACGGCGGCACCACCATCGAACCGCGTCCCGTCGCCAGCCAGTTCAGGCTGACCCGGCAATCGTCGGCGATCTCGATCAGGCGGCCGAGTTCGGGTGTGGCACGGCCAGCCAGCCACAGTCGCGCCGTCTCGCGGGCGATGGCGTAGTAGTTGGCCAGCGCCGTCGTGCGCTGTCGACCGGGAGGAATCATGGTGCGGTCGAGCGCCTGCTGAAGGCGGTGCCCAAAATGGTTGGAAGCGGATGCTTTGGGGCTCATGTGCCTGCCGAGTGTTGCACCCGCAGTACGTCATAGATCCAAGTTGAAATGGTTGACAATGGCAATCTTGAGTGGTGAATATGGGCGGCACGCCACAGTTTGTCGGGCTCCCCGACATGAAGCTGGAAGCAGCTGCTGGCGTTGTATCAGGGAGGCTCGACGTGGCCATGGAAAGGAGCTGGTCGTGGATGAACCGCTGATCACATTGCAACTGCGTTTGACACAGACGGAGATCACCAGCCTGCTGATGGCCCAGATCACGCAGACAAGGCTCAGCCGGCTGACATTCGGCGAGGTCGCCCAGATCACGTGCACCGACCGGTCCGTATTGGAAAAGCTGGTACTGGCGCAGAAGCAGATATCACTGGAAAAGGCGAAGTAGTGCTTCATCAATCGCCAGTGGGAGCCTTCTACGCATCCAAGTCGCGAAAGCTGTCAGAGCGGCTTGTGCTGCCGTCGTTTTGCCTAGCCGGGCGTACTCTGGATCGGTTCGATCTGCTCGTGTCCTACTAATGGCTTGATAGCCAGGCTCCGAGCGCGTCGTCATTTGCGGATAGTGGTTCGGCCCTGGCCGGACGCGCCAGCATCGCGGCGAGTGCGGGGGGCACCGCCAGCGGCCGACCTATCAACGGCTCCACCACGCTCTCGAACTTGGCCGGATGCGCGGTCGCGACCACTGCCCATGGCGAGCGATCGCCTGCCTCGCGCAGGTGATCAAGCTGATGCATCGCGGTGGCGGTGTGCGGGCAGAACACCTCGCCGTGTTTGTGCGCGTGGCTGGCGATGGTGTCGCGGATGGCTGCATCGTCGACGCTATGTGCCTGCAGCAAACCGCGCAGGCGATCTTCGTCGGGATACGTCCAGCGCAGACGTTCGAAGTTGCTCGGTGCGCCAACGTCCATCGCATTCGCCAGCGTGGCGACCGCTTCACGCGGCGCGTAATCGGCGCCGGCGAAATAGTCGGGCAGGGTGGCGTTGGCGTTGCAGGCCAGTCGCACGCTGCCGATCGGCAGACCCAGCTCGCGCACCCACAGACAGGCCAGCGCGTTGCCCAGGTTGCCGGTGGGCACGATGAAATTCAGCGGTGTGCCGTTTTCGCGCCACCAGCCCAGTGCCGCATGCGCGTAGTAGCTCATCTGCGGCAGCAGGCGACCAAGGCTGATGCTGTTGGCCGAGGACAGCGGCAGTTGCGCCTGCAAGCTGCTGTCGTTGAGCGCGGCCTTGACCATGCGCTGGCAGTCGTCAAAGCGGCCGCTCACGCGCAGCGCGCTGACGTTGTCGCCGAAGCAGCCAAGCTGGTGCGCCTGGCGTGGCGAGACCAGCCCGTCGGGATACAGGATCACGACGCGTACGTTCGGCTGGCGATGGAACGCTGCCGCCACCGCCGCACCAGTGTCGCCGGAGGTGGCGACCAGGATGGTCAACGGCCGTGCATCGGCGCGCGGAAGCCGGCGCAGGCAGGTGGCGAGGAAGCGTGCGCCGAAATCCTTGAATGCCGAAGTGGGGGCATGAAACAGCTCCAGCATCAGCGCGCCCGGATGCGCAGGAAGTGCGCGCAGCGGCGCGTCGAACGTGAACGCCTCGGCGCAGATCGCGGGCAATTCGTCAGCCAGCGGATCACCGGCAAAGAACGGCGCCAGCAAGGTGCTGGCGGTGTCGGCCAGCGAGCCGTGCGGATCGAACGCGGCCGGGTCGATCGACGGCAACGCTTCAGGTACGTACAGGCCGCCATCGGGTGCCAGTCCGGCGGCGATCGCCTGACTGATCGGCACGGTCGGGCTGCTGCTGCGGGTGCTGTGAAAGCGCAGCGGTACGAGGTCGCTCATGCATCGGCCTCGATCGAAGGAATCAACGCGGCAGACGGTCCGTCGATCGGCGACACCCAGGCATCGCTGTCCAGCCCGGTTTCGGCGAACGCGGCCTGCATCGCGACGGAGGCTGCTTCAGCATCGCGGCGGTTGTCGTACCAGCCGAACACGCTGGGGCCTGCACCGGAGATGCTGGAACCCAACGCTTGATGATCCAGCGCGGCCTGCTTCACCCGCGCGAAGTTCGGGATCAGCGGCGCGCGGCGCGGCTCCACCAGGACATCCTTCAGGCCCTCGCGCACCAACGCCGCGTCACCGCGGTAGCAGCCGGCCAGCACCAGGGCGAGGTTCGAGCTTTGCGCAACGAACTCGCCGAGTTCGTAGTGGCCGGCCAGTGCCGCGCGCGCCTTGCGCGTCTCCAGCACGACATGTGGATGCACCAGCGCGCAATGCCAGTCAGCCGGCACCGGGATACGCAGCAGGCGTTCATGGGTGGCCAGCACCAGACCGCCGAGCAGCATCGAACCGAGGTTGTCGCCATGCCGGCTGCCGCTGGCCACTGCTTCGCCGTCCAGCGCGAAGCCGTACAGCGACTCGCGCGGCAACGGCTGCGCCAGCAACGCGTTGGCGGCTACCAGCGCGGCCACGCACGACGCGGCCGATCCGCCCATGCCCGAACCCAGCGCGATGCCCTTGTGCAAGATCAGTTCGAAACCGTGTTGCAGGCCGAGCGCCTTGCGCAGCGACAGCAGTGCCATGCCGGCGGTGTTCTGGCGCGGATCGGTCGGCAGTCCGGTGACGCAGCCGTGGATCGCCGCGATGCGCACCACCGGCTCGTCGATGCGGCGCACTTCGGCGCGATCGCCGGCGCCGCTCACGCTGTGGCCGAGTAGATCGAAGCCCACGCCCACATTGCCGACGCTGGCGGGCGCGAAGGCGCAGGCGACTTGCGGAGGTTTCGGGCGACGCGGTGAAGCCATGACAGGTTCCAGCAATGAGGAGTTCATGCGCGCGCCTCCAGCGATTCGGCGATACGCAGCAAGTCGGTGAACACGCCGGCAGCGGTCACTTCGGGGCCGGCGCCGGGGCCTTGCACGAGGAGTGGATTGTCGCAGTAACGGCGGCTGGTGAACTGCACCACGTTGTCGGTCAGCCGGGTATGCGCGAACGGGTGTTTCGCCGGCAGAACGACCAACTTCACGCGGGCGCGGCCATGGCGGTCGAGGCTGGCGACATGCCGCAGCACGCCACCGGTAGCACGCGCCTCGGTCAGCCGTGCGGACATCAGCGCATCCAGCTCGTGAAGTCGCTGCATACAGGCGTCGAGCGGCAGGCTCGCCAGCGCAGATGGCACCAGGCTCTCCACCACGACGTCCTCCAGTGACAGCGGCCAGCCCGCTTCGCGCGCCAGGATCACCAGCTTGCGCGCCACGTCGAGGCCGGACAGGTCGTCGCGCGGATCGGGCTCGGTATAACCCAGCGCATGCGCCTCGCGTACCAGTGCGGAAAACGGCTGCTGGCCATCATGACGATTGCACAGCCACGCCAATGTGCCGGAAAACATGCCCTCCACCGCGAGCAGTTCGTCGCCGGTATCGAGCAGATCGCGCAGCGTCTGCACCACCGGCAGGCCGGCGCATACGGTGGCCTCGTAGCGGAAGCGCATGCCGTCGGCGCACGCCGCACGGATCGCTTGCCAGCGTTCCAGCGAGCCGCTGCCGGCCAGCTTGTTCGGCGTCACCACATGCAGCCCGGCTGCCAGCCAGTCCGCGTAGTGTTCTGCCACGGCATCGCTGGCGCTGCAGTCGATCAGTAGCGCGTGGCGACCGTTGTTGCCACGTACGTGCGCGGCGAATTCATCGAGATTGCCCGGTCGCCAGATCTGCGCCCGCTCGCCATGATGATCGTGGCCGGCATGGTTGAGTTCGGGATCGTCGCAGTCCAGCCACATCCGTCGGCTGGCGGCGACGCCGCACAGCTGCAGTTCCAGCCCGGTCTCATGCATCAGCCGCGGTTGGGCGGCGCGCAGTTGCGCCAGCAGCGCGCTGCCGACGCGACCGGGGCCGATCAATCCGACCGCCAGCATGCGCCGCCGTCGCGCCGTCGGCACGGCGATACCGAACGATGGCGGGGGAGCGGCGAGTAGCGATGCACAGATGTTCACGATGACCTCCTGTTGAGGCCCGTGCTCGCTGGCGGATCGGCGTGTGCTTGGGAGTGCACCGGCCCGCCTCATCGAGGGCGGGGCCGTTGCGTAGTGAAGAACCTAGTCGCGCACGGACACCCACCCCGACGGAGTCGTGGTGGTAGTCGTAATCGTGGTGGCGATGGAACGAGCGTTGACGCCCGCCGGCAACGGTGCACGCCCGGCGCAAACCGGGGCGAGGTGCATGCGTGCTGGCGTGGAAAGCGGCGACATGGATTCGACCTTAGAGGGAATGTTGCACCGCGGTCAACAGATTCATTTGCAACTTCTGGTTATATCCACGACGGCACAGCTCCACGCATGATCGCTCAGCGCATGATTCCGGTGTGGCCAAGCGAATAGCGTCCGGGCTGTGGCCAGACCGCCAGCCCATGCGGCTCCGCGCCGACCTTGATCGATCTGACCGCACCACTGGTGGTGTCGAACGCATAGACCACATCGTCGAACCGCCCCGCCAGCCACAACAGCTTGCCATCGGCGCTGACGTTGCCCATATCCGGACTGCCACCGCCGGGAATCGGCCAGTTGGCGACGACCTTGCGCGTGGCGAAGTCGATCACCGATACGCTGCCCTTGCCGTGGGGCTTGCCGTGGATGTGATTGGAGCCGCGATTCGCCACGTAGAGTTTCGTGCCGTCCCGGCTCGGGTACATGCCGTGCGTGCCGATGCCGGTGTGGATGAAGCCGATCCTGGTGAAGCTGTCGCCGTCGAGCAGGAAAACACCATCGGCCATCATGTCGGCGACGTAGAACACCTTGCCATCCGGCGAGACGCGGATGTCCTGCGGCATGCCCTTCTTGTCGAGCAGCAGGTAGCCCACCACCTTGCGCTTGACCAGATCGATCTTGGCCACCTTGCCGCCGAATTCGCAGGTGAACAGCGCGTAGCGGCCGTCGATCGAGAAATCGGCGTGATTGATGCCTTTGCACTCGGGCACCGAAAGGCTCGATTTCAGCGCCATCGTGTGTGCATCGCGGAAGTCCAGCCGCGCATGGGTTTCCGCCACCACGATCGCCTCTTTGCCGTTCGGGGTGAAGTACATGTTGTACGGATCGTCCACCGCGATCGCGGCACCCGGCTTGCCGGTCTTCGGATCGATCGGGGTGAGGCTGCCGTCGGAATGGCCCTCGGCGTTGTTGGTCACCCACAGCGTCTGCAGATCCCACGAGGGGACCACATGCTGCGGGCTGCGTCCGACGCGAAACGTATCGACTACCTTGAACGTTCTCGGATCGATCACCGAAACGCTGTTCGAGCGCAGGTTCGGCACGTAGATCCGCGGCAATGCGCCGGCCACCGCCGCGCTGAGATGGTTGACGCTTGCTTCGTTGTACATGTTGCTGGCGTTCGTCACCGGCGGCATGCCGGCAACGGTGGCGACCGGCTGCGCGGCCGCGGCGATCGCGGTGGCGCAGAGGCCGGCCAGGGCGACGCCCACACACGAGGCGATCCGCAGAAAACGATGAGGGCGTGGAGTCATGGCGAATTCGCTATCTATCAAGTAAGGGGAGTGGAGCGCGCGTGAGACGTCGGCCGCGGCATTATCGCCCAGCCGTGTCCTTTCTGAGGGCATCGATCGTGCGCGACACGATGGCATCGATACCCAGTCGGCCGAGTGCGGCGGTCGAGCGGCGGGGATCGCCGCCATAGACACCGTCCGCCGGGCCGAGTTTCGTGCTGCTGTGCAGTCGATCCAGCCGGACCATTTGCGGCGCGACCGCCAGCTGCAGCGAGGTATCGGCGAGCCCCGCATGTGTGCCGATCTCGTCGTCGCGAAAGCTGTGCTGGCGCAGGATCTGTGCGTAACCGTCCGAGCTGGCCGCGTAGTACTCCGGCGGCACGAACGCCCGCGCCGCCGTACCGGACCAGCTCTTGTTGAGCCGGGCCACGACCCGCTTGAGATCGTTCTGATAGCCGCCATGGTCGCCCAGGAAAACGATGTTCCTGAAGCCATGCACCGCAAAACTGTTCGCGGCGGACTCCAGCATTTTCTCGAACGCATCGTCCGGCACGGTGATGGTGCCGGGAAAACGCATGTGGGCCGCCGGAGGCGCGTAGCTGCCCTCCGGCACATAGGCGATCACCGGCGCGACCAGTGCATTGCCCAGCCCTTCCGCAATCCGCTGCGACAACCACGCCGCACGCGCGTTGTGCTTGCCCAGCGCGACATCAGGGCCGCTCTGCTCGGTGCCGCCGATCGGGATGATGATGGTGGTCTTGCCGGCCTGGATCTGATCGCGCACCTCCGTCCAGGTGAGGTCCTGCAGCAAGACGGTCTTGGGTGTCTGCGCGAACGACACGTGCGTGGAGGTGAGCAAAACGGCAGCGACGAAAATCCGTCGCAATGGGTGACGCATCATGGAATCCTCGCGGAACGGGATCCCTATAGTGAGTCGATGACAGGCATAAGGGAACCGCCAGATTTTTGGGTCGACCTCCGCCTGCCGAGCCTGCTTGGGCGCCATCGAGCCCTCAAGGGCTGTCATCGGCCAAAAACGGACGTTGCCTCCTTGATAAGCATATCTTGCATCGTTCAAGGAGTACCCAGGCCAATGTACGCACTCCGCGCCTCCTCCCACTCCTTTGATATCGGGATTCTGTCCGCGCCGCACAGATGTACCAAGTTGATGGCATGGGCTGTCAATGCAAGCGCTGCGCAGTGCATGGCTAACGAACGCAGGACCGAGAAATCCGGCAAGAATATGTAACGTCCATTGATCTCTTTGTATGCGCTCTTCACGGAATTTCCGCCATGAACAAAACCGTTGAAATGATCGAGCGCATATCGAAATGTTTGGTCGATGCGATTCTGAATTTCTTCGCCAACCAGTGCTTTGAGTTCCGTGCGTGCCACATCGAGCAGTTGCGCTAGCGTAATGTGGTTGATACCACCATTTGGTTGCTGACGCTTCGGCATCTTGCTACTAGAAGAAAATCGCTCCACCTCTTCATCTGAAGAGTGTGCGGGCAAGGCGAAAAACACGCCTCTTCCCATCGCATCAAGTTGCAGGCGGAAAAGAGCAACTGCGGAATAAGCGTTTGCAGGGTCGTTCTGTGACAGTAGATGGGTTAGAGATAGCGCATGATCAACTGAAGAGGCGAGGAGCGGTCTGGCTATCGTGCTTCGAAGTGTTTCAACTCTGCATCCAAGATGATCCATGGATGCACGAGTCAGCGCTGTAAATCGGTGGCAAATTCTTGCTGCTACAACCATCTCGTTGCTGTTCATCTCCTTCCCCTGTAGGAAGAACTGGCTCCCACCTTAATCGCGCTATCGTGGGTATCGTGTGGCGTTGACCGGTCGAGGCCGCCGTCGAAAGCTGACATTAGAAGTACGACAACAGCGAGGCCAGCCAATAGAGCGCCCCGCGACAACCTATCGGATGGATTCAAGCGCCCGACGCCAGACTGGTTCGCTGGGAAACGGAATCCGAATCGAAATACTTATCTTCCTTCCACCAATGGCCACCGCGCTCTTCTGCGGTATTCCGTGAACGAAAGCATTCAACTGCGGAAGCATTGCTCCGTCCATGAAGATCGAGTAGTCATGGCCTCGCCGAATCGTCTGCGATGAATCCAGTCCTAGCCAGCTCTTTGGCCACGGAACAGGCGTACCTGGCGCGTAGTTGTAGTCCCACATCATGACTTCAGCATAAGGCGGGGACCACTTTTCGCTGCCGGGAAAGTCTAGGGAACAAAGCGACGCGTTCAAGTCCAGCAAAGCCTTGGGAGGTGGGGTCACATTTCTGTCCCACGGAGATGGTTTCGACGGCTCGCACTCCAGGCCCACAACCTCGGTAGCGACAGAACCCTTGGCATCATGGAAATAAAACTCGGCCATTGGCTGGTCGGTACCTCCTCGCATGTCGTAGTGATGTTTCAGCTCCGTGCTGCGAAACACTTTACCGGCCTGTTGCCTGACATTATCCAGCTCTTGTGCAGTCAGCCGCTTGAAGCGGTAAACCTGATTTTTTCCTTCCTTGCCAACGAAGATCACATCGCCGTTCGCATAGATAGCCACCCGCGGCGAATCGGCGCTCAACACCATGGACCAAGGGTCGAACTCCACGACGACCATAAGCGGCTCCGGTCCCTCGAATGGATTGAAGTCCGCGGCAGAACAAAGTCTCGTCAAGCCGAGGCCGATGATCAGGCAAAGTGAACGCTTAGACACGATATCCCCAGTTGGTGCGTGAGTTCAGCGAAACTCCGAAGCCTCGTACTGTTTCAAATTGCATCGGCCTCGCGCCCGTCCTTGATGAGAGCATTCACGAAAGCCCAAAATGCCTCTCTGCTGTTGACTGTCGCCAGCAGCCCTTCTGGTATCTCCATACAGACTCTCCTGTTGTCGTGTTCCTCGAAGCGGTCTGACCACGATGTCCGCTTTGGGTCGAAAACAGACATTGGCACCTCAGCTTATGTCACCCTCAATGCGACAGATCGATCGCGTAAGTCGCGGTGCCGTCACCGTGATCCTTGAGCTGGCGAACATTCTCGATGCCGGCTTCACGCGCCACCTCCTGCTTGCCGCTGGCGGCGGTGAATACGATCGGGCCATGTGTCTTCAGTGGCGCGAACTTCCATGACGTCGGTTCGAGATCCTTGGTGCCGATCGTCTTCTGGCGCTCGAGCCATTTCGCCAGGATCTCGCGGGTGCCGTCGGGCGCGGCCAGCACGATGTTGTTGCCGTCGAGGCCGGGGAAGTGGCCGCCGCCGCTGGCGCGATAGTTGTTGGTGACGATGATGAAGGGCTGGGCCGGAGTGACCGGTTTGCCCTGCCAGATCAGTGAGGTGATGCGCTGGCCGACCGGCTTCGACACGTCGATGACGTAGTGGATGCCGCCCTGGATCTGGTCGAAGTTGTAGCCGGTGTAGTGGGTGTTGATCAGCTCCTGCTCGTCGCTCTTGGTCGGATCGATGCGGTTGAAGCGTTCGGCGGATTTTTCCAGCCAGGCCTTGATACCGGCGCCGTCGATTTTCACCGCGCTCAGTGTGTTCGGATAGAAGTACAGGTCGGCGGCGCTGCGCAGGGTGAGCGGGCCGGCGGCGACATCGGTGTAGTCGTCGGGGCCGCCGAAGCCGGTGCGGAACGCGGCGGCGGCGGACAGCACCGACACGTCGGCCAGCTCGGGATGCGAGCGCGGCAGTTCGCTGCGCACGTAGTCGGCCTGTGCGGCGTTGACCGGCGCCAGCGCGGTCATGTTGCCCTCGTCGGCGAAGTAGCTGCTCATGCGCAGTGTGCTTTCGCCGATCGGCGTGTTGACGTAGGCGATCGCCGCCTCATGCGTCTGCTGTACCAGCGGCGCGATGGCGGGATCGGCCGGTACGCATTGATTCTTTTCTTTGCCGGATTTGATCGGGCAAATCGGCCGCACTTCGCTGTGCGTATTGTCAAGGTCGACCACCCAGCGCCCCTGCTGACGATTGAGCACCAGCTGGATCACACCCAGGTCCTTGCCGAAGAAACCGCCCATCACCGCAGGCACGTTACGCACGAAACCGAGGTGGGCGTCGACGTCCTTCATGCCGGCGTAGCGTGGACCGGGGAATTCGCTGTGCGAGTGGCCGAGCAGCAGCGCGTCGATGCCGGGCACGCCGGCCAGGTACCAGCCGGCGTTTTCCATCTGCGGGGTGTACGGCGCGGTGTCGAGGCCGCCATGCAGGATCGCCACGATCAGGTCGGGATGTTGCGCCCTGAGCTGCGGCAGGTACTTCTGCGCGGCTTCCACGACACCGCTGACGCTGACCTTGCCGGCCAGATTCTGTTTGTCCCAGTCCATGATCGGCGGCGGCGCGAAGCCGATGATGCCGACCCGCAGCGGCACGCTGATCTTGCTGCCGTCTTCGGTGTACGCCTCGATGGTTTTCGTGACGATCGTCCACGGCTTGAAGATCGGCGCGTTGTCGCGCGTGCTGTAGACGTTGGCCAGCACCAACGGGAAGTGCGGGCCGGCGCAGCGGTTCGTGCGGCCGCCGTCCACGTTCATCGGCGTGCCGGTGACCTGTGACAGGAAACCGAGGCCGTAGTTGAACTCGTGGTTGCCGGCAGTGCCGCCGTCGTAGTCGATCGCGTCCATCGCCCGGTAGATCGCCAGCTCCTGATCGCAGGCCACCGGCTTCACCAGCGCCTGATAGTCGGCCAGCACGCTGCCCTGGATAGTGTCGCCGCTGTCAAACAGGAACGTGTTGGGGAATTCCGCGCGGGCACGGCGGATCAGTGTGGCGGTGCGCTCGTAGCCGAGCGAGTCATCCGGCTTCAACTTGTAGTAGTCGTAGCTCAGCACGTTGGAGTGCACGTCGGTGGTTTCCAGAATCGCCACCTTCGCGCGCGCGCCGTCGGGCGTCTGGCCGGATTTCCAGGCATGGCCGGCGCAGCCGGCGAGCAGGACGAACGTCAGCGCGGCGATCGGGGTGGCGAACGGGGTCAGGCGTGGCGACATGGTAGTTCCGAGAGGCGTGCAGGTGCGGACCACGAAAACTAGCAGATTGGGATGACCCTTTGCCGGCCCGGTTGGGCGGCAATACCCAACGCCAGTGGAATGGCGTGGTAGCTGATCCTGTCTGCTACCGGCACAAGACCGTAAGATGGCGTTTCAGTGACATTGAGTCCTTACAGGGGGACTTTCCATCCATGCCTCGAATCTGGTTACTCGCGCGCACCCATGCGGTACCGCTGTGCGCGCTGGTCTTCTTCGCCGGCTGCGTCGCGCTCAGCGCGTGGCAGGAGCCGGAGCTGCTGCAACAGCTTTTCATTGCGGCCCTGATGCTGTGCACGTTCGTCATGCTGCTGTTCGCGTTTGCGCGGGTGGCCACGGCGCTGCTGGTCAGCGGCGGCCTGTTTCTGGCGTTGAAGTTCATTGCGGCGATGAAGTTGCGCTACCTCGATTCGCAGCTGATGCCGTCGGACTTCATCTACTACGTGCGCACCAGCCTGCTCGACACGCTGCGCCACTATCCGCACATGGTCGCGCTGGGCATCGGCCTGTGTGTGATCGTGCCGCCGCTGCTGTATCTGGCGTGGCGCTGGGACTGGCGCGTGCTGGCGGGGTTGCGGCCGCGCGTCGCGGCCGGCGTGCGCATCGGCGGCATCGTACTGGGCGTTCTGGCGTTCTGGCTGTGCATGCTGCCGACGGGGCCGTTCGCGCAGGTGCATTCACGCAATGTGTGGGAGAAGCTGTCCGACGATGCGCAGCTGACCAATTTCTTCGTCAACTTCCGCGACTCCGACGTGCAGTTGCCGCCGATGGCCAGCGATGCCGTCGCCGAGCAGGCGTGGGGCGCGACCGCGCAGGGTGAGCCGGGCAGCACGCACCCGCCGTATCCGGACATCGTGCAGGTGCTGGAGGAAAGCACTTTCGACCCGTCGATCTACGACGCCTGCAACGTGCCGCAATGTCGCGCGGGAATGTTCCAGGCGGATGCACGCACGCGTGCGCATGGCGTGTTGCGCGTGCATACGTTCGGCGGCGGCACCTGGGTCAGCGAGTTTGCGGCGCTGACCGGCATGCCGCAGGACATCTTCGGCCCCGGCGGCATGTATGCGCCGTATGTGCTGGCGCCGCGGGTGCACGATGCACTGGCGTTGCAGTTGCGCCGGCTCGGTTACCTCACCATCGGCATCTATCCGACCGAGGCCAGCTTCATCAATGGCAGCAACGCGTACCACGCGTACGGCTTCGACCATCTGTATGGCGCTAGCGAGCTGGGCCTGGAGGAGTGGGAAGAAACCGACGCGCAGATGTTTGCCGCGGCCAAGCGCATCTACGACAAGGTCAGGAAGCCGGGGCAGCCGGTGTTCATCATGATCCTGACGCTGAACCAGCACGGGCCGCACGACGACGACCCGATGACCAAGCTGCTGCCGCCCTACCGCAACCTGCTGCGCGGGCTGTCGCCAGGTGCGGCGCTGAATTTCGACACCTACCTGTCGCGCCTGCACGATTCCGACGTGGCCATGCGCGGGCTGGAACACGATTTCCTCGATCGCCCGCAGCCGACCGTGCTGGTGCACTTTGGCGACCATCAGCCGTCCTTCGGCGGGCAGATCCGAAGCCTGTCGCGCAGCTTGCCGCCCGCGCTGCAGCCGTACCGCGACTACCTCACCTACTACATGCTGAAAAGCAACTTCGCCGGCGCGCCGATGCCGAACTATCCGATGCTGGACATCGCCTTGCTGCCGAGCATGGTGCTGCAGGCTGCCGGCGTGCCGACCGATCCGTACTTCTCCGCGGCAACCGTGCTGCGCACGCACTGCAGCGGCCTGTACGATGACTGCGCGGTGCCCGGTCTGATCGACTCCTACCACGCATGGATCTTCGGTAGGCTGCACGTCTACCAGTAGAGGGCAGGTTGTGACGGCGGACGTCCGTCAGCGGCGGTTTTCGTCGTCGTGCGACAGGTAAGGCGGTTTGCCGGATGGGCGGCATGCATGCCCCATGTGTGCATCTGGGCGGCATGCGGGAGCGAGTGTTAAGTGGCTCTGCGCGTTGCCTGGGGAAAGGCGGTGCTGGCAAGTGTCTTGCTTGATGATCCAGCATGAACGACATCAGACATCACGCAGTCATGTCCGCCGGAACCGGGCCGGAAAACCAGCCGGCAGCGGTGGCAACCGGCGACGTAACGCTGGAACAGCAGATGACCGACCTCGGCCTCTCGAACGACACCCGCCGCTTTCTGCGCAACCTGCACCTTGCCGAAAAGCAGATCAACGACGCCTTCAACAAAGCCCGCCAAGGCGGTGAGCTGGAAGAGCGGGTGAGCGAGGTGTATCGCGATCTGTATGGAGCGGGTTGCGCAGTGCGTACCCCCACGCTAGAAAAGCGCTAGTTCTTCAAGCGGGATTCGCTGGAACTTTGCGCTACCGTCTTCTCACGACGGCGGTTTCAACTGGTCGATGCAACATACTGTAGGTCGCGCAAGCTGCGAAGGGCAGAGGTCGGCCCAAAGCGAACATGCGCCAAGAATGACATCCATGAGTCCCGCCACTCGCTAGATCAGATTCGAGGAGAACTGAAGATGCGCTTGCGTTCCTGTGTTGTCGCACTTGCTGCTGTTTTCTCGATGACCATAGCGGCTGCCTCGCCCGTTTCGAATACGACCATCGCCAAAGAAGCGCAGGAAGCACTGGATCGCGCAGCAACGGCGGACGGCCCAGGTGCGGTGGCGGTGATTGCTCGGGGTGATGTCGTGGTGTTCCGCGGCTCGCGCGGGCGCGCGAACATCGAGCTGGGGGTTCCGCTCTCGGCGGATCAGGTGTTTCGGATTGCCTCCGTAACCAAGATGTTCACGGCGGCGACAGTGGTAAAGCTCGCCGAGCTCGGCAAATTGTCGCTCGACGACTCTCTGGCGAAGTACCTCCCCGATTTTCCCAATGCCAGCCATATCACGCTCCGTGAACTGCTAAACCACACATCGGGCATCTCGGACATCACGAATGATCCACAGCCGGGCTTCACGAAACGCGATGTCGATACCGCCGCGCTCATCGCCGAGATCCGTAAACGCCCACCTGCTTTCGCTCCTGGCACCCGGTGGGCTTATTCGAATGCGGGCTACATCCTGCTGGGCGCCGTTGTCGAGAAGGTCACCGGCCAGTCCTGGCATGTCGCGCTGCAAAGGGATCTGCTTGAACCGGCGGGACTGAAGCAAATCCGCTACGGCGACAATGCGATGCTTATCCCGGGACGTGTCGCTGGCTACACCACGGATAACCCCTCGCATCGAATCGACAATGCCTCGTTTATCAGCATGAGCATTCCAGCAGCGGCAGGTGGCCTCGTCTCCACGGCCGACGATCTGGTGCGCTGGATGCGCGCTCTGACCAGTGGCCGCGTCGTAAGCCGCGAAGGCTTTCAACAGATGATCACGCCAGTGCCGGAGCTACCCGGTGTGTCGCCGGTACATCAGTACGGGATGGGGATGTACATCTGGCAGGTACGGGGCAGCAAAATGGTGGGGCATACCGGTCAAATTGACGGCTTCACCTCCGCCGTGACCTACCTTCCCAGGCAGGACATCACCGTGGTCGTTCTCGCCAACGACGACAACTTCGACGCGCGGACCATGAGTCGCCGTCTCGCCGCGATCGCGCTTGGCGAACCCTACCCAGATCCACTCGCCGTGATGCCATCCGATGAAACGCTGCGCGCGCTGGAGGGGGAGTATCGGATTGACGATGCAACCGTCGAGACCTTGTCCATCAAGAATCATCAGCTCTACGCACAGCGTGGCCATCGCAATATCATTTCCCTGCAGATGACGGCCGGGGAGCAGCTTCATTTTGTTCCGGACGAACTCAGCTACTTCGTGCCGGTTCGTGACTCATCCGGCAAAGTCACTCGGCTTGACTACTTCGAAGGCGGCGATGCTCCACCCAAACCGCTGCCACGAGTACTTCCCGCTGGCTCTGTTCCATAGCGTTTCATGGCCATTTTGGGCAGATCAGCCATTGGCAGAGTTGCACCGCGAATGAATGGACTGGCGTCTGCTGGCAATGTATGTGGTCCAAGCGATGGGAGCGGTTATCCGTCAAGTGGGGAATGTCCACTTTCGAAAAAGGACATCTCCAGCCGGAAGACCAGGCGACATCCGGCGTCCGTTTGATAGCCGCATGCCCCTGTGCATCTCGGGCATTCAAGACTCCGCCATCGCAGCGATTCATCAGGTAGGATCGCCATGCGCCGCACCCATCCGGACGGCGTATAGATGAAGGGCTTTTCGCCCGTGCCGCCGATGCGCCCGCACGAGTGATCGATGGGCCACCCGGATAAAGCAAGCCCATAACCCTTAAGGACAACATGAACTTTTCAGCGGTGTTCATACGGCGGCCGATCGCGACCTCCCTGCTGATGCTTGGCGTGCTGTTTCTGGGTGTCATCGGCTATATACAGTTACCGATCGCCGGCGTTCCCCAGGTCGATATTCCGACCGTTTCGATCGATGCGTCGCTGCCGGGAGCGAGTGCACAGACCATGGCTTCGTCGGTGACCGCTCCGCTGGAGCGGGCGCTTGCCGTGCTGCCCGGGGTAACGTCGCTGACCTCGACGAGTGCGCTTGGCTCGACCTCGATTGCCGTGCAGTTCGACCTTTCGCGCAGCGTCGATAGCGCTGCGCTTGACGTGCAGACGGCGATCAACGCCGCGTCCGGCGACCTTCCGAAAAACCTGCCTCACCCACCGACATTCGAGAAGGCCAATCCCGCCGACGCACTGCTCATGACCATCGCGGTCTACTCGGACGCGATGCCGCTCGGCAAGGTCGACGACTATGTGGAGAACTACCTGGCCCCCGAAATCGCGCGGGTCCAGGGCGTGGGCGTGGTCGATTACCACGGGCAGCAAAAGCCGGCCATCCGGGTGCGCATCAATCCGGCGGCGCTCGCTGCGCTCGGGCTGAGCCTGGAAGATGTGCGCGCCAGGATCGCCGCGTCCACGGCAAACGCGCCCAAGGGAACGCTCAACGGCAAGTATCAGTCCGTAACGCTCAATGCCACCGATCAAATCGTGGATGCCGATGGCTATGCGACCCTGGTGATCGCCTATCGCCATGGTGCGCCAGTACGGCTGCGCGACGTTTCCAGCGTTGTCGCGAATGTCGAGGATGTACGCCAGGGCGCATGGGTCCCCGGGCATCAGGCGGTGATGATCGATGTGCACAAGCAGATCGGATTCAACATCAACCAGACCGTCGAGCGCATCAAGGCGGAGTTGCCGCGCTTCACCCATGATCTGCCGGCGTCCATGCATCTGGTCCTGCTCGGCGATCGTACCCAGACCATTCGTGCCTCGGTCGTCGATCTGCAGTTCACCCTGCTGATCAGCGTGCTGCTGGTGGTGCTGGTCGTCTACGCATTTCTGCGCGACCTGCGCGCGACACTCATTCCGGTGGTCACGATACCGCTGTCGTTGCTGGGCACGATTGCGGCGATGGATGTACTCGGCTACAGCCTCGACAATGTCTCGCTGATGGCACTGACGGTCGTCATCGGCTTCGTCGTCGACGATGCGATCGTGATGCTGGAAAACATCCTTCGTCACATCGAGGGTGGCGAGTCGCCACTCGATGCCGCACTCAAGGGCTCACGCGAGATCGCCTTCACCATCGTGTCGATGACCGTCTCGCTGGTGGCTGTATTCATACCGCTTTTGTTCATGGGCGGCCTGGTGGGTCGGCTATTCCGCGAATTTGCGGTGACCGCGGGTATCGCGATTCTCATTTCCGGGCTGGTTTCGCTGACGCTGACGCCGACCCTGTGCGCGCGTTTTCTCAATCAACAAACCGCACATGGCCGCGGCCGGTTTCACCAGGCCGCCGAGCGCATGTTCAATCGGCTGCTCGACATCTACGCCGCTGGCCTGCGCCGGGCATTGGCACATCGGCGGCTGACTTTGCTGGTGGCGGGAATGACCCTGGTCGGCACCGTGCTGATGTACGTGGTCATTCCAAAGGGCTTCTTTCCGCAGCAGGACAATGGACTGATCGGCGGCGTGGCGGAAGCTTCGCAGGATATTTCCTATACGGCGATGGTCGAGCGCATGCATGCGCTTGCCGCCATTGTCGAGCGCGACCCCGACATCCAGCATGTCTACTATTGGGCCGAAGGCAGTCCATCGGCGAACATCGGTCGCCTGTCGATCGACCTCAAGCCGTTCGGGGAGCGCTCGGCGTCGGTATACGACGTGATCAAGCGGCTGCGCCCGCAAGTGGCAAAGCTGCCTGGCATTTCGCTTTACCTGCAGGCGCGTCAGGACCTGCAGGTCGGCGCACGTTCCAGCAAGACACAATTCCAGTACACGCTGCGCGACGCGAATGTCGAAGAGTTGCAGCACTGGGCACCGATCATGCTCAAGGCGCTCGGCGATATTCCGGTCATCCAGGATGTGGCAGGCGATCTGGAGCCGGTGGCACCGCAGCTCACGGCGGTGCTCGACCGCGATGCGATGAGCCGCCTCGGCATCACGCCGCAAATGGTGGACGACACGCTGTATGACGCGTTCGGTCAACGCCAGGTCGCCACGTTCTATACGCAGCTCAATGTGTACCGGGTGGTTCTCGAAGTCGATCCGCGGTATCAACTTGACGCGAACGCGTTGCGTCAGATCTATCTGGCAACATCGGACGGCAAACAGGTGCCGCTGTCCTCGTTCATCCGGCTGGAGAGTTCGACCGCGCCACTCACGATCAACCATGACGGCCAATTTCCGGCGGTGACGCTGTCGTTCAACCTGGCCCCGGGTCATGCCTTGAGTGAGGCGATCAGCGCCATCGATATCAAGGGAGGAGAGCTTGGCAAGCCGGAGGGTTTGACGGCGGTGTTTCAGGGTTCGGCCCAGGCGTTCCAGGCATCCTTGTCGAATCAGCCTTTGCTGATTGCTGCGGCGCTCCTCGCCATCTACATCGTTCTGGGCATGCTCTACGAGAGCTATATCCACCCACTGACGATCCTGTCGACCCTGCCATCTGCCGGTGTTGGCGCGTTGGGTGCGCTCATGCTTCTGCAATACGATTTTTCGCTGATAGCGCTGATCGGAGTAATTCTGCTGATCGGAATCGTCAAGAAGAACGGCATCATGATGGTCGATTTCGCCTTGGCCGGAGAACAGGAGCGCGGCCTCACGTCAGAGCAGGCTATTTACGAAGCCTGCCTGCTGCGCTTCCGTCCCATCATGATGACCACCATGGCAGCCCTGCTCGGCGCACTGCCGCTCGCGTTCGGCTCGGGAGCAGGGGCGGAGTTGCGGCGCCCGCTGGGGATAGCCATCGCGGGTGGCCTGGTGATCTCCCAGATACTCACGCTCTATACGACTCCGGTGATTTACCTCTTCCTCGATCGCTTCAGCACGCATCGGACGAGAAGGGTGGTCAGTACGGCTTAGAAACGCTCAAGAGTTTGCGTGGCGCCAGTGCTGCGCATGGTTCGTAGCAAAGAGCCCCTGACCTCGGCTACATTGAATTCCCACCACTGCCGAGGCTGGATCATGAGCAAAGACAAATCGCATAAAAAGGACAAGTCGAAAAAACATGACTTGTTTTCATTGATGCTTGAACAGAGTGAAGTCTTCCGGGAAATGGTGGCGCATTTTCAGAATGCCTGGGCACCGAAGAAGTTCTTGAACAAGATTGACGAAGCCATCAACGCGGGCCCGGTTTCGGAGGCGGCGATTACAAAGAAGCCGAAAAGGGCCGCCAAATCCGCGAAGAAACCTGTCGCTAAAGTCGCGCCGGCATCGAAGAAGCCAGCAGTCGCGACCAAGAAGAGCGATGTCAAGAAGACGTCGGGTACGAAGAGTGCCAAGCCTGTCGTGATAAAGAAGAGCGCGGCCAAAACGGCTCGACGTCCGGCAAAGAAAGATTCGCCCAAGAAATAGTCGACTCGGCCCGCGGGCTTCGTCATAGATCCGCTTTCGGCAAGAAAGCGGATCTATGACGTGACGATCGTGAGTGCAGTCCCCGCGTTCAGCGACGCTCGGGCCCAGCCTGATCGAAGTAGGTCCAAGTCTTGCCGTCGGCACTGAGCTGTTTGAGCTGAAGCGTGAAGTCGAAGCTGGTGGCGGATAGCGGGCTGCCATCGACGCGCCGCATGCTGAGCCCGGTAGCCGGCTCCTTCGGCTGCACTGTGGTCGGTGTCATGTGGTAATCGGTGAGCGGACGCGTCAGCGTGCCGGCCAGTGCTTCATGCAGCACGCGGCCTTGTGCCTTCGGCAGTGACAGCCCGAGCAGGGCGGCGATGGTGGGGGCGACGTCGACGTTGCCGCTCGGCAGTGGATCGCTGAAGCCTTGCTGGAAACCCGGGCCGGCGGCGAGCAGGGTGTTGTGCACGTCGATCGGGCTGAAGCTGCCGTGTTCGCCACGCTCGTTCGCCTGGCTGGCGTATTCGGTGCCGCGGAAACCCTGGATCACCGCGTCGGCATCCCAGGCGTAGCTGATGATGATGTCCGGTCCACGCGCGGCGTTTTCCAGATGCACGCTTTCCGCCGGCAGGGTGCCGGGGATGTTGCCGTAGCGTCGCGCCACGAAGATCGCGCCGATGTACTCGCGCGACTGCAGGAAGCGCACGGTGCGTTTGACCAGCGCGGCGTCGTGTTCGGGCTGGTAGAAATATTCGGTGCCGCCGTTCGGTGCGAGCACCAGTGCACCCTTCGGCAACCGCTCCGGCACCGTGTAGCTTGACGTGGTGTACGGGCCCGGTTTGCCGCACAGGTGGCCGTCATCGTCGTAGCGGGTCGGCTGCAACGGACGACCGTCGGCGCGCAGGCCACTCAACACCGGCACGTACATGCAGCCGAAGCCGTCGAATGCGGTGAAGCCGGCCTGTGTGAGTTGATCGGCCAGGCGGATGCCGCCGGAAACGGAGTAGCCCCAGTCGTTGTCGATGCCGGTGACGCGGCCGTCGTTGATCTGGCGCAGCGGAAACAGGTCGCGCGGGCCGCCGATGTTGCTATGGCCGTGGTCGGACACCACGATGATGTCTGTGTCTTGCGCCATGCCGAGCTGCTGCAGCCGCGCTTCGAGCTGGCCGAGCAGTTCGTCCTGCGCCTTCAGCGCGAGATGGAACTCGGGCGAGCCGACGCCGTACTGATGCTGGGTGCTATCGGGGTTGCGCAGCCACACCACGCTGAGATCGGGCCGGTGTTGCGGAAGAATCACGTCCAGGTACACCTTCATCATCCAGGCGTTGGCCGGCGCCGGTGTGGTCTCCGCGGCGGCGGTGGCATCCGCGGTGACGCCATCTTTCAATGTCGCCATCTTGCCCTGCTCGGTGGGCGAGTCGTTGTCCTCGCGCAGGCTGAGCTGGTCGGCTGGATAGGTGTTTGCGGTATGCGCGGGCAGCGGGTAACCGGCCTGCTGCAGTTCCTTGGCGAACGTCAGCGGCAGCACGGTGTTCTCATCGAGGATCACGCCGCCCTGGCGGTAATCCTGCAGGAACGCGGGGCCGGATTTGCCCACTGCGGCGGTACTCAGGCCAGCCTTGTGTGCGGCGGCGAACAGCGTGGGCAGTTCGAGCAGACCGTGGTTGAAGTGCGCGTCCAGATCGCGCAGCACGGCATAGTCTTCGGTATAGACCGGATTGTGGAAGTCCGTGGCCACGCCTTTCGCGTTGAGGCCGCTGGCGCCCGGCGCCCAGAAACGGTTGCCGTAGAAACCGATGGGGCCAGGGAACGCACCGGTGGCGAAGCTCGACGCATTCGCCATGGTGAAGGTGGGATAGGTGGAATGGTTGTCCTCGAATCTGCTGCCGCGCTGCGCCAGCGCGAGAAGATTCGGCGTGTCCTCGGCGCTGATCGCATCCGGCCGCATGCCGTCCCACACGAACAGGATCACCCGGTGCGGTTTCGATCCCGCGGCGCTGGAGGCTGCTTGCGCGCAAGGCAGTGCAGTCAGCAGGGTGAGGGCAAGCAGAAAAGGCGACAGTGACAGGCGGCAGCGATGAAACGCGATGCTCATGGGGCAATCCGGATGGCGGTGAACCCGACATGCTGCCTGCCACATGTTGCAGTTTGCGGTCGGTCATCTTCGCGACGGCGGCAGGGAGCGCAATCAAGCCGGCCGGATCGCGCAGTATCAGCAAACATGCGCTGGCGCTCGACATACGCTGAATGGAGTCGACTTATGCCTGTCACGTGGCTGCAGCGATTCTGGCCGAGCATGCGCGGCGTCTTCACTCTTGTTCCTGTGGAATCCGCATGCGTCGTCTGTTGCTCGCGTTGTCCTTCGGCGTACTTTCCGCGTTGCCCTCCGCGCGGGCGATCGCCACGCCAGTCTTGCTGATCTCGATCGACGGCCTGCGTCCGGCCGACGTGCTGCAGGCACGGCAGCGTGGCCTGCAGCTGCCGAATCTCGAAGCGTTCCTGCAGCGTGGCGCTTATGCCAGCGACGTGCGCGGCGTACTACCCACGCTGACTTATCCCAGCCACACCACGCTGATCACCGGCGTGTCGCCGAACCTGCATGGCATCGGCGGCAACCTCACGTTCGATCCCACCAACAAGAATCAGCAGGGCTGGGACTGGTACGCCAGCGACATCCGCGTGCCGACGCTGTGGGATGCTGCGCATGCCGCCGGCCTGAGCACAGCCAATGTGCACTGGCCAGTGAGCGTGGGCGCACAGGTGGACTGGAACCTGCCGCAGATCTGGCGCACCGGTACCGCCGACGACCGCAAACTGCTCGCCGCGCTGGCCACGCCCGGTCTGCTGCCCTCGCTGGAGCAGGAGCTCGGTCCGTATGCCGACGGCATCACCGAGGATCTGCCCGGTGACCAGAACCGCACGCGCTTCGCAGTGAAGCTGCTGGAAACGCGCAAGCCGTATTTCATGACCGCCTACCTCACCGCGCTGGACACCGAGCAGCATGCGAGCGGGCCGGATACCCCGGCATCGCGCAAGACGCTTGAAGGCATCGACCAGTTGATCGGCGAACTGGTGGCGGCTGCGCAGCGCGTGCATCCGGATGGCGTGGTGGCGGTCGTCTCCGATCATGGCTTCGCACCGGTGCAGCATGACGTCAATCTCTACCTGCCGTTCATTCAGGCGGGTCTGGTCACGCTCAAGGATGGCGCAGTGACCGACTGGCAGGCGATGCCGTGGAACGACGGTGGCAGCGCGGCGATCGTGCTGCGCGATCCCGCCAATGACGCGGTCAAGGTGAAGGTCGCCGCCCTGCTCAGGCAGCTGCAGAATGACCCGCAATACAACATCGCGCAGGTGCTCGATCACGATCAGCTGGTGGGCCAGGGTGGCACCGCGCAGGCCAGCTGGTTCGTGCAGTTCAAGCCTGGCGATGAGATGGGTCTCAAGCCGGACGCGCCGATCCTGTCGCCGGGCCACTACCTCGGCATGCACGGCTACGCGGCGGCGCTACCCGAGATGCGTTCGACCTTCCTGATCGCCGGCAGCGGCGTTCCGGCCGGCAAGAACTTCGGTTCGATCGACATGCGCGACATCGCCCCGACGCTGGCGACGCTGCTCGGCGTGTCGCTGCCGCAGGCGCAGGGCAAAGCACTGTTTCCATCGTCGCGATGAATGGGAACGTGAGCCGCATCTTGCAGTGACACTTCAGCCAGCGTGTGCCGTGCCCTGACATACAGATGTAAACAGCCTTTCACAAAACACGACCATGCTGCTGCGCATGGCTGTCAGGGGCAGCCACTCTCCGCTCTATCCATCCATCTCAATATGTCGTGGTTACCCGCCACCGCGGGCAGCTGCGCGAAGGATTTGTACGCATGTCATCTCGCAAGGTTTTTCTCCGCAAGACCGGTCTGGCACTGGCGCTGTTTGCCGTGCTGCATGGTGCCGCCCAGGCAACGGATACGGATCCCAAACCAGCTGACACCACAGCGGTGGCTGCCAGCACCGACGGCAACACGAAGACGCTGGAGACGGTATCGGTGATCGGCCAGGGCGAGACCCGCCAGGTGCAGCGCATCACTGCACAGGACGTGAAGGTGCTGCCGCCGGGTACCAGCCCGTTGAAGGTGCTGGCGAGCAAGCCGGGCGTGCATTTCGAATCGGCTGACCCGTTCGGCAACTACGAGTGGTCGACCCGTTTCAGCCTGCGCGGTTTCAACCAGAGCCGCCTCGGCTTCACGCTGGATGGCATTCCGCTCGGCGACATGAGCTACGGCAACAACAACGGCCTGCACATTAGCCGCGCGCTGATCGCGGAGAATCTCGGTAGTGCCGAACTGGCGGAAGGCATTGGTTCGCTGGGCACGGCATCCACCAGCGATCTCGGCGGCGCCGTGCAGTTCTACTCGGCGGACCCCACGCCGAACTACGGCTTCACCTTTTCGCAGGGCATCGGCACCGACGGTGCACGTCGCACCTATGCGCGCCTGGATACGGGCAACATCAATGGCTTCGCCATGTACCTGTCCGGCGCCTATTCGACCGTCGACAAGTGGAAGGGCGACGGCACGCAGGAACAGACGCAGTTCAACAGCAAGGCCACCTATGATTTCGGCGAAAGCCGCATCGGCGCCCTGCTGACCACCTCCGACCGCGATGAGACCGACTACCAGGATCTGTCACTGGACATGCTGCATCGTCTGGGCTGGGACTGGGACAACTACGCGCCGGACTGGAACCGCGCGGTGAATGCGGCGAAGGGCATCTACACCGGCGGCGTCAACAATCCAGACGACGCCTATTACGCGGGCCGCGGCGTGCGCAAGGACCGTGTCGCCAGCGTGTTCGGCGACTTCGCGCTCGCCGATGGCCTGCGCCTGAAAGCGACCGGTTACTACCACTACGATCGCGGTCAGGGTCACTGGTTCACGCCATACCAGTCGTCGTTCCCCGGTACGCCGAAGGCAACGCCGATCTCGATCCGCACCACCGAGTACGGCATCGACCGCGCCGGCGTCACTGCCGCGCTGAACTGGGACATCGGCGCGCATCATCTGGAAGCCGGCGTGTGGTACGAGGACAGCAACCACAATCTGCAGCGCAACTACTACTTCATCACCGGCCCGGTGGACGACCGCGGGTTCCTCAAGAACCCGGACATGCGTCTGTTCTACCAGCACTATGAAACCACCACGCGGCAGTACTACGTGCAGGACAGCATGCATCTGTTGGACGACCGCCTGTCGATCGACGTCGGCTTCAAGGCGCCGGATACCAAGGTGGATGCGCGCAACCTGCCGGGTACCGTCAAGACCTATGCGACCGGCGACCTCATCGCGAAGAAGAACTTCCTGCCTCAGGTCGGTGCGGCCTACAAGCTGGGCGACGGCTACGAGATCTTCGGTTCCTACGCGAAGAACATCGCCGCCTTCCAGGCGGGTGTGACCGGCCCGCTGGCGACGAGCCAGCCGGCTTTCGACGCGGTCGGCAAGAAGCTGAAGCCGGAGCAGTCGCGCACCATCGAAGGCGGCCTGCGCAGCGTGACGGATTTCTATGAAGCCTCGTTGGCGCTGTATGACGTGAAGTTCGACAACCGCCTGCTGGTGATCTCGCAGTGCAGCGGCATCGTCGGCTGCGCCAGCGCTTATGCCAACGTGGGTTCGGCAACCAGCCGCGGCGCCGAGCTGGCGTTCAACCTCAAGCTGACGCCGGAACTGCACTGGAACAACTCGCTGTCGTACAACCGCTCGCGCTACGACGACAACTACATGGACGGCAGCACCGTAGTGCCGACCAAGGGCAAGACCGTGGTGGACAGCCCGAAGCAGCTGTTCTTCAGCGAACTGGCCTGGGTATCGGGTCCGTGGGACCTGCGCGCGTCGGCCAACTACACCGGCAAGCGCTACTACACCTATACCAATGATGCGTCGGTGCCGTCGTACTGGGTGTTCAACGCATCGGCGTCCTACGACGTGGGCAAGGTCGGCGTGGTGGAGGACCTGAAGTTCGCGCTCAACGTGACCAACCTCGCCGACAAGCGGTACTTCGGCTCCATCGGCACCAACGGCTTCATCGCCAACGACCCGCAGGGCCAGTTCGCCACCCTGCAGGCGGGAGCGCCGCGCGCTGCCATGCTGACGGCAACCCTGCGCTTCTAAGTCGCAGCAAGTCCGCGCCCCGGTGGAATCCAGGGCGCGGATTGTCGCATCCGCTGAGCGACGGGATGTCCGATACTTGCCGCATGTCGGCATCTTCCTCACCGTTATCAGCATCGCCTTCGCCTCCGCGTGCAGTGGAGGCGAAGGTTTTTCCGTACTGGTTAGCTGGCGCGACGGCGGTCGCGGCGCTCGGCGCGATCGTCGGTGCGCTGTGCGCCGTGCATGACCCGCGCTGGCAGTGGCTGCACTGGTTGTGCAAGCCACTGGCGACGGCGTTGATCTTCGCGCTGGCCTGGTGCGCGCGGCCGATGCTGTCCCTGCATTACCGACGCTGGATCTGCACCGGCATCGCGTTCTCGTTGTTGGGCGACGTATTGCTGATGCTGCCGCAGGATCTGTTCGTGCCGGGTCTCGTGGCCTTCCTGTTCGGCCACGTGTGCTTTCTCACCGCCTTCCTCGGCGACAGCCGTTTTGCGGCGCGGCCGTGGCTGCTGTTCGCCAGTCTCGGCTACGGCGCGGTCAACTTGTACCTATTGTGGGATTCGATCGGCGCCACGCTGCGCGTGCCGGTGATCGTCTATGTGCTGGTGCTGGCCAGCATGGGTGGGCAGGCGCTGGTGCGGGCGCGAGTGTTCGCGCCGCGCGGCGATGCGCAGTCCGGCAGTGCGCGCGGGGCCGCCGTCGGCGCGCTGTTGTTCATGCTCAGCGACAGCCTGCTGGCATGGAACCGATTCCACGCGGCGATTCCGCTGTCGAACCTGTGGGTGCTGACGACGTATTATCTGGCGGTGTGGTGGATCGCGCGCTCGGTACAGCGCGACGACATATTGATCGAGGCGGAAGCAGCACATTGAACACGCAGGAACTCATCATCACCTGGGCGACACCGGTGTTCTTCGTGCTAATCGCGCTGGAACTGCTGGTGGCGAAGTTGCGTGGCCGGCGCGCATACGCGAGCAGTGATGCGGTCAACAGCATCGGGCTGGGTGTGATCTCGCAGATCGTGGGCGTGTTCAGCAAACTGCTGACCTTGGGCATCTACGCGTGGTGCGTGCAGCACCTGGCGCTGTTTACCCTGCCGGCGGACAGCCTGTGGGTATGGGCCGGCGCGTTGCTGATGTACGACTTCAGCTACTACTGGCTGCACCGCTGCGGGCATGAGGTGAACATCCTGTGGGCCGCACACGTGGTGCATCACCAGAGCGAGCACTACAACCTGTCCACCGCGCTGCGCCAGACCGGCAGCGGCGTGCTTCTGGGCTGGCTGTTCTACCTGCCGATGGCGGTGCTCGGCGTGCCGTTGAAGGTGTTCGTGATCGTGGCGCTGATCGACCTGCTGTATCAGTTCTGGGTGCACACCGAACAGATCGGCCGGCTCGGCTGGTTCGATCGCGTGTTCTGCTCGCCGTCCAACCATCGCGCGCATCACGCGGTGAACGATCGTTACCTCGACCGCAACTACGGCGGGATCCTGATCGTGTGGGATCGGCTGTTCGGCAGCTACGTCGAGGAAGACGACACCGACCCGCCGGTATACGGCACACGCTCGCCGTTGCGCAGCTGGAACCCGCTATGGGCGAATGCTGAGGTGTACTGGCACACGGCGACGGATGCGTGGCACGCGCAGCGCTGGCGCGACAAGCTGCTGGTGTGGCTGAAGCCGCCGGGCTGGCGGCCGGCCGACGTGGCGGCGCGCTATCCGAAGCCGGCCTTCGTGATGCCTGGTGAGCGCTTCGATCCACCGTTGTCGCGGCCACTCAAGGTCTACGCGCTGTTGCAGTTCGCGCTGCTGCTGGCGATGGCCACGCAGTTTCTCGGCATGGCCGGCACCGCCAGCCTGCCGACGTTGCTGGGTTACGCGTTCTATCTGGTAGCCAGTCTGAGCGTGATCGGTGCGCTGATGGAGCGGCGGCGCTGGGCGCTGTGGGCGGAAGGCCTGCGCGCGCTGGCGACGGCGCTGGTGCCGCTGCTGAATGGTCGCTGGTTCGGCGTCGATCATTTGGATGGCCATATCGCACTCGCCATCGCGGCGATCTTCGGTCTCAGCGCGCTGGTGCTGCCGTGGCTGCGTCAGCCGTCTTCCGTGACGGGGACGGTTTCAGCCGCGAACTGAAGGACATCGCGGCTGAACTGATCTCCCGGGTCCAGCTGCCGTGTTGCACTGCGCTGTGTACGTCGGAGCGCATTCGCTATGATCGCCGCTTGCTTCCAGGGGTCAGGCGATGAGTTTCTTCAGCAAGCTGGTGCGTCACAAGTCGGTCGAGCAGTTGCAAGCGGAGGTGGGGTCGCGTGGCGATTTCCGCCGCGTGCTGGGGCTTTGGCAGCTCACTGCGATCGGGATCGGCGGCATCATCGGTGTCGGCATTTTCGTGCTGGCCGGTCAGCAGGCGGCGACCAATGCGGGGCCGGCGGTAGCGCTCAGCTTCATCATCGCGGGACTGGGCAGTGCCTGTGCGGCGCTGTGCTACGCCGAGTTTGCCGGGCTGATTCCGGTTACCGGCAGCGCCTACACCTACGGCTACGCGGTGCTCGGCGAGTTCGTCGCCTGGATCATCGGCTGGGATCTTCTGCTGGAATACGCGCTGGTGGTTGCGGTGGTGGCGATCGGCTGGTCCGGCTATGTGCAGGTGCTGCTGAACTCCGCTGGTGTGCATCTGCCGGAATGGGCGCAGCAGAGCATGAGCGCGCAGACCATGCAGTATTACCTTCAGCAGGTTTTCGGTACGCATGGAGCGGCCGCGATCGCCGCGCCCAGCGACGGCCATCGTTTCAACGTAATTGCAGCCGGCGTATCCGTGGCGGTGGCGGTGCTGCTGACCGTGCGCACCGAATGGGGCGCGCGCTTCAACACGGCGGTGGTGACGATCAAGGTGATCGGTGTGCTGCTGGTGGTGCTAGTGGGCGTGTTCTACATCAACACGGCGAACTGGCACCCATTCATTCCCGCGCGCATCGTGGATGCCACCACCGGCATCGGCCACTTCGGCTGGCAGGGCGTGCTGACCGGCGCCAGCGTGGTGTTCTTCGCGGTGTTCGGCTACGACACGCTGACCACGGCGGCGGAAGAGGCGAAACATCCGCAGCGTGATCTGCCGCGCGCCGTGCTGTTGTCGCTGGCGATTGCGATGGTGCTGTATATCGCGGTGTCGCTGGTGCTCACCGGCATCTCGCCGTACAGCCATCTCGGCGGCGATGCCTCGGTGTCCGATGCGTTCGAATCGATCGGGCTGCACTGGCTCAGCATCATCATTGCGGCCGCCGCGGTGATCGGCGTCACCAGCGTGCTGTTTGCCTTCATGCTGGGCGCGGCGCGTATCTGGTTTGCGCTGGCGCGCGACGGCCTGCTGCCGGCGTGGTTCGCCAAGGTCAGCCCGCGCTTTGGCACGCCGGCACGACCGACCATCATTCTTGGACTGTTCACCGCACTGATCGCCGGCCTGCTGCCGATTGGCGAGGTGGCGGAGCTGGTGAACATCGGCACGCTCAGCGCGTTCATCATCATCTGTGGTTCGATCATGCTGCTGCGCGTGCGCCGGCCGGAGCTGCAGCGCAACTTCCGCACGCCGGCGGTGTGGTTCACCGCCCCGCTAGGCATTGTGTTCTCCGCCGTGCTGATCTACGGCCTGCCGTGGATCACCTACGAGCGCTTCATCATCTGGATGCTGCTGGGCTGTGTGATCTATTTCGGCTACGGCATCCGGCACAGCAAGCTAGCTCACGCCGACGCAGTGTGAGGCTCGTCGGTCAGCAGCCTGCCTGGCGCGCTGATGATCTGGTCGCGGCCGTCGCGTTTGGCCTGGCGCATGGCCTGATCGGCGCGCGCCAGTAGGTTCTCTATATTTTCGCCGGCGTGGTCGCATTCGGCGACGCCGATGCTGACGGTCAGCGGGCCGTCCGGGCGCAGGATTGAGCGCACGGCCAGGCGTAGCTGTTCGGCGCGTTGACTGGCTTGCTCCAGATCGAGGCCGGGCAGCAGGATCGCGAACTCCTCGCCGCCGATGCGGCCGATCAGGTCGCTGGGGCGCATCTGCCCGCGTATCGCCGCGGCCAGCGCGATTAGTGCCGCGTCGCCCGCCGCATGACCGTAGTCGTCATTGAGTTGCTTGAAATGATCGGCATCCAGAAACAGCATGCATACCGGCCTTTGTTGGCAGCGGATGTCGTTCAGCGCAAGCCGTGCCAGTTCGAGAAAACGGTTGCGCAGCAGCAGGCCGGTCAGACCGTCGGTATTGGCCTGCTCGCGCAGCTGCCGTTCCAGCCGGAACTGCGCGAACAGCGTGCGGGCCATGAACGCGCGCAGCACCGTCGACAGCAAAATCGCGATCGCCATGTACACGAAGTACTGGAAAATCTGCACGCCATCGACGTTGCCAAGCAGCAGCATCGGCAGCGGTCCGAAAGCACACAGCGCCATCGCTACCGCGAAATCCCAGCGGCCGAGCCAGAGCATCGACGACGCCACCGGTAGCAGCAGGCCCGGCATGATCCAGGGCTGTCCCGGCACGTGACCGATGCCGTGAAGGTTGATACCGATCTCCAGCAGCAGCACACACAGCAGGGCCAGCAGGCTGAGCAGCTGCGGACGCTGTACCTGTCTGGCCAGCATCGCCACCAGCAGCAGTAGCGGCAGCGGTGCCAGCCGCAGCAACAACGGCAACGGCGAGACGCGAACGAGGGCGCTGGCCGCGATCGCGACCGCGTACGCCAGCGTGGCCATCAGCATCAGTGCATGGATCATCGGCCCCATCTGCCGCGCCAGATAGTGGGCGTACTCGCGGCGTTGATCCGCATCGTCGGCGGGTTGCCGACTTTCGAACAAAGCGTGCATGCAGGTCTCGGGGACGGGCGGTGGGTGGATGTTGGTGTTGGCCCAGCAAGATGAATGCCATGGGCCAAACGGGTGGCCGCGTCGGATCGACCGGCACATACGGTCGTGACCTTCGGCATGGGTTAAGCGCGGCGGTCCCGGTCTAGCATCGACCCCCTGGATGCATGTCGCGACAATCTTCAGCGGCATGGATTCCCGGAGTCCGTCTGGCTTTGCCCGGTCCGTGCCGTGGGTTTTTCGGCTCGTCCTGTCATGCCCGCAGGCTTCTACCACCCACCCGGAGAACGCATTGAAAGTCACCCGTCTCGCTTCCGCCCTTGCCGCTGCCGCCTTCGGGCTGGCCAGTTTCAGCGCACTTGCCGATGTCCCGGCGCCGCAGGATGTGCCGTATCAGGGCACATTGAAGATCAATGTGGACGCCACCGATCTGGCCCATCGCATCTTCCGTGTGCGCGAGACGATCCCGGCGCAGGCCGGTCCGTTGACCCTGCTGTATCCGGAATGGCTGCCGGGCAACCACTCGCCGAACGGTACGATCGACAAGATGGCCGGGCTGGTGGTGAAAGCGAACGGCCAGGTGCTGCCGTGGACGCGCGACCCACTCAATGTCTACGCGTTTCACGTCGACGTGCCGCAGGGTGCCAGCGGCGTGGAGGTGGAGTTCCAGTTCCTCTCGTCGCAGGACCAGCGCCAGGGCCGTGTGGTGATGACATCGGAGATGCTCAACCTGCAGTGGAACTCGGTGACGCTGTATCCGGCCGGCTACTTTGCTCGCCAGATCAACACCGAGGCCAGCGTGAAGCTGCCCACCGGCTGGCAGGCCGGCACCGCGCTGGAGGTGGCCTCGAAGGACGGCGACACGCTGAACTTCAAGCCGATCAATTACGACGACCTGGTCGATTCGCCGATCTACGCAGGCAAGCACTTCAAGCGCATCGATCTGGATCCGGGCGCCAAGGCGCCGGTGTACATGAGCATCGTCGCCGATGAGGCGAAGTACTTGGAGATCAAGCCGGAGCAGGTCAAGCTGTTCCAGAACCTGGTCCAGCAGATGTACAAGATGTACGGCGCGCACCATTACGACCATTACGACTTCCTCGTCTCGCTCAGCGAGAAGATGAGCGGCAACGGGTTGGAGCATCACCGCTCCAGCGAGGACGGCGCCTCGGCCGACTTCTTCACCGAGTGGAAGAAGAATGCGCTGAGCCGCGACCTGTTCTCGCACGAGTTCAACCACTCCTGGGACGGCAAGTACCGTCGCGGTGCGGATCTCGCCACGCCCAACTTCAACGTGCCGATGAGCGACACCTTGCTGTGGGTGTACGAAGGTCAGACCCAGTTCTGGGGTCAGGTGATGGCTGCGCGTTCAGGCCTGTGGGACACCGAGCAGGCGCACGACATGTGGGCGTTCACTGCCGCCACCTACGACAAGGGCCGTCCCGGTCTGGCCAGCTTCCGCAATGTGCAGGACACCACCAACGACCCGATCATCGCGCAGCGTCGCCCGCTGCCGTACCGCAACTACCAGGCCAGCGAGGACTATTACTCGGCCGGCCAGATGATCTGGCTCGAAGTCGACGGCCAGCTGCGTGAACTGAGCGGCGGCAAGAAGACCATCGACGATTTCGGCAAGGCGTTCTTCGGCGTCAATCCCGGCAAATGGGACGTCGACACCTATACCTTCGAAGACGTGGTCAAGACGCTCAACGACATCGCACCGTACGACTGGGCGAAATACCTGCGCACGCGCCTCGATGGCCATGGCCCGCTGATCGGCGGCATCGAATCGCACGGCTGGAAGCTGGTCTACACCGACAAGCCGTCCGACGCGGTGAAGGCGATCGAAGCGCGTCGGCACAGCGTCGATCTCACCTACTCGCTGGGCGTTTCCATCGGCAAGGGCGGCAGCATCGGCGACGTGCTGTGGGATGGCCCGGCATTCAAGGCCGGCCTGTCGCCGAGCATGACGGTGATCGCCGTCAATGGCCACGATTACGACCCCGACGCGCTCAAAGAGGCGGTGACGGCCTCGGCGAAGGACAAGAGCCAGCCGATCGAGCTGCTGGTGAAGAATTTCGACGAGTACAAGACCATCCGCATCGACTATCACGACGGTCTGAAATACCCGCATCTGGTCCGCGACACCGGCAAGCCCGACACGCTGACCACGCTGCTCAAGGCACGCTGAGGCAAGCTTGCAGCGGCCCTCCCGAATCCGTTCGGGAGGGCCGCTCGCGTTTGTGTGTCGTCGTATCCGGCCGTGCTGCCGGTTCCGCATTCCGTCCACGCCCCGTGGCATCTCGGCTATACTGCGCTCCCCGTGATGCCGGCCTTCCGGCCTCAGCATCGCGCGCGGTCATACATGCGCCCGTAGCTCAGCTGGATAGAGTACTGCCCTCCGAAGGCAGGGGTCGTGGGTTCGAATCCCGCCGGGCGCACCATTTTCCCTTCAGCTCAGTGCGCTTGCGCGCCGGCGCGCCACGGCTCAATGCGTGGCTGGCCCCGATGTGATTGACCATCGACGCCGTAACTAGTCCGCGTTGCATATGAAGTCGTCGCATCTTCCGTTGGCCTTGCCCGGATAACGCCAACTTCAAGAGACTTTCGGCTGCTGTCGTGTGGCCCGCAGAAGCGGCGCTCGCATGGCGAGCGTATCCAATAGCCGAACGGATGAATCCGCCTCCCTGAGTTGTGCCCGTCCGTCGTTTGCCGGATTCGTTCCTGACGGTGCCGAAAATGCGTACCCCTGTGCCGGATTGGCGCATTGGCTCCGCGTGCAGTGCGCTCCAATGGGGCCGGCGAGGATCGCCAACCGAGTGTCAGCCATCGCAACAGGGGGCAATTTCGATGAATCGCATCTATCGTCTGATTTGGTGCAGATCCCGTAATACCTTGATTGTCGTTTCGGAGCTGGCTTCCTCCGAAAAGCGCATCGGCACAGCTTCCTGCGGTACCAGGCGAAAAACGTCGCTGCTCCTGGCAGTCATGTTCGGCTTGATCGGTACATTTTCCGTCTCTGCCCAGTCCATCAGCAATGCGAAGCTGGCGGATCTCGCCCCTCTCGTCGACAAATACGATCACGTTTCAACGGCAACGCCGGGTGGAGATGCGAAGGCGCCGGGAGAATCTTCGGCGACCATTGCCGCCGCGACGCAACCGGCGTCAACAATGCGGCATTTGCAGCCTGCCTCCAAGATCTCGGCCAGCATCTCGCACCGGTCAGGAAAACCGGCGTATGCCGACGCTGCTCCCGCTGTTGCTCAGGCGCGGGTCGTCGCTATTGCCAACAAGGACAGTCGCGGTCAGACCGTGTCGGCACCGCGTCAAGTTGCGCCGACCGGAAGCACGTCGGCCGGCTCGCGACAAGACGCTGCACCAGTGAGTACCGATCCAACCGGAAAATCGAACTCGGGTAATTCCCAGAGCAACGTGGTTGCCGATCGCCGTCGAACTCCTGCCGGCAAGGACGCCAAGGTCAAACAGGCGATCGATGGCGCTCAGGTGGATGATGGCAGTCAGTCGTCGGACGCGGCCGGGTTAGTTTCTTCGGATCCTCGATCGCCATCAGGTACTGGTTCCCCCCTGTTTTTGTCGAGCGCGCTGCTGCCTACGTTTGCAAGCGCCAGTGAATTTTCCTTGATGGCACCCATTTTCGCGGCAGTGCCGGTAGTGCCACCTCCGGGCCCTGCACCTACCGGCCTGATTGTCGGCAATGGTGGCGCCGTCGGCACGACTACCCAGTTGCTCGGTCCGTCGTCAAATTCGCTGTTCGGAGGTCCGGGCGACTACGTGGTCAATGGATCCTTGCGGGTAATCAACACGAACTTCACGCAGGGATATTCGACGTTGAGTGCGTTGGGTCTGCCGCTGCTCAATCTGACGCCGGTAGGTACGGCGCTTACCACCACCGGCGGAACCTATGTCGGCGCGACAGGTGTCAACTCCCATTTGACGCTGATTGGCGGGGTCACTTCCGACAGTTACATCAACAACATAAACAATGGCGGCGCCGGGGGCGTGCTGGGCCTTGCGCTACCGGGAGCGGCGCCGGCTTGGGCATCCACCTGTCTCAACGTTCTCGGCATATTGACCGAGTCGTGCTGGGGCGTGAATGCGGCGCAGGACTACCAAGTGCTGATGGGCGACGGCGCAACTGCCAATGGCTCAAAAGAAGTCGTGATCGGCACCGGTGCCAGCCACACACTGCCGGCGGTCGATGCCAATACGGCGTTCCCCGGCGCCGGCACCAACGATCCTAACAACCCCAGCGGCGTACCCACTGCGGATTACGAGGCGCGGCTCGGACATTCGGTGGTGATCGGCGACGCCGCCAGCGGCACCGCCAACGCACAAACCATTCTCGGCGCCGAGGCGACGGCCAGTGTTGCCAACAGCGTCGCGCTCGGCTTCAAGTCCGCGGCCAGCCGTGGTGCGCTGAGTGGCTATACCGCTTTTGGACTGATTGCACCGCAGACATCCGCCGGCGAGGTCTCTATCGGATCGCCGGGTCAGGAGCGGCAGATCACCAACGTGGCAGCCGGCAGCGCGCTTACCGACGCCGTGAACCTCGCGCAGCTGCGGGGCCTGTCGGCGTTGGTGGGCAACTCGGTGCAATACAACGACGTGACCGACACGGCAGTCACCCTGGCCGGACCACCGAGCGCGGATGGTGGCGTGACCGGAGGCACCACGATCAGCAATCTTCATCAGGGCGCGCTGGGCGCAACCAGCACCGATGCGGTCAACGGCTCGCAGCTGTATGCGACCAACCAGACCATCAACACGATCAACCTCACCGGTACCAAGTACTTTCAGGCCAACAGCACCGGCACCGGCAGCAGCGCACTGGGCGCCGATGCCGTGGCGGCCGGCGTCAACAGCCAAGCGTTCAGCACCAACAGCATAGCCATCGGCAATGGGGCGATTGCAGGTGATCCCACGGACCTCACGCGGATCAGCGAAGTGGCACTCGGCAACAACGCCAAAGCCTCTGCACAGAACACCATCGCAGTGGGCGATGGATCGCTGGCCAGCGGTCCGCAATCGACCGCTGTCGGATCTGGCGCGAAGGCCACGTCGGCGCAGAGTTCGGCGTTCGGTCGTAATGCGGCGGCAGGTAACAACGCCACGGCACTGGGCATGAACGCGAATGCCGCTGCGCTGCGTTCGACCGCGGTGGGACAAGGGGCCGCGGTTACCGCGACCGATGGCACCGCCCTGGGTCAGAGCACGAGCGTGACCGCAGTGGGCGGCGTGGCGCTCGGGCTTGGTGCCGTCGCTTCCACGGCGGCTGGTCAGGCAGGTTTTATTCCGATCAACGCCAGCGCGGCCGATGCCGCCGCGATCAATGCGACCACGAGCACTCTCGGCGCAGTATCGGTGGGCAATGCAGCTGCCGGGCAGTATCGCCAGATCACCGGGGTCGCCGCTGGCACGGCGGCCACGGATGCCGTCAACGTGGCACAACTCATAGCCGTGGGCGATCAGGTTTCGGTACTGGGTAATCATGCCGTGCAGTACGACGCGAATCTCAATGGCACGCCAAATTACAATAGCGTCACCTTGGCCGGACTGCCGAGCGCGGATGGTGGCGTGACTGGAGGCACCACGATCAGCAATCTGCATCAGGGCGCGCTGAGCGCAACCAGTACCGATGCGGTCAACGGCGCGCAGTTGTATGCGACCAACAGCAGCATCACGAACATCTACAGTACCGGGACCAAGTACTTCCAGGCCAACAGCACCGGCACCGGCAGCAATGCAGTGGGCCTGGACAGCGTCGCGATCGGTGCGGGAGCCGTTTCGACCCTGGCTGGCGACGTGGCGCTGGGCGCTGGTTCGGTCACGGCGGCAGCGCATGCCGGCCAGCTAGCTTTCTTCGGCGGTACGGCGGCGGGCGCCGGGCTATCGGTACTGTCGATCGGTGCTTTCGGGCAGGAGCGACAGATTCAGAACGTGGCACCAGGCGTGCTTTCCGCGGCTTCGACCGATGCGGTCAACGGCTCGCAGCTCTACTCGCTGGCTACCGGTGTCAACGTGCTCGGCTCGTCGATCGCGAACTCGCTGGGTGGGACTTCGACCTATAGCAGCACGACCGGAGCGGTGACTGCAGGATTCAGCTATGCCGGAGGTAGTTACAGCTCGGTGCAGAATGTGCTCAATGCATTGACTGGCAGCGGCACCGGGCAGGGCATCAAGTATTTTCACGTCAATTCACTGCTGGCGGATGGCAATGCCGGCGGTACTGACAGCGTTGCCGTCGGACCGCTGTCCAGTGCCGGTGGGACCGACAGCGTGGCAATTGGCAATGCAGCGGTAGCGAATGCCACCAACGCAATGGCATTTGGCGCAGGCGCCAGCGCCGGCATGGCCAATAGCATTGCGCTGGGTGCAGGTTCCGTCACGCTCGTCGGAGCGCTGGGCAGCTATTCGGCCTACGGCCTGGTGGCCCCGCAGAGCTCGCTTGGCGAGGTGAATATCGGTGGCCGGCAGATCACCGGAGTTGCGGCTGGATCGGCGGCCGGCGATGCCGTCAACGTCGCGCAGCTGGAAGCAGTCGGCAACCAGGTGCAATCGGTGGACAAGCTGGCAGTGAAATACGATGCCGATACGTCGGGCAACGCCACCAATCGCATCACCTTGACGGGGGATGGCAGCGGAGCTGCGGTCGGCATCACCCATCTCGCTGCAGGAGCCGAATCGGCGAGCAGCACGGATGCGGTCAACGGCTCGCAGCTGTGGCACTGGACCCAGGACACCAGCAGCGTCTACAGCAACTACAGTTTGTACAACGACCTACAGAATCTTTCCGGCGGTAGCGGGACTGTCAAATATTTCAACGTGAACTCCACGTTGGGCAACTCCGCGGCGAGCGGCTCGAACAGCGTGGCGATAGGTCCGGTGGCGAAAGCCAGCGGCAGCGACAGCATCGCGATTGGCAATGGCGCGACAGCCAGCGCCAACAACTCGGTGGCCATCGGAGCAGGTTCCGTCGCCGACCGCGCGAATACGGTTTCGGTGGGCAGCAGTGGCAGCGAGCGACAAATTGCCAATGTGGCTGCCGGCACCGCTGCCACGGATGCGGTGAACGTGGGTCAGCTCAATGCCTCAGTCACGGCATCCGAGAAGGGCATAGTCCACTATGACACGCATAGTGACGGCTCCGTCGACTACAACAATGTCACGCTGGGGAATGGTTCGGGTACCCGACTCCTCGCTGCATCACAAGGTGAGACAGCGATCCACAACCTGGCTGCGGGCGTGGCGGACAGTGATGCCGTCAACGTAGGGCAGTTGAACGCAGGCCTCCGGCAGACAGTGAACTGGGCCAACGCCTATACCGACCAGAAGGTCCAGCAATTGAGCAATCGGGCCAATGCCGGCGTAGCAGCCGCGATGGCCATGGGAGGGATGCCGCAAGCCTATGAACCAGGCAAAAGCATGGCTGCCGTGGCCGCCGGCACGTTTCGCGGTGAATCGAGTCTCGCGATTGGCGTCTCCACCATTTCCGAGGGCGGGCGCTGGGTATACAAACTGACTGGATCAACTGACACGCGAGGAGATACCGGCGTTTCGATCGGAGCCGGGATGCAGTGGTAATGGTCTCTCACCATGAGTTTGCTGGAACCTTCAGGGGAAACACATGCAATCCATGAACAGGCATCCATCCAGATGGTCAGTGGTCGTGCTGGCGATCCTCGCGCTTGCGGGCTGCCATAGCGTGCAAACGAAAGCGCCCGCCGAACAAGCAGGAGGTGATGCGGTGGTCTTTCCGGATCCTGCACACGCCACGGTGCCTGAGGGAATTTTCGTCAATCTCGAAAACCTCCGCCTTGTGGCCCCAGGGATGAGCAAGGATCAGCTTTATGCCCTGCTTGGTGCCCCTCATTTCAACGAAGGTATTTTCGGAGTACGGAAGTGGAATTACCTTTTCGATTTCCGCAAGGACGAAGGGAGTTCCGATCATTTCAGTTGCCAGTATCAGATCGAGTTCGACAAAGATGGACGCTCCACTGGGTCAAACTGGAAGCCGGAGTCATGCCGGACAGTCCTTGCCCGGCGAGACACGGCATCGGTGGCTCCTGCGCCGGTACTCATGCCGCGGGAACCGGTGCGCCTGTCTTCGGAAGCCATCTTTGATTTCGACCGAGCCACATTGACCGCCGAGGGCCGCGATCAGCTTTCGCGTCTTCTGCAGCAAGTGCAGAGTGCTAGCGGGGTTGAGGACATTTTCATCGTCGGCTACACCGACATCATCGGCAGCGATCACTACAATCTCGAGCTGTCACGGCGCCGTGCCTATGCCGTACGCAACTATCTGGTTGCAGGAGGTGTGCCGGACAGTGCCATCAGAGTGGAAGGTCGAGGCGATGCCGATCCCCGTGTGACGTGCCCGAGATCCAGTCGTGCCGCCTTGATTGTGTGTCTTTCACCGAACCGCCGTGTCGAGCTATCCGGGTTGGCGCGCCACTGAGCATCGGAAGCTGTCGACGGTCGGGACAAGGGGCGCCGAGTTACAGGCATCAATGAGAGTCTGGTCGTCGGAAAGCTGCCGGATCGAAGTCGTTTGTCAGTTCATTGGAAATGCATTGCCCGGGGCTGGTCTCAGCAGGGTGTCATGAGGCAGTTCGCCAAATATGCGTCGATAGCTCTCCGCAAAGCGGGAAAGATCCCGCAGCCCGCAATTCATCGCCACCGACTTTACCGAGTGCCTACTCATATCGGACGATGAAAGATTCCTGCGGGCCATGCATAGACGCAGCATCGAGAGATATCGAATGGGAGATATTCCCATCAGGTCGTCGAATGCATAACGCAGGGCACGTTCGCTTGTTTCCGCGGCATCGCACATGTTTGCGATGTAGATGTCATTGCTCAGATTCGCCCGCATGAATTCTTCAGTACGCAGTACGATCTGATAGTGCCGCCGCCGACTCCGGGAGCAGTTGGAGATGTCATTCCTCGCAGCGCCAAGACAGTTTTCCAGATGGATATCCAGAAGGGATTCAAGATCGGTGTCAACCATTGGTCGAGCGGGGTCGAGTCCCGCCAGGGAGAGGTTTGTCATCTGCCGCCAGATGTCTTTGTGAGCCTGCCGCAATTGGTCACCTTTCTTGACCTCCGAAAGACGGAGGAGGCTCGACAGGCCATCGACGTCGACCTGAAGAGGATCCAGCCGTGCCAGAGATTCACGCAACCTTGCCGCTGGCAACAGGGCGACGGTAACGCGGGTACCGGCAGTGAATGTGAAGTCAGCCGTGTGGCCCGCCATGACGGTGAAGAGTGTGTCGCTCGCCAACGGAATGGCATGGCACCAACTGTTTTCCCCGGCGTGATGGATGTAGCCGAACAAAAACCATTCGGCTGGCATGCTGAACCGGCCGCGAAGCGGGAAGGCGCATTCAGCGCTGCAAATCAATGAATCGCCCTGCGTTCTGGTCTTGATGAAAGCGCGAGGCGCTGCACTGTCGAGCAGCACCATCTCGATCCTGAAAACCCTCAGTGTTCTGGATAGAGAAACCAGATCGCAAGGAAACAGCTTTCGCTCGTTTCCGGGATCGCTGGCGCTCGTGTACTCGTTCGAGAAAGCCAGTTGCATGAAGACACCCCCTGCAAACGCCGCTCCGCGACGGTTTGTTAGTCAAAGCGAGTGAACGGTTCGTCGGGCGTGCATTCCCTCTTGATTGCTGATTTCAGATTGAGAGTCGATACGGGAAGCATGAGTACCGCTCCATTCCCTGGAGAGGGTTTTTAATGATGATTGCCCACATAGGCGCTCGTGGGTAATTGAAGCGCCTGGCGCGTCTGATTATCCAGCTCGATCCACAAGGCAAGTACCGGTTCGTTATCAATCAGCTGTGGCGGCCCGACACGATGCGCATGCATGCCAATGGATCTGAGTATGCGTTCCACTCCCATGGCGGTGAAAGTGATCAGGCGTGTGGCTCCGAGCGCTGTGGCGGCTTCGACAACGGCAACAAAAAGATCACAGAAGCGCTCCCTGGCTTCCTCGCGAGAGATCGGCAAATTCCCATCGGTGGGCTTCGTTGAGAACCGCGATAGCTCCCACACTTCCGGAGAATGCGGTGCGCGCTGGCCATTCATCAGATGCGGAAAAACTTCATCCAGAAGGTATGGCATGGTCGTGGGTAGCAGGCGGGCACATCCACAGACGGGGCCATTGCCGCTTCTTGCAACGACGTAAACGGTGTCAGTTCGATCGAACTGATCCCGTTCAAGTCCATTTTCTGTGGGCAGTTGCCACCCCAATGCGTCGATGAATACGCTATGGCGGTAAGTTGCGAGCTCCATCTCAAGGCCAATGGGCAACTGGTTTCTTGTCCCCGTCAGCACCGTCAACATATACCGTTTCCCTGTTCGACCGGTTGACGGCATTGAAGGAGAATTTCCACGACTTCGATAACTGTAGGTTTCTACAGTTGCCAAAAATGCTGATGGGGACTACCAACGAAATGGTCGGCGTGGCGGCTTGTGCGTGAGCTCACGCATCAGTTCACGCATCGCAATGCCATGATTCTTACGGCAGGGAATGAGTAGGAGAGTTCCTAATGACTCAGATCAGTGAAAGCCTGAGATTGAAGGGATCGATCAACGTGTTGCCAGGGCTCGACCGAAAGCCATGCGCTCAACAATTCACTCGTTCTGTGCGCTCCGAGGTCGAATCCAGATGGGGTAACGAACATGACATTTCTGCTTATTCCGCCAGGCGCGAGAAATATCTGTTCGCTCTCAAGGCCAAACCATGCCCATCCGATGCTGACGGGTTGAAGCGCGTCGTCGATTGACCATTCGCAGTAGCCTGCCCGATGCGCTGGAATGTCATCGGAGATGAGCTCTTCCAGCAAAGTCGGGTCTTCCCAGATCTGCTTCCGGCTGAATTCGAGATCGGAAAACGTATCGAATGTCAGACGTATGTATCCGTCAGAAAATCTGGCGCCGGATCTGTATGATGGCGACAATGAGGTCACGGGGCTTCCAGATGAATGTCGGGTCGGGCCATCCTATTTCCCGCCAGGCAACGTAGGCAGCTGTCAACTTCTGCAGATTGACAGGACGATCAATGTGACGGTTTGGCGTGAGCAGTGCTTGAACAGACTTGCTGCATCGGCGGAATCCGTCGATGCAATCGTTCTGGAGCTTGCGGAGATCGTGAGTCAGCTGGGCTTTGAGTATTGTTCCTACGTTCTTCGGATACCTCTATCGGTTTCGAAACCGGTGGTCATCTGGTCGAGCACGTATCCAGCGCACTGGTTGGATCATTACTTCGCAAATAAATATCTTGATATCGACCCCATCATTCAGCGGGTGACACATGATTCTTCACCACTGATCTGGGCAGATACTGCCGTCGACAGCCGACCCGATTTCTGGGAGGACGCGCGCTCGCATGGCATCAGGCATGGTTGGGCCTTGGCCACTCACGGTGCCTGCATGACAACGGGCATGCTTTCGCTTGCGCGGTCGAGCCAGGCGGTGACCCAGGCCGAATTGGCAGATACGGAAATGAAGCTGGTCTGGCTATCGCATGTGGTTCATGGGTTGATAGGCTCCGTCGAGCTGAAAAAATTGATGCCGGGACCTGCCACCGAATTGACTGCACGCGAGAGGGAGGTGCTGCGATGGAGTGCTGCAGGCAAGACGGTAGGTGAGATCGGCGCGATTCTTGGCATATCCGAGCGCACCGTCACTTTTCATATCACTGGCACTTTGGTGAAGCTGAATGTCGTGAATAAAACGCAGGCGGTTTCGAAGGCGCTAATCCTCGACCTCCTGAGTTGAGAGAAGTGCCGCATTGCGGATGTCGTCCACTTGTAGGTCGGAAGGGGGAAAGCAGGAAATGAATTCAATGACGCGTAGCAGAGCCGTGAAAAAGCATTTGCCGGTTCTGGCAGTGGCGATATTTTTCAGCATGTCCGTGTCCGCCGCAGCGGCCGAACCGCCCTCGTCGACCGCGACTCAAGTCAGCGCCGCGCAAAGTGACTCTTCAGAGAGTACGTCGTCTGACCTTCAGCAGTTGATCGATGCTCATCAGTTGGTGGAGCTGCGCAATACGCACAACGGGACTTACGGCACCAGTCTTCTGTTCCAGGCCGACAAGCTCAGTTATTACGTCGCGCTGTTCCATGACAAGACCTTCTGGCGGGTGATTCGCACCGATTCGGTCAAGGATGCCGAAAGCATCTATCGCACGTTCGTTGCGCAGACAGAGAAGCTGGCCGAGGTGGACATCGACACGATTCGCCTGCAGGCTGGCAAGAAATACGCCGACCTGATGGTTTCGATGAACGAGCAACGCCTGCACCAGCTGCAGAAGGATCTCACGCGCCAACAGCGTCAAGGCCAGCAGGTAGCCGCGTTGCAGGAACATGGTCGCCAGCAGGCGGTTTCACTGAGTACCGATCTGCGGGCGACAAGCAATCAACTCGAGACGGTTCAACAGAACATCCGCCAGTTGCAGGCACAGCAGGAAAATCCTGCGCTGACCCTTCCAGGCACCGCCGTGGCTGCGTCACCTGGAGTTCAACCGGCGAGCGAGACGCCAGCTTCCACCAGCTCTTCCTACTGAGTGCAACTCCTTGTTACCGGTCTTGCGCAGCGAGCGTGATTTTGGGGAGATGGCGCTCAGGAGATCGACAGCTCGAAACCATGTTCCGGCCAAGTAGTTGACCATCATCGCGGTGCATTGAGCTGACACGGTCGGGTATGCCTTCGCGTGCGCGACTTCCCGCATGACGTCGGTCGGGTTCCGTATACGAATGACATTGCCCTGTCATTGAATGCCAGCAAGCTCACTGGCACGTGCCGACCTTCAATCGCCGTAATTGCTTGGCGGCACGTCAGGAAGCCCACATGCATCGCTTATGCTTGGCTATCGCCATCACGCTCGGAATCCCCATGTCCGCTGCCGCTCACGCTACCGGGAAGCCGGCTGCCGAGAAGCCGATTGCCGCGAAGGTGCTGGTGATTGGCCACCGCGGCGCCAGCGCGCTGCGACCGGAGCATACGCTTGCCTCGTATGCCAAGGCGATCGCCGACGGCGCCGACTTCATCGAACCGGATCTGGTGATGACCAAGGACGGCGTGATGGTGGCACGCCACGAAAATGAGATCAGCGGCACTACCGACGTGGCGACGCATCCGGAATTTGCCGCGCGCAAGACGCGCAAGAGCATCGACGGTCATGAAGTCAGCGGTTGGTTCACTGAGGACTTCACGCTGGCCGAGCTGAAGACGCTGCGCGCACGCGAGCGGCTGCCGCAGCTGCGCAGCACGCAATATGACGGGCAGTTCCAGATCATTACGCTGGACGAGATCATTGACTTCGTCGCGGCCGAATCCGCGGCGCACGGGCGGGTCGTCGGGATCATTCCGGAGATCAAGCACGGCACGTATTTCAGCAAGCTCGGCCTACCGATGGAGGACAAGCTGTTCGCTACGCTGGCCGCGCACAGCTACACACGCAAGGCGCCGGTGGAGATCCAGTCGTTCGAGATCGGCAACCTGAAATACCTGCGTGGCAAGCTCGCCGGTGGCGATCACAAGAACATCCGTCTGCTGCAGCTGCTCGATAGCGCCGACCAGCAACCTTATGACGTGACAGCCGCGGGTGGACAGCTCAGCTACGCGCAGATGATGACGCCAGCCGGTCTGCGCGAGATCGCTGCGTATGCGGACGCGATAGGCCCGAACATCCGCGCGATCATCCCGCTCAAGCCCGACGGCACGCTCGCCGCGCCCACGACGCTGGTGCATAACGCGCATGCAGCCAGGCTCGAACTGCATCCATATACGTTCCGCCCGGAGAACTATTTCCAGCCGAAAAATCTGTGGCAGGGGAGCGATCCGCGCATGTTCAACGCAGTCGGCTCGATCGCCGAGATCCGCGCCTATCTCGACGCCGGTATCGATGCGTTCTTCACCGACGATCCGGCGCTTGGCCGCAAGGCGCTCGAAAGCGGGGATTGAGTGACGAAAAAGAGCGTGAGCTTCGTGATCTTCTCTTGCTTCTCACCCCTGTCACTCGTTCCACGCCTTAGCTTTTCTTGATTTCGAAATCCTGCTTGGCCACCGGCTTGCCGTCGAGAGAAATCTCGACCTTGTACTTGCCTTCGGGCCACAGATCCGGGTTCTGCACCTTGAACGTGGTGATGGCGGCGCCGTCGGTGGCGATCGACTGGCTGATGCTGCTGACCAGCTGGCCCGGGCCTTCCAGATAGCTCCATTTGGCGTTGAGCGTGGCGCCGCCGCTGCTGCCCACGGTAGCGACGCTGGCGTAGATGACCTTGTCGTCGGGTGCGAAGCTGTTGCTGGCATGGGTTACCTGATGCTGCGCATTGACCGCGTCGCCGAGGGTCACCTTGGCCACGCTGAGTGGTGTTGGTGCGGCTGTTGCCGGGGCGGTGGGAGCGGCAGTCGCGGTGCTGCTGACGGCCGGTGCGGTGTGCGCCGCGGCAACCGTACTGGCGGCGGCTGGAGTCGCCGGGGATGGAGCGGCAGTGGCGGTGCTGGCGGCAGCCGGCTGACTGGCTGGCGTGGCGGCTTCATGCTTGCCGCAAGCGCTGAGCATCAGCATGGCGGCAAGGCTGGCGCTGTACAGCGCGGCGGTACGTACGGGACGTGTCATGGAAACTCCTGGGACGATGACGTGGCGGGTGCCGATCCATGGCCGTTGCCGCAGCGCCGTCCGGGTGCCTTGGTCAGACCGCCGAGGCTAACGCCGCCGATATGAAGCGCCGATTACCGGGAGACATCGCGTGGACTGAACTTTCACGCGACGATGACGCGTGAGCACAACGGCGCGGTGCGACGCCTTGGCCATGGCGGCGAAACGTCTATTGGCGAACCGTGCGCGGATTGGCAGGCGTGGCCGGTGTGCTGCTGCGGAACGGGTTGATGTCCAGTCCGCCGCGACGGGTGTAGCGCGCATGGACGCTGAGCTGTTGCGGCGCACAGCGCTGCATCAGGTCAACGAAGATCCGCTCCACGCATTGTTCGTGGAACTCGTTGTGGGTGCGGAACGAAACCAGGTAGCGCAGCAACCCGGCGTGATCGATCGGTGCGCCGCGATAGGCGATCTGCACGCTGCCCCAGTCCGGCTGGCCGGTGACCGGACAGTTCGAGCGTAACAGGTGCGAGACCACGGTTTCCGCGACCGGCACCGCGCCGGCGTCTGCCTGCAGAAAGTCGGCCTGCGGCGGTCCGTAGTGATCGATGTCGATGTCCTGGAGGTCGAGCAGATAGCCGTCCAAATCGGTGACGGCGAAGGTTGCCGCATTCGCCGCACTGAGCTGCACGCTGACCACGGCGCCCGCCGCGGCTGACAAGTCGTGCATCAGCGTGGTGCTCAACGTGGCGGCGTCGGCGATGCGCTCCTGCGCGAAGCCGTTCAGATACAGCTTGAACGACTTCGACTCGATGATGTTCGGCGATGACGCCGGCACGCGGAACTCGGCCAGCGCCACGACGGGTTTTCCGCGCAGGTCGAGCCACGACAGTTCGTACGCGTTCCAGATATCCACGCCGTGAAACGGCAGTGTCTCGGCCACGCCGATCTCCGCGCGCTTGTCGGCACGCGGGATCGGGAACAGCAGGCGCGGGTCGTAGCGATCGGCGTAGACGGTGTCCTTGCCGAGCGGAGAATGGTCGGGAGTGCTCATGTGGTGAAGTTTAGCCGCTCTGGCGCCTCTCCCTGCACACAGGGAGAGGCGCCAGAGGGCGAACTTATACGTTGACCATGTGCATCATTGCGCTGGCATAACGGTCGCCGGCGACGGCGTCGGGTGGAAACACCGCGTCGATCGCGGCGAGTTCGGCCGCGCTGAGCCGCACGTCGAGCGCGCCGAGGTTCTCGTCCAGCCGCGAACGCCGCTTGGTGCCGGGGATCGCCAGTACGTCGTCACCCTGAACCAGCACCCAGGCCAGCGCCAGCTGTGCGGGCGAGCACCCCTTGTCGGCGGCCAGCGACTTCACCTGCTCGACCAGCTGCAGGTTGCGGCTGAAATTGTCGCCCATGAAGCGTGGGTTGCTGCGGCGGTAGTCGTCGGCGTCGAAATCCTCGGGTGTGCGGATCGCGCCGGTGAGGAAACCACGGCCGAGCGGCGAGTAGGCGACCAGGCTGACGCCGAGCCGGCGACAGGCATCGAGCATGCCGTTGCTCTGCGGGTCGCGCGTCCACAGCGAGAATTCACTCTGCAGCGCCGCGATCGGGTGCACTTTGCAGGCGCGCTCCAGCGTGGCACCAGAGGCTTCGCTCAGGCCGAGGTAACGCACCTTGCCGGCGTGCACCAGCTCGGCCATCGCACCGACGGTATCCTCGATCGGCACGGTCGGGTCGACACGATGCTGGTAGTACAGGTCGATGGTGTCGATGCCCAGACGCTTGAGGCTGGCGTCGCAGCACGCGCGCACATACTCCGGTCGGCCGTTGACGCCACGCGCCTGCGGGTTTGCAGGATCGCGCACGATACCGAACTTGGTGGCGATAAAGGCTTGTTCGCGACGCCCCCTGATCGCCTTGCCGACCAGTTCCTCGTTGGTGTACGGCCCATACATGTCGGCGGTGTCAAGCAGGTTGAGACCGCGATCCAGCGCATGCTGGATGGTGGCAATCGACTCGACGTCGTCGCGCTGGCCGTAGAACGCGCTCATGCCCATGCAGCCGAGGCCGAGGGCGGAGACGTTCGGGCCGCTGTTGCCGAGAGTGCGGGTTTGCATGGCGTGGCTCCAGGTGGGTGAGAGTGGGTGCATGGTGCGCCGTGACGAGGCGCGAATAAATGCTAAATAATGATCATCACCATTCCATAAGAAACAACAATTGCTATGGATCGTCTGGAAGCCATGCGGCTGTATACACGGATCGTCGAGCTGGGCAGCTTCACCGCCGCGGCGGACGACCTGAACATGCCGCGCGCCACCGTCACCCATGCGATCCAGCGGCTGGAGGTACGGCTCGGCGCGCAGCTGCTGCAGCGAACCACCCGTCGCGTGCGCACCACCCGCGACGGCGAAACCTACTACGGTCACTGCGTGCGGCTGCTGGCCGACATGGACGAGGTCGAAACCGATTTTCGCGAGGCGGTGGTGCAGCCGAAGGGCCGCCTGCGCATCGACCTACCGGCCTCGCTGGCGCGGCAGCTGGTGATTCCGGCGCTGCCGGAATTTTTCGCACGCTTTCCGCAGATCGAGCTGGACATCGGTACCGGCGACCGCTTTGTCGACCTGGTGCGCGAAGGCGTGGACTGCGTGTTGCGCATCGGCGAGCTGGGCGATTCGGGCATGGTGGGCCGCCGCGTCGCGATGCTGGAGCAGGTCAGCGTGGCCAGCGCCGCTTACGTGCGCCGGCACAGCTTGCCCGAGTCGCTGGCTGCGCTGCATGACGGGCACTTTGCGGTGAACTGGTCGTCGCCGACGACCCGTCGCGCCGAGCCGCTGGAATTCATGGTCGGGCGCCGGCGGCGCGAGGTGGTTCTGCCGAGTCGCGTCACGGTCAGCGGCCTGGATGCCTATCTTGGCTGCTGCGAGGCGGGCCTGGGCATTGCGCAGATGACGCGATACCGCATCGCCGATGGACTGAAGAGCGGGAAACTGCGCGAGATCCTGCCAGCCTACCCACCGCCCTCGTTGCCGATGACCGTGCTTTATCCGCAGCAACGGCAGATGCCGGCACGCTTGCGCGTGTTCGTCGACTGGCTGGTAGAACTGACCGCCGATCAACGTTGAGGCTGGCCGTCTCACGGATGCGTCCGCTGCCGATCTGACCGGTGCCGCTTCCTGCTGCGCTAAGATGACCACGCCATGCACAAGCGTTTTCACATCAGCTGTCGTTGTCTCCTGTGGACGGTCACCGTGGCGATCGATGCCGACCGCGCCACCGTGTCGACACTGACGCGCACGGTTGGTTTCCCAACTACGGCGCAAGCCCATGGCGGCTGAGCTCATCCTGCAGAGTACGCTGACGTGTCCGCATTGCGTTCATCAGGTCATCGAGACCATGCCGACCGATGCCTGCCAGTTCTTCTACGAGTGCACGGGTTGCGGCGAGCTGCTTCGGCCGAAAGCGGGCGACTGCTGCGTGTTCTGTTCCTACGGCAGCGTGCCGTGTCCGCCGATTCAGCAGCAGAAGTCCTGCTGCGGTTAAAAGGGTGCGCGGACCCGGCATGCGCGTCCATGGCACCGACCCCATCAGTGCGGCATCCGTGGCGACCAGGACGTTCTCCCTGGATATTGCCGTGTGGAGCATGGACAGATCCGGCACGGGCGTTGACAATGTCGGGCAAGGCAAGACCTGCGGGGGCAGGGTTGAGGCAGCGGTGCGCGACACGCGCATGGACGAATAACCGCGCCGCGCGATTACGGGGATCTAACGGTTGCCTAAGTGTGGCCTAAGCGTGGCATTGAACAATGATCCGGCTGGCACGGATCAGCGAATCGCACTACACCCGCGCGACACCGGATGATGTCGCAGGCATCGGGTGGATGGGCGGGCTCCACGACAGGGTCGTCGCCCATCATCATGGTGAATCTTGAATACAGCTAGTTCCGATGGTCGTCCTGGCAGCCTGCCGTGCAGCGGGATTTATCGCATCCTGGTGTGCCGGCCGAATCATCGTCTCGGCAACATGCTCCTGATCACGCCGCTGATAGCCGAGCTTGAGCGGCTCTACAAGGGTGTGGAGATCGACATCGTGGCGGAAGGTCCTGCGGCAGTGGACGTGTTCGCCACGTTCTTCAGCGTCAGGAACATCTACTGCCTGCCGCTGCGTGGCTTCAAGCATCCGGTGGCGTTTCTCTCGCTGCTGTCGAAAATACGCAAGAACCGTTACGACCTGATCATCGACCCGTGCCTCGGCTCGGGTTTCAGCCGCATCCTGACGAGGCTGTGCCGAGGCCAGCGGAAACTCGGCTTCGATGAAGGGGCAGGTGCGCCCGGACTGACTCACATGCTGCCGAAATCCATGGCGCCGCCGCACATGGCCAAGCGCCCGGTGAGCCTGGTCCGCTCGTTCGCGTCACCCGCCGTGGATGCGTCGACGGATTTTCCGCCGCTCGACATCCGCTTGAGCGAAGCGGAGCGCGCGCAGGGGCAGGCCGTCGTGCGCGAACTGCTGCAGGTTTCGGGGCAGCCTGCCGCGAAGCTGGCGATCGGCATCTTCGCCAACGCCACTGGCGCGAAGCGTTACCCGGGCGAGTGGTGGCGCGAATTCATCGATGCGCTGAGAGAGGCATTCCCGCAGTGCGGCATCGTCGAGATCATCCCCGGACACGGCCGCTCGATGCTCGATTCCCGCTGGCCGGGCTATTACTCGAACAAGATCCGGCGCATGGGTGCGGTGATGGCCGGGCTCGACCTGATGATCAGCGCCGACTGCGGCGTCATGCACCTGGCGGTGGCCTCGCGCGTGCCGACCATCGGCCTGTTCGCAGTCACCGACGCCAACGTCTACGGCCCATACGGTTGCGGCAACAGCCTGCTGGATACCGGCGGCTGCACTGCCCGCGAGGTAGCTGGCAAGGTGGCGGCGGCATTCACTCAATGCATGAATTCGGGCAGCGTCGGCGCCAGGCTGGCACCGCAGATCACGGCTGCTCCAGTGGCGGGCGGTCAGCTCACATAGCGATGCTGGACGGTGTCCGCATCAACCGCGCGGGCGGCCGTGGCGTGGTGCGGTGGTGCCTAGCGTGTCGCTGGTCAGCGGGGCGCCGGCAGCGATCAACGCGGCGCGCTGATCGGCCAGGGGCAAGCCCAACATGCAGTCCTCGAAGCGGGCGAGTTTCTGGAACACCGGCAACGCCTGCACCTGCGCGATCAGCGCCGCACTACGCGGCCAGCGCGAGGCGTCGATCGCATAGCGCACGAACGCCGCGGTGCGGAAGAAGCTGGCCACGCTGATGTCGGCGATCGTCAGAGCACCGAAGACGAAGCCGTCATCCGGCAGCTGGCTTTCCAGATAGTCGAGCGCGGCGGGAATCTCCACCTCGCGTGCCTGCTGTACCACTGTTTCATCGGTGGCTTCGCCAAACACACGACGCCTGATCGCCAGCTGGTAGAACAGTCGCCAGATCAGTCCGTCGGCCAGCCGCGTATCGGCGTACTCCTCCAGCCAGCGTGCCTTCGCGCGGTCAGCGATGTCGCGCGGATACAGCGCCGGGGTGGGATGCTTGTCTTCCAGGTACTGGCAGATCACCGAGGAGTCGTTGAGCACCAGCGTATCGTCGATCAGCGCCGGGATATGCCGCAGCGGACTGAGTCGGGAGAACTCGTCGTTGCCGACGAACGGCGCGATCGGGTCGATCTCGTAATCGAGTCCTTTCAGCTCCAGGCACACCAGCACCTTGCGCACGTACGGCGAGATGTAATTGCCGATGACTCTGAGACGCTGCGGCATGACGGCGACTCCGGGGATGGGAGCCGCAGCGTGCGATGGCTCCCGCCTGCCCGTCAAGCCGCGGCCGGCGCGGAGGCTCAGCCGATCACGTCAGGCCCGACCATCAGGCAGCGCCGGGATCGGCGCTGGCGAGCCGTTGGAGTCCAGCGCGATCATCACGAAGCGACCGGTGGTGCAGACGCGGCGGTCGCCGCTGAGCAAGTCCTCGGCGGTCATCTCCACCTCGACCTGCATCGAGCTGCGGCCGACCTTGACCACGCTGGCGACCAGCTCCACCAGTTGGCCGGTGCGCACCGGTACGCGGAAGTTCACTTCCTCCGAGCGCGCGGTGACCACGGTGCGTCGCGCGTAGCGCGAGGCGACGATGAAGGCGGCCTTGTCCATCCACGCCAGCGCCTGGCCGCCGAAAAGCGTGCCGAGGTGGTTGGTGTGGTCGGGGAAAACCATTTCCAGCAGGCGCGCTTCGATCGGGGCGGTCGTCATGGGATCACTGGGCAGGGGGCGTGGGAGGGTGGCGGTGTTGCACGATCAGCCGGCAGAATCCGGCACAAGCGCGTAGTTTGCCGCAAACCGCCAGGCGGCGTGGCGACATGGACCTTTGGCACAGGGAGGGCGGCGTGGTATCGCGCTAGCATCGAGCAGTTATGCGTCAACGCGACCGCCAGCGGTTGCGCCATCCGGTTCTCGTGGAGATCAATCTATGTACTTGGCGATCGGCAAATCGCGTCTGTTCGGCGCAATGATGTTGGGCTTGCTGTCGACGGCCGCGGCCGCACAGGGCCGCACCCTGGGGACGGAGGACTATGCGCGCGCGGAACGCTTCGCCATCTACAACACCATGCCGCTGGTCGACCACGCGGTGCAGAAGGTGAACTGGCTGGACGACAGCCATTTCTGGTATCGCGACCATGACAGCAACGGCGACCATTTCGTGCAGATGGACGCGGCCAGTGGCAAGGCCACGCCGCTGTTCGATCAGGTCAAGCTCGCTGCCGCGCTGGGCAAGGTGACCGGCAAGCCGGTCGATGCGAAGAAACTGCCGATCACCGACTACAGCGTGATGGCGGATGGCCGCATCAATCTCGCCGTGAGGGGCGCGCACTACCTGTGCGACCTGAAGGATGCCGGCACATGCACCGCAGGCAGCGGTGCGAAGAAGGGCGGCAAGGCGGAGCAAGGCAACGAACCGGGCGCGCTGTCGCCAGACAAGAAGAGCGAAGCCTTCATCCGCCACTGGAACCTGTGGCTGCGCGACGTCGCCAGCGGCAAGGAGACTCAGCTCACCACCGACGGCGTGGAGAACTTCGGCTACGCCACCGATAACGCCGGCTGGAAGCACACCGACAGCGCGATCGTGGAGTGGTCGCCCGATTCGAAACAGATCGCCACGTTCCAGCAGGACCAGCGCAAGACCGGCGACATGTACATGATCAGCACGGAGGTTGGTCATTCCAAGCTCGAAAAGTGGAAGTACCCGCTGGTCGGCGACAAGGACGTGACCATGATCGAGCGCGTCATCATCGACGTGCCGAATCATCAGGTGGTGCGGCTGAAGATGCCGGCGGACCAGCACCGCTCCACCCTGTGCGACGACGTCAGCTGCGGTCCCGATGGCGGCTGGGACGACGTGAAGTGGGCGCCGGACGGCAACACGCTGGCCTTCGTTTCCACCTCGCGCGACCACAAGCACGAATGGTTCCGCATTGCCGATGCGAAGAGCGGCGACGTGCGCACGGTGTTCGAGGAAAGCGTCAAGACCTACTACGAAAGCGGCAACGACCAGGTCAACTGGTTCTACCTGCCGGAAAGCCATGAGGCGATCTGGTTCTCCGAGCGCACCAACTGGGGCCAGCTATACCTGTACGACCTCGACAACGGCAAGCTCAAGCACGCCATCACCACCGGCGAAGGCAACGTCACCCAGGTGCTGAAGGTGGATGCGAAGGCGCGCACGCTGTGGTTTCGCGGGGTCGGCCGCGAGCAGGGTGTGAACCCGTATTACCAGCAGTTCTACAAGGTCAGCCTCGACGGTGGCAAGCCGAGCCTGCTGACGCCGGAGCCAGCCGATCACACGGTGGCGCTGTCGCCGGATGGACGTCTATTCGTCGATGCCTATTCCACCCCGACGGTGCCGTCGGTAACCGTGCTGCGCAGCAGTGACGACGGCCATGTCGTGGCCGATGTGGCCAAGGCAGACATCAGCCGGCTGGTCGCCGCTGGCTGGATCGCGCCGACGCCGATCACTGTGAAGGCGCGCGATGGCAAGACCGACCTGTATGGCCTGATGTTCAAGCCGACGAACTTCGATGCGTCGAAGAAGTATCCGATCGTTGACTACGTCTATCCCGGTCCGCAGACCGGCTCGGTCGGCAGCCGCAGCTTCATGCCGTCGCGTGGCGATCACCAGGCGCTGGCCGAGCTCGGCTTCATCGTCGTGGCGATCGACGGCATGGGCACGCCATGGCGCTCGAAGGCGTTCCACGATGCCTACTTCGCCAACATCGGCGACAACACGCTGCCTGATCAGATCGCCGGACTGAAGGAACTGGGCAAACGCTATGCGTGGATCGATCTCGACCGCGTCGGCATGTGGGGCCACTCCGGCGGCGGCAACACCACCGCGGATGCGATGTTCCGCTACCCGGATTTCTTCAAGGTCGGCTGGGCCGAAAGCGGTAACCACGACAACCGCAACTACGAGGACGACTGGGCCGAGAAGTGGCAGGGTCTGCTGGTGACCAACAAGGACGGCAGCAGCAACTATGACGACCAGGCCAACCAGAGCATGGCGAAGAACCTCAAGGGCCACCTGATGCTGACTCACGGCACCATGGACGACAACGTGCCGACCTCGAGCACCTTGCTGGTGGTCGATGCACTGATCAAGGCCAACAAGGATTTCGACCTGCTGCTGATCCCCAACGCCCACCACGGTTACGGCAAGGCCACACCGTACGTCACCCGCCGACGCTGGGACTACTTCGTGCGCAACCTCGCCGGCGATACACCGCCGCAGGAATACGCGATGAAGGTACCGAAGGACTGAAGTTCATCCGCTCTTCCAAGGGAAGGGCGGATTGCTGCAAACCCCGGGACGTGATGCAGGAATCGGGTTTGTCCGATCCTGTGATCATCCGGAGTCCGCGATAAAAATGGCCCGGTCCGGCGTCACCCGCCGACCGGGCCACTCGCTCGTCAGCGGGGATTGATGACTTGCGCGGCGCCCTTGGCCAGCGCCTCGTCGAGCAGTTTGCCGACCTGCTGGTTGGCCTGCGCAGTGGCCTCTTCCTGGCGTTTTCCGAGAGCCTCCTGTTTGGCACCAAGCGCTTCCTGTTGCTTGCCCAGCGCTTCCTGCTGCTGCCCAAGATCGTCCTGTTGCCGGCCGAGTTCGTCTTCACGGGACTGCAGCGTCGTTTGCCTGGCGTCGAGCTCTGCCTGACGTTTGTCGCTGTTGGCTTGTCCGCTCAGCGCGGCCTGTTCACTGGCCAGCTTCGCCTGCTGGCTGGCGAGCTGCCCCTGCTGCGATCCCAGTGCGCCCTGACGTGCACCAAGCCCGCCCTGCAGGCCGCCGAGCCGGCCCTGTTCGCCACCGAGTGTGCCCTGTTGCTTGCTCAGCGCCGTCACCGGTGCATAGATCGCCTTGGCGCGCTGGATGTAGTTCGCATCGCGGACCAGATAGGCCTTGTCGCCGCGGCGGAACCACAACATCGGCGTGTGGGTCTTGCGCAGTTGCTCCACGGTCTTGAGGTCGTTCTCCGAGCCGCTGATGGTGACCGCATCATCGTCGATCAGTGCAAAGCCGTTGCGGGCATTCGAATGGGTGTCGATGTCGACATGCCGTGCCGAAAAGCTGTCTCCAGGATTCGGCGGGAGAGGCGCAGGAGGTGGTGGCGGTGGCGGACCTGGAGGAAGCGGCGGAGGCGGGGATGGCAGCGGTGGTGGAGGCGGCAGCGGTGGCGTCGGCACGGGTACGCTGGGCGTTGTGTGCGTCGTTGCCGCTGTCTGTGGCGAGCTCGCCGTGACGCGATAGGGAAGCACGCCGGCCAGCACGATCAGGATGATCAGTGGCCATCCGCGCGTGCGCTGCCGGGACAGGTTGTCGGACTGCTGCAACATGGTCAGTCGCCTCTTCAGGTTGTGGAACGATGGCGAAGCTCCGGCCAGGCCGGAGTGCATCGGGTGGGCAACGCCAAGACGCAGCAGCAGATGGCCGTAGGCCTGCGGCATCGTGCCGGTCTGCTGCAGCACCTGCGCATCGCAGGCGGCCTCGCGGCTCAGCGCGTACTCGCGCACCGCCCACGCCACCAGTGGATGAAAGAAGAACAGCCGCTGCGCGATGGCGGGGATCCAGCCCAGCCACAGGTCGCCGCGGCGCAGATGCGCCAGCTCGTGGGCCATCGCCATCGCCGACTCCGCCAGCGTCAGTCGCTGATCAGCCGGCAGCAAAACGGTCGTGCGCCACAGGCCGGTGACCTGCGGCGAACTGATCGTGGCGGAAACACGCAGCTGCGGTTGACGGCGCAAACCCAATTTGTGCATTTGTTCCGCGCACACGGCCCGCAGCGAATCATCGGTCAACGGGTGCGAGTCGCGCAGCACGCGGCGTGAACTGCGCCATTGTTTGCCAGCGATGAGCAGTTGCATGAGCACGGCAGCCAGCCACAGCGAAATCAGGATCAGCCGCCAGTGCGAATACCACGCGGACGGTGTCGGCTGGACCGGTCCGGAGGTCAGGTGACTCATGGGCACGGCATCACTGCCGGCAACGGTCGGCAAGACAGCCTGGTCTTGTGCAACAGTCGCGATTTGCGGTGTCGGTGCCAGCACGCGCAGTTGCAGTGGTGTGCTCCAGCACAGCCCGAGAATCAGCTGCAGGCTCACCAGCCACCAGAGCGTGCAGCGCAACGCGGACGGCAGTTGCGGCAGCAGACGGCCGATCATCCAGATGGCACCGATCAGCAGCACGGCCTGAGCCGAAGTCCAGGCCAGCCGGATGAGCAGGGTATCGAGCAGGATATTCAGCGACTCCATCTCACGACTCCTTGCGCCGGGTCTGCAGCTGAGCGACCAGTGCCTCAAGTTCGGCCAGCTCCGTCTCGCTGACCTCGGCATGCTCCGACATCCAGGCGACGAACGGCGAGACCGAGCCGCTCAGCGTCTTTTCGACGAAGCTGCCCACGGCACTGCGCATCGCTTCCTTCGGTCCGGTCGCCGTGCTGTAGCGAAACATGCCGCGCAGCTGCCGGCGCTTCAGATAGCCCTTGCCGCGCAGACGTTCCATCATGGTCAGCACGGTGGAGCGGGCCAGTCCACGCGGCTCGCCGAAGCCGCTGGCGACTTCGCCGACGGAGGCGTTGCCGTGCTCGGCCAGATAGTGAAGGAGCGAAAGCTCCTGATCGCCGATGGAGGGTCTGGGCATGGCCGAGGTACTTCGTGACTACAGGTGTAGTCACGGTACGCCTTGCCTACACTTGTAGTCAATAGGTCATCGATAACCCTGTTCCTGCCGCATGGGGCGGAACGCAAAAAGCCGGCGCCACACGGGCGCCGGCTTTTTCACACACCGTACTGAGTGAACGAATCGATCAGAACGTATACCGCAGCGTCAGCATCGCCGACCAGCGCGAGACGACCCGGCTGGGATCGTAGAAGCCACCGTCGTAGACCTGCAATTGCTGCGGCTGGTAGTTGCCGTTCTTGTCGGTGGGCAACGTGTAGACATACTGACCCTTGGCGTTGACGCCGGCATAGCTGGCGAGGGTGCGGGTGGGGTAGATGCCGGTGTTGCGTATATCGCCCCAGTTCTTGTTGAGAAGGTTGAGGAAGTTGTAGACGTCTAGACGTATCTCGCCCTTGTTGCCGCGGAAAATGCCCGGCACTTCCTGCGAGAAACTCATGTCCAGCTGGTTGACCCACGGCGTGCGCGCGCCGTTGCGGCTGGCGATCTGACCGCGATGGTCGCGCAGGTAGGAGTCGTTGGCGAGGAAGCTCTGGAACTGCTGGATCGCCTGCGCGCTGGTGCCGGGCGCATAGGCTACCTTCGCATCGCCGGCTGCCGGAATGTAGGCCGGATCCCAGCCCGCGACGTTGTCGCCGTTGGCGTCGTTGGCGAACACCCAGGTGTATGGATTGCCGGTGTGGCCGTTGTAGAACATCGACACCTGGCTGCGGTAGTCACCGAAGAAATGGTGCTGCCAGTTCAGCGAGGCCTTGAAGCTCTTGGCGGTGCTGTAGTTGGAGGTGGCGGCGACATCCGTGTTCGGGTTCAGCCGCGCCACGCGCTGGTAGCCGTTGAAGGCGATGGTGTCGGTGCCCGGATCGACGTCGGTGGCGTGGTTGAAGGTGAGGCTCAGATTGCCCGAGAAGCTGTCCGAGAACGGCTTGCTCAGTGCCAGCGTGAAGCTGTCCGACTTGCCCTTGTGAGTATTGGTGAGCAGGGTGGCGCCAGTGTTGAACGCGCGATTCTGATTGGCCAGCGCATCGGCGCTCTTCGGTGCCTCGCCCGGAGTTTTCCAGAACTGCAGACGGCCGTCCGGCAGTACGCCGGTGGGCGCGCCGAAGTTGATCGCCTGATACAGAATGCCGTCGCGCACCTTGATGTGCTGGTACTCGGCCGAGGCGATCAAGCCCCACCATGGCAGCTCGCGATCCAGCGCGAGGCTGGCCTTCCACACCGTCGGCAGGTGGAAGTTGGGGGCGATCGTGTCGATCGAACCGGCACCGCCGCCGGCCGGGATGTTCTGGTTGTGCGGATCGGGACTGAACGGTGCCGTGGCCGGACTGAACGAGGTGTACGAGGTCAGCGTGACGCCGTTGTTCTGGAACGGATTGGTCATCCACACCGTTGGCGGCGAGGTCTGGAACAGGCCGACACCGCCGCGCAGCTGGGTCTTGTACGCGCTGTCGAACGAGTAGTTGAACGACAGCCGCGGCTCGACCACCCGGTTGCTGGAACCCACCGTGTAGTTGTTGCGGTAGCCGAACGCCTGCTCGAACTTCGCGTTGTAGGCCGGCGTGTCGCTGGAGTGCGGGATGTCCACGCGCACGCCGTACTGCACCGACAGCTGGTTGTTGACCTGCCAGGTGTCCTGCAGGAACGGGCTGTACTGGCTGTACGTCCACTTGCCGGCGATGTCGTTGAGCGTATAGCCAGGTGCCGGATGAAACAGTACGTACTTGTTGTAGTTGGCAGCCTGGAAATTGGCGATGCCCCAGAAGTTGTACTGACCGAATTCGGTCTGGCCGAACAGGTTGTTGATCTTGTTGCGCTGGAAGTCGATGCCGCCCTTGATCGCGTGGTCGCCGACCGAATAGGTGCCGGCGAGAAACACGCTGAGCTTCTTGGTGTCGATGTGGTTGTAGTGGCGGAACTGTTCCTCGCCCAGGTTGATCGACGGACCCTTGCCGTCCGCCGCGAGGTTCACGTTCACGGCCGGCTGCTGGTACGGCGCCGAGGTGTCCTGCACGTATTTCTGGAAGCCGATTTTCTCTTCGGTGGAGAAGTTTTCCGACCAGTCGTCGAACACGTGGGCGACATAGTTGTTGGTGGTGATCGTCTTGGTATAGGTGTAGCTGCTGAGGCCGACGCTGCTCGGGCTGTTGCCGCCGACGGCGGGCAGCAGTTCCTTGGTGTTCTGGTAGGTGAAGCTGGCGCGGTGGTTGTTGCTGATGTTCCAGTCGATCTTGCCGAGGTAGCGCTTGTCGTCGTAGGTCAGCCCGGTCGGGCCGCCGAAATTGCCTGGCGTGAGGCCGAGCTGCTTCGCCGCATCGATCACCTTCTGCAAGTCGCCCGGCGAGACCTTGTTGCTCGTCGACGGGCCCTGGCCCAGCGTGGGATCGAGGCCATTGGCCGAGTCGGCACCGATGCCGGTGGTCTTCTCGTGCTCGGCGGAGACGAAGAAGAACAGCTTGTCCTTCACGATCGGGCCGCCGACGTTGAAGCCGCCGGTCCAGTCCTTGCCGTAGCCGTGGTAGGTGTAGCCGTGGTCGCTGCTGGGCAGCCAGCCGGCATCGCCGACCAGCTTGCGCGCGTTGCGATAGGCGTAATACACCGAGCCGTGGAACTGATTGGTGCCGGTCTTGGTCACCGCATTGATGTCGGCGCCGACCGTGTCGGAGATGACGTCGTAGTTGGCGGTGGCGATGTTGTATTCGGCGATCGTTTCCGGCGAGATCGGCGCCTTCTGGTACGGCAGGCCGTTCGCGTTGAGGCCGAACGGATCGCCCTGGGTCACGCCGTCCACGCTGATGTTGTTGTAGCGGTTGTTCATGCCATTGGCGGAAATCGCGCCCACGCCTTGGTCGAGCACGGTGATGCGTGGATCGAGCCGGGCCACGTCGTCGATCGAGCGGTTGCCCTGTGGGGTGGCCTGCAATTGCTGCTGCGAGATGTTGGTGGACAAGCCCTTGTTGTCCGAAGAGAACGTCTGCGCCAGCGACGAGGCGCTCACGGTGACGCCGGCCAGATCCTTCGCGCTCTGCGCGCTGGTGCCCATGCTCAGATTGATTGAGGAAGGCTGGCCCAGCTGCAGGTAGACATTGTCCTGCTCAACGGCGGCCATGCCAGCCTTGCTGACACTGATGTCGAACGGACCGCCGACGCGCAAGCCTTGCGCCGCGTAGCGGCCGTCGGCGTCGGTGGTCACCGCCTTGGTGGTGCCGGAGGGTTCGTGCAGGATGGTCACCGTGGCACCGGCCACCGGCTGTCCCTGGGCATCCAGCACGCGGCCGCTGACGCCGGAGGTGGTGACGTTCTGCGCCGCGAGGGGCGCCATGGCGAGCAGTGCAGCGATGGCGATCGGCAGTACTCGCATTTGAATTGGATTTGTCATCAAGAGTCCCTTGCTGTGGTGACGGTACAGGGGTGCTCTCTCGCGACAGAAACCCATCGGGCGGCTTGCCCGGATGGGTCGAATCGTCGATGCGTCCCCTGCTGGCAGTCGACAGGTCGCGGTAATGAACTCGGCGACCTTCGAGCCAAGCGGGGATTTTAGTATTATTTTTGACAGTCGAATGGCTCTCGACCGCGGTAACACGACCGGCTGGCCTCGGCATTCCGTGCCGCTGCGCGCCTGAGGGCGACGCTGATCTCAGAACGCCATGTCGAACGCCACCTCGCCTTGCACGCCGACCTGATACGCCGACACGCGACGCTCGAAGAAGTTGGTGACTTCCTGCACGTCCTGCAGATCCATGAAGTCGAACGGGTTCTTCGCGCCGTATTTCTTCGGCATGTCGAGTTGGGCGAGACGCTGGTCGGCGCAGTATTCGAGGTATTGGCGCATGTCCTTCACCGAGAGGCCGACCACACCGCCAGAGAGCACGTCTTCGGCGAACTGGGTTTCGCAGGTGATCGCGTCTTCCATCATCTGCTCGACCTGCGCGCGCATGGTGTCGTCGAATAGCTCTGGCTCCTGCTCGCGCACGGTGCGCACTACCTCGAACGCGAATGCCATGTGCCCGCTCTCGTCGCGGAACACCCAGTTGGTGCCTGCGGCCAAACCGTGCAGCAGGCCGCGCGAGCGCAGGTAGTAGACGTAGGCGAACGCGGCGTAGAAGAACAGCCCCTCGATGCAGGCAGCAAAGCAGATCAGGTTGAGCAGGAACTGGCGACGCTGTTCGCGCGTCTCCAATCGTTGCAGGCCCTGGATCGAGTCGATCCACTTGAAGCAGAACTCGCCTTTCTGCTTGATCGAAGGAATCGTCTCGATCGCCGCGAATGCGCCGTTACGCTCGGCCGGATCCGGGATGTAGGTGTCAAGCAAGGTGAGGTAGAACTGCACATGGAGTGCCTCCTCGTACAGCTGGCGCGACAGGTACATGCGCGCTTCTGGCGCATTGATGTGCTGGTACAGATTCAGCACCAAGTTATTCGACACGATGGTATCGCCGGTGGCGAAGAACGCCACCAGCCGCTGGATCAGGTGGCGATCGGCGGCGGACATCTTCGCGCGCAGGTCGCTGGTGTCCATCGAGAAGTCCACTTCCTCCACCGTCCAGGTGTTCTTGATCGCGTTGCGGTACATCTCGTAGAAGCCGGGATAGCGCATCGGGCGCAGGGTGAGTTCGAAGCCCGGGTCGAGGATGTGGGCATTGCGGGCGGGTTGGGCGGACATGGGAAATCCTTCAGGGAGAGAGATCTCCCTCCCCTGCGTGCAGGGGAGGGGCCGAGCGTTACTGGCAGGCTTCGCAGTACTCGGGATTTTCCAGCGAACAGAACACCGCCGCATTGGCTTGCGCCTGATCCACGACGAGCACGGTCTTGTCCGCCGAGACCGTGGTCTTGGTGATCTTCGTGGCCGGACGTGAGCGCAGGTAGTACGTGGTCTTGATGCCGGCCTTCCACGCGTACATGTACATCGAGCTGAGCTGGCCGATGTTCGGGTTTTCCATGAACAGGTTCAACGACTGGCTCTGGTCGATGTACGCACCACGTGCGGCGCCGAGTTCGATCAGCGCCTTCTGCGGCAGCTCCCATACAGTGCGATAGATCGCGCGCAGGCGTTCCGGGATCGCGCCGATGCCCTGGATCGAACCTTCGGCCAGCTTGATCGCGTCGCGGATCTCGGATGTCCACAAGCCCAGTGTCTTGAGTTCGTCGGCGAGGTAACGGTTCACCTGCAGGAAATCGCCGGACAGCGTCTCGCGCTTGAACAGGTTGCTGATCTGCGGCTCGATGCATTCGTAGCAGCCGGCGATCGAGGCGATCGTGGCGGTCGGCGCGATCGCGATCAGCAGCGAGTTGCGCAGGCCGTGCTGCTTGACGCGTTCGCGCAACGCGTCCCAGCGCGCATGGTCGTGCGGCGTGGTGTTCGGCCAGTAGTCGAACTGCAGCTCGCCGTTCGCGGCGCGGCTCTCGGCAAAGCCCGGATGCGCGCCTTCGGTTTCGGCTAGTTCGACCGACATCGACAGCGCGTGGAAGTAGATCTCCTCGGCGATGCGGGTGGACAGTGCCAGTGCCTCGGCCGAGTCGAACGGCAGCCGCAGCTTGAAGAACACGTCCTGCAGGCCCATCACGCCGAGGCCGACCGGGCGCCACTTCAGGTTGGCGGTACGCGCGGTGTCGATCGGATAGAAGTTGAGGTCGATCACCCGGTTGAGCTGGCGCACAGCAGTGCGCACGGTCGAGGCGAGCTGTTCGAAGTCAAACGCACTGTCGACTACGTGCCGCGCCAGGTTCACCGAGCCGAGATTGCACACGGCAGTTTCCGTGGCTGAGGAAACCTCCAGGATCTCGGTGCACAGATTGGACAGGTGGATCACGTTATCGGGTTTGGCCGTCTGATTGCTGGTGGCGTTGCAGCGGTCCTTGAACGTCATCCAGCCGTTGCCGGTCTGCGCCAGCGTGCGCATCATGCGCGCGTACAGTTCGCGCGCCTTCACGGTTTTCACGGCGAGGCCGTTGGCTTCGGCTTCGCGATAGCTGCGGTCGAAGGTCTCGCCCCAGCTGTCGACGAAGTGCGGCACTACCTTCGGATCGAATAGCGACCAGTCGCCGTCGCTCTCGACCCGGCGCATGAATTCGTCAGGAATCCAGTTGGCGATGTTGAGATTGTGCGCGCGTCGTGCGTCGTCGCCGGTGTTGTCGCGCAGTTCGAGGAAATCCTCGATGTCGGCGTGCCACGATTCCAGATAGACGCACGCGGCGCCCTTGCGCTTGCCGCCCTGGTTCACCGCGGCGACCGACGCGTCCAGCGTTTTCAGCCACGGCAGCAGACCGTTGGAATGGCCGTTGGTGCCCTTGATCAGCGAGCCGCGCGAACGCACCCGCGAGTAGGCCAGGCCGATGCCGCCGGCGAACTTGCTGAGCTTGGCCACGTCGGCGTACTTGTCGTAGATCGACTCCAGCGAATCGACCGGCGAGTCGAGCAGATAGCACGAGCTGAGCTGCTCATGGCAGGTACCGGCGTTGAACAGCGTGGGCGAACTGGCGATGTATTCCAGCGACGACAGCAGCCGGTACAGTTCCAGCGTCTCGCCGATTTCGTTGCCGCCCAGTGCGCAGGCGATGCGCATGAAGAAATGCTGCGGCGTCTCGATCACGAAACGCAGCTGCGGATGACGCAGAAGATAGCGGTCGTACACCGTGCGCAGACCGAAGTATTCGAAGCGGCGGGTGGCCAGCGGATCGATCGCGTCGTTGAGCTTGCGTGCGTTGGCGGCGACGAAATCGCGCAGTCGGTCGTTGAGGATGCCCAGCTCCGCGCCGCGCGCGATAGATTGCGAGTAGCTCTGGATTTCCTGCCCGCTGACTTCCTTGTCAATGTATGCACCGAGCAGGCGCGCGGCGAGCTGGCCGTATTCGGGCTCTTCCGCAGTGAGTGCGGCGGCGGTGCGGATCGACAGCTGATCCAGCTCCTGCGTGGTGGCGCCGTCATACAGGCCGCCGATGGTCTTCAGCGCCACGCGCAGCGGATCGACGCCGTGCAAGCCTTCGCTGCTGCGCGTTACCGCGCGCACGATCTTGTTGACGTCGACCGTTTCCTGGCCGCCGTTGCGCTTGGTCACGTGCATCTGAGCGGGGTTGTGCGGCGGAGTCAGCGCGAAGGCGGTTTCGGCCGTGGTCGTTTCGGTGACGGCTGTTGTGGGTGAATCGATGTGCGCGACGGCGCGCTCACGGGCAGCGGTGTTAGGGGGTTGCATGGCTGGTGACTCCCGGCATGGACATCAAACACCTGCTCCCGCGCGCAGGGCCTGATAGCAACGGATTCCGGGGATGGCTCGCGATGCCGGCGCCACGTGGCCCCGCACCGCGACGTGCCTCCCCGCGGAGGCCGTCACTACGCACCGGGACACGTTCGTCCCGACGTGCCGGCAGGTCTTCGGACTTGCGGACAAGGATCTTGCGATCCGCCTACTCGCGTCCGCTTCCCAGCCGTCGAGGGCCAGTGCGTGTGGGCGCTTTCGTTTCCGCTTTACCGCTGCGGGGCAGTTCCGGATTCCCACCGGATTCCCTTTTAAGCCCGACCGACGATCACGTCTGGACGGGCACCGACGGGCACAACATATCGGGTGCTTCGGGCAGGGTCAACCCAACAAGTTGTGTACAACTTGGGGGATAAGCCACGTACCGCAAGCTGCGGTGCGGGCTTTGTGGGGATGCATTTTATTTTACGTGACCGGCGTGGGGCGCCGGAGGCGCGGCGATCCGTGGCGCGGTCTGGAACGTGTCGACCTGGCTTCAGAGCGCGTCGTGATCCAGTTCGCCGGTGCGGATACGAACCACCTGTTCCAGCGTGCTGACGAAGATCTTGCCGTCGCCGATCTTGCCGGTGCGGGCGGAGTGCTGGATCGCTTCCAGCACGCGATCCAGCTGGTCGTCGGCGACCGCCACTTCCAGCTTGATCTTGGGCAGGAAATCGACCACGTACTCGGCGCCGCGATACAGTTCGGTATGGCCTTTCTGGCGGCCGAAGCCCTTGACTTCGGTGACCGTGATGCCTTGCACGCCGACTTCAGCCAGCGCCTCGCGTACATCGTCCAGCTTGAATGGCTTGATGACCGCCACGACCAGCTTCATGGGTTTTCCTCGAGTCGACGGGCATCGACCCAACGGGCGATGCGAGAACGCATTCTGCCTGCCTGGCTGGATGTTGTCGCCTGATAACGAGGCGTGTAGGACAATCCCTACAGTTTTTGACGGAGCCTACCGATGGTGCAGCCACTTTCCATTCACCTAATATTTACCTCGACGAGTGCGAGGCGCTGTCCATGATGGATAGGCAGGATATCGACCAGATTGCCCTGCGACTTGTGTCGTTGGTACCGCCAGGACTGGCACAGGCGCAGCAGGATTTGCGAGCCAACTTCCAGGATGTTCTGGCGCAGGGATTGCGCCGCCTCGACCTGGTCACCCGCGAAGAATTCGAAGTCCAGTCCCAGGTACTGGCGCGTACCCGCGCCAAGGTCGACGAATTGGAGCGACGCGTGGCCGAACTTGAGGCCGCCGTGGCTGCCCGCGGGGTCTAGCAACAATCCGCCTCCCGGGAGCCGCCTCCGATCCGTCACCCTCACCCCGAGAACGATCGGAGGCGGTTATTTATCAACCGCTGCTGATGGAGTCGCTCGATGTTCGTGTCTGACAGCGACCCATCTTCTGTGCGTCAGCGGCCTGCGGCCGCATGAGTCTTGCGGTCACCCTCAGCCGCGCCCAGGAAGGCATCGCCGCACCGCAGGTGATGGTCGAGGTGCATCTTTCCGGTGGCTTGCCGTGCACGAATATCGTCGGCCTGCCCGAGGCGGCGGTCCGCGAGGCGCGTGATCGCGTGCGTGTGGCGATCCAGAACACCGCCTTCGAATACCCCAACCGCCGCGTCACCGTGAACCTGGCACCGGCGGAGTTGCCCAAGGATGGCGGCCGTTTCGACCTGCCGATCGCGCTGGGCATCCTTGCCGCCAGCAGCCAGGTACCGCGCGAGAAACTGGACGATTGCGAATTCCTCGGCGAGCTTGCTTTGAGTGGCACCTTGCGCAGCGTCTCCGGCGTGTTGCCGGCGCTGCTGCGCGCGCGCGCGCGCGGTCGACGCGTGGTGGTGCCGCGCGAGAATGCCGCCGAAGCGGCGCTGGTACCGGACATGGACGTACGGGTGGCCGAAACGCTGGCCGAAGTGTGCGGCTGGCTGCGCGGTGCCCACGAGTTGTCCACGCCGGTTGGCATTCCGAGCAATGGCGGCGCCCATGACGGCCCGGATCTGAGCGATGTGCGCGGCCAGTTGCAGGCGCGCCGCGCGCTGGAAATCACCGCCGTCGGCGGCCATCACCTGTTGCTGGTGGGGCCGCCGGGCACCGGCAAGACCATGCTGGCCGAACGGCTGCCCGGTATCCTGCCACCGCTGTCCGAGTCGGAGGCGCTGGAAACCTGCGCGGTGCTGTCAGTGGCCGGACAGGCCACCGATCTGGCGCACTGGCGGCGGCGGCCGTTCCGCTCGCCGCACCACACGGCGTCGGCGGTGGCGCTGGTCGGCGGCGGCTCGTATCCGTGCCCGGGCGAGATCTCGCTGGCACACAACGGCGTGCTGTTCCTGGACGAACTGCCGGAGTTCAGCCGGCACGTGCTGGAAGTGTTGCGCGAACCGATGGAATCCGGCCACATCATGATCTCGCGGGCGGCGCGGCGGTCGACGTTTCCGGCGCAGTTCCAGCTGGTGGCGGCGATGAATCCGTGTCCGTGCGGCTATGCCGGCGATCCCAGTCAGCGCTGCCAGTGCACGCCGGATCAGATCCAGCGTTACCGCTCGCGCATTTCCGGACCGCTGCTCGATCGCATCGACCTTTGCGTGGAAGTGCCGCAGGTGTCATTGACCGATCTCGGCTCGCCACGCAGCGAGCGTGACGAGGATTCCGCGACGGTGCGCGCGCGTGTGCTCAAGGCGCGCCGGCAGTCGCTGATGCGGGCCGGTCGGCCAAATGCGGAAATCAGCACGCGCGAGCTGGAGCGCGATTGCGCGCTGGGCCCCGCCGAACGACGTTGGTTCGAGACGGCGCTGGAGCGGTTGGGTCTGTCCGCGCGCGCCTATCACCGTGTATTGCGGGTCGCTCGCACGATCGCCGACCTCGATGGCGGTGCAGCCCTGCTCGAACGCGAACATCTGGCCGAAGCGCTGCAATACCGCCGCTTCTAAAGCCGAGTGCAGGCGGCGCTCGACTGGATGCATCTGCCAGCGCATGCTTCGATAACGCTCGGATATTCCCAGGGAATGCCATGACTATCTAGCTCGGCCTGATGCTTGCCGGCATCAGGCTGGGGCCGGTAACCGGTTGTCATTTCTCAAAGAGAGTGCGACAGCACAATCAATAGAGGATGCGATTTCCCGCGACGTGGCCGGCGCTAGTTCGATGCGAGCCGGATCGTTCACACGAGTTAGTTACCTATAGTTACTTCTAGGTAATAATGTAGTAACTACCTCTCAGGTACTTGTGTGTGTGCTGGGGAATCGTGATTGAATCGTCCCGTCTTTCGTAGACCCCCCGAGCCATCCTGATGACAGCAACGGACGTTCCTGTTCCGATAGCTCCACAAAGCGGGAGGCAGTACTCACGCCAGCGAGCGGTATCCCATTCTGGCGTGCTGAAGGTTAGATGCCGCAATGCGGTCGGCGCGGTGACTCCAGTCCGCTGATCCATGATCGCCAATGGCGACGGATTCGTGAGCGCGACCTTCTGGATGCATATTCTCAGTCAGTTGAACGCCGTGTCTCAGCGAAACTGACCACGATGCGCCAACAACTCGAATGCTGTAGCTGCAACGAAGCGCCGCTACCAGAACTCGATCTCCTGGTGGCCGGTCAGCTCTGCAACACCTCGATCTGCAGCAGCTGCGCGACGGGGCCTTGGCCATCGGTTTCGCTCGCCGTGATCGTGAGTTGAATGTGCTGATAGAACTGGTTGCCGACCGGGATGACGATGCCGGTGTTTTGATTCGTCGGGATCGTGAGGTTTGGGACGTTTTGCAGCAGGTTCCAATTCACGCCGTCCGCCGATGCGGACAGGGCGAAGGCGGTTGGGAATCCGAGGACCTGTGGCGTCCCGTTCGGGTTCCCCGCGGGAGCCCACCAGCGCGGATACAGTACGATCCGATCGAACGCTGTCGGCTGCCCCAGGTCCAGCGTGATCGCGACGCTAGTGAACGTGTTGTCCCAATACGGCGCCGACCAAGCGTTCTGAAACGTACCGTCGACCAGGTTCGACGCCTCCCAATTGCCCGGCTCCTCCGTCATCGTCAACGTCGCATGTGGAGGGGAGACGACCGGAATGGGGTTGAGGTACACCTCCATCTCCGCCAATTGGAAATAGTAGTTGCTGCTGCCATCGTCGGTCAGCGTCTTGCCGGTGGCGCGCACGCGGTGGCAAGGAGTGCTGTTGGTGTTGCGCAAACAGAACCCGATCTGCAACTCCGGCGGCGCCGTGAATCCGGAAGGCGATGTGTAGATGTCCCAGGATTGCCCCGCGCTGGTGTGCCCGCTCACCGTGAACTGGCTCGGGAAACACAGCGGCTGCCACACTTTGCTGCCATCAGCATTGAGCCCCCAGCGCGGATACAGCACCACACGCCCGGTCGTGATCGGCATCGTCAACGGGAACTTGGCTTCGATCCAGGGCATGTCATTGGGAGCAGGCTGCCCGTTCGTGTAGGCAATGCTCGACCAGTTCGACGTCAGATCGCCGTCGGCGACATTCCACTGGCTCCAGCTCGTGAGGGAACTACTCGCATCGATGTCCCACATCGTCACTCCCTGCCCGGGATCCGGCGTGATCGTCGACGGCGCCCGGGTGAAGAAGAGCGGCGTGCCGATCTCGTTGACGAACACATCGATCTTCGGCGGTTTCTGTCCCGGCTTCGTTTCCGGCCCTGCTATGTAGGTCCAACCGAGATCGCCGAATTGAATGTCAATGCCAGGGTTCAGCCCGTTCGGCGTGAACATCACCATGCCACGCAGCGGGATTTCCAGCATGACCATGGAAACGGTATTGCCGACCTCGTGGGCGACGTCTGAGGTCTCCAAGACGATCTTTTGCTGCGGCGACGCATCGATGATTTCGAAGTCGAGCGACAGCGCCTGATTGTAGGACGAACTGAGCGTTCCCAGGAACCACGGTATAGCGGGCATGTGCTGACTCCTCAACGTTGGACATCGAGCGGTGCGGTGGGGCTCCGGCGCCGGTCACGAGAGTGGAAAGACGTCGTACGAATAGCCCAGGTTCTGAATGTTCCAGACGATAGCGGGCGTGTAGGCGATATTGGTCGGAGAAATGGGATACCCGGCCATGACATCGTTGAGCTGTTGCGTCGGCACGCCACCCGTGACCGGCACGTAGGTCTGACCCGAATTCTGCGATTGCCACATCGCCCAGATCCGGTCGACGTTCGCATGGTGCAGAAAGAACACCGGATCGTTGGGCGAGACTTGCACTATTCCCATCAGGCCGCCGACCCATCCGTGCACCTCGTTGTGCATCTGGCTCGAACTCGTATTCGAGTAGCCTTCCAGTGCGTTGCGAAAACCGGTCTTGCTGTACGTCGAGTAAGGCGACACGTCGTATGGTAGCCGGCCGATGATCTCGGCAATGCTCGCGTAGCTCGGAAGGTCGCCGAACGCGCCGAGATTGCGCGAGATACCTGCAGTGCTGACGTTGCCACGGGCGTCGATCGTATGCCAATTGACGAACGGACCGGTGGTAATCGGATTGCCCGAGCCGCCCATGCAGTCGGTGGTACCGGCACCCCAGATCGCAGACTTCGTCGGGTCGGCCAATACCGCGTCGGCGGACCAATCCCAATAGGGCAGTCCAAAATTGGTATTGTTCAACACGCGTTGCAGATCGCTTTCGAAGGCATGCAACAACGCCCTATGCCAAGGCAGGAACGCCGCACACATATGCGCAGCGTTGATCCGACCGACGCTTGCGCCCACCGGAAACGTCATCGCGGCCAGGTGCATCCGGATGTAGTTGTCATAGCGGCCGCTTAGTTTCAGCAACTGCACCCCCGCGATGTACTGCTTGCGAGCGGTCTCGTTTGCGAGAAAATTCGTGCGGATCACGGGTACTACCAGACGCAGGTTCATGCACCCCTCCCCCTACATTCCACAACGTGTGCCTACAACTATCGGCATCTCGCTTGCAGCGACCGGACTATACGCTCAAATCCAGCCAACTCCATTTCGCCGCAGGGCTACCGCGCCTGAGTGGTGTATGAGGGGATAAGGGCACGAGTGGTCGCGTGTCGCTTCAAAGAGCTCTCGGCCTGTCATCGAAGGCATGTCAACTTGCAGATCGACAGAAGCCGAGCTGGACGGTGATCGCGCTGGTGCCGCCGACCGAACCGTAGGAGCGCACCCTGTACGCAAGGGATTTCCTTCGGTCGTGCGCGATGCTCTTCATTTCGTGATGGAGAGCTATCGCGCACAGGGTGCGCTCCTACAGGTGTTGCGTCCTTATGCCGCCGAGGCCTGCCTGAACTGTGCTTCCTCGGTCGAGCCGGTCAACGCAGTGGTCGAGGACTGGCCCTGCTGGATCGCCTGGGTCACGGCATCGAAGTAGCCGGTGCCGACCTCGCGCTGATGCTTCACCGCGGTGAAGCCCCGTTCGGCGGCGGCGAATTCCTTTTCCTGCAGTTCCACGAACGCGGTCATCTGGCGGCGCGCGTAGCCATGTGCCAGATCGAACATGCCGTAGTTGAGGCTGTGGAAGCCGGCCAGCGTGATGAACTGGAACTTGTAGCCCATCGCGCCGAGTTCCTTCTGGAATTTCGCGATGGTGGCGTCGTCCAGATTCTTCTTCCAGTTGAAGCTGGGTGAGCAGTTGTAGGCCAGCAGCTTGCACGGGAACTTCGCGTGGATCGCCTCGGCGAACTTGCGCGCGTCGTCCAGGTTCGGCTTGCTGGTCTCACACCAGATCAGGTCGGCGTACGGTGCATAGGCGAGGCCGCGGCTGATCGCCTGATCCAGGCCTGGGTGCACGCGGTAGAAACCTTCGACGGTGCGCTCGCCGGTGACGAACGGCTTGTCGTTCTCATCGATGTCCGAGGTGAGCAGGTCGGCGGCATCGGCGTCGGTACGCGCGACCAGCAGGGTCGGCACGCCGGCGACGTCGGCAGCCAGGCGCGCGGCGTTCAACTTGTCGACCGCCTCGCGGGTCGGTACCAGCACCTTGCCGCCCATGTGGCCGCACTTCTTCACCGAGGCCAGCTGATCCTCGAAATGTACGCCGGCAGCGCCGGCCTCGATCATCGCTTTCATCAGCTCGAACGCGTTCAGCACGCCGCCGAAACCAGCTTCAGCGTCGGCCACAATTGGCACCAGCCAGTCGGTGTCGTCCTTGCCTTCGGCGTGGTGCAACTGGTCGGCGCGCAGCAAGGTGTTGTTGATGCGCTTGACCACCAGCGGCACCGAGTTGGCCGGGTACAGCGACTGGTCGGGATACATCTCGCCGGCCACGTTGGCGTCGGCGGCGACCTGCCAGCCGCTCAGGTAGATCGCCTGCAGGCCGGCTTTGACCTGCTGCATCGCCTGGTTGCCGGTAAGTGCGCCGAGCGCATTGACGAAATCCTCCTTGTGCAGCGATTTCCACAGCCGCTCGGCGCCGCGACGGGCCAGCGAGTGTTCGACTGCGACAGTGCCGCGCAGGCGCACCACGTCCTCCGCGGAGTAGTTGCGCTGGACGCCGGCCCAGCGGGGATTGTTGTTCCAATCCAGAGTGATCTGTTCGGCGGTGGGCAGGGTGGTCTTCATGGCGTGGCTCCGTAAACGAAAGTTCGGATGGATCAGGCTTGAATGGATCAGGCGAGCTGGGCGTAGGCGGGCAGGGTGAGGAAGTCGCCCAGCTGGTCGGCGTGAGTCATGCCGGACAACAGGGCGGCGGCGGCATCGGCGCGGGCGGTGCCGGGGTGCTGGCTGTCGCGCAGGCGATGGGTATGCGCGGCGACGGCGTGGTCGAACAGCGCGAAGTCAATCGGCGCGTGGTCGGGGAATTCAAGTTCGCCCACGACCGGCGCTCCGTCGGCCGGAATGTCGGCGTGGTGCAGCCACTGCCACAGCTGCGCGCGGGCAATCTCGGCGGTGGCGGCGTCCTCCATGAGGTGATGAATCGGCACGCAGCCGAGGCCGTCCAGCCAGGCGGCGGTGTAGCGCAGGCAGACCTCGACGTTGTTATCGAAACCGGCGCGGCTGATCGTGCCGTTCGGCGCGGCGAGCAGCTGCTCGCGGGTCACCATGACGTCCTTGCGCAGCACGTTGAGCTGGTTCGGCGCCGGCATGTACTCATCGAAAATTTTCTGCGCCACCGGCACCAGGGCCGGGTGTGCGACCCAGGTACCGTCGTGGCCGGCTTGCACCTCGTGCAGCTTGTCGGCGCGCACCTTGGCCAGCGCAGCTTCGTTGGCGACTTCATCACCCTTGATCGGAATCTGCGCCGCCATGCCGCCCATCGCGAAGGCGCCGCGGCGATGACAGGTCTGGATCAGCAGTTCGGAATAGGCTTTCAGGAACGGCGCGGTCATGCCGACCTGGGCGCGCTCCGGCAGCAGCCGGTCACGATGTCCGCGCAGGGTTTTCAGGTACGAAAAAATGTAATCCCAGCGGCCGCAGTTGAGGCCGACCACGCGACGACGAAGTGCGTGCAGGATCTCGTGCATCTGGAACGCGGCCGGCAGCGTCTCGATCAGCACGGTGGCTTTCATCGTGCCGACCGGCAATTGCAGCTCGTCCTCCGCGGCGGCCATCACCTCGTCCCACAGCGCGGCTTCTTCCATCGCCTCCAGCTTGGGCAGGTAGAAGTACGGGCCGCGCTGACGGCTGTGCAGCGCCCGGGCGTTGTGGAAAACGAACAGACCGAAGTCCACCAGCGCGCCGGCTATCGGCTCGCCGCCCACGCTGAAGAATTTGTCGACCAGGTGCCAGCCGCGCGGACGCACCACCAGCACGGCGGGGTTCGTGTTGACGCGGTAGCTCTTGCCTTCGGCCGAACGGAATTCGATGGTGCCGTTCACCGCATCGCGCAGATTGATCTGGCCGTCGAGCTGGTTGGTGAACGTGGGCGCCGAGGAATCCTCGAAGTCGGCCATGAACACCTTCGCGCCGGAGTTCAGCGCGTTGATGATCATCTTGCGTTCGACCGGGCCGGTGATCTCGACGCGACGATCCTGTAGCGCGGCCGGGATCGGCGCGACGCGCCAGTCGGATTCGCGGATCGCTGCCGTGTCGGCGCGGAAATCCGGCAAGCCGCCCGCGTCGTAGCCAGCCTGGCGCTCGCGCCGGGCCTGCAACAGATGCCGCCGGGTGGCGTCGAAGCGGTGGTGCAACTGCGCCAGGAAGCCCAGTGCTGCGGGCGTCAGGATGCTTTCGTAACCGACGGTATCGGCATGAATCTCGATGACGCCGATATCGAGTCGTTCCCGGGGTACTGCCATGAGCTCGCTCCGTTCTCGTTGGAGACTAGAAGCTAGGCAGAAATCATGTATTTGACAAAGTGAATGTTTCAATCATTATCATGAGCATAGCTAATGTATTAGTTAACACATTGAAGATGGACGATGAAAAAGCTCGCCGAATCGCTGAACAAGCCGAAAAAATCGCACCGCGGCGCAGCAAAAAAGCGTGCCGGCGGCGAGCCAGTGAAGGAAGGCGGGGGTCGTTTCTACTACAAGGGCAATCGTCACAAGCAGCTGCGAGCCTTCGTCAGCGTGGTGAAACTGGGCACGCTGACCCGCGCCGCCGAGGCGTTGTACCTGTCGCAGCCCACAATCAGCCTGCAGTTGCAGGCACTCGAACGGGAGCTCGGCGTGATCCTGCTCGAACGTCGCCGTCGCCGCATCAATCTCACCGATGCGGGCGAGGCACTGTATGAGCTGGCGCGGCCGCTGGTCGAAGGCTGGGACACGCTGGATCGCGATTTCCAGGCGCGGGTGCAGGGGTTGCAGGGCGGCCGGCTGACGATTGCCGCAGGCACTTCGACCATCCAGTACTTGCTGCCCGAGCTGGTGCGCCAGTATCGCGAGCGTTTCCCTGCCGTGCAGCTGCAACTGGCCAATGTTACCGGCAAAGACGGCATGGCCTTGCTGCGTGCGGACGATGCAGACTTCGCGGTCGGTTCGATGCTGGACGTGCCGAACGACATCGCGTGGGCACCGGTGCATCACTACGACCCGATGCTGATCATGCCGACGGATCATCCGCTGGCGGCGAAGGAGAAGATCGCGCTGGAGGATCTGTCGCCGTACGGGCTGATCCTGCCGCCGCAGCGGCTGTCCACCTACCGGCTGGTCGACCTGGTGTTCCAGCAGCGGCAGGTGCCGTACCACGTCGCGATCGAGGTGGGCGGCTGGGACGTGATCAAGGAATACGTGGCGATGGGCATGGGCATCTCGATCGTCACCGGCATCTGCATCACCGAGGCCGATCACGGCCGTCTGGCCGTGCGCAACATGAAGCAGTATTTTCCGCAGCGCAGTTACGGCGTGGTGATGCGCAAGGGCAAGTTCCTCAGCGTCGAGGCGCGCGCGTTCATCGACCTGATCCGCCCCGGCCTGCTGACCCATCGCGACTACGACGAGTCGGGTCATTCGGCACGCTGACTGGAGGCTGCGCCGGCTGGAGGGCTAATGTGCCGAAGCGCCCCTCGTCCTGGAAAATCAGTCGCGATGGCCGTCCTCGCTCAGCCTGACGAACGGCCGCGCGGCGAACGAGGCGGTACGGTCATATTGTTTGCTATTTGATATCAGTCCCGATTCCGCTCGATCCAGTTCCGGTACGTGCGGTAATGATGAATGGCGAAGCCGGCGAACGACGGATCATCGTGCAATGCCTGCTCCACGGTGCTCAACGCCTGCTCGAACACTTTCGGCCCCACTTTGTCGAAAGTGACCTTCTCCAGTTCGTTAGGCGATACCTCGAGACCGATCACCACCTTCTTGTCGACGCGGTCGGCGTAGGCGATCTCGCTGGCGGCGTGCGAGAGGATGCTGTCGCTGCCTACGGTCTTGTGGCGGTAGTCCATCAAGGCGACGTAATCGAACAGGTCGATGACGTGCTCGCTTACTGGGCGCTTGACGCCTTTCCATTCCAGATCGATGCCGTCCAGCCAGAACGGGATGGCGGGTCCCACGGCCAGGGTGGCGTGGTACTTGCGTTTGATCTTCATCAGCGCGTCGCCCATGTCCAGGAAATCGGCGAGCAGGCGTTCGCGGGTGTTGTCGTTCCATTCGTCGAGGATGTGCGGTTCGATGTCCAGGTTGGCGCCATCGAAGCGCGCCGCCGCCGGTGCAGCGACGTTGTACTGCACCACCCGGCGAAACGTGTCCTCGGCCTGCTTGCGATAGGCGGGCAGCACGTAATTCTCGGTGTGCAGGTAGGCCGAGCCCAGCAGCGCGTATACCTTCATGTGCTGCCGATGCAGCCGCTCGATGAAGGCGCGATACAACTCAGGCTGCTCGACGATCAGGTTGTGGCCCTGGTACGCATCGGCGTAGAGGTAGACGGTGTCGATGTGCTGCGAATGCAGATAGGTCACGGCTTCCTGTGCTGCGGCCGGATCCTCGACCATGGCGTAGGAGTCGGCTTCCCAGGTCCAGACGGCGCGACTGACCTGGCCCATCGCGCTGATCGGCAACACACACAGCAGAAACATCAGACACAGGCAGGAAAGATGTGTCATGGCGCGCTTCCTACCGAGGCATCGGCATCCACCGGCACGTGGTATCGCCCTTGTCCGACGGCTTTGCCGGTTTGCGGATCGGACGGGAACATCGATACGTAGCAGCGGCTATTACAGGCATCGGGACGCTGCAGGGTCAGTTGCACCTGCTGGTGTCCATTCGCGGGAAGTCGCAAGGCGGGGCCTGAGATTTCCTGCAGTTCGCGGCCATCCCCGCCGGTCAGCACCGCCAGCGGCACGAACGCGCGGCTTTGTTGCGCATCGCCGTTATCGAAGGTGGCCGTCAGCTGCACGCCACGGCCGACAAGGGTCACCTCGGCCGATTCCATCGACAGGCCATGCGCGACCGGCGCGTCACCGGCCGGCTGCAGCTTTTGCGCGACGGCCTGGTAGGCCGCCAGTTTCGGCGTGGCGCCATCGGGAGTCAGCGCCAGCTTCCGCATGAAGATCGCATTGGCTTGCTCGTAACGCTGCAGGCGGTGTGTCGCCCAGTCGCGCGCGGATGCATCGTCGACGGGCGCAAGGTGCATGCCGTCCTGCAGTTCGAACAGCTGCCCGTCGTGCAGCCACCAGCGGCCGGCCAGGTAATCCGGCGCGCTGGTCTTGGTCTGCTGCAAGGGCAGTTGATGGACGTTGCGGAAGCTGTCGTCCACGTCCAGTCCGGTACCCAGCCACGGCGTTTGTGCCGGACGTTTCAGTCCGTAAGTATGGGACAACAGCGCCAGCAGCGACGGCGTGACATCCAGTTGCGAGGACACGGCGCGGATGCGACTGGGCTGCTTCAGCAGCGGCGAAAAGATGATGAGCGGCACGCGGTAGCGGTCGATGTGCTCGCCCATCGGAATCTCCGGCAGGCGATGGTCGCCGGTAATCACGAAAATGGTGTTGGCGTACCACGGCCGCTTCGCCACTGCATCGAAATAACGGCGCAACTCGTCGTCGGTGTACAGGATGGTGCTGTAGATGTCGGCGCTGGCCCGATAGGCAGCGAGCCGCGCGTCAGGGATGCGCAACTCGCGCAGGCGTTGTTCGAAACGCGCGAGATAGGTGTCCTGGCCCGGGAACTTGTAGCTGGTGTGCATGGAGATGGTCTGCATCACCAGCAGGAACGGGGTTTGCAGTTGCGCGCTGTCGGCCAGCACGCGCGACACCAGCTCCTTGTCCGGGTAGCCCCATTCGCTGAAAGGGTTGAGCTGGTAGCCGGGGCCGAAGCTCTTCCTGTCCACCAGATGCTGCACGCCCTGCAGCTGCAAGAACGCGCGTTCGTCGTCGAAACCGGTGTCGGTGCCGTTGTAGAACGCGGTGTGGTAGCCCTGCTGCTCCAGCAGGTTGAACAGTCCTGGACCCGGTGGCATGCGCGCCCCTAACGAGGTGAAACCTTCTTTGGCGAACGGCGCCGAGTTGAGCAGGCTGGGCAGTACGCCGAAGGTGCGGCCCTGGTTGGACAGGAAATTGTCGAAGTACAGGCTGCGGGTCGCCAGCTCGTCGAGGAAGGGTGTGAAGCTTGCCAGCGATGCCTGCGGACCGGAAAAGGAGCGCCCCAGCCCTTCGACCACCACCACCACCACGTTCGGTGGGCGGCCGTCGGAAGTGGGGGAGAAGGACGGGCCTAGCGTGTCCGGCGTCTGCTCCGGGTGCAGGAACGGAAACTGCGGATCCAGCGGCGGCGCGCCGCCGCTGGCGGTGGCCGTTGCCGCCTTGCCTAGCGCGGATGCCGCTGCGGTATTGCTCTTCGACCAGCGCCAGACATCGGCACAGAACCATGCGAGTTTGTTGCTGGCCAGATCACGCGCCGCGTCGTCCTTCAGCACGTACGCACTCGTCGGTAACGACGGCAGCCATGTCAGCAGGCCGGCGACCAGCAGCAATGTCGTCCATCGCATGGAGCCACCGGCCCATCGGAGCGCACATACGTACAGGCCGCCCCAAAACACCAGCAATGGCAGGGCGTAGGCCAGCAGGCTGCGCGGATCGAGCGATGCGTCGCCGGACAGGGTGGTGCGGATTTCCGCGACGCTGTAGCCGAACAGATCCGCCCCCAGCGGCACGTGCGTCACCTGGAAGTACTGGTTGAGCGCGGCCTGCACCACGATGAACAGTGACCACAGCACGGCCAATGCCACGATGCGCAGCCGCTCTCGCTGCAAGGCCAGCAGCGGAAGCGACAGCAGCAGCAGGATCGGCACCGCGCGCAGCAGCACCAGCGATGCCTGCGCGAGTGCGATGCCGGCGATGGCCCACTTCTGGTTGCCGTCCCAGGCTACATCGGCGACGCCGTTGACGACTGCGCAGGCCACCAGCGTGAACTGCGCCAGCAACAATGTCGGGAATGCGGTGGAAAAGCGCGACCAGGGGTTGCCGCCACGCGCGAAGGCCGCCGACGGTGCCATCACCAAAGCGAGTACAAGGTCAGTGAGAGGATCTGTTCATTGACGCCCGCTACGTCGCTGCCCTTGCCGTAGCCGGCGCTCACCTTGAAGCCCCAGTGCGGAGACAGGTAGTGGCTCCAGGCGGCACCGATGGCGGCGTGGTTGTTGAACACCTGGGTGCCGTAACGATTCAGATCGGTGCTGCGGCCGTTGCCGATGCTCAGCTCCAGATAGTCGTAGGCATCGCCACGATAGTAATTGCGCAGCAAAAAGCGATTGCTCCAGCTGCCGGAACCCGCGCCAGGTACGTATTGCAGCTTGTAGCGCGCGTACCAGTCGCCCCAGTAGCGGCCCACGCCGACGCCATAGAACTGGGTGTCGCTGGAGAAACGCAGATGATCGATGCTGGCCGACAGTTCCCAGCCGCGGCCCACGCCCTGGAACACTTCCGCGCGCCATTCCTGCTGCGGCAGGATGCCGGAGCTGGGGCCTTGCTGGTAGCGCAGGTTGGCGTAGGCGCGCGACCACAGTGGTACGTAACCATCCAGTGCCCAGGCATTGTTGTTGGTGCCAAAGTGATCGGAACGCAGCAGCTCCAGGGCGAGCGAACCCCGGTTGAAGTAGCGGCGCAGCGACAGGTCGATGTCGTTCCAGCCTTGCTGCCCGCCGGTGAAGCCGGTGTGGTCCCAGCTGAGACTGGCGCCCCAGTTGTAGCCGTGGCCGAGGCCGTCCGTCCGTGGCAACAGGCTTTGCCGCAAGCTGTCTATTTCGGCGGGGTTCGCCCCCAGCGCCGCGGCGGCATCGAAATCGGCGCGGGCGGCGGCGAGTGCCCCCATGTCGCGCTCGGCACGACCACGCGCGATGTACGCTGCTGGATCACGGGGTGCCAGTTTTACCCAGTGCGAATAGGCATCGGCCGCTTGTTGCGGGCGGCGGCTCCAGCGATAGACATCGCCCAGCGCCGACCACGCATCGGCGTAATCCGGACTCTGCCGCACCACCGCGTGCAGGTCGCTTTCAGCCGCGGCGTATTGCCCGTCCCAGGCGTAGGCGCGGCCACGCGCCAGCAGCAGATCACCGTTGCCGGGGTGCTCGGCCAGCAGGGCCGTGTAGCGCTGGATGGCCAACTGCTTCTGGCCGCTGGTAGCAAGTTGGCGTATCTGCGCCATCTGTGCCGTCAACGCGTCGGGAGCGGCGGTCTGCGCCATCAGGCAGGGCGAAGACGCCGTCAATGCCAGCAGCAAGGGCCACCGGGCGTGGAACGTTCGGGATGGATGCCATGACGTGGCCACGGACGGATTCCTGCATTTCATGGAAGGCTACTCCCGTCGGCAGGCTGGACGATCGGCATCGTTTCGTTTTCAGATAGGTCGTGCAGCCACGAACCATCGCGACTGATATGGCCCCATCGATGAGGTTTGCGCAGTCCGAATAACCAGAGCAACGTGCCGTAGAAGCGCCAGCACGAATTCATTTGCCGATAGCCGAAGTTTTCCAGCACTGCAACCGCGAACAAGCGCAATTGTTGTGACGGCCGGGCGTACATGCCGAAGGACAGTTCTTCCAGCAGCATCGCGTTGACCGAAAGCAGCATGCCCATGCCGACCGCCGCAGCCAGGAAAACCAGGAACACCTTCAGCGGCACCAGTCCGACTAGGGCCAGCAGGATCATCGAGACATAGCCGATCACCTCGATGATCGGGCCGAGGAACTCGAACAGAAGCATGAACGGGAACGCCACCCAGCCCGCTGCGCCGCCGCGGCGGTTGAACATCAGGCCGATGTTCGACCAAAGGCTTTCGGCCAGTCCGCGTTGCCAGCGCACGCGCTGGTGGCTCAGTGAAGCGATGTCCGTCGGCACCTCGGTCCAGCACACCGGGTCCGGTACGAACACGATGCGATAGTCGCGCTTGTCCTCGCGCAGGTTGCGGTGCAGCCGGACCACCAGGTCCATGTCCTCGCCCACCGTATCGCGGCGATAGCCGCCGATGGCGATCACCCGTTCCTTGTAGAACACGCCGAATGCGCCGGAGATGACCAGCAGCGCGTTCATGGGCGACCAGCCCATGCGTCCGAACAGGAACGCGCGCAGGTACTCGATCACCTGGAAGCTAGGCAGCCAGTGGTTGGGCAGGCCCACCTTGGACATCATGCCGTTGGAGACCGTGCAGCCGTTGAGCACGCGTACCACGCCGCCGCTGGCCACAACGCGCCGATCCTCCAGGAAAGGGCGCACTACTCTCGAAAGGCTTTCCGGCTGCAAGATGCAGTCGGCATCCACCGCGCAAAAAAGCGGATAGCGCATGCAGTTGATGCCGGCGTTGATCGCATCGGACTTGCCGCCCCTGGCCTTGTCCACCATGTGCACGCGCGGGTATCGCGCCGAAGCGTAGACACCTTTGACATGCTCGGTTTGCAGGCGGGCGCGATAGGCCTCGGGCACTTTCACCAGGCCAAAAGCCTCGATCAGCGCCTCGCGGGTGCGGTCACTGGAACCATCGTTGACCACGATGATCTCGAACTCGGGGTAGTTGGTCTTGAGGAGCGAGTGCACGGAGGCCACCACCGACTTCATCTCATTGTGCGCGGGCAGCACAATGCTTACCGGGGGCTGGTATTCGCGCAGGCCAGGCGGCAGGTAGTTGGCCCGGTATTCGCGCATGTAGCGCACGATCTGGTAGGCGGAGATATAGTTGAGGATCAGGTAGGCCAGATTGATCGCCACGAAATAGATCATGAAGATCCATTGCATCGACACCAGTGCATGTCCCCAGGATCCATGCTGAAAACTGGCCACGACCGCGTTCCAGTAAGTGTTCATGCCGCTACTCCCATGTCGTGCTCGGAAAGCACCTGGTCGATGATGTCCCGGCCGTAGGCATCGCTCTGCCGCTGCTGCACCTGGCGCAGTGCGGCCGTCCCCGTCCCCATGCCCGGCAGCGTCAGCAGCGCCAGCAGCGCCTGCGCGGCGCGATAGCGCACCCACCACACCTCGTCGGCCAGCATTGGCTCCAGGCGCTGGCTGTCGGCTGCTTCGCCGATGCGGCCCAGTGCCGACGCCGCATGCATGCGCACGTGCCAGCGCGATGCGCCGAGGAAGTCTGCCACCCGCTCGCGATCCTGTTTGTCGTTGACCAGTTGCAGGCAGACCGAGATGGCATGGTCGTCGATCGAGCTGTCGAGCAGTTGCCGGATTACCCCTGCGGCATGCCCGGGATCGATGTCTGCCAAGAATCGCACCAGTTTCACCATCGTGCTGGTATTGGCGCGCAGCAGCGCGTTGTCGAGCTCGCGTACCGCACTGCCATCCCCGTTTCGGGCCAGGATACGTGCCACGTTGCCCGGCATCCAGTCGTCACGTTCCAGGATCATCGGCACGAACATCGCCATCGCCTGGGGCGGATCCACCTGCCCCAGCGCGTGCGCCGCGCACAGCGAAACGATGGGGCTATGGTCGTTAAGGAACGGCACCAGTTCGTCGAACGTGCTGTGATCGCGCAAGTGTCCGAGCGCGATGATGGCCATCGCGCAATCGTGGTACCTGCCTCGCAGCATGTGACGCGCCGCGTCCACCAGCCCCACGCGATGCCCCAGCAGCAACAATCGTGCCGAGTCCGGCGGGGATAGCGATTCGTGGGTTGCGTTCCAGGCTTCGATGAAGCCGACGACCTCATCGTGTCCCAAGGGACATACCTGCACCTCTTTGTTCGCCAGCACGTGCTGCATCACCTGCGACCAGTGCTGCTGCGCGCGCTTATCGCGCCGTTCGCGCCTTTGCGAACGTGCACGCAGGAAAACGATGACCGTCAACAGGCTGAAGGCAAGCAACAGGGTGAGCACCGCCACCCAGTACGCCACGGTCAGCAACGTCGCCCCATTGGCAGGAATTTCCATCACAACCCCCTTTTGCCTTTACGGCACGAGCTCAGTCCATGCTCGATACATGCATAACTCGGTCCAGACGCGGGTGACGACACGGCGTCCGGTCCCTTTGGTCCACGCGGACCTGCGACAGCGCATGGCCTGCCGTGATCCGATCCGGTACCCGCAAGGGTTCGGGCGGGTGTGCCAGGATGCGGCCGGAAGGCGTCGTTCTCGAAGCGCCGGAGCAGGTCCGGTGAGGTGCGCGCTGGTCCGGACGCGTGGCCACGGTATACCAGCCTGACATGGAGGCGCAGACAAGAGCGTGGGGCTCGAACGCGGCAGGCAGGAAATGAATGCGCTGAAACATGGACCCCTTCCCATAGGGGGCACGCTCAGTCGCCATGTCGGTAAATTTGTAAAATGGGTCACATTGATGCAGATCGAGGCCAAGATAGACATGGGCAGGCGGCCGAGTCTGTCAATCCAACTCTGTAACTGCGGTTTCGGGGTTAGGCGATGCGCTTGAGCGCCGTCGCCACGGTTTCCATGTCCTTGCTCGCCGCGTAGCGCATCGCTGCTGCGTGCGGGTCTTGGGAAACAGCGCGGTGATCGCCACGGGCAGAATCCCTAGACGTTGCGGTGCTTGCCTCTGAACGGCCCGTAGAACGCGCGCAGACGGGCGAGGTCCGCCTCCATGTCGGCGCTGGTGTCGAACAAAGGGCCGATACCGATGGTCTTGTCGGCGTAGTTGAAATACGCTGTCACGATTGGTACGCCAGCATCATGGGCGATGTGCCAGAAGCCGCTCTTCCAGCGCTTGACCGGCTTGCGCGTGCCTTCCGGCGCAATGCCCAGCCATAGTGTGTCGCGCTGGTGGAATCGGTCGATCATCTGCTCGACCACACCTTTCGCGGCGCCGCGATCGATGGGCATGCCGCCCAGGCGCCGCAGCAGGCTGCCGAGTGGGCCGCGAAACAATTCCTGCTTGCCCATGAAATGCACGTCGGCACCAACGCCCACTTTCAAGAGCAGGCCCCAGACGCCATCCCACCATGAGGAATGCGGTGCGGCGATCAGTACTGCCTTCGGCACATCGGGAAATGCGCCGACGAAGCTCCATCCGCACAATCGCAATACGGCGCGACAGATCCTGCGGCGCCAACCGTCGCGCAGCCGCGGCATGTGCGGTGGCAACTGCGCCGGTGTCGGAAGACATCCCTTCATTCGAGATCCGGTTTGCGCGACCGGTTCTGCTTGACCTTGCCGCGTTGCTGCTTGCCGACCAGCCGGCGTTCCTTCGAGGCGCGGGTCGGTTTGGTGGCGACGCGTTTCTTCGGCGGCACCAGCACACCGCGAATGATTTCGACCAGCCGCTCGCGTACGTCGTCGCGATTGCGCGCCTGGTCACGAAAGCGGCGCGCCTGGATCACCAGCACGCCTTCGCCGGTCAGCCGGCGGTCGCGCCGCGCCAGCAATCGTGTGCGGATTTCCTCCGGCAGCGAGGGCGAATTGATCACGTCGAAACGCAGCTCCACCGCGCTCTCGGTGCGGTTCACATGCTGCCCGCCGGGACCGTCGGCGCGCAGGAAACGCTCAACCAGTTCGGACTCGAGCAGGGTGATGGAATGGCTGACGATCAACATGCCGGCAGTTTAGCTGGCGCCCGGCTCGCTTGTGGAAGCGTGCGCGCCGTCGTCGAACGGTGGCCGTGGCCAGTCGAAGCGATCGAGCAAGGCGGCGTACTCCCGATCGAGCGGCGCCTCGATCAGCATCGACGCGCCGCTGAGTGGATGCGCAAAGCGCAATAGCCACGCATGCAGCAACATCCGGTGGCAACCGAAATGCTGCTTGTACAGCCGGTTGTGATCGCCGCGGCCGTGCTGGCAGTCGCCGATCACCGGATGATGTATATGCGCCAGGTGCTTGCGGATCTGGCGGAAGCGACCGCTTTCCGGCTCGGCCTGCACCAGCGCATAGCGTTGCTGCGGGTAACGGCCCAGCGCGATCGGCACTTCGATCGTGGCCAGTCGCTGGTAATGCGTGCGTGCCTCGCGGCGCGGGCCGGTTTCGCGCGAACCGGGCAGCGCGTAGTCGATCACGCCTTCCATCGGCTCCGGCCAGCCGCGCACCACGGCAAGATACTGCTTGTGCATATGCCGGCCCATGAACTGCTCACCCAGCGCGGCGGCAATTTCACTGCTGCGCGCGATCAGCAGCACGCCGCTGGTGGCGCGATCGAGCCGGTGCGCAAGGTATACGATACCGCCGACCTGCTCGCGCAACTGGTCGATCAGGAACTCCTCCGCGTTGCCCACCATCTTCGAACGATGCACGGCGAGGCCGGCAGGCTTGTTCACCGCGATCAGCGCGTCGTCCTGGTAAAGAATCTCAAGCATGCATGTCGCCGGATGGTTCATGTGGGAGCGGTTTCAGCCGCGACGCCCCTGATGTCGTGTGGAAGAACGATCACGACCGAAGTCGCTCCCACAAGGGAGGAGTGTTTCAGCGCGAGCGCGGCCAGCCGATCGCAAAGGTCAGCGCACCGGCGACGCTCGCACAAAGCGATGGCCAGACGCCGTGTTGCGGCGCCAGCGTGAACACCAGTACGGCACCGATCAGCAAGGTGCTGCCCAGCAAGCCGCAGGCGAGCAGTTTGTGCTGGCGCTGGGCGTTTTCGCGCAGCAGGGTGAGCGCTGCGGGGTCGCTCACGTTGCGCCGTTCGCCGCGTGCGATCTGGCGCAACGCATCGCGCACCAGTTCGGGAAGCTGCGGCGCATTGTGCAGCCACTCCGGCAGGCGTTTGCGCACGTCGCGCAGAGTGCGTAGCGGGCTGTAGCGTTCGCGCAGGATGCGTTTGAGAACCGGATGCGCCACCGCCCAGATGTCGATCTCCGGATCGAGCATGCGGCCGACGCCCTCGATGTTCAGCAAGGTCTTCTGCAGCAGGATCAGCTGCGGCTGCAGGGTCAGCTCGAAGCGGCGCGCGGTCTGAAACAGCTTCACCACCAGCTCGGCCAGCGAGATCTGCGACAGCGGGCGGGTGAAGTACGGTTCGCATACCGTGCGCACCGCCGCCTCAAGTTCGTCAAGCCGCACGTCGGCGGGCATCCAGCCGGCGGCCACGTGCAGTTGCGCGATGCGTGCGTAGTCGCGCTCGAACAGCGCGATGAAGTTCTGTGCCAGCCAGTACTGGTCGGCTTCCGGCAGCGAGCCCATGATGCCGAAATCCAGCGCGATGAAGCGCGGCTCGCCGGTGTGCGCGGGGTCGACCCAGATGTTGCCGGGATGCGCATCCGCGTGGAAAAAATTGTCGCGGAACACCTGCTCGTAGAACACCCGCACGCCTTTCGCGGCGAGCGCCTTGCGGTCGAGTCCTGCGGCGTCGATCGCGGCGATGTCGTCGCTGCTGATGCCGTGCACGCGCTCCAGCGTCAGCACGCGCTGCGCCGTCAGTTCCCAGTGCACGGCCGGCACATAGAGATCCACGCCGCTGTCGAAGTTGCGCTTGAGCAAGCTGGCGCTGGCGCCTTCGCGCTGCAGGTCCAGCTCGTTCTCCAGCATCTTCTCGACTTCGGCGACCACGTCGAGCGGGCGGATCTTGTCGGCGTTCGGATGCCAGCGCTGGGCCAGCTCGCCGAGCGAGCGCAGAAGGCGAATGTCGCGGGCGATCTGCGCGTCGATGCCCGGGCGCAGCACCTTCACCACTACTTCGCGCCCGTCGTGCAAGGTGGCGGCGTGCACCTGGGCGATCGATGCGGATGCCAGCGGGGTTTCGTCAAACTGGCCGTATAGATGGCCAATCGGCGATTTCAGTTCGCGCTCGACGATCGCGCGCGCCTCGCTGCCGGGAAACGGTGCAACCTGATCCTGCAACAGGGCCAGTTCGTCGGCGATGTCGGCCGGCACCAGGTCGCGTCGGGTCGACAGTACCTGGCCGGCCTTGACGAAGATCGGTCCCAGTTCGGTCAGCGCGTGGCGCAGGCGCTCGCCACGCGACAGCTTGCCGATATCGATGCGCGGTCGCGCCACCAGCGGCCGCAGGAGCTTCAACGGGCGATACAGATGGGTGGCGTCGATCAGTTCGTCGAGGCGATACGCCAGCAATACCGAGGCGACCCGCAACAGGCGTGGTACTACCTTCAGCGGCGTCACGCAGCGCTGCTCTTCAGGCGTTGCACGAGTCGCTGCACGCGCGATTCCAGCCGTTCGCTGCGTTCGCGCAGGTGGTCCACACCGTCGAGGAAACCCTCGACCTCGCCCGGCGCCAGCGCGATGCGCGCTTCGTCACGCAACCAGTCGGCGCTGTCATCGGTGAGATGGGTGGCGGTTTCGCGCGCGTGGGCGAGGCCCTTGCGCACCGCCTTGGCCAGTGGCACACCGAGCACGTCGCCGAAGGTGCGCGCGAACGCCTCCTCGAAATCCGGGGCGAACTTGCTGGCGAGTTTTTCCAGCCGACGCGCCAGCTCGGCGTCGCCGGCGATCTCCACCTTGCCCGGCGCGATGCCGTCGTCGTCGCGGCGAAACATCATCGCCAGCAGGCTGCCCGGCGTGGCGGCAACCTTCAGTTGGCTGTCTTCCTGGGGTGGTCCGACTTGCAGGCGGCTGTCTTCGACGGTCACCGCCAGCGCGATTTCCGGACCACGCAGATGCAGTTGCACGCTGCGGCCGTTCAATGCGGCCAGCCGCTGCTGCGTGTCCGGGTCCAGCGACAAGGTGTGGTTCAGCGCGGTTTCCAGCGCGCGTCCGGCGAGCTTGCGCAGCGGTTGCGGCAACCAGGAGTTGGGAGTGACGGTGTTCATCCGGCGATTGTAGCCCGGTCGCCGGGATCAGACGTCCGCGGCACCCGCAAAGCCGAGCTGTCGCCAGGCTTCATAGACGGCCACGGCGACCGTGTTCGACAGATTCAGGCTGCGGCTGTCCGCGCACATCGGCAGACGCAGTCGTTGTGCGGGGGGGATGGTCTCCAGCACCTCAGCGGGCAGTCCGGCGGTTTCGCAGCCGAACAGCAACGCATCGCCGTCGGCAAATCGCGCATCGACGTGGGCGACCTGGCCGCGGGTGGTGAACGCGAACACGCGCGGCGTGCCGATCACGGCGAGGCAACTGGCCAGGTCGTCGTGCACGGCCACGCTGGCGTATTCGTGGTAATCCAGTCCGGCGCGGCGCAGCCGCGTGTCGTCGAGTTCGAAGCCGAGCGGGCGGATCAGATGCAGCGCGGCGCCGGTGTTCGCGCACAGGCGAATCACGTTGCCGGTGTTCGGCGGGATCTCGGGGCGGAACAAGATGACTTGCAGCATCCGGCCATTATCGCGTGTCCAGGCAGTAATTTTCGCGGCGTGCTCAACCGCGCGGCAGCGGGCAGACCACGCCATCCGGCGGCAACACGCAGCTGCTCGGTGCGGTGAGCAGGATGGCGCTGAGGCGGTTGCTGCCGGCGAACTTCGTGGCGGGCGGCGTCGCCGTCAGCATGGCGCCAAAGATCAGGCCACAAACGGCCAGGCAGGCAATGAACAGGCCGCGCAACATCAATGTTTCGAATTTCATGATCATGTCTCCGATGAATGAGGAAAGCCCTGTAACCCGAATAGAGCAAGCCCTGTGCCAAGCCTCGAATCGATCGCAACCATTTGATTTTCATCGACATGAAAAGTTGAGGCGGAAGCAGTTTGGCTGTCCGCGGACAGCCGGTCGAACGCCAGCGGACAGCCGGACACGCTGCCGGCATCGCGCGATCCACCGTGCCGCAAGTCATTTGCGGCGGGTGCGCAGCGCCGCTAGCCTGCGTGGACTCATCCGTGGAACACGAGGTTCACCGTGGCAAAGAAACCGCTCGCCCTGCTCATCGCCGGTCTGCTGACCCTGACCGCCGCTGCGCCGCTGGCTCTGGCCGCCCCAGGCACCGCCGCCGCAACCGCGACGACGCAGCAGATCCCCGAACTCGCCTACAGCCGCTTCGTGCTGCCAAACGGCTTGACCGTGGTGGTGCATGAGGATCACAAGGCGCCCGTCGTGGCGGTGAGTATCTGGTACCACATCGGTTCCGGCGACGAGCCGAAGGGCAAGACCGGTTTCGCGCATCTGTTCGAGCACTTGATGTTCTCCGGTTCGGAGCATCGCAAGGGCACCTATTTCGGCCCATTCGAGAAGGCCGGTGCGACCGACATGAACGGGACCACCTGGTTCGACCGCACCAACTATTTCGAGACGGTGCCGACCACCGCGTTGGACATGGCGTTGTGGATGGAGTCTGACCGCATGGGTCATCTGCTCGGCGCGATCGGGCAGAAGGAACTCGATACCCAGCGCGGCGTGGTGCAGAACGAAAAGCGTCAGGACGAAAATCGCCCGTACGGTCGCGTCGACGAGAACATCCTGGCCAACACGTATCCGGCCAACCATCCCTACCAGCACGACACGATCGGCTCGATGGCCGATCTCAACGCCGCTTCGCTGGACGACGTGAAGCAGTGGTTCCACAGCAATTACGGTGCCGCCAATACCACCCTGATCCTCGCCGGCGACATCACCGCGGCACAGGCGAAGGAAAAGGCCACGAAGTATTTCGGCGACATTCCGGCCGGCCCCGCAGTGGCGCGTCAGCAGGCGTGGATCACCCCACTGCAGACGGCCACCCGTGGCGTGCAGCACGATCATGTATCGCAGCCCCGCATCATCCGCACCTGGGTGGTGCCGGAGCTCGGTAGCGACGATGCGATCCAGCTTGACCTTGCGTCCTCCGCGCTGGGTGGCGGCAAGACCTCGCGGCTGTACCAGCGCCTCGTCTACCAGGACAAGCTGGTCGACGATATCTCTGCCGGCATCAGCGAATTCGCGCTGGCCAGCCAGTTCCAGATCCAGGCCGATGTGAAGCAGGGCGTCGACCCGGCCAAGGTCGAGGCGGTGATCAATGAGGAGCTGAAGAAGTTCCTCGCCAGCGGTCCGACCCAGGATGAACTCGATCGCGCCAAGGTGGCCAGCCGCGCCGGCTTCGTGCGTGGCCTGGAGAAGGTCGGCGGGTTCGGCGGCAAGGCGGTGATCCTGGCCGAAGGTCAGGTCTATCGTGGCGACCCGGGCGCCTACAAGAAGGATCTCGAACGCGCCGAAGCGGCCAGCATTGCCAGCGTCAAGGCGGCGTCCGACAAGTGGCTGAGCAAGGGCGATTACCTGCTTACCGTGCTGCCGGCCGGCAAGGGTTTCGATCCGGCCGTCGAGGACGCCAAGGTCGTCGCCTTGGGTGAGGCGACAGGTCGACCACAGCCGAAGCTGCCGGCCGCGCATGCCTATGGCGTGAGCAAGACCGATCTCGATCGCAGCGCTGGCGTGCCGCAGGTCAGCCAGTTTCCCGAGTTGAGCTTTCCCAAGCTCGAACGCGGCAAGTTGAAGAATGGCATCGAGGTGATCCTGGCCGAGCGCCACACCATTCCGGTGACCCAGGTGCAGTTGCTGTTCGATGCGGGCTACGCCTCCGATCAGGGCCGCAAGCTCGGCACCGCCAGTTTCACCTCCAGCCTGATGAACGAGAGCACCAAGGATCTCGATTCGGTGGAAGTGGCCAAGCGCAGGCAGCGGCTGGGTGCGATCACCAATGTGGGCTGCGGTCTGGATACGTGCGTCGCATCGCTCAATGCATTGAACGATCAGTTGCAGCCTTCGATGAGCCTGTTTGCCGATATCGTGCGCAACCCGGCGTTCAAGGCGGCGGACATCGACCGCGTGCGCGGTCAATGGCTGGCCGGTATTGCGCAGGAAAAAACCGAGCCCACCGGCCTGGCCCTGCGCACGCTGCCACCGCTGCTGTATGGCGATCATCACGCCTATGGCATCCCGTTCACCGGCTCGGGCAGCGAGAGCGAAATCAAGGCGTTGACCGGCGCTGATCTGGTCACGTTCCAGCGCGACTGGCTGCGCCCGGACAACGTGAAGATCCTGGTTGCCGGCGACACCACTCTGGCGCAGATCATTCCGCAGCTGGATGCCGCGTTCGGTGACTGGAAAGCTCCTGCTACGGCAGTGCCGAAGAAGAACATCGCTGCGGTTGCGGCGCAGGCCAAGCCGCGGGTGTTCCTGATCAACCGGGCCGATGCACCGCAGTCGCTGATTCTCGCCGGGCTGCTGGCGCCCTCCACCCGCGCCGACAACAATCTGGCGATCCAGGCGGCGAACGGCGCGTTTGGCGGCACGTTCACTTCGCGTCTGAACATGAACCTGCGCGAGGACAAGCGCTGGGCCTATGGCGCAAACAGCATGCTGATGGATGCGCAAGGCCAGCGGCCATTCCTGTTCTTTGCGCCGGTGCAGACCGACAAGACCGCCGAGTCGGCCAACGAGGTACTCAAGGAAGCGCGTGCCGTGATCGGCGACAAGCCGCTGACCGCCGCCGAGATTGCCAAGATCAAGGATCAGCGTGTGCGTGCGTTGCCGGGCAGCTACGAAACCACCGGTGCCGTGCTCGGTGCGATCAGCGGCATCGTGCAGTACGACCGTCCGGACGATTACGTGCAGACCTTGAAGTCGCGTCTGGAAGCAGTCACTCCTGCAGCCGCGGAGACGGCAATCAAGGAAATCGTCCAGCCTGCGGCAATGACCTGGGTAATCGTCGGCGATCTCAGCAAGATCGAGGCGCCGGTGCGCGCACTGAACCTCGGCGAGGTGAAGGTGATCGATGCCGATGGTCAGCTGGTGAAGTGAGGAAGTAAGCCGGCGTACAGCACGCCGGCATATCCCCGCGCTAGGATGGAGGCCGGGCCGGCAACGGTCCGGCCTTTTCTTTCATGTCACCGCGGAGCCTTTCATGCGCAAGTCCCTGTTGTTGCTCGTCCCCGTTCTGTTGCTGAGCGCCTGCAGCTGGGGCATCACGATGGACGATGCCGCAAAAAACGTGCGTACCGCCTGGAGCGGCGATGTGTCCGCCTGCCGCGAGTTGGGCAAGGTCACCGTGTCGGTGATGGATCACGTCGGTCCGGTCGATCGCAACACCATCACCGTGCGCGATGAGCTGGAAGTGCTCGCGCGCAATCAGGCGGCGGAGATGCATGCCGACACCATCAAGCCGCTGGCCGAACCGGCCAACGGCTCGCAACCGTGGGGTGCCTACCAGTGCGGTGCGCATCAGATCGCGCCGACGTCAGCTCCGCATGCGCCGGCCAAGCCGAGCAGCGCGCCCGGCAACGCGCAGACCTTTCCGGTGCACGGCGGCTGAGCGGCGGCCACACCTGAATTCCAGGGGCGCTCTTCGGGGCGCCTTTTTTGTGCGGTTTGCGTGCGTATTTGCACCGCACGAAAGCATCGCCCGTGGCATCACCGATCTCCGCCGGCATGACCACGACGGTCGAGGTACGGCCGGCCTAGCCGGCACACAGGCTTCCGCGCGCCGGCAAACTTGCCGGTAGGCGCATCCGTGCGGGTTTGCGATGATGGGCGCTGCCGTACATCGATGTCGCCATGAACAAGTTGATCACCGCACCCGCTCGCCTCGCGCGACGCATGCTGCCCTTCCGGCGGAAGCCGAAGGCATCCTCGCCGCTGGATGCGCTGCCGTTCCTCGCGGTGCCGGCCAGCGCCATCGAGGTGTTGCCTGATCCGACTGCATTCCGGTGCGAGTTGCTGCGACTCATCGCGCAGGCCAGCCGGCGCATCGTGATCGTCACGCTGTACCTGCAGGACGACGACGGTGGTCGCGAGGTACTCGATGCGCTGTATGCGGCGAAGGCGCGGCATCCGGCGCTGCAGATATCAGTCTTCGTCGACTGGCATCGCGCGCAACGCGGCCTGATCGGCAAGCAGAAAAGCGAGGGCAATGCGGGGATGTATCGCGAGTACGCCGCGCGGCTCGGCGCCGGCATCGACATCTACGGCGTGCCGGTGCAGAACCGAGAACTGTTCGGCGTGCTGCACCTGAAGGGTTTCGTGATCGACGACGCCGTGCTGTACAGCGGGGCCAGCCTCAACGACGTCTACCTGGTGCGGCACGGGCGTTATCGTCTCGACCGCTATCACCTGCTGCGGCATCGCGGGCTGGCCGACACGATGGCGGCGTTCGTGCAGCGCCATTTCGTCGACAGCGAGGCCGTGCGTCGATTGAATGTGACGGAAGTGCCCACCACCCGCATGCTGCAGCCGGCGATCCGCGAATTACGGCAAGACCTTCAGAGTGCCAGCTACGACGTTCCGCGCGAGACGCCGGGTCCGGCCGATGTGGCGGTGACGCCGCTGCTCGGCTTCGGCCGCAGCGACAACGCACTCAATGATGCCTTGCTGGCGCTGCTGCGCGGCACGCGCGAGCGGCTGATCCTGCTCACGCCGTATTTCAATCTGCCCAAGCCGGTGCGTGTCGTGCTCGGTCAGTTGCTGCGCCGCGGCTGCGAGATCGACATCATGGTCGGCGACAAGACCGCCAACGATTTCTACATCTCGCCGGGGCAGCCGTTCAAGACGATCGGCCTGCTGCCGTATCTGTACGAAAACAACCTGCGCCGCTTCGCGCGCGCGCATCGCCGGCAGATCGACAGCGGCCAGCTGAACATCCACCTGTGGCGTGACGGCGACAACAGCTATCACCTGAAAGGCCTGTTCGTCGACGACGACGTAGCCGTGCTGACGGGCAACAACCTCAACCCGCGTGCGTGGGCGCTGGATCTGGAGAACGGCCTGGTGCTGCGCGACCCCGCGCGCCTGCTGCATGCAAAACATCAGGCTGAGTGGACGGCGTTGAAACGGCATGCCACGCGGCTATCCGATTACCAGGCGCTGGAAAGTCCACGGCATTATCCGGCGTTGGTGCGCAAGCAGCTGAAGCGACTCAATCGCACCCGGCTCGATCGGCTGGTCAATCGACTGCTCTGAGCAAGACGGCTTTTGCGGAAGCGACTTTGGTCGCTTCCGCACTCGGAATCGCGCTATTACGACTGCGAAGTCAGGCGCTGCAGCCGCATGCCCAGCCAGCGCTGCACGTCGGGCCATTCGCCAGCCAGGACGCTGTAGCAGACCGTATCGCGCAGGCTACCGTCGGGGCGACGCTTGTGCGCGCGCAACACGCCTTCACGCTGGGCGCCGAGACGTTCGATGGCACGCTGTGAATCGAGGTTGCGATGGTCGGTATGGAACTCCACCGCCACGCAGCCCAGCGCTTCGAACGCATGCCGCAACAGCAGCCGCTTGCAGGCGGTGTTGAGGTGGCTTTTCTGCCAGCGTTTCGCGTACCAGGTGTAGCCGATCGCGAGGCGCGGCAAGTCGGGCACGATGTCGTAATAGCGGGTGGTGCCGACGATCTCTCCGCTGGATGTCTCGCGCACGGCGAACGGCAACATCAGGCCGTCGGCCTGACCCTGCAGGGCTTTTTCCACATAGCCGCGGGCCTGGCCCGGTGCGGGTGCGCTGGTGAACCACAGCTTCCACAGTTCGCCGTCGGCGGCGGCGGCTTCAAGCGCCGGCACGTGGTCGAGGCTCAGCGGTTCCAGCACGACGTGTTCGTCGTGCAGGCGGGTCGGTGCAAGATGGTTCATCGGCATTCCGGCGGGCAAGGCTCAGGCGTCGAGGTCGGGGATCAGCTTGCTCTCGAGTCGGGCGATGTTGTCTTTCAGCAGCAGCTTGCGTTTCTTCAGGCGGGTCAACTGCAGTTCATCGCGGCCGATCGCGGTAGCCAGCTGATCGATCGCTGCATCGAGGTCACGATGCTCCATCCTCAGCTCGGCGAGCAGATGGACGATTTCAGCGTGATCCTGAACCTGCATGGCGATAGCGGCGGTTTGGGGGCGGTTCCCCTAGTCTAACGCCGTTTGCCCGTTCGGAAGCCGGGCGAGGAGCCCGCTACAATGGGGGTTCTTTCCGTCCGATTGGCCGTTATGTCCGCCCAGCCCGAATTTGTCCGCACGCCAGCCGCCGAGGCCGACAGACTGGCCCGGCGCCTGCGTCGCCAGATCGGCCAGGCGATTGGCGATTTCGGCATGATCGAGGCCGGCGACAAGGTGATGGTGTGCCTGTCCGGCGGCAAGGACTCCTACACCTTGCTGGACTTGTTGCTGCAGCTGCAGGCGAAGGCGCCGGTGCGCTTCGAGCTGATCGCGGTGAACCTGGACCAGAAGCAGCCAGATTTTCCCGAACACGTGCTGCCGGATTACCTCAGCGCACGCGGCGTGCCGTTCCACATCATCGAGCAGGACACCTACAGCACGGTGACGCGGGTGATCCCGGCCGGCAAAACCATGTGCAGTCTGTGCTCGCGGCTGCGGCGCGGCGCGCTGTACAGCTGGGCGGCGGCCAACGGCATCACCAAGATCGCGCTTGGTCATCATCGCGACGACATCCTTGCCACGTTCTTCCTCAATATGTTCTATCAGGCGCAGCTGAAGGCGATGCCGCCGAAGCTGCGTTCCGACGATGGCCGTCATGTGGTGATCCGGCCGCTGGCATATTGCCGCGAAAGCGACATCACCGAGTACGCGGCGCAGCAGCAGTTCCCGATCATCCCGTGCAACCTGTGCGGCTCGCAGGACAACCTGCAGCGCAAGGCGGTGCAGCGCATGCTGGCCGAGTGGGAGCAACTGCAGCCCGGTCGCAGCGAGAATATCTTCCGTGCGCTGGCCCATGTGTCACCCTCGCAACTGGCCGATCGCACACTGTTCGATTTCAGTCTGGGTGCGTCGCCGGCGGAAACGTCGGCATGGATGACCGACGCAGCGGATGAGACAGCGGCCGCGCAAGCTTGAACACCCCCTACCTTTCCACACCACCTGCCGAGTAATCACCGTGTCCTTCTTTGCATCCGTTGAAATGGCCCCGGGCGATCCGATCCTGGGTCTGACCGAGACCTATCTGGCCGATCCGCGTCCGGGCAAGATCAATCTGGGCGTGGGTATCTACATCGACGAGCAGGGCCGCATCCCGCTGCTGCCGACGGTGCACGAAGTGGAGCAGGCGCTGGTGTCGGCAGGCAAACCGCGCGGCTACCTGCCGATCGACGGCTTGCCGGCATACAACCAGCTCACCCAGCAGCTGCTGTTCGGTGCCGAATCGCCGCTGCTGGCGGCCGGCCGGGTGGCGACCGCGCAGACCATCGGCGGCAGCGCCGCGCTGCGCGTGGCGGCCGACCTGCTGAAGCAGGTCGCCGGCGCCGGCGCGAAGATCGCGATCAGCAACCCGAGCTGGGGCAACCATCATGTGGTGTTCCGCACTGCCGGTTTCGAGCTGCTCGACTACCGCTACTACGATGCGGCCAGCCATGGCCTGGATTTCGCCGGCATGCTGGAGGATCTGGGCAAGCTGGAGCCGGGTACCGTGGTGCTGCTGCATGCGTGCTGCCACAACCCGACCGGTGTCGATCTGGACGTGGCGCAGTGGCAGCAGGTGATCGCGCTGCTGCAGGAACGCCGGCTGCTGCCATTCATCGACATGGCCTATCAGGGTTTCGACCAGGGCATCGAGCATGATGCGACTGCCGTGCGTCTGCTCGCAGCGTCGGGGATCGAGGCGTTCGTGGTGGCCAACTCGTACTCCAAATCGTTCTCGCTGTACGGCGAGCGGGTCGGTGCGCTGTCGATGGTCGGCGCCGATCGCGACGAAGCAGCGCGGTTGCTGTCGAAGATCAAGCAGACCATCCGCGCGAACTACTCCAGCCCGTCGGCGCATGGCGCCAGCCTGGTCGCCGGCGTGCTCGGCAGCGTCGAGCTGCGTGCACGCTGGGAGCAGGAGCTGGGCGAGATGCGCTCGCGCATCCACGCGATGCGTGCGGGTTTTGTCGACAGGCTGGCCGCACTCGGCGCGCCGGATTTCAGCTTCATCAACCGGCAGGCCGGCATGTTTTCCTATTCCGGCCTGAGCAAGGCGCAGGTACACCGGCTGCGCGACGAGTACGCGATCTACGCACTCGACAGCGGCCGCATCTGCGTGGCCGCGCTCAACCGCAGCAACCTCGATACCGTGGCTGCCGCCGTAGCGGCAGTCAGCGGCTGATCCTCTTTCGACAACCATGACGCCGTCATTCCGGTCTGTGCAGGAATGACGGTAAGGCAAATCTCGCCTTCGGGCGGCACTCTCATCCGGATCTTGAATGTTTTTTCGCAACCTCACGCTGTTCCGTTTTTCTCCCGCCGTTGCCACTGATCTGAGCCGCCTCGACGATGCACTGGCCGAGCACCGGCTGCGTCCATGCGGACCGCTGGAAATGTTCACCAAGGGTTTCGTGCCGCCGGTCGGTCGCGGCGAGGGCGAGCCACTCACGCATACGGTGAAGCAGTGCACCCTGCTCACCGTGGGCGGTGAAGACAAGCTGCTGCCGGCCGCGGTGATCAACGACGAACTGCATCGCAAGGTGCAGAAGATCGCCGAGGAAGAAGGCCGCAAGGTCGGCGGCCGCGAGCGCAAGCGGATCAAGGAGGATCTGCTGACCGAGCTGTTGCCGCGCGCGTTCGTGCGCAACTCGCGGATGTCCGCCTATGTCGACAAGAAAAACGGCTGGCTGGTGCTGGACACCTCCAGTCGCAAGTCGGCCGAGAACGCGCTGACCCAGATCCGCGAGGCGCTGGGCAGCTTCCCAGCGGTACCGCTGGCGCCGGAAGAAGGTCCGCGAGTGTTGATGACCGACTGGCTGGCCAACGGCAACCCGCCGGCCGGGCTGACCCTGGGCGACGAATGCGAACTGCGCGACCCGGCCACTGCCACCGGTGCGATCGCCCGCTGCCGTCGACAGGATCTGGACGCCGAAGAGGTCAAGGAGCACCTGCGCAACGGCAAACAGGTGTTCATGCTGGGCCTCACGTTCGACGATCGCATCAGCTTCGTGCTGGGCGAGGACCTGATCGTCCGCAAGCTGAAGTTCCTGGATGTGGTGATGGACGAGCTGGGCGACAGCCAGCAGGACGCCCAGGCTGAGCTGGACGCCAGTTTTGCCCTGCTGACGCTGGAACTGGAGCGGTTGCTGGGCAAACTAGAGGAGTGGTTTGGCTTGCCGCGGCCTGCGGAAAGCTGAACAAAAAATCCACACCACAAGTCATCCGGGCACGGCATACTGGTCATCCGCTCGCTTTCCGGCGCAGCGGATTCCATTGCAGAAAACACTTGGCCGAGGTACGACGGCAGGCTCATGGCGCAGCATCTGGAAGGCGACTGGCTGGAATTGGCGACGGTGGGCGGCAGCATCATCCGCGTGCTGAAAGCTGCCCATCCGCGTGCGCGCCGACTGCGTCTGACGATCACCGCCAAGGGCGCGCGGGTGACTTACCCCAGCGGCACCCACCCGGCCCAGGTCAGTGCATTCCTGCGCAGCCATGCCGACTGGTTGGAGCAGAAGCTCGACGAGCTGAACCTGATCGTGAAGCCGTTGCCGCCGCTGCGCGTGGGTTATCCGTGCACCTTCCCGCTGCGCGGTGAACTGGCCGAGCTGGACTGGGCCGAAGGCGCCTACCCGAAGATCGAACCGCATGAGACCGGGCTGACCCTGGTGATCCCGCGTCCGCATACGCGTGCGCTGCCGATTGCGCGCGGCCTGCTCGCCTCGCATCTGGAAGCGTTGATCCGCCGCGACGTCTCGCGCTGGCTGGCCAGCTACGTGCCACAGCTGGGGCTGGCGCCGACCGCGCTGAAGATCCGTCCGATGAAAAGCCTGTGGGGCAGTCTAGATACGCGCGACCGCATCAACCTCGATCTGGCGCTGGCGCTGGCGCCACCGGCCGCGTTGCGCTACGTGTTGGTGCACGAGCTGTGCCACCTCAAGGTGCGCAACCATTCGCCGCGATTCTGGACGCAGGTCGAAAACCTGTTTCCGGACTGGCGCGAGCAGCGCGACTGGCTGCGCCAGCACGGCGCCATCCTCAAGTCGGAACTCGACCGGCTGATCGACGACGTCGCCGATTGATCACAACCGGGATGAAGGTGCCGATACGCGGGGTTTCTCCCGGCTTCGGTCAGATTTTCCGGGCTTGCCGCACGTAACGAGTCCCCAGCAGTACGTCCCACAACGGAGTGGTGAGGCCGAAGTTGCTGTCCGGGTGATAGTGGTGCACGTGGTGGGCACCGGCCCAGCGGCGCAGCCACGGATGCTTGAAGCGGACGTGATGGATGATGAAGTGGCTCAGTCCGTAGATGATGTAGCCGAAGGTGATCGCGCCGGCCATCAGCAGGGCGAAACCCGTGGGCATGACCAGCACAAACAGGCCGGCCAGGGTGAGCAGTACCACCGCGGGCAGGAAGAACGGCAGCGAGTCGTAACCCAGCGGCTGCTCATGATGCGTGCGATGGCCCTGTTCGAACAGCGGGACCCGCGTGTGGAACATCCAGCGGTGAAAGAAATACTCGATGAAGCTGAAGGCGAACAGGCCCAGCCCGATGGCCAGCAGCGCGGTCAACGGACTGCCGGCATGCAGCCGCCAGCCTGCGACGACCAGCAGCAGGCCCAGCGTGGTGTCCACGCCGAGTTCGGCCCAGTAGTTCGCGCGGGTGCTCGACATCCGCACAATCGCATCCACACCTGAGCGCAAGAGGTTTTGCTTCATCGGTCGCTGCATTGTTCCGTAATTCATGCAAGAAGGCCCACCTGGCCGCGGGATCAGATGCCCATTGTCCCATGTTGTCATCACCAATTCACAATGATGTGCAGCAGGTGGCTGACCCTCACGTGACCGAATGACCCGATCAGGCGCCGGCAGTTCAGTGCGACAGCGCGAATCCGGTGAGGACTTGCGCGGTTTGCTCGGGTTTTTCCAGCATCGGCATGTGGTTGCAGCCGTTGATGGTGCTGGTGCTGATCGCGCTGGCGGCGGTCAGGCCGTTGCGCAGGCTGTCCTGGGCGGAAATGTCGGTGATCCGGTCGTCGTGGCACCACAAGCCGAGCACCGGCATGCTCAGCTGACCGAGCCGGTTCTGCACGGCAAGGTACTGCGACGGCTGGCGCAATTCATTGAAAGTACGCTCGATGAAGGCGTGATCTTTCCGGTTGCGTTCGACCAGCACATCGACAAGGCGACCGGGCAGGCTCAGCGGTTTTTCGAACGCCAGCGCGCTGGCGCGTGCGAAGCCGGCACGGTCGTCGAACACGAACGGATCCTTGCCGGCCAGCGCATCGCGCTCGAACGCATTCGGCGTGGCTTTCAGGCCGAACGCATCGATCAGCGCCAGCTCGGCGACATGTTCGGGATGCTCGCTGGCGTACGCAGCAGCGACCGCACCGCCCATCGAGTGGCCTACCAGCACGAAGCGCGGCAGCCGCAGGGTCTGCACGAATGCATCCACGCGCGCGGCTTGGGCGTCGATGTTGTAGCTGGCGTCCGTCACGCGTGAGGACTCGCCCCAACCGGGCAGATCGGGAATGATCAGGTGAAAGTGCGGCGTGAGCAGCTTGGCTATCGACAGCCAGACTTCCTTGTTCGCGGCAAAGCCGTGCAGCAGCACGATGGTCGGGCCGTCGCCACCTTCGTAGTAGACCCAGCGCGTATCGCCGGCCTGCACCGAGTGCTTGTCCAGATGCGCGACCATCGCTTCGCGCGCGAAATTCGCCTGCATCAGCCACTGCGGCGCAAACAGGTAACTGCCACCCAGCACGATGATCAGCAAACCGACCAGGTACGCCAGGAATTTCAGCCGGCGGAACAGCATGCGTTTCCAGAGTGGGATGGTGGAGTTGGTTGATGGCGGCATGATGGATTCTTGGTTGGGTCGCGATGGGCGATGCTCCCTCCCCTGCAAGGCAGAGGAGGTCTCAAGCTTACTTATGTGCAGTTTTTGCCGAGGCAAAAACTGACTCAACAGCCTGCTGGGTCAGCGGGTGATAGCCGGCCTTGGCCTTGGCATAGACCTGCTCGGCATAGGCCAACCCATCCGGTGTCTTCGCAAACGCGGCGTACAGCGGTGTGGTCAGATAAAGCCGGCCGATCCGCGTCATGTGTTCAGCGGCGGCGGTCCAGACGGCCTTGTCGCCGGCGGCGATCGCGTGGCTGTACCAGCGCATGCCGATCTCCGCGTTCGGTGTGCCGGTGAGATGCCAGGCAGCGTCGAGCTGCTGCAGTTTGTCCAGCGGCGCGACGTCGGGCAGGCGGTCGAGGAAGTACATCCACTCCTGCGTGTTCCAGCCCTTCGCATCGAGCCTGTCGGCGGCCAGCGTGCCCGCGAGGAACGCGGTGCGTTCCTGGTCGATCGTGTTGAAGCGCGGCGAGTCGGGCAGCGGTGCATCTTTCGGGATGCCGGTGCCGTAAACCCATGCCTGCACTTCATCCCAGCTCATCTTGCCAGGATATTTCTCGATCAGGTTCGGCTTCATGTAGTCAAGCATCTGCTCGGTGCTGATGCTGTGCCAGGCGAAGTGATTGAAGTAGCCCTTGAGGTAGTCGTCGAACGCCGCGCGACCGTAGCGCTGCTCCAGCGTGCGCAGGAACCACGAGCCCTTGCTGTAAGCCACGTCGGACAGCGCGTCGTCGCCACCCAAGCCGCGCGGATCGGGCGCCAGTTTTTGCGAATTGGCCGGCATCGCGCCGATATCTTTTTGCAAGGCGCGGGCGGACAGCAACGCTTCCTCGTCGGCCAGCGACTTGCCATAGACTGCTTCGGTGATGCGGCCCTGCACGTAGGTGGTGAAGCCTTCGTTGAGCCAGATGTCGCGCCAGGCGGCGCTGGTCACCAGGTTGCCCGACCACGAATGCGCCAGCTCATGCGAAACCAGCGAAACCAGGCTCTTGTCGCCGACCAGCACGGTCGGTGTGGCGAACGTCATGTCCGGGTTTTCCATGCCGCCGTATGGGAACGACGGCGGCAGCACCAGGATGTCGTAGCGGCCCCACGCGTACGGGCCGTACAACTGCTCGGTAGTGGCGATCAGCTTCTCGGTGTCCTCGAATTCGTGCGCGGCCTTGTCGACGATCGACGGCTCCGCATAGACGGCCGAACGCGCTCCGGTCTCCTTCACCGCGATGTTGCCCGCGCCGATCGCCAGCAGATAGGACGGGATCGGATGTGGCTGATCGAAGCTGAAGTCGCCATTCAGCGGATGCTTTGCGTCGTTGATCGCGCTCATCACCACGCGCACGTCCTTCGGTGCGCTGACGTGCGCGTCGTAGGTGAAACGGATCGCCGGCGAATCCTGCAGCGGCACCCACGAGCGCGCATGAATCGACTCGGACTGCGAGAACATGAACGCCAATTTCTTGTCCGCCGTCTGCGCAGGGGTCAGCCATTGCAGGCCAGATGCTTCGGGCGAAGTGGTGTAGAGGATGCGCACCTGCGTCGGGCGCTTCGGAGTGGCGATCGTCAGCTTGCTACCGAGCTGCTTGTCGCGCGGTGCCAAGGCATATTTCAGCGGTGTGGCCTTGCCGTCACTGCCGAGCGCTTCGATCTTCGCGATCTTCAGGTCACGCGTATCCAGCACCAGCGACTGCGCCTTGGGATTCTTCCAGTCCAGCTTCAGCGTGACCTGGCCATCGAGCTGCCGCTGTGGAAAGTCGATCTTCAGATCGAGATCCAGATGGGTCACACGCACCTGGTCGGGCTGCGCGTAGGAATTCGGGTCGGTGGCATGGGCGGCCAGCGGCAGCATCAGCGTGCCGATGGCAAGGGCGGGGAGCAGACGCATGGGGGAACTCTCGGGCCGGAAAGCGCCGAGTATGCCATTGCCTTTGCTCCAGCCGCCCGTGGCGAAAGCTGGGTTAGGGCAACTCCTTGCTCGAATGCGGATCGATCGCATACGGATGCATGGTGGCAAGAAAGCCCAGCTGCGCCTCGACCCGCGCGATCCATGCACGGAAGTTGGGATACGGCTCCAGCGAAAGCCCGGCCTCCCCAGCGCGGCTGGCGTAGGCGAACATCGCCATGTCGGCGATGCTGTAGCGGTCGCCGGCAATGAAGGATCGGGTCGACAGTTCGTTTTCCAGAATGCCCAGCGATCGCACGGCGGCACCGCGCTTCGCTTCGATCATTTCGGCCGAACGACGCGCCAGTTTGCCGGTCATCGTCCAGTGCCGCAGCGTGCCAATCACCGACTCCACCCGCTCCTGCTCGAAATGCAGCCATTGCTGCACCTTCGCACGCTCGAACGGATCGCTAGCCAGATACGGCGTGCCATCAGCGAGATACGTGAGGATCGCGTTCGACTCGGCCAGCACGCGGCCGTCGTCGAGCTGGATCGCTGGCACCGTACCGGTCGGGCTGATGCGTCGGAACTCCGCGGTCTTGCCTTCACCCTCGAAAATGCTGATCGGCACCATGTGATACGGCCGGCTCAGATGATTCAGCAGCAGGCGCACTTTCCATGCGTTCTGCGAGGGCAGGTAGTCGAATAACGTCAGCACGCGATGCTCCTGTGGGTGGGAGATGTCGATACTGAATGTCGCGGATGGTATGCAATATCCGTTTCTTGCGGGCGACTTGATGTTGCGATCAATCGGGCATGCGGCCGGTATTCAGCGCCACAGTGGCGGTTTGGCCACCATCAGCCAGAAGATGGCGATCACCGCGAGGAAGGCCGGCCAACCCAGCACGAACCAGATCCGCATGCAGCGATGGTAGGCCGGTGGCAGAGGCGTACCTTCGCGCAAGGCGGCATTGGCTAGGTTGCACGCCCGCCATTGCAGCCATACCACGGGTAGCCAGCATGCACCGGCAAGTGCGTATAACGCGATGCTGGCCTGCAGCCAGGGCGTGTGCAGATCGAAGCCCATCAGCCGCATCAGCAGAAACCCCGACAGCGGCTGCACGATCACCGCCGGCAGGGTGAACAGGAAATCCGCTTGAACGGTCAATCGCGTCGCCGTCGCAATGGCGGCAATCTGGCCGGTGCGGTGGGTGAACCACATGAAGAACGCGGTGCCCAAGCCAGTACCGAACAGCAGTGTGGACGAGAGGATATGCACGGTCTTCAACAGAACGTAAGCATTCATCGGCGCTCGTCCGTGGCCAGCAGGATAGCGAGTGCGGCGATCAGCGGCAGGTTCTTCAAAAGGCCACCGAACGGATCGAGCCAGTGTGCCGGCCATAGGATACCGATGCCTATCGTGTAGCCGAGCAGCATCAGCAGCATGAGTGCCAGTATGAGGCGTGGTCGCCAGCGCATCAGGCACAACACGCCAAGCAGCAGATCCGCAGTGCCGGTAACTCTTGCGAGTACGAGAAGAGTGGTTGCAGGAATCGTGCTGCTGGGTGTTGCAGTCGTCACGTTGATCAATGATGTCAGCCATCCGACCACGCCGGAGCCGATCCACAGCAGTCCGATCGATACGCGCAGCGCGGGTAGCCAGAAATACAATCGTGCGTGCCAGCGATCCTGTACCTCGCTGGGCGTCTCGTCGAGTGTTCGCGAGAGTGAGCGTGGGATCAGGCCGAGGTATTCGCGTAGGCGTGCGACGGCATGTGGTGCGCCGATATTGCCGCGGTCAAGCATACGCATCATGGTTTGACCCAACGGACCATTGCCGAGATGTTCGCCGAGTGTTGCAGCAACGCGGACCAATGTAGTGGGAACGGTCAGCATCCGTGCGGGGCCGAAACCCAACCAGCGTCGCCAGGCCAGCAGGTAGTCGCGCAAGGTCATAACCTCGGGTCCGACCAGTTCGAGCACCTCACCATGGCACTGCGGTCGTGCCAGCGCAGCCACGACCGCTGCGCCAACATCTTCCGCGGCGATCGGTTGCACCCGCTGCTTGCCGTGGCTCGGCAGCGGCAGTACCCAAGGTAGTCCAGCCAGTCCGCGAAGCAGCGAGGTGCCGCCGTAGGAGCCTCGCGGGCTGTAGACCAGCGAAGGGCGCAGCACCAACCAGTCCAGATCCAGCGTGGCAAGTGCTTCGTCGCCGCGATGCTTGGAGGCGATGAACTCGCCGTCGGTGCTGCTGCCGAGTGCGGAAATCTGGATCACCCGTCGTATACCTAACTGTTGACAGGCGCGGAACAATGCGAGCGGTGCTTGTTCATGCACCGTCGCAAACGTATCGACGCCGTGTTCGCGCAGGATGCCGGCGCAATTCACGACGGCATTGACGCCATCCAGGCGGGATAGCCAGTTCTCGATATGGATGTCGCGCGCCATGTCGCAGGCAACGGTCTTGATCCCAGGGAACCTCGTGTCGGTACGCGCCTCGCGCACGGCGCAAATGACTTCATGATCGGAAGCTATCAGTGCTGCGACGATATGCGCACCGATGAAGCCATAGGCGCCAGTGATCAAAATAAGCATCGGTGATTCTCAGTTCCGTTGAGTGATTCCGCATAAGCCTGGCATGGGCATGATGGAGGCGCGCAGTGTGTTCCTGAATCGCAATCTGCGCTCCTCGTCCTATGACATTCAGACGTAACGATCGGCCAATCGATCCGTCGCCCGCACCAGCTGATCGACGATCGCCGGGTCAGCTGCGCTGTGACCGGCCAGCACTACGTGCAGGTCGGCTTCCGGCCATGCCTGGCTCAGATCCCAGGCGCTCTTCATCGGGCAGATGATGTCGTAGCGGCCATGCACGATCGTGGTCGGGATGTGCCGGATGCGGCCGATGTCGCGCAGCAGCTGGTCGGGTTCGAGAAAGATCGTGTGACGGAAATAGTGGGCCTCCATGATGGCCAGGCTGACCGCCTTGTGCGGGTCGTCGAAATCGCCGCCGCCATCGGGATCGTGCAGCAGGGTAGTGCTGCCGCCTTCCCACGCGCTCCATGCCTTCGCGGCAGCGAGGCGCAGCGTCTCGTCGTCGCTGGTCAGGCGCCGCCAGTAGGCTTCCAGCATCGAGTCGCGTTCTTCGAGCGGGATGAAGTCGAGGAAACGTGCCCAGCGTTCGGGAAAGATCTGCGCGGCGCCGCCATCGACTTCGTTGAACCAGCGCAGTTCCTGCGGTCGGCCGAGGAAGATGCCGCGCAGCACCAGTCCCAGCACGCGCTCGGAGTGCGCCTGCGCGTAGGCCAGCGCTAGCGTCGAGCCCCATGAGCCGCCGAACACCACCCAGCGTTCGATGCCGAGCTGTTCGCGGATGGTCTCGATGTCCGCGACAAGATGCCAGGTGGTGTTGTCGGCGAGTTCGGCGAACGGAGTGGACTTGCCCGCACCGCGCTGGTCGAACAGCACGATGCGGTAGCGGGCCGGATCGAAGAAGCGCCGATGGTAGGTGGCCAGGCCGGCGCCGGGACCACCATGCAGGAACACCACCGGCAGACCGGCGGGATTGCCGCACTCCTCCACATGCAACGTGTGGACCGGATCAACCGCAATGCGGTGTGTCTGGTACGGCTCGATCTCGGGGTACATCTCGCGCATGAGGATAGTCCGGTGATTCAGCGGTCAGCTGGCGTCGAATTGCAGGGCGGCGGTGAGATCGCCGGGCGCAGGCCCACCGGCGGCGATCATGGCGGCGTCGCGCAGCTTGAGGCCGGGCAGTTGCTTCAGGCCGAAGCGACGGGTGATGAAGCGCAGGATCGAGCCGGTGTCGTAGATGGTGTGGTCGACGAAACCCTTTTTCGCGAACGGCGACACGATCAGCGTGGGGATGCGCGAACCCGGCCCCCAGCGATCGCCTTTCGGCGGCGCCACGTGATCCCACCAGCCACCGTTTTCGTCCACCGTGACCACCACCAGCATGTGTGGCCATTGCGGACTTTTCTGCAGCGCGTCGACCACCTGCGCCAGATGCTGGTCGCCTGCGGCCACGCTGGAATAACCGGCGTGCATGTTCAGATCGCCCTGCGGCTTGTAGAAAGACACCGGCGGCAGCGTGCCGGCTTCGATCGCGGCGATGAAATGATTGCTGCCGGCGCTGCTGCCCACGCCAGCATCGCGCAGGTGCTGCTGCCGCGCCGGCGTGCCGGGTGCGAACTGGCGAAAGTAGTTGAACGGCTGGTGATGGATCTGGAAATTCGGCACTTCCGGAAACACGTGATGATCGCCGTCGCCATGGCCGTCCAGCGCAAGCTGCCAGCCGCCGGCATACCAGGCCCAGTCGATGTTGGCTTCCGACAGCACGTCACCGATGGTGAGATGGGTTTGCGCGGGCAGGGTACTCGGGCTGCTCGCATCGGCCAGTTGCGGCTGTTGCTTGTCGCGGCTGAACGCAGGCGCGTACGCGGGGCCGATCGTGTTGATCGCCCAGAAATCCGGCGTGAGCGCATCAGGCGCGGCGAACTTCGATCGGCCCTGCATTGCGCTGGCTGGTGAATCATCGGCCAGCTTCGGACGGATGCCAGCGGGATCGTCGCCTTCGACCACGGCGATCTGGAATTTCGCCGGGCCCTGGTCCGCCTGCGGATAGAACGGCGGCTGCGCCGCGGCCAGGTATTGATGGTTGAGGAACGAACCGCCGAAGGCGCCCATGAAGAAGTTGTCGCACAAGGTGTACTGCTGCGCGAGCTGCCACAGTTGCAGGTTCGCCGCGCCGTCGGCGTAGTGACCCATCACCATCGCGCCGGTGTTGCCCCAGGCGACGAAGCCGTCATTCTTGCCGCCGTTGATCTGCAGCTGGTTCTCGTAGAAGCGGTGCACCAGGTCGCGCGTGACGACATCGTGCGGCAGCAGTTCGCCGGCGGGTGTGCGTAAGGCGAACGGCTGGTTCGGCAGGCCGGTGATCGCGTGTTCGTCGATCTGGTAGTGACGACCGTCGACCGTCTGCGCGTGCGGCGCCAGCCCGCCCCAGATCGGCGGCAAGGTGGTGAGCAGGCTGCCGTCGCGATCGCGCTGGCGGTATTCGGGTGCGTCGAGATTCTTCAACGGTTGCGCCAGTCCGGGGAAATGCGCGAACAGGTTGTTGAAGCTGCGGTTCTCCGCGTAAAGCACCACCACCTGCTGGATGTGCTGGCGCAGCAGCGCGTCGAGTACGGCGGCGGGCAGTTCCTGCGTGTTGGCCATGGTCGGGCGACTGCCGTCGATCGGGCCGCAGCCACCCAGGGTCAGCGCCGCACCAGCGATGGCGATGCCGCCGAGCAGGCGACGGCGCTCGGGGTTGAGCGGTGCTTCGTCGGGCGCGGCGGATGGTTTGTCGGTGGTCTGGTGTGTCATCAGGTCAGCCGGTGGGAACGGCGCGTGGTATGCCGTCGTTAGCGTGGTGCAGCTGCATCATGCCTGGGAGACATCATCCATCGCGCGACATCGCGAGCGCCGCGTTCCACATCGCGCGGGTCAGCGGGCGATGCTCGTGTGGTGTCTGCAGCACGATCAGGGTGGTGGTGCTGTTGCTTGCGCCGGTCTTCAGCAGGCGATCGAGTACGGATTCGAGATGGCTGATCGACATCGCCACCACATGCAGCAGCGCCGAATCCTCGCCGGCGAGGCGGCGGCATTCGAGCACTTCGGGAATGCCTTCGACCAGGGTGCCGATGCGCGCGCAGGTGATGCCGTCACAGCGCAGCCGGATCATCGCGCTGATGCCGTAGCCGAGCCGCTTCGGGTTGATCGTGGCGCGGTAGCCGCTGATCACGCCGGCTTCCTCCAGCCGCTTCACCCGCTCGGCCACCGACGGCGCGGACAGCCGCACCTTGCGGCCCAGCTCGGCGTAGCCGAGGCGCGCATCCAGCTGCAGCGCCTCCAGCAGCTGCCAGTCTTTGCTGTCCAGTTCCGGCTTTGTATCCATGACTTTCGATTCCAAGGCGGGATACCTCGTTGTTTGTTCCGATCGTTGGCGAAACATCGTCGATACGATGCGATGCATTATTCCTCGGCACGCTCGGCAAGACTAGGATGCGCACTTCCCCATTTGGAATCCGTCCCCATGGATACCGCTCAACGTCTCGACGGCCGCGCGCTCAGCTACATCGGCATTGCCCTGCTGACCTGGTCGTCGGCGTACGCCGCGATCGCCTATGCGTTGGCCTCCTTCACGCCCGGTGAAGTGGCTCTGGCACGCCTCGCCATCGGTTCGCTGTGTTTTGCCGCGCTGATGGTAGTCAAACGGATACCGTTGCCCGCACGGCGCGACTGGCCGCAGCTGGCGCTGCTCGGCGTGGCCGGTCTGACTGTGTATCACCTGTGCCTCAACTATGCCGAAACGCGCATCGCCAGCGGCACCGCGTCGATCCTGATCTCGCTGATACCGGCTGCCACTGCGGCGGTGTCGGCGGTGTGGGTGGGCGAGCGACTGTCGCCGCGCATGCTGGCCGGTCTTGGGGTGGCCCTGATCGGGGTGATCCTGGTGGTGCTGGCCAGCGGCAAGCAGGTGAGGTTTGAACCGATGGCGGCGCTGGTGCTGGTCAGTGTGCTTGTCTCGGCGTTCTACTGGGTGGGACAGAAACCGCTGTTCGAGCGCAACAGCATGCTCGGCGTCACCGCGTTCACGTTCTTCGCGGGCACGCTCGGCGCCCTGCCGTTCGGACTGCATCTGCCACAGGCACTGACGACCGCGCCGTGGACGCATATCGCAGCACTGTTGTGGCTGGGCATCGCGCCGACCTTCGTCGGCTACCTCGCGTGGAACGCCGCGCTGCGCCAGGCCTCGGCCTCGCAGGTCTCCAGCTTCATCTACTTCTCGCCGCCAATCGCGGTGCTGATCGGCTGGCTGTGGCTGGGCGAACAGCCGGGAGCGCTGACCCTGGTCGGCGGCGTGATCACCGTCGGCGGCGTGGTGCTGGCGAATGCGCGTCGCCGCGCCGCGCCGGTCGTGCTGGCGTCATCCGATACCTGTGAACAGAACTGAGAGGGCCGCACATGTACGAGCTGCATATCGCCAATAAAAATTACTCGTCCTGGTCGCTGCGGCCGTGGTTGCTGCTGAGCGAACTCGGCATTCCGTTCGAAGAAAAACTGGTGCCGTTCGCGCCCGGCAGCGGATCGAACTGGAGCGCGTTCCGCGCGTTCTCGCCGAACGGCAAGGTGCCGTGCTTGTGCGACGGCGACACCGTTGTGTGGGATTCACTCGCGATCGCCGAATACCTGGCCGAGCGCCATCCGGACGTCTGGCCGTCCAATTCGCGAGCACGCGCGTGGGCGCGCTGCGCCGCCGCCGAGATGCATTCGGGCTTCGGCGCGCTGCGTACGCATTGCGGAATGAACTGCGGTCTACGCCTCCGTCTGCCCGATGCGTTACCGGCGGCCTTGCGTGCCGACATCGCACGCATCGACGAATTGTGGAGCGAAGGTCTGGCCCGCTTCGGTGGCCCGTTCCTGGCAGGCAATGTGTTCGGCGCTGTCGATGCGTTCTTCGCGCCGATAGCCTTCCGCATTCAGACCTATGGCCTCACGCTGGGCGCTGCGGCCAGCGCTTACGCACAACGGCTGCTTGAGTTACCGAGCATGCGCCACTGGTATGCCGATGCTCTGCAGGAGAGCTGGCGCGATCCGGATCACGATGATGAGGCGATGCAGTCCGGCGTTCTGCTTGCGGATCTGCGCGCACCGGTGAACTGAAGCGGACGCGCAGCCGTCGTCAGGGTTGCGCCGTCAGCGCTGCAGTCTTGCTTGAACGCCGCACTTGCCAACGCGCCAGTGCGACCAGCAGCAACGCGACCACGACGAATACCAGCAACACCACGCAGGCATTGATCAGCACGCGCAGATAGCCCAGCGTGGCGACGTCGAGAAACGGATACGGGTACCAATGGTTCATCGCGCCGCGGATCAGCGCGTAGGTGAAATAGGCGGTCGGATACAGCTGCCAGACAATGACTTGCGGCCAGCGCAGCGCCGCCTTCGGCACCGCCAGCCACCAGTACAGCAGGAACAGCGCCGGCATCACCACATGCAGGGTGTTGTCGGCAACGATCTGCCAGCCTTGCGGCTGCCACAGCTGGCGCAGCAACAGGTTGTAGATCGCCGCGACGATGGCGATGCTCATCGCGATCGCGGTATGCACGTCGGGCCGCGTGAAGAAGCGGCTGAATGCTCCGTGCGATCCGCGTGCGGCGGCGGTCAGCGCCAGCGCTGCCAGCACATTCGTCAAGATGGTGAAGTAGCCGAAATAGGTCCACACCCCGGCCAAGGCACCTTGCCCGTTCGCGATTGTCAGCTGGATCGACAACAGCAGCTGCAGCGCGAGCGCGAGCCAGCCGAGCAGGGCGGCCAAGCCCGCGAAGAGGTGATAGTCCCGTGTCATACAGACTCCATCTAGGTACTGGTAGCGAGGGCCTTCTGGCGCAGGACGCGATGGCGGCCGATGCCAGAGTACACACGCACCAGCACGGGAATGCCGATCAGCAGAAAATTGTTGTAGCCGGGATGGAACCAGGCCAGCACCAGCGACAGTGCGGCGGCGGTCGGCAGTCCCCAGGAACGCCAGCGCGCCGCCGCGACCTGCTCCTGCGACACGTCGGATCGCACATAGGGCACGCGCAATGCGAGGCTGAACAACAGACGCTGCAGCAGGCCGGCGATGAGCAAGGTCGCGGTATAGAACAACTCCGGCACACGGGCCAGTGGATTCGAGCTCATCAGCGCGGTGGCGAACGGCATGAATGCCACCGCCATCAGCAGCACCAGGTTCGGCCACATGATCATCGGGTTGTAGTCGGCCAGCATACCGAATACCCGATGATGCGCCACCCACAACGCGCCGATCACCAGGAAACTCAGCATGAAGCCGGTGAAGCTCGGCTGCAGTTCGTGCAGCGCCAGCAGGAAGGCCTGATCGTCCAGTGTGCTCAGGCGAGGCACATGGATCTCGATCACGAGCAGGGTGATGGCGATGGCGAACACCGCATCGGAGAAGAAGGTCAGTCGTTCAAGCTGGGAAGTGGTACTCGTGCTCATCGCGGGTTCTGGTGGTCGGCCGAAGTCGCGATGCTGCGGTAACCATAGGGCGCTGTCCAGCGCCGTCACGGCCATTCACTCGGTCATGGCGCCGCGCTGCCACTCCGGATTCAGAACTTGTACGCCCGATGGATCGCCACGATACCGCCGCTCAAGTTGCGCACTTCCACGCGTCCGAACCCGGCGCGTTCCATCATGCCTTTCAGGGTTTGCTGATCGGGATGCTTGCGGATCGACTCGGCGAGGTACTGGTAGCTGTCGGCATCGCCGGCGAAAAGCTGGCCGAGTTTCGGCAGGATCTTGAACGAGTGGAAGTCGTAAAGCTTGCCGAACGTCTCACTCTGCACCTTGGAGAACTCCAGTACCAGCAGGCGCCCGCCGGGCTTGAGCACGCGGCAGATGTCAGCCAGGGCCTTGTCCTTGTCGGTGACGTTGCGCAGGCCGAACGCCATGGTTACCGCATCGAAACTGTTGTCCGGGAACGGCAGCACCTCGGCGTTGAGCTGGGCCCAGCGCAGGTCACTGACCAGGCCGCGGTCGGTCATGCGGTCGCGGCCCACGCCGAGCATCGCCGCGTTGATGTCGCCGACCACCACTTCACCTTCTTCGCCGACGACAGGCTTGAGCAGCGCGGCGATGTCGCCGGTGCCGCCGGCCAGATCCAGCACGCGGTCGCCGCGACGCACACCGCTGACGGCGACGAAGTGGCGCTTCCACAACCGGTGTACGCCGAATGACATCAGGTCATTCATCAGGTCGTAGTTGCGTGCGACTGAGGTGAATACCTGGCCAACCAGCTTCTGCTTGTCACCGACCGGCACGTCGCGGAAGCCGAAGTGGGTGGTCGGATCCGGCGTGGTCTTGGGGGGTTGTTCGCTCATGTTTGCATGCTACCGGATGACCGGCCGTGTTCAGGCCGGCATGGCTTAGAGAGGAAGATCGGATTGTCGCGGTTCTTCGGCGGCCTCGCGGTGCGCATGCACCTGATGCTCGGCATCGACATGGCGCTGGTGCAGGTCCGCGCTGGAAGCATCCGCAGGCACGTTGTCAACACTGCGGCGGTCGGCCGACGCGGCTTCCGGCAGCACAGCGATCTCGGGCACGTCATCGCCCAAGGCTTCGCCGGTGGCGGATTCCTTCTCGCTGCCGCCGGGTGTGATCTTGAGGATCGAATGGCGCACCTCGCGTGACAGGATCACCCGCGCATCGCGCACCATGCCTTCCAGTGCATTGTCGTAGTCGAGTTTGCCGGCGTCGTCGGTCCACACGATGCGACGTTCGCGCAGCTTCTGGATGAAGCCGCGGAACAGCGCCTTGTCGAAGAACTCCGGTGCGGACAGTTCGTTGAGCAGGCTCAGTCGTTGCGCGGTGAGCGTGCAGGCGTTCTCGAGCTCCGCGCCGGTCATCGTGTGCGGGCCGTTCTTGGCCAGCGCGGCGATAGTGATGTAGTAGCGCTCGAACGCCTGGATCAGGCTGCGCGCGATCACCTTGAGCTGGAAGGCGCTGTCTTCCTGGCCCGCGCTGCGTTCGAGGGTACGGCCGTCGTTGGTGGATTCGAGCAGGCCGCGACGCACGAAGAAGTCGATCGTCGCCTGCAGCTGCGTGCAGAAGCCTTCGCCGTCCCACGCCAGGAACAGCTCGCCCTGGATGAACGGATAGATGATCCGGCCCAATCGCAGTACCGAGCTGCGCGACATGCGCCGATTGTTGAGGAAGCAGCAGGCGACCCATGCGGCGGCGGCGGTGAGGTGCAGCACGTTGTTGCGGAAGTAGCTGAGCAGTACCGCCTGCTCGCCTTCGACGGTCAGCACGTCGCCCAGCGGATGCTGCACGCGCTGGATCCAGCCCATCTGCTCGCCGTAGGCGATGATCGCGGCCGGATTCATCGGGGTCAGCGTGACGCGGTCCGAATACGGCAATTCCTCCAGCAGCGTCTTGCTCAATTCGAGCTGGGCCAGCAGATCGCTTTCGGCCATCGCGTGCTTCGGCGTTGCGAGCAGGGCCAGCGCCAGCAAATTGATCGGATTGACGTCGGCGGCGCGGTTGATGTTGATCTGGATGCGCACGGCCAGATCGTCCACCACACCGCGCAGCCATTCCGGCTTGGCATCCGGTGCGAGGGTGCTGGCACGCCAGTCGGCACTGGCCGCATCCAGCAGCGGGCTCAGCTCGATCGGCTCGCCGAAGTTCAGCGCCACATGGCCGTAACGCTGGCGCAGCACCTTCAGGCCGCGCAGCAGGTTGAACAGCGATTCCTTTTCCTTCGGCTGGCCGCTGAGTTCGCCGGCGTAGGATTTGCCTTCCATCAGTTTTTCGTAACCGATGTAGACCGGCTGGAACAGCACCGGCCGTCGCGGCGCGCGCAGGAACGCACGCACGGTCATCGCCAGAATCCCGGCGCGCGGGGCCAGCAGCCGGCCGGTGCGCGAGCGGCCGCCTTCGATGAAGTATTCGATCGGCACGCCGCGATCGATCAGCTGCGCCAGGTATTCGTTGAACACCACCGAGTACAGCGCGTTGCCCTTGAGGCTGCGGCGCAGGAAGAATGCGCCGCCGCGGCGCAGGATCGGCCCGATCACCGGCAGGTTGAGGTTGGCGCCCGCGGCGATGTGCGGCACCACCACGCCGGACACGTGCAGCTGATAACTCATCAGCAGGTAGTCGGCGTGGCTGCGATGGCTCGGCACGTAGACCACTTCGTAGCCAGGCGCGGCGGCGCGCGCCTTGTCGAAGTGGTGCATGGCGATGCCGTCGTACAACTTGTTCCAGAAATTCGACAGCAGGAACGAGACCGAACGCACCACCGGATGCGAATAGTCGGCGGCGATCTCCAGTACCAGCTTGTGCGCCTTGCGCCAGGCCTTGGCGTGGCTGATCTTTTCCTTGGTCGCGCTGGCGGCGATCGCCGCACGCACCGGTTCGGCATTCAGCACGGCATCGACTACGGTGCGCCGATGCGACAGATCCGGCCCGATCACCGCGGCGCGGATGCGGTGGAAGTGGGTGCGCAATACCCGCGCGATCTTGCGCGAGAAGCGTTCGGGAGTGATCTCGCCGGACTCGTTCAGCACGCTGCGCAGCGACACCGGCGCGGAGAAGTGCACCACCGTGTCGCGCCCGTTCAGCAGCAGCGCCAGCAGCCGGCGGAAGCGGCCGACCATCACCCAGTTTTCCGAGAACAGCACGCGGAACCAGCCGCTATCGCGGCTCGGCGCGCGGCCGACGTAGATCGATACCGGCACGATCTGGATATCGCGCTCGGGCACGCCTTCCAGCGAGCGCACCAGTTGCCGCAGTGGTTCGTTCGGTGCGCGCTGGCGATTGCGTCCGAAGATCCAGCCGTCGCGCCGCGCCAGCGCAAACACCGAACGCTTGCGGCGGGTGCCCGCCAGCGGCTGCATCGGATTGGGCAGACCCGCCTCACGGCAGGCGCGTTGCAGGATCAGCGCGTCGGAAAAACCGTCGCGCTCGATCACATAGCAGACCGGCACACCGGCCTGCAGCAGCGTGGCCGGTTCCGCCGGATCGCGGCGGATGCGCACCCACGGCTGCAGCAGCTGGCCGGCCAGGTTGAACCACCAGGGCGCGCGCTGGCGAGTGGTGGTGGAATCGGCGTTGGAGATATTCGGCATCCGTCTATTCTAACGGCTGCGCTGTTCAGTCTTGTTTTGCCGTGGCGCTGGCATCGGCCGGCACACTGACGCTGCCACCGGCGGCAGGCTCACTCAACTGTTGATGCGCCTTGCGTGCGTTGTTCAGCATGTCCTCGCTGTACCAGCGGCCGTCCTGCTGCACCAGCTTCGACTCGGTCGACAGCGGCTTGCCGAGCAGGCTGTAGTCGACCTTTACCACCGCATGGCCAGCGCTGTTGGAAACGGGGGTGAGCTTGATCGAGTTCAAGGTGTCGTCCACCGACAGGCCGTAGATCGTCAGCAGCTGCTTGAGGCCGGCATAGGCGATCGAGTACCTGCCCATGGCAGTGTCGAAATCCATGGTGCGCAGCTGCTCCGGATTTTTCAGATCCAGTTTGCGCGCCGTCGTCACGGCCACACCGACCGCCTGCTTGGCCTTGGCCTGATCGAACCACGGGGTCTGCTGCACCCACGGCACCAGCACGTCGACTACGCTGGTGACCTGGCTCTTCTGGGTCTCGCTGAGGGTCTTGCTCTGGGTGACGCCGTTTTTCACCAGCGCCTCGCCGACACTGATCAGCACCGGCAATTGATCTTTGTACTGCTGTTCCATGCCGGTCAGCTTCGGCTGCAGTTCGGCGTACAGCTTGTTCTCCGCGTCCGGCCCGGTGAGCTTCTGCATGGTCTCGTTGAACTTGGCGCGATCCTCGGCCGTGATCGGTCGCTGATCCTGCTGGTGATGGCTCCAGTCCGCACGCATGTTGGCGTAGTCGGCCGGCGGCAATGCGTGCTTCCACAGGCCGTTGAAATCACCGGCCTTGACCAGGTCGATCGAGGCCTGCAAGGCCGCTTCCGGAGTGCTGCCGCCGGGCTGCGAGGCTGCGTCCTTGCCGTGGCAGGCGCTCAGCAGCAGCGTGGCGAATAACGGCAGCAAGGCGTAGCGGAGAGAGGGCAGGCGCATGGGCGGGTTCTCAGTGGGTGACGGCGGAGCGGAGCGCACCGCACGGCGTCGTGATCGCGCAGGGTAAGGGCCGCAGCGGTATCGAAACAAGGGCAGGGCGCAAGATTTCGCGATGCCATAAAAGAAAACCCCGCGGGCTTGAGGCCTCACGGGGAAATCCGGCAGAGCCGGAAGGAAATGGCCTTGCCTGCAAAATAATTGGTCAGCAGGGTTTGGCAGGTGAAATATTACTTGTTCGTTAAATTTAAGGCAATACTTTTGTTTTATCGTTCAGTATATTGATAAATATAAATATTTACTGATAGCGAAGCGCGTCGATTTTCTGTTGACGCCGCTGTTCAGGCGGGGCGCTCCAGTCGTTGTTGAACAGGGCCGGCTCCCATGAGCCGTAGGTGGGGTTCGGCAGCACGAACCAGCGCGTGCCGATCCAGGGCAGGTAGTCGGCGACGGCCTTGCGACGGCCCTCGGCGGTATTGGCGTTGACGTCGATGAAATCGCCGAGCTGGTCGCCGAATTGCATCAGCACGCGGTAATGCTGCGCGACCAGTTGCCGGCGGCAACCCTTTTCGGTGCCCGCCTGGTCGCAGCCGTCGACCACGGTGCCGAGGCCCAGAAAGGCTTGCGGTCCGCTCACCGGGAAACCAACTTGGCGCAGGTTGCTCAGGGTGGCTTCGTCCAGATCCTTGGCGCGATTGGAGATGTAGATCACCGCGATGCCGTGCTTGGCAGCGAACTGGGCGAACTCGACCGCGCCCGGCAAGGCGCGGGCCTGGACTTCCTTGCACCAGGCCGCCCAGTCGGCCTCGTTGAACTCGCCGCCACTCTTCATCACGCGTGCCTGGTACGGCGAGTTGTCCAGCGCGGTTTCGTCGATATCCAGGATCACCGCCGGCTGCAACCCCTTGAGCGGGGTGAGCCGGTCCGCCTTGCCCAGCGCATCCCATTGCTTGTCGCGCATGGCGGCCAGCAGGCGCGTTTCGGCGTCGCGGTAGGTCTGCAGGTAGATCAGGTCATGCTCGATCGCGGTCTGGCTCCATGCCACGGCATTGAGGTTGTCGTTGGCGGCGACATGCGTGGGTGCCAGCTGCGGTGTGGACGCCACTTCGGCGGGTTGGGGTTTGGTGGTGGCGCAACCGGCCAGCAGGGCGAGCACGAACAGGGTCGTGGGCAGGCGAAGCGACATGCGGAATCCTTGAGCAAGATGTATGAGCCGTGACGATGGCCGGAGTTTACGACAGCCATATGGCAGGATCGCCAGGGCTGGCAGCCTGCGCAGGCTGCTGACAGACTGGCGGCTCCACAGCCTAAGGTGACGCCTCGCATGGATTCTCTCCTGCCTGCCACACGCGAGCCCTCGCCTGCCATCCGTTATGCGAGTTATCTGCTGGCCGCCGTGGCGCTGCTGCTGGTCATCGACGTTCACCTGCTGCCGGCGCTGCTGGCCGGTTTGCTGGTGTACGAGCTGGTGCAGACGCTGACTCCGCTGCTGGGCAAGCGCATTTCCGGTGATCGCGCGCGGGTGGTGGTGGTGGCCGTGCTGGGTGCGATCGTGGTGGGTCTGCTGATCCTGCTGATCCTCGGCGCGATCAGTTTCTTCCGCAGCGAAATCGGCAATCCCGAATTGCTGTGGCAGCAGCAGCTGATGCCGCTGGTGGAAAAGGCGCGCCAGCAGCTGCCGCCGATCCTGGTCAACAGTCTGCCCGACAGCGTCGATGACCTGCGCGTGGGCGCGATCGAGCTGGCCCGAAAGCATGCGGGAACCCTGCAGGTGGCCGGAAGGGGCGCGGCGCGGGCGTTCGTGCACATCATCATCGGGCTGGTGCTGGGCGCGATCATCGCACTCAGCCGCACCCGCCCGGCGCATCAAGTCGGCCCGCTGGCCGCGGCCCTCAGCCTGCGGTGCCAGCGCCTGGCCGAGGCGTTTCACAACATCGTGTTCGCGCAGATCAAGATCTCGTTGATCAACACCTTGTGCACCGCGATCTTCCTGCTCGGCGTACTGCCGCTGCTGGGCATCCATGTGCCGCTGGCGAAAACCCTGGTGGTGCTGACTTTCATCGTCGGCCTGCTGCCGGTGCTCGGCAACCTGATTTCCAACACCGCCATCGCGGTAGCCGGGTTGTCGGTGTCGCTGGGCGTGGGCATCGCCGCGCTGGTGTTCCTGATCCTGATCCACAAGCTGGAATATTTTCTCAACGCGCGCATCGTCGGCACGCAGATCCGCGCTCGCGCGTGGGAACTGCTGATCGCCATGCTGCTGATGGAAGCCGCGTTCGGTCTGCCCGGCGTGATTGCTGCGCCGATCTACTACGCCTATCTGAAAAGCGAGCTGGAGGCGGAGCGGCTGATCTGAGCAACCGGCCGGCGTTTCAGGCCAGCCCCGACTCGGCGAGCAGTTTCTGCAATTCGCGCAATTGCGGCTCGTAGTGTTTCCAGCGGCCGATTGCGGTGCTGTAGATCGGTGCGCGCACCTGCCAGGCATTGGGCGTGTTGACTGGCGCGGTGTTGCTCTCGGAACGCAGGCAGGCATCGTTCCATGGCAGGTCGCAGAACGCCAGCAGTTGGCGTGTCGTTGCTACGGGTGCTTTCACCAGCGATTCGTAAGGCAGCTCAAGGATGCGCCCGGGCAGCACGTTCCTCCAGTGTGCGATCAGGCGATCGAACTGGATGTAATACCGGCCTGTGTCGAGCAGATCGAAGGAATAGTCGTAGTAGGGCGACTCCCGATCGAAGAGGTGGCGGAAATTGCCGAGGCAGGTGTCCAGCGGATCGCGGCGCAGACAGACGATTTTGGCGTTCGGCAGAGCGCGGGCGATGAAGCCGGCATACAGAAAATTGTGCGGCAGCTTGTCGATGAAACGCGGCGTGTGTCCGGTGGCGGGACGGGTGCTGGAGAGATAGGCGGCACCGAGTCGTTTCCAGTCGATGCCGCGAGTGCGCGCATCGATATCCGGGTCGAACAGGATCGGTGTGCGACTACCTGACGCCCGCTGCAACGCCGTCGGAAAGTTCTGCAGCTCGCCCGCGGCGTACACGTCCGGATGACTGGAGAGGATGCGGTCCAGCAGCGTCGTGCCCGTGCGCGGCATGCCAATGATGAAGATCGGCTCGTCGGTGGGATCACCTTCGGTTGGCCCGCTGTGCGCAGCGGGGAAGGTGCGCACCAGGGCATCGAACATGGCCTCGTCGTGTTTGATCGAATAAGGACGCAGGCTGCGTGCTGCCGCGTTGCCGCGCAGGAGATGCTCGAAGGCTTTCGGGTAATCGGCGGTGTCGTCGTATTCCTTGGCCAGCGCGATGTTGAGGTAGGTCCGCGCGCCGATGTCGTTACTGTGCTGCGCCAGCAACGACTGCATCCGCTCGAGGTGATTGCTTGTCAGGGTCTGTTGCCGCAGCTGGGCCACGCTCAGATGCGCTCTCCAATAGCGGGGATCGAGTCGGATGCCTGCCTCCAGTTCGCGTTCGGCGCCGTCGTTGTCACCCAAGGCCGTCAGTGCGTGGGCAAGATTCAGACGGGAAGAAGCCTGCTCGGGTATGAGCTCTACGGCGCGGCGAAAGACCGTCGCCGCTTGCACGAACGCATGGACCTGAGTGTAGACCGCACCCAGCGCATCCAGCGTCATCGGATCATTGGGCGAGCAATTCATGGCCTTGTCTGCAACAAGTCGGGCCTCCCGCATTCGCCGAACAAGGCACAGTGACTTCGCGTATTGCGCGAGGAAGTCGGCGCGGTCGGGTTCCAGCTGGGTGGCCTTGAGCAGGCAATCCAGTGCCTGCGGCATCTGTTGCGTCTGCATGAACGCCACACCAGCCATGAAATGCACTACCGGATCGTGCGGGACGAGAGGCAGAAGTTGCACTGCACGTTGCTGCACACGCGACCAGTCATTTTGGTTGAATGCAGTGATGAGCTTGGCATAGACCCTGGTCGACTCGATCATGGGAATCCCCTGGCGCCAGAAGGCAAGTACGACAGACTATCGCGGATGGAACTGGAAAACATTTGTCCGGGCCGTCAACTCAGCCACCCGCCAGCATCGCCGCGATCTTCGCCATGTGCGACTGCGCGGTTTCGCGGATCACTTCCTTGTCCGCCTCCGGGTCCTTGCCCTGCCAGTGCAGGTCGGCCTGCGGCAGTTCGTGCAGGAAGCGACTGGGCTGGTTGGTGTGTACGTCGCCGTAGCGCTTGGTCTTGGCCGACCATGACAGCGTCAGCAGTTCCTTGGCGCGGGTGATGCCGACGTACATCAGGCGGCGCTCCTCGTCGATGCGGCCTTCGTCGATGGCGCCTTCGTGCGGCAAGGTGCCGTCCTCGCAGCCGACGATGAAGACGAAGCGGAACTCCAGTCCTTTCGCCGCATGCAGGGTCATCATGCGCACGGCATTGCCTGGCTCGTCGCGATCGGCGTGACTGAGCAGGGCCAGCTGCGAAGCAAGGTCGCCGGCGCTGTTGCCGCCCTTCTGCATCGCGCGGAACCAGTCGGCAAGTTCTTTCAGGTTGCCGAGCTTGCGTTCGCGCACGACGGCATCGGTGGTGCTGGCGGCGATCTGCGCGGCGTAGCCGGTGCGCTTGAGGATCAGCTCGACCAGATCGGCCGCACTCTGGTGCAACGAGGCGCTGCGCAGTTCGTCCAGCAGGTTCGCGAACGACGCCAGCGCGGCGGCCGGACGCGGCGTGAGCTGGCGCAGCACGCTGTCGCTGCGGGTGGCGTCGAGCAGCGATGAATGACGCGATTGCGCGAGCTGGCCGAGTTTCTCCAGCGTGGTCGAACCGATCTCGCGCTTGGGCACGTTGACCACGCGCAGGAACGCGGCGTCGTCGCTGGGGTTGGTGAGCAGCCGGAGGTAGCACAGCAGGTCTTTCACCTCGGCGCGGTCGAGAAAACTCAGCGCGCCGGTGAGGTGATAGGGAATCCGCGCCAGGCGCAAAGCCTTTTCCAGAACCCGTGCCTGGAAGTTGCCGCGGTACAGGATCGCGATGTCATGCCAGCGCGCCTTGTGCTTCTCCGCCAGCGTGGTGAGGATCGCGGCGACGTGTTCGGCCTCGTGCTCGGCTTCCTTGCATTCGAGCACGCGGATCGGCGCGCCTTCCGGGTGCTCGCTCCACAGCTTCTTTTCATGCAGATGCGGGTTGTTCGCGATCAGCGCGTTCGCCGCACGCAGGATGCGCTTGCCGCAGCGGTAGTTCTGCTCCAGCTTGATCACGCGCAGGCTCGGCCAGTCGCGCCCGAGCTGGTCGATGTTCTCCGGGTTGGCGCCGCGCCAGGCGTAGATCGACTGGTCGTCGTCGCCCACGCAGGTGATGCCGCCGCGTTCACCGGTCAGCACTTTCAACAGGCGGTACTGTGCGTCGTTGGTGTCCTGGTATTCGTCGACCAGCAGATAGCGCAGACGCTCGCGCCAGACCTCGCGGCATTCGGCGTCGGCTTCGAGGATGCGCAGCGGCAGCCGGATCAGGTCGTCGAAATCGACGGCGTTGAACGCGGCCAGACGCTGCTGGTACATGTCGTAGATCGTTGCCGCCTCCAGCTCGCGCGGACTACGCGCGGCAGCGAGTGCTTCCTCCGGCGAGAGGCCGCCGTTCTTGGCGCGGCTGAGCAGGTTGCGGATGCCGAATAGCACGTCGGGCTTGGCGCCCTTCGGCGACAACTCCTTGACGATGCCGGCGCTGTCGTCCGCATCCATCACCGAAAACCCGCGGCGCAGGCCGGCGCGGGCGTGCTCGATCTGCAGGAACTTCAGCCCCAGCGCGTGGAACGTGCACACGGTGAGCGCAGCCGCATCCTCTGTACTGACCAGCTTGGCCACGCGCTCGCGCATCTCGCGCGCGGCCTTGTTGGTGAAGGTGATCGCGGCGATCTTCGACGGCGCCAGCTTCCGGCGCGCGATCAGGTAGGCGATCTTCTGGGTGATCACGCTGGTCTTGCCGGAACCGGCGCCGGCCAGCACCAGCAGAGGGCTGTCGCAATGTTCGACGGCGGCGAGTTGTTGCGGATTGAGCATGGATCGGTAGCGACGTAAGGCGGCGGCCGATGGTAACAGGCCGCTCTCTCGCGGCGCCCGGCTTCCACCATAATCAGCGGCTTGGGGTATTTCGCCGGAGCGGCGGGATCGATGGAGGAAGCATGACGGATCGGCAGGAAGTGACGGCGGAGCAGTGCGATGTAGTGGTGATCGGCGGCGGCCCGGGCGGCAGTACCGCGGCGGTGCTGCTGGCGCGGCGCGGCTACAAGGTGATCGCGCTGGAGAAGGCGCATCATCCCCGTTTCCATATCGGCGAGTCCTTGCTGCCGATGAACCTGCCGATATTCGAGCGGCTCGGTGTGCTGGACAAGGTGCGCGCGATCGGCGTGTTCAAGCCCGGCGCCGATTTCGAGGCGAAGAACGAGCGCGGCTACAACACCTACGCGTTTGCCCGCGCGATCGGCAACAGTCCGCCGCATGCGTATCAGGTGTGGCGGCAGGATTTCGACAAGATGCTCTACGACCATGCGCGCGAGTGCGGCGCTGACGCGCGCGAAGGGCATGAGGTAGTGCAGGTCGAGCAGCGCGGCCCACGCGAAAGCTGGCTGGACGTGAAAACCGACGACGGCCGCAGCTACTGCATCCAGACGCGTTACGTGGTCGATGCCAGTGGCCGCGACGCGTTCCTTTCCGCGAAAAAGAAACTGCGTCGCAAGAACGATCAGCACCAGAGCGCGGCGATCTTCGGCCATTACCGCGGCGCCGAGCGGCGTGCAGGCGAGGATGCGGGCAACATCAGCATCTACAGCTTCGAACACGGCTGGATGTGGATGATCCCGCTGCCCGACGGCGTGATGAGCGTAGGCGCAGTGTGCCGGCCGGAATACCTCAAGCAGCGCAAGGGTCGCACGGTCGAGTTCCTGTTGGATACGCTGAAGCGGAGTCCGGCGCTATGGCGTCGCCTCCAACATGCGCAGCTGATCGACGACGAAGTTCGCGTCACCGGCAACTACTCCTACGATTCGACGCAGATGGGTGGGCCGGGCTGGGTGCTGGTCGGCGATGCGTTCGCGTTCCTCGATCCGGTGTTCTCCTCCGGCGTGTACCTGGCGATGAGCGGCGCCGAGCAGGCGGTCGACGTGGTCGATCAGGCACTGCGCGAACCGTGGCGCGAAAAGGCCTTGCTGCGCAAGCTGGAGAAACGCCAGCGTGCCGGCATGGCGCGTTTCTCGTTCTTCATCTACCGCTTCAACGGGCCGGTGATGCAACAGATGTTCCGCGAGCCGCGCAATACCTGGCAGTTGGAGCAGGGCGTTATCTCGATGCTCGCCGGCGACCTGTTCGACACGCCGGTGGTCTTGCGCAAGCTGGGTCTGTTCAAGCTGGTCTACGCGATCTGCACGCTGCGTGACTGGCGCCGCAGCCGCGCAGAGCACAAGTACCGGCTTGCCCAGGCGCGTGCTCAGTTCACCGGCGGCAACACGCCGCTGGACAAGGCCTGAAGGCAGGAGCGAGAGGTGAGGAATGGGAAGCGAGAGTGCATACTCGTCAACCGCCGTACCTGCGGCGGCCCTCAGTTCTCACCTCCAGCACATCGGTCCTGACCTCATGGCCAAGCTCTATTTCTATTACTCGGCAATGAATGCCGGCAAGACCACCACGCTGTTGCAGAGCGCGTACAACTATCACGAGCGCGGCATGCGCACGCTGATCCTCACGCCGGCACTGGACAACCGCTACGGCGACGGCGTGGTTGCCTCGCGTATCGGCCTGAAGGCGAATGCGCGCCGCTTCGGCGGCGACGAGAATCTGCTGGCGCTGGTCGAGGCCGACATCGCGGTGCACGGTGCGCTGCACTGCGTGTTCGTCGACGAGGCGCAGTTCCTCACCAAGGCGCAGGTGTGGCAGATCAGCGACGTGGTCGACCGACTCAATATCCCGGTGCTGGCATTCGGCTTGCGCACCGATTTCCGCGGTGAGCTGTTCGAGGGCAGCCGTTATCTGCTGGCCTGGGCCGACAACCTGGAAGAGATCAAGACGATCTGCCATACCGGTCGCAAGGCCACCATGGTGGTGCGCGTGGATGAACAGGGCCGTGCCGTCACCGAGGGCCCGCAGGTTGAGATCGGCGGCAACGACCGCTATGTCTCGGTGAGTCGCGCCGAGTTCAAGAAGATCAGCGAAGGCAGCGGTCGTATCGAACTGCAGCAAGCCGTGTTGCCGCTGGGCGAAAGCTGCTGAGTGGCGCCCATCACAAGGAATTCCATGAGTAACCCGACCATCATCCCCGCCTGGCAGCGTCCGCACTGGCAAGCCAGTGACGAGGAAATCCTGCTGCAGTTCTACGTGTTCGGCAAATTCGACGCCGTGCGCGTACCTTCCGCGGAATACGGCAGCGAAGGTCTGCCGACCGGCATCGAGGCGACCAGCCATTACCATAGCGCGTTACGCCAGTGGGAAGGCTATCCGCTGAAAGGTGCGATGGGCCGCATGTTCAAGGCCGACGCGCCGGAGGCCTGGCAGTTTGCGTCCGATGCACCCGAAGTGATGGTTGTGCGCGGCACGCTCGAGGACAGCCCGGCCACCGGCTACCTGCGCGATACGCTGGGCGTGCTGGCGGGCATGCTCGATATCGGCGGCACCGCGATCCTCGATCCGCAGACGCTCAGCCTGCTGGATGCCGACGCATGGCGCCGGAAATACCTGATCCGCGATGGCGCACCGATCCGCAACCATCTGCTGATCCTGCGCGACGGCGAGTCCGCGCCGGACCACTCATGGGTCCATACCCGTGGCATGCGCAAGTTCGGTCGCCCCGACATCAGCATCCGCCAGGTGCCGAATCATGCCGTCGACCGTGCCGGTCTGCTGTGCGAAAAGCTGGTCGAACTGGAGGCGCTTGGCGCGCACTTCAGCGATGGCCAGACGCTGGATATCGAGGGCGTTCCGGGTGGTGTCGTGGCGCATCTCGGCGGCGGACTGGACGACCCGCAGTTCAACAACACTTATGTCGAGTTTCATTGGCCCGAGTGATCACGGCCGTGATCACTGTGTAGGAGCGCACCCTGTGCGCGATAGTTCTTCGTCTTATCACGCAAGAGCATCGCGCACAGGGTGCGCTCCTACAACGGATCATCCGTTCAGCGCTGGCAGTGCGGACACCAGAACGTCGAGCGTTGTCCCAGTACGACCTGCCGGATCGCCGTGCCGCATACGCGGCACGGTTCACCTGCGCGGCCATACACGTTGAGCTCGCGGAAAAAGTAACCGGGCGCGCCGTCGGGGCTGATGAAGTCGCGCAAGGTGGTGCCGCCGCGTTCGATCGCCCAGGCCAGGATGCGTTTCACTTCGGCGGCGAGCCGCGCATAGCGTGCACGTGAGACGACACCGGCGGCGCGGCGCGGGTCGATGCCGGCGGCGAACAGCGCCTCGCTGGCGTAGATGTTGCCCACCCCGACGACGATCGAGTTGTCCATCAGGAACAGTTTCACCGCCGCGGTGCGGCCGCGCGAGAGGTGCCACAGCAGGTCGCCGTCGAACGCGTCGGTCAGCGGCTCGGGGCCGAGCTTCGCCAGCAGTTCGTGTGTCTCGCCAGGCGCCTGCCACAGCAGGCAGCCGAAGCGGCGCGGGTCAGTGAAACGCAGGATGCGCGGCGCCTGCGTAGCTGTGCGTTCGAGGGCGATATCGACATGGTCATGCTTGCCCACCGGCATGTCCGGTGGCAGCACACGCAGCACGCCGGACATGCCCAGGTGCAGCAGCGCACTGCCGACTTCGGTGTGCAGTAATAGATACTTCGCGCGCCGTTCCACCGCGTCGATGCGCTGGCCCGGCAGCAGCTCGCCGATCTCCGGCGGAATCGGCCAGCGCAGGTCGGGCCGGCGCAGAATCACGCCGGTCACGCGTCGGCCGATCAGATACGGCGCGATGCCGCGGCGAGTGGTTTCGACTTCGGGCAGCTCAGGCACGGTCGATCCCGCGGTTCAATGCAGTTCGGTGGTCTGGATGGCCGGCGATCGGGGCACGTAACGCACCGATACCAGCGCAACTCGCTGGCCGACGCGCACATAGTGCTGAGGGCCGGTGACCGAGGTTTCGCCGAACTCCAGCGTTTGGCCGTCCAGATCGAGTACGGCCTTCGGCGGTGCCAGGCCGATTTTCGCGGGGTCGAAATCGCTGGCCGGTCGCCAGCTGAGCACGCGCGCCGCGGCGGTGTCGGCCAGATCACTGAGCCGTGCATCGACGGCACGCACCGGGGTGCCATCAACATGCCACCAGTGGCTGTCGCGCTTTTCGTAGTGCATGGCCGGGGCACCGGACAGACTCAGCGTGATGCGCGTGATGCTGGCCGGATCGATCGACGTGAGCGTGCCGGTGTCGTCGCGCGCATCGCGTCGCAGCTGCCAGCCGGCCAGCACCAGCAGCGCGAGCACGATGGGCAGCAGGATCAGGCGCTGGCGAGTGGCGCGTTTCATGGTTTCAGCGCCGACGCCGGCGCCACACGATCAGGCCGCCGATCAGCAGCAGCAACAGCGGCAGCGCGATCAGGAAACCGAAACTCACCGTGTTCAACTCGGTCTGTGAAATCTGGAGCAGCCGGTCCGGCGCACCGCGCGGCGGCAGGTCGACCAGTTTGTCGTCGCCGAGCAGCCAGTCGAACACGCGCTCGCCCAGCGCGCGATTGCCACCGTTGCCGAGGAAAGTGTTGGAGAGAAAATCGCCGTCGCCGATCACCACCGCGCGCTGTTCGCTCTTGTCCGGGCTCGGCGACAGCCGGCTCAGTGCAAAGCCGAAGTCCAGCGGGCCTTTCAGTTCGCCCGCGGCAGCATCGTAATGAATGGTCGAGCTGCCGTCGTTGCTGATGGGTTTGAACTCGGTCCAGCTCTGTGCGCTCGAGCGCAGGAAAGGCACCACCGCCCAGTCGGTCTGGCTTACCCGTGCCAGCGCAGACACCTGCGGAAACAGCGTAGTGAGTGTGAAACCGCGGGTGATCGCCTGGATCGGATAATCGCCCAGTGCAATCAGGCGGGGGTCCTGCAAACCGAGCGCGGTGCCGCTGCCATCCACCAGCACGCCAGGCAACACGCGTACGCCGAGCGCGTCGGCCAGCGGCTTGGTGCCCAGGTCGTCGTTGCCTGGTTCGTTAAGCCACAGCAGGTTGCCGCCGTTGCCGACGTAATCGGTCAGTGCCTTTGTGGCTCCGGGCGCAAGCGCAGCCGAAGGACTGGCCAGCACGACCAGATCGGTGTGCTGCGGCACCGTGCTGACCTGCGCGAAGTTCAGCGGCACCGCGCGCATGCCGCGCTGCTCCAGCTGCATCATGAAGGTGCCGAGATCGGCATTCCCCTTGCCATCTGCGCGGCGTTCGCCATCGCCGGTGACAAACGCCACGATGCGCTCGCCGCCGCGCGCGAGGCGCTCCAGCGCATTGGTCATGCTGCGCTCGGACAATTCGTCCAGCCGCTGCTCGCGATCCTTGTAGTGCACGATCAGCGCGCCATCGACGGTGATACCCAGCTCGCGCATCTTCGCCGGATCCTGCTGGGGGTCGACGAAGTGCAGGTTGAGGTCGGGTTTCAGCTGGGTGTAGCGCTGCACGAAGCCGGCCACGGTCTGGCGCAGGCGGCCCTGCGGGTTGGCGTAGCTGACGATCTCGACCGGTCCGCCGAGCTTGTCCAGTACCGCGCGCGTTTCCGGCGAAAGGCTGACTCGGCCGCTGGCCGTCCAGTCCGCGACGTGGTCATGGCGGCTGGAAAGATAGCCGATGGCACCGGCGTCAAGCAGCAGGGCCAGCGCGAACAACCAGCCGTCCAGACGTCTGAATACGGCGCCCATCAGTTGCGCTCCCGCTCAGAGGCCAGCCGGCGTATCGCCAGCGCCAGCGCCAACCCGATCAGCAGCACGAACCACAGCAGATCGGAACTGGCGACCAGGCCGCGTAGCAGCGTTTCCAGATGCGTGCTCAGCGCCAGCCAGTTGATCACGCCGTTATCGATACCGGCGATCTGCGCGCCGAGATTCACGATCCACAGTGCCAGCACCAGCATCATGCTGGCGGCGGCAGCGATCGCCGGGTGCGAGGCGAATGTCGAGCAGGCGATGCCCACGGCGGCCAGCGCGGCCAGCATCAAGGCCATGCCGAGCACGGCCGCAGCCAGCTTGCCCCAATCCAGATGGGTGGCATGGGCCAGACTCAGCGGCATCGCCAAGGTGAGCGCCAGCCACAGCAGCAGCCACACCAGCACCGCCAGATATTTGCCCAGCACGATGCGCGAGGCGGGCAGGCCGCTGGCAAACAGCAATGGCAGCGTACTGTTGCTGCGTTCACCGGCGATCGTCGACATCGTCAGCAGGGGCACGATGATCAAGGCCAGTTCGGCCAGTCCGAATGGCAGGAAGCCGCCCGTCAGCATGCTGCTGAGCAACGGCACGCCGACCAGGTCGGTGTAACCCGGGCTGGCGGGCAGGGCGGCCAGCTTGATCTGGCTGGCCAGGAAGCTGCCGAGCAGCAGCACAAAACGCCAGGCCAGTTCGGCCAGTGTCAGTGCGCCCAGCACCCACGCCAGCGGACGCACGAACAGGCGGCGCAGTTCCAGCTGCGTCACGGCGAGTATCGTCATGCGGCTTGCGCCTTGCGGTCGTTCATGGCGATCTCGAAGAAGCTGCGTTCCAGCGCCGCGTGATCGTCGCTGCGCACCGGACCGTCGTGGCGCAGCGTGCCTTCGTGCAGGATCGCCACGCGATCGCAGACTGCGGTGACTTCGGCAAGCAGATGGGTGGACAGGATCACCGCGGTGCCGGCGGCGGCTTGATCGCGGATCAGCGTGCGTAGCGCGGCGACCTGCACCGGATCGAGCGCATTTGCGGGCTCGTCCAACACCAGCAGGGCTGGCCGATGCAGCAGCGCACAGGCCAGTCCCAGTCGCTGGCGCTGGCCTTGCGACAGCACGCCAGCCAGTCGCCGCGTCAGTGGCTGCAGTTCCAGTCGCTCGATGATCGCCGCGCGTGCCTGCATCAGCGCGGTGCCACGCAGGCCGCGCAGATGACCGTGCGCTTCCAGATGCTCGCTCACCGTCAGTTCTGGCCACAGTGGAGCACGTTCGGGCAGCCAGCCGATCAGCTGGCGCGCCAGTTCCGGCTGCTCCAGGAAATCCGCGCCGTTCAGCTTGATGCCGCCGCTGTCCGGTCGCAGCGCACCGGCAATCATCGACAAGGTGGTGGATTTGCCGGCGCCGTTGACGCCGAGCAGGCCCAGTACCTGGCCGCGCTGTAGCACCAGGCTCAGATCGTGCACGGCGCGGCGGCCGGCGCGACGGCGGCTGAGTTGATCGAGCTGCAGCACGGGGATCGTTGGGTCGGACTTGATCGAGGTCATTGCGCGATTGTCACGGTGCCCCCACTGTTAAACAACAGGCGGATGCGACTACGCGAACTAACGTCACATTAGCGCCTGCCCCTTGACCAACTGCTATTATTCGTGGTCACACCATGCTGGTGGGTACGGAAACCCTCGATTAATCTGCCCCAATCCACAACCCGGTGCTTTTCATGCTCGATGCAGTGCTCAATTTCCTGAATCATGGTCTCACCGGCGCAAGCTGGGGGCAGATCGTGGTCTACATGCTGATCGTGACCCAGCTCACCATCTTCACGGTGACGCTGTATCTGCATCGCAGCCAGACCCACCGCGGTGTGGATTTCCATCCGGCGCTGGCGCATTTCTTCCGTTTCTGGGGCTGGCTGACCACCGGCATGGTGACCCGTGAGTGGGTCGCAGTGCATCGCAAGCATCACGCCAAGGTCGAGACCGAGGAAGATCCGCACAGCCCGATGATCTACGGCATCAAGAAGGTGTTCTGGGACGGCGTCTCGCTGTACCGCGACGCCTGCGAGTCGAAGCAGGACATGGAGCAGTACGGCCGTGGCACCCCGGATGACTGGGTCGAGCACAAGGTCTACGGTGCCCATCCGTATTGGGGCCCGACCCTGATGCTGCTGATCAGCATTGCGCTGTTCGGCGTGATCGGTGCCGCGCTGTGGGCTGTGCAGATGGTGTGGATCCCGTTCTGGGCCGCCGGCTTCGTCAACGGCATCGGCCACTGGGCCGGCTACCGCAATTTCGAAAGCGCCGACACCGCGCGCAACCTGATTCCGTGGGGCTTCTGGATCGGCGGTGAAGAGCTGCACAACAACCACCACGCCTTCCCCAGCTCGGCCAAGTTCGCGCTGCGCAAGTGGGAATTCGACATCGGCTGGGCGGCGATCTGCGGCCTGCGTGCGATCGGTCTGGCCAAGGTGTTGCGTGTGGCACCGTCGCTGGACGTGCGTCCGAACGTGCGCCTGCCCGACGCCGAGACGCTGAAGGCGGTGCTTACCCACCGCTTCCAGGCGATGACCGACTACTACCGTGGCGTGATCGTGCCGACCCTGAGCGATGAGGCACAGCATGCCGGCGAAAGCCTCAAGTCGATGCCGCGCCGTATCCGCCTGGCCATGGCCGACGGCGGCCGCTGGCTGGACAGCGAAGGCCGCGAGCGCATGCAGGCCGTGCTGGCCAAGCGTCCGACGCTGAGCACCGTATGCGACTTCCGCAACCGCCTCGCGGCGCTGATGGAGCAGCGCGGTGCCGAGCAGGCGCTGAAGGGTCTGCAGCAGTGGATCCACGAAGCCGAGGAAAGCGGCATCCGCGCGCTGCAGGATTTCGCGCAGCGACTCAAGGGTTACACCGTCGCGACCGCTGCCTGATTGTCACGATTCCAGTTCCAATAAAAAGGCCCGCCTCACGGCGGGCTTTTTTATTGGCGGGATGGCGCAGGCGGCTGGCCTGCACGACCGGCCGATCCTCACAGGCACGTCCCTACAGCCCCGATTTGTTGGTGTTGGTTGCGGTAACGTCGCGCAAAAAAAACCCGCCACGTGGGCGGGTTTCTTTGGAGCGGCGATCAATTACTTGATCTTGCCTTCCTTGTAGATCACGTGCTTGCGCACGACCGGATCGTATTTCTTGAACTCGAACTTTTCCGGCGTGTTCTTCTTGTTCTTCTGCGTGGTGTAGAAGTGGCCGGTGCCGGCCGAGGAGATCATGCGGATCTTGTCTTGGGTCTTGTTTGCCATGATTTAATCCTCAGACCTTGTCGCCGCGGGCACGCATCTCGGCAATCACGGCTTCGATGCCATTCTTGTCGATCGTGCGCAAGGCGTTGTTGGACACACGCAGCTTGATCCAGCGATTCTCGCTGGCGACCCAGAAGCGACGCTCATGCAGGTTCGGCAACCAGCGGCGACGGGTACGGTTGTTGGCGTGCGAGACGTTGTTGCCGCTCTGCACACCCTTACCGGTGACTTGACATACACGGGCCATGACGACCTCCGTTGAATGACTTCAGAAGCCGTGGCTTTGAAAGTCGGTAAACACCCGTTAGCCAGGGTGACATCGGCCCAGCGGCGCTGTGCGCCACGCGATGCTGGAGGTTGTTGCCACGCATGATCGTGAGGTCCGTACCGCGTGACGGACTGCCCGGAAACACCGGGTCGATCGAGGCGAGCCGCGTATTCTCGCAGAAAAACAAGACTGTGCGCAATCTGCCCCGTTCTGCCGCGCGCCGCTCGGCGTGCGCGTGGAGGGGATGTATGGAACAATCGGTCTCTTTTTCGACACGACCCAAGACCCGAGGAACTCCCGATGGCGCAAGAGATCACCAACGACCAGGCCAATGGCCAGGCCAGTCAGCCGCAGCTGGTGATGCAGAAGATCTACGTGAAGGATGTTTCCTTCGAGGCGCCGAATGCGCCGCAGATCTTCCAGGATATCGACGAGAAGGATCAGCCGCAGGTACAGCTGAACCTCGGTCAGAAGGCCACCGACCTGGGCAATAACCTGTACGAAGTGGTGCTCAGCCTCACTCTGACCTGCACGGTCGGTCAGCGCACCGCCTATCTGGCCGAAGTGGAGCAGGCCGGCCTGTTCGGCATTGCCGGCTTCAACGAGATGGACCACGCCGGCATCATCGGCAGCTATTGCCCGAACCTGCTGTTTCCGTATGCCCGCCAGGTGATCTCCTCGCTGGTGCTGGAGGGTGGGTTCCCGCCGTTCCTGCTGCAGCCGATCAATTTCGACGCGTTGTTCGCCGAACAGCAGCGCCGCATGATGATGGGCGGCGACGAGGCTCCGGCCACGCTCAACAGCTGAGTCGACTCATGGCTGAAAACCCGATGCTGACCGTTCTCGGTGCCGGCTCCTGGGGCACCGCGCTGGCGGCGCTGACGGCGCGCAACGGGGTGCCGACCCGCTTGTGGGGACGTGACCGCGCGGCGCTGGCGGCGATGGCGAGCAGCCGTTGCAACCAGCGCTACCTGCCCGATATCGAACTGCCTGCGGAACTGGTCTACGAAGGCGATCTGGCTGCCGCCGTGCGCAGTGCCGGGATCGTGCTGATCGTGGTGCCCAGTCATGCGTTCGCCGCGATGCTGACCGAACTGGCGCCGCTGCTCGGCGCCGGCACCGCGATCGCGTGGGCGACCAAGGGTTTCGAGCCGGGCACCGGCCGTTTCCTGCATGAGCTGGTGGCCGAACAGCTGCCCGGCCGTGCTGCAGCGGTGGTCACCGGTCCGTCGTTTGCGCGCGAAGTGGCGGCTGGTTTGCCCAGCGCGGTCACCGTGCACTCGGACGACGAGGCCTTCGCGCAACAGCTCGCCAGCCTGCTGCACGCACCGAACCTGCGCGCGTATTCCGGCAGCGACGTGCTCGGCGCCGAGCTCGGCGGCGCGATGAAGAACGTGCTGGCGGTCGCCACCGGCATCGCCGACGGCATGCAGCTGGGTCTGAACGCCCGCGCCGGCCTGATCACCCGCGGCATGAACGAGATGCTGCGCCTGGGCGTGGCACTCGGGGCGCGACCGGAAACGCTGATCGGCCTGTCCGGCCTCGGCGATCTGGTGCTGACCTGCACCGGCGACTTGTCGCGCAACCGTCGGCTCGGCCTCGCGCTAGGTCGCGGCGTAGCCATCGACGAGGCGGTGCGACAGATCGGCCAGGTGGTGGAGAGCATCCTCACCGCCGACGAAGTGGCGCGGCTGGCCGACAAGCATGGGCTGGACCTGCCGATCAGCGCCGGCGTGCGTGCCGTACTGCATGGCGAGGTCACTCCGGTCGATGGGCTCAAGGCGCTGATGGCGCGTGAACAGAAGCCGGAATATCCGCAAGGTCTGTTCGGCACCGCCTGAGCCATCCTGACCGCGCGGCGCGGCTTCACAAATTTGCACGCACAACGACGGTCGCATCCTCCCTCTGCGCTGCTAAGCTCAACGTTTTGGTTGTCGCCACGGATCGCATGCGCATGCAGCAACCGGACGAGAAACAGCACGTCGCCATGTCGTCTGTCGGCGAAGACGAAGCCTTGCCACAGGCATGGCGACGGATGCTCGCTGCGCCGAAGCCGGCGGCGTTGGACGATCACGGTGTGCTCGGTTTCTTTCTGGAAGTGATGCCGGAGGACGGCGCCGCGTTTGCGCGGCTCGATGTGGCGCCGGTACTGCTGGCGGTGGCCGAACATGGCCGCTACGCGCGGCCGGTACCGCTGGACAGCCGGCATCTGGCGCAGTCCCCGCTGCAGCCGCACGAACAACGGCTTGCCGCCACCATGCTCGGGTTGCCGCAGAGCGTGCGCAAGAGCCGCAGCTATGCGCGCCTCAGCGGCCATGTCGGCGACACCTTGCTGGCCGAGATTCTCGACACCGCGCCGTGCTTTCTCGGTGGCCTGGCTGGCTTGCGGCTGTCTCGTGGCAAGTCGCACCAGCTCAACTGGCACTGGCAGATGGAGCCGGACGGCAGCCAGCGCCTGCTGCCCTTGATGCCGCACAGCCAGCGCCTGCTGCGCATCGACGGCCTGTGGTATCTCGATGCCGAGCGCGCCACCGTGGGGCTGTTCGACGCTGCGGCCGAGGAAACACGCTGGCTGGAGTTGCCGCCGCTCAAGCACGAACATGGCCGCCTGCTGCGTCATCGCCTGCCGAGCAGCCGGCTGGCTACGCGGGTGCCGCTGCCGCAGGTGTTCGGTGAATTGCGTCGCTCGGAGCTGGCGCCGAAGCCGGTACTGACCCTGCATGCGCTGACCCGGCACGCGCGGCTTGCCGCCGGCACGCCGCCGCTGGGTTACGCACGGCTGGCGTTCGACTACGCCGGCGAACGCCTGCCCGGTCGCGGTGGCGAGCCGCTGGTGCGGCGCGTGCGCAACGGTCAGCTGGTCGAGATCACCCGCCGCCGCGCCGAAGAGCTCACCGCGATGGAGCAGCTCGAACGCGCCGGGCTCACTCCCGGCGTAGATACCGAAGGCCTACCGTGGGATGTCGCCGAAACGCTGCCCGACGATGCGTGGCTGTTTCCCGGCACCGGTTACGCCGGCGCGCTGGAGGTCAATACGCCGGCACGCTGGCTGGCGCTGCGGCCCAAGCTCGAAGCGGAAAACTTCCAGGTCGAGTACGCGCCGAGCTTTCCGTTCGAGGTGCTGGAAGGCCCGGTGCGCTGGTACGGGCACGCGATGGAAGATGCCGACGACCATGCGTTCGATCTGGAAATCGGCATCGAGCTGGACGGCCAGCGACACAACCTGCTGCCCGCGGTGGCGCAGGCGCTGGCCGAGCATCAATTGAATCTCAGCCCGGCTCCGAACGAACCGGAAGATGCCGTGTGGTACGCGCCGGTCGACGCGCGTCGCCGCGTGCCGGTGCGCCTCAAGGAATTGCGTGGCCTGCTGGCGCCGCTGGCCGAATATCTTGAGAAGCCGCGCCGGAAACTGCATCTGCCGCGGGTGCAGGCCGGCCGATTGGAGGAGCTCGCCGCGGCGATGCCCGGCAGCGGCACGCTGGAGGCGGCCGAGCCGCTGCTCGGTTTTGCCGCGCGCCTGCGTGACGCCGCCGAACGCGCCAGCGATGCGGTGCCGGAAGGACTCACGGTGGAGATGCGGCCGTATCAGCGCGAAGGCCTGCGCTGGCTGAATGCGCTGGCCGAGGCCGGCGTCGGCGGTGTGCTGGCCGACGACATGGGCCTAGGCAAGACGCTGCAGCTGATCACCCATCTGCTGTCGCTGAAACAGAGCGGCGCACTGACCCAGCCGGCGCTGATCGTGGTGCCGACCAGCCTGATTCCGAACTGGCAATCGGAGATCGCCCGCTTCGCTCCGATGCTGCACGTGCTGACCCTGCACGGGCCGCAGCGCGCTGAGGAGTTCGCCCAGCTCGGCGCGCAGGACATCGTACTGACCAGTTACGCGCTGCTGCCGCGCGACGTGGTCGCCTTGAGAAAACAACCCTTTGCGCTGATCGTGCTGGACGAGGCGCAGCAGGTGAAGAACCCGCGTACGCAGGCACGCCGCGCGCTGCTCAGTTTGCGCACGCCGCGCTACGTCTGCCTGACCGGCACGCCGCTGGAAAACCATCTGGGCGAGCTGTGGTCGCAGATCGATCTGGCGGTGCCCGGTCTGCTCGGTGACGAAGGTCTGTTCCGTCGCCACTACCGCGTACCGATCGAGAAGCAGCACGACGAGGAATGTCAGCAGCGGCTCAACCTGCGCCTCGCGCCATTCATCCTGCGCCGGACCAAGGCGCAGGTCGCGAAGGAGTTGCCACCCAAAACCGAGATCACCCGCCGGGTGGTGCTGGAAGGTCGTCAGCGCGAACTGTACGAAGGCCTGCGCCTGTCGCTGGCGGAGGAGCTGCGCGAGGTGATCGCCCAGCGCGGCATCGCGCATTCCGGCATCGTGGTGCTCGACGCGCTGCTCAAGCTGCGCCAAGTCTGCTGCGATCCGCGGCTGGTGAAACTGGAGGCCGCGCGCGGCGTGCACGAGTCGGCCAAGTTCGAGCTGCTGATGGACATGCTGCCGGCGCTGCTCGACGAGGGTCGCAAGGTGCTGCTGTTCTCGCAGTTCACCGGCATGCTGAAACTGATCGCGGCCGAGCTCGATCGCCGGCGCATCCGCTACGTCACGCTCACCGGCGATACGCGTGATCGCGCCGAGCCGGTGCAGCGATTCCAGAACGGCGAAGTGCCACTGTTCCTGCTCTCGCTGAAAGCCGGCGGCGTCGGCTTGAACCTCACTGCTGCCGACACCGTGATCCACTACGACCCATGGTGGAATCCCGCCGCCGAGGCGCAGGCCAGCGACCGCGCTCATCGCATCGGCCAGGACAAGCCAGTGTTCGTGTTCCGTCTGATCACCAGCGGCACCGTGGAAGAGCGCATCGAGGAACTGAAGGAACGCAAGGCCGAACTCGCCGCCGCTGTGCTCGAAGGCGGCGGCAGCCGCGAAAAACTCAGCTTCGACCAAGTCGATCTGGATACCTTGCTGGCGCCGGGCTGAGGTCATCCCGGCGGATGCAGCGTGAAATCAGTTCATCGCATCGATTCTGTGCTCAGGACGATGGCGGCATCCGTGTGCGCAGCAGTGCATCCACCGACTGCTGCCATTCTGGCGAGCCGGGTTTCGATTGGGGCGCTTCCTGACCCAGCTTGCGCTGCACGGTCGCGTTCCATTCGGCCGAACCATGATCCGGGCCGTGCCCGTTGCCATCGTCGATTTCCAGCGAGCGGTCGGCCCACGCATACCATTCGGCGGAACCGAGCGTGGCATCGGCGGGCGCGGTCTGGCCGGCCTGTGCTTGCGGTGGTGCCGGCGTGGGCGCGCAGGCGGCGAGTAGCAAGGCGAGGGGCAGGCTGGCGACGAGTCGGCGCATGGGCAGCTCCGAGAAAGATTGTCAAAGAGCCTACTGCGTGTGTTCGCGCGGGTGATTAATTTTTCATGACGCGAGGAACGTCATTCAGTTGTCTATCGTTGAGTTGAAGCTCGCACATGGCAGCTCTGACTATTGCGTCGACAGTGCGGCAGCCGGTTTTGTCTCAACGCAACAGATCGATCTTCCGCAGTCCGCGCCGGATGGCTTCGAGGTTGCCGTTGGCGGGCCAACCGACCACCGTGTCGACGACCGTGCCGTGGCTGAGAAAGTAGAACGTCGGGGTCTCGATGCGTTCGACCATCGGCAGCGTGGCGTTGTCGTAGGCGATGCCGAGCCGCAGCGCGGGGTGCGCGCGATTCCAGTCCTGCACGGCATCGAAGGCGGTGATCTCGTCGACGGGAGCCACCCATTGCGCGTTGTCGCGGAACAGCGCGCGCAGCACCGGATCGGCCTCGATGTCGCGCGCGGCATTCTCCGAAAAAGGGCAATCGGTCGAAGCCAGCACCACGACCTGTGCGGGAACGCGGATATTGAAACGGAAGCGCACCAGTTCTCGCTTGCGCGTGCCGGGCGTGGCGATCCACAGGCTGGGCCTGCCCTTGCTGATGCGGGTGGGAGAAAGCATGGCCAGCGCGGAGTTGCGTTCGATCAATGGATACGCAGCAAGTAGTGCGCGGGCTTCATCGGTGTGATGGGCGACGATCAGTGCACCGTAGAGATCGCTGGCATGCGGACGATCGACGCGATGGCGGCGTTCCAGTTCGGCGAAGTCGCTGCGCATGTCCGTCAGATAGTGCGGCTGGTTCGTGACGCGGAAGGCAAGCGTTGCCCCGCGGAACAGGAATTCCACCTCACGGTCGCCCAGCGCGTTCCGTCGCGCGTCGGTCTGCAAGGGAGCGAAGCCGTCTGCGTACAGGTGGGCGATGGCTTGCGTCTGTCCGGCGTAGTCGTCGTTTTGTCCCGGTGCGGCGATCAGCTGCTCGTAAGGGGATTCCAGTGTGCTTGCCGCGCGGTCATCACTGGCCGATCGCGGCGTGCTGCGCGCGTCCAGACCTATCGCATCATTTTCCGCGCCGAACAGGCGCAACAGCGTATATGCCTGCTCGCGGGAGAGCTCGTAGCGCAGGTCGCTGAGGTTCATGCCGCTCAGGCCGTTCTCGTGGAACACCAGGCTGTCGAGAAACCGTCGCTGCGCGCCTGGCGTGAGCCAGCTCAGCGGTGAACGTGTCGCCGGCGTGTCATGCAGGTAGGCATCCAGTTGCGCGCGCGTGGTGATGGGCGTGACGGGAATGGCAACCACGGCGCGGGTGGTGACGCCGGCAACCAACGGTGCCGGCGATTCCGCTGCCAGCGCCGTGAACGACAGGACGGACGCCAGCAAGAGCAGCCAACGGGCAATGGCGGTATGCGGCATACGTGTTCCTCGCTCTTCCTGTCGAACCGCCGCGACGCTAGCAGGCTAGCGATGTTGCAGCAGCGGCCGTCCCGACTCCAGCACCGCCAGCGCCGCCGCGCCGAGCAGGCCCGGTTCCGGATGGGTGATCGCCACTGTCGGTACCTGTTCCATGGTGTCGCGGAAACGGCCCTTGGCTTCGAAGCGTTCGCGGAAGCCGCCGTGCTGCAGCCACGGCAGCAGGATCGGCAGCACACCGCCGGTGAGATACACACCGTCCCAGCCGCCCATGGTCAGCACCAGGTCGCCGGCGACGCTGCCGAAGATGCCGGCGAGGGTTTCCACGGTGCGCACGCACATCGCATCGCTGCCGGCTTCGGCGCGGGCGGTGATGTCTTCCGGGGTGAACTCCTCGGCGGGTTCGTCGGCGATGTCGGTGAGCGCGAGGTAGAGATTGACCAGGCCGTTGCCGCAGATCATCCGTTCGTTGGAGACGCGGCCAAAGCGCTGGTTGAGCCGTTGCAGGATCGCGATGTCCTCGGCCGTGTGCGCCGCGAAGCCGGCATGGCCGCCTTCGCTTTCCAGCACGCTGCAGTGGCCGTCGCGCAGCAGCAGGCCACCGACACCGAGGCCGGTACCGGGTCCCATCACCACGAAGGTCTGCGACGGACGACGGCCAAGTTGCGGCAGCGGCTGCTTGCCGACGGCAATCAGCTGGTCGGCGGCCAGCAGCGGCACCGCCATGCTCTGTGCATGGAAGTCGTTGACCAGCCGCACCGAACTCATGCCCAGCTTTTCCTGCAGCGCATGTGCCACCACCGCCCACGGATTGTTGGTGATCTTTACGGTCTCGCCATCGGCGATGCGCCCGGCCGCGGCGATGATCGCGTGTTGTGCGGTCAGGCTGGTGTCGCTGAAATACTGCTGGATCGCGTCGGCCAGCGTGTCGAAATCCTTCACCCGATAGCGTCGCACGCTGTCGCTCAACAGCGGCGCGGCAAGCTGCGTGTCGGCCAGGGCGAAGCGGACATTGGTGCCACCGAGATCGACGAGCAGGGTGGGGGCACGGCTGGACTGACTCATGAATCTTCCTGACGACATGGAACGCCAAGCCTGCCGACGTAACGCCGGTTCGTCCAGTCTTTTTGCCGATCCGTACGGCGTGGAATGGACACGGCCGCCGGTGCGATGCATCGCACGAGGCGCGGCAAAGTGCCCGGTTTCGGTGAGGAAGCCGCGCGGCGGCGTAAAATGCGCGGATACCGCCTACGAGTATCCGCCATGAGCTTCCCCGCCATCCGCATGCGCCGCATGCGCCGTGACGCCTTCTCCCGCGCGCTGATGCGCGAGCACACCTTGCTGGCCAGCGACCTGATCATGGTCGCGTTCGTGATCGAGGGCGAAGGCCAGCGCGAAGCGGTGCCGTCGATGCCGGGCGTGGATCGACTGTCGATCGATGAGCTGCTGAAGCTGGCTGGTGAATGCGTGCGACTCGGCATCCCGGCGCTGGCGCTGTTCCCCTCGCCGGGTTCAGCGGTGAAGAGCGAAGACGCTGCCGAAGCGTGGAATCCCGATGGTCTGATGCAGCGTGCCACCCGCGCGCTGAAGGCGAAGTATCCCGAGCTGGGCCTGATCGGCGACGTCGCGCTCGATCCGTACACCACGCACGGCCAGGACGGCCTGATCGACGCGACCGGTTACGTGATGAACGAGCCCACCGTCGAGGCGCTGATCAAGATGTCGCTGGCGCAGGCCGACGCCGGCATGGATTTCGTGGCGCCGTCGGACATGATGGACGGCCGCATCGGCGCCATCCGCGAGGCGCTGGAAGAGGCCGGCCACATCCATACCCGCATCCTCGCCTACTCGGCGAAATACGCTTCCGCGTTCTACGGCCCGTTTCGTGATGCGGTCGGTTCGTCGGCGAACCTCGGCAAGGGCAACAAGCACACCTATCAGATGGACGTCGCCAACAGCGACGAGGCGCTGCATGAGGTCGAATTGGATATCAACGAAGGCGCCGATGCCGTGATGGTGAAGCCGGGCCTGCCGTACCTGGACATCGTGCGCCGGGTGAAGGACACGTTCGGTGTGCCGACGTTCGTGTATCAGGTCAGCGGCGAGTACGCGATGCTGAAGGCGGCGTCGCAGAATGGTTGGCTGGACGAGAAGGCGGTGTTGCTGGAGTCGCTCACGGCGATGAAGCGGGCGGGGGCGGATGCGATCCTCACGTATTACGCGATCGATGCGGCGCGGTGGTTACGCGGAGAGTAAGTGCACAGAGAGACTAGGGGGCAACATGCTGACCAAAGAGCATCCGGTTTTTCCATCACTGGATTCGCAGCGCACTATATGGCGGTATATGGACTTTACGAAGTTCGTGAGTCTTCTAGAGAACAAGAAATTGTTCTTTCCCCGTGCGGATAGTTTTGAAGACCCATACGAAGGCACTCTTACGCGTGCCACTGTGCATTGGATGCTGAATGCTGGAATCCCGGCGGGAGCAGTTGACCATACTGTCGAAAATACCAATCAGTGGCGCCAGCAGGTGTTTGTAAGTTGCTGGTGCGCCAATGATCATGAGTCAGCAGCTATGTGGAAGTTGTATTTGCAAACAAGTGAAGGTGTTGCAATTAAGAGTAAGACGGGCTTGCTCGCGACCGAGTTAGATCGATCACCCCTCTCTGTCTCTATGACCTCAGTCAACTATATTGATTACGACTTGTCGATTCTTCCACCTAACAATATTTTTTATCCGTTCGTGCACAAACGACTTAGCTTCCAACACGAGACAGAAATTCGAGCCTTAATTTGGTCGAAGGAAACCGCGAATCTGTCGCAGATTCCAGAGAATGCGGCATCGGTCAGCATTGACGTTTCGCTTCAGGATCTGGTTGAGGCCGTGTACGTGTCACCAACGGCGCCACCGTGGTTCGGCGAACTAGTGGAGCAAATCACTAAGCGATACGGCTTGGATGTTCTTGTCGTGAAATCGAACCTCTACATGCGACCAGTTTACTGAGCGGCTAATATCATCGTCCTAAATTAGCTAAGGGCTGTGAATGTCCGCTTTCCGCGGCCCAAAGAAGCCATTTGCTCGCAACCAGAACGGGCCTCATGCGTATTGCGCAACCCCATTCCCGAACGACCAGTTCTCCTTGGACGTCTCGACCAGGTTGATGAACACGTCTTCGGGGCGCAGACCGGGATCGGCGGCCAAGTTGTCGGCGATGCTGCGGTATAGCGCCTGCTTCATTTCCACCGTGCGGCCGGTGTTGCAGGTGATCTGCACGATCACCAGGTCGTCGCTGCGGGCAATGCCGAGGTAGCCGGGATCGCAGTCGAATTCGTCGGCGTCGTGCTGGCTGATCAGGATGAAGCGATCATTTTCCGGCACGTTGAAGGTGTCGCGCATGGCCTGGTAGATGCCATTGCGCAGGGCGGCGAGATGAGCGGGCGACTTGCCGCGACGGAGGGTGATGCGGACGAGGGGCATGGTGAGGCTCCTTGGCGGGGATGATGAGCAGGTGGCTGCATCGCGGCGAGCACCCACCCTTCACTTCGATCCTCTCACCCGCACGGGGACTCCCAAGGTCGCCCGCAGGGGAGAGGAGGAAATATCAGTAGGCGAACTCACGGAACGCCGGGTCGACGCTGCCGTTCCATGCGCCGTGGAACAGCTCCAGCTTGCGTTCGGCCGGGGTCTGGTTGGCCTGCACGATCTCGATCATCGGCTCCAGGAAGATGCTCTCGTCGGCGCCATTCTTGTTGAGACGCGCACGCCGACGCAGGCCGTGGCCTGCGATCTTCAGCGCTTCCTCGGCGAGGTCGCGCACGGTGCCGGTGCGGAATGGCAGCTTCAACGCGTGCTTCGGCACGCCGTCGCGCAGCGCGTGGCGTTCCTCGCGGCTGAAGTCCTTGACCAGATCCCACGCCGCATCCAGAGCCTCGTCGTCGTAAAGCAGGCCGACCCAGAATGCAGGTAGCGCGCATAACCGGTTCCATGGACCACCGTCGGCGCCGCGCATCTCCAGATACTGTTTCAGGCGCACTTCGGGGAACGCGGTGGTGAGGTGGTCGGCGAAGTCCTTCATGTTCGCCTTGGCGCCCGGCAGCATCGGCAGTTCGCCAGCCATGAACTTCTTGAAGTCCTGTCCGGCCAGGTCGATGTACTTGCCGTCCTGGAAGCTGAAGTACATCGGCACGTCGAGGATGTAGTCGACGTAACGCTCGTAACCGAAGCCGTCGGCGAAGACGAAGTCGAGCATGCCGGTGCGATCCCTGTCGGTATCGGTCCAGATGTGCGAGCGATACGACAGATAGCCGTTTGGACGTCCCTCCGTGAACGGCGAGTCGGCGAACAGCGCAGTGGCGATCGGCTGCAGCGCCAGGCTCACGCGAAACTTCTTGATCATGTCCGCTTGGCTGGAGAAATCCAGGTTCACCTGCACGGTGCAGGTGCGCGTCATCATGTCCAGTCCCAACGAGCCGACCTTGGGCATGTATTCGCGCATGATCTTGTAGCGGCCCTTCGGCATCCACGGCATCTCGTCGCGGCGCCATTTCGGTTGGAAGCCCATGCCGAGGAAGCCGAGGCCCATGCCGTCGGCGATCGAACGCACTTCCTCCAGATGCGAGTTCACTTCGCAGCAGGTCTGGTGGATCGTCTCCAGCGGTGCGCCGGAAAGCTCGAGCTGACCGGCCGGTTCCAGCGTGATCGAAGCCTTGTCACGCGACAGCGCCACCGGGTTCTCGCCTTCGCGGGCCACGTCCCAGCCGTAGCGGGTAGCCAGTGTTTCCAGCAGCAGCTTGATACCGCGGTCGCCGTCGAAGGTCGGAGGGCGCAGGTTGTCGGTGAGGAAGCCGAACTTCTCGTGCTCGGTGCCGATGCGCCATGCCTCGCGTGGCTTCTCGCCCGCGGCGAGGTAGTCGGTCAACTGCTGGCGATCCCGGATCGGGGTGCTCTTGACGGCACTGGGTATGGACACAGGCAAAGTCTCGCAGGGGGGGAGCGAGTCACTATGGGGGTGTTGCGTGACAACGAAAAGGGGGAGGTGGCAAATAATTGTACGTAGCGGTGCAGATTCGTTCGGCTGACAAGAAAACGGGGCCCGTAGGCCCCGTCTCGACGCAAATCGGTGGGCCGATCAGCGCTTCATCGAATTGAAGAACTCGTCGTTGGACTTGGTGTTCTTCATCTTGTCGAGCATGAACTCCATCGCGGAGAGCTCGTCCATCGGGTGCAGCAGTTTGCGCAGGATCCAGATCTTGGCCAGCATGTCCGGGTCGATCAGCAGATCCTCGCGGCGGGTGCCGGAGCGGTTGATGTCGATCGCCGGGTAGACGCGTTTCTCGGAGATGCGGCGGCTCAGGTGCACTTCCATATTGCCGGTGCCCTTGAACTCCTCATAGATCACCTCGTCCATCTTGCTGCCGGTTTCGGTCAGCGCGGTGGCGATGATGGTCAGGCTGCCGCCTTCCTCGACGTTACGCGCGGCGCCGAAGAAACGCTTCGGGCGCTGTAGCGCGTTCGCATCCACACCGCCGGTGAGCACCTTGCCGGAGCTGGGCACCACGGTGTTGTAGGCGCGGGCGAGGCGGGTGATCGAGTCGAGCAGGATCACCACGTCCTTCTTGTGCTCGACCAGACGCTTGGCGCGCTCGATCACCATCTCGGCGACCTGCACGTGGCGTACTGCCGGTTCGTCGAACGTCGAGGAGATCACCTCGGCGCGCACGGTGCGGGCGATTTCGGTCACCTCTTCCGGGCGCTCGTCGATCAACAGCATGATCAGATGTGCTTCGGGATGGTTGTAGGTAATCGCCTGAGCGACGTTCTGCAACATCATCGTCTTGCCGGACTTCGGCTGCGAGACGATCAGGCCGCGCTGGCCTTTGCCGATCGGCGCGATCAGGTCGAGGATGCGACCGGTGATGTCCTCGCTCGAACCGTTGCCGCGCTCCAGCTTGAACGACTTGCGCGGGAACAGCGGGGTGAGGTTCTCGAACAGCATCTTGTTCTTCGACGCTTCCGGCGGATCGCCGTTGATGTCGTCGACGCGCAGCATGGCGAAGTAGCGCTCGCCTTCCTTCGGATGGCGCACGCGGCCGGTGATGTAGTCACCGGTGCGCAGGTTGAAGCGGCGAATCTGGCTGGGCGACACATAGATGTCGTCGGGGCCGGCCAGGTACGACTCGTCGGCCGAGCGCAGGAAGCCGAAGCCGTCCTGCAGGATTTCCAGCACGCCCTCGGCCCAGATGCCGCCGCCGGAGCGGGCGTGCGCCTTGAGCACGTTGAAGATCACGTCCTGCTTGCGCGCGCGGGCGACGCCTTCGTGCACGCCCAGCGATTCGGCGAATTCCAGCAGCTGGATCGCGTTCTTGCGCTTGAGTTCGGTGAGGTTGATCACCCGGTCGTTGCTGCCCGGATCGGCGTTGTCGTCATCCACCGGCAGGCCGTTCGGGTTGGGGCGCGGGTTGCCGCCACCCTGCGGGCGCGGTTGCTGCTGCGGATTGCCGCCGCGCTCATTGCGCCGCCGCCGGCCGCGACCGTCGCGCCCTTCGCGGGGGCCATTGTTGGGGTTGTTCTGGCCCTGGTTCGGGTTCTGGCCCTGGTTTTGAGCCTGACCCTGAGCCTGGTTTGGATTCTGGCCCTGCGTATGGCTCTGGCCTTGTGCCTGCTCCTGGCTTTGCGGCGGGCTCGACTCGCGCGGTTCCTGCGCTGGGCGCGGCGGCGGTGCCTCGCCATATGACGCAACCGCCGGTACGGCGGAAGGTGCGGGAGCCGCCGGGCGCTCTGTCGGTGGCGCCGGAGCGGGCGCCGGTGCTGTCACCGGCCTGTCCACAGGCGCCATTTTTTCGGCATTCGCCGCGGCGATCGCAGCCGCCGTGCGGCGTGGCGCGCGCGGGCGCGGCTCGGCTGCAGGCTTGGTATCGGCGCTCTTGGCGTCGTTCGGAATTTTATTATCGGTATCGGACACGGGCTATCCTCGCGGGGCGCCGTTGAATTACAGGAGGGAGGGTGTGCGTCGCGCGGAAGGCGCAAGGGGACAGGACTGTCCCGACGGACGCGATGAATCTAGCACCCGCTGCGTACTGGCGTAAAGCCTTTGTGAGTCGGTCGTGTTCAGCCGAACCGGCTCCGCGCAGCGGGTTTGCAACGATGGATCAGATGGCCTTGTCGATCATCTGGGTCAGCTGACCCTTGCTGACGGCACCGATCTGGGTCGCCTCGACCTTGCCGTTCTTGAACACCATGAGGGTCGGGATGCCGCGTACGCCATAGGCACGCGGAGTCTGCTGGTTCTGATCGATGTTGACCTTAACGATGCGCAGCTTGCCTGCGTACTGCACGGCCAGCTCGTCGAGCATCGGCGCGATGGCCTTGCACGGGCCGCACCATTCCGCCCAGAAATCCAGCAGCACCGGGGTTTCGGATTTGAGCACCTGCTCGTCGAAGGCGTCGTCATTCACATGGGTAATCAGGTCGCTCACCGGGGATCTCCGTGGCTGGGGGCAAGGTGCAAGACAATGGGGTGGCAAACGCGGGAAAACAAGGAGATAGCGACCGCGAGGCCGTCATCAGCTACACTCAGGCGCCCATGAAGCATGGGTTGAACGGGAAGAGGGCATGCCGTGACGGCAAGTCTTCATTCCAGCGCAACTCCGGGCACGATTCAAGGGCGGCTTGCACAGCCGTCCGTCAGACCGCCGGCAAATACGGCGTCGCCAGCCGCGGCGCGACCTTGTTGACTCTGACATTGAGCCGCTTCGCTGCGCATCGCGCACCCGTCCTGCACCGCCCTCCGCCGATCTTCGGCGTCTGAAGCGGCACAGCGCATCCCGCCGCCGTCAGGCAAGGTTACCCATCCGCATATGTCACAAACCGTACTCACCGACACTTTCTTCACCAATTTCGATCTTCAACCGCTGCTACAGCAGGGCCTGGACGACAGCGGCTTCACCCGCTGCACGCCGATCCAGGAAATGACCCTGCCGCTGGCACTGGCCGGGCGCGACGTCGCCGGCCAGGCACAGACCGGCACCGGCAAGACCTGCGCCTTCCTGGTCGCGCTGATGAATCGCCTGCTGACCACGCCGGCCGTGGCCGACCGCAAGGACAGCGACCCGCGCGCGCTGATCATCGCGCCGACCCGCGAGCTGGCGATCCAGATCGAGAAGGACGCCAAGGCGATCGGCCGCCACACCGGCCTGCGCAGTGCGCTGATCTACGGCGGCGTCGATTACGACAAGCAGCGTCAGCAGTTGAAAGACGGCTGCGACATCATCATCGCCACGCCCGGGCGCATGCTCGACTACCACAAGCAGGGCGTGTTCAGCCTCAACAGCGTCGAGGTGATGGTGATCGACGAGGCCGATCGCATGTTCGACCTCGGCTTCATCAAGGACGTGCGCTTCATCTTCCGTCGCCTGCCGCCGCGCGAGCAGCGCCAGGTGCTGCTGTTCTCCGCCACGCTGAGCCACCGCGTGCTTGAACTGGCCTACGAGCACATGCACGAGGCCGAAAAACTGGTGGTGGAGAGCGACAACGTCACCGCCGACAAGGTGCGCCAGCTGGTCTACTTCCCGGCCAAGGAAGAGAAGATGCCGCTGCTGCTGAATCTGCTCGATCGCACCAAGCCGAGCCGCAGCATCATCTTCGTCAACACCAAGGCCGCTGCCGAGCGCATCACCGAGCGGGTCAAGCGCCACGGTTGCCGCGTCGGCGCGATCTCCGGCGACGTGCCGCAGTTGAAGCGGCAGAAGCTGCTGCAGCGTTTCCAGGATGGCCAGCTGGACATCCTGGTGGCCACGGACGTGGCCGCGCGTGGCCTGCATATCCCCGCAGTCAGCCACGTGTTCAATTACGACCTGCCGCACGAGGCGGAAGATTACGTGCACCGCATCGGCCGTACCGCGCGGCTCGGTGCCGAGGGCGACGCGATCAGCTTCGCTTGCGACCTGTACGCGATGTCGCTGCCGGAAATCGAGACCTATATCGGTCAGAGCATTCCGGTGGCGTCGATGGATCCGGAGTTGCTGATCATGCCGAAGCCGCATGCGATCGACGCCGAGTTCGCCGCGAATGCCGCTGCCGACAGTGCCGCTTTCGGCGATGTGGTAGCGCCGCGTCCGGGCGAGGCACCGCGCCGTTCGAGCGGCGCCAGCCGCAGCGGCGAGCGCAGCGGTTCCAGCCGTGGCGGTTCGCGTCCGCCGCGTGAGCGCAAGCCGTTCATACCCGTCGTCGACAGCAGCGTCGGAGCAGTGGTCGAACAGCCAGTGGCTGCGCACAAAACCGAAGCAGCGCCCGCTATGGATGGTAGTGACACTGCCGAAGGTACGCGCAAGCCGCGTCGCCGTCGTGGTGGTCGCAATCGCCATCGCGAAGGCGCTCCGACTGACGGTGTCGAGACGACAGGTCACAGCACCGCGGTGGTCGAAGGCAACCGCGCACCGCGCGGCGAGCGCCGTCCGCCGCGCGAGCGTAATGCGACTGAAGCCACCGGCAGTAGCCACAACCGGCCGTCGCGGCAGGTCGCGGTGACCTCCGGCAAGACCGGCGAGCACGCCCATCCGAAGAAGCCCGGCTTGTTCCGTCGGCTGACCCGGCTGTTCACCGGCCGCTGAATGCATCGATCGCCGCGGGCTGAACCCGCGGCGATCAGCGCGAGCATGAAGTCCGCATCTTGATGCCGGCTTCCCTTATCCTTGTCGCTGGTACGACGGCACGCAGGCTCGGGGATACTCGGTGATCCATTTTGATCAAGTCAGCAAGCGCTACGAGGGTGGCCATGAGGCGCTCTCGCAGCTTTCGTTCGAGGTGCCGACCGGCGAGATGGCCTTCGTCACCGGCCATTCCGGCGCCGGCAAGAGCACCCTGCTCAAGCTGCTCGGTCTGATCGAACGTCCGTCGCACGGCACGATCAGTATGGACGGCAAGAGTCTCGCGAAGATCCGCCACAGCGGCATTCCGAAGTGGCGTCGGCAGATCGGCATGGTTTTCCAGGACCATCGGCTGTTGATGGAGCGCACGGTGTTCGCGAACGTCGAGCTGCCGCTGATGATCGGCGGCATCGCCAAGCCCGAGCGCGCGAGGCGCGTGCGTGCGGCGCTGGAGAAGGTCGGCCTGCTCGCGTATGAGCGACAGCTGCCGGCCACGCTATCCACCGGTGAACAGCAGCGCGTGGGCATTGCCCGCGCAATCGTGGCGCGGCCGACCCTGCTGATTGCCGACGAGCCCACCGGCAATCTCGATCCGCAACTGGCGGTGGAGATCATGGGCCTGTTCGGCGAGTTCCAGCAGGTCGGCACCACCGTGTTGATCGCCAGCCACGATCTGCCGCTGATCAAGCGCATGAAGAAGCGCGTGATCGTGCTCGACCATGGCCGGCTGGTCGCTGACCTGGCTGCACAGGAGGTGTTGTGAACATGTCACCGGAAACCCTCCGCGCGCCCGCGTCCGATCCGCCGCCGCGCAACGAACACAGTCACGGCCGCCGTTTCGGCAGCTGGCAGGAGCATCACGGCTGGAGCGCGGCGGCTAGTTTGCGCCGGCTCGCCTCGCGTCCGCTCGGTAGCCTGCTCACCATTGCGGTGATGGGCTTGGCGCTGGCGTTGCCGCTGGCGTTCTACCTGCTGCTGGGCAATGTGCAGAAGCTCGGCGACGCGCTGGGTCAGAGTCAGGCGGTCAGCGTGTTCCTGCAGCCCGGGCAGACTGCGCAGCAGGCGCAGATGTTGGCCAAACAACTGGGCGAGCGGCCCGAGATCGCCGCGGTGGTGGTGAAAACGCCGCAGCAGGGCATGGATGAACTGGCGAAAATGCAAGGCTTCTCAGGTGCTGTGCAGACGCTGGACGACAACCCACTGCCCTACGTGCTGCAGCTGCAGCCGCGCGCCGAGGTAACTGCTGGCGCGCTCGAGCAGCTGGTGACCGACGTGCGCACGATGCACAGCGTGGAACTGGTGCAGGACAGCGGTAGCTGGCGGCAGCGGCTGGATGCGCTGCTCGGCGTCGGCAATCGCGCGGTATTGGTGCTGGCCTCGCTGCTGGCGCTGGCGGCTTTGCTGGTGGTCGGCAACACGGTGCGGGTGGACATCGCCAGCCGCAGCGAGGAGATCGGCGTGCTGCTGCTGGTCGGCGCCAGCGGCGCGTTCGTACGGCGGCCGTATCTGTACGCAGGGATCTGGTATGGCTTGTTCAGCGGCATCCTCGCCGCCCTGCTGGCGGTGCTGATCGAGTTCACGCTGGCCGGGCCGGTGGCGCAGTTGAGTCAGGCCTACGATGGCAAATTGCAGATTGGCGGCCTGCCGCTGTGGCTGTTGCTGGCGGTCCCGCTGGCGGCCGCCGCACTGGGCTGGCTGGGTGCGCGGCTGGTCAGTGCATGGCAATTGCGCAAGGCGCTGTAATGGTTGTTCGATGGGGTGACGTGAATCGCAGCCGCCGATGCCGCGGTCGATGCACTATCTCCAATTGAAGTGGGCGCAGGGGGTGTGCTCGCAGGTTCATCGGCAAGGATCGCCTCGGGTCAGGTGGGTGAGCTAAGGAATGAGTACAAATATCAGCAGCCGTCTGCTGACCGAGGCGCCGCGCGTGCTGGTGGTCGACGGTTCGCGTGTGGTGCGACAGTTGATCACCCGTGTGCTGCAGGCTGAATTGCCTGGCGTCGACGTGGTCGGTTGCGGCAGCGGTGCCGATGCGCAGCAGGTGCTCGGCGAAGGCGTGTTCGACTTCATCACCATCGCGCTGCGCCTGCCCGACATGGACGGGCTGGAGCTGGCGCGTTTCGTGCGCGAGTCGGCACCGCAGATCTACGTGCCGATCGTGGTGGTCTCCGGCGATGTCGAGGATCGCCTGCATCGGCGCTCGCTCGGCGAGCACGTCACCGATTATTTCGACAAGGCGCTGGGTTTCCAGGCGCTGGCCGAGTTCATCCGTGGCTACGTGAGCGCGCAGACAACGGCGGAGGGCACCGTGCTCTACGTCGAGGACAGCCGCGTGGTGGCGCTGGCGACCCGGCGCATGCTGGAGAAGATCGGCCTCACTGTGCGCCATGTAGTCAGCGTCGAGGATGCACTGGCGATGCTGGAAACCGATCGCGCGCTGGGCTGGGTGGGCGCCGACGTGGTGCTCACCGACGTAAGTCTGAAAGGCGAGCTGACCGGTGGCGATCTGCTCAAGCACATCCGCGGCGAGTTCGGCTACGGCAAGGGCCGGCTGCCGGTGCTGGTGATGACTGGCGACGAGAACCCGGCCAACCAGGCCGCGCTGATCAAGGCCGGCGCCAACGACCTGGTCGAGAAGCCGGTCGAGGAAAAGCTGCTGGTGACCAAGCTGTTGTTCCAGTTGCGGGTGGCGCGGCATCTGCGCGAGCACGCGAGCAAGACATGAGCGACGAGCGGATCAAGCTGGAGCCGTCGTGGAAGGCACGCCTCGGCGACTATCTGCAACGTCCGGAGATGCAGGCATTGTCGGCTTTCCTCCGCGCGGAGAAGCAGGCCGGCAAGCGGATCTATCCGCCTGGCCCGGAGATTTTCGCGGCGTTCAATCACACTCCGTTCGACGCCGTGCGTGTGGTGATTCTCGGACAGGATCCGTATCACGGCCCCGGCCAGGCGCACGGTTTGTGTTTCTCGGTGCGTCCTGGCGTACGTGTGCCGCCGTCGCTGGACAACATCTTCAAGGAAATCCAGCGCGATCTCGGCATTCCACGCCCCGACCATGGCTGCCTCACGCCGTGGGCCGATCGCGGCGTGCTGCTGCTCAACAGCGTACTGACGGTAGAAGACGGTCGTGCCGCCGCGCATCAGGGCAAGGGCTGGGAAGGCTTTACCGATGCCGCGATCGATGCGCTCAACCGCGAGCGCGAGGGACTGGTGTTCCTGCTGTGGGGTTCGTATGCCCAGCGCAAGGGCCAACTGATCGATAGTCACCGGCATTGCGTGCTGAAGTCGGTGCACCCTTCGCCGCTGTCGGCCCATCGCGGCTTCCTTGGCTGCGGACACTTTTCGGCAGCGAACCGCTATCTAGAGCAGTGCGGCTACGCCGCTATCGACTGGTCGTTGCCTGCACGCGCGGATATCCCACGTCGCCAAGCTGACGCTTAACGCCGCCATATCCAGCAGGATGGAAGATGGAGGGTAATCCCGCCATCCAGTATGGAAGTGGCCTTGTTCGCACATTTGAAATCCAGTCTTCGGAGCAGTTTCCGCATACCCATGGATTGAGCGGTGCAGTAGGCACATAGTTCGGAGCCATCAGTGGCATTTGCCTGAAAGTGCCGAACGAGCGCTTCGCCAACACCTTGTCTGCGGAATCCGGATTCGACCACCAGATATTCGATGGTGACGGTCTTTGGGTTGCCCTTGGCGCAAACGGTGCTGGCCAAGGCTGCCCCCAATGTCTGATTGCCTCGACGAACTACCACGAATTGATCAGATTCGAATTGATCAGACTTGAACAGTCGACCAAGTCCCCATACTCCCTCCAGGATCGCCTTGGCGCACCGCAGGGCAAGGGCGTTTTGCACTTTTTGACTGAAGCTGATTTCCGGTATGAAGTGTCTTTCCGCGGCACCCGATTCGACTTCCGTGAGAAAGAACAAGATGTCCCAGGGGGCTGCCCGCGTGACCTGAAACGGATGTACTCGAAGTGTGCGATGCCTTGAAACGCTTATCGGCTTCAACATTGCGTTCATGGATTCTTCCCTCTCGGGGGGCATCTAGAGACAGCTTTAGGTAACGCACGTTCAGGCATTCGGATGACAGCATATTGCGGTCGTCATCATTGTTCTGAACGTGGCACTCGACAAGGGCTGCAAATATCTATACCATTCGGTTCATTAAAGCTCGGAACGTATCCGGGCTGAACCAATCGGAGCTTTAGCACTCCAACCACCCGAGTGCTAAACTTTGATGTCATTGAAGGAGGTTCCACCCATGTCTCAAGCTTTGGTGACCGCCAACTTTCCGCTGCCGAGCGTTGTCGGTAGTCTGGATGCCTACATTTCCGCGGTGCACCGGATCCCGGTGCTGAGCTCGGAAGAGGAGCAGGCGCTGTCGCGCGACTTTCTCGAAGAGGCCAATCTGGCTGCGGCCAAGAAACTGGTGATGTCGCACCTGCGCTTCGTAGTGCACGTGGCGCGCGGCTACAGCGGTTACGGTCTGCAGCTGGCTGACCTGATCCAGGAAGGCAACATCGGCCTGATGAAGGCGGTCAAGCGGTTCGACCCGGATCAGGGCGTGCGTCTGGTCAGCTTCGCGGTGCACTGGATCCGGGCCGAGATGCACGAGTTCATCCTCAAGAACTGGCGCATCGTCAAGGTCGCCACCACCAAGGCGCAGCGCAAGCTGTTCTTCAATCTGCGCAAGAGCAAGAAGCGTCTGGGCTGGATGAATGCGGCTGAGGTCAGCACGGTGGCGAAGGATCTGGGCGTGCCCGAGGCGACCGTGCGCGAGATGGAATCGCGCCTGTCCGGCCGCGACATCGGCTTCGAGGCACCGGCAGATGCCGACGACGACGCCAAGCCGGCGCCGGCGGCGTTCCTGATCGACGATGGCGCCGATCCCTACGAGAACGTGGCCGACGAGGACTACGCCGACAATCAGATGCAGACGCTGACCGATGCGTTGAGCCATCTGGACAAGCGTTCGCGCGACATCATCCAGCGCCGCTGGCTGGACGACGACAACAAGGCCACGTTGCAGGATCTGGCCGATGAGTACGGCGTCTCCGCCGAACGCATCCGTCAGGTCGAGGCGAACGCGATGAAGAAGATGCGCGGGTTGTTCGCTACGGCCTGATGTGAGTTCCACAAGAGCCTACACATCATGCTTGTGCGGGCTTTCGGCAAGCGCATCAGCGACGGCCCGGGAAACCGGGCCGTTTGCGTTGATGGATATCAGCGCCGGGCGGCGGCAGGCTGGCGCAGCGCCATGCCCTTCAGCACGTTCAACGCCTGCGACAGCGAGTAGTCGCTGGTGGCCAGCTTGCCGTCGGCGGCGCTGCCGTCGTCATTGATATCGTTGCCGGCCTTGGCATGCTCGTTGGCCAGATGATTCGGCAGGTCGGCCTCGGAGCTGATCAGCACCGGCCCGCTGTCGGCCTTGTTGACGGTGAGATCGGCCAGCGCGATGTCCGGCTTGATGCCTTCGGCCTGAATCGAGGTGCCGTTCGGCGTGTAGTAGCGCGCGGTGGTGATCTTCACCGCATGCTCGGCATCCAGTGGCAGTACGGTCTGCACCACGCCCTTGCCGAACGTGCGCTGGCCCATGATCAGTGCACGGTGGTTGTCCTTCAGCGCGCCGGAGACGATCTCGGCGGCCGAGGCGGTACCGTTGTTGGTCAGCACGATCATCGGCGCGCCGTTGAGCAGGTCGCCGGGGTGCGCGCTGAAACTCATGTTGGCGTCCTGCAGCCGGCCACGAGTGGTGACGATGATGCCGGCGTCGAGGAAGTCGTCGCTGACTCCGACCGCGGCAGTGAGCAGGCCGCCGGGATTGTTGCGCAGATCCAGCACGGCGCCTTTCTGCGCGCCGTTCTTCTTGATCAGCTCGCCGAGCTTGCGATCCAGATCGCCGGCGGTGTCCTCCTGGAACTGGCTGATCCGAAGGTAGGCGTAGCCGGGTTCGAGCTCGCTCACCTTGACGCTGCTGACCGCGATGTTCTCGCGCACCAGCTGTAGGTCGATCAGCTTGTCGCTCTTGGCGTGAACCACGGTCAGCGCGATCTTGCTGCCGGGCTTGCCGCGCAGCTGCTTGAACATCTCGTCGACATTCTCCGGATCGATCAGCGTGCCATTGATCTTGATGATGCTGTCACCGGCCTTGATGCCGGCGCGCGCCGCCGGAGTGTCGTCGATCGGTGAGACGATGCGCAGGCCGCCATCGACCTGCAGCACCTCGATGCCGAGCCCGCTGTACTGGCCGGTGGTGTCCTCGCTGAGCTGGGCCAGGCCGTCCTTGTCCAGGTATTCGCTGTGCGGATCGAGCCCGCTGAGCATGCCGGTGATCGCAGCCTTCATCAGGGTCTTGTTGTCGACCTTCTCCACGTAAGCCTGGCGCACCACCTCATACACCCGGCTGAAATTTCGGATGTCGTCCAGACTCACCTGATCGGCGCTGCTGCTGGCGCTGGCCGGTGCGACGGCGCTGCTGTCGGTGGCGGGCAGGTCGACCGGTGGTGCGGCTACGCTGGCGGCGGCAGCCGGCGCGCTCTGCGCGTGGGCGCACGGCGTCAGCAACAACGGCACGGCCAGCAGCAGGCCGGTCAGGCCGAGAGTTTGGCCACAGGTGGAAAGGCGCATCGGGTGACTCCGTACGACGGGCAAACATCGCGCCGGAACGCGATGGAAAGTGTGGAACATACCTTCGACAACCGAATGTCAGAGTAATTCATCAAAGGCACCGGCCTAAGCCTGCGACGCCATGGCGATCACGTCAACGGCGCTGGCTCAGCCAGCTGCGCGGATCGACCGGCTGGCCGCCCTTGCGCAACTCGAAATACACGCCGGTATTGATGCCGGTGGGCGCGCTGGCCGTACCGATCGCCTGACCGGCATCGACTTGGTCACCAACGCCGTGCAGCAGGGTCTCGTTGTTGCCGTACATGCTCATCCAGCCGTTGTCGTGGTTGACGATCAGCAGCATGCCGTAACCGCGCAGGAAGCCGGCGTAGATCACCCGGCCACGCGCGACCGCGTGGATCTCGCTGCCGCCGTCGGCCTTGATCAACACGCCGCTGCCGTAGCTGTGGACATCGCCGCTGGCCGGCCATGGCAGGTTGCCGCGGATATTGGCGCTGGCGTTGCCGACTTCCACCGGCGGCGGTGGCTTGTGGCCCGGGTGCTTGCGGGTGGCCGCTTCACGTGCGGCGGCCTCACGCGCGGCCGCTTCGCGGGCGGCCTCGTCGATCACCTTCTGCAGTTTGTCGACCAGGTTGTTGAGCGATTGCGCGTTCTGCTTCAGTGCGGCCAGCCGTTCCGCCTGATCCTTGTATTGGGCATCGGTGGCGGCGGCCAGCTTCTGCTGCGCGGCGCGTTGCTGGCTCAGCGTCTTTGCCTGCTGCTCGCGTTGTGTCTTGGTGGCCTGTAAGGCCTGTTGCTCGCTGGTGATGGTGCTTTCCAGCTCCTGCAGTTTGGTCAGGTCGGCCATCAACTGCTGTACCCGCGCCACACGGTCCTGCTGGAAATATTTTGAATACACCAGTGCGCGGGAAATGCGCGCCACGTCTTCGTCGCCCAATAGCAGACGAAGATCCGAGCCGTGGCCGAGCGCGTAGGTGGCGCGCAGCAGGTCGGCGATGGCCGCGCGCTGGCTGTCCAGCGTCTGCTTCAAGCTGGCGCGCTGCTGCTGCAGCTGATCCAGTTGCTGCTGCTTGGCCGCCAGCTCGGTGTCGGTCTGTCGCATCGCGCGTGCCGCGCCGGCCAGCGCATTGGCTTGCTTGGCGAGTTCGGCATTGACGCTGTCGCGGCGCTCGGCGGTATCGGCCTGCTGTTTCGCCAGTGCTTCCATCTTGCTGCGCAGGTCGGCCAGTTTCTGTTTCGCTTCGGCCTGTTCGGTGCGGCTCTTGCCATCCTGTCGCGCCAGGGCAGGCGGTACGGCCAAGGTGCAGGCCAGCAAGCAGGCAAGCAGGCTAGGAACGAACGAGCGGGCAGCGCGGGCATGGTTGGGCATGCGTCGATTATCACCGAGCCGGGCGATCGGAGCGAGCAAGCCGGGCTGAACCGATGCCGGGTCGCGAGGCTTCGGGGGCGTCGCCCTCGTGGCCGCATCGGGTGCATGCCTGAATGACGGGCTGCGTCGGCCTGGATCATATGAACGTCTAGCCGTCCAAATAAAAATTTTGACGCGACGCAACAATTGTGTTTTAGTCGGGTACATCCCGTGCGCGGCGACGGTGCTCCAGGCATCGCCGGCTTCGCGCGCCCAGCAACTCCATCCGCCGGGGAGGCACGATGGTGCAGGCAGCTACCACCACGTTGTACGACCCGGCTTTCGAGCACGACAGCTGCGGCTTCGGCCTGGTCGCGCAGATCGACGGGCGCGCCAGCGCCGCGCTGGTCGATACCGCGTTTGCCGCGCTGGCGAAACTTTCCCATCGCGGCGGCGTAAACGCCGACGGCATCAGCGGTGATGGCTGCGGCGTACTGATCCATCATCCCGCGCGCTGGCTGCGTGCGCTGGCCGCCGAGGTCGGCATCTTGCCGGCCGAACGCTTCGCCGCAGGATTGGTATTCCTCGATCCGGCTGGTGGTGAGGCGGCGGCGATCGAGCTGGAGCGGCACCTCGCCGAAGCGGATCTTGGCGTGGCCGGCTGGCGTGACGTGGTCATCGACAAACAGGCCTGCGGCCCGCTCGCCAGCGCGACCTGTCCGCGCGTGCGGCAGGTGTTTGTGAACGCCGCGGTTGAGATGGACGACGCCGCATTCGAACGCGCGTTGTTCCGTGCGCGTCGACGCGCAGAGACGGCGCTGGCGGACGACGTGCAGTTCTACGTAGTGAGCCTGTCCGCCCAGGTGATCGGCTACAAGGCGATGGCCGCGCCGGGTCGGCTGCGCGAGGTATTCGCCGATCTGCGGCATCCGGCACTGGCGAGCGATGCGGTGGTGTTCCATCAACGTTTCTCCACCAACACCACGCCGCAGTGGCGGCTTGCGCAGCCGTTCCGCCTGCTTGCGCACAACGGCGAGATCAACACCATCCGCGGCAACCGTCGCTGGATGCAGGCGCGTGAGGCGGTGCTGCGTTCCCCTTTGGTCGACCTCACCGATATCGGCCCGCTGGTGCGCCAGGACGGTTCGGATTCGGAAAGCCTGGACAACGCGCTGGAGGTGCTGCTCGCCGGCGGTCTGGACATGCTTACCGCGATGCGCGTGCTGGTACCGCCGGCGTACGCGGCGCGCGAGGATCTGGACGAAGATCTCACCGGCTTCTACGAGTACTACGCGCTGCACAGCGAGCCGTGGGACGGCCCGGCCGGGCTGGTGATGTGCGATGGCCGCTATGCGGCGTGCACGCTGGACCGCAACGGCCTGCGCCCGGCGCGCTGGGCGCTGTCCGACGACAATCATCTGATCGTCGCCTCCGAAGCCGGGCTTTGGGACGTGTCGCCTTCGCGCGTGGTGGCGAAAGGCAGGCTTGGCCCGGGCCAGATGCTGGCGGTGGATTTTGCTGAAGGACGCCTGCTGCATGACGCCGATATCGACGCGATCAACCGCAGCCGCGCGCCGTTCCGCGACTGGCTGCGTGCGGGTGTCAGCTATCTGGAATCGGATCTGATCGATCCCAGTCTCGCTGCCGAGCCGCTGTCGGCGAATGAACTGCGTCGTTACCAGAAGCTGTATGGATTGAGTCGCGAGGAGCGCGAGAGCGTGCTCAAGGTGCTCGCCGAGACCGAGGCCGAGGCTACCGGTGCGATGGGCGATGACACGCCGATGGCGGTACTGTCTCGGCAGGTGCGGCCGCTGTTCGACCGCTTCCGTGAAGGCTTCGCCCAAGTCACCAATCCGCCGATCGATCCGCTGCGCGAGCGGTTGGTGATGTCGCTGGTCACCCAGATCGGTCGTGAAGGCAATCTGTTCGAACTGTCGGCGGACAATGCAAAGCAGGTCCTGCTGAACTCGCCGATCTGTTCGCAACGGAAGCTGCGCCAGATCCTCGCACTACCGCAGTTCGTCGACGCCACCGTGCAAATTGACCTGTGCTATCCGCTCGGCGAAGGGCTGGAGGCAGCACTGCGCCGGTTCTGCCGCGAGGCAGAGCAGGGCGTGCGTGCCGGTGCCGGCATGGTCTTCATTACCGATCGCTATCCACGCAAGGACACGTTGCCGACGCATGCGCTGTTGGCGGTAGGCGCGATCCATGCGCACCTGATCGAGACCGGTCTGCGCTGCCAGTGCAACCTGCTGGTGGAAACCGCCACCGCGCGCGACGCGCACCAGTTCGCCTGCCTGATCGGTTTCGGCGCCACCGCGATCTATCCGTGGCTGGCCTACCAGAGTCTGTTCGAGCTGGGCCGCGACGGTCATATCAAGCGCGGCGACGGCACTCCGCGCGAGATCGGTCGCAGCTATCGGCGCGGTATCCGCAAAGGCCTGCTGAAGATCCTGTCGAAGATGGGCATCTCCACCGTCGCTGGCTATCGCGGCGCACAGTTGTTCGAGATCGTCGGTCTGGCGCCGGAAGTCGTCGCGCTGTGCTTTGCCGGCACGCCATCGCGTATCAGCGGTGCGGGTTTCGCGGACCTCGAGCATGATCAGCGCCTGCTCGCCGCCGAGGCGTGGAACGAGGCGCAGCCACTGCGCGCCGGCGGGCTCTACAAATTCGTCCACGGTGGCGAATACCACATGTACAACCCGGACGTGATCGACGCCTTGCAGACCGCAGTGCGTACCGGCGCGATGGCCGACTATCGCCGCTACGCGAATCATGTCGATGCGCGTCCGCCGTCCGCGCTGCGTGACTTGCTGCTGCCGCATGCAGCAGGCGCCGCGATTTCGCTGGACGAGGTCGAGCCGGTCGAGGCGATACTCAAGCGCTTCGATTCTGCTGGCATGTCGCTGGGCGCGTTGTCGCCGGAAGCGCACGAGGTGCTGGCGATAGCGATGAACCGGCTCGGCGGCCGCAGCAATTCCGGCGAAGGCGGCGAAGATCCGGCGCGCTACGGTACCGAGAAGATGTCGAAGATCAAGCAGGTCGCCTCCGGCCGCTTCGGCGTTACGCCGACCTACCTGATCAACGCTGAGGTATTGCAGATCAAGATCGCGCAGGGCGCGAAGCCCGGCGAGGGCGGCCAGCTGCCAGGCCACAAGGTGGATGCGACGATCGCAAGGTTGCGTTACGCCAAACCTGGCATCGGCCTGATCTCGCCGCCGCCGCACCACGACATCTATTCGATCGAGGATCTGGCCCAGCTGATCCACGACCTGAAGGAAGTGAACCCGACTGCGTTGATCTCGGTGAAGCTGGTCGCACACGCGGGCGTCGGCACAGTTGCCGCCGGTGTGGTCAAGGCCGGCGCGGACCTGATCACCATTTCCGGCCACGACGGCGGCACTGGCGCCAGCCCGCTCACCTCGATCAAGTACGCCGGCACGCCGTGGGAACTGGGTGTGGCCGAGGCGCAGCAGACCCTGCGCCGCAACGGCCTGCGTGGTCGCGTGCGACTGCAGACCGACGGCGGCCTGAAGACCGGCCTCGACGTGATCAAGGCGGCGATGCTCGGTGCAGAAAGCTTCGGTTTCGGCACCGGCCCGATGGTGGCGCTTGGCTGCAAGTACCTGCGCATCTGCCACCTCAACAACTGTGCCACCGGCGTGGCCACGCAGAACGAAGTACTGCGCAAGGAGTACTTCATCGGCCTGCCCGAAATGGTGATGAACTACTTCCGCTTCGTCGCCGAGGACGTGCGCGGCCATCTGGCACAACTGGGCGTGCGCAGCCTCGGTGAGCTGGTCGGTCGCAGCGATCTGCTGAGCCAGATCGAAGGCAGCACGCCGGTGCAGAGGCAGCTCGACCTATCGCGATTGATCGCCAGCGATGGCTTGAGCGTCGAGGTGGACAGTGCCTGCACGGTGGCGCGCAACCCGCTGCGCGATCCCGCCGAACTGGCTTCGCGCATCGCCGTCGACGCCGCACCGCTGGTCGAGCTGGGCAGCGGCGGCACGTTCCGCTACGTGATCGCGAATACCGATCGTGCGATCGGTGCACGGCTGTCCGGCGACGTGGCGCGGCGCTGGGGTGACCAAGGCATGCTTGAGCCGATCACGCTGCAGCTGGAAGGCAGCGCCGGGCAAAGCCTGGGCGCTTGGAACGCCGGCGGCGTGCACATCGACCTGTGCGGCGAGGCGAATGATGGCGTCGGCAAGGGCATGACCGGTGGCCGCATCCTGCTGCGACCGTCACCGGAGTCGCCGTTCGCCAGCCAGGATGCGTCGATCATCGGCAACACCTGTTTGTACGGTGCCACCGGTGGCGAGTTGTTTGCCGCGGGACGCGCGGGCGAGCGTTTCGCCGTGCGCAATTCCGGTGCGCTGGCGGTGATCGAAGGTGCCGGCGACCACTGCTGCGAATACATGACCGGCGGCGTGGTCGCCGTACTCGGCTCGTGCGGGCTGAACTTCGGCGCCGGCATGACCGGCGGCTTCGCCTATGTGCTCGATCTCGAGCGCGCGTTCGTCGATTGCTACAACCACGAACTGGTCGACATCGTGCGCATCTCGCCGGAAGGCATGGAGCACTACATGCAGCATCTGCGCGGGCTGATCGCTCGCCACGCCGAACTCACCGGCAGTGCCTGGGCGCGTCATCTGCTGGGCGATTTCCGAGGGTTGCTTCAGCGTTTCTGGCTGGTCAAGCCGAAGGCGGCGAGCCTGGCCGCACTGGCCGACGAACTGCGGAGGGCAGCATGAGCGACAAGCTGTTCCGCTTCCTCGATCTGCCGCGGCAGCCGCCCAAGGCGGTGCCGGTGGCGATCCGCGTGCTCGGTTACGGCGAGATCAGCGGCGACTTCGCGCCGGTCGCTTCCGTGGGTCAGGCTGAGCGCTGTCTCGACTGCGGCAACCCGTATTGCGAGCATGCCTGCCCGGTGCACAACTACATACCGGACTGGCTGAAACTGGTGCAGGATGGACGTCTGTTTGAAGCCGCCACCCTGATGCACGAGACCAATCCGCTGCCGGAAATCTGCGGCCGCGTGTGCCCACAGGATCGCCTGTGCGAGGGCGCCTGTACGCTGGAACAGGGTGGTTTCGGTTCGGTGACGATCGGCAGCATCGAGCGTTCGATCACCGACGAGGCGTTCCGCCAGGGCTGGCGGCCGGATCTCTCGGGTGTGGTCGAAACTGGCCGTCGCGTTGCGGTGGTCGGCGCCGGCCCGGCCGGCCTGTCGTGCGCGGATCGCCTGCGCCGCGCCGGTATCGCGGTAGACGTGTTCGATCGCCAGCGAGAGATCGGCGGCTTGCTCACGTTCGGCATCCCGCCGTTCAAGCTGGACAAGGCCGTTGTGCGCACCCGTCGCGAAGTGCTGGAAGGGATGAGCGTACGATTCCATCTCGGTGTGGAGGTCGGTCGCGACATTGCATTCGAGCAGTTACTGGAAGACTACGACGCCGTGTTCATCGGCACCGGTGCCTATACCTTCGTCGACGGTGAGCTGCCGGGGCGCGAACTCGAGGGTGTGCATGATGCCCTGCCGTTCCTGATCGCGAACGCGAACCGCCTGCTCGACGATCTTCCGGTACCGCCCGCGCTCGATCTCAACGGCAGGCATGTCGTCGTACTCGGCGGCGGCGACACTGGCATGGATTGCAACCGCACCGCGATCCGCCTCGGTGCCGCCTCGGTCACTTGCGTCTATCGGCGCGACGAGGCGAGCATGCCCGGCTCGCGCCGCGAAGTGGGCTACAGCCGCGAGGAAGGTGTCAATTTCCTGTTCCATCGTCAGCCGCTGGAATTGCGTGGGGAGCAGGGCGGGGTGCGTGGCGTGCACGTGGTGACCACCGAATTGGTCGACAGCTGCGATGGTCGCCCATGCCCGCGCAATGTCGAGGGCAGCGAGACCGAACTGCGCGCCGACGTGGTGATCCAGGCCTTCGGCTTTCGTCCGAGTCCACCGGCGTGGTGCACCGCGCACGGCATCGCGCTGGACGCCAGCGGCCGTATCCTCGCCGGTGGCGCGGGTCGGCTGCCGTTTCAGACCGGTCACGCAAAAGTGTTCGCCGGTGGCGACAACATGCGCGGCGCCGATCTCGTGGTGCGTGCCGTGCACGACGGACGCGAAGCGGCGAAGTCGATAGCGCAGATGCTCAGCGCGCTGGCCGTGGCCGAGGTGGCTTGTGTGGCGTGAGTTTTCCCGATGTGCCTGATCGCGTTTGCCTGGAACGCGCATCCGCGCTGGCGCTTGCTGCTGGCCGGCAACCGCGATGAATTCCATGCGCGTCCCAGCGCGGCGCTGGCACGTTGGGGCGATGCGCCGATCATCGGCGGTCGTGATCTTGAAGCAGGCGGCAGCTGGCTCGGTGTCACCGACAGCGGGCGCTGCTGCGTGGTGACCAACGTGCGCGATCCGCGCGATCCGCAGGTCGGCGTTTCACGCGGCTTGCTGGCGACCGACTACCTCACCGGCGGTGCGGATGCTGCGACCCACGCGCAACGGTTGTTGCGCTCGGCCGCGGAGTATCGGCCGTTCAATCTGCTCACCTTCGACACGCAGGCGGCGTTCTATCTGGGCAATCGTCCAGAGCCGCGTGCGCAGGCGGTGACGGCCGGTGTGCATGGTCTGTCGAATGCCGATTTCAACACGCCGTGGCCGAAGACGCGCACATTGATGCAGCGCCTGCAGCACTGGATCGACGCCGAGGACGACAGGGATTTCGCGCCGCTGTTCGCGGCGCTCGCCGATGCGCAGATGGCGCCGGACGCCCAGTTGCCGGACACCGGCATCGGGCTGGAACGCGAGCGTTGGCTGTCATCGGCGTTCATCCGCGGCGAACAGTACGGCACGCGCGCCAGCACCGTGGTGGCGATCGATCACGATGGCAGTGGACTGATCGTGGAACGCCGGTTCGGGCCGAATGGCCGCTTCGATGGCGAGACGCTGCTGCGATTCGCGGACTCGCCGGCGGCGTAACACCGAGGTCGAACGGTCGATGCCTACGCACGTCAGCGGCATCGCCGGATGCCGCTGGCTGCAGCTGCCGGCTAGCCTGTTGGCAACGTCCATGGAGCGGAGCGATGCATGCGCATGGAATGGCTGTTGCCGATTGTCGGCCTCGCTGTATTTGCCAGCATCGTTGCACGTGCGGCCGACTGTCCCGACTGGTCGGCGTCTCAGGCAAAGCAGGAGCTAGATGCACTGCACGACCGGCTCGACGGCTGGAACCACGCGTACCGGGTCAGCGGGCAATCGCCGGTCGACGACGCGGTCTACGATCAGGCGCAGAAGCGTCTGGCGCAATGGAAGCGCTGTTTCCCCGCGCAGGCGCCTGCACCACTGGCGCATCTCGCCGATGCCGGCGGTAGCGTGCGTTCACCGGTGGCGCAGACTGGCCTGGCGAAGTTGCCGGATGCCACGGCGCTGGCGGCGTGGATGCGCGAGCGCGGCGACCGCGACCTGTGGGTGCAGCCGAAGGCCGACGGCGTGGCGGTCACCTTGCTGTATCTGGATGGCCAATTGCGCGAGGCGACCAGTCGCGGTGACGGATGGCACGGTTCAGATTGGACGGCCAAGGCGCAGCTCATCGCGGCCATCCCCAAGCACTTGCCGCATGCGCCGGCGCGGGTGGTGCTGCAGGGCGAAATCTACTGGCGCGTGCCCGACCATGTACAGGCCGACGATGGTGGCGCCAACGCGCGTTCGATGGTGGCCGGCGCGCTGGCGCGGGCTACGCTGGATGCCGCGACCGCCGCGCAGATCGGCCTGTTCGTGTGGGACTGGCCCGGCGGTCCGGCCGACATGCCAGCACGTCTCGCCGGGCTTGCGGCGATGGGCCTGACCGACAGCGTGACGTATACCCATCCAGTCACATCGCTGGGCGAGGTGCAGCGTTGGCGCGAGCAGTGGTATCGCAGCGCGATGCCGTTCGCCGCCGACGGCACGGTGGTGCGGCAGGGGCATCGGCCACCGGCTACCACGTGGCAGGCGGCGCCGCCGGTCTGGGCAGTGGCGTGGAAATATCCGGCCGCGTCGGCGCTGACCGAGGTGCGCGCAGTGATCTTCACGGTCGGCCGCAGCGGTCGCATCACGCCGGTGCTGGAACTGGCGCCGGTGCAACTGGACGACCATCGCGTGCAGCGGGTCAGCGTGGGTTCGCTGCGGCGCTGGCAACAGCTGGATATCCGTCCCGGCGATCAGGTCGAGGTGGTACTCGCCGGGCTGACCATTCCGCGCCTGCAGTCGGTGGCGTGGCGCACGCAGCAGCGCGCGAAGGTGACGCCACCCGATCCGCAGACGTATGGCCCGCTGAGCTGCTGGCAGGCCGTACCTGGTTGCGAACAGCAATTCCGCGCGCGGTTGCTGTGGCTGGGCGGCAAGCAAGGTCTGCAACTGGATGGGCTCGGCGCCGACACCTGGCAGGCGCTGATCGACGCCGGGATGATCCATCAACTGCTCGACTGGATGCAGCTGACCCCAGCACAACTTGCCGAGGTGCCGGGGCTCGGTTTGACCCGAGCCGCGGCGCTGGCGCAGACATTTGCCGATGCGCGCGATCGGCCGTTTGCGCGCTGGCTGCGTGCGTTGGGGATGCCTTCCAGTGGCACCGACGGCTCGTCGGATTGGGCTGCGTTGAGCCGTCGAGCTGTGGGTGACTGGCAGGCGCTCGATGGCATCGGTGCCGCTCGTGCGAATCAGCTGGTGGCATTCTTCGGCCACTCCGATGTGCGCGCGCAGGCGGCGCGTCTGCATGCGATGGGCGTGCAGGGATTCTGAGTCGCTCCCACCACAAAGGCACTCAGCTCTTGAGCTCACCGTCGAGGTAATACCAGCGACCATCTTCGCGCACGAAGCGGCTGGTCTCGTGCTGGCGTTGCGCGCGCCCGCCGCCGAGGCGGTAGCGGGCGACGAATTCGACGGTGGCGTGGTCGTCGTCGATCTGCTGATGCTGACGGATCTCCAGCCCCAGCCAGGTCGGTGCCGGCAGCTGTGCGGCCAGTCGCAATGACGCCGGGCGTGTGTCGGCATGCCAGCTTGCCAACAGGTAATCCTCGCGTTTCAGTACATACGCGCTGTAACGCGAACGCATCAGCTGCGCAGCTGTCGCGGCACAGGCGCCGTCGTGCAGCTGGCCGCAGCATTGGCTGTAGCCGGCTGGGTTGCCGCAAGGGCAGGGGGTCAGTGTGTCGATCGACTTCATGCCGCCTTTGTACCCGCTTCGGCGAGATTGTGCAGGCATGTTGTGCAGGCATGCGGTCAGGCGTGGCGGCGGCGCCAGACGCGACAACGATTGTTCGCCGGCATCGCTATATCGTCGACCAGGACAAAGCCCGCGTTGTCGGCCAGCGCGTCGACCGCCTCGGCGTCGCGGATTGCCATGTGCGCGCCGCGGTCCTTGAGCCATTGATCGAACGTGGCATTGCTGTCGCTGCTGTAGCGACCCCGATAGTTGAACGGGCCGTAGATGATCAGGTTGGCGTCGTCGGTGGTGATCGTGGGCAGTCGGGCGAATAGCAGCTCCACTTCGCGCCACGCCATGATATGCAGGGTATTGGCGCTGAATATCGCGTCGAACTGCATCGCTGGCCATGCGCCTGCCACATCGAGTTCCAGCGGCGCGGGCGTATTCGGCAGCGCCGCTTCATCCAGCCATGCGCGGATACCGGGCAGGTTTTCCGCGCGATCCGAGCTTTGCCAGGTCAGCTGCGGCAATGCCGCGGCGAAATGCACCGCGTGCTGGCCGGTGCCGCTGCCAATCTCGAGTACGCGCCGGCGATCGGCGAAATGCCTGCGCAGCACGTCGAGTATCGGGTCACGATTACGCTCGCACGAGGGCGAGGACGGCTTTTCCATGCTTAGCGTGTGCGGGCCTTGCTCAGACCCATGTCGAATGCACCCGTGCGGGTCAGGCCGGCCGACCGCGCAGCACGCGCGCCGGCAGCATCAGCAGGGCACCGAGGAAGGCGAATACCGCGCCCACAGTGATGCCGACCAGGCGCAGCGGCAGCAACAGCAGCCACACGATCGGATACAGCACCAGCGCCAGCAGCGCGAGCGGCCAGCAGAACACCAGCAGCAACAGCCAAAGCAGGAAAGCGGCCATGACACGACCTCATGCGGGTTGGATACACGGACTTTAGCGCAGGCCGCGGCAGGTGCCCAGATGACTCTTGCCACCCCCGCCGTTCATGGTTCACGCCATGGGATTCACGCCGATCAGCCACAAGTGCAGCCATAGCGCGAAGACGACCCATGCCACGACGCCGATGACCACCGTCAGTACGTCACCCTTGATCGAACCGGCCGGATAGACGGTGCCTGCCATGCGGTCCCGCCGGTGCGATACCGCGAACAGCACGATCGCCCACAGCAGGAACGCACCGAACAGCAGCACATCGTGCAGCATGCCGGTGGCCAGCAGGTGGCCGAATGCCCACACCTTCACCGCCAACAACTGCGGATGATGGAGCTTCGCCTTGATACGGTTTTGTGGCACGCGTGCTGCGAAAAACAGCACAAACGCAACCAGCGTGAACAGCGCGTTGAGATGGCGCAGCGGCAGCGGCGGCACATACAGCAGCACGGGATGTTGGCGGGCCAGCCCGAAGCCCCAGCAGATCAGCACGAAGCCGGTGATCGACACCAGGGCGAACAGGCCTTTCCAGCGTTTCTCGCCCAGCCGGGCGATCTGCCGGTTGCGCCAGCCATCGGCGAAGATGCGCAGGGAATGCATCCCGAGAAAGATCAGCAGACCGAGAATCAGTACGGACATGACGGATACCTCGTGGAAGGGATGGGTCGAGTATAGGCGACCATCGGTTTCCGTCAGATGGCGCGTGGCTCGATCCGGATGACCAGCGCCAGGGCTCCGTGGTGCAGCTTGACCGGGCTCGCCGACGAAGGCTGCCACGCATCGCCGGCGTGCAGCGGGCCTTCCGTGGTGTCGATCACGCCGCAGGCGCAGTAGACGAGAACGGTGGATGGATCAGGCCGGCGTGCTCCCGGCTCCTGCCACACCAGTACTTCGCCGCGGGCATGCTTACGGCGCACCATCAAATTGAAATCGCGTGTCGGCCCACCCACCAGGGTCACCGCCACCTTGGCCTCGCCGGCAAATGCGAATGGCGCGAACGGTGTGGTCAACGCGTGCACGCGGTTGTCGTCCAGCGTCATGGTGAAGCCGTTGCCGTCGAGCAAGGCGATATGCCGGTCGATGCCGGGGAAGCTGGAGAACGGCGCCGCGCTGTCGACCTCGGCGATGCTCACGCGCCACAGGAAGTCGTCGCTGCCGGCGCCGGACGGCTGGACGGCTATTTCGCGTGTGCTGCCGAGACCGTTCTTCCATGGCTGCGATGGACAATCGGACAGGCAGATGATCATGCGGTGCGCTCGATGATGCGCTGGAATGGTGGCAGCGCCTTCAGCATGCCACTGCCGTAGCGCTTGGTGACCACACGACGGTCCAGCAGCACGATGCGGCCGCGGTCGGTTTCGTTGCGGATCAGGCGGCCGCAGTACTGCGTCAGCAGGCGCGTCGCTTCGGGGATGCTCACCTCGATGAACGGATTGCGCCCGCGCGATTCCAGCCACTCGGCATAGGTTGCGCCGACCGGATCGGTCGGCACGGCGAATGGCAACTGGGTGATCACCACCGTCTCGCACAGCTTCCCCGGCAGGTCGAGACCTTCACCGAACGAGGCCAGTCCGAACAGCGTGCTGCCTTTGCCCGCCTCGATGTCGGCGCAATGTTCGGCGATCAGTTGCGACTTGCCCAGAGAGCCCTGCGCGCGCACCTTGCGCACCTGCGCGATCGGCAGTTTCTGCAGTACGCGATCGAGCTTCACGCGTGAGGTGAACAACACCAGGTTGCCGGCGTCCCAGTCGAGATGCTCGGCCAGCCACTCGCTGATTTCCTCGGCATGTGCTTCGCGTGCGTCGGGCAGGGTACGCATCGCTGGCACTTCCAGCCGCGCCTGTGCGGCAAGGTCGAACGGCGAGGGAAGGCTCAGGCAGACGGCATCGTCGGGCAGGCCCACTGCATCGGCGAAGCCGCGGAAGTTGCCTCCCGCGCTCAGCGTGGCCGAGGTCATCAGCACACCGCTGGCATTGCCCCACAGCACGCTGCGCAGCAGGCCGCCGGCGGAGACTGCCGAGGCATGGCAGACCAGCTGCTGATCGCCACTCAAGGTGACCCAGCGCGCCAGTGGCGGTGCGTCGGCGGGATCGTCGCTGGCCCACGCGCGCCAGCAGCTGGCTTGCTTGCCGATGCGTTCCAGTGCGATGCCGAGCTCACGCGACAGCGCCTCCTGGGTCGGGCCGCCGTCGGTCATCTCGACCACTGCGCGGCGCACCGCGGTGAGCCAGCGCTGCACGTCAGCGGTGAACACGTTGAGTGCGCGCGCCTGCTCCACCCATGATTCCGGCAGCTGGCCCAGCGAGCCGCGGTACATCGGTTCGGTTTCGGCCGGATCGGGCAGCCAGCCGAGGCGGATTTCCTTCTCCAGCTCCTCCAGCGTGTTGCTCAGTTCCTGCAATTTCACATCGCCCGCATCCAGCGACAGCTTGCCCAAAGTCTGCTTGTCGGTGAGCGAATAGGCCGCATGCACCTGCCGGCCGAGCCGGCTCAGCTGGCGCACGCTGACGTTCATGTAGACCTCGCTGGCACCGCGGTCGATCGCCTTGCCCGACAGGTGATGGCCTTCGTCGAAGATGTACAGCGTCTCGTCCGGCCGCGGCAGGATCACGCCGCCCCAGCCCTCGTCCTCGCCCGGCATGGTCAGGTCGGCCAACACCAGATCCTGGTTCGCAACGATGATTTCCGCATCGTCCACCGCGCGGCGCGCGGCGAAGAACGGGCAGATCATGAATTGCCCGCACTTGCGTCCGGTGCAGCCGCCGGCACTGGTGGTCACCATCGGGCGCAGCAGGTCGCTGACGGATTCCGGCGAGGTATCCATGTCGCCGTTCCATTCGTTGCCGTCGAATGAAGAGCGGAGTTTTGCCAGCGCCTGCTTGTCGCGCGCTTGCGGCGGCTTGGTCCACAACACCAGGTCCGCGTCGAAACCGGCCAGGCCCATCTGCGCGGTATCGTTGATGCTGTTCGCCGCCATCATGAGGTTGCGCGGGCACAGGTAGCGACCGCGGCCCTTGGCTAGCGCCACTTTTGCCTCGATACCGTTGAGCTGCAGATACAGCGGAATATCGCGCTGCACCAACTGCTCCTGCAGCGCTACGGTGGCGGTGGCGATCAGTAGCTTCTTCTTCTGGAAGCGCGCCACCGCTACACCGGCGATCAGGTACGCCATCGACTTGCCGGTGCCGGTCGGCGCCTCGACTACCGCCACGCCGCCGGTGCGACCGAACGCCTTGGCCACCTCGGCGATCATCTTTCCCTGCGACGCGCGCGCGCGGAAGCCCGGCAGGCCGTCCTTCAGGCGTGCATAGGCGGCGCGGATGGCGTCTTTGGTGGTGTCGGCGAGCATGCTGGATGGAAAACCTGTAGCGCGGATGACGCATGGAGCATGGGCGGTCGGCCGGCGCGTGGCACCGGGCGCGCCATGCGCCGCATGCAGGAGCGGCAGTTTATCGGTATTGCGAGTGCGGCAGCATGCGGGCGGGCTCGCACCAGTCTGGCGCAGGCGTCATCGCGCGCCACCGAAGGGGTATGCTGACCACAGACATTGGCGGCCAGGCTCGGGGGGGAGCTCCACCGATGAAACATGGGAATGCGGTCGAATCGACGCCGTCTGACGGCTCGCTGCAGCTGAGCTGGCTGGCTCGGCTGACCGCTGCGCACACGCCGGATGAGGTAGGCGCGGCGATTGCGGCGCTGGCGCTGGCCAGACCGGGCTGCACGGCGGCCAATGTGCTGTGGAGCCTGGGCGATCCCGCACATCATCACAGCATGCCGCTGGTCCGGATCGATGTGGCGGACTGGCCATGGCTGCGTTCGGCGAGCCGCGCGGACGGGCCGCACTGGCATGTGGACCGGCATCGTGTGGCGATCCGCCTGTGCGAGCAGCCCGAGCCGGCGCTGTTACTGCTGAGCCTGTCGCCCGCGTACGCCGACGCCGCTTTCTTCGACGAGTTGGCGGCGCCATTGCGGCTCGCCGGCCAGCATCTGCGGCGGGCGCTGGAATGGTGCGAGTTGCAGCATTCGCATCAGCAACTCGAGCGCTCCGAAACACTGCAGCGCGCGCTGTTCGCAATCTCCGACCTGGCCGGCTCCGAACGCGACATGCGAGCGATGCTGAGCGGCATCCATGCCATCGTCAGCACGCTGATGTACGCGGAAAATTTCTTCATCGTGCAGCACAACGCCGAGCAGGACACGATCCGCTTCCTGTACTTCGTCGACGTCGAGGATTCGACATCGCCAGGTGACGGGCAAGACATGCCGTTGAGCGCGATCGAATATACGCTGACCTGGTACGTGATCTGCGACGGCAAGGCGCGCATGGGCAACGCCGAGGAACTGCGCAGCCAGGTGCCCGGACCGGTCGCCCTGATCGGTACGGACAGTTACGACTGGCTCGGCGTACCGATGTTGCGCGATGGCCAGCTCGGTGGCGCGCTGGTGGTGCAGAGCTATCAGCAGGGCATCGGCTTCACCGACGAGGACATGGCGCTGCTGCAGTTTGTCGGCAGCCACATTCTCACTGCGCTGGAACGCAAACAGACCAAGGCTGACCTGGAGCAGCGCGTGCAGTTGCGCACGCAGCAACTGGCCGAGGCCAATCGCGGACTGCAGCTGGAAATTCTGGAGCGGCAGCGCGCCGAACACCTGCAGGCGGCGCTGTTCCGGATCGCCGAGCTGGCCACCGCAGATATCGACCAGGACGAGTTCTACCGGCGTGTGCATGCGGCGGTCGGCGAGCTGCTGAATGCGGAAAATTTCTTCATCGCGCTGCTCTCCGATGATCGCCAGCGGCTGACCTTTCCCTATGCCGTGGATGCCGTGAAGCTGCCGCCGGCCGAGCGTCCGCTCAGCCGCGGCCTCAGTGAGTACGTGCTGCGCCGTGGCACCGCACTGCGCGCCGACAACGCGGATATCGAAGAGCTCGACCGGCTGGGTGAGATCGCACCGGGGCGGATGGGTTCGCCGGCGATGTGCTGGCTGGGCGTGCCGCTGATCGTCGGCGACGAAGTGATCGGCCTGGTCACTGTGCAGAGCTACCGATCCACCGTGGTCTACGGCCCGGCCGATCAGGAGCTGCTCAGCTTTGTCGCCTCGCAGATCGCCAACAGCCTCACCCGGCGCCGCTCCGCTGAGTCGCTGAAGCGTGCGTACGAGCAGCTCGAACATCGGGTGGAAGAACGTACGCTGGCACTGCGCAAGGAGATTATCGAGCGCGAACGCATGCAGGATCAGCTACGGCATCAGGTGATGCACGATTCGCTGACCGGGCTGCCGAACCGCAGCTATCTGCGCGACCGCATCGACCGTGTACTGGCGACAATCCGGCGTGAGCCGCAGCAGCGTTGCGCGCTGCTGTATCTGGATGTCGACCGCTTCAAGATCATCAACGACAGCCTCGGCCATCTGGCGGGCGACGAGGTGTTGATCGAGGTGGCCAACCGGCTGGCCGGCTGCGTACGCCATCCCGATCTGGTGGCGCGATTGTCCGGTGACGAGTTCGCGATCCTGCTGGAAGACGTGCAGCTGTCGCCGGATGCCACGGCGGTGGCGCAGCGCGTGATGGAGGCATTGAAGGCGCCGATGCTGGTGGCCGGCAAGGAGCTACAGGTAACCGCCAGCGTGGGCATAGCGTTCGGCGACGACCATTATGTGGCCGCGGACGAAGTGCTGCGCGACGCCGACATCGCGCTGTACCGCGCCAAGGAACTCGGGCGCAAGCGCTTCGAGCTGTTCGACGAGACGCTGGCGAAAAACGTGGTCGACGTACTGGCGCTGGAAGGCGAGCTGCGCCAGGCGCTGCAGCACGACCAGTTCGAGCCGTATTTCCAGCCGATCTGCCGGCTTGGCGACGGTGAGGTAGTGGGCTACGAGGCGCTGATCCGCTGGAACCATCCGTGGCGCGGTGTGCTGCGGCCGGCTGATTTCCTGAAGATCGCCGAGGACAGCGGACTGATCGAGGCGATCGACTGGCGCATGTTCGAACTCGGCTGCAAGCTGCTGTTGCAGCATGGTCGTGCCGATACCTTCATGACGGTGAACGTTTCGGCGCTGCATCTGCGCCACGCGGATTTCGACGGACGCCTGATCCAGCTGCTCGAACGCACCGGCCTGTCGCCGTCGAGGCTGGTGGTCGAAGTCACCGAAGGCGCATTGCTCGACAACCCCGAGCGCGTGCGTGCCACGCTCGACCGGCTGCGCTTGATCGGCGTCGGTGCCGCGCTCGATGATTTCGGCACCGGCTACTCGTCGCTGAGTTATCTGCACTCGCTGCCGCTGCGCATCCTGAAGATCGACCGCGCGTTCGTGCATGAGCTGGACAAGGGCGCCAACACCAGCAGCACTACGGTGGTGGCGGCGGTGCTTGCGCTGGCACGCGCGCTGAACATCCAGGTGATCGCCGAAGGCATCGAGACCCAGATCCAGTATGCCGCGCTGATGGCGATGAGCTGCGAGATGGGACAGGGCTACCTGCTCGGCCAGCCGGCGCCGATCGCGCACTGGCGGGAGCCGCGCGCCGTCGACGCGTGAGCTTGTTTACGCTGCGGTAACGATCTGCCGCAATGCCTGCTCGAACGCCTCGGGCGGCTGCCCGCCGGAAATAAGATGCTGGCCGTTGATGATCGTCGCCGGCACCGAATGGATGCCGCGTGTCATGAAAAACTGCTCCTGCGCCCGCACTTCATCGGCGTAGGTTTCGCCGGAAAGGATCTGCCGCGCCTGCTCGACGTCCAGCCCCGCTTCATCGGCCAGCCGCAACAGCGTGGCGTGCGCACTGACGTCCTCGCCATCGGTGAAATAGGCGCGCAGCAGCGCCTGCTTCAGTGCGAGATGGCGGCCTTCCAGTTCGGCCCAGTGCAGCAGCCGGTGTGCGTCGAACGTGTTGTAGACGCGGCTGCGCCGATCCATGTTGAAGGTGAAGCCCAGCGCCGCGTCGCGAGTGCGGATCGTTGCGCGATTTGCGTCGATCTGCTCGGCCGTGCTGCCGTACTTGCGCACCAGATGCTCGGTGGAATCCTCGCCTTCGGCGGCCATCTGCGGATTCAACTCGAACGGCTGGAAATGGATCTCCGCTGTCACCTCATCCTGCAGCCTGGTCAGCGCCTGCTGCAGCGAAGCCAGCCCGATCGCGCACCACGGGCAGGAAACATCGGAGACGAAATCGATACGAACCGGAACGGGTGTGGCTGGCGTGGACATCGGTGGACCTTCGCGAGAGATGTGCAGCGCGTAATGCTGCGGATCGGCTCTAGATAAGGTCGACGGTCAGCGCAATCAATCAGCAATCACGGCTTCATCTTGCGGTGATGCTCAACGCCACCGCTTCGGCGATCTTGATGCCGTCAACCGCGGCGGAGAGGATGCCGCCGGCATAGCCGGCGCCTTCGCCGGCAGGATAGAGACCGCGGGTGTTGAGGCTTTGCAGGCTGTCGTCGCGCTTGATCCGCACTGGCGAGGAGGTGCGTGTCTCGACACCGGTAAGGATGGCGTCGTGCATCGCGTAGCCGCGGATCTGGCGTTCGAACGCAGGCAGCGCTTCGCGGATCGCGGCGATAGCGTAGTCGGGCAGCGCACTGTCGAGGCTGCCAAGAGTCACGCCCGGCTTGTACGACGGCTGCACGTCGCCGAACTCGCGCGAGGCGCGGCCGGCGAGGAAGTCGCCGACCAGCTGGCCCGGCGCGCTGTAGTTTTCGCCGCCGAGGACATAGGCGTGGCTTTCCAGCGCGCGCTGCAGCGCGATGCCGGCGAGTGGACTGCCGCTGTTGTCATAAGGTGCGAAATCGGCCGGATCGATGCCCACGACCACCGCCGCATTCGCGTTGCGTTCGTTGCGCGAGTACTGGCTCATGCCGTTGGTGACCACGCGGCCCGGCTCGGAAGCGGCGGCGACCACGGTGCCGCCGGGGCACATGCAGAAGCTGTATACCGAGCGCCCGCCTTTGCCGTGATGCACCAGTTTGTAGTCGGCCGCACCGAGAACCGGATGGCCGGCCTGCGGGCCGAAGCGGGCGCGGTCGATCACCGACTGCGGATGTTCGATGCGGAAGCCGATTGAGAAAGGTTTGGCTTCAACGTAGACACCGCGGGCGTGCAGCATCTCGAAGGTGTCACGTGCGCTGTGGCCGAGCGCCAGCACGACATGATCGGCACGGATCTGCTCACCGCTGGCCAGGGTGACACCGCGCACGTGGCGTTCGCCAGCGGCATCGGTATCGATCAACAGGTCGTCGACGCGCTGGCTGAAACGGATCTCGCCGCCCAGCGACTCGATCGTGGCGCGCATGTTCTCCACCATCGTCACCAGCCGGAACGTGCCGATGTGCGGCTTGCTGACGTAGAGGATTTCCTCCGGCGCGCCGGCCTTGACGAATTCGGTGAGCACCTTGCGACTGTGATGCAGCGGATCGCGGATCTGGCTGTGCAGCTTGCCGTCGGAGAACGTGCCGGCGCCACCTTCGCCGAACTGCACGTTGGATTCCGGATGCAGGTTGCGCTTGCGCCACAGGTCCCAGGTGTCCTTGGTGCGCTCGCGTACTTCCTTGCCGCGGTCGAGGATGATCGGGCGAAAGCCCATCTGCGCCAGGATCAACCCGGCGAACAGGCCACACGGGCCGAAGCCGATCACCAGCGGACGATGCGGCAGTTGCGCCGGCGCCTGCGCCACGAAGTGGTATTCGGTGTCGGGCGTGGGCTGGACGTGCGGGTCGTCGGCAAAGCGCCGCAGCAGCTCAGCTTCGTGCGTGGTATCGATATCCAACGCATAGATCAGCACGATCGCACCACGCTTGCGCGCATCGTAGCTTCGTTTGGCGACGGTGTAGCCGGTCAGCGCGACGGCCTCGATAGCCAACCGCTGGAGGATCGCGGCAGTCAGCGCGGCCTCACTGTGATCCAGCGGCAGCTTGAGGTCGGTCAGTCGCAGCATGCGGATCCGTCATGGTCGGTCGGAGCGGGGAGAAGGCCCCCAGAGTTGTCACGCTGTCGGGGCTGACCCGCTATTGTCGATGCGATCGTGCAGGATGGACAAGGCGCAATTCAGAGCCTGTGGCTGCCGATCATCGTTTGCCGGTGTTACGAAAGCTGACGCGGGGCGTCAGTTCAAGCGGCAAGAATGGCCAGGATTTGCTCACCCGTGGCTTGTGGGTGCAGCAGGATCAGGCGCGCAGCGCTCCTGCGTGAATGCCGGCATGCTGCGGCCAGACAGAGGTGGCCATCATTGCTGGCGATCGCCAGTGCACGGGCCTGGTGTGAAGAGTCATGGCAGACCAGGCCATGCTGGGGACCGCCGACAATAACGTATTCGATGTCCTGCTCCATGGGCGTGCCCTCGATAATCGTGAAGCGGTGTGGTTATCGATATACCAAGCACGGGACAAGCCACCGCATCCCGACAAATGCGGTGTGCGTCACAAATTTTGAATCCGGGGGTGGTTTTGGCCTCGGCGGCGGTCGCGGTATGGCCCTTCGCCGCCGGAACGCCATCGCCGTATTTTGGCTTGCCTATCCCCATTCGCTACGGACCAGGCGCAGCGCAGGCTGCGTCTGGCATGCGGATTCTCGTGGGGGTATCCAGCTGCGGCGGATTATTCGCTACCGATGAAATCCATCTTGCCGATGTCGGTGCCGGCTTCGCGCAGGATGTTGTACGCGGTGGTGCAGTGGAAGAACAGGTTGGGAATGATGAAATGCAGCAGATAGGCCTGGCCCTCGAAGTTCATCTCGCCGGTGCGCATCTTGAGGACGATGGCGCGCGCTTCGCTGCCGTCGATCTGCTCCGGCTTGAACGAGTTGATGTATTCGATGGCGCGCTCGATGCGCGAGTAGGCCTGTTCCAGCGTGGTCTCGTTGTCCTCGAACGCCGCCGGCTCCACGCCGGCCAAGCGGGCGGTACCGCGGGTGGCCATGTCGCAGGCTATCTGCACCTGCCTGATCAGCGGCAGCATGTCGGGTATGAGCCGTGTCTGCAGCAGCGCCTCGTCACTGACATTTTTCGATTTGGCATGTGCCTCGCCCTTCTTCAGCACGTGCGTGAGATTGCCCAGCGCGCGGACGAAGACAGGAACGGAAGCCTTATACATGGACAGTGTCATGGGGATTGCTCCGGTGGGGCGTGGGGGATCGATTCGGACGAGAGCTCGTTGAATGGCAGGGTGGGGGCTATGCCGTCGATTGCCAATGGTTCGCCAGTCTGCATGTTGCGGGTTACGCGTGAGGCGATCAGCGCGGCGGCAAACAGCAACGACGCGGCCAGCACGAACGCCGCGCCGGGCAGATGCTGCACCGGCGCGTGGTCACTGATGAACAGCGCGAAGATGTTGGCGAACAGCGCCGGGCCGAAAATGCCGGCAAGACTGGCCAGGCTGGTCAGCGCGCCCTGCAGGCGGCCCTGTTCATGCGGATCGACCTGATGCGTTATCAGCGCCTGCGCCGGCGGTCCGGCCAGGCCGCCGAGACTGAGGAATGGAATGCCGAGCAGGAACAGCCACGGCAGGGAGGCGAAGCCGAAGAACACGTAGCCGACGATGCACAGCACGAGCCCGGCCAGGATCATGCGTCGCTCGCCCAGTTTCGGCATCAGCTGCCGCACCAGCACGGCCTGCACCAGTCCGCTGCACAGGCCGACCAGCCCCAGCGTGTAGCCGACCGCCTGCGGCCCCCAGCCGTAACGGTAATCGGTATACAGAACGTAGGTGGAGTTCAGCGAGAACTGCGCCAGATTGATCAGGAAGAACACCGCGGCCAGCCCAAACACCTGCGGATAGCGGCGCAGCAGCACCACGGCGCCGAACGGGTTGGCGTGGCGCCAGTCGAAGCGGGCACTGCGCTTTTCCTTCGGCAGCGATTCGGGCAGCACGAAATAGCCGTAGCAGAAATTGATCAGCGACAACACCGCCGCTACCCAGAACGGCAGGCGGATGTGCAGGTGGCCCAGAAAACCGCCCAGTGCCGGGCCGACGATGAAGCCGATGCCGAACGCGGCGCCCAACGTGCCGAACGCCGCCGCGCGTTTCTCCTTCGGCACGATGTCGGCGATATAGGCATTCGCGGTGGAGAAGCTCGCCGCGCAGACGCCTGACACCGCGCGGCCGATGAACAGCAGCCACAGCACCGGCGCCAGCGCCATCACGATGAAGTCGATGCCGAGGCCGAAGCTGGAGATCAGAATCACCGTGCGCCGACCGAAGCGATCCGACAGTGCGCCCTGCACCGGCGAGAACACGAACTGCATCAACATGAACAGCGCGCCGAACGCGCCCGACCACACGGCGGCCTTTGAGATGCTGCCGCCGATCAGGTCCACGATCAGGTGCGGCAGTACCGGGATGATGATGCCGAACGCCAGCATGTCCAGCATCACGGTGACGAAGATGAAAGTAAGCGCGGCACGGCGCTGCGGCGGGGCGGGAGTCGGTGACTGATCCATGGGTCTTGGCAAGGCGTTGGGAGCTGCACGATAGCCGAATGGCGTCGACGCGACACGTGCAGTGAACGGTGAGCAGCTGCCGGAAGGGCTGGGGCGTCCCTAACCCAGGCGTGCGCGTGGAAAGTGCAGTTCCACCATCAGCCCCGGCATCGCATCGCCCAGCACCAGGCCGATGCCGTGCAGGTCGCTGATCGCCGCGACCAGTGCGAGGCCGAGTCCGGCGCCAGGCAGATTGCGGCTGCTGTCCAGTCGCACGAAACGTTTCAGTACCTGCGCGTGTGATTCGGGCGGAATACCGGGGCCGCGATCGGTCACCCGTCCGATCACGGCATCGGCCTGCACCTGCAGCTCCAGCCGGAGGCGCGAACGCATCGGCGTGTGATGCAGCGCATTTTCCACCAGGTTGACCAGCATCTGGGTGAGCAGCGCGCGGTCGCCGTGCAGGCGCTGGCCGGCGGCGATATGGGCCTCGAACGGGTGGTCGCTGTCCTCGGCTACCGGCCGGTAGGTTTCGGCGACGTCCTCGAACAGCGCGGACAGATCGATCATCTCGAAGCCGCTGTGACGCTGGCGCGCCTCGACACTGGCGATCCGCAACAGTGCGCGGAACGTGGCCAGCAGGTCGTCGATGTCGCCGACCGCCTCGCCGATGGCCTGGCGCAGACAGGGCGCGTCCATGCCGTCGGCGAGACTCGCCTCCAGTCGCTGGCGCGTCCGCGCCAGCGGCGTGCGCAGATCGTGTGCGATGTCGTTGGATACCTGGCGCATGCCTTCCATCAGTACCTGCATGCGTTCGAGCAGGCGATTCAGACGGGCGGCCAGCCGGTCGAGCTCGTCGCCATGCCCGCTGCCGACCAGTGGCAGTTCCTGTGCGCCTTCAAGCACGCGTTCGGCACGCGCACCCAGCGTGTCGATGCGGCGCAGATAACGCCAGCTCGCCCATCCGCCGCCAAGCAGCACCAGCACGATCGCCAGTGCGCCGACATCGATGAAGCTGTCGCTGAGCACCTCGCCCAGCTCGACCACCGAACGGTTGTCGCGCCCGACCACCAACCAGCGGCCATCGGGGAAGTGCGCGACGTACAGATGCACCCGATCGGCGTCGCTGTTGTCCTTGCCGATCGCGCCGAGCAGCGGCAGCACATGCCAGCCGACGGCGGTGGGTCGATAGCGCAGGTTGCCAGCCATGACCCGCTGCTGCGCGTCGGTCAGCAGGTAGTAGTCCGGCCCCGCCGGCAGCGCGGCGAGACGCTGGCGCAGCTGCATGACGAGCGTGCCGTCGGCGTCGGCCTGGCGCAGGCTGGCCATCTCGGTGGCGACCTTGCCGCGCAGTTCGTCCTGGGCGTAGTCGTTGATGCGCAGCCACACGATGCCGAGCAGTGCCGCGCCCGCCAGCGCGAACAGCGCAGCCTGCCACAGCGCCATCCGGAACGCCGCGGTGCGCAACACCGGACTGCGCATCGGCTCAGTGCGCCGCACGCAAGCTGTAGCCTACGCCGCGCACGGTGTGCAGCAACTCGCCGTCGAAGTCGCGATCGATCTTCGCGCGCAGCCGGCTGATGTGCGTCTCCACCACGCTGGTCTGCGGTTCGAAATGAAATTCCCAGACATGCTCGAGCAGCATTGCGCGGGTTACTACGCGACCCGCATGCGACATGAGGTAGTCGAGCAGACGGAATTCGCGCGGCTGCAATTCGATCGTGCGACCGGCGCGGCGCACCGTGCGGGTGAGCCGATCCAGCTCAAGGTCGGCCACGCGCCGCCGCGTCGCCGGCTCGCCCAGCCGCGGACGGCGCGCCAGCGCGTCGACCCGGGCGTTGAGTTCGGTCATCGCGAACGGCTTGGTCAGGTAGTCGTCCACGCCGGCTTCCAGTCCTTCGACGCGTGCATCCACTTCGCCCAGCGCGGACACCATCAGTACCGGTGTTTCGCGTCCGCTGGCGCGCAGTTCACGAACCAGGCTGAGGCCATCCAGCTTCGGCAGCATGCGGTCGACGATCAGCAGGTCGTAGTGCGCGCGGGCCATCAGCGACAGGCCCTGGTAGCCATCGGCAACCCGCTCGACGTGCCGGTGCCGCGGATGCAGGCCGGCGGCGATATGGGTGGCCATGGCGTGGTCGTCTTCGACGATCAGGATCTTCATGCGCAGGTTCCGCTCGGCAGTGTGTATCGGTTGTGCTGCAGGTGCGCTGTCCGTGGGCAGCACCTTTCTTACAGCTTGGTAAGCCTCCCGCATCCATTCGGTCATGCCGCCCATTTAACGTCGATCAGATGACAGCAGGAGTTCACGGCAATCGTGCCGGCCTGCCATGTCCAGCGCATTCACTAGATCGGAAGGGTTTTCCATGGCTCGAACACGTGTTGGTAGTTTGATGGTGGGTTTCGTGGCGCTGACCGGTGCGGCACTGGCGCATGCCGGGGCACCGGCGACCCTGCATGGGCAGGTGGAAGACGGCCAGCAGCCGGTGGCGGGTGCGCGCGTGGAACTGCGCGAGCTGGGCCGCAGCGCGGTGACCGATGGCGACGGCAGCTTCGATTTCAGCGATGTCGATGCGGGCAGCTACACCCTGGTGGTGAACGCGCCGGTGGTAAACGGGCAACAGCAGCCAACGGTGGAGCAGCACGTGACCCTGCAGCCGGGCCAGCAGATCGAGCAAGATGTGGACGTCGGCGGCAAGGGCGCTACCACCTTGCAAGCGCTCAAGGTCACCGCGCAGACCACACCGGCCATACTTGCCCGCAGCATCCAGCAGGACGCGCCGAATATCGTCAATGTGCTGCCGGCGACCGAGATCCAGAAGCTGCCGGACGTGAACGCGGCCGAGGCGGTGCGCCGGATGCCCGGTATTGCGCTGGAGAGCGACACCGGCGAGGGTCGTTTCGTGAACATCCGCGGCCTCGACGCGGATCTCAACGGCACCACCTTTGGCGGTGTGCGGCTACCGCCGACGAACGTGGCGTCGCCGCTGAGCGGCGGTCGCGCGGTCGCGTTCGATTCGATTCCAGCCGGCCTGATCGGCGCGATCACGGTGACCAAGACCAACACCCCGGAGCAGGATGCCGAGGCGCTCGGTGGCACCATCGAGATCACTCCACGGCAGGTACCGCCGCTGAAGGACAGGTTTCTCGACGGCGAGATCGGCGGTGGTGTCGAGTCGTTACGCGATAGCCCGATCAAGGATTTCATGCTGAGCGGCGGTGGTCGCTTCGGGCCCGGCAATGCGTTCAGCGCGATCGCCACGCTGGCCTACTTCGAGGACAAGCGCGGCGTCGACGACATCGAGGGTGCCTATGCCGACGACCAGGCGAACGGCACGCCGAGCAAAGTGATGAACGATTTCGAGCAGCGCTACTACAACTACCATCGGCGCCGGCTCGGCTATGGCGCCGAGCTGGATTATCAGCCCGACGCCGACAACCGCTGGTATGCGCGCTACTTCGATGCCGGCTACACCGAGACGGTGAATCGCCAGCGCCTGACCTTCAACCTGTTCCAGAACGGCACCGGTTCGGCCAGCGCCGATCCGGCCCATCCGCAGGGTTTCATCGATCCCACCGTCGCGTTCGACAAGACACTGCGCGACGAGAAGGAGCAGATCGACACTCGCGTCGTCACCGTCGGCGGCGAGAACGACTTTCACGATTTCCGTATCGATTATCTGGCCGCGTTGGCGATCGGTTCCTACAATAAGCTGTTCGACTACAACTCGACCTTCTCGACCGCCGCGCCGTCCACGGTCGCTTACGACAACGTCAGCGATCCACGTTTCCCTCGCTTCACCACCATCGCCGGCCCGAATCCGCTGGACCCGGCGAACTACACTCTGGGCGGCTTCCAGAACAGCACCGAACACGCGCACGACCAGGAATATTCCGGCGCGTTCAACCTGACCGTGCCGACCAGCTTCTTCCGCGGCGATGACGAGGCGCTGAAGTTCGGCGTCAGCGCCCGCCTGCGCAATCGGAATATCGGTATCACCAGCTTCAATGCCGGTACGCCATCGTTGCCGCTCAGCCAGTTCATCACGGGCGGCCCGATCACGTTCTACGACGGTCACTATCAGAACGGCCCGAACATCAACGCCGACTTGCTGCGCAACCTGTTCGTGGGCAACCCGGCGTTGTTCCCGGAAAAGAACCCGCTGGCCGATCAGAAAAGCGCCGCCCAGGGCGCCTCGAATGCCAGCGAGAACGTGTACGCCGCCTACGGCCAGTACCAGTTCCAGCCGCTGGACAAGCTTGGCATCCTAGCCGGCGTGCGCTGGGAACGCACTGCAGCAAGCTATGGCGCAAACCAGATTGTGCTCGATGCGAACGGCAACTTCGTGGCCGCGGTGCCGACCTCGCGCGGACACAGTTACGGCGATTTCTTCCCCACCGTGCAGGCACGCTACGAGATCCGCGACAACCTGATCGCCCGCGCAAGCTACTCGAAGACGATTGCCCGGCCGGGCTTCAATCAGATCACCGCGTCCATGCTGATCGATCCGTCCGCCGACAGCGTGAGCCAGGGCAACCCGGATCTGAAGCCGACCACCAGCGACAATTTTGATGCCTCGCTGGAGTATTACCTCAACGACAGTGGCATCGCCTCGATCGGCGTGTTCGACAAGGAGCTCAGCAACTACATCGTCAACAAGGAAGAAGTGGGTGTCAGCTTCCCGAACAACGGCCTGTTCGCCGGCTTTACCGGGGCGGCCAAGGTGTTCACCTACGGCAACATCAAGAACGCCTACGCGCGCGGCGTGGAGCTGAACTACCAGCAGAAGTTCAGCCTGCTGCCGGGCTGGCTAGCAGGCTTCGGGGCGGGTGCGAACTACACCTATGTCGACTCCAGCGCCGAGCTGCGTCCCGGTGACAAGGAGCTGCTGCCGTCCACCTCGCAGCACACCGCCAACCTCACGCTGTTCTACGATCTGGGCGGCCTTAATGTGAACCTGGGCGCCTACTACGTCAGCAAGAACATCTTCGGCGTGGGTGCCGATCCGTCGACCGATATCTGGTCGCAGCCGCGTTTCTCGCTGGATCTGGGTGCCAGCTACGCGCTCAACAGCCGCATGTCGCTGTTCTTCAGCGCCAAGAACCTCACCAGCACACGGCTGAAGTTCACCGAGGGTCCGTCGAATGCCCGGCCGATCCAGCGCGAGTTCTACGACCAAAGCTATTCCTTAGGTTTCCGCGTCAAGCTCTGACCCACCTCCGTTGCAGGACTCATCAATGAAAACTCTGGCATTTGCTTTGCTTCTCGCTGTTACCGCACCGGCGATGGCCGCTGCCCAGGCAGCCGTATCTCCTCGTCCGCTTCCCCCGATGCCACTGGCGCCGCCGGCAATACCGACCTATGCGGTCAGCGCGCAGCATGCGTTGGGCGGCTTGGGCGGCTGGGATTACCTCTCGCTGGATCCGGCCGCGCATCACCTCTTCATCGCCCGCGACGACCGGGTGATGGTGGTGGACACGACCAGCGGCAAGTTGCTCGCCGAGATTCCCGGGATGGAACATGCCCACGGCGTGGCGCTGATGCCGACGCAGCATCGCGGCTATGTCAGCAACGGCAAGGGCGACAACATCAGCGTGATCGACACCGATAGTTTCAAAGTGGTTGGCCATATCGCGGTCAGCGGCAAGGATCCGGATGCGATCATCGTCGAGCCGGCCAGCGGCCATGTGCTGGCGATGAACGGCCACAGCAACAACATCAGTGTGATCGATCCGGTCGCTGGCAAGGAACTGGCCACCATCGCGCTGCCGAGCAATCCCGAGTTTGCGGTGAGCGACGGCAAGGGCAATCTGTGGGTGAATCTGGAAGACAGCGCCCAACTCGCGCACATCGACCTGAAGACCAACAAACTGCTGCAAGTATGGTCGCTGGCGCCGTGCGAAGGCCCGACCGGGTTGGCGTTCGACGCCAGCATGCAGCGGCTGTTCTCGGTCTGCGCCAACGGCATGATGATCGTGACCGATGCCACCAACGGGCATCATGTTGACGAAATCGCGATTGGCAAACGGCCCGACGCGGTGGCGTGGGATGCCGAGCGCAAGCTGGTGCTGAGCTCGAACGGCGAAGGCACACTGAGCGTGGTGCAGCAGTACGTCCAGCACGGCAAGGAGCGCTACAGGGTGGCGGCAACCGTGCCGACGCTGAAGAGCGCCCGCACACTGGCACTCGATCCGAACACCCACGAGGTCTTTCTTGCCGGTGCGCAGAAGGCTGGCAAGGGCGTGCCGGTCGAAGGCTTCGAGGTGCTGGTGGTGGGCGGGAAATAAGTTGGAGCGGCAGCGTCCGGCCAAAGCCGGGCGCTGCCATATTTCGGCATTCACAGTCCGCTGTCTGCGCGGGAAGTGCAGTATCTGACGCGGACGTACCTTCGTTTTTCTATCAGTCGGGTTGCGTGGCCTGTGCCCATGCGGCCACCGCTTGCGGGTGCTCCAGCTGAAGATGATGGCCGCCGGCCATGCAGGTGGTCGTGATGTCCGCTACGCAGGCGGCGCGCGCCTGCATCGGTGCACTGGGCAGGTACGAAGTAGCCGGCTGCGCCAGCAGCAAGGCCGTGGGCGCCTCGATCCCGCGCAGCAGCGCATGGATCTGCGACTCGGCCAGTCGCACGGGGCTGGGTCGGGTCAGTCGGGGGTCGCTGCGCCAGCGCCAGCCGTCTTCGATTTCGATCAGGCCGCGCTCGACGATCGGTCGTGCGAGTTCGGTCGGCAAGCCGCTGACCATGCTGCGCGCGTCGACCGCCTGCTCGATATCGCGAAACACCCGCAACGGTTTGCGGTTGTCGCCACGCGGCGTCAGCGCATCGCGGAAGCGCTGCAGCGTATGTGAACCATCGTCGCCGAGCGGGCCGAGGCCTTCGATCAGCAGTAGTCGTTCGATCCGCTCGGGCATCGCGGCAGCGGCCAGTGCGGCGATGCCGGCGCCCAACGAATGGCCGAGCAAGGTGTAGCGATCCAGCGGCAAAGCATCGGCGGCGGCGAGCACCACGCGCACATAATCGAGATAGTGATAGCTGGCGCCGGGTGCCAGATGATCCGCGTGGCCATGGCCGGGCAGATCCAGCGCGATCACCCGGAAGCGCCTGGCCAGCAGCGGCGCCAGCAACGCAAAGCTGCCGGCATTGTCGAGCCAGCCGTGCAGCGCCAGCAGCGGCGGCAGCGACGCGTCGCCCCATACCTGCGCGCTCAGCGCGAGATGCGGCAAGACGATGCGATGCTCGACCGGCGCGCTCACGCAGCGGATTCCGGCCAGCCCCGGACATGCCGCCATACCAGGGCAGCGAGGCTGTTCACCTGTTCGGCGCTGTCGTTGAGCGCGGGAATGTAGCGCAGCGTTTCGCCACCGGCGGCGACGAAGAAATCGCGATTCTGCATCGCGATCTCTTCCAGCGTCTCCAGGCAATCCACCGCGAAACCGGGGCAGGCGACGTCGAGTTTCTTCACACCATCGGCGGCGAGCTGGCGCACCGTCGTGTCGGTGTACGGCTGCAGCCATGACTCGCGACCCACGCGCGACTGGAAGCTGACAAGCAGCTCGTTCCCGCTCAGTTGCAGACGTTCGCGCAATCGCCGGGCGGTGTCCTGGCACTGATCGAGATACGGATCGCCCAGCTGCACATAACGTTCGGGAATGCCGTGGAACGACAGCAGCAACTTGTCGCCGCGGCCGTTCGTCGCCCACCACTGCTCGATGCTCGTGGCCAGTGCGTCGATGTGGCCGGGATCGTCGTGATAGTCGTTGACGATGCGCAGTTCCGGCGGCCAGCGCAGGCTCTTGCACGCATCAGCGACCGCATCGATCACCGAGCCGGTGGAGGTGGCCGAATATTGCGGGTACAGCGGCAGCACCAGCAGCCGGCGCACGCCTGCGCGCTGCAGCTGTTCAATGGTGTACGCCACCGACGGTTCGCCATAGCGCATCGCCAGCGCCACGCGCAGCGTGCCGGGTTGCTGCCGATCCAGTTCGCCCTGCAGGCTCGCCGCCAATGCTTCACTGCCGAAGCGCAATGGAGAGCCTTGCGCGGTCCAGATCTTGCCGTAGGCGAGCGCCGAGCGTGCCGGCCGCACGCGCAGGATCACCCCGTGCAGTATCAACCACCACAACCAGCGCGGGTAGTCGATCACCCGCGAATCGCCAAGGAATTCGGCCAGGTACGGCCGCACGGCTTTGGCGGTCGGCGCCGTCGGCGTGCCGAGATTGACCAGCAGCACGCCTGCCTGAACGGACTGAACGGGCGGCGCGTCGGAATGGTCGGCAACGCCGGTATAGTGGTTGTTGCGTGGCATCGTGGCAGTCGTGGCTGGATCAGCCGTGGAGTCTGCCACAAGCCCGGTGCAGCGCGATGCGCCCCGACATTCCCCCATCTGTGTGGAGCTGCCCATGTTGAAGACCTCACTGCAACGTCTGCTGCTGATCGGCATGGCCCTGTTGCTGCCGGCGATGGCCGTGCATGCCGAAGATCCGCCGCTGGTGCGCGCCACCAACGCCGTGCGCGTGCTCAACGACATCATGCAGGCACCGGACAAGGCGATCCCGCAGGATCTGCTGCGCGATGCCAAGGCGATCGCCGTGATTCCCGACCTGCTCAAGGTCGGCTTCATCTTCGGCGGCCGTCGTGGCGAAGGCCTGATTTCGGTGAAGGGCCCGGACGGCACCTGGTCCAATCCCAGCTTCATCAGCATGACCGGCGGCAGCGTGGGTTTCCAGGCCGGCGTGTCGTCGACCGACGTGATCCTGGTGTTCCGCACCCAGCGCGGCGTGGATTCGATCGTGCGCGGCAAGTTCACGCTCGGCGCCGACGCGTCTGCGGCGGCCGGCCCGGTCGGCCGCACTGCCACCGCGGCTACGGATGGCCAGCTGCAGGCCGAGATCTACTCCTATTCGCGCACCCGCGGCCTGTTTGCCGGCGTGGCCATCGATGGCGCAGCACTGCGCATCGACTATGACGCGAACGAGGCCGTGTACGGTGCGGGCATCACGCCGCGCCGCATCTTCGAAGGCGGCGTGAGCAACGTGCCGGGGCCGGTGGTCGATTTCCGCGACCGGCTGGAGGAGTACACTTCGCGTTGATCGCGGAAGTGCTGCTGCGCTTCGCGCGGAGTCGTTTCAGTCAGGTGGGTTCAGAGGTCGACTATGGGTTTTGACAGTGTGTGGCATTGGCTGATCTTGCTGGTGATTGTGTTGCTGGTGTTCGGCACCAAGAAGATCCGCAACCTCGGGCCGGATCTGGGTGCCGCCATCCGCGACTTCAAGAAAGGCCTCAGCGGCGACGACGACGCGAAGCAGAAGGAAGCGGAGGCTGCGCGCAAGGCCGCCGAGCAGCTGCGCGCCGACCCGCCGCCGGCCGACAGCGCCACCACGCAGAGTCAGCGCGACTCCAGCGAAACCAAGTAAGCGCGCGGCGGGCGGAGCGCGGCGATGATCGAGATCAGTCTCGGCAAACTGGTACTGCTCGCCCTGATCGCGTTGATCGTGCTCGGTCCCGAGAAGTTGCCCGGCGCCGCGCGCACGGCTGGCGCCCTGCTGCGGCGTGTGCGCAATGGCTGGGACAACGTGCGTGCGGAGGTCGAGCGCGAGCTGGAGATCGAACAGATCAAGCGCACCGCGCGCGAGGCTGCGGCCCGTGCGGAAGCGGCTCAGAACGAATTGAAGGACGGCGTGCTGCAGGTGCATGAGCCGCTGAGCAAGGCGGTCGCCGAGGTTGCGGTGTTGGTGAAGCCGGAACCCCCTGTCGTCGCTGAAGCCACGATCTCTGATGATGGGGCGGCGGCCACTGTGCCATCGGAAAGCATGCAGACGGAATTGCCATTGGGCGAACCGTTGTCGAAACCGGCCAGGAATCCCGCGCATGACGACGCCTGAGTCCGACACGCCGGAATCCGGGGACGTCGCCGACGGCCTGCAGCAGGGGCTGTTCTCGCACCTGCTGGAACTGCGCACGCGCCTGCTCAAGTCGATCGCGGCGGTAGTGCTGGTGCTGCTGGCGCTGGTGCCGTTCGCGAACCGATTGTATGCCGAGCTGGCCGCGCCGCTGGTCGCGCGGTTGCCGCAAGGTGCGCACCTGATTGCCACCGAGGTCACCAGTCCGTTCATCACGCCGTTGAAACTGGCCTTCTATACGGCTCTTTTCATCAGCATGCCGGTGATCCTGTATCAGCTGTGGGCGTTCGTCAGTCCGGGTCTGTACAAGCACGAGAAACGGCTGGCGCGGCCATTGCTGATCGCCGCGATGGGGTTGTTCTATCTCGGCTGCGCGTTCGCCTATTTCCTGGTGCTGCCGGCCGCATTCCGCTTCCTCACCGCGGTGACGCCGCAGGGCGTGGAGATGATGACTGACATCACCCACTACCTCGACTTCGTGATGCTGATGTTCTTCGCGTTCGGGCTGTGCTTCGAGGTGCCGGTGGCGGTGGTGGTGCTGGCCGCGATCGGCGTCGTCGATGTGGACAAGCTGCGCAGCGGGCGGCGTTACGCGATCGTCGGCGCGTTCGTGATCGCAGCGGTGATCACGCCGCCAGACATCACCTCAATGATGATGCTCGGCATTCCGATGTGCCTGCTGTACGAGCTGGGCGTGCTGGCGGTGCGCTGGCTGGTGAAGCCGGGATCGCTGCGGTCCGACGCGAGCTGATCATTCATCAATACACCCGGCTTCAATACAGCCGCGTCAGTCAATACAGATCGATCGGATCGACATCCAGCGACCAGCGCACCCGGCGTGCCGAGGGCAGTGCAATCAACGTCAGTTGCCATGAGCGCAACATGCCGTGCAGCGTGCTGCGGCTGGACGCTTCCAGCAGCAATTGACCGCGATGGCGACCCGCGCGCAGCGGCATCGGTGCCGGCATGGGGCCGGCGATCTGCAATTGTTCGTTGATCGGCAGGGCGGCATGTGCGGCGGCGAGAAAAGCATCGACCTGCTCGCGTTGCGGTGCGTCGGCGCGCAGCAGCACCTGATGGCTGTACGGCGGCAGCTGGATCAGGCGGCGTTCGGCCAGCAGCTCGCGCGCGGCGGCGGCATAGCCTTGGGCGAGCAGGCTGCGCAGCAGTGGATGTTCCGGCTGATGCGTCTGCAGCAGCACACGGCCGGGCTTGCGCGCGCGGCCGGCGCGGCCGGCGACCTGCACCACCAGCTGGGCCAGCCGTTCGCCAGCGCGGAAATCCACGCTGTGCAGGCCTTCGTCCACTCCCACGATAGCCACCAGGGTGAGGTTGGGCAGGTCATGGCCCTTGGCCAGCATCTGGGTGCCGACAAGGATCGCCGGCTGGTCGTCCTGCAGCGTGGCCAGCAATTGCTCGAACGCGTCGCGACGACGGGTGGTTTCGCGATCAACGCGCAACACCGGCACCTGCGGGAACTGCGCCATCAGCGCCTCCTCCAGCCGTTCGGTGCCCTGGCCCTGCGGCTTCAGATCGCCGGCGCCGCAGGTCGGGCAGACGGCCGGCATCCGCTGGCGGTAGTCGCAGTGATGGCAAATCAGCTGGCGCCGCCCGGCATGCAGGGTCAACGGGCGTTCGCAGCGCGGACACTCGGCGTGCCAGCCGCAGGCGTGGCACAACAGCACCGGCGCGTAACCACGGCGGTTGCGGAACACCAATGCCTGCTCGCCGCGCGCCACCGTATCGGCCACCGCTGCCAGCAGCGCCGGTGACAAACCGTGTTCCAGCCGTTGCGCGCGCATGTCGACGATCTGCACCTGCGGCGGCCTTATCGCACCGGGACGCGCGCGCAGATGCAGGCTGCGGTAGCGTCCGGCTTCGGCATTCGCCAGCGACTCCAGCGACGGCGTGCCCGAGCCCAGCAGCACCGGCACACCCAGCGCGCGCGCGCGCACCAGCGCCAGGTCGCGGGCGTGATAGCGGAAGCCTTCCTGTTGTTTGTAGGCGCTGTCGTGCTCCTCGTCGACGATGATCAGTCCGGCCTGCGGCAGCGGCGTGAATACCGCCGAACGGGTGCCGAGGATTACCCGCGCGTTGCCGGCACGGGCACGCAGCCAGGCGCGCGCGCGATCGCCTTCGGACAGGTTGGAGTGCAGCACCTCGACAATCACCCCGAGCCGCTCGCGCAGGCGCCGCACGGTTTGCGGCGCCAGCCCGATTTCCGGCACCAGCAGCAGGGCTTGTTTGCCTTGCGCCAGCACCTGCTCGATCAGCGCGAGGTAGACCTCGGTCTTGCCGCTGCCGGTGACGCCGTCGAGCAGGAACGGCTGGTACTGGCCGAGACTGGCGCCGACCGCGGCGACGGCTTGCTGCTGCTCATCGCTGAGTTGCGGAGCAAAAGATGCGGGCAGCGGACGGTCGAGTGGCGGCCGTTCGCTGCGTTCGAGCAGGCCGGCACTGGCCAGTCGACGCGCCGCATCGCGCCAGCCGGGCAGGCGTTCATTCAACTCCTGCGCACTCAGTGCGCCATCGGCCAGCAGTGCCAGCAGCGTCTTGCTGCCGCCACGCCGGTTGTCGGCATCGTGAGCGCTGCGGCCGGTCACGCTGAGCGACCAGTATTCGTCGCCGAGCGCCGGCAGCGGTTTCGCTTCGCGCAGCGCCAGCGGCAACGCATTCGCGTACGCCTCGCCCGGCGCGCCGAGCCAGTAGTCGGCGGCCCAGGCCAGCGTCTGCATCAGTTCGGGGTCGAGCAGCGCGGTGTCGTCGAGCAGCCGCAGTACTTGCTTCAGCCGGTTGCTGCCGACCGCCGCCTCGGCGTCGATCGCCACTACCACTCCGACCAGCTTGCCGCGGCCGAACGGCACCAGCACCCGACTGCCCACACACGCTACGCCAGCCGCGGGCGGCAGGTAGTCGAACAGGGTCGGCAGGGGCACCGGCAGGGCGACGCGAAGGACGGCGGGCATGGTTACCTCATGGCGGCCCAGTGTAACTGCAGCGTCCTCGGATCCAGCCGTCGACAGCCATTGGAACGCTACCAGGCGGAGTTGCATGGACTTGCTGCCCGACTATCGAGGAGTCGAAGGTAAGTGGCTATCGCCGGGAGGTTTTTACGCTTATCCACAAGAGCTGTGGATAAGTCTGTGGATGCAGCGGGGAAGGGGGGCTTCAAAGCGCGTCGTAGCGCCTTTCGGGACAGCTTGACGACGTTTTGGTCACGCAAAAAAAGCTTTTTATTTCAATGGCCTGAAAAATCTGTCCGGCAACAGATCACACAATTGACAAACTGCCCCTGCTGCCTTGACAGGTTCATGACGCTGTGCAAAACCCTGTCGTATCCCCTGTTGGAAAGGGCTTTTCAGTGGGCCATTCCCAGGGCTGCTGCGATGGTGAGTGCCAGCATCAGCAGCCAGAAGTAGCACCAGCCGACGAACCAGAATTTCAACAAGGTCATCGGCCAACCTTGGTGGTAGACACGTTTCTGCATGATCAGCAGGTAAGTCGGCACCCAAAGCATCAGGAGGCCCTGGACCCAGCCCAGCGCATAGCCGGTCCAGGCAGCATGCGGGCGCAGCCAGGTCGACAGCATGCCGGCCGCTGTGATCAGCAGCAGGCAGAGGAACATGAATGCGTGGCTGTGCAAGGCCACGATCAGATGCTCCATGTACAACCGCCGGCGAAATACATAGAACAGCTTCAGCAGGACCGCGAACATCGGGATCATCACGAACATGGTCGGCGGCAGCATGCTGAAGAACCCGCTGATCATCCGCTGTTTCGCCTCGGCGCTGGTTTTGGCATCGCCATGCTTGAAGGTGCGCCAGTTGGCATGGACCTGATCGCCCAGTTCGGTCAGGCGCGCATTGACCACATCCGGTAGCCAGCTGATATGGACGGGTTGCGATTCCTGTTCGAGAATCTTGTGTGGGGCGCCGTCCGGTGTGGTGCCGTCGGTTTTCACGGCGCCGTGATGTTCCGCCGCCACAGCGGGGAGAGGCGCGGCGATGGAGGCGGCCGACATCGGAGCCGCGCCAAGCTCGACAAGACGCCGACTGGCTGCTTGGCGCAGCTTCTGCTTGCCGACCTGGATCTGGTCCAGCAGGTTCTGCGGCAGAACACCGGTCTCGCTGGCGTGCTGCAGGCCGTCCAATTCGTCCTGCAGCGCCTCGCGTACTTCGGCAGGGCTGGTGGCAGCCTCGATCGCGCTGCTGTTCACGCTTATCAGCGGATGGCCGTTCACGGGGATCTTGGCGGCGATCTGGTCTATCGCCAGATGGAACACGAAGAACGACAGCAGGCACAGCACGAACATTAGCCGGAACGGCGCGATGTAGCGCACTCGCCGACCGCTGAAGTATTCCAGCGTGAGGAAGCCGGGCTTGATCAACAGCGGCGGCAGCGTGTGCACGATGCGACCGTCGATATGCAGTACGGTCTCCAGCGTCTCCTCGAACATCCCGTGCACTGGCTTCAGCACACTGTGGATCGACTGGCCGCATTCGTGGCAGAACTCGCCCTGCATCGGCGCGCCGCAATTGGCGCAATGCATTCCCTCGTAGCTGGTCAGCTGCTTCATCGCGATCCCCCCGTCTGGTGCAGCGGGCGATCTTCGCACAGTCTTCGGACAGTGGCAGATGCAGCGGAGCGTGACGAATGGCTCAGGTAGAATGGCCGGCCCTGGAGTCTGCTGTGTCGATGAAGCCCATAGAGTCTGTTCAACATCTCCGCGTCGCCCGCGCCGGGAGCTGTTTGCGCGCAGGCCAAGGAAGAACGAGGGAGTGTATGTCGATACACGACCGAGAGATGACGCTGGCCTGTGGGCAAACAGACCCGGCCCGCAGGGTTGCTCCGCCATGGGCACCATGCGGCTGCGCGCGGCTTGACCTGACGGCCAGTCAGGCGCTGCGCCACGCACAACCACTTGGCGCCCATGGCGAAACAACGCGAGCTACGGGGAGATGTTGAACAGACTCTTCAGCCCTGAGCGCGCCCGTCTGCTGCACGAGATGCGTGCGACCGTGCGGCTCGCGTTGCCGTTGATCTGCGCCCAGCTGGCGGCGATCGGCAGCAATGTGATCGACACGGTATTGGCCGGGCATGTCAACGAGCACGTGCTGGGCGCGGTGGCGGTGGGCGCGAATATCTGGTCACTGGTGATCGTCAGCGGCATCGGCATGATGATGGCGTTGCCGCCGTCGGTGGCGCAGCTCGACGGCGCCGGTCGCCGGCACGAAGTTGGTGCGGTGTTTCGGCAGGCGTTGTGGCTGGCGCTGGGCATGGGCGTCGTGCTGTGGTTCGCGGTACGCCACGCGGCACCGCTGATCGATTTTATCGGAGTGACCCCGAGCCTGCGCGACGACGTGCAACGTTTCCTGCTGGCGATCAGTTGGGGCGCACCGGCGCTGACCTGTTATTTCGCGCTGCGCGGTCTGTCCGAAGGCTTGTCGCTGACCCGGCCATCGATGTACTTCAGCCTCGGCGGACTGGTGCTGCTGGTGCCGCTCGGTTATGTGTTGATGTTCGGCAAGCTGGGCATTCCGCCGCAGGGCGCGCACGGCTGCGGCGTCGCCACCGCGATTGCACTGTGGTTGGAGATGCTTGCGTTCGGCGTCTACGTGATCTGCCGGCGCAACTATCGCGGGCTTGGCCTGTTCGATCATTTCGAGTGGCCGAACCTGCGCCGGATTGGCCGGCTGGTGCACATCGGCCTGCCGATGGCGGTGACCCTGTTGGCCGAGGCCGGGTTGTTCGTTGCGACCGCATTGATCATCGCCACGCTCGGCGAGTCGGTGATCGCCAGCCATCAGATCGCGATCAATATCGCCTCGTTCTTTTTCATGATCCCGCTCGGTCTGGCGATGGCAATCACCGTACGGGTCGGCAATGCGGTAGGCCGTGGCGACGAGCGCGGCGTGCGCTATGCCGGCTTTTGCGGGATCGGGCTGACCCTGGTCACCCAGCTATTCTCGGCGGGGTTGATGCTGGGCCTACCGCATCTCATCGCCACGTTGTATACCCGCGACCCCAAGGTGATCGCGCTGGCGGCGCAGTTGATCATGCTGGCCGGGTTGTTCCAGTTTTCCGACGGCATCCAGGTCGCCGCCAACGGAGCGCTGCGTGGCCTCAAGGACACCCGCGTGCCGATGGCGATCACCCTGTTCGCATACTGGGTCATCGGCATGCCGGTGGGCTGGTGGTTGGCCTTCCACCACGGCATGGGCGCGCGCGGTATGTGGATCGGACTGATCGCCGGACTGTCGGTGGCGGCCGCGATGTTGTTCACCCGGTTCTGGCGCAGCGCGTGGAAGCAGCGCTGGCGTCCCGTTCGCATGACCGCACCGGCCTGACCGGCTACGCTTGACTCCATGACTCCGGATACGCACATGACACCACCGCTCCCGCCCCGCCGCTACGGTTTCTGGGCTTTTCTGTGCACGCTCGGGCGTGGCGTCAACATGGCGCGGCTGGTGATCATCAACCTGGTGTTCTTCGGCGTGCTGTTCGTGCTGCTGTTACTGCTGATCGCCGGTGCCGCCGGCAGCCGGATGGAGCGCGCGCTGCAGAACGACAGCGTGCTGGTGATCAAGCCGCAGGGTCAGTTGGTCGAGCAGTATAGCATCGAGCCGCTGCAGCGCGCGCTGACCGGGCTGTCCGGCGACGAGCCAAAACAGGTGCAGCTGCGCGACTTGGTCGGCGCGATCGACGCGGCGGCGAAGGACAAGCGGATCACTCGCATCTTGCTGTTGCCGGACGAACTGCAGGGCGGCGGATTTGCCGCATTGCATGAGGTCGGTGCGGCGCTGGACCGCTTCCGCGCAGCGGGCAAACCGGTTCTTGTGTGGGCGGTGAATCTCGATCAGGGCCAGTACTACCTCGCCGCGCACGCCGACCGCCTGCTGGTCGATCCGCAGGGCGGCGTGATGCTCACCGGCCTGGCCAACTACCGGCTGTTCTACAAGGACCTGCTCGACAAGCTCGGTGTCGACGTGCACCTGTTTCGCGTCGGCGAATTCAAGAGCGCGGCTGAGCCGTACATACTCAATCACGCCTCGGCCGAGGCCAAGCAGGCCGACAGCTACTGGATGGGTGGGCTGTGGGACAGCTACCTCGCCGAGGTGGCGAAGCTGCGGAAACTTGATCCGGCGGTGCTGCGCGACGACATCGACAACCTGCCGCAGCACATCGCCAGTACCGAGGGCAATCTGGCCCAGCTGGCGTTGAACCAGCATCTGGTCGATGGCCTGGCCACCCGTGCCGAACTGATCACGATGATGCGCAAGGAAGGCGTGCCGGCCGACCGCAAGGGGCACAGTTTCCGCCAGATCGATCTGACCGGCTATCTCGCCGACGTGCCGCGCGACGGCAATGTTTTCGCACCGGGCGTGGCGATCGTGGTGGCCGAGGGCGAGATCGCGGGTGGCAAACGGGCGCCCGGTTCGATCGGCGGCGAATCCACAGCGGCGTTGATCCGCGATGCGCGCGAGGACCGCAAGACCAAGGCGCTGGTGCTGCGGGTCAACTCGCCCGGCGGCGAGGTGTATGCGGCCGAACAGATCCGCCGCGAGATCGAACTGACCCGCACCGCCGGCATTCCGGTGGTGGTGTCGATGGGCAACGTGGCGGCCAGCGGCGGTTACTGGATCTCGATGAACGCGAACCGCATCTTCGCCGAGCCGAACACCATCACCGGCTCGATCGGCATCTTCGGCATGTACTACACGGTGCCGAACACGCTCGCCAAACTCGGCATCCAGAGCGACGGCGTCGGCACTGGGCCGATGGCTGGCGCGTTCGACATCAGCCGCCCGCTCGATCCCAAGGTCGGTGCGGTGATCCAGGCGATCATCAACAAGGGTTACCGTGACTTCGTGGGCAGCGTCGCGAAGGCGCGCGGCAAGAGTTACGAGGCGATCGACGCGATCGCGCAGGGCCGCGTGTGGACTGGTCAGCAGGCGCTCGAACGTGGCCTGGTCGATCAGCTCGGCGGGCTGGACGAGGCGATTGTCGATGCTGCGGGTCTGGCCAAGTTGGGCAAGGATTATCCGGTGCGTTACGAGGAAGCCCCGCTGGGCGGCTTCGAGCGTTTCCTGATCGGGCTCAACCAGAGTGCCAGCGTGCAGGTGCTGCAGTCCTGGGGCATTCGCCTGCCGGCCTGGTTCGCCCAGTTACCCGCCATGGCGCCGGAGCTGCAACTGCTGCGCAGTGCGAAGGCCGGCACGCCCAACGTCTACGCCGATTGCCTGTGCAGTCCGCGCTAGACGCTTGAGATCCTGGCCGCGTCTGCGGGAGGCGGGCGCGCAGCGACCTTACTGCTCTTGCGCCTCGACCTGCTTGCGCTGCTCGTCGGTCTGCTTGTCGACGACTTTCTGCACGTCCTTGGCGCGTTGTTCGTCGGCCTTCATGGCGTCGAATGGGGTGGCGACATCGGCCGGCTTGGCCTTCGGCTCCGGCGGCTTGCCGGAGCAGGCGCCGAGGGCGAGTACGCAGAGCAAGATCGGCAGTGTCTTCATGGCAGTTCTCGCACGGAGTGACGGGTCAGTGTCCCGCCGCGTGCGGGTCCAGGCAAGCATTGGCTTGGCAAAATCGTCGCCCGAGCTATGCGCGCCGGGAACGACGTTTTAAGCTGCGCCCATGAACAGCCGCAACGATGCCTGGCAACTGCAAGGCCATACCGCCCTGATCACCGGTGCCAGCAAGGGCATCGGCTATGCCACTGCACGCGAATTGGCCGGGCTGGGCGCCGATCTGCTGCTGGTGGCGCGCGACGAGGATCATCTCGAACAGGTGCGGGTGGAACTGGCCGACGAATTTGCCGATGTCGAGGTGCTGGCGTTCGGCGCGGATCTGACCGAGGCCGAAGAGCGCTTGGCGGTGTTCGACTGGATCGCCGATCTTGGCGCGCCGGTATCGCTGCTGATCAACAACGCCGGTGGCAACCAGCCCAAGGCCACGCTCGATTATCGCGAAGACGAATACCGCATGGTGTTCGAGCAGAACCTGTTTTCCGCGTTCGAGATGTGCCGGCTGGCGCACCCGCAACTGGTGCAGCATGCGAATGCGGCGATCGTCAACGTGGGTTCGGTGTCGGCGGTGACGCATGTGCGCACCGGCTCGCCGTACGGCATGAGCAAGGCCGCGCTGCACCAGCTCACCCGCAATCTGGCGGCGGAGTGGGCAGTGGACGGCATCCGCGTCAACGCAGTGGCGCCGTGGTACATCCGCACCCAGCGTTCGGAACCGGCGCTGGCGGATGCCGATTATCTGGACGAGGTACTCGATCACACGCCGCTCAGGCGAATCGGCGAGCCCGAGGAAGTGGCCGCCGCGATCGCGTTTCTGTGCCTGCCGGCGGCCAGCTACATCACCGGCCACGTGCTGGCGGTGGATGGCGGTTTCCTGAGCTACGGTTTCTAAGCAGATCGAGAACCGAGCTTCAGCAGTTCGTCAGCTGCTCATGCAGATCGCTATAGCGCCGCCGCATTTGTAGACCGTGCCGGCAGTGACTGGTACCCCGATGACAGTGAGCAAAAGCAGCAGGGCAGGCAGGCACGACAAGCAGGAGAGCCCCTCAGAACTCGGCGGCGTGTTCCTCGGCGGCGAAACCCAGCGTCACCGCACCTTCGCCCACGTTGACCATGCCGGTGATGCTCATCGGTGCCTCCATCAACTCCACGCCGCATTCCTTGCAGGCTCCGCACAGTTCGGCGTAGCCGGGCAGATGCGACAGCACGGCCAGGTCGCCGCCATAGCTGACGCATACCACGGGTACCAGCAGACCGGCGCGCACCCGCTGCGTGGCGTAGCCGAACAACATTTCGGCGCCATGATCGAAACCGCGTACCTTGCCGACCGGTCCGGTCTCGCCACGGAAGCAGCGCAGCAATGGCTTGATGTCCAGCGCCGTGCCGACCATGGCACTGAACAGGCTGACGCTGCGATCGCCCCGCTTCTTGATGCGATTGCGCAAGTGGATCAGGTCGCGCGGCAGCATGTAGCCGTAACTGTTGTTGGCGATATGGGTGAGTCGTTCGCGGATGACGGCGGGCGGCTCATCGGCGGCGATCAGCCGTGCTGCCTCGTAAATGGTCGGTGCGGCCCCGGCGAAGACATTGCGAGTGTCGATCACGCGCATCATGAACGGGCCGGGGATGCTGGCCTGTTCGCGCACCTGACGGTAATTCTTGAGGATCGCGAAGCTGGCGCGGTTCACGTGCTCGTTAATCGGACTACGCGTGGCCGTGATGGTCAGGCAGAACACACAGTCGTAATCCAGAACCAGTTTGCCAAGAAACAGCTTCTGTACCTCTTCCACCGGGCAGGGTTCGGTTTCCGCCGAATGGCTGCGGCTCCCGAGCCGACGGTCGATGAAGCGCTGGATCTCCTCGGGTCGGCGATCATCCATGAAAGTTTCGCGATCCAACTTCACCGTGATCGGCATGATCGCGACGTTGTGTTTCTGCAGAAACTCCTGCGACAAGTCGCAGGAAGCATCAATGGCCAGACCCATCCGCATCACGTGTCCCCCCGTCATGAATGGCAAACCGAACATAGCACGCAACAAGGGACTGCAGCGTCAACCGAAAGTTGCCCGGATCGAGCCGCTTTGCTGATCGAACGGCCCTACCCGGAAGCTGCGGACAATCTTTAAGATGAGCCATCTGTCTCTGGCATCCAACCGGCGTGGCGTCGCCGGTAACGCATACGGGCATCACCTCAGCATGAAAAGCAAACAGGAAATCGTCTCCAACTGGCTGCCGCGGTACACCGGCACGTCACTGGAGCAGTTCGGCGAATACATTCTCCTGACCAACTTCGGTCATTACGTGGAGCTGTTCGCGCAGTGGCATGGCGTCGAGGTACAGGGGCGCGACCGGCCGATGCCGAACGCTACCGCCGACGGCATCACCCTGATCAACTTCGGCATGGGCAGCCCCAACGCGGCCACCGTGATGGACCTGCTCGGCGCGATCGCGCCGAAGGCTGCGCTGTTCCTGGGCAAGTGCGGCGGTCTCAAGAAGAAGAACCAGCTTGGTGACCTGGTGTTGCCGATCGCGGCGATCCGCGGCGAAGGCACCAGCAACGACTACCTGCCGCCAGAGGTGCCGGCGCTGCCGGCGTTCCAGCTGCAGCGTGCGGTCTCCACCATGATCCGCGACCTCGGCCACGACTACTGGACCGGGACGGTGTACACCACCAACCGGCGCGTGTGGGAACACGACGACACGTTCAAGGACTATCTGCGGCGCACCCGCTGCATGGCAGTCGACATGGAAACCGCCACCATCTTCGCCGCCGGCTTCGCCAACAAGATTCCCTGTGGCGCGCTGCTGCTGGTATCCGATCAGCCGATGATCCCGGAAGGAGTGAAAACCGAGGCCAGCGACCGCAACATCACCTCACAGTTTGTCGAGGCGCATATCAAGATCGGCATCGAAGCGCTGAAACTGGTTCGCCGTCACGGCAGTAGCGTGAAACACCTGCGCTTCGAGGAAGACATCGACAGCGAGTGATGCGTGTGTCGGGAACGCTACAAGCTAGACAAGTCTCCGCGAGCCCTTGATTCAAATCCAGGCCCGATTGACGACGAGAGTGTTCGTTCGCACTGCGCAAAGTTCGGATTGCCGAGTGCGTGTGGGAAACAAGTGAAAGGACGTGGACTGAGTTTTCAGACTGCACTTAATACGGATTGCAAAAGCAGTCGTTTCGACGAGACAGGTTCAATATGACACCAGCATTCGTAATACATTGCGAATGCTGGTGTCATATATCGAAATGGCTATCTTGTCCGCGCCAAGAGTGGAGCTTGCGCAGTCATTCCACTCCCCGCAAGCTGCGCAACAGCAGCATGCGTGCCTTGAATTTCGACCAAGCAGTTTAAGAAGGTGTTGACGCACCCGGTTATAAGCCCGGATGCAATACACGCGACATGACTCGTCGCGACCGTCTGTTTGCGAATCGAGCAAGGATGCCCGGTTTGCGAGCCACACGTGGATTCTGCCATGTCCGCACGCCTTACCGTTTCCGTTTTTTTCTGCATGCTTCTGTCATCGGCGCCTTTCTCCGCCGTATGCGCGCCATCGGAGAGCGGAATTCTTCACGGGTTCCGGATGCAGGCCAATGACCTGGCACGGCATCAATACCTGGTCGATCTGATTCCGCAGTTGTCCGCACCCGAGCAGGAATTCGCCCGACAGCTGCTCTCCATGGTCGACGATGAGCTGGGACTCTATGACAAGGCGATCACCGATTTTCCGTTTGACGAGCGCATACAGTTGCGCCATCCGCTGCCTTGGGCCGACCAGGCACTCGAAAACTCGGCCTATGGCATCGTTTCCTACGTGCATGACGCCGGCAATATCAACGCCGCCGATGCGGTGGATGCCCTTGCCGGGGCGGCTGCCAAACATCGCATCGTGCTGGTCAACGAAGCTCACGATGACGCCCAGACCCGTGTACTCATCTTCGCCATGCTGCCGCGACTGCGTGCGCTGGGCTACGATTATTTCGCGGCTGAGGCTCTTACCGAGAGCGGTAGTGCGCTGACGCAGCGCGGCTATCCAATCGCAAGCAGCGGTACCGAATACCTGCACGAGCCGCTGTACGGAGACATCCTGCGGGAAGCCATCCGGCTCGGCTACACCATCGTGGCCTACGACCCGGTCGATTCGACCGTGGATCGGGATGCAGCCCAGGCTGAGAATCTCAATCGCGAGATCTTTGCCGAGCATCCGCACGCGCGCCTGTTCGCATTAGTGGGCTACGCACACATTGACAAGGCCAAGGGCCACCTGGGTGCGGAGATGCCCATGGCCATGCGTTTGAAGCAGCTGACCGGCATCGATCCCCTATCGGTCGATCAGACCCAGTTTCGCAACGTGGAGCCATCGCCGCATACCGGACCCTACGATCAGTTGATCGACATCTTTCATCCGCGCCAACCCATCGTGCTGCAGCTTCGCGGCCATCTGATATGGAGCTCGGATCCGCCACGTCACGACATCAGTGTGATCCTGCCCGAGATGCCGGGAAACGGACGCCCCAGCTGGCTCTCGCTCGATGGTTTGCGTCATCCCTGGCCGATCAGCACGGCCATCTGCCACGAGATCACCCCGTGTGTGGTGGAGGCCCGCTACGGCAACGAGTCGGACGACGCGATTCCCGCCGATCGCTATACCTTTCTGGGTGCGCATGCCTCAAGCGAGCTGTATCTACGCCCGGGAGCCTACCGGCTGCGTTCTTGGGATATCGACGGAAAGACCCTCGACGAGGCTGTCATCAACGTCGCGGGAATACGATGACTGTGCGTGCGTACGGTTCTGCGTCGTCAACACTCATTGATGAGGCAGCGACAATGAGGCAACGACGATTTGCAGGCGCATGCTGCAGAGCTGGTGCCAACATGATGCACATTAATTACAAGCATCGAAAATCGTAAAAAATAGTGCCGATATCGCAATATTTTGCATGTTAACCAGCAATCACAAATTGTTGACTCCCCGTTTTTTAAGTGTTTGCTGTTACGTAATCGTTGACTTTCCGTTTTGTGAGCGCTTACTGTTGACCCGATGCATATGCTTTCAAATCGCTGAAAGTGCGTACGCTTCAATCCCTGAGCCAAACGCTTATTAGATCAATGAGAGGAAGCGTGTCGCTCGGATCCTGTGTTTCCGTTTTGTCGAAAACTGCAGTGCATGGACGCAACTGGTCCGCTGCGATCCCGTCATCAGTATTGTCGCCTTTTGCCGCTGGGGAGTTCCAAATCCGATGAATACCAAGAAATTCAACAACAAGTCGCGCCGTTCGGCGGTGCGCCGCACCGTGCTGGCGGCGGCCATCGCCGCGGGCTTCGGCCTGAGCGGCCAGGTCATGGCGCAGGCCACGACCGGCACCATCTTCGGCTCGGCTCCGGTCGCCGCCGGCGAGACGGTCCAGATCACGGGCGGTGCAGGCTTCAACCGCACCGTGCCAGTGGACAGCACGGGTCACTATTCGGTAACTGTGCCGATCGGCACCTATACCGTGAATCTGATGCAGAACGGTCAGGTTATCCAGACCAAGACCGACGTGTCGCCCACGGTGTCTGGCGCGACGGCTGTCGACTTCGCTTCCGCGGCGGCTGGCGAGAACGCCAACGCCAAGAACCTGACTGCGGTGACGGTCACGGCCAACTCGATTCCCGCGATTGACGTGACCTCGACCCGCCAGAGCCTGGTCATTACGGCCGAGCAGCTGAAGCACCTGCCGGTGGCGCGCAGCGGCGAGTCCATCGCCCTGCTGGCGCCGGGTACGGTGGAGGGCGCTCGTGCCCTTGGCGCCGGTCCGACAGGCCAACCGATGGTGTCTTTCGGTGGTGCATCGGTGGCGGAGAACGCCTACTACGTCAACGGCTTCAACAGCTCCGATCCGCTCGGTAACCAGGGCGGCGTTACGCTGCCGTACGGCTCCATCGCGCAGCAGGAAACGTTGACCAGCGGCTACGGCGCGCAGTATGGCCGTTCCGCCGGCGGCGTGATCAGTCAGATCGGCAAGAGCGGTACCAACGACTGGCACTTTGGTGCCCAGGCGCTGTGGACGCCGGCGTTTGCGCGCAGCTCTACCGACAACATTCTTTATGCGAACCCGTTGTCAAAGCGGCCGGGCAAGGAGGTCGGCGACCTCTACGCGTACCGTCAAGTCAACAGCAGTTGGGAGACGGTGTACGACGCGTACGTCGGCGGCCCGCTGATCAAGGACAAACTGTTCTTCTTCGTGTCGGCTGAAGTCGACAAGACGCAGGCGACGTCGAATGGCAGTCTCAGCGCAGCCCGGGTCGACCAACAGAAGTTCAGCGATCCCAAGTTCTATGCCAAGCTGGACTGGAACATCAACGACAGCAACATCCTGTCGCTGACCGGTATCCGGAACAAGCATCAGTTCCAGGGTTCGGAATACCTCTACAACAACACCGCCCACCAGACTGGCGCTTTCGACAGTTACGATCCGTCGACCAAGAACTCGTTTAGCATCTGGATCGGCAAGTACACCGGGTACATTACCGACGATCTGACCGTCAATGCCATGTACGGCAAGATGACGGGTGTCCTTTACTCAGCCTTCCCGGGCACCGGATCGTCGCCGCTTCCCAACATTACCAATCCGACCCAGCAGAACCCGGCCCTGACCGGCGGCAATCCCAACGGGATTACCAATGCGCAGACCATAGCCATCGTGGGCAACCCGGGGCACCAGTCGAGTACCACCAATCTGCGCCTCGATCTGGAATGGAAGCTGGGCCGCCACGATCTTCAATTCGGTATCGACAATCAGGTTACGCAGGACATTGGTGACGGCAGCCTCACGACAGGGCCGGGCTATTCGTGGGCTTACTCCAACGTGGGCGGTTATCAAGTCGGCAACGATCCGACCAAGGCGCCGTGGGTCGATGACCCGGCGAACTACCCGAATGGCGTTGGCGCAGATGGCAACACTTACTCAGTCGGCAAGACCGTTTTTCTCACGGCCGCAACACTCTCGGTCAAGCAGCATGCGCAGTACATCCAGGATAACTGGCAGGTCACTGACAACCTGCTGCTGAATATTGGCGTGCGCAACGACGAGTTCACCAACTACAACGCACAGGCCAAGCCTTACTTGCGTCTGACCCATGGGCAGTGGGCGCCGCGACTCGGTTTCAGTTGGGATATATTCGGCGACGCCAGCCTCAAGGTGTTCGGTAACGCCGGACGCTATTACCTGGCGCTACCGACGGCGGTGGCAGTGCGTGAGGCGTCAGCCTCTACGTTCACCACGCAGTTCTACACCTACTCGGGTATCGATGCGAACGGCATTCCGCAGGGTCTGACCCCGATCAATTCGAAGGGGCAGACATCCGGTCCAGGTGTTCCGGTTTCAGCGAACAACGAGTACGGCCAGGCGCTTGATCCGAATACGGTGCATTCCACCAATATCGGGGCCGAGTATCAGGACGAGTTCGTGCTGGGCATGCAGCAGCAGATCAACCCGTCGTGGGTGTATGGCGTGCAGGCCATGTACCGCAAGCTCGGCCGTGTCATTGACGATGTCGCCGATACTGCCGTCGAGTGCAACCAGTTGATTGCGCAGAACCAGAGCAAGAAGGCGCAGCTGGACGCCCAGGGGCTGGCGGCCGATTCGGCATACGATCCGACCAATCCGTGCGGCACTCCTGCGGACTTGGGCATCCAGGGCAGCGTGCTGATCAATCCGGGTTCAACGAACAATTTCGTCGTGTCCAACGGCGCCGGCGGCTACAACCACTTCACGGTGTCGCCGCAGCAGTTCGGCTTCCCCAAGGCCACTCGCAAGTATTACTCGCTCGAGGCCTATCTGGAGCACCCGTTTGACGGCAAGTGGCAGGGCAAGCTCGATTACGTGTTCTCCAAGAGCTACGGCAGTACGGAAGGTCCGGTGCAGTCGAACATCGGCCAGGGTGGCTCGTCGGTGTCCATCACGACGCAGTGGGACTTTGGTTCGCTCATGGAGTTCTCGAACGGTCTTCAGGCGAATAACCGCAAGCATGTACTCAAGGCGTTCGGTTCGTACCAGATCACTCCGGAATGGATGGTCAGCGGCGTCCTGACGCTGGCGTCAGGTACGCCGGCATCGTGCCTTGGCTATTACGGCCCCAACGAGACGGCAGGCAATGCTTACGCCGGCTTTTACCACTGGTGTGGTGGCAAGGGAGCGCCAGGCGGCTCGACGGGTTCCACACCGTGGATCCATCAGTTGAACCTGAGCGGCGAGTACCGGCCGGAGTGGGCGGGCAAGAAGCTGGCCTTCCAGTTGCAGGTCCACAACGTATTCAACGAGCAGAATGCGGTGCAGCTCTCCCCGTTCTACAACACGACAGCGTCGCCGAACGTGAATTACCGCCGTCCACAGTTTACGGAAGCGCCGCGTTATGTGCAGGTTGGCGCAACCTACGACTGGTAAAAGCGAACAGGACGGCGCATCCGGGATCCGGGTGCGCCGTCGCCTCAAGGATGCAATGCAAAAGAGCCGCCGGATATCCGGCGGCTCTTTTGTTTATGCGAGTGCGAGGACTGGATGCGAAGACCGGCTATAGAACTTTCTCACTCAGCAGGCCCGTATCTCGCAACTGCATACGCAGCGGCTTCAGCTGGTTGCCGTAGAAAACACTCTGTGTGGCTGCCGCACGTAGCGGCTGCCGCACCTGGGCCGCGCTGGCGGTGCTGCGCACGGTGCGGGAGGCCAGGTGCGGCGCAAGGCAGGCCTCATCGAACGTCAGGTCGCAGAACGCCAGAAGTTGGCGTATCCGTGTTTCCGGGTCGGCCAGCAGTCCCTCGTAGGGATAGTCGAGGATGCGCTGCGGGAACGTCGCCTGCCAATGACGACTCAGGCGGTCGTAGTCCTGGTAATGGCTGGCCATGTCGACAAGGTCGTAGCTGAAGTACGCGCCATTGCTGAACAACTGGCGATAGCAGGCGAAGCAGGTCTCCAGCGGATCGCGATGGGAGCTCACCACATGCGCGCCCGGCAGCATGGCCATGATGGCGCCGACCAGTTGCCAGGTAACCAGGTTCTTATCGGTGAAACGCGGGCGCTCCCGGCGCCAGCGTTCGGTGCGTGCGAGGTAGTCGCGCCCCAGCCGCGACCAGTCTTCCGCTGTCGCATCCGGCACCCATTGCGGGAAGGGCTTGCCGCGCCGCTTCGATTCGTCCTCGATGACTTGCGGCAGATCGGTGATCTCGTTGGCGCCTTCGACCTCGGGATGCGAGGCGAGGATCTGTTCGGTCAGTGTGGTACCTGAGCGCGGCAGGCTCACGATGAAGATGACTTCCTTGCCCAGAGTCGGATCCAGCGACGCGGTCAGGGGCAAGGCGAACGCCGCCATGATCGCGTCCACGCGAGCGCGTTCCGCGGCGCCATTCCACGACACGGTACGGCGCTTCAACGAGTTGGCTTGTCGCAGTGCCTCGAACGCGGCGGCGTAGTCGCCCTGATCCTCGTGCGCCTTGGCGAGCGCGAATCCGAGCGAGATGCGTGCGTCGGTGGCCGTACCGGCCTGTTGCAGCGCGCGCTGGAGATGGACCACGTCGGCTGGCTCGAACCGCGCGGTCTTCAGGTTGGCCAGCGAGAACCATGCCTGCGCCTGCGCGGGCTGGTGGCGCAGCACCTCGCGATAGTTGCGGATCGCTTCGGCGATGTCGCCCAAGCCGGTCTGCGCGTCAGCTAGGCACAGGCGCGACAGCACATGCGTGGGATCGAGTTTCAACGCCCGTCGCAGCGCCTCACAGGCGGCTGCGTATTGGAACTGCAGCTTCAGCGCCTTGCCAAGGTTGTACCAGCCGGCCGCCATGCCGGGCGCCAGTTCACAGGCGCGCCGCAGGCTGGCGAGGGCGTCTTCAGTGGCGCCGGTCTCGTATAGGGCGCTGCCGAGGTTCATGTGCGTGGTGGCGTCGTCCGGATTGACGGCGAGCGCGTCGTGAAGAAACTCGACGGCCCTCGCATGGTCACCGCGTATCTGGGAGGCGACACCCATCAACCGATTGGCTTCCGCGCAGTCCGGCGCCAGCGCCAGCACGCCAAACAAGGCGCGCTCGGCGTCATCGAGCTTCATGCGATCCAGCGCCGCGCCCGCTTCGGCCAGCAGACGCGCCGCCGTTGGCGACAGGCGCGCGGAATTCTGCAACGACGGGCGGGGCGGATTTCCCTTCATGGCTCGGCGTGTCCAGGGTCTATGCAGTGGTGGTCTTGCGCTTGCCCGGAGGGAACCAGCCCAGGCGAAACGTCGACAAGACGCGAGCGGTTCAGTAACGCGGCACGCTGGCGTCGACCTCGCGTGCCCATGCATCCATGCCACCTTCCACGTTATGCACGTTGCTGAAGCCGTGCGCGGCGAAGCGTTCGGCCATGGCGCGACTGGAGATGCCGTGGTGGCAGATGAAGGCGAGCGCGGTGTCTTTCGGCAGGGCGGCGAGGCTTTCGTAGCCTTCGTCCTCCAGTACCCGTGCCTGCGCCAGCGGCGCGGCCTGGGCACGGCCGTGGGCCGGACGTACGTCGATCAGGGTGATGTCGTTCGCGGCCAGGCATGCTTTCAGCTGCTGCACGCTGAGTGACTTGATCTCCTGCGCACCAGGGAATTTCAGGCTCAGGCCTTCGCCCTGCACGGTGGAGACCCAGTCGATCACGATGCCCTTGGCGCGCTGGGCGCTGGCCGGGTCGAAGTGCACTTCCAGGCCGTTCGCGTGCGCCACGATGTCGTGTTCGCCAGCCGGGGCCAGCTGGAAGCCGGCGCTGTGGTCGGGGCCGATCTCCAGATGCAGCGCCACACCCTGCGCGTTCGCGGTGCCCTGGCGGATCGCTTCGGCAGCCGCGTCGGTGATGGTGATCTGCGGTGGCGTGCGATCCGGCGCGGTCACGCCGAACAGCGTATGCAGCTCGCCACTGCCGTACATCTGGCGGATGATGTCGGCGCCGCCGACCAGTTCGCCTTCCACATACAGCTGCGGAATCGTCGGCCACTCGCCGTAGGCCTTGATGCCTTCGCGGATCTCCGGATCGTCCAGCACGTTGACCGTGTGGTACTCGGGCAGCAGCTCATTGAGTGTGTTGGTGGCAGCGGCGGAGAAGCCGCACATGGGCTGCTGGCGGTCGCCCTTCATGAACAGCACCACGCGGTGGTCCTTGAGCAGGGTTTCGATACGTTCGCGGGTGGTGTTGTCGAGGGACATGGGGAGCTCCGGCAAAGAAGACAATGATACGCCGCCCGATATGCGGTGATCCTGCCGGCCTTCAAGGTCGCTGGGCTCAGGCGGCCCGGCGCAGCTCGCCCAGATGGCGCCGGCTGACGCCCAGCGGTGCCAGCGCCAGCGCCGCAGCGGGTGACGGCCATATCAGCTCGCGACTGGCGCGGCCCAGAGCGGTGGACTGTTCGCTCCAGTGGATCAGTTCCATCGCGCCGGTGTGGTCCTCGATCAGCGTGGTGCAGTGTTCCACCCAGTCGCCGTCGTTGAGGTAGAGCACACCGCCCAGTTCGCGCACATGGCCGAAGTGGATATGTCCGCAGATGTGGCCATCGAAACCACGCTCGCTGGCATCGGCGGCGACGCGTTCCTCATAGGCACGGATATACGCCAGCGCCTTGCCGATATGCGATTTGACGATGATCGACAATGGCAGGTAAGGCAGTTCCAGCCGTTGCCGCATCGCGTGCAGGCGACGATTGCTCCAGCAGATGAAGCGATGCATCGCCTCGCCGAACTGCAGCATCCAGCGGCGACCTACCTGCTCAGGATCGAATTCGTCGCCATGGCTGACCCGATAGCGGCGGCCGTCGGCACCGACGTGCACGGCGTCCAGTGCGATCCGCACGCCGCCGAAGTTCTGCCCTTGCAGGCTGCGCATCGGCGCATCGTGATTGCCGGGAATGTAGAGGATCTCGACCCCACGCTGTGCCAGCGCGAATATTTCGGCGATCACCGCGCTGTGCTCGGCATGCCACCAGTGCCGTTTCGCCAATGCCTCCAGGTCGATGATGTCGCCGACCAGATAAAGCTTTTCGCAGCGCAGCTGGCGCAGGAAATCGAGCAGGTAGGTGGCCTTGCAGTCAGGCGTGCCCAGGTGCACGTCGGAGATGAAGGCGCTACGGCAGTGGAAGGTATTCATGGCGCGCTCCCCGGTGGTTGCCCGGGGCGCCAGTGTGCGATCGCTACGTCACCGCCGCATGGCGAACAGGTTGCAGCCTCGTTGCCATCGGGCTGCCACCCGTACTAGCGGAGCGCCGCGCGAACCGTCGGCTCGATCGCGTCCACCCACAACGCGTATTGCACTGCAGAGGGATGCAGACCGTCGTCGGCGACGAGCGTGGGGTGCTCGCGCGAAATATCAGTGATGTCGACGAAGCGGGCGCCGGCGTGGCGGGTTTCGTCGCGGGCGATCACGTTGTAGGCGTCCAGCTCGGCGGCGATGCGTGTGCGGTCGCGGCCCTGTTCATGGGCGAAACGGGTGACACCCCAATCGGGGATCGACACCACTACCACGCGCTCGGCGCGGCCGCCGGCCAGCACGATCGCACGGGCTAGCAGGCTGGTGAATTGATCGCGGTAGTCGTCGGCCGTGCGGCCGCGGTACTGGTTGTTGACGCCGATCTGCAGGGTGACCAGGTCGTACACCGGCGTCAGTGACGCCATGTCCATGCCATGCGCCAGCTCGTCGGTGCTCCAGCCGGTGACTGCAACGATGCGTGGGTCGTCGATCACTACGCCAGTTTTACGCAGGCGCTGCACCAGTTCGGCCGGCCAGCACTGGTGCACAGCGACCGCCTCGCCGACGGTGTAGGAGTCGCCCAGGGCGAGGTAGTGCAGTGCGGGCGCGGCGGGCATCAAGGGACTCAAGCTACCGCGGCGGCCGGAGCCCGCGTCTGCTCCTGCGCCATCCGCGCCAGCACCCGCTCGATCCGCACGAACACCTCATGCAGTTGTGCCGGCGGCGGCAGCAGGGTTAGCCGGAAGTGGCGGCTGCGCGGCACATTGAAGCTGCTGCCGGGTACCACCAGTACCGATTCCTCTTCCAGCAAGCGCAACGCGAACACCTCGTCGTCGAAACTGGCAATGCGGTCGGCGCGTACCTGCGGGAACGCGTACAGCGCACCGTCCGGGGCGACCAGTTCCAGATAGTCGCTGGCGGCAACACCTTGCAGTACGGCGCTTCGCGCCTCGTGCAGGCGTCCGCCCGACGCGGTGAGTGCGCCAATCGTCGGTGCGCTCTGCAGTGCCGGCGGCACCGCCCATTGCGCGGTCACGTTGGCGCACAACCGCAGTGCGGCGAGCAATTGCAGCGCATCACGATAGGCCGCCGTGCGCGCCGGATCGCCGGACAAGCTCATCCAGCCGACCCGGTAACCGCAGGCACGATGCACCTTGGACAGGCCCCCGAAGCTGAGGCAGGGCAGCTCACCGGCTACTTCGGCCAGCGGCTGGAAGGTCGCGTCGTCGTACAGGATCTCGTCGTAGATCTCGTCGGCGAGCAGCAACAGCCGGTGCCGCGCCGCGATCGCCACCAGCCGCTGCAGCAGTGCGCGCGGATACACCGCGCCGGTCGGGTTGTTCGGGTTGATCAACACCAGCGCACGGGTGCGCGAGGTGATCAGCGCCTCGATCTCATCCGGATCGGGAAGATGGTTGTTGCCGGCGAGGCAGCGGTAATAGCGCGGCTGGCCGCCGTTGAGGATGGTCGCGGCGCTCCACAGCGGATAGTCCGGGCTTGGCAGCAGCACTTCGTCGCCCGGTTGCAGCAGCGCGCGCAGGCTGAGGTCGATCAGTTCGCTGACGCCGTTGCCGATGAAGATGCGTTCGGGTTCGACCGCGTGTGCGCCGCGCGCGCGCTGTTGCGCCGCGATCGCCTCGCGGGCGAGTTCCAGCCCCTGTTCATGGCCATAGGCCTCGCTATCGTGCAGGTGGCTGGCGATCGCCTCGCGCAGATGTGCCGGCGCCTCGAAGCCGTAGCGACCGGGATTGCCGATGTTGAGCTTGATGATGTCGAGACCGGCGGCCTCCAGCTCGCGCGCGCGCCGGGTCAGCGCGCCGCGGATTTCATAGCGCACGTCCGCCAGGTGCGCACTGGGTGTGATCGAAGCCAACGCCGGTATCCTTTTAAGTCAACAGCCGGCGCCACCGCCGGCTGCTCGATGCTAGCAGCGTGATGCAGTGCAGCGCGAGAGCCTTCCGGGGCGAATTCCGGTTCATCGTCGGGCAACCTCCGGGCAAGGCATAATCGCCAGACCGTGCAGACCGACCTCTCTCATGAGTAATGCCGAAACGATTGAACGCCTGCGCCGCATTGGCTGGCGCGGCGATGTCCTGCCGGCCGCCGGCCTGCGGCTGGCCCGCGTGGTTGCCCAGCACCGCGCCGGCTACGAGTTGCACGATGGCGAAACCCTGTTTGGGGCGCAACCGGATGGGCGCTTTCTCAAGCGCGGGATCGATCCCGGCGAGCGGCCGGTAGTCGGCGACTTCGTCGAAGTGGAAAGCGGCACGCCACCACATATCGTCACGGTGGCACCGCGGCGCACGGTGCTGTCGCGGGCGGCGGCGGGCGAGCGTTACGAGCGCCAGCTGATCGCCACCAACATCGATTACGTGCTGGTGCTGACTGGGCTTGACGGTGATTTCAATCCGGCGCGGATCGAGCGCTACCTGTCGTTGACCGAGGATTCCGGCGCGCAGCCGGTGGTGCTATTGAGCAAGCTGGATACGCGCGAGGACGCCGCCGAGCAGATCGCGGCACTGCGCGCGCGGCTGCCCGACGCGACCCCGATCCACGCGCTGAACTGCAAGGATCCGGCCAGCGTGGCGCTGCTGGCGCAGTACCTGCAGCCGGGCGACAGCGCGGTGCTGGTCGGTTCGTCCGGTGCCGGCAAATCCACCCTGACCAATACGCTGCTGGGTACGGCGACGATGGCGACCGCCGAAGTGCGCAGCCACGACAGCCGCGGCCGCCATACCACCACCCATCGCGCCTTGCTGCAGCTGCCCAGCGGCGGCTGCCTGATCGACACGCCCGGCATGCGCGAGCTGAAACTCACTGGCGAGGAGAACCTTGACCTGTTCGCCGATATCGAGGTACTCGCCGAGCAATGCCGCTTCGCCGATTGCGGCCACGGCAGCGAGCCTGGTTGTGCGATACAGGTGGCGCTCGACAACGGCGAGCTCACGGCGGGGCGCTGGCGCAACTATCTCAAGCTGCACGACGAGCGCGAGGAGCAGGCGGCGACGCTGGAGGCGCGCCTGCGCCGGCAGCGCGGCGGTCGGCCGATCGAGCGGCCGCATGGGCACCGCGGGCAGCGCGAGCGGGAGTGATTCGGGTGACGGCGGCCGTGCGATAACGGTTGCGGACGGCACGCTGCAAAGCATCTAGTATCGCGGCATCGTTGCTGTGGAGCGCAGGTATGCGTCGGTTGTCGTCGTCCCTCACGTTCTTCTACAAGCGGGTCTTTCCGGTGCTGTGGATCGGCTTTGTGCTGACCGTATTCGGTCTGCAGTTCTGGGCGATGCAGCATGCCCGTGCGGACGCGCCATCGCAGCCACTTTTCCCGCTGTTGCTGATGCCGCTGTTCATGGTCGGCGTGATGTTCCTGCTCTACCGTAAGCTGCTGCATGATCTGCTGGACGAGGTCTGGCTGGATGGCGACTATCTGGTGGTGAAGAACCGCGGCGAGAAGATCCGTGTGGCGCTGAGCGACGTGATGAACGTCAACGCCACCACGATGACCAACCCGCGTCGCGTCACACTGATGCTGCGGACGGATTCACGCTTCGGGCGCAATCTCACCTTCATGCCGGCCAGCCCGCGCGGCTTCATGAGCGCGTTCAAGCCCGACCCGATCGCCAGCGAGCTGATCGAACGCGTCGATGCGCTGCGCGGAGTTGCCCGATGAGCACGCCCGACTACGTTATCGCGCCCGAACTGCAGCGCTACGCCGCGCTCGACCAGCGCCTGCTGGCGGCGGTGCGCGGTATCCGCATTCTGCCGACGGTGGCGTGGCCGGCTTCGTTGGAAAGCCGCATGATCGAGGCCTACGGCAAGGGCCAGTTGACGCTGCCGGAAGTGAGTTACACGCGCCCGGATCTGGCCGCCGCGCGCGCCGAGCTGGCGGCGATCGAGGTCGCCGCCGGCGGTAGCGATCCGCACGACATCGACCCGCTCGGCGACTACCTGCGGCGCACCGCCGAGTCGTGGCGGATCGCCGCCGAGATGCTGGAGTCGGCCGGTACCGCCGGGGTCACCGCGCCATCGATCGCGCTGTACGGCAAGCCGGGCGATCTGATCCCCGGCAGTCAGAGCAGCAACCTCGATGCGGCGCATTACTTCGTCGAGCTGTCCGACGAGCTGGGCGCGGATCTGCTGGCCGACGACAGCAGTGTGGACATGCCTGCGGTAGAGCTGCGCGATGAACTGGCGAAGACGCTGGACGATTTCTTCGGCGCCGGCATGATCAAGGTGGAAGTGGATGCCGAATTGACCGCGAAGGCGGCGGCCGGCGCCACCCGCATTCGCCTGCGCGGGGACACCTGCTTCAGCGAATACGACCGTCATCAGCTGTTGGCGCACGAAGCGTTCGTGCATTCGCTGACTGCACTGAACGGCCGCCAGCAACCGCTGCTGGCCTCGCTGGCACGCACCTCGCCGCGGGTCACCGCGACCCAGGAGGGCCTGGCTGTGTTTGCCGAGCTGATGTCCGGCGCGATCGATATCGCCCGACTCAAGCGCATCAGCCTGCGCATCCTGGCGATCGACATGGCGCTCAACGGCGCCGATTTCGTCGAGGTCTACCGTTACTTCAGCGCCTGCGGACAGAGCGTGGCGGACAGCTTCCATTCGGCCCAGCGGGTGTTCCGCGGCGTGCCGCTGAGTGGCGGCGCGGCGTTCGCCAAGGACAATGTGTATTTGGCCGGTCTGCTCACCGTGCATACGTTCTTCCGCTGGGCGTTCAAGCAGCAGCGGATGGACCTGCTGCGCCATCTTTTTGCCGGCAAGCTGACCCTGCACGACGTGATCGCGCTGCAGCCGCATTTCGAATCCGGCGCGATCCTGCCGCCGCGCTGGCTGCCGCCGTGGATGCAGCATGTGCACGGATTGGCCGGCAAGCTGGCGTTCTCGGTCTTCATCAATGGCATCCACATGAACCAGGTGCAGGGCGACGAGCTGTTGTCGAGCGTCTAGCGAGGTTTGGTGTGCGTCGTGACGTCGCAAGAGCGGGTCGGTTCGGCGGGCCCCGGTGCTAACATCACGGGTAGTCAGTCGCCGTGGCGGCTGCCATCCCTTCCCTCGATAAAACAGCCGCCGATGTCTCTCCCCGAAGAACTGCGTCTCGCCGCACTCGAATATCACCGCCTGCCGCGCCCCGGCAAGATCAAGGTCACCCCGACCACCTCGCTGCTGACCCAGCGCGACCTGTCGCTGGCCTATTCGCCCGGCGTCGCCGCCGCCTGCGACGCGATCGTGGAGGATCCGGGCTCGGCCGCCGAGTACACCGCGCGCTCCAACCTGGTCGCGGTGATCACCAACGGCACCGCGGTGCTCGGCCTGGGCAACATCGGGCCGCTGGCGAGCAAGCCGGTGATGGAAGGCAAGGGCGTGCTGTTCCAGAAGTTCGCCGGCATCGACGTGTTCGACATCGAGATCGACGAGAACGACCCGGACAAGCTGGTCGACATCATCGCCAGCCTCGAGCCCACCTTCGGCGGCATCAACCTGGAAGACATCAAGGCACCGGAGTGCTTCATCGTCGAGCGCAAGTTGCGCGAGCGGATGAAGATTCCGGTGTTCCACGACGACCAGCACGGCACCTCGATCATCGTCGGCGCGGCGCTGATCAATGCGCTGGTGGTGGTCGGCAAGCGCATCGAGGACATCCGCGTGGCCACCACCGGCGCCGGCGCGGCGGGCATCTCCTGTCTCGACATGCTGGTAGCGCTGGGCGTGAAGCCCGAGCACATCCTAGCGTTCGACCGCAACGGCGTGATCCACACCGAGCGCACCGACCTGGATCCGGACAAGCAGCGTTACGCGCGCGACACCAAGGCGCGCACGCTGGGCGAAATCGTCGACGGCGCCGATGTATTCCTCGGCCTGTCCGCCGGCGGCATCCTGAAACCGGAAATGGTGGCGACGATGGCCGCGCGGCCGATCATCTTCGCGCTGGCCAACCCGAACCCGGAGATCACCCCGGAGGACGCCAAGGCGGTGCGGCCGGACTGCATCATGGCCACCGGCCGCTCGGACTATCCGAACCAGGTCAACAACGCGTTGTGCTTCCCGTATCTGTTCCGCGGCGCGCTGGACGTGGGCGCCACGGTGATCAACGAGCCGATGAAGATCGCCTGCGTCAAGGCGATCGCGGCGCTGGCGCGGCGCGAGTCGTCCGACGTCAGCGCGCGTGCCTACGGCGGCAAGCCGCCCAGCTTCGGGCCGGAGTATCTGATCCCGCAACCGTTCGATCCGCGCCTGCTGCTGCAGCTGCCGCCGGCGGTGGCACAGGCGGCGATGGATTCGGGCGTGGCGACGCGGCCGATGGAGGATTTCGCCGCCTACACCGATCGTCTCACCAGCTTCGTGTTCCGCACCGGCCTGCTGATGAAGCCGGTGTTCGAGCGCGCCAAGTCGGCCCCGTGTCGTCTGGTGTATGCCGAGGGCGAAGAGGAAACCGTGTTGCGCGCGGTGCAGGTGGTGGTCGACGAAGGCCTGGCGAAACCGATCCTGATCGGTCGTCCCGAGGTGATCGAGAAGCGCATCAAGCGCGCCGGCCTGCGCATCAAGCCGGGCGTGGATGTCGAGATCTGCAACATCAACAGCGATCCGCGTTTCGACGACTACTGGCAGCACTATCACCGGTTGATGGAACGCCGCGGCGTGACGCCGTCGATGGCCAAGGCGGTGATCCGCTCGCGCCCCACAGCTATCGCATCGCTGATGGTCGAGCGCGGCGAAGCCGACGCGATGATCTGCGGTCTGGTCGGGCAGTACCAGGGCAAATTGCGCTACATCCGCGACATCATCGGGCTGGACGAAGGAGTCAGCGAACCGTCGGCGATGGCCGCGGTATCCACCGACAAGGGCACGTTCTTCTACCTCGACACCCATGTGCAGGACGATCCCAGTCCCGAGCAGCTCGCCGAGGCCACGCTGCAGGCCTCGATCCGGCTGAAGCTGTTCGGCATCGTGCCGAAGATTGCGTTGCTCTCCGGCGGCAATTTCGGTAGCCGCGACACCTGCGGCGCGAAGAAGATGCGCAAGGCGCTGGAACTGATCCGCGCCCGCGCTCCGCGGCTGGAAGTGGAGGGCGAGATGCAGGCCGACGTGGCGCTGACGCCGGCGCTGCGCGAGAAACTGTTCCCGAACTCGCGGTTGCAGGACAAGGCGAACGTGTTCGTGTTCCCCAATCTCGACGCGGCCAACATCGCCTACAACATGACCCGCATGCTCAGCGACGGCGTGGTGATCGGGCCGATCCTGATGGGCGTGGCCAAGCCGGCGCACATCCTGATGCCGCAATCGACCGTGCGTCGCGTGGTCAACATGACTGCGGTGGCCTGCGTCGAGGCGCAGATCCGCGCGGCCAATCGCCATCAGGGCTGATCGCGCGACGTCGTTTCGGCAGGCTGCCATGCGTCGCCGCATGGACGGCTAATTGGCGACCATGCGGCCCAGCGGCTAGACTGGCCGTTGCTTCCGCTGCAATCCCCGGCGGCGGAGTTCCCCCTCAAGCCTGGCGCCGCAACGGCGCCGCGGAGAATTTTAATGGATCAGCTCGACGATATCCTCAACCAGGACATCGACCCCACCGAAACCCGCGAGTGGATCGACTCGCTCGATGCGGTGATCCACCACGACGGCACCGAGCGCGCGCACTTCCTGCTGGAGCGCATGGTCGATACCACGCGTCGTTCGGGCGGCTACCTGCCGTTCGATCCGACCACCGAATACGTCAACACGATCGCGCCCAGCCAGGAGGCCAAGAGCCCCGGCGATGCGGCGATGGAGTGGCGCATCCGCACGCTGATCCGCTGGAACGCGATGGCGATGGTAGTGCGTGCGAACCGCAAGCCGGGCGAGCTGGGTGGACACATCGCCAGCTTCGCGTCATCGGCCACGTTGTACGACGTCGGCTTCAACCATTTCTGGCGTGCGCCGAGTGCCGATCATCCGGGCGACCTGATCCTGCATCAGGGCCATTCCAGCCCGGGCATCTACGCGCGCTCGTTCCTTGAAGGTCGATTGGCCGAGGATCAGCTCGACCTGTTCCGCATGGAAGTGGTCGGCAAGGGCCGCGCACTGTCGTCGTATCCGCATCCATGGCTGATGCCGGATTACTGGCAGGTGCCGACGGTATCGATGGGTCTGGGTCCGATCCAGGCGATCTACCAGGCGCAGTTCTTCAAGTATCTGGAACACCGCGGGCTGGTGCCGAAGAGCGACCGCAAGATCTGGTGTTTCATGGGCGACGGCGAGTGCGACGAGCCGGAGTCGCTGGGTGCGATCTCGCTGGCTGGCCGCGAAGGCCTGGACAATCTGATCTTCGTGATCAACTGCAACCTGCAGCGGCTCGACGGTCCGGTGCGCGGCAACGGCAAGATCATCCAGGAACTGGAAGGCAGCTTCCGCGGTTCCGGCTGGAATGCGATCAAGCTGACCTGGGGCAGTTACTGGGACCCGCTGCTCGCGCGCGACACCAAGGGTGTGTTGCGCAAGCTGATGATGGAAACCGTCGACGGCGAATACCAGGCGTGCAAGGCGTTCGGCGGCGCGTATACGCGCGAGCATTTCTTCGGCAAGTATCCGGAGACGCGCGAGATGGTCGCCAACCTCAGCGACGACGACATCTGGCGCCTGAACCGCGGCGGCCACGATCCGCACAAGGTCTACGCGGCGTACCATGCGGCGTCGAACACCAAGGGCATGCCCACGGTGATCCTGGCCAAGACGGTGAAGGGCTACGGCATGGGCGCGGCCGGCGAGTCGCAGAATCCGACCCATCAGCAGAAGAAGCTGGACGACGAATCGGTGCGTCATTTCCGCGACCGTTTCCAGATTCCGATTCCAGACGACAAGCTGAAGGACGTGCCGTACTACCACCCGGGCAAGGACTCGCCGGAAGTGCAGTACATGCTGGAACGGCGCAAGGCGCTCGGCGGTTTCCTGCCGCAGCGCCGGCGCAAGGCCGAGGCGAAGCTGAAGGCGCCGGAACTGGCCGCGTTCGAGCAGATCACCAAGGGTACCGGCGAGCGCGAGATCTCGACCACGATGGCGCTGGTGCGCGGCATCAATCTGCTGCTGCGCGACAAGCAGCTGGGCGAACGCGTGGTGCCGATCGTCGCCGACGAGGCGCGCACGTTCGGCATGGAAGGCATGTTCCGCCAGATCGGCATCTACGCGCCGTTCGGCCAGAAGTACAAGCCGCAGGATTCCGACCAGCTGCTGTACTACCGCGAGGACCAGAAGGGTCAGGTGCTGCAGCAGGGCATCAGCGAGGCCGGCGGCATGGCGTCGTGGATGGCCGCAGCGACGAGCTATTCGATCAGCAACCAGGCGATGCTGCCGTTCTTCATCTACTACTCGATGTTCGGTTTCCAGCGCATCGGCGACCTGTGCTGGGCCGCCGGCGACATGCGCTCGCGCGGCTTCCTGATCGGCGGTACTGCCGGTCGCACGACGCTCAACGGTGAAGGCCTGCAGCACGAGGACGGCCATTCGCATCTGATGGCTGGCGTGATTCCGAACGTGAAATCGTACGACCCCACCTTTTCGTACGAGGTCGCGGTGATCCTGCAGGACGGCACGCGCCGGATGATGCAGGAGCAGGAAGACATCTACTACTACATCACCGTGATGAACGAGAACTACAGCCATCCCGATCTGCCGCAAGGCGTCGAGGAAGGCATCATCAAGGGCATGTACCTGTTCAAGGATGGCGGCAAGCCGAAGAAGGGCGAGCCGCGTGTGCAGCTGCTGGGATCGGGCACGATCCTGCGCGAGGTGATTGCGGCGGCCGAATTGCTGGAGAAGGACTTCGGCGTGAAGTCGGACATCTGGTCGTGCCCCGGCTTCATCGAGCTCCGTCGCGACGGTTTCGAGGCCGAGCGCTGGAACCGCCTGCATCCGGAAGCCGAGCAGCGCGTGCCGTACGTCACCGGTCTGCTCGACGGCCGTCAGGGCCCGGCGATTGCCGCCACCGATTACGTGCGCGAATACGCCGACCAGATCCGTGCGTTCATGCCTGACGGCATGCGCTACACCGTGCTCGGCACGGACGGTTTTGGCCGTTCGGACACGCGTGCGCATCTGCGCGAGTTCTTCGAGGTCGACCGTTACTGGATTGCGCATGCGGCGCTGGCCGCACTGGCGAAGGACGGCAAGATGAATGCGAAGGACGTCAGTCGCGCGATCAAGGAATACAAGCTCGATCAGGACAAGCCGAACCCGCTCAGCCAGTGAGTATGTCGGTCAACTGCAACGAGAACCCCGCTTCGGCGGGGTTTTTTTATGCACCCGAACGGCTTTCTTCACCTCCGCTGCACCCGGCGCAGCGGCCAGCCACTATATCCTTCAGGGTACGGGGGGAACCGGTGATGGGCGGCGACTACTGCGGCGATACCCCGCTATAGGTGGGGAGATGTCCGACAGTCACTCGACATAAGGAGTGAGCCATGCAAACGATACGTCCGTACGTTTACCTCCTCGGCGGTGCCATTGCGCTGGCGCTGGCTGGCTGCCAAAAGGCGGCCATCCAGCCGGCTCCGCAGCCAGCACCGGAGCCGCAGGCGGCACCCGCCATTCCGGCACAGCAGAACCTGTCGGCTGATGCGTTGTTCGCGTTCGGCAAGGCGCAGCTGAAATCCGCCGACAATGCCGAGCTGGACGCGCTGGCCGGCAAGCTGAAGGCCGCGTCCCAGATCGACTCGGTGCACCTGCTGGGCTATACCGACCGGATCGGCAGCGAGCAGGCCAACCAGAAGCTTTCCGCGCAACGCGCCCAGGCGGTACGCGACTATCTGGTGGCGCATGGCGTGCCGGCCGGGGTGATCCAGGCCGAAGGCCGCGGCGCGGCCGATCCGGTGGCCGACTGCCCGGATCAGAAGGGCAAGCAGCTGATCGCCTGCCTGGCTCCGAACCGCCGCGTCGTCGTCAATACCACCGTGAGTGAAGCCGGCAACGCTGCGCCTGTCGCCGCCGTGGCGGGCAAACGCAGTGTGACCCGCACGGTGTGGATCGGCCCGCACACGGTGCCCTGCGACGGCGACAACTCTGGTCATTGCTACCGCGTGCGCGAGAGCGAGAACGGCCCATGGAAGAACTGGCATGGTCGCATCCAGAACTTCGATTATGTCGAGGGCTACGACTACGAGCTGGTCGTCAAGGCGTACCGCTCGGATGTGAAACTAGAGGATCAGTCCAAGGACCCGGCCTCCCGCTATGTGTTCTCCGGCGATAGCGGCCCGTTCGTGGTGTGGGTGCTCGACCATGTGGTGAGCCAGAGGCTACACCTCGGTCGCCGCTGAGCCCTCTCGCACCTCTCGGCGATCAATGGCGCCGTTTTGCTGCCGAAAACAGGAAGGGCCGGACGAGTGATCGTCCAGCCCTTCTACGTGATGCATGGCGTCTACTCGTTGTCGCTGCGGAACGCGCGGCGCAACAGCAGGAACGCACCGATGGTGCCGGCGACGATCGCTGCCGTAGCGACAGGATGGCGGCTGACCTGACGACGTACGCGGCGATAGTGGTAATTCGCCTCGTCGGCAAAATCCTCGGCGGCCTGGGTCAACTGCTGGCTGTATTGCTTACTGCTCCTGCCGAAGCGCTCGTTGATGCGACGGCGGCCACGCTCAAGCAGGCTCTGCGCGGTGCTGGCGGCGCCATCGGCGTAGTGACGTGCGCGTTCGCCGGCACGCTCGGCAGTGTCGCGGATCTGGCGTTCGATATCTCGGTTGCGCATGGCGTTCTCCTTGGCTCAGATGTCACAGGCTGCCAGTGGCGTCGTGAGCGATGCGTAAACAGCGGCGCTCGTCGCACCGATCCGTTCAGCCAAGCCGGTATTCGCCGCCCTGCTGTAAGGCGCGCTGATACGCCGGCCTTGCGTGGATGCGCTGCAGAAACGCCGACAGACGTGGATAACTGGCGTCCAGCCCGCCGCGGGCCGCGAACGCCTCCAGCGGAAAGCTCAGCTGGATGTCGGCAACGCTGAACGCGTCGCCGCCGAACCATGCGCTCTTGCCCAGCTCGCCTTCCAGATAATCCAGATGCAGCTTCAACTGCGGATCGACAAAGCTGTGCTGCGCCTTGTGCGCGATGCCTTTCGCGATCGGTTTCACGAAGAACGGCATCGGTGCGTTCTCGACCCGGCGGAATACCAACTTCAGCAGCAGTGGCGGCATCGCCGAGCCTTCGGCGTAATGCAGCCAGTAATTGCAGCGCAGCCTTTCCGGGGTGCCATGCGCTGGAATCAGCGTCCCGGTGCCGTAGCGGTCGGCAAGGTACTCGATGATCGCGCCGGATTCGGCCAGGGTGAGCTCGCCATCGGTGATCACCGGCGACTTGCCCAGCGGATGCACAGCACGCAACTCCGGCGGCGCCAGCATGGTCTTAGGGTCGCGCTGGTAGCGCTTGATCTCGTACGGCACACCGAGTTCTTCGAGCAGCCACAAGATGCGCTGCGAGCGCGAGTTGTTCAGATGGTGGAGAACGATCACGAGAGCTTTTCCATCAGCTTGGATGGCGGGGCCGGTTGGCCGAACTCCTGACGGATCGGCTGGCTGCACAGCCGCTTGATGATCCAGCCGAACAACGTGCTGAAGGCGATTGCCATGATGGCGCCGAAGATCTGTATCGCCAGCATGAAGCCATGCATGCCGTCAGCGAAGTGTGCGGGTGCATTGGGCGGCAATTGCATCATCTGCGGCATCGAGCCTATGAACCACCATTGGAAGACCAGACCGAGCAATTGATAGGCAATGGCGAAGCCCATCAGCCCGATGAAGAGCAGCCGGCCCCAGTTGCGACGAAGCAGCAGGCCGATGGCAGCGATCAGGGCCATGACCGACAAGAGCAGGACGGCACGGAAAAACCAGATCATATGGCCGAGCAGCCAGCCCATCGGTGCCGGCATGTCCGGCGGCAATGACTGCGCGGCGATCTGCTGCTGCATGCCGGGCAGGAACACCAACTGGAACATCACGTTCTGCAATAGGCTGATCAGCGTACTGAAGCCAGCCAGGCAGACAAAGATCCAGCCCAACACGCTGACGAAGCTGGAGCGGAACGGTGGTGGCATGGCGGGCATCGGTACGCTCCTTCAACTGGTTGCGGCACGTATACCGCATCGGGCGAGTGGCCGTTCAATAAATCTCGCCCACACAGCAGCGCAGGCTGCCACCGGCTTTCTCGATCTCGCTCAGATCCACCGCACCGACCGCAAAACCGAAGCCGCTCAGCGCCTCGGTCTGTTCGTAGGTCAGTGAAGCGGCAGCGTGGGCACTCATCCATACGCGCTCGTCGGACAGCGTGATCGCATTGCCGGCAAACGCCTGCTTCTGTGCCGTGGTCAGCCAGATCACGCGGTCGCCGTAGGCCTTGGCGATTGCCTGTGGCACGGCCTGCTCGCGGAAGCCGTCGGTGGCGATGATCGCAGCGCGGCTGGCCAGCAGGGTCAGCACCACGTTGGTGTGGTATTCGGACTCGGCCAGCTCGAAGCAGAAGGTCAGGCGCAGGTCGAATGCCTTGTGCATCGCGTGCGCGCCGGCCAGATCGCAGCGTTCGCTGAGGCCGCAGTAGCCGACTCCGCGCACGCGGTCGATGATCAGCGAGCCAGTCAGCTCGGCGACCAGATCCTTGCAGCCGGACAGATCGATCTCGTCGTAACCCAGCACGTCGCCGAAGAAACCACGGATATCGGCACGCTCGGCCTCGTGCTGGCGCACGGCGTGGCGCATGCGACCGATGATCAGCCGGCCGGGTACGGTGCCGAACACGTTGTTGGGGAATACCGCATCGGGCGTGGCCGGATTGCCGGGGAACGTGATCACCGGACAGTCCCCGCGCAAAGCCTGCGCCAGCGTGCTGTGCTGGGCCAATGCCTTCTGCGGGTCGACCGTGAGGCTCATGTCCATGTAGCGGTTGTCGCGTGCCGATTCCGCCGCCAGCGTGAACTCGGCCGGAGCGACCAGATATGCCGCCCGCGCGGTGGCCGCGGCATCCGGCAACGGTGCCAACCCGGCGTAGGCTTCGAGGAATGCGGTGGGCGACGTGGTGATCACGTAATGGCTCCGGCGATGCTAAAGAATATCCGCTGCCGGTTGATCCGGCGCGGCCGCTTCCACATGCAGCCGCTGGCGTCGACGCAGGGTCGGAAACATGCCCATCCACAGGACGACCACCACCAACGTACCGACGCCGCCGATCACCGTGGCGCCCACCGCGCCCAGCCACGCGGCGAGCATGCCCGACTCGAATTCGCCGAGCTGGTTGGAGGTGTTGATGAAGATCGCATTCACCGCGCTGACCCGGCCGCGCATGTCGTCCGGTGTGTCCAACTGCACCAGCGCGCCGCGGATCACCATGCTGACCATGTCGAACGCACCCAGCGCGAACAGTGCAGCCAGTGACAGCCACAATGTGGTCGATACCGCGAACACCAGCGTCGCCACGCCGAAGCCGGCGACCGAAGCAAACATGATTGTGCCGACCCGCCGCTGCAGGTTGTGCCGCGCCAGCCACACCGACATCAACAGTGCGCCCACCGCCGGTGCCGCGCGCAACAGGCCCAGACCCCACGGTCCGGTATGCAGAATGTCCTTCGCGAAAATCGGCAGCAGCGCGGTGGCGCCGCCCAGCAACACGGCAAACAGATCCAGCGAGATTACGCCGAGCACATCCTTGCGCGCGCGAATGAAATGCACGCCGGCGAACAGCGTCTTCAGCGTGGCCGGCTCGCGTTTCGGCGGCGCCTGCTCGTAACGCAGCCGGCCCATCAGGATCACCGAGACCACGTAGAGCGTGCCGCACACTGTATACACCACGCCCGGGCCGGCGACGTACAGCAAACCGCCCAGTGCGGGACCCATGATCATCGCCGCCTGTCCGGCCGACGCGTTCACCGCCATCGCCCGTGGCAGGATTTTCGCGGGTACCAGCGCCGGCAGCATCGACTGCAGCGCCGGAAACTCGAACGCCTTGGCGATGCCGATCACGAACACCAGCAGCAGGATGCCGATCTCGTGGATGCCGTGAGCGAGACTCAGGCCGGCCAGTACGGCGATCGCGATCCATTCCACGATCTGCCCAAGCAGCACGATGCGACGGCGCTCGAACTGGTCGGCGACATGCCCTGCCGGCAACGCCAGCAGCACCGATGGCACGAACTGCACCAGGCCGATCAGGCCGAGATCGAACGCGCGGCCGCTGATTGCATAGATCTGCCAGCCCACTGCCACCGACAGCATCTGGAAGCCGAAGCCGGAGGTGATCCGGGCGAACCAGAACGCGACGAAGGCCGGGTGGCGGAGCAGGGAGTCGTCGTGTTCGGGCATGAATCGGCGCAGCTGGGAAACACCTAGTCTAGCCGGCTGGTTGCGCGCTGACTCGGCACATCAGAAGCCCGTCAATTCAGGCGAGGCGGGTGAAGCCGTCGGCGCTCCATGCTTCGCTGCCGACGCCGTGATGGACAAAGAACAGGCCATCCGGGTCGTACTTGCGCTTTACCGCTGCGAGCTTCGCGTAGTGGGAGCCCCAGAATCCCTGCTGCCAATCGTGCAGGAAATAGTCGCTCTCCGAGACATAGGTGCCGGCACCGGGCGCCACGGCGCGCAACGCATCCATCGCCTTGTCGATCGTCGTTGCCTCGCGTCGCGCCCGGGCCAGTTCGGGGTGGGCGTTCGGCATGCCGGGAAAGGCGGGGTCGCCGCTGCTGGCGCAGATAGCCAGTGCAAAGGCATCCAGCATTTGCGGGTGGGTCGCGGTGTCGCGCGAGCGCTCGATCGCGTCGACGGAACCACCCGCCAGTCCCTTGTTGAAATGCAGCGAGAAACCCCAGTGCCGCGAAGCGGCGAACAGGGCATCTGCCAGGCGTGACTGCTGGCCCGGCTGCAGCAACGCGGCCGGCAGCCATGCCGACTGATAGCCGTGGATGAACCAGCCCACCTGATCCTGGTCGCCGGCCCAGAGGGTATGGTGCCCCGGCGCGCCCGGCCGATCGTCCGCCACGATGAGCCGGGGCGCATGCGCGCGGTAGAACTCGGCGTCCCAGAGATGCCGAGCTGGCAGGGTCAACGTTTGCATGGGTTTGGTGAACCGATATTCGCTGCGGGCACGGATCCAGTCCAGAAACGGCGCCCAGGCCTGTTCCGCCTGCTGCTGGGTCAAACCCTGGAACACCATGGATATATTCAGCGTGTTGCTACCTCGGAACGATATCTGCTCACCCCAGTGCGGGTTGAACAGCGCGCTGAGATAGAAATCCATCGCCTTGGCGATCAGCGTGCGAAACGCGTCGTCAGAGGACGCCTGGATGGCGCCGAACACCGCACCGAACACCGCGGGCAGCTCGAACGTGCGCAAGGTGAGGCGCGTGATCGTTCCCAGGCTGCCGCCACCGCCGCCCTTGATACCCCAGAACAGATCGGGGTGGGTGCAGGCATTGGCGATGCGTGCCTCGCCGTCGGCGGTGACAATTTCCGCCTCCAGCAGGTTGGCTGCCGCCGTGCCCCAGTTCTTCGAGAAATTGCCGAAGCCGCCGCTTTGCACCAAGCCGGCGACGCCGACTGTGGTGCAGCCGCCGCCCTGCACGTAGCGGCCACCCTTGGTGGTGACCGCGTCGTAGGCGTCACTCCACATCGCGCCGGCCTCGATCGTCACCGCCGGCTGCGGCGCCTCCCGGCCGGCGCAGCCCTGCGCGACGAAGGCGTCGTGCAGCGTCATCTTGTTCATGCGCCGCGTCCATACCAGCAGCGAATCCGGCGCATCCGAGGTGCCTTGATAACTGTGGCCGCCGCCCTTCACCACCAGCCGCAGATGGTGCTGCCGCGCGAAGTTGATTGCTGCCACCACGTCGGCGGTGTTCTCCGCCGCCACCGCATAGGCGCTGGGTTGCGATGTCCACGCGTCGGCCCAGCCGCTGGTCTGGGTCAGCGCCGGCTCGTCGCCCAGTGCGTAAGGGTTGTCGATACGTTTCAGTGCCTCCGCGCAAACGCTGTCGGGGGTAGACGTGGAGCAGCGTGCGAAGGGGGATTCGAGCTTCAGCAGCCGGCCGCCGACGTCGCGCTTCAGTTGTTCCCACTGTGCCGCCAGCGGCCAGCCCGGATCGCCTGGCCGTACCCGCGAACGGAATTTCGCCGCCATGACGGTGGCGGCGTCCCGCGCCGTGGCCACGCCACTGCGCATCAGCAGCGGCAAAAGCGGCAGCGTTGCCATGGCTTTCAACAGTTCGCGTCTTTTCATCATGCTGCTCCACATCGGTTTGCACGGATCGCCACGATCGGTTCGGACTGGTCGTGGCGGCCAAGCCATGATGGTCTGATGAAGCGTGTTGTCGATCCGCAAGTGATGGATTGTGGTTGAACAGGGACGAGCGGTGGCCCCGCGGGACGAATGACGCGGGCGTTCCCGCAGCCACGTAGAATCGCCGGCATGACGGAACAGACGGATTTCGAATACCGCGATTTTCGGCGCTGGCGGCGCCCGGCTGAAGTCGGCTTCTGGGTCGTGCTATGCATCCTCAATACCGTGTTCAACAGCATGGTCGCGCGCATCGACCATGCCCGCACGGCCGCGTGGGAACCGTGGGTGTGGGAATGGAGCAGTTCGATCCTGATCCTGGCCCTGATTCCGGCCGTGCTGGCGGTCGAACGGCGCTGGCCGTTCCGCTTCGATACCTGGCGCCGCAGCCTGCCGTGGCATCTGCTGGCCAGCGTGCCGTTCAGCCTGCTGCATGTCGGTGGCATGGTCGGGCTGCGCCAGCTGGCTTATGACCTTGCCGGCTGGCATTACAGTTTCGGCGCATGGTGGCCGAATTTCGGCTACGAATACCTCAAGGATATCCGCACCTATTTCATCATCATTGCGCTGATCTGCCTGTCGCGACTGTGGCTGATGCGCTGGCAGGGCGAGGCGCGCTTGCTGGTCGCGCCGGAGGAAGGTCCGCCGGTGGAGCCAGTGGAACGGCCCGAGCGCTTTCTGGTGCGCAAGCTGGGACGGGAATTCCTGGTCAATGCCAGCGAGATCGAATGGCTGCAGGCATCCGGCAATTACGTGAACCTGCATGTGCGCGGTCGCGACTATCCGTTGCGCGCGACGATGGCCGGGATCGAGAGCCGGCTGGACCCGGCGCGTTTCGTGCGGGTGCACCGCAGCTACTTCATCAACCTCGACTATCTGGCCGAGATCGAGCCGCTGGAAACCGGCGATGCGCGCCTGCAGATGCGCGACAGCATGAAGATTCCCTGCAGCCGGCGTTATCGAGTGGCGTTGCGCGAGCGCTTCGGTCAGTCGGATTGAATCAAGGCGGTTGCACCGCGGCGGTGGATCGTTCCAAGCTAGGCGCCTGTTTCCAGAGCGATACGCCGCCGATGATGAACTTGCCTTGCCGCCATCCATTCGCCGCTGCCGCCTTGTGCGCGGCCTTGATGCTCGCCGGCTGCTCGCAGCAGGGCGGTACGCCTGCGCCGGACGCGTCACAGCAGCAGGCGCAGACCCAGGCGACTGACGCGGTGCGCAACCTCGACACCTATCGCCAGTTGCTGCGCATCGGCAACGACGAGATGGCGGTGACGATGGGCAAGGACATCGTCAAGCGTTTCCCGGACAGCGCGGCGGCGAAGGAAGTGCAGCAAACCCTGCCTGCGATCGAGAAGCGCTACACCGAGGCCAGCGAGAAAAACCGGCTGGGCGGACTGTGGCTGTATCAGGTGTCGCCAATGGCCGGCGGCACGCAATCCACCGCCACCATCGTCAACAGCCAGTCGTCCGGCAACGATCGGGTGCAGCTGGTGCTGCGCCGGCACACCAGCTGGGGCCAGAGCGTGTTCCTGTACGGTAGCAAGCCCGGTTTCGTGTGTCGCGGCAATTGCAACATCGCCAGCACGGTCGACGGCAAACCGGCACGCATCATGGCGTTCGCGCCATCCACTGGCGAGCCGGCGCTGATGATCCGCGACGACAAGGCGTTCATCGCGATGCTGCAGAAGGCGAAGAAGATAAGCATGGAAGTGACCCTGGCCGACGGCGACAAGAAACAGACTCTGAGCTACGAGGTCGGCGGTTTCGATCCGGCCAAATGGGTCAGCGTGGGCAAGCAGAAAAAGAAGTAGCCCCGGGTACACCGAAAGTCGGTTCGCACGTTCTTTTAGATCCGATCCGCCGATGGAATTTGATGTCATGTCAACGATCCGTCTTCTGCTGGCGGCGACGCTGACGACGCTGCTCGCCGCCTGCGCCAGCGCGCCTTATGTGCAACGCACCAGCGAACGCCAGGCTGCGTATGCGGCGGCGGCCGGCGCGCCGGTGCGCCACTTCCGCTTCTTCACCCTGTATTCGTGGGAGCCGTTGAGCGACAGTCAGTTGGTCGTCTATACGAAGCCCAACGAGGCGTGGTTGCTGGATCTCGGCGGTGGTTGCCAGGATCTGGCCTTCGTCGACAGCATCGGGCTCACCTCGAACATCAACGAGGTCATGGTGGGATTCGACAAGGTGCTCACCGGTCGGCGCAACTTCCCCTGCACCATTTCGCAGATCCGTCCGGTCGACGTGAAAAGCCTGAAGGCCGTGCAGCAACAACAACGGCTGATCAAGAGCGAGCAGCGCAGCGCAGACAAGGAAGCCACGGCGCAGTGACCGTCGCGCGCTCCCGGCGATGCCTGGGAGCTCTCAGTGCAGGAACAGCTTCTCGGTAATCCGCGCCAGCGGCTTTTCCAGCGCGCTCTGCAGCCGGGCCGGCAGGTCCAGCGGCTTGAGCAGCATCTTCACCGTCATCGCGGCCGGGATGTGCCGGCGCAGCAGTCCCTGCGCGCGATCGCTGATGCGGCGGAACTCGATCTCGTTGCCAAGGTGCTGCGGATAGCACTGGTTGAACACGTGACGCAACGCGATGTCACTGTCCTCGCTCTTGATCTCGTTGACCCGGCGCAGGATCGCGCGGAACACCTTGTAGCGGCCGAAATCCTCGCGCTCCCGATACAGCCGGTAGTGCTGGTAGAAGTGCTTGTAGTGGCGCACTTCGTCGCTCTTGATGTGGTTGGTCAGCTGCTTCAGCACCGGCTCGTCGGTGATCTCGTTGAGCGCGCGGTACAGGCTGGCGGTGCCGGTTTCCACCACGCAGCGGGCGGCCAGTTCCAAGCCGCGGCAGGGTTCGAGCTGTTCGGCCGTGCACACTGCGCCGTACTCGTTCCAGAACGCCTGGAAACCCTTGTCCCAGTCGAACTCCGGCCAGACCTTCCTGACGTAGGCAGCCAGCGCACGGCCATGCTGCAGTTCCTCATGTTCCCAGTGCTGGCTGAGCCAGGTCTGCAGCTCCTGGTCGCCGGCGAAATGATCGATCAGGTTTTGCGTGTACAGCTTCGAGCCGCTTTCAACGAACGACGAACTGCACAGCAGGAAAAACAGATCCTCGTTGTGGCGTACGCGCGCGACATCGACGCGGTCGAGATCGAGGCTTTCCAGAGTCCAGGGCAGGGCAGCGGAATAACTCAAGCGGATTTCCTGTGCGGCGATACATGCGGCGGGAGCCGGGGTGGCCCGCGCCTGCATGACGAAAAGATGACACAGGATACGGCCTGATCGCAGTGCCGGATTAACGCTACCCGACTTGCCGTTCAGTCATGCCGGACGCGCTCGCGCGTTTCAGCGCACCACCGTCACCGGCACATGGGCGCGCGCGAGCACGTTGCCAGATACCGAGCCGAGCAGCCAGCGCGCCAGCGCCCCCCGTTCGGTGTGGCCGATCACGATGTGATCCACCCCGTGCTGATCGATCTGGCTCAGCAGCACATCGCCGGGGCTGCCGTAGATCAACTCGACGTCGACCAGGCTGGTGGCATCCGGCACGATCGCGGTCAGCTCGTCCAGCAACTCCTGCACGCGCTGGGTGCCGGAGTCGGCCATCATCAGGGCCGAGGCATCGGCGCCACCTTCGGTGACTTGCAGCACCGACACCACGCGCACCCGTCCGTGCGAACAACGGGCCAGATCGATGGCGAACTGGAACGCGCGGCGCGAGGCATCGGAGCCGTCGTAACCGACCAGTGAGTACTTGACCATGCAACCTCTTGCAACGAGTTGAGGGATCGGGTGGCAGACCGGTCAGGATCAGTTGGTGACTTCGTGGCAGCGCTGTTCGGTATGGGTTTTCTTCGCCTGCTGATGCTCTTCGACCTTCTTGCCGGCATAGCCGCCGCCCACAGCACCGGCCACGGTGGCCAACGTCTTGCCCTTGCCACCGCCGACCTGGTGGCCGAGCAGGCCGCCGGCGACTGCGCCGATCGCCATGCCAGCGATCTGGTTCGAGTCTTTCGGTGTGTCCTGCACAACCACGTCCTCGCAAACGGTACGCGTCCTTGGCTGCGCGGCTGCGCTACCGGCATGCGGCTGCGAGGTGGTGTGGCGCTTGTGGTACTTGGTGGAATATGTGGTGGTGTGCTGCGTCGTCGTCGTGGGCGTAGTTGATGTCGATGTGGTCGACGTTTGCGCGTAGACAGCCGGGCCGGCCAGCAGCAAGGAGAGACCGGTAGCAAGCAGCATGGGCAGTTTCATGGAGTCACCTCGGATCGGGTCCGTGTTCAGTTTGCGCGGTACTTTGTTAGCGAAACATCAAGATCTTCGAGAGGTGGTTGCCATGTTTGTGCACGTGCGCATCACGTCGATATGTCGATGCTGAACGACGTGGCGCTGGCTGACCGCAGGGTTCAGCTGACGCAGGAGACACTGCATAGGCATCACGTTCCATCCCTCGACTTCAAGGAGACGACAATGATCAAACGTACTTTTGGAATGGCTGCCCTGGTGCTGGCCTGCGCGGGTGCAATGACCGTGTTGCCGACCAGCAATGCACAAGCTGCCGAGGCCTCGGTGAAATGCGATCTCGCATACAACCTGTCCGGCTGGTCGTTGATCTACAAGCATGCCGAAGGCAGCGGCACAATCACCTGTGACAACGGCCAGCACGCCAACGTAAAGATCAGCGTGGTCGGTGGCGGCCTCACCGCCGGCAAGTACCACATCGACAACGGCAAGGGCGAGATCAGCAAGGTGCATGGCATCGCCGATGTGTACGGCGACTACGCGCAGGCCGGCGCCGAGGCCGGTGTGGTGAAGAGTGGCACCGCACAGGTGCTAACCAAGGGCACCACCTCGCTGGCGCTGTCCGGTACCGGCGAAGGCGTCAACCTGGGCATATCAGTGGGCAAGTTCACCATCAGTCCACGCTGATGGATGCTGGCGGATAGCTGCTGGCTGATACTGCGGCAGGCATGATGAAGAAGGGCGCCCGGTGGCGTCCTTCTTCTTTGGTGCGCGTAAACTGCGCCGTTGCACTTTGTTCCCCTTCCCCGGCTGGAGATTCCGTCATGCGCCGTCTTTCGTGTTTGCTCGTGTTGACCCTGTTGTGTGCCCTGGTCGCTCCCGCGTTTGCCGCCAGCCCGCAGGTTGGCGAAGTCGCCCCGACGTTTCGCCTGCAGGACCAGAACGGCCACTGGCGCACGCCGGCCGATTTCCATGGCCACTGGCTGGTGATGTATTTCTACCCGAAGGATTTCACCCCCGGCTGCACCACCGAGGTGTGCACGTTCCGCGATGACATCGCGAGACTGCGCAAGGCCGGTGCCGAAGTGGTCGGAGTAAGCCTCGATGACGTGAAATCGCACGCCGAATTCGCCGCGAAATATCACGTGCCGTTTTCGCTGCTGTCCGATGCGGATCGTACGATGGCCACCAGTTACGGCGTACTCACTGAGCACATGGGCATGCATTACGCCAAGCGCACCACTTTCCTGATCGACCCGCAGGGCAAGATCGCCAAGGTCTATGTGGACGTCGATCCGGAGAAGAATTCCGCCCAGGTCATGAGCGATCTGGCCACCTTGAAGGCAGCGCCCTGATGCCGTTGGCGGTACGCGCCGACAGCACGTCAGCGCGGCGTTTTTCGGTGTGGACGATCGGTGTATGGATTCTGTTGTTGTTCACCGCGATGGGTTCCGTGCAGTATCTGCAGCATGCCGAGTACGCCTATCTGGCGGCGGCCTTGCTGGTCATCGTGGTATGCGCCGGCTGCATTCTTCGGCAGGCATGGGCGCGGCCAGCAATGCAGGTGCTGGCGGTGCTGCTGGCGTTGTGGGCACTGCTCACCGGCGTACTGATGCTGCGCCAGTGGGATGATTTCGAAACCGCCCGGCAGCACGCGTTGGCACAACCGCAGCTCGGCGAGGTCGCGCTATGGATGATCGCGCGGGCGCAGCGGACCTGGCAGGTCGGGCTGGCGCTCAAGGTCGTCGCGATCCCGCTGCTGTTATGGCTGGCGTGGCAGCTGGGTCGACCGACGGTGCGCGCGCAGTTTCATCCACGTCGTCGCTGAGCGGGGCAGTTCAGCCACGGTTGCGGTGGCGTCGGCTATCGCTGGGTGGGTCTGTCCTCAAGGAATCTCCATGCACCTGTCGCGATTGCTGCTCCTGTTCACGTTGCCGTTCGTCGCTTCGCTGCTGCATGCACAGGATCTGGCGACGACCTGTCACGCCAGCAGCAGCTACGACGTCACCTTGAAAACCGACAGCCTGCTGTTTGAGCGGGCCTCGCCGGCGCCGTTTCATGCCGAGCTTCAGCAGGGCGCGTTGCGCACCGACGGTGTCGCGGTACGGCTTAATGCGGAAGATCAGGATCGGCTGGCGCTATTCGAACGCGACTTGCGCGCACTGGCGCCGCGGGTGCGCACGGTGGCGCAGAACGGGGTGGACATGGCGGTGCGGGCGATGCGCACCGAAGCCGACGGCATGGGCTTGGGCGTCGATACCCGCGCCGAATTCGACCGCCGGCTGAGCGCGCATGCCAGCGAGCTCAAGCGGCGCATCGCGGCCAGCCGCAGTACGCACGACTGGCAGGGCGACGCCGCCGATCAAGCCATGAACCAGATCGGCGCCGATTTGCTGCCCTTGCTGGCGGCCGATCTCGGCCAACAGGCGATCAATGCGGCGCTGGGCGGCGATTTGCAGACCGCGGCAAGTCTGCGCGATCGTGCGGCGGATCTCGCCACCGAGCTGCAGCCGCGGCTGCAGCAACGCATGCAGGCGCTGCGCCCGCAGATCGAGGCGCTGTGCCCGTCGATCCAGCGGCTGGCCGAGCTGCAGCAAGGCGTGCGCGGCAGCGACGGGCGACCGTTGAACCTGCTGCAGGTGGGGCAATGAGCCCTGCCAGCGGCCAAATCGCCGCAGGTTAATCTCCCGCTAAGTCGGCAAGGGTGACGATGACGTCGTGTTCCACTCATCGACCCGGCAGGAGGCGGCCATGCCGCTGCCCGTTTCACCCTCCACCTGCAATGCCCTGATCCGCCGCAGCATCGACCTGCGCCGGCTGTATCGGCATGCCGCGACGGCATGCGAGCCGGGCTTGCGCGTGGTGCTGAATGAGAATGTGCAGACGCTGGATCTGCTGATCGCCGATCTGCAGACACAATTGCGCGCCGGCGGCGGCAAGCCGAGCGAGCATGGCAGTTGGCGCGGCGCCGCGCGTCGGCATCTGGCCGGCTGGCTGATCCATGCCGGCACGCGCCGTGACAGTGCCTGGATCCGCGCGCTGGCGCATCACGAAAGTGCCTTGCTGCATGCGTTCGAGCAGGCGATTGCGGAGGCTCCGGCGGAGTCCGCACTGGCGCTGCGCCGGCAATTACCGCGCCTGCACGGTATTCATCTGGACATGCACAGCCTGGCCGGTAGCGCCCGCTACTGACGGCACGCTGATGCCGGCTGCCGCGCAAGACATCCTGGACTTTTGGTTCGCCGAAACGAACGCCGCACACTGGTTTGTGGCCGATCCGGCGTTCGACGCACAGATACGTGAGCGTTTCGGCAGTGCGATGGAAGCAGCGGCACAGGGACGACTGGACGGCTGGGCAGCCGATCTCGCGGGCTGGCTGGCGTTGTTGATCCTGCTCGACCAGTTTCCGCGCAATCTGCATCGCGGCGATTCGCGAGCATGGGCACAGGACGCCAGTGCTCAACGCGTCGCGCTGTCGGGCATCGCCCGCGGTGATGATCGGCGATTGCCGCCGCTGCAACGTATGTTTGCCTACCTGCCGCTGGAACATGCCGAGGACACGGCGTTGCAGCAGCAATCGGTGGTCTTGTTCGAGCAGCTGTACGCAGAAGCGCCCGCGTCACTGCGTGAACGTTGCGAAGAATTTCTGGACTATGCTCGGCGGCATCGCGAGGTGATCGCGCGCTTCGGCCGCTTTCCGCATCGCAATGCCGTTCTGGGTCGTGCCAGCACGCCGGAAGAGATGGTTTATCTGGCGCAGCCGGGCACCGGTTTCTGAAACTGCAGGCACCGACGCAGCGGAAACGATTAGTGGATTTCATCAGACAAGGAGCAGGTCATGCGTATCGGTCTCATCGTCGTCTTGTTTGCGTTCAGCGCCGTGGCGCAGGCGTCCAGCACCTTGCGGGTGGGCAACCAGGTGCTCACCGCCGGCGACAGCCGCGAGCGTGTCACCGAGCTGCTGGGCAAGCCGTCGTCAAAATCACACAAGCGCAGTTCACGCAGTTCACGCAGCTCACGCCGTAGCAGCAATCGGCGCGGCGGCGTTCGCGTGCTGGCCAATGATCAGTCCGGCGAGCAATGGCGTTACCGCCGCGACGGCCACGTTACCGTGGTGACGATCGTCGACGGTCGCGTCAGCGACATCGAGGACGACCGGCTCTGACCTGATTGCATGATCGCAGCCGAGTGACGGCATCCGGGCCGCCATGAGATAAAGGCGCAAACATGCCGGAGATCGTCCGTGAGCATTTCCCCGTCAGCTGACGCTGCCTATCCAGCGCGGCAAAGACTGCTGCGCGTTCGCGCGGCGGGTGAGCAGGTCAAGGTCACCAACATCGAGCTGTTCTTCGATCTGGTGTTCGTCTACGCGGTGACCCAGCTGTCGCACACGCTGTTGCATGGCCTCAACTGGGTCGGTGCGTTACAGGTGTTGCTGCTGTTCCTGGCAGTGTGGTGGGTATGGGTGTTTACCAGTTGGGTCACCAACTGGCTGGATCCTGAGCGTCCGGTGGTGCGGCTGGCGCTGTTGACGATGATGCTGGCCGGCATGCTGCTTTCGATCGCGTTGCCGCAGGCATTCGGTGCTCGCGGGCTGCTGTTTGCTGGTGCCTACGTATTCATGCAGGTGGGGCGCACATTGTTCATGCTGTGGGCGCTGGGTGATGCCGCGCCGGTGAACACGCGCAACTTCCAACGCATCACGGTATGGCTAGTGATCTCTGGCGTGTTGTGGCTCACCGGTGGATGGCTGGACGGCCAGCTGCGCACCTGGCTGTGGATCGCCGCGCTGGCGCTGGAATACATCGGGCCGGCGCTGGCTTTTGCCGTGCCCGGCATGGGCCGATCGAGTACCGCCGACTGGGACATCGACGGCGGCCACCTCGCCGAACGCTGCAGCCAGTTCGTGATCATCGCGCTGGGCGAGTCGGTGCTGGTGACTGGGTCGACTTTCGCCGATGCCTTGTGGCAGTCGCAGACGCTGGCTGCGTTTGTCGGTGCATTCATCGGCAGCGTGGCGATGTGGTGGATCTATTTCGACCTCGGTGCCGAGCGCGGCAGTTGGGCGATCCGGCATGCCGCGGATCCTGGCCGCACGGCACGGGTCGCCTATACCTATCTGCACCTGCTGATCGTTGCCGGCATCATCGTCAGCGCGGTGGCCGATGAGTTGACCTTGCGCGATTCGCGGCAGCGCGTCGACACCATCGGCAGTGCCGTCCTGCTGGGTGGCCCGGCGCTGTATCTGCTGGGCAATGCGTTGTTCAAGAAAACGGTGAATGGCATCAACCTGCCACTGTCGCATCTCTTCGGTCTGGGTCTGCTGGCGGCGCTCGCTATCGCTCTCGTCTGGCAACCTCTGAACGTGCTCGCGCTCGGGTTGGCGACAAGCTCGATACTGGTGCTGGTGACGTTGTGGGAAACCGTTTCGTTGCGCCACCTGCGCCACAAACTGCGTGACGCGCCGACGCCGTGACTGATGGCAGGGCATGCGGCTGGCCCATGCCGCTGCGCTGATGGCGGGCGCATCGTGGCAGCGTAGGCCGGTTAACGGGCATCGGCCATCGTCACGGGGAAACACTCATGCGCAAGACATTCTCGCTGCTCACGCTGGCTGTCGGCATGGCCCTCGCTGCACAGGTACAGGCACACGGCCTGCATATCAACAACAACCGGTGCGGCTTCACCACGAACTACGACGTGCGGGTGAACCCGGCCGGCATCGCGTTCGATCGCGAAGCCGGCCAACCGACCAGCATCTTCATGCACGACGGCCGCCTGCGCGTGGACGGCAAGCCGGTTGCCGTTTCCGACGCCGACGCCGGCCGCCTGCGCCAGTACGAGGGCCAGGTGCGTGCGTTGCTGCCGGAAGTGGCGGGGATCGTGCGCGAAGGATTGGACATCGGTTTTTCCGCCATGACCACCGTCACCACCACCTTTGCCGAGAACAGCGAGGAGCGCCAGCACCTGCTCGAACGGCTCAACCGCAATCATGTGGCAGAGTTGCGGCAGATCGACCAGGGCATCGGCAGCGGCGTGTGGAAGCAGCATGAGATGACGGACGTGATCGAGCAGGGCGTAGAGGGCACCGTGTCGGAAATGGTCAGCACGTTCACCGCCAACGCGGTGAAGGCGGCGCTCAGCGGCGATCAGAGCAAGGTCGCGGCCTTGCAGGCGCGTGCCGATTCGCTGGACAAGAGCATCGACAAGGAAGTGAATGCACGCGCAGACAGACTCGGCCAGCGCGCCGAGGCGCTGTGCCCGCGCCTGACTACGATGGAACAGCTGCAGCAGCAGCTGCAGTTCCGCCTCAGCGATGGTTCGCGCCTGCAATTGCTCAGTCGCGAGAAGGATCGCGACAGCGAGCCGCCGCACAAGGACAAGATGGCTGCTCGCTGAGACCGCCGGCAAAATTTCCCCGGCCACCCTGTTAGGCTGATCCTCGATTTTCTGCACGAGGCGAAGCCATGCTCGATATGTCAGCCGCGCCGCCGGCCACCACGGCGGCGACTCATGAGGTTTCCGCGTATACCGACCAGGCGGTGCAGATCGGCCTGCACCTGATCGGCGCGCTGCTGGTGCTGCTGGTCGGCCTGTGGCTGGCACGCCGGCTAGCTAATTTCGCGCAGCGCGCGCTTGGCCGCGCGAATTTGGATTCCACGCTCAGCGGTTTCCTGCGCAACCTGATCTACGGCGTGCTGGTTGCCTTGCTGATGGTCACCGCGCTGGGCGTGCTGGGCGTGCCGTCGGCGCCGATGGTTGCCGCGCTCGGCACCGCCGGACTGGCGATCGGACTGGCGCTGCAGGGCTCGCTCAGCAATCTGGCGTGGGGCGTGCTGCTGGTGGTGTTCCGGCCATTCCGGGTTGGCGATTACGTCACCGCAGGCGGCATCGAGGGCAAAGTCGAGCAGATCAATCTGATGCATACCCTGCTGATCCAGCCGGATAACCGTGAGGCGATTCTGCCGAACGCGAAGATCGGCAGCGACGCGATCATCAACTTCAACCGTCTTGGCACGCGGCGCTTCGAGCTGAAATTCGGCACCGCCTATCGCGATGATACGGACAAGGTGATGGCAACGATCATGGGTCTGTTCGCAGCCGACGCGCGCATTCTGAAAGAACCGGCGCCCGGCGTATGGATCGAAAGCCTGGCCGGACAGGCGGTGAATCTGGTGCTGCGCGGCTGGACCCGCAGCGGTGACAACTGGAGCGTGCAGAGCGACTTGTTGCGTGCGATCAAGCAGCAGATCGACGCAGGGCAGATCAGCACGCCATTGACGCCGCAAGAGGTCACTCTGGTGCGGGGCGCACCGCCGCTTTCGCCGAAGGCTGACTGAACCTACTCCACCGTTACCGTGCGGCGGTTGTCGCTGGAAACCTTGTCGATCAGCTCGTTGTACGGGTCGATGCCGGCCAGCGCAGGCAGGCTGTCGACGGTTACCGTGATGGTGCTGTCGCCATCCGGCAGCAGGCGCTTTTCCAGATACAGCGGCTTGCCGTCCTGGCCGGCGCCGGGCGAGGTGGCGAACACGCCGATCTCGATCGGGATGTCCGGTTTGGCTATGGTTTCCTTGCCGGTCCCGTCGACGTAGATCTTGCCTGCGTGCACCTTCAGGGTCACCTCGTACTTGCCGTTCGGCAGTTTCTTCGCGGTGGCGTCGGTCATGCGGTTGTCGAACAGGGTGATCTTCCAGAAGAAGTCATCCAGTAGACCCTTCCACTTCGGATCGATGCCTTTCGCCAGCGCGTCCATGAATTCCTGTGACGTCGTGTACGGCGGTTGCTGGAAACCCTTGTTGATGAGGAACTGCTTCAGCATCGCGTTGAGCTTGTCTTCGCCGACATAGTCCTGCAGCGCGTAGAACACCAGCGAGCCCTTCTGGTAGCGGATGTACTGCTGGTTTATTTCCATCTTCGCCAGCGGCTCCTCGGCCAGCTTCTCGGTGGCACGGCCGGCCAGATAGCCGTCCAGTTCGTACTTCAGGAACTTGTGCATTTGGTCGGCGCCGTACTTGTGCTTCATCACCATCAGTGACGAATATTGCGCCAGCGATTCGCTGAGCATGGTCGAGCCCTGCATGTTCGCACCGATCACTCGGTGCGCCCACCACTGATGCGCCACTTCGTGCGCGGTGACGTCGTAAACATAGTCGATCTTGCTCTTGTCGCGCAGGTCGGCAATGAAACCGAGCGATTCGGAGAACGGGATGGTGTTGGCGAACGACTGCGCAAAGCGGGCGTAGTTCGGAAACTCCAGGATGCGCAGCTGATGGAACTGGTACGGCGTGAAGTTCGCGTCGTAATAGTCCAGCGAATCCTTCGCACCCTGGATCATCCGGTCCACGTTCCACGCGTGCGCCGGGTTGTAATACACCGCGATGTCCACGCCCTTCCACGTCTCATGCTTCACCGCGTAGCGCGCCGACAGGTACGAGAAGAACGGCAGCATCGGCTGATCCATCGTGTAATGGAAATAGTGCCGGCCGTTGGTCGTCCATTCCTTCTGCAGATAACCGGGTGCCACCGCGATCTGGTCGGCGGCGGTGGAGACGGTGGTGTCGAAGCTGATCCAGTCCGCGTCGTTGCTGATGTAGGTGTTCGCACGCGCCTTCTCGTCGCCGAGCTTTGGCATGCGTGGTACCTCGGCGGAAAGCCCGTATTTGCGACGGTCGTTGCGGTCAGTGATCTGTTCGCCGGTCTGATAGCCGAACTGTGGCATCACGATGCTATTGAAGAAGGTGCCGTTGCCGGCGAGGAAACTGCCTTCCTGACTGTTGGTGAAGCCCTTCGGGGCGTATTCCAGGTCGAACGCGAAATCCATCGATTCACCCGGTGCCAGCGCGGTCTTCAGCCGATAGATGGTGTAGCCGAGATCCTTGTCTTCGCTCACCGTATCGTGCGCGGCGAAGCTGAGCGACTTCAGCTTGAAGTCGTCGTTGTAGTTCACGTGCAGGTCGCTGATCGGCGCGCGGCTCTTGTTGACCAGGGTGTAGTGCCCGCGAATCTCCAGCATGCGCTGGTACGGATAGATGTCCACGTCCGCCTTCACCCCGGTGATGCGCGGCTGCGGCAGATCTTTGTACTTCGCGTATTTCTTCTCGTAGTCGGCATGCTGTTTCGTCTGCGCGGCGCTGCTCTGGTAGTGGTTGAGCACGTTGGTGTTGTAGTAGATCCACGCACCGCTGCCGATGAACGTCAGTAACGCCGCGGCCAGCGCGACCTTCGCTGGCGCATGCAGCCGTGCCAGCGCCTCGCGCAGCCGGTCAGGCCACGCATGGTCGGTGCCGCGCACCCAGAACAGCGAAGCCAGCACCAGCAGTACCACCGCGGCACTGGCCCAATAGCCATCGAACCACAGCACGCCCTTGAGGAAATGGCCGAAGCCATTCATGTCCGAATACGACGCGCCCGGCGTGGTGCCGTAGTTGTACAGATGCTGTTCCCAGTGCAGCAGATCGAAGCCGATCTTGCTCAGCACCAGCCACACGATGGTCAGCAGATAGCCGAGGAATTTGTTGTTCGACAGCACCTGCAGGAACAGCGCCAGAACCGACAGTAGCGCGAACGGAATCGCCAGCAGCGCCAGCGTTCCCAGATACAGGCCAGGCTCCAGGTGCGTGTAACCGTGTGTCAGCTGCCAGCCGATGCCGACCACGGCGCCGACCAGCAGGAACGTCGCGATCACCGCCAGCAGCGCGCCCAGCTTGGCGGTCAGCGGCACCCAGTCCGGCACCGGAAACGCATCGCTGACTTCGGCCGAGTGCTGGCTGCGCTCGCGCCACACCAGCTCGCCGGCGTAGAACGTGATGATGATGTACAGCAGCGCATTGAAGCTGCCGCGAATGTTCTCCAGCACCTGATGCGTCACCGGCCAGGTGGCGGTGCCGTAGATCTGCTCGGACAGTGCCAGCGAGAAGATCAACTCGAGCAATCCCAGCGCCAGCATGATCAGGAACGGCGCGCCGCGCAGCACGCCGAACGTGTCGAACGCGAACTGCGCGCGAAGCTGCAGCAGGTGTGTGCGCAGGCTGTCGGCCAGCTGCACCTTGGGCAAGGTCAGCATGACGGCGCTGACCGGCGGGCGCAGCATCGGCGGTTCGGCGCGCTTCTTGCGCTTCGGCAATTGCAGACCTTCGCGGTTCGGCCGGAACAGCGCGAACGTGGCGGCCAGCATGGCGAGGCTGACGCCGATCCACAGCGCGCGGTTGAACAACAGTACGCCGGTCAGCGTGGGCAGCTCGTGGTTGGATTGATCCGCCGACCAGTAGCGGGTGACCAGTTCCAGAGTGCGACCGCCGAATGGATCGAGCATTGCGGCGACGAAGTGGTTGTTCACGTCCTTCGTCAGCTGGCCAACGATGCCTTGCAGCGCGAAGTAGGCGATCAGGCCGATATAGGTGGCCAGCAGCGAACGCGTGGTGGTGGCGAGCAGGTACAGCAGCGTGGCGATGAACAGCATGTCCGGCACCACCATCACGCCGAGTGCCCACGCATAGCCATGCCAGCTGGTCGGGCCCAGTCGCGCCGCGTCGATCCACGGCATCATGCCACCGACGGCGACGCCCAGCGCGCAGACCAGCATGATCGCCAGCGTGGCCGCGTAGCCGGCGGCAAAGCGGCCGCCAAGATAGGCGCCGCGCGACATCGGCGTGGTGAAGAACAGCTCCGAGGTGCGATGGTCGAAATCACGCAGCGCCGCACCGGCGACGAAGATCGTTGTGAGCAGGATGCTGAGCACGGTGAGCACGCTGAGCAGCTGCACGATTACCAGCGGCGCATTGCGCAGCACGTTGCCGCTGGCACCGCCGAGGACTACTGCGTCAGTGCTGGTCAGCGCGAAGGCGAGCGTGCCGAACGCCACCGCCACGATCCAGAACAGCGGTGCCTTCAGCTGCTGACGCAATTCAAAGTGGAGTATCTCGAAGAACATCGTGTTTCCGTCCCTGTATCGGAAGATGGCTTCAAGCAGCCTTGGCGGTGGCCTGCGCGCGCAGGCGGCCGAAGTAGACGTCTTCCAGATCGGGTGTGGCGGGTTCGAAGCCCTCTTCGGGTCTGTTGTCGGCCAGCACGTGCAACAAGGTGCGGCCGCCGGCGAGGCGGGTGGAAAGAATGTTCATGCGGGCGCGGTAGCCGTCGAGTTCGGCTTTGTCGATCGTGCGACGCCATACCCGACCATCGAGGCTGCGGATGGCCTCCAGCGGCTCGCCGGTGAGCAGCACTTGACCCTGGCCGATGATCGCCATGTGCGAGCACAGGTCGGTGACGTCCTCGACGATATGCGTCGACAGGATCACCACCACGCGTTCGCCGATCTCGGCCAGCAGATTGAGGAAGCGGTTGCGCTCTTCCGGATCGAGGCCGGCGGTGGGCTCGTCCACGATCACCAGCCGTGGGTCGCCGATCAGCGCCTGCGCGATGCCGAAGCGCTGGCGCATGCCGCCGGAATACGTACCGAGCTTGCGCTTGCGCACGTCCCACAGATTCACCTGACGCAGCAGCGACTCGACCAGCTCGCGCCGCTCGCTCTTCACGGTGACGCCCTTGAGCACGGCGAAGTGTTCCAGCATCGCCTCCGCCGAGACCTTCGGATACACCCCGAACTCCTGCGGCAGGTAGCCGAGCAGGCGGCGGGTGGCCTGCTTGTCAGCCATCAGATCCATGTCATCCAGCTTGATCGTGCCTTCGTCCGGATCCTGCAGCGTGGCGATCGTGCGCATCAATGACGACTTGCCGGCGCCGTTCGGGCCGAGCAGACCGAACATGCCGTTGGGAATATCCAGCGACACGCCACGCAATGCCCTCACACCATTGGCGTAGGTTTTCGACAGGTCGCGAATCGTCAGCATGGGTTCCTTCCTGTGCCGCTCGCGCGGCATGGTCATGCAGACCAGATTACGGCATGAGTCAAGGCCGCGCGTGCGCTCAAGGTAATGGATACGCACGCGCATGGTTGGCGTTGAATCGGGAAAACTGTCCGGCCTGGGCATACGAATCGGGCGTGCCTTCGCTATGATTGAAGCCTTGTCCGCGACCGCCATCCCCGAGCGGTACGCCACCGCCATTTGCAGGAGTTATCCATGGCAGATCTCAAAGAAGCCCGCGTTCCCGATATCGGCCACGCTGACGTCCCCGTCATCGAAGTGCTGGTCAAGGTCGGTGACCGGGTGGAGAAGGAACAGAGCCTGATCACGCTGGAATCGGACAAGGCGACCATGGAAGTACCCGCGCCGTTCGCCGGCACGGTGAAGGAAGTGAAGCTGAAGGTGGGCGACGAAGTGTCCGAGGGCGCGGTAATCGCCTTGATCGAGGCCGACGACGCGGCCACCACACCCGCCGCCAAGACCGGGGAAGTACCAAAGCCTACAGCCGCGCCGGCACCCGCAGCGCCGGTTGCACCGAAGGTCGAGGAGAAGCCCGCGCCGATCGCCGGCCAGGGCGTGCAGCCCGGCAACGCACCGGAAGGCGACGTGCCGCCGACGGCGCGTCCGCCGCTCGACGCCACCATCGTGATGCCCGGCGACGCACCGTATGCCAGCCCGGCGATCCGTGCGTTCGCGCGCGAGCTGGGCGTGGACATTCAGCAGGTGAAGGGTAGCGGTCGCGGCGGCCGCATTCAGCGCGAGGACGTCAGCGCTTATGTGAAACACGCGCTCGCTTCCGGCGCGCGCCCGACGGGTGGCGCGTCCGCCTCGGTCGGCGGACTCAATCTGCTGCCGTGGCCGAAGGTCGACTTTGCCAAGTTCGGTGCAATCGAAGAAAAGCCGCTGTCGCGCATCCAGAAGATTTCCGGCGCCAATCTCGCGCGCAACTGGGCGATGATTCCGCACGTCACCCAGCACGAAGACGCCGACATCACCGAGCTGGAAGCCTTCCGCAAGAAGCTCGGTGAAGAGAACAAGGATCTCAAGGTCACCCCGCTGGTGTTCCAGATCAAGGCGGTGGTCGCGGCGCTGAAGAAATTCCCGCAGTTCAACGCCTCGCTCGACGAGAGCGGCGAAAAGCTGATCCTCAAGAAGTACTTCCACATCGGCATCGCGGTGGACACGCCCGATGGTCTGGTGGTGCCGGTGATCCGCGACTGCGACAAGAAGGGTCTACTCGATCTGGCGGTAGAACTGGGCGAGATTTCCAAGAAGGCGCGCGACAAGAAACTCGGTCCGGCCGAGATGTCGGGTGGGTGCTTCTCGATCTCCTCGCTGGGCGGCATCGGCGGCACCGGCTTCACGCCGATCGTCAACGCGCCGGAGGTGGCCATTCTTGGCGTTTCCAAGGCAGCGATGAAACCGGTGTGGAACGGCAAGGAATTCGCGCCACGATTGCTGCTGCCGCTGTCGCTGTCGTACGACCACCGCGTGATCGACGGCGCGCTCGCCGCCCGCTTCGCCGCGTTCCTCGCCACCCAGCTCGGCGACATCCGCCGGCTGCTGCTCTGAGGGAGGAGACGACGATGGCGAACACGATCGAAATCAAGGTTCCCGACATCGGCGGCCATGGCAGCGTGCCGGTGATCGAAGTGCTGGTGAAAGTCGGCGACACCGTGGCGAAGGAACAAAGCCTGATCACGCTGGAGTCGGACAAGGCGACCATGGAGATTCCCTCCAGCGCCGCCGGCGTGATCAAGGAGCTGAAACTCAAGGTGGGCGATGAAGTGTCCGAGGGCGCGGTGATTGCCGTACTCGAAGTAACTAGCGATGTTGTAGCACCCAAAGCCGAGGCCGTGCAGGCCGAGACGCCCAAGATTGCAGTGCCGGCTGCCGCCGCGCCTGTTGTCGCTCCGGTGGCAGCCCCGACGGCGCAAGCCGCCAATGCCTCCGGTCGCAAGGCCGATATCGAATGCAAGCTCGTCGTGCTCGGCTCCGGCCCTGGCGGCTACACGGCCGCGTTCCGCGCCGCCGATCTGGGCGTCGATACCGTGCTGGTCGAGCGCTACGGCACGCTTGGTGGCGTCTGCCTCAACGTCGGCTGCATCCCGTCCAAGGCGCTGCTGCATGCCGCCGCAGTGATCGACGAAGCCGCCGCGATGACGGCGCACGGCGTCACGTTCGGCAAGCCCGCGATCGACATCGACAAGCTGCGTGGCTTCAAGAACAAGGTGGTCGGCCAGCTCACCGGCGGTCTCGCCGGCATGGCGAAACAGCGCAAGGTGCGCACGGTCGAAGGAAGCGGCGCCTTTGTGTCGCCGAATGAAATGGAAGTCCAGACAAAGGACGGCGTGAAGCTGATCCGCTTCGAGCACGCGATCATCGCTGCCGGATCGCAGTCGGTGAAGCTGCCCTCGTTCCCGTGGGACGACGAACGCATCGTCGACTCCACTGGCGCGCTGGAATTGACGGACATACCGAAGAAGTTGCTGGTGGTCGGCGGTGGCATCATCGGCCTGGAAATGGCCACGGTGTATGCCGCGCTGGGCAGCGAAGTGACCGTGGTCGAATTCATGGATCAGCTGATCCCCGGCGCCGATGCCGACCTGATCAAGCCACTGGCGCAGCGCATCGGCAAGCGGCTCAAGGGCATCCACCTCAAAACCATGGTGGGCGAGGCCAAGGCCACCAAGAAGGGCATCGAGGTCAGCTACGAAGGCGACAGCATCCCGGCAACCACTCTGTTCGATCGCGTACTGGTGTCGGTGGGCCGCTCGCCGAACGGCGGCAAGATCGGCGCGGACAAGGCTGGCGTCGCGGTGACCGATCGCGGCTTCATCAATGTCGACTCGCAGATGCGCACCAACGTGCCGCACATCTTCGCCATCGGCGACCTGATCGGCCAGCCGATGCTGGCGCACAAAGCCACCCACGAGGCGAAGGTCGCCGCGGAAGTCGTCGCTGGACAGAAGAGCCACTTCGATGCGCGGGTGATCCCGTCGGTTGCCTATACCGATCCGGAAATCGCCTGGGTCGGCGTGACCGAGCGCGAGGCGAAGGAGAAGGGCCTGAAGATCGGCGTGGGCAAATTCCCGTGGGCGGCCAGCGGTCGCGCGATCGGCATCGATCGCACCGAAGGCTTCACCAAGCTGCTGTTCGACGAGGCCACTCATCGCGTCGTCGGCGGCGGCGTCGTGGGCGTGCACGCCGGCGATCTGATTTCCGAGATCGCGCTGGCGATCGAGATGGGCAGCGAGGCCGCCGACATCGGCCTCACCATCCATCCGCATCCGACTTTGAGCGAATCAGTCGGCATGGCAGCGGAAATCTACGAAGGCACCATCACCGATCTGTACATGCCGAAGAAGAAGTAGGCGGAGGCAGGCGGACCCAGCAAAAAGCCCGGACACTGTCCGGGCTTTTTGTATCCAGCCATCCTTGATTTCGTGGTGGCTGGAGGCCGTGTGCTGCAGGGTCGTGTGGCGATCAGGTACTGCTGTTGCCTGCTCCGTCCGGTAGTACCTGCTTCAGCTGCGACTCGACTTGTTGCAGATGCGACTGGGTTTCCGTCGACGTGATGATCATCTGGCGTAGCACCGACAGGAATTCGATCGGGTCGATCTCGCGCCCCAGGTCGATCCGGGTGCTCAGCGTCGCCAGCATCGGCGCGTTGAGAAACAGTGTGCTGTCCTGGGCCATCCAGCTCGCCGCATCGCGCTGCTTGCTGTAGGCGGCGGAATATTCGCTCAGAGTGGCGCGGTCCATCCAGGTGGCGGACTGGTTGGCCACGGCGACGTCCCACGCCTGATTGGACAAAATCGGCCAGTCGAGGCTGATCTTGAATTCGTTCTTGAGCGCCTGGATATGCTGGTTGATCGTGGCATCGGTCTTGCCATCGCGCACGTCCTTCGCGATGGCGTCGTCGAGCTGCTTCAGCGAGGCAAGCCGTTGCTGATTTCTTCGATACGAGCCGCGCACATCGTCCAGATTCGCCCGCAGCTCCGCCGTGATCTGGCGGCTGGCCAGCGCGGCGGCATGCGTGTGATGAGTATGTTCGATCCACGCTTCCAGTCCCAGCGCGGTGAGGATACTGAGCACGATCATCAAGTAGTGCTTGGCGAAATCCTTGAAGCCGCGCATGGGCAGTTTCTGTATTTCGAAATGCATGGAGTCGCTCCGGGCAGTGGATTCGCGAACGCGGAGCTTACCCGATCCCGATTCGTGCGAGATCATGGCGCGCCGGCGCCGTTCGGCGCATGAACCGTCGCGATATCCCGCGTAACCCCGCTACGGATGGGTTGACCGGGTCGTCACGTCCATCAGGATATTCCTGTGCATCATCGAGACGGAGCAAGCTCATGAACAAATCATTGATTCTGATGGCCTCGCTTGCCTTGGCCATGCCCGGGCTCGCCACGGCGCCTGCGCAGGCGCAGGGACGTCATCGTCGCGTGGTCTGCGAGAACGTGCAGGTCAAGCACAACGGCTCGAAGGATACTCACCGCATCATCGGCACCGGCATTGGCGCGGTCGCGGGTGGGCTGCTGGGCCACCAGGTGGGTGGCGGCAAGGGCAAGACCCTGGCCACCGTAGGCGGCGCGGTAGCTGGCGGTTATGTCGGCAACCGTGTGCAGAAAAATGCACAGGATCGCAAGACCTACTACACCACCGAACGCCGCTGTCACGACGTCTACGATTGATCGACGAGGCCTGATCGGTCAGGCCGATCGCGCGTTTTCGATCTATGGATGACGCAGCCTGTTAGCCGTACGCTGCGTCATTCCTCCGTCGATGATCCAGGCCCGCCCGATGACTCTGAAGATATGCCTTGCCGGCGCCACCGGCTGGGCCGGTTCCGAACTGGCCCGTGGCATCGCCGCCGCCGATGACCTGCAACTGACCGCTGCGGTGGCGCGACGGCATGCGGGACAGCTGCTCGGCACCGTGCTGGACGAGCCGAAGCTCACCGTCACCCTTTCGGCCAATGCCGCCCAGGCACTGGCGCATCCTAGCGACGTATTCGTGGAGTACACCCGGCCGGAAAGTGCGAAGGCGAACATTCTCGCCGCGCTGGAGCACGGCGCGCATGTGGTGGTAGGTACGTCGGGCCTCACCGATGAGGACTATGCGCAGATTGACGCCGCCGCGCGCGAACGCCAGCGCGGCGTGCTGGCCTGCGGCAACTTCGCGCTGACCGCGGTGCTGCTGATCAAGTTTGCCGAGATGGCGGCGAAGCTCATTCCGCAGTGGGAGATCATCGACTACGCCTCTGCGGGCAAGTCGGATGCGCCCAGCGGTACGGTGCGCGAACTGGCCGGGCGGTTGGGCAAGGTGCGCCAGCCGCAGCTGGAGGTGCCGCTGGAGCAGACCGTCGGCATGCGCGAGACGCGCGGCGGCACGCTGGCCGGCAGCCAGGTGCATGCGGTGCGTCTGCCGGGTTTCGTGATCGGTGTCGAGACGATCTTCGGCATGCCGGACCAGACGCTGATCCTGCGTCACAACGCGGGCAGCAGCGCGAAACCTTATGTGGATGGTGCGCTGCTGGCGATCCGCAAGGTGTCCGGCCTGGTCGGCCTGCATCGTGGACTGGATGCTGTGCTGGAGCTGTAGATCGGCGGTCAGCCGTGCCCACGCTGCTGCCATTGCCCCAGCAACCAGGACACACCGAGGCAACCGGCAAGCGCCAGTAGCCAGCGATCTGCCGGTGCCTGCGGTGCCGGCAGGATCGTGCGGAACGACGGCAGCCATTCGCTGCCGTACATGGAGGTGACGACACCCGCGGCTATCACCAATGCGATGGCGAGCGCCGTCATCAGCACGAATTCGAAACGCGTGGTGGACGCGGGTGCGGCAGCGACGCGGGCAGCCACGCGCTGCGCGAAATCGGCCGGCAGGCTGTCCTGCAGCGGCTCGCGCAAGGTCCGTGCAAGCAGGCGATAGCGTCGGCCGCGCGCATTGTCGCCGGCGGGATCGAGATGCAGGCGCTCGCGCCGCATCGCGCGTTCCTGTGCCAGCCATTCGCGTTCGCTGGTTGGGTCGTCGAAGGGAGGGATGTTGTCGTCGATGTGCTGATTCATGCCGCAACTCCTGTCCGCGTTTCGAGTACGCCACGCAGGCGCAGACGTGAGCGGAACAAGTGACTCTTGATGGTACCGCTGGCCAGCCCGGTGATCCGGGCAATTTCCGGGATCGAGATTTCCTCGAGGTAATACAGCGTCAGCAGGGTGCGTTGCAACGGTGGCAGCGATTCGATCGCGGTATGCAGGTGCTGCACCGTCTCCTCCTCCGCGCAGGCTGCTTCCAGATCGAAGCCGTCGCCGATGTTTTCCACCAGCGCGTAGTCGTCGCCGTCGTCGGTGTGCTCAACCAGCGGGATGCGCTTGTGCTGCAGGTGGCGCAGCGCGATGGTGTATGCCACGCGCCCGATCCACGATTTCAGCGCGCTCTCGTAGCGGTACTGATGCAGGCACTGGTGCACGCGCAGGAAGGTGTCCTGGCACAGCTCGCGCGCGTCCTCGGGGTTGCGCACCATGCGCTGGATGATGTGCCAGCACAGTCCCTGATACTCGCGGATCAGGCGCTCGAATGCCCCCGGCCGATTGGCCAGCACGGCGTCGACCAGATCGCGGTCCGGGCTGCTGCGGATGTCATCCATGGTGCAAGGGATACGCGCACCGTGACAACGGTTGCAAGTGACTTGCTGCAACCGCTGTAGGACTGGCTGTATCTCTGGTCCCGACAGTCAGTCATCCCGCAGCCACTCCCAAGGAGAGCCCCATGAATTTCGGCGACTTCATTCCGATCAGCCTGTTTATCTGTATTGCCTACTCGATCAAGGTTTGCGTCGACGCCATGGTGCGCCGGCACATGGTCAACGCCGGCGGCTCGGAAGAACTGGTGAACTCGGTCCTGCGCGACGAGCAACAGCGTCGGCGCCATTCCTCGCTGCGCTGGGGCATCGTGCTCTTGTCGGTGGGGCTCGGCTTCGGGATGATCCAGTGGTTCGGCTGGCAGGAAGTCACGCCCGGCCTGATCGCCGTGCTGGCCGGTGCGACCGGCCTGGGCAACCTGGTGTTCTTCGCGATCTCGCGCCGGATCGGTTGATCTGGGCCAGCGCTGCAGGTTCACCCGCGCCCACGCGGCCAGCTGCTGCACTTTCGCCGCGCGGGTGTCGTGATCCATTAGGCTGGCGTGCACCCGACCCAATCGAAAGGAAGATCATGACCACGCATGCCCGCGGCACGTTCGAAGTGAAGATGACCCCGCAGCCGGTGCAGGATGGCGTCGGCGATCCCGGCATTGGCCGGATGGCGCTCGACAAGCAGTTTCACGGCGATCTTGACGCGACCGGCAAGGGCCAGATGCTGGCTGCTGGTACCGACGTGTCGGGCTCGGCCGGTTATGTCGCGCTGGATCGGGTCAGTGGCACCCTGCATGGCCGCAGCGGCACGTTCGCGTTGCAGCACAGCGGCACGATGACGCGCGGCACGCCGCAGCTGAGCATCACCGTGATACCCGATTCCGGTACCGGCGACCTGCTTGGACTGGCCGGTACGCTGGCGATCACGATCACCGATGGCCAGCATTTCTACGACTTCGAGTACACATTGCTCTGACACACCTCGAGCGTCCATCGCTCATGGAGCGCACGCGCCGTCATCGGGCATGAAGAGCCTGCGGAAGCAGGCTCGCTCAAGTGGGTTGCGTGAGGCTGGTGTCGAGATCAGGCAGCAGGCGCTGGCTTCGTGGTGTTCGAGGTCTCGCCTGGCAATGCGGCCTCAAGCTGCTTTTCGAGCAGGCGGAGATTGTTCACCGTCTGGCCATGTATGGCCGCCATCTGGCTGATGACGTGCAGAAATTCACGTGGCTGCACGTCGCCGGTGCTCAGGTCGGCGATGGTGTCGACCAGGCCCGTGCCGTTCATAAGCAGCGCGGTGTTCTCGCTCATCGCGGCGATGACGTCGCGCTGGCTGGCGTAGGCGGCGGAATAGCGTTGCATGCGGTCGTGGTCGATCCAGCTGGCCGATTGGTTTGCCACGACTACATCCCAGGCCTCGTGACGCAGGGTGGGAAAGTTCAGGTTGAGATCGAAGTGATCCCTGGTCTGCGCCAGGATGTGCTGCTTGATCACGTCATCCGGCAGGTGTGCCTTGAGATCCTCGATTACCGCGTCACGGATCGTGTCCAGCCGTTTCAGTTGGGCAACATCCTGCTGCAGGGCAGTGCGGTTCTCGGTCAGGTTGGTGCGGATCTCCATTTCGATCTGCGCGCCGGCCGTGGCGGCGGCATGCTGGTGGTGTGCATGCTCGATCCATGCCTCCAGCCCCAGCGCGGTGAGGATGCTGAGCACGATCATCAGATAATGCTTGGCGAAATCCTTGACGGAATCGATGCGAACCTTTGGAAACTCGAAAAGCATGTCACTGCTCCATCGGGGGTTACAAGTGTGCGGACGCGGAGCGTATCTGATCCGCGAGTGGGATTGGAGTGCAAGCCTTGCTAGCCGGTATTGAACAGATCCCGTTGTGCTTCACAGCTGTCGGCGTCGACGAAACCTGCCAGGCCCACACCGACGAGTCGATAGCGGCTGTCGGCGGGGCGCTCGATGCGATCGCGCAGGGCGCAGGCGATCTCGGCCAGTTCGCCGGCCGATAGCGGTCGCTGTGCCGGGGTGAGGCTGCGGGTCAGCGTGCGGAAGTCGGCGGTCTTCAGCTTCAGTACCACGGTGCGCGCGACGCGGCTGCGCTCTTCCGAGGCATGCGTGCGCAGGTAGCCGGCCCAGGCCTTTTCGGCGAGCCGGCGGATGTGCGGTTCGAGCTCTTCCAGCAGCAGGTCGTGTTCGAACGTGTCCTCGGCGGAAATCTGTAGGGTCAACCGCTCCGGTTGCACCGCGTGTTCGTCGATGCCGCGTGCCAGTTCGTGCAGGCGCCGACCCCAACGGCCGAAGCGCTGCTCCAGTTCCGCCAGCGCAAACCCACGCAGCTCGCCGACGGTGGCGATGCCGAGCACCGCGAGCTTCCCCTCCATCACCTTGCCGACGCCGGGCAGGCGACCGACCGGGAGTGGCGTGAGGAACGCCTCGACCTGGTGCGGGCGGATCACGAACTGGCCGTCGGGCTTGTTCCAGTCCGATGCGATCTTGGCCAGGAACTTGTTCGGCGCTATACCGGCCGACGCGGTGAGCCGGGTTTCCTCGCGGATTGCGGCGCGGATCGCCTCGGCGGTGGCGGTGGCCGAGGGCAGGCCGGTCTTGGTCACGGTGACGTCAAGGTAGGCCTCGTCCAGTGACAATGGCTCGATCAGCTCGGTATGTCGCGCAAAGATCTCGCGGATCTGACGTGACACCGCCTTGTAGCGCACGAAATCCGGCGGCACGAAGATCAGTTGCGGACACAGCCGCTCGGCGCGGATCGCAGGCATCGCGGAGCGCACGCCGAACACGCGTGCCTCGTAGCTGGCCGCACATACCACCGAGCGAGCGCCGCGCCATGCCACCGCCACCGGCTTGCCGCGCAAACTCGAGTCGTCACGCTGCTCCACCGATGCGTAGAACGCATCCATGTCGACATGGAGAATCTTGCGTGGGGCGGAGGACAAGCGGTACGGCCGGACAAGTGGGGAGCCTCGCCATTCTAGCGATTGACAGGTGCCGTGCCGAACCGGGTCTTCACGTCCGCTAATCGTCGTTGCCCGTACCTTGCTTCGATACGGATCAGGCCCCGATCGGCCTGCGTTGACGGCACGGCAGGATGGCGATGAGCACGCTGGTACGCGGCATTCGTCCCGAGCAGACATCGGCATGGTCCGCCGTGGTCGAGGCGACCGAGTACGCGTTCGTGGCATTCATCGGACAGCGCACGTTTCCTTGTCTTGGCGCCAAGGCGTCGCAAGCGCGGCGTAATCTGCAATGTCTGTGCATGCAGGACATCGCCAGCGCGCGCGACGACCGCCGCATCACCACTCGCCTGCAGGCGTTCGCTGCGCAGGCGGATGGTGACAGCCTGTTCGTCAGCCTCGCGGTACTGTTTCCATGTTCGTCACGGATGTCCGAGCCGGCGTTCGAGACGGCGCTGTGGCGGCGGCTGCGCGCGATCCATGCGATCGACCGCACCAGCCATGACTGGGACACCAGCGTCAGCGATGATCCTGCTTCGGCGAACTTCAGCATGAGCATCGGCGGCAAGGCGTTCTATGTGGTGGGCCTGCACCCCGATGCCAGCCGGCCGGCGCGCCGCTTCCGTTGCCCGGTGATGGTGTTCAACCTGCACAGCCAGTTCGAACGGCTGCGCGCGGATGGGCGCTACGAGAAATTGCGCCAGGCGATCATCGAGCGCGACATCGCCTTCGCCGGTTCGTCGAATCCGATGCTTGCGGCGCACGGCAAGAGTTCAGAGGCGCGTCAGTACAGCGGGCGTCAGGTCGGCGCGGACTGGGTTTGTCCGTTCCGTGCGACGGATGGAGCGGCGCGCCGATGATCCGGATCATTCCCCCACGCAGCGGCGTGGCGTTCGAGCTCAAGCGCGGCGAGCGCCTGAAGGTGATCGATCCGCAGGGCGAGCAGGTGGCCGACCTGGTCGCGTTCAACCGGCAAGACACCGGTGAGGCGATCTCGTCCGGGCGCAGCATCGACTACGCCAGCAAGATCTATCTGACTACCGGCGATCCGATCTATTCGAACCGGAGCAGCGTGCTGCTGCGCATCGTCGAGGACACCGTCGGCCGTCACGATTTCCTGCTGTCGCCGTGCTCGGCCGAGATGTTCCGCATCATCTATGGTGACGTGGAACCGCATTGCGGTTGCTTCGGCAATCTCGCGGAGGCGTTGGCGCCGTACGGTGTCGCGGCGGACACGATTCCCATCGCGTTCAATATTTTCATGAACGTGCCGGTGGATGCGGCGACTGGCGTGATCCGGGTGGAGCCCCCGCTCAGCCGGGCCGGTGATTACATTGTGTTCGAGGCGCAGATGGATCTCCTGATCGGCCTCACCGCGTGTTCGGCCGGGCAGTCGAACAATTTTGCGTACAAGCCGATTCACTACGCGGTGATCGCGCATGCATGAGCCGGTCGCCACTGCGCTGGACGTGCGGTCAGCGCCCGCCGTGGTCGCGCCACGGCCGGGTACGATCGAGCGCATTCCCAAATGGCTCAACCTGATTCCGATGGTGCTGCAATGGTGCTGGCTGGGATTGCGTTATCGCAGCCTGACGCTGCCCTCCGCGACCAATCCGCAGATTACCGCGGGCGGTCTGGTGGGCGACACCAAGTCGGAATATTTCGAGAGCATGGGCACGCATGCACGTTCGAAGGTGGCCCCGTACGTGATGCTGCAGGTCGAGGGCGACGACATGCTGGCGGCCGCACTGTCGGCGATGGGCGAGGCCGGTCTGGTGTTTCCGGTGGTGGCCAAGCCGGATCTGGGCTGGTGCGGCTTCGGTGTGCGCCGGCTCGACGGTGCGCTGGATCTGGCCGACTACCTGGCGCGTTATCCGGTCGGCGAATCGCTGATGCTGCAGCGCTATCTCGACGAGCCAGGCGAGGCGGGTATTTTCTACGTACGCCATCCGGATCAGCCATCCGGCTGGTTGCTCGGCATCCTGCTACGCCACTACCCGCAGGTGATCGGCGATGGCGTCAGCACGGTGGCGCAGTTGATTGCAGCCGACGCACGCCTGCAGCGCGCGGTGCGCAACCAGCGTGAGCATGAGTGTCGCCATGATCCCGACGAAATCCCGGCCGTCGGCGATGCTGTGCGGCTGTCGCTGATCGGCTCGACCCGGATCGGTGGCCGTTACGAGGATGGTTCTGTATTCGCCACGACGGAGCTGATGGCGGCGATCGAAGCGATCGCGCGCGACATGCCGCAATTCCATGTAGGACGTTTCGATGTGCGTTATCGCACGCTGCAGGATCTGCGCTGTGGCCGCTTTACCATCATGGAGGTGAACGGCGCGGGCTCCGAGGCGGTGCATGCGTGGGATCCGAAGTATTCGGTGTGGCAGGTCTATCGCATGGTGTTCGCCAAGCAGCGGCTGCTGTTCGCACTGGGCGCAGCCAATCGTGCGTGCGGACATCGGCCGATCGGCATGCTGGCGTTGGCGCGGCATCACCTGCATCAGCAACGATTGATCCGGCGGTATCCGCCGTCCAACTGAATCCCGCCCTTGACGGATCGGCTCAGTCGCGTCTGCGCTGCCGCTGGCGGATCTCGAACACGGCCAGCGCTGCGCTGGCCAGCACGAATGGCAGCAGGCTGTAGGTCAGCCGGTAGCACACCATCGCCACCAGCAGATCTGCGCGCGCTTCGGCCGGAAACGCCGCCAGCATGATCGTCTCGAACACGCCGAGTCCACCCGGCGAGTGGCTGACGATGCCGGCCAGCACGGCGCCGACGTAGATCGGCAGAAAGTCGACGAACGGCGGCGCCACGCTGGCTGGCAACAGTACGTAGAGCGCGCTGATCGCGGCCAGCATCTCCACGCCACCGATCAGCATCTGCGCCGCCGCGATACCTGCACTGGGAAACGCCAGCGTCCAGCGCCCAAGCGCGAATGTGCGCGGACGCCGAGCGAGCCAGACCAGCATCGCGGCCAGCAGCACGCATAGCACGATGCCAGGCAGGCGGCCCCAGCCGTGCGTGATCGCCGGCTGCCAGCACAGCGCGCCGGTGATCACCACGGCGAAGCCCAGCCCCACGCCGAGCCCAGCCAGCCCCACGATGCGCGCGATGTCACCGGCACCCACGTCGACCGACGCGTAGATGCGATAGCGCAACGCGGTGCCGGTGATCGCATGAAAGCCCAAGGTGTTCGAGATGCCTTGGGTAACGGCGCCGGCGAACGCGGCCAGCCTGGCGGAGACGCGATCGCGTACCACCGTGCGCGCCGCCAGCACGTCGAACATCGCCAGCATCGCGAAGCTGACTGCCGTGGCCGCGACCGAATACGCGATGCGTCGGTTCGGCAGCTGCGACCAGGCAGCCATCACATCGCGCCAGGCGATGCGGCCCAGGTAGCGATGCAGGATCCACACCGCGGCGCCGAACACCGCGAGTGATCCGATCCACGACAGCACGCGCAGCCAGCGCGACGGCGGAGTAGCCGTCGCGCGACCTCGCATGCGCGGCAGGCTAGGGCGCACTTGCCAGCGCAATCGATGACAGCGGCGCACGGGCGATGCGTTCGGCCACATCCTGCGCGAGCCGTTCGGCTGCTGGCGGGTACGCGGCCAGATGCAGGAGCGGTTCGATCAACTCCAGCTCCATGATCAGGAAACGTCCGGCACTGATCACGCCATCGACGCGCACATAGGCGTGATCGCCATGGCCGATCGCGGCGACGGCGGCCAGTGCGCGTTCGGCCGCGGCCAGCGTGGCAGCGCTCGGCACGATCGGTTCGGCGCTGCCACCGAACTGGCCCTGCACGCGATAGTCGCCAGTGGCCGGGCGCTTGATCACGGCGTGGCTGAATACGCCGGCGAAATACAGCAGCGACCATTCGCCGTCGCTGACGATTTCCGGCACGAACGGCTGTACCAGGTAGTCGTGTTCGCGCGGCAACTGCGCCACCGCCGCGGCGAACGCCGTGTCGCCGACACAGCCGCGCAAGGTGTGCCAGGCGCCGCCGCTGATGCTCGGCTTGACCACCACCTGCTGCCCCGGCATCGCCGCCAGCACGCCGGGCAGTTCGGCCGCGCTGGCCAGCTGGGTCGGGATGATCGCGACGCCGCGCCTGGCCAGTTCGAGCAGGTAGCGCTTGTCGCTGTTCCAACGCAGCAGCGCGCTGTCGTTGATGGTGGGCACGCCGAGTCGATCGAGCCGATCCAGCCAGTCGCGGAACGTCGCGTAGTGCATGAAGTAATCCCAGGTGGTGCGGATCAGCACCGCGTCGAACGCCGACCAGTCGATGGCCGGATCATTCCAGACGCACGCGGTCGGCGCGATGCCGAGACGTTGCAGCGATGTGGCCAGATGGCTGTCGTCCGGCTGGATCGTCGGGTATTCGGTGGATGTGGCGAGGGCAAGCCGGCGCGCGGCAGCGTGAGTGGACATGACGACATCTCCAGTAATCGGAAAGGGCGCCCTTGCAATGGAATCGCGTACCAAGCGTGGCGGACGGGTCCGCTGCAGCACCCCTCGGTAGCGATGACGCTGCGGCGTTGCCACCGCGTCAGAAACCTGTAGCGCGGGTCGCGCTGCAGGCGACAGTGTTCCGAGGCGGCTGGCGCTTGTCAATTTGCCGGAACGGCATGCGCGAAGCGGACCGTGCCAGGCGGGACTGGCCGAACCGGTACGGACAATGGCAAGGTAGCGCCCATGCTGACCGAACCCGCCAATGCCTATGCCCGTCGCCTGAATACCTGGGACGCCGCGATGATCGTCATCGGCGGCGTGATCGGGGCGGGCATCTTCATCACACCGGCGACGGTGGCGCAGAACACTTCGTCCGGCCTGCAGGTGCTCGTCCTGTGGGCGATCGGCGGCCTGCTGACCCTGGCCGGCGTGCTGTGCTACGCCGAACTTGGCGCGCGGCGGCCGCAGGCTGGCGGCATCTACGTCTACCTGCGCGAGGCATTCGGGCTGCTGCCGGCATTCCTGTTCGGCTGGACCATGGCCCTGATCAACTACCCCGGCAGCGTGGCCGCGGTGGTGACGAAGTTCGCTGTCTATTTCTGCAGGGCACTGGGCCTGAGCCGGCTCTACGAACTGCCGGTCGCGGTTGGCGCGATCGTGTTCATCGTCGGCATCAACCTGTTCGGCATCCGTGCCGGTGCATGGATGCAGAACATCTTCACCGTGCTGAAGGTGATGGCGATCGCGCTGCTGGTGGTCGCCGGGCTGATGCTGGCACATGGCCAGCTGGGCCTGGTGCTGGTGCCGGACACCACACAGCAAGTGTCGTCGTGGGCATTTGTCGGTGCCTTGCTGCCGGTACTGTTTGCTTATGGCGGTTTTCATTACCTCAACGACCTTGCCGGCGAGGTACGCAATCCGCAGCGCACTTTGCCGCGCGCGCTGGGCATGGGCATGGTCGGCGTGGTGGTCTGCTATCTGCTGGTCAACTTCGCCTACCTGGCGGGGCTCGGCCATGCAGGCCTCGCCGCCAGCCAGGCGCCGGCGGCGGATCTGATGCAGCGGCTGTTCGGCGCGCATGGCGCCACCGTGATCGAGGTCGGCATCGCCTGTTCGACCTTTGGTTACTGCTGCATCGCGATTGCCGGCGGTGCGCGCGTATTGCAGACGATGGGTGCGGACGGCGTGTTCTTTCGTGCCACCGCGCGCGTCGATGCACGCACGCGTGCGCCGCAGATCGCACTGGCGGTGCTTGGCCTGTGGGCAATCGTGCTGACGGTGTCGGGCAGCTTCAACCAGCTGCTCAACTACACCACGGTGGGCGAATGGCTGGGGCATGTGTTCGGCATCGGTACGCTGTTCTGGTACCGCAAACATTTCATCGACGAGCCGGCGCCGTACCGCGTGCCGTTCTACCCGCTGCTGCCGCTGATCTTCGTGATCACCGTGTTCGGCGTGATCGTGGCCAGCGCCATCCACGCACCGGGCGACGCCGGCATGAGCCTGCTGATCATCGCGCTGGGCTTGCCGGTGTACTACGGCTGGCAGTGGTGGTCGCGTCGACACGTGGTGTGACGGACAGGTAGCTTCTCGACTACACCGCCCGAATCGCACCACGCCCTTGCGACCTCGCCACGCTCTTCCAGTCCCGTCATTCCGGCGCAGGCTGGAATCGCACTTCGCCTCCCGTCGATCCGACGTATGCACCGGTCTCTGCACGTTGCATTTCATCCGGCAGCTGCATAATGCCCAGACGTCTCTCCGCGAGGCTTGTTGCGCATGAATCGTCGAGTATCAATCTGGCTGTGCCTGTTGTGTCTGAGTGCCTGTCATGCGGCGAGCATCCCCGGTGTCGCGGATCTCGCCAGCCCCGATTCCATCGCGCAGGTAGCGCTCGATCACGTGCAGCGTGTGGGGGCCGTCGAACACGCCAGCGACGGTGTGGCGCAGCAGCGTTACGTGTTCCAGCCGACGGCGCATCCGCAAATCGTCATCGCGCCGGCCGGCGGCGCGTGGGACTGGTCAGCGCAGGGCGAGCTGCGCCTGCGCGTGCAAAACGCGATGCCGTGGGCGGTGACGCTCAGCGTCGAGATCGACGGAGCGGGTGCCGGCCAGCAGTTGCAAGCGACCGTGGGCGTGCCGGCCGGGCCGGCGCAGATGCTGGTGATTCCGCTGCACGCCGAGTCGCCGCGGAGCCAAGGCATGCAGGCGGGGCCGCCGATGCCGTTCGACGATCGCGGCCAGCCGATCCTGCTGGCGACCACCGTGCAAGGCGCGCTGGATCGACACAGAGTCAGCGCGATCCGGCTCGGTGTGCCGGCGCCGCAGGCGGCGCAGACCCTGCTGTTCGGTCGCGTCGACACCGTACCGGGCGAGCCCGCGTTGCGCGATGCGTATGCCGATATCGTCGATCGTTATGGGCAATTCAGCCGCGGGCAGTGGCCGGAGAAAATCGATTCCGATGCTGCGTTGCGCGCAGCGCATACGGCCACGCCCAAGGTGCAGGCCGTCGGGCTCGATCAGTACGGTGGACGTCTGGACGTCCATGACCTGAATCGCACCGGCTGGTTCCACACGCAGAAAACTGATGGCCGCTGGCGACTGGTGACGCCGGAGGGCCACGCGTTCTTCTCGCTCGGCGTCAATGCCGTGGTCGCCGACGGCGGCCGCAGCTATGTCGAGGGTCGCGAGTTCATGTTCAAGGACTTGCTGCCAGCCAGCGGCGAGTGGGCGGCGTTCTACGGCAGCGGCGACAACCGCAACAAGGACCAGCGCGCCAGTCAGGGCATCGGCTACAACCACGGCCGCTGGTTCGATTTCTACGCAGCGAACCTGTATCGCATCGACGGCAAGAACTGGCTGGACGCGTGGCGCACGCGTACGCTGGATCGGCTGCAGGCGTGGGGCTTCAACACCGTCGGCAACTGGAGCGACGCAGCGCTGGGCCTTGCACACCAGCTGCCGTATACGCGCTCGATCAATATCGCCGGCGATTACGCCAACGTCGCCAGCGGCTACGACTACTGGGGCCGTATGCCCGATCCGTTCGATCCACGTTTCGTGCAGGCTGCGGAAACGGCAGTGACTAGGGCAAGCGCGGACGTACGCGACGATCCGTACCTGCTCGGCTACTTCGCCGACAACGAATTGGCCTGGGCCGGCAGCGGCCCGCAAGGGCGCTGGGGGCTGGCCGTGGGTACGCTCGCCGGCGACGCGAAGAGTCCGGCCAAACAGGTGTTCATCGCGATGTTGCGCAAGCAGTATGTGGCACCGGAAACGCTGTCCGCCGCCTGGGGCATCGCGCTGAGTTCATGGGAGGCGCTGAACGTCACCGGCTTCGCCGCGCCCGCGCCGAATGACGCGCACTCGGCGATCGCCGCAGATTACAGCGCGTGGCTGCGTCGCTACGCCGACACCTATTTCCGCGGCGTGGCCGACGCGATCCGCCGGCACGATCCGCACCACCTGTTCCTCGGCGGCCGCTTCGCGGTGAACACGCCTGAAGCGGTCGCCGCCTGCGCGCAGTATTGCGACGTGGTCAGCTTCAATGTCTACGCCGACCTGCCGCAGCACGGCTTCGACGCGACTGCGATGCACCAGTTGGACAAGCCGGCGCTGATCAGCGAATTCCACTTCGGCTCCGACGACCGCGGTCCGTTCGGCAAGGGCGTCGTGTCGGTATGGAACGAACAGCAACGCGGCGAGGCGTATGCACGTTTCGTCGCCACCGCTGCTGCCGATCCGGATATCGTCGGCGCGCACTGGTTTCAGTACGCCGATCAGCCAGTAACCGGCCGCCTGCTCGATGGCGAAAACAGTCATATCGGGCTGGTGGGGATCACCGATATTTCGTTTGGCGGGTTTGTTGAGACGGTGAGTGAGACGAACTACAAAGTTGCTCACTGACCACGCTTGTTGCGATCGCGTTTGCGATGTTCACCTTCGGCGATCACCTTGAAGCGGTTCATCGTCTGCAGCCACAAGGGATTATGGCTTGCATCGCTCTCATGTGCGGCCTCGTTCTCGCTCTCGGTATCGGGAATGCGGTTGAACGGAATGCGCATCGGTGCGGCGTCGTGTTCCAGCGCCAGCTGCATGCCGCCAAAGTAGAGCTTGTTGTAGCCGAATTTCGCGTTGATGCGATCGACCAGTGCGTCGATGCGGCCGGTATCTTCGGTCGGTGCAAACAGCGAGCCACTGCTCTGCGTACGCGGCACCAGCCGTGTGAGGGTCACACTGACGGATAGTGGCGTGGCATTTGCCGGGCCAGGTAACGGGCGATGGCGGTTACCGCTGTCCAGCATGCCGTTCAGCAGGCGCAGCAGTTCGCGGCTGTCGTCGGTGGGATCGAACGCGAGGTCGCGTTCCCAGCGTTGGTCGTGGCCGATGAAGCGGATGCGCACGGCCATGGCACCGCTGAGCATTTCCTCGCGGCGCATGCGCATCGCCGCCTTCACCAGCAGTTTCTTCAACACGGCGCGGGCGCCGATGGCGCTGCGCAGCTCCGGACCCAGTACGTGCGAGTGGCCGATCGAGCCGCGCTCGGTGGGCGCGGTTGGCAACCAGGCGCCGCGCAGCAGGCCCCACATGCGCTCGCCTTCGATGCTGCCCCACGCGTGCCGTAGCCGATGTTTGTCGGCGGCGGTGAGCTGGGCCACGGTGGTGATGCCGGTGTCGTGCAGGCGCGCTTCCATGGAATGGCCGATGCCGCACAGGTCGCGCAGCTCCAGACTGTGCAATGCCTGCGGCAAGTCGGCTTGTTCGATCACGGTGAGACCGTCGGGTTTGCGCATGTCCGAAGCGGTCTTGGCGAGGAAGTCGTTCGGCGCGATGCCGATCGAGCAGCGGATCGCGCCGCCGGGCGCGGCCAGCGCCACTTCATCCTTCACCTGCTGCGCGATGGCCTCGGCGACGTCGCGCCGGCGCTGGTGGCCGACCAGTTCGCAGGCGACTTCGTCGATCGAGCCGACGCGGGCAATCGGGATCGCGTGGTCGATCGCCTCGATCAGGCGGTGGTGCCAGTACACGTAGCGTTCCGGTCGCGCCACGCGGATCTCGATGCCGGGGCACAGCCGTCGCGCCTCGCGTACCAGCGTACCGGTGCCGACACCGAACGCCTTCGCCTCGTAGCTGGCGGCGATCAGGCTGGTGGTTTCGGCGGCGACCGGCGCCACGCCGACCGGCCGGCCGCGCAGGGCCGGATCCTCGTGCTGTTCGACCGAGGCAAAGTAACTGTTGAAGTCGACGAACAGGCTACGCAGGCTCATGGGACATCTCGCAAGCAAGCGGAGAGTTATAGCTTGCGCCGATCTCGCGCGGGGAGACAGTGAGCCTGCCGGGCGCGGAATCCGCTAGGCTGGCGCTACCGCCGGGGAGGGGATGGCATGGGATGCCACCTCGCGGTTTTCTTCAACTCAAAGGGGGTTCTATGGGTACTTCTTCGTTTGCTGCACTGGCTGGCATGGGCATGATGGCCATGCTGGTCATGTTCGTGGGCGGCATCCTGATCGCTGCGCTGGCGCTGTCGGTGGCGTTCCGGTTGGCGGTCGGCTACATGCCGTCCTACCTGCGTTCGCTGGGAGCAGTGGTACTGACGGCGATTGCCGTGGTGGTGGCCTCGGTGGTGCTGGGCATGCTGTTGCACGGCGGCGCGAGTGGTCTGTTCTCGGTGGTGGTGCAGTTCCTGGTCGGTGCCGCGGTGATCAACTATCTGCTGCTGGCGCGGGACGGTAGCCAGATCGGCTACGGCAAGGCGTGCCTGGTGGAGCTGCTCTACATGGTGATCGGTTTCGTGCTGGCCCTGATCATCGGCTTGATCCTGGCGATGGTGTTCGGCATTGCGATGTTCAGCATGCACTGAGTGTGTGGGCTCGTTTTTAGTCGTGCCGATGCAGAAAGGGGCGGATCCAATCCGCCCCTTTCTGTGTAGTGCAGCAGTTGGATCACGCCAGGCTGGTGGCGATCCCGAAGCTGATCGCCATGATCGCGGCGACCGCCATGCAGGCGCTGCCGGGGCGGATGCGGTGTGCGTCGGTGCGCGGGGTGAGCCACCACAGCAGCACGGTGCCGATCAGCATGTCCAGCACCAGCGCGACACGCAGCAATCCGGAGTTGAGCAATGCCGCGTAGGGCGGATGCAGATGGCCTTCGTACGCGGCCACGCCGGCGATCAGCAGCATGCCGATCATGGTCCACAGCAGGCAGGCGAAGTAGATGCGGTTGAACACCACCGCGCAGCGCTCGGTCCAGCGTAGTACCGACCAGCCGATCAGCGCGAACACCAGTGCCGCCATGCTGCTGTACAGCACCCACCAGAGCAGGCTGCTGATCACGGTAAGCAGGGTTGTCATACGACTTGCTTGAATCCCAAGGCATGCAGCAGCTTGGCCATCAGCCAGGCGGGACCGATCAGCAGATACGACAGGTCGGTGAGGAAACTGGGGCGGCGCCCTTCAAACTTGTGCCCGATGAACTGGCCAATCCAGGCGACCACGAACACGCCGAGTGCCAGGTAACACAGCGAGGCACCGCCGAGCCGGTAGTACAGCAGGTTGGTGAGCAGGCCGAGTAGCGTGAATGCGATCAGCAATGCGATCGCCAGACGGCGCGAGTGCTTCCAGTACCAGTAGAACGCCAGCACCATCACTGCGACCGCCACCGTGCCGGGACGGAAGAGTGTGGCCGGCACCGGGATCGTCCACAGCAGTGCGATCACCGACCACACGATCGGCGGCACGCAAACCCAGTGGAGCAGCTGGTTGGTCGGGTTCTGGTGATCGCTGCTGTAACTGTCGAGCCAGCTCTGCATATCGCGCATCTGGATTTCCCCCGTCGGATTCAGCTTCAGCTGAGTTGGATACCGGCCAGGCGCTGCAATGCCTCGGCATATTTGGCGGCTGTGCGCGCGATCACCTCGTCCGGGATCACCGGGCCGGGTGCAATCTTGTTCCAGCCCTGCGCTTCGAGATAATCGCGCACGAACTGCTTGTCGTAGCTGGGCGGGCTGATGCCGACGCGGTATTCGTCGGCGGGCCAGAAGCGCGAGGAGTCGGGCGTCAGCATCTCGTCCATCACGTACAGCTTGCCGTCCGCGTCGGTACCGAACTCGAACTTGGTGTCGGCGATGAGGATGCCGCGTTCGGCTGCATAGGCGGCGGCCCAGCGGTAGATCGCCAGGGTGGCGTCGCGCACCTGGCCGGCCAGTTCGGCGCCCACGGCGTTGACCACCATGTCGTAGCTCACGTTCTCGTCGTGGTCGCCGACGGCGGCCTTGGTCGACGGGGTGAAGATCGGTGCGGGCAGTTGTTGCGCCTGCTGCAGTCCGGCCGGCAGCGTGATACCGCACAACGAACCAGTGGCGCAGTAATCCTTCCAGCCGGAACCGATCAGATAACCGCGGGCGATCGCCTCGACCGGCACCGGCTGCAAGCGCCGCGTCACCACCGCACGCTTCGCGTACAGCGCCAGGTCGGTGCCGGGCGGCAGCACGTCGGCCAGCGGCACGTCGAGCAGATGGTTCGGCAGCAGGTGCGCGGTCTTGTCGAACCAGAAATTGGAGATCTGCGTAAGCATCTCGCCCTTGCCCGGAATCGGATTCGGCAGCACCACGTCGAACGCCGACAGCCGATCCGTCGCGACCATCAGCAGCCGCTCGTCGTCGAGCGCGTAGACATCGCGCACCTTGCCGCGATGGATCAGTTGCAGGCCGGGCAGGTTCGATTGCAGCAAGGTGGTGGGCACGGCGAGAGGTTCCGCAGGCGGGGAGGTTGCCTATTCTAGCTGCTGTGGTCGGCATGCCGAAAAGTCGCACCAGCCGGCCATGCCAATGGTCACTGCTAGAATTGCCCGCCTTCATCCCCATGTGTTGCCGATGCGAATCCTACTGATCGCGGTGCTGTGCCTGGCCACCGCCATTCCAGCCCTTGCCTGGAGCCAGACGACGGCATCACCGCCGACCCGGCTGGGCCTGTGCGCGGCCTGCCACGGCAGCACCGGCCACGCCGTGATGCCGGGCGTACCGAACCTGGCCGGCCAGCAGCTGGACTATCTGCGCGACGCGCTCAAGCAGTACCGCGACGGCAGCCGCAACGTGCCGGTGATGCGTGCTGCGATCGGCCCGGTCAGCGCCGTCGACCTCGACGCGCTGGCGCGCTGGTACAGCGCACAGTCGCCGCAGCCGCAGGCCCGTCCATGAGTTTTACGTACACGATGTGGTTCGCGTTCTTCGGTCTGATCATCGGCCATCTGCCCGGCGCGATCACCGGCGCGGTGATCGGCTTCATCTTTGACAACCTGCGCCACAGCCAACGCAAGCAGGCCACGCCGGAAGCCGGTGGTTATGTCGGGCCGTTGTTCACTCTGCTTGGCGCGGTGGCGAAATCGGACGGCCGTGTGTCGGAGGCGGAGATCGCCGTGGCCGAGCGACTGATGACGCGGATCGGGCTGGATGCCGAGCAGCGCAAGCAGGCCGCGGTCAGCTTCAACATCGGCAAGCAGCCGGAATTCGATGTGACCCAGACCATCACCGCGTTGCGCAACTGGGTCGGCATGCGCCGCGACCATGCATTCCCGGTGCTCGATGTGGTGATCGAGACGGTGCTGGCCGAGGGCAATCCGGCGCCAGAGAAAATGTCGATCCTGCGCCAGCTCGCGTTCGCGCTGCGGGTCAGCGACATGGAGCTGATGGCGCTGATGGCGATGAAGGGTTACGCGTGGAACGCCGGTGCTGGCGGCCAGCGCGGCTACGGGTACGGCGGTTCGGCTGGTGGCGGCTACGCACCGCCGCAGCGCACGCCGCAAGGGCCGGATCCATACGCCGTGCTCGGCATCGAGCGCACCGTCGACGATCGCGCGGTGAAGCGCGCCTATCGCAAGCTGATTTCCGAACATCACCCCGATCGCCTTGGCGATCTGCCCGAAGACATGCGCAAGCGTGCCGAGTCGCGCGCCAGCGAGATCAATGCCGCGTACGACCGGATCAAGGAACAGCGCGGCTTCAAGTAAGCTTGATCCGGCATGGCCCGGCACGTTTCCGCACCGAGAAAAATCATGAGCAAACAGACCCCGATCATCGCCCCGTCCATCCTCGCCGCCGATTTCGCACGACTGGGCGAGGACACCGCCGCCGCATTGACCGCCGGCGCCGACTGGGTGCACTTCGACGTGATGGACAACCATTACGTGCCGAATCTCACGATCGGCCCGATGGTGCTGCAGTCGCTGCGCAAGTACGGCATTACCGCGCCGATCGATGTGCATCTGATGGTCAAGCCGGTCGACCGCATCGTGCCGGACTTCGCCAAGGCCGGCGCCAGCCTGATCAGCTTTCATCCGGAAGCGAGCGAGCATATCGACCGCACGCTGGGACTGATCCAGGAGTCGGGTTGCCAGGCCGGACTGGTGTTCAATCCGGCCACGCCGCTGGATTATCTGGACTACGTGATGGACAAGCTCGACCTGATCCTGATCATGTCGGTCAATCCGGGTTTCGGTGGGCAGAAATTCATTCCCGGGACGCTGGACAAGCTGCGCCAGGCACGCCAGCGCATCGAGGCCAGCGGCCGTGCGATCCGGCTCGAAGTGGATGGCGGTGTCACCGCGGACAACATCGGCGCGATTGCCGCTGCCGGAGCGGACACCTTTGTCGCCGGTTCGGCGATCTTCCATGCCAAGGATTACCGTGTCGAGATCGACGCCATGCGCAAGGCTATCGGCTGAAATTTCCGGCCGCGATGCGTAGGCCGATTGACTGAGCGTCGGCTACCCAGCGACCTCCGCCACAAAACATCCGCGCATAAAAATCCCGGCGCAGTGAACGGCTGCGCCGGGATAAACGTCGTCGGGACGTGAGAGGAAACATCATCGATTGGTGGTGTGCCGATACGACCGCTGCAGAGGGAGGGTCAGTTGCCGTACCGGCACGTTCCACGGCAATGGAACGCTACCAATCGTTCATTCTGACCGGGTCGATCCGGTTTGGTTCCCGACAGAATTATGAACGCGCAGACTCGGCGGCTGGTCGGGTTCAGGTTGAAAAAATCCCCTCGCAAGGAGGGGAAAGGAACCACCATGTCGGACGGAATGCGGGTATGACGGCTTATACGGGTTGCCAGTCGGGATCGGTCTCCTCGTGCCCCGCGTTCGGCGCGATTCCCTTCGCGCCGAACGCCCGGATGCCTTCCACGGCAAACTGATCAAACTGATATGGGTTGAAACGGGACGTGTGCATGGCGCTCACCTCAGTGAAGGCTGAGCAGGAAGCCGAGCAGCAGGGCACCCAGCGCCAGCGTCACGCGCAGCGGCTCGAAGCTGCGCAACTCGGCGTTCGGGTCGCTAACTTTGGATTCGATTTTCGACATGGTTCGGCTCTCTGCGTGGTGCGTGATGTACATCAAACATCCGGCCCGGGCGCTGGCGCCGGCACAATCGGGCCGGCTTGCCGCTGGCTTGTGGCGAAACGCGGGCACTCGCGTTGGGTGGCTTGCGTCGCGGCGGTTCGCATAGCACGCTGCGCGCACTACTCAGGGAGCGCGCCATGGGCCGCAGCATTGCCATCGTCGAAGACGAACCGTTGATCCGTGCCAACTACGTCGAGGCGCTCAACCGCTTCGGCTACGACGCGCGCGGTTACGGCTCGCGGCGCGAAGCCTCCACCGCATTCGCGATGCGGTTGCCGGAGCTGGTGATCATCGACATCGGCCTCGGCGACGAGCCGGAAGGCGGTTTCGATCTGTGCCGCGAGTTGCGCGCAAAGTCATCCACCTTGCCGCTGATCTTCCTTACCGCGCGCGATTCGGATTTCGACGTGATCTCCGGTCTGCGCCTAGGCGCCGACGACTACCTCAGCAAGGACACCAGCCTGCATCAGCTGGCCGCGCGCATTGCCGCGCTGTTCCGCCGCATCGAGTCGCTGAAGGCGCCGATGTCCAGCGAGACGGTGATCGAACATGGCGCGTTGAAAATGGAGTCCGAGCGCATGCGGATCAGCTGGAACGGCGAGGAAGTGCCGCTTACCGTCACCGAGTTCTGGATGGTGCACACGTTGATCCGCTTCCCCGGCCACGTGAAGAATCGTGACCAGCTGATGCGCGAGGCGGAACTCGTCGTGGACGACGCCACCATCACCTCGCACATCAAGCGCATCCGCAAGAAATTCATCGCGGTGGCGCCGGAGTTCGACGCGATCGAGACCGTGCACGGCGTGGGTTATCGGTGGAAGCCGTGACGCGACGCGTGCTGCTGGCATTCTGCATGTTCACCGCGCTGGCGCACGCAGCCACGCCGGCTGACAATGTGCTGGCGCACGGTGCGCGCGATGGCGATGCGCCCGCATGGGCGATCGCTGTCACCACGCCGGCCGGCTGGACGCGCGACTGCCGCATCTATGCGCATGCGATCGGCGTCGATGCGGTGCTCTATCAGGGCGAATGGAGCGGCAAGCCGCAGCGGGTGATGGTGCTTAATGTGTCGCCGCGCAAGCTGCCCACGCTGGCGGCCGAGGTACAGGCTGACCGCAAGCGTTATCTGCAGCACGATCCGGCCGGCAAGGTTTCCGGCTTTGTGGTACGGCAGCGGAACATGCCATGTGAGGCGAGCGTCTATCAGGGCAGCGACCACGTCGACGACGTGGTCGCGTTCTGCGATCCGGGACAGCTCAGCGGCATCCGGTTGAGCTGGTCGATGGCGTTCGACGATGCCGATCCGTCACGGCGCGCGCTGCTCGACGACTTCATGCAGGTGGTAGTGGCTACGCGCTGGATGCAGGACGTGGCAGCGTTGCCCGTGCATGGCCGCTGATCGTCGCAACCGATGACTCTGCGCCGAAAACTTCTGCTGGTCGCCCTGTGCACGCTGGCGCTGCCGATTGCCGGCTGGTTGTACGTGCGGCAGATGGAGGCGCTGTTGCGCGATGGTCAGGCGCAGGCGCTGCTGGCGTCGGCGGGTGCAGTGGCGCGCAGTCTGGTGGTGACCGGTGCGGTGCAGCCGGAGTCGGGCCCGGCCTGGTACGTGCAGCCGGCGCCGGGGCCGATCACCGTGGATGGCTACGGCGACGACTGGGCGCCGTTGACGCCGTGGAGTCAGCCGCTGGGTCAGCATGGCAAGCTGCTGCTGGCCGAGAATGATGACGGGCTGTACCTCTATGCCGTCGTGCGCAACACCCGCCGCACGCGCGCCGATGCCGACGATGCGAACGCGCTGGCGGCCGACCACCTGATCCTGACGTTGGCCAATGCCAACGGCCAGCGGCGCTACCTGCTGGCCAGCGCGGCGCCGGGGCCGCTTGCGGCACGGCCGCTCGATCCGGCGGTCGATGGCCTGCCCGACCTGTTCGCTGCGCAGTGGCAGGAGGACGGTAGCGGCTATCAGGTCGAGCTGCGCTTGCCGCGCAACCTGCGGCTGCACGCACTCGGCGTTGGCGTCTACGATGCGGCGAACGGCGGCGATCAGATGGCGTCCGATACGCGGGCCTTGCAGAGTTACTCGGACAAACTTTCCAGTGAACTGGCACAGCTGGTGCCCGACCGCGTTCAGGCGCGCGTGCTGGCGCCGCATGGCTGGTTGCTGGCACGCAGTGGCCGGCTGAACACGACGCCGGGCAGCGACGGCCAGCCGGGCTGGTTTGCCTCGCTGGTCTATCGTTCGCTGCTGGCGACCCGGCTGCAGGATGCAAATCCGTGGTCACAGGACGTGCCGCGGCTGGACACGGGCGAAGTCCGCGAGGCGAGCGCCGGCAAGCCGGTTTCGGTCTGGCGCAGTGGTGAGGAACGCGGCAGCGTGGTGCTGGCCGCTGCGGTGCCGATCGAACGCGCTGGCAAGATCGATGGCGTGCTGCTGCTTGAACAGGCCAGCCGCAGCGTGCCGCTGCTGGCTAACAAGGCTTTGCTTGGCTTGCTGCTGACCAGCTTCGGCGTGCTGCTGGTTGCTGGCGGCATCCTGCTCGCTTTCGCTACAAGGCTCAGTTTGCGGCTGGGCCGGCTGCGCAATGCGGCCGAGCGAGCGCAACTCAACGACGGACGTCTGGATGGCCTTTTCGAGCATGGGAAATTCCCAATGACCGATGCGCCGGATGAGATCGGCGACCTCGCGCGCAGCTTCGAGCAATTGTTCGAGGTGGTTGGTGGTTACACCGATTACCTGCGCACGCTGGCATCGAAACTCTCGCATGAGCTCAATACGCCGCTGGCGATCGTCAAATCGTCGCTGGACAACCTGGAGCACGCGCTGCAGGAGCGGGCCGCGCTGCCGGCCGAGGCGCAGCCGTACCTGGCCCGCGCCCGCGACGGCGTGGCCCGGCTCGGTGCGCTGGTGCGCGCGATGAGCGAGTCGAGCCGGATGGAGCGTTCGATCACCGCAGCCGAACCCGAAGACGTCGACCTGCGCGATGTGGTGCGCGGCTGTGCCGATGCCTACCGGGCGCTGATCGGCGCGCGCCGACTCGACTGCGTGTTGCCCGACGCACCGCTGCGCCTGCACTGCGCACCCGAGTTGGTCGCGCAGGCGCTGGACAAGCTGCTCGACAACGCGCTGTCGTTCACGCCCGAACATGGTTGGCTGCGGTTGAGCCTGCACGCCGCACCGGACGGCGCCGAGATCGAGCTGGCCAATCAGGGGCCGCTGCTGCCCGAGGCGATGCAGGGCCGATTGTTCGATTCGCTGGTCAGCTTGCGCGACAAGGCCACCCCCGGCGATGCGCCGCACCTGGGCCTGGGCCTGTACGTGGTGCGCCTGGTCGCCGAACGCCATGGCGGCATCGCCAGTGCGCGCAACCTTGACGACGGCAGCGGCGTGGCGTTCTCGCTGCGCCTGCATGGCATGCCACGGCAGCGGCTGAGCAGCTGACGCGCTGCCATCGTTGGATGCTGGGCTGGCGCGGAGGCCCGAACCAGCCCAGCAGCCTATTTAATGCTCGCGACAGGAGATCGGCAGGTATTTTTGCGGCACAGTGGTTTCCGGGCCGCCGCAGCGCCAGTTAAGACGGCCGCTGCCGTCTTGTGATGGGCTCAGTACCAGCACGTCTTGGCGGATGTTGGTATTGGCGCTGGCCGAGTCGAACGTCACAATGATTTTGCCGCCCGAGATGTCCACACTGGAGACATACTTGCCAGTGATCGAAGTGCTCGCTGCTAGGCCGGCAGACGGATTGTCGGGCGGCAGCGATTGATGGTTCGCGTAGTACTCGGACACCGCGATCTTCGCGCCACCACTGAGTACAAGGCCTTCGGAGACCTGGCTGCGGATGATGTAATCCTGATAAGCAGGAATGCTGATCGCAGCGAGGATCCCAATAACGAAAGGCACGATACAGAAAATTGCCCAGAAGACTTCCTTGGATGCCTTCGGCGTGGTTTGTCCCGTGTGCTTCCAGCGAGCGAGCCAGCTCAGCTGGCCCTGTAGGTAATACATCCTGAAGAAGAACAGGGTGACGCCACCGATTTCCAACGGCAGCTCCCGGCTTGTGAGTCTGTCTCGCATCGAGCCGGCCATCGAGAAATAGGCCACGAGGTAAAGCACCCAGTAGGCTAGTAGTAACAAGCCGCCAAAGCCGACTTTGCCGCCACCTCCGTTAGCCATGGATGCGAGGCCGGCGAAGTAGAGCGGGTAGCCGATGACCAGGCAAGCCATGGCGAGGCCGAGCAGAAGCGTGGCTTTGCTCTGGTGATCAATCTTGCGTACCCAGTTGGCCTGGATAAACGGCCAGATGATGCCGAAGATGCCGACCGTGAGCACGGTAAACAGCCAGACCAGGGCCCAGTGCAATGACGGCGGTGTGGGGAGATCAGCACGATCAGTTCGGGCTGCGCCCAGAGACTCATCTCGTCGTGCCGAAAACGACTCAGGCATGGCTGTCGCACGGGCGTTAGCAAATGGCGGTGGAACATTGCCAGCGGCCAGCGGTGGAGGCAGCGGCCCATCGGTTGCCGCCGCAGGAAACAGGCTGGCGAGCGGAACCCAGCCGGCCATGCCATCGCGCCAGGCAAGAGCATCCGCTGTCAGCTTGCCCTCTCTCAGCCACTGACGAACATTCGCTTCACTGTATGGGCCGTACTTCTCGCCGTTCTGTCCAATCCATATCTGGTCACCGTTGGTCACGTCGAACTCCCTGTTGTTCACCATGGATTCCAGACGCCACGCGTCCATTGGCAACGTCTGAAGGATTTTCGCGGAGGCGGCCTTCGGCAAGGCAATTACATGCAAAATCGTCACGCGCATGCCGGGAGAGGCAAGCCGATATTGCTTGCGCCTCGCAAATCATCAAACGCAATCGAGCCCCATGCTTCGACCGGATCCCCTGAGGCCGAGAGTAGTGCGGCGGTCGCAGTGAAACAAGCAGCCGCCACGGAGCGTGCTCGTGCAAGCGCGGACTGTTATCTTGATGTGCCTCCCATCTGTGGATCTGCAACGTGATCTCCCGAGACGAATTCGACGCGCTGGTTGCCCAGGGGCATACGCGCATACCGCTGGTGCGCGAGGTGTTCTCCGACCTCGACACGCCGCTGTCGGTGTACCTGAAGCTGGCCGATGGCCCGTACACCTTCTTATTCGAATCGGTCGAGGGCGGCGCCACCTGGGGACGCTATTCGATCATCGGCCTGCCGGCGAAGCGGGTGTATCGCCTGCGCGGCCACGAGCTGGAAGTGGAGGATTCGGGCGAGGTCACCGAGCGCCGTCATCTCGACGATCCGCTCGGTGAGATCGAAAAGCTGCGCCAGCAGTACGACGTGCCGCGGCTGCCGCAACTGCCCGCGTTCAGCGGTGGCCTGGTCGGCTACTTCGGTTTCGAGACGATCGGCTACATCGAACCCCGGCTGGCGCAATGGGATCGCGCCGACGAACTGGGCACGCCCGACGTGCTGCTGATGCTGGCCGAGGAAGTCGCGGTATTCGACAACCTCAAGGGCCGGCTGTATCTAATCGTGCACGCCGATCCGGCGCAGCCGCAGGCTTACGCCGAGGCGCAGCGCCGGCTCGATGCGCTGGTCTACCGGCTGCGTCAGGGCGGTGCCTCGTATCCGCAGCTTACCCAGTCGATCGCGCTGGACGAGAGCGATTTCAAGTCCTCGTTCACCAAGCCCGAGTTCGAAGCGATGGTCGAGCGCGCGAAGGAATATATCCGCGCCGGCGACATCTTCCAGGTGGTGCCGTCGCAGCGGCTCAGCGTGGGTTTCAACGCGCGACCGGTCGACGTGTATCGCGCGCTTCGCGCGTTGAACCCGTCGCCGTACATGTACTTCGTCGATCTGGGCGATACGCAGATCGTCGGCTCCTCGCCGGAAATCCTGGCGCGGCTGAAGGATGGCAAGGTGGTAGTACGTCCGCTCGCAGGCACGCGTAAGCGCGGTGCGACAGAGGCCGAAGATCAGGCGCTGGAAGCCGAGTTGCTGGCCGACCCGAAGGAGCGCGCCGAGCACGTGATGCTGATCGATCTGGGCCGAAACGATATCGGCCGCATCAGCGAGACCGGTAGCGTCGAGGTCAGCGATTCATTTGCGATCGAGCGCTACTCGCACGTGATGCACATCGTCTCGCAGGTACAGGGCACCGCGAAGCCGAACCTCAGCTATATGGACGTGCTGAAAGCCACGTTCCCGGCCGGCACGCTCAGCGGCGCGCCGAAGATCCGCGCGCTGGAAATCATCCAGGAGCTGGAACCGTACAAGCGCAACATCTACGCCGGCGCGATCGGCTGGATCGGCTGGTGGGGCGATGCCGACACCGCCATCGCGATCCGCACCGCGGTGATCCAGAACGGCCGCCTGCACGTCCAGGCAGGTGCCGGTATCGTCTACGACTCGGATCCCGCTGCCGAGTGGGAGGAGACGATGAACAAGGGTCGCGCGCTGTTCCGCGCGGTGGCGCAGGCGGCGAAAGGACTGTGAAGCGTTACTGCTGGACGTGCCTGTTGGCGGCGCTGTCGGTGATCGGCTGCAACGCTGCCATCGCGCGCGGTGCCGCAGTGCCGAAATGGTCCGACACGCCGCTAGCCCGCGTCCAGGCGTTGGCCCTCCTGCAAACCCTCAATGCCGACCTGCTCAGCCACGACAGCGCCACGCTGACGCTGGAGCGCTGGTGTGGCGTACATCACATGGCGTCGCCGGCGCGCGTCATCGCGCAACGCGTGCGTGGCGTGGACAAGCCGTTGCCACCCGAGTTGCGCACGCAGCTGGCGATCGATGTGAAGGAGCCGGTGAAGTATCGCCGGGTGCAGCTGACCTGTGGCGATCACGTGCTGTCCGAAGCGGACAACTGGTATCTGCCGAACCGGTTGACGGTAGCGATGAATCGCCAGCTCGACAGCAGTGAGGTGCCGTTCGGCAAGGTGGTGCAGCCGCTGCATTTTCGCCGCAAGACCTTGAGCGCCGACTTGCTATGGTCACCGTTGCCCGCCGGCTGGGAGTTGCATCGCGCGCAGGCGCAGCCGGCCGCAGGTCCGCTGGTGATGCCGCATCTGCTGCTGCAGCATCGTGCGTTGCTGTTCGCCGATGACGGCCGGCCCTTCAGTGCATTGGTCGAGACATATACCGATCAGGTGTTGGCGTTCTAACCGATAGTGCGCGTGTTGTTGCCGGCTTTGGCCTGCTGGTGGCGTCCGTGCTGTCGATGCTGGCGAGCACGTGATGCCGTCTCAACAAGGAACCATGAAAATGCGACTTCCAATGTTTGCGGCAGCTCTTCTAGCGCTGGGTCTCGTTGCGATACCGCTGCAAGCGCGCGATGCCGCGCCGACGCTGACGATCCCGCCCTCGGGCGTGATCGGCGTGGGCGATGCACAGCTCACGCCGGCGTACTGGATCAGGCGGCAGGAGCAGCCCGATCGCGTGATTCTCGATCGCGCCGCGATCGCGACAGAGAACGCGAAGCTGTTGCAGATCGACCCTTCGATGCACGACTTGCATGCGCTGCCGGAAACCTTGACGCGCGAGCAGGTGGCTGGCTGGATCAATGCGGTGTCGGAACGGCCGAAGCAGCCGCTGTATGACGTCGACGGCCAGCCCGTTTCGTCGGCGATGCTGGATACGCTGGTCGACAATCTCGCGCTGCCCGACATCCCCGCACAGCAGGCCACACGCTACGGCCTGGTGGTGCGTCGCGCGTCGTTGCGCAGCTTTCCGACCCACTTGCGCGTATTCAGCTCGATGGGCGATACCGACATCGACCGCTTCCAGGAAACCGCCGAGTTTCCCGGCGTGCCGGTAGTGATCGCGCACGTTAGTCGCGACGGCCGTTGGTTGCTCGTGGTGAGCCCGCGCTATGCCGCATGGACCGAGAAGGAGAACGTGGCTGAAGGCAGCGCCGCGCAGGTCTTCGGCTATGCAGACAAGACGCCTTATCGGGTGATTACCGGCGCTACCGAGCGCACCGTATTCACGCGTGAGGTTCCAGGCGTCTCGCAACTGCCGCTCGACATGAGTACGCGCGTGCCGCTGCAGACTGATCTGCCTGCGGATCAACCGGTCAACGGCCAGACGCCGTATGCCGCCTACACGCTGCAGCTGCCGCTGCGCGGCGCCGACGGCAAGCTGCAGTTCTCACCGGCGCTGCTGCAGAAGAATACGGACACAGCGAGCGACTATCTGCCGCTGACACCGGCCAACATCATCGGCCAGGCGTTCAAGTTCCTCGGTGAGCGCTATGGCTGGGGTCATGCGTACGATGGTCGCGACTGCAGCGGTTTCGTCTCCGACGTGTATCGCAGCATGGGCGTGCAGATGCCACGCGACACCAGCAGGCAGGCGGTCAGTCCAGTGCTGGAGCATCGCCTGTTCACCGACAAGGACAGTCGCGAGGTGCGGATCAAGGCAGCGCACGAGCTGCAGGTCGGCGACCTGGTCTACATACCCGGTCACGTGATGCTGGTGATTGGCCAGGTCGGTGGCCAGCCGTACGTGATCCACGACGTGGGCGACATGAACTATCGCAAAAGCGACGGCAGCATCGCGCACATCAAGCTCAACGCGGTGTCGGTGACCCCGTTGCTGCCGATGCTGTTCGACGATCAACAGACCTTTGTCGACCGTATGACGAGCATCGTGCGTATCCGTCGTTGAACCAGTCGCCACTTGCATCAAGAAGAAACCAAAGACACGGATTCCATGAAGGCTTGCCCATGAAAATCACCGACATCCAGTTGGGCATGCTGCGGGTACCGCTGAAGACTCCGTTCAAGACCGCGTTGCACGTGGCGATCGCCAAGGTCGACCTGGACGGTCCCTCGCTGTGCCAATTCAATCCGGTCGACGGTGGGGTAATCTTCAACGAATCGGAAATCTCAGTGACGGATGCGCCCGGCTTGGGCGTCCGCGAGATCTGCGGGCTGGAGAGCTTGTGAAAAAAATCGCCACCTGCCACGAACGTTCGCCGGCACCCTCTTTCGGAGAGGGATGGTTGCACGCTGCGCATCTGCTCGGCCTGTCATTGGCTTTCTTGCTGCTTGCGGGATGCCTGCATCGCGGCAGCACGACACCGCGTTGGACCAGTGCGCGCCAGCTGGTGCTGGTCACTATTGCCGACTGGGACGCCGATCACGGCACGCTGCGGACGTATACGCGGAGTGAGCGTGGCTGGGTGGCGGCGGGCATCGACGCGCCGGTCACCATCGGCCGCAACGGCGCGGCCTGGGGTCTGGGATTGAACGCGCCGCAAAGTGGCGGACCGGTCAAGCGCGAAGGCGACAACCGCAGCCCGGCCGGCGTATTCCGCATCGGCGATACCTTCGGCTACGCGAGCCGTGTCGACACCGCGATGCCATATCTGCCACTCAACGCCACCGAGTATTGCGTCGACGTCAGCGGCGCGGCGTACTACAACCGCATCGTCGATGCGAACGTGGTCGGTGCTGACGCGGTGAAAGGTTCCACCGAACCGATGCGGCGCGACCTGCACGCCGACGGCGACGAGCGCTACCGCATGGGTTTCGTGATCGAGCAGAACCCACAGGCGAAACCGCTGGCGGGCAGCTGTATCTTCGCGCACCTGTGGCAATCGCCGACCGATGCGACGGCAGGTTGCACTGCGATGACGCCGCCGGTGATGCAGTCGCTGCTGGCCTGGCTACGGCCGGAAGACGAGCCGATCTTCATCCTGCTGCCGCAGCACGAATACGCGCTTCTGCGCACGGACTGGCAGTTGCCGGCGATCACCGTGACAGGTGCCACGCCGTGAGTGCAACCGCGCGCGTGCTCACCGGTCTGGTGGCTGGTGCGCTGATCGGGCTGTTGCTGGTCGGCTGGAATCCGCCGCTGGCGCTGCAGGTTGCCAACGTGGCGCAGCCGATCGGCAAGCTGTGGTTGAACGCGTTGCAGATGACGGTGGTGCCGTTGGTGCTGGCGCTGGTGGTGGTCGGCGTGAATACCGCCACCGACGCGGCGGCCTCGGGCCGCATCGCGCGGCGCGCGATCGTGGTATTCATCGTGGTGCTGACCGGCGGCGCGCTGTTTGCCGCGCTGGCGGCGCCGCTGGTGTTCGCGCTGTTTCCGCACAACCCGGTGTTGACCGTGGCGCTCGGTCACGCGGTGTTGCCGTCGGCCGCACAGGCGGCGCCGGTCAGCTGGGTCGATGCACTCACCGCGATCGTACCGAACAACGCGATCATGGCGGCGGCGCAGAGCGCGATGCTGCCGCTGGTGGTATTCGCTCTGTTCCTCGGTTTTGCGTTGACCCGGATCGCGCCGGCGCGGCGGGCGCTGCTGATGGAATTTTTCCAGGCGATCAGCGATGCGATGATCGTGATCGTGCGCTGGGTGCTGTGGGCTGCGCCGTTGGGCGTGTTCACGCTGATTCTGTCGGTATGCGCGCGCTCCGGATTGGGCATGCTCAGTGCACTCGGTGTGTATGTGTTGGTCGAGTGTCTGCTGTACTTGGCGGTCACCGTGATGATGTTGCCGGTGGCGATGGTCTTTGGTGGCGAGCGGATCCGTCGTTTCGCCACCGCGTTGGTGCCGGCGCAGGTGGTGGCGCTCAGTACGCAGTCGTCGCTGGCCTCGTTGCCGGCGATGCTGGAAAGCGCGGATCGCCGGCTCGATTATCCGCAGCAGGTCACCGCGCTGGTGTTGCCGATGGCGGTGACATTGTTTCGCCTGACCAGTCCGGTGCAGTACGTCACCTCCGCGGTGTTCATCGCGTGGGCGTACGGCATCGACCTGTCCGCCGCGCAACTGGTTGCCGGTGCACTGCTGGCGGTGGTGATCAGCCTGGGCTCGGTCGGCCTGCCGGGTCAGGTCACCTTCATCGCGACCAATCTGCCGGTAGCGCAGGCGATGGGCTTGCCGCTGAGTCCGCTGGGCCTGATGCTGGCGGTCGACACCCTTCCCGACACACTGGCCACGCTCGGCAACGTCACCGCCGATCTCACCGCCGCGAGCGTGGTCACCCGACAATCGAGGCGCGATACCGCATGAGTTTTGATGTACAGGATTTCGACGCGATCGTGATCGGCGCCGGCATGGCCGGTGCGTCGGTTGCGTATTTCATGGCACCGCATGCGCGCGTGCTGGTGCTGGAGCGTGAGGCCTACGCCGGCATGCATTCCACCGGACGTTCGGCGGCTCTGTTCTGCGAGACTTACGGCTCGCCGCAGGTGCGCACGCTGACCCGCGCCACGCGCCCGTTCCTCGCGCAGCCGCCGGAAGGTTTCGCGGCCCAGCCTATCCTCAGGCGACTCGGTGCCACCGTCATCGGCAACGCCGCACAGGTCGATGGTGTGCGTGCGATGTACGAGGCGATCGCGCCGTTCACTCGCGATATCGAGTTGCACGATCAGGCCCGCGTGCTGGCGATGGTGCCGGTGCTGCGTCCTGAGGCTGCGCAGATCGGCCTGCACGAACCCGGCGCATCCGACATCGACGTCAACGAGCTGCATCAGGGTTTCCTGCGCGGGTTGCGTGCGCGTAGCGGGCAGCTGCGCCTGAACGTCGGTATCCGCGCGATCACGCATACGGCATCCGGCTGGCAGGTCGACGATGGCGAGCAGGCGTTCCGCGCGCCGCTGTTGCTCAACGCGGCCGGTGCCTGGGTCGATCAGGTGGCGGCACTAGCCGGGGTGGCGCCGATCGGCATCACCCCGAAGCGGCGCTCCGTCTTCCTGTTCGATCCGCCGGAAAATCTTGCCACTGCGCACTGGCCGTTCATCACCAGTTTCGACGAGAGCTATTACTTCAAGCCCGATGCCGGCCTGCTGCTCGGTACGTGCGCGAACGCCGATCCGGTGGAGCCGCACGACGTGCAGCCGGAAGACTACGACATCGCGCTGGGCATCCACCGCATCGAGGAAGCGACTACGCTGACCATCCGCCGACCGCGGCGAAGCTGGGCCGGCCTGCGCTCGTTCGTCGCCGACGGCGATCTGGTCGGCGGCTTCGCACCGGATGCACCCGGGTTCTTCTGGGTCGCCGCGCAGGGCGGCTACGGCATCCAGACCAGCGCCGCGATGGGCGAAGCCTGCGCGAATCTGGCGCTGGGCCGGCCGCTGCCGTCGCCGCTGGTGGATGCCGGCTTGTCCGCCGCGATGCTGGCGCCGCGCGCCCTGCGGCATCGCTAGGTACCAGGAAGCGCATCACGCACTGCTTCCTGGATTCCATCGAATCCCGGATCATCGGGTGCGCGGATTACTTCACGGCGCACTTGTCCGTCATGGCTGTTGACGTGCCTGCGGTTGAAATGCGTCATGGTGGTGGTCGATGAAGGCGGACATCAGGCGCGCGATGTCATCGGGTACCTGCAAGGTGGCGAAGTGTCCCGCGTCGAGGATGTGGATCTCGGCCTGTGGCGCATCGCGCAGATAAGCCTTCGCGCCGGGGACGGTAAAAAAGTCGTCGCGACTTCCCCACATGACGAGTACCGGTATCTTCATTTTTCGCAGCATGGCCTGCCACGCCGGGTAGTGGCCAAGGTTGTTGCCGTAATCGAACCACAAGTCGTTGCGCGCCTCGACAACGCCGGGTCGTTGCACCGATTCGGTCATCAGCAGCGATGCATCGGCGCCGATACCCTCTTCGTCGGTCCATCCTGCGTGTGGCACGGTCAGTCCACGGGCGTAAGCGGTACGTCGCTGATCGACCGTCATGCTTCGATGATCCCAGTGCCGGCGCAGCTCGCTCTTCGGATCCTGTGCGTACGGAAAGCCATCGAGGTGGATGACACCGTTCTGCACGACGATCGCGGTGATCGTTGCCGGATTGTCGGCGATCAGGCGAAAGCCAACCGGAACGCCGTAGTCCTGCATGTACAGGCTGTAACGCCGGATGCCGCGTGCCACGAGAAAATCGCGAACGGTATCCGCCACATGGTCGAAGGTGTACGGCCACGACCGGTGATCGGGGACGTCCGAATAGCCAAACGCGGGATAGTCGACGGCGATCACATGCACTTTGCCGTGCTGCATCTCCAGCAGATCGTCCATGACCTTCGCATACATGAAGGAGGACAGCGGATAGCCGTGGAGAAACACGATAGTGGGAGCGCGAGGGTCGCCACCCTCGCGGAAGAACAGATTGACGCCATTCGCTTTTTGCCAACCCTCGGAAAGCGTCGCTGCCGCTGGACTGGTTATGCCGAGTGTACTGGCGATCAGGAAAACCATCGTACTGATAAGGCGCTTCACGATGCTGCTCCAAAGAAAACATGTCCGCGCTAGTATCTGGAGTCCGGCACACCAAGTGAACTGATCCATTTTCAATATGCGATGAGTACGATTCAACGATGAAATATGTGCTGCCGCCGATGCATACCTTGCGTACTTTCGAGGCGTTGGGGCGACTGCGTCACTTCACGCGTACCGCCGAAGAACTTCATCTCACTGCCAGTGCCGTGAGCCACCAGATCAGGGCGATCGAGTCGTTCTACGGAATGAAGCTTTTTCAGCGAAACCGACACGACGTGATGCTGACGTCTGCCGGCGAGCGGCTGATGTCGGTGGTCAGGCTCTCGCTGGATCAGTTGTCGGAGGTGGGAGTCTCGTTGCGTCATCGTGATTCGGCCCGGTTGTCGATCACGGCTCCGCCGTCGCTTGCCAGTCGTTGGCTGATGCCCCGGCTTGGCGTATTCCTCACCAATCATCCGGACATCGATTTCAAGCTGCATGCCACGTTGAACCTGATGGATCTGGATGCCGATGAGATCGATTTGGGCATCCGTTACGGCAGCGGCCGCTGGAAAGGTCTGCGCGGGCAGAAGCTGTTCGACGAGCAGCTGTTTCCCGTCGCGTCGCCGGCATATATGGCACGGCAGGGGATCCGCAAAGCGACGGACCTGAGGCGTTGCGTGCTGTTGCGCGACGACTTCCAAACGTGGGATTCGTGGTTTGAAAAGACCAAGACCAGTGGCGATGGAAGCACTTTCGGTCCGGATTTCAGCGACTCCGCATTGCTGCTGCAGGCTGCCGAGGCGGGACAGGGAGTGGCGATGGCGCGAAGCCTGCTTGTGGCCGACGCGATCGAGGCGGGTACCTTGGTGCGGATCGGAAAAATCGCGATCGTGGCGCGTGACAGCTACTATCTTGTCAGCTCCTCGCGACGACCCGACACCTACGCGGTCAAGGCATTCAGTACATGGATGGCTGAGCTTGCGGAGAAGCTGCTGTAGCTTCGCAGCGTGTGATAATTCAATAGTCAACGAGATCGGGTATACGGGATTTTCATGTTGCTGATGATCGACAATTACGACAGCTTCACCTTCAACCTCGTGCAGTACCTGGGTGAGCTGGGGCAGCAGGTGAAGGTGGTGCGCAACGATGCACTGGACATCGCCGGCATCCGCGCGCTCAAGCCGTCGCACATCATGATCTCGCCGGGCCCGGGCACGCCGGATGATTCGGGCGTATCGCTGGACGTGCTGCGCGAGCTGGCCAGCGAGATCCCGGTGTTCGGCGTATGCCTCGGCCACCAGGCGATCGGTCAGGTGTTCGGCGGCAAGGTGATTCGCGCCAAGCAGATCATGCATGGCAAGACGTCGCCGGTGCGCCATCGCGGGCAGGGCGTGTTTGCCGGTCTGCCGGATCCGTTCGAGGCGACGCGCTACCATTCGCTGGTGGTGGAGCAGTCGTCGCTGCCGGATTGCCTGGAAGTCACCGCATGGACGGAAAACCCGGACGGCTCGATCGACGAGATCATGGGCTTGCGTCACAAGACGCTGCCGGTGGAAGGTGTGCAGTTCCATCCGGAGTCGATCCTGACCCAGCATGGCCACGACCTGCTGCGCAATTTCCTCGGCCTGCCGCTGCAGTTGGCGGCATGAACGCGGAGGTGATCGGCAAGGCCGGACGCGACATCACGATCACGCCGCAGGAAGCGTTGCAGCGCACGATCGAGCACCGCGAGATCTTCCACGACGAGATGATCGCGCTGATGCGCCAGATCATGCGCGGCGAGGTGAGCCCGCTGATGACCGCGGCGATCATCACCGGCCTGCGCGTGAAGAAGGAGACCATCGGCGAGATCACCGGCGCGGCACGGGTGATGCGCGAACTGTCGGCCAAGGTGCCGCTGGCCGGCGCCGGCAATGAACACCTGATCGACATCGTCGGCACCGGCGGTGACGGCGCATCAAGCTTCAACATCTCCACCGCGTCGATGTTCGTCGCGGCGGCGGCGGGCGCACGGGTGGCCAAGCACGGTGGTCGCAGCGTGTCGTCGAAGTCGGGCAGCGCCGATGTGCTGGAGGCGCTCGGTGCCTCGATCGACCTCACGCCAGCACAGGTCGCCGCGTGCATGGCCGAAACCGGCATCGGCTTCATGTTCGCACCGAACCATCATCCGGCAATGAAGGTGGTGGCGCCGGTGCGCAAGGAAATGGGCGTGCGCACGCTGTTCAACATCCTCGGCCCGCTGACCAATCCGGCAGATGCGCCGAATATCCTGATGGGCGTGTTCCATCCCGATCTGGTCGGCATCCAGGTGCGCGTGTTGCAGCAGCTCGGCGCGCAGCACGCGCTGGTGGTGTGGGGGCGCGACGGCATGGACGAGATCTCGCTAGGTGCGGCCACGCTGGTCGGCGAGCTGCGCAACGGTGTGGTGCGTGAGTACGAGATCGAGCCGGAAGACTATGGCCTGGCGATGGCGTCCAGCCGCAATCTGCGGGTGGAAAACGTGGACCAATCGAAAGCGATGTTGCTGGAGGCGCTGGATGGTCGCCGCGGTATCCCGCATGACATCGTCTGCCTGAATGCCGGTGCGGCGCTGTACGCGGCCGATGTGGTCGACTCCGTCGGCGATGGCATCGAGCTGGCGCGCAGCACGATTGCCAACGGCGCGGCACATGCGAAAATGCAGGCCTTCGTGACCACCACCCGACGACTTGCCGCACTGAGCTAGATGTGCCTTGCGTGCGCGCGGGCCTGCAAAGTGGCAGGATCGGAACACCCCGCGCACAGAATGCGCCCCTAACCGACTAGCGAGATGCCATGACCGACATCCTCAATCGCATTCTTGCCCGCAAGGCGGAAGAGATTGCCGAACGCCGGACCAAACTGCCGCTGGCTGAACTGACCGCGCGCATCGCGGAGCAGCCGGACACCCGCGGCTTTGCCGCGGCGATCGAGGCAAAGATCGCCGCCGGCCTGCCGGCGGTGATCGCCGAGGTGAAGAAGGCCAGTCCGAGCAAGGGCGTGATCCGCGCGAACTTCGATCCGGCCGCGATCGCGAAGAGTTATGAAAAAGGCGGTGCGGCGTGCCTGTCGGTGCTGACCGACAGCGATTTTTTCCAGGGCAGCGAGGCGTTCCTGCAGCAGGCTCGCGCGGCATGCTCGCTGCCGCTGCTGCGCAAGGATTTCATCATCGACCCGTACCAGGTGCATGAGGCGCGCGCGATCGGTGCCGACTGCATCCTGCTGATCGTCGCTGCGCTGGACGACGACGTGCTGCTGCAGTTGTCGCTGCTCGCCGCCGAACTCGATCTGGACGTGCTGTGCGAAGTGCATGACGAGGAGGAACTGGAGCGCGCGATGGCGCTGCCGGTGCCGCTGATCGGCGTCAACAACCGCAACCTGCGCAGTTTCGAGACCTCGCTGGAGACCTCGCTGCTGCTGCAGGGGCTGATCGAGTACGACCGCGTGCTGGTGGCCGAGTCGGGCATCCACACCCCGGAAGACGTGGCGCGCCTGCGCGAAGGCGGCATCCAGGCCTTCCTGGTCGGCGAGGCGTTTATGCGTGCCGAGGATCCGGGCAGCGAATTGCGACGGCTGTTCGCCACGCCGTGACCATCATGCTGAAGGGGGAAGCATCGGTGGTGCCGACGGATGCGGTGGATGTGAGCGCGGTATCGTCACGCGTAGTGCTGTTCGATTTCGACGGCGTGCTGATCCACGGCGATTCGTACTATCTGTTCATGCGAGAGCGTTACCGTCGTTCGCCGTGGCGATTGTTGCTAGCGCTGTTGAGCGCGCCGCTGCTGTTGCTGCAGTTGCCGTTCTCGCGCCGGTTGCCGGTGCGCGTGCTGGTGCGCATCGCCTTGCTCGGGCTGAGCGAGCGGCGTTACCAGGCTGCCGCGAACGCGTTTGCCACCATTCTCGCGCATCGGCCACGACAATTCTGTCGCGATGGCTTGCAGGCGTTGCGTCGGCATCAGGCACAAGGCGATCGGGTGATCGTGGTCACCGGCTGCGAATACACGTTGGTCAGCGGCATCTTGCAGCAGCTCGGGCTGATGAACCTGGAGGTGCTTGCATCACAGCTGCGTCCCGGTTGGCTCGGCATGCGGCCGCTGCGGCACAATGTGGGTCGGCGCAAGGTGCAGACGCTGGCCGAGCATGGCGTCACCGCATGGCAGGTGGCCTACGGCGATTCGATATATGACGTGGCCATGTTGAAGTCGGCGACCGAGGCGGTGCTGGTCAACGGCACGCCCACTCTGTGCAAGAAGGTCGAGAAGGCGCTCGGCCGCGCGATCACCCGCGTCGAGTGGTTCTGAAGTTCAGCGCCGCGACGTTCACGAATTCTGGCCTGCAACACCATGTCGATACCGCCGCAGATCGAAATCGTGCCGTTCGCAGCACCGCTGCGCGAGCACTTCCACACGCTCAATGCCGCCTGGCTGCAGAAGCATTTCGTGATCGAGCCGATCGACGAACAGGTATTGCGCGATCCGGAGCACGCGGTGCTGGCGCCGGGTGGCGCGATCTTCTTTGCACGGATGGATGGTGTGGTGATCGGCACCTGCGCGCTACTGCACGAGGCGCCCGGTGTCTACGAGCTTTCCAAGATGGGTGTGGACGAATCGTTCCGCGGTCTGGGTGCCGGCCGCCGGCTGCTGGAGGCGGCGATCGCCGAATTTCACCGGCGCCGCGGCCACACCCTGTTTCTGGAGTCCAGCAGCAGACTGAAACCGGCGCTGCATATGTATGAGCAGGCCGGTTTCGTACTGCAGCCGACCATCCGTCCCGGCTCGCACTACGCGCGTGCGGACGTCTACATGATCTACATGCCGGAACAGGACGTTGCGCCGCGCAAACCTTAGCGGGTGCCGCGCACCACGATGGTCTTGCCGGAGACGTCGATCATGCGCTGCTCTTCCAGTTGCTTGAGCACACGACCGACCATCTCGCGCGAGCAACCGACGATGCGGCTCACTTCCTGGCGGGAAATGCGGATCTGGGTGCCGTCGGGATGGGTCATCGAATCCGGTTCCTGGCACAGATCGAGCAGGGTGCGCGAGATGCGATTGGTAACATCCATGAACGCCATCCGGCTGACCTGGCGCGACGTGCGCAGCAGACGGTTGGTGAGCTGGGCGCCGATCGCGAACAGGATCTTCGGGCATTCCTCGCGCAGCGGACCTTCCATCAGCTGGAACAGGCGCTCGTAGCTGATCTCGGCCATCTCGCACGGGGTGCGCGTGCGCACCATCGACTCGCGCTGCGCCTGCTCCACGAACAGCCCCATCTCGCCGATGAACTGGCCGCGGCTGATATACGCGAGGATCAGTTCGCGGCCCTGCTCGTCCTCGGTGCATACCGCAAGCGAGCCTTCGACCACGTAATACAGCGTGTTGGCCGGATCGCCGGGGCGGATGATCGCGGTCTTGCCTGGATAGCGGCGGCGATGGCACAGCGCGAGAAAGCGCTCCATGGCAGCAGGGTCGGGCGCAAAGCCGAGCGGAGCCTGTGAACGTTCGAAAGCCTGTTGAAGCTGGTATTTGAGTTGCGCCACGATCATCCCCGACAAATTGGTTGGCTACGGCGACGACTGCCGCAAATGCGGCTGCTGGCCGTGATTACCGTGCAAGTCGGGCATTATGGCAAACCTGAGTGGCTTGCCGCAGGTTCAATTTTCTTTCATTTTGCCGCATACTTCGCAGTCTTTCGGTCGCGATGTGTTTGTCGCGTACCGTACACAAGGGTCGTGCAGGCTGCCTGCCTGCGCTCCACACTATTCTGCGGGGACCCTTGTCGCTAACCCGCCTCTACTGCTGACCGGATGTCCGGTCATGGAGAGCCGCCGTGGTCAAACCACTTCCCCGTCTGCGCCTGCAGGGTTTCAACAACCTGACCAAGGCACTGAGCTTCAACATCTACGACATCTGCTATGCGGTGTCGGAAGACCAGCGTCGCAACTACATCGAGTACATCGATGACCAGTACGATGCCGACCGCCTGACCCAGATCCTCACCGACGTGGCCGAGATCATCGGTGCGAACATCCTGAACATCGCGCGCCAGGATTACGACCCGCAGGGCGCTTCGGTGACCATGCTGATCTCCGAGGAGCCAGTGGTCGAGAAGCTCGGCCGCGACACCATCTCCGGTGCCGTCGTCGCGCACATGGACAAGAGCCACATTACTGTCCACACCTACCCGGAAACGCATCCGCACAACGGCATCGCGACGTTCCGCGCGGACATCGACGTGGCCACCTGCGGCGTGATCTCGCCGCTGAAGGCGTTGAACTACCTGATCGACAGCTTCGAGTCGGATATCGTGGTGTGCGACTACCGCGTGCGCGGCTTCACCCGCGACATCAAGGGCAAGAAGCACTTCATCGATCACAAGATCAACTCGGTGCAGGATTACCTGGCCAAGCACATCCGCCAGAAGTACGAGATGTTCGACGTCAACGTGTACCAGGAAAACATGTTCCACACGAAGATGCACATCAAGGACTTCGACCTCGATACCTACCTGTTCGACTCGCACGCCGACGATCTGTCGTTCAAGGAACGCCAGCGCATCGAGTCGCTGCTGCGCCGCGAGATCGAGGAGCTGTTCCACGGACGCAACCTGATGTGACGAAAAACCCGCCGAAAGGCGGGTTTTTTCTGAGGGCCTCTTTGTAGGAGCGCACCTTGTGCGCCCCTACACGCGGTAGGCCACCGCCTTCATCACCATCGAGCTGACATGCATCAGCTGCGGCAGCGGAAACGGCAGTTCGACGCCGCCGCGCTGTTGTGCTGCTTGCGCATGACGGATTTCGTCAGCCTGCATCAGGGTCAGTACCGCGCGTGATCGTTCGTCCTGCGCCGGCAGCTTTTCCAGATGCTCGGCCAGATGGGCCTCCACCTGGCGTTCGGTCTCGACCACGAAGCCGAGGCTGACCGGATCGCCGGCCAGCGCGGCGGCGGCGCCGATCGCATAGCTGCCCGCATACCACAGCGGATTGAGCAGGCTCGGGCGGCTGTCCAGCTGCCGCAGGCGCTGGGCGCACCAGGCCAGGTGGTCGGTCTCCTCGGCCGCCGCATGCAGCAGGTGCTTGCGGTTGCTGGGGTCGCGCGCGAGTGCGGCCTGTCCGAAATACAGCGCCTGTGCGCAGACCTCGCCGGTATGGTTGATCCGCATCAGGCCGGCGGCATGGCGGCGCTCGGCATCGTCCAGCTCCGCTTCGGCGATGCTGGCGGCGGGCGAGTGCCGATGCGGCTGCGGTGAACCAGCGATCGCTTCCAGCGCGCGTTCGCAACCGGCGAGCAGGCGATCAAGCGGAGTCAGCGTGCGAGCGTTCATGGGCTTTCCTGATTCATGGGTCATGCGTCAACCAGTTGCTGGGCCAGCAGGGTCAGCGGGTGCAGACTCGGCCAGTGCAGGCCTTGCTGGTCGATACCGGCGGTCAGATGCAGGCGACAGCCGATATTGGACGACAACAGCCGCTGCGGTTCCAGTATGGCGGCTTGCTGCAGCGTCGCGTCGCGCAGTTGCGCGGCACGCGCGGGGAATTCCAGCAGGTGACTGCCGGCCGCACCGCAACAATACGGCGGCCGCGGCAACGACAACACCTCAAGTCCGGGTACGCGGCGCAGCAATTGCAGCAGTGCTGTATCGGTACGCGCCACGTTGATCTGCGTGCACGGCAGATGCAGCGCCACCCGTTCCGCCAGCGGATGGAAACGTAACGATTCGGCATGCGCGGCCAGCAGTTCCACTGGATCAAGCACGCTGACGCCGGGCAGCGCGCGGCGCAGCGTGCCGAGGCAGCCGGGCGTCACCGAGAGCAACTGGCTCGCGCCGCTGGCCGCCCAGGCTTGGCGCACACGTTGCGCGGCCTGATCGGCGGCATCGGCTGCGCCATCATGCAGATCCATCGCCCCGCAGCAGAACGCCGGCAGCACGCTGACGTGGAAACCCGCCGCCTGCAGCAGGGTGATCGCCGCCTGTTGCGCTTCCGCATCGTCGACACTGGCCACACAGCCGGGAAACAGGGCGAGTCGCGGTTGTCCGCTCTCCTGCTGGCGGGTTTGAGCGCGTGCAACTGGGGTTGCAGCAGGCAAGTTGAGCAGCGCGGCACGCCACGGCGAATGGTCGGGCAGCCGTCGCGCCAGCCAATTTTTCCAGCGCGTCAACGCGATCCAGCTGCCGAGCTGGCGCAGTGCGCGCATCAGCGCTGGCCGTTTGACCAGGCCCAGCAGCAGCCGTGGCTGGTGCGGTGCCGGCCCCAGCAGGGCACGGGTCTCGATCAGTAATTCGCTGTACTGCACGTTGGCCGGACAGGCTGTTTCGCAGTTCAAGCAGCCCAGGCAGTGATCCAGATGCGAGCGCAGCCCGGTGTCGGGGTTGACCAGTCCGCGCGCCAGGGCTGAGGCGATCGCGATGCGGCCACGCGGCGATTCAGCCTCGTTCCGATCCAGCGCATAGGTGGGGCAAACCGGCAGGCACAGCCCGCATTGCACGCATTGATCGGCCAGCTCGGCGATGCGGCCGGCGGGCGCGGGCATGGGGGACTTTTCAAGCGGCATGCTCATCATGCTATCATTGCCAGCTCACAGCCCGCCGGTCGGTGGGCTTGCGCCATGGATGACAGCTCCGCTATCATCTCGCGCCTTTGATCCACCGATTACGCGTACCGCCTCACGGCGGCAGAACAGGTATTCTGAAATGAAAACGTTTAGCGCCAATGCAGACAACGTCAAGCGCGACTGGTTCGTGGTCGACGCCACGAACAAGACGCTCGGTCGCCTGTCGACCGAGATCGCCCGTCGTCTGCGCGGCAAGCACAAGCCGGAATACACCCCGCATTGCGACACCGGCGATTATATCGTGGTGATCAACGCGCAGAAGGTGCATGTCACCGGTGCCAAGCTGGACGACAAGAAGTACCACCGCTTCACCGGTTACATCGGCAACCTGAAGACCACCAGTCTGAAGGATCTGCTGGCGACCTACCCGGAGCGCGTGATCGAGATCGCCGTCAAGGGCATGCTGCCGAAGAACCCGCTGGGCCGCGAGATGTATCGCAAGCTCAAGGTCTACGGCGGCGCCGAGCATCCGCATACCGCACAGCAGCCGCAGGCGCTGGAACTCTAAGGAATCATCATGACGATCCAGCAGAATTACGGCACCGGCCGCCGCAAAACCTCCGCCGCCCGCGTGTTCCTGCGCAAGGGCAAGGGCGAGATCGTGGTCAACGGCAAGTCGCTTGAGGCATTTTTCGGTCGCGAGACCTCGTGCATGATCGTGCGCCAGCCGCTCGAACTGACCCAGAACACCGAGAAGTTCGACATCATGGTCACCGTCGCCGGCGGTGGCATCACCGGCCAGGCCGGCGCGATCCGCCTGGGCATCGCCCGCGCACTGATCGAGTATGATGAAACCCTGAAATCGCCGCTGCGCAAGGCCGGTTTTGTGACCCGTGACGCCCGCGAAGTCGAGCGCAAGAAGGTCGGTCTGCACAAGGCACGTCGCGCGACCCAGTTCTCCAAGCGCTAATTCCACTTCCGGAAATTGCGTTGGTTGGTTCGATGCACCAAAGTCAGAGCGCATCGATCCAGTTGTTTTTGGGAGATCGTCTAACGGTAGGACGACAGCCTCTGACGCTGTCTATCTAGGTTCGAATCCTAGTCTCCCAGCCAAAATAAAAAACCCGCCCCCCGTTGCGGGTTTTTTATTTTGGCTGGGGTACAGGAGACGGACCACGTTCGACAGTTTTGTCTGGAACAAAATTGGACAGCCGCAGGCTGGCCCTGCGAAGCGGGGTTTGGCCCAGGGATGGGCCAAACAATCCTGCTCTTCCAGTTCCCCAGGTCTTCATTGCCCTGCAGTGGCCCGGCTCCTCACCTGCAGCGACATCCTCACCACGCACGGACAGCGCTTGCAGGAGATGCGCCAGTCTGCATTTCCACAAGGGGGGTGAACGTCCGGTCAAGCCAGCCGGCTGATGCTTCCGATGTCGTCGGTTGCAGTACCGCGGATGACAGATACTGCGCGGGTCATCGGAGCAACGGCCTAGGCCCGATGGCTACTGCAAGCGCGGAATCGTTTGGCGTAGCGTGTGTCCGGATCGCGCATGGTGCGCGCTTGGAGGTCATCATGGCTATGCAAAAGAACGTTGCCCTGACTTGGGAGGGGCTGGTCGAGAAGTACGGTATCGCCGCACTCGCGGCGCTGCGCAACCCGGCATTGTGGGACGTGATCGTCCCGCACGGACCGATCCAGAACGGCAAGTTGTCCGCGACCGCGAAGAAGCAGCTGCATGGCGAACTGGATGCGGTCTACGGCGCCCTGCTCAGCAATGCCAAGGCCGGCGATGCAATATCCGGCGCATTCGCGGCGCACGTGGCGATGCAGAAAGCGGCCATGCATTGAACGAATTTTTCTACCTGGCAAGGGAAAGGCCGTGTTGTCGTGGCGACCTTTCCTGCAGGGTATGCATGCCAAGGGTCGAATGGACCCTCGCGGATGGTCAGGCCATCAACTGATCGCCGACCAGGACCACATCGGCCGGACGTCGTGCGAACAGGCCGACGGTGACGATACCGGGCAGCTGGTTGAGCTCGCTCTCCAGTGCCGCTGGGTCGGTGATCTGCCAGCCGTGCACGTCGATGATCCAGTTACCGTTGTCGGTGACCACGCCGTCGCGCCACACCGGCTGGCCGCCGCGCTTGACGATCTCGCGGCCGATCAGGCTGCGCGCCATCGGGATCACCTCGATCGGCACCGGAAACTTGCCGAGCAGCTCGACCCGTTTGCTGGAGTCGATGATGCAGACGAATTTCTCGCTCGCCGCGGCGACGATCTTCTCGCGCGTGAGCGCCGCGCCGCCGCCCTTGATCAGCCGCTTGTACGGATCGCACTCGTCGGCGCCGTCGATGTAGATCGTCAGCGGGCCAGCGCTGTTGAGGTCGAGCACCGGAATGCCGAGCCGCTTCAGCTGCGCGGTGGATTGTTCGGAGCTGGACACCGCGCCCTGGATGCGATCCTTCAGATCGGCCAGCGCGTCGATGAAGAACGCCACGGTGGAGCCGGTGCCGACGCCGACGATGGCGCCATCCTCGACGTAGCGGATCGCGGCCTCACCGGCCTGGCGTTTTTCGTTGGGATTGCTCATGACGTCGGTTCCGGAAAGAGATTGTCTGGAGAGTGGTAGGCCACGCGCGACCCGGCTCGGCTCATTCGAGCGTGAGGATGTAACGCCATTCGGCGGCAGCCACCGGCATCACCGACAACCGATTGCCTTTGCGCAGCAACAGCATTTCATCCAGCACATCGTGGCCCTTGAGCTCGTCCAGCGTGATCGTGCGCTTGAGCTTCTTCACGAACTTCACGTCGACCAGCATCCAGCGCGGTTCCTCGCGCTTGCTGGTGGGGTCGAAATACTTGCTCTTGGCGTCGAACTGGCTGGGATCGGGATATGCGTCGGAGGCGATCTCGGCGATGCCGGCGATGCCGGGTTCGGCACAGTTGGAGTGATAGAAGAACACCTTGTCGCCGGGCTGCATGCTGTCGCGCATGAAGTTGCGCGCCTGATAGTTGCGCACGCCATCCCAGGCTTCGGTGCGCTTGCGCTTGAGATCGTCGATCGAGAATGTCTCGGGTTCGGATTTCATCAGCCAATACTTCATGCGCTTGCCCCAGGGTTGCAGTCGATCAGTTCACGCTCGGTGGCGATGAAGTCAAGCGGAACATCCCACGCCTCCTCCTCGACCTGCGGCAATTCCTGGAAGGAATAAGCGATGCCGACCAGCAACGGCTCGGTCGGGCGCACCTGCTCGTTGAGAAACGCGAAGCTGCGGTCGTAGTAGCCGCCGCCATGACCGAGCCGGTTGCCGCGGCGGTCGAAGCCAAGCAGCGGCACGAACACCAGGTCGAGCTGGAACGGCTCAAGCAGTTCGCTCGGTTCGACCGGCTCGGGGATGCCGTAGCGGTTCGGCTGCACCTCGTCGCCGGATTGCCATGGCGCGAAACGCAGGTGCTTGCCCGTGCCGATCACCGGCAGCAGGAATTGCTGACCACGCGCGGTCAGCGGAGGAATCACCAGGTTCAGCGGTAGCTCGCCGTGGCTGGCCCAGTAGCCGGCAACGCGCGCATCGGTAAGGTATTCGGGCAGTTGTTCGAGGCTGCGGCGCAAGCCTTGCGCTGCGGCCATGCGCTCGGGCGGGGTGAGAGCGCGGCGGCGTTCGGCCAGACTCTGGCGCAGTTCGCGGCGTTGGGCGGTGGCGTCCACGTGTCGCGCGTCTCCGGCATGGTTCGCCCCGTTCATCGCGGGGATGAACGGGGCGGGGAATGAGTGGCGTCAACCGCGATGCCGCTGCCCACCAAACGACCTTGATCCAAGATGGATCAGGTGGGAGAGCTACATGGTCTCAAGGCTTTCCGCACGTGGCGGACATGCACAACAACCGATGTGAAGCCGACCCGGGGCCGTATTTAGGAACAAGGCAAATGTAAGAGTGTGCTGGCGCACATCGCAGAAAACGCCGAGGCCGATTTTAGGCGCTTGCCCGGCAATGCGCCACTGGCGAGTGACAGTCCGGGTTCATCGAACGGCGCGACACGCGCTGCATCATTCAACGCTTCAGTGGATCGCTCTCGAGTGCGGCATCCAGCTTGCTGCGCAACGCGGCGAGGCCGTCGCTGAGACGCTGTTCCTGGTTGTCATGCTGCTTGCGCAGGGTGAGGAATTCGTGGGTGACGCTGATCGCGGTCAGCACCGCCAGCCGTTCGAAGCTGGGCGCTTTGGCATTGGCGCGAAGCTCGCGCATCTTGCGGTCGAGAAAGCCGGCCGCTTCGAGCAGGCCATCGCGCTCTTCCGGCGCACAGGCGATCAGGAATTCGCGGTCGATCAGTCGCAGCGCGACCGGTTCACTGCTGGACATGGTTTCTATCAACCGTTGCTTTCAAGCGATTTCAGCCGCTGGATCATAGCCTCGACGCGACTGCGGGCCTGCTCGTTGCGCGCCATCAAACCGGCACGCTCGCCGGACAACTGCTCCTGGCTGTGGCGCAGGCTGCGGTTTTCCTCGGTGAGCCGGCGCACGGTATCGAGCAGCCGATCCAGCTGCTGACCCAAGGCGACCAGCTCCTGATGGACATGGTCGGACTGAACGTGATCGGGCGTACTCATGCACGAAACTATAACAGGACGCCGACGGAAGTCAGCCGGCCACCGCCGGGGGTGCATGGCAGACACGGCGGCTGCATTAAACTGGCGGCCATTCCTTGAAGGAGCACCGCCATGACGGCTACCGGGCTTGTGGGCCACGACGACATCGACGCGCTGATCATGCGCCTGCGGCTGGGCACCGAGGCCAGCGAATTGCATGGCTCGCTGTGTGGCTATCTGGCTGGTGGCGGCTCGCTGCGCGGCACGTCCGTGCTCGCCGCATTGCAGCTCGACGGCGAGGCCACCGACCCCGCGCCGGACGACCAGGCGTTGTTGCAGCGGTTGGCGCGGCAGTGCGAAACCGAGCTGGCCGACCCGGAGCTGGGTTTCGAACCGTTGCTGCCGGCCGATGATCGGCCACTGACCGAACGCGCCGACGCGATGGTCGACTGGTGCCGCGGCTTCCTCGGCGGCTTCGGCCTTGCCGGTACCGCGGCGCATGCGCAGTTGTCGGACGAGGCACAGGAAATCCTGCGCGATCTCGGCACGGTCGCCGCCTCGTCGTTCGATTTCGGCGATGAAACCGAAGACGAGGACGCGCTGATCGAAGTGCAGGAGTTCGTGCGCGTCGCGGCGATGCTGCTGCATACCGAATGCACTGCGCACGATCCGTCCGCCAACGGCACCGTGCATTGATCCCCAGCAGCGTATCGAGCCTGGCCGCGCTGGCGATCACTACGGACGAGTTCGCGCGGCGCCGTCGCCAGCTGATGCAGATGGCCGGCCCAGACGCCGTGCTGCTGGTCGCAGCTGCGCCCGAGCGCATGCGCAATGCCGATGCGGCGTGGCCGTACCGGCAGGATTCGGACTTTCATTACCTGGCGGGTTTTCCCGAAGCCGACGCGGTGCTGGCGCTGCTGCCGGGTCGCAAGCATGGCGAGGTGGTGCTGTTCTGCCGCGAGCACGATCCCGCGCGCGAACGCTGGCATGGCCAGTCGGTCGGCACCGAGCGCGCCGTGACCGGCTACGGCATGGACGACGCGTTTCCGATCGAGGACATCGACGACATCCTGCCCGGCATGATCGAGGGCCGCGGCCGCGTGTACTGCCACTTCGGCCGCGAACCGGAATTCGACGCGCAGCTGCTCGGCTGGATGCGCAAGTTGCGTCAGCTGCGCGGCGGCGGCGTGGTGCCGAAGGAATTCGTGGCGCTCGGCCATCTGCTGCACGACCTGCGCCTGTACAAGTCGCGTGCCGAGCTGAAGCTGATGCGCGCATCCGCCGCGATCGCAGTGGATGCGCATCTGGCGGCGTTGCAGGTCTCCACGCCGGGTCGCCTGGAATACGAAGTCGAAGCGGAGTTGTTGCGCGTCATGCGCAGCCGTGGTGCGGTGCCGGCGTTTGCACCGATCATCGCCGGCGGCGCGAATGCCTGCGTGATGCATTACCAGAGCCATCGCGCGTCGCTGCGCGATGGCGACCTGCTGCTGATCGATGCGGGTGCCGAGCTGGACTGCTATGCGTCCGATATCAGCCGTACGTTTCCGCTCAACGGGCGCTACAACCGCGAGCAGCGCGCGCTGTACGAAGTAGTACTGGCCGCGCAACTGGCGGCGATCGACGAAGTGCGACCGGGGCGGCCGTTCAGCGCAGCGCATACAGCGGCGGTGCGCGTGTTGACTGAAGGCCTGTGCGAACTCGGTCTGCTCAAGGGTGATGCCGATGCGGCGATTGCCGATGGCAGCTACCAGCGCTTCTTTCCGGCCAAGACCGGCCACTGGCTGGGGCTGGACGTGCACGATGTCGGCGATTATCGAGTGGGCGGCGAATCGCGCCTGCTCGAACCGGACATGGTGTTGACGGTGGAGCCGGGCCTGTATGTGGCGCCGGATGATCGCACGGTGGCCGAACGCTGGCGCGGCATCGGCATCCGTATCGAGGACGATGTGGCGGTGACCCGCGACGGCAACGAAGTACTCACCGCGGCCGTGCCGAAAGAGGCCGCGGCGATCGAGGCCTTGCTGGCGACACGCTAGGTTAGTTCGTCCGGCAGCTGCGAATCCTCACGCAGGCGGTTCGCCTCGTCGGTGGCGTGCACCTCGTACCACATCGCATTGAGGATGGCGAAGGCGCAGGCCAGTCCGAGTCCGAGTATCCAAGAGAAATACCACATGCGTTCGCGCTCCTTTCAATAGCCACCGTGCGCCTTGCGCACCTGCTCCAGCGTGACCCGTCCGCGCATCACGCGATAGACCCAGCTGGTATAGAGAATGATGATCGGCAACAGCACCACGCTGACCAGCAGCATCAGCTGCAAGGTGCCGCGGCTGGACGAGGCGTCCCACACGGTGAGGCTGGAGTGCGGATCGAGGCTGGACGGCAACAGGAACGGAAACAGCGCAAAACCGGCCGAGGCGATCGTGCCGCCCACCATCAGGCTGCTGGCGATGAAGCCGGCGACATTGCGCCGGCCGATCAATGCCTGCACACCCACCGCCGATACCAGCGCCAGCAGCGGTGCGCCCCAGAACCACGGATATTGCATGTAGCCGGCAAACCAGCTGCTGCCTTGGGCGACCTGCTTGTACAGCGGATTGGAGGCGCCGTCGGTGATCACCGGGCCGACCACCGCGTAACCGGGAATGCCGTAGGCCAGCCACACGCCGGCCAGCACATACATCGCAGCAAAGACCAGCGTCATCCAGCGCGCGATCCTCACGGCACGCGCCGCAATCACGTGATCGGCTTTCAAGGCCGCCCAGCAGGCGCCGTGCGCCAGCAGCATGCTCAGCGACACCAGCCCGCACAGCAGTGCGAACGGATGCAGCAGATCGAAGAAGCCGCCGTGCCAGCTCATGCGCAGATCGCCGTCGAACTGAAACGGCACGCCGAGGAACAGGTTGCCGAAGGCGACGCCGGCAATCAGCATCACTGCCACGCCGGAGCCGGTGAGAACCCAATCCCACATCGAAGCCCAGCGCGGATCGTGGATCTTGCCCCGAAAGTTGAAACCGACCGGGCGCAGGATCAGCGCCAGCAGCACCAGCGCGATCGCCATGTACATGCCGGAAAACGACACCGCATAAAGCATCGGCCATGCCGCGAACGTGGCGCCGCCGGCCAGGATGAACCAGACCTGGTTGCCTTCCCAGGTCGGCTCGATGCCTTCCAGCAGTACAAGCCGTTCCTCGTTGTCGCGGCCGAGCACCTTGAGCAGGCCGGCGACACCGAAATCGAAACCGTCCATGATCGCGAAACCGATCAGCAGCGTGCCGAGCAAGGCCCACCAGATCACCCGCAGCGTGGCGTAGTCGAGCATCGCGATGTCCTCAGTGATCGGTGGCGGTGGTTGGATCAGACGGCCAGATGCCCAGACCATCCGGCCCCTTGCGGGTGAATTTCAGCATCAGCACCACGTCGATGATCGCCAGCGCGGTGTAGAACAGCACGAAGCCGCCGAGCGAGGTGAGCACCTGGCCGGCACTCACCGACGACACACCAAACGCCGTCGGCAGCACGCCTTCGATCGCCCATGGCTGACGGCCGTACTCGGCGACGATCCAGCCCAGCTCGATCGCCACCCACGGCAGCGGCAGGCTCCACAACGCGAGGCGCAGATACCAGCGCTGGGTGTCCAGCTGACGCCTGCTGGCCTTCCAGAACGAGAGCGCGAACAGTGCGATGAAATAGAAGCCGCAGCCGACCATGATGCGGAACGCCCAGAACAGCACCGGCACGTTCGGGATCGTGCTGTCGGCGGCCTTCTGGATATCCGCCGGCGTGGCCTGGCGCGGATCGTCGACGTACTTCTTCAGCAGCAGCGCGTAGCCCAGATCCTGGTCGTGCGCGGCGAGGGTGGCCTTGGCCTGCGCGTTGTCCTTGTCCTGGCGCAGCATCAGCATCGCGTCGTAGGCCTGGATGCCGTTGCCGATGCGTCCCTTGGCAGTATCGACCAGCTCGGCGATGCCCGGCATGGTCTCGTCGATCGAATGGGTGCCGATCAGGCCCATCACCCACGGAACTTTCACCGCGTAATGCGTGGTGCGCTGCTGCACGTCAGGAATGCCGACCAGGGTGAACGAGGCCGGCGCCGGCTCGGTGTGCCACATCGCCTCGATCGAGGCCATCTTCATCTTCTGGTTCAGCGACACCGTGTAGCCGGACGCATCGCCCAGCACCACCACCGACAGCGCTGCGGCCAGGCCGAAGCTCGCCGCCACCGTCATCGAGCGCTTGGCGAAATCCACGTTGCGTCCGCGCAGCAGGTACCAGGCGCTGATCGACAGCACGAACATCGCACCCAGCACGTAGCCCGCACTCACGGTGTGCACGAACTTGTCCTGCGCCACTGGGTTGAACAGCACCTCGGAGAACGAGGTCACTTCCATCCGCATCGTCTGCGGGTTGAACGCGGCGCCGACCGGATGCTGCATCCACGCATTGGCGACCAGGATCCACAGCGCCGACAAGCTGGTGCCAAGTGCGAGGAACCAGGTCACCAACAGGTGCTTGATCCGCGAGATGCGATCCCAGCCCATGAAGAACACGCCCACCAGTGTGGCCTCGAGGAAGAACGCCATCATCCCCTCGATCGCCAGCGGTGCGCCGAAGATGTCGCCGACGTAGTGCGAGTAGTACGCCCAGTTCATGCCGAACTGGAACTCCATCGTCACGCCGGTAGCCACGCCCATCGCGAAATTGATGCCGAACAGCACACCCCAGAACTGCACCATGCGCTTCCAAACTTCGCGCCCGGTCATCACGTAGACGCTCTCCATGATGGCGAGCATCCACACCAGACCCAGCGTCAATGGCACAAACAGGAAGTGGTACAGCGCGGTCAGCGCGAACTGCAGTCGCGACAAGGTGACGACATCGGCATCGATGATCATGGATGACCTGCGGTTGGGGTTTGCGACGTGGGCGCGAGCCGATGCGCGATGGCATCGGCGCTGACATCGGGTTTTGGATGCGGTGCGAAGGCCACCCACCAGATCAGCACGAGCAAGACGATTTTCAGCGCGATGACACCGAACAACTCAAGCGTCAGCCGACGCAGCGGTCGACGTGATTCGTTGAGCTGTTCGGTCGAAGCGCTGGAAACCGCGGAGCTGGGCATGCGACGAATCCGTGCAGTGGCTGCACGTCAGCATACGCCGCTGAGGCGTTGCCTTGATGTGGACAAATGTCGCAGTGACGGGAATGGGGGCGACTTCAGTCGCTCCCTTCCACGGAGGATGTGATCCTTCGTGGACAGACAGCTTCGATGCGACTCAGAGTTGCCCGAACGCGTCGCGTGTGAGGTTCTCCGGTGCGCCATCGGTGCACACCACGTCGTCCTCGATGCGGATGCCGCCGTACTGACGGAAGCTGTCCACCTTGGCCCAGTCGATGTCGCTTGCTACCGGCTTGCTACGCAGTTCTTCCAATAGCATGTCGATGAAGTACAGGCCGGGTTCGATCGTCACCACCATGCCCGGTTCCAGCATACGGGTCATGCGCAGGTATGGATGGCCAGTCGGGCGCGCGATGCTGCCGCCGCGCTCGCTCTGCTGAAAACCGGCGACGTCGTGCACTTGCAGGCCGATAGGATGGCCGAGGCCGTGCGGGAAGAATGCGGCAGTGACGCCGGACTCCATCGCGCTTTCCGCGCTCATGCGGATGAAGCCATGCTCGCGCAGCACATCGGCCAGCACATGATGGGCGTGGATGTGCAGCTCGGGGTAACTCTGCTCGGCACGTACCTTGGCGACGAAGCCCTGCTGCGCGGCATCGACGCTGTCGATCAGCGCCTGGAACTCGGCCGCCTGTGGCGAGGCGTAGGTGCGGGTGATGTCGCTGGCGTAGCCGGCGGCACTCGCGCCGGCGTCGATCAGGAACGAGCGGCTGTACGCCGGGGGCGTGCGATCGAAATTCGTGTAGTGCAATACCGCGCCGTGCTCGTTGAGGCCGACGATGCTGGCGTACGGCAGCTCGGCGTCGAGCTGCCGCGCGGCGGCGAGATAGGCCAGGTGGATGCCGAATTCACTTTCGCCGGCGCGGAACGCGGCTTCGGCGGCGCGGTGCGCCCGCGCGCCGATGCGGCTGGCTTTGCGCATCAGTTCCAGTTCGTAAGGTGTCTTGTAGCTGCGATGCCAGTGCAGATAGTCGAGCACGGCCGGCGGATTGTTCGCCTCGACGCCATCGGTGGCTGGGCAGGCGGCGGCGATCACCGCGCGTTTGCCGGTGGGCAGCGCCGCCAGCGCGTCGGCGGCATTGCGCACGATCACGATGTCAAAGTGTTCGACCCAGTAGCCGTGCGGCGCTTGCGGCACCACGTGCCAGTAGTCGTGCGGTTGCAGGAAGATCAGCTTCGGCTTGCGGCCCGGCGTGTAGGCGATCCAACTGCCCGGCGCATCGGTCAGCGGCAGCCAGTGCTTGAAGTGCGGGCTGACCACGAACGGGTAATCCTGGTCGTCCAGAAACTTGCGCAGCGGCGTGCCGGCGGCGATCAGCAGATGATCGAAGTCGTTGAGCGCGAGGGCTTGGTCGGCGCGCTCGCGCACAGTAGCCAAGTGGTGTGGATACAGCGAAGCGAGCTGGTTGTGCATGGAGACTCCTGCGACGGCGGGCTGTTCTGCTGCCGGGTCGCCTGCACGTGCCGCGACGGCTGGCGGCCGTGTTGTGGGCCGCTTGCGCGCAGGGCCGGAACAGCCCGTGGTGGAATGGGTGAGAGAGCAGGTGCCCATGATGCCGTGCGGGCGTCGCTACTGCCAGTTAGGGATGCAGGGCATCCATGGTCAGGCTTGCGCCAGCCAGCTGTCGAGGCGGGCGGCATCGGCATCGGTGATCGCCACGATCCGATAGCCAGCCCAGATCTGTCCCGAGCTGGCGGCAGATTCGTGCCATTGTTCCTGGATGCCGGCCTCGATCGGTTGCGATTGGGCCAGCATCCGGCCCGAACCCGGCAGGGTCAAGCTCACCTGATAGAGCGCTTCGCTGCGTGGCGCCTGGGCACTGATCAACAGCATCCCAGTGCTGGAAATGTTGCCCAGATGCCCGATCGGCAGGCCGCTGATCACGTCCGTCACGATAGCGTTGACGGTGGTGCGCTTGCGCTCGGCGCGACGCTGGTTGCTGGCGTGGTCGTGCGGGCTCATCGAGGATCGGACTCCTGCGGAGTGACGGATTTGGTGTCGGCGGACTGACGCAGGCTGCCGGTGAGGCTGTGCCAGGCGCGATCGAGCAGGCTCTCGCGGCGCTCCTGTACCTCGCAGACGCGGCCGACGGCGATTTCGTGAGCGAGCTGGGCCAGGCTCACTTCCTCGCCGCGCTGGCCGCGCCGGCTGACCAGCAGGCAACGCCCTGACATTGGCGAATACCAGACCAGTTTGCGCCGTGCGATCTGCCCGCTGGCCGGGTCGACAAACTCGAACCAGCTGCCGAACGGCAGCTTGCGCAGATGCTGCTCGATGCGTTGTTCACGCAGGCTTGGCTTCGGCGTCTTCACCGGGTGGATAACGGGCGACTCATGCTGAGCGGACTGCTGCTTGCCCAATCGCTGATGTTGTTTCAGGCGTAGCGCCAGATCGGTGGCGCTGGGGATGTCTACGGCGGGGTCGGGCGTGCCCGCGCCGAGCAGCCGCTGTGCCACCTGCACCGCTTCCTCGGCGTGCATGCCGATCTGCTGCAGGCCGTTCTCCACGTCCTGCTGCAATTGCGGATAGTCGTCGGTGGGCAGACGGCCGAGCAGCTGGTCGGTGATCGCCAGCTGCGCCACGAACGCACCGCTGGTCTCGCCGTGACGCAGCAGGGTCAGCGCCAGCACGTCCGACCATGCCCGATCCAGCAGCGCACGCAGCAGGCCGCGCGGCGGCGACTGTGCAAAGCGTTCGGCCATCAACTCGCTGGCGCGTTGGCGTGCCTGATCCAGCCGCTCGCGCCCTTGCGCTGCTTCCACGTGGCGGCGTTCGGCCGCCTGCGCCTTGCGCGTGAGCAGGGCGAGGTGGTGTTCGATATCGGCCAGCAGAGTGGTGTAGAGGCCGGTGCTGGGCGGCTCCTGATTGGCGCGGCTGACCAGTTGTTCGAGCTTGCTCGCCAGTGGCCGGTTGCTCTCGTCGTCGCTGCCGTCGAGCCAGTCGTTGGCAGCAGCGGTAACCGTGTCCAGCAGCTGGCGCGCCGGGTGCTCGCGCTTCTCGAAAAATGCATGGTCGGAGACTGCCATGCGCAGCACTGGCAGCTGCAGGTCGCTGAGCAGGGTGCTGGCGGTGCCACCTAGCTGCAGTTGCTGGCCGAGCTGTTCGAACAGCCGTGCCACCAGTTCCACCTTGTCGCCCTGTTCGCCGCTGAGCTGGGTACGCGGGACGTCGCTGGGCTTGCCGAGGTTGAGCTGGGCCAGCAGTTCCTCGCGCAGCCGTCCGGCGCTGCGCAGTTCGCGGCTGGCGTGATCGGTGACTTGGGCAAGATGCTGCTGCAGCGCACCGAGTGCGGACTGCAGTTCGTCCTCGCTGGCGGCGCGACCGGACGGCTGGCTGCTGGCACGGCCCTGACTGGCGCGTTGTTGCGCCAGCAAGTCGCGCAGGGATTCCAGCACTTCGATGGAGCCGCTGCCGGAGCCGTTGACCGGCGGCGTGCGCGGGTTGCCGGTGGAGTGCGTCGCCGGCATGGTTTCGTTGACGCTCGGCCGCGGCCGTTTGCGGATATGGCGCGGAACCGGAATGCTGCGCAGCTGCGGCAGGATGCCATCGCCCAGCAATTGCGCATTGATGGCGTCGTATAGCGGCGCCATCGCCTGGATCACCCACTGATCGAAGTGCTGCAACAGCAGCAGCTGATGTTCCAGTGGCAGTTCGAGTTCGGCACTGGCCTGATGGCATGCCTGTGCCAGCGCGTACGGCCCCAGCGGCATGGCCCGGCCTTCCAGTGGTGGCGCGCCGATCAGCACCGCCAGGCGGTAACTCAGTTCGTACAGCGCGCTGCCGTGGCGCACTTCGCCACGGATACTCAATTGCTCCAGTGCCATCGACAGATCCTGTGCGACCGTGTCGAGCAGCTCCAGCGATCGCCGTGGCTTGGCTGGGCTCGCCGTGGCGTCGGGTTTGCCGGCGGCATTGTCGAGCTCGATGATGGCGACGCCAAGCCGCTCCATGAAGCGTTGCTCGAACGTGGTTCGATCCTGCAGCACGCGTTGCCGACTGGCGAAGCAATCCTGCTGCTCGGCCGGTTGGCGCGCCCGTTCGGCCAGCGCAAACAGCTGTTGTTCGAATTCGCCCAGGCAACGCCGCAGCGGCTCGTGCAGCCCTTCCACGCATAGCGTGTAGCTGGTCTCCAGCAGCCGCTGCGCGCGCGCTGGCCAACGCCCGCTGCTGTGGCGGGTGCCATCAAGCGACGCTAGCGAACGGCGTCGATCCTGTCCGACATCCATGCGTGAGCCTGTGATTTCCCCTAGTGTCGTCAGTCTATGCCGGTTGTCGCGGCTATGCCATCGCTGCCGGATGGCCTTTCAGTCGAGGAAACTGGCGATCACGTCGTTGAGAAATCGCTGGCCCAGCGCAGTGGTGTGCAGCCGCTGCGGATCGTCGTGCAGCCAGCCGCGCTGGCGCGCTGCGGCCAGCCCCGCGGCAATGCGTCCGGGTGGCAAGCCGGTGCGTTCGGCGAAAGCGGTCATCGGCACGCCGTCGATCAGACGCAACGCGTTGAGCATGTACTCGAACGGCAGTTCGGCGCCGCTGACCACGTTGTCGCCGCCGATACGTGCCGCACCGCCGGCTGCTTCCATATAGGCGCGTGGATGGCGCGTCTTCCAGCGTCGATGCAACTGGCCGCTGGCGGCATCACTGAGCTTGCCGTGCGCGCCGGCGCCGATGCCGAGGTAGTCGCCGAACTGCCAGTAGTTGAGGTTATGTGTGCAGCGCCGGCCCGGCTGCGCGTAGGCGGAGATTTCGTACTGGCCGTAGCCGGCCGCGGCCAGTCGTGCCTCGCAGGCTTCCTGCATCGCCCAGGCATGATCGTCGTCCGGCAGCGGCGGCGGATTGGCGGCGAACGCGGTGTTCGGCTCCAGCGTCAGCTGGTAGTGCGAGATATGCGTGGGTGCCAGCGCAACCGCGCGTTCCACGTCGGCCAATGCGCCATCCAGCGTCTGCTGCGGCAGCGCATACATCAGGTCGAGATTGATGTTGGTGTAGCCGGCGTCCTGCGCCGACTTCACAGCGGCTTCCGCTTCGTTCGCCGAATGAATGCGACCGAGCCGCTTCAATTTGTCGTCGTCGAAACTCTGCACGCCGAAGGAAATGCGGCTGACGCCGGCGGCCAGATAACCGTCGAAGCGGCCGTGCTCGACTGTGCCGGGATTGGTTTCCAAGGTGATTTCGGCGTCGTCGGCCAGCGGCAGGCGTGCGCGTACGCCATCGAGCAGGCGCTCGATCAGTTCCGGTGCAAACAGGCTCGGTGTGCCGCCGCCGAAGAAGATGCTGATGACGGGGCGGCCTTCGAGTGCCGTGGCAAAATCGATGCGGTCGGCATCCAGATCGGCGAGCAGGCGGTCGATGTAGTCGGCGTACGGCGGTGGTTCGCTGCGCAGACCGTGCGAATTGAAATCGCAGTACGGGCACTTCTTCACGCACCACGGCATGTGGATGTACAGCGCCAGCGGCGGTGCGAGCAGGCTCATGCGTGCAGTTCGCGCAGCCGCTCGTGCAGCAGCGCCAGCGCCTGGCCGCGATGACTGAGCCGGTTCTTCAGGGCGTCGTCCATTTCGGCGACGCTCTGGTCATAACCTTCGGGCAGGAATACCGGGTTGTAGCCGAAGCCGCCGCTGCCGCGACCCTCGGTGAGGATCTGGCCGTGCCAGCGTCCTTCGGCGATCAGCGGGGCCGGATCGTCGGCATGCTGCAGCAGCACCAGCACGCAGATGAAGAATGCGCCACGCCGCACCGTCGGGACACCATCGAGTTCGCGCAGCAGTTTGGCGTTGTTCCCCGCGGCGTCGCCATGGCCACCGCTGTAGCGCGCCGAGTACAACCCCGGCGCGCCGTGCAGATGATTCACGCACAGGCCCGAGTCGTCGGCCAGCGCAGGCAGCCCGCTGGTCCGCGAGGCATGGCGTGCCTTGAGCAGGGCGTTCTCGACGAAGGTGAGGCCGGTTTCCTCGGCGTCCTCGATGCCCAGGCTGGTCTGGGGAATCACTTCGAGGCCGCTGTCGGCGAGCAGTGCGCCGAACTCCCTGAGCTTGCCCGGGTTGCTGCTGGCCAGCACGATGCGCGACATCGGGTTCAGCCCTGTGCCAGCGCCGCGCGTTGCGCCACGACCAGTTCGCCGATGCCTTTCTCAGCCAACGCCAGCAATGCGTCCATCTCGTCGCGGCGAAACGCGTGACCCTCGGCGGTGCCCTGTACCTCGATGAAGCCGCCGCCGTCGTTCATCACCACGTTCATGTCGGTGTCGCAGCCGGAGTCCTCGACGTAATCCAGGTCGAGTACCGGCAAGCCCTGATAGATGCCGACGGAAACCGCGGCCACCGCGCCGACGATCGGGTTGCGCTTGAGGTTCTCGCGCTTCATCAGCAGGTTCACCGCATCGACCAGGGCCACATAGGCGCCGGTGATCGCCGCGGTTCGGGTGCCGCCATCGGCCTGCAGCACGTCACAATCCAGCGTGATCACGCGCTCGCCGAGTGCCTGGCGGTTGACGCAGGCGCGCAGAGAACGGCCGATCAGACGCTGGATTTCCATGGTGCGGCCACCCTGGCCGCCGCGCGCGGCTTCGCGCTGCATACGGGTGTTGGTGGCGCGCGGCAGCATGCCGTATTCGGCGGTGACCCAACCCTCGCCCTTGCCGCGCAGCCACGCCGGGGCGCGATCCTCGATGCTGGCAGTGCACAGCACGCGGGTATCGCCGAAGCTCACCAGCACCGAGCCTTCGGCGTGGCGGGTGTAGTGGCGTTCGATGCTGACGGTGCGCAGCTGGTCGCTGGCGCGGCCGCTGGGACGGGTGACGGGATTCATGGGGCACTTCCTGACGTCGCTTGGCCGGATTGGGCAAGGCGGGACGGGAGAGTTTACCATTGCGCTCTTTCCCCACGTCCGGACGGCCACGATGATCCGCAGCATGACGGCTTATGCCAGTGCCGAAACCACCGGTCCCGCCGGCACGCTCAGTTGCGAGCTGCGCACGGTCAATCACCGTTATCTGGAGTTGAGTCCGCGCTTGCCGGACGAATTGCGCAACTTCGAGTCGCAGCTGCGCGAGCGCGTGGCGGCGAAGCTGTCGCGCGGCAAGCTCGATCTCACCGTGCGTCTGCGCGGCGGCGATTCGCGTAGTGAATCGCTGCAAATCAATAATGTGCTCTTGTCGCGGTTATCCGAACTGTCACTGGATATGGAAGCCCGCTTCCCGAAGCTGCGTATCGAGTTCACGGAACTCCTACGTTTCCCCGGCGTGATGCAGCAGGCCGAAGTCGACCCCGAAGCGCAGCAGGCCGCGCTGTTCGACGTACTCGATCGCGCGCTTGATGCGCTCACCGCGACGCGCGAACGCGAGGGCGAGAAGCTGGGCGAGATCCTGCGCGACAAGCTCGACAGTATCGAGCGCGTGGTCGCCGACGTGCGCGGCTGGATGCCGGAAATCCGCGCCGCGTTGCGCACCCGGCTGGAAACGCGACTGGCCGATCTCAGGCAGCCGGTGGAGCCGGGCCGGCTGGAGCAGGAGCTGGTGCTGCAGATTACCCGCACCGACGTGGACGAGGAACTCGACCGGCTCAGCACGCATATCAGTGAAACGCGTCGGGTACTCGGGCTGCAGGAACCGGTCGGTCGGCGGCTGGATTTCCTGATGCAGGAATTCAACCGCGAGGCGAATACGCTGGGCTCCAAGTCGGTCGACGCGCGCAGCACCAATGCCGCCGTCGAGCTGAAGGTGCTGATCGAGCAGATGCGCGAACAGGTGCAGAACATCGAATGAACGTTCCGCTCGAAGGCACGCTGTTCGTGGTTGCCGCGCCCTCGGGTGCCGGCAAGTCCACTTTGGTCAACGCGCTGCTCGAACGCGAGCGCGCGATTTCGCTGTCGGTGTCGCACACCACCCGGCCACCACGCACTGGCGAGCTGTACGGGAGGCATTATTATTTTGTCGAACGCACCGAGTTCGAGCGCGAGATCGCCGAGGGCATCTTTCTCGAGCACGCCGAAGTGCACGGCAACCTGTACGGCACCTCGCGCACGTCGGTGCAGGAGCTGCTGGGGCAGGGGCGTGACGTGCTGCTGGAGATCGACTGGCAGGGCGCCGAGCAGATCCGTCGCAGCAAGCCTGATTGCGTCAGCGTGTTCATCCTGCCGCCGTCGCGTGCCGAACTGGAGCGGCGCCTGCGCGGTCGCGGCTCGGACAGCGTCGAGGTGATCGAGCGCCGTCTGCGCAATTCGCGCGGCGAAATCGCCCATGCGCATGAATTCGACTACATCCTGGTCAACGACGTGTTCGAGGATGCACTGGCCGACCTGCAGGCGATCGTGCGGGCGGTGCGCTTGCGCAGCGCCTTGCAGTGGCAGCGGCACGAAGCGCTGATCGCCGAATTGCTGGTGGCCGAGGTCTGAGCGGCGGCCAACCCGCCCGGATGCCTGCCGCATGGCCTTCGCAGCGCGCTTCGGCTACCTTGTCAGCTTCCCCCTCGCCATGTCTACCCATGATCGATACCGTTCGCGCCATGCCCGATGACAGCACCCTGGTGCGGATCCGTGGGCTGACCACGGTGCTCAACGGCAAGACCATCTTCGACGCGCTGGATCTGGATATCCCGCGCGGCAAGGTCACCGCCATCATGGGCCCCAGCGGCACCGGCAAGACCACCCTGCTCAAGCACATCACCGGGCAGATGCGCGCGGATGTCGGTACGGTTCACGTCAATGGCGAGAACGTGGCCGAGCTGTCGCGTGAACGCCTGTACAAGCTGCGCGAGGGGATCGGTTACCTGTTCCAGAACTCCGCGCTGCTGACCGATTTCGACGTATTCGAGAACGTGGCGTTTCCGCTGCGCCAGCACACGAAACTGCCGGAAGTTCTGATCCGCAACCTGGTGCTGCTGAAGCTGCAGGCGGTCGGCCTGCGCGGTGCGGCCGGGCTGATGCCGAACGAGCTATCCGGCGGCATGGCTCGGCGGGTGGCGCTGGCGCGGGCGATCGTGTTCGACCCGATGCTGATCCTGTACGACGAGCCATTCGTGGGGCTCGACCCGGTGGCGCTGAACCAGGTTCTGAAACTGATCCGCACGCTCAACCAGACCCTCGGCATCACCAGCGTGCTGGTGGCGCACGAGCTGGAGGCGGTCAAGCAGGTCGCCGATCATGTGTTCCTGATCGCCAACGGCAAGGTGGTCGCGCAGGGCGATCCGAAAACCATCGCGAACGACGGCTCACCGTGGACGAGGCAATTCTTCGGCGGCGAAGCGGACGGTCCGGTACCGTTCCAGTATCCGGCCGGTGATTACGCGCAGGCGCTGGGTTTTGCCGGAGCGGTGAAATGAACGTGCGCGAGCCGCAACGCGACAACGTGGTGAGTCAGTCGCTGGCGCAGATCGGTGCCTGCGGCCTGTTCCTGCTGACCCTGCTGGCGGCGATTCCTCGCAGCATGCGCTATGTGCGCGAAACGATCCGGCAGCTGTGGTTCGTCGGCGCGATGAGCCTGACCATCATCATGGTCTGCGGCCTGTTCGTCGGCATGGTGCTGATGTTGCAGCTGTATCACGTGCTGTCGATCTTCGGTGGTACCTCGGCCAGCGGCATGGTGGTGGCGCTGTCCGTTTATCGTGAACTCGGACCGGTGGTCACCGCGCTGCTGTTCGCTGGCCGCGCCGGCACCTCGATCACTGCCGAGATCGGCCTGATGCGTGCTACCGACCAGATCGACGCGATGGAGATGATGGCGGTCGATCCGATCGCCTACGTTGCCACGCCGCGTTTCCTGGCCGGCCTGATCGCGATGCCGCTGCTGTGCTGCGTGTTCTGCGCGATGGCGGTGTTCGGCGGCCACCTGGTTGGCGTGACCTGGCTCGGCATCGACAACGGCACGTTCTGGTCAAACATGACCGCGCAGGTGGATGTACGCACCGATATCGTCAACGGCGTGCTGTTCAAGAGCCTGGCGTTCGGCGCGGTGGTGTCGCTGATCGCGGTGTTCCAGGGCTTCACCACGCCGCCGACCAGCGAGGGCGTGGCTTACGCCACCACCCGCACCGTGGTCGCCTCGTCGATCGCGATTCTCGCGCTGGACTTTGTGCTTACCGCTTTCCTGATGTGATGTGACTGCAGCCATGACCGTATCAACCAATTTTTCAACGAGGATCGTGCCGTGAGCCAACCGAGAAGTTCCTATGCCGTCGGCACCGGTCTGTTCATCGTGCTCGGCTTTGCCGCGCTGGCCTATCTGGCGACCCAGACCAGTTCGGTGGCGAACGCGCATCAGAGCGACAGCTATATCGTCGACACGCAGTTCACCAACATCGGTGCGCTGAAGGAGCGCGCGCCGGTGAAGATCGCTGGCGTACGGGTCGGCCAGGTGCAGTCGATAACGCTGACGCCGGGCCACGAGGTGGCCGACGTGAAGCTGTCGATCGACAAGCGCTACGACAAGATTCCGCAGGATTCGGTGGCGACGATCTTCACCAGCGGACTACTCGGCGACCAGTACGTGGGCATCCAGTACGGCAGCGCGAAACAGGTAGTGGCGGCCGACGGCATGCTGGCACGAACCAAGTCGACCGAGCCGCTGGAGGAGATGCTGGGCAAGTTCTTCGGCGCCGGCGGCGTGGTCGACAATGTCGGCGGCAGTTACACGGTGAAGGCGGATTTCACCAATGTCGGTTCGCTTTCGACCGGTGCGCCGGTGAAGATGGCCGGCGTGGTGATCGGCAGTGTGCTGTCGGTGCATGCCGATCCGGTCAAGTTGAATGCCCGGGTCGTGCTGGCGATCGACAAGCGCTACAACACGATTCCCGACGATTCAGCCGCCGCGGTGTTCACCAGCGGTTTGATCGGCACCCAGTATGTTGCGATCCAGCCCGGCGGTTCGCCCGACATGCTCAAGGACGGCGACGAGATGATCCTGACCCAGTCCGCGATGCAGCTGGAGGATCTGATCGGCAAGTTCCTGGTCAATGGATCGTCCACTGACAAGAAAGATGCCGGCGACGGCAAATCCGCTACCCCCGCCGGCAAACACTGAGCCGGTTCTGCTGAAGGAGTTACCCATGTTGCGCAGACTGGCTCTTGCCACCGCTATCGCTTTCGGCACGTTCATCACCGCCCCTGCCTTCGCCCAGGATGCACCAGCCGCGGCCCAGGCTGCCCAGCAAGCCCCGGTGCAGATCGTGCAGAGCATTGCCGATCAGTTGGCCACGGCGATCGAGGGGCACCGCGACGAGCTGAAGCGCAATCAGGAAAAGCTGATCAGCATCATCGACGAAGTGTTCCTGCCGCACTTCGACATCGACTATGCCTCGATCCTGGTGCTTGGCCAGCACGCCCGCGAAACCGCCCCGGAGCAGCGTGAGCGCTTCGCCAAGGCGTTCTACAACTCGATCACCCATCGCTATGCCGAGGGCCTGCTCAACTACACCCGCGGCCGGGTCAAGGTGCTGCCGTTCAACGGCGACCTCAACGACAAGCGCACCGTGGTGCGCACCCAGGTGGTGCTGGACGACGGCAAGCTGGTCTCGATCGACTACGCGTTCCGCAAGAGTCGCAGCGGCGACTGGAAGGCCTACGACGTGATCATCGAGGGCATTTCCTACGTCACCAATTACCGCAACCAGGTGGACGCGGAGGTCCGCAAGGTCGGTATCGAGCAGCTGATCAAGAACCTCGAGACCCAGGGCGAAAAGGCGCTGGCGACGATGGACAAGGACAACAAGGACACGAAGTGACGAGCGCTGCCGAACGCGGGTTCCAGCTGAGCACCGGCACGCCCGGCACGCTGGGCGTGAGCGGCGTATTGAGCTTCGACACCGCGGCGTCGGCACGGCAGGAGATCGAGTCCGCGTTGGCGGAGGGAGCTGCCGTGACCCGGCTTGATCTGGCCGGTGTCCGTCACAGCGACAGCGCGGGTCTGGCCTGCGTGCTGGCCATCGTGGCCGAGGCTGGCCGGCGCGGGCGGGCGTTGCAGGTGATCCACATGCCGGCTGGCATGCAGGTGCTGGCGCAGGTCTGCGAGGTCGATCGGTTGATGGCGTGATCCGTCATCAACCGACTGAAACGAGGAAGGGGCCATGTGGCCCCTTCTTCTCTTTCATCGGCGCCAGCGATTACGGTTGCTTGGTTGCCTTGTCCGGGTGCTTGTTTTCCCACTGGTGCTGCTGGTCCAGCAGTTCCTCGGGGTCGAAGTTCTTCTCGTCCAGGCCCTGCATCTGCTGAATAATGTCGGCTGGCGGGTTGCCGTCGTAGATGGCGTACAGGCGCTGCTGCCGGTACGCATCACGAATGAACACGTAGGGATCGTAGGCGGACTGCAGGAAGTTCTCCGCATCGATCGCCCGCGAACGCAAGGTCACCAGATAGATCGCCTGCGGCAGGTATTGCAGGCCATGGTAGTCATGGTTGCTGGCGTACAGACTCAGCGGGTCGAAGAAGTAACTGTCGACCGGCAGACTCCAGATATCGCGCGCGGTGCTGGGGCCGAAGAACGGCAGCACCAGGTAGTCGCCTTCCGGCGCGCCCCAGCGTGCCAGGGTGATGCCGAAGTCGTTGCTTTCCAGTGGCAGGCCGAGCTGGCTGGCCGGATCGAAGAAACCGCCGATGCCCAGGGTCAGGTTGACCAGGAATCGGCCGGTGCTCTGCAGCGCCTGTTTCGGGCGCGCCTGCAGCAGGTCGTTGGCGACCGTGATAGGCATGCGGATGTTGGTGAAGAAGTCACTGACCGAGCGGCGCACCGGCGGGTTGGTCACCTTGCGGTAGCCCAGCGCGACCGGGCGAACCACGGCCTTGTCCACCGCATCGTTGAATTTGTAGGCCTTGCGGTTGTAATTCTGCAGCGGATCGTCGGTGCGCGGCTTGGCGATCGTGCAGCCAGCCAGCAGGGCGAGCGCAAGCACGGGCAACCAGCGGCTCAATAAGGGGGATCGAAGCTGTGATGGCATTGGCGCAGGGGATTCGCGTCGGGGGGAGACATCATAAGTGTACTGTCTGGTTTTATATCGTGCACGGCTTTCGGTGTGCTTTCACAGTCACACTGCCGATCCGCGGCCAGCCCGCCATGATACGCGTCGTCCGCATTGCCAGCAAAGCACCCGCTGGCTACACTGTCAGACCATATAAGTCATTTTATTCTTTAAGGATTTCGCATGGCACGTATTACCGTGGAAGACTGCCTTGAGGTGGTCGACAACCGCTTCGAGCTGGTGCTGATGGCAACCAAGCGCGCGCGTCAGCTGGAAAAGGGCGCCGAGCCGGCGGTCAATCCCGATCACGACAAGCCGACCGTGCTGGCGCTGCGCGAAATCGCCGCCCGCCGCATCGATCAGGCCACGATCGACCAGATCGACAAGGCCGAGCGCGAGCGCGCCGAGCGCGAGGCGCTGGAGTGGGCCGCGGCCGAGGTCGACGACGACCTGTCCAAGGGCGGCGACGACTGATGGATGGCGGCGGCTGTAGAACGCGCAGCTGCCACACCGGCGCGTCCGGTGTGATGGATTGCGCGCGCCTGCCTGCCGTCTGCCGTTCTTGCGATGAGGTGGGCGCCTGAGCTGGCGCCAGTACCGATGACTGCGGCCATCCACCCCGCTTCGGTCGACTTGTCCGCATTGCCACCGTATGTGCTGGCATTGAAAGAGCGCATCGCCTACCTGTCGGACGCGCAGGTCGAACGCGTACTGCGTGCATTCGAGATCGGCGCGCTGGCGCACGCCGGACAGGAGCGCAAGAGCGGCGAACCGTACATCACCCATCCGGTGGCGGTCGCCGGCATCCTTGCCGAACTGGGGTTGGACGCGGAAACGATCATCGCGGCGATCCTGCACGACACTCTGGAAGACACCGAACTCAGTCGCGAAGCGCTGGCCGCCGAGTTCGGCGAGGTCGTGGCCGAGCTAGTCGATGGCGTCACCAAGCTGGACAAGATGCGCTTCGGCAGTCGCCAGGAGGCCGATGCGGAGAGTTTCCGCAAGATGCTGCTGGCGATGGCGCGCGACATCCGCGTGATCCTGATCAAGCTGGCAGATCGCCTGCACAACATGCGCACGCTCGGCGCCAAGGACTCCGATTCACGTCGCCGCATCGCGCGCGAGACGCTGGAGATCTTCGCGCCGATCGCGCAGCGGCTGGGCATGAACAAGTTCAAGGCGGAGCTGCAGGATCTGGGCTTTCGCGCGCTGTATCCGGATCGCTATCGGGTGATCAGCGAACGTATCCGCGCCGCGCTCGGCAACCGTCGCGAGGCGATGGGCAAAATCGAGGCTGCGCTGTCGACGCGGCTCAGCGCCGACCACCTGCAGAGCCGTGTGGTCGGCCGGATCAAGTCGCCGTGGAGCATCTATTCGAAGATGCGCGGCGAGCACAAGAGCTTTGCCCAGCTGATGGACGTCTACGGCTTCCGCGTGGTCGTCGACAGCGCGATGAGCTGCTACATGGCGCTCGGCGTGGTGCACGCGCTGTACAAGCCGGTCGACAAGCGCTTCAAGGATTTCATCGCGATTCCCAAGGCGAACGGTTACCAGTCGCTACACACCGTGCTGCTCGGGCCGTTCGGTGCGCCGATCGAGGTGCAGATCCGCACCGCCGAGATGGAATCGGTGGCCGAGAGCGGCGTCGCCGCGCACTGGGCCTACAAGACCGAGAGCGGACCGGCCAACAGCGCGCAGGCGCGAGCGCGCGAGTGGCTGTCGTCGCTGGCGGACAGTTCGGCGAGTACGGTCTCGTCGTCGGAGTTCATCGAAAACGTCAAGATCGACCTGTTCCCCGACGAGGTCTACCTGTTCACGCCGCGCGGCCACATTCTGTCGCTGCCGCGCAATGCCACCGCGCTGGACTTCGCCTATGCCGTGCACACTGATGTGGGTGATCACGCGGTCGCCGCGCGGGTCGACAAGAAGCTGCTGCCGCTGCGCACGCGGCTGGAGTCGGGACAGCTGGTGGAGATCATCACCGCGCCGTCGGCGGTGCCGAACCCGGCGTGGCTAGAAGTGGTCGTCACCGGCAAGGCGCGCACCGCGATCCGGCAGTACCTGAAACATCTGCAGCACGAGGATGCGGTCGACTTCGGTCATCGCATGCTCGATCGTGCACTGGACGCACGGGGCAGCAGCCTGGACGGTATTCCGGCGGCTGTGCTGGACCGTTTCCTGGAAACATCCAAGCTCAAGCGTCTGGAAGAGCTGCTGTCCGACATCGCGCTGGGCAATCGCATGCCCGATGTGGTGGCCAGCCAGTTGCTGGGATCGCGCGGCAAAAAGGCCGGTGGCAAGCCGCCGGTGTCGACACAGGCGCATGAGAAAATTCGCATCACCGGCGCCGAGCGTGGCGTACTCAGTTTCGCCAACTGCTGCCATCCGCTGCCGGGCGACGACATCATCGGCTACCTGTCGTCGGGCAAGGGCATCGTGGTGCATCGCGAGGAATGCCCGAACGTGGTCGAGCTGCGCAAGTCGCCAGAGCGCTGCGTGGCGATCGAATGGGATCGTGGCGTGCAAGGCGACTATCGCGCCGAGCTGCGGATCGAGGTGATCAACCGCCCCGGCGTATTGGCCACGGTGGCGGCTGCGATTGCTGCTGCCGACTCGAACATCGAGAACGTCGAATACGTCGAACGCGACGACGCTGCCGCGACCCTTCTGTTCGCGATGGAAGTGAAGAACCGCAAGCATCTGGCCGACGTGATCCGTCGGGTGCGTCGCACTGGCGTGGTCAGCGGCGCGTATCGCTATCCGTTGTAGGAGTGAGTGAGGAGGAGCTGAGAAACGGGTGTGGCTGCTAGCATCCACTCGTTGCCCCTTCCCCCCACCCCCACTCGAGGCTCCCATGTCCCGCAGCATCATCGCCACTGAACTGGCACCGGCCGCGATCGGTCCGTATTCGCAGGCCGTGCGCGCCGGCAACACCGTGTATTTCTCCGGCCAGATTCCGCTGGATCCGGCCATCGGCGCGCTGGTCGAGGGCGACATCACGCTGCAGACGCGGCGCGTGTTCGACAACCTCACTGCCGTCGCCGAGGCGGCCGGTGGCTCGCTGGCGCAGATCGTGCGCGTGGGCATCTATGTCACCGACCTGGCGAACTTCGCCGCGGTCAATGCGGTGATGGCTGAATATTTCCAGTCGCCGTATCCGGCACGTTCCACCATCGAAGTGTCCGGCCTGCCGAAGGCGGCGCAAGTCGAGGTCGATGCGGTGATGGTGCTGCCCGGCCAGGAATGAACTGATTTTCACGCGGTCTGCGCCGACAGCCAGCATCGGCAACTGACTTACGACAAGAGACGGCGCTCGGTTAGGCTTGCACGTCATGGCCACCCGCACCGCCCGTCCTGTTCCCATTGTCGGCACCGATCCGGGTGTCGCCCCAGTCAGCGCGTTGCCAGGTGTCGGGCCGGCGCTGGTCGCGGCGCTGGCGCGGCTCGGGCTGGAACGGGTGCAGGATCTGTGGTTTCACCTGCCGCTGCGCTACGAGGACAAGACCCGCGTCACCGTGATCGCCGATCTGTGCGTCGGCGAGCGGGCGCAGGTCGAGGGTGTGGTCGAGGCGGTCGAGCGTGGCTTTCGCTATCGCCCGCAGTTGAAGGTGGCAATCGGCGATGCCAGCCGGCAGACCTTGCTGCTGCGCTTTTTCCATTTCAATCGAGCGCAGGCCGAGCAGTTGTTGCCGGGCACGCGGCTGCTTTGCTATGGCGAAGTGCGTCACGGTGCGCAAGGGTTGGAGATGGTGCATCCCAGCTATCAGCGCCTGAGCGGGGATGCTGAAGTTGCGGTCGACGAGTTGCTCAGTCCGGTGTATCCGACCACCGAAGGACTGGGTCCGAAGCGGTTGGCCGGGGTGATCGGCAAGGCGCTGGCGCTGTTGCCGCCGGCCGCGCAACTGGAGCTGATTCCACCCGGGCTGTGCGCCGAACACGGCCTTACCTCGTTGCGTGACGCATTGCTCTACGTGCATCGGCCACCGCCGGACGCGCATCTGGGCCAGCTCACGCTCGGCCATCATCCGGCCCAGCAACGGTTGGCGTTCGAGGAATTGCTGACCCAGCACTTGAGCCTGAAACGCATGCGTGCGGCGGTGCGCAGCCGGCATGCGCCGAAGCTGGGTGGCGATGGCGATCTGCGCCGGCAACTGCTCGGCGGGCTGCCGTTTCGGATCACTGCGGCACAGCAGCGCGTCAGCACCGAAGTCGCGCGGGATCTGGCGAGAACCCAGCCGATGCTGCGACTGGTGCAGGGCGACGTCGGCAGCGGCAAGACGGTGGTCGCCGCGTTGGCCGCACTGGCTGCAGTGGAGGCGGGCTATCAGGTCACCCTGATGGCGCCGACTGAGTTGCTGGCCGAGCAGCATCTGCACAATTTTCGGCACTGGCTGAAACCACTTTGCATCGAGGTGGAATGGCTGGCCGGCAAGGTCACCGGCAAGGCGCGCAAGCTGGCGCTGGAACGGGTGGCTGCTGGCGCGCCTGTAGTGATCGGCACGCATGCACTGATGCAGGAAGGGGTCGCGTTTGCGCGGCTCGGGCTGGTGATCGTCGACGAGCAGCACCGCTTCGGCGTGCAGCAACGGCTGGCTTTGCGCGACAAGGGCAAGGATGGCGAACTGGTGCCGCATCAACTGGTGCTCACCGCCACGCCGATTCCGCGCACTCTGGCGATGAGTGCGTACGCCGATCTGGACGTCTCATCCATCGACGAATTGCCGCCCGGCCGCACGCCGGTACAGACCATCGCGATCTCGAACGCGCGGCGGATCGAGGTGATCGGGCGCATCCATGCAGCCTGTGTCGAAGGGCGTCAGGTGTACTGGGTATGCACGCTGATCGAGGAATCCGAGCAGCTGCGCGCGCAGGCGGCCGAGGTGGCGCATGCCGAGCTGTCCGCCGCGTTGACTGGCTTCAAGGTCGGCCTGATCCACGGCCGCATGAAGCCGAAGGAAAAACAGGCGGTGATGGATGCGTTCAAAGCCGGCGCGCTGGCTGTGCTGGTGGCGACTACGGTGATCGAGGTGGGCGTGGACGTGCCAAACGCCAGCCTGATGGTGATCGAGAACAGCGAGCGGCTCGGGCTGGCCCAGCTGCATCAGCTGCGCGGTCGGGTCGGCCGCGGCGCGCGCGCATCCAACTGCGTGCTGCTGTATCAGCCGCCGCTGGGTCAGCTGGCGCGCGAGCGGTTGCAGGTGATGCGCGATACCAATGACGGGTTTCGCATCGCCGAAAAGGATCTGGAGCTGCGCGGCCCCGGTGAAGTGCTCGGCACCCGGCAGACTGGCCAGCTCAGTTTCCGGATCGCCGATCTGGCCCGCGACGCACATCTGTTGCCGGCGGTGCAGCAGGTCGGCGAGCACATGCTGGCGGAGTACCCGCGGCAGACCGAACAGTTGATCGAGCGCTGGATCGGCGGCGCCGCACGCTACGTGCATGCGTGAAGGGCGGCTACTCGCCGCGCCGGTTCCGCTAAGCTGTTCCTTTGCACCGACGCGACACGCATCCGATGAGCAAACCGCAACTCCTGATTGATACCGACCCCGGCGTCGATGACGCGCTGGCGATCCTGATGGCGCATGCGCATGCCGATATTGCCGGTCTCAGCATCGCCGCCGGCAACGTGGGACTCGACCATACCGTGCGTAATGCGCGCACCCTGATTGATCTGTTGGGCAGCACCGCACCGGTATTCGCCGGCTGTGCCACGCCGCTGGTACGTGCGCCGGAGGAGGATGCCGCGTTCGTGCATGGCGCGGATGGTTTTGGTGATGTCGGCTTTCCCTTGCCGAAGGCTCCGCTGGCGGACGAGTCCGCTGCGCTGGCCTTGCTGCGGCTGACCCGCGAACGACCGGGCGAGCTGACCCTGGTGGCGCTGGCGCCGCTGACCAACCTGGCGCTGGCGCTGCGGCTTGATCCCACGTTGCCCGAACGGGTGGCGCGGCTGGTGGTGATGGGCGGTGCGGTCACCGGTCACGGCAACACCGGCAAGGTGCCGGCAGAGTTCAATGTCGGCTTCGACCCGGAAGCGGCGCATGTGGTGTTCGAGGCGTTTCCGACGTTCGACCTGGTCGACTGGGAAGCCACCTTGCGGCATGCGTTCGGCGATGCGGAATTCGATGGCTGGCTGGCCGCCGGTGATCAGCGTGCCGATTTCTTCGGGCAGATCGTCGCCACGGCGCGACACTACAACGCGAAACGCGATCGCAGTGGTGTGATCGCGGCCGACGCGCTGGCGATGGCGGTGGCGATCGATCCATCGATCATCACCCGCAGCGAGACCCGCGCGGTGGCGGTGGAGCTGGACGGTCGGCTGACCCGCGGTGCCACCGTGGTCGACTGGGCCGCGCGGCTGGGCCGGCCGGCCCAGGCGAACATCGTGCTGGAAGTGGACCAGGCCCGCTTTGCCGCGATGGTGCGGCGCGCGCTGGGTGTGCCGGACTGACGAGCGGAGGGACTCGCCTCGATGGGTCGATCCGGCATCTGATTGGCTGCCGACTTGCGGCGGTGCGCGGTTCCTCGTTACAATGCCGCTCTTTTCACCACCGCTTTAGAGCCTGTCATGAAGCCTGATATCCATCCGAACTACAACCCGGTGGTGTTCCAGGACCTGTCGTCCGACTTTTCGTTCCTGACCAAGTCGACCATGTCCAGCAAGGAAACCATCAAGTGGGAAGACGGCAATGAGTACCCGCTGATCAAGGTGGATATCTCCAGCCATTCGCACCCGTTCTACACCGGCAAGCAGAAGTCGCTGGATGTTGGCGGCCGCGTCGACAAGTTCCGTCGCCGCTATGCGGGCACCGTCAAAGAGTAATCGACGGTAACGACCAGCGCCTCGCGTTGGTCGACCAGAATTCCGATTCGAAACACGGGGCGAGTGCAGACTCGCCCCGTGTTTTTTCGTGTCTGCCATCTGACCATTCGCCATCGAATGTGTATGGGGCCTTATGCGATAATGGTCGGTGAGCTGACGCCATGGCGTCCGTTGCATCGCATCTTTCCCCGATGTGCGATGCCAGACATTCCCTCGCTGGACGGCACCGTCATTGCGGTTGCCGCCGGTGGTGACCCACATGAAGGAGGTTTCCGTGTCCGATTCCAAGATCGTCAAGCTGGTGGATGAGTCGAGCAACCGCAGCAGTGAATTGCCGCTGATCAGCGGCACGCTCGGTCCGGCCTGCATCGACATCGGCACGCTGTACAAGGACACCGGCCACTTCACCTACGATCCCGGCTACGGCAGCACCGCCAGCACCAAGAGCGCGATCACCTATATCGACGGCGACCAGGGCGTGCTGCTCTATCGCGGCTACCCGATCGAGCAGCTGGCGCAGAAGTCCAGTTTCCTCGAGGTGTCCTACCTGCTGCTCAACGGCGAGCTGCCGGATACGGCGCAGTTCGAGAGTTTCGAGCACGAGATCACGCATCACACGATGATGCACGAGGCGCAGAAGAACTTCTTCCAGGGCTTCCACCATGACGCGCACCCGATGGCGATGCTCGCCGCCGCCGTCGCCTCGCTGTCGGCGTTCTATCATGACGACCTGGACGTGGAGGATCCGGCCGATCGCAAGCTCGCCGCGATCCGCCTGATCGCGAAGATGCCGACCATCGCAGCCGCCTGCTTCCGCTATTCGGTCGGCTGGCCGATGCGCTATCCGCGCAATAACCTCGAATACGTCACCCGCTTCCTGCACATGATGTTCGAGGTGCCGAGCGAGCCGTTGCAGCTGAATCCGGTCGCTGCCAAGGCGCTGGATCTGCTGTTCATCCTGCATGCCGACCACGAGCAGAACGCATCCACTTCCACCGTGCGTCTGGTCGGTTCGACCGGCGCCAATCCGTACGCGTCGATCGCCGCCGGCATCACCGCGCTGTGGGGCCCGGCGCACGGCGGCGCGAACGAGGCAGTGCTGAAACAGCTCAAGGAGATCGGCACGCCGGACAACGTCGAGACTGCAGTCAAGCGTGCGAAGGACAAGAACGACAGCTTCCGCCTGATGGGTTTCGGCCATCGCGTGTACAAGAATTTCGACCCGCGCGCCAAGATCATTCGCGAGATGTGCCACAAGGTGCTGGCCGAGCTCGGCGTCAATGACCCGCTGCTCGATGTGGCGATGAAGCTGGAAGAGGCGGCGCTGAAGGACGAGTACTTCGTCGAGCGCAAGCTGTACCCGAACGTCGATTTCTATTCCGGCATCATCTACAAGGCGCTAGGTATCCCGACCGAGATGTTCACCGTGATGTTCGCGATCGCGCGCACTTCCGGCTGGATCGCACACTGGATCGAGCAGCACGAAACGCCCGGATCGCGGATCGGCCGTCCGCGACAGATCTACACCGGCTCGGACGTGCGCGATTACGTGCCGACGGCCAAGCGCTGATCCTCGACCGGCACTGATTGATCCAACAAAAACGCCCCGGCTTCGACCGGGGCGTTCTTCATGTGCCGGTGCGATTGCGGCTCAGCGCAACGCGGCGCCCAGGCGCTGCTCGAAGTCCTCGCCGTCGTCCTCGTCCAGCAGGATTTCTACCTGCGCCAGCGCGGCACGGCGCATCGGTCGATCGTCGGTTCGATCCAGCGGTGCCTGGCGCATCGCATCGCGCGGCAGCACGGTGAGGTCGAACGGCAGCTCGTCGGCGGCGAACAGCAAGACGGGGTACTCGGGCTGCTCGTCGCTGCGGCTACTGCTGCTGCGCAGCCGGCGGGTCTGCGTCTCGATCGGCACGCCGTGATCGCGCAGGTACAGCGCGACCGCATCGGGGTCGTCGCTGAACACATGGAGGCATACCGCCGAGTGCGCATCGGCGGTGCCTTCGAGCACGGCGCCGACCAGGCGCGGCTCGAACGGGGCGAGGAAGCGCATCGCCTCGACCGCGGCCTCGCGTCGCTGCCGCAGCAGCTGCGGCTGGCTGTCGGCGAGAAACAGGCGCTGGTGTTCACGCAGGGCCTGCTCGATCTCCAGGTTGCGCGGCAACGACTGTGTTTCGAGAATGCCCAGTCGCTCGGCTGCCTTCAGCTTGGCGTGGTGAAAATCACGGATGCCGTGCTCGCTCATCAGGCGGGCGGCTTCCTGCGCGATACGCAGACGATTGCGCTGCAGGCGGTCATGCGCATGGATGCGATGGTGTTCACCTCGGGACATGGCGCGCTCCTCATCGATCGGTGGGGCGTCAGGGGCGAAACCCGCGTTGCCCAGGCAGCCCCGGTGGTTCAGAAGATGTCGTAGGCGTGCTGCTGATCCTGCTCCTTCTGCTGGGCGGCCTGGTTGCGCAGACGATCAACATCTTCCACCTTGAACATCTCGTTCATGCCGTTCGGGTCGCCCACGGAGGTGGGCAGGCCGTTCTGGCCGTTGATCAATACCGTACTGATTCCTGGCGGCATCGGCAACGTGCTCAACGGCTGGCCTTTCAGCGCGACGCCCATGTAATCCATCCAGATCGGCAGGGCCGCCTTGGCGCCGAATTCGCCGTGGCCCAGCGAGGTGTAGTCGTCGTAGCCGACCCAGACCGCCGTCGACAGGTCGCCGTTAAAGCCGACGAACCAGGCGTCGCGATGATCGTTGGTGGAACCGGTCTTGCCGGCGAGATCCTCGCGGCCCAGTTCCTTGGCGGCGAAACCGGTGCCACGGGGGCTGGTGATCACGTCCTTCATCAGCGAGGTAACCAGATAGTCGTTGCGCGCCTCGATCACCTGCGGTGCGAGTACCGGCGGATGTGCATTGTCGCCATGCACGTCGGCCGGCAATACGGCTTCGCCGACGCCGTCGACGCTGCTGGATTCCGCGGGTGCGACGGTGCTGGCCAGATTGTTGGCCGGCGTCGACAGCATGTTGGCCGGCGGCGGGCCGGGCGGGCGCGTGTCGAGCAGGCGCTCCTGGCACTGACGGCAGGCACGCGCAGGGTTGGCGACGTAGACCGGCTTGCCGTTGCGATCGTCGATTTCGTGGATGAAATACGGCGTGACCAGATAGCCGCCATTGGCGAACACCGCATAGCCGCGGGCCATGCTCATCGGCGACACCGACGCGGTGCCCAGCGCCATCGACAGGTTGGCCGGGATCGCATCGAGCGAGAAGCCGAAGCGGGTGGCGTACTCGCGCGTGTAGCGCACGCCGATCGCGTCGAGCAGGCGTACCGAAACCAGGTTCTTCGACTGCACTAGCGCCTCGCGCAGGCGCATCGGCCCGGCAAATTTGTCGTCATCGTTGGATGGCGTCCAGATGCCGTTCGGTTTCGACGGGTCGGGCAGCGCCAGCGGCGCGTCGTTGATGATCGAGGACGGCGTGAAGCCGTGATCGAAGGCGGCCGAATACAGATACGGCTTGAAGCTCGAACCGGGTTGGCGCGCCGCCATCACTGCGCGGTTGAACTTGCTGCGCACGAAGTTGAAGCCGCCGACCAGGGCCTGGATCGAGCCGTCTTCCGGATTGATCGAGGTCAACGCGGCCTGTGCGGCGGGAATCTGCGCCAGCTGCCACTCGCCCTTGCCGTCGCGGGCAAGCCTGATGATGTCGCCACGCTTGAGCACGCTGCCGACGCTGGTCGGTGCGGCGCCGGCCCGGTCGTCGTTGATGCGTGGACGCGCCCAGCTCACCGCGGCCAGATCGAGGATCACGTTCTCGTGGCTGGACAGATAAACCGTCGCCTGTTTGGCATCGCTGGCCGTGACCAGGCCCGGCTGCATGCCCGAGACGTCGGTGTAGCTGGAAAGCAGGTTGTCATAATCGGCCACGCTGGCCCCCGCCGGCAGCTCTTGATGAGCTTCCGGCCCGCGCCAGCCATGTCGCTGATCGTAGGTGATCAGGCCGTCACGTACGGCTTCCACGGCGGTCTGCTGGCGGTCGCTCAGCACGGTGGTTCTGACCACGTAGCCTTCGGTCAGCGCGTCGTTTCCAAAGCGGTCGAGTACCTGCCGGCGCACCATTTCCGCCAGATAGGGCGCATCCACCTCAATCGGCTGTTCGTGTGGGTAGGCATGGCTCGGTTCGGCGATCGCCTGCTCGTAGACCGGCTTGGTGATGTAGTCGTGCCGCAGCATCTCGCCCAGCACCCAGTTGCGCCGGGCGATTGCGCGTTTGGGGCTGTTGATTGGATTGACCGCCGAAGGCAACTGGAAGGTCGAAGCGATCAAGGCGCATTCGGCCACGCTCAGTTGATCCAGCGTCTTGCCGTAGTAGTACTCCGCCGCGGCAGCCACGCCGTACGAACGATGGCCGAGGAACATCTTGTTGAGATACAGCTCAAGGATCTGATCCTTGCTCAATTCATGCTCGATGCGCAGCGCGATGAAGATCTCGGTGAGCTTGCGCGAGTACAGCTTCTCGGGACTCAGGAAGAAGTTGCGCGCGACCTGCTGGGTGATCGTGGAACCACCAGGCCCCTTGTCGCCGCCGGTCACGATGACGTGCCAGCCGGCACGCGCGATACCGTGCCAGTCCACGCCCGGGTGATGGTAGAAGTCCGCATCCTCGGCCGACAGCACCGCGTGCTTGAGTCGATCCGGCACCTTCTCGATGGCGATCGGAATGCGCCGGGTTTCGCCGAAGCTGGCGATCAGCTTGCCGTCGGCGCTCAAGACGCGCAGCGGCACTTGCATGGGGTAGTTCTTGAGCTCCGCCACCGAGGGCAGCCTTGGCGCGATCAGCCAATACGCTACGCCAGCCGCGAGAATCGTCAGGAGCAAACAGGAAAAGGCCAGGATCAATGCCCAGCGCAGCAGACGCTTGAAAATTCGCATGGTGTGGAGATAGCGAGACCTGAGTCAAAACATGGCAGAGTATAGATGTAGCAGTATTCCTCACATGAGGCGGGGTTGGTGAGGCGGGGTTGGCTAAAGCAAGGGTCGCGCCATTTGAGGTGATTCCACAAATGTGGTGGGGATCACGTCAATCACTTGAGAAAGTTTCTGTAGACCGTTGCTATTGCGTTAATTTTTCGATTTAATGCCAGTGCGCATCCCGCCAGGATTCTGGCTATGGGCGTCAGCGGCAAGGGGGAAACACCGTGGGGCTTTTTACACCCAAGAAGCCGGCGCTGATTGGTGTCGACATCAGTTCGACTGCCGTCAAGCTGCTGCAGCTAAGTCAAGTGGGCGGTCGCTATCGCGTGGAGCATTACGCGGTCGAGCCATTGCCGCCCAATGCCGTGGTCGAGAAGAACATCGTCGAGGTCGAGGCGGTGGGCGACGCGATCCGTCGCGCGCTGGCGCGTTCAGGCTCCAAGCTCAAGCACGCATCCGCCGCGGTAGCTGGGTCGGCTGTGATCACCCGCATCATCCCGATGACTGGTGACCTTTCCGACGACGATCTGGAAGGTCAGATCCAGGTAGAGGCGAACCAGTACATCCCGTATCCGATCGACGAAGTCAGCCTCGATTACGAGGTACTCGGGCCGGTACGCGACAACCCCGACATGAATAACGTACTGCTGGCAGCCTCGCGTACCGAGAACGTCGACATGCGCGTGGCCGCACTCGATCTGGGTGGGCTCAGCGCCGGCGTGATCGACGTCGAGGCGTTCGCGATGGAAAACGCGTTCGCGATGGTGGCCGACCAGCTCAACGTCGGCCGCGACGCACTGGTCGCGGTGGTCGACATCGGCGCCACCATGACCACGCTGTCGGTCCTGCGCAACCAGCGCACGATCTACTCACGCGAGCAGGTCTTCGGCGGCAAACAGTTGACCGACGAAATCATGCGCCGTTTCGGGCTCTCCTATGAGGAGGCCGGTCGCGCCAAGCGCAAGGGCGGCCTGCCCGAGTCCTACGAGACCGAGGCACTGGAACCTTTCAAGGAATCGCTGATCCAGCAGATCAGCCGGCTGCTGCAGTTCTTCTTTGCCGGCAGCGAATACAGCAAGGTTGACCAGGTCGTACTGGCCGGCGGTTGCGCATCGATCGAAGGGCTGGGCCCGATGCTGGAAGAGCAGCTCGGCGTGCCTTGTGTCGTCGCCAATCCGCTGGCCCGCATGTCGCTGTCACCCCGGGTCCAGGCGCAGTCGCTGGCGCAGGACGCACCCGCACTGATGATCGCGGTCGGCCTCGCCTTGAGGAGTTTCGACTGATGGCACACGTCAACCTACTTCCGTGGCGGGCCGCGCGGCGCAAGCAGCGCGAGCGTGAGTTCTACATGCAGCTGGTCGCCGCCTTCGTGGTGGCGTTGGGTGTGCTGCTGCTGTGGATCTTCTGGATGGATCAGCGAATCGACAACCAGAACGAGCGCAACACGACCCTACAGACCGAGATCAAGCAGCTCGACGTGCGCATCGCCAAGATCAAGGATCTGGAAACGGTGCGCGCGCATCTGCTGGCACGCAAGCAGATCATCGAACAATTGCAGGCGGATCGATCGCAGATGGTGCATCTGTTCGATGAGCTGGTGAAGACGATCCCTACCAGCGCGCGTCTGACCGCGCTGAAGCAGAACGGCCAGTCGATGTCGCTTGAAGGCGTGTCGCAATCCAACGCCAGCGTTGCCGAATACATGCGCAACGTCGAGTCCTCGCCGTGGATGGGTCATACCGATCTGCGCAAGACCGAAAACACCCATGACGCCACCCGCATGCCGTATTCCTTCGGCTTGGATGTGACGTTGAGCCGGCCGAAGGCCGACGAAACCGACGCCGGCAAGGGGACCGAGCAGCCGGCCGGAGCCAGCTCCAGCGCAGCCCCGGCTGCAACGGTTCCGGCAGCATCCGGCACCGCCGCTAAGGCGATGACTGCCGCGCCGGCGAAGCCTGCCGTTGCTGCGCCGGTTACGCCGGCAGCCAAATCGGTGAGTGCGCCAGCTGCCACGGGAGGGACCAAGCCATGAAGTTCCTCGACGACATCCGCAACCTCGATCGCAACAACGTCGGTGGCTGGCCGCAGTCGGTCAAGGTGTTCTTCACTGGGCTGCTGTGTGCCGTCGTGCTGCTGATCGGCTGGTACTTCTTCGTCAGCAGTCAGCAGGACACTCTACAGACGCTGGCCGGCAAGGAGGACCAGCTCAAGCAGGAGTTCTCGACCAAGCAGGCCAAGTCGGTCAACCTGGAAGCGCTGCAGCAACAGCTCGACGAGATGCAGGACATGCTGCGCCAGTTGCTGCGCCAGCTGCCCAGCAAGACCGAGATGCCCGAATTGCTGATCGATATTTCGCAGACCGCGCAGTCGGCGGGACTGGAATCCGACCTGTTCCAGCCGGGTCCGGAAACCCCGAAAGACTTCTACGCGGAGAAACCGATCACGCTGCGCATGACCGGCACCTATCACCAATTCGGCACCTTCATCAGCGGCGTGGCCTCGTTGCCGCGGGTCGTGATCCTGACCTTGCACGATGTCTCGCTTACCCCGAAGGCGCCAGGCAAGGACGGTGCAGGCGGTCAACTCGTACTGCAGGGCACCGTGAAGACTTACCGTTATCTGGACGACGAAGAAAGCGCAACCGCAGCTGCTGGCAGCAAAGGCAAGACGGGGGGAGCGAAATGATCAACAAGTTTGCTTCCATCAAGCCTGCGCATGTGGTGCGACTGCTGCTGATGCTGGGCGCCGCACTGGTGCTGAGCGGCTGCACCCGCGGCATGTCGGACCTGCGCGACTGGGTTGCGCAGGAAAAGGCCAAGAAGGGTGCGCCGATCCAACCGCTGCCGGTGATCAAGACATTCGAGACGTTCAAGTACGACGATCAGGATCGACGCGATCCGTTCAGCCCGAGTACGGCCGAGCTGCAGACCAACACGGCCAACAGCGGCCCGCGACCGGATGCCAATCGTGCCAAGCAGCCACTGGAGATGTTCGCACTGGACAGCCTCAAGATGGTAGGCACCGTCGGTACCGGCGCGAGCATGGAGGTGCTGGTCAAGGATCCGGGCGGAGTGATCCACCGTGTCCATGCCAGCGAATACATGGGCCAGAACTACGGACATATCACCGCGATCAGCGAGGACCATATCGATCTGGTCGAGCTGATATCCAACGGTAATGGTGGCTGGATGGAACGTCCGGCCAGCATCGCGCTTGACGCGAAATAGGTAGACAGGGGCTGATGCAATGACCAACCAAATCCAATCCTTCCGGGGCCGTGTCATGCGCCATGCGAGCCGTTACATGTTGATGGGCCTGCTGATTGCCGGCGCCACCTGGGCCAGCGCCGCGATGGCAGCCACCACCACGCTGAAGAACATCAGCTATGACGCACTGCCTGGTGGCAGCGTTGAGCTGCACATGGACTTCGGCAACGGTCCGGTGCCGCAACCGAAGATATTCACCACCGGCAATCCGCCGCGTATCGCGGTGGACTTTGCCGACACCGACAATGCGGCCGCGCGACATCTGGATATAGGCAAAGGCTCGACCTCCGGCGTTTCCGCGGTGGCCGCCGGCGGCCGGACCCGGGTGGTGATCGAATTGATGCGTGAATCGAGCTATCGCTCGCGGGTCGAAGGCAACAGCCTGATACTCACCGTCAACAACGGCGGCACGGATCAGTCCGTGACGACTGCTTCCACCATCGATCCGAGCAAGGCGCTCCCCTCGTCATCGAATGGCCCGGCGATTTCCAATATCGATTTCCGCCGTGGTCCGAATGGCGAAGGTCGCGTGCTGATCAGCTTCAGCGGCAGCGGTGCGAATGCAGAGATGTCGCGCAAGGGCGACAAGGTGCTGGTCAATGTCGACCATGCCAGCCTGCCGGCCAACCTTGCACAGCGCCTGGATACGATGGACTTCGCCACACCGGTGCAGTCCATTGTCACCCGCACCGGCACGGGCGGCGGCGCCCATATGGAAATCGCGGTCAAGGGCGATGTCGAAACCTCGGCTTACCAGACTGCCGACCAGTATGTGGTTGAGGTGGCGCCGAAGAAAGCCGCTGCCCAGGATGCCAAGCTCGCCATGCTGGGCAAGGAGCCGAGCTACAGCGGCAATCGCGTCACGTTCAACTTCCAGGACATCCCGGTACGCTCGGCGCTGCAGCTGATCGCCGACATTTCCAAACTCAACCTGGTGGCATCGGACAGTGTCGGCGGCAGTGTCACCCTGCGGCTGGTCAATGTGCCGTGGGACCAGGCGCTGGATGTGATCCTGCGTGCCAAGAGCCTGGACAAGCGGCGCAACGGCAATGTGATCTGGGTCGCGCCGCAGGCCGAACTGGCCAAGTACGAACAGGATCTGGCCGACGCCAAACTGAAGGCACAGGACACCGCCGAGCTGGTTACAGATTATGTGCCAATCAGCTACGGCAACGCGGCGGACATCGCCAGGCTGCTGACCAGCGGTAGTACGCAAGGTGGTGGCGGTGGTGGTGCCAACGCCCAGCGCGGCTTCCTGTCGCCGCGCGGCAGCGTGTCCTTCGATGTGCGCACCAATACACTGCTGCTCAACGACACGCCGGAAAAGATCAGGCAGATACGTGACATGGTCGCGGTACTCGACAAGCCGGTTCAGCAGGTGCTGATCGAATCGCGCATCGTGGTCGCTACCGACGACTTCAGCCGCGAGCTGGGTGCAAAGTTCGGTATTAGCGGCAAACACGCCAATCCTAGCGGTCAGGTGCTGCAGTTCGGCAATCAGCTGGGCGGCACCATCGGCAGCAACGGTGCGCCAAGCACCGTGGGCTCCGGTGGTCTCAACGTCAACCTGCCTGCCGGTACGCCTACCGGAAGCTTCGGTCTCGCCATTCTCGGTGCCAACTATGCGATCGATCTGGAACTCTCCGCCGCGCAGACCGAAGGTCGTGGCGAAGTGATCTCCAGTCCGCGCGTCATCACCGCGAACCAGCAGGAAGCGGTGATCCGTCAAGGCCAGGAGATCGGTTACGTCACGTTCCAGAACAGTGGCGGCGGCGGTGCGGGCAGCGGCACGGCCACCGTGCAGTTCAAGGATGCCGTGCTGGAGCTGAAGGTGACTCCGACGATCACTGCCGACAATCGTGTCTATCTGAAGATCAACGTCAAGAAGGATGCGCTGGCCGGTTACGTGGATGCCCCGGGCAGCGGCAAGATCCCGACCATCGACACCCGCGAGATCAACACCTCGGTGCTGGTGGATAATGGGCAGACGGTGGTGCTCGGCGGCATCTACGAGATCAACAAGTCCAACACGATCAGCAAGGTACCTGGCTTGGGCGACATTCCCGGTATCGGTATCTTGTTCCGCAATACAGCGCGCAAAGATTCCAAGGCCGAACTGCTGATCTTCGTGACGCCGCGAATCCTCAGCGACGCGTTGCAGTAAATTCCTGCGCATGGCAAACAGAGAGGCGGCTTCGGCCGCCTCTCTGTTTTGCGCGATGCATGCGGCACAGCGGGCCGATTAAACTTATGCCGCTGGCTATGGTCTGTAGCACGCCGCCCGATCCGCCAGCGCATCGTCGCGTGGTGGCTCCAGCCTGTGTCATGCCGAGAACGGAACCGATCATGGATATGCCCGAAACTCCATCGCCGAGCCGCCTGCAGCAATCCTTCGGGCAACTGCGCGACGATCTGCAGCGCTGCATCATCGGTCAGCCACATCTGATCGACTGCCTGCTGGTGGCCTTGCTGGCCGATGGTCATCTGTTGGTCGAGGGTGCGCCCGGGCTGGCCAAGACCACCGCGGTGAAGGCTCTAGCGGCGCGGATCGAGGCGGATTTCCATCGGGTGCAGTTCACTCCAGATCTGCTGCCGGCCGACCTTACCGGCACTGACGTGTTTCGTCCGCAGTCGGGCAGTTTCGAGTTCGAGCGCGGCCCACTGTTCCACAACATCGTGCTGGCCGACGAGATCAACCGCGCACCAGCCAAGGTGCAGTCGGCATTGCTGGAGGCGATGGCCGAGCAGCAGATCACCGTAGGCCGCAGTACCTGGCAGCTGCCTGAGCTTTTCATGGTGATGGCGACGCAGAACCCTATCGAGCAGGAAGGTACCTTTACCTTGCCGGAAGCCCAGCTCGATCGCTTTCTGATGCATGTGACGATCGGTTACCCCGATGCGGTCGCCGAGCTAGCCATTCTCAAGCTGGCGCGCGAACAGGCCAGTCGGCGCGCGCATCCTGCGCCCGCGCCACCGGCTTTGCTGAGTCAGGCCGATGTGTTCGCCGCGCGCGACGCGGCGATGGCGGTGCACATGGCGCCGGCGCTGGAGGAATACCTGACCCAGCTCGTGCTGGCTACGCGCGATGCCGGCCGCTACGGCACCGAGTTGAAGCGCTGGATCGCCTGGGGCGGCAGTCCGCGCGCCACCATCGCGCTGGATCGCTGTTCGCGCGCGCAGGCATGGCTGGCTGGGCGCGACTACGTATTGCCCGAGGATGTGCACAGCATCGTCCACGAAGTGCTGCGTCATCGGGTGCTGCTCAGCTATGAGGCGGAGGCCGAAGGCGTGCGCCCGGATCAGGTGATCGACCGCCTGCTGGATCTCGTGCCGCTGCCGTGAACGTCGTGGCGCAACATCGCGCGGATGGCGACGGTCGTAGCCAGGTCTCGCTGGCCGAACTGATTGCGTTGCGCGCGCGGGTAGGTCGCGTGCGCATGGCTCCGCTGCTCAGTCGTGCAGCGCGCAGCGGACAGCAGTCCAGCCGTCTATACGGCCGTGGCATGGACTACGCCGAATCGCGCGTCTACCAGGCAGGCGACGACGTGCGTCGGCTCGACTGGCGCCTCACCGCACGCAGCGGCAAGCTGCATACCAAACTGTTCCAGGAGGATCGTGAGGGCTGCCTGCTGATCCTGCTGGATACCCACGCCAGCATGCGTTTCGGCACGCGGGTGCGCTTCAAGTCGGTGCAGGCCGCGCGCGCTGCCGCCGCCGCCGCGTGGTACGCGGTACGCGCCGGCGAACGAGTCGGAGTGATGGCATTCGGTCACGCCGATCAGTTGCTGCGTCCGCAGGCGGGGCCGCGTGGCGCACTCGCGCTGTGCGGTGCACTGGCCGATTGGGATGCGCTGCCGTCATCGGACAAGGTCGAGCCGCTATCCGATGCGCTGACCCGCGCCTCGCGCGTACTGCATGGCGCCAGCCGCGTGCTGCTGATCAGCGACGGCTTCAGCTGCGACACGCCGGCCCGGCAGCGCCTGCTTGATCTGACCCGGCATGCGGGTGTCAGCGTGCTGGTGGTGGCCGATGCGCTGGAACTGGCGCTGGCTCCAGCGGGACGCTACCCGCTGGAGCACGCCGGCGAGCGCAGCGAAGTGCTGCTGCAATCCGCACGCCAGCGTCAAGATTTTCAGCGCGCGCTAGGCGCTGGGCCGGCGCGGCTCGGTGAACTGGGCAAGGCGTTGGGCCTGCGTTGCAGCAGCATCGATACCACCGCCGACCCGTTCGATGTCGTCACCGGCCTGTTCGACGGCGCGAGGCCGGCGCGATGATGGCGTTGCCCAGCCCGCCGGCCGCGCCGCCGCCGACCGGCCCCAGCTTGCGCGACATCCATCTGCCGCCCGCGCCCTCATGGTGGCCGCCGGCGGTGGGTTGGTGGCTGCTGACGGCGCTGGTGATGCTGACCCTGCTGACCGTTGCATGGTGGTGGCGACGGCACCGAGGTGTGTTGCGCCAGCGTCAAAGGGTGCTGCTCGAACTCGATCGACTTGCCCTGCGGCATCAGCACGATGGCGATCACGCAGCGTTGGCGAGCGGAATGCATCAGCTGTTGCGTCGGGTGGCGCGGCGGCATGATACGCAGGCTGCGCAACAGCGCGGCGACGCGTGGCGGCAGACGCTGGCGCGAGTGCCGGTCGATGCAGCCACACTGGAGCGGCTGCTGGCGCTGGATCAGCTGATCTATCGTCAGCAGGCAGCGTTCGATCACGCTGCTGCCGTCACCGCCGTGCGGCAATGGCTGCGTCTCGCGTTGAAGCCGGCGACGTGGAAGCGGACCGCGCCGGAGTCTGCGCATGCCTGAGTTCGCATGGCCGTGGGTTGTCGTGCTGTTGCCGCTGCCGTGGCTGCTTCGCCGCTGGTTACGCGCGGCCGCGCCGGGACAGGCATTGCATCTGCCGCAGCCTGGTGTGCGGCTCGCCACGGTTTCCGGTAATCGCGCGCGCGGCGTCACATCATGGCTGCTGGCCTTGGCCTGGCTATGCCTGCTGGCTGCAGCGGCGCGACCGCAATGGGTCGGGCCACCGCAGGCGCAGCAGCGCAGCGGGCGCGCGCTGATGCTGGCGGTGGATCTGTCCGGCAGCATGCGCACCGGCGACATGCAATTGGCGGGTCACCCGGTTAGCCGCTTCGGCGCGGTCGAGGCGATTGCCGGCGATTTCATCAGCCGCCGCAGCGGCGACGAAATAGGTTTGATCCTGTTCGGTAGCCAGGCGTTCCTGGTGATACCGCTGACCTACGATCTATCCGCCGTTCGCGCGCAATTGCAGGGTGCGGCGGTAGGTCTGGCCGGCACCGAGACGGCGATCGGCGATGCGATCGCGGTGGCGGTGAAACGGCTGTCGGCGCTGCCCGAACAGGCGCGCGTGCTGGTGCTGCTCACCGACGGCGTCAACAACGCCGGCAGCATTGCGCCACGCGAGGCGGCGCGCGCGGCCAAGGCGGCTGGCGTGCGCATCTACACCATCGGCATCGGTGCCACGCAGATGCGCATACCGGGATTCTTCGGCAGCCAGCTGGTCAACCCATCGGCCGATCTGGATGCCGACATGCTCACCAGTATCGCCACGCAGACGGGCGGGCGTTTTTTCCGCGCCACCGACAGCAGCGAACTGATCGATGCCTATCGTGCGATTGATGCACTGGAACCGATGCCGCAACACGGACCGACCCTGCGCCCGCGGCATGAGCTGTTCCGCTGGCCGCTGCTGGCGGCGATTGCGCTGCTGTTGCTGGTGATCGTGCCGCGCCGGTTTGGCCGAGTGTCGGAGCGAGCCGCATGAGCGAGCTTCTGCGGCAGTTCCATTTCCTGCAGCCGTGGTGGTTGGCCGCGCTGGCGCCGTTACCGCTGCTGTGCTGGCTGGGCGTGCGACGTGACGCGGCACAGCTGGAGCTGTCACGGCTGGTCGATGCAGCCCTGCTACCGCATCTGCTGCGCGGCCGTGCCGGCAACCGCAGCTTGCCGGTGTGGTTGTTCGCGCTGGGCTGGACGCTGTGTGCCTTGGCGCTGGCCGGGCCGAGCTGGAGTCACGTCAACCAGCCGCTGTATGCCAGCCGCGCGGCGCAGGTGGTGGCGGTCTCGCTGTCGCAACACATGCTGTCGCGCGACGTGGCGCCGAGCCGGCTCGATCGCGCGCGCTACAAGGCGCGCGATCTGCTGGCCAGTAATCACGACGGACTCAACGCGCTGATCGGCTATGCCGGCGAGGCGTTCGTGGTGGCGCCGCTGACGTCCGATGCGAACAGCCTCGACGACCTGCTCGATGCGCTGGCGCCGGACACCATGCCGGTGGACGGCGACAACCCGGCGCTGGCGATCGAGCGTGGCATGGCGTTGATCCACGATGCCAAGGCCAGCGGCGGTTCGCTGGTGCTGATCACCGATCAAGTCGATGCCGCTGCCGCTGCCGCCGCGCGCAAGGCGAATGCTGCCGGCGTACACGTATCCGTGCTCGGCGTGGGTACCTCGCAAGGTGGTCCGGTGCCGCTGTCCGATGGCGGTTTTCTGCGCGATGCGCAAGGCGGCATGGTGTTGGCTCGCCGCGACGATGCCGCGCTCGGCGCGCTGGCCACCGCCGGTGGTGGCAGCTATGCGGCGATGACGACGGATCATCGGGATATCGACGCGCTGCATGCGCAACTTGGCGCCGCGCCAGCGACGCTGGCAGACGGGCAGCTGGGCGACGAATGGCAGGATCGCGGTCCGTGGCTGTTGCTGCCGCTGCTGCTGATCGTGGCACTGGCGTTCCGTCGCGGCTGGCTGCTGTTGCTGCCGTTGATCATGCTGCCGCTGCTGCCGACCAGGGCCGACGCGACGACGTGGCATGACCTGTGGCAGCGTCCCGATCAGCAGGCCGCGCAAGCCTTGCGGCAAGGTCACGCGAAACAGGCGCAACAGCTGGCACACGACCCGGCCTGGCGTGGTGCGGCTGCGTATCGCGCGGGCGACTATGCAGCAGCTAAGCAGGCTTTGCAGCACGCGCCCGGTGGCGATGCGGCGTACAACCTCGGCAACACGCTGGCGCGGCAGGGCCAGTATCAGCAGGCGATCGCGGCTTACGATCGTGCGTTGAAACTTGACCCGAACAACGCCGATGCCACGGCCAATCGCAAGGCGGTCGAGGACTGGTTGCACCAGCAGCAGAATCAGCAGTCGCCCGATCAGAAAAAGCATGAAGGCCACAACGGCAGTCAGGGACAGTCATCGCCGGGTGATAAGGACAAGAACGGCAAGTCGGATTCGCCTGATCAGAAATCCGCGCAGGACGGCGCCAAGCCGTCCGAGCAGCCGGGTCAGGATGGCAAGCCCCATACGCAGGATCAGTCCGGCCAGAATTCCTCGCAGCAGGATCATTCCGGCAAGAACCAAGCCGGCGATCAACCAAAAGCACCGAGCGAGCAGCAACAGGCCGAACAGAAGGCGCAGGCGGAGCAGGCACAGCGGGCGTTGAAACAGCAGATGGATCAGGCGCTGGGCAAATCAGCGGACAAGCCGCCGCAGACGCATCAGCTCGGCGCGCTGGCGAAGGACGATCCGGAGTCGAAACTGCCGGCGGATCTGCAGCACGCCTTGCAGCGGGTGCCGGACGATCCGGGTGCGCTGCTGCGGCGCAAGTTCGAACTGGAATACCAGCAGCGCCACGGCGGCGCGCCGACCGAGGATGGACAGCCGTGATGTTTCGACGATTCATCGTATGGTGGTTGCTGATGCTGTTGCTGGTTCCGGCACTGGCGCATGCCGCCAGCGTGCAGGCCAGCCTGGATCGCAGCAGCGTGCAGCTGGGCGAAACGGTGACCTTGAATCTGCGCGTCGAGAATGCGAGCGGCGGCATCGATATGCCCGACCTGCACGCGTTGGACCAGGACTTCAGCATCCTCGGCACATCGCAGAACAGCAGCCTCAGCATCGTCAATGGATCGGCCAGCTCGACCCTGACGATCGGCGTGGCATTGCGCCCGAAGCATGAGGGCACGTTGCAGATCCCTGCATTGAGCGTGGCCGGCAGCCAGACGAGCCCGCTGCAACTGCAGGTGAGCGCCAATGCCCCGGCGATGGCGGCAGCGGCGCACAAGGATGTCTTCATGGAAGCGCAGGTCGAGCCGACGCACGGCTACGTCGGCCAGCAACTGAGTTATGTGGTGCGCTTGTACTTCGCCGTCAATATCGGCAACGGTGCGCTGAGTGCGCCGCAGCTCGATGGCGTGGAAGTCAGTCAACTTGGCGACGATCTGAACTACGACGCCGAGCGTGGCGGCCGCAGCTATCACGTGCTGGAACGGCGCTATGCGCTGGTGCCGCAGCATGCCGGTCACATCGAGATGCCTGCCGCGAATTTTCAGGGCGAGGCGACCGATCCGAACGACCCGAACAGTTTCTTCGGTGCCAGCACGCCGGTTTCGGCCAGCGCAGCTGCGCCGACGATCGACGTACAGGCGGCGCCAGCCGACTGGGGCAGGAGCGCGTGGCTGCCGGCGCGTCAGCTGAGCCTGAGCCTGGATGGCTGGCCAGGCGCGCAGGATCAGGTGCGTGTGGGGCAGCCGCTGAACCTCACCATGAATTTGCAGGCGACCGGCCTGCCGTTCGAGGCACTGCCGGCGCTGAGTCTGCCATCCCTGGATGGCGCCAAGGCCTATCCGGACAAGCCGGTCACCGGCACCCGCCAGGATGGTCCGTGGCTGGTCGGTCGACGTCAGCAGTCGTTTGCGGTCGTGCCCGAACACGCCGGCACGCTGACCATACCGGCGACCACCTTGAAGTGGTGGAACGTGCTGACCGATCGAATGGAAGTCGCACAGATTCCCGCACACAGCGTGACAGTGTTGTCGGCGGTGGGCGCTGCAGCCGTCCAGACGTCCATACCGGCGTCGGCATCGAGCAGCGGAGCGACCACGGCCGTAACCGCGACGGCATCTACGCCGTGGCGATGGATCGCGCTGGGCAGTATCGGCCTGTGGCTGTGCAGCATGCTCGCCTGGTGGTGGCGCCGGCATCCGCGCGTGCCGTTGAGGGCCGCACCGAAAGCGGCACCAGCGTCGTCACGCCAATGCCAGCTCGCCTTCCTCGCCGCGGCGCGCGGCAGCGACACTGCAGCGCAGGCGCACAACCTGCTGGCATGGGCACGCGCGGAGCGGCCGGCGATTCAGCATCTGGGCGAGCTGGCGGCGGCGCTGGGCGATGCGCGGCAACGCTCCGCGATCGCCGTTCTACAGCAGCGTCACTATGCCGGCACGCCGCCGGTTGCTGGCGGGGCGGATCTGGCGGAGGCATTCAAGCGTGGCTTCGTCTGGCGCGCGGCCGATGCGATCGACGAGGACTCCGGGCTAGCGCCGCTGTATCCGTTCAAGCTGCATGATGACCAGCGCTGACACCCACCGTCCGTGCTGAGTGTAGTTCGTGTCGGCGAACGCACGCGGGGAACAGCCATGGATGGCCGTGGCTCTGAGGAGCGAGGAAGTCCGAACGCTGCTCTGTCAGGGTCCTTCGATTCTGGTCCTGCAGCCTGCACTCAGCGCGAATGGTGAGGATCGCCGTCCTGATCCACCGCGACATCCAGCGCCTGCTGGAAAATCGCGCGCATGTCATCGCTGAAGCAGCACAAGCTCACTTCGATCGAATCATTGCCGGTCAGTTCATCGCGCAGTGTAGCTACTGCCACCGCAGCCGCCTGCATGGCGGGATAGCCGTAGACGCCGCAGCTGATTGCGGGAAACGCGATCGTGCGCAGCCGATGTTCGCGCAGCAGGCGTAGCGCGTTTCGATGGCAGCGCTGCAGCAGCAACACTTCATCATCGACGCCGCCATGCCAGACCGGACCCACTGTGTGGATCACGTACCGCGAGGGCAATGCAAAGCCGGGCGTAATACGCGCCTCACCCGTCGGGCAGCGCACGCCGGGAGCGGATTCGGGCAGTGCGCGACACGCCTGCAGCAACGCCGGCCCGCCCGCCCGATGGATCGCGCCGTCCACGCCGCCACCGCCGAGCAGACCAGGGTTGGCCGCGTTGACGATCGCGTCCACGCGCAGGGTGGTGATGTCGGCGTTGATGACCTTCAGGGGCATGGCTTCGCGGCGGGTGGCGTCTTATGCTTCAGGCGGGCATTCGGGTGGGGTGAGGTTGCAACGAATCATGGCGAAAACGGAAGACATTTCCTTCGGCTACCTGCTCAGCGATGTGACCTTGCTGTTCCGCAAGCACTTCGATCGGCGCGCGGTGAAATTCGGACTGACCCGCGCGCAATGGCGTGCGACCAAGATGTTGTACCACCGCGAAGGGTTGCGGCAAACCGAGCTGGCCGAATTTCTGGAAATGGAGCCGATTGCGGTGGGCCGGGTGATCGATCGGTTGCAGGCGGCCGGTTTCGTCGAACGCCGGCCCGACCCGAAGGATCGCCGCGCATGGCGGTTGTACGTCACCGAGCAGGCGCGCGTGATCGTCGGCGACATGGAGCTGATTGCGCGTGACCTGCGCAAGGATGCCACCGCTGGCATCGGGCACGACGAACTGCAGCAGGCGCTCGCGGTGATCAGCCGGATCAAGGACAACCTGCTCGCGCTGGAGCAGGACGGTGGCGGCATGTCCTGAGGTCGCGCGACGCGCGCCTGACGAATGCCGGGCTTTCTCGCACAACCGTGGTCAACCGGATGCCGATCGCCGCGTTGTAAGCAGATTGGCGCATCGTCATCATTGGCATGGCGGTTCCCCACCGCGCAGAAACCCACCCGCAGCCGCTAAGTGTGGCGCGACGATCGAGAATCCCCCACACATGCTCCGGAAAAAATCTGCACTGACAAAGTCTGCACTGATCGTGGTCGTGCTGAGTCTGGTTGCCTTGTCGGTTTCTTGGTACGGGCATCATCGGCAGACCAGTGGCAAGCCTGCCTCCGCGCCTGCGCCCGTGCCGGTCAAGGTGGCCACGGCAACGCTTGGCGATGTCGATCTCTCGCTCACGCAGGTGGGCAGTGTCGAAGCCTGGTCGACAGTCACGGTGAGTTCGCAGGTGAATGGCCAGATCCAGTCGCTGGCGTTCGTGCCGGGTGCGCATGTGCACAAGGGCGACGTGATCGCGAACATCGATCCGCGACCACTGCGAGCCGAACTTGATCAGGCCCGCGGCAACGTGGCGCGCGACGAGGCAAATCTGGTCAAGGCCAGGGCCGATCTGGCGCGTTACACCACCATGCTCGCCAAGGGCTACGTGGCGCGGGCCGATTTCGACACGTTCAAAGCCAACCTCGGCGTCGCTGCGGCGGCATTGCAGTCTGATCGCGCAGCACAGGAGCTGGCACAGACCCAACTCGGCTACACGCGCATCGTTGCGCCGTTCGATGGCGTGCTCGGTGCGCCCTTGGTCTATCCCGGCGCCGTGGTCACGGCGAACAGCACCGGCATCGTTGTGCTCAACCAGATCGAGCCGGTATGGGTGGCGTTCGCGCTGCCGCAGGACAGTCTGCCTGCAGTGCGGCAGGCGCAGGCGCGCGGCACCGTCACTGTGCAGGCGCAGCTGGACGGCGACAACAACAAACCAATCAGCGGCACACTCGAGTTCATCAACAACGCGGTCGATGCCACCACCAGCACGATCACGCTCAAGGCTCGCTTCGATAATGCCGATGATCGGCTGACCCCCGGCCAGTTCGTCAACGTGACATTGCCGACGACCCGCATCGCCAACGCCGTCTCGGTGCCGGTGGTGGCCTTGCAGAATTCCAGCAACGGCAGCTTCGTGTTCGTGTTCAAACCGGACGGCACGATCGAACAACGCCCCGTGACCGCAGGCACCAGCACGGCCGATCGGGTGGTGATCGACAAGGGTCTGGCGGCCGGCGAGCAGGTGGTGGTCGACGGTCAGATGCTGCTGGTCAATGGCAGTCATGCGCGCATCAGCGCCCACTGAGGTGCGCGCATGAATCTGCCGGAACTCTGCATCCGCCGACCGGTGATGACCACGCTGCTGATGGCGGCGTTGCTGGTGTTCGGCATCGTTGGTTACCCGCAGTTGCCGGTCAACGAACTGCCCAACGTCGACTTCCCGACCATCAGCATCTCGGCCAGTTTGCCCGGCGCCTCGCCGCAGACCATGGCTTCGGCCGTGGCCACGCCGCTGGAAGCGCAGCTGTCGACCATCGCCGGCATCAGCCAAATGAGTTCGACCAGCGCGCTGGGTTCCACCTCGATCACGCTGACGTTCGAGCTTGATCGCAGCATCGACGGCGCAGCGCAGGACGTGCAGGCTGCCATCTCGGCGGCGCAGCGCCAGTTGCCGACGCAGATGCCAACGCCACCGACGTTCCGCAAGGTAAATCCGGCCGACGCGCCGATCCTGTTTATCGCGGTGACCTCCTCGACGTTGCCGTTGTCGACTGTCGACGATTACGGCGAAACCGAACTGGCCCAGCGCCTGTCGATGGTCGATGGCGTGGCCCAGGTGAGCGTGTACGGCTCGCAGAAGTACGCGGTGCGCATCAACGTCAATCCGGACCGGCTTGCCGCGGCGGGCATCGGCATCGATGAGGTGAAGAGTGCAATTGCCGCCGCCAACGTCAACCAGTCCACCGGCTCGCTGTACGGCACGCGGCAGCAGTTGCCGGTCAGCAGCGATGGCCAGTTGATGCGCGCGGCGGCATACAACAACGTGGTAGTGGCCTACCGCAATGGTGCGCCGGTGCGGCTGGGCAATGTCGGCCATGCCGACGACAGTGTGCAGAACGACCAGAGCGCGAGCTGGTACAACGGCGAGCGCTCGATTCTGCTGGCCGTGCAGCGCCAGCCCGGGGCCAACACTGTCGACACAGTGGATCGCATCAAGGCGCTGCTGCCGGGTTTTTCGGCCACGTTGCCGCCGTCGGTGAAGCTCGATGTGCTGTACGACCGCTCGCAGTCGATCCGCGCCTCGGTCAACGACGTGCAGTACACCTTGCTGCTGGCTGGTGTGCTGGTGGTACTGGTGATCTATCTGTTCCTCGGCAATCTCTCGGCCACGCTGATTCCCGCCGTGGCGCTGCCGATCTCCGTGATCGGCACCTTCGGCGTGATGTTCGCGCTCGGTTACAGCCTGGACAATCTGTCGCTGCTGGCGCTGACGCTGGCGGTCGGCTTCGTGGTGGACGATGCCATCGTGATGCTGGAGAACATCGTTCGGCACATGGAAACGGGCATGACGCCGTACGAGGCGTCGGTGAAGGGCGCCAACGAGATCGGTTTCACGATCATCTCGATGACGCTGTCGCTGATTGCCGTGTTCATCCCGGTGATGTTCATGGGCGGTATCGTCGGCCGTCTGTTCCACGAGTTCGCGGTAACCATCAGTGTGGCGATTCTTGTCTCCGGCGTGGTGGCGGTGACGCTGACGCCCATGCTGTGCAGCCGTTTCGTCAAGGCGCACGATCATGAAAAGAAAAACTGGCTGATCGCCCGTTTCGATCGCGGCTTCACCGCCGTGCAGAATGGCTACACGCGCAGCCTGCACTGGAGCATGCAACGGCCGCGCTGGGTACTCGCCGTATTTGGACTGAGTCTCGCGGTGACTGTCCTGCTGTTTTACGTGACGCCGAAAGACTTCATTCCCGCCGGCGACAGCGGCCAATTGCGCGTGAATACGCAAGGCCCGGATGGTGCTTCCTTCGACGAGATGGTGGTCCGCCAGCAGCAGCTGGCCGAGATCGCCAGCAAGGATCCGAACATCGCTTCGTACATGTCGTCGGTAGGTGCCGGCGGCTCGCGCGCTACCGTCAACAACGGCTCGCTGCTGCTGGTGCTCAAGCCGGCCAATGAGCGGCAGACGCCGGACCAGATCATCGCCGAGCTGCGCAAAAAATTTGCCCAGGTGCCTGGCGTCAAGGCCTTCATCCAGAACCCGCCAGCGATCCAGATCGGTGGCCGTCAATCCAATTCGCAATACCAGTACACCTTGCAATCGACCGATCTGGATGCGCTGAACAGCTGGAGTACCAAGGTAACCCAGGCATTCCAGCAGCTGCCCGGCTTTCTCGATGTCACCAATGACCTGGATCTCAACAGTCCGTCGATCGAGGTCAAGGTGAACCGCGAGAAGCTGGCGCCGCTCGGGCTGACCATGGCGCAGGTGCAGTCGGCGCTGGGCACGGCGTTTGGTGCCAATCAGGTTTCCACGATTTACAGCGCGGCGACCCAGTACTGGGTGATCCTTCAGGTCGATCGTTCGATGCAGAACGATCCGGCGGTCCTGTCACGGCTGTACGTGACCTCCAGCAGCGGCACGCTGGTGCCGCTGTCCACGGTGGCCAGTTTTGCCCGCGAGCCACAGGTGCTCACGGTGAACCATCAGGGCCAGCTGCCGGCAGTGACGATATCGTTCAATCTCGCCGCGGGTGTATCGCTGAGTGATGCCGTGGCCAGCATGGATGGTGCGATGGCCAAGATCGGTCTGCCGGCGACCATTTCCGGCAGCGTGCAGGGCACCGCCCAGGCGTTCCAGGACTCGATGCAGGGCATGGGGCTGCTGTTGCTGCTGGCGGTGTTCGTGATCTATCTGGTACTCGGCATCCTGTACGAGAGCTTCATTCATCCGCTGACCATTCTGTCTGGCCTGCCGGCCGCTGGCGTGGGTGCGTTGCTGACCCTGGTGCTGTCTCACGCCTCGCTGGATCTGTTCGCCTTCGTCGGCATCGTGATGCTGGTCGGCATCGTCAAGAAGAACGCGATCATGATGATCGACTTCGCGCTGGAGCGGCAGAATGTCGAGAACATGCCACCGCACGAAGCCATCTTCGAAGCCTGCAAGGTCCGCTTCCGTCCGATCATGATGACCACGATGTCCGCGTTTGCCGGCACGCTGCCGATCGCGCTGGGCATCGGTGCCGGCGCGGAGACGCGACGCTCGCTCGGCCTGGCCGTGGTCGGCGGACTGGTCGTCTCGCAGGTGCTCACGCTGTATCTGACACCGGTGATCTACATCTACATGGATAAGCTTCAGCAGCGCTTCCATCGGGCCGGCAAGGCCAAGACGCAGCCAGCGCGGTAAGTTGCAGCGTTCAGTCGGCGGCGGCTGAGCTGGTCTCTCTATCGATCGGCGAGGCTACGAAATAGGTGTGGACCGGCATTGGCCATGGTCGTACTCATGGCTGTCGCTGGCGTAGGTGTGCGAGTTGGCTCTTGACCTTGCGCCAAAGAACGACCCCACCCTAAACCCTCCCCTGCAGTCGCAGGGGAGGGAGCAAAGCCGGTTATTCCCCGGCACCGTCACCGGCGAACGCGGCGGTTGCCGAGCCGAAGTCGCCATCCGCCTGCGCGGCCATGTACGAGAACGCTGCATATACCGCCACGTTCTGCGCCAGTTCCTTCGGATTGATCTTGTCCAGCGTGTCGTTCGGAGTGTGGTGCCAGTCGAAATAATGCGTGCCGTCCTGGGTCAGCGTCAGCGCGGCCATGCCCTTGCCGTGCATCTGCGACAGGTCCGAGCCGCCGCCGCCGGGGTGCTTGGCGTCGTAGGCCACGCCGATCGGCGCCAGCACGTTCGCAATCTGCCCGATCGCGTCGCGTGCTGTCGGTTTCACGCTGGCGCTCATGCGCCAGACCGGGCCGGCACCGAAGTCGGATTCGGTGCCGAGCTGGAACTTCGCCACTTCGCCGGCGTGCTTGTCGGCGTATGCACGACCGCCCCACAGGCCCATCTCCTCGTTCGCGAACGCGATCACCCGGATCGTGCGATCGGGCCGTTGCGGCAGGTCGTGGATCAGCTTGCCGGCGGCCATCGCGATCGCCACGCCGGCGCCGTCGTCGATCGCGCCGGTGCCCGGATCCCACGAATCCAGGTGACCGCCGATCGCCACCACCTGGTCGGGATACTTCTTGCCGGTGATCTCGCCGATCACGTTGGCACCGGTGTATTCGCCGGTCACGCCGCAATCCAGATCCAGCTTGAGGGTGACCGGCTTGCCGTAGGCCAGCACGCGTTCGAGCTGGTCGGCGTCGGGGTTGGACAGCGCCGCGGCGGGGATCGTCTTGGCCGGATCGCGGAAGCCGGTGACGCCGGTGTGCGCAATGCGCTGATCCGCGTCGGTGCCGGCCGAGCGCAACAGGAAACCGGCGGCGCCCTTGGTTTGCGCCAGCACCGGCCCGCCGGTGCGCACGGCCGAACCCATGCCGTAGTCGTGGCCGTCCTTCGTGCGTTGCATGCGATAGCCGATGTAAACGATCTTGCCTTTCACGCTGGCTGGGTCGGCGGCCTTCAATGCATCCAGACTGTCGAATTTCACTACTTGTGCGGTGAGCCCGCCCTTCGGTGTGCCCGGCGAATAGCCTAGCGCGGTCAGCACCAGCGGCTGCGCGAATGGCGCGACGATCGCCGCGTGTTCGCTGCGACGAACCCAGAGCGGATACGTCACTGCCTCGGTGTACACCTTGTCGTAGCCGAGCGCCTTGAATTTCGCCACGGCCCAGTCGCGGGCGCGCTGGTCGGCGTCGCTGCCGGCGAGGCGTGGGCCGATTTCGGTGGTCAGCGACTCGACGATCCGGTAGCCGGTGTCGTCATGCATGGCCTTGTCGCGCAGATGTTCGGCCGTCTTTACGGCCGTGGCGGAAATGGTGGTGGCAGGGTTGGCGGCACTGGCGATGCCGGTAGCCGACAGCAGGCTGGCAGCGAGCAGGGTGAGGGGAAGACGGCGCATGGGGGAACTCCGCAGGGTGAGCCGCGATTATGGCGTGACCGTCGGCGATCGCTTAGGCCATAAGTCATGCTTGCCGCAGAAACGACGAGGGCCGGGCCATCTGCCGAATGGCCCGGCCCCACCAGCGCTGCGTCTTACGGTTTGTTCTTCAGCAGGTCGCGGATCTCGGTGAGCAGAACCACATCGGCCGCCGGCGCTGCCGGCGCTTCATCCTGCTTCTTCTGCATGCTGTTGATCATCTTGACCACCATGAAGATCGCGGCGGCGATGATGAGGAAGGTGACGATGGTGTTGATGAAGTCGCCGTAGCCGATCGCCACTTCGGCAATCTTGTGCTTCGGGTCGCTGTCATCACCGGGCTTGAGTACCCACTTCATGGCGCTGAAATCAGCGCCGCCTGTAAGCATGCCGATCGGCGGCATGATGATCTTGTCCACCAGCGAACTGACGATCTTGCCGAACGCGCCACCGATGACGACACCGACCGCGAGATCGACGACGCTGCCGCGCATGGCGAAAGCCTTGAATTCCTGCAGCATGCTCATGCTTTTCTCCGAGGATTGGGCCAAATGGCTTATGGACTTTAGCGTAGAGCTGTAGACCAGCACAGGGGTTCGGCGCAGGAATTCAGACGACGCGACCCTCCAGTTCGGCGACCCCGATCAGCTCGGCATGGAAGCGGTCACCGCGTTGCAATGCAGCAACGCCGGCCGGCGTGCCAGTGAAGATCAGGTCGCCGGCTTTCAGCTCGAACAGCGTGGACAGCGCCGCAATGATCTGCGGCACGCCGTGCACCATGTCGCCGAGCCTGGCTTGCTGGCGCAGTTCACCGTTCACGCGCAATCGCAGCACGCTATCCTCGGTCAGTGTCACCTCGGCGGCCGGACGCAATGCGGAGACCGGCGCGGAATGATCGAACGCCTTGGCCACATCCCACGGGTGTCCCTTCGCCTTGGCCTGCGCCTGTAGGTCACGGCGAGTCAGATCCAGTCCCACGCCGTAGCCCCACACCAGCGCGACGGCCTGGGTCGGCGTGAGGTCATGGCCGCCGGCGCCCAGCGCCACCACCATCTCCACTTCGTGATGCAGATCGCTGGTGGCTTGCGGATACGGCACATCGGCGCCATCGCTGACCACCGCGTCGGCCGGCTTGCAGAAAAACATCGGTGAGGTCGTGTCCACAGCGGCACCCATTTCGCGTGCATGTTCGGCGTAGTTGCGGCCGATGCAGAACACGCGGCGGACCGGAAAACGCAGCTCGCTGCCGATGATCGGCAGGCTAGGCAGGGCAGGTGCGGCGATGGCGTAGGTCATGCCGGCAAGCGTAGCAAAGCGTGGCATGCCTGCGCTCAGGATCGGTGCGGGCGGAATAGGATGTCGAATAGCGGCTGCCATCTGTGACCGCCGTCTTCCGATCGGGTTGCGGTCTCGCGCACACCGTTGCCCTGCGGTTCCCAGCTGACCCGGATCATCGCGTCCTTGTGCGCGTGATCGATGCCATCCAACACGATGCGCTTGCCTTGTAGCGTGCCTTCCAGCACCAGCAGCTGGCCGCGATTGGTGACCCAGCTCTGATGCCACAGGTGGCGGTCGGCGTCGTAAATGGTAAAGCTCTGCCCGGTCATGCCGTCGGTCTGCTCGTAGATCTCCCGCAGCGCGCAGCCACCGAGAATCGCGTCGATGTGATTGCGCGCCACCGATGGCTTGTTCAGCCCGTCGATGTCGAACGTGTCCCAGTCGCCGATCCAGAAATCGAACTGGCGATGTTCCGGCGCCTGGCAGTGCGCCGGCGTGGCGGCATGGACTTCGGCAGGCACGCCGGGAAGGATCGTGCCGGCGAGCAGGGCGAACAGGGCTATGCGGTGCAGGCGTGACAAGGGCAGTCTCCTTGCGATGGCGTCGTGATCGCAGCGATCGGATGGCTGGGTCGGCATCGACATAGGGTAGCAACCATCGTGTGCCCAGGGTTACTCTCGGCGCGGCCGCACCGGTGCCGGTGCGGATGACATCTGTCATCGACGATGGCTGATGCTGCACTCTGAGCGCCGCGTAGCCGATCGGTCAATCTCGCACTTATCAAGCAACCGGTACGCCGGACGGGGAACACGTGGACAACGCCGAACTATTGAAGGAACTGCGCATTGAGCGCCACCAGCGGGACGGTCATCAGGCCGGTCCAGGTCGGTGGCCATGGATCGTCGGTGGCGTGATCTTGCTGCTGGCGTTGCTCGGCGGCGCCGGCTGGATGCTGTCCGGTCATCGTGCAGTGATGGTACAGACCGCCACGGCGGTCACGCCGAGTTCGGACAGAGGCGCTGGCGCGGTGCTGCAGGCGACGGGTTATGTCACGGCACGACGGCAGGCCACGGTGTCGGCGCAGATCACCGGCACGTTGACCGCAGTGCTGATCGAGGAAGGCGATCACGTCATGCAGGGGCAGGTGCTGGCGCGGCTGGACGACAGCGGCTACAAGGCCAACCTGGCGGCGGCGCAGGCGCAAGCGGATGCGGCGCGTGCGCTGCTGATGCAGAACCAGGCGCAGCTGGCGCAGGGCATCCACGATGCCGCGCGACTGCAATCCCTGGTCGACCGTGGATTGGTTTCGAAACAGAGCGCCGAGCAGGCGCAGACCCAGGTCAACAGCCTGCGTGCCCAGCTCGGCGCGCAACAGCAGCAGGCCAAGTCGGCCGACGCGCAGGCGGCGGTGGCGAAGGTGAACTTCGATTACACCGTGGTGCGCGCGCCGTTCAGCGGCGTGGTCACCACCAAGGATGCCCAGGTTGGCGAGATCATCTCGCCGCTATCCGCCGGCGGCGGATTCACCCGCACCGGCGTGGGCACCATCGTCGACATGGATTCGCTGGAAGTCGACGTCGACGTCAACGAGGCCTATATCGGTCGGGTCAAGCCGGGCATGTCGGCCGAAGCCGTGCTGGATGCCTACCCGGACTGGAAGATTCCCGCCCACGTGGTCGCCATCGTGCCCACCGCCGATCGCGGCAAGGCCACGATCAAGGTGCGCGTGGCGCTGGAAAAGAAGGACGCCCGCGTGGTGCCCGACATGGGCGCACGGGTGTCGTTCCTGGAAGAGAAGCCGGAGGCCACGACGCAGGTGCCGCAAGGCGTGCTGGTGCCGGCCACCGCGATCGTGCAGCGCGACGGCCACAGCATGGTGTTCGTCGTCGACGGCAACGCGGTGCAGCAGCGCACAGTGAACCCGGCGGCGCAGGCCTATGGTGAGCTGCGCCTGCTGCCGGTGGCGGTGAAGCCGGGCGACAGCGTGGTGATTTCGCCACCGACCGAACTGCACGATGGCTCGGCCGTCCAGATGAAAAAGCCGTAGCTTTTCTTTTTTTTGCAGGGGTGACTTCATTCACGATGCCACTCGTTCGAAGCCTTCATGAGCATTGCGACTGAAGTCGCTCCCACAACAAGTCACACATCCGCAAGACATTCATCGGAGATCCACCATGGGCACGTTGATCGATATCGAGAATCTCGCCAAGACCTATACGCGCGGCAAGCAGAAGGTCGAGGTGCTGCACCATGTCAACCTGGCGATCGCCGAGGGCGACTTCCTGGCGCTGATGGGGCCGTCCGGCTCCGGCAAGACCACCTTGCTGAATCTGATCGGAGGCCTGGACACGCCGACCGCCGGCAGCATTACGGTGGGCGGCCAGCGCATCGACCAGCTCGGCGGTGGGGCGCTGGCGAAGTGGCGCGCGTCGAACGTCGGCTTCGTCTTCCAGTTCTACAACCTGATGCCGATGCTGTCGGCGCAGCGCAACGTGGAGCTGCCGCTGCTGCTCACCAAGCTCTCTGGCGCCCAGCGCAAGAAGAACGCCTCGATCGCGTTGCAGCTGGTGGGGCTGGCCGATCGTGCCACGCACAAGCCGAGCGAGCTGTCCGGCGGTCAGCAACAGCGCGTGGCGATCGCCCGCGCCATTGTTTCTGACCCGACCCTGCTGGTTTGCGACGAGCCGACCGGCGATCTGGATCGCCAGTCAGCCGAAGACGTACTCGGCCTGCTGCAGCAACTCAATCGCGAGCACGGCAAGACCATCGTGATGGTCACGCACGATCCGAAGGCGGCCGAATACGCCAGCCATACGCTGCATCTGGACAAGGGCACCCTGGTCGAACAGGCAACGGCGTGAGGAGACAACGATGAAATACCTTCATCTGATCTGGGCTGCGCTGTTCCGGCGCAAGACCCGCACGATACTCACGCTGGTGTCGATCATCGCCGCGTTTCTGCTGTTCGGCATGCTCGATGCGGTGCGCACGGGATTCGACCAGGCCGGCAACAGCGCCAATGGCGCCGAGCGGCTGCAGACCGGCTCGCGGCTTTCCTTCATTCAGACCTTGCCGCAATCGCTTGAGGCACAGATCGCGCAGGTACCTGGCGTAAAAATGGTCGCCTACGCGAACTGGTTCGGCGGTGCCTACCAGGATCCGCACAACCAGGTCTTCAGTTTTGCGGTGGAGCCGAACTACCTCGATCTCTATCCGGAGATGGAAGTGAGCGCGGCCGAGCGCAAGGCATTCGACAACACTCGCACCGGCGCGCTGGTCGGCGAAAAATTAGCTGAGAGGTTCCACTGGAAGGTGGGCGACAAGATCCCGATGCAGTCGACGATCTTCCCGAATCACGAAGGCAGCAAGAACTGGACGTTCGACATCGTCGGCATCTTGCACTCGAAGGACAAGAAGTCCGGCGGTTTCTACGACCAGATGTTCCTGCTGAACTGGAAGTACTTCGACGAAACCACGCCGTACAACCGCGGCCAGGTCGGCTGGTATGTCACGCGCGTCACCGATGTGAATCAGGCCGATCGGGTGGCCAAGGCGATCGATGCCATCTCGGCCAATTCGGACCACGAGACCCGCACGCAGACCGAGGCCGCGGCCACCGCCAACTGGATGAAGCAGCTGGCCGATATCGGCCTGATCGTCACTTCAATCATGGGCGCGGTGTTCTTCACCCTGCTGCTGCTGTCGGGTAACACCATGATGCAGGCCGTGCGTGAGCGTACTTCCGAACTGGCGGTGCTGAAGACGATCGGCTTCTCCAGCCACAGCGTGCTGGCGATGGTGCTGGCCGAGTCGGTGCTGCTGCTGTTACTCGGCGGTGTACTGGGGCTTGGTCTGGCGATGCTGATGGTGGGTGGTATCCAGTCAAAGATGGGTGGTGCGATACCGATGGCTCCGGTGGATGCGGGCATCTGGATCCACGGATTGCTGCTGATGATCGCCGCCGGCCTGCTGGTCGGTGCTTTGCCTGCCATGCGCGCGATGCGTCTGAACATCGTCGACGCATTGGCCGGGCGCTGAGGAGAACGACCATGTTCCTGCATTCCCTGATGTTGTTTTTCTCCGTACTCACCTTGCTGTCGATCGTGCTGCTCGTTATCTGGATGCTGTTCGCCCGCCAGGGCCGACAGGCCATCTCGGTCACTGCCGTCGGCATCAGCACCTTGCGACAGCGACTAGGCATGTCGTCGGTGATCGTGATCGGCATCGCCGGCGTGGTAGCGGTGCTGGTGGCACTGTTGGCGATGAGCGACGGCTATCGCGAGACGCTGAGCAAGACTGGCAGCGCCGACACCGCCATCGTGATGCGCGGTGCCTCCGCGTCCGAAGTTATGTCAGTGCTCGACCATGACAGCGTGACGCTGATTCCGCAGACCGCGGGCATCGCCAAGGATGCCAAGGGCCAGCCGATCGCCTCGCCCGAGCTGGTGGTGGCCGCGAACCTGCCGATCAAGGGCGGCCAGGCAGACGACGAGGGCAGCGTGCAGCTACGCGGCGTGAGCGACCAGGCGTGGGCGGTACGGCCGAACCTGAAAATCGTCGAAGGTCGCAAGTTCACCCCCGGCATGCGCGAGCTGATCGTCGGCAAGGGCGCGGCGAAGCAGTTCGCCGGGCTGGAGCCGGGTCACGAGATCCGCCTCGGCAGCCAGTTGTGGACGGTGGTCGGCGTATTCTCCTCCGGCGATTCGATGGATTCGGAAGTGTGGGGCGATGCCGGCGTCGTGGCCGACACTTACCGCCGAGGCAGCAGCCGCGCGTCGGTGACCGTGAAGTTGGCCGACCCCGGCGCGTTCAATGCCTTCAAGGCCACACTGGAAGCGAATCCGCAGCTGAAGGTGGACGTCAGCACCACGCTCGATTATTTCAGCAAGCAGTCCGAAGGCATGAGTACCTTCCTCACCATCATCGGCATCGTGGTCGGCTCGATCATGGCGATCGGTGCGATCTTCGGTGCGCTCAACTGCATGTTTGCCGCGGTCGCGGCACGTGCACGCGAGATCGCCACGTTGCGGGCGATCGGTTTCCGCGGCCTGCCGGTGGTGGTGGCGGTGATGCTGGAAACCATGCTGCTGGCCCTGCTCGGTGGCTTGATCGGAGGTGTGCTGGCATGGCTGATCTTCAACGGCTATAGCGCCTCAACGCTGGCCGCAGGTACGGTCGGCAAGCTCAGTTTCGAGCTGAAAGTCTCGGCGGAGTTGCTGTGGGTCGGCCTGCTGTGGGCGCTCACCATCGGCTTCATCGGCGGACTGTTTCCCGCCGTTCGCGCGGCACGGCTGCCGGTGACCACGGCCTTGCGCGAACTGTAGTGTCGATCGGGCGGGAGCGCATGCGTGCGCTCCCGCCCGATCATCTACGGTATTACCGGCGGCACGTAGTTCAGTGTCATCCCGAGCAGCCACAGCATGCCCAGCACCAGCGGTACATGCACGACCAGTTGCATGAAGGTGTAGCCGACCACGTCGCGCGCCTTCAACCCCAACACACCCAGCAGCGGCAGCATCCAGAACGGGTTGATCAGGTTCGGCAGCGCCTCGGCCGCGTTGTACACCTGCACGGCCCAGCCCAGGTGCACATGCAGGTCGTTTGCCGCCTGCATCACATACGGTGCCTCGACCAGCCACTTGCCGCCGCCGGATGGCACGAAGAAACCGAGCACGGCCGAGTAGGCGCCCATCACCGCCGGGAAACTGTCGGTGGTGGCGACATGCACGAACAGGTTCGACAGCCGGTGTGCCAGCGTCACGCCACCGGTGCCGGGTACTTGCGTGAGCAGGGCGGCAATGCCGCCGTACAGCGGAAACTGGATCAGTACGCCGGACGTGCTGGGTACCGCGCGGGTCACCGCATCGAGGAAACTGCGCGGGCGCCAGTGCAGCAGGATGCCGAGCGTGAGGAACAGGAAGTTGTAGGTATTGAGATTCGCGATGGCGCTGATCGCCGGCTTGCTGGCGAACTCGTGGCCGAGCCAGCCCAGTCCGAGCAGGCCGATCGCCAGCGACAGCAGCGGGCTGTATTCCAGCCATTCGCCGGGACGCGTGCGCGGCGGCAATGCCGACGTCGAGGTTTCGCCCACGCCGAAATCCTGCGCGGTACGCGCGTTCAACTCCGACGGCGCGGTGAGCCAGCAGATCAGCAGCGACACCAAGATCAGCACGCCGGTCAACACGAACGATTGCCACAGGAAAATCGTCTCGCTGAAAGGCAGCATGCCGGTGATCGCCAGCAGGCCCGGCGGCATGCTGGCCGGGTTCGCCTGCAACTGCCCCGCCGATGACGACAGCCCCATCGCCCAGATCGCGCCGAGACCCAGGTAGGCCGCCGCACCGGCTGCGCGGTAATCCATGCGCAGGTCGTTGCGCCGCGCCAGCGCGCGCACCAGCAAGCCACCGAACACCAGCGAAAAGCCCCAGCTCAGCAACGACGCCAGCATGCTGACCAGCGCCACGTACACGATCGCGCCGCGACCCGTGCGCGGCGCGCGCGCGAGCACGTCGATGAAGCGTGCCACCAAGGGCGCGGTGGCCAGCACGTAGCCGCCGATCACCACAAACGCCATCTGCATGGTGAACGGGATCAGGCTCCAGAAGCCGTCGCCGAACGCGCTCACTGCTGCGGTGGGCGTGGCGCCGAAAGCGAATGCCGCCAGCGCCACCACCACGACACCGAGTGCAGCGAACACCCACGCATCAGGGAACCAGCGCTCTGCCCAGGCAGCGCTGCACAAGGCTGCGCGTGCCATCCATCCGTCTCGCGATGCGTTCATACGGCTCTCCGTTGTGACCGCGACATCGTCGCGCCCAACCGAGCGCACAGGCAAGCCGACAAAAGTCGAGTGGTGTGCTGCTCGGCGGGCGCGGCGAAGCTGGTCTTACCGCTTCTGCTTGCCCAACGTGATCACCGCTACACCGAACAGGATGATTGCCATGCCGGCGAGATCGAACGTGCCGACATGCTCGCCCACCAGCAACACGCCGAACAGCACGGCCACCGGCGGATTGACGTAGGCATAGCTGGTGGCCAGCGCGGGGCGTGCGTGCTTGAGCACATACAGAAACGCGCTGAACGCGATGATCGAACCGAACACGGCCAGATAGACCAGTGCCAGCGTGGCGCGCGTGGTCGGATGCGAGGGCAGGTGTTCGCCGCTGGCGAAGCCGACCAGCAGCAGCGCGACGCTGGCGCAGAGCATTTGTGCAGCGGTGTTCATCGGGCCCGGTGGCATCTCTCTGCGTCGGCTCCAGGCCGAACCGAACGCCCAGCACATCGCCGCCACGATCAGCGCCAGCGCGCCGAGACGCGAGCCGGACAGGCTGCTGCCCAGATTCAGCACGATCACGCCAGCAAAGCCGATCGCCAGGCCGATGCTCTCGCGCGGGTTCGGCCACTCGCCGTACATGCCGGAAAACAGCGCCGCGAACAGCGGCATGCTGGCCACCGCCACGGCGGCGATACCCGAGCTCACCCGTTCCTCGGCGAAGCAGACCAGACCGTTGCCAAAGCCGAGCAGCAGCAGGCCGGTGAACGCGGCGTTGCGCCATTGCAGCGGTGTCGGTGACGCCATTCCACGCAGACGCAGAAAGCCGTAAAGCACCACGCCGGCACACAGGAAACGGACGCCGGCCAGCAGGAACGGAGGGTAGCTTTCCAGCGCGTAGCGGATGCCCAGATAGGTCGAGCCCCAGATCACGTACAGCGCGACCAGGGCCAGCGGAATCAGCACGCGGTGATCGGTCAGGCGGCGCGGCGTTTCAGCCACGGCACTGGCAGAGATATCGGACATGGGGGCGGATCGTGTGGGGATGGCGCATTATCCGCGAGCCCAGCGTGCTTGTCGCCACGCGGTTCCCCCATTGTGGGAACGACTCTGGTTGCGATGCTTCCCGCTCAGTGCGCGACTGGGCGACCCTGACGGATCACCACGAACTCGCCTTCCAGCACGGCCGGCTGATGCGCGGCATTCGGCGCGACAGAGGTCACTGGAGCGCGGCCATGCTTCCACTGGCGCACGGCGAGCAACACGCCGCCGCCAACCAGCAGCACACCGGCCACCACCAACCCGAATACCAGCAGCACACCGATCAAGGCTACGCCCAGCAGTAGTGACAAGGCACGAACCAGCGGGTGATGGGGACGACGCATGGAGGGTATGGAAAAGTGCATGTGTTAAAAATCCGTGTGGTAAAATCAACGACTTACGCCATAACCATGGGGCCAGTCGGCCCACGAGGCAAGTGCCGATGGATACAGTCATTCCCGTCCAGCCTCTGTGCCGGCTGGACGAGATTCCCGATGGCGGCGCCACCGCCGTCGACGCCATGCTGGCCGATGGCACGGAGAGCCTGATCCTGCTTCGGCATGGCGAGCAGGTCTGCGGTTATCTCAACATCTGCCCGCATACCGGTCGCCGGCTTGACTACGCTCCCGGCAAGTTTTTGTTGAAGAACGACACGCTGATCTGCGCCGTGCACGGCGCCACCTTCAACCAGCGCGATGGTTTATGTATCGCCGGGCCGTGTCGTGGCGAACATCTGCGCGAGGTCGCAGTGCAGGTGCAGGACGGCGCGATTCATCTGGCGCCGGGCGCCTGACGCGATTCACAGACGGCTGTCGGCGACATCCCGTTGCAGCATGTTCTTGATGTCGAAGATGGCGCAGGATTCGCGGCCGAACCGGCGGATCGCCGCGCTACCCAGTTCGGCAAAATGCTGGTGCGCCACAGCGAGCACCACGGCGTCGTAGACGCCTTCCTCGACCTGCAAAATGGGCGCGATACCGAGTTTGTGCTTCGCCTCGTCAGCATCCGCCCACGGGTCGTGGACGTCCACCTCGGCATGTGCGGCCTGCAGTTCGCGCACGATTTCGACCACGCGGGTATTGCGCAGATCCGGGCAGTTTTCCTTGAAGGTCAGGCCCAGTACGAGGATGCGCGAGCCGACTACATGGATGCGCTTGTTCGCCATCAGCCGGATCACCTGATGGGCGACATACAGACCCATGCGGCTGTTGATGCGGCGAGCGGCGAGGATCAGTTCCGGGTGATAGCCCAGCACGGTGGCCTTGTGCGTGAGGTAGTACGGATCGACCCCGATGCAGTGGCCGCCGACCAGACCTGGCTTGAACGGCAGGAAGTTCCACTTGGTGCCGGCGGCGGCCAGCACGTCATGGGTATCGATTCCCATCGCGTTGAAGATCATTGCCAGTTCGTTGACCAGTGCAATGTTGACGTCGCGCTGGGTGTTCTCGATAACCTTGGCGGCCTCAGCCACCTTGATGCTCGAGGCTTTATGCGTGCCGGCGGTGATGATGTGCCGGTACAGCGCATCGACGAAGTCGGCGGTCTTTGGCGTGGAGCCGGAAGTGATCTTGATGATCGTGGGCAGGCGATGCTGGAGGTCGCCGGGATTGATGCGTTCCGGGCTGTAGCCGCAAGTGAAGTCGTGGTTGAAGCGCAGCCCGGAAACCTGTTCCAGCACCGGCACGCAAATTTCCTCGGTGGTGCCCGGATACACGGTGGATTCGTAGATCACGATGTCGCCGCGCTTGAGCACCTTGCCGATGCTGGCGCTGGCGCTTTCCAGCGGGCTCAGGTCCGGCCGGTTCGCTTCGTCGACGGGCGTGGGTACGGTAACGATGAAGACATTGCAGCCGGCGAGGTCGCCGATGTCGGTGCTAAAGCGCAGGCGGCTGGCAGCGGCAAGTTCTTCGGACGGGGTTTCCTGCGTGTGGTCACGACCCGCGCGCAGCTCATCGACGCGAGCGGCGTGGATATCGAAACCGACGGTGTCGAAGTGCTTGCCGAATTCCACGGCCAGCGGCAGGCCGACGTAGCCGAGACCGACGATCGCGATTTTCGTGTGGTTCAACGTGGGGTTCTGCATGGGTCGATTCCGGAGCTTGCCGCCGCGAAGAGGTCGGGCGCCAGTCTAATGGCCTGCGCGAACCGTGTATCGGCTCAATGGAATATCAGGTTGATCGCGATCAGGGTAACCACGAGCACCAGCACGGTCAGCGGCGCGCCGACGCGCAGGAAATCCTTGCCTTTGTAGCCGCCGGGGCCGGTGACCATCATCAACGCCGGGTGGCCGGAGCTGAGCAGGAAGGTGTTGGACGAGGACACCGCCACGATCAGCGCATACGCCGACGGATTGCCGCCGGTGGCGACGGCGACGCTGATCGCGATCGGCACCATCATCACGGTGGCGCCGACGTTGGACATCACCTGCGAGAACAGCAGGGTGAGGATGGCGAGGCACGCTTGCAGCACCCATGGCGATGCGCTGCCCAGATGCTGCAGTACGACCTGTGCGATCCACGCGGCGGTGCCGGTGGCGTCCATTGACCAACCCAGCGGGATCAGGCACGCGGTGACGAAGATCGTCTTCCAGTTGATCGCCTTGTACGCCTCGTCCATGTTCAGCACGCCGGTGAGCAGCATGCCGATCGCGCCAGTCATCATCGCCACCGAAAGGTCGAGGTTGGTGAACAGCGCCAGGCATTTCGCCATCACGAAGAAGCCGACTGCCTGCCAGATCTTGCCGGGGCGCTGCTCTTCCTTCGGGATGTCGGTGACGACGACGAGATCCCTGTCTTCCGAGGCCAGCGCCAGATCGCGCCAGTTGCTGTGCAGCACCACGGTGTCGCCGGCGCGCAGGCTGACTCCGCGCACGTCGTCGCGGAACACCTGCTCGCCGCGGGTCACCGCCAGCACCGAGATGCCGAAGCGCTTGCGCAGGCGCAGCTCGCCGACGGTGTGCTTGATGAAGCGCGAGACCGGCGGGATCACCACTTCGGAAATGCCGGCGCGAGTCGGATTGAACAGCTCGCCGAGCTGGCGCATGCGGGTGGACAGCCGGCACAACTGGTTGTTGGCGAACTGGGTCAGCTGGTCGCGCGGGCCGAGCACGCCGAGCACCGAGCCGACCCAGATCACATGATCGGCCGGCGGTGCCATGCGCGCATCGTTGCCGCTCTTGATCGCCAGGATCAGCGGTGCGCCGTGCAGCTGCTCGACCTCGCCGATGCTCATGCCGACCAGTGGGCTTTCCGCGGTGACAGTGAGCTCGGCGGTCTCGCCGCCGATACCGTAGGTTTCGGCGAAGTAGCTCTCGGTGCGCCCGGGCGTCACCTTGAGCCGCTCGTCCTCATGGCCGGGCAGCAGCTTGCGGCCGAAGAAGTAGAAGTACGCGACGCCGAGGATGGCCAGGGTCAGGCCGATCGGGGTGACGCTGAACAGGCCGAACTTCGGGATCGTGTGTGCGCCTGGCGGCAGGTTCACGTTGGCGCTGGCGATCAGGTCGTTCAGCACGATCAGCGGCGAGTTCGCGATCAGCGTGGTGTTGGTGGCGGTGAGGATGCAGAACGCCATCGGCAACAGCAGCCGCGACAGCGGTACGCCGGTGCGCGCGGACAGCCGGCTGCTGACCGGGATCATCAGCGCGGCCAGCGCCTGGCTGGGAATCACCGCACTGAACAGGCTGGCGACGAGGTTGATCACCACGCCGAGGCGCGACTCCATGCCGCGCGCCATGCGCATCACGAAGCGCGCGGTGAGGTTGAGCACGCCGGCGCGATCAAGCCCCTCGCCCATGATCATGATCGCGATGATCGCGATCACTGCGTTGCCGGCGAAACCGTTGAACACGCGCTCGGACGGGATCAACCCGGTGAGGCCGATCACCACCACCACCAGCAACGCCACCATGTCGGCGCGGATCCACTCCAGCACCAGCATCAGCATGGTGAAGCCCACCAGCCCGAGCACCAGGATCATTTCGGGGGTGAGCGTGAGTCCCACTAGCTGACGTCCCCGAAGGGCAGCTGGCAACGGTGGATACGGCGGGGCAGTGGAAGCTTCACGCTGCGTCGATTCGTCCCTGTGTGGATCGCGTGAGTATAAGCGGGCTGGCACGACTGCTGGTGAACCGCAGCCTCCATTTGCAGGTGGGCGCACATGGCGCGTAGCGCATACCGAGGAGGCCGAGGCAGGTCGTCATTCCCACCCTGACCCGCCGCTGTGTGGCTCGCTCCTCAAGTTGACCCCGCCGTTCGCGCTACGTGTGTCGCCGGAATACCGGCAGAGAGGCCTGCACGCTTCAAACTTTGCGATACAACAAATCCCACACGCCATGCCCAAGTTTCAGGCCGCGCCGTTCGAAGTGGGTCTCGATGCGCCACGCGGGCTTCTCGGCGTACTGGCCGGGGCCGACCACGTTGCGCCAGTCCGGCGCGGCCTCCATCACCTCGAGCATGTGTTCGGCGTAGGCCTGCCAGTCGGTGGCCAGGTGCAGCAGGCCGTCCGACGCCATGCGTGAAGCGAGCAGGGCGACGAAGTCGGGCTGGATCAGTCGACGTTTGTTGTGGCGTTTCTTGTGCCACGGGTCGGGGAACCAGATGCGCACTTCCGCCAGCGAGCCGGGTGCGATCTCGTGTTCAAGCACTTCCACCGCGTCGTGCTTGTACAGCCGCACGTTGTCTGCATCGCGTGCGGCCAGTGCGTTCATCAGGCGACCGACGCCGGGGCCGTGCACTTCGACGCCGAGGTAGTCGCGTGCGAGATCGTGTTCGCTGGCCCAGGCCAGTGCCTCGCCGTTGCCGAAACCGATCTCCAGCACCAGCGGCGCCTGCCGGCCGAAGCCGGCGCTGAAATCGTGCGGCGTGCCGCCGAAGTCGATGCCATAGCGCGACCACAGCGTATCGAACGCGCGTTGCTGCGCCGGCGTCATGCGGCCTTCGCGCAATACAAAGCTGCGGATGCGGCGCATGTATTCCGGGGCGTTATCGTCGTGGTCGGTCATGTCACTCAGCCGATCGTGCCGTCGATCGGACTGGACGCCGAGGCATAGCGCTTGCGCGGGATGCGCCCGGCACGGAACGCGGCGCGGCCGGCCTGGACGGCCAGCTTCATCGCGTGTGCCATCAGCACCGGATCCTTCGCGCCGGCGATCGCGGTGTTCATCAGCACGCCGTCGCAGCCCAGCTCCATCGCGATCGCTGCATCCGACGCGGTGCCGACGCCGGCATCGACGATGATCGGCACGCTCGCGCTCTCGATGATTTCCAGCAGGTTGTACTTGTTCTGGATGCCCAGCCCCGAACCGATCGGCGCGGCCAGCGGCATCACCGCGACGCAGCCGATCGCTTCGAGTCGCTTGGCCAGGATCGGATCGTCGCTGGTATAGACCATCACGTCGAAGCCGTCGGCAACCAGGATCTCGGCGGCTTTCAGCGTTTCCACCACGTCGGGGAACAGCGTGCGCTGGTCGCCCAGCACCTCGAGCTTGACCAGCTTGTGGCCGTCCAGCAGTTCGCGCGCCAGCTTGCAGGTGCGCACCGCATCGACTGCGTTGTAGCAGCCGGCGGTGTTCGGCAGCAGGGTGAACTGATCCGGCGGCAATGCGTCGAGCAGATTCGGCTGGCCGGCATCCTGGCCGATGTTCACGCGACGGATCGCCACCGTGACGATCTCCGCGCCGGCGGCCAGCGAGGCGGCGCGCGTCTCGTCGAAATCCTTGTACTTGCCGGTGCCGGTGAGCAGGCGCGAGCCGTAGCTTTTGCCGGCGATGATCAGCGGATCGTTGATGTCGAGGGTCTTGAGAGTCATGCGAAGCCTTGGATGCGCGCAGGCGCAGGAACGGAGAGAAGTTCAGCCGCCGCCAATGGCGTGGACGATTTCCAGCTGATCGCCGTCGGCCAGCAAATGGCTGGCGTGCTGGCTGCGCGGCACGATTTCGTGGTTCAGTTCCACCGCGATGCGGCGACCGGCGTAGCCGGCCTGTTCCAGCAATTGGGCGACGGTGGTGGCAGGGGCGCAGTCGCGCGACTGGCCATTGAGCGTGATGTGCATGCGCGCATTGTAGCGGCTGCCATCGCGCACGCCGAGCCGGGGCGCGTCATGCCGCACCGATCCGCCACGGCCTGCCCGTGACGGATCGGTCTTGCCTCAATGCTGCTGCGCGTCGTCCTTCTCGTGCGGCACGTGTTTCTGCGCGGGCCGTGCTTCATTGTGTTGCGGCGGCGGGGTTTCGGCACGCGGCTGCGGCGGTGGTGGCGCTGCGCGCTGCGGCTGTTCATAGCGCGGTTGCTGGAAGCTCGGCCGTACCGGTTCGGGCATCGGCCGTGGCTCTTCACGGTTGTAGTTGCGCTGCGCGGGTTCGCTCGGTGCCGGCATGTCACGCCGCATCGGCTGGGACATTGGTCGTGGTTCCTCGCGATTGTAGTTGCGCTGCGCGGGCTCGGGACGCTGGAAGCGTGGCTCCGTTGTGTCGCGTGCAGGTTCCATCGGCATTGGGCGGTTGATCGGGGTGGCGCGCTGGATCTGTGGCACCTGCGGCAGCGGCGGGTTGTCGCGATAGGCCGGACGTGGCTGATTGCCATTGGCGCCGGAGTTGTCGTTGGCGCCCGCGCGCGGCACCGGTTCGCCGCGATCGAGGTTGTCACGGCCACGCGGATGGGCGAAGCGCGCAGATGGCAGCCCGGCGTCCTCGCGTACTCCAGCGCGGTTGTCGATGGGGACCTGCTGCTGCGGTGCGGCGGTGATGATGCGGTTGATCGCGGGCAATGGCTGTGTGGGGCCGCCGAGCTGGCGCGGACCACCATCGATCACGCGAGCATTGCCTCTGCGATCGACCGCGGCCGGCCGGACATCCTGCCCTTGGTCGCCGCGCGGATTCAGCACGCGCACGTTGGATCCGGGCATGCCGGCGCGTGGCGCGTTGTCTGCCAGGTTGTGGCCGGGGCTGCGCGCATCCTGCGCCACGGCGGGCGGTGCGTGACGCGCCACCACTTCGCGATCGAACCCGCCGGCCGGCAGATTGCGCGCATGCGCGCCGCGTGCGGCGGCTGTGTCATTCGCGATCGGGCGTAACTGGCTGGCTCCGCGTGGCAGCACTGGCGCCGCGGCAAGCTGACGTTGATCGACCTGCACCAGGTTGCGCTGCACATGCCTGCCACCGGCAAATGTATTGCCCGGCACGGCGGTGAAGCCGCGTGGCGCCTCGCGATTGACATAGTGCCCATCACGCACGGGCTGGCCGCTGCGGTAATTGTTGTACGAGTTGTTGATGTTGTTGATGATCGTGGTGCGGTTGTAAGTGTTGTGCACGTTGATGTTGGTGATGTTGACGTTGTTGTAGTAATTGCGGCTGGCGCGATACCACGGGTTGTAGATTTCACCCGGGCCGAGTGGGAACCAGCCCACCGGGCCGCTGCTGACGCCGACCGACCAGCCGCCGCCGCCGACAAACGCCACCAGTGCCGGTGCGTAGATCGGGCGCACGTCGATAGGTCCCGGAATCCATCCCCAGCCGCGATGCGTATAGGCCCAGCGGCCGTAGTGATAGGGCGCGAAGCCCCACGGTGAATCGTCCACCCAGGTCCAGCCCCACGGCGCGATGTACGCCCAGTGGCCGTTGCGGTACGGCGCCCAGTCGGCGGCGACCTGGGTGGGATACCACACTTCGCCGTAGTCGCTGCTGGTCTGCCAGTCGCCGTACTGATCAAGATCCTGATAGCCGACCACGTCATTCGAGACGTACCGTCGTGCGTTCGATTGCGCGTACCGCCGGTCGCGCCCGCTGGCCCATGCGTCGAACGCGTCGCCGTCGCCGATGTCGCTGATCGACACCGCGGCCAGGCTGGAGTCGACGAAGTGATAGCTGCGGCCGGGGTTGATCGTGCGCTGCGCGCTGTTCTCGCCGTATACCGTGGCGCCGCTGTCGAACGCGGTGACCCGGGTGCTGCCGCCGTTGTCGTCGATATCCACGCGGAAGCTGCCGAGCTGGTCGACCACCAGCGCCACGGTCGGCGTGTCGATCTCGTAACTCTGGCCCTGATCCAGATGACGCACGGTAAGGCTGAGCGTGCCCTGGGTCAGTTCGATCTGGGTCAGCTGGCCGTTCAGGTCGAGCAGGCCGAAGTCGGTCTGGCTGTCCATGCGCAAGGTGCCGCCGCCGAATTCCAGCTCGGCGCGGGCGCCCTGGCTGGTGGAAAGCCGGTCGCCGGTGGTCAGCGGGCGGTTGATGCTGGCGTCGCTCCAGTCCTTTGCGCCGGCCGGCAGAAAGGCGAGATCACCGGCGATGTACGACAGACGTGCCACCCGGCTGGGCGGGTCGACGCTGTCGTCCGCCGTGGATTGCGCCTGTGCCAGGCCGGCGGACACGCACAGCAGCACGACCGCCAGCGGCCGCCAGTGGCGGCTCAGCGGAGCAAGAAGTTTGGCAAGCACACGCATGGTGTTCCCCTTGGTGGGCGCGATGGGTATCGCGTAGTCGATCCGTTTGAATCCATTCGATCCGTCGCGCAACGCTGGAGCGTAGTGCGGCTGACGACACGATTATGCGCATGTGCAAAATTAGGTCAGGCTTAGTTGCGGTGGTCGCGTCGCTGCCGGTTCAGCTGGCCGCCATCTGCGATTCATCCGGCGTTTGGCGGGTGACACATGGTGTATGGCGCCGAGCTTGGCGCCGTCCAGCTTTCCAATCGCGCGTATCCCGCGTTACCATCCGCCGGCCAAGGCGGGTGTAGCTCAATGGTAGAGCTGTAGCTTCCCAAGCTACTGACGAGGGTTCGATTCCCTTCACCCGCTCCATTCCCCGCATCAACGATCCGAGCTTCCCCGAACCCTATGGCGGATCTGATTACTCTCGGTTGGCGGGAGCGGCTGGCGTTGCCGCAGTTGGGTATCGGCATGCTCAAGGCCAAGCTCGATACCGGCGCGCGCAGCAGTGCGCTGCATGTCGACACGCTGGAGGAATTCCAGCGCGACGGCGCGACCTGGCTGCGTTTCACCATGCATATCGGCCGGCGTCAGCCAGTGGAAGTGTGCTGCGAGGTGCCGGCGCTGGATCGGCGCGCGGTGACCGACACCGGCGGTCGTCGCACCGAGCGCTGGTTCATCCGCAGCGACGTGCAACTGGCCGGGCAGCATTTCAGTGTCGACATCAATCTGACCGATCGTCGGCATATGCTGTTTCCGTTGTTGCTGGGCCGCAGTGCCCTGAGCGGGCGTTTTGCGGTGGATCCGGCACGTTCCTATACCCAGTCGCGGCCGTTGACGGCAGCCACGGACATCTCATGATGGCTCCTGTATGAAAATTGCGATTCTGTCGCGCAACACCCGTCTCTATTCGACCAAACGACTGGTCGAGGCCGCACGCGAGCGCGGTCATGTGGTGCGCGTGCTCGATCCGCTGCGCTGCTACGTGCGCATCGCGCCTGGCGCAGTGGCGATCCGTTACAAGGGCAAGGAGGTGCGCGACATCGACGCGGTGATTCCGCGTATCGGCACCACCAGCACGTTCTATGGCACCGCCGTGCTGCGCCAGCTGGAGATGATGGGCGTGTACACGCCGAACCCCTCCGACGCGGTGCTGCGTGCGCGCGACAAGTTGCGCTGCCTGCAGATCCTCGCCTCGCAGGGCATCGACATGCCGATCACGGTGTTCGGCGACAACCCGGACGACACCGCCGATGTGCTGGCCTTGCTGGGCGATCCGCCGCATGTGATCAAGCTCAACGAAGGCAGCCAGGGTACCGGTGTGGTGCTGGCCGAGAAACGCAGCGCCTCGCAGAGCGTGATCGAGGCGTTTCGCGGCCTGTACGCGAACTTCCTGGTGCAGGAGTTCATTGCCGAGGCCAAGGGCAGCGACCTGCGTTGCTTCGTGGTCGGCAAGAAAGTGGTGGCGGCGATGCAGCGCGATGCCAGTCCGGGAGAGTTCCGCGCCAACCTGCATCGCGGCGGCACCGCGATGGCGGCGACCTTGAGTGCTGATGAAAAACGCATCGCCGTGCAGGCGGCCGGCGCCCTCGGCCTGGGTATCGCCGGGGTGGATCTGCTGCGCTCCAACCGGGGTCCGTTGCTGCTTGAGGTGAATGCCTCGCCCGGTCTGGAAGGCATCGAGGCGGCTACCGGCGTCGATGTGGCCGGCGCGATCATGGATCTGCTGCAGGCGCAGGTATCCGACGTGCCCGCCGAGCCGCCGCGCCCGCGGCGCAAGCCGGCGCGGGCCTTCTAAGGGGCGCACAGCCTCGTTAACGACCAGGTGAGAACGGGTTAACTACACCGTAACCAGATACCCCCTATAAAGCAGATACTGTTTTTTGCGTGGCACGCTGGCCGCTATGGCCCGGTGACGAGCAGATGATGGTATCGGGGCAGTAGTTTGGGCTCAGGTGGGCGACGGCGAGTCGTGCATCTGGGCCTTTTTCTTGCCTGCGGCACCGTGCGTTCAGTTTTGTACCACGATCCGCGCGCTTCGTTCACGCAAGCTTGTTAAGCTGGCAACCTCAGCCGACCCGTGCGCCGGCTGCGCAGGAGTGACACATGCGCGTTCTGGTGATCGAAGACAACAGCGATATCGCGACCAACATCGGCGATTATCTGGAAGACCGCGGCAACGTGGTCGATTTCGCAGGCGACGGCGTGACCGGCCTGCATCTGGCGGTAGTGCACGATTTCGACGTGATCGTGCTGGATCTCACGCTGCCCGGCATGGATGGCCTCGAAGTGGCGCGCAAGCTGCGCCACGAGGCGCACAAGCAGACCCCGATCCTGATGCTGACCGCGCGTGATGCGCTGGAGCAGAAGCTGACCGGCTTCGAATCCGGCGCCGACGACTACATGACCAAACCGTTTGCGCTGCAGGAGCTGGCCGCGCGGTTGGAAGTGCTCGCGCGTCGCGGCAAGGGTCCGCAGAGCCGCGTGCTGAAGGTGGCCGACCTTACCTTCAACCTCGATACGCTCACGGTGAATCGCGAGGGCAAGTCGATCCAGCTCAACCCGATCGGCCTGAAGCTGCTGCAGGCGCTGATGGAGGCGAGTCCGTCCGTGGTCACCCGGCAGGATCTGGAGCAGCGCGTGTGGGGCGAGGAGTTGCCGGACAGCGATTCGCTGCGCGTGCATATCCACGGCCTGCGCGCCGCCATCGACAAACCATTCGAGAAGCCGCTGATCCACACGCGGCACGGCATTGGCTATCGGATGGTCGAGCCGGATGCAGTCCAGGCGTAAGCTGCGTTTTCGATTGATCCTTTCCTTCGCGCTCTTTGGTTTCGGCCTGAGCGCGTTGTTTGCTGTGGCCGCGTTGTATGTGCGCGCCAAGGTGGAAAATCAGCTGGTCAACGCCAGTCTGCAGAACGATGTCGACCAGGCGGTGGATCAGGCGATTACGCATCCGGATAAACCGTTTCAATCCGAACTGATCGAAGGGTGGGTCAAAAGCGATCGGACGCTTTACAAGATGCCGCTGACTTGGCAGAACCTGAATAGCGGGGTTCATGATCTCCGAGAGATTGACCGCAGTGGCAAGGAGCGACACTACAAGCTGGCGGTGCAACGCAAGAGCGGCATCATCGGCTTCACGCGTTATGACATCAGTCGGGAGGATCTGGGCAAACAACAGCTGATCCTGTCGCTGATCGGCGCCGTGTTGATATTCAGCCTGTTGTCTCTGGCGATCGGGCTGTGGCTCTCGCGCAAGGTGCTCAAGCCGGTCACCGAGTTGGCCAATCGTCTGCGTGATTTTCGCAAAGCCGGCAAGGCCGAACCGCTGGCGCCGCACTTTGCCGACGACGAAGTGGGCGAACTAGCGCATGTGCTGGATGAATATTCGGCGCGGCTCACCGCGATGGTCGAGCGTGATCGCGAGTTCAACTCCGACGTCAGTCACGAGCTGCGCACGCCGCTTGCGGTGATCGCCAGCACCACTGAACTGCTGCAGGGTTCGCCCGACCTCACCGAAAAATTGAGCGAACGGCTGAAGCGCATCGAGCGCGCCTCTCGTCAGGCGACCGAGCTGATCGAGGCGCTGCTGCTGTTGTCGCGCGCCGAGCGGCGTGGTCCGACCCGCGGCGAAACCACCGATGTCGGCAAGCTCGCCGCCGACGTGATCGAGAGCCAGCGTCCGCAGATGCGCGGCAAACCGCTGACCATCGAGCTGACTGTCAGCGAGTCGGTCAGCATTAACGCGCCGGCTTCGGTGTTGTCGGTGGCGCTGACCAATCTGATCGGCAACGCGATCAAGTACACGCTGGAAGGCAACGTGCGGGTCGAAGTGGGCGCCGGCCGCATCGAGGTGATCGACACCGGTCCCGGCATCAAGCCCGAAGATGCCGAGCGGCTGTTCCAGCGCGGTGTGCGCGGTGAAGGCGCCGGCGGCAGCGGTGCCGGGCTCGGTCTGGCGATCGTGCGCCGATTGTGCGAACTGTACGGTTGGGATGTTTCGATGCGTCCGCGCAGCGATGCGAATGGCGCGATCGCCAGCATCGTATTCAGTTGACGCCGGTCTGGAGTCAGCAAACGAAAACGCCCCGCATTGCGGGGCGTTTTCGTTTGCGGTAGCTGTGTATTAAACCTGCTCCAGCCATCCCCACTTGTCGTTGGTGCGGCCGTCGAACAGGCCGAAGAACAGCTCCTGCAAGCGCAGGGTGACGCGGCCGGCCTTGCCGGTGCCGACCTGCTTGCCGTCGACCGAGCGGATCGGGGTAATTTCGGCGGCGGTGCCGCACATCAGCAGCTCGTCGGCGAGGTACAGGTATTCGCGCGGGATGTCGCGCTCGATCACCTCGATGCCATCCTCGCGAGCCAGCGTCTTCAGCGTGTCGCGGGTGATGCCGGCGAGGATCGAGGCGCTGGCCGGTGTGGTGTGCAGCACGCCGTCGAATACCAGGAACAGGTTTTCGCCGGCGCCCTCGCTGAGCAGGCCAGTCGAAGCCAGCGCAATGCCCTCACCGAAACCGAGGCGGCGCGCCTCGCGTGCGATCAGCTGACCGGACAGATAGTTGCCGCCCGCCTTGGCGCCTGCGGGGATGGTGTTCGGGGCGAAGCGTTGCCAACTCGATACGCAGGCATCGATGCCGTTCTTCAGCGCCTCCGGGCCAAGGTACGGGCCCATCGGCCACGCGGCCACGGCGACGTCGATCGGGGTTTCGGCGGACAGCCCGAAACCGCCCAGGCCGCGGTACGCGACCGGACGCAGGTAGGCTGCACCGAGCTCGTTCTTCTTGATCACGGCGCGGCAGGCTGCCGCCAGCTCATCGGCGGAATACGGCAGCACCATGTCGTAGATCTTGGCGGACTGGTACAGCCGATTCAGGTGGTCGGTGAGGCGGAAGATCGCGGCACCGTCCGGCGTGGCGTAGCTGCGGATGCCCTCGAACACCGACGAGCCATAGTGCAGCGCGTGCGACATCACATGCGTGGTCGCTTCGGCCCACGGCTTGATGGTGCCGTTCTGCCAAATCCATTCAGGGTACTGCTGCGCCATGTCGCTTCTCCAATGGGGACTGCCCATGATAACTGCTGGGCGTCTGCCCGGCGTCAATCCACCCGCTTCAATTGGCGTTGCGTAGCCACAGGCAGCCGGCGCGACTGACCACGCTGAAGCGCAGCTCGCGCGGACTCCCGCTACCGTCGTTGCCGCCAGTATGCAGCACCAGTTGGGTGTTGGCCGGCGGTGGATCGGGAGTGACATCCGCGGCGAGCGGGTCGGCGCTGCTGGCGGCCACCGTGGGATTGCTATCCGGAGATGCCAGATCACCGGGTGCGTGGAGATCCAGCAGCGGCTGCTTCATCAACGTGTCCAGCGAACGGATATCCGCAATCACCGCACTACGGCCGTAACCGTTCCACAGCATCAGGCCAGCCATGCGGTTCGCATCGCGGCTGGCGAACGCGTCGATCACGCTCTGCCGCAACTCGCCCAGGTTGGCTGCACATAGGATCGGTGGCGGCGCCAACGGGATGCCGCTGCCAGAGGTGGCTACGGGGTTGACCGGGGTGGCCTGCTGCGCGGCGCACGGCTGATCGGTGAATACCGCGTTTCCGTTCGCGCCGATGCAGCGATGGATTTCCGTCTGCGCCATGACCGGCATGGCGAGCAGGATGAGGCAGAACAGGGCAGCTGACTGGCGCATCACGACAGCATACCCGCCCGGCACATCAGGAAAGTTGCTGCAGCACCGACTGCGTCGCCTTGGCCCGATTCAACGTGTAGAAATGCAGCCCCGGCGCGCCACCATCCAGCAGCCGTCGACACAATTGCGCCACCACTTCGGCACCGAGCGCACGCACCGATTCGGCATCGTCGCCATGTGCCTGCATGCGCTTGGCGATCCAGCGCGGAATCTCCGCGCCACACATGTCGGAGAAGCGTTTCAGCTGGCTGTAGTTCGCGATCGGCATGATGCCCGGCACGATCGGCACGTTCACGCCCAGCTTGCGCACATCCTCGACGAAGCGGAAATACGCGTCGGCGTTGAAGAAATACTGGGTGATCGCGCCATTCGCGCCGGCGTCGATCTTCGCCTTGAAATGCTGCAGGTCGCGCAGCGCATCGTCGGCCTGCGGGTGGGTTTCCGGGTACGCCGCCACCTCGATGTGGAAGTGGTCGCCGCAGTGCTCGCGGATGAATCGCACCAGCTCGGCGGCATAGCGGAAGTCACCGGCCGTGGCCATGCCCGAAGGCATGTCGCCGCGCAACGCCACGATGCGCCGATAACCGGCTGCACGGTAGCCGTCCAGCAGTTCGGCGATCTCCGCCCGGGTGCCGCCCATGCACGACAGGTGCGGCGCCACATTGAGACCGTGTTGCGCATGCAGCCGCGCCACCGTGTCGCCGGTATAGCTGAGCGTGGAGCCGCCAGCGCCGAAGGTGACCGAGGCGTATTCAGGCTGGTGCGCCTTCAGCACCTGTGCGGCGCGATCCAGCTGTGCGCGCTGTTCATCGGTCTTGGGCGGAAAGAATTCGAAGCTGATGGCCGGCATGGTGGAGGTTCCGGGTGGACGATGTCGGCAAGTATATATCTCCATCGCGATGAAGCGATATATGGATTCAGGCCGGTATCACGCGGCACCCGCTTGCGGCTCCGGCGCCGCGGCCCCATTGCGATGGTTCGTCAAGGAGATGGCCATGATCGAGCTGTACAAGCTGCACTGGTCGCACTACGTGGAAAAGGTGCGCTGGGCGCTGGATTTCAAGAAACTGGACTGGCGCGGCATCGACATCGTCGCGTTCACCAAGAAGGAAATGCAGCGCTTCGACTGCGCGCAGACGGTGCCACTGATCCACGACACCGCCACCGGCGTGGCGATCAGCGATTCCTCGCCGATCATCCGTTACCTCGACGAGACCTACCCGGAGCATCCGCTACTGCCGGCCGATACGGTCGAGCGCGAAGCGGTGTGGCAATGGATGTTGCGGCTCGATTCTTCGCTGGGGCTGCACGCGCGGCGACTGGGTTACACGCAGGTGATCATGGAATGTCCGCACATCCTGTCGCAGCTGTTCATGCCGAACGTTGGCGGTGGTCTGTTTACCCGACGAGGTTGGCGTGCGCTGGCTGCGCCGGTGCTCGGCACGATGCTGTCGTTGCGCTTCCGTTTTCACCGCAATCGCGAGGATGGCGTGTACGAGGCGCTGGAAGCGCAGCTGATTCCGATCGCCGCACAGCTTGAGCGTGATGGCTTTCTGGTCGGTGGCCGTTTCAGCGCGGCGGACATCACGCTGGCGTCACTGCTGCGGCCGCTGCGCATCGTGCCTCATTTTGCTCACCACCCGGGGTTGCAGTCGTTGTTCGCGTGGCAGACGCGGCTGTTCCGTACGCACGATCGCGATGCGGCGTTTCCGTATGAAGTGCTTATCCAGGCGCAGCGCGAGCGTCGCGGCAGCATGCGTGGTCGGGTGCGCTGGATGCGCTCGGGCGCAGACGTTACGTCCATGGCTGGCAAGCAGCCGGCCTTGAAGGTCGCGCAAAACGATATTCATTCGGTGAACCGCTGGATGCTGCTGCCGGGTTTGCCGGCATACCTTAAATTGCGCTGGTTCAGTGGCGTGGGCCGCATGCCCTACGTACCGGCGGCGTTTCGCGCCGGGTAATGCTCTGCAATGCCTATTGCAGAAGGGCGGATCGTTGCGCTGCACGTGAAATCAAAGAAGGGTGCATCGCTGCGCTGTCCGTGAAATTAAGAAGGGCGCATTGCGGCGCTGTCCGTGAAATTAAGAAGGGCGCATTGCTGCGCCCTTCGGGATGTTGCTTTGACTTGCCGTGACTCAGTAGCGGTAATGATCCGGCTTGTACGGGCCTTCCACCGCTACGCCTAGGTAGGCGGCCTGCTCGGTGCTGAGCGTGGTCAGCTTCACGCCGATCTTCTCAAGGTGCAGGCGCGCGACTTCCTCATCGAGCTTCTTCGGCAGGATGTAGACCTTGTTCTCGTACTTGTCCTTGTTCGCCCACAACTCGATCTGCGCCAGCGTCTGGTTGGAGAACGAGTTGGACATCACAAAGCTCGGATGGCCGGTGGCGCAGCCGAGATTCACCAGGCGACCTTCGGCCAGCAGGAACATCGCGCGGCCGTCCGGGAACACGTACTTGTCCACCTGTGGCTTGATGTTGATCTTCTCGACGCCGGTCATCGCGTTCAGTGCATCGACCTGGATCTCGTTGTCGAAGTGGCCGATGTTGCAGACGATCGCCTGATCCTTCATCGCCTTCATGTGGTCGAGCGTCAGCACGTCCTTGTTGCCGGTGGTGGTGACGTAGATGTCGCCGCGGCCGAGGGTCGATTCAACCGTGTTGACCTCGAAGCCTTCCATCGCCGCCTGCAGCGCGTTGATCGGATCGATCTCGGTGACCACCACGCGCGAGCCGTAGGCACGCAGCGAATGCGCGCAGCCCTTGCCCACATCGCCGTAGCCGCAGACCACAGCCACCTTGCCGGCCAGCATCACGTCCATTGCGCGCTTCAGTCCGTCGGCCAGCGACTCGCGGCAGCCGTAGAGGTTGTCGAATTTGCTCTTGGTGACCGAGTCGTTGACGTTGATCGCCGGGATCAGCAGCGACTTGGCTTCGGCCAGCTGGTACAGGCGATGCACGCCGGTGGTGGTCTCCTCGGAGACACCCTTCCAGTCCTTCACCACGGTGTGCCAGTAGCCCGGGCGCTCGGCATGCACGCGCTTGAGCAGGTTCTTGATCACCTGCTCTTCGTGCGAGGAAGCCTTCTCGTCGACCCACTTGCTGCCGTTCTCCAGCTCGTAACCCTTGTGGATCAGCAGCGTCACGTCGCCGCCGTCATCGACCACCAGCTGCGGGCCGAGGAAGCCGCCCTTGCCGTCGGGGAAGGACAGCGCGTCCAGCGTGCAGTCCCAGTATTCCTCCAGCGTCTCGCCTTTCCATGCGAACACCGGCGTGCCGGTGACGGCGATAGCGGCAGCGGCGTGGTCCTGGGTCGAGAAGATGTTGCACGAGGCCCAGCGCACGTCGGCGCCGATGTCCTTCAGCGTCTCGATCAGCACCGCGGTCTGGATGGTCATGTGCAGCGAACCGGTCACGCGCACGCCCTTCAGCGGCAGGGTGGCGGCGTGCTTCTTGCGGATCGACATCAGGCCCGGCATCTCGTGCTCGGCGATGTCCAGCTCCTTGCGGCCCCAGTCGGCAAGCGACAGGTCGCGGATTTTGTAATCGTGTGTGGCGGTTTCTTTGGTGACGGCGTTCATAGATATCTCCGGTTTATTGCGAATCGCTTCGCGTAAAAACAACCGGGCGCCGTTGTGGAACGTGCCGCGCCGAGCCTGGCCGGTTTCTGACCACGGATGGATCCGCGGTCGAACGGTCGCAGCGCCCCTCGGCGGGCAGTACAAGCCCGTTATTGTAGCGGGAGACGACAAGGGATGCCTCCCGCGACGCAATTCGATAGGCTGGCCGTTCACCCAGCACCGGAGTCACCGCATGGAAGAAAGCCGCGAGCCCGAGTTCCTGCCGCCTGACGACCCGCTGCGCGAGGACGTCAGTCGGCTCGGCGCGATGGTCGGCAGGATGCTGGCAGAGCAGGGTGGTACGGTGTTCTTCGAGCGGGTCGAGCAGGTACGCACCGCGGCGATCCGCCGCCGCCGCGAAGGCGCCTCGGTGGATGATCTGGCCGACTCGCTGGCCGGTCTCGCCGCCAGGGATGCCGAAGCGCTGGCTCGCGCCTTTGCCACCTATTTCCAGGCGGTCAACACCGCCGAGCGGGTGCACCGCATCCGCCGGCGCCGCGATTACCAGCGCGAGGGCAGTGCGCCGCAGCCGGAGTCGCTGCTCGATGTTCTGGGCCGGCTGAAAGCGGAGGGCGTCGGCGCGGACGAGCTGCTGGGCTGGCTGGATCGGCTGTGGATCGAGCCGGTATTCACCGCGCATCCGACCGAGGCGGTGCGCCGCTCGCTGCTGGAGAAGGAGCAGGCCATCGTGCGCTCGCTGATCGACGGTTTCGACCAGCACCGCACGCCGCAGGAGCGCAAGGAGGACGACGACCGCATCTACATGGCGCTGTCTTCCGGCTGGCAGACCGCCGAGGCCTCGCCGGTCAGCCCCACTGTGCAGGACGAACACCATCACGTCGGTTTCTACCTGGCCAACCCGATCTATCGCATCGTGCCCGCGCTGTATGAATCGCTGGCCGAGGCGTTGCAGTCGGTCTACGGCGTGGCCGCAAAACTGCCGCAATTGCTCGGCTTCGCTACCTGGGTTGGTGGCGACATGGACGGCAATCCGAATGTCGGCGCGGACACTATCGCCGCCAGCCTGGCCACCCAGCGCGCGCATGTCATCGAGCATTACGTGGCCGATGTGGCGGGATTGGCGCGTCTGCTCAGTCAGACCGAAGGACGGGTCGCCGTCGACACTCACCTGCAGCAGCGCCTTGACGATTACCGCGCACGCTTTCCCGCTGCTGCGCAAAGGGTGCGGCCACGGCATGCCGACATGCCCTACCGTTGCCTGCTGACGGTGATCGGTGCGCGCCTCGAAGCTACCCATGACGATAGCCATCCGGAAGGCTATACGTCCGTGGCCGAGCTGCTCGACGACCTGCAATTGATCGTCAGAAGCCTGGTCGATCATCACGGCCTGCACGCCGGTGCCTACGCGGTGCAGCGTCTGGTCCGTCGCGTGCGCACGTTCGGTCTGCATCTGGCGCGACTGGACGTGCGACAGGATTCGCGCGTGCACGACGATGCGCTGGCCGCACTGCTGGACAACCCGGCATGGTCGCAGCTTGCACCCGACGCACGCACGCAGCAGCTGCGCGACTACGCCAGCGGCAGCGCGCGTTTTCCGATCAGCCACGCCGACGTGGTCACCTCGCTCTACGACGTGTTCGCCACCTTGGGTGATGCCCGGCGCCGTTACGGTGGGGAGGCGGTCGGCCTGTACATCATCAGCATGGCGCGCTCGGCCGCCGACGTGTTGGCGGTACTGGCACTGGCGCGCTACGGCGGCCTGATCGAGAACGACGCCGTTCCGCTCAATATTGCGCCGTTGTTCGAGACCGTCGATGACCTGAAAAACGCGCCAGCCACGTTGCGCGCGCTGCTTGCCGATCCGGTCTACCGCCAGCATCTGGTCGCGCGCAATAACCAGCAATGGGTGATGCTCGGCTACTCCGACAGCGGCAAGGATGGCGGTACGCTGGCCTCGCGCTGGGGTCTTCAGCGCGCGCAGGTAGAGTTGCTCGAAGTGGCGAACGCAGCCGGCATCCAGCTGGCGTTCTTCCACGGCCGTGGTGGTTCAGCCAGCCGCGGCGGTGCGCGCATCACGCCGGCGCTGATGTCCTCGCCGCGTGGTGCGGTGGCCGGCGTGCTGCGGGTGACCGAACAGGGCGAAGTGATCCATCGCAAGTACGGTATCCGCGCGCTGGCGTTGCGTAACCTGGAGCAGACCGTCGGCGCCGTGCTGCGCGCCAGCCTGCGTCCGCGTGAAACCGAATCGCGCGAGGAGCGTTGGCGCGAGCAGATGAACGCGTTGTCGGCAAGCAGCCGGCAAACCTACCGCGCGTTCGTCGAGCACGAGCACTTCGTCGACTATTTCCGTGCCGCCACGCCGATCGACGTGATCGAAAAGATGACACTGGGCTCACGCCCGGCCAGCCGTCGCAGCATGCGCGGCGTACAGGACCTGCGCGCGATTCCATGGGTGTTCGCGTGGACGCAATGCCGCTCGATCTTGCCTGGCTGGTATGGTCTCGGCAGCGCACTGGAGCAGGGCGTGCAGCAGTTCGGTGAGGCGGCGCTTGCCGAGATGGCGCGCGACTGGCCGTTCTTCAGCAACCTGCTGGACGATGTGGAGATGGTGCTGGCCAAGTGTGATTTGGACATCGCCGAGGCGTTCTCGAAACTATCCGGCCCGCTGCACGTCGAATTCTTCGGAATGATCCGCAACGAGTTCGAACGCACCTGTCACTGGCTGTTGCAGCTCAAGCGCAGCGACGCGCTGTTGCACGGTGATCCACGTCTCGCCGCTTCGATCCGCCTGCGCAATCCCTACGTCGATCCGATGAGTCTGTTGCAGGTCGACCTGCTGCAACGCTGGCGCGCCAGCGCGTGCACCGATGATGCCTTGCTGCAGGCGCTGGTCGCTTGCGTCAATGGCGTGTCGCAGGGATTGCAGAACACCGGATGATGGCTCCGCACCCGCCGGCGGATGCCTACGGATGAGACGATGGATGCACGCGCAACGCCGCGATCCGCTCCGCGCGCGGTAACCGCTTCCAGGCGATTTCCAGTCGCAGCGCTTCGCCGTGACCGGAGACCCAGACCCAGCCGAGCAACTGCCGCGGTGGGTTGGAACGGGTGAAGCGCGCGCCCTTGCCGGCCAGATGCTTTGCGTAGCGTTGCTCGGGATCGCGGGCGATGCCGGTATACACGCGGCCGTCGGCGCACTCCAGCAGGTACACGGCCCAGGCGTCGGCACCGGGTGCGTCGCTCATGCGTTCAGGCCCATTCGATCAGCCCTTCGGCCTCGCGCAGGCGCTTCCACGACGGCCGTGCTTTCAATGGTGTCGCCGGCTGGCGATACCGGGGGCATAGCAGAGCGTGTACATGGCAGTAATTCGTTGCGGACGGTTGGCGGATGATACGCCGCGGTAATCGTCGTTCGTTGCCTGTCGTCTGGCCCGCGAATCAGGGCGTTGCCACGCACGCAGTGGCTCGGCGCGCGACCTGCCTTAGCGCTGTTGCCTGCGAGTGCAGGCTGCGTCCGCCGATCTTGTTTTCATTGCAAAACATGCGTTTGTATCGGTTAGTTGAAGTGAAAATCTATGGATTTTGGCGTGGGGTTCCGGCTATCGTTGCGCCAGGAATCGAGGATCGCCCGAATGCATGTCAAATCCCCCAAGCTCACCCGGTCGCTGTGCAGGTTCGGCCGCACGGCACTGGTGGCCTTGCTTATGTGTGGCCTGGGCGGTTTTGCCGGTAACGCCCATGCAGGTCATGCCGCGCTGGTTCTCGACGCCTCGACAGGCGACGTGCTCAGCGCAGTCAACCCGGACGAACTTAATCATCCGGCTTCGCTGACCAAGATGATGACGCTCTATCTCACCTTCCAGGCACTGGAGAATGGGCAGCTCAAGCTGGATCAGTTGTTGCCGGTTTCAGCCTGGGCAGCGGACAAGGCGCCGACCAAGCTAGGTCTGCGCGCGGGCCAGACCATCTCGGTGCAGGACTGCATTCTGGGCATGATCACCAACTCGGCCAACGACGCCGCCACCGTGGTTGCCGAGAAACTGGGCGGCTCCGAAGATCATTTCGTCGAGATGATGAACGCCGAGGGTCTGTTGCTGGGTATGACCCATACCCGATTCGGCAGCGCTTCGGGCCTGCCTGACCCGGACGACGCTACCACGGCGCGCGACATTGGCAAGCTGGCGATGGCGCTCTATCGCGATTTCCCCCGTCAGGTACCTTATTTCGCCACCCGTGAATTCACGTTCCAAGGCCGGCTAGTGCGCGGTCACAACCGTCTGATGGATCGCTACCCGGGTATGGACGGGCTCAAGACCGGCTTCACCGACGCTGCCGGCTTCAACCTTGCTTCCACCGCCGTGCGCAATGGCCAGCGTCTGTTCGGCGTGGTCATGGGTGGTCGCACTTCGCTCGCTCGCGACAATCTGATGGCCCGCCTGCTGGACGACGGTTTCGAGCATCGGCAGACTTCGCCCGCATTGGTCGCCGAGGCTGGCATGCCCGATCACCGCATCGCGCACCGGGTGCTCGCTGCCCTGTCGCCGATTGGTAGTGCTGAAGCGTCGCCCGTCGCGAGGACGGCACCGCATGCGAAGAAAATGGGGGCGTCGCGTCGGCATGCCAGCACCGTGGCCAGCAGCCGGCTTCGCGGCACTTGTCGGAAAGGCGGCAAGAGCCGCGTTGGCTGTCCGCGTCACGGACACGCGCCCAGTGCTGGAGGCGCGACAAAGTTAGCTACGCGCTCCGGCAAGAAACTTTCCGCGAAAGCGACGCAGCGCGACTAAAGTCATGCGTCGGTAGCGTGGTCTCAGCTGTCCAGCTCGGTCCAGCGCGCGTACGCGGCATCGAGCTCGGCCTGCAGTATTGCCAGCGCCTCGTTTGCCTTGACGATGGCCGCGCTGTCCTGCTGGAAGAAAGCCGGCTCGTTCATCGCCGCGCTGCGGCTGCCGATCTCGCCTTCCAGTTGCTCGATGCGCTTAGGCAACTGCTCCAGCTCGTGCTGCTCCTTGAAGCTGCGCTTGCGCTTGTTCTCGACAGGTGCAGCAGCAACCGGGCTGGACGCGGCAGGCTTGCCTGCCGCTGCAACGCGCGCACTGGGCCGCTGGCGCAGCCAGTCGGTATAGCCGCCGATGTATTCGCCGATCTGACCTTCGCCTTCCAGTACCAGCGTGCTGGACACCACGTTGTCGAGGAATGCGCGATCGTGCGAAACCAGCAGCAAGGTGCCCTGGTAGTCGGTCAGCAGTTCCTCCAGCAGTTCGAGTGTCTCCACGTCGAGATCGTTGGTCGGCTCATCCATCACCAGCAGGTTGGACGGCTGTGCGAAAAGCTTTGCCAGCAGCAGACGGTTGCGCTCGCCGCCGGACAGCCGGGTGATCGGTGAGCGCGCACGCTCGGGCGAGAACAGGAAATCCTGCAGGTAGCCGATGATGTGCTTGCGCTGGCCGTTGATCTCGATGAATTCGCGGCCCTCGGCCACGTTGTCCAGCGCGTTCAACTTGTCGTTGAGTTGCAGCCGGTGCTGGTCGAAGTAGGCGATCTGCAGGCTGGTGCCCAGCGTCGCCTCGCCGCGCTGCGGTTTCAGCTCGCCCAGCATGATCTTCAGCAGGGTGCTCTTGCCGGCGCCGTTCGGACCGATGATGCCGATGCGGTCGCCGCGCATGATCGTGGTGGACAGATCGTCGATCAGCACGCGGCCACCGTAGGCCTGGTGCACGTGTTCCAGGTCGATCACCTTCTTGCCCGATGACTGTGCGGTGGCCAGCGCCATCTTCGCGTTGCCGGTGAGGTTGCGCCGCTCGGCGCGCTCGTTGCGCAGTGCCTTCAACGCACGCACGCGGCCTTCGTTGCGGGTGCGCCGGGCCTTGATGCCCTGGCGGATCCACACTTCTTCCTGCGCCAGCTTCTTGTCGAACAGCGCGTTCGCCTGCGACTCGGCGTGCAGGCGCTCCTCGCGGCGCCGCAGGTAGTTGTCGTAGTCGCCCGGCCAGTCGGTCAGCGCGCCTCGGTCGATCTCGACGATGCGTGTCGCCAGTGCGCGCAGGAAGCTGCGGTCATGGGTGACGAAGATGATGCTGCCGGGGAATTGCTTGAGGAAGCTTTCCAGCCAGCCGATTGCTTCGATGTCGAGATGGTTGGTCGGCTCGTCCAGCAGCAGCACGTCCGGCTTGCGCACTAGCGCCTGCGCCAGCAGCACGCGCCGCTTCATGCCGCCGGATAGTGCGGCGAAGTCGGTGTCGCCAGGCAGTTCCAGCTGAGTCAGCACCTCGGTCACCCGGCGATCGAGATCCCAGCCATGCTGTGCCTCGATCTGATGCTGTACTTCGCCGAGCGCGTCGAAGTCGGCCTGGGTGTGCAGTTCATGCAGCAGGTGGTGATAGCGTGCCAACAGGTGGCCGAGATCGCCAAGCCCTTCGGCGACCACGTCGAACACGCTGCCGGCGGTGCCCTGTGGCACTTCCTGCGCCATGCGCGCGATCACGACGCCGTTCTGTACGCGTACTTCGCCATCGTCGGCATGCAGCTCGCCGGCGATCAGCTTCATCAGGGTGGATTTGCCTTCGCCGTTGCGACCGACGATGCACACCCGCTCGTTCGCCTCGATCGACAGATCGACGTGTTCGAGCAGGAGCGGGCCGCCGATACTGAAGTCGACGCGTTGCAATTGGATAAGAGACATACGCGCATTGTAGCTGGTGCCGCGGTCAGACCCATGACTGACACGCCTCTGCGCGATAAAAAAACGGGCCGCACAAGGCGGCCCGTTTCTGTTGCAGCGTGTGGCGTCGGCTTACTTCAGCTTGGCGTCGGCACGCAGCGCCTCGGCGCGATCGGTCTGCTCCCACGAGAACGTGGTGTAGGTGTTGCCGTTGGCGTCCTTGACCTTCTGCGGGGTGCGGCCGAAGTGGCCGTAGCTGGCGGTCTGCTGGTACATCGGGTGGATCAGGTCGAGCATCTTCAGGATGCCGTACGGGCGCAGGTCGAAATGCTTGCGGATCAGCTTCTCGATCTTCTCGTCGCTGATCTTGCCGGTGCCGAACGTGGTGACCGAGATCGAGGTCGGATGCGCCACGCCGATCGCGTAGCTCACCTGCACTTCGCAGCGGTCGGCGATGCCGGCAGCCACGATGTTCTTCGCCACATAGCGTGCGGCATAGGCAGCCGAACGGTCGACCTTGGATGGATCCTTGCCGGAGAACGCGCCGCCACCATGACGGGCCCAGCCGCCGTAGGTGTCGACGATGATCTTGCGGCCGGTCAGGCCGCAATCGCCCACCGGGCCACCGATGACGAATTTGCCGGTCGGATTGATGTGGAACTTGGTGCCCTTGTGCAGCCACTTGGCGGGCAGCACCGGCTTGAGGATGTACTCGCGCACGGCCTCGATCAGGTCTTTCTGCTTGACGTCCGGATCATGCTGGGTCGACAGCACCACGGCATCGATCGCGGTCGCGACGCCGTGCTCGTAGCGCAAGGTGACCTGGCTCTTGGCGTCCGGGCGCAGCCACGGCAGCGGCGAGTTCTTCTTCTTGCGCACCTTGGCCTGCTGCTCGACCAGGCGGTGCGAGTAGTAGATCGCCGCCGGCATCATGTCCTTCGTCTCGTTGGTCGCGTAGCCGAACATCAGGCCCTGGTCACCGGCGCCCTGGTCTTCTGGGTTCTTGCGGTCCACGCCCTGGTTGATGTCCGGCGACTGCTTGCCGATCAGGTTCAGCACGCCGCAGGTCTCGCCGTCGAAGCCGACTTCGCTGGAGTCGTAGCCGATGTCGACGATGACCTTGCGGGTCAGCGCCTCCAGGTCGATCCACGCGCTGGTGGTAACTTCACCGGCGACGATCGCCACGCCGGTCTTGACCATCGTTTCGCAGGCGACGCGGGCGCGCGGATCCTGCGCGATGATCGCGTCGAGCACGGCATCGGAGATCTGGTCGGCGACTTTGTCCGGATGGCCTTCGGAGACCGATTCGGAGGTGAACAGGTAGTTGGACATCGCGGTTTATATCCTTTCGTGCGGATAGAGAGATACAAGAAGCCCGACATGATACATCGGTACTTCCGGTTTTGCAGCCCGGATTGATTTCAGCAGGCCGGGGGTTAGCCGCATGTTCAGCCGTTTGGACGTCTGTTCAGCTTTCGTCACCCTTGTTGCAGCATTTCCAGACGCCTGACAACGGCAGCCACGGGCGCTCATTAGTCGGATTATTCTGGCATGCAGTCGGGTGTCTCAAGGTGCCAATCGTCGATTCCCGCCCGCGTTTGCGGCAGGCGGGAATCGACTCCGCAAACTCAGGCCAGCAGCTCCAGTTCGGTACGAAGCTGCCGCGCGCTGGCGACCATGTGCTGCAACGCCAGTGCCACTTCGGGCCAGCCGCGGGTTTTCAGGCCGCAGTCGGGATTGATCCACAGCTGGTCCGGCTGCAGCACGTCGAGCGCCTTGTGCAACAGGTCGAGCATCTCCGCCGCGTCGGGCACGCGCGGGGAGTGGATGTCGTACACGCCGGGGCCGATGCCGTTGGGGTAGCGGAAGCGCACGAACGCATCGAGCAGTTCCATCCGCGAACGGCTGGTTTCAATCGAGATCACGTCGGCGTCCATCGCCGCGACTGCCTCGATGATGTCGTTGAACTCCGAGTAGCACATGTGGGTATGGATCTGGGTGGCATCGCACACGCCCCCGGCGGTGATGCGGAAGCATTCCACCGCCCAAGCCAGATAGACCGGCCAGTCGGCGCGGCGCAGCGGCAGGCCTTCGCGCAGCGCCGGTTCGTCAATCTGGATCACGTTGATGCCGGCGGCTTCCAGGTCATGTACTTCGTCACGCAAGGCCAGCGCAATCTGGCGGCAGACCGTTTCGCGCGGCAGGTCATCGCGCACGAACGACCACTGCAGCATCGTCACCGGGCCGGTCAGCATGCCTTTCATCGGCTTGTCGGTGAGCGACTGTGCGTAGCTAGACCAGTGCACGGTCATCGCGGCGCGGCGCGCGATGTCGCCATAGATCACCGGCGGCTTCACGCAGCGAGAGCCATAGCTTTGTACCCAGCCGAGCTGGGTGAACAGATAGCCGTCCAGCTGCTCGCCGAAGTACTCGACCATGTCGTTGCGCTCGGGCTCGCCGTGGACCAGCACGTCCAGGCCGATGTGTTCCTGGAAACGCACGACGCGCTCGACCTCCGCTTTCAGCAGTCCGTTGTAAACGGCATCGTCGAGCTTGCCGGCGCGATGCGCGGCACGTGCCTTGCGCAGTTCGTCGGTTTGCGGAAAGGAGCCAATCGTGGTGGTCGGCAACGGCGGCAGTGCCAGGGTTGCGGCCTGGGTTACACATCGTATCGGGTAGGCGGACCGGCGCAGGGTGGCCTGCGGACTGAGTGTGCGCAAACGGTTGCGCACGCCGGCATCGACCACACCGGGTGCATGCGCCTGCGTGTCCAGCAAAGCTTGTTGCGCGGCGAGCGCGGCATGGGCTTCGGGCAGGCCGGCGAGCGCGTCGGCGTAGACTCGCAGCTCCTCGATTTTCTGCCGTGCAAACGCCATGGGTGCGCAGCGCATAGGGTCGAGCGTGGTTTCCGCACCGAGATCGATCGGTACGTGCAATAGCGAGCACGACGGTGCCAGCCACAGACGTTCGTCACCGATGCGTGCCTGCGCCTTGCGCAGCAATGGCAGTACGCGCTCGGGCCGGCTGCGCCAGATGTTGCGGCCGTCGACCACACCGGCACTCAGGATGAAACTGGCCGGCAGCGCATCCAGCACCGCATCGAGTTGTTCCGGGGCGCGGACCAGGTCGACATGTAGCCCATCCACCGGCTGCGTAGCGGCAAGTGCGAGGTTGTCGCCGAGTGCGCCAAAGTAGCTGGCCAGCAACAAGCGCGGTGTACGCGCTGCCGCGAACGCCGCGTAGGCGTGGCGATACGCGGCGCGGTCGTCATCGTCCAGATCCAGCACTAGGCAGGGTTCGTCCAGCTGCACCCAGTCGGCGCCGGCATCGGCCAGTTGTCCGAGCAGCTCGATGTAAGGCGTCAGCAAGGTGTCGAGCAGGGCCAGCCGGTCGCTGCCGTCCACCGTCTTGGATAGCAGCAGGAATGACACCGGACCGAGCAGCGCCGGGCGCGCCTGAAGGCCCTGTTCACGCGCTTCGAGGAATTCAGACAGCGGCTTGTTGCTGCCGAGCGCGAAGTGCTGGCCGGCTTCCAGTTCCGGTACCAGGTAGTGGTAGTTGGTGTCGAACCATTTGGTCATTTCCAGCGCATGCAGGTCGTGACCGTCGCGTTTGTGACCGCGGGCCATCGCGAAATAGCCGTCCAGACGGCTTTCCGCAAACACCGGTCGGTAGCGTGAGGGAATGGCATCGAACAGCACGGCGGTGTCGAGTACGTGGTCGTACATGCTGAAGTCGTTGCACGGCACGACGTCGGCACCGGCATCAGCTGCTAGCTTCCAGTGCCGTTTGCGCAGCAGGCGTGCCGTGTCGAGCAGGGTTTCGGCGCTGCTGTCGCCGCGCCAATGGGATTCGAGCGCACGCTTGAGTTCGCGCTTGAGGCCGATGCGTGGAAAGCCTGAGTAGGTAACGAGTGACATGGAAATTCCTCTTGCATGATGGGCAAAGAGGAACGAAGGGTGGCCCGCATGATTGCCGCGCCGTTGACCTTCGCCCCCGCGGGCGAGCCGGTGTCGACGCGGGAGAACGCAGAGCCGCCGCCGCGGCCACGAGGGCGGAAGCGCGTAGGCTCCGGTGTTCCCCCGCGGAAACGCCAGGTCGGACAGAAGCGCATTCGTGCGCTTCCGGCTGAGGCAGGTATTCGGGCTCGTGGACGTATTGCGCGGCCTACTGTCCGTCGCTTCCCGGACGGGTTGCGTCCAGTGCCTGTGACGGAGGTCGTTTCCACATACCGCTGCGGGGCAGCGCCGGATTCGCACCGGCTTCCCTTGAGGTTATCTCTTTATGCGAATAAAGAGATAACTACCATCAGCGTGTCGCAAGTTAGCCGTATGGACGTCCAAAGTCAAACCACCACGATCTCTTGCGGGAGCGACTTCAGTCGCGATGCTGCCGATCTCGGATCAAGGTAGGGGCGGTCGCGACTGAGACCGCTCCGGACAGGTGAGGCATCAGGCGGCCAGACGTTCGCCGGCGGCGAGCGCAGCGAAATACTCGCGGGTCAGGCGCAGCTGCTCGATAGCGGATTCAGCGCGGTTGACCACTTGCCGAAATGCCGCGTTCTCCGGGCGATCCTTCGCGTACCAGCCCAGATGCTTGCGCGCCATGCGCACGCCGGCCTGTTCGCCGTAGAAAGCGTAGAGCTGTTCGAGATGGCCGAGCAGGATCGAGGCGACTTCGGCCGGCCCCGGCTCGGGCAGCAGTTCGCCGGTGGCCAGGTAGTGCGCGATCTCGCGGAAGATCCACGGCCGGCCCTGTGCGCCGCGGCCGATCATCAACGCGTCGGCGCCGGTGACGTCGAATACATGTCGTGCCTGCTGCGGCGTGTTGACGTCGCCATTCGCCAGCACCGGAATCCGAACTGCTGCTTTCACCGCGGTGATGGTGTCGTACTCGGCGTCGCCTTCGTATTTGTCGGCGCGGGTGCGGCCGTGTACGGCAAGCGCTGCGATGCCGCAATCCTCGGCGATGCGCGCGATGTTCAGTGCATTGCGATTGTCACGGTTCCAGCCGGTACGGATCTTCAGCGTCACCGGCACCTCCACCGCATCGACCACCGCCTTGACGATGCGAGCGACCAGCGGCTCGTCCTGCAGCAGCGCGGAGCCGGACCACACGTTGCACACCTTCTTGGCCGGGCACCCCATGTTGATATCGATGATCTGCGCGCCGTTGGCGACATTGAAGCGTGCCGCCTCGGCCAGCATGGCCGGATCGTAGCCGGCGATCTGCACGCTGACCGGTTCGGGCTCGCCGTCGTGATCCATCCGCTGCAGCGACTTGCGCGTATGCCACAGCCGCGGGTCGGCGTTGGTCATCTCGGACACGGCCAGCCCCGCACCGAGCCGCTTGCACAGCAGGCGGAACGGTTTGTCGGTGACGCCCGCCATCGGGGCGAGCACCACGGCCGGGTCGATCAGGTATGGGCCGATGCGCATCCGCGCATTGTAGCGGCAGCCCGTCAGGGCTGCCGCGGGTGCTCAGATCCCGACGGGATCGCTGGGCGGCAGCGGCTGCACGGCGCGGGGATCATGCCTGTGCTTGAAGAAGATCACGAACAGTACCGCCACCACCAGCGAATACGACGCGAACGTCGTCCATATGCCGTGCCAGTCCTTGCTGCCGTCGGCATGGGTAAACCAGGCATCGATGATCACGCCGCTGATCGAGCTGCCCAGGATCGCGCCGATGCCGTTCGTCATCAGCATGAACAGGCCCTGCGCACTGGCGCGGATTGCCGGGTCGCTCTGCTCCTCGACGAACAGAGAGCCGGAAATATTGAAGAAGTCAAACGCCATGCCGTACACGATGCACGACATCACGATCATCCACAGGCCAGGCCCCGGATTGCCATAGGCGAACAGGCCGAAGCGCAGCACCCAGGCCAGCATGCTGATCAGCATCACAGTCTTGATGCCGAAGCGCTTGAGGAAAAACGGAATCGCTAGGATGAACAGGGTTTCGGAAATTTGCGAAATCGACATGATGAATTCGGGATATCGCACCGCGAATGCATTCTTGTAGATGTCGAGCTTGTCGAAATCACGCAGATAGGTGTCGCCGTAGGCGTTGGTCAGCTGCAGCGCCGCACCCAGCAGCATCGCGAACACGAAGAAGATCGCCATCTTGCTGTCCTTGAGCAGCGTGAATGAGGTCAGCCCGAGCGTATCCAGCCATGATGTGTGCACCTTGCCGCGCAAACGTGGCGGACACTTCGGCAGGGTGAACGCATACAGGCCGAGCAGCAGCGCTGCAGCGGAGGCGACGTAGAACTGGCCAGGCGAAGCACCCAGATGCAGCAGGTTGATTGTCCATAGCGCCGCGATGAAACCGATCGTGCCCCATACGCGGATCGGCGGAAATACCAGCACCACGTCCGCGCCGTCGCTCTTCAACGCGTTGTAGGCCACCGCGATCGCCAGCGAGATGGTCGGCATGTAGCACATCATGTTGAGAAGCATCACCCAGAACAGCGTGTTCGGGTTGTCGATGCTGGGCACGATGAATAGCACCACCGCACCACAGATGTGCAGCAGGCCGTAGAGCTTTTCCGCGTTGAGCCACTTGTCCGCGATCACGCCCATCAACGACGGCATGAACAGCGAGGCGATGCCCATGGTCGAGAAGATCGCGCCGAACTGTGCACCGGACCAGTGGCGGTACTGGAACCAGTACGCGCCGATGGTGATCAGCCACGCGCCCCACACGAAAAACTGCATGAAGTTCATCGCCACAAGGCGAAGCTTGATGCTCATCGACCGATATCCCGCATAGTGATTTCCCCAGGCAAGGCCGAGGGAACGGCCCCGTGGCCATGAAGCCCAAGCAGGTTAGATGAATCGGCGGGCGGGCGGCAAGGCGCGCTGCGGCGCAGGCTCAGCTGGCATCGTTCAATGCCGCAGCCACGCGTTCACGCAACACTGGCAGCAGCTCCGTCTCGAACCACGGATTGCGCACTAGCCACAGTCGGTTGCGCGGGCTCGGATGCGGCAGCGGCAGGCGACCATGCGCGAGGTGCTTACGCCACGCCTGCACGGTGTCGGTAAGGCGGGTACCGCGCGGCACACCGAGCAAACCAGCCTGCGCGTACTGGCCGATCACCAGGGTCAGTCGTGCTTGCCGCAGCAACGGCAACAGGCGCGGATGCCAGGTTGGCGCGCATTCCGGTCGCGGCGGCAGATCACCGCCGCGACCGGTGCCGGGAAAGCAGAAACCCATCGATACGATCGCGATGCGGCTGGCGTCGTAGAACGCATCGCGGTCGATGCCCAGCCACTCACGCAACCGCTCGCCGCTGACATCGTTGAACGGTATGCCCGTGTCATGCACCTTGCGTCCCGGCGCTTGGCTGACGATCAGCAGGCGCGAGGTGGACGTCGCCTGCACCACCGGTCGTACGCCCAGCGGAAGATGCGCCTCACAAAGCCGGCAGGCACGGATGTCGACGAGCAATCTGTCCAACGGATCAGGCATCACGATTCCGATTCACGGCAACAACTTGCCCGGATTGAGAATGCCGTCCGGGTCGAACGCCGTCTTGATGTTGCGCATCAGCGCCAGCGTGGAAGCTTCCAACGCCAGCGGCATGAATTCGCGCTTGATCATGCCGATGCCGTGCTCACCCGATAGTGTGCCTTCGAGCGAGATCACCAGCGCGAACACGTCGGTGAGGCAGGCATGTGCGCGCTCGCGTTCGGCGTCGTCGCGTGGCAGCAGGTTCACGTGCAGGTTGCCGTTGCCGGCGTGACCGAAGGTGACGATCAACACATCGTGCTTCGCCGATAGCTGCTTGATGCCATCGACCAGGGCGGGCAGGTGACTGACCGGCACCACCACGTCCTCGTTGATCTTGTTCGGCGAGATCGTGCGTTGCGCCGGCGACAGCGCCTTGCGCGCGGCCCACAGTGCGCGGGTTTCCTCGGCGCTTTGTGCCACTCTCAGTTCCTCCAGTCCGTCGCCATGAGCTGCAGCTGCCACCGCATCGACTGCGCTGTCCAGCGTGGCCGGTTCGCCATCGACCTCGGCCATCAGCATCGCGCCGGCCAGCGGTACGCTGTCGCCACCGTGCGCATGCGCCAGCTTTAGCGCCACGTCGTCGATGAACTCCAGCGCGCACGGCGTTACCGGCTGCGCCATGATCCGCGCCACGGCACGCGCCGCGCTACCGACGTCGCGGTAGGTCGCGCGCAGTGTGCGCACCGCAGACGGTTTCGGAGTGAGTTTCAGGGTGGCCTCGGTGATCAGCGCCAGCGTGCCTTCCGAGCCGATCAGCAGCCGGGTCAGGTCGTAGCCGGTGGCGCCCTTGCTGGTATAGGTGCCGCAGCGGAAGCCTTCGCCGTTGCCGGCTACCGCGCGCAGGCCCAGCGTATTCTCGCGCGGGCTACCGTATTTCACCGTGCGCGGCCCGGCCGAGTTGCAGGCGAGGTTGCCGCCGATGCTGCACCACGGCGCCGACGTGGGATCGGGCGGCCAGAAGAAACCATGCGGCAGCAACGCCTGTTGCAGATCACCGTTCAACACACCCGGCTCGACCACGGCGAGGCGGTTGTCCGGATCGATGCGCAGGATCCGGCTCATCCGTTCGAAGCTCACCACTACGCCGCCGTCCACCGGCACCGTGGCGCCGGTGGTGTTGCTGCCGCGCCCACGAGCGATCACCGGCACCTTGTGCGTGCGGCAAGCCTGCACCAACGCTTCAACCTGCGCATGTTCGGTGGGAAACACCACGGCGTCCGGTAGTGCATGCAGGCGCGAGTTGTCGTAGGAATAGGCAATCCGCTCGGCTTCGCCGGCCGAGAACGCATCGGCCGCGAAGATGGCACGTAACGTATCGATGAGAGAGGAAGGTAACATCCGCCAAGTCTAGCGCTGTTGCACAGGGCAGCAGGATCCGGACCGGCGTCTGCAATCACACGACAAGCTTGGGAATCGCGGCCTTGGGCAGCAGGCGGGCCGTGAAGTACTTGTCCTGGTAGTAGCGAATCTTCTCGCACATCACCGGATGCGGGATGCCTTCATACAGGAAGACCTCCTTTTCACTCCCCATCGCCTTCAACTCCTGGGGAAGCATCAAGGCGCGCCGCTCTTCCGAGTGGCTGCGGGAAACTTCGCGGCCGCGCGTGATGTTCTCCTTGCGCACGGTGGTGTAGCCGAGCATGTCCGAGTAGTCGTTGGCGTCCTGCTGTTCGCGCGGTGCAAACACGATCTGCAGCGCGTGGTTGGTGATCAGTGTTCGCGAGACGTCTTTTCCGTACGTGGCGTCGAGCTGCGACATGCTCTGGATGATCGGTAGCAGGCGCATGTTGTAGCCAGCCATGTACGAGACCGCCGAGGCGATGATTTCCACTTTGCCGATCGATGTGAACTCGTCCATCAGCAGCAGGCATTGGTACTTCAGTGCCGGGTTGTTCTGCGGCAATTCCTTGGTGTTCAGGTTGATCAGCTGGCTGAAAAAAAGATTCACGATCAATCGGCTCTCCGCCAGCTTGTTGGGCTGGATGCCGATGTAGATCGTCATCTTCTTCTTGCGCACATCGGTCAGCAGGAAATCGTCCTCGCTGGTTGCGGCATCCAGCACTGGATTGATCCATGCGTTCAACGGCTCCTTGAACGTGCCGAGGATCGAGGCGAAGGTCTCGTTCGCCTGCGACAGCAGGTTGGCAAAGGCGGCCTGTGCGTTGCCGCTGAGGAATGTCTGCTGAGCCAGCAGTTGATAGAGCTGCCTCAGGTCCGAGCCATCGCCGGAGGAAAGTCGATAGACGGCACCCAGCGTCGGCTTGTTCCGCAACTGCAGTGGGATGCCGTTTTTTTCATCGTCGTCCCATTTTTCGGACAGGAACAACGTGAAAGCCATGAATGCGTTGCGTGCCTGGCTGACCCAGAATTTCTGCTCATCCGAACCATCCGGATAAAGCATCGCCGCGATGCTCATCAAATCTGAAACGCGGAAGGCGGGATCCCGCGATACGTAGCTGAGCGGGTTCCAGCGATGGGTGTGTCGATCTTCCGCGAACGGATTGAACAGATAGACATCCTGTCCCTGGCTCGCGCGCCAGCCGCTGGTGAGCTCGTAGTTCTCCTGCTTGATATCGAGAACCACCGCCGATTCCCGGTATTCCAGCAAGTTTGGAATGACGACGCCGACACCTTTGCCGGAACGCGTGGGTGCCGCCAGTATCACGAACTGTTGTCCGCTCAATCTGACCAGGTCGCCCTTGAACTTTCCGACCAGGATGCCGTTGTCCGATGGCTTGAACAGGCCATGCCTGCTCAAGTCGCCGGCATGGGCGAAGCGGGCATCACCATGAATGGACGGCTTCTTTTTCCGAGCCAGGAAATACATCGCGAGTAGCCATAGCAGAATGGGCAGGCCGAAACCGATATAGCCTCCCGCTTTCACACGGCCCAGGTACGGTTGAACTTCAGGCAGATTAAGGGCGCGCAAGTAGCCCAGATAGGTGTTCCATTTGAGCAGGCCGGTATCCAGCCGAAGGAACAGCAGCGTCAGAAATCCGGAAAAATATTCGCCAGCCACTAGCACGATCAGGGCCAGGAACGCCGCCCAGTACCACTTGCCCTTGTTCATGAAGTTCTATCCTGCAATTTGTATTTTCGAACGTTCTTCATTGCCTGGGCTGCTTCCGTACGAGCCTCCCTGCGGCGGGTATCCGTATTCCGTGGGTTTGCGCGGAGCATGTCCCGGTCGTCGCGTACTCGTGTCTGGCATCCGCGCCGTTTCGCCGTCGCTTTGATGGCGAAACGATGGACGAGCGTCGAGGCCCGACCCTCTCAAGCCATGTGGATCGGGTTCCCAGATTGCTGCGCCGCTTCCTGGTGCATCGGTACGGGTGCTGCCGGTTCGGGTTGCTTTGGCGCGGCCTGTGCCAGGGCAAGGCTGCTTTGCTCTACGGTGGTGCCCACTGCCGGTTGTGTCTGCACGTTGGCGACCTGCTTGAAGAGGGATTGCGTGTCTCCCTGCACCGCGAACGTTCGCGATCCGTCATCACTGAGCACGACATGATCGATCCGGTTAAGGCCGTCGCGACGTGCTGCCACGACCAGGGAGGCAGCGAGATTTTCGCTGTGCTGATCCGGCGTGCGCTGCTGCTGCGCGTCCAGCAGGTGCACCCCGCGTAGCGCCTGCTGGTACAGCGCATGGTCGGGGTGCGATGCATCATTCAATCGGGGCGGCACGGCGTGTACCGGGGCAGTGGGCGCGGGGTGCACAGCATTGGTCTGCGTGTGAGTCAGTGCCTCCAGCCGGCGCAACGTGCTCGGGCCTGCCACACCATCCACCCTCAGGTGTTGTTCGCGCTGGAACTCCTCGATCGCATGTCTGGTTTGCGCGCCGTAGTCGCCATCGACCGTCAGTGGATGGCCCGACGCATCGCGATAGCCGTGTTGATTCAACAGTTCCTGCACATGGCGATTGCTCTGGTTCGAATTCGCGTGAGCATGCGTCGGGGTTTCGGGGGTGCCGGGCACGTAGCCGTGAGCGATCTTCTGGTCCCACGCCGCCGCCGCCGTTTTTCTGTCCGCCAGGCCGTTGGTGCCGCCGTTGATATCGAGACAGGCTGCGGTGACATTCTGCTGATCGTGGTTGGCGACGACGCGCGACTCCCAGTAGTGCACGGCAATCTTCGCGGCGATCTCGCGGTTCTCGGCCAGTTCCGGATGGTTGACCAGATCCAGACCCATTTCCTTGCCGGTCTGTTCGTAGTTGGCGCGTCCGGTCAATTGGACGAAGCCGCGGCCGTGATATTTCCAGCCATCGCCCGGCTCGGTGTTACCGAGGTTCATCTTGCCCCACTGGCCGCCATAGATTTCGTTGGCGATGGCCTCGGGGCCGCCTGCGGCGATCTCGTTGGCCTTCTTGAGATCGTTCATGCCGTTGCGACCGGGGAACACTGCCAGCAGGCGCTCGCCCGAGTAGTGAAGGTTCTCGTTCATGCTCGCAAAACCACCGGACTCGACCTGCATCTGTCCCATGAAATTGCCCAGTTCCTGATGGCCCCGGATGCCGCTGTTCATGGCTACCTGCATCAGGTAATCGGCATTGTCTTTGGATGACATGATCTGGTTTCCTCAGTCAAAGTCTGTGACGGATCGTTCGATCAGTGCGTGCCCGGAAGGCCGTGTGTTGCGAGCGGTGAATCGCTCTTCCATTTGAGCGTTGCGTCGATGACGCCATCGTCCTGGGATTCGAGGATCTTCGACGACTGGCACTGCATCTTCTTCGCGACCCCGGCCTCGCCCGGGCGCTGCACGATGATTCCGCCATCGTGAAAGCCGGTTCCGGCAATCGAGTAGACAATATATTTGTATCCATCTTTGACGAATGAGTAGGCAGTCCCTCCTGAGGCTCCTCCGTAGACCAGGTGAGATCTCATGAACAGGTCATCAGAAGGCTGATTCTTCGCGGGGTAGACAAGCTCCGGTGCAGAGGGTCGTCCATAGGCGTAGTAGAAACGTCCGTGCCCTGGGCTTGCGTCACCGGATGCGCACATCGACACGACCTTTTTGCCGTTACCGAGCGGGCATGAGAAAACCACCTTGTCTGCCGAGGCACACATGGTGGTGGCTGTGTCCGCCGCAAACGATGGCAGCGAGCACATGCCCAGAAGAGTGGTGAATAGTGCGGTTGTGCAGTTTGGCTTCATGGAGTTGCTTTCCAGGGCTCGGCTTCAATGGTCATGCGTTCGAATCGTTGATGGGTGCGGCGAGTCCGCACCCGACCATCCGGTTCACGAAAAATCCCATAGCGCGATCAGCTACAAGCCCATCGCAGGTTGGGATGGTTGTTGAGTCCGCTGCTCCTGCGCCATCTGTGGCACGTGAGCCGGATCCGCCTGTTTCTGTTGCATGACGTGCTGCCACGCTGCACTGCTCTGTTCGATGGATGTGTTGCTGGCCTGTACCGTTTCCACGTGGGTGATCTGCTTGAACGACGAGTTCGGTTCACCCTGCACTGCAAAGGTCCGTGCCGCGTCGTTGCTGAGCACGACGTGGTTGACTGCTTGCATGCCATCACGCCGCGCGGCCACCACCAGGGAGGCAGCGAGGTTGTCGCTGTGCTGATCGGGCGTTCGATGGTGTTCCACATCCAGCCGATGTACGGCATCGCGTGTCTGCTGATAGAGCGGATGATCCGGATGCGTCGCGTGATCCAGTCGCACTGGAGCTGATGATGGCGCCGGCTTGCTGTCGAACAAGGAGCCTGGATGGCGTAGTGCATCGAACGCCCGTGACGCGTCGCTGGCCAGGGACTGTGCGGCATGTTCCGCGGCATGGATGCCTTGCGAAACAGCGTGCTCTGTGGCGTGGACACCTTGCAGCACGTCGTCACGGACGGTGTGCGCAACGCTCTGGGCCGTATGCTCGACCGTATGAACGGCATGCTGCGCTGTCCGCTCGACAGCGTGCACGCCTTGTACGGCTTCGTGAGCGACGTACTGCGCGCCATGTTCAACGGCATGGACGCCTTGCGTGACTTCATGGGCGGCAGCACGTCCAAGCGTCATGCCACTCTCTGCCGCCAGCTTGGGTATCTCCCAGCTCGCCGACAAACCGGTGCGCAAATCCATGACATCGCTGCGGTAGCGATCGATCATGCCGTGATGCGCACGATAGCGCGCTTCGTTTTCCGGACTTACGATCGAGTGACCAAGAGTCTTGCTGTCAGGCACAAAGTTGTCGATACCGTGAGCGCCGAGGTCAATCGCTTTGAGCGGATCGCGCAGGCTCAAAATGCCTCCGTCGTCGCGATAGCCGGCGCTACTCAACCGGTCGATATCCTGCTGCACGGCATAGACGTGGACTTCACCGAAATGTGCGCTGCCGGCGCTGACCACATCCGTGGCGCGGACATGGTCAATGACCTGGTTGCCGCCTTTGGGAATATCCTGAAGCAAGCCAGCCGCGCCGTATGCGTTGAACGTTTCCCCATGCAACCCGAACCGCGATGCGGTGATTTCGGCCAATGTGCCCCCGAGGGAATGACCGGTGACGGTGACATTGAGTGGCCGGTGATTCGCCTCTGCATCTGCCTTGGCTTCGTCGAGCACGCGTCGCGTAAATGCCATGGCATCCGGTGTTTGCAGATTCATCCCGGTCAAGACCATGCCACCATCCGTAAGAACGCCATCGCGGACAATCTGCTCGGTGCCACGATGAGCGATGACGATGTCATCGGTTCCCACGCGCTGATAAGCAACGCCTTGGTATCCAGTGACCGGATCGCTGGTCTGGTCGAGGATCTTGTAGTCGATGCCTGCGATCGAGACTATTTGACTGAGCTGGTGGTCCTTGTACGAATCCTGAGCCAGCAAGGCATACGTATCGGTTGCTGTCGTCATTGGAAATCTTCCTTGGCTGACAGGGTCACCGGGAACATGTCCTGTTGCCACTCAGGCTTGAAATTCCTGTATTCGGCAGGCAGTACGCCGCTTACTACCGGCGGCGCCAACTCGCCGCGGGCAACGGCTTCAAATTGTTTCTTGCTGAAATAGCGTGTTTCGGATGCCTGTTTCAGAATGCTGTCCGCGAACAGATCGGGGCTGAAGTCAACCTTCTTGACCTTCAGTGAGGCCGTGGCCGCCACAACCGTCCAGTGGCAGACGCCAAGGCCGTAATAGTCTTCGTCCTGAAGAAGATCGACATAGATCGTGCCCTTGTAGACGCTGTCGCTGACATGAGCCAACTCAAGCGGAACACTTTTCTCTGGCGATAACGTCGCGCCGCTGATGGGAGTCAATGGCACGCAGTGATCGTTCGAAACCTTGTACTGAACAAACCCGCCGATCGAGTCGAACGGTCCCGGCGCACCCTCGATGGTCATCGTGATTTCATAGCGCATCCTGGGATGCGGGTTTTGCTTGATGTCGGGAGTTTTCATGGATGAGCCGCAGGCGGAGGTGGTCAGGGCCAGAGAGAGGATGAGGGCGAAAGTCGGGCGCGTCGGCATGGCGTTTTGTATCCGGTCCATTCGAAAAGCTGTGACGACTGCCATTAATGCCGCAGGTCGAAGCGCACCAATCTCCGGGTATCAGCAAAAGTGCGATCGTATTGGCCCCACAGAGGCTTGACCGCGTGTGACTTGACCGCCGCCGAAGGGATGAAGGCATGCGGGCACACGCGGGTGAATTGAGCGGCTGACACCGGATTGAAGTCCCAGTAGTTCCAGACTCCGAAGGTTCCCGTCGTCATATCGATTGGATACCAACCATCCCATGGCACGCCGAAAGTGCAAAATATGAACGGATCATTGCCGTAATATGGGATGTATTCGAAATAGCCCTTCTGAGCCACCGCTCCGGCACTGGCTGTCAGCAGGCCACCGAACAGCAAGGTTTTCAACAAAGTCTTGTGCATGGATCCTTCCTCCGAAAGAGTGAATAGAGCGGGTCTTATTGGGCAGGCTGTGGTGGGCTGCAGGCGGAGTAAACGACATGGCATTGGCCGTGTCCGGCGTGGCTGCAGGTTGTCATGCCGCTGAGAGTGGCGTGATCTAGCGTTACATCGGCATTGGCGTTGTAACCCGAGTCGCTGGCTACCAGCGCAGCGCAGCCATTACCGTAAGCGATGGCAATTTTGCAGGCCGAGCCGCCTTTGGTTTTGCAATCGAGCAGCGCTGCCTGCTCGGCCTGGGCTTTGCTCGGTAGGTCGACAGCCGCACCCACGCTTTTTCCGGTTGCGCTATCGGTGGCAATCGCCCCCCAGTGAGTTGCCGGCAACTGCGGCGCTACGGGTCGGCCTTGTCGGTCACGGGGAATCGGGGCGCAGAAGCTCGTACCCTGATGGTTCGACGGCATGATGAGGTACTGCCCTGGCGCACAGCTGTTCTGGGCGTAAGTCACACGGGCTGGTAATAGCATTAATCCAGCAAGCAAAATGAGCGATAAATTCGTTTTCATGGTCGTCTATTGAATCCGTTGAGCCTGCCTGCTGCGAGGTTGTCGTAGTAACGATTGGCTGCGAAGCAACACATCAGCTTGCCGATCACGCCGCCACTACAAATTGAAGTAAAGCGACGATGTGCTTTCGTCACATGAATGAACTCGATGCCGTATGTGCACGGCGCGCGCTCAACAAACTGGGTAGCGTGCACAGCACATACTTCTGATGGTCCATAAGCGATCTTCCTGCGCCAGGCGAACTTGCGACGCCCTGTTATTGAACCCGCACGGGCAGGCTGCAGGCGGAGTAGTAGACGTGGCAATTGGTGTCAGCGTCACTGCAAACTTTCATCCCTGCTTGGTTGGCTAAATCCATCGTAGCGCCGGGAGTGGCGTTGTATCCCTTATCGCCCACCACCACGACAGCGCACTGATTACGGTATGAAAGTTGGATCTTGCAGGTCGTGCCACCTTTCGATTGGCAATCCGCTAGCGCTGACTGTTCGGCTTGGCTTTGGCCCGGTAGATTGGTGGAGGTTCCAAGGATTCCAGTTGGCGCATAGGTCGCAATCGCTCCCCAGTGATCCACCCAGCGGGATGGTGATTGTTGAGGCTTATTGTTGTAGTAACCCGGAGGAATCGGCCCGCATGAATTGGGATCGGTACCACTATGAGGAATCTGTCCGGACGGGCAGCCGTCTTCGGCGTGGGCCACGCCAACTGCAAAAAGCAAGAGGCTAGTCAACAACCGCTGCAAACTTGTCGATTTCATGATCAACCTCTCCCGACCGGTGGGGTCTTGATAGTGTCGAGCTGAGCGGGGCCTGCAGCGATAGTGCCGCGGGTACCAGCGTTTGCATTGCTGAGTGGGCCGCCAGCAGCTTGATGCCCCAGATTGCTCAGTCCAGTGCTTGCCTGCGACGGCCCATACCCACCATACCCATACGACCCCGGCGGTTGCCCCTGTGGTCCGGGCTGGCTGGCCGCGCCGCCACCGAAGGCGGAGAAGTGCATGAAATTGCCCATGGTGCCCTGGAAGAACGCCGCCGCCATCGGCGGTACCGAGATGATCAGCACCGTCATCAACAGACCCAGCCCACCTTGCTGCAGCGCTTGGCTTGAGAAACCCTCGGCTGTTTGGCCGGTGATGGTGTTGATCGTGGTGGCGGTCCACAGCGCGGCGGCCACGCGCAGGGTCAGTTGCAGCACCATGGAGCTGACGAAGGCCAGCGCGGCCATCGAGAACAACGTGCCGATGCCGTACATCAGCCACTTGCGGAACAGATCCTTGGTCTGGTCGAAGATCAGGCACAGGATGAACAATGGCCCCAATCCGATGAACAGGGCCATAGTGAACTGGTAAAGCAGCAGCATCGCGGCGGCGGCCATTGGAGGGCTGGCGGTACCGAAGCCGGCCATCATCATGGCGTGGTTCTTGGCGTCATTGTTCTCGGTATCGCCGGCGGGTATCTGCACCGCATCGATCGCGCCCAGTGCGAGCTGGGTCCAGGCAAGGTTCTGGTCAATGGTCTGCGCGGTGGTGTCGCTGTTGCCGGTAAACAGCTGGTTGATCTCGGTGCTGAGGTTGGTAGTGAGGAACGTATGCAGGCTCGCCCCGAAGATGCTCATCGTTGTGGCTGCGGTCACGATGAGGGCGATCCGCGTCATGTTGGTCACCATCGCCATCATCGAATCGCGTGACTGGCCGGTGATCATGCGGTAGCCCTGGATCATGATCCACAAAGTGACCAGAACTAGCGCTATGCCGCTGGCCCATGTCATCAGATGGGCCATCAGGCTCATCCCGAACGAGTTGATTTTGTCGCTCAACCAGTTGTAGATCAGCACAAAGTAAACAAAGCCCATTGCGGCCATTCCCTATCTAGCTATCTGTAATGGCGGGAGTTCATTCCCGTGTAATGCCAGCTCGTATCTATCGACTCAATGGAACGCCGCTGCGAACGTGCCTGCTTGAACGATATTGCCCAGCGGGCTGTTGCTACCTTTGAGTGCGATGTGGCCAAGGATGGATTGCTGGTTCTGCAGAGTGGAAATGACCGAGTCGTCGACGTTCATCTGGGCCTGCCAGTCGGCCATATCTGTCTGGACTGCCTGACCGTATTTCTCTACCTGGGTGGAGGCACGCCCGGAGTCGGCTTGCGTGCTGACGGACTGCACCATCTGTTCCATCTGCTGAAACTGAGTGCCGTAGTTATTCAACTTGTTGAGCATGTCCACCGTCTTGTTGTACTTGTCGACCTGCTGGGTGACGATCTGTGCGCAGAGCATTTGCTGAGTCTGGGTGATGGACTGGGTCATGAGCGAGGACATGCTGTTCAGGACATTGCTGACGACGCTCGCGACTCCGGCAGATCCCGAGCATTTGCCTTGAATGAGCGAGTCGGTGTCCGTGATTTTCTCCAGTTGGTTGGGTGCAAGCGAGATGCCGTTGCCCATGCTCTGGATGCTGGAGATCATCTGTTCGTACTGCTGAAGCTGGGTCGAATATTCTTTGAGCTGGGTCGTATATTGATCAATGGTTTTTGCCAGTTGCGTCGCAAACCCTTGCTGATTGGTTGCGATATTCCCTGCGTCGATGACCGCCCATTGGGCGCTTACGCTGCCGGCGAACAGCCCGCAGGCAAGTGCCAAGGAAAATGCCCACTTTGTCTTGCGCATGGATGAACGGGCCTGTCTCTTGCGGGACATTGTCTGGTGCATGGCGTACTCCTTCGTGTGGGAAGCCAGTATGGAATTAGCGAGCGGCTGCGTGAGTGGCGCGGGATGTCGGCTGATTGGGCTTCTGTTTGCCGCTGCCCTTTCGGTTTTCGTAGAAGGCTTGCAGCCATTGCTCGGGTCGTAGGTCGTTCGCGGGCGTGCCTTCGGCAGCTGCGCGATCGTGCAGGACGTCGTGCATGATTTCGATGTTGTCGGTGGAGGCGGAGATCACGGCGAGGGCATCATCCATGCCGCGCAGGTTCAGTTGGCATACCGAACTGGCGTGGCCTTGCTTGACCAGGAAGCAGCGGGAGCGTTCGTCCAAACTTACAACGACTTGGTACTCGGCGTCTGTAAGCTTCAGGCCATTGACGTAGTCCTCGCGGCTTGCGTTGGGGTTGGGTAGCAGGATCATCGTGGCGGTCTGTTCGATCAGTGACGCAGCGATGTCGCTGGCCAGCGCGTCCTCCGGGCTCTGCGTAGCGAAGATGCCCAGGCCGTTCTGTTTGCGGATGGTTTTCTGCTTGTTCTTGGCGAATTCTTTCAGGCCACCCTTGCCGTCGAGGATTTTCCAGAACTCGTCCATCACGTAGATCAGCGGGCGGCCGTCGATCAGCGCCTCCAGTCGGTGCAGCAGGTAGTTGATGACCGGCACACGCACTTCGGGGTTGTCGATAATGTCGGTGTAGTCGAAGCCGATGATGTTGGCTTTCTGCAAATCAATGGTGTCGACGGGGTTGTCGAAGACCCAGCCCAGCGAGTTGCCGGCTGTCCATTTGCGCATGCGGATGAACAGGCCGTCGTCGCCCATATTGGGCAGGCTCTTCTGGAAGTTGGTCATGCTGCGCAGACGCAGTGGCGTATCCAGCATGCTTTCGACGGCGCGAAAGATGTCCTCCTCTTCGCGCGAGCTGTAGACGCTCTTGCCGGCCAGCACCTTGATCAGCTCGGCCAGAAACTGGGTGTTGGCTTCGTTGCGTTCGCACTGGAACGGATTGAAGCCGGTGGGTTGGCCGTTCTCAAGCGCCAGGTAGTTGCCACCGCAGGCACGCACGAAGATTTCGGCGCCGCGATCCTTGTCGAAGAAAAAGATGGTCGGCGATGGCTTGAGCTTCTGCACCTGGCTGAGCAGGAAGTTGATCAGCGCGGTTTTGCCGGTGCCGGACTTGCCGATCACCATGGTATTGGCGATGGCTTTTTCACCAAGCGAGTTCTCGGCTGGATGGGTGGCGTGGAAATTGAAGTAGTAGGCTTGGCCGTTGGTGGTCTGCAAGGTGGTGACGCAATCGCCCCAGGGGTTGTTGTCTTTCTTGCCGGTGGCGAAGTTGTGCAGCGGTGACAGGCCCAGGAAGTTCAGCGAGCTGACATTCGCCAGGCGCGTGCGGAACTTCCAGTTGCCGGGGAACTGCGAGTAGTACGAGGCGGTTACCGCCAGGTCTTCCTTCACCGTCACGAAGCCGGCATTGGACAGCTCCGCGCGCGTGGTGGCGATCTGCTGGGACAGCGCTTCCTGGCTGGGTGCGTAGATCGTCATGGTGAAGTGGTACTCGCCCAGTACGAAATTGCCGGAGGCGAGCTGATCCATGGCCAGATCAAGTTCGATGATCTGGCTGACCGCCTTGTCACCCGAGGAAATCATCGCGCCCTTGGTGCGATCGAGCGCCTTGAGTGCGTCCTGCCGCCCCATCGGGCTGAACGAGTGGGTGACGACGTACTCGAAATCCAGATACTTCAGCCCGTTGAGAATGCCCGGATAGGTGGCCTCGGTATATTCCTTGATGTTCAGGATGGCGCCGAAGTGATTGACGCCGTTGGGCGTGGTGACGACGAAATCACCGGTCTTGGCGGAGAAACGCTGCTTGCTCACCGGCAGGTAGTTGTAGATCGGCGCCTGTAGCACCGGCACCGGCTCTTCAATGCGGTTGAGCAGATAGCCGAAAAATTCCAGCGTTTCGGAAAACACAACGCCATTCCCGGCCTCGTACATACCTAGGCGGTACGGTGCGTAATCCTTCAGCACGGCCTCGACATTGCCTGCCAGTTCCAGCAGGGTGGTGATGGCTTGGGCCTGCTCAGATTCAAGTTGGGTGACGTTGTTCGATTTTTCGGCAAAACGTTTTCCGCCGACCACCGGGCGATAAAGCATGGTCAGGTAGAGCTCATTCTGCATGAGTTTTTGTGCGGACAACGCTTCGAAATAGGCATCCGACAGCTGTTGATTGAAGGCCTGATCGAACCGGCTGTGATCCTTCAAGCGACGCCTGCGACGCACGTCGTGCACCCAGAACGCCACGTTGACAAAATCGGGCGCACGCAAGGTCTGCAGCATGCGGTTGAACGTGTTGTGGCGGTGTTCGAGATCCCACTCTTCCCTGCCTACGAACGGCAGGCCGGCCAGGCGCCACGTCAGCAGGAAGTCGCCGCCCGTCGTCTTGATCACCGTAGGCGAGACGTGGGTGGACAACGGGATGAATTCGCTGATGGGTGCGTCGGGGCTGAACATGGTTTGGATACCGTTTTGATACGAAGAGATGCCCTGGCGTGGATTGCCAGGGCATCGGTGGATTGACCTATTTCTGCTTTTGCTGTCCGCGGTAGCTGTTGGGTGTGAACAACCACATGCCATCGTTCTGCTGCAGATTGCGCACCTTTGTCCGGAACTGAATCCGCAGGCCCAGCAACCGGAAAATCATCTCGTCGCGCCGTGCCATCTGACGCATCACGAAAATCACCGGTGGTATCAACAGCAGAAAGAACAGGTTGAAGTACATCGACAGCAGCATGCATGTGCCCGCTCCCATGAAGAACGGGACATAGGGCACGCCCAGGAACATCGCCGGACGCGTGCAGCCGCGGAACAGTGCGTTTTTATGCATAGTGGGTCAGAAGATGCACGACTGCCGCGTAGTGATTCATGGTGTGCGTCACGACGCTGGCTGTGCAGGCGGCTGCACCGGATGCGCTCGTGCTGCCGGCAAGAAACATCTTGGCAATCTGACCGGCAGCGCCGATCAGAATGGCACCAATCAGCACCGGCGCGACATCGCCGATACGCTTGTGCGCGAACGCGATCTGGTAGCCGGAAAAAACGACCGCGATGGTCACCACGATGATGGAGATGGCGTTGAGAATCTTGTTGATGTTGCTGGCAAACTTGCAGGTTGTATCAATCGTATCGGTAGCGTCTTGGGCAAATGCTGCGCTGGGCAGGATCAGCGTAATGAAGACCGCCAGACACAGGAAAATGAACATGCGTGTCTGGGTGGAGCGAAGGATGCTGTTGGTAAGCGAGTTCGGTGCCATCTCGGATTTCCTTATGGATGATTGAAAACAGACGCGGCTATCCGGCGATGGCCGCTACAGGGGCGACTACGTGGTACGCAGCCAGGTTCACTACGGGGTACCTCGAAAATTCGAGATGGTGTTACGGCAATGAGGCTATTGCGGCAGGTGCTGATCAAGGCATCAGAATACGAACGCATCATCACCACCTCCTTGACGAAGATCGGCCTGATCGGGAGTGCGCACCGCCGCCGTGGTCGCGGCGACTCGTGGCGGCGTGTTGTTCGCTGGCGCTGCTGTCGATGGCGGGTCGTTGGGGCCACGCACTTGCGGCTCGAACACATCGGCCATGGTGGGGCTTGCCGACGACAATGACGTCGATCCAGCAGGCATCGTCGCCGTGGGGGCTGGCGCGATGTCACCCGGCGTCGATGGTGCTGGGATTCGCGGAGCTTCTGGCGATGTGGCTGCGGCCGTGGCGAGCGCTTTGGCCAGTGGCGCAGTTGCCATGGCGGTTGCAGCATCAAGCACTACGCTGCGTATCGCGATACGGTAGGCGGCACTGTCTGAAGCAGATGGTCTGGCGATGGTTGCCCGGGCTGCAGTATGCGAGGTTGCCTGCAGGTCACCCAACTGGAGCGGGATGGCTGCAATCGCATTGTCGGCAGCGGCAGCGGTGGCGTTCGCGCTACGGCCGATCGAGGCGTAGACCTTCTGTACGTAGCCGTCCCGATACCCCGTCATGAAGTTACCCGAGTAATAGCAGCTGAAGGATTTGCCCCAGTCGCCGCCTGAGCTGGCGTAGCACTCGGCGAGAATGCGCGCTCCCGCGGACAGGTTGGGGCATGCATCGAACGCTTCCTCATACGAATCGAGACCGTATTTGCCGAGGTTGGCGCGGTTCACCTGGGCTAGGCCCAGCGAAAAGTTGTAGCCCTTGGCGTCGAGCATTTTTGCGGTCGCCAGAGCCTCACCAAGATTCTGCGGCTGGCGCACCAGCTGGCCACCGACCACGCCGATCGCAAAGGGGTTGTAGCCGGATTCGACTTCAACAATGTGCTGCATCACCTCGGCCGAAACGGCCAGGTGCTGGCAAGCCATCAATTCCATTCCAGTGAACACCTTGCGACCTCCAGTACGTGAACAGGTTCAGCGCGACAACTCCCGGCGCGCCTAGGAAAAATTGCGGTCGGGATTGAAATCGATGCCGGTGATGTAACGGCGCCCGGCATGCGCCTTGATATGCACGACAATGTCGATGGTCATCATCAGAAGCCGTTTGATGATGGCGAACTCCAGCCCCGCACCCTCGGCGGAAGCCTTCACCATCAACGCCAGCTGATCCCAGGTCTGCTCAGTGCTCCCTGCATGGCAGCTGGTGATCGAGCCGGGATGTCCCGAGGCGCAGTTGCGAATGAAGTAGAACGACTCGTCGCCGCGCAACTCGGCCAGGATGATGCGGTCGGGCTTCATGCGCAGGCAGGCTTCCATGCAGCTCTTGGCGGTGATGTTGCTGGTGCTCTGGCCACCCTTCGAATAGAGCAGATGCACGGCGTTGGGTTGTTCGATGAACAGCTCGCGCGCGTCTTCGATGGTGACCAGCCGTTCATCCGCTGGAATATGGTGAACCAGCGATTTCATGAAGGTGGTCTTGCCGCTGCCGGTAGCGCCGGAGACCACGATGTTCTTCTTATGCAGCACTGCCTTCTTGAAAAATTCGGCATAGCGGCGCTCTGCGCGCAGCTCCAGCAGCTCACGATCGTGATCGCTTACGCCCGCCGCACCTTCCAGAATCTGATCGAAGAAACCGTCCTCCTGATATTGCGCCAACGTCTTGGTGTGCCGGGAGGGCAGGCGGATTGTTATCGACACGTTGCCCGCTTCACACGCTGGCGGAATTACGAACTGAGCACGCTGGCCGGTGGGGAAGGTGAGGGATACCACCGGATCGGCGTCGGTGATGCGCTGGCCGGTATTGCTTTCGTTGACGACCGCCGTGCAGAAATGACGGGCGCGTTCGAACGTCAGTGTGGGAACGTCAACCCGGTGCCAACCATTCTGGCGCTCAAGGAACAATTCGCCGGGCCGGTTGATGCAAATTTCGGTGACATCCGACGACGCCATGAACTCCCGGATGCCCAGCACTTCGTACTGGTAGTCCAGGAATTCGGTCGAGACCTCGGCAAGGATGGCGTCGTCCATGTCTATCACATCGATTCTGTGGGCAGTGACATCAGGAACGGGCCAGTACGCCGTTGAAGTCCACGTCTTTGGCGACATAGATGGTGACAACGGTGCCCTGGTTGATCGTCACTGTCGGCTGACGACTGGCGGAGCGCTGCACCGCCTGGTTGGCAAGGTTCTGCACCGTCTGGGCCGTGTTGCTTTCGAATGGCGTCTGCGTCACGACGCCGTTGCTGATGGTCGTGCTCCGTGGCCCGTGCTCGGCGGCTTCGTACTTGAAGGCATCACTGAGCATGCTGATCAGCAACGCAGCGCCGATGCGGCTGCCCCAGTGCGAGTTGAGATAACCGGGATGGCCGGCCCCGCCGAGGTTGTCTATGCCGGGACTGGCCATGTTCACATCGATGCCGGTCGGTGTGACGATGCGATCCCAGATCACCGCGACGCGATTGCCGTTGGGCTCGGTTTCGTACTTGCCCATCACCTTGGAGCCTTTCGGCAGCAACAGCCTGTGGCCATTGAAGGAATAGACCGGCTCAGTGACGACGCAGGAAGTGAAACCCGGAAAATCGGTGATGATCCGTGTTTCCAGCACACAGCGGATGTAGGTGCCACGCAGCATCACTGTGTCGGGATCATTGAGCGGTTGTGCGTTGGACACGTCAGGCAAGGCAACACCGGGGCGTGCCATGCCTGGCTGGCCCGGGAGGCCACCAAGCGCCTGCCCATAAGTGACGGGTTGCTGGCCAACAGGCATGCCATCTGCGGCCGATTCTCCCGTCATTATCCGGCGTTCGAGCAGGGTCGGCCCGCGTGGTGCTGACGGCTGCGGCGGCGGTGTCATTTGACTGGTGGTTGGCAGTGGTGGCGGTGTATTCGCCAGCGGTATCGGTTGCGGCAGACGTGGCAAAGGTTGCGGCTGCGGAAATGATCTGGGCGCATCCGGCACCGTGACGGTTTCCTCGTGCTGCTTGGGCGCTTCTTTTCGGCCGCCGGCGCTGAACAGAAAGAACGCGACAAGCATCAGAAGCCCGACGATCGCCGCGAGGAAAGCCAGCGCACGTCGGTTCATGCGCCTGAGATCATTCGACCTCAACAGGGGCGCGTTGGCGTCCAGATCGGGTGCAGGAGCCTGTTGATACTGGCTGGCATATGGGTTGTGCGACAGTGGGTCGCCGCCGGCCTGCGGCTCATATGGCCGGTTGTTGCCGTAGTCGGAACCATCGCCGGACTGATTGGGAGTATTCGGGCTCACTTTTTGGTGTTCCTTCGCAGACCTACGACGTTGTCGCCGTGACGAATGACCAGGTAGGGATACGTACCGTGGACCACGATGGTGTTGCCCTCGACCGTCGTGTTAACTACCGAGTCCTCGCCATGCTCGCGTTCGCGCATGTAGATGGTCGGGAAATTCCCGGTCGGGAACTGCTTCATGTCGCTCATTTTTATGTAGGTGAATTGCCCGTCGTCGTACACATTGACGGGCACCAGCCAGGGAGCTTTTTTGCTGCGCGTGGCATAGTCGTAGTCGAAGTCGTAGCTTCGTCCCTTGACCAGCGCCGTGTTCAGTTGCGGGACCATGGCGGCCTTGATGGCCTCGTTCGAGAAGCTGGTGTCGCCGGGATAGGTGAACTGGATCTTGTACTGGACACCCGAACGCTTGGCCTGATCCAGCGACTTCCAATCCGTGGCGACCACCTTCAGTTCGAAGATGTAGGAATGTGTGGCCGTGCGGATCATCATGTTGGTGTCTACATCGACGTTCTTTGGCCTCAGGTAGAACACGTTCTCGCGACGGGTCAGATCCCAGCCGCTACTGAAGCCGGTGCTGTAATCGAGAATTTTCTCGTTCGGGCTGAGCTCGACCTGGGTGGTGATACCGAGCCCGGTGCGCACCGGGTAGACGCTGTCAGGCTTGTAGTCGTATTGCTGCACGACCTGGGCGCTGACGGTGGACGTGATGCCGGTCGTGGCTATGCATAAGGCGCCGGCCAGACTCAGTAAGCGTGGCCTGTTCATCGATGACCCACTCCGTTGGCGGTGTTTCGTGGCGCAGGCACAGCAGCACCCGCAGCCTGGGGATTCTCATGCTCCGGTATGGGCGGCTGCGGGGGGATGGTCGGTGGTAGCTCGGCGCTGGCGGGTGGCAAGGCATCCGCGCTTGCACCGGGTGCCTGCTGCGTTTGCGTATTCGGTGCCGTCTGCCCGGCGCCCGCGGCGTCTGCCGAGGGAAGCGATGCACCCGCGATTTCACCGGGTGGGGTGGCGTCGTAGTCGGCATCGACCCGGTAGCTGGTGACTTGGAAGCCTAGCGGATTCTCGATCCGGTTCTGGTCATCCATTTTCAGATTGGTCTTGTAGACGAATTCCATCGTCGCGAGCTTGCTGTCCAGCGGTCGTGTCATGCCGGTCTGCTTTTCGTAGACGCTGCGTTGAAAACGCACGGTCGCTCCCTTGGGAGTCACGTTGGGACCACCGCCAATGAGCACGATGCTGAGGATCTTCACGCGGATGGCCCGCTCGCGGCCGTAGGTCTTGTACGGGCTGTCGGGATTGCTGGCCGAATACAACGCCGTGTAGGCGGCAGCGACGCCGGACGAGGACATGGTCAAGGTCGTCGTCCAATCGTGCAGGTTCATCATTGCCACGTCGTAGGATTCGCGCGCCAGCACGAAGTGGGCGACATTGCTGCGATTGATTGCTTCGCTGGTACTGATGCGACGGTTGGTAAAATCTTCCGTCAGCCGGGCCACGGTGCTGGTGCCGGTGTACGCGTCAGCCATCACGATGTAAGGCACTTTCTCCTTCAGCGGCAACATGTAGAAATAGCCGCCGGCGAGAATCAGCGCCACCGCGATGGCGCTGAAGGCAACCCACCACGCGCGGCGTTCGCTGCGCCTGGCCAGATCCGCAATGGTCAATTCGAAATTGACCGACCTGGCGATCGAGTCGTCAATTTTCTGGGCAGATGATTTCTTGTTGAGCATCAGCGGGAACCCGGATCGGTTATCACAACGTGGAGCATCGTCTTCATTGTTTCGCCTCGGCCGTTGCAGTGGGCTTCGACGCGCCGATTGCGCTTGAATTTGTTGTCGCGTCAGGAGCGGTTGAGCTGGCTGGCTGAACTACAATCTTCTGGCCGTCCACGGTGACGGCCACGCCCTCCGCGACGTAGATGGAGCTCAGCTGCTCCGCAGCCGCCCGGACATTTGATGTGTGGATTCCCGACACCGGCGTATACAGCGTGAAATCGGAATGGAGCTGATACGAAAGCGTCATGCCCGAGTCCTTCGACCACCTTGTCAGCATGGTCTTGAGGGTTCCATCCATAGGCGCGGCAAAGAACGTGTAAGGCTGCGTGAGCGGTATTTCGGTAGGCGCGCTTTGGAATCGATTGACCGATTTCCAGGTGCCGCCAAAATCTTTGGCTGCAGGTGTTACGCATCCTGCCAGCGCGATCACCGCAAGCATCGAAAATCCCCTGAGGGCCTTGTTCAAGAAAAGCTTTTTCACGTCGTACCCAGTAGGTGAAATGGAAATAGCTGAATCACGCACAAAGCCTGCCTACGGGCGCCCTGATTGATAGGGCACACCAAAAAGCATCCGCCGTGATCGGTGGAGTTGGCTTAACGCAAATTAGAGAGGCGACGCCTCGTGGTTCGGCTTGAGAATAGGGAGAAATAAAGTCAGCGGGATGTCCGCGTATTTCCCCGATCTCGGCGCCCTTTGCAGCGGGGACACAGTCTCCCGCACGGTACAGAACTTCGATTCCATTCACTCTCCCTGTCTAAGACTGGCCGCGATGGCCGTCTCTGATACCTGCAACATCAATTTGATATGCCGGAACACTCACTGGAGTAACTCCACTCCAATGACACGCAATGTTTCGGCTTGCCCCTGAACGCATTCTGACGCGTTGCTGACTGGACGTATAATTGAACAACACGTCGCGTCGATTTTGCCTACTGTGTCTCAAATGCGCTACGGAGCCATATCATACGGGCGTTGGTAGCTGGGCCGTCGTACGCGACTACGTCGAATCGGCAGTTGAAATGCGCCCATTTGTTGTAGGCGATCCCCCACAACTCGGCGGCCTTGATCAGTTTGGCTTGTTTGCTGGCCGTGACCGAGGCAGCCGCATCGCCGTAGACGGCGTTACATCGATGGCGCACTTCCACGAACACGACGGTGTCGCGCTCCAGCATCACCAAGTCGAGTTCGCCGTAGCGTGTGCAGTAGTTGCGCGAGAGTAGTTTCAGGCCGGCGCGTTCGAGTTCGGCGCAGGCGCGTTGCTCGAAGACGTCGCCGGCGGCGCGCATCAGTGCCCAGCCGGCTGGTGTGCATCCGCCGGCATGCCATCGCTGGCGGATGCTGCGGGTGCATTGAGTGGTGTCGCGGCCGGTGCATCATCCATCTGCAGGCTGCCGGCCAGTGGGCGCGCCAGACCGTTCTGGAACTGTGCCCAGATCAGCACGCGCCGCACGCGGCCGAACTGGTCGGCCGCGAGCTGGCCGCTGGCACCTGGCACGTAGCTGCCCGGATGCGCGCGCAGCCATTCGAGGTAAGGCACCAGGTTCCATGCATCCATGCCAAACGCAAACAGTCGTGCAGCACTGCCGCGGGCGGCTGGCAGCTGGGCGGCGATTTCATCGTGGTTCGGCAGGCTTGGCTGCGCATCGAACAGCCACGGCGCATCGCAGAATTCCACGCCGTCGAGGTCGTGATTGGCCGACGCGTCGTCGCTGCCTTCATAGACGTGTGAGGTGGCGAACACCGGCGTGGCGATCTGCGCGATGCGTAATTGCGGCAGCAGCAAACGCGCTTGCGTGGGGCGCATGCTGATGAAGATGCCAGTGTCGCCGGTGACGTTGGCCGTGGCGGTATCCGTGACAGCAGATGCGGTGGACGTGGATGCGGGAAGATGCAGTCCGGCGATGGCGTCGGCGTAACTGGTCGCGCCGGCCGGCAAGGTGGCCATGCCGGCGAGCTGACCGCCGCGCGCGGCCAGCTCGGCTTTGAAGGCGCCGGCCGCACGCTGGGCGAAATCGTCATTCGAAATCAGCACGTAGGCTTGACGCAGGCCGCGCTCGACCATGTGGTCGGCGGCCTGGGCGCCTTCGGATTCCGGCAGCAGACCGAATTCACTGGTGTCGCTGGCCGGTAGTTGTTTGTCATCGGGATGATTCAACGCCAGCAGCGGTACCGGCAGTTGCGCCTGACCGAAGACGGCGGCAACTTCGCCGCGGGTCAGCGGACCGACTACCAGCTTGGCGCCGTCGCTGACTGCCTGTTGATAGGCCTTGATCGCACCGTCGGCGGTGCCCTTGCTGTCGTAGACACGTACCGACGGGCGCGGTGCATGGTTGCGCCCGGCATCGAGATAGGCCGCAAAGAAACCTTCGCGGATCGAAGCGCTTGCCGCTGCGTAATTGCCGTCGCTGGGCAGCAGCAAGGCAATCTGGGCGGGTACCTTGTAGCCTTCGCGCACATTCGCATCGGCGCCGGGCAGCAGGGTGCCGACCGGCTGCTGCAATTCCGGCTGTGGCTGCGCCACCACGACACCGAGCCGAGTCAGTGCCTCGTTGACCCATGGCAGCATGCGGTCGCCCGGTTTCATCGCGGCGGCGCGCTGCTTGAGCGGTTCGACGCCAAGCATGTTGAGCGCATCGAGGATCTGCTGGCGATTCTGGGTGTGATCGAGGCCGCTGAGTTGGTCGTCCATCTGCACGCGGGTACTCGCGGCACCCCAGTGGTCGCCGCTGGCCGTCATCGCGCGGGCACGCAATTCCAGCAGGCGCAGCTGCAGCGCAGCTGGCACCGTGACATTCGGCTGGGTGGTGAGTCGCAGCGCGGTCGCCGCATCGTGTTGACCGAGCGCCAGTTCGGCCTGCAGCAGGTCCAGGCGCAGCGGTTCATCGCCAGTCAGATGCTGTCGCTTGATGCCGGCGAGAATGGGTGCGGCGCGTTCGAGCTGGCCTTCCTCCCGCCAGGCTTCGGCAGCTTGCAGGCGATAGCTGTCGGCGTGGCCGCGGGATTGATCTGCCAACGCCAGATAGGCCTGCGCGGCCTGAACGTACTGGCCTTGCCGCGCCAGTGTTTCGGCGCTTTGGGCGGCGGCCATTTCGGCCGGCGAGCGCTCGGCGTTCATCGGCACACAGGCGGCCAGTGCGAGAGAAAAAAGCAGTCCGGTCGCGGTGACGCGCGAGAGGCGCATGAGGCGCATGGGATATCCCTTGTTCGTCATGGTCGTCAATGCGCGATCATAGCCGATCGAATTATCGCCTCGTGGTGCAGGAGTTCCCGGATGTCATCTGTTCAGTCAGGCTGCCTGTGGGTCGTGGCCACCCCGATCGGTCATCGTGATGATTTGTCCGCGCGTGCGATCGAAACCTTGCGCGCGGTCGCGGTCATCGCCGCCGAAGACACCCGGCACAGTCGCCCGTTACTCATACATCACAACATCGACACACCTTTGATCGCGCTGCACGAGCACAACGAGCGCGATGCCGTGGACGCGATCGTGCGGCGGATGGCAGGCGGCGATTCGGTGGCACTGATCTCCGATGCCGGCACGCCATTGATCAGCGACCCGGGCTTTCGACTGGTGCGCGCCGCGCGTGCCGCCGGCATCCGCTGCATTCCGGTACCGGGTGCCTGTGCCGCGATCGCGGCACTGTCGGTGGCGGGCTTGCCCAGCGACCGTTTCGTGTTCGAGGGCTTCCTGCCGCCGAAGGCCGCGGCACGGCGCAGCCGCCTGCAGGAACTGGCTGGGGATCCGCGCACTGTCATCTTCTATGAGTCGTCGCATCGGGTCGCCGAGAGTCTGGCCGACATGCGTGATGTCTTCGGCGCCACCCGAGAGGCGGTGCTGGCGCGCGAACTGACCAAGATGTTCGAGACCGTGCTGGGCGAGCCGCTGGCGGAACTGGCGGCACGAGTCGCGGCCGACCCCGACCAGCAGCGCGGAGAATGCGTGCTGCTGGTCGCCGGCCGCGGCGAGGAGGTCGATGCGAAGCTGGCCGAGGGTCAGCGCATTTTCGCGATCCTGCGTGAGGAACTGCCACCGGCAAAGGCCGCGAAGATGGCTGCCGCGATCACCGGCGCGCCACGCAAACTTCTCTACGGGGGGTGAGGTCTCGCGTAGAGTACAATCGTCGGTGGAGTCGGCCGGACAGTCGCGTCGCGCGCAAGCGCATCGAGGAAAGTCCGGGCTCCGCAGGGCAGAGTGCCAGGTAACTCCTGGGCAGCGTGAGCTGACGGCCAGTGCAACAGAGAGCAGACCGCCGAACGGCATCTTCGGATGTGCGTGGTAAGGGTGAAAGGGTGCGGTAAGAGCGCACCGCACGCGGGGACAACGTCGCGTGGCACGGTAAACCCCACTCGGAGCAAGACCAAATAGGGGAACGATAACGCGGCCCGCGTTGTTCCCGGGTAGGTTGCTGGAGCCAGACGGTGACGTCTGGCCGAGAGGAATGACTGTCGCGTCGCAAGACGTACAGAACCCGGCTTACAGGCCGACTCCACCTATTCCATGAGTTCACCACCGGCGCAGCGACTGTCGCGCCGGTGGTGATGTGTGGGAGTACGTGCGCGATGAACGACGGTTCATCGCGACTGGGGCGATTAGGCCGAATCGTTCTCGCCAGGCGCCGTGATTCCATCGATTTGAAATCAAAAAATCCCTTGCTTTCAAATACCTTGCAAAGGTTCGTGAGAAAACGCTGGAAATACAGTCACAACTTCGCCTTTCTCCTTGATTCACAAGCGAAATTCCCTTGACAGTCTCACGGGGCGAGACTATCGTGGGTTCCAGTGTGAAATCGTGGGTTTTAGTGGAGTCTGCTGATCGTGTTCCAGGGCGAAACTGCCATCACCGTAGACGACAAGGGCCGCCTGGCCATTCCGACCATGTATCGGGAGCAGGTCGCGGGCGAGTGCGCCAATCGTCTGGTGATCACCTACAACCCGTTCGAGCCGGGCTGCCTGTGGCTGTTCCCGTATGCCGAGTGGGAACAGGTGTGCGATCAGGTGAATGCCTTGCCCAAGGTCAAGGCCGCCCATCGCGATCTGCAGATGAAGCTGGTTGGTGCCGCCGCCGTGGTCGAGCCCGATGGCGCGGCACGGGTGCTGCTGCCGGCCAGTCAGCGTGCTGCAGCTGGCATTGAGAAGAAGGCGGTACTGCTGGGCATGGGCAACAAGTTCGAGCTGTGGAGCGAGCAAGCCCATCTGGCCAAGATCCGCCAGAGCATCGGCGAAGACGAAATCACTGACGAAATGGCCGTACTGCGCCTGTAAACGGGCGCAGCGACAGACGCGGGACGGGAGCGGGAGTGCGGCATGGCCGAGCAAGTTTTGCGGCACATCCCGGTGATGCTGGGTGAAGCGGTGGAGGGTCTGTCCGTGCAGTCTGACGGGCGTTATCTCGATGGAACGTTTGGTCGCGGCGGTCACGCCCGTGCTGTACTGTCGCGCCTCGGTCCAGACGGCCGGCTGCTTTTGATGGATCGCGATGCCACCGCGATCGCCACGGCCCAGGCCGAATTTGCCGGCGATCCGCGGGTGTCGATCCGGCACGCCAATTTTTCCAGTCTGGCCGAGTGGGACGAAACCGCTGCCGGCCTCGACGGCGTGCTGCTCGATCTGGGCGTGTCCTCGCCGCAGTTGGACGATGCCGCACGCGGCTTCAGCTTCATGGCCGATGCGCCGCTGGACATGCGCATGGACACCACCCAGGGCGAAAGTGCCGCGGATTTCCTGGCGCATGCCAGCGAACGCGAGATCACCGAAGTGCTGTGGAACTTCGGCGAGGAGCGCCACGGTCGCCGCATCGCCCGCGCCATCGTGGCCGATCGCATGGCCACGCCGTTCACCCGCACCGGCCAGCTGGCTGCGCTGATCGAACGCGTGGTGGGTCGGCGCGAGCCGGGCAAACATCCGGCCACGCGTAGCTTTCAGGCATTGCGCATTCGCGTGAACGGCGAGCTGGACGCATTGCAGCAGGGTCTGGATGCTGCACTGGAGCGGCTCAAGCCAGGCGGCCGATTGTCGGTGATCAGTTTCCATTCGCTGGAAGACCGTGCGGTGAAGCTATTCATCCGTGATCACTCCGGCCGCGTGCAGAACAGTCGTCGCGGACCGCCGGTGCAGGCGGCGCCGGCGCGCCTGGCGGCAGTGGGCAAGGCGCAGTTTCCGTCCGCTGCAGAGCAGACGGCGAACCCGCGCTCGCGCTCGGCTGTGCTGCGCGTGGCGGAGAAGCTCGCATGAAGGCTATCGGCGCGCTGTTCATGCTGATTCTGCTCACAGCGGTGCTGGCCAGCGCGATCGGCGTGGTGTGGACGCGTCACGAGAGCCGCGTGCTGTTCGTCAACCTGACCGCGCTGCAGAATCAGCGTGACGAGTTGAATATCGAATACGGCAGGCTCGAACTGGAGCAGGCCACCTATGCCGAACCGCGTCGCATCGACGACGAGGCCCGGCAGAAACTGGGCATGCTCGATCCGCGCCCGCAAGACATCCGGCTGCTGCGCTGATGAGCTGGCGCAAGCACACCACGTCACCTCAGCACGGCCGCCGCCGCAGTGCCGGATCCAGTTCGCGCAAGCGCATGGTGGTCGTGGTCGGTCTGCTCGGTCTGGCCTCGATCGGGCTGATGGCGCGTGCGTTCGATCTGCAGGTCGTGCGCAAGCAGTTCTATCAGAGCCAGGGCGACGCGCGTTTCCTGAGGGTGACGCCGATTCCGGTATCGCGCGGCACCATCTTCGACCGCAACGGCGAGCCGTTGGCGGTGTCGACGCCGGTGATGTCGATCTGGGCGAATCCGTCCGAAGTGCTGGACAACGACGATCGCATTCCGCAGCTGGCGCAAGCGCTGGGCGTGAACGCGGGCGAATTGAAGGAACAGCTGGCGCAGCGCTCCGACAAGGAGTTCGTCTATCTGCGCCGGCAGATGGCGCCGGAGGCGGCGCAGGCCGTGCTGGATCTGGACATTCCCGGCATCAATGGCCAGCGCGAGTTCAAGCGCTACTACCCGTCCGGCGAAGTGACTTCGCACGTGCTCGGCTTCACCAACATCGACGACCACGGCCAGGAAGGTCTGGAGCTGGCCTACGACGACTGGTTGTCCGGCAAGCCGGGTTCCAAGCGGGTGATTCGCGATCGCATGGGTCACGTGGTGGAGGATGTCGAGCAGATCCATGCGCCGAAGCCTGGGCAGAACCTCACGCTCAGCATCGATCGACGCATCCAGTTTCTTGCCTACAGCGAATTGAAGAGCACGCTGGAAAAGTCCCAGGCTGACTCTGGTTCGATCGTGATACTCGACGTGAAGACCGGCGAAGTGCTGGCGATGGTCAACCTGCCGACCTACAACCCGAATGCGCTCAGTGGCAGCCAGCCGGGTCAGCGCCGTAATCGGGCGATGACCGACGTACTCGAGCCGGGTTCGACGATCAAGCCGGTGCTGCTGGCGGCCGCGCTGTCCAGCGGCAAATACACGCCGACCAGCCCGGTGATCGACACTACGGGCGGCCACTGGTATTTCCAGGGTCACGACATTCACGACACGCACAACTGGGGCGTGCTGACGCCGACTGGCGTGATCACCAAATCGAGCAACGTGGGTGCGGCGCATATCGCCATGCAGCTCGATACGCCACTGATGTACGACACCTATCGCGCGTTTGGCTTCGGCAACAGCACCAACAGCGGGTTTCCCGGTGAGGCCTCCGGCTACCTGAAGATCGGACGGGACTGGCGACCACTGGAAAAGGCCATTCTCGGTTACGGCTACGGACTGAACGTGACCGTGCTGCAACTGGCCAACGCGTACGCGACGATCGCCGATGGCGGCGTCATGCACTCGCCGACCTTCATCAAAGGCAACGACAGCGATGCCAAGGCAATCATCGAGCCGCAGATAGCCCGTGAACTGGTGGACATGCTGAAAACCACCACTCAGCCAGGCGGTACCGCGGCGCCCTATGCCTGGATTGCCAATTACACGGTGGCCGGCAAGACCGGTACGGCGCACAAGGCCGTGGCCGGCGGGTACTCGAAGGACAACTACGGCGCCGCATTCGCCGGCATGGTGCCGGCAACCAACCCGCGGCTGGTTGCGGCGGTGGTGGTCGACAATCCGAGGAAGGGCAGTTACTACGGCGGCCTGGTCTCGGGTCCGGTGTTCGCCACGGTCATGGCCGGTGCGCTGCGCCTTCTCGATATCCCGCCGGACAACATCGGCCGCTGGTATGTCGGCGGTCCGTTGCAGGTCCAGAACGGATTGACCGGCAACCAGCCACCCGTCGCGCCGAACATTGAAGAAGCACCGGCCGAAGAGGCGACGCCATGAGCACCGGCCACCTCGATCAGCTGCTGCTGGGGATTGCCGACGCCCAGGTCGCCACTGCGCCGGGCGCCGGTCGCATCGTGGTGTCCGGGCTGACGCTCGACTCGCGCCGGGTGCATCGTGGCGATGCATTTTTCGCGTTGCGCGGTACGCAAGGTCACGGCATCGAGTTTGCTGCGAACGCGGTGCAGCGCGGTGCGCAGGTGGTACTGGCCGAAGCGCCTGCCGTCGAAGGTGCGGCGGCGCTGGATGTGCCGCTGCTGTGGATCGATAACCTGCACGCGCAGGTCGGCGAAATCGCCGCGCGTTTCTACGAGCGCCCCAGCGAATCGCTGCGGATGGTCGGTGTCACCGGCACCAACGGCAAGACCTCGTGTGTGCAGCTGCTGGCACAGGCACTGACTCTGTTGGGCCATCGCGCGGCCTCGATCGGCACGCTCGGCGCTGGCGTGCATGGCCGGTTGCGCGAAGGCGAGCGCACCACGCCCGATGCGATCAGCGTGCAGGCGCTGCTGGCGGATTTCCGTGACGACGAAGTCAGCCACGTGGCAATGGAAGTGTCGTCGCACGCGCTGGAGCAGGGTCGCGTGGGCGCGGTGGATTTCGAGGTGGCGGCATTCACCAACCTCACCCGCGATCACCTGGACTATCACGGCAGCATGCAGGCGTATGGCGCAGCCAAGGCGAAGCTGTTTGCATGGCCTGGGTTGCAGAGCGCGGTGATCAATATCGACGATGCGTTCGGCCGCGAACTGGCGGCGCAGCTGCCTGTCGACGTGAAGCCGCTGCGCTTCAGCATGGCCAACGACAGCGACGCGGAGATTGCCGCCAGCGCCATTGTCACCTCGGCCGAAGGGCTGGCGTTCCAGTTGCGCACGCCATGGGGCACGCGCGCGATCAACAGCCATCTGCTGGGTCGCTTCAATGTGGCGAACCTGCTGGCGGTGGTGGGTTGCCTCGGCGCGCTGGGTGAATCGTTCGGGCGCATCGTGGCCGCGCTCGAGCAGTTGCAGCCGGTCAATGGCCGCATGAGCCGCCTGGGCGGCTTGCATGGCCTGCCGTTGGTGGTGGTCGATTACGCGCATACACCGGATGCTCTGGAGCAGGCGTTGAATGCCGTACGCGCGCATTGCGCCGGTCAGCTGATCTGCGTGTTCGGTTGTGGCGGCGAGCGCGACGCCGGCAAGCGTCCGTTGATGGGCGCGATCGCCGCGCGGCTGGCGGATGTGGCGATCGTCACCGACGACAATCCGCGCGGCGAAGACGGCGACGCGATCGTGGCACAGATCGTTGCCGGCATGGCCGCGGCGCGCGCGATGACAGTCGAGCGTGATCGTGCGGCGGCGATCGGCCATGCGCTGCAACTGGCGCGTCCCGGCGATGTGGTGTTGATCGCCGGCAAAGGCCATGAAACTTATCAGGACGGCGCAGCCGGCAAACGCCCGTTCGATGACTTGGCGGTGGCGCATGCCGCGCTGGAACGGATGAATCGGGAGCCGCGCGCATGATGTCGCTGAGCGCCATCGCGGTGTGGACCCACGGCCGCCTGCTAGATGGCGACGCCGAAGTCACCGGCGTCGCCATCGACACGCGCAAGCTGCGGCCGGGCGACCTGTTCGTGGCGATCAAGGGTGAGCGTGTGGATGGCCACGAGTATCTGGCCGAGGCTGCCGCGCGCGGCGCCGTCGCCGCCATGGTGACGCGCAAGATCGACAGTGATCTGCCGCAGCTGCTGGTCGCTGACGCCGAGCTGGCGTTGGGCGATCTGGCCAGCGCGGTGCGCGCTCAGCGCGACGTACGTGTGGTTGGCATCACCGGTTCCAATGGCAAGACCACGGTGAAGACGCTGGTCGCCTCGATTCTGTCGCGGCACGGTCGCATCCACGTCAGCGCGGGCAACTTCAACAACGAACTCGGCCTGCCGTTGACCTTGCTGACGATGCCGCAGGACACCGAATTCGCGGTGCTGGAAATGGGCGCCGGCAAGCCGGGCGACATTGCCTATCTGGCTGCCATCGCACGGCCCGATATCGGCCTCGTCACGCTCATCGCGCCGGCGCATCTTGCGCGGATGGGTAGCATCGAAGGCGTAGCCGAGACCAAAGGCGCGCTGTACCAGGCATTGCCGGCCGACGGCATCGCAATCATCAACGCCGACGACGGCTTCGCCAGTTTCTTCGGCGGGCTGGCCGGTGCGCGCAAGGTACTGCGCTACGGCCTCGATCACCCGGCGGATATTGGTGCCGACATCATCGAGCAGCGAGTGGACGGTTCGCGTTTCGTGCTCAGCACACCGCACGGTGATGCGGAGGTAGCGCTGCCGTTGCCCGGTCGCCACAACATCGCCAACGCGCTGGCAGCAGCGGCGATCGCGCTGGCGTTCGACGTGCCGCTGGACACCATCGTCGCCGGGCTGGAACAGGCATCGGGCGTGGCCGGCCGGCTGCGCCGCGAAGTGATGGCAGGCGGCTGGACATTGATCGACGACAGCTACAACGCGAATCCCAGCTCGATGGCTGCGGCGATCGACACGCTGCTGCTGGCCGATGGCCAGCGCTGGTTGGTGCTGGGCGACATGGCCGAGCTGGGCGCGGATGCGCGTGCACTGCACGCGGGCATCGGCACCTACGCTCGCGAGCATGGTGTCGAGCGGATGTTTGCGGTGGGTCCGCTCGGTGCCGCCACGATCGAGGCGTTCGGTGCGCGCGGCGAACATTTCAACGACAAGCCGGCGTTGATCACTGCGCTGCAGGCGCACCTGCATGCCGGCATCACCTGTCTGGTGAAGGGTTCGCGTTCGGCCGGTATGGAACAGGTCGTGGCTGCGCTCGGCGGTCATACCGGCAAGAACAAGGGAGGTGCATCCGATGCTGCTTGAATTGGCCGACTGGATGGCACGGCATTTCACCGCGCTGCATCTGTTCCAGTACATCACCTTCCGCACGATCATGGCTGCGCTCACCGCGTTGGCGGTGTCGCTGCTGTTGGGACCGACGCTGATCCGCAAGCTGGCTGCGCTGAAGGCTGGCCAGGTGGTGCGCAGCGATGGTCCGCAGACACATCTGGTCAAGGCCGGCACGCCGACCATGGGCGGCGTGATGATCCTGCTCTCGGTCAGCGTCGCCACGTTGCTGTGGGCCGATCTGCGCAACCGCTACGTGTGGGTGGTGTTGGTGGTGATGCTGGCGTTCGGCGTGATCGGTTTCTATGACGACTACCGCAAGCTGGTGCTGAAGGACAGTCGCGGGCTGGCTAGCCGCTGGAAGTATTTCTGGCAGTCGGTGTTCGGTCTTGGGGCGGCGTTGTTTCTGTACTACAGCGCGCCGCATGTGGTGACTGGCCTGCCGGTGGCGGAGACCGCGCTGTACGTGCCGCTGTTCAAGCACGTGGTGCTGCCGCTGGGGCTGTTCTTTGTGGTGGTCACGTATTTCATGATCGTCGGCTTCTCCAACGCTGTGAATCTCACCGACGGACTGGATGGGCTGGCGATCATGCCGACTGTGCTGGTCTCAGGCGCGCTGGGTGTATTTGCGTATCTCGCCGGCAACAAGGTGTTTTCCGAGTACCTCGGCATTCCGTCGATTCCCGGTGCGGGCGAGCTTGCGATCTTCTGCGGCGCGCTGGCTGGCGCGGGCCTGGGTTTCTTGTGGTTCAACACCTATCCGGCGCAGGTCTTCATGGGCGACGTCGGCGCGCTGGCGATGGGCGCTGCGCTTGGCTGCGTCGCGGTGATCGTGCGCCAGGAAATCGTGCTGCTGGTGATGGGCGGCGTATTCGTGATGGAAACCGCGTCGGTGATGATCCAGGTCGCCAGCTTCAAGCTCACCGGCAAGCGGGTGTTCCGGATGGCACCGATCCACCACCACTTTGAGTTGAAGGGCTGGCCCGAGCCTCGCGTGATCGTGCGGTTCTGGATCATCAGCGTGGTGCTGGTGCTGGTCGGTCTTGCCACGTTGAAGGTGCGCTGATGTTCGACTTCGACACCACGCAGGCAAAACGCCGGGAAGGTCCACGCGGCAGCTTCGATCTTTGGCTGCTGGTCGGTCTGCTCGGGTTGGTCAGTGTCGGCGTGGTGATGGTGACCTCCAGCTCGATCGCGGTGGCCGACAGCCAGCACATGGGCGCGTTCTATTTTCTCCGGAAGCACCTGATCTTTCTCGGCCTCGGCATGCTGGCGGCCAGCATGGCGATGCGCACAGAGCTCAAATTGTTCGAGAAGTACGCGTTCCATCTGATGCTGCTGGCGTTCGTGCTGCTGCTGGCGGTGTTCGTGCCGCACCTGGGCATGCGCCTCAACGGCGCGCGCCGCTGGCTGAACCTGCTGGTGACTACGTTCCAGCCGGTCGAGGCAGTGAAGCTGATCCTGGTGGTGTACATCGCCAGCTATCTGGTGCGCCACCGCGAAAGTGTGGAGACGCGTTTCCTCGGTTTGTTCAAGCCGGTACTGGTCGCCGGCGTCATCGTGCTGCTGCTGCTGGCACAGCCGGATTTCGGCTCGGCCACGCTGGTGATCGCGGTGACTATCGCGATGGTCTGGCTCGGCGGAGCGCGGCCGATCTTCCTGTTCCTGATGGGGCTGCCGCTGATGCCGCTGCTGTATATCGCGGCCACTGGCGAAAGCTACCGCATGAAGCGGCTGACCACGTTCATGGATCCGTGGAAGGACCCGTTCAACGACGGCTTCCAGCTGACCCAGTCGCTGATGGCGATCGGTCGCGGCGAGTGGACCGGTGTCGGGCTCGGTTCCAGCGTGTTGAAACTGTCCTACCTCCCGGAAGCGCACACCGACTTCATCTTTGCGGTGATTGGTGAAGAGCTCGGCCTGGCTGGCGTGGTGCTGGTGATCGGCCTGTTCGGGCTGGCCGTGGGGCGCGGCCTGTATCTAGGCCTGAAGGGCGTCGAGGTCGGCCAGCGCTTTGCCGGTTATGTCGCGTTCGGCACCTCGTTGATGCTGGCGATGCAGGCGATCGTGTCGGTCGGCGTGAATCTCGGTGCGTTGCCGACCAAGGGACTGACCCTGCCGCTGATCAGCTACGGCGGTTCGTCGATGGTGCTGACCTGCGCGATGGCCGGCGTATTGCTGCGTGCCACGTTCGAGATCAATCGCGCGCTCGACGCACGGCAGATGACTACCCGGATGCCGGCGGCAGTGACTGCATCCGACGCCAACGCCGCGGTGAAACCGCGCGAGGCGGTGGCCGCATGAAGACACAGGCACCTGTGCTGATCATGGCTGGCGGTACCGGTGGCCACATCTTTCCCGGCCTGGCCGTGGCCGAGTGCCTGCGCGCGCAAGGTGTGCCGGTGGTGTGGCTGGGTGCGGTCGGTGGCATGGAAACCAAGGTCGTACCGGCGCAGCGGATCGAGCTGTACACGGTGGCGGTAGGCGGCTTGCGCGGCAAGGGAATCAAGATCCGGCTGTTGGCGCCACTGATGCTGTTGCGCGCGTTGTTCGCGTCGCTGGCCGTGTTGCGCAAGGTGAAGCCACGCAGCGTACTGTCGATGGGTGGTTACGTGGCCGGCCCCGGCGGTGTTGCCGCATGGTTGCTGCGGCGGCCGTTGCTGGTGCATGAACAGAATCGCGTGGCCGGCTTCACCAACCGCAGACTGGCCGGGCTCGCAAAGCGCGTGCTGGCCGGTTTCGCCGATGCGTTGCCGCAGGCCGAGTGGGTCGGCAATCCGGTGCGCGATGCGATCGCAGCGTTGCCGTCTCCAGCGCAGCGCATGGCCGGCCGCAGCGGCAAGCCGCGCCTACTGGTGCTTGGCGGCAGCCTGGGTGCGCGCGCCTTGAATCTGGCCGTGCCGCAGGCGCTGGCCCAGCTCACCCCGGCGCAGCGTCCCGACGTGCTGCACCAGTGCGGCACGCGTGGCCTCGACGAGGCGCGCGCGGCATATGCAAAGGCCGGCGTCGAGGCGCAGGTGGTGGCGTTCATTGACGACATGGCGGGGAGTTATGGCTGGGCCGACCTGGCCGTCTGCCGTGCCGGCGCGCTGACTCTGGCTGAACTGACCGCGGCCGGACTCGGTGCCGTGCTGGTGCCGTTTCCCCATGCAGTAGACGACCACCAGACGCGCAACGCCGAAGCGCTGGTAGCGATCGGCGCTGCCGAACTGATGCAGGAGAGTGAACTGAACGTACAGATTCTGGCGCAGCGACTGGAGTCGTTGCTGGGTGATCGCCATCGCCTGCTGACGATGGCAGAGGCAGCGCGCACGCTGGCCAAACCCGACGCGGCGCAGGTCATCGCGCGGGCATGCATGGAGGTGGCCGCATGACACTGCGTCGACTGCTCGCACACGAAGACCTGATGAGTACGTTCCGTCGGGTGCACTTCATCGGCATCGGTGGTGTCGGCATGAGCGGTATCGCCGAGGTGCTGCACAACCTCGGCTATGCGGTGTCCGGTTCCGACCGGGCGAATTCGCCGACCGCGCAACGGCTGCAGCAGCTCGGCATCAAGGTGCATGTCGGGCATGCCGCCGAACATATCGGCGACGCCGACGTGGTGGTGACGTCGAGCGCGATCAAGCTGGACAATGCCGAGCTGGTCGCCGCCCGCGCGGCGCGCGTGCCGGTGATCCCGCGTGCGGAGATGCTCGGCGAGCTGATGCGTTTTCGTCGCGGCGTGGCGATCGCTGGCACCCACGGCAAGACCACCACCACCAGCCTCACCGCCAGCGTGCTGGCCGAGGCCGGCTACGATCCGACTTTCGTGATCGGCGGCCAGCTCAACGCGGCCGGCGCGAATGCGCGGCTGGGTACCGGCCAGTATCTGGTCGCGGAAGCCGATGAATCCGACGGGTCGTTCCTGTTGCTGTCGCCGGTGATCGCGGCGGTCACCAATATCGACGCCGACCACCTGGAGAACTACGGCGGCGATTTCGCCCAGGTGAAGAAAGCATTCGCCGATTTCCTGCACCGGCTGCCGTTCTACGGCCTGGCCGTGCTGTGCGTGGACGATGCGGAAGTCGCCGAGCTGGCCAAGTCCACTACGCGCCGTGTGATGACCTACGGCATCGACACGGCCGACGCTGACGTGCGTGCGCTGAACGTGACCCAGCACGGCTTCGAAATGCATTTCGATCTGGCGCTACCGGGCCGCGTCGATGCGCTGCCGGTGAAGCTCAACCTGCCGGGTCGGCACAACGTGCTCAACGCGCTGGCCGCCGCCACGATCGGCTGGCAGCTGGGCGTGGAGGCTGAGGCGATGGCCCGTGCGCTGGAGCATTTCCAGGGTGTCGGCCGCCGCTTCCATCGGCGTGGCGAGATCGCGCTCGATCACGGCAGCGTGCTGCTTGTCGACGACTATGGTCATCACCCGCGCGAGCTTGCGGCGGTGTTCGCCGCCGCCCGCGGCGGCTGGCCCGATCGTCGTCTTGTGGTCGGCTTCCAGCCGCATCGCTACAGCCGCACCCGCGATCTGCTTGACGATTTCGCGAACGTGCTGGCCGATGCCGACGTGCTGGTGCTGACCGATGTCTATGCCGCCGGCGAAACACCGATCGCCGGTGCCGACGGCCGCGCCCTAGCGCGTGCCGTGCGCGCGCGCGGCAAGGTCGATCCGGTGTTGATCGAGCATCCGCGTGAATTCAAGGACACCTTGCCGACGTTGTTGCGCGACGGTGATCTGCTGCTGCTGCTGGGCGCCGGCGACATCGGCACGGCGGCAGTGGAGCTGGCCCAGGCCGGCCATCTGAGGACAAGCAAGTGAGCATGGGAATTACCGTGAACAAGATCAGTGATCCCGCCCAGTTCGGTCGCGTCGCCGTGGTGATGGGCGGCAGCTCGGCCGAGCGCGAGGTGTCGCTCGATTCCGGCCGCAACGTGCTGGCCGCGCTACTGGCGCGCGGCATCGACGCGCACGCGATCGACGGCATCCCGGCGCTGCTCGACGCGCTGCGCGCCGGGCACTTCGCCCGCGTGTTCAACATCCTGCACGGCCAGCATGGCGGTGGCGAGGATGGTGTACTGCAAGGTGCGCTGGAGTCGCTCCACGTGCCGTATACCGGTTCCGGCGTACTCGGTTCCGCGCTGTCGATGGACAAGACACGCTCCAAGCGCGTGTGGCAGTCGCTGGGTCTGTCGACGCCGAACTTCGTGGCGTTGCCGCGCGGTGCCGATGTGCACGCGGCAGCGCGTCAAATCGGTTTTCCGCTGATCGTGAAGCCGGCCTGCGAAGGTTCCAGCGTCGGCGTGACGCGCGTGTTCGCAGAGAAGGATCTGGACGAAGCGGTCAAGCTGGCCGCGAAGTATCCGGGCGACCTGCTGATGGAAACGCTGATCGAGGGCGACGAGCTTACGGTCGCGATTCTCGGTCGACAGGTATTGCCGAGCATCCACATCGTGCCGAAGGCCGCGTTCTACGACTACAACGCGAAGTACGTGGCCGAGGACACCCAGTACATCTGCCCCGGTCTTGAGGGAGTGGCGGGCGACGAGCTGTGTGCGCTGTCGCTGGCCGCGTTCGACGCACTCGGCTGCGCCGGTTGGGGTCGCGTCGACGTGATGCGCGACCGCACCGGTCGTAACTGGCTGCTGGAAGTGAACACCGCGCCGGGCATGACCTCGCACTCGCTGGTGCCGAAGGCCGCCGCGGTCGCCGGCATCGACTACCAGGAGCTGTGCTGGCGCGTGCTCGAAACCAGTTTCCGGGAGGATGCGTGAAGGGAACCATCCGCCTCGTTGCCTGGTGTCTGGCCATCGCGCTGGTCGCGCTGCCGATCGTCGGCGTGCTGCGCGGCTGGTTCGCGGCCAGTCGCTGGCCGGTGACTCAGTTGATGGTGCAGGCCGAGTTCAAACATGTCAGTGCGGACGAGATTCGTGCCGCCGTGCGGCCGCGGTTGGGCAAGGGTTTCTTCGCGCTGGATCTGGATGCGGTGCAGAAGGCTGTCGCCGCGTTGCCGTGGGTGGAGTCGGCCGAGGCGCGCAAGCGCTGGCCGGACACCTTGCAGCTGCGCATCTACGAACGGCAGCCGTTCGCGCGCTGGAACGACAAGCAGCTGATCAGCCGGCAGGGGCTGGTGTTCGATGCGCCGGGCGCGAACGACACCAGCGCGTTGCCGGATCTGCGCGGCCCGGATGCGCGGCTGGCCGAAGTGGTGAGTTTTTATGCCGAGACGCAGAAGGCGTTCGCCGGTACTCATCTGCAGATCAACGGTGTGGCGCTGACCGAGCGCGGCAGCTGGAGCGTCAGTACCGCCAACGGTGCGCAGATCGTGATCGGCGATCGCGACCAGGCCGGACGCCGGCTACGTCGTTTCCTCGATGTCTATCCGCAGCTGATCGCCGACCATGCCGACGGTTTCGCCTACGCCGATCTTCGCTACACCAATGGATTTGCCGTGCGCTGGCCGCAAGCGGCCGCCGCCAACGCTGGAGGTTCGCCCCGCTCATGACTATCTCCCTATGAAACCGCGCAACGACAAGCAACTGGTGGTCGGGCTGGATATTGGCACCTCGAAAGTGGTGGCGATCGTCGGCGAATACGAACCCGGCGAACCGATCACGATCATCGGCATCGGCACTCACGTGTCGCGTGGCATGAAACGCGGTTCGGTGGTGGACATCGAATCGACCGTGCACTCGATCCAGCGCGCGGTGGAAGAAGCCGAGCTGATGGCCGGCTGCGATATCCGCTCGGTGTATGCATCGATCTCCGGCAGTCATCTGGAAACCCGCAACTCTCACGGCAACGCGGCGATTCGCGACCGCGAGGTCACCGCCGGCGATCTGGAGCAGGTGCTGGAGGCCGCCAGTGCGGTGGCGATTCCGGCCGATCGCAAGGTGCTCTACAAGGAGTCGCAGGAATACCGCATCGATGGCCAGGATGGCATCCGCTCGCCGGTCGGCATGAGCGGCGTGCGGCTGGAGGCGAACGTGCATCTGGTCACCGGCGCGGCCGCCGCGGTGCAGAACATCAGCAAGTGCATCCAGCGTTGCGGCCTGACCGTGGACGAGCTGGTGCCGTCGGCGCTGGCCAGCGCCAAGGCTGTGCTGACCGACGACGAGCGAGAGCTCGGCGTATGCCTGGTCGATATCGGCGCCGGCACCACCGACATCGCGATCTACACCCAAGGCTCGATCCGTTATACCGCGTCACTGCCGGTCGGCGGTGATCAGGTCACCAGCGACATCGCCTATGGCGTGCACACGCCGACTGCGCATGCGGAGGAAATCAAGATCAAGTACGCCTGCGCGCAGACCGGACTGGCGCATGCCGAGGAAACTATCCAGGTGCCCAGTGTGGGTGATCGTCCGCCGCGCCGACTGGCGCGGCAGTCGCTGGCGCAGAGCGTGCAGGCGCGCTACGAGGAAATTTTCGAGATGGTGCAGGACCAGTTGCGCCGCTCCGGTTACGAGAGCCTGGTCGCGGCCGGCGTGGTGCTGACCGGCGGTGCTTCGAAGATGGAAGGCGCGCTGGAGCTGGCCGAAGAGATCTTTCACAAGATGGTGCGCATCGGCGTGCCGCAGCAGATCGATGGTCTGGGCGAAGTCGTTTCCAGTCCGCTGCACGCCACCGGCGTGGGCTTGCTGCTGCATGGCGCGCGCGCCGGCAGTGCGCGGCTCGGCGGGCCGGTGGGCGGCAGCGTCGGCGGTCTGGTTGGCAAGTTGCGCGGCTGGATCACCAAAAATTTCTGAGATCGACATTGATTTCCGGGCCGAGCAGGAAGCGTGGCCCAGGGCGGAGGGATATCCGCCCACCACCACGGACCGACAGGAGTCGCGATCCCTGGTTACAACGACAACAACTCTACGGAGGACGGGAAATGTTTGAATTAATTGAAAAACTCGCACCCAATGCAGTCATCAAAGTGATCGGCGTGGGCGGTGGTGGCGGCAATGCCGTGGCGCACATGCTCAATGCCAATATCGAAGGCGTGGAATTCGTCGTCGCCAATACTGATGCACAGGCGATGACCAGCTGTGGCTCGCGTACCCACCTGCAACTCGGTGGCAACGTGACCAAGGGTCTCGGCGCCGGCGCTAATCCGGAAGTCGGCCGGCAGGCGGCACTGGAAGATCGTGAGCGCATCGAAGCCATGCTGGAAGGCGCCGACATGGTGTTCATCACCGCCGGCATGGGCGGCGGCACCGGTACCGGCGCTGCACCGGTGGTGGCGCAGCTGGCCAAGGAGAAGGGCATCCTCACCGTCGCGGTGGTGACCAAGCCGTTCCCGTTCGAAGGCCGTCGGCGCATGCAGGTCGCGTTGAAGGGCATTGAGGATCTGTCGCAGCACGTCGACTCGCTGATCACCGTACCCAACGAGAAGCTGCTCAGCGTGCTCGGCCGCGATGTCACCTTGCTGAATGCGTTCAAGGCCGCCAACGACGTGCTGCAGGGCGCCGTGCAGGGCATTGCCGATCTGATCACCGCCCCCGGCCTGATCAACGTCGACTTTGCCGACGTGCGCACCGTGATGTCCGAGATGGGCTTGGCGATGATGGGTTCGGGCACTGCCCGCGGCGACGACCGTGCGCAGGCGGCAGCCGAGGCGGCGATCAAGAACCCGCTGCTGGAAGACGTCAACCTCAACGGTGCCTGCGGCATCCTGGTCAACGTCACCGCCGGTCCGAACCTGACTATGCGCGAATTCGACGAGATCGGTCGTATCATCCATGACTTCGCCAGCGAAGACGCTACCGTGGTGATCGGTACCTCGCTCGATCCGGAAATGAAGGACGATGTGCGCGTCACCGTGGTGGCCACCGGCCTCAACCGTGCCGTCGCCTCGCGTCAGCAGCCGCCGATCCGCATGGTCGAGACGCAGCAGGTGCAGATGCGTCCGCGTCCGGTGGTGCTGCGTACTGGTACCGGCAACGAAGTGGTCGATTATGCGCAGCCGGAGATGACGATCAGCAGCCACAGCCGCGCGGAACCTGCCGCACCGGCGAAGAATGCCGAGCCGGGCTTCGACTACCTCGACATTCCGGCGTTTCTGCGTCGTCAGGCAGATTGATCCGGCCTGGTTGGTACAAGGGCAAGTTAAGGAGATGCGAAAAAATTGAACGAAAACCCGTTTGGCCGGTCACTCTCCAAGCGCGTCCGCACCAGTTGTCTCTGACTGGAGCTGGCGCTGCTACTGCCGGATTTTGGCTACGTGGAGCGTGTGGATTGACCTGACGGGTGAACCGTTCGCTGATGTAGCAGCACAGACTGTGCGTCGGGATGGCGCACGGCCAGTCGCCACGGGTTCGCCCGTTTCGGCCGGCCCGATATCCCTTGCCGGATTCCCGTCCCAGGCAAGGGATGTCGTGTTATTCGCCGGATTGTCGGGAGAAATCGCAATGGATCGCCGAATCTTTCAATGATGAAAGGAACATGAAGGCTTAATCAGACTGTACGGTACGGTTTGCTTTTATCGCAGGTTAAAACTGTGTTAGCATCCGCCCCTAATTGGCTGCTGCCTACACAGGTACCAACAACAATGATCAAGCAGCGTACGCTTAAGAACATCATCCGGGCGACCGGCGTCGGCCTGCACACCGGTGACAAGGTGTACATGACCTTGCGTCCGGCGGCGCCGAATACCGGCATCGTGTTTCGCCGCACGGATCTCGATCCGCCGGTGGACATCCGTGCCCGTCAGGACAATGTCGGCGATACCCGGCTGTCGACCACTCTAGTCAATGGCGATGCCCGCGTCTCCACGGTGGAGCATCTGCTCTCGGCGATGGCCGGCCTCGGTATCGACAATGCCTATGTCGATCTGTCCGCGCCGGAAGTGCCGATCATGGATGGCAGCGCAGGTCCCTTCGTCTTTCTGCTGCAATCCGCCGGTATCGAAGAGCAGAACGTGGCCAAGCGCTTCATTCGCATCAAGAAGCCGGTAAAAGTGCAGGAAGGCGACAAGTGGGCCAGCTTCGATCCGTTCGAGGGGTTCAAGGTCGGCTTCTCGATCGACTTCAATCACCCGATCATCAGCAAGCGCACCTCGCGCGCCGAGATCGACTTCTCCACGACTTCCTTCGTCAAGGAAGTGAGCAGGGCGCGCACCTTCGGCTTTATGCGCGACATCGAGATGCTGCGCGAACACAATCTGGCGCTAGGCGGTTCGATGGACAACGCCGTGGTGCTGGATGACTATCGCGTGCTGAACGAGGATGGCCTCCGCTACGAGGACGAGTTCGTCAAGCACAAGATCCTCGACGCGATCGGCGATCTGTACCTGCTCGGCCATAGCCTGATCGGCGCCTACCACGCGCACAAGTCCGGCCATGAGCTCAACAACAAACTGCTGCGTACGCTGATGGCCGACGCTACGGCGTGGGAAGAAGTCAGCTACCAGGACGATCCGGCCACCTCGCCGATCTCCTACGCACACCCGGCGCAGGCGATCTGAGCCGTATTTACAGCCTGCGGGCGCGTAGCTTCAATGAAGACGGCCGTGTCGTGAGACATGGCCGTTTTTTTGTGCTGTATGTCACATTTTGTCCGCGTTGTGCTTCACGCCTCGATGACATGACGGGCCATTTCTTAACTTCCTGCATGCTATAAACGCACCCTTTGCTGTACAAATCAGCGACGGCAATTGATGTCTTGGCGCTTGCAGGCGGAGCGATCGGCGGATTCAGTCCGCTCCGGCAACAGGCGGATCAGCGGTTTCGGCGAGGGACGCCAGCTCAAGGAACAGTACCCGCCATTCGGGGTCTGTGAACGACGCGGCAGCGGCCCTGAGATGGGTGGCCGCCGCGAGCGAAAGCGGTTTTGATCGATCCGGTGCTGTTGCAACCGGCGGTTGGGGGGCCACTTTCACGGTGACTGAACTGGCGCATGTGCCAATGGCATGTGCGGTGGCAAGGATCTGTGTCTGCATTAACCGCAGGCGCGATGCCCAAGCCGGTGAAGACGCCAGAAAGACGAGGCGGTCGTTGCGCAGGTTGGCGAATCTCACCTGCTCGCGCAACGGCGACGGCAACGTCTGACGCAATGCGCGATCCAGCGCTTCCAGCGCGCCGGCCTTTCGGGCCAGCGTCGCGAAGGAGCCGCAATCGACAAGGGACTTCGGTCCGTTGCCGGTGCGGCGGGAAGTGGCTGGGGCGGCGCGTTGCATGGTGCCGACATTCGATTTTGGAAAGACATGCAAATCATACTCGTATCACGTGCCAGGAAATTGCCGAAGACCCTTGATCTGGCGGATCGACGGCTGCGCTGGAAACTGCTTTCGGCGTTGTCGGTGGCTGTACTCGGCTGCATGGGTGCGGGCGTGGCGCTGGCGTTGATGGTGGCCAGTCCGCGCGATCGCGCGCTGGCGGAGATCCACGATCTGCAGCAACAGATCCGGCAGCAGAATGCCCAGTTGGGCGGCGTGCGCCAGGATGCCCAGCGCGACCTCGACGCTCTGGCGGTGAAACTGGGTCAGCTGCAAGCGCAGTCGACCCGGCTGAATGCGCTGGGTGAACGTCTGACCCAGGTCGGCAAGCTCGATGATGGCGAGTTCAATTTCGACCAGCAGCCCCCGGTCGGCGGTGTCGAGGATGTCAACGGCAGTGCCTATGCCCTGCCGCCGGCGCTGGACAGCAGCATCAATCAGCTGGCCAGCCAGTTCGACTCGCAGCAGGCCCAGCTGTCGGCGCTGCAGAGCCTGTTGCTGGATGCCAAAATCGAATCGAACCTGAAACCGACCGGGATGCCGGTACCGGGCTATATCTCGTCCTATTTCGGCGTGCGTGCGGATCCGTTCGATGGCCGTTCGGCGCGGCACACCGGCATCGATATCGCCACCCCGTTGGGTACATCGGTGCATGCCGTGGCCGAGGGCATGGTGACGTTTGCCGGCGTGCGCAGCGGCTACGGCAACGTGGTCGAGATCGACCATGGCAATGGCTACATGACCCGTTACGCACACAACAGCGCCTTGGACGTGCATCCGGGGCAACATGTGCAGGTCAGCGACGTGGTCGCCCAAGCCGGTTCCACTGGCCGTTCGACCGGTTCGCACGTGCATTTCGAAGTCTGGTACGACGGCCGCGTGGTCAATCCGCTGGCCTTTGTGCGCAATCACCGCTGACGCTGCGTTTTCCCGCCGGCAATCCCTTGAATCCGGCCGTGGCCGGCGCCATTCAGAATGGCTGGATCGGCACGTCGTGATGGGCTGTGCCTCCATGGGCCGTGCCGTTATAGGCCGTGCTTTTATAGGCATGTAGTAATATGCCCGATTGGCCCGTGTCTGTTGCGGGCATTCTGTTCCCCAATCCGGAAGACCGATGTTCAATCGTGCCCTGACGAGCTTGTTTGGTAGCCGCAACGAGCGCGTATTGCGCCAGCTTTCCCGATCCGTTCACCGCATCAATGCGCTGGAACCTGAATTCGAAAAGCTGAGCGACGACGCGTTGCGCGGCAAGACCGACGAGTTCAAGCAACGGGTCGCCAGCGGCGAGTCGCTGGACAAGCTGCTGCCCGAAGCGTTTGCAGTAGTGCGCGAGGCGGCCAAGCGCACGCTGGGCATGCGTCATTACGACGTGCAGATGATCGGCGGTATGGTGCTGCATCAGGGCAGGATTGCCGAGATGCGCACCGGCGAGGGCAAGACCCTGGTCGGCACGTTGCCAGTCTACCTCAATGCGCTGGCCGGCAAGGGCGTGCATGTGGTCACCGTCAACGACTACCTGGCCCGACGCGACTCCGCGCAGATGGGCAAGCTGTACAACTTCCTGGGCCTGAGCGTCGGCGTGGTGTATCCGGGCATGGATCACGCCGACAAGCATGCGGCTTATGCCACCGACATCACCTACGGCACCAACAACGAATTCGGTTTCGACTACCTTCGCGACAACATGGCGTTGAGCAAGGAGCAGCGCTATCAGCGCGGCCTGCACTATGCCATCGTCGACGAGGTCGACTCGATCCTGATCGACGAAGCGCGCACGCCGTTGATCATTTCCGGCCCGGCCGAGGATTCGCCGCAGCTGTACATCGCAGTGAACAAGATCGTGCCGAAGATGATCCGGCAGACCGAGGAAGACGGCAGCGGCGATTACTGGGTCGACGAGAAGCAGAAGCAGGTACACCTGTCTGAAGAAGGGATGCAGCACGCCGACGAATTGCTGCAGGCTGCTGGCGTGATCGAGCCGGACAGCGGTCTGTATGACTCGAAGAATCTGGCGGTGGTGCATCATCTCAACGCGGCGCTGCGTGCCAACGGCATCTACCAGCGCGACGTGGACTACATCGTGCGCGACGGCGAGGTGATCATCGTCGATGAATTCACCGGCCGCACCCTGGCAGGCCGTCGCTGGTCCGACGGCCTGCACCAGGCGGTCGAGGCGAAAGAGGGCGTGCCGATCCAGCGCGAGAACCAGACTCTGGCCACGGTGACGTTCCAGAACCTGTTCCGCATGTACAAGAAGCTGGCCGGCATGACCGGCACGGCCGACACCGAAGCGTTCGAGTTCCAGAGCATCTACGGTCTGGAAGTGGTGGTGATTCCCACCCACATGCCGATGATCCGCAAGGACAACTCGGACATGATTTTCCTTGCGCAGGAGCCGAAATACCGCTCCGTGATCGAGGACATCAAGGACTGCCACAAGCGCGGCCAGCCGGTACTGGTCGGCACCACCTCGATCGAAGTGTCCGAACTGCTGTCCGGCATGCTGACCAAGGCCAAGGTGGTGCACGAGGTACTCAACGCCAAGCAGCACGAGCGCGAGGCGCACATCGTGGCGCAGGCCGGTGCGCCCGGACAGGTCACCATCGCCACCAACATGGCTGGTCGCGGTACCGACATCGTGCTCGGCGGCAGCCTGGATGCGGCGATGGCGGCGCTGCCGGAAGGCGCCAGCGAGATCGATCGCCAGCGCGTCAAGGCCGAATGGAAAAAACTGCACGAGCAGGTGCTCGCGGCCGGCGGCCTGCACATCATCGGTACCGAGCGGCATGAGTCGCGGCGCATCGACAACCAGCTGCGCGGCCGTTCCGGTCGTCAGGGCGATCCGGGCTCCTCGCGTTTCTACCTGTCGCTGGAAGACAACTTGCTGCGCATCTTCGGCGGCGAAGGCCTGGTGCGCTGGATGAAGCGCTTCGGCATGAAGGACGACGACGCGCTGGAAGATCGCATGATCAGCCGGCAGATCGAGAAGGCCCAGCGCAAGGTCGAGCAGCACAACTTCGACATCCGCAAGCATCTGCTGGAGTTCGACGACGTCGCCAACGACCAGCGCAAGGTGATCTACACCCAGCGCGACGAGTTGCTGGAGGGCGAGGACGTCTCGGCTACCGTCGCCGACATCCGCGAGGATGTGGTTGAGACCATGGTGCGCGCGTACGTACCGGCCGACAGCATTGACGAGCAGTGGGATCTGGCCGGACTCGACCGTGAGCTGGAAAGCGAGTTTGGCCTGTCGCTGGAGCTCAAGCACTGGATCGAGCAGCAGCACGAGATCGACGCCGGGATGATCCTCGGCCACGTGCGTACCGCGGTGAACGAGTTGTTCCAGGCGAAGGAAGCGCAGGTCGGCGCCGACACCATGCGCCAGCTGGAAAAGCACATCATGCTGACGGTGGTCGACAACGCCTGGAAGGATCATCTGTCCAACATGGACTACCTGCGCCAGGGCATCTATCTGGTCGGCTATGCGCAGCAGGATCCGAAGCAGGCCTTCAAGCGGGAGTCGTTCAAGCTGTTCTCCGAAATGCTCAGCCGGATCAAGACCGAAGTGGTGCAGATGCTGGCGCGGATCCGTATTCGCAGCGAGGAGGAAGTGGCCGCGATGGAGGCTGAGCAGCAGCGCATGGCCGAGCGTCTGCAGAAGCAGATGCTGGCGACTGGCGGTGGTGCGCCGGTGGGCGGATTCGGCGTCGGTGGCGATGCAGAGGTACCGGTCGGCGCCGGCATGCGCCTCGCGCAGCAGCCGGCAGAACATGATGGCGCCAAGGTGGGCCGCAACGAGCCATGCCCGTGCGGCTCGGGCAAGAAGTACAAGCACTGCCACGGCCAGCTCGCCTGAGGGGGCGTTCCGGCAGTCACGAAAAACCCCGCTGCGGCGGGGTTTTTCATGGGCACGGATTGATGAATACGCGACGAATCAGTCGTCGACACCCGGCGGCCGCTTGCGGTGCGGCTCGGCATTCACGGTGATGTACTGCGGCTCCTCGCCATCCAGTCGCAGTGCGGTGAGCTGACCGCCCCACACGCAGCCGGTATCGATTGCATATACGCCGAGCCCGGCAAAGCGCCCCAAGGCCGACCAGTGGCCGCAGACGATGCGGGTGTCGCGCCGGCGCATGCCAGGCACTGAAAACCACGGATACAGCCCCGGTTTTTGCGTACCGGGAATGCCCTTGGCTTCGAAATCGATGCGACCGTTGACGTCGCAATAGCGCATCCGGGTCATCGTATTGATCGTGGCGCGTTGGCGGTCCAGTCCCTGCAAGCGGCTTGACCACACCGCCGGCCGGTTGCCGAACAGATTGCGCAGCAAGCGTGGGTGACGCGGGCTGGACAGTTCGCGTTCGACATCCTCTGCAGATCTCTGGGCCTGCCGCAAGGTCCACATCGGTGCCAGACCCGCATGCACCATGGTCCAGTTGAGCTGCTCGTCGTGGTGCAGCAGCTTCTGCGAACGCAGCCATTCGAACAGCACCGGCGCATCGTCGGCGAACAGCACTTCGCGCAGTTCAGGGTTGACCCGCGCCTGCGCATCAGAGCGCCGCTGGGCGATTGCCAGCAGACTCAGGTCGTGATTGCCCAGGGTGACCACGCTGTGCTCGCGCAGGCTGTGGATCAGCCGCAGCGTCTCCAGCGACTGGCCACCACGGTTGACCAGATCGCCGCAGAACCACAGCTGATCCTGTGCCGGATCGAAGCGCAGCTTGTCGAGCAGGCGTTGCAATTCGGGATAGCAGCCCTGCACGTCGCCGATCGCGTACGTAGCCATGTCAGCGCAGGGCCATCAGTGCAGCGTGCGCGGAATGGACAGGGTGAAGGTCGGAATGGGCGCCTCGAACTCGGTGCCATCGTCGGCCAGCATCTGATAGCTGCCGCCCATGGTGCCTACCGGGGTTTCCAGCACGGCGCCCGAGGTGTATTCGAAATCGTCGCCGGGGCGCATCCATGGCTGTTCGCCGACCACGCCATCGCCGGTCACTTCCTCCACCTTGCCGTTGGCATCGGTGATCATCCAGCGACGGGTGAGCAGGCGCGCGGGCATCTCGCCGGCATTGCGCAGGGTGACGGTGTAGGCGAAAACGTAGCGATTGTCACCGGGCTTCGATTGATCGGGGACGAAGCGTGTTTCGACCTGCACATCGATCGTGTAGGAAGATTTTTCAGTCATGCCCGGATTGTAAGGCCTGCCGCTGCGAATGGGGCGCAGCCGATGCGATTGGAGTGCATCTTCGCGGTCAGAGGCTGCCGTAGACCTTGGCCAGTCGCACGAAGTCGGCCGGAGCAAGCGTCTCGGCGCGTGCCTTGGGGTCAACATCGGCGCGGCGGATCGCATCGCTGTCGAGCAATTGCTTGAGCGCATTGGCCAGCGTCTTGCGCCGCTGGCCAAACGCGGCCTTGACCACGGCGTAGACATGCTCGGGCCGCGCATCATGCAGTTCGTGCGGCTCCAGCGGCAACAGCCGCACCACCGCGGACTCCACCTTCGGCGGCGGCCGGAACGCTTCCGGTGGTACGTTGAACAGTGGTTCGACCCGACAGGCCAGCTGCAGCATCACGGATAGCCGTCCATACACCTTGCTGCCCGGTTCGGCGGCCATGCGGTCGACCACTTCCTTCTGCAGCATGAAGTGCATGTCCTGGATCGCTGCCGCATGTTCGACGCAGTGGAACAGGATCGGGCTGGAGATGTAGTAGGGCAGGTTGCCGGCGATGCGCAACCGCGGCACGCCGTGGCTGTGCGCCAGTGCGCTGAAGTCCACCTTCAGCACGTCGGCATGGATGATGTGTAGCTCGCCCACGCTGGCGGCACGTGCCTGCAGGCCTGGGATTAGATCGGTATCCAGCTCGATCGCGGTGAGCGAGCCTGCCGCCGCCAGCAACGGCAGCGTCAGCGCGCCTTCACCGGGGCCGATCTCGACTACGAAATCCTCAGCCCGTGGCGCCACTGCACTGACGATGCGTTCAATGTAGCGACGGTCGTGCAGGAAATGCTGGCCGAAGCTTTTCTTGGGGCGGGCGTTCATGCGACGGCCTTTCTACGTGCGACAAGTTCGATGGCCATACTGGCCGCGGCGATCAGGCTGGCCGGATCGGCTCGGCCGGTGCCGGCCAGATCCAGCGCGGTACCGTGATCGACCGAGGTGCGGATGAATGGCAGGCCGAGGGTGAGGTTCACGGTGCGGTCGAACGCCTCGCTCTTCAGCACCGGCAACGCCTGGTCGTGATACATCGCCAGCACCGCGTCGTATTGGCGACGCTGGGCCGGCACGAACGCGGTGTCGGCGGGCAGCGGCCCGAGCAGGGTCATGCCTTCGTTACGCAGGGCGTCCAATGCCGGGATCACCGTGTCGATTTCCTCGCGGCCGATGTGGCCGCTTTCACCGGCATGCGGGTTGAGACCCAGCACGGCGATGCGCGGTTCGGCGATACCGAACTTGTGGCGCAATTCGGCATGCACGATGCGCAGCGTGCGAGTGAGCGATTCGCGCGTGATGGCCGCGGACACTGCCGCCAGCGGCAGGTGCGTGGTCGCCAGCGCCACGCGCAATTCCGGGCTGGCCAGCATCATCACCACGTCGGCGTGCGTGCGTGCGGCGAAAAATTCGGTGTGACCGCTGAAGCGGATACCGGCATCGTTGATCGATGATTTCTGCAGCGGCGCGGTGACTACCGCATCGTAGCGACCGGCCATGCAGCCGTCGGCCGCTTCGGCCAGCGTATCCAGCACGTGCCGGGCATTGCGCGGATCGGGATGGCCAGGCACTTCGTCGATCGCCAGTGGCGTGTGGCGCAGGCGCAGCGTGCCGGCACGACGCGCGGTCTGCGCGCTGCCGTCGTCGTCGATCAGCTCGATGGTCAGGCCGCAACGGATGGCCGCACGTTCCAGCAGATGGCGATCGGCGACCGCAACGAGACTGGCCGCCAGCGGAGTGGCGGCCAGTCGGATCAGCAGTTCCGGACCGATGCCGGCCGGCTCACCGGCGGTGACCGCGAGCCGGGGCAATGGCATGGTCTTCAACCAGCTTGTGGCGGCTTGCCGGCGGCAGACTGGTCGCCCGTATCGCGCAACTCGGGCACCAGGATGTTGATGTAGGCGTTGGAGCGCAGGTCGCGCAGGTAGTCGTCGTAGACCTGCTCGGACTTGCGGGTGCCGATCGCCTGACGGGCCTGATCGCGCGCAAGCTGCACGGTCTGGTCGCTCTGGCGCGAACCGAGTCGCTGCAGGATGTGCCAGCCGGCTTCGCTCTGGAACGGTTGCGATACCTGGTTGTCTTTCAAATCATCCAGCTGCTTGGCGATGGTTGCGCCCCACGCGTCCTGCGGAAACCAGCCCATGTCGCCGCCGAGATTGGCGCTGGTGTCATCCTTGGAATTGTCCTTCGCAAGGGTGGCGAAATCCTCGTGCTTGTTGACGATGCGGCTGTACAGATCCCGCGCCTTCTGCTCGGCCTGCTCCGGCGTTACCAGCTCGCTAGGCTTGATAAGGATCTGACGTGCATGGAATTCGGTGACCATCTGCTTGTTGGACTGGCGCTGGCCGACCAGCTTGAGGATGTGGAAGCCGGTCGGGCCGCGCAATGCCGCACTGACGTCGCCGGACTTCATCGAGCTGATTGTGTCGGCGAAAGCGGGCGGGATATCGTCCATCCGCCGCCAGCCGAGATCGCCACCTTCCAGCGCGTCGGAGGCATCGGAGTAGCGGATCGCCGCGGCGTTGAAATCCATGCCGCCCTTGATCGCAGCCAGCGCCTGCTCGGCTTTGGTCTGGCTGGTCTGGATCGCGGCCGCGTCGGCACCGCCAGGGATGCTGATCTGGATGTGCGCCAGATGCACTTCACCGGCCTTGTAGGTCGGGCTGTTGAGCAGGTTGTCGATCTCGCTGTCGGTGACCGCGACCGAATCCTGCACCACACTCTGGTGCAATCGCTGCACGGTGATCTGCTCGGACATCTGCTGGCGGAATGCGGCGAAGCTGACGCCGCTCTGCTCCACTTCGGCGCGCAGCTGCTCGGGGGTGACCTTGTTCTGCTGAGCCACGCCGGCAACCGCCTGGTCGATGTCTGCATCGGAGACATGGACGCCCTGGTCGTTGGCCTTCTGAATCTGCAGATGCATCAGAACCAGCCGATTGAGCACCTGCTGCTGCAGCACGTTCATCGGCGGCAGTTGCTCGGTGTGGCCGGCGTATTGCTGCTGCACCGAGGCCACGGCTTCGTTGAGCTCGCTCTGCAGGATCACGTCGTCGTTGACGACAGCCACGATGCGATCCAGCGACTGGCTGGCCGGCGCGGCCGACGTCAGCAGCTGGGCGTGGGCGGGGAGCATGATCGCGAGCGCGAGCAGGAGAGCTGCAATGGATTGCTTCATCGATGAAAAGCCTGGATCGCCGGAGCGAATGCGTTTATTGATAGCCGAGAATATCACGGCGCAACAGTGGATCGATTTGGCCGCCCGATGAGCCGAGCCCCTTGAAAACCACTTCGAACATGATCGCGTTGTCGCGATGGTTGATATTGCCGCCCGCAGGAACCGGGCCGAAGCCGTAGTAGCCCTGATTCACGTAGTTGCGATCCACCAGCCGTAACGACACGCAGCAGCTATCGTATTCCACGCCGGCCAGCGCATCGACGGTCTCGCGATCCTTTACCGAGTAAGTCCACGATCCCACCAGCCGCCAGCGTTCGGATACCGGGTAGACCGCAGACACGCCGTATTGTTCCAGCAGCCCGCGACGATAGCGGTACGAGAAATTGACGATGCCGTCGGTGCCCAGGCGGCGCTGCAGTTCCAGCGCGGCCATGTCGGTATCGCGGCCGGTGTGGATCGGCGCTCCGGTATTCGGGTCGATGCCGGGTACGCGATGCGGGTTCCACTGGTAGGAGCTGTTCAACCGCCAACGATCGCTGAGCTGCACGTCTAGCTGGGCGACATAGGCCGAGCCGGTCCAGTCGGTGCCCAGCACCCGCTGCGGGCTGAAATAGTGAATCTGGCCGATGCTGGCAGAGACCCGCTCCACGCCACTGTCGTCGAGCAGGCGGGTGGTCAGCGCGGCGGTGAGGTTGTTCGCGTCCATCTGCCGGTCGGCGCCGGAGAACTGGTTAGTCGAGAACAGCTGCCAGTAGTCGAACGACATCAGGTTGGTATCGAACAGCGGCAGGTTGTTCTGGTTGCGGTATGGCACGTACAGGTAGTACAGGCGTGGCTCAAGCGTCTGCGTGTAGCTGCTGCCGAAAAGCGAAGTGCTGCGGTCGAACACCAGACCGCTGTCGAGGCTGACGATTGGCAGTGCGCGGCTCGGTGATTTCTGGTCGAACGGCGTGGTGGCGCCGGTGCCCAGCAAGCCGGAGTAGCCATAATTCGCGTAACCGCTGGTCAGCTGGTAGGCAGTGTAGCGATATGCCAGCTTGGGCCGCACGAACCATGCGGCAGTGCCGAAATCGGCCGCCAGGTAGGGATAGAGATCTTCGCGCTGGCCTTCGACGAAGCCGTTCTTGCGGAACGCCGCCGCCTGGGTGTCCATGCCGAATTCCAGCCAGCGCGACAGGGGCGTGTACATGCTGAACTTGGCGTAGGGCATCTGCTTGTACGGCAGCACGCTGTCGGTCACGAACGGATTCACGTTCTGATAGATGGTGCCGCCGAACGACGCGTTCCACCATTTGCCACCACCGACGATGGCTGCATTGGAGGTCAGCGTGTAGACCGTTGCGTGGGACAGCGCATTGCCGTAGTCGTACAGGTAGCTGCTGTCCGAGGCGTGATTGTATGACCCGACGAACTGCCAGCCTTGCCACAGTTGCGTGCTGTCGGAGAAGTTGACCAGATAGCGCGAGTCGCCCTTGGTATCGGCGAGGCCGTCATTCTTGCCGTGATCCGTCGGTACGTATTCCACGTTCAACTGACCGTTGCTGCCGGGTACCAGATAGCGGAATTCGCCAGCCATCATCACACCGCGGTCGCTGTAGATGCGCGGGTCCAGTGTGGCATCGTAATTCGGTGCCAGGTTCAGGTAGTACGGCGTGCTGATCTCGAAACCGGAGTGGCCGTTATGGCCAATGGTCGGATACAGGAAGCCGCTCTTGCGCCGATCGTCGGTCGGGAAGCTGAAATACGGCAGATACAGGAACGGCACGTTGCCGATCCGCATGGTGGCGTTGCGCGCCACGCCGACACCGGTGTCCTTGTCGATGGTGATCGACTTGGCACGGAACTCCCACAGATGGTGGCCGACGTCACAGGTGGAGTACGTAGCCTGCGAATAACGCGAGTGCATGGCATCGAGCATCTGCCCCTGCTTGGCGACGCCATTGCCGCGGGCATCCAGCATCTGGTAGCGCACGTCGTCGGCGATACCGCGGCTGGCGCTGGTGTTGCCCTGCATGTGCGAGGCGGCCAGCAGCTGGCTGGCTTCCTGATAACGGACATTGCCGCGCGCGTCGTAGTCGGTACTGTCGTTGTTGTAATCGACGCTGTCGGCCTGCAGCTGCTGATCGGCGCGCTGCAGTTTTACATCGCCCGACAGGTGGTAGACCGACTGGTCGGCACTGTCCACATGCTGCGCCTGCACCTGGGTCGGACTGGTTTCGCGCAGGCTGACGTCCTTGCCGAGGCTGGGGTCGTAGAACTCCAGCAGCGCATTGGGCCGGCACATCGCGTAGTTGTACGGACGTGGCGCGCAGTGGAACGAGCCCAGCGGACAGGCCTGATCGGCATTGTCCGGCGAAGCGGCGGAAGGGCTCCGGCTGCTGCGGGCGTCGGCCTGACCGCCGATCAGGGCAAGAGCTGCGGCAACCGCCAACAGGCGGCGTGGGGGTAGCTTGGGCGTCACAATGGAATCTGCCGGCTTTGAAGGCTCGTTAAGCTAGCAGAAAGACCCCGAATACGGCAGGTAAACGTTTCGCTGCCCCTGCGCGGATTCAGCATCGGCGGGCAGGAAGCGAGCGGCGGCGTGCGGGATCTACTCCATCAGAACGCCGACATGGGCTGCCGTGCTGGCCGCCAGGGCGGCGAGGTCGTAGCCGCCTTCCAGCGTGGAAACCAGCCGGCCGCCGGCATGCGTGCGGGCCAGCGCGAGCAGCCGTTCGGTGACCCACGCGTAGTCTTCCTGACCCAGCCGGATGTCCGCCAGCGGGTCGTTGCGGTGCGCGTCGAAGCCGGCCGAGACCAGCACCAGCTGCGGCTTGAACGCGTGCAGCCGGGGCAGCAGTACGCCGTCCCATAGTTCGCGGAACTCATACGAGCCGTCGCCGGGCGATAGCGTACCGTTGACGATGTTGCCGACCCCGCATTCGTCCTCGCGCCCGCTGCCTGGATACAGCGGCGACTGATGGCTGGACGCGAACAGCACGCGCGGCTCGCGCTCGAAGATGGCTTGCGTGCCGTTGCCGTGATGTACGTCGAAATCCGCGATCGCAACCCGCTTCAGGCCGTGCGCGGCCAGCGCATGAGCGGCGGCCACAGCGATGTTGTTGAACAGGCAGAAGCCCATCGCCTGGTCATGGGTGGCGTGATGGCCGGGCGGGCGCACCGCGCAGAACGCACGTTGGGCCGCACCACTCATCACCGCATCGACCGCCGCCACTGCGGCGCCGGCGGCGCGCAGCGCGGCCTCGAGCGAGCCGGGCGACATCACGGTGTCCTCGTCCAACCGCTGTGTGCTGCCTTCCTGCGGGGCGCTGGCCAGAATGTGTTCGACGTGAGCGGTACTGTGCACCCGCAGCAGCTGCTCGCGGCTGGCTCGTGGCGCCTCGATGCGATCGAGCGCGGCGTAGCGGTCGTGATCGAGCGCCTGCAACACTGCACGCAGCCGCGCCGGCTGTTCAGCATGACCCGGACCTGGATCGTGCCGCAGGCAGGTGGGGTGGGTGTACAGCCGCAGCATGCGGCGGCTTAGCCGGCGGACTGGGGTTTGCGGCGGCGCTCGTGCTGCCATAGCACTTCACCGTGACCGCTGGCCCGCGCGAGTACGCGCGAGATCACGAACAGCAGGTCGGACAGCCGGTTGAGATAGCGCTGCGGCTGGCTGCGGATGGGTTCCACTCGCGCCAGCGCGATCACCTCGCGTTCGGCGCGGCGACAGACCGTGCGCGCCAGATGACCGCAGGCCGCGGCCATGCCGCCGCCGGGCAGGATGAACTCCTTCAGCGGCGGCAGCGGTTCGTTGAGGCGGTCGAGGATGTTTTCCAGCCGGTCGATATCGCTGTCCTCGACCATCGCCATGCCGGGGATGCACAGTTCGCCGCCGAGATCGAACAGGTCGTGCTGCACCTGGGTCAGCGCCTCGCGCACGTCATCGGTGACGCCGTCGGCGGCGAGCAGCATGCCGATCGTGCTGTTGAGCTCGTCCACCGTGCCGTAGGCATTGACCCGCAGCGAATCCTTACCCACCCGCGAGCCGTCGCCGAGGCCGGTGCTGCCGTCGTCGCCGGTGCGCGTGTAGATCTTCGAGAGCCGGTTGCCCATCGCGTTTCAGCGCGCCGTTTCAGCGCGGCAGCTGGGAATGGTCTTCGGCATGCAGCGCACGTGCGAGCTGGATCACCAGCACATGCACGACGGCCCCCAAGCCGACATACAGCGCCGTGGTCTGCAGGAACGGCAGATACCAGTCACCGAGATTGGCGAACCATGCGGCAAAGCTGCGCGGCAGCGGCACGCTGTTGCTGAGCCAGTAGAAACTGCCGTTGGAAACCAGGTAGCACGCGGCCCAGCTGACCAGCAGCGCGACTGCCGCCATGCCCAAGGTCTGCAGGCGCAGGCCGTGCTGGTGTTTCGCCAGCCAGCTGCCGCCCAGCCACAGGCTGAAGTACGACGGGATCAGGAACCAGTACGCCACCGAGACGCAGTAGTGGCTCCAGAAGTCGATGCCTTGGCCGTTGATCACCAGATAGTCGATCAGCACCGCCTCGGCCATCAGCAGCGGGAACGCCCAGCGGCCGGCACCGCGCAGCCAGAAGCCGGCGAGAAAGAAGATGCCCCAGGACGCATCCGGCAACGCATCGAAGTGATGCAGCAGCGAGTGATGCATGCGGGTGGCCGCCATCACCACGGCGAGTGCCAGCAAGATGCCGAGGCGTTGGGTCAGTGTCTTGACCATGAGGGGCTCCATAGGGGCGTCTGAACAGACCACTAGTCTAGCCCAATGCACTGCAACGCAGGCAGCCTCAACGCGTATCATCGACGCATGAATGTGCCCGCATCCCACGCCTTGAACGAATCCGGTGTCTTGATCGTCGGCGGTGGCCTGGTTGGCGCCAGTCTGGCGATCGCGCTGGATGCGGCCGGCATTGCCGCCACCCTGGTCGAAACCGCCGCGCCGCGTGCCGACGCTCAGCCCAGTTACGACGAACGCAACCTGGCGCTGGCCCGCGCCACCGTCAACGGACTCGACGCGATTGGCGTGTGGCGGCATGCCGCCGCACGTGCCACGCCGATCCGGCATATCCATGTCAGCCGTGCCGGCGAATTCGGCAGCGCGCGCATCGACGCCAACAAGCACGGTGTCGATGCGCTGGGCTGGACGCTGCCCGCGCGCGAACTGGGTGCGGCGTTGCTGCATCGGCTCGACGAGTGCACCCGGCTGACCCGGCTCGCGCCTGCCACGTTATCCGCTTTACTGCCGTTGGCGAACGGCTGGCGCGCGCAGATCAGCACGCCCGACGGCCTGCGCAGCCTTGACACGCCGCTGCTGGTCGGCGCCGACGGCACTCATTCGTTCGTGCGCACGCAGCTCGGTATCGACGCCGAATGCCATGATTACCAGCAGACGCTGTTCGTCTGCACGGTTACGCCGGAACGCGATCACGCCAACCGCGCGTATGAGCGTTTCGCCGATACCGGCCCGATCGCCTTGCTGCCGTTGGCCGATCGCCGTTGTGGGTTGGTCCTCACGGTTGCTGCCGACGAAGCGGATGCGGTCGCCGCGCTGGACGATGCGGGTTTCATCGAACTGGCGCAGCGCCGTCTCGGCTGGCGGCTGGGTCGGTTGAGCCGACCCGGAAAGCGCCATCCGTATGCGATCCATCGCGTTGCTGCGACGCAGTTGACCGCGCCGCGCGCGGTACTGGTCGGCAATGCCGCGCAGACCGTGCATCCGATCGGCGCGCAGGGTTTCAATCTCGGCCTGCGTGATGCGCTGACCCTGGCCGAGCTGGTGGCTGGCGTGGCCGATCCCGGTGACGCCGATCTGCTGGCGCGCTACGCCGCGCGCCGTGCGCCGGATCGCGAGGGCACCATGGCGATGAGTCACGGCCTGGTACGGCTGGCCTGTCTGCCGCAACCGTTGCTGGCTCCGCTGCGATCGCTGGCTTTGCTGGCTTGCGATCGGGTGCCGCCGCTCCAGCGTGCGCTGGCGCAGCGCGGCATGGGTTTCCGTGGTGAGCCGCCGGTGGCGGTCATGGAGCGGCTGCCATGAACGCGCCGTCAACGGAAGTGTTGGCGCGTCGCCGCGCACCGGCGCTGGACGTCGCCGTGGTCGGCGGCGGCATGGTCGGCGCCGCCGCCGCACTGGCGCTGGCGCGTGCCGGCTTCGGCACGGCCTTGCTGGAGGCGCGCGCGCCGACGGCGTGGAATGTGAATGACGAGGTGGATCTGCGCGTGGTCGGTCTGGCGCCATCGTCGATTGCGCTGCTGGATGACATGGGCGTCTGGGTGTCCATACGCGATTCGCGGTCCGGTCCGTATGCGCACATGCATGTATGGGATGCCGAAAGCGGCGCGGCGATCGATTTCGATGCGGCTGGCGAAGGGCGCGACCTGCTCGGCTACATCGTCGAGAACAATCTGGTGCAGTGGACGCTGTGGCGGGCGCTGGAAGCGGCTGGCGTGCGCCGGCTGTGTCCGGCCGAGGTACGGGGTTTCGAGGCGAGCGAGGATCGCATCCAGCTGCAACTGGCGGATGGTGCGACGCTGGCTGCCGGCCTGCTGGTGGCCGCCGACGGCGCGACCTCGCCGTTGCGCCAGCTGGCCGGCATCGGCACGCGCGGTCGCGACTACGCGCAGCGCGCGGTGGTGGCACATGTCGCCACTGAGCAGCCGCACGAGAACACCGCGTGGCAACGCTTCCTGTCGAGTGGGCCATTGGCCTTGCTGCCGCTGGCCGATGGGCGCAGCTCGCTGGTGTGGTCGTTGCCTGAGGCCGAGGCGCAGCGCGTACTGGCGCTGGACGATCAGGCCTTCCTCGATGAACTTGGCCTCGCCAGCGATTTCCGGTTGGGCCGGATCGTCGCCAGCACGCCGCGCGCGGCGTTCCCGCTGAAGCTGCAGCTGGCCGAGCGCTATCAGGCCGATCGTTTCGTCTTGCTGGGCGACGCCGCGCATGCGGTGCATCCGCTGGCCGGGCAGGGTGCCAACCTGGGTCTGCGCGACGTGACCGAGCTGCGCGACACGCTGCTTGCTGCGCGTGCGGCCGGACGCGACATCGGTGCTGCGCACGTCCTGCGCCGTTACGCGCGCCGCCGGCGCAGCGCCGATACATTGGATGCGCTGGGCTTCGATGCGCTGGCACGCATCTACGCGTGGCAGTCGCCAGCCTTGGTTGCCGCACGTGGTCTCGGTGTGCGTTTGCTCGATCGTCTCGCGCCGTTGAAGCGACGCATCTCGGAGCACGCGGCCGGACTTTGAAGCTTTTCTCCTCCCCTTTGTATGAGGGGAGGGATCCGTAAATCCATCGGAGGATTCATCATGCGCATCGCCCGACTCTGCTGCCTGTTGTTGCTGACCGGCACCACGTTCGCCGTACAGGCGAAGATGGTGCATCGCCCGGTGGAATGGACCCAGGACGGCACGCGTTTCCACAGCGTGCTGGTCTACGACGATGCATCGAGCGCAAAACGCCCGGGCCTGGTAATGGTGCCGAACTGGTACGGCCTAAACGACGCGGCCGTCCAGAAGGCCGACATGATCGCCGGCAAGGATTACGTGATCCTGCTCACCGACATGTACGGTGCCAGCGTGCGCCCGCAGCAGGGTCATGCCGATCAGGCACAAGCGGCGATCAAGCCGCTGTATGGTGATCGCGTGCTGATGCGCAAGCGCATCAACATGGCGCTGGATCAGTTGAAGGCGCAGGCGAGCAAGGCGCCGCTCGACAGTGGAAAACTGGCTGCGATCGGCTTCTGTTTCGGCGGCACGGCGGTGCTGGATCTGGCGCGCAGCGGCGCCGATGTTGCGGCGGTGGTGTCGTTCCACGGCGGCCTCGACACCGACAACCCGGCATTGGCGAAAAACATCAAGGCGCGCGTGCTGGCGATGAACGGGGCTGACGACAAGGGCACCATGCCGGATGCGGGCAAGTTCATGGACGAGATGCGCGAAAGCCCGGCCGACTGGCAGTTCGTGGTGATCGGCCATGCGGTGCACTGTTTCACCGAGGTAGGTGAAAACTCGGCCGGCTGCCGTTATGACGCACGCGCAGCGGCGCGCAGCTACCGGTTGATGCATGACTGGTTGCGTGCGGCGTTCGCCGGCACGCCATAAGCCTGTTGTGTGAGCGGCTGAAACCGCTCCCACAAAAGTTCAAGACGCTCGACACCGAAGAGGCGCCGGGCTGCGACAACTCAGCCTACGCCGTCGCGCACGGCGTCCATCGTCAGCGTGGCCAGCTGGCGTAGCCGCGAGCCGCTGGCGTCGGCGAGCAGTTCTTTCAGGCGGGCGCCGGCATCGTCCTGATCCAGCGTGTGGCGTTCAGCCAGCGAGGCGGCGAGGGCGCGGCCGATCGAGTCGAAGATCAGTGCGTAGGCGAACGCGTGCAGCACGCCGCCGCCGAGGGTGCCGAGACCGGGGAAGGCCTTCAGTGCGTTGCCGGCAACGGCCAGCACGATCGAGCTGCCGGTGCGCAGGGTGAGTTTGGCCTGTTGCACGAAATCCTCGATCTGCACGTCGCTGACTTTCACGCCGTACAGCTCGGCGAGTGCGCGGGTGAGACCGGTGGCGAGTACGCCCTGGATCACCAGATCGCTGCCCGGCGCCACTGCGGCGAGCGCGCCGACGATCGCGCGGCGCGCGTACTTGCGCACGATGCGGGCGGCTTCGTCGGCGCGGGTCTGCGCCTCCAGCGTGCCGGTGCGTTGATGCAGGCCGGCGAGCACGGCGTTTTCGCGCAGGTTCTCCAGGCCTTCGGCGCCGGGCGCGGTGAGCCGGCCGAGCGCCTGCAGCAGCGGTTCGATCGCGGGCTTGCGCTGGCGCTCGACCGACTCGATGCTGCCGTCGGCGAGCCGACGCTGATAGCGCTCGCTGCCGCCGGCGCTGATTGCCAGCACCGCGCTGGCCATGTCGCGTGACTGCTGGCGCAGGCGCAGCAGCAGTTGTTCGCGTTCAATCAATGTCCACTGGTCGGCCTTGTTCAGCACCAGCAGCAGCGGCTTGCCGAAATCCGCAAGCCAGTGCAGCTCGCCAGCCTGGCTGCGGTTGAGGTCGCCAACGCACAGGTAGATTACGGCGTGCGCGCGCAGCGCTTCCTCGCGCGCCAACGTTTCGTGCGCCTCGCCGCCGGTTTCGCGGCTACCGGGCACATCGGCCAACACCAGCGTGCGGCCGTCCGGCAGGGTGCCGTCGTAATGGCCGACGGCGCGGGTGGTACCGCCGCGCGCATCGCTGGCGACCTGGGCGTGCGGTGCCAGTGCGCGGATCAGGCTCGATTTGCCGGTGGAGATTTCGCCGAACAATGCGACGTAGATGCGCGCGTTGGCACGCCGGCGATCGAGTTCGCCGAGTTCCGATGCCAGCGCGCCGGTATCGGCACCGCGTTCGCGCAGCTGGCTGATGCGCTGTTCCAGGCTGCCGCGGTCGGGCACCGGCAGCGGTCGACGTTTGCGCCGCGGTCGCAGCAGCCACCACAGTACGCTCAATCCAGCCGCCGCAAAGATCAGCAGAATTCCGCCGAATGTCCACTGCAACCACGCCGGCAGGGCGAGGAAGCGTTGCGCCAGCGCCAGTGCGCGTTCGGCGGCGGCGAACAACAGCCACAACAGTGCGGCCATGGCTAGCGCAGAGAGCAGCAATCGCAGGCGTCGGGACATGCACGCATTCTAGCGAGCTTCTTGCGGGTGGCTTCGCGATATTCCCGGATACCCACGGCCGGGTTTGCTTGTCGAACATGATGGGTTAACAACAAGAGCTTACCCTCACCGCAACCCCTACCCAGGCAAACCCGGAAGAGCGGGAGTCGGGCGTGCACCTGATTACGTGACGGCAAGCTTTGCTCGCGCTGGTGCCGTGGTTTTGGCACTATCGCGAGAAGGGATGACGCAGCTTCGATCGGGGGTGACGCGGTTTCGCGATACCGGTTCGTGGGGTAACGGGATGATGAAAGGATTCAGGTGGTCGGCGTGGCTGCTGGGCGTTGCCCTGGTCGCGCCCATTTCCACAGCAGGCGCAAAGGCTGCGCCGCCGCCGAGTTCGCTGCCGACACCGCAATTCCGTCGTTACGAGCCGGTGGATGGTTTGCCCGGAAGTACCGTCTACAGCGTGGTGCAGGATCGTCAAGGTTTCATGTGGTTTGGCGTCGGCGTCGATCTTGTGCGCTATGACGGCGTCGATTTCGAGACCTTCAGCCATGATCCGGCCAACCCTGCGTCCTTGCCCGAAGGTTCGGTCTACAGTCTGTTCGTGGATCGAGACGGCCAACTTTGGGTCGGCGGATTCGGCTCCGGCCTCAATCGCTATGCGCCGGAGACACATGGATTTCTGCATTGGCGCCACGATCCGGCGGATCCGCGCAGTCTGGTCAGCGACAACGTCTGGTCGGTGACGCAGACGTCGGATGGCAGCCTGTGGGTGGCCACGGATGCCGGGCTCGATCACCTGCTGCCCGACGGCCGGCATTTCGAGCATGTGCGTAATCCGTTGAGCAAGGATCCCGCGCAAGGATTCGGCGCCGTGCGCGCCCTGCTGGCGGAGCCGGATGGAAAGCTGTGGATCGGTTCCAGCCTCGGTGTGTTCGTGCGCGAAGGAGATGGCAGCGTACGTCAAATGGCGCTCGATCCACGCCTGCAGACGCTGAAGATCTGGCGGATCCAGGGCGGTGGCGACGATGTGCGGATCGCGGTGCGCGGTGGCTTGTTGCGCGTGGGCATCGATGGCGTGGCGCGGTTGTATGCGTCCGGACAGATTCCGTCCATCGACGTGTACAGCAGCACGGTGGATCAGGCCGGGCATTTGTGGGTGACCACGCGCAACGGCCTGTATCTGGACGACGGCAGCTCGCGTATCCACGCCATTTCCGGCCAGCCGCTATTGCTCGGCAGCTTGCCCGCACAGCAGGTGTGGCAATCGCTGTCCGATCGCGAAGGCGGCCTGTGGTTCGTGATGGGTGACGGCGGCATCGCCTACCTCGCGCCGGGGTGGAACGAGTTCACCCGCTTCACGCATGTTCCCGACGACCCCGACAGCTTGCGCGGCAACGCGGCGACGGCGGTGCTGGCCGGTGACGACGGCCTGTTGTGGGTGGGCGGCCACGGTCTCGTCGATCAGCTCGATCCGGCCACCGGTTATGTGCGGCACGTGACCAGCGGCTTGCAGGGCGACGTGCTGGACATGGCAGTGGACGCGCGCCGGCGCCTGTGGATCGCCAGTGAGGGAACTGTCTACCGCTATGCCGACGGCAAGCTGGCCCAGGTTGACCTGGCGCCGGCGCAGGCCACGCATCCGCGCCGGCTGACGATGGGGCCGGATGGCCAGGTCTATCTGGTGTCGATCCACGATGGCTTGTTCCGGATCAACTCCGACACGCTTGTGATCGATCCCAAACCCCTCGCACCCTCCGGCGACACCGGCTTCGTGGGCAATCGGTTGACGCCCTACAACAGCCTCGGCTGGTATACCTACGAGGACAAGCTGCTGCACTGGGATACCGCGAGCAACACATTGCAAGCGGTCGATGGTCTGTCCGACCAGGGCAAGATCTACGCGCTCGAATTCACCGCCGATGGATTCTGGGCGGTGCGCGACAAGATGATCGAGCACTACCGCCTGACCGGCGGCAAGGTGGCGCGCGACCGGTCGATTCCGGTTCCGGCGAACTGGCCGCCGATGGTACTGATCGCCTTGCATGTCGATCGTCAGGGGCGCTTCTGGTTGTTCTGCAAGAACGGTCTGTGGCGATTCGATCCGCACGACGGCGAGCTGAAATCGTTCGGTCTGCGCAATGGACTGGTCAATGGCGAGGTACGCGGTGATTCGCCGACGATGATGCCGGACGGCACCATCTATGTGGCCAGCCTCGGTGGCATTTTCGGTTTTCAACCGGATCGCACCCCGGCACAGGCGCGTTCGGCCGGTGTGGTGATTACCGGTGTCAGCGTGCGCCAACAAGGCGTCATCCGCTCGTTGCCGCTGCGGGAAAAAACCATCCGGCTGGCGTGGGGCGATCGCGAACTGTGGATCGAGGCACGCTCGAGTTCGTACATTGATCCGGCGGCCAACAAATATCGCTTCCTGTTGCATGGCTTCGACAGCAACTGGGTCGACACCGGCAATCACGGCGAGCGCGAATTCGCCGGGCTGGCTGCCGGCGACTACACGCTCGATGTGCAGGCGGCCGGCGCGAATGGTCAATGGGTGCCGCTTCCCGTGTCGCTGAAGATCCAGGTGCAGGCGCCGCCATGGGCGCGCTGGTGGGCGTGGCTGGTCTATGTGCTGTCGATCATCGGCATCAGCGGCCTGATCCTGTACGCGTGGCGTCGACGCCTGGCGCAGCGGCATCGCATGCAGCTGGTCGAGCAGCAACGGCAGATGGCCGAAACGGCGAGCGCGGCGAAGACCCAGTTCCTCGCCACGCTGAGCCATGAGATCCGCACCCCGATGACCGGCGTGATGGGCATGGCCGAGCTGCTGCTGAGCACGCCGCTGAGCCCGCTGCAGCACGACTACACCCAGGCGATGCAGCGTTCCGGCGGGATGTTGTTGAAGCTGCTCAACGATGCACTGGACCTGGCCCGC